>Ga0209373_10000003_pt1 | contig 969884 bp, 951 predicted proteins | sample Higcelweek5metaG_FD_187173 | JGI IMG/M metagenome (GOLD analysis project Ga0209373, IMG submission 187173) | Freshwater pond sediment microbial communities from the University of Edinburgh, under environmental carbon perturbations - High... | ecosystem: Environmental > Aquatic > Freshwater >...
AAGCCGCGATCTGCGGCTCTCATGCGTTCAGCTTCATACAAAATAACGCGGGGTGGAGCAGCCCGGTAGCTCGTCAGGCTCATAACCTGAAGGCCGCAGGTTCAAATCCTGCCCCCGCAACCAAAAAGTAACCGTAAATTACCCCTTTCCAGATTCTTACGTTCAAGCTCCTCAGCAAAAGCGCCGAGGAGCTTTTTGCGTTTCTGCTCCGTCTCGATCTCGCCAGCACGCAACCGCCCCTCATAATCAAGCGAATGCATCGCTTTGAGGCGTTCTTCCATGATCGTCGCTGCCTGCATGGCAGCCAGGATCAACAGAGTATGGCCATGCACGGCGAGCGCAGCCGGTTGTCGGCCGGAGAGCTTGGCAATCACGACCGTCTGGATGAACTCGCGCACGATCGGCATCAGCTGTTGCTTGGCCTGTTCGTCGCCATTGTTGCGAGCGAGAAACAGCAGCTTGCGGATGGCGATCTCGGTATTGACCGGATTGAACTGCGCCCGCAGCTTTCCAATCTTCTTCTGAAAATCCTCCATCGGTTCTTCGGCTGTGGCGGTGAGTTCTTTGACCAGTTTCTCGGCCCCCGTGGGAGGGGTACGCTTCGGCTCGTGCTCTTCATGGGCAATCATCTTCTCGGAAATGCGATCGAAGATATCGAGTGAGTAGAAGACGACCGGCAGGTTTGGTCCGCAACGACGCAAACTTTTTAATCTGCGACTGCTTCAGTTTGAGTCCCAGCTCATGGTCGTCCGTCTGCGGGTTTCTGTGTGCCTATCATGGTTTACATGCAATGAATCGTGGATGATCGCCAACACCTGTTGACGAAAAATTCACGATGCATACTATATCTTGTGTCTGAGGTTCCCGTGATTCGCAAGATCACGGGCTAAGACGGGAATTTGGTGCGCGGCCTTCCGGGGCCGTAAATCCAAGGCTGCCCCCGCAACTGTAAGCGGCGAGTACCCGTTCCGATATGCCACTGGGCCATGCTGGCCCGGGAAGGCGGAGCGGGTGCGTTGAGCTGTGAGCCAGGAGACCTGCCTCAGCAAGTGAACGTCCGCCGGCGGGGTGTCCGGCAGGTCGCGGTTATCGTTCGGCATTATGCCGCGCGCGCCGTTGCCTGCGAAGCTCCGCCCAATCAAAGCTTCGGGGTGAAGGCCATGTCTGTTTCTGATTTTTCGCGTTCGTCCGTTCCCTGACCCGTCGGGCCCGTTTGGCCTGCCCGTTCTTCATCGTCTTACGCCCGGCATGCTGACGTGCCGGACAGTTCTCCTGCGCCCTGTTTTCACGAGGAAGTCATGACTGTTACCGTTTATTCCAAGCCTGCCTGCGTCCAGTGCACTGCCACCACCCGCGCGCTCGATCGTCAGGGCGTCGCCTACCGGATCGTCGATATTTCCGCCGATGCCAATGCCTACAGCCTTGTGCAGGGCCTCGGTTATCGTCAGGTGCCGGTGGTTGTTGCCGGTGACACACATTGGTCGGGCTTCCGTCCAGACCTGATCGGCAGCCTTTCCGAAGCCGTGATGGCCTAAGGTGCGAGCGATGGGTGGCCTCGTCTATTTCTCCAGCCGGTCGGAAAATACCCACCGTTTCGTGGAGAGGCTGGGCCTGCCCGCCTTGCGTCTGCCCATCAATGTGGATGAGTCCGCGCCATCGGTGACCGAACCTTTCGTGCTGATCACGCCGACCTATGGCGGCGGCGGGGAGAAGGGGGCGGTGCCGAAGCCTGTCATCCGCTTCCTCAACGATCCGCAGAACCGCAGTCTTATTCGCGGTGTGATTGCGGCGGGCAACACCAATTTCGGCACAGCCTATGCGCTTGCCGGTGACATCATCGCCGCGAAATGCGCTGTGCCCTTCCTCTATCGTTTCGAGTTGCTTGGGACGGGGGAGGACATCGACAACGTTATTCAGGGACTTGGACGATTTTGGACCAGATGACACACAACAAGCCGGCGAAAAGCGGCGACACCGCGCTGGATTACCACGCGCTCAACGCCATGCTGAACCTCTATGACGAGGCGGGCCAGATCCAGTTCGACAAGGACCGGCTGGCGGCGCGGCAATATTTTCTACAGCACGTCAACCAGAATACCGTCTTCTTCCATAACCTTCGGGAAAAGCTCGATTATCTGGTGTCGGAAGGTTACTATGAGCAAGAGGTTCTCGACCAGTATGCGTTCAACTTCGTGCGCGATCTGTTCGATGAGGCCTATGCCAAGAAATTCCGCTTCCCGACCTTTCTCGGGGCGTTCAAGTATTACACCTCCTACACGCTCAAGACTTTCGACGGTAAGCGCTATCTCGAGCGCTACGAGGACCGCGTGTGCATGGTGGCGCTGACGCTTGCGCGCGGCAGTGAAACGCTCGCCCGTTCGCTGATGGAAGAAATCATCGCCGGGCGTTTCCAGCCGGCAACGCCGACCTTCCTCAATGCCGGCAAGAAGCAGCGTGGCGAACTCGTGTCCTGCTTCCTGCTTCGGATCGAGGACAATATGGAAAGCATCGGGCGGTCGATCAATTCGGCCTTGCAGCTTTCCAAGCGCGGTGGCGGCGTGGCGCTGTCGCTTACCAATATCCGTGAGGCGGGCGCGCCGATCAAGCAGATCGAGAACCAGTCGTCCGGCGTCATTCCGGTGATGAAGCTTCTGGAGGACTCCTTTTCCTACGCTAACCAGCTCGGTGCGCGCCAGGGAGCGGGGGCTGTCTATCTCCATGCCCATCACCCGGATATCATGCGCTTTCTCGATACCAAGCGTGAGAACGCCGACGAGAAGATCCGTATCAAGACCCTGTCGCTCGGCGTCGTCATCCCCGACATCACCTTTGAACTCGCCCGCAACAATGAGGATATGTACCTGTTCTCGCCCTATGACGTGGATCGCATCTATGGCGTGCCGCTCAGCGAGATTTCCGTAACGGAAAAGTATCGCGAGATGGTGGATGATCCGCGCATCACCAAGAAGAAGATCAAGGCGCGCGACTTCTTCCAGGTGATTGCCGAAATCCAGTTCGAAAGCGGCTATCCCTACATCATGTTCGAGGACACGGTGAACCGCGCCAACCCGATTGCAGGGCGCATCTCCATGAGCAATCTCTGCTCGGAAATCCTGCAGGTGAGCGAGGAAAGCCGGTTCAACGACGACCTGTCCTATGAGCATCTCGGCAAGGATATTTCCTGCAATCTCGGTTCGCTGAACATCGCCTCCGCGATGGATTCGGCTGATTTCGGCAATACGATAGAGACCGCCATCCGGGCGCTCACGGCCGTTTCGGATATGAGCCATATCGGCTCGGTACCTTCGGTGGCGCGTGGCAACGGCGAGAGTCACGCCATCGGGCTCGGCCAGATGAACCTGCATGGCTATCTTGCCCGCGAACGCATCTTCTACGGTTCCGAAGAAGGCGTCGACTTCACCAATATGTATTTCTATACGGTGACGTTTCATGCGCTCGGCGCCTCCAACCGCATTGCGACGGAACGCGGCGAAAGCTTCCGGGGTTTCGAGAATTCGAAATATGCCTCGGGCGAATATTTCGACAAGTACATCGCGCAAGACTGGGTGCCGGCGACGGAGCGGGTGGCGGAGCTTTTTGAAAAGGCGGGCATTGCCATCCCGACGCGCGAGGACTGGCTGGCGCTGAAGGCGCGCGTCATGGAAACCGGGCTCTATAACCAGAACCTGCAGGCGGTGCCGCCGACCGGATCGATCTCCTACATCAACCACTCGACCTCCTCGATCCACCCGATCGTTTCGAAGATCGAGATCCGCAAGGAAGGCAAGATCGGCCGGGTCTATTATCCTGCGCCCTATCTCTCCAACGACAATCTTGAATACTATCAGGATGCCTACGAGATCGGCCCGGAGAAGATCATCGATACCTATGCGGCGGCCACCCAGCATGTCGACCAGGGTCTTTCACTGACGCTGTTCTTCCGCGATACGGCCACCACCCGCGACATCAACCGCGCCCAGATCCATGCGTGGAAGAAGGGCATCAAGACCATCTATTACATCCGCCTGCGCCAGATGGCGCTGGAGGGCACGCAGGTTCAGGGCTGCGTGTCGTGCACGTTGTGATCGGGGAGAAAAAGACGATGAACATTGCCGTGAAGCCTGTCTCCCGCGTTCGCGCGATCAACTGGAACCGCATCGAGGACGACAAGGATCTGGAGGTCTGGAACCGGCTGACGTCGAACTTCTGGCTACCGGAAAAGGTGCCGCTGTCCAACGATATCCCCTCCTGGGCGACGCTGAAGCCGGAAGAGCAGCAGTTGACCATCCGCGTCTTTACCGGGTTGACACTGCTCGATACGATCCAGAACGGAGTGGGCGCAGTCAGGCTGATGGAGGACAGCGTAACGCCGCATGAGGAGGCGGTGCTCTCCAATGTCTCGTTCATGGAAGCGGTCCATGCGCGCTCCTATTCCTCCATCTTTTCAACGCTCTGCTCAACGGCGGACGTGGACGATGCCTATCGCTGGTCGGAGGAAAACGAGTTCCTGCAAAGGAAGGCCGCGCTTATCATGCGGGAATATGACAGTGGGCACCCGTTGAAGAAGAAGGTGGCGAGTGTCTTCCTCGAAAGCTTCCTGTTCTATTCCGGCTTCTACCTGCCGATGTTCTGGTCGAGCCGGGCAAAGCTCACCAATACCGCCGACCTCATTCGGCTCATCATTCGTGATGAGGCGGTGCACGGCTATTACATCGGCTACAAGTTCCAGCGCGCGCTGGAGCGGCTTTCCGAAGCCGAGCGTCAGGACATCAAGGACTTCGCCTTCGATCTGCTGCTGGAGCTTTACGACAACGAAGCGAAGTATACCGAGGCGCTCTATGATGGCGTCGGGCTGAGCGAGGACGTCAAGAAGTTCTTGCACTACAACGCCAACAAGGCGCTGATGAATCTGGGCTACGAGGCGCTATTTCCGGCGGAGGCTTGCAAGGTCAATCCGGCGATCCTCTCGGCCTTGTCTCCCAATGCTGACGAAAACCACGACTTCTTCTCCGGCTCCGGCTCGTCCTATGTCATGGGCAAGGCGGTTGCGACCGAAGACGAAGACTGGGATTTCTGAGCGGGTGATCAAATCTGAGCATGACAACCGAAGGGGGCGGATATCGCTGCCCCCTCACACCGCGCGCACGAAAAGCCGTTCGTTCACGCGTGAAGTCGTCAGAATGAAATCCATCACCGAGCGGATGCGCGGCACATCGGCCAGATCCTGATGGCAGGTGAGCCAGTAGCCACGACGAAGCTCGACATCGTCGGGCAGCACCATTTCCAGTTCCGGAAAGCGTTCGGCGATGTAACGCGGCAGAATGCACAGCCCGCGGCCGCCGCGCGTGGCCGTCAACTGTGCAAAAATGCTCGATGACTGGAAACTGGCGCGCAGCCCGGTGTGAACGTCGCGCAGATAGTCCAGGCCCGGCGAAAAGATCATATCCTGCACATAGCCGATAAAGAAATGGCCGAGCAGATCCTCCTTGCGGGTAATCGTCGGCTTGCCGGTGAGGTAGGAGCGCGCCGCATAGATGTGCAGCGTGTAGTCCATCACCTTTTCGCTGAGATAGGGGCCGGCCTTGGGGGGATCGAGCGTGACCGCCACATCAGCTTCCTTGCGCGAAAGCGCCATGATCTGCTGGATGGTGATGAGTTCCACGGTGATGTTCGGGTGGGAAACTGCCAGATCCTTCAGTCTTTCGACGAAGAAAAAGTTGGAAAACCCTTCGGGTGCGCTGATGCGGACCACGCCGCGCAGCAGGCTTCCGCCTTCGGAAATATCCGACTGCAAACGCTCGGCTTCGGCCTCGATCCGCTCCACCGTTTCCACCAGCCGGCGGCCCACCGTGGTCAGTTCGTAGCCGCGCGGATTGCGCTCGAAAAGCTTGGCTTTCAAAGTGAATTCAAGCCGATCGATGCGCCGGGACACGGTTGCGTGACTGGTGCGCAACGTGCGGGCGGCGCTGGAGAGCTGGCCGGTGCGCGCAACAGCCAGAAAATACTGGAGATCGTCCCAGGTGAAGGGGGTCAATAGAGCCTCATCTGTTCAAAAATGAACGGAACCTGTTCGCAATTTGATGAGGCCTTGCTCTTGTGTCAACGCCGGATTTTGTCAAATCTACAGTCCGGAAGCGCTGCTTTGAGGAGAGCGGCGAGACCTCACAGGTTCCAGGCCGGGAGAGACGGAAACAGGGTTTTCGTTCGGATTTGGACCGAAGTGGATTTTTGACACGCTATCGATCTCTGGGAGGAGAAGTCATGCGTAAGAGCATTCTGTTGTCCACGGCCATCGCTTTGTCGGCCGGCACTGCCGCCCATGCCGTCGATATTTCGGACGGCAAGGTCAAGATCGGCATCCTGAACGACCAGTCCGGCGTCTACGCCAACTTCGGCGGCAAGTATTCCTACGAGGCCGCGAAAATGGCCGTCGAGGATTACGGCGGCAAGGTGCTGGGCGCACCGGTGGAAGTGGTGACCGCCGACCACCAGAACAAGGCGGACGTCGCCTCGAACATCGCCCGCCAGTGGTACGACACCGAACAGGTGGACAGCATCATGGAACTGACGTCCTCGTCGGTCGGCCTTGCTGTGCAGGCGCTGTCGAAGGACAAGAAGAAGATCACCATCAATACCGGTGCCGCGACGACGGAACTGACCGGCAAGCAGTGCACCCCCTATGGCTTCCACTGGGCTTATGACACCTATTCGCTCGCTGTCGGTACCGGCGGCGCGCTGGTGAAGCAGGGTGGCGATAGCTGGTTCTTCCTGACCGCCGACTACGCCTTCGGCTATTCGCTGGAAGAAAATACCTCCAATTTCGTGAAGGCCAATGGCGGCAAGGTGCTGGGCTCCGTCCGTCATCCGCTCGCCACGACGGACTACTCCTCGTTCCTGCTTCAGGCCCAGTCTTCGGGTGCCAAGGTCATCGGTCTGGCGAATGCCGGTCTCGACACGTCGAACGCCATCAAGCAGGCGGCTGAATTCGGCATCGTCGCCGGTGGCCAGCGCCTTGCAGCTCTTCTCTTCACGCTTGCCGAAGTCCACGGCCTCGGGCTGGAAGCCGCGCAGGGCCTGACGCTGACAGAAGGCTTCTACTGGAACCGTGACGACGAATCCCGCAAGTTCGGCGAACGCTTCTTCAAGCGCACGGGCGCCATGCCGAACATGGTTCATGCCGGCACCTATTCCGCCGTGACCTCTTATCTGAAGGCCATCGAAAAGGCCGGCACGGATGATGCCGATGCCGTTGCCAAGGCGCTGAAGGAGCTGCCCGTCAATGACGTCTTCACCAAGGACGGTCATGTCGGCGCCAATGGCAAGATGATCCACGACATGTACCTGATGCAGGTGAAGAAGCCGGGCGAAAGCGCGACCCCGTGGGACTACTACACGGTTCTCGCCACCATTCCGGGCAAGGAAGCCTTCCTCGACCCGGCCAAGAGCGGCTGCCCGCTGGTCACTCAGTAAGAAAAGGATCGCCCTCATGACGATCGCTCCCGTCCTTCGTACAGAAGAGGAACCCCGCGTCGTGCTTTCGGCGCGCGGTCTCTCCAAGAGCTTTGGCGCCTTTGCCGCCGTGAAGAATGTCGACCTCGATGTTCATCATGCCCGGGTGCATGCGCTGATCGGCCCGAACGGGGCCGGCAAGACCACGGTCTTCAACCTCTTGACCAAGTTCCACCAACCGACGGGCGGGACGATCACCCTCATGGGGGCGGACATCACCAAAACGCAGCCGGACAAGGTGGCGCGCATGGGTCTCGTGCGCTCCTTCCAGATTTCGGCGGTGTTCCCCCATCTGACCGTCCTTGAAAATGTGCGCGTCGCGTTGCAGCGGCCGAACAATCTCGCCACGCAGTTCTGGTTGCCCATGTCTTCGCTCGACCGGCTGAATGCCCGGGCCGAGGACCTGATCGCCTCGGTCGGCCTGACTCGGGAAAAACATGCGCTGGCCGCCGACCTGTCCTACGGTCGCAAGCGCGTTCTCGAGATTGCCACGACGCTGGCGCTCGATCCGAAAGTGCTTCTGCTCGACGAGCCGATGGCCGGGATGGGCGGGGAAGACGTTTCTCACGTCGCCAACCTCATCCGCGAAGTTGCCAAAACCCGCGCGGTGCTGATGGTCGAGCACAATCTCAAGGTCGTCGCCGATATCTGCCATCACGTCACCGTGCTCCAGCGCGGTGAAATTCTCGCCGAGGGCGACTATGCGACGGTTTCCGCCGATCCGCGCGTTCGCACCGCCTACATGGGCACGGAGGAGGCCTGACATGACCGCCCTTCTCGAAGTTACCAATCTCGAAGCCTGGTATGGTGAAAGCCAGGCGCTCCACGGCGTCGATCTCAAGGTCGGCGAAGGGGAAATGATCACCATTCTTGGCCGCAACGGCGTCGGCAAGACGACGACGCTCAGAACCATCATGGGAATGATCCGCAACCGCAAGGGCTCGATCCGGCTGGCTGGCAAGGACATGCTGTCCGTGCCGCTGCACAAGACGGCCAAACACGGCATCGGCTTCGTGCCGGAAGAGCGCGGCATCTTCGCCACGCTGACCGTCGAGGAAAACCTCATGTTGCCGCCGGTCGTTGCCGCCGGTGGCATGAGTCTCGATGAAATCTATGAGCTTTTCCCGAACTTGCTGGAGCGTCGCGCCAGCCCCGGCACCAAGCTTTCGGGCGGCGAGCAGCAGATGCTGGCCATGGCGCGCATCCTGCGCACCGGCATCAAGGTGCTGCTGCTGGACGAACCGACCGAGGGCCTTGCGCCAGTCATCGTGCAGCGCATCGGTGAGGTGCTCCAGAAACTCAAGGGCCGCGGCATGACCGTGGTGCTTGTCGAACAGAATTTCCGTTTCGCCGCGAAGATCACGGATCGCTTCTACCTGATGGATCACGGCCAGATGGTCGGTGACTTCCCGGTCAGCGAACTGCCGAACCGCATGGGCGAACTCAACAAGGTGCTGGGGGTTTAACCATGACCATGATCTTCGGCGTTCCGATCCAGGCCCTGCTCGGGCAGTTGCTGGTCGGTCTCATCAACGGCTCCTTCTATGCCATGCTGTCGCTTGGCCTTGCCGTCATCTTTGGCCTTTTGCGCGTCATCAACTTTGCTCACGGCGCGCAGTACATGCTCGGCGCTTTCGTCGCCTATCTCGGCCTGCAGTATCTTGGCATCAATTTCTGGGCCGCGCTCATCATCACGCCACTGGTGGTGGCGCTGTTCGGGGCAATCATCGAGCGCCTGCTTCTGTCGCGTCTCTATGATCTCGATCCGCTCTACGGCCTGCTCTTCACCTTTGGTCTGGCGCTCGTTATCGAAGGCACGTTCCGCTGGCTTTACGGCGCAGCCGGGCAGCCCTATTCGGTTCCGCCGCAGCTTGCTGGCGGCACCAATCTCGGCTTCATGTTCCTGCCCAACTATCGTGCCTTCGTCGTCATCGTCTCGCTCATCGGCTGCATCGCCACCTGGGCGCTGATCGAGAAGACCCGGCTTGGGTCCTATCTGCGGGCCGCCACCGAAAACCCGACGCTTGTGCAAGCTTTCGGCATCAACGTGCCCGTGCTTCTGACGCTGACCTATGCCCTTGGTGCGGGGCTTGCCGGCTTCACCGGCGTGCTGGCTGCGCCGATCTATCAGGTGTCGCCGCTCATGGGCACCAACCTCATCATCGTCGTCTTCGCGGTGGTGGTGGTCGGCGGCATGGGCTCCATCATGGGCGCCATCGTCACCGGCTACATGCTCGGCATTGCCGAGGGTCTCACCAAGGTCTTCTATCCGGAAGCCTCCAATATCGTCATCTTCGTCATCATGGCGATCGTGCTGCTCATCCGCCCCGCCGGCCTGTTCGGAAAGGACGCCTGATCATGTCCAAAGCCATCCATTCGCACCACGCTTCGGCGACCGCCTTGCCCGCAGAAGCCCCCGCTGGCCTTGGCCCGATCAAAATCGGCCTCATGGCCATCGGCCTCGCCGCGCTCATCGCTGCACCGATGTTCATCTACCCGATCTTCATCATGAAGCTTCTGTGCTTCGCGCTCTTTGCCTGCGCCTTCAACCTGCTGATCGGCTATACCGGACTTCTGTCCTTCGGCCACGCCGCCTTCTTCGGTGGAGCGGCCTACTTCACGGCGCATGCGGTGAAGGAATGGGGCGTGACGCCGGAAATCGGCATCATCGTCGGCATGGCCGGTGCTGCCCTTCTCGGCCTGGTCATCGGCTTCGTCGCCATCCGCCGCCAGGGCATCTATTTCGCGATGATCACGCTGGCGCTGTCGCAGATGTTCTACTTCTTCTGCCTGCAGGCACCGTTCACCCATGGCGAAGACGGTTTGCAGTCCGTGCCGCGCGGCCACCTGTTCGGCCTGATCGATCTCAGCGTCCAGACGAACATGTATTACACGGTTCTCGCCGCCTTCGTGATCGTGCTGCTGGTGATCTGGCGCTTCGTGCACTCGCCGTTTGGCATGATCCTGAAGTCGATCCGCGAAAACGAACAGCGCGCCATCTCGCTCGGTTATTCCGTGCAACACTACAAGCTCGGTGCTTTCGTAATGTCGGCAACGCTGGCGGGTCTCGCCGGTGGCCTCAAGGCACTGGTGTTCCAGTTCGCTACGTTGACGGACGTGACCTGGCAGATGTCGGGCGAAGTCATCCTGATGACGCTGCTCGGCGGCATCGGCACCATGATCGGCCCGATCTTCGGTGCGGGTCTCGTCGTGACGCTGCAGAACTACCTCGCCACCTCGGATTTCCCTGTCACCATCATCACCGGCCTTGTGTTCATGGTTTGCGTACTCGTGTTCCGCCGGGGACTGGTGGGTGAGTTCTACGCCTCGCGACTGGGTCGCAAGCTCGGCTTCGAACACCGCAGATAATACCTGAAATCGCAATGCAGGACATGCACCACCCGCGTCCCTTTCCGGACGCGGGAACGGGGCTCCCTTGGAGAAAGACTATGGGCGACTACGATTACATCGTCATCGGAGCAGGCAGTGCCGGCTGCGTTCTGGCGAACCGCCTGTCGAAAGACCCGAACAACCGCGTACTGCTGCTGGAAGCCGGCGGGCGCGACAATTATCACTGGGTCCACATCCCCGTCGGCTACCTCTACTGCATTGACAACCCGCGGACCGACTGGCGTTTCCGGACAGCGGAAGAGCCGGGCCTCAACGGTCGCTCGCTGATCTATCCGCGCGGCAAGGTTCTGGGTGGCTGCTCCTCCATCAACGGCATGATCTACATGCGGGGCCAGGCGCGCGATTACGACCAGTGGCGGCAGTTGGGCTGCGAGGGCTGGGGCTGGGACGATATCCTGCCCTATTTTCTGAAATCCGAAGATTTCTATCGCGGTAAAAGCGATCTGCACGCCACCGGCGGCGAATGGCGGGTGGAAAAGGCCCGCGTGCGCTGGGCGGTGCTCGATGCCTTCCAGCAGGCTGCACAGGAAGCCGGCATTCCCGCCACCGATGATTTCAACAAGGGTGACAATGAAGGAGCGGGTTATTTCGACGTGAACCAACGGGCCGGGTGGCGGTGGAACACCGCCAAGGCGTTTCTGCGTCCGGCGAAGAACCGCGCCAACCTGACCGTTCTCACCAAGGCCCACGCCAAGCGCCTTATCATCGAGGACGATGCTGTGAAGGGTGTCGAGTTCCTGCATGACGGTATTTTGAAGACCGCACGCGCTCGCAAGGAAACGGTGCTTTCCGCCGGTGCCATCGGCTCGCCGCAGCTTCTGGAACTCTCCGGCGTTGGCCGTGGAGATGTGCTGCAAAGGGCCGGCATCGATGTTCGCCACGAGGTCGCGGGCGTTGGCGAAAACCTGCAGGACCATCTGCAACTGCGCATGATCTACAAGGTGTCCGGCGTGCCGACCCTGAACGAGCAGGCGTCCACCCTGTTCGGCAAGGCAAAGATCGGGCTTGAATATGCGCTGAAGCGCTCGGGGCCGATGTCGATGGCGCCAAGCCAGCTTGGGGTCTTTACCCGCTCCTCGCCGGAGAAGGAGACGGCGGATCTTGAATATCATGTCCAGCCGGTGTCGCTCGACAAGTTCGGCGAGCCCGTCCATCCCTTCCCGGCGATGACGGCAAGCGTGTGCAATCTCAGGCCTGAAAGCAGGGGTTCCGTGCATGTAAAAGGACCGGATTTTACCGCCCAGCCGGAGATCCGCCCCAACTACCTTTCCACCGAAGGCGATCGGCAGGTGGCGATCAACGCTATCCGGCTGACCCGTCGCATCGTGGCGCAACCCTCCTTCGCGCGGTTCAAGCCGGAGGAGTACAAGCCCGGCCCTTCTTACGAGAATGACAATGATCTCGCAAAGGCAGCGGGTGATATCGGCACGACCATCTTCCATCCGGTCGGCACGATGCGGATGGGTGTGGACGAGGCAAGTGTGGTCGATCCGCGCCTGCGTTTCCGCCGCCTGAAGGGGCTGCGCGTGGCCGATGCCTCCGTCATGCCGACGATCACCTCCGGAAACACCAATTCACCGACGATCATGATTGCGGAAAAGGCCGCCGACATGATCCTCGCCGACAATCGATAAGGGAGCCTCCCATGCAGAACATCGCTTTCATCGGTCTTGGAAATATGGGCCTGCCCATGGCCGTCAATCTGGCGAAAGCCGGATATGCGGTGAAGGGCTTTGATCTTTCCGAAGCAAGCCGCGCCGCTGCCGAAGCGGAAGGCGTGAGCGCCGTCACGACGCTGGCCGATGCCGTTACCGGTGCGGAGGTCATCGTGACCATGTTGCCGAAGGGCGAACATGTGGTGGCCGTGCATGGCGAGATCGTCGGGATGGTGCCCGCCGGCACGCTTCTCATCGATTGCTCGACGGTGGATGTGGCAAGCGCCAACAAGGCACATGAACTGGCCTCTGCTGCCGGTTGCCTCTCCGTCGATGCGCCGGTGTCCGGCGGTACGGGCGGGGCGAAGGGTGCAACGCTCACCTTCATGTGCGGCGGGGCGGATGCCGCCTTTAACGCGGCGAAGCCCATTCTGGATAAGATGGGCAAGAAGATCGTGCATTGCGGCGGTGCCGGTGCCGGACAGGCCGCCAAGATTTGCAACAACATGATCCTGGGCATCTCGATGATCGCGGTGTCAGAAGCCTTTGTTCTTGGTGAGCGCCTTGGCCTCTCCCACCAGGCGCTGTTCGACGTCGCCTCCACGTCCTCCGGCCAGTGCTGGGCGCTCACCTCCTATTGCCCCGTACCCGGCCCGGTGCCGACGACGCCGGCCAATAACGGTTATCGCCCGGGCTTTGCGGCGGCGCTGATGCTGAAGGATCTCAAGCTTTCGCAGGAGGCCGCGACAACCTCGGGTGCATCGACACCACTGGGCGCCGCCGCCGCTGGTCTGTACGAGGATTTCATTGCCGGCGGCAGTGGTGATCGCGATTTCTCGGCCATCGTGGAAATGCTGAGGGGAGGGGACGTATGAACGTGCTTGTCTCCACCGATCTGCTCTGGGTTCCCCCGACCGAGCGTGTCGAGGGGGCTGCACTTTACGCTTTCGCCAAACGCACCGCACGCCTGCATGGCGTGCGGCCCGACGACTATGCTGGTCTGCTCGATTGGTCGATCCGCGAACCGGATGCCTTTCATGCGATGCTGTGGGACGAACTCGATATCATCGGGGACAAGGGCATTTCTGCGTTTACGCCTGGTGCGACGATCCGCGAGGCCGAATTTTATCCCGGTGCGCGGCTGAACTATGCGGAAAACCTGCTACGCGAGGCTGATGACCGCCTCGCCGTCATCGCGCTTCGTGACGATGGCACGCGTCGCACCATTACCCGCCGCGCTCTTTATGACGCGGTTTCGTGTCTGGTGCAGGCTCTAGCTGCTTCCGGCGTCCGGGAAGGCGACAGGGTGGGCGCTATCGTGACCCATGATATCGAGGCGATCGTGGGTTATCTCGCCACCAGTGCCATCGGTGCGATCTGGTCGTCCTGCTCGCCGGATTTTGGCCCTGCCGGTGCTTCCGACCGGCTTTCGCAGATCGGCCCCAAGGTGCTGATCGCCGTGCCGGAATATGGTTACGCTGGCAAGCGTATCGATGTCGCGCCGACCATTCGCGCCGTGACGGAAAGCGCCAGGCCGCAGCGGATCGTGCTGATCGGCGATAGTGTTCCCGCTAAACTTGCCGATCTCGGCTGCATCACGCTCGATGAATTCGTCGAGCCCTATCAGCCGCAGACGATTGCCTTTAACCGCCTGCCGTTCAGGGCCCCGCTTGCCATTCTCTATTCCTCCGGCACCACCGGAAAGCCGAAATGCATCGCCCATTCCGGCGGCGGTCTGCTTCTGCAACACATGAAGGAACAGAAGCTGCAATGCGACATTCGCGCCGGCGAGCGATTCTTCTATTTCACCACCTGCGGCTGGATGATGTGGAACTGGCAGGTCTCCGGCCTCGCGCTCGGCGCAACGCTCGTCACCTATGACGGCAATCCCGGTTATCCGACGCCGGAACGGTTGATCGACCTGATCGATGCCGAGGGGATCGCCACTTTCGGGACTTCGGCCAAGTTCATCGATGCCTGCCTGAAGGCGGGTCTGAAGCCGCGCGAAAGCCATGACCTTTCGACGCTGCGGACCATCCTCTCCACCGGATCGCCGCTGATCGCGCCGTCCTTCGATTACATTTATCGCGACTGGAAGGCGGATGTGCACCTCGCTTCGATTTCCGGGGGCACGGATATATGCGCTTGCTTTCTCGGCGGCAATCCGTTGCAGGGCGTTCATCGGGGTGAATTGCAGGGCGCCATGCTCGGCATGGATCTCGACACGCTGGACGATGAGGGGCGGTCCGTTTCCGGTGTGGCGGGTGAACTCGTCTGCCGCAACGCGCATCTCTCCATGCCCGTGAAGTTCTGGGGTGACGAGGACGGCTCGCGCTACCGGGCCGCCTATTTCGACCGTTTCCCCGGTCTGTGGGCGCAGGGCGATTACGCCGAGAAGCGCCCGTCCGGCGGCTATGTCATTCACGGTCGTTCAGATACCGTGCTGAACCCCGGCGGGGTGCGCATCGGCACGGCGGAAATCTATCGTCAGGTTGAAACGGTGGAAGCCGTCGAAGAGGCGCTTGCGGTCGGGCAGGATATCGACGGCGACCAGCGCGTCATTCTGTTCGTGCGGCTGAAGGGCGATGCATCTCTGACGGACGCGTTGGAAAAGACGATCCGCGCCCGTATTCGCTCCGGGGCGACGCCGCGGCATGTTCCGTCGAAGATCATTGCCGTTGCCGCCATTCCGCGCACCCGCTCGGGCAAGGTTTCCGAAATCGCGGTGCGCGACACGATCCACGGGCGGGCGGTGAAGAATGTTGATGCGCTGGCCAATCCGGAATCGCTCGATCTTTTTCGCAACCTGCCGCAATTGAAGGATTAGGCCATGACGGATGCAATGGAACCGAAAGTCGCCCTCGTGACCGGCTCGACCAGCGGTATCGGTCTGGCGATCGCAAGGCGCTATGCCGAAGCCGGCTATCGCGTGGCCGTGAACGGCATCGAGACGCCGGAGAAGGCGGCGGAAGCGCTGGCCACCATCGGCAAGGATACACCGTATGCGCCGGTCTATTTTGCCGCCAACCTTGCCGAAAGTGCGGAAAGCACCGGACTGGCCTCTGCGGTTCTCGATCGCTTTGGCCGTATCGACATCCTCGTCAACAACGCCGGCATCCAGAAGGTTGCGCCTGTCGATGAGTTCGATCCGCTGGATTTCCAGCGCATTGTCGCGGTGTCGCTGGACAGTGCTTTCCTGACCATCCGCGCCGCCCTTCCCGGCATGAAGGAGCGCGGCTTCGGACGTATCATCAACATCGCCTCGGCGCATGGGTTGCGCGCTTCTCCGTTCAAATCCGCTTACGTGGCGACGAAGCATGCCGTGGTCGGCCTCACCAAGACGGTGGCGCTGGAAGTGGCGGAGCAGGGCATCACCTGCAACGCGATCTGCCCGGGCTATGTCTGGACGCCGCTGGTGGCCGCGCAGGTGGCCGATCAGGCCCGCGTGCACAGCATGAGCGAGGAGGACGTTATCAGGAAGGTGATGCTGGCGCCGCAGCCGACGCGACGTTTTGTGCAGCCGGAAGAGATTGCCGAGATGTCGCTTTATCTCGCCGGCGAGATGGCGCGCTCCATTACCGGCACGACCATTTCCATCGATGGCGGCTGGACGGCGAAGTAGAGACGATCAGCCCGCCTTCTTTTTTCGGGCTTCGGTGATGGCCGCCTTCAACATCTTCTCGTCGAGAACGCCGGCATAGGTGGTGCGCCCGACAACGAAGGAGGGCGTGCCGACGAATTCGAAGGCGGTGGCCTGGCCGTAATTGCGGTCCAGCAGGCCGGAAATTTTCTGGTTGTGCTTGTTCACGGCGGCTGTGACGTCATCCATCTTCAGGCCGGCATCGACAAGGGTCTGCTTGACGCTATCGGGCGAAAGGCGGCCCTTGAACTTCATCAATGCTTCCATGGCCGTTTCGTAATGACCGATCTGGGCGGCGCCCAGCGCAGCCTGCGCGGCATAAACGGAGGCGTCACCCAGAATGGGCCAGTCCTTCATCAGAAAGCGAATATTGCCATCGGCCTTCACCACGTCGCGGATCATCGGATGGTGCTTCTTGCAATAGGGGCACTGGTAATCGAAGAACTCGACCACGGTCACGTCGCCCTTGGGATTGCCGAGAACCGGTGCATCCGGATCGAAGAACACTGTCTTTTCGGATATTTCCAGCGCCTGTGCTTTGCCGGCGCCAAGCGACGCAAGGGCGAAGGCCGCAGGGGCGGCGGCTATGATCTGGCGGCGGGTCAGCATGGGTTCTCGAACTCCTTCTGCGGTTCCGCCTAGATAGGTATTTTCCTATGTTTGGGGAAGGGGGAAACAGGGACTTCACGCGGTTGTGCGTGGTCTTCAGCCAGCGTCGCGTCCATCCGGCAATCCGGTTTCGATCATGGCGCGGTCGCGCTGTATGATCTCGGTCAGTGCATCCATCACGGCGCGGACCCGGGGCGAGCGGCGCACATCCTCGTGGACCAGAAGCCACATATCGCGTGGTGGAACATCGTCGCGGCGCAGGCAGACGAGGCTGTCGTCATGGGCGGTCAGGAAGAAGGGCAGGACCGCTGCGCCAAGGCCCGCGCGGGTGGCGTGGTAGAGACCGCCGAGATCGCTGGTGCGGAACACGAGCGGGCGCCCCGCCGCATAGTTTCGAAGCCAGATCTGTTGCGGCACATGATCCATGTTCTCCTCGTAGCCGAGCAGCGCCATGTCCTCCAGGGTGTGCCGGGCGGCATAGCCGCGCGCGGCAAAGAGGCCGTAGCCGCTGGCGCCCAGACGGCGGGTCACCAGTGAAGCGCCTTCCGGCTTCGTCATGCGAATGGCGATGTCAGCCTCGCGGCGGGTGAGGTTCACCGTTGCGAGATTACCCGACATTTCCAGCCTGATGCCCGGGTGCCGCTCGCGGATGAGACCAAGGCGCGGCACGAGGAAGAAGCTGGCAAAGGCCGGCGGTGCACTGACGCGCACGGTGCCGGCAATGCCGGTGCGGTCGCCTTCCGCCATGCGTTCGATGGCAATGATGTCATCACGCAAGCGGCTGGCTTGCTCCTTCAGGCGTTCGCCCTCCGCCGTCAGCGGATAGCCCTGCGGCAGCCGGTCGAACAGGCGGAGGCCCAGCACCTGTTCCAGTGCGGCGATGCGGCGGGCAACGGTGGAATGATCGACATGCAGATTGCGCGCCGTGGCCGAAAGGCTTCCGGTTTCTGACAGGTCCACGAAGAAGCGCAGATCGTCCCAATTCATCTTGTGTAAAAATCCCCAGGCAATGCGCAATGTTCGGGAATTTTATCGCAAAATCACCCATGCGAAAAGAGGGCACCCCATCACAGGAGTCCTTCACATGACGGAAGTCGTTCGCATTCATGAGGTTGGCGGTGCCGACCGTTTCGTTCTTGAGACCGTGGAAACACCGGCCCCGGCTGCGGGCGAGGTGCTGGTCGGCCAGCGCTTTGCGGGTGTCAATTATGTCGATGTTTATCATCGTAGCGGGCTTTATCCGCTACCGAAGATGCCGGCCATTCTGGGCGTCGAGGGGGCGGGCGTGATCAAGGCGCTCGGACCGGACGTCGAAGGCTTGTCGATCGGCAATCGCGTGGCGTATGCCCTGCCGTTTACCGGTGCTTATGCTGCTTCCCGCACGGCGCCGGCCGAGCGCATGATTGCGCTGCCGGAAACGGTGGCCGATGACGTGGCGGCGGGTAGCATGCTGCGCGGCGTCACCGCCTATATGCTGCTTCACCGCATTTTTCCCGTCGGGCCGGGCACGACCGTTCTCGTTCATGCTGCGGCCGGTGGGCTTGGCCTCATTCTTTGCCAGTGGGCAAAGCTGCTGGGTGCGACCGTTATCGGCACCGTTGGTTCTGCGGAAAAGGCGGAATTGGCGCGGGCGGCGGGTGCGGACCATACCGTGCTTTACCGGGATCGCGACTTTGTTGAGGCCGTGCTCGAGCTGACCGGTGGCAAGGGCGTGAACGTGGCCTATGACGGTATCGGCGGCGAAACGCTGGCGAAGACTTTGGAGACGGTCCGCCCCTTCGGCATGGTCGCCAGCATCGGCCAGACGGGCGGTCCCGCACCGGCGGTGGAACTGGCGCAGCTTGGGCCTCGCCGTTCGCTCAGCCTTTCGCGTCCGAGCGCCTTTGCCTACATGGCCGATGTCGCCGCCTATCGGGAGGCGGCAAACGCCTTCGTTTCACTGCTGGCGAAGGGGAGCCTGAATGTCCGCATCGGCGCGCGTTATCCGCTGGCTGATGCCGAGCGGGCGCATCTGGATCTTGAGGCGCGCCGCACCGTCGGTTCTATTCTTCTCGTGGTCGACGCCCTGCGCTGAGACCAAGCATCATTGCTGCTTTGGGACCGTCGGATGTCATTTCATTCGGCGGTTTCGTGCTTTGGGCTTTTCTTGGGCCATCGGTAACGGTAAATTCGCAAGCGATATCGACCCCATTCGGCTTCCCTCAGAATTTCGAATGGCGTAGTCCGCGTTGTGTCATACAATTAAAATCGTATCATCCTAGATTTGAAATTTGACCGTATCGTTGAAGTGATGGCTTGCGCATGCCGCTGATGGGAAATGTACAAACGGAACAGGCCGACCTGCCCATGGAGGCTGGTGCCCTGACGCCTGCAATGCTTGTCGAGCATCCGCTATTTCCCGTGATTGACCGGGATATTGCCGGCCATCTCATTACCATTCATCGCGACACGCCCCGGCTGGCGCGCCTCAAGGCGTCGCACCGCAAGTGGTTGATGACGCAATCCATGTATGCACTGTCGATCCAGAGGCGTGATGACGATCCGAATTCCGGTCTCAACCCGGCCCGGTTCATCGGCATCGCCACGACCATCGGCGCGGCAAGCCGCAACACGGCCGATGCCTTTCTCAAAGAATTACTGGCTTACAAGTTCCTGCGTGAAGTTGAGCACGGCACCGACAAGCGCATGCGTTTTCTGGAAACGACAGACGCCAGTGACCGGGCCATGGTGAGTTGGTTCATGGGCCACATGCAGGGGCTGGACCGGCTGGATGGTGGCGGGCGTGAGACGGCCTGTATCGCCGATCCGCGTATTTTCCGCCTGGCTCAGCCGCGCGCTGCCGAACGCCTGATCGCCAATCCGGTCTGGCGTTATCCGGCAGACAGTATTCGGGCGTTTCTCTTTGCGGAGTTCGGCGGCATGATCCTGCACGAACTGATGAACCAGATCGAAGCGTTCCGGACGGTCGAAGGGCGGGTCATCGTCGGCCCCGTTTCCGTACCTGCGCTCGCAGTACAGTATGGAATTTCCGTTACCAACATCAAGACCATGTTCAGGAAGACGGAAGAGGCTGGTTTCCTCGGTTGGATCGGCGTTCGCGGCAACCGGACGCTCTGGTTGTCGGAGGGCTTTCTTGCGGATTATCTGATGTGGCAGGCACAGAAATTTTCCGCGCTGGACGAAGCTTTTCGCTTCGCCCATGCGCAGGTTTCCGGCCAGCCGCCGGAAACACCGGCGGAGGGGTTGCGCTTTTCCGCCTGAGCGAAATCACGCCGTCCGGGTGCGGCGATCCTCAAGCAGCCGGATCAAAGCCCGTGCCTCGGGCGGCGGGCGATGTTCCTGCCGGCGATAGCCGCTTCCATCGCGCTGGCGCGATACCAGCCCCATGCCAAACAGGCTCCGGCGCAGGATGGCGGGATCACCGAAGTCGTGGCTGGCGTTGAGGTTCGCATTGACCTGCTTCTCGATCATTTCCACGCCCGCGGGCAGGCGCGACCACAGAACCCACAGGCACAGCATCTGTATGCCCCGGCGCGATGGCCATTGCCGCAAACGGCCTTCCGGCCCGAACTGGCGTGATGCGCGTTCCACCAGATCGTGATCAATGGCTTCCGGCGGTGGCGCGCTCGCGGCCAGCCGTTCACCGGCGGCATGAGCGGCGCGCAGGTGCTGGAAATTGCGGAAGCCACTTGAGCGCGCCAGCATGTTGAGCAGGGAAAGGTGACCGGGCGGGGCGTTGCTTGCGGCCAGTTCACGCGAAAGCGTGCGGGCAAAGGCCGAAATATCGTCGGCCAGGAGGGGGAAACGAGATCTGGACATCACAATCATCCATGACGGGCCGGCTTTGAAAGTCGTCGGTCGCTGGCTTACGACGCGGCACCGTGTTCCATGGATCGGGTGATTGCCGTGAAGAATGGCAGGTTTAGCTTTCCCTTGTCAGGGAACAGCGACGCCTTGGTGAACTGCCGACCGGACGGGGATGTAGCACAGGGCAGCCTTTCCGGCAAGATGAGACGGAAGCCGCGCGGACGAAGCGGGGGCATGTATGTTCGGCAATAATATGTGTCACATTTGCGACGTGTACATCGTTCCGTGCCGCCGTTGCATGGTCCGGAAATGCAGTTGCCCTGATTGGCAAAGGCGCGGCACAGGCCGCAACTGCTGGGTTTTGCGGGCCAGCGTGTGTCATCCTGATGATCGCGATTCATGAATTTTGTTGCGAAAACAGCGATTTTTCACATTTGACGGGGTTCAGGAGCTGTGTTCCCCTCGAATCTAAATGCGGGAGTGACAGGCGGAATGGATCAGGTATGCGTTGCGGGCGGTGAGTACGGGGATACCTGTCGGTTTCTCGGGCGTATCGAGGATGTGACGGTCGTTCTGGAGGCGCTTGCCAATGCGCAGCGTCTCAGGGTGCTTGGCCTTCTCTTTGCCAATGAGGTTTCTGCCGGCTATCTGGCTGAAACGCTCGGCGCCTCCGCCTCGGCAATTTCCCAGCACTTGCGTAAGCTGCGCGAGGCAGGGCTGGTCACGACGCGTCGCGATGGTCAGGTCATCTATTACTCTGCCGATACCATGCGGGCCGAGGCCGCGTATGTCGCGCTGGATGAGATCGTTGCGGGCTTTGCGAAACAACATCGCGGCGTGGCCGTCTAGAGCATTTCCAGTCAAATCCGGATCGGATTTGACGCCAGGATAATGCGTTAAACCAGAGAGATAGGGCATTTCCAGTGAAATCCGGATCGGATTTCACGTCTGAACAATGCGCACCTTGATCAGCGTGTCGATCTCCCGCAGTGAAATCCGGATCGGATTTCACGTCTGAACAATGCGTTCAAACAAGAAGCTAGAGAATTTCCAGCCAATAGCCGGCGTGAAGGTCAGCGCAGGAGCTTCAGCGATCCGCTCAGCGACTTGACCCACTTCGCCGGTCCGGCAATGCCAAGGCCATCGATCTCTTCCTCGGCGAGATTCCGGTTAGGAAAAGCGGCTTCATAGTCCGCATAGGCATGCAGCGATCGGGCGAAGGCCGGGAAGGGCACGATCGTAACATCCGCACCTCTTTTCTCCAGCGCCTTCATCATTAAGGCGCGGATCGTTTCCCCGTCGGCTTGCAGGATCGGAACCGGCAGGCGCGAACTGATATCGATGGTACGATGGTCGGCATCGCTCAGGGACTGCGCCGCAAGGTGGGTATGTCTCGCGCCGAGCCCGATGCCGATGGCACCGGCGGTATTGGCAATGAACCCGAGTGGCAGAGCAGGATTTACGATAATGGCGATGCGAAAGTCTTCGGTCACGGTTCGTCCTCATGGAAGTGATGCCGTCACCTTAGCGAGATCCCGGAGAATGATCCTGCCTTTCCTTGCGTCAAAACTTCTGTATCTGGTAAGATTTACCGAAATCATTGAGAAGGCGGGCAGAAAATGTCTGAAAAGCTTGAGCCGGTCGATATCCGCATCCTGAAAGCCCTGCAGCAGGACGGGCGCCTGACGAACCAGGCGCTGTCGGCAGAGGTCGGGCTTTCCGCTTCGCCCTGCTGGCGGCGCGTGCGGCAACTGGAGGAAGACGGCGTGATCCGTGACTATGCGGCGACACTCGAGCGCCGCAAGATCGGGCTCGGTGTTCTCGCCTTCATTCGTGTGCGGATCGATAGCCATAGCGAGGCGGAAGCGGAGGCGTTTTCGCGCGAAGTCGCGAAGCTCAGGGAGGTTGTCGCCTGCTATTCCATAGCCGGTGATTCGGATTTTTTATTGCAGGTCGTATCGCCGGATCTTGATGCCTACGCGGATTTTGCCATGACGGTTGTTCGGCGTTTGCCGCGTATTAAGGAAATGCAAACCACTTTTGTACTGAAGGAGATCAAACCGTTCAGAGGTTTTCCACTTGATTTTGCTGGTGGATAACGGCTTTTTTGTCGCGCTTTGAAGCAAGTTTGACGGGGTTGCCCTCAAATCTTTCGCATTCCCTTGTAAAATTGATATCGGTCAAATTTTAGTCTTAACGAATGAGCAACCACTGGTTATAGTTACGCTATATTAAGCGGGCCGGCGCGATATTCTCGGCTGGTATAAAAGGCAACGAACCGAACTGCACCGCTTGCGAGTTAAGCGTTCCACCTGAAAATCCTTCAAGGCTGAAGTCATGATGAGTGAGGCGGCGAAAACCACGGATGAATATCCGTTGGCCAACGCGAATCCAGGTCCGGGCGATCGACCCAACTGGCGACATTCCCTTCTGGGCAAGGTCGCGGTGTTCATGATGCTGTGCGTCTTTCTGGCCTATGCGGTTGGCGCGGGTGCAGGCTTCTTCATGCTCGAACGCGGTTCACGCGAACAGTGGCGCAATCAGGCCGCTATGAATGCGCAAACGGTCAGTTCCGTGATGCGAGGCATTTACACGGCGCTGGCTGTCGAAGCCGATCCCTCTGGCCAGGTTGTACGCGTCATCAGCGAACTGCCCATCGGCGATGAAACCTCTATTCTGACCACCGGTTTCGATCCGGTCGATGTGCTGTCGCTCGCTTCGGCGCAGACAAAGCATGCCGTATGGCTTTTCCAGCCCGATGCCGAACGCAAGGGGTTCGTTTCGACGGCGGATTCGGAAGGCGGCGATGCTGGCGTGCCGGTTGTCTTTACCGGTGAGGGAGCGCCTTCGCCGCAGCAGGCATCGTTTTTCGTCGGTTCGGCTGTGGTGAACGGTGAGGAACATATGGTGAGCGTGCTGCCGGTCACGGGACTTTCGGGCCAGTTGCACGGCCTGCTGGTATCCAGCATTGGCCGCACAGACGACCTGCTCAAAACCCGAAATGAACTCGTGCGGCAATCGCTTGTCGTGCTGGTCGCCGTGCTCGCGATGATGACGGCGCTCGTTGCCTTCCTCATGCGCCGGCTTTTCCGTCCGGTGCCGGTGCTGATCCAGGCGTTGACGCGCATTGCCGACAACGACACGGGCGTTGTGACGCCGTTTCAGGGGCGGGACGACGAAATCGGGCGTCTGGCCTATGCCATCGAAACGCTGCGTGAAGCCGTGGTGGAGCGAGAGCATCTGCGCGAGGCGCGAGAAGCCACATTGCAGTTCGAATATATGGCCCATCACGATCATCTGACCGGCCTGCCCAACCGTGCGCGGCTCAACAAGGCGCTCGACAAGGCGATGGACGCCCTGCCGACGGGTCAGCAGGCCAATTTCCTGATGCTCGATCTCGACCGCTTCAAGCAGGTGAACGATACGCACGGCCATGCTGTCGGTGATGCGCTGCTGGTGGCGGTGTCCGGCCGCCTGTCGTTACTGCTCGGGCCTGACGATATTGCCGTGCGGTTGGGCGGGGATGAGTTTGCCGTGTTGCAGAAAGTGTCGCAGGATGCGGAGAAGGAAGCGAGCCGGCTCGCAGCCCGCATCGTGGAGGCGTTGTGCACGCCGTTCGCCATCGACCATCTGGAGGTGCAGATCGGTGCCAGCGTCGGCATTGCCTGTGCCCCGGTTCACGGACAGACCGCTCACGCGCTTCTGACCCGCTCGGACATCGCGCTTTACGCGTCCAAACGCGGCGGGCGCAGTGCCTTTGCTTTCTACAGCGACGATCTCGCCGAGGAGAGCCGGTGCGGGCTTGCCGTTGGTGCGTGAGGTGGGCGGTTCTTGTCGGAAGGCCTGGACCTCGGAGGGCAAGAGGAGCCGTGATTGAGGCATGACGAGAATTCCAGCATTCATTTTTTTGCTTGCCTCCCTCCTTTGCACCGTGGCTTCGGCCCGGGCCGAGGACACGCTTGCCCGTATTGTTCGCACAGGCTCGGTGGTGATCGGCCACCGACAGGGCGAAGTGCCGTTCTCCTATGTGGCGGATGGCAAGGTTACCGGCTATTCCACCGAGATCTGCCTTGCGGTCATCGAGGCGATGCGCAAGCGGCTTGGCCTGACACGGCTGGAGGTCAGGTTCGTGCCCGTCACGACGGCGACGCGCTTCATCATGGTCGGCTCGGGCAAGATCGATCTCGAATGTGCTGCCACGACCAACACTGTGGAGCGGCGGAAGCTGGCGGAATTCTCCTATCCTCACTTCGTCAGCGCCACGCGCTTCGTTTCCCGCCGCAAGGATGGACTTGCGAGGTTGGCCGACCTTGCCGGGCGCAGTGTCGCGACGACGACCGGGACAGTCAATGTCGAGCAGCTCAATGCCTTGAATCGCAAGGAAAAGCTGAACATTTCCATCCTGCTCAGCCGCAGCCACCCGGAGGCTTTCGATCTGGTGGCCACCGGGCGGGCCTCGGCCTTCGTCATGGACGAGATCCTGCTGGCCGGGCTGGTCGCATCGGCGCCGGATCCCAATGAATACTCGATTTCCCGCGAGGCGCTCAGTCAGCCGGAACCATACGGCATCGTCATGCCGCCCGGTGACCGGCTGTTCAAGGATGCGTTCAACCGGGAAATGTTGCAGCTTTTTGAAAACGGCGACATGGTGCGGCTTTACGACCGCTGGTTTACACAGCCCATGCCGCCTGACGGGCGCAATATGAAGTTGCCGCTCTCGGATGACATGAAGGCCGTCTTTGCCGCGCCGCGGCTTTTCGAGCACTAGAGGAGAGGCTGCCATGCGGAGGAGTGTGACCGGTCGCCCAGTTGTTCTTGGGTTGTGCATCACCCTTCTGGCTCTGCTGGTGCAGTTTTCGCCGGCCCTTGCGCAGGCGCCGGCCAGTACGCTGGAGCGCATCCGGCGCGAAGGCACACTCCGGATCGGCTACGGCCAGACCCCGCCCTTTTCCTATCGTATGCCCGATGGCACTGTAACCGGCTATTCCATCGATATCTGCCTGCGCGTGGCCGATGTCCTGAAGCGCCAGCTTGGGCTGGAACGGCTGGAGATTGCCTATGTACGGCGCACGGCGATCGATCGCATTCAGTTGCTCAACGACGGTGCTTACGATCTCGAATGTGAGGCGAGTACAAATACGCAGGAGCGCCGCCGCAGCGTGGCCTTCGCGCTTGGCCATTTCTTTACGGCCACACGCTTCGTGGCGCTCGCGAAAAGCGATCTGCGGGCGATTGACGATCTCAAGGGACGCAGCCTTGCCGTGGCGCTGGGCACAGTCAATATCGGACAGGTGGGTCGGCTGAACCGCGACAGGGGATTGCAAGCGTCCATCGTAACTGCGGCGACGATCAGCGATGCCTTCGATCTCGTAACGTCCGGCCGGGCCTCGGCCTTTGCCATGGATGACATTCTTCTGGAGGTGATGGTGAAGGCAACCGGCAGGCCGGATACGTACCGGATTGCCAGCGAGCCGGTCTCCGATGTCCTGCCCTATGGCTTCATGATGCGTCGCGACGACGCCGCATTTCACGATGCGGTCAATGCCGCGCTCCGGCGCATCTATGCCTCGCCCGACATGGGGCGGCTTTACGACCGCTGGTTTCGTTCGGAGCTTCCCGGTCTTGATCTTCGCCTTGATGTGCCGATGGGGCGCGAGCTTTCCGCGCATTTAGCATCATTCCGCTAGGTTGTTTCTGCTTCGAACTCGTTTCGAGGGGCAATTCGTGTTTTTTGTATTGCTTAAATATGCGTGATCCGCAGTCCCTGCGGTTGTGTCTCTGCCATTCAGGGTTTAGATTCCTGACATTAACTTGACAAATCGTATTTGTACTTTTTTATTCCAGCGTTGCATTGAAACGATACTTATTTTTTTACATTCTCTTAATTCTTGGCACCCAAAATCGGTAGCATGAAAATTTAACTCTTGCTGTCAGGTCAACAATCATGGGCACCTTGTCCAACATTTCCATTCGCATGAAGTTTCTTGCGGTCGTCATGACCATGGCAGCTATGATGGCAGCCGGCACCGGGTTCGTTTACGTCAAGATGAATGAGATGAGCGACAACTCCGATCGCTTCATCCAGGAGGACGTGGCGACTTCGCTCGGACTTACGGGCGCCACACTTTATCTCCAGACCATGGGTTACAGTGCCTATCAGACGCTGGTCTACGATGCCGGCACACCGGAAAATATCAAGGCGCTGGCTGCTTTCAAGGACAGTATCGCCAAGTTCGAAGAACGCCTGTCGCAAACGCCCGGAAACGGCATGGTCGACAAGGCAAAGATCGCGGCCTTCAAGACCACCTTCGATGATATTCGCCAGAATTTCGAGAAGGCAGTGGAGGCTGGCAGCCAGAACCGCAACGATGAAGCGCGGGATCTTCTGGCTCAGACCGACATGAAACTCGTGCCGCTGGCAGATAGCATGCGCACGGCGGCTGTTGCGATCCGTGAAGGCGTCTTCAAGAGCTCAAGCGAAATGAAAGCCACCACGGCAAACAGCATTTTCTGGCTTGTGGTTTCGGCGACGGTGCTGACGGCCCTTTCGATTGTTGTGTCCTACGCATTCACAACCTATGGCATCAGCAGACCCCTGCTTCGGGTGACCAACCGGATGCGGGCGCTGGCGGCCGGCGATACAAATGCGCCGATCGAAGGGGTGGAGCGTGGCGATGAAGTCGGCACGGTTGCCAAGGCGCTCAACGTATTCCGCGAAGCTGCAATCGAGAACCGTCGACTGGAAACAGAGGCCGAAAACGGGCGTTCGGCCAGCGAACGCGACCGTCTGGCCCGCGAGCAGGAAAAGGCCAAAGCGGATGCAGAAGTGCGTTTTGCCGTCGATGCGCTGGCACAGGGGCTTGCCTCACTGGCCGCTGGCGACCTGACCCAATCCATCAATACGCCTTTCGCCGAAAAGCTGGAGAAACTGCGTATCGACTTCAACGCAACAACCGGGAAACTGCGCGATACCGTTGTGGGCATTCGTGATGCTGTCGTGGCAATCAACGCCGGTTCGCGGGAAATCCAGGCTGCAGCCAACGACCTGTCCAAGCGAACCGAGCAGCAGGCGGCCTCGGTCGAGGAAACCGCTGCGGCGCTGGAAGAGATTACCACGACCGTGAAGGACTCCAACGACAAGGCGCAGGATGCCGGCAGGCTGGTGGCCCGGGCCAAGGCCAATGCCGAACAATCCGGTACGGTGGTGCGTCGTGCCGTTGAGGCGATGAGCGAAATCGAGCGTTCGTCCAACGAAATCTCCAATATCATCGGCGTGATCGATGAAATCGCGTTCCAGACCAATCTTCTGGCGCTGAATGCCGGTGTCGAGGCCGCCCGCGCCGGTGAAGCTGGAAAGGGTTTCGCCGTCGTCGCCACCGAGGTGCGCGAACTCGCCCAGCGTTCTGCGGCTGCCGCCAAGGAAATCAAGGCGCTGATCCGTCAGTCCTCCGAGAAGGTGGAGCTTGGCGTGTCGCTGGTGGGCGATACCGGTATCTCGCTCGATGGCATCGTCACCGAGGTGCAGGAGATCAACGGTCTCGTTGCCCAGATTGCCGGCACCAGCCGCGAGCAGGCGACGGGTCTTGCCGAGATCAACACCGCCGTCAACCTGATCGACCAGAACACCCAGCAGAATGCCGCGATGGTCGAGCAGTCCACGGCTGCAAGCCACGGCCTCAGCCGCGAAGCGGAATCACTGAGTCGGATGATCGCCGCCTTCCGCACCGGCGGTGAAAGTGCCTATCGTGAGCCGGTTCGTGAGGCGCCGGTTGCGCGTGCTGCCAATCCGGTCCAGCGCATGACATCGAAGCTGAAGTCCAGCTTCTCCTCGCAGGGTTCTGCCGCGCTGAAGCATGAAGGGTGGGAAGACTTCTGACGGGGCCATCGCCTTGTCCTCGTAAACGAAAGCCCGCCCGGCATATCTGCCGGGCGGGCTTTTTCGTGGTTTTGAACCCGGTCGGGATCAGTAGAGCAGGCGGGTGCGGATCGTGCCCGGAATGGCGCGCAGCGCTTCCAGCACGTCATCGGCGAAGTCGCCCGCGCCTTCGGCTTCGATCACCACATAGCCGGTCTCGCCATCGGTCTGCAGGAACTGGCCGACGATGTTCAGGCCGCGCGACGAGAAGATCGTGTTGAGGCTGTTCAGCATGCCCGGACGGTTCTCGTGGACGTGGATGAAACGCGTGCCGTTCGGACGCGGCGGCAGTTGCACCTGCGGGAAGTTGACCGCGCCGAGCGTCGAGCCGACGTCGGAGTATTCGACCAGCTTGCGGGAAACCTCGGTACCGATGCGTTCCTGCGCCTCTTCCGTCGAGCCGCCGATATGCGGCGTCAGGATGACGTTGTCGAGGCCCTGCAGCGGGCTGGTGAAACGGTGCTTGTTGGAAGCCGGTTCTTCCGGGAACACGTCGACGGCAGCACCGGCGAGGTGACCTTCCTTGAGCACCTTGGCCAGCGCGTCGAGATCGACCACCGTGCCGCGGGAATTGTTGATGAGGAGCGAACCTTCCTTCATCTTCCGCAGTTCGGCTTCACCGATCATGTTCTGCGTGGAGTCGTTTTCGGGAACGTGCAGCGTCACGAAATCGGAAACGGCCAGCAGCTCGTCCAGCGTTGCGGTGGGTTCGGCATTGCCCTGGCGCAGCTTGTCGGCCACGTCGAAATAGCGCACGCGCATGCCCATGGCTTCCGCCAGAACGGATGTCTGCGAGCCGATATTGCCGTAACCGACGATGCCGAGCGTCTTGCCGCGCACTTCGCGGCTGCCGACGGCCGACTTGTCCCAGCCGCCGTCGTGGGCCGCGACCGAGCGCGGGAAGATGCGGCGCGTGAGCATGACGATTTCACCGATCACCAGTTCAGCCACCGAACGGGTGTTGGAGTAGGGCGCGTTGAACACCGGAATGCCGCGCTTGCGGGCGGCGTCCAGCTCCACCTGGTTGGTGCCGACGGAGAAGCAGCCGACAGCCATAAGCCTGTTGGCTGCGGCGAAGATCTCCTCGGTCAACTGCGTGCGCGAACGGATACCGATGATATGGGCGTTGGCGATGGCTTCCTTCAGGGCGTCGCCGTCCAGCGCCTTCGTCAGATGGGTCAGGTTGGTGTAACCGGAGGACTTGAAATATTCCACCGCCGTCTGGCTGATGCCCTCGAGAAGGAGAACGGAAATACGGTCACGCGGCAGGGAAAGGCGTTGGGTCATAGCGTTACTTCCAGCAGTGGATGTCAGGATGCGCCAGGCCGCAACAAGGGCCGGCTGCTCGTCGCCCGTTTTTGGGAAAGGAGGCGAAGCCGGGAACTGCCGGGCTTGATCACGCGGCTCCCATAGCACCGGTTCCCCGGCGCGAACAGGCCCGTCCGGTGGAAATTTGTTCTCAATGCCGATTTTTTCGCCAAGGCCATGCGAAATCGACCGCGCTTGACTTTGGGGAACGCCTCCCGCATGGTCGCCGCCATTCCGAGGGGGGCATCGAACGGTGCTGAGATGGCGGTGAGCCGGACCCTTGAACCTGATCCGGGTCATGCCGGCGTAGGAACGGAAATTGCAGCCCGCCATCGTTATGGGCTTTCCTTTTTCTTCGCGCATTCCGGATTTCCGTGGCCCGTTCGCTGGAGATCGCCCTATGCCGTTGCCCTTTGCCTGCCCATCCTGCCTGCCCTCGGCCTGAGCCATGCGGCTTCTTGGCGCCAGCCTGCGCAACATGCTTTTCCTGCTTGGCTTGTGGCAGGCCATCGTCTGGCTGTTTGCGCCGCCCCGCTACATCCTGCCGGCACCTCAGGCGGTGGCCGAAGCCTTCCTGTCGCGACCGGGCTTCCTCGCCACCAATGCGCTGATCACGCTCTCTGAAATCCTTGCCGGCTTCGTTGCCGGCTCGGTGCTCGGCATTGTCACGGCGCTCGCCGTGACCGCTCTGCCGCGGGTGGAACGGCTGGTCTGGCCGGCGGTCGTCGTGCTGCAAAGTTTCCCGGTCTTCGTCATCGCGCCGCTGCTCGTCCTGTGGTTCGGCTTTGGCATGGCGTCGAAAGTGGTGATGACGACGATCATCATCTTCTTTCCCGTCGCCTCTGCCTTTGCCGATGGGCTGCGCAACATCCATTCCGATATTCTCGATGCTGCCGCGCTGACTGAGGCAAGCCGCTGGCAGACGATCCGTCACATCCGCGTTCCACTGGCGCTGCCTGCGCTTTTTTCCGGATTGCGGGTAGCAGCACCGCTGGCGCCGCTCGGGGCCGTCGTTGGCGAATGGGTCGGAGCCTCCGCCGGGCTTGGCTATGTGATGGTCGAGGCGAATGCCCGCATGCAGACGGGCACCGTCTTCGCCGCGATGGCGATCCTCGCCGTCGAAGCCATTTTGCTGCGCGCCATCGTCCATCGCGCCGCGCCGTTTTTCATCCACTGGGCGCCCGCCGCCTGAAGTCCGTTCCCAACGAAGAAGGAACCCCCATGATCCGCACATTCGCACTGGTGCTGGCCCTTGGCCTTGCCGCCACCCAGGTTCAGGCCGCCGACAAGCTGACCGTTCTGCTTGAATGGTTCGTCAATCCCGATCATGCGCCGCTGGTGGTAGCAAAGGAGCGCGGCCTGTTCGAGAAGGCCGGACTGGATGTCGCGCTGCTGCCGCCCGCCGACCCCTCCATCGTGCCGCGGGCTGTCGCCTCCGGTCAGGCAGAGGTCGGTATCCACTACCAGCCGAACCTCTTTCTGGACCATGCCGCCGGTGTCAACCTAGTGCGCTTCGGCACGCTGGTGGAAACGCCGCTGAATTCCGTGACGGTGCTGGCCGACGGACCGATCACGTCGCTGAAGGATATGGCCGGCAAGAAGGTTGGCTTTTCGGTGGCCGGGTTCGAGCAGGCCATGCTCGGCCGCATGCTGGAAAATGCCGGGGTGAAGAAGGATGCGGTTGAACTCATCAACGTCAACTTCGCCCTCACGCCCGCGTTGATCTCGGGGCAGGTGGATGCGACGATCGGCGGCTTCCGCAATTTCGAACACACGCAGATGAAGCTCGAAGGCAAGACGGCACGCGCCTTCTACCCGGAGGAAAACGGCGTTCCGGTCTATGACGAGTTGATTTTCGTGACGCGGCCCGAGCTTCTCAAGGATGACCGTCTGAAGCGCTTCCTCGGAGCCGTGGAAGAGGGGGCGATCTGGCTGACCAACCATCCGGACGAGGCCTGGGCTCTGTTCATCAAGGCCTATCCGAACCTTGATGACGCGCTCAACAGGCAGGCTTGGGCGGATACGCTGCCGCGTTTCGCCAAGCGCCCGGCGGCGCTCGACCGGGAACGCTATGCCCGCTTCGGCGCCTTCATGAAGGAGGGTGGGCTGATCGACACGGTGCCCGCCGTCGAGGATGTGGCCGTCGAATTGCGGTAATCGGGAGGGGCGGCGGATGCGCCGCCCCTTTTCGTTCAGATCTTGCGGTTGACGTCGTAGATCTGGAGGACGCCGACGACCTTGTTGTCGCCATCGACCACCACCAGAGAATTGACCTTCTGGGCCAGCATCTGCTCTTCGGCTTCCGAGAAACGCTTGTCGGAGGCGACGGTCTTCGGCGTGCGGGTCATGATTGCTTCGGCGGAGATCGTGGTGATGTTCTCGTACTTCTCGAAGGCACGGCGCACGTCGCCATCGGTGATGATGCCGCGCAGTTCACCATCGTCCATTACCAGCACCAGACCGAGACGACCGGCGGTGATTTCACTGATGACGGTCCGGAAACTCGCATCCATGCTGCAACGGGGCAGAGCGTCCTTGTGCATGACATCCACGACGCGGGTGAGCAGCTTGCGGCCAAGGCTACCGCCGGGATGGAAGCGGGCGAAATCCTCCGGACGGAAGTTCCGCTTTTCCGACAGCGCCACGGCCAGTGCATCGCCCATCACCAGCGTCGCGGTGGTGGAGGTGGTCGGCGCCAGATTGTTGTTGCAGGCTTCGCGCTCCACGAAAATGTCCAGCACGAGATCGGCATTACGGGCGAGCGTCGATTCCTTCTTGCCCGTCATGGCAATGATCTTGTTCTGCTGGTGCTGCATGAAGGGCAGCAGGCGCACGACCTCTTCAGTCTCCCCGCTGTTGGAAATCATCAGGATTACGTCGATGGGCTTGATCATGCCGAGATCGCCGTGGAACGCTTCGCCTGGATGAACGAAGAAGGCGGGCGTGCCGGTGGAGGCGAGTGTTGCGGCGATCTTCTGGCCGATGATGCCCGACTTGCCCATGCCGACCACGATGACGCGGCCCCGTGCATCCATGATGATATCGACCGCCTTTTCGAAGTCGGCGCCGAGGCGGTTGACCATGGCTTCCAGCGCTTCGATCTCGATGCGGATGGTCTGGCGGGCGATGTCGAGGGAATTGCTCACGGAATAAAGCCTTTCATCGAAGCGGCGCGGCCAGAAGGGCCGGAGGCGCGACCTTTTGCGCGCGTAATGGCACCAAATCCCCGAAAAAGGCAAGCCGAACCGGTGGGAATGCACCATTTCCCGTTGAGATCCTGCGACGCGCCGGATTGTCTCCCGGACAATCCCGGACTGGACAAGCCGCTGGTGGCGCAGCAGTTTACCGGCCTGAACGCCATCGTCTTCTGCCCTGCCCAGACCGGAGCCCCGAATGACCAGCCTTGCCATGATCGAAGCCGCCGCCAGCCGTCTTGCCGGCCGTGCGCGGTGCACGCCGCTCCTGTCGTCCCCGTTTCTGGATGATCTGGCCGGCCGGCGGGTGTTCGTGAAGGCGGAATGCCTGCAGCATACCGGGTCCTTCAAGTTTCGCGGCGGCTGGTCGGCTGTCTCCGGGCTTTCGCCCGACGTGCGCCAGCGCGGCGTCATTGCGTTTTCCTCGGGCAATCATGCGCAGGGCGTGGCCTATGCTGCCAGGCTCCACGGCATTGCCTGCGTCATCATCATGCCTTCCGATGCGCCAAGACTGAAGATCGAGAACACGCGCGCGTTCGGTGCCGAGGTGGTGCTCTATGACCGGGCGACCGAAGACCGCGATGCGATCGGCGCGAAGCTTTCGGCTGAACGCGGGTTGACGCTGGTGAAGCCTTTCGATGAGCCGCTGGTGATTGCGGGTCAGGCGACCGTCGGGCTGGAAATTGCCGAACAGGCGCTGGAGGAGGGGCTCTCCGGCGGCGAGGTGCTGGTGCCCTGCGGCGGCGGCGGACTGACGAGCGGGATTGCGCTGGCGCTAGAGGCACGGGCGCCGGGCTTCACCGTGCGTCCCTGCGAACCGGAAGGGTTCGATGACACGGCCCGCTCGCTGGCAAGCGGCACGATTCAGCGCAATGCCCGGCTTTCAGGCTCGCTGTGCGATGCGATCATCACGCCGCAGCCGGGCGATATCACCTTCCCGATCCTGCAACGCCTGTGTGGCGCGGGTCTTGCTGTCAGCGAGGACGAGGTGTTGCGGGCGATGGCGCTGGCCTTCACGCGGCTGAAGATCGTTATCGAGCCGGGTGGTGCGGTGGCGCTGGCTGCAGCGCTGTTTCGCGGCGGAGAACTCACGTCCGACACGGCGATCGCGGTTGCTTCCGGCGGTAATGTGGACGGCGCGCTGTTTCGCGCCGCCCTTGAGAAATATGCGGACTAGCGTGTTTTGACGCATTCCCGGACGCAGAACCGCTACGCACTTCTGCTGGAAATGCTCTAATCAGGCTTCGCGGAACACCTGGAAGCCGGCAAAGGACTGGTGCACCGGCATCATTTCCACGGCATTGATGTTCATGTGGGGCGGAAGTGTCGCCACCCAGTAGAGCGTGCCGGCAATGTCTTCCGCCGTCAGCGGGTTCACGCCCTTGTAGAGATTGTCGGAGGCTTCCTTGTTGCCGCCGGTGCGCACGATGGTGAACTCCGTTTCGCACATGCCCGGCTCGATGGAGGTGACGCGCACGCCCTTGCCATGCAGATCCGAGCGCAGGCCGAGCGAGAACTGGCGCACGAAGGCCTTGGTGCCGCCATAGACGTTGCCGCCCGAATAGGGATAGGTCGAGGCCACCGAGGCGAGATTGATGATGCCGCCCTTGCGTTCGATGAGCGTGGGCAGCAGGTGATGGGTGATCGTGACCAGCGCCGTGACGTTGGTCGAGATCATTGTCTTCCATTCGGAAAGCTTGGTGCCCGTCGGGGCCGGGCCGGTGCCGAGTGCGAGGCCGGCATTGTTGATGAGCAGGTCGATGCCCTTGAACTTTTCCGGCAGCGCTGCGATGGCGGCGAGCATCGCATCCTCATCGGTGATGTCGAAGACGGCGGCGTGGAAGGCGTCACCCAACTCATCCTTCAGACCCTGAAGACGGTCGGCGCGACGGCCGGTGCCGATGACGTTCCAGCCGTTTTTGGCGAAGAGGCGGGCGCTGGCAGCGCCGAAGCCGGCGGTGGCGCCGGTGATCAGGACGGTCTTGGTCATGCTGAAATTCCTGTAGTTGCGAGGGGCGGGCGGGTGTGCGAAAGATCGGTCATTGTTTTAAAAGCCTGCTGCCGGATGGCAAGACACAATGCCATCGCCGGGGCCCTGTTTGCCGCGTGAAAGTTGCTCCATGTCCGGCCTTGATGCCATCGACCGCAATATCATCCGCCTGCTTCGGCTGAACGCCCGCATGAGCAATGCCAGGCTTGCCGAGGAGGTGGGGCTCTCGCCCTCCGCCTGCCTGCGCCGTATCAACATTCTGGAGCAGGAAGGCATCATTCGCGGCTATACGGCGATTGTGGCGAGCGCTGCGGGGGGCGATGGCATTGCCGTGATGGTGCAGATCACACTCGACCGGCAGACGGAAGAATATCTGAACCGCTTCGAATCCGCCGTGCGCAAATATCCCGAAATCCGCGAATGTTATCTCATGACCGGGGATTCCGATTATTTCCTGCGGGTGGAGGCGGAAAGCGCGCAGGACTTCGAGCGCATTCACAAGGAAATCCTCTCCAGCCTGCCCGGCGTGTCGCGCATCCACTCGTCCTTTTCCATTCGCAACGTTCTGGCGGCGCCGAAGAAGGCGCGATAGGGCGGCTTCGGCAAGAATGGCAGAACAGCCGGGGCGGGCGGATGGAAAGAGACCCACCCCGACTGCCCTGTTCGGCCACTCAGCAGGTTTCAGGCTGCGTAGCGGCTGATGGCGAGGTCGGCGGTTTCGATCTCCGGCTTGCGACCGGAGATGAGGTCGGCAAGCACCTGCGCAGAGCCGCAGGACATGGTCCAGCCAAGCGTGCCGTGGCCGGCATTGAGGTAGAGGTTCGGGTAGCGCGTCGGACCAATGACCGGCGTGCCATCCGGCGTGCAAGGGCGCAGACCCGTCCAGAAGATCGCCTTGGACTGGTCGCCCGCGCCGCCGAACAGGTCTTCGACGGAAAGCGTCAGCGTTTCCTGACGCGCCTTCGGCAGATCCAGATTGAAGCCGGCGATTTCCGCCGTGCCGCCGACGCGGATGCGATCCCCAAGGCGCGTGATCGCCACCTTGTAGGCTTCGTCCATGACGGTCGAAACCGGGGCCTTCGCCTCATCGACAATCGGAACCGTGATCGAATAGCCCTTGATCGGGTATACCGGCAGCTTGAGGCCGAGCGGCTTCAGGAAGGCCGGCGTGTAGCTGCCGAGCGCGCCGACGAAGACGTCGCCGGTCACGTCGCCGATCGAGGTTTCGATGGCGACAATGCGGTTGCCATCGGTGCGGGCGCGATGAATGGCGGTGTTGTAGTGGAACTTCACACCGAGTTCGGTGGCCTTTTCGGCGAGTGCCGTGGTGAACATGAAGCAGTCACCGGTCTCATCGCCCGGCAGGCGCAGGCCGCCGACGATCTTGTGGCTCGATGCCTTGAGGCCCGGTTCTGCGGCGACGCAGCCGTCGCGGTCCAGCAGTTCGAAGGGAACGCCGCTCGATTTCAGGATTTCGACATCCTTGGCGATGCCGTCCAGAGCCTGCTGGTTGCGGAACACTTCCAGCGTGCCCTGCGTGCGGTGGTCATACTGCACGCCGGTTGCCTGACGCAGCGCCATCAGGCAGTCGCGGCTGTATTCGGCCACGCGCACCATGCGGCCCTTGTTGACGATATAGCTGGCGTGGTTGCAGTTCGCCAGCATCTGCAGCATCCAAGGCCATGCCTCGGCTACGGCTTTCGGACGGATGGAGAAGGGCGCGTGCTTCTGGAACATCCACTTCAGCGCCTTCATGGGAATGCCGGGGGCAGCCCAGGGCGTGGAATAGCCGGGGGAGATTTCGCCGGCATTGGCAAAGGAGGTTTCAAGCGCGGCACCCGGCTGGCGGTCGATGACGGTAACGTCGTGGCCGGCGCGGGCCAGATACCAGGCGGAGGTGACGCCAACCACGCCAGAACCGAGAATGACGACTTTCATGGGAGCCTCCTGATCAAGCCTTCAACGGCTGCGGATTACGATAGACCCGGCGGTAACGCTTGCCGAGCGATGTGAGAATTTCATAGGAAATGGTGCCGGCATCGGCGGCAATCTGCTCCAGCGTCTGCTCGGGCCCGATCAGTTCCACCATCGAACCGAGTTTCAGCGTGTCTTCCGGCAGGGCGGTGACATCGAGAATGATGCTGTCCATAGAGACGCGGCCGGCGATCGGCAGGCGCACACCGTTATAATAGGCGGCCCCCCGGTTGCTCAGGCAGCGTGGAATACCATCGGCATAACCGGCGGAAATCACGGCAAGGCGCATGGGCTTGTCAGCCACCAGCGAGCCACCGTAACCGATGGCGGTGCCGGCGGGCACAGTACGGGTCTGCACCACGGCGACGGAGAGCGTCACCACCGGCTTGCCGGGGTTTTTCATGCCGTTCTGCGGTACGCCGCCATAAAGCGCGATACCGGGGCGGCACAGCGCGCCGCGATAATCCGGCGTGAGGAACAGGCCGCCGGAATTGGAGAAGCAGACCGGTGTCTGCGGAAAGAGGGCAGCTGCACTCTGCATGTTGCCAAGCTGGGCGGCATTGGCCGGGCTTTCCGGCTCGTCGGCGCAGGCCAGGTGGCTCATGACGATCTCAAGGTGAATGCCTTCGAGGCCAGCCGGATCTGCGGCAAGCGCCTTTGCTTCATCCAGCGACAGGCCAAGGCGCGACATGCCCGTGTCGAACTGGAGGGCCGCCGGCAGAACGGTACCGCGGCGGCGGGCCTCAGCCTTCCAGAGAGCGATCTGCTCCAGGCCGTTCAAAACGGGAATGATGCCGGTATCGGCGCAGGTTTGCTCATCGCCTGGCAAAAGACCGTTCAGCACGAAGAGACGGCAGTCGGCGGCAATCAGCGGGCGAAGCTTCAGCGCTTCGGAAAAATGCGCGACGAAGAAGTCCCGGCAACCGGCCTCAAGCAGCACCGGCACGACCTTGTCCGCACCCAGCCCATAGGCATCGGCCTTGACGACGGCGGCGGCACGGGCTGGTTCGGCCCGGCGCGCGAGTGCGAGATAGTTGTCGCGAAGTGCGCCGAGATCAATGGTCAGGAGGCCGGCGGCCCCGAGTGTGGATGGGACGTCGGCGCTGATGCTGCGCATCGTGTCGTTCATGTTCTTCGTCCTTGCGAATTGTTCCCCGCAAGAACGGTAAGCGATATATCGTTGAACGACCGATCATATATCGGCATAAAATTCGAATTTATGCGCTCAAAATGAAATTTGAAGCGATGGAATCGTTGAAAATTCCATCGCGTTCATGTTGGCGTTTTTCAAGTGTCTCAGGCAGCCAGTTCGTCCAGTTCCTTGCCGCGGAACAGGCGCTGCAGGTTGAGGAAGCAGATCATGCCGCTTTCGGCGGCGATGATGCCTTCGGCGATGGACTTGTCGAAGGAGGTCGTCAGTTCCGGCACCGGCTGCAGGCTGGAGGCGGGAACGGTGAGGATGTCGGATACGCGGTCCACCAGCATGCCCACGACCATGTCGTGCACTTCGCCGACAATGATGGCGCTGCGATCATTCGAAGCGGTCGGGCCCATGCCGAGCTTGTGGGAGAGATCTACAATCGGGATGACCGAGCCGCGCAGATTGATCACACCCAGTACGTCATAGGGCGCCTGTGGAATGGGGGTCACCGGCGACCAGCCGCGAATTTCGCGGATGGAGGTGGTACGCATGCAGAATTCCTGATCACCGACGCGAAATGCGATCAGTTCCAGCGGTTCGTTCGTGTCATTGGTGGTGTTTGGCAATGCCATCAGAATTCCTCCCAGGTGTTGGCGTCTGCGGCTGTTGAAGCGGAAGTCACGGCTGCGACGCGCTGTTGCAAGGCGCGGGCAGGCGAGGGGGCGGGTCGCACCGGCGCCGAACGGGCGGCAACAGGCGTGACGGAATGGTAGGCAGGCTGGCTTTCGCTGCGCGGTGCCGTCCGGCGGGACTGGGCACTGCCGCCCAGGCGGAAATCGGCAACCATGCGGCGCAGGTCTTCAGCATCGCCGGCGAGGCTTTCGCTCGCTGCGCGGCTGCGGTTGACCATCTCACGGTTTTCCTGGGCGCTGCGGTCTATGGCCTGAATGGCGCGGTTGATTTCATCGAGACCGGTGGCCTGTTCGCGGGTCGAAACCACGATGGCGGCGATGTTGGCGCCGATACGGTCAACCTGGGTCGCGATGGTCGACAGCACCTTGCCGCTTTCATCCACCAGTGCGACGCCGCTTCGGACCTGATCGGACGATGCGTTGATCAGGGTCTTGATCTCCTTGGCCGCGTTGCCGGAGCGCTGGGCAAGCTCGCGCACTTCCTGCGCCACCACGGCAAAGCCCTTGCCGGCCTCACCGGCGCGGGCGGCTTCAACGCCGGCATTCAGCGCCAGCAGGTTTGTCTGGAAGGCGATTTCATCGATAACGCCGATGATCGAGGAAATTCGCTGAGAGGACTCTTCAATGGCACTCATTGCATTGATTGTCTTTTCCACCACCTCGCCGGAGCGGTTGGCCGAAACCTGTGCTTCCTTGACGATATCGCCCATTTCCTCGGCGCGGTGGGTATTGTCCTTGATGTTGGTAGCGATCTGTTGCATCGCGGCGGTGGTTTCTTCTACCGCGGCGGCCTGCTTGCCGGTGCGGTCGGCAAGGTCGGAATTCAGGCCGAGCAGCGTTTCCGCGCGGTTGCTGATCATACCGCCGCTTTCCAGCACCTTCAAAAGGGCCTCCTGCAGGATGCCGGCGGAAGCGTTGAAATCGTTTCGGACCCTGTCAAGCGCCGGTATGAAGGGCTGGTCGAGGCGGAAGGTCAGGTCGCGCTCGGCAAGGGCCTTCAAGCCCGAGGCCAGCCTGTCGGCGGCGGTGATGCGACCGGTAATATCGGTGGCGAATTTCACGACCTTGCAGACCCGGCCCCGCCCGTCGGTGACGGGATTATAGGATGCCTGAATCCACACCGATGCTCCGCTCTTGCCCCGGCGTTCGAATTCCTGCGCCACGAATTCCCCGCTGCGCAGGCGCTCCCAAAGCTGGCCATAGGAAGGCGAGGCGGCGAAGTCCGGCGGGCACAGCATCCGGTGATGCTTTCCTTTGATCTCGGCCAGCGTGTAACCGAAGGCCTTGAGGAAATTTTCGTTGGCATCGAGGATTTCACCGTCGGGCGTAAACTCGATCACGGCCTGCGCGCGCGAAAGGGCTGCCATCCTGGCTTCGGCTTCAAGCGAGGCCAGCTTGCGGGCGGTAATATCAGAGGCGACCTTGACGACCCGGTGCGGCCGTCCGTTGACGGGAACCGGATTGTAGCTCGCTTCGAGCCATACATCCTTGCCGGTCTTGTCCAGACGGCGGAATTCGCCGGATTGATAGACGCCTGCGGCGAGGTTTGCCCAGAAGCGGGCATAGTCAGGGCTTTTCACGTCTTCGGGGTCGCAGAGCATGCTGTGGTGCTTGCCGACAAGCTCGGCCGCCGTATATCCCATGGTCTTGCAGAAATTGTCGTTTGCTTCGAGGATCGTGCCCTTCAGATCGAACTGAATGATGGCGCACGAGCGGTCGAGGGCCGCATAAACTTCTTTGGTCGCCTTGGACGACCGAGAAAAGAGCCGCATCTTTGCCTTCCTGTCGACCCGTCTCCATTGGACAACAGGTCTCACTTCCACATGAATCACGGAAAGCCGCTCCGGTTGGAATGCGGCCTCGGAATACGCCCCAGGCGGGACGATCACTGCGTCGAATTTGGAATTGGCCCAATCATCAGGCGGCGCCGGAAAACATCATGTGTCGCAAATCGCGCCCCGGCAGTCGTATAGTTGTATAAATTATTGAAAAATTTCTATACGTCGTTAAGGTTTTTGTTATTTTTGCAAAAATGAATATACAGTGAATTGTGCTGTCGCCGGATCAATACTCGCGCTCGTAGAACAGGCCCGCTGCGCCTGAGCCATCGGCACCAGCCTGACCGCGCAGCTTCACGCCCTTGCCCACATCGAGATTGATCACGGCCTTGCCGCCGGATGATCCGCCTTGCTCTAACTGTATATAAGTCCGCTCGTTCAAATACTTACCGGCGGAAACCTTGGCCTGCCCCTTATCGTCAGTGGAAATGTCGAGATCATCGACACCGAGATTGCTGCGGAGCTTTTCGAACAGCGAGGAAGAGCGTCCGCCGGCGAGCTGGCTGACTGCATCGGCAAGCTGCGCGATTTGCAGGGCCGAAAGTTTCGACATCGACTGTCCGAAAATAAGCTGGGCGATAATTTCATCCTGCGGCAGAGCCGGCGAGGACGAGAAGGCAATGGTCGGATCGTTGGCCGGGCCGGTCACATCGACGGTGATCGTTGTGGAACTGGCGCTGGATGTGGCCTCGAGATTGAGAACCGGGATCAGCGCACCGCCAAAAGTGATCGTGCCCGACGAGAAATCGAGCCGCCGCGACAGGATCGTCAGACGACCGCGGCGCATGGTGAAGGCACCGGCGACCACGGGATCTGCCGCCGTACCGCGAATGGTCAGGTCGCCGCCGAGTTCGGCGTCAATGCCGCGGCCACGCACGAAAATGCCCGATGAGGCGTTGATGGCGAGATCAAGCCCGATGGTGGACGACGAACCGTTCGTCTCATCCCCGCGCATGTCGCGCGCCTGTGTTTTGACCGCTGCCGGTGCATTCTTGTGGCGAATGTCGATTTCCGACAACGAAGCGGGCAGTTTCTCGGGAACGGTGATCGACGTCTTCGAAAGGGCAATGCGGCCTGACAGGACCGGTGAGGTCAGCAATGGGCCCTTGAGGGCGAGGTCGCCGCTTGCCGATGTGGTGAACAGTGTGCCATCCGCATAGGTGGCGCCGTTCAGTTTTACCGCGATATCGGCGGGAAAACCGCTTTGCGGTTGAATGCCGATGGTGCCGCTGGCGCTGATCGTGCCGCCGCCGCCGAGGCGGCCCGTCAGACCCGCAAGCGTCGCCTGCGTACCGTCGAAACGCAGCGTGCCCTTGAGATCGTTGAGGGTCAGGTTGCGGCGCAGGTCGATGATTTTTGCGCCGTTCAGCGTCACGGCGCCGGTGACAGCCGGCGATGCGGCGGTGCCGGCGATGGCCACATCGAGATCGGCACTTCCTTCGGCGGACAGGCCTTGCTCGGTCAACTTGCCCTGCAGGGCGGCCATAGGCACGCGTCCCTTGAAAGCAAGCTGGAGCGCTTTGGAACCGGCGATTTCAATATTGCCGCCGCCGGAAATCGCCAGTCCGCCACCGCCATTGACGGTGGTGTCGAGGCCAAGCCTGCCGTTGGAAAAACTGCCATTGGCCTTGATGGCAAGCGGCGAGAGGCCCGCGCCCTTGGCCTGGCTGGTGGCGGCATTCGCCCAGTCCAGCCGGTAGGCGATGGCCGGGTTCGCAGCTTCGCCCGTGGCCTTGACCTCGCCGGAAATCATGCCTTCGGCAGCCAGATCGGGCGCGAAGGCATTGGCAAGGCTTGCAGGCAGCGAGGCGAGTGCGGCGGTGAGGTTCAATGCCTTGCCAGCGCTGCCATTGACAGTGATCGAGCCGCTGCCGGTCGCGATTCTAAGGTTGTTGAGGGTGGCCGTGCCATTTTCCACGCGGATGGCGCTCGGTGCGGCCAGACGCACAGGGATCTGCTTCGGTGTGGCGACGAAACTGTCGAGCCGGATGGTGGTCGCGCCGTCCTGCTGGGTCAGGTTGCCCTTCAGCGCCAGTGGTGCGTTGTCGTAGCGGCCGTTGAGGTCGAAGCCGGTACTGTTGCCCGTGTGGGCAATGTCGAGCTTCAGGTCCTGCACGCCAGCCTCTTTCGTACCGGCGCGGGCGGCAGAAAGAACGCCATCCACAGCGATGGCGGTGATGTCCGGCATCCGCAGGTCAAGGACCAGCTTTTCGAGCGAGGAACCGGCGCTGGCGATACTGCCGGAGGCCTTTGCGGTCAAACCGGTGACGCCGTTTTGCGGCGTCAGCGCGGCATTGCCGGAAAGGCTGCCGCTGGCCTTCTGGCCTGCCAGTGCGGCCAGCAGCGACACATCCGGGAAGTCGAAGGCAAGCTTGCCGTCGAGCGGCTTGAAGGCCGGAGAAAAGCGCAGTGCGCCGGTCAGCTTGTTCGGCCCGGCATCGAGGCTGAGTTTCGGAATGTTCGGGCCTTGCGGTGTCGAAATCAGGCTGGCGGCGGCTTTCAGCGTCTGGCCGTCCAGCTTTCCATCCGCCGTCAGTTCAGCGGTCGGGGCAGCCTTGTCGGCTTTGCCTTCCGCCGTCACGAAAAGATGTTCGACCTTCTTACCCGCGAGAACGGCATTTTTCGTCTCGAGGCCAGCCTTGAAGGCGGGCGCATTGATCGAGCCGCTCGCCGACAGGGTGAAGGCCCCCTTGCCGGTGGCATCGGCCAGCAACTTGCCGAGATCGGGTAGAATACCGGTCAGGGATGCGTTCAAGGCTTCGTCTGCCAGCGAAACCGAACCGGCTGCTTCGATAAGCTCGGATTTGACAGCCAGTTCGCTGACGCCGAAGGCCCCATTGCCCGCTGTCAGCTTTCCTGAGGCGGCAATGGTGGTGGTGAGTTTCGCGGCAAGATCCGGCGGCAGCACGGAGGGCAGGGCGAAGAGGCTCACGTCCCCGGCAAAGGTCTTGGCGGCCAGTCCGTAAGTGCCACTCAGGGAGCCGCCGATGGCCGCGCTTTCCAGTCCTGCGCTTTCGATGGCGAGAGTGTCGCCGGAGAGCGCAAGCGGGACTGTGAGCTTGATCGGTGCGCGCACGAGGCGGGCGAGGTTCTCGTCGGAAATATCGCTGGCGGCGATGGTCATATCCGCGAGAATGCGACCCCTGCTGTTGGCAAGATCGATCTTTTCGCCATGAGCATCGATCTGGATGCCGTTCAAACCGATACCGGGGAGGGTGACGGAATCGACCGTAGCGGCAGCGGACAGTGTGGCAGCCTGCGACGGACCGGAGAGCGACAGCGTCAGGCTGCGGATGAGTGCACGGGCCTCGCCGTTTTCCAGCGGCAGGCGGAAATCGGCCGGGCCGTTCACGCCGGAAAGGGTCGCGCTTAGATCGTTGGCGCCGCCGGTCGGGTCGAAGGCGCCGGCAGCGTTCAGCGTCAGCGTGTCGGTTTCGACGCGGCCCGCGTCGATCCGGACGCCACCATCGGTTTTCACGAGGGCGGCAATGTCGATGCGCGTCTTGCCGGCGAAGAGCGGGCGAAGGGCCGGCGGCAGAAGCTCAACGGGGGTGCCACCGCCCTGGACCGCAACCGCATGGCCGTCCTTGGTAAGCTGGTGCCGGCCCGCGATCGCGAGGACCTCTTCGCCATTGACCTTGCCGGTGAGGCGGCCGTTCCAGTCGGACAGTGGTCCTGCGCCGGTCAGGTCAATTTCCACGGAGGGATTGCCGGACAGGCCGGCCAACCGGGCCAGCATGCCGCCTTGCGGCTCCACCACTGAAGCCTCCAGCGTCAGTCGGTTATCCTGTGGCGCGTAGACGAGGTTTGCCGAGGCGCGGGCGTCCTTCTGGTCGCGATTGGTAACTTCGAGCGTCAGACCGGCCTGGTCGCGATGCGCATCGATGGAGCCTGCGGCAGAAAGCGCGAAGGGTTGGCCCAGTACAGCTTCGCCCAGAGCGATGTCGGGAACTGACAGTTTTTCCACTTCGATGGCGATGGGCAGCGAGAAGGGTTTGCCGTCATCCGGTTTTTGCGAGGGCAGCGGTTTGCGGGACAGGGCAATGCGTCCGGCAGAAAGCTGACTGGCGTGGAACGCGCCCCGGATGAGGGAAGCTGGCGACCAGTCGACCGCCAGATCGGAGATGGTGGCATAGGTGCCATCCCGGTCGCCGACGGTGATCGTGTCCATCCGCAGGCGGCCATTGAAAAGACCGGTCGGCGCAGACAGGGTGACGGTGCGCTCTTCATTGGAGGCGAGGGCTGCAACCGTGCCGGCAATCAGCCGTCCGCCCACGGGCAAAAGCCCGATCAGCAGGATCAGAAGAACCATCAGCGCCAGCAGAGATGCTGCGACGATGCCGGCGATTCGCCCAAACCGACCTGTCTGGCGTGCGGATGAAACCATCTAACCCGTTCTTTTTCCTTGCTGCGATCAGAATGACTGACCGATACCGGCATAGATACCGTATTTCGTTCCATTGTCGTATTTGTTCAAGGGAACGGCAACATCAAGGCGCAAGGGGCCGAAAGGTGTCGCATAGCGCAGGCCAACGCCCGCACCGGCACGGATATCGGAGAAATCCGGCACCATGGCCGAGGAGACCATGCCCGCGTCGATGAAGGGCACGACGCCGATCGTGTCGGTAACCTTCACGCGGGCTTCGAGCGAACCAAGGGCATAGGAACGCCCGCCGGTGGCATCGCCGGCAGCGTTGTAGGGCGAGATTTCCTGATAGGAATAGCCACGGACCGAGCCGCCGCCACCGGCGAAAAAGCGCCGTGTCGTCGGGATTTTCTCGAGATCGCCGGTGCCGACCAGCGTGCCGAGCGCAGCCTTGCCGGCAAAGACGACGCGGTTGTCTTCGCCCACGCCCTTGTAACCGGTCACAGCGCCTTCGAAGGACGAGAAGAAAGTGCCGCCATTGATTTCATAGCTCGGCTTGGCGGCCAGAGAGGCAGTATAGCCCTCAGTCGGGTCCAGCTTGTTGTCGCGGGCGTCGCGCTTGGCGGTCAGCGGCAGGGATGCGGTCAAATATTCGTTATCGCCATAGGCGTCGGTCGTCTTCGACCAGTCGATTTCGCCGCCGGCGCTCAGCGTGTCGCGGTCGTTCAGTTCGTAGGTAATGCCAGCGGCAGCCGTCACCGAATTGGCCTCATAGCTGTCGGGATGCTCTGTCTTGGCCTTCAGGCTGGCGTCGAGCCGGGCGGCGGGTACGAAAATGCCGGGCTTGGAGAAGGTGACACCCGCCGAATAGTCGAGGCCGGTCACATCGGTCGTCTCGCCGAGACGGGAGACGGCGCCTTCGAATTTCAGTGTCTCGGCCTTGCCGAACAGGTTGCGGTGGCCCCAATAGCCGGAAAGACCGGCGCCATCCGTGGTGGAAACCTGCGCGCCGAAGCCGAAATAGCGATGCTTGCCTTCCGCGACCTCGATGCCGACCGGGATCGAGCCATCGGGTGCTAGTTGGTTCGCTTCCTTGACCGTGACGCTTGAGAAGACGCCGAGATTGCGCAGCCGGTCGGCGGCTTTCTTCATGTCGCCGGGGTTGAAGGGTTGGCCGGCGTTGAGGCGGGAATAGTCGCGAACGAAATCGCCATCCACCGTCTTCGTGCCGTTGACCGTGACTGTACCGACCGGGGCAACGGGGCCGCCGGTCGCGGCCAGCGTTACGTCCACGGTATGGGTGGCGTGGTCGGCCACGACCTCGCGCTTGTCGAGTTTGGCGAGCGGGCGGCCTTCATCGCGGAAGGTGGCGACGAGCCGTTCGCCGGCGCGCAGGATGACGAGGGAACCGGCCTCGCCGCCGGGTTCAAGGCCGAGTTGCTTCAGGTCGCGGCCGGCCGCTTCGCCTTGCAGGTGAACTTCGCCCAGCGTGAAGACCGGGCCGGGCTCGACATGAACGGTCACGGGCACGGGACCTTTGTCGGAAAAGGTCGGGTTCGGCGGCAGCGAATCGATATCGGTACCGTTGACGCTGATTTTCACGACGCCGCCATAACGGGCGTTCTCATAGAGGGCGGCTATCAGCCTATCGCGATCATCGCGCGCCTTGACGACGACACCGAGATCGCCGGAGACGGGCTTTTCGCGGTCGCTGTAAAGGGCTGATGCCGTCTGAAGCGTTTTCAGCAGATCCTTGTCTGCTGCGGGCGCTTCAAGCGTCAGTGCATAGCGCACGGGGTCGGAGAGCGTTTCCGTTTCCTTGCGTTCGCCGAAAAGGTGGATACCGAAAAGCTCGAAGGCATTGGCCGGAACGGTGGAGGCGCAGGTAAAAAGCAACGCGCCAGCGAACGTGCCAACGAGGCCTGCCCGCGAATACGCACTACTCAAAACCGGACGTGTCCCAAATTTCCGCATAAGTCATGTTACCCGTTACGCGCATTTTGCGGAAGCCGCGTGGTTAAAGTAACATAAAAGGCGCGCTTAAAGGTTAAGCGCGCCTTCATTGATTCAAATTTTATCAGTAGCGGTAGTTGCGCGGGCAGCTATCGATGTAGCGGCGGCCGTAACGGTCGCGGTAGTAGCACTGGCCGGGCTGCTCGGAAACGTGGCCGAGTACGGCACCGGTTGCGCCACCGATAGCCGCACCGATGGCGGCACCGCGCCAGCTATTGGAAACGGCACCGCCGATGATGGCGCCGCCGAGCGCGCCGGCCGTGGCGCCCTTTTCGGTCTGCGTGCAGCCTGCGAGCATCAGGCCCGCCATGGCAAGAATAAGAGCCTTCTTCATGTCACTCTCCTCAGATGAGCAATTTACGTCTGTTCGTCCCCGCTTTTTCAGCGTCGCTCCGATGCTTGCATGGACGTACTGCCTGCCGCACGGTCGTCCCAAAAATATCGTGCCTTTTCGTGAAGTCCACTACACCCCGCCGATATTCTTGAATTTCGGATAAGAACCTAAGCAGATGACAGGCAATCCTGCATAGGTCGTGCTCGCTCAAGCTTCATCAGCTTGATATGAATCAATTTCACGGCAACACCTTTTCGTTAGGTTCTGCTTGGAATAATTCAAAAATGTGCGCCTTTTGCCGCAGGGGTTGCCTTTTCGGAATCATGATCTTGACCTTGTGGGTCTCAGAACCGAAAACGGACGCCGAAGTTTGGAGACTGTCATGGATTTCGAAGCATTTTTCAAAAGCGAGCTGGATAGCCTGCATCAGGAAGGCCGGTATCGCGTTTTTGCGGATCTCGAGCGGCACCGCGGCCATTTCCCTCGCGCCACCCGTTATACGGCGAATGGCGAGCGGCAGGTGACCGTCTGGTGTTCCAATGACTATCTCGGCATGGGCCAGCACCCCGCCGTGATCGACGCCATGAAGCAGGCTATCGATCACTGTGGCGCGGGTGCGGGAGGCACCCGGAATATTTCTGGAACCAACCACTATCACGTTCTTCTGGAGCAGGAACTGGCCGATCTGCACGGCAAGGAAGCCGCGCTGACTTTCACATCCGGCTATGTGTCCAACTGGACCGCGCTCGGCACGCTGGGCGCCAAGATTCCGAACCTCATCATCTTCTCGGATGCGCTGAACCACGCTTCGATGATCGAGGGTATTCGCTACGGCAAGTGTCAGCGCGTCGTATTCAAGCACAACGATCTGAAGGACCTCGAGGAAAAGCTTGCGCTCGCCGATCCGGCCGCGCCGAAGCTGATCGCCTTCGAATCCGTCTATTCGATGGATGGCGACATCGCCCCCATCAAGGAAATCTGCGATCTCGCCGACAAATACGGTGCGATGACCTATCTCGACGAAGTGCACGCCGTCGGCATGTACGGCCCGCGCGGTGGCGGCATTGCCGAACGCGAAGGGTTGATGGACCGCATCACCATTCTCGAGGGTACGCTTGGCAAGGCCTTCGGCGTCATGGGCGGTTTCATCACCGGCTCGGCTGCCGTTTGCGACTTCATCCGCTCCTTCGGTTCGGGCTTCATCTTCTCCACGGCCCTGCCGCCGGCGCTTGCCGCCGGTGCGCTTGCCTCGATCCGTCATCTCAAGGTCAGCCAGTTCGAACGCGCCCGGCATCAGGACCGCGTGCGCAAGCTGCGCGCCGCCCTTGAAGCCAAGGGCATTCCGCACATGCCGAACCCCAGCCACATCGTTCCGGTGATGGTGGGCGACGCTGCCAAGTGCAAGTGGATTTCCGATATCCTGCTGGACGACTTCAACATCTACGTCCAGCCGATCAATTATCCGACGGTGCCGCGCAAGACCGAACGTCTGCGCTTCACGCCGACGCCGATGCACACCGATGCCGATATCGAGCATCTGGTGGGCGCGCTGCACAGCCTTTGGTCGCGTTGCGCCCTGGCCCGCGCCGTCGCCTGATCGTCACTTAAAAGAGAGATATTACAGAAGCCCGGCGGCCACCTGCCGGGCTTTTTCGTCGGCGGCGAAAACATCGTCCATCGACGATGCGGCGGGAAGCTGTGACAGCATCGCCATGGTGCGCTCGACAATACGGGGCATGTCGAGGAAGCGCAGACGCCCGGCGATGAAAGCGTCCAATGCCACTTCCTTGGCGCCGTTCAGCACGGCACCGGCAACGCCGCCGGTTTCCATCGCCTCGCGAGCAAGGCGCAGCGCGGGAAAGCGATCCGGGTCCGGTGCCTCGAAATCCAGCCTTGAGAGTTTTGCAAAGTCCAACCGCTCGACCGGCAGATGGCCACGCTTGGGATAAGTGAGCGCATAGCCGATGGCGGTGCGCATATCCGGGCTGCCAAGCTGGGCGAGCACCGAGCCATCCGAATAGCCGACCATGGAATGGATCACGGATTGCGGGTGGACGACCACCTCAACCTGCTCCGGCTTCAGGCGGAACAGGTGTTGCGCCTCTATCATTTCCAGCGCCTTGTTGAACATGGAGGCGCTGTCGATGGAAATTTTCAGGCCCATCGACCAATTGGGGTGGGCGCGGGCGGTCTCAACCGTCACCGTGGCCATCTCCTTCCGCGTCCAGGTGCGGAACGGACCGCCGGATGCGGTCAGAATGATGCGCTCCAGTGCGTGCCGCTGGTTTTCCTCGAGAACCTGAAAAATGGCATTGTGTTCGCTGTCGACCGGCAAAAGCCTGCCGCCGCCCTGCTTCACAGCCTCGATGAACAGGGCTCCAGCGGAGACCAGACATTCCTTGTTGGCGAGCGCGATATCCGCGCCGCGCTCGGCGGCAATCAGCGTGGGGTGCAGACCCGCGGTGCCGACGATGGCCGCCATGACCCAGCCAGCGTCCATTGCTGCGGCTTCGGAAAGGCCTGACCTGCCGGCGGCAACGGCAATGCCGCTACCGGACAGGGCATCTTTCAATGCCGCGTAATGCGCATCGCTGGCAGTGACGGCGAGTTTTGCGCCAACGGTTTTCGCCTGCTCGGCCAGCAAGGCGATATTGCCGTTGCCGGTCAGTGCCATCACTTCGAAGCTTTCACGACCGCCCAACCGCGCAACGACATCCAGCGTATTCGTGCCGATGGAGCCGGTGGAACCGAGGATCGTGATCCGACGCCGGGAAGGTGCAGCCGAAGTCATGCAGAATACCGCCTGTTGTGATTTTGACCCCGGCCTGGAGCATTTCAACGCATTGTCCGGGCGTGCAATCCGCTTCGGATCTCACCGGAAATGCTCTAACCCCGATAACTTCGCCCCACAAGTTCAAAGTGTGATTTATGGCTTTGACTTTTGGGCGGACTGCGCCAAATCACACGAAAATAAAATTGCCGGAGGAATGCCCCATGAAGTTTTTTGCTGCCGCCTGTGTCGGCGTCTTTTTCGCGTCCACAGCCGGCGCTGCCGATGTGCCCCCGGCGCTGCAGGGGCGTTGGCTGGCCGAATCCATCGATGGCGGTGGGGTGATTGACCGGCTGCAGACAACGCTGGAAGTCAGCGCCGAAGGCAATTTTTACGGTCATGGCGGCTGCAACCGCTATCGTGGTCAGTTGAAGCAGGAAAGCAATGGCGTTGTCTTCGGCCCGGCTGCGGCAACACGCATGGCCTGCCCGCCCGCCACGATGGAGCAGGAGATGAAATTCTTCCGGGCGCTCGGCAATGTGGTGGATTTCGCCTATGATGCAACGACCCGCAAGCTGACCCTGTCGGACAAGACGGGCGCGCCGCTTATCGTTCTGGCGCGGATGGATGAGCCGGCCCAGATCACCATTACCGTCCCGGGCGCCCAGAGTGTCGAGCGCAATCAGGTCGCCTATCGCTGTGGCGAGGAAACGGTCATTGCGGACTACATCAATGCCGGCGCGGTTTCGCTGGTGACGCTGACGCGGGGTGAAACTTTCACCGTTGCCGCCAATGTGCTGGCAGCGTCCGGCGCGAAATATGCCGGCGATGCCTTGGTCTGGTGGGTGAAGGGTGACGATGCCACGCTGTTCGACCTGACGAAGGGCGAAAGCGATCCCGGCCTGACCTGCACGCCCGAAGCCTGATGTTCAGGTGTTGAAGAGATAGACGCCGAGACCCGCCGTCATGAAGGCGCCCACCGTGAAGGGATGGCGGGTCAGAAGTGAAATCCGCTCGGCTTCCGCGGTGTCGCGACGGTCGGCAAACCAGCGCACCCCATAGGGGATGGCGGCAATCAGGATCGCCAGATAAAGCGCGGGCGATGTCACGTCCAGCATCATGGTGTTTCTCCTCCCCATGGCATGCGCTTGTTATAGAGGCAGCACATGCCGGTGCAAAGCGCGACTTTCCGGGAAGGTTAGGGCCGGGAACGTGTGAGCTGGGCAGATCAGGGCCTCAGGCGACGTGTTCCGCGCCAAGAAAACCGCGTAGGTCGTTGCTGTCCAGCGTCTCCTTGGCAAGCAGCGCGCGGGCCGTCGTTTCGAGAAGTTCGCGGTGGTCGGTCAGAAGGCCGGTTGCCCGTTCGAAGGCCTCGTCGATGATCCGGCGGATTTCGCCGTCGATGGCATCGGCGGTCTCGTCGGAATAGTCGTGCGCCGGCTGGCTAAAGGCGGCTTCACCGGGTTGCAGGAAGGATTGCCGGTCGCGATCCAGCGCCACATGGCCGAGCTTTTCCGTCATGCCGTAGCGGGTGACGATGGCGCGGGCGATATCGGTGACGCGGGCGAGATCGTCTGCTGCCCCGGTCGAGAGGTGGCGATAGACCACCCATTCCGCTGCGCGACCGCCCAGCAGCACGGCCATTTTGTTCTGCAACTCCTCAAGGGTCATCAGGAAGCGGTCTTCGGTCGGGCGCTGGATCGTATAGCCGAGCGCGCCGACGCCGCGCGGAATGATCGAGATCTTGTGCACGGGGTCGGAGCCGGGCAGCAGGCTTGCCACCAGCGCGTGACCCATTTCGTGATAGGCGACAATCTCCCGTTCGCGCGGGTTCAAAAGCCGATTGCGCTTCTCAAGCCCGGCGACGATGCGCTCCACGGCATTGTTGAAATCGTCCATGGTCACGGCGTCCGCGCCGCGCCGTGTGGCGAGCAGCGTCGCTTCGTTGACGAGATTGGCGAGGTCCGCACCGGTGAAGCCGGGGGTGAGGGCGGCAATTTCCTCGGGGTTCACGTCGGCGGCGAGCTTCGCCTTCTTCAGATGCACGGCGAGAATCTGGATGCGGCCCGGCTTGTCCGGGCGGTCGACCAGAACCTGACGGTCGAAACGGCCGGCGCGTAGCAACGCGGGGTCGAGAATTTCCGGACGGTTGGTGGCAGCGAGAAGCACGAGGCCGGAGGAAGAATCGAAACCATCGAGTTCGACCAGCAACTGGTTCAGCGTCTGCTCCTTTTCGTCATGGCCGGCAAAGGGGCCGATGCCACGCGCCCGGCCCACGGCGTCCAATTCATCGATAAAGATGATGGCGGGGGCCTTCGCGCGGGCCTGTTCGAAGAGATCGCGCACGCGGGCTGCGCCCACGCCGACGAACATTTCCACGAATTCCGAGCCGGAAATGGAGAAGAACGGCACTTTGGCTTCACCGGCCACGGCCTTGGCCAGCAGCGTCTTGCCGGTGCCGGGCGGGCCGACGAGAAGCACTCCCTTCGGCATGCGCCCGCCAAGGCGGCCGTAACCGTCCGGGTCCTTCAGGAACGCCACGATTTCCTTCAATTCGTCCTTGGCCTCATCGACGCCGGCGACATCGGAGAAGTCGACGCCGGTATCGGATTCGACATAGACCTTGGCCTTGCTCTTGCCGATCTGCATCAGCCCGCCGCCGGCACCGCCGCCCATGCGGTTCATGAGGAACATCCAGATGCCGATGAAGAAAACGGCGGGAATGATCCAGGAGAGGATATCGCGCAGGAAGGTGCTTTCGATGCGGCCTGCGAACTTCACGCCATACTGGTCGAGCTTTTCGGCGAAATCCGGGGCAACGCGGGTAGCGATGAACTGCTTCTGCCCGCCGGGCAGCGCCTCCTTCAGCGTACCCTGAAGATAGTTTTCGGAAATCGCGACTTCGGCGATCCTGCCGTCCTTCAGATATTTCTCGAAATCGCTGTAGGGCACTTCCGCGACCTGCTGCGCCGTGACGAAGGCATATTGCAGGAGCAGGATGCCGAAGAAGGCGGCGATCCAGTACCAGATGTGGAACTGCGTCTGCTTGTTCATGGGGGCCTCGTCCGGACGGAAATCACTCGGCATTCTATTTGGGGCAACAGGCAGCAAAGCTCAACCAGCGATATGGCCGCAGCAAAAACAAAAGGGCGGGAGGTGTTCGCCTCCCGCCCTTCCTGTTCCGGATCGATCCGGAAATCAGCTTGCCAGCGTCACAAAGCGGGTTTCGAGGTAGGCCTCGACAGCTTCCGAGCCGCCTTCCGTGCCATAGCCCGAATCCTTCACGCCGCCGAAGGGGACTTCCGGCAGGGCAAGGCCGTTGTGGTTGATGGTCAGCATGCCGGCCTCGACCTTCTGGCCGAGAACATGGGCCGTGTGGGTCGAGGTGGTGAAGGCATAGGAGGCCAGGCCGAAAGGCAGGCGGTTCGCTTCCGTCACGGCCTCGTCCAGCGTCTTGAAGCGGTTGACGATGGCGACCGGGCCAAAGGGCTCTTCGTTCATGATGCGGGCCGTGGTCGGCACGTTGGCGAGAACCGTCGGCTCGAAGAAGTAACCCTTGTTGCCGATGCGGCGGCCACCGGTCTTCAGCGTCGCGCCATGGGAAACGGCGTCGTTGATCAGGCCTTCCAGCGCCGGAATGCGGCGCTCGTTGGCAAGCGGGCCCATGACGGTTGTCGGGTCCATGCCGTTGCCGACCTTGGCATCGGCCATGATCTTGGTGAAACCCTCGGTGAAGCGGTCGGCTACGCCTTCCTGCACGAGGAAACGGGTGGGCGAAACGCAGACCTGACCGGCATTGCGCAGCTTGGTCATGCCCATCACGCTGATGGCCTTTTCCACATCGGCATCGTCGAAGATCATCACCGGCGCATGGCCGCCGAGTTCCATCGTGGCGCGCTTCATGTGCAGACCGGCCAGAGCGGCAAGCTGCTTGCCGACCGGCGTGGAGCCGGTGAAGGTAAGCTTGCGGATCACCGGATGGGCGATGAGATACTCGGAGATTTCCGCCGGAATACCGAAGACGAGGTTGACGACGCCTGCGGGAACACCGGCATCGACGAAGCAGCGGATCATTTCAGCCGGCGAGGCCGGGGTTTCTTCCGGGGCCTTGACGATGATGGAGCAGCCGGTGGCGAGCGCGGCGGAAAGCTTGCGTACCACCTGGTTCACCGGGAAGTTCCACGGCGTGAAAGCCGCGACCGGGCCGATCGGCAGCTTGATGGCCATCTGCGATACGCCGGCAAAACGCGGCGGAATGATCTGGCCATAGGTGCGGCGGGCTTCCTCGGCAAACCAGTCGATGACGTCTGCGGCATTCGCCAGCTCGACCTTTGACTGTTCCAGCGGCTTGCCGTTTTCGAGCGTCATGAGAACGGCGATATCATCCTTGCGCTGACGCAGGATATCGGCGGCGCGGCGCATCAGCTTGGAGCGCTCGAAGGCCGAGGTTTCGCGCCAGATTTCGAAGCCCTTGGCGGTGGAGGCAAGCGCTGCGTCCAGATCGGCCTTTTCGGCATGGGCGACGGTGCCGATCTTTTCTTCCGTGGCGGGATCGAAAACCGGAAGTGTGCGGCCGCCGATGGCATCGCGCCATTCGCCGTCGATGAGAAGCTTGACGTCAGGATAACTGGTCATGAGGGAACCCCTTTTAGTTTCATGGATCGGTCCGTGCGGATCGGGTCCGTCGGGCGGGCCGGGTGTGGCGAAATGCAAACGAAAAGCGTGGGCCTGCTGACGCCGGCATGGGCGCTCGGCCTTCGCACTGTCGGGAATTGACCGATATATTGTGTAAATTTCCGTAGCTTGCAACGGGCTGGCCCTGAAAAAACGGCGAGGTGAAAATGCTCATGCTTTCCCCTCAGCAACCTGCGGGCTTTGCCAGAGCGCGTGGAAGTGGTGCACCGGGCCGTGACCGGAGCCGACGGTGAGCTCACCGGAATGCCGAACCGCCTCGGCAAGCCAGGCTTTTGCCCGCGCCACCGCCTGTGCGGGCCTCGCGCCCTTGGCGAGTTCGGCAGCAATGGCGGCGGAGAGAGAGCAGCCGGTGCCATGGGTGTTTTTCGTTTCGGTGCGCTCTGCCTCGAACCAGGTTTCGCCATCCGGACCGATCAGGATATCGGGGCTTGTCGCGCCGCCAAGATGGCCGCCCTTGACCAGCACCATGGCCGGGCCGAGTGCCAGTAGCGCGCGGGCCTGCGCTGCCATTTCGGCGCGGCTTGTCGCTTCCGGCAGGCCGGTCAGGGCGGCGGCTTCCGGCAGGTTGGGGGTCACGAGCGTCGCGAGCGGCAGAAGCCGGGCTTTTAGCGTTTCGACCGCCTGCGGGTCGAGCAAGGCCGCGCCGCCCTTGGCAATCATCACGGGGTCGAGCACGATCGGCAGGCCGCGATGGGGCGCTAGCGCATCGGCAACGGCCGCCGCGATGTCCGCATTGGCGATCATGCCGATCTTTACGGCATCGACCCGCACATCGGCAAAGACATCGCGGATCTGCGCCGCCACGAAGGCCGGTGGCAGAAGGTGAACGGCGGAAACGCCTCGCGTGTTCTGGGCCGTCAGCGCCGTGAGGGCGGCCATGCCGAAGGTGCCGCGGGCCGAAAAGGCCTTGAGATCGGCCTGAATACCGGCGCCGCCGGAGGGGTCCGAGCCGGCGATGGAGAGAACGTTGCGGATCATGCCCGCGCCTCCGTAATGGCGTCGGCGAGGCGGCGTGTCGCGCCTTCCGGGTCCGGCTGGCCACAGACGGCTGAAACAACGCAAAGCCCGGCTGCCCCGGCGGCAAAGACCGGACGGGCATGTTCTGCCTTCAGGCCACCGATGGCGACCGACGGAACCGGCGCAACGGCGATGATTTCGGTGAGGCCGAGAAAACCCACAGGCTCGTTGTGGCCGGGTTTGGTGGCCGTAGCGAAGACCGGACCGGCGCCGACATAATCGATGACGGCAGGATCGACGCCGGCGGCCAGATCCGATGTGTGGACGGATAGGCCGAGCACCATGTCGCGCCCGATCAGATGGCGGGCCTCGGCGGCGGTCATATCGTCCTGGCCGATGTGAAGGCCATTGGCACCTATGGCGATGGCCGCTTCCACGTCATCGTTGACGATGAGGCCGACGCCGGTTCCGGCGAGCGCCGCCTTCAGCGCCAGGCCGGTTTCGATCATGCGGGCGGTATCGGCCTGCTTGTCGCGAAGCTGAACGACGGTGGCGCCGCCGGCGATGGCGGCGCGGGTGGTTTCCACCATGCCGTAACCGGCGCAGAGATCCGGATCGAGCACGAGATAGAGCGAGAGGTCGAGCGGGCGTCTCATGCGGCTTCGACCCTTGCACGGGCTGCGAGTTCCGCCGGTGTCACGGCTGCCAGCGCATCGAGGAAGCGCCAGCCGAAGGAGCCGGGGCCGTCTGCGTCGGCTGCCGCGTTCTCACCGGCAACGGCGTAATGCGCGAGGGCGGCGACAGTTGCCTCAAAGACGTCAGGAACGACGGCGGTATAGGCGCCGACGAGGCAGGTGAGCGAGCAGCCGAGCGCGGTGACCTGCGGCATCAGCACCGAGCCGCCATGGACACGCATGGCGCGGGTGCCATCCGTCACGAAGTCGGTTTCGCCGGTCACAGCAACGGTGCAGGCCTGTTTCAGCGCCAGCGAACGGGCGGCGTTTTCGGCCGCGGCCACTGGGTCGGCGGCATCCACGCCGCGTGTGGCACTGGCTTCGCCGCCCAGCGCCATGATTTCGGAGGCATTGCCGCGAATGACGGCGGGCGAAAGCGCCAGAAGTTCGACGGTGGCGCGGCTGCGATAGGTGGTGGCGAAATGCGCGACGGGATCGAGCACCCAGGGGCGACCGGCCGCATTGGCGCCTTCGGCTGCCAGCTTCATGCCCTCCACCCACAGCGGCGAGAGTGTGCCGATGTTCACGGTCAGCGCCGCTGCAATGCGGGCAAACTCGCCCGCTTCCTCCGGCGCATGAATCATGGCGGGAGAGGCACCGGCGGCAAGCAGCGTGTTGGCGGCGATATTCATGGCAACGAAGTTGGTGATGCAGTGAATGAGAGGCCGTGCAGCGCGCATGGTTTCCAGTGCTGCGCCCGGTGTGGTCGTGAGTGTGGTCGGTTCCGTCATTTCGCCCCTTTCAGGCGGGGGCGACCGGGCGGGTCTCAAGCGAAGAGGACAATGCCTTCGAAGACCCGTCAGACTCCCTCCGCCGGCATTATCCGGTTCAGGTTCAAAGGGTGCTTCTCAGGCCATTCGTTCGCGAATGACCGCCCCTGTCTCAACGGGGCCTTTATTGCAGAGGCCGGGGCGCTTGTCACCCCCCGGCCTTGCGGCTTGAATGTCAGAAGAACGCCTGAATGCCGGTCTGGGCGCGACCGAGGATCAGCGCGTGAACGTCATGCGTGCCCTCATAGGTGTTGACCGTTTCGAGGTTCTGGGCATGACGCATGACGTGGTATTCGATCTGGATACCGTTGCCGCCATGCATGTCGCGAGCCTGACGGGCGATGTCGAGCGCCTTGCCGCAATTGTTGCGCTTGATGATCGAGATCATCTCCGGCGCCATTTTGTCCTCGTCCATCAGGCGGCCGACGCGCAACGAAGCCTGAAGGCCGAGTGCGATTTCCGTCTGCATGTCCGCGAGCTTCTTCTGGTAAAGCTGCATGCCGGCCAGCGGCTTGTTGAACTGCTTGCGGTCCAGGCCGTACTGGCGGGCGCGGTGCCAGCAATCTTCGGCGGCACCCAGCACACCCCAGGAAATGCCGTAGCGGGCGCGGTTGAGGCAGCCGAACGGACCCTTGAGGCCGGAGACGTTGGGCAGCAGTGCATCTTCGCCAACTTCGACGCCATCCATGACGATCTCGCCGGTGATCGATGCGCGCAGCGAAAGCTTGCCGCCGATCTTCGGGGCAGAAAGACCCTTCATGCCCTTTTCCAGAATAAAGCCGCGAATGGCGCCGCCATGGGCTTCCGACTTCGCCCAGACGACGAAGACATCGGCGATGGGAGCGTTGGAAATCCACATCTTGGCGCCGCGCAGGCGATAGCCGCCTTCGATCTTTTCGGCGCGGGTCTTCATGCCGCCCGGATCGGAACCGGCATCCGGTTCGGTCAGGCCGAAGCAGCCGATGAGATCGCCCGAAACGAGGCCCGGCAGGTATTTGTCGCGCTGTTCTTCCGAGCCGTAGGCATAGATCGGGTAGATGACCAGCGAGGACTGCACGCTCATCATCGAACGGTAACCGCTGTCGATACGCTCGACTTCACGGGCCACGAGACCGTAGGCCACATAGCTGGCATCGGCTGCGCCGTATTTTTCCGGCAACGTGACGCCGAGCAGACCGGTCTGGCCCATCAGCTTGAAGAGGCCGGCATCCGTTTCCTCGTTGAGGTAGGCCTCCTGCACGCGCGGCAGAAGCTCGGCTTCCGCAAAGGCTGCGGCGGAATCACGGATCATCCGCTCGTCTTCGGTCAGTTGTTCGTCCAGAAGAAACGGATCTTCCCATTTAAACGGCGCCAGAGAGCTCAACTTCAATTCCTCCAGTGATGAGATGTGGCGCAAATATCCAAAAACCGGGGCTCTCCGACAAGCGATCTTTACTCATTTTGCTATTACATCTAATCATAGGTCATGAGCATTCTGAGCCGGAAACTCCTTCCTTCCACAAGCGCGCTGGCGGCCTTCGATTCGGTTGCCCGGCTCGGCAGCTTTTCGGCTGCAGCCGATGAGCTTTCACTGACGCAGGGGGCCATCAGCCGGCAGATACAGACTTTGGAACAACAGCTCGGGGTGCAGCTTTTCGAGCGTACCAGCCGTGGTGTGGGGCTGACGCAGGCAGGCGGAACCTATGCGAAGGCGATTGCCGCAGCCCTTGCCGAAATCCGTTCGGCTTCGCTCAACGTCATGACGGGAATTCATAGCAATATGCTGAATCTCGCCATTTTACCCACCTTCGGCACTCGCTGGCTTCTGCCGCGCGTGCCAGGCTTCGTGGCCAGCCATCCGCAGATTACCTTTAACTTCGCCACCCGTATCGGCATGTTCGACTTCGACCGTGACGGGCTCGATGCCGCGATCCATGTCGGCCAGCCGGACTGGCCGGGAGCAGACTGCACCTACCTGATGAGCGAGACGGTGGCGCCGGTGGCGAGCCCCGCCTTTCTGGCGGAAAACCCGATCCATTCTCCGGAGGATATCGCGCGGCTGCCGCTGCTTCACATGGCCTCGAGGCCAGGCGCCTGGCGGCACTGGTTCGATCATGCCGGGCTCTCGACGCCGCCGGCGCAGGGCATGCGCTTTGAACAGTTTTCCAACGTTGCGCAGGCCTGCATTGCGGGCCTCGGCGTCGCGCTGATGCCGCTTTTCCTCATCGATTCCGAGTTGAGGGCCCGTCACCTCGTCATCGCCTGCGATCTGCCGGTGAAGAGTACCAGCGCCTATTATCTTGCCGTTCCGCACAAGAAGGCCGGTTACGATCCCGTTATCCGTTTTCGTGACTGGTTGCTGGATGAGGTGGCGCGTTACCGGGCGCAGGAGGAAGTGCCGGCCTGGTGAAGGCCGTGAAGATTTCCTCTTGCCAAGCGAGGGAGAAGTGGAAAAGGTACGGACCTTCCTTTCCGAATCCGGACCCTTTTATGACCGACCGCTTTTCCGAGACTTATGGCTTCGCCCGCAGGGATGTGACACTGGCAAGCTGGCGGCTGTCGCCCTTTACGCGCTTTTCCTTCCAGCACGTTGCCGAACTCGTGCCATCCGCCCGCGTGGAAGCAGCGCGGGAAGAGGCTGAAGAACCGGTTGAATCCGTGGCGTTTCTGGCTTCGCCGATGGAGGTCGCCGGTGAGACGGCGACCACGGTTCAGGCCTATCTGGAAGACACATTCACCGACAGTTTCGTGCTGATGAAAGAGGGGCGGATCGTTGCCGAATATTATGCGCCGTGGTCCAGCCCGAACGCGCCGCATCTGGTGTTTTCGATCTCGAAGTCATTGACGGCGGTGCTGCTTGGCATTCTCGAAGGGCAGGGACTTTTCGATCCGGCGCTCCCGGTCAGCCATTACATCCCCGAGGCAAAGGACAGCGCCTATGGCGATTGTTCCTGCCGCAATGTGCTCGATATGCGGGTCTCGCTCGATTTCGAGGAAGCTTACCTCGATCCGAACGGTTCTTTCGCGCGCTATCGCCGCGCCATGCTGTGGAACCCGCCGGAGCCGGGTGCCACCGTCCAGCCGCTGATCGATTTCCTCTGCTCGCTGAAGAAGAAGCCGGGCGAGGCGCATGGCGGTCCCTTCTATTACGTTTCGCCGAATGCTGACGTGCTTGGCCTTCTGGTCGAACGCGCCTCTGGCAGGCGCTATGCCGAGGTCATGTCCGAACTGCTGTGGCAGCCGCTCGGTGCGAGGAACCATGCGATGATCACGGTCGACAGCGTCGGCACCCCGCGTTCGGCGGGCGGTGTTTCGGTCACGGCGCGCGATCTCGCCCGCGTCGGCGAACTGGTCCGCACCGGCGGCAGGATCGGAGACGCCCAGGTTCTGCCGCAGGCGTGGATTGCCGATATGTTCGGGAATGGCGATCCGGAGGCGTGGAAGCCGAATGGCGATGCTCTGATCAGCAAGGGCCGTTATCGCAGTCAGTGGTATCAGTTCGGCGAGCCGGAAGGCGCGTTCTGCGCCATCGGCATTCACGGGCAATGGCTCTATGTGGATCGCCCGAGCGGCACGGTTCTGGTCAAGCAATCCTCGCAGCCCAATCCGCTCGACGAGGGCTTGAAGGCTCGCAATCTGGATTTCTACCGGGCCATGGCAGGGCGTGCCTTCTGAAGCGGATTAACGCCAAAATAAAACCGCGGATGCTCTTGCAGTCGCTCTGTGGCCTAGCCTAGCATCCGCTTTCGTCCTCTCTGCCGATCCTGGCGGGACTTTTGAAATATCTCGGGAATTTTTCGATGGAACTGGTGTTCGACGGACATAATGATGTGCTTTTGCGTCTTTGGCAGACGCTTCGGGCCGGCGGCGATCCGATCGCCGAATTCGTCAACGGCACGACGGCTGGCCATATCGACGGGCCGCGCGCCAAAAAGGGTGGTCTGGCCGGTGGTATCTCCGCCATCTACATTCCGTCGGGCGATCTCGTGTTCAAGGCGCCGGACGCCAACGGCCATTATGCCACGCCGCTGGCTGCCCCCCTCAAGCGCGAACCCTCGCTCGATATCGCGCTCGAATTCGCTTCCATTGCACTGAAGCTCGACCGGGCCGAGGCCTGGCGTCTCTGCCGCTCGACCGCCGATATTCGTGGGGCATTCGAGGATGGTGTCTTCGCGGCCGTTCTGCATATGGAAGGCTGCGAGGCCATCGGTGAGGATCTGGCGGCGCTGGAGGTATTTTATGCCGCCGGCCTGCGCTCGCTCGGTCCGGTGTGGAGCCGTCACAACATTTTCGGCCACGGCGTGCCCTTCGCCTATCCCATGTCGCCGGATACCGCGCCGGGCCTGACGGAGGCCGGCTTCGAGCTGGTAAAGGCCTGTAACAAGCTGGGTATCGCCATCGATCTTGCCCACATCACGGAAAAAGGCTTCTGGGATGTGGCCAAGACCACTGACCAGCCGTTGATCGCCAGCCATTCCAACGCCCATGCGCTGACGCCGGTGGCCCGCAATCTCACCGACCGCCAGCTTGACGCCATCCGCGAAAGTCGCGGCATCGTCGGCCTGAACTTTGCCACGACGATGTTGCGGGCCGACGGGCAGGAGAATGCGGCCACGCCGCTTTCCGACATGGTGCGGCATATCGACTATCTGGTGGAGCGTGTGGGCATCGATTGCTTGGCGCTTGGTTCGGATTTCGACGGCGCGACAATCCCTGCGGATATTGCCGACGCGGCCGGCAACCAGAATCTGGTTGCGGCGCTCCGGAACGCGGGCTACGCTCCCGCCGATCTGAAAAAAATCTGCCGGGAAAACTGGTTACGGGTCTTGGGCGCTGCCTGGTTCGAGTAATATGACTATACCTTTCCGGTTCTCACAATCCAAACAGGGGGAATGAAAATGAACATGCTTTCCGGTAAAACGATGCGGATGCTGATGGCTGGCGCTGGCGTCACCATGGTGATGTCGCTTGCGCCGCAGGCTTTTGCAGCGTCCCCGGCCGATACGCTGGTGATCGGCTTTGCCATTGACGACATCATCTCCATTGACCCGGCTGAAGCCTTTGAGCTTTCGACCGCAGAAGTGACGGCCAACAGCTACAACCTTCTGGTTCGCCTGAACCCGGACAAGACCTCGGAAGTGGTCAACGAGCTGGCCGATAGCTGGACCATTTCCGACGATAAGCTGACCTATACGTTCAAGCTGAAGCCGGGCCTGAAGTTTGCTTCCGGCAACCCGATCACTGCCGAAGACGTTGCCTATTCCTTCGAACGCGCCGTCAAGCTCGACAAGTCGCCTGCCTTCCTTCTCACGCAGTTTGGTCTGACCGGCGACAACGTGGCGGAAAAGGCCAAGGCCGCCGACGAACTGACCTTCACGCTGACCGTCGACAAGCCCTATGCGCCGAGCTTCGTGCTGAACGTGCTGACCTCCACGGTCGCCTCTGTCGTCGACAAGAAGCTCGTCGTTTCCAAGGCCAAGCCGGTCACGCCGACCGCCGAATACAAGTATGACACCGATTTCGGCAACGAATTCCTGAAGACCGGTTATGCCGGTTCCGGCCCGTACAAGGTTCTGGCCTGGAAGGCCAACGAAGCCGTTGTCATGGAAGCCAACCCGAACTATTTCGGTGAAAAGCCGAAGCTGAAGCGCGTCATCTATCGCTACATGAAGGAAAGCGCCACGCAGCGCCTCGCCCTTGAAACGGGCGATATCGACGTTGCGCGCAACCTTGAGCCCGGCGATCTGGCCGCTGTGAGCAAGAAGGACGGTCTTGCCACGACGTCTGCACCGAAGGGCACGATCTATTACATCGGCCTGAACCAGAAGAACGCCAACCTGGCCAAGCCGGAAGTGCGTGAAGCCTTCAAGTATCTGGTCGATTACGACGCCATTGGTGAAACCATCATCAAGGGCATCGGCGAAATCCACCAGACCTTCCTGCCGAAGGGCCAGCTTGGTGCGCTGAACGAGAACCCCTACAAGTTTGATGTTGCCAAGGCCAAGGAACTGCTTGCCAAGGCTGGTCTGAAGGACGGCTTCACCGTTTCCTTCGACGTGCGCAACACGCAGCCGGTGACGGGCATTGCAGAAAGCTTCCAGCAGACGGCTGCGAAGGCCGGCATCAAGATCGACATCATTCCGGGTGACGGCAAGCAGACGCTGACCAAGTATCGCGCCCGCCAGCACGATCTCTATATCGGCCAGTGGGGCTCGGACTATTTCGATCCGAACTCCAACGCCGAAACCTTCTCGTCGAACCCGAACAATGCCGACGATGCCAAGACCAAGACGCTGGCCTGGCGCAACGCCTGGGATATTCCGGAACTGACGAAGGAAACGCAGTCCGCGCTTCTGGAAACCGACGCCGCCAAGCGCGCCGCGATCTATGAAGATCTGCAGAAGAAGGTTCTGGCCGATGGTCCGTTCGTGAACATCTTCCAGCAGGTCGAAGTTGCCGGCTACAACAAGAAGCTCAAGGGCTTCAAGCTTGGCCCAAGCTTCGACACCAACTTCGTGAACACGGTCTCCAAGGACTGATCGGAAAGATTGGCCTTGAGCACCGCAACACCCAGTGTAAAGGGGAGGCACGGCAAAAGCCGTGCCTCTCGTCGCCTGATGTCCGTTCTCGGATTTCTGGTGACGGTCGTCACGACGTTTCTCGGCCTTCTGGCCATAACGTTCTTCATCGGTCGCGTCGTGCCGATCGATCCTGCGCTCGCCATTGTTGGCGACCGTGCACCTGCCCATGTCATCGAGCGCGTTCGTGAAGAACTCGGCCTCAATCTTCCGCTGTGGCAGCAGTTCTTCATCTACATCAAGCAGGCGCTGTCCGGTGATTTCGGCACGTCGGTGCTGACAACCCATCCGGTGATGGAAGACATCAAGCGTGTGTTTCCGGCCACCGTCGAGCTAGCTACCGTTGGTACCATCATCGGCGCCGTTCTTGGTGTGCCGCTCGGCGTGCTGGCCGCCGTGAAGCGCGGGTCGCTGATCGACCAACTGGTGCGGCTGATCGGCCTGATCGGCTATTCCGTGCCGATCTTCTGGCTGGGCCTGCTGTCGTTAGTGTTCTTTTATGCCAAGCTGCAATGGGTGGCGTTTCCGGGGCGCATCGATATCGTCTATGAATACACCTTCACGCCCGCGACCGGTTTCTTCCTGGTCGATGCGATCATGCAGGGCGAGTGGGAAATCTTCTGGGACCTGTTCCGCCACATCATCCTGCCCGCCTCGTTGTTGGGCTATGTGTCGCTTGCCTATATCAGCCGCATGACACGTTCCTTCATGCTCAACGAGTTGAGCCAGGAATATGTCATCGCTGCCCGTGCCAAGGGCCTGTCAGAGGCGCGGATCATCTGGTTCCACGCACTGCGCAATGCTGCCGTGCCGCTGATTACCGTGATCGCGCTGTCCTATGCCAGCCTGCTGGAAGGCTCGGTTCTCACCGAAACCATCTTCTCATGGCCGGGGCTTGGCCTTTACATCACCAATTCGTTGCAGAATGCCGACATGAACGCCGTTCTCGGTGGCACGATCGTCATTGGCGCCGTCTTTATCGGCATCAATGTTCTGTCTGATATCCTGTACCGCTTGCTCGACCCGAGGACCAGCCGATGAGCGGAGCTGCAAACACCTCGCCATCGCTGCGCGAATGGCTTCTGTCCGACCGTCCCGCCTCGCGCCGGCAGGCACGGCTTGGCCGCGCCTATGTCATCTGGCGCCGGTTTTCGGAAAACCGGCTGGCGCTGGCTGGCCTGTTCATTATTCTGGCGCTGATCGTCGTGGCGATCTTCGCCGGTCTGTTGGCGCCGCATGACCCGACGCAGGGCGATCTGCGCTATGCCCGCCTGATGCCGCCCGGCACCGAGGGCTATCTGCTCGGCACCGACGATCAGGGCCGCGACATTCTCTCGCGTCTCATTTACGGCTCGCGGCTGACGTTGATGGTCATCATCCTTGTGGCGATCATCGCCGCGCCCATCGGCCTGCTCGTCGGCACCGTCGCCGGCTATTCCGGTGGGTGGGTGGATGCTGTCCTGATGCGCATCACCGACATCTTCCTTGCCTTCCCCAAGCTCGTTCTGGCGCTGGCGCTGGTTGCAGCGCTTGGACCCGGCATCGAGAACGCCATTCTCGCTATCGCGATCACCTCATGGCCGCCCTATGCGCGTATCGCCCGGGCCGAAACCATGACTTTCCGGAATTCGGACTTCATCCATGCGGTGAAGCTGATGGGCGCCTCGCCCATCCGGATCGTCACGTTGCATGTCATGCCGCTCTGCACCTCCTCGCTGGTGGTGCGGGTGACGCTCGACATGGCCGGCATCATCCTGATTGCCGCCGGTCTCGGCTTCCTCGGTCTTGGCGCCCAGCCGCCGCTTCCCGAGTGGGGTGCGATGATCGCGTCGGGTCGCCGCTTCATTCTCGATCAATGGTGGGTCGCCGGCATGCCGGGCTTTGCCATCCTTGTCGTCAGCCTTGGCTTCAACCTGCTGGGTGACGGCCTGCGTGATGCACTCGATCCGAAGGAGGCGGGACAATGACGCTTCTGACCGTCGATAATCTGAAAGTGACCTTCCCGACCCGTACGGGCCGGGTGGAAGCCGTGCGCGGCGTGTCTTTCACGCTCGGCAAGGAGCGGCTCGGTATCGTGGGCGAAAGCGGTTCCGGCAAATCGCAGACCGGTCGCGCCATTATGGGATTGACGCCTTCGCAGGCGGAAATCACCGCCGATACGCTGCAATTTTCCGGTCTCGACCTCTTGAAGATCAGCCCGCGCGAGCGGCGTTCGCTGCGCGGCAAGCGGGTGGCGATGATCCTTCAGGACCCGAAATATTCGCTGAACCCGGTGATGACCATCGGCCGGCAGATCGTCGAAACGCTGAAGACACATGAGGCGCTTTCGATGAAGGAGGCCCGTGAGCGGGCGCTCGCCATGCTGGAAGCGGTGCAGATTCGCGATCCCGAGCGTGTCTTCGACCTTTACCCGCACGAAGTTTCGGGCGGCATGGGCCAGCGCGCCATGATCGCCATGATGCTGGTCTGCGGGCCGGAACTGCTGATCGCCGACGAGCCGACCTCGGCGCTCGACGTGACGGTTCAGCTCGATGTCCTGAAAATCCTCGACAAGCTGGTGGCTGAACGCGGTATGGGGTTGATCTTCATCTCCCACGACCTGCGCCTCGTTTCCTCCTTCTGCGACCGTGTCCTCGTCATGTATGCGGGCAAGGTGGTGGAGGAACTTCCGTCCGCCGATCTCAGAAACGCGAAGCATCCCTATACGAAGGGGCTTCTCAACTGCCTGCCGACCATCGGGTCCGACCGCCATCCGCTGCCGGTTCTCGAGCGTCAGGCGGAGTGGCGCCTATGACAGAACCCGCCGTTTCCGTCCGCGACATGCGGGTCGTCTTTGACGAGTATGTTGCCCTCAAGGATGTGAGTGTCGCCGTTCAGCCGAAGGAATCCTTCGGTATCGTCGGCGAGTCCGGCTCGGGAAAATCGACGCTCCTGCGTGCGATTGCCGGGCTGAACAGCTTCGTTTCCGGGGAACTCAAGGTCAATGGCAAGGCCTATCCGGCCAGAGGGCGCGACAAGGCGTTCTACCGGACGGTGCAGATGGTGTTCCAGGACCCTTACGGTTCGCTCCATCCGCGCCAGACGGTGGACCGTCTGCTGCTGGAGCCGCTGGCCATCCATGGTTTCGCCGACACCGAAGCTCGCATTGCGCGGGCGCTGGATGAGGTAGGGCTCGGAAACGGGTTCCGTTTCCGCTACTCGCACCAGCTTTCCGGCGGCCAGCGCCAGCGCATCGCCATCGCGCGGGCGTTGATCGTCGAACCGAAGATCCTGCTGCTCGATGAACCGACCTCCGCACTCGATGCGTCCATTCAGGCTGAGATCCTCAACCTCCTGGAACAGGCCCGGCGCGACCGCGACCTGACCTTCATCATGGTCAGCCACGATCTCGGTGTCATCAGCCATATGTGCGATCGTCTGGCGGTGATGAAGGGGGGCGAGGTGGTGGAGACCATTCTGCCCGAGGCATTGACAAGCCGCGCCTTTGAAGCCGATTACACCCGTCAGCTTCTTGTCGCCAGCGAGGGTTTCCGGCGCGACTGATCTTTCATGGAGTGTCACGCATGCAACTCAGGGCGCTGATGTATTTCGACGAACTGGTGCGGACGAACTCCATGCGTGCGGCGGCGGAAAACCTGAATGTGGCGCCGACCGCCATCAGCCGGCAGATAGAAAACCTCGAATATCATTTCGGGGCGCAGCTTGTGGAACGCTCCAACCGGGGCGTCAAACTGACGGCGGCGGGAGAGCTTCTCGCCGCCCATGCCGGACGCACGCTTCGGGAGCTTGAGCATGTCCACCGGCTGATCGACGACCTTAAGGGGCTGCAACGCGGCCATGTGTCGATCTATGCCAATGGTGCGGCGGTCGCGACGCTGATCGCGCCGGTCCTCGCCGAGTTCTGCCTGAAATATCCGAAGCTGCGGTTCGAAGTGACGATTACCAGTGCTCGCGCTGCGGTGGATGCGCTGGGCAGCGCCGAGGCCGATATTGCCGTCACGCTGTTTTCGCCGAAAATGTCGGGCGTCAAGGTGCGGATGCGCTCCGATATCCAGTACGACGCCATCATGCAGGCCACGCATCCCGCGGCGGGGCAATCCTCCATCACGCTGGCCGAACTGGCGAGCCTGCCGCTGGCGCTACCGGACAAGACCTTTGCCGCGCGGCAGGCCTTCGATGCGCTGTTTGCGGCGGAAGGTCTGTCGCTCGATCCCGTCTTTGTCACGGGCTCGCTGGAAATGCTGCGCGAACTGGTGTTGCGCGGTGCTGCCGTCACGCTTCTGCCGGCGCTGACGGTGAAGCGCGAACTGGAGGCCGGGCTGATGGTGGCGGTGCCCGTTACCGAGGGCAAGGCGGTGCGCACGCCGGTGGAGCTTTGCGTTGCACCCGACAGGCCTCTTTCCTTCGCGGCCAACAAACTGGCCGATTTCATCGAGCGTTTCATGAGCAAGGCTGGCGGCTGATCCGTGCTTCGTTTCCCTATCGGGGCAAATGTGAAATGCCATGCTTTGACTGGTGCTGCCGGAGCCGCTTTCCTGTCGCGTGAGTGTTATATTCTCTATGGGCACGGGGGGTAATCTCGTGTAGCTGTTTCGGCTACGCGGGGCACACAAAATTGCGATTGTGTGTGCGCCGAACCAATGACACAGTTTCAGCAACGAAAGCCGAAAACGGCTGGCAGGGAACAGCCGTTGCGGCAAACTGGAAGGGGCATGGCATGACCAGTGCAATGATTTCGACTTCGCGCGTCTGGGTGAGGAACGCGGTTCTGAGCCTTGCGCTCGCCGTTTCTGGCGCCGGCGTTGCCGAAGCGGCCAAGACCTCGCTCGTGCTAGGCATGGCGGTTGAACCGGCCGGTCTCGATCCGACGATCGCGGCGCCGGTCGCCATCGGCCAGGTGACCTGGCAGAACATTTTCGAAGGTCTGGTAACCATTGACCGCGACGGCAAGATCCAGCCGCAGCTTGCGAAGAGCTGGACGATTTCGCCAGACGGTCTGACCTACACTTTCGCGCTCCAGACCGGCGTGAAATTCCATGATGGCGAGGCCTTCGACGCCTCCGTTGCCAAGGCCGCCATCGAACGTGCCCGTGGCGCGGATTCCGTCAATCCGCAGAAGCGCTACTTTGCCACCATCGCCAGTGTCGAGACACCGGACGCGGCAACGCTGGTGCTGAAGCTTTCCAAGCCCACCGGCAGCCTTCTCTACTGGCTCGGCTGGCCGTCGTCCTCCATCGTGGGCACCCAATCTGCCGCCGATAACAAGACGACGCCGGTCGGTACCGGGCCGTTCAAGTTCAAGGGCTGGGCGAAGGGTGACAAGGTGGAACTCATCCGCAACCCGGACTACTGGAACAAGGATAAGGCCGCAAAGCTGGAGACCGCGACTTTCCGCTTCATTGCCGACCCGCAGGCGCAAGCTGCGGCGCTCAAGTCCGGCGACGTGGATACGTTCCCGGAATTCGGAGCACCGGAACTGATTGCCGATCTGGAAAAGGACGCCAAGCTTTCGGTCGTCATCGGCAACACGGAACTCAAGGTCGTGGCAGGCATGAACAACGCCCGCAAGCCCTTCGACGACAAGCGCGTGCGCCAGGCACTGATGCTGGCCGTTGATCGCGCCGCCGTGGTTGAAGGTGCATGGTCGGGTTTCGGCACGCCGATCGGCAGCCATTACACGCCGAATGATCCCGGCTATGTCGATCTCACCGGTGTCCACGTCTATGATGTCGACAAGGCCAAGGCGCTTCTGAAGGACGCGGGCTATCCGAACGGCTTCACCTTTACCATCAAGGCGCCGCAGATGGCCTATGCGCAGCGCTCATCGCAAATCCTGCAGGCGCTGTTTGCGGAAATCGGCGTGACGATGAAGATCGAAACGACCGAGTTCCCGGCCAAGTGGGTGGCGGATGTGTTCAAGGGCGGCGATTACGACATGACGATCGTTGCTCATGCGGAGCCGATGGACATCGATATTTATGCCCGCGATCCCTACTACTTCCACTACAAGAACCCGGCTTTCAACGATGTGCTGGCCAAGGTGCAGGCGACTTCGGATGCTGCCGAACAGGCCAGGCTCTATGGTGAGGCGCAGACCATTCTCGCCGACGATGTGCCGGCGCTCTACCTCTTCGTCATGCCGAAGCTTGGAGTGTGGAACGCCAAGGTGAAGGGCCTGTGGGCCAATGAACCGATCCCGTCCAACGTGCTGAACGAAGTGCAGTGGGAAGACTGAGCCGACCGGCGAAGGGATGAGGGATGTGCGGAGGTTTTCGCCGTCCTTCACCGACTGCCGCGACCACCATGAACATTGCCGAATGAGCGGGAAAACGGAATGATTGCGGTTCTGGCGCGCCGGGCAGGCGGCCTCATCATCACGCTTCTGGCGGTATCGTTCCTGATCTTCACGGTCATGGACGTGCTGCCGGGCGATCCCGCTGAAATCATGCTCGGCACATCCGCAAGCCCGGATACACTTGCGGCGCTGCGGCGGGAAATGGGCCTCGATCTGCCTTTTTTCGTGCGCTATCTGCAATGGCTGGCCGGGGCGCTGACCGGCGACCTTGGAACGTCCTATACCTATGGCGTCCCGGTCGCCGGGCTGATCGGCGAACGCCTGCAGGTTACGGTGCCGCTTGCTGTCTTGGCGCTCGCCATCTCCATCGGGCTTGCCATTCCGCTCGGGGTTCTGGCGGCGTCGCGCAAAAACAGCGGGGCCGATTTTCTGGTCGGGGTTTTCTCGCATTTCAGCATTGCCGTGCCCGGGTTCTGGGTGGGACTTATTCTCATTATCGTCTTCGCCACCACGTTAGGCATCATGCCGGCGGGCGGCTTTCCGGGTTGGGAGGCGGGGTTCTGGCCGGCGCTCAAGGCGCTCATCCTGCCGGCTGTTGCGCTTGGCCTGCCGCAGGCGGGAGTTTTGACGCGGGTCACGCGCACGGCCGTTCTCGATGTTCTGGGCGAGGATTTTGTCCGCACCGCCCGCGCCAAGGGGCTGACACCACGCGCTGCGCTCTGGCTTCATGCCGTGCCCAACGCGCTGATCCCGGTCGTGACCATTCTCGGCCTGCAATTCACCTTCCTCATTGCCGGTGCCGTGCTGGTGGAAAACGTGTTCAACCTGCCGGGACTGGGGCGGCTTGCCTATCAGGCGCTCGCCCAGCGCGATATTATCGTCATGCAGGATGTTGTGCTGTTCTTCTGCGCGCTCGTCATTCTCATGAATTTCGCGGTCGATATCGCCTATCTCTTCATCGACCCGCGCCTGCGCCGGGAGGGTGGGGTATGAACCTGTTCCGCTCCTTCCGCCGGCGTCCGCAATTGTGGCTGGGTTGCATTGTCACCTCGCTTCTCTTTATGGTCGCGTTCCTTTCTCTTGTCTGGACGCCGCTTTCGCCGACGAAGATGCAGATTGTCCACAAGCTCAAGGGGCCGTTCGATCACGGTTTGCTCGGCACTGACCAGTTCGGCCGGGACGTCGCCTCTATGCTGATGGTCGGTGCGTGGAATTCGCTGTCCACGGCACTGGCCGCCGTCATCATCGGGGGCACCGTCGGCACGGCCATCGGCCTGTTCGCAGCCGCCCGGCGCGGTCTGGCGGAGGCGCTTCTGATGCGTGTTTGCGACGTAATCTTCGCCGTTCCGCCCATTCTCTCGGCCATGATGCTCGGGGCATTTCTGGGGGCAGGGCGGTTTACGGCCATCATTGCCATCGCCACCTTCATGGTGCCGGTCTTTGCCCGCGTCGTGCTGGGGTCTGCCCAGCAGATCTGGGCACGGGATTATGTCACGGCGGCGCAGAGCATTGGCAAGCGTCCGCTCGGCATAACGCTGGTGCACATCCTGCCGAATGTCGCGGGTCAGATCATCGTGCAGACGGCGATCCAGCTCGGCCTTGCCATCCTGACGGAAGCCGGCCTTTCCTTCCTCGGGCTCGGCATGGCGCCACCGGCCCCAAGCTGGGGGCGGATGCTGGCGGACGCGCAGACTTATCTCGGTCTTGCCCCCTGGCTCGCCATCCTGCCCGGTCTTTCCATCGCCCTTGCCGTTTTCGGTCTCAACATGCTGGGCGACGGTCTGCGCGACGTGATCGATCCGCGCGCCGAGAGCGGATGACGTTGCCGTTTTCCAATACACTTTCCCGTTTGCATTCAAAGAAGACCATGACCATGGACGACCTGATTTCCCTTTCCATCAAGGACCTGCTGCAGCACTACGAGGCCGGTACGCTTTCCCCAACCGAATACTGGCGGGCGGTTGAAAAGCGCATCGACGCTTTCGAACCGCATGTGCAGGCGCTTTATGCCTATGACCCCGAAGCGGCGCGCAGGCAGGCGGCGGAGTCCACCGAACGCTGGGCCCGTCACGCACCACTCGGCCCGCTCGATGGCATTCCGGTTTCGGTGAAGGAACTGGTAGCTACGAAGGGCGTGCCGGTGCCGCTTGGAACGGCGGCGACGGAGAAGGTGGCGGCGAGCGACGATGCGCCCGCCGCCGCACGGCTTCGCGAAGATGGCGCGGTGATCTTCGCCAAAACCACCTGCCCGGATTACGGCATGTTGTCGTCCGGCCTGTCGAGTTTTCACAACCTTTCGCGCAATCCGTGGAAGCTTTCGGAGAATCCGGGCGGTTCGAGTGCGGGTGCGGCCTCTGCCGGGGCAGCAGGTTTCGGGCCGCTGCATATCGGCACGGATATCGGCGGTTCGGTCAGGCTTCCTGCCGGCTGGACAGGGCTTTTCGGTTTCAAGCCCAGTCAGGGCCGCATTCCCGTCGATCCCTATTATCCCGGACGCTGCGCCGGGCCGATGACGCGCACGGTGGAAGATGCAGCATGGTCGATGTTCACGCTCGCCCGGCCGGACTGGCGCGATGCCACCAGCCTGCCGCCGGAAGAAATCGACTGGACTGACCTTTCCACCAATGTGCGCGGCCTGAAGATCGGCCTGATGCTGGAGCCGGGTTGCGGCCTGCCGCTCGACCCGGAAGTGCGCGAAGCGGTCGAAAAAGCGGCGTTGCGTTTCGAAAAGGCGGGCGCCATCATCATTCCCGTCGATCCGGTTCTGACGCGCGACATGCTCGACGGCCTCGATAAATTCTGGCGGGCGAAGTTCTGGGGGGATATCGAGGCGCTTTCTGAGGAGCGCAAGGCATCGATCCTGCCCTATATTCTCGACTGGGCGCGCGGCGGGGCCGATGTGACGGGTGTCGAGGCGGCGCGCGGTTTCAACCGCATGCTGGAAATGCGCCGCGCGGCGAGTGTCCTGTTCACGGGTATCGACGCTCTCCTGTCGCCGGTCAATCCCATCGTCTCCTATCCCGCCGACTGGGCGTCGCCGACCAACGACCCGGCGCTGCCTTTCGAGCATATCGCCTACACCGTGCCATGGAACATGTCGGACCAGCCGGCGGCCTCGATCAATTGCGGCTTTTCGAAATCCGGCATGCCCATCGGGCTTCAGATCGTCGGCCCCCGCTTTGCAGACCTTGCGGTTCTCCAGCTTTCACGTCTTTATGAAGGCTGGGGTGGCGGGGTGAAGGTCTGGCCGGAACCGCCGGTTTCCTGAGACGCTGCGGCTTTCTGTCACCCCTGCGGAACCGGAACGACGATGAAACGTTTCGTTCCCATGGACAAAGGAGATACCCATGGCATCTGAAAACGACCTCCAGCAGCAACTTGAGCAGATCCGCAAGGATGTGGCCGCGCTTGCAGAAACGATCGCGTCGCTTGCCGCCGGCAAGGCGGAAGAGGTGAAAGCACAGGCTTACAAGGCAGGCAATGACGCAGCCGAGGCTTCGGCTCATGTGCTCGATGCCGCCCGCGACCATGTTTGTTCCGTACAATCCGATCTGGAGCAGCGCATCCGGGAAAAGCCCCTCAAGGCTCTCGGCATCGCTGCCGGTCTCGGTTTTGTTCTAGCGCTCCTGTCGCGGCGGGCATAATGGCCGATCTCTCGCGTCTTCTGGTTTCCGCCCTGTCCCGTGATTACGGCGCACTTGCACGCCAGACCGGTCGCAACGCTGCGCTCTATGCCGTGGTGGCCGTTCTGCTGCTGACGGCCTATGTCGCGGGACTTGCCGCGCTCGCCATTTATCTCACGGAGATTGCCGGGGCGGCCATTGCTCTTCTCAGCATTGCCATCGGTGCGCTGGCGGCGGCTCTGGTCGTGCTTGCGGTGGTCATTTCAGCCAACCGGCGGGAGCGCGAGCTTCAGCTTCTGCGCGAACAGCTTTTGCAGGAACAGGCGGCGAGGCCGGGCAATCTCACCGGTTCGTTGCTCTCCATCCTGCCAGTGCTGACGCGGGGAAGCCCGTTGACTTCGGTGTTCGTTGCCGCACTCACGGCGTTTGCTGCCGGGTTCGCCGCAACTTCGAAGCGGAAGTAGACATTAAAGACAGAAACTCGGCGGCTGCTCAGCCGCCGAGTGCACGAACGGTCACGGAAGCCGCTTCGGAATCCGGTCCGAATTCGCCCTCACCGGAAATGCCGAGCAATTCCTGCAGGCGGTTTCTGGCCCGGCTGACGCGGCTCTTGATGGTGCCGACGGCACAACCGCAGACATCGGCCGCCTCTTCGTAAGCAAAGCCCGCCGCGCCGACGAGCAAGATCGCTTCGCGCTGGTCTTCCGGCAACTGGTCGAGCGCGGTCTTGAAGTCTGCCAGATCCATGTGACCATATTGCTCGGGATGGGTGACGAGCGCGCTGGAAAACACGCCGTCGGTATCCTGAACCTCGCGCCCGCGCTTGCGCATCTGGCTGTAGAATTCGTTGCGCAGGATGGTGAAAAGCCACGCCTTCATATTGGTGCCGGGCGTGAAGCTCGCCTGGTTGGCCCAGGCTTTCATGATCGTGTCCTGCACCAGATCGTCGGCGCGGTCCTGTCGTCCGCTCAATGACACGGCGAAGGCGCGCAGGTTCGGCAGGGTTGCCAGAAGCGTGCGCTTGAAGCTGCGGTCGTCTTCCTTGCCCTTTTCAGTCATGTCTTTTCCGTCGGTTGCGCTTTGCGTTCGGCTGCATCGAGCCGTTCGAGGAGGTCGAGGAACCGGTCGGGAATGGCCTCGTCCTGAAGCGCGCCATAGTAATCGCGCAGCTTTCGCGAGATGGAGGCATTCGGGTCAAGGCCGCTGAAGCTGGTATGACCGCCTTCGGCCTCCGTGGGGCGTCCGGGCTTCTTGTTTGTTTCTGTCATCATTGAATCCGCATTTCACGTCCCCTTCGAAACGTGCCTTCTCAAAAAAAGTTCCATGGGACCGGAACTTTTTTTCCGGCCCGGCGTTTTTATCTCCGACATCTTGCATGCCGGATGAAAGGAAATCGCATGTCGCTCACTGCCCGTGTTGCCTCCCATCTTCCCTATCTGCGCCGCTATGCGCGCGCCGTGACGGGTTCCCAGACATCGGGAGACGCCTATGTGGCCGCCGTTCTGGAAGCGTTGATCGCGGATCTTTCGATCTTTCCCGAAACATCCGGTGATCGCGTTTCCCTGTACAAACTCTTCGTAACGCTGTTCGGTTCCGTCAATGTGGAGATCGTACAGCAGGAAACGCCCTATGCCTGGGAACGGCGGGCGATCGACAATCTTTCCATGCTTCCAACGCAGGCCCGCCACGCTTTCCTGCTGGCATCCGTTGAAGGTTTCTCGCTACCGGAAGTGGCCGAGATCCTCAGTGTGGATGAAGGTCGCGTGCAGGTGCTTCTCAATGAAGCCTCTCAGGAAATCTCCCGACAGGTGGCAACCGACATCATGATCATTGAGGATGAGCCGCTGATTGCGCTCGATATCGAGCAGATGGTGTTGGATATCGGCCATCGCGTGACCGGCATAGCCCGCACCCGAAAGGAAGCGGTGGCGCTGTTTGCCAAGACCCAACCGAAGATGGTTCTTGCCGATATCCAGCTTGCCGATGGCAGTTCGGGCATTGATGCGGTGAACGAAATTCTTGCGAGCGCAAGCGTTCCCGTGATCTTCATCACCGCCTTCCCGGAGCGGCTGCTGACCGGCGAACGCCCCGAGCCGGCTTTCCTCGTGACCAAGCCGTTCAACCCGGACATGGTCAAGGCGCTGATCAGTCAGGCACTGTTTTTCAACGAGGCGGTCAAGGAAGAAGCCGCTTGATTATGAGCGGATGGAACGATTGACCAAGCATGGCGTTATCCCTCCATCAAACCCGGAAGGAGCGTATCATGCTTTATTACTCTCTCGTCTTTCTGATCGTGGCGCTGGTTGCTGGCGTGCTCGGCTTCGGCGGCATTGCTGGTGCGGCCGCCGGTATTGCGAAGATCCTGTTCTTCGTCTTTCTCGTGCTTCTGGTCCTGTCGGTAATCGCCGGCCGGTTCAGAAAGGTTTAACCCTCCGGCGGCAGGATCGCCGAGCATGAAATGAAGCGGGCGGTAGGTGTTTTGTGCACCATCCCGCCCGCGTTGAAGTTTAGTTCAGCGGAGAACGGGCATGTCAGAAGGGCTGATATGGACCAAGCCCTTTCCAAGGGAGGACAGGCTCAGGGATTTTATTATTCCCGGTCTGGTTGATCTCAAATTGTGTCTTATCGTGCAGGACCCTTCGGGCGATATTGTTTATGTCGCCAATGTGCCAGCGCCCTGGCGGCTTGAACTTGGCGGTGAACCGGACATGGTCAGTATTTTTGGACCTGAAATCGCCGAACGGCTGGCGCGGGCCAAGGATCGGCTCGTTGCGATTGGGGACCGTGCGGTGGTCGAGATCATGGCGGGCGCCGAGCAGATTTTCGAATTTCGCATTCAGGCCGTGATGGCGGGCGATAGCGACATTCATCACCTGACAACGCTGGTCGACCGTTCCGAGGAGCGCCACCGCGAAAGGCTGTTGAAGGCGTTGCTGCGTGAAGTGAGCCACCGTTCCAAGAACCTGCTGGCCATCATCCAGAGCCTGGCGCTTCAGACCGCGCGACATTCCCGTTCACTGGACTTTTTCCTGCAAAAATTCCGGGGCCGGCTTTATTCGCTGGCGCAGTCACAGGATCTCATCACGGATTCGAGCTGGCGCGGCGCTGGTGTCTTCTCGCTCATTCGCCAGCAGACGGAAAAGTATCTGCCTGAAAACAGCGATCTCGTGCAGGTCGAGGGTGAGGATATGATGCTGACGCCGAATGCGGCGCTGCATATCGGGCTGGCCCTGCATGAACTCGTGGTTAATGCCGTCATTCATGGCGGCCTTCTCGTCAACGGCAAGCCGGTCCTCGTGACCTGTCGCCGGCTGGAGGCCGATGATGGCGCGAGCATCGAAATCGTCTGGAAGGAGCCGCTCTCGCAGGCGGCCCGGCAGGCGCTGGAAAGCCGCGAGGCCCATTTTGGCAGCACCGTTCTGGAACGTGTTGTGCCGGCTTCTGTCAACGGTCGGGCCGAATACAATGTCGGCGGCGAGCTTATTCGCTATGCCATCTGTTTTCCGGTGGAAACGGCGGAATAGGTCGGCTGCGCAGGGCATGAAAATGGCGGCTCAGGGCCGCCATTTCTATTTGCAGAGCTATCGAGTTCAGCGTTTCAGCATGCGCGGGTCGAGCGCATCGCGCACGGCATCGCCGAGATAATTGACACTCAGAACCGTCAGCGAGATCGCCAGACCCGGCCAGATGACGCGGGACGGGTTGATCTGCAGGAAGTTCGCGCCGTCAAACAGCAGGCGGCCCCAGGTCGGGAAGTCCGAGGGGAAGCCAAGCCCAAGGAAGGACAGCGCCGATTCCGTGATGATGGCCGAAGCGATGCCAAGCGTTGCCGACACCATGATCGAACTCATGACATTCGGCAGGATATGGCGCAGCACGATGCGCCATTCCCGCATGCCGCTCGACTTCGCCGCCAGAATGAATTCCTGACTTTTGACCGCCAGCACATCGCCACGCACGATACGCGCCGTGTGCATCCAGCTTGTGATCCCGATGACGAAGACGATCAGGATGAAGATGCCGGTTTCCGGGCCGAAGACGGCGCGAAGCGTATCGCGGAACAGCATGATGATGACGAGGAGCAGCGGCAGCAGCGGCAGGGCCAGAAACAGATCGGTGAGCCGCATCAGCGGGCCGTCGAGTTTCTTGATATAGCCGGAGATGACGCCAACCAGCGTGCCGAGTACCAGTGACAGGAGCATGGCGGTGATGCCGACGGCGAGCGAGATCCGCCCGCCGGCGAGGATCTGCGCCAGCATGTCATGGCCGAGATTGTCTGTGCCAAGGGGATGCAGGAGGCTCGGCCCCTGGTTCTTGGCACGGATGTCAATCTTGTTCGGGTCGATCGTGTGGAAATAGGGGCCCACGAAGACTGCGAGAACAATAAAGATGAACACGCCAAGGCCGATGAGGCCGCCGGTGTGCTTGCGGAACTGGCCCCAGATCTCGCGGGTGAGGGAGCGCGCCGGTTGCTGCGGCGCGGCGGCGATGGTCGCGTCAGTCATAGCGGATCCTCGGGTCGAGAATGCCGTAGAGAACGTCGGCAATCAGATTGAAAAGCACGATCAGCACCGCGAAAATGAAGGTCAGCGTCTGCACCAGCGGAATGTCGGCGCCCTGGATCGCGGTGATGAGCAATTGCCCGAGACCGTTCACCCGGAAGATCTGCTCGGTGATGATGGCGCCCGAAAAGATCGTCGGCACGCCTAACGCGATGACGGTGACGACCGGGATCAGGCTGTTGCGCAGAACGTGAACGAGAAGAATGATGTTCTCTTTCACCCCCTTGGCGCGGGCGGTGCGCACATAGTCCTGGTTCAGGTTATCGAGCATCGAGGCGCGCACGAAGCGGGCGATCTGCGAGGTGTTGTAAAGCGTCAGCACGATGACCGGGAGCGCCATCTGCTTGATCTGGAACACCAGGCTCGTGAAATCCGTGACCTGATGGTTGGTGTCGTAGACCGACGGGAACCATTGCAGCCATGAACTGAAGATCACGATCAGCACCACACCGGTGAAGAAGGTAGGCACAGAGAAGCCGACCATGGAGATGAATGTGCCGATCTGGTCGAAGATCGAATATTGCTTGTAGGCCGAGACGACCCCGATCGGGATCGAGATGATGACGGCGAGCAGGTAGGATAGCCCCACCACCCACAACGTCTGCGGCAGGCGCTCCACGATGAGGTCAACCACGGGTGAGCGGGTGGCCCAGGAGAGAATGCGCATGCGGCTACCATCGCCGATCTGCCAACCGGTCATCTTTTCCAGCAAGTTGAGCGGTTCGTTGACGAAGAACTGCTGCATCCACAGCAGGTAGCGGATGAAAAAGGGCTGGTCCAGACCGAGAGAAGCCCTGATCTGTTCGCGCACTTCCGGCGGAATTGTCAGCGGAAGTTCACCCGTCGGATCGTTCGGGGCGAGGTCCAGCAGCGCGAAGATGATGAAACTGATGACGAGCAGCGTCGGTATTGCAAACAAAAGCCGTCGCAGCGTGTAATTGAACATGAACGCCTCCTGATCGGCAAAAATCGAATGCGAAAATGCCGGGCTCCCCCGCGGGAGAGCCCGGCATCCGGCATCTTACTTCTTGCGGGACCAGTCAGCGGCGTTCCACAGTTCGGAATCCCAGGCGTTCATGTTCACACCCACGAGGGTGTTATTGATCGCGGAGGGCTGACCACGGTGGATGAGCGGAATATGCGCGCCTTCGGCCGTCAGCATGTCGTTGGCCTTTTTGGCCAGTTCGGCGCGCTTGGCGAGGTCGCCGGTCTTGGCAAGTTCGAGAACGACCTTGTCATAGTCCGGGTTGCAGTAACGCGGCACGTTCTGGCCCTGCCAGCCGTTGGCGGGCGACGGGATCTTGTCGCAGAGCCATTCCGCCAGATACTTTTCAGGATCGGTGCCGTCGAAGTTGTTGGTGTACATTTCAACGTCAGCATAGAACTTCTGGAACGTGTCGGGGCTGGCCGGATCGCCGCCGAAGAAGACGGAGGCCGAGACGTTGCGCAGTTCGGATGCGACGCCGATCTGCTGCCACCAATCCTTGACGAGCGCCTGCGTGCCCTGGCGGACCGAGTTGGTCGAGGTCTGGTAAAGGAAGGAAAGCTTCACGCCATCCTTGGCGCGGATACCATCCGAGCCCTTTTTCCAGCCCGCTTCATCGAGCAGCTTGTTGGCGCCGTCGAGGTCCTGCTTCAGGCACCAGTCATTGGTCGTGGAGATATAGATATCGGGGGCCGGAACGATGTTGCAGGTCGGCTTGCCGGCTTCGCCGTAACCGACTTCATCGATGATGTCGCGGTCGATGGCCATCGACAGGGCCTTGCGCACAGCCGGGTCCTTGAGCGCCGGATGCGGGCCAGCTTCCTTGGTGGAGCGCTTGTCGCCGAGCGCCGGGTCCGGGTTGAACCAGTTGAGGTTGATACGTTCGACCTGCGTGCCGAATGCGGTTTCAATCTTGCCCTTGCCCTTGGCGATCATGGTGGCAAGCACTTCCGGCTCCACCTGCATGTTCCAGGCGTAGTCGAATTCGCCGGTTTCGAGAACGGCGCGGGCTGCCGACGGTGCATCACCACCGCCCTTGAGCGTCACGGAAGCGAAGGCCGGCTTGGCGGCATCGCGGTAGTTCGGGTTGGCGACATATGTCACCACGTCGTTCGGCTTGAATTCCTTGACGACGAATGGGCCGGTGCCGATGGGGCCAAAGTTGGCCGAGGTGCAGCCCGGAGCCTTGGCGCCGACGCAATCCTTGAACTGCGCCTTCTGGATGATCGGCTGCTGGGCGCCGACGAAGGCGCTGTAGGGGTAGTATTTCGGCTCGGTGAAGGTGACCTTGACGGTGTGGGCATCGGGCGCCTCGACGCTCTTGATGCCTTCGAACTGGGCTTTTTGCGCGCAGCCGCCATCGGGCGCGGTGCAATACTGCCAGGTGAAGATCACGTCTTCTGCGGTGAAGGCCGTGCCGTCCGACCACTTGACGTCGGGCTTCAGCTTCCAGGTGATGCTCGTCATGTCCTTGGTCACGCCGCCATTATCGACGGTCGGGATTTCGGTGACGAGCCAGGGCTGCAGCGTGCCGGTCTGGTCATAGCGGGCGAGCGGCTCGATCGTCAGCGAGGCGCTGTAAATTTCTTTGGTGCCGCCGGAAAGGTAGGGATTGAGGGTGGAAACGGCCTGCCAGAACAGGATTTTCAGATCGCCGTCAGTTGCGCGTCCGGCATTGGCGACCGTTCCGGCCAGCGTCAGCGCGGCGGCTGTGCTTGCCAGAAAAATGGTGAGTTTCTTCATATGATTTCCCCTTGATGCGGGTGCGGTGCACGGAGCATTTTGCAATGTCCGGCCTCCTCGACCCCAGATTTTCTTATCGCTTTGGATGCCGTCTCAAAAACTTTTCCAAACGCTTTGCGGCGCTTCCCGAGACTACAACCGGGTAGCGCGCCGGAAACTTTCCGCAATTGTATAGTCTTGTCAAGCTGTTGTTTTGTAGGAATTTTTTTCAGCTTTTCTCGGGTTGCGGAAAGGTTTTCGCAAAGTTGACATTTCAGTCAACGCGGTTGAGGTGCCGAAAATTTACGCCATCTAAACATGGGCCTATTTTTCATTCAAGGGCGAAAATCGCTGCTTGCAAAACGATTGGAACCTATCCCAATATACCGGCTTCGCCGTCTACCCGATGCCTGGAGAATGCCTGACATGCCCATTCTGAACCGTGTGAACGAAATGCAGGAAGAAGTCGCCGGCTGGCGTCGCAAGCTGCACGAAACGCCGGAACTGCTTTACGATCTGACGGAAACGTCGCGTTTCGTGGCCGAACGTCTCGCCGAATTCGGCGTGGACAAGATCGACACGGGCATTGGCCGCACGGGCGTCGTCGCCATCATCAAAGGCCGTCTGGGCGACGGTCCGACCATCGGGATGCGCGCCGATATGGACGCGCTCCCGATCAACGAGACGAGCGGAAAGCCCTGGGCTTCGAAGAACCCCGGCAAGGCTCATTCCTGCGGTCATGACGGCCATACGGCCATGCTGCTGGGTGCGGCCAAGTATCTGGCGGAAACGCGCAACTTCTCCGGCTCCGTGGCGCTGATCTTCCAGCCCGCCGAAGAGGGCGGCGCGGGAGCCAAGGCCATGATCGATGACGGTCTGATGAAGAATTACGGCATTTCCGAAGTCTATGGCATGCACAACTCGCCGGGCATGCCGGTTGGTCAGTTCGCCTCGCGTTCCGGTTCGGTGATGGCGGCCTCCGATACGTTCGAGATTATTGTTACCGGTCGCGGCGGCCACGCCTCGGCGCCGCACACGACCATCGATCCGGTGCTGGCGTCTGCCCATGTCATCGTGGCGCTGCAGAGCATCGTTTCGCGCGAGACCGATCCGCTGAAATCGTTGGTGATTACCGTCACCACGACCCATGGCGGCGATGCTTATAATGTGATCCCCAACGAAGTGAAGCTGACCGGCACTGTGCGCACGCTTTTGCCGGAAACCCGCGATTTCGCCGAAAAGCGTCTGACGGAGGTTGCCAGCGCTGCCGCATCGCTGTGCGGTGCCACGGCCAAGGTCAACTATGTTCGCGGCTATCCCGTCACCTTCAATCACGAACAGCAGACCGAGTTTGCCGTGGGCGTTGCCCGCAAAGTGGCCGGCGAGACAGCGGTGAACGACAACATGGCCCCCGTCATGGGCGCGGAGGATTTTTCCTACATGCTCGAGGAAAAGCCGGGCGCGTTCCTGTTCCTTGGCAATGGCGACACGCCGGTCCTGCATCACTCGTCCTATGATTTCAACGACGAGGCGATCCCCTTTGGCATCAGCTACTGGGTGACGCTGGCCGAAACGAAACTGGCCGCCTGACGCAATCCGACGTGACGATATAAGAAAAGGGGAAAAAATGGCGTCTGGAACGATCGGCGGCGGGGCCGCAGAACCGGTACTCTCGGTCAAGGGCCTGACGACGTCCTTCCGCTCCGGTGACGGGTGGAAGAGCGTGGTGCGGGATATGAGTTTCGATGTGGCCCCGAGGGAAACGGTGGCGATCGTTGGCGAATCCGGGTCGGGCAAGAGCGTCACATCACTCTCCATCATGCGGCTTCTGCAAAAAAATGTCAGCCGCATCGAAGGTTCGGTGAAGCTTGCCGGTCGTGAGCTTCTGACGCTTGCGGAAGAAGAGATGCGCCATGTTCGTGGCAAGGACATCTCGATGATCTTCCAGGAGCCGATGACCTCGCTCAATCCGATCTTCCCCATCGGCAAGCAGATTGCCGAGGCGCTGACCTGCCATCAGGATATCAGCTTCAAGGACGCCAAGGCGGAGGTGCTGCGCCTTCTGGAAAAGGTGCGGATTCCCAATGCCAAGGGTCGTTTCGACGAATATCCGCACCAGTTTTCCGGCGGCATGCGCCAGCGCGTGATGATCGCCATGGCGCTGGCCTCCAAGCCCCGGCTTCTGATCGCAGACGAGCCGACGACGGCGCTCGACGTGACGATCCAGGGCCAGATTCTCGACCTCATCAAGCAGTTGCAGGAAGAGGAGGGCATGGCGGTGCTCTTCATCACCCATGACATGGGCGTGGTGGCGGAAGTGGCCGACCGCACCATCGTGATGTTCCGCGGCGATGTGGTGGAAACTGGCACCACTGACGACATCTTCCACCGCGGCCAGCATCCCTATACGCGTGCCCTTTTGTCTGCGGTGCCGAAGCTTGGTTCGATGAAGGGCGAGAAGGCGCCGCTGCGCTTTCCTATCGTTGATGTTGCCACCGGCGCCTCGAGCGAGGCAAAGCCGGTGCTTACCACGATTTCCGCGACGACGCCGATTGTCGAGGTGAAGAACCTTACCACCCGCTTCACCATCCGTTCCGGCCTGCTCGGGCGCCCGTCGGGTGCGGTGCATGCCGTGGAGGATGTGTCATTCAGCCTCGCGCCCGGCGAGACTCTGTCGCTGGTCGGCGAATCCGGCTGCGGCAAGTCTACGACCGGGCGTTCCATAACCCGCCTCATCGAGCCGACGAGCGGTTATGTGAATGTCGATGGCTTTGACGCCTTGTCGCTCGGCAAGGAAGATCTGCGCACCATGCGCCGGTCGATCCAGATGATCTTCCAGGACCCCTTCGCCAGCCTCAATCCGCGCATGACTGTGGGGTCTGCGGTGATGGAACCGTTCATCGAACACGGGCTCGGTTCCAAATCCGATGCGCGTGACAAGGCGGCGGACCTCTTGAAGAAGGTCGGGCTTTCCGGCGACATGATGAAGCGTTATCCGCACGAATTCTCCGGCGGCCAGCGCCAGCGTGTGGCGATTGCCCGCTCGCTGATGCTCGATCCCAAGGTGATCGTGGCGGATGAAGCGGTTTCGGCGCTCGACGTGTCGATCAAGGCACAGGTCTGCAATCTGTTGATGGACCTTCAGGAAAGCCTGAACCTCGCCTATCTCTTCATCAGCCATGACATGGCGGTGGTGGAGCGGGTGAGCCATCGCGTCGCCGTCATGTATCTTGGCGAGATCGTCGAGATCGGACCGCGTGAGGCGCTGTTTGAAAACCCGCAACATCCTTATACGCGCAAACTGATGGCCGCTGTGCCCGTGCCCGATCCTGCCCGCCGCCATCTGCGCCGCAACCTGTCGACTGACGAGATCAAGAGCCCCATTCGCCCGGTCGGTTATGTGCCGCCGAAGCGCAGCTATGTCGAGATTTCGCCCGGCCATCTCGTGCAGGTGACGGAAGGCGAGGCGGCGCTCGCCGCCTGATCTTCTGTGCGCGTTGCCCTTTACCAGATGCAGGCGTCTATCGGAGCCGCCAAGGATAATCTCGCCTGCATCGAGCAGGCGGCCTTTGCCGCCTCGATCATGGGAGCGGAGCTTCTCGTCACGCCGGAAATGTCCGTTACCGGCTATGCGCTGGGGGCGGAGACCGCCTCTTTCGCAGAACCGGCCGATGGGTCTATCGTGGAACGGCTGAAGGGAATGGCCGCCAGTCGCAACATCGCCATCGTCGCGGGCTTTCCCGAGCGGGTGGGTGATGCTGTCTACAACAGCGCCGCGCTCGTGCGGCCCGATGGGACGACCGAGATTTACCGCAAGTGCCATCTTTACGGTACGCTTGAACGAGAGGCCTTCAGTGCATCGGATACTCCGTCGGCCGTCTTCGAGATTGGCGGTGTGAAGGCGGCGATGGTCATCTGCTATGATGTCGAGTTCCCGGAATTCGTGCGGTCGGCTGCCTTGGCCGGGGCGGAACTGCTGATCGTACCCACGGCGCTTGCGGCCTCCGAGGCCAACCGCATGATCCCGGACAGGATCGTGCCGACGCGGGCGCTGGAGAATCAGATGTTCGTGATTTATGCCGATCTCTGCGGCGTTGATGGTGTGCTCGAGTATGAGGGACACTCCGTGATCTGCTCGCCGGACGGCGCTCATCTCGCCCGTGCCGGACGGGGCGAGGCGCTCCTTGCGGTCGACCTGGACCGCAACCTCTATGCGGCTTCCATGGCAGAACTTCCCTATCTCGCCGAGCGCCGTCCCGAACTTTATGGCGCCGTTGTCGGGACGTTGAAGAGATAGGCCCAGTTCAATCGCTTGTGAGCGATCCCGCGTTGCTTTCGCGCTGCTTCGTCGTTAAGGCCCATGCATTGACCGGCGGGAGAGCAGCATGACCGATGTTGAAGGCGCGGGCGAGAGCCATCGCTTTTCTGATATTCTCGTTTCGCTGGCCATGGACGAGACGCGCGAGCGCGTTTCCGTCGGCGATCTGTTCGAGCGTTTGGGCGACCGTGCTTTCGGCGCTCTGATGCTGGCTTTTGCGTTACCGAATATCGTACCGACGCCACCCGGCACCTCGGCGATCACCGGCACACCGCTCGTCTTTCTTTCCGCCCGGCTGGCGCTCGGCCTGTCGCCTTGGCTTCCCGGTTTCATCACCCGCCGCTCCATGGCGCGCACGGATTTCGCCGTGGTCGTCAACCGCATATCGCCCTGGCTCGCGCGGGCGGAACGGATGCTGAAGCCGCGCTTCGGCGCGCTCACGGGCGCGCCGGTGGATTATCTGGCCGGTCTCGTCTGCTTCGTGCTGGCCGTGGTGCTGGCGCTGCCCATTCCATTGGCCAACATCCTGCCGGCCATTTCGATCTGTCTCTTTGCGCTCGGGTTGATCGAGAAGGACGGGCTGTTCACCTTGGCGGGGTTTGCCGTGGCGGTCGTCTCGATGATCGTGGCCGGAGGGGTGATCTTTGCCTTCTTCAAGGCGGCAGTCTTCCTGATTGGCAGCGTCTTTGTCTGAAAGCCTTGCCGCATGCGGCCTGTCTTCCTAAATCAGCCTCACGATCACCCGGAGACGATCCCATGATTTTCGATTCGGCCAGGCTTGCCCTCGTCAATCTTCTTGCGCCAGAAACGCGCTCGGCCTTCTGGAAAACGCTGGGGCTGACGATCCTCATCCTGATTGCGCTGTGGATTTCGCTGCGCGAAACGTTTGTCTACTGGGTTTTGCCGACGTTGCAGGCCTTCATTCCCGATTTGCCGGAGTGGGCCGGCTGGTTCGGCTTCGTTATAGCCATCTTTGCGAGCCTCGGTCTTGCCCTGGCGCTGGCGCTGCTGATTGCGCCGGTGACGGCGCTGGTGGCCGGCGTCTTTCTCGATGATGTCGCCGAAGTCATTGAAAAGCGAGATTATCCCGACGATCTGCCGGGCCGGGCCATGCCGCTCGGCGAGGCCATCGTCGCCTCTCTGAAGTTCCTCGGCGTCGTGATTGCCGGCAACATCGTGGCGTTGTTTCTGCTACTCGTGCCCGGCATCAACATCATCGCCTTCTTTCTGGTGAACGGCTATCTGCTGGGGCGTGAATTCTTTGAATTCGCCGCCATGCGTTTCCGTACCCCGGCAGAGGCGCGGGAATTCCGGGCCAAGAATTCGGCCATCGTTTTCACCGCCGGTCTGGTGATCGCTGCCTTCCTCGCCATCCCCTTCGTCAACCTCATGACACCGCTGTTTGCCGCCGGACTGATGGTGCATCTGCACAAGCGGCTTTCCCGGCGCGATGCCCTGAGCGCGGTTAAGCGCTAACCGATCATCTGCGGCGGCAGTTCCACGAGCGGGGCTGGTATGTCACAGGTTTTTTCCGGCGATTTACAGAGATCGGCAATCACGCATTTCTCACATTCCGGCTTGCGCGCCTTGCAGCAGTAGCGCCCGTGCAGAATGAGCCAGTGGTGGGCGTGGAAGAGGTAATCCGCCGGAATGATCGCCAGCATCTTCTGTTCCACCTCGTCCGGGGTCTTGCCCGGCGCCAGACAGAGCCGGTTGGCGATGCGCAGGATATGGGTATCGACGGCGAGCGTCGGAATGCCGAAGGCCATGGACATCACGACATTCGCGGTCTTGCGGCCCACGCCCGGCAGCGTCACCAGCTCCTCGCGGGTTTTCGGAACCTCGCCGTTGAAATCGGTGATGAGTTTTTCCGAAAGGGCAATGACGTTCTTCGCCTTGTTGCGGAAAAGGCCGATGGTCTTGATGTAGTCGCGCAGCTTTTCCTCGCCCAGCGCCAGCATCTTTTCCGGCGTGTCAGCCACCTTGAAAAGCTCTTTCGTCGCCCTGTTGACGCCAGCATCGGTGGCCTGCGCCGAAAGCGCCACGGCCACCAGCAGCGTGAAAGGATTGGTGTGGGCAAGCTCCCCCTTCGGTTCCGGCCTCTGGACAGAGAAGCGGCGGAAGATTTCGCGTAGATCCGCCTCGCTGTAGAGCGATTTGAACTTGCGCTTGCGGGGCGTGGTCTTGGCGGGCTTGGTGGGCATGGGAAACTCTGTGCGTGGATGGGCGCAAGAATCGGGTGGCAAAGCCCGGCGCATCGTGGTCCTGTGCGTTACAAAGGAGAATGACGATGCTTGTCAATGCCGTATCCGCGACCGACATCACGCCCGAGGGCAGCGATTACGAGACCGTGCGTCGGGTGATCGAGATGATTACCAACGATTACCGCGAGCAACCCTCGCTGGAAATCATGGCCGAGCGGCTCGGGCAATCGCCGACGCAGTTGCAGAAGGTGTTCACCCGCTGGGCGGGCCTTTCGCCCAAGGCCTTTCTTCAAGCGGTGACGCTTGATCATGCCAAGCGGCTTTTGGGTCAGGAGCGGCTGCCGCTGCTCGAAACATCGTTCGAGGTCGGCCTCTCCGGTCCCGGTCGCCTGCATGATCTCTTCGTCACGCATGAGGCCATGTCGCCCGGCGAGTGGAAGGCGCGCGGCGGCGGGTTGACCATCCGTTACGGCTTCCACCCGTCACCCTTCGGTCTGGCGTTGGTCATGGTGACAGATCGCGGTCTGGCCGGCCTTGCCTTCGCCGATGCCGGCGGGGAACGCGCCTGCTATGAGGATATGGCGCAGCGCTGGCCGAATGCCGCCTATGTGGAAGACAGTGCCGCAACCGCGCCCTATGCAGCCCATATTTTCGATCCCGGCAAATGGTCGTGCGAACAGCCGCTGCGGGTGGTGCTGATCGGCACGGATTTTCAGGTTCGGGTGTGGGAAAGCCTGTTGAAGATTCCGCTTGGCAAGGCGGTGACCTATTCCGACCTTGCGCGGGACATCGGCCAGCCAACTGCCAGCCGGGCGGTGGGGGCGGCGGTCGGGCGCAATCCCATTTCCTTCGTCGTGCCCTGCCATCGCGCGCTTGGAAAGAGCGGTGCCTTGACCGGCTATCACTGGGGGCTGACGCGCAAGCGGGCGATGCTCGGCTGGGAAGCGGCTCAAATCTCCTGACCGGGCCAAATTCCTTGACGACGCGCGGCAGGCGGGGAATAGTCAGCCTCCAAAATGGCAGGAACAGAGGAAAGCCCCATGACGTCCAAGCTCGACCAGCTCCGCGCGATCACGACTGTCGTTGCCGATACCGGCGACATCGAAGCCGTCGCCCGTCTGAAGCCGGTGGATTGCACGACCAATCCCACCATCGTGCTCAAGGCATTGCAGACGCCGGCTTTTGAAGAAGCCTTCGCCGAAGCGGTGGCGTGGGGCAAAAGCCAGGGTGGCTCTGCCGAAGCCGTGACTGCGGCTGTTGCCGACCGTCTGGCGATTTCCGTCGGTGCCGCGCTTGCCGCGCTGGTTCCGGGTCGCGTCTCGACGGAAGTGGATGCCGACCTGTCCTTCGATACGGGCGCCTCCGTCGCCAAGGCGCACCAGATCATCGCCGCCTATCAGGCACGCGGCATCGGTCGCGAGCGCATCCTCATCAAGCTCGCCTCGACATGGGAAGGTATTCGTGCGGCGGAAGTGTTGCAGAAGGAAGGCATCGACTGCAATCTGACGCTGCTCTTCTCCAAGGCCCAGGCCATTGCCTGCGCGGAAGCGGGCGCTTTCCTCATCTCACCCTTCGTCGGACGCATTCTCGACTGGTACAAGAAGACCACCGGCGAAACCTACACGGCGGAAACCGATCCCGGCGTCGTTTCGGTGCGCTCGATCTATAACTATTACAAGGCCAACGGCATCAAGACGGTGGTCATGGGCGCGTCCTTCCGCAATGCCGGCGAGATCGAGGCGCTGGCCGGCTGCGACCGCCTGACGATCAGCCCGGCGCTGCTTGAGGAACTCGACAAGGATACGGGCACGCTGGCGCGGGTGCTTTCGCCCGAAACGGTGACGCCGGAACCGCTGGTTTCGCTGGACGAGAAAGCTTTCCGCTGGGCGCTCAACGAAGATGCGATGGCAACGGAAAAGCTCTCCGAAGGTATCCGCCTCTTCGCCAAGGATCTCGGCACGCTGCGTGACAAGGTGAAGGCAGCGCTCGCTGCCTGATCCGCATGCTTATTTCCATCCGCCGCCATCCGGCCTTCTTCACGGCCCTCGTGACCGCCGTCATCGCGGCGGTCTTTCTGCTGTGGCAGGAACGCACGATCATCCGGGCGCTGCTCGTGTGGAACCTGGCGATCCTCGTCTATCTCGGGGTCGTCTGGTCGCGCATGCTCACCTCGAGCGTGGAGCGGCTGAAACGCCGTGCCGCCGATCTCGACTTCTCCGATTCCGTCATTCTCATTCTGTCCATTCTGGCGGCGCTGGCGAGCCTCGTCGGCATTGCCTTCGAGGTGATCGGCTCGCGTGAGGGGCCGACGGATGCGAAGATCATCGGCGCGGCCTTCGCCATGGTCACGGTGTTGATGGCGTGGACCTTTCTGCATACGCTGTTCACGCTGCATTATGCCCATCGCTTCTATTCGGATGACGGGGATGGCGGGGGATTGCGCTTTCCCGAGCAGGCGGAAGAGCCCGGTTACTGGGACTTCATCTATTTCGGTTTCACCATCGGCGTTGCGGCCCAGACAGCGGATGTTTCGGTCACCTCCACCCGTATGCGCCGCCTCGTGACGCTGCACTCGACCCTGTCGTTCCTGTTCAACACCACCATTCTGGCGCTGGCGATTAATATCGGCGCCAGCCTCGTCTGATCAACCTGCCGCCACAGCCTTGGCCTGACGGTGGGCGATGATCCGATTGCGGATGAAGGCGAGGATGAACAGCCCGCTCATGACGAGAACGATGGTCGGGGCCGGCGCACTGTCGATGAAGAAGCTGGCATAGATGCCGGTGAAGACGGCAAAGAGCGCGGCTGTGACCGCAATCACCAGCATGCCGCCGAAGGTGCGGGCGACGAGGAATGCGATGGAGCCGGGCGCGACCAGCAGGGCAATGGCCAGAATGATGCCGACCGATGTCAGCGCCCCCACCACGACCAGCGACAGCACGACCAGCAGACCGTAATGGAGAAGGCCGACCTTCAGGCCGATGGCGCGGGCATGGTGCGGATCGAAGGCATGGACCATCAGATCCTTGCGCAGGATGAGCAGGAAGGCGGTAGCGGCAACCGCGATGGCGAGTGCTTCCACCATGTCGGGGGCCGTAATGCCCAGCATGTCGCCGAACAGGATGTGGTCGAGATGGACGCCGCTCTGCACCTTGACGATGAGTACGACGCCAAAGCCGAACATGCCGGAAAAGACAATGCCAAGCACCGTGTCTTCCTTCACGCGGCTGTTGTTTTTAATAAAACCTGCGGAAATGGCGCAGACCATGCCGGCGGCAAAGGCCCCGACGGCGAGCGGCAGGCCGGCGGCATAGGCGAGAACGACGCCGGGCAGCACGGCATGGGACACGGCATCGCCCATCAGCGACCAGCCCTTCAGCACCAGATAGCAGGAGAGCAACGCCATGGGCAGCGCGATCGCCAGCGTGACGATGAACGCGTTTCGCATGAAATCGACCTGCAACGGCAGGAGCAGCATGGAAATCGTGTCGTTCATGGCGCATCCCCCGCGGCTGTGGCCTTGGCCCTTGCACGGTTGGCAAGCATACCGTGGCGTGGCGCGAAGATGAAGGCGGTCAGGAAGATCAGCGTTTGCAGCACGACGATGATGCCGCCGGTTGCGCCATCGAGGAAGAAGGAGAGATAGGCGCCGGTGAAACTTGTAACGGCGCCGATGGCGAGCGACAGCCAGATGAGCCGGCCGAAACGGTCGGTCAACAGATAGGCGGTAGCGCCGGGTGTGACCACCATGGCGACGACGAGGAAGGCGCCGACCGTCTGCATGGCAGCGACCGTTGAGGCCGAGAGCAGCATGAAGAACAGGATTTTCATGGCGCGGGGATGAAGGCCGATGGTGCGGGCGTGGGTCTCGTCGAAGAACACGGCCATCAGATCCTTCCACTTGGTGGTCAGAATGGTGAGACTGACCGCGCCGATGATGACGAGTTGCAGTGCATCGCCCGGCGAAATCGCCAGAATATTGCCCATGACGATAGTCTGGATGCTGATCGAAACCGGCGAGACCGAGATCATGAACAGGCCGAGGCCGAAGAAGGAGGAGAAAATCATGCCGATGATGGCGTCTTCCTTCAACTTGGTGCGGCTGGAGAGATAAAGCATGAAGGCGGCGGCAAGACCGCCAGATACGAAGGCGCCGAGCGCCAGTGGCAGGCCGAACATATAGGCGCCCGCCACGCCCGGAACGATGGAATGGGACAGCGCATCGCCGATGAGTGACCAACCCTTCAGCATGAGATAGGCCGAGAGGAAGCCGCAGACGGCGCCGGTCAGCGCCGAAACCAGCATCGCATTGACCATGTAGCCGTAGGCGAAGGGGTCAAGAAGCGTCGCCATTGGCCTCGCCCTTCTTTTCCTGAAGTTTCAGCCGCTCGCCGCCGTAAAGCACGAAGGGGCGTTCGTCATCGGTGATGACCTTGACGCGGCGGGGGTCCTCGTCGTCGTGCAGATCGTGACCTCCGAGAACGAAATGGCGTAGCGCGCCGCCAAAGGCCTTTTCCAGATTGGCTTCGGTGAAGGTGGTATCGGTCGGGCCAAAGGCGATGACCGTGCCCTTCACGAAGACGGAGTAATCGCAGAAATGCGGCACGCTGCCGAGATCGTGGGTGGAGACCAGCATCACCTTACCCTCACGGCGCAGTTCGGTGAGCAGGGTGATGATCTGTTCTTCCGTGGTGAGATCGACGCCGGTGAAGGGTTCATCGAGCAGAATGACATCGCTCTCCTGTGCCAGCGCGCGAGCCAGAAACACGCGCTTCTTCTGGCCGCCGGAAAGCTCGCCAATCTGGCGCTTGCGGAAATCGCTCATGTTCACGCGGGCCAGCGCATCGTCCACGGCCTTGTGGTCGCGGCGGCCGGGAATGCGCAGGAAATTCATGTGGCCGTAGCGGCCCATCATCACCACGTCTTCCACCAGAATGGGGAAGTTCCAGTCCACTTCCTCACTCTGCGGCACATAGGCGACGAGGTTGCGCGCCAGCGCCTTGCGGGCGGGCATGTCCAGAATGGTGATCTTGCCGGCAGAGGGGGTCTGGAACCCCATGATGGCCTTGAACAGCGTGGATTTGCCCGCGCCGTTCACTCCGATGAGCGCTGCAATGGAGCCGCGCGGCATGTGGAAGCTGGCATCCCGCAATGCCGTGTGGCCGTTGCGATAGGTGACGGTGACGCCATCGACGACCAGTCCGGTGCCGCGGCGCTTGCCCATTTTCATCATCGGCTCAATCCTTCCGCAATGGTACCGGCGGTCACGGTCAGGAGATCGAGATAGGTGGGAACCGGGCCATCCGGATCACTCAGCGAATCCACATAGAGAATGCCGCCGTAATGCGCGCCTGTCTCGCGGGCAATTTCCTTGGCCGGTTCGGGTGAGATCGTGCTTTCGGAGAAGACCGTGCCGATCTTCTCGGCGCGCACGGTATCGATGACATGGCGCACCTGCTGCGGCGTGCCCTGTTGGTCGGCGTTGACCGGCCACAGGAAAAGCTCCTTCAGGCCGAAATCGCGGGCGAGATAGGAAAAGGCGCCCTCGCTCGTCACCAGCCAGCGCCGCTCCGGCGGCAGGGCGGCAATACGTTGGCGCGCCGGTTCCAGCGCATCGCGGATCTTCTGTGAATAGGCGCGGGCGTTTTCGGCATAGGCGCCCGCGTTCGGCGGGTCGAGGGTGGCCAACGCCTTTTCGATATTGGCGACATAGACAAGGGCTGCATCCGGCGACATCCAGGCATGCGGATTGGGCTTGCCCTCATAGGCGCCGCCGCCGATGGCGATGGGTTCGACACCATCGGAAAGGGTGGCGCTCGGCACATCCTTGATGTGGGCGAGAAACTTCTCGAACCAGCTTTCAAGGTTCAGCCCGTTGCGCAGGACGAGATCGGCGTCACGGGCGCGCATGATGTCGCGCGGGGTCGGCTGGTAATTGTGGATTTCCGCGCCGGGCTTGGTGATGCTTTCGACAATTGCGTGATCGCCCGCCACCTGCTGGGCCATGTCGGCGATGACGGTGAAGGTCGTGACGACCTTTGGCTTGTCGGCTGCGGAAGCGGAACCGGCCAGCAGCAGCACTGCCAAGGTGGCGGAGAGGGCATGCCGTAATTTGAAGATCATCAAGGCTTCGATCTTTGTTGCAAACCATTCGCAACAAGATTGGGTATTCCGGAAGGCTTGTCAACGCTATTGCGAATTAATCGCAATAAATAATGAGCCTTAACGGACGGTGGGCGCGCTTAAGCATTCCTCAACCAGAATTGGGCATGATCAGGCTCTGTTTTGCGTAACGCGGGGTGTGCTATGCCGGAGTACTCGGCATGAAGGGGCTGTTGAAGAAGATCAGTCTTCCGAAAATTCATTTTTCGAAGAAGGTCGTCATCATTGCGGCGGGCGTGCTTGTGCTCCTCGGCGCAAGCGGCGGCGCGGCGCTCTATTTCTTCGCCGACAAGGTGAGCGGCGAGGAAGAGGCCAAGAAGGCGATCGATCCGAATGGCGTGGCTTGCCTCGACGTGCAGACCGAGGTCATCCACAAGGTCGACCGTTTCTGGATTCGCAAATATATTTCGGCGGAGGGCGACGGTCCTGACCGCGCCCGCACGGCCATGCGCGTGGCGCTGGCGGTGCAGGAAAAGGAGAAGCCCGATCTGGTTCAGGTCGTGGTGCTTGACGCCAAGGGACCGAGTAAGCGCGCCGATATTCGCGGTCGCGCCATCGGCGCCAATGTTCTGCTGATTTCCAACCCGGCCAAACTGCCGAAGGATATGCCGTCGGCAGAATTCTCGGCCCGCTTCATCGATGGCACAGCCGGTCCGGATGGCCTGTTCTACGGCCAGAAGGTTGATATGCTGGAAGAGGATGTGAAGGCGCTGGCCGCCTCCATCTCCACGCGCGACCTTTGCGGCGATCTGACGGGCGGCGCGGCCAAGGGTGGCGAATATGGCGAAGCCCCGGCCGGCGGTCATGAGGCCCCGGCAGAAGGCGGCCACGGCGAAGCGCCTGCTGCGGGTCACGATGCGCCCGCCGATGGCGGCCATGGTGCATCCACCGGCGATGAACACGCTTCGGCGGAAGCGCCTCCGAGCCACTGAACCCGGTATGATTTCAAACGAAAAGGCGGGACTTGCGTCCCGCCTTTTTACGTTTTCCGGTCCAGTTCCTTGCCTCAGTCCGCCTTGTTGCGGCGGGCCGGGAAGAGGATAACGTCGCGGATCGACGGGGCGTTGGTCAGCAGCATGATCAGGCGGTCGATGCCGATGCCCAGGCCGCCAGCGGGCGGCATGCCCTGGTCGATGGCGTCGAGGAACTCGTCATCGAGCTGCTTGTCCTTTTCGCCGCGGGCATGCGCCTGCTCAAGCTGTTCCACCATGCGGCGGCGCTGCTCTTCCGGATCGTTGAGTTCCGAAAAGGCGTTGGCGATTTCCCAGGCGTTGCAATAGCTCTCGAACCGTTCCACGAGGCGCGGTTCGCCCGGCACTTCCTTGGCGAAGGGCGAAATGTCCTTCGGGAAATGGGTGACGTGGCTCGGCTGGATGAGCGTGCCTTCCACCTTTTCCTCGAAGATGAAGGCGAGGCATTCACCCCAGGTCCAGTCCTTCTCGACCTCGAAGCCAGCGGCCTTGGCGGCGGCGCGGGCTTCCTCGTCGGTCTTGATCGCGAGGAAGTCGATACCGGTCGCTTCCTTGACGGCATCGGGCATCGGCACGCGCTTGAACGGGCCCTTGAAGTTGATCACCTTGTCGCCGAAGGTGACTTCAGTGGAGCCGTAGAGCGCCAGCGCCAGCGTCTCGGTCAGCCGTTCCACGAGGCCCATGATGTCCTCGTAGTCCGCATAGGCCCAGTAGCACTCCATCATCGTGAATTCAGGATTGTGCCGGGTTGAGACGCCTTCGTTGCGGAAGTTGCGGTTGATCTCGTAGACCTTGTCGGAAAGGCCTGAAACCAGCGTGCGCTTGAGGAACAGTTCCGGCGCGATGCGCAGGTACATGTCCATCTTCAGCGTGTTGTGGAAGGTCTTGAACGGATCGGCGGTGGCGCCGCCGTAAACCGTCTGCAGCATCGGGGTCTCGACTTCGAGGAAGCCTTCGCCTTCCATGAAGCGGCGCACGCCGGAAATGATCTTCGAGCGCTGCAGGAAGCGCAGCTTCGATTCCTCATTGGTCATGATGTCGAGGTGACGCTTGCGGTAGCGGATCTCGATATCGGAAACGCCGTGCCACTTTTCCGGCATCGGAAGCAGCGACTTGGTGAGCATGGTGATCTTTTCGGCGTTGATCGTCAGCTCGCCGCGCTTGGTGCGACGCACCTTGCCGGTCACGCCGATGATGTCGCCGAGGTCGATGAGCGGCAGGAGATCGCGGGCTTCTTCCGGCGTCGTGTCCTTGTGCGAGAAGATCTGGATCTTGCCCGAGGCGTCGCGCACATCCATGAACATGCCGGAATTGCGCGAGGAGTAGACGCGGCCTGCCACCGTCACTTCATCCTGCGTTTCCACATCGGCTTCGAGGTCGGCATATTTTTCCGCCAGTTCCGCGTTGGTCATCGTGCGATGGAAATGGGCGGGGTAAACGTCGCCGATTTTTTCGCGCAGGATGGCAAGTTTCTGGCCGCGCACTTCCGAGACGTCGGAGGAAAGGGTGGTTTCAGTCTTTTCGGTCATTGTTCGTGTCCTGTCCTGATCTCAGTTCGAGCCGACGAGCTGGGCGGCGGCGGCGGCTGCGACCTTGAGGCGCTGGCGCACCACGGAGCGGCCGAGCAGCGCCATGCTGTCAAACAGCGGCAGCGAGCGTGAGGTGCCCGACACGGCGATGAAGAGCGGTGGGGTGACGACGCGCAGCTTCTTGCCGAGACGGTCGGAAATGGCGCGCAGCTCCGCGTCGATAGTCTCGACATTCCATTCGAGGATCTTTTCGAGATCAGCGGCGGCGGTCTGGAGGATTTCCAGCGTCTCGGCCGGGCTCGTTTTCAGGCCTGCGAAGCTTTCCGGTTTCACGCCCGCGTCACTGGCCAGCAGGAAGCCTGCAAGCTGCGGCAGTTCGCCGAGCTTCGAAATGCGGCTCTGGGCAAGCTTCAGGCCTTCCGTCAGGCGGTCGTTTTCCGACGACCAGACGAAGATGCGGCGCAGGAATTCTTCGGGCGTCAGCTTTTCGCGCAGCCAGCGGCCGTTCAGCCAGTCGAGTTTCTGCACGTCGAAGATCGCGCCGGCCTTGTTGAGGTGGTCGGGGTCGAACTTTTCCGCCAGTTCCGCCATGGTCAGCAGTTCCTCGCCTTCGGCGATCTGGATGAAGAACAGGCCGAGGAAGTTCATCAGCGCTTCCGGCAGGTAGCCGAGGGCGGAGTAATAGGAGATCGAGGTCGGGTTCTTGCGCTTCGACAGCTTGGACTTGTCGGCATTGCGCATCAGCGACAGGTGCATGAACTTCGGCGGCTCAAGGCCGAGATACTTGTAGATGAGAATGTGCTTCGGCACCGAGGCCAGCCACTCCTCGCCGCGGGCGACGTGGGTGATCTTCATCAGGTGGTCATCGACGACATTAGCCATATGGTAGGTCGGCATGCCGTCTGCCTTCAGCAGAACCTGCATGTCGACGCTTTCCCACGGGATCGACACGTCGCCGTAAACACCGTCGTTGAACTCGCAGGCACCTTCGGTCGGGATTTTCAGGCGCACGACATGCGGTTCGCCGGCGGCAACGCGGGCGGTCACTTCCTCGGCCTTCAGGTGCAGACAGTGGCCGTCATAGCCCGGCGGCTTGCCGGCGGCGCGCTGGGCTTCGCGCATCTGTTCCAGGCGTTCGGGCGTGCAGAAGCAGCGGAAGGCATTACCTTCATCGACCATCTTTTCCACGAAGGGACGATAGATATCCTTGCGCTCGGACTGGCGGTAGGGACCGTAGGGCCCGCCGACGTCGGGGCCTTCCTTCCAGTCGAGACCGGCCCAGCGCAGCGCGTCGAGCACTTTCTGCTCGAATTCCGGCGTCGAACGCGTGGCATCGGTATCCTCGATGCGCAGGATAAACTCGCCGCCCATCTTTTTGGCGAAGAGATAGTTGAACAGCGCGATGTAGACGGTGCCGACATGCGGCTCGCCGGTCGGGGAGGGGGCAATGCGGACGCGAACGCCGGAGGTGGTCATCAGAAGTCTCGATCCATGATGTGATCCCGAAGCCATCCGGGACCTTTGCGGGTGAAAAAGGCCGTGTGCGGGCATGCGTCACCCGCCGCTGAAACGGCCAATCCTAAAGCCAAGGCTTAGGCCACATCCGTTTCCTCAGGTCAAGAAAAACCGTGCGTTTGCCCGGTCTGTCGCGCCGACGCACGTATGGGACTTTACCGCTCAGTCGTCGTTGCTGGCATTCAGGTCTTCGGGGTGCTGGCTTTCCGTTTGCGCGGCATGAAGGAAGCCGTGGTTCGTCAACCAGTTCCGCAGAATGCGTTCCATGGCGTTCTCGCGGGAAAGACCCTCGGTGGCGGCGTAACGGGAGAGGGCTTCCTCGATGGGGATCGGTAAATGGTGCATGGGGCTCTCCCTGTCCTTTTGTTGGTCACTAAGGAGGATTTGAGCCGCCACCCGGCAAAATCAAGCCGTGTCGCCGTCAAAAAGACCGCCCGCAACGGTGCGTTGCGGGCGGTCATGAAGCTTGCGCCTTAATGTTTCGCGTCGTGCTCGCGCTGGCGGCGGTTACGCGAAAGCATGTTCAGCACCTCGACCAGTGCCGAGAAGGCCATGGCGGCGTAGACGTAACCCTTCGGTACGTGGAAGCCCATGCCTTCGGCAATCAGCGTGGTGCCGATCATCAGCAGGAAGGCAAGCGCCAGCATGACGATGGTCGGATTGCGCTCGATGAAGTTGGCGAGCGGCGTGGCTGCGACCAGCATGACCGTGACGGCGGCGAGAACGGCGACCACCATGATCGGCAGATGCGGCGTCATGCCGACGGCGGTGATGATGCTGTCCACCGAGAAAACAAGGTCGAGCAGCAGGATCTGGCCAATGGCGGCGGCGAAACTCGTCGTAACCGCGCCGCCCACCATGTCTTCCTTGTGATCGGTGGGGTCCACGTTGTGGTGGATTTCCTTCGTCGCCTTCCAGACGAGGAAGAGGCCACCGGCGATCAGGATGATGTCCTTCCACGAGAAGGGCTGATCGAAAAGGGTGAAGACCGGGGCGGTGAGCTTCACGATCCAGGCCACGGTGCCGAGCAGCGCCAGGCGCATGACGAGCGCCAGACCGATGCCGATCTTGCGCGCCTTTTCCCGGTGTTCGGGCGGCAGCTTGTTGGTAAGGATCGAGATGAAAATGAGGTTGTCGATACCGAGGACGACTTCCATGACCACCAGGGTCACGAGTGCGACCCATGCGGCCGGGTCTTGAAGCAGAGGCAAAATGTCCTGCATAGGGGGAGGAAAACCTTCCTTGTCGTGTGTTCCTGACCCTGCACATCTATGAAGCCGCGTGACGGCTGCAAGGCACTCACGCGAATGTTATCGAAAATGAACGTTTCAGGGGCGTTTTACGCCGTAGCGGGCCATGAACATCAGCACCGCCTCGTCCACCACATGGGCGATTTCCTCCTCCGGAGGCGCTTCTGTCATCTCGCCGAAGATGCGGAACTTGAAGAAAGTGCCGCTGCACAATTCGATGAACTGGCGGGCGGCAAGGTCGGTATCGGCGATGACGAGGCGGCCGTTGTCCACCTCACGGTCGATCCAGTCCTTGAGAACCGTGCGGATGTTGGCCGGGGCGGAGCGGAAGAAGCCGCGGGTGAGGCCCGGCATGCGTTCGGCCACCGCGATGACGTTGCGCATGGCGCAGATGGTGGAGGTAGAGCACATATGCCGGGCCAGCGCCCGGCCATATTGTGTCAGGGCCTGCTCGATCGTGTCGTACTGGGCGATCGTGGAGCGCATTTCGTTGGCGAAGCGGTCGCGTTCACGGGCAATCAGGGCTGCGAAAAGCTGCTCCTTGTTTTCGAAATAGACGTAGACCGTTCCCTTCGATACGCCGGCCTCGCGCACGATGTCGTTCATCGATGCGGCATCGAAACCTTGCGCCATGAAGATCTTGCGGGCGCCATCGAGGATCTGCTCACGCTTGACCGGGTCTTCGCCGGCGGCAAAGCGGCTGCCATGGGCCGGCGCTATGTCCGCCCCTTCCGTCTGCCGAATGTCTTCGCCGCTCATCGCTTCGTCCCGTTTTGTTATCTTCAAATCGAACCGTTCAGTTCGATTGGGACTTGATATGCGTCAGGAAACGCTCTATGTCAACGTCAATCGAACCGAACGGTTCAGTCCAATCAATTCAGTTTACGGGTAATGACATGGCGGATGTCGCGGAAAAGTTGGCGCCTGGCGCCGAGGCTACGGCTGGCAAGGCGCGCCGGCGTCCGAAGCCGATTGTTGTTCTGCTGCTGGCCGGCTTTGTCGGTCTCGGCGGCTGGTATGGCTATGGCTGGTGGAAAGACGGACGCTTTCTCATTTCCACCGACGATGCCTATGTGTCCGGCGATATTGCGGTGATCGCGCCGAAGATTTCCGGCTACGTCGCCAAGGTGAATGCCATCGAGAACCAGTTCGTGAAGGCCGGCGAGCCCTTGGTGACGCTGGACGATGGGGATTACCGTCTTGCCGTCCGTCAGGCCGAGGCCGCCATCGCCACGGAAGAACTGTCGCTCGACCGGATCGATGCCCAGATTGTTGGCGCCAAGGCGGCGCTTGAGCAGGCAAAGGCCCAGAAGGTGGCGCTGGACGCCGCCCTTCGCGGCGCTGCCATCAATCGCGACCGCGCAGAATCCCTGCAGGAAAAGGATGTCGGCACCACCGCCTCGCGCGATAATGCCCGCATTGCCTTCGATCAGGCCACGGCCAATCTGGCAGCCGGAGCGGCTGCGGTTGCTGCCGCGGACGCCAATATCCGCCTTCTGGAAACCCAGCGCAAGGAAGCTGCCAGCACGCTGGCGACGCTGAACATCGGCCTTGAAAAGGCGACCCGCGATCTGGAGTTCACCGTGCTGCGCGCGCCCTATGACGGCATTGCCGGCAATTTCGCGGTGCAGACCGGCGATTATGTGACGGTGGGCAAGCGGCTGGCCGCGCTGGTGCCGAGCGACGCGCTCTATATCGATGCCAATTTCAAGGAAACCCAGATCGAACATATCGTGCCGGGCTCCAAGGTCCGCATCACGGTCGATGCAGCCAAGGGGCGCGAACTGGAGGGCACGGTGGAATCCATCTCGCCCGCGTCCGGTTCGGTCTTCTCCATGCTGCCGGCGGAAAACGCCACAGGCAACTTCACCAAGATCGTCCAGCGGGTTCCCGTTCGTATCGCGCTTCCGAAGGATGCGTTGGGTGAGGGCTGGCTGCGCGCCGGCCTGTCCACGGTGGTCGATGTCGATACGCGCACGGCACCCTCGAAGGTTGCCGCCGCGCAGTAAGGAAACCGTGCCATGAGCGCCAGCGCTGCCGCACCCGCCCCACCCCCCGCCGGCGACCATATGGAGCCGCGCCGCGTCATCGCCTTCTTCGCGATGGTGTTCGGCATGTTCATGGCCATCCTCGATATCCAGATCGTCTCGGCCTCGCTTTCGGAAATCCAGGCGGGGCTTTCGGCCAGTTCCGAGGAAATCGCCTGGGTGCAGACGGCCTATCTGATTGCGGAGGTCATCATGATCCCGCTTTCGGGCGTGCTGGCGCGCATTCTGTCGACGCGCGTTCTCTTTGCGGTTTCGGCGGCCGGCTTCACGCTTGCAAGCGCGCTGGCAGCCACCGCCGCGAATATCGAGCAGATGATCGTTTACCGCGCCCTGCAAGGCTTTATCGGCGGTGGCATGATTCCCTCGGTGTTCGCGGCGGCCTTCACCATTTTCCCGCCGTCCAAGCGGAATGTCGTCTCGCCGATGATCGGTCTTGTCGCGACGCTGGCACCCACCATCGGCCCCACCATCGGTGGCTATCTCAGCCACGCCTTTTCCTGGCACTGGCTATTCCTCGTCAACGTCATTCCCGGCATCATCGTTACGGTGGTGACCTGGACGCTGATCGACTTCGACAAGCCGGAAAAGGGCCTGATGAAGAAGTTCGACTGGTGGGGCCTCGCCTCGATGGCCATTTTTCTCGGCACGCTGGAATATGTGCTGGAGGAGGGGAATAACAAGGACTGGTTCCAGGACGAGAAAATCGTCATCGGCACCGTCATCATGCTGATCGGCGGCGTGGTCTTCTTCTGGCGGGCCTTCAAGGCGGAACTGCCGGTGGTCGATCTCAGGGCCTTCTCCAACCGCAACTTCGCCATCGGCTCGCTGTTTTCCTTCGTCATGGGCATCGGTCTCTATGGACTGACCTATCTCTATCCGCTCTATCTCGCGCGCATTCGCGGCTATGATTCCCTCATGATCGGCGAGACGATGTTTGTTTCTGGCCTTTCCATGTTCTTCATGGCGCCGGTGGCCGGGCGGATGGCGAGCAAGCTCGATCCGCGCGTCATGATGCTGATCGGCTTTGCCGGATTTGCCGCCGGCACATGGATGGTCACCGGCATCACCGCCGATTGGGATTTCTACGAGTTGCTCTGGCCGCAGATCCTGCGCGGCACCTGCCTGATGATGCTGATGGTGCCGATCAACAACATTGCGCTCGGCACGCTGCCGCCCGAGCGTATGAAAAATGCCTCCGGCCTCTACAACCTCACCCGTAATCTCGGCGGGGCGGTGGGGCTTGCCGTCATCAACACCATTCTTTCGACCCGCACCGACGAGCATCATATGCGGCTCGCCGAGCGGATCGACTGGAGCAATCCCGAAGCACTCGACTGGATGGCGAACGTGACCGCCACTTATAACAGCTACGGGCTCGATGGCGCGGCGATTGCGGTCAAGAAGCTGTCGGGCATTGTCGGCCAGCAATCCACCATCATGGCCTTCGGCGATGTGTTCCTGCTGCTCACCTTCCTGTTCATCGGCCTTTCGGCACTGACGATGATGGTGCAGCGTCCCGGCGCACGAAAAGTGAGCGCTGACGCCCACTGAAGACATGATGGCCTCTCGCCAAAATCCACAGATCACCCGGTGGATTTGGAATCTGAAACGTTGTAGTTAAGGCCGCAAACGTTTTGAGAGGTGAAAGCATGATCGATCCCCGGAAGTTGGCCGACCGGTTTCCCGGCGATTTCGTTTTCGGCGTGGCGACCGCTGCCTTCCAGATCGAGGGCGCGTCGCGCACCGATGGCCGCAAGCCGTCGATCTGGGATGCCTTCGCCAACATGCCGGGCCGCGTGTTCCAGCGCCATAACGGCGATGTCGCCTGCGATCACTATAACCGGCTGGACGAGGATCTCGATCTCATTCGCGACATGGGCGTTTCGGCCTACCGTTTCTCCATTGCCTGGCCGCGCATCTATCCCGATGGCACGGGACCGCTGAATGAAAAGGGGCTGGATTTCTACGACCGGCTGGTCGATGGCTGCAAGGCGCGCGGCATCAAGACCTTCGCCACGCTCTATCACTGGGATTTGCCGCTGCTTCTGGCCGGTGATGGTGGCTGGACGGCCCGGTCCACGGCCTATGCCTTCCAGCGCTATGCGCGCACGGTAATGGCACGTCTCGGCGACCGGCTGGATTCTGTCGCCACCTTCAACGAGCCGTGGTGCTCTGTCTGGCTCAGCCATCTCTACGGCGTTCACGCGCCGGGCGAACGTAATCTGGATGCGGCGCTTTACGCGCTGCATTACACCAATCTGGCTCACGGGCTGGGCATGGAAGCCATCCGTTCGGAAGCGCCGAACGTGCCGGCCGGCATCGTGTTGAATGCCCATCGCATTGTTCCGGACAGCGAAGCCGACCGGGCCGCTGCCGACCGGGCGTTTGCCTTCCACAACGGCGTGTTCTTCGATCCCTATCTGAAGGGCGCCTATCCCGAAGATTTCATGACGGCGCTTGGGGATCGCATGCCGAGGATCGGGGATGGTGACATGGCGGCCATTAGCCAGAAAATGGACTGGTGGGGCCTGAACTATTACACGCCGATGCGGGTGAAGGACGATCCGACGCCGGATGCGGTGTTCCCGGCGGTGAAGGGTGCGCCCTTCGTGTCGGATGTCACCACCGATATCGGCTGGGAAGTGTTCCCGCAGGCGCTGCCCGATCTGATTGGCGAGCTTTACCAGCGTTACGATCTGCCGCCCTGCTACATCACGGAGAATGGCGCCTGCTACAACATGGACGTCGAAGGTGGAGAGGTGGATGACCAGCCCCGTCTCGATTACTATGCGCAACACCTCGATGCCGCGGCCGATGCCATTGCAAAGGGCTATCCGCTGCATGGCTACTTCGCGTGGAGCCTGATGGATAATTTCGAATGGGCGGAGGGCTATCGCATGCGCTTCGGCCTCGTTCATGTCGATTATGAAACGCAGGTCCGCACCGTCAAGAAAAGTGGAAAGTGGTATCGCGAACTGGCGAGTGCCTTTCCGCGCGGCAACCACAAGGCTGGGTGAAACGGAGGCTGGGGATTGAAATTCCCCAAACGCCCATGATATTGGAAAATTCTATCTCGGAAATTTTGGCTATTTCCGGGATAAAAACCGCAATGGTTTTCCACTTCGGCCCGGTGGGCTGTCTTTGACGGGTTCAGGATCATGTCCGGTTGTGTTCTCTCCCAGCGAATGTGCTGTCGCGCACATTGATTGAACCGCCACCCGTTTGACGGGCGGATGAACGCCCTTTCTTTTTCAGAGTTTTCCCATGATCGAACAGTCCCGTTTCGCGCCGCTTGCGGCAGAGGGGGCGCTATGAACGCGTTGTCTCCCTCAATTGATGTGAATGCCACCCCCATGGTCCGCTTCGAGGCCGTCGGAAAGACCTTCGGCGGAACCGGCAGCCATCCGGCTTTTACGGCGCTGACCGGCGTCGATTATACCGTGCGGCGTGGCGCGATTGCCGGCATCATCGGGCGCTCGGGTGCGGGTAAATCCACCCTGATCCGCCTCGTCAACGGGCTGGAAGTGCCGAGCGAAGGAAAGGTCTTTGTCGACGGCGTCGATGTTGCCGCGCTGGATGCCGCCGGTCTTCGTGGGCTCCGCCGCGAAGTCGGTATGATCTTCCAGCACTTCAACCTTCTGTCATCGCGCACGGCGTATGAGAACGTGGCCCTGCCGCTGGAGATTGCCGGCATAAGTGCCGATGCGATCCGTGCGAAGGTGCTGCCGCTGCTCGATCTCGTTGGTCTGTCAGACAAGGCGGAGCGCTATCCGGCCGAACTTTCGGGCGGCCAGAAGCAGCGCGTCGGTATCGCGCGGGCGCTTGCCACGTCTCCGAAGCTTTTGCTCTCCGACGAGGCGACCTCGGCGCTCGATCCGGAAACCACGCAGTCGATCCTCGAACTCTTGAAGCGCATCAATGCCGATCTCGGCCTGACCGTTCTTCTCATCACCCACGAAATGGAAGTGGTGAAGACGGTGGCCTCCGATGTGGCGGTGATCGATGGCGGGCGGATCGTTGAACAGGGCCGTACCTTCGACGTCTTCACGCGCCCGCAGCATGCGACGACGCGCAGCCTTCTTTCGGCGGCCTCCGGCGGCGCCAAGCTGCCTGAATGGATCAGCGCCGATCTGAAGCCCGCGCCGCAGCCGGGTGACCGGGCGCTGGTGCGTCTCGTCTTCTTCGGTGAAACCGCCTTCCAGCCGCTGACGGCGCGGCTTGTTGCCGAAATCGGCCCGGATGTGAACATTCTGGCTGGCGCTATCGATGAAATCGCCGGCGAGCCCTTTGGTTCGCTGGTCGTGTCCTATCCCGCCGAACCGGCGGTGCTGGAGCGCGCGGCCCGTTTCTATGCGGAAACCGGCCTGACGACGGAGGTCATCGGCTATGGCGTATGACATGCTTCTTTCCCTGCTTGGCAAGGCGCTATGGCAGACGCTGCACATGGTGCTGGTATCGGGCATCATCGGTTCGCTGATCGGCCTGCCGATCGGTGTGTTCCTGGCCACTAGCGGCAAGGGCGAATTGTTCGCAGCGCCGCAGGTGAACCGCATCGTCGGTCTCATCGTCAATGCAGCGCGCTCGACGCCCTTCATCATCCTCGTCGTCGCCATCATTCCGTTTACGCGGATGATTGCCGGCACCTCCATCGGCACGTCGGCGGCCATCGTACCGCTCACCATCGCCACCATTCCCTTCTTCGCGCGTCTGGTCGAAGGCTCGATCCGCGAGGTGGACAAGGGGTTGATCGAGGCGGCCCGCGCCATGGGCGCGACACCGGTGCAGATCGTCGTCAAGGTGCTGCTGGCTGAAGCACGCCCGGGCCTCATCCTCGGCCTCACGCTCACCATCGTCAGCCTCATCGGCTACTCGGCCATGGTGGGTGCGGTCGGCGGCGGCGGTCTCGGCGACCTCGGTATTCGCTACGGCTATCAGCGCTTCATGCCGGAGGTGATGCTGGCCGTGGTGATCGTCCTCATCCTGCTCGTGCAGGCGGTGCAGAGTGCCGGTGACCGGCTTGCCCGTCACTTCGACAAACGAACCCGCAAGAACTGACATTCATCCCAAGGAGTGTTTTCCATGAAGAAACTGATTGCCGTCGCGGCGCTTGCCGCCCTGTTTTCCACCGGATCGGCGCTGGCCGAGACGAAGAAGGTCGGCGTGACGCCCGGTCCCCATGCCCAGATCGTTGAAAAGGTGAAGGAAGTGGCCGCCAAGAAGGGGCTCGATCTCGATGTGGTCGAGTTCTCTGACTATGTCGTTCCGAACCAGGCACTGAACGATGGCGACATCGACATCAACTCCTTCCAGCACCAGCCCTATCTCGACAATCAGGTGAAGGATCGCGGTTACGATCTCGTCAGCGTCGCGAAGTCCGTGAACTTCCCGATGGCCGGCTATTCCAAGAAGATCAACTCGCTGGCGGAATTGAAGGACGGTGCGTCCGTCGCCATTCCGAACGATCCGAGCAACGGCGCGCGCGCTCTTCTGATGCTGGCCGACCAGAAGCTGATCACGCTCAAGGACGGTGTTGGCGTCAAAGCCTCGCTGGCCGATGTCACTGGCAATCCGAAGAACCTCAACATCGTTGAACTCGATGCGGCCCAGCTTCCGCGCTCGCTGGATGACGTCGATATTTCGCTCATCAACACCAATTACGCCCTTGCCGCCGGTCTCAACCCGAAGACGGACGGCATTTTCCAGGAAGACACGAAGGCTCCCTATGTCGGCGTCATCGCCGTGCGCGCCAAGGACAAGGATGCCGCTTGGGTGAAGACCTTCGTGGAAAGCTATCACAGCGACGAGGTGAAGGCCTTCGTGCTGGAAAAGTTCAAGGGCGCGATCACTCCGACCTGGTGATTGCATGACTTTGTTTCCCCGCCGGTTCGCCGGCGGGGCCTGACTACCCATAAGAAAATCAGAGGAAATACCCATGAAGAGAATTTTGCTTGCGGCCGCCCTTTCCCTGCTGGCCGGTGCATCCGGCGCATTTTCCGAAACGCTGAAGGTTGGCGTCACGCCCGGCGAGCACGCCCAGATCATGGAACAGGTGAAGGGCGTCGCGGCCAAGAAGGGCCTCGACCTCGACATTATCGAGTTCTCCGACTACGTGGTGCCGAACCAGGCGCTGAATGACGGCGAACTCAACCTCAATTCGTTCCAGCACCAGCCCTACCTCGACAATCAGGTGGCCGATCGCGGCTTCAAGATCGTCAGCGTCGGCACCACCATCACCACGCCGATGGGTGTCTATTCCGGCAAGATCAAGAGCCTTGACGAACTGAAGGACGGCGCAACCGTCGCCATTCCGAACGATCCGACCAATGGCGGCCGCGCTCTTCTCGTGCTGGCCAGCAAGGGTCTGATCAAGGTGAAGCCGGAAGCCGGCCTGAAGGTGACGCCGGCCGACGTCATCGAAAACCCGAAGAAGCTTGAGTTCGCAGAACTCGAAGCCGCGCAACTGCCGCGCGCACTGGCTGATGTCGATGCCGCTGTCATCAACACCAACTACGCCTCGCAGGCCGGTCTGAACCCGAAGAAGGACGCTATCGCCATCGAAAGCGAGAAGTCGCCCTATGCCAACGTCATCGCCGTGCGCGCCGAAGACAAGGACAAGCCGTGGGTGAAGACCTTTGTCGAGAGCTACCAGAGCCCCGAGGTGAAGGCCTTCATTCTCGAGAAGTTCAACGGCTCGGTCATTCCGTCCTGGTAAGGGACGATCTGCCCCTGACATGAAAAACCCGCCGAAAGGCGGGTTTTTTGTAGGGTCAACTGCCGATGTGGCGGGTGCCGCGCTGCTTGGCCAGTTCGATCTGCTTCTGGCGCTGGCGATAGCGGTCGAGATCGGCAGCGGCGTGTTTGCCATGGCAATGCGGGCAGGTGACGCCTTCCTCGAACAAGGGCGAGTGACGGTCTTCCTCCGTCAGCGGATAGCGGCAGGCGTGGCAGAGCGTGTGCTCGCCTTCCTTGAGGCCGTGGGTGATGGACACGCGCTCGTCGAACACGAAGCAGGCGCCTTCCCACAGGCTTTCGTCTTCCGGCATTTCCTCCAGATATTTCAGGATGCCGCCCTTGAGGTGGTAGACCTCATCGAAGCCTTCCTGCTTCATGAAGGCGGTTGCCTTCTCGCAGCGGATGCCACCGGTGCAGTACATGGCGATCTTCGGCTTGTTGTGCAGGCCGGGATTGTTACGCACCCAGTCCGGAAACTCGCGGAAGGTCTTGATATCCGGATCGACCGCGCCCTTGAAGATGCCGATGGCCGTTTCGTAATCGTTACGGGTGTCGATCAGGATCGTGTCGGGATCGGTGATCAGTTCGTTCCACTCACGTGGATTGAGGTAGGTGCCGACGATCTTGTTGGGGTCGATATCCTCGACGCCCATCGTGACGATTTCCTTCTTCAGCCGAACCTTCATGCGCAGGAACGGCATTTTCGATGCGCGGCTTTCCTTGTGTTCCAGGGCGGCAAATTCCGGCCTGCTGCGAAGGAAGGCCAGCACGTTGCGAATGCCAGCATCCGGGCCGGCAATGGTGCCGTTGATGCCTTCGCGGGCCAGAAGCAGTGTGCCCTTGACACCGTTTTCGTCGCACAGCGCCTGCAACGGGTCGCGCAGGGCAGCGTGGTCCGGCACGGTCGCGAAATGGTAAAGCGCGGCCACGAGGAAGGAGCCGTGCGTTTCGGGGCGGGGAAGTGTGGTGCTCTCGGTCATGGCCGGGAAATACCGCTTTGCCGGGCTTTTCGCAATCGGATTCCCTTGATTGAGTGAGCTTTGCCTTTCGTCAAACCGCGCGCCAGAGCACCTCGATGCGGCGGGCATCCTCCTGCGGATCCGTGGCATAGATCTTCGCGGCCTGCTGGAGCGCGGCAAGGCGAAGCGCCTGCCGCCGCTTTGCCAGAATGCGCTGGAATACGACCTGCTCGATGGCTTCGCCGAAATGTTGCGGTTCCCGGCCCATCAGCGCGGCGATCCCGGCCAGATCGTTCTCACGCCCGAGGGTGTCGATCAGGTCACGCAATTTATCCTGCCGCGCGATCATTGCCTGTGGCCAGAGGGGGCGCAGCAGGTCGTGATAGGCGTTGAGACGCTGGATTGCCTTGCGCAATTCATGAAATTCGTCGGCCTGCGCATCCACCGTCAGCGGAGAAAGGGCGCGCCTCCCTCGCCGCAGCGCGTGCTGCCAGCCACGCGCCACACGCCGCGCCATCTTCTTGCGGCTATCGGGAAGCGAGAGTTCGCCGGCGCCCTCCATGGCGTCACGGCAATCGCTGACGGCCAGGGCAATCTGCTGCATCACGTCGGCGCCGCTCAGCGCATCACGCCGGGTTTCGAGGGCCGCCGCGATGCGCGAGACGAGTGCGGTTTCGTCTGCTGACCGCGCCTGCGACACCAGCCAGCGGGCGGTTTCGGCGAAGGCTGCGGCCTCGCGACCGCCTGCCAGATGCCGGGCCGCGTCGCGCAGGCGCGCGCTTTCCCGTTCGCAAAAGTGCTTGTCGCCATCGGCAACCAGGCGGTAGAGCGCGCGCAGGCGCTTCAGTGTCTTGCGCGCTTCGTGGATGGCGATATGCGGTCCCTGCGGCTGGTCCGTCAGACCGGCGATGGTTTCAGCCAGCGCCTTGGCCACGCCGGCGCGCAGCTTCGTACCGGTCAGTGTGGTCGGATCAAGACGAAGGGCCATTGAAAAGTTCCCGGAAAAAGTCTGAGGTGGCGAGGCTGGCGTTGGAATAGCGCTTGTCGGCGGTCACTTCCAGCCCGGCCCAGTCCGGCAGCGGGGGCGTTTCATCGGCCTGTTCCAGTTCCACCTCCGCGATCACCAGCCCGTCATAGACGCCATGATAGACGTCGACCTCCCACAGATAGCCGTGATGGTGGATGAGATGACGCGTCTTTTCAATGACATTGCCCACCGCCTGCCGTACCATCGCCCGCGCATCGGCAATCGGGATCGGGTATTCGAACTCCTCACGTTGCAGCGATGATGCGCCGATCTTGATGCAGAGCGTGGCCCGATTGTCGTTTTCAATCCTTACCCTCAGCGAACGGTTTTCACCGGTCATCAGATAGGCCTGCGTGAGCCGTGAGCGCGACATCACCGCCTCCCGCCAGCCATCGCCGTCCACCCGGAATTTCCGTTCGATTTCCGTTGCCATCGCATCAGGTCCATATGGTCTCGGCTTGGCTTATAGGTTACGCTTTTGAATCGACAATGACAGTCTTCCAGCTTATTCATGCGGTAATTCAATCGGTTTAAACCAAGGCGAGATTTCATGAGCGACAAGACCGAAGCCCTCCTTTCCATTCTCAAGAGCCAGCCGGTGATGCCCGTGCTGATCATCGAACGGGTGGAGGATGCTGTTCCGTTGGCGCGGGCGCTGGCTGCCGGAGGATTGAAGGCGATCGAAGTGACGTTGCGCACGCCTGTGGCGCTTGAAGCCATCCGCGCCATTGCCGATGGGTCGCCGGATACGCTGGTCGGTGCCGGCACGATCCTTTCGCCGGAAGACTATGAGGCCGCCGTGAAGGCGGGTTCGAAGTTCATCGTCAGCCCCGGTGCGACGCCGGCGCTCTTTGCGGCTGCCAAGGCAAGCGAGGTCCCCTTCCTGCCCGGCACGTCTTCGGCCAGCGAAATCATGCTGGCGCGCGAGGCCGGCCTTCGCGTGGTGAAGTTCTTCCCGGCGGAACAATCGGGTGGCGCATCCTTCCTCAAGGCCATTTCCTCGCCGATTGCGGACATGAAGTTCTGCCCGACCGGCGGGATCTCGCTGAAAAACGCCAATGATTATCTGTCGCTTCCGAACGTGGTTTGCGTCGGTGGTTCCTGGGTGGCGCCGAAGGATATGGTGGTTGCCGGCGATTGGGCCGGCATCACCAAGCTTGCCGCCGAGGCTGCCGCGCTCAGATAATCGCGGCCCCCACTTTTTTCATCGGGCGGCGCTTCCTATGTCATGCGGGAAACCGTGAGCAAAGGAGCCCGCACGATGTTCGACCCCAAGACGCTTCTCGACCAACTACTGGGAACGCAGATGCCGGGAACCACCGGAACCGTTCGCGACAAGGCGGGCGATGCGGCAAGGCTCGCAAAGGACAATCCGCTGGCGACGGGGGCGATCGCTGCCGTGCTTCTGGGCACCAAGACGGGCCGCAAGCTTGCGGGCAATGCGGCCGTTGTCGGCGGCCTCGCGGCCATTGCCGGGCTCGGCTATCAGGCCTACAAGAATTATCAGCAGGGCAAGGCACCCGTTGCTGCCACGCCGGATGTGCAGCTTGCCGAACCGCCTGTGCTGGCGCCGCCGCCTGTTGAATCGGGTTTCGAGCCGGAAATCCTCTCCAACGATTTCGTACTGGTTCTGGTGCGCGCCATGATCGCTGCCGCCAAGGCCGACGGTCACATCGATGAAGCCGAGCGGGCGCGGATCGTGGATCGCGCCCATGCGGTGGGTCTGGGGGATGAGGCCGAGGCGTTCCTGGCCGCGGAACTGGCTTCGCCTACCGATCTCGATGCGCTGATCGGCGCAGCAAAGACCGAGGAACAGAAGGTGGAGCTTTATACCGCCTCGCGCCTTGCCATCGATCCCGATAGCCGCGCCGAACGCGGTTATCTCGATCTGCTCGCCGGACGTCTCGGTCTGGCGGACGCGCTGGTCGATCACCTCGAAGCGACGATATCCGCCCACAAGGCCTGATTGTTCAAGCCCTGACTGTTCTGGGCCGGTTGTCATCCCCCTGCAACCGGCCTATTCCTTTTCGAAAGCATAAGCATCGAGAGGAACCATGCGCGATCTCAGTCAGTTCAAAGGGTGCCCCGCACCGCAGCCGGTAACGCTCACGGGCCGCTATGTCACGATCGAGCCCTATGACCGGGACAAGCACCTTCAGGCCCTTTGGGATGCGCTGGGCGGCCTCGCCATCAACCCGCTGCTGCTCTATTTCACCAATGACGATTTCGGCGGTATCGCGGATTTCGACGCCTGGCTCGAAGCCTGCCGCACCAAGGGCAACTGGCTGATCCACGTTTTCCGCGACAATGCCACCGGCAAGGTGGTGGGCATGGCAAGCTATATGCGCGCCGATCCGGCCAATGGCGTGGTGGAAGTGGGTGGCGTGGCACATGGCCCGGCCATGGCACGCTCGCCACTGTCCACCGAGGTTCACTACCTCATGGCGAAGCATGTCTTCGATGATCTCGGCTATCGTCGTTACGAGTGGAAGTGCCACAACGAGAACGAACCCTCCAAGGCTTCTGCGAGGCGCTACGGCTTCACCTATGAGGGGCTTTTCCGCCAGCACATGCTCTCCAAGCACCAGAACCGCGACACCGCCTGGTTCTCGATCATCGACGGTGAATGGCCGGCAGTGAAGGCGGCCTTCGAAGCCTGGCTTGCGCCGGAGAATTTCGACGCTGACGGCAAGCAGGTGCGCAAGCTGGAATCGTTTCGCGCGGGGTGAGGGGCGGGGCCGGAGACCCTTTTCGGCCTGACCTTACGCCTGCAGCGAAGCCGCCAGCAGCGTGACGCCCACGAAAATCACGAACAGCGCGCCGCCGATCTCGATGGCGGCCTTCACGCGTCCTGCGGCTTTCGAGCCGCGGGTTGTGAAGCGCAGCGCCAGATCCTTGGCGCCGACGGCGAGGGCGGCGAGGATCGAAACGGTGATCGCTGTGCCAAGCGACATGGCCATGACTGAAAGCGCGCCACCGAGATAAAGCCCGTTCAGCAGCGAGAAACTGACGACGAGCAGCGCGCCGGAACAGGGGCGCAGGCCGACCGCGAGGATGGCGGAACCGGCTTCACGCAGGCTGAAGCGCTCGCCTTTCAGGCTTTCCGGGTTTGGCATATGGGTGACGCCGCAATCGAGGCACACGCCGTCCGCATCGGTTGCGCTGGTGCCGTCGCAGGCTTCGGCGCGGAAGCTAAGGCCGGTTTTCATCGAGGTCGCCGCCGCGCCATCGAAGAGGGCATTCGCCGTGGAGGTGGTGCGCCACCGCAACGTCTTCAGCTTTCCGTAAAGCAGCCAGAGGCCGAACAGGATCACCAGTCCGAAGCTGGCGCGTTCCATCACCTGTGTCGCTTCGGTCAGCGAAACGGAAGTGCCGCGCAGCGCGACCCAGGCGATGCCGACCAACAGCAGCGCCATCAGCCCTTGCACGAGTGCGGAGAGGAAGGAGATGGCCACGCCGCGCCGTAGCTGCGTTTCGTTGGCGATCATGTAGGAAGAGATGACCGCCTTGCCGTGGCCGGGGCCGGCGGCATGGAAGACACCGTAGGCGAAAGAGAGGCCGATCAGGCCGGTGAGCTTCCACGGGTCTTCGCGCATGGCGGCCAGTGCGCCGGTCAGCGCCCGGTAAAAGCCCTGCTGTTCGCGGTTCACAAAGGCGAGGAACGGGCCAAAGGGACCGGATATGTCGAAGGAAGGTTCGGCGGTGCCGATGCCGAGCGAGGATTGCGCGGTGGCGAACCCGGCGCCGAGGCAAAGCGCCAGTGCCGTCAGGGCAACTAGCCGGTGAGGCTTCAACACTGAAGCTCCAGTTGGATGGCGAAGAGTTTAGACATGTTCGTGCCGGCCGGATCATCAAAGAAGGCGGCGGTCAACTTGTCCTGATTCTGCTTCATCACCTCGTCGGGATCGGGGCGGATGACGGTGCGCTTGCAGGCGTTGATGGCCTTGCCATCCGTTGCCATGTCTTCGTCGCGGTTGAAATCGATCGAGGTGTAGAAGGTCGGGTCCCAGACGCCGAGCAGCAGGCGGCCCTTGAGCGGCAGTGGTTCCGCCGGCTTGACGATGAAGAACATCAGGATCTTGCCGTCCTGATAAAGCACATTGATCGTATCGGGCTGGGCGACCTTCACATCTTTGCCGTTGGCATTGATGTTCATGTAGTAGCCGTAGTCGGCAAGCGAATCCTTCACCGTCTGGCCCACCGTCGCGGCTTCGTCGGGGTCGAGCTTCAGGTTCTTGTTCTTGTCGAAATCCATGAGAACGCTGGAGGAGAAAACCTCATCGAAGCGCCAGACGTTACGCAACTCGGAGATATTTCCGGCGTCATCGGAAATGACTTCCAGCCGTGCTTCGGCAAAAACATGCGGGTGCGCCTCAGCCAGCGAGGGGAAGAGGGCCGCCAAGGCCAGAAGCAATGCTTTTCTCATCAAGGGGTTCCCGCCCGGCGGCCTGTCTTGGTTCTGTGTGATCGGTGATTCCGGCAGAATCAGGGCCGAAGATGCGCCGCCAGAATGCGCGAGGCTTCCGCTCCTGTCAAAACACGCGGCCTTGAGCCGGGTCACTCCGGCTGGTGGGTGCGGAACCAGTTGTAGAGATAATCCACCAGGCTGCGAACCTTCGCCGGCAGGTAGCGGCGATGCGGATAAACGGCATAGATGCCGCGATCTTCCGGCACATATTCATCGAAGAGCGAAACCAGCGCGCCGGATTGCAGGTAAGAATGGGCGATGAAATCGGGAAGCGCCGCAAAGCCGAGGCCGGAGAGCGCCCCGCGCAACGTGGATTGCGGGCTGTTGACTTCGATGGGGCCGCTGATGCCCACGGTGAAGATGCTGCCTTCCTTGTCGACAAAGCGCAACGTGTTGTAATTTCGGCTGTTCTTGTCGATCATCGCGGGAACGTTGGAGAGATCCTGCGGGTGTGTGAACGGCCCGTGCATGGCAATGAAATGCGGCGTGGCGCAGATATGGGTGCGAAACGGTGCGAGCTTGCGCGCGATCATGCCCGAATCCTCCAGCCGGGTCACGCGGATGGCGAGATCGAAGCCTTCCTCGATCAGATCGACAAAGCGGTCGTCGGCAAGAATATCGAGGGAGAGATCGGGGTGCTCGCGGGCGAAATCGATCAGTGACTGGCCGACATCGGCATCCACGAAGGTGCGCGGCACGGAAATCTTCAGGCGCCCCTTGAGGTCGGCATTGTTCTCGCGCACGAGGTCGGCAAGGTTGTCGATCTCCTTCAAGATGTCGGAGGCGGTGCGGTAATAGGTATGGCCGGCTTCGGTCAGGGAAAACTGCCGTGTGGTGCGGTTGAGAAGCAAAGCGCCAAGGTCGTCTTCCAGTTCGCGCACATATTTGGAAAGCAGGGCCTTGGAGCGCCCCGTCTTGCGCGCCGCCGCCGAAAATCCTTCCGCTTCCACGACGTCGATGAAGGCCCGGATGCGGGTCAGCGTATCCATGTGTTTGTTTCTCCCTGTTGTTTTCTCTTATCGAACAGTCCCGACCTTTTGTTCAATGAATTTTTTGATAAGACGCATGAAAAAGTTCTTGATTATGACGGCGAACAACCTTATCTCCCGTGCTGCCCAAAGTCGCACGTGCCTGTGGGTGTCCGCCGACCCTCGAACTGGGATTTATCCCTAAGGTGAGGTCATCGGTAAGGTACCTGGAACTAACCCCTCCAGTCGCTATTCCGGCCAACCGGGAAATGCGAGGACATCTTGAAGCAACGACGGTGCGGGCCTTTCTGGTTCTCTTCCGGCTTTCCACCAGCCGGGGTCACTGAAGAGGCACACCATCATTGCCGGAAGTGCGGTCGGGTTTCCCACCAATCCATGGCAGACAAAGCCGAATTGATGCCCTAGGCGGGGTGTCGGTTCATCATTTGCGCGTCGAGCGTATGCGAAGGTTCCGGGGTCTCCACCGGCTGGTTCCTGTGTGCACGCCCGTATGCCCTTTGTCCTCCGGTTTCCGGAGCTTTGGAACGTTAGGGAATAGACCGATGACCACTCAGCGCATCCTCGACTTCATCAACACCCGTCGTCCGGAAGGTCCGTGCCTTGTCGTCGATCTCGACGTGGTTCGCGACAACTATTCCGCTTTCCGTCACGCCCTGCCGGACAGCTCGATCTATTACGCCGTGAAGGCCAACCCGGCTCCGGAAGTGCTCAAGCTGCTCGCCGACATGGGCTCGAGCTTCGATTGCGCCTCCGTCGCTGAAATCCAGATGGCGCTTGACGCCGGCGCGTCCGCCGACCGTATCTCCTACGGCAACACGATCAAGAAGGAGCGCGACGTGGCGCGGGCGCATGCCCTCGGCGTCAGCCTCTATGCGGTCGACAGCCATGAGGAAGTCGAGAAGGTGGCGCGTGCCGCCCCCGGCGCCCGCGTGTTCTGCCGCGTGCTGACGGATGGCGAAGGCGCTGAATGGCCGCTGTCGCGCAAGTTCGGCTGCGTGCCGCAGATGGCCGTCGACGTTCTCGTCTATGCCCACCAGCTTGGCCTCGAATCCTACGGCGTTTCGTTCCATGTCGGTTCGCAGATGCTGAAGGTCGATGCCTGGGATGCGGCCCTTGCCGATGCCAAGCGCGTGTTCTCGCAGCTTGCCAAGCAGGGCATTCACCTCAAGATGGTGAACATGGGCGGCGGCTTCCCGACGAAGTACCTGCGCGACGTGCCGGCGGCGGAAGCCTATGGTCAGGCGATCTTCGCAGCACTCCGCAAGCATTTCGGCAACCACATCCCGCGCACGATCATCGAGCCGGGCCGTGGCATGGTCGGCAATGCCGGTGTCATCAAGGCGGAAGTCGTTCTCGTCTCGAAGAAGTCGGACAACGATACGCATCGCTGGGTCTATCTCGACATCGGCAAGTTCGGCGGTCTGGCTGAAACGATGGATGAGGCCATCCGTTACCCGATCCGCACCGAGCGAGACGGCGACGAAATGGAGCCCTGCGTTCTGGCCGGCCCGACCTGCGATTCGGCCGACGTGCTCTATGAAAAGAACATGTATCCGCTACCTGTGTCCCTCACCATTGGCGACGAGGTTCTTATCGAAGGCACGGGCGCCTATACGACGACCTATTCCGCCGTCGCCTTCAACGGTTTCGAGCCGCTGAAGTCCTACGTGATCTGAGGCTCTTGCCCCGGTTTTGAAGCCGGGGCGGCCCTTCACCTTTTATCGTTGGGTTGCCGTTCTGGCGGCATTTGGAAACGGGAGGCTTCGATGGCCACTGTTTTTGACAATGTGCGTGCATTTTTCACCCCCGCGCCGTTCACCGTCGATGACGAGAACGCCGGTGATGTTCTGGCGCGTGAAAAGCTGCTCGATCTCGCCATGGGGCCGGATCGTCGCAAGAAGTCCTCGGAAAAGCTGCGCCGGAACCGGCTGCCGGCCGAAGGTCTGGCGCTGGTGGCGCGCGATCCGCAGGGCCATGTGATCGGCACTGTCCGTCTGTGGAATGTCGAGGCTGGCGTCACGCCGGCTGGCACGCCGGTGGATGCGCTCATGCTCGGTCCGCTTGCGGTCGATCCGGCCCATGAAGGGCGCGGCATCGGTGCTGCCCTCATGCGCGCGGCGATTGCCCGCGCCCATGATCGCGGCCATGGCGCTATCCTGCTTGTCGGCGATGCGCACTATTACGAGCGCTTCGGCTTTTTTGCCACAAAGACGCAGCTTCTCATGATGCCCGGCCCCACCGCCCGCGATCGCTTCCTCGCGCTCGAACTCAAGGACAACTGGCTCGACGGCGCCGCCGGAATGGTGGTCGCCAGCGGCCGCCGGTTGAGCGGCGGTCAGCAGCGCAAGGCCGCCTGACAAGCATTCCCTGCCCGCATGAAAAGCCCTCGCTGGAAACGGCGGGGGCTTTTTTGTGTAACCTGAATTTCGGAGGCAGCTTATAGGCAGGCCACGTTTCCAACCGCAGTATAGGCTGCGTGCGAGCATAAGAACACGCCAAGCATGAAAATAGCGCCGTGAACGGCGCTCCAGAATGGCCAGCCTCGCCGTAGTGCCCGATTGAACGGAGCCATGAGCAAAGTTATGAGGCTGCCCACCACGATCAAGGAAGCCAGAAATCCGCTTGGGGGGAAATAAATCAATACTATGTGCCAGCAACTCGCCAGATTGGAGATGCTGGAGGTTCTGTAGGATAAAACTGCCAGAAGCGCCCATAAAAGGATGTGGCCTGTTACTGGCAACCAGATCCAGATGCGCTTGCTCATGTCAATCTCCTTGACTGAGGCTAGTGACGACGCAACGATCGACGGAGACGTTCCAGGCAGTTATCTACTCGTAAAGAGAGTACCGAACAAATGTCCGGTCACCCCGCAATATCCACCACGCCGCAATCGCCAGCTTCTGATGCAAACGCCAGCAGCCTGCCGTCACCGCTCCAGCTCATCGAGGTGATCGCGCCCTTGCCGGGGCGGCGCAGCAGCACTTCCTTGCCATCGGCGATGCGGACGCCAAGGATCATACCGTCGATGAAGCCGATGGCGAGGATTTCGTCGGTGTTGTGGAAACAAACACAGGTCGTCATGATGTCGGCGCGGGTGCCGAGTTCCAGTGGGGCCTTGCCCATCGGGCCATCCTTGGCCGAGAAGGGCCAGACGATGGCGGCAGGCGCACCGGAGGAGGCCAGCCACTTGCCCTTGGGCGACCAGGAGAGCGATTTCACCTTGGCGGGATAGCCGGTCATGCGCATGTGGCGGGCTTCTGCGCCGGTTTTGGCGCCATCGAGCTTCCAGCCATGCAGGGCGTTTTCCTGCATGGCGGTGACGACGAAGCGACCATCCGGCGAGAAGGTGACGATGGTATGCGCGCCCTTCCATTCAAGGTCCATCGGTTCGGCGCTCATGCCGGCCCAATGCAGCGACACACCGTTATAGCGGGCGGCGGCGAGCCTGAGACCCTTTGGCGCGAAGGCGATGGCCTCCACCGTGCGGGTCTCGGCAAATTCCTTCACCGTGCCATCGGAAAGCCGCACGAAGCTGGACTTGCCGACGGCATAGCCCACCGCGCCCTGCGGGCCGGCGGCAACGGCGGAAATCCATTTGCGCGGCACGTTGGCGAGTTCGGTGACGTCCCCGGCTGCCGAAATGCGCAGCACACGGCCATCTTCGCCGCCGCTCAACAGGCTTTCGCTGTAGGGATCGCGAATGCAGGTCAGCAGGCCCTCATGGGCCGCAGTCACCTTGGCGCCGCCCTCCAGCCGGTGAATTTCACCGCTGGCGGTGGCAAAAAACGCGGTTTCCCCCAGAAAGGCGGCGGTGGCGACGTGACCCTCGATATCGTAAGGCGCAACCGTCGGCATCAGACAGAGGCCTCACAGGCCTTGAAGGCGGCTTCAAGCACTGCCGGATCGAGCTCGCGACCGATGAAGACGAGGCGGCTTTCGTGCTTCTCGTCTTCCTTCCACGGGCGCTGGTGATCGCCTTCGATGATCATGTGCACACCCTGCACCACGTACCGATCCGGATCGCCCTTGAAGGCGATGATGCCCTTGAGGCGCAGGATGTTCGGGCCCTGCGTCTGCGTCAGGTTCTGGATCCACGGAAAGAACTTGTCGGCAATCAGTTCGCCGCCGCGCAGCGAAACGGAGCGCACCGTGACGTCATGGATGGCAGAGACATGGCCGTGACCGTGGTCATGATGGTGGTGGTCATGGTCGTGCCCATGCTCATGATCGTGGTGATGGTGGTCGCAATCGGGGCCGCAGACATGGTCCGGATCGTCGTGATCGAGGAAGTGCGGATCGTTGTCCAGCACGCGCTTCAGGTCGAACGCGCCCTGGTTCAGCACCTTGTCCAGCGGCACGCCCGAACGCTCCGCGCGATAGACGCGGGCCGAAGGGTTGATGGCATGGACGATGTCCTCAATGACGTCGGCTTCTTCCTTCGTCACGAGGTCGGTCTTGTTGATGACGACGACATCGGCAAAGGCGATCTGGTCTTCGGCCTCGCGGCTGTCCTTCAGGCGCAGCGGCAGGTGCTTGGCATCGACCAGCGCCACGACCGCATCAAGCTGGCTCTTGGCGCGCACGTCATCGTCCATGAAGAAGGTCTGGGCGACTGGAACCGGATCGGCAAGGCCGGTCGTTTCCACGATGATGCCATCGAAACGGCCCGGACGGCGCATCAGGCCTTCCACGACGCGGATGAGGTCGCCGCGGACCGTGCAGCAGACGCAGCCATTGTTCATTTCGTAGATTTCTTCGTCCGACTCGACGATCAGATCGTTATCGATGCCGATTTCGCCGAACTCATTGACGATCACTGCATATTTCTTGCCGTGGTTCTCGGTCAGGATGCGGTTCAGAAGCGTCGTCTTGCCGGCGCCGAGATAGCCTGTGAGCACGGTAACGGGAATGGGCTTGGCGGTTTGCGCATCGGTCATGGAAAAAACCTCGGAAGAATGGGGCGCACCGGGCGGCGCGCGAAAACTGAAGTCCATATAGGCGCTGGTCGCGCCCGTTTCAAAGGGTTTCGGCAAGAAGCGCGAGGTCGAAGGCATCGACATCGCGCAGAAGTTCGGTGAAGCCTTTCACCGCATGGGCAATCAGCGCCTCACCCTTTTTGGCGGTGGCGGCTGCCGCATTGCCGGCGACGCCCTCGACGTTCAGGTCCCGCATCTTCCAGCCGAAAGCGTGCGGGCCATAGGCGCGCAGGTGGGTGAAACAGGTACAGAATTCGGTTTGCTTCGAGGGGAAGTTCCGGGCGCGGTCCATCCGCACTTTTTCAGGCGCGAGGGCCAGCATCACCGAGGTCTCGATCTCGCCACCGTGGATGCCGATGGCCTTTTCCTCGGGTGAAATCACCCCCTCGGGCAGGCCGAAGCGGGTCCAGCTTGTGGCGACGGCGAGCATGCCAAAGCGCACGCGGGCTTCCGTCGCCACGATGGTCATCAGCGGCGAATTGCCGCCATGGGCGTTCAACATCACCAGCTTGCGCACGCCGCGCGCCGCGAGAAAGCCGGCAATGCCCAGCCATTTCTCCACGGCCTCCGCATAAGCCAGCGTCTTCGTGCCCTCGACATCCATATGCTCGATCGAGTAGCCGACCGGCTCAACCGGCAGAAACGTCACGGAAAGGTCCGGCGGGAGAGCGGTTTTGACGCGCTCTGCAATGCCGGCGGCGATAATCGCATCCGTCTCAAAGGGCAGGTGGGGGCCGTGCTGTTCGTGCGCGCCAAGCGGCAGAACGGCAATGGCGGCTTCATCGATCTCGAGCGTCATGGATTAACGTTTCCCGCAGGGATTTCCGGTAGTTTTCGGCGACAAGGCCGGTATAACGGCGGGACGCTTCGTTTGAAAGCGGGAGAGGTGCCGTGGGCAAGAAAGACAAGCAGGAAAAGGCGCTGCGCAAGCAGGAAAAAGCCCTGCGCAAACGCGAGGAGGCGCTTGCCGAACCGGGAGCGCTTGCCAACAGTCTCGTTCAGGCATCGCGCTCACTGCGCACCGTTCTGTCACGCAATCTGACGGCCACCGGTCTTTATGCCGGCCAGGATGGCGTCATTCTCGCCCTGTTCGAACAGGATGGGCTGACGACCGGCCAGCTTGCGCAGGCGCTGGGGGTGAAGCCTCCCACCATGACGCGCACCATCGGCCGCATGGAGGCGCAGCGCTTTCTCACCCGCCGCGACGATGCCGGCGACGGGCGTCTCAGCAAGGTCTACCTCACCGATCTCGGCCGCAGCGCCGTTTCCGCCATAACGGCCTCCGTCGCGGCCTGTGACCGGCTGGCAGTCACGGGCCTTTCCGGCAAGGAGGTCAAGGTGCTGATCCGGCTCCTGAAGACGGTCGATGCCAACCTCAATCCGGACGGGGTTCCTGCACAGGACGAGGTTTCCGCGGGCTGATGCCGCCATTGCACTCCGCAATTAAATTGTTTAATTTAATTGAAATCGATCGCCCTATGGGAGTAAGGCAGAATCGGTACGGGGGAGGGAGAAGCGCATGGCACAGAAGATCAAATTATCGACCATTGCCGAAAGTCTGGGGCTTTCGACCGCAACCATCTCGCTGGCGCTGCGTGACAGCCCGCTTGTGGCCGCCGATACGCGGGAGCGGATCAAGGAACAGGCCCGCGCCATGGGCTATATCTACAACCGCCGCGCGGCCAGTCTTCGCACCTCGCGTTCGGGCATCATCGGTGTGGTGGTGCATGACATCATGAACCCGTTCTACGGCGAAATCCTCAAGGCCATCGAGGGTGAACTCGACCGCCGCTCGCACACCTTCATCCTTTCCAACCACTATGATTCCGTCGAAAAGCAGCGCAGCTTCATCGAAATGCTGCTGCAGCTTGGCGGCGATGGCGTTATCATGTCGCCTGCCATCGGCACGCCGCCGGAGGATGTGGCACTGGCCGAAAACAACAACATGCCGGCCATTCTGATTGCCCGCTCGATGGAAGGCGGGGACCTTCCGACGTTCCGCGGCGATGACAGCTACGGTATTTCACTGGCCACCAACCACCTCATCAGCCTCGGTCACCGCACCATTGCCATGGTGGGCGGCACGGAGCAGACCTCGACGGGCCGCGACCGTTATCAGGGCTATGTCAACGCGCTGCGCAAGGCAGGCATGGAGGTCGATCCGGCCTTGCGGATTCAGGGGCCGCGCGGCAAGCAGGCCGGTTTCGAGGCGGCCATGGAGTTTCTGTCGCTGCCGCAGAAGCCGACTGCGGCGGTCTGCTGGAACGATCTCGTCGCCATCGGCTTCATGAATGGTATTGCCCGCGCCGGTCTGGTGGCCGGTCGCGATATTTCGGTGACCGGTTACGACGATCTGGAGGAAGCCTCCATCGCCACGCCGGCGCTGACAACCGTATGGAACGGGCAGGAGGAAGTCGGGCGGCTTGCAGCGCGCGCACTTCTGGATAAACTCGGCGGCAGCCACGAGCCTGACGGGTTACACCTGATCAAGCCGGAGATGCGTATTCGCCAGTCCACAGGCCCGGTCACGCCCCGGACCTGAAGCCAGAACACTCCAGAATTCCGAGGGATAGCATGACGGGAAAAACCGCCGTTCTCGTTTACGACACCATTCATGGCCGCATTCTGACGCGGCTCGAAGAAAAGTTCGAACTCATCCGGGTCAGGCGCGGCGCACCGCCGTCAATCGCGCCTGAAGATGCAGAGCGAGTGAAGGGAGCGGCCATTTTCGGCGGTTTCGGCGCCGACTGGATCGACCTTCTGCCCAATCTCGAGATCATTGCCCATTTCGGTGTCGGTTATGATGGTGTCGATTGTGTCGCCGCCGGCAAGCGCGGCATCATCGTCACCAACACGCCGGATGTGCTGAACGACGAGGTGGCGGATTCCGCCGTCGCGCTGCTGCTCAACACCATTCATGAAATTCCGCGCGCCGAACGCTGGTTGCGTTCCGGCAACTGGGCGGAGAAGGGGCTTTGCCCGCTATCGCCCATGTCGATGAAGGGGCGCACGGTCGGTCTTTACGGCCTCGGTCGCATCGGCATCGAGATTGCCCGGCGGCTGGAACCGTTCAAGGTGAAGATCGCCTATCACACCCGCAGCAAGCGCGAGGGGGTGGACTACGCTCATTACCCCACGCTTCTGGCGCTGGCCGAAGCGGTGGATACGCTTATCTGCATCGTTCCCGGTACGCCTGAAACCCACAAGGCCATTAATGCCGAGGTGCTGAAGGCGCTTGGCCCGAACGGCGTGTTCATCAATGTCGGACGTGGAACGTCGGTCGATGAGGATGCGCTGATCGAGGCGTTAAACACGAAGACCATCGCTGCTGCCGGTCTCGACGTGTTCTATCACGAGCCGAAGGTGCCGCAGGGTCTGCTGGATGCGGAAAACGCCGTTCTCTGGCCGCATATCGCATCGGCTACCGTGCCGACACGCGATGCCATGGGCGATCTTGTGGTGGACAATATCATCCGCTGGTTTGCCGAGGGCAAGGCGCTGACGCCGGTGCCGGAAACGCCGGCCCCGGTCTGATCCCTGAAACGGCGCCTGCGGGCGCCGTTTACATCTCGTGCGCGGTCAGCGCGCTTTCGACGCTGCATAGGCGCGCACGGCCTCGCCGAAGGCGGTGAAGAGCTGGTGCGAGGGACCGTCGGTTTCGGCCCAGTATTCCGGGTGCCACTGCACACCGCAGGCGAAAGCCCTGGCATCGATCACGGATACCGCCTCCACCGTGCCATCCGGTGCGGTTGCTTCCACCTGGAGGCGCGGCGCGGTTTCGGCGATAGCCTGACGGTGCAGTGAATTTACCTGGATTTCGCCGGATAGGCCGAGATAGTTGGCGATGCAGGAGCCCTCACGCACGATGACGCTCTGACGAATGGCAAAAGCCTCGTCACGGTCGGAGGTGTCGGGCTTGCGGTGATCCCAGATACCTTCCTTTTCCTGAATTTCGGTTTGCAGCGTGCCGCCCAGCGCCACGTTCAGTTCCTGAATGCCACGGCAGATGGCGAGCATGGGAATGCCCCGTTCGATAGCGCGGCGGATGAGTGGCAGGCTGGTGGCGTCGCGGCCGGGGTCGAAGGGGCCGTCTTCCTCACGGGCTTCCACGCCGTAGAGCGAGGGATGCACATTGCTGACCGAGCCGGACACAAGCAGGCCATCGACGTGATCGAGGATCGCGTCGGCCTCGTTGCCGTCCTCGAAGGCCGGCACGATAAAGGACATGACATCGGCCACCTTCAGGGCGGCCTTGACATACTGGTTCTGCGCGGCGTGCCAGATGACCCCATCCACGATCTTGAGATCGGCGGGAACGGCAACGACGGGTCTGGACATGACGGGGCTCCAATGGGGCGAAAGGGTTGGCTTTGCGTGGCTTCCTAAGCAAGGTTTCATGCCGGTTCGTGGCTTTTGTCAACCGGGTTTGCATATTGGAAGTGGCGGGAAATTTTAGCCAAGAACTGGTTGCGCGCTTGGAACAATATTGCGCTTTGCGCTTGCAAGGCCAGCGCCAAAATGTTTAGTTCCGGCCCACGCAGCGGGGGCGCGAAGACCCCCGGTTTTCAAGCGATTTCTTACCGGGAGGTTTGTTCATGGATCGCCGTTCATTCTTCAAGAAGGCGGGAGCCGCGAGCGCTGGCGCCGTTGCCGCATCCGCTCTGGCCGCGCCTGCCATCGCCCAGGAAAACCCGAAGGTCAACTGGCGCCTGACGTCGTCCTTCCCGAAGGGCCTCGATGCCATTTTCGATGCCGCGACGGAAATCGCCGCCGCTGTTTCGGAAGCCACCGGCGGCAACTTCAACATTCAGGTGTTCTCGGCTGGCGAAATCGTTCCGGCCCTTCAGGCGCTTGACGCCGTGTCGAATGGCACGGTCGAAATGGCCCACACCTGCTCCTATTACTATGTCGGCAAGGACCCGGCCTTTGCCTTCGGCACGGCTGTCCCGTTCGGTCTCAATGCCCGTCTGACGAATTCCTGGTTCTATCAGGCCGGCGGCAACGAGCTGCTGAACGAGTTTCTGGCCAGCTACAACACCTATGCCCTGCCGGCCGGTAACACCGGTGCGCAGATGGGCGGCTGGTTCCGCAAGGAAATCAACACGGTTGACGACCTCAAGGGCCTGAAGATGCGTATCGCCGGCCTGACCGGCAAGGTCGTGGAGAAGCTCGGCGTCATCCCGCAGCAGCTCGCCGGCGGCGACGTCTATCCGGCGCTGGAAAAGGGCACGATCGACGCCACTGAATTCGTCGGCCCCTATGACGACCAGAAGCTCGGCTTCTACAAGGTCGCCAAGTATTACTACTACCCGGCATGGTGGGAAGGTGGCCCGACTGTTCACGCCTTCTTCAACCTTGAAAAGTTCAAGGGCCTGCCGAAGAGCTACCAGCGCATTCTCAGCGATGCCTGCGCCATGGCCAACACGAACATGCTGGCCAAGTATGACCAGCGCAACGCCCATGCGCTGAAGCAGCTCGTGGCCGATGGCGCCGTGCTGCGTCCGTTCAGCCAGGAAATTCTGGAAGCCAGCTTCAACGCTGCCCAGGAAGTCTATGCCGGCATTTCGGCCACCAACGCCAACTTCAAGAAGCTCTATGACAGCCAGCAGGCTCTCAAGCGCGATTCCTATCTCTGGATGCAGCTTGCCGAATACTCTTTCGACACGTTCATGATGCTCCAGCAGCGCGCCGGCAAGCTCTAAGCCTTACGCGTTATCGGATTGCGAAAAGCCCGGCGTTGCAAGACGCCGGGCTTTTCCGTTTTTGGATGTGCTCAGATCAAGAAAAAAACCCGACGCACGAGGCACCGGGGTTTTCCTGTGTTCAGGATTTGAGATCAGGGATTGATCTTGGGCGGGCCGGAAAGGCCGCCGCCAAGGGGCCCAAGCGCTGGCAGGCCGTTTCCGGCGGGCGCCGAGCCTATGCCACCGCCTTGCGGATTGAAGCCGGGTATTTCGATTTTGACGTCGTCAACCGACTTGGTTGACGTGTGATTGGTCTTGTAGTGCATGACCAGTCCCGGGAAGGCGACCACAATGATAATCATCAGGAACTGGATGATGATGAAGGGTACAACGCCGCGATAGATGTCTGCGGTGGCGATGCCGTTGATCATGCGCCCCGATATGGGGTCTTTCCACGCTGCAGCGGGCGCCACCGAACGCAGGAAGAAGAGTGAGAAGCCGAAGGGCGGCGTCAGGAACGACGTTTGCAGGTTCACGGACAGAATGATGCCGAACCAGACCAGATCGATACCCAGCTTGTCGGCCACCGGCACGAGCAACGGTACGATGATGAAGGCAATCTCGAAGTAATCGAGGAAGCAGCCGAGAATGAAGACGATGATCGTGACGACAATCAGGAAACCGTATTCACCGCCAGGCAAGGCCGTCAGCAGGTCTTCAATCCAGATATTGCCGTTGATGCCGTAGAAGGTCAGGCCGAAAATACGTGCGCCGATCATGATCATCATCACGAAGGCGGAAAGCTCCGTCGTCGAGATCAGGGCTGCCTTAAGCGACTGAAAATCGAGGCGCTTGCGGATGAAGGCAATCGCCATTGCGCCCGTGGCTCCCATGGCGCCACCTTCTGTCGGTGTGGCAATGCCAAGAAAGATGGTGCCGAGGACGAGGAAGATCAGTGCCAATGGCGGAATGAGGACGATAATGACCTTCTCGGCGAGCCTTGAGATGAAGGCCTTTTCCATGCCGCGATTGATGAGCGCCACCACATAGGCAATGCCGGCGGCGAGGGTAAGCGAGGCAACGATGCGCCATTCCTCGCTGCCGATGACCTGGAAGACGGTGTGCTGCGAGCCGTAGAACAGCGCCGTGGCAATGACGAGCATGACCAGCAGGGATGTCACGCCCTTGCCGAGTTTGCGGGCCTCCGGCGGCAGCGCGGGCGCCCAGTCGGGGCGCAGCATCGTCGTTGCGAATATGTAGAGGGCGTAGAAAGCAACGATCAGCAGCGACGGATAGAGCGCACCGGCATACATATCGCCAACCGAGCGGCCGACCTGATCGGCCATGACGATCAACACCAGCGAGGGCGGAATGATCTGTGCCAGCGTGCCGGATGCGGCGATGGTGCCGGCGGCCAGAGACGGCTTGTAATTGTAACGCAGCATGATGGGCAGCGAAATCAGGCCCATGGCCATGACCGAAGCCGCGACGACGCCGGTCGTTGCACCGAGAACCGCACCCACCAGAATGACCGCATAGGCAAGGCCACCGCGGACGGGACCGAAAAGCTGACCGATTGTGTCGAGAAGGTCTTCGGCCATGCCTGAGCGCTCGAGGATGAGGCCCATCAGTGTGAAGAACGGCACCGCAAGCAGCGTGTCGTTCGACATGATGCCCCAGATGCGTTCGGGATGCGATTGCAGCAGCGGCCAGAACAGGCGGATCTCCGGCGAAATGGCCGAAAGCTCCACGCCGATGACGAAGTAGATGAGACCGCCGGCGGCCAGCGTGAAGGCGACGGGATAGCCGAACAACAGCATCGCCATCACCGAAACAAACATGATGGGCGCCAGATTATGGGCGATGAGATCGATCATTGTTCCGTTCCCGCAGGCAGGCTGTCGACAGTGTCCGGATCGCGCATCTGTCCGGTCAGGATTGCATAGCGTTTGAAGACTTCCGAAATGGCCTGGAGGCTCAGGAGGCCGAAGCCGAGCACGACGACCAATTTTGCCGGCCACAGGATGAGGCCACTGGCATTGGAAGACATTTCACCGAGCTGGTAGGACTTCCAGAACCATGGCCAGGCGAGGTAGACCATCAGCGTTGTGAAAGGCAGCAGGAATATGATGTGCAGGACAAGATCGATGATGTCGCGCGTCCGCTTGGTCAGTTTCGCAGAGACAATGTCGATGCGCACATGCTTGTTGCGCAGCAGCGCGTAGGCGGTGGCCATCATGAACACCGTTGCATAGAGATACCACTGTAGCTCCAGCCAGGCGTTGGACGAGACATTGAACGCTTTGCGCACGACGGCGTTGGCAGCGCTGATCAGCACGGCGGCCAGAAGAAGCCAAGCCACCGACTTGCCGACCATTTCCGTCACGAAGTCGATCGCACGGCAAAAGGCAAGAATAGGACGCATCATTCCTCACGAATCTGCACGGGCCGGGTGGAAACGTTCCGGCAAGGGCGGGATGGCGCAATGCGATATACCGCCGGTGCGGTGGTTCTGTATGGCTAAGGCAGGTGCGGAGTCAACCGAAGTCCAGCGTTTCCCGCGTAAAACGCCGGGATTTGTGGGTATCCGGTGGTTGCCATTCCCGCAATTTGCACAAATTAACAAAACGCAAAAAAAGAATGTGATGGGTTATCGGTTTAAAGTTTGTGGAAAATCTCCTGAAACGTTTTCGTAACACTAATCAAGGCGCTAAAAAAGGCACCGAGTGGACATGAGAGTCTGCGCGAGAAGGACTGCGAATGGATGGCTGAAGACTCGAAAATCGATGGGGACGGCGAAGGCCTTGCCCTGAGCGGGTCGCTCTACCGGCATCGCTGGCAGCAATTGGCAGGTGCTGTGGTCAGCATCGCTTGCTTTGCCGTCGTCTGGGGCCGGACGCAGTTCACGGCCTTTCTGGTTCTGGCTGTTTGCGGCATGATCATCGGACTGTTACGGTTGGGCATGACGATGGCGCTCGGTCGCTTCGATGTGTCGGTCATCGACGGCACGCGGGCCCGCAGGATCGAGCGGAGCCATATCATCGGTTCTGGCCTGACAGCGGCATTGCTCGGCGGCGGGACGGCCTATGCCATCGTTTCCGGCGTCGATGGCTTCTCCGTCTTCATCTGCATTTCAGTCATCATGGGTCTGCTTGTCGCTGTTGCCGGACGAAGCTACGCGTCGCGTCGCAGTGTCGATGTGCAGACGGCCTTCCTTATCCTGCCGCCGGTCGTTGCTGGGCCGGTGAATGGTGACATCTCCGTCCTCATCATGTGCTTCATGCTTCTGCCGCTTGGCTTCGAGACGCGGGCGATGGCGCGGGGCATTCGCAATGCGCTTGCCCAGAGTGCCGCCGCCGCCGGTCGGCTTTCCGTGCTTGTGGAGCGGTTCAACGCAGCACTCGATACCATGCCGCATGGGCTGATCATGCTTGATGCCAACCGCCGGGTGCAGATCGCCAATAGCCGTGCCCGGGCATTCTTTTCCGGTGCGGGGCTTGAGGGTATCGCCGCTGGTGCGCTGGTTCCGGGATCCATGGAAGAGGAGAGCGCTGGCCAGCAGCAGGCATTCAGCCAGCGGCTGTGTGAATTTCTCGAGGGGGATCTCCAGCGGGTGCAGGTGCCGTTGCCGGGCAAGACCTATTTCGAATTCGACGGTGCCCGCCGTGCCGATGGCGGTGCGGTCGTGATCTTCGAGGATGTCAGTGCGCGGGTGCGGGCCGAGGAGAAAATCCTGCACATGGCCAAATTCGACGCACTGACCGGCCTGCCGAACCGGCATCACTTTGCCGAACAGGTGCGCCTGACGCTGGAGCGTCTGCCCGAAGGGTCTGCCGTCGGCTTTCTTCTTATCGACGTGGATGACCTGAAGAGTGTCAACGACATGCGCGGCCATGCCTTCGGCGACCGTCTGCTGCATGAGATCGGCCGGCGCTTTGCCGCTTTGACGGACGCGGAGACGATTGCGGCGAGGATGATCAGCGATCAGTTCGGTGTCTTCCTGTTTGGCCGCGATGGTGACGAGGCGGCCATGAAGGCGCGCATCTTCAAGTTCCATGCAGCGCTTCAGGGCAATTACATGGTGGGCGAGGCGGTGCTGCCCCTGACCTATAGTGGCGGTTACGTACTTCTGGGCAATCGCGAGTCGGAGACCGAGGAGTGGCAGGTCAAGGCCGATTTGGCGTTGTCCGAAGCCAAAGGCCGGGCGCGCGGGCTATGCGTCGGCTATGCGCGGGAAATGGACGAGCGCTACATCGCCAGTCGCCGCCTCAAGGCGGACCTTCGCCAGACGCTTCTGGATCGTGGTCTGACGACCATGTTTCAACCGATGTATACGCCGGACGGGACACATATCGAATGCTGCGAGGCATTGGTACGCTGGACGCATCCCGAACGCGGGCCGGTCAGTCCCGACGTGTTCATCCGCATGGCCGAGGATATGGGAGTTGTTTCCACCATCACCGCTTTCGTGCTGGAGCAGGCGTGCCGCGAGTGCATGCGCTGGCCGGGACACACCGCCGTGTCCGTCAATCTCTCCGCGCACGACCTGCGCAGCCGGGCGATTGTCGATCTCGTGGCCGAGACGCTGGCGATGACCGGGCTTGCTTCGTCTCGGCTGCATCTCGAAGTTACGGAAAGCTGCCTGATGGACGAGCCGCTGGCGGCGGGCGCGCTTCTGGCGGAACTGCGGACCATGGGGGTGACGATCGCCGTGGACGACTTCGGCACCGGTTTCTCAAGCCTTGCCTATCTCGATACGCTGCCGCTCGATGTCGTGAAGATCGACCGCTCCTTCGTGCGCAACGTCACCAGCGATAGCCGGCGCCTGAAGCTGTTGAAGGGCACGGTCAATCTCGTGCGTGCGCTGGGTCTCAACGTCGTGGTGGAGGGTGTGGAGACGGAGGAGCAACTGGCCGTGATCGTTGAAAGCGGTGCTGCGGATCTCGTGCAGGGCTTCGTGTTCTCCCGACCGCTGCCGCCGGAGCAGGCTCTGGCGCTGATGCAGGGCTCCCCCCTCACTTTGCGGACATGAAAAAGGCGGCGCGCTGGAGCGGCCGCCTTTTTGATTCCGGTCGAACCGATGCGGGTTAGACGCCACCCTTGACGCGGGCAAGGCCAGCGCGGGCCAGCGCGTAATTCGGGTCGAGGCGCACTGCATGCTGATAGGATTTGGCAGCCTTGGCGCGGTCGCCGCGCTGTTCGTAGACAAGCGCCTGATTGGTCCAGGATTCGGCACGGGTGCCATCGAGGGCAATGGCGGTGTTGAAATCGGCAAAGGCGTTTTCGTCGTCGCGCAGCGCGAGATAGGAAATACCGCGGCCATTGTAGGGCTCTGGCGAACTGGACGACAGCGAGATGGCGCGGGAGAAGTCCTCGATTGCCTGCGTGTGCTGGCCGCGCTTCTGGTAGATCAGGCCGCGATTGTGGTAGGCGCGACCGTCCGTCGTGTCGAGCTGGATGGCTTTGTTGAAGTCGTTGAAGGCTTCGACATCGCGACCGGCCTGACGGTAGAGATTGCCGCGCCCGATGAGAGCCACGTCGTAGGACGGGTTGATCTGCAGGGCCGCGCTGTAGTCGGAGAGTGCCTCGGCCTGACGGTTCATGTTGCGATAGACCAGCCCGCGGTTGGCGTAAGCCTGATAGAAGCGCGGGTTGAGCTGCAGGGCGGTGTTGAAATCCGCCAGCGCCTTGCGGAACTCGCCGGCCTTGCCGTAGGCTGAACCACGAACGTTGTAACCTTCGGGATCGGACGGGTTGGAACTGATCACCGACGTCAGCGACGAGATGTTTTCTTGCGAACCCTGCGTGCGGTCGATGCTGATCACGTCGGTCGGGGCCGGCGTCGAGGCGCAGGCGGTCAGCGCGAGGGCCATTGCCAGAGCCGCGCCGGGCATCAGGATGGCCGCGCCGCGACGCTTGCCGCGCATGTTCAGGCGTTCGAGAGCAGAAACAGGATTTGCAGAACCCATCGTCATCAGGCTCGATTCCACATCGTTGGGAGAGCAGGGAAGCGCCACAATGCCGCGACGGACCGCGGAAGCGCAATGAAAAAAAGCGGCGGTGACATAAATCACCCCCGCTTCACATGCCTGTGAATAACGTCGAAAAAACGGCGATTAGCGGGCGCGGGGGCCAGCAACCAGGCCTTCGCGCTGAGCGCGCTTGCGTGCCAGCTTGCGAACGCGACGAACGGCTTCAGCCTTTTCGCGGGCGCGCTTTTCAGACGGCTTTTCGTAGTAGTCGCGCATCTTCATTTCGCGGAAAACGCCTTCGCGCTGAAGCTTCTTCTTCAGAGCGCGGAGAGCCTGATCAACATTATTGTCGCGGACAAGTACCTGCACGTTTATCCCGTTCCTTTAGATCTGGTTGCGGCCGGCGGAATGAGGCGTCGGCACGAAATTAGCCTTCGCGGAGCCGGAACCCTCACGATTGGCCAGCGCATTACCAGATCACATTGGCGAAGTCCATATCCTTGCCGCCGTTTTTGGTCGAAAAATCCCGGCGCTCCGGGCTCTTTCTCATTCAGTCCAGACGTAGAAGGCAACGCTGCGCGGGGGAACTGCCACGGCGCCACCGCCGCGCTTGGGTTGCGTCGTACCATCGAGTGGCTGGTAGTGGCCACCATCCGGCAGAATGAAGCCGCAGGGTTGGTGGCTGCGGTTGAACAGCGTGGCAAGCTTCGAGGGCAGGCCGGTTTCCAGATCCTTCGAGGCGATCAACAGGCTGAAGGCCGAACCGTCGGGATCGTCCCAATCCTCGGGCGTCATTGCTTCTCCGGAGGGCGCAATCCATTCAGCATCGTGGCCGCCTTCATAGAAGCGGGGATCGGAGAGTGTCGGAAAGCGCTTGCGCAGACCGGCGAGGAAGGATGTGTGGGCAATCAGTGCCCCGTCCAGCCGTGACCAGTCCAGCCAGGTGATTTCATTGTCCTGACAATAGGCGTTGTTGTTGCCGCGCTGGCTGCGGCCTGCCTCGTCCCCCATGGTCAGCATGATCGTGCCGCTGGAGACGAACAGTGTCGACAGCAGCGCCATAACATCTGCGCGGCGGCGTTCGAGGATCACCGGATCGGTCGTTTCGCCTTCGGCACCGTTGTTCCAGGAGAGGTTTTCGTTATGGCCGTCGCGGTTCTCTTCGCCATTGGCCTCATTGTGCTTCGTTTCGTGCGAAACGAGGTCCATCAGAGTGAAGCCATCATGGGCGGCGAGGAAGTTCACCGAACGAGTGCTGTTTTCCGGCCGGTTGGAAAACACGTCCGAGGAACCGGCCAGGATGGTGGCGAGCGGTCCTGTCATGTGGCGGTCGCCGCGCCAATAGCGGCGCATACCGTCGCGGGCACGGTCGTTCCATTCGATGAACGGTTCGGGAAAATTGCCGAGCTGATAGCCCCCGGGGCCGATATCCCAGGGCTCGGCAATCAGGATGCGGTCGGCCAGCACGTCGTCGCGGCGAATGGCCTCGATCAATTCGCTGTGCGGATTGAAGCCGGCATGGTTGCGGAACAGGATGGTAGCGAGATCGAAGCGAAAGCCGTCAATGCCGGCGTTCAGCACGAAATGGCGCAGGCTGTCGACGATGAGGCCGCGGATGTAGGGATGGTCGCAGGCCACCGTGTTGCCGCAGCCGGTATCGTTTACCAGCACACCCGGTTGATCGCGCAGGTGGCGGTACAAACAGCAATTATCGATGCCGCGGAAGGAGAGGGTGGGACCGAAATGATCGCTTTCGCCGGTGTGGTTGAAGACGAGATCGAGCAGCACGCCGATGCCGGCTTCATGCAGCGTCGCCACGGTATCGCGCAGTTCCTCGATGCCACCGGGGCAAAGTCGCGGCTCGAGCGGCATGAAGGCCACGGGGTTGTAACCCCAGGCGTTGGTCAGGCCGAGCGGCTGGAGATGGCGTTCATCGATCCACGCGACGATAGGCATGAGTTCGATGGCATCGACGCCGATCTTTTTCAGATGCGCGATGACGGAGGGGTGGGCGAGTGCCGCCACCGTGCCACGCTGTGCTTCCGGCACATCCGGATGCAGCTTGGTGAAGGCCTTGACGGAGACCTCATAGACCAGCCCGCCCGGCTTGAAGAACGGCGCCTGCCGTTCCACGGCACGATCCGCCATCACCACGCATTTCGGCATCAGCGGCGCCGTATCCGCGCCGAAGACAGCGAGCTTCGGATCGTAGACGAAGGACCGGTCGATGGCCGTGGCATAGGGATCGACCAGCAGCTTGGACGGATCGAACCACAGGCCGTTATCGGGGGCGTAATCGCCATCGACCCGGTAACCGTAAAGCGCGCCTTCCTTCACACTCTCCGCAAAACAGCGAAAGATATCGTGTTCGCCCCGCTCCATGGGGATGCGGGCAACCTCGTTGTGCCCCTTCTCATCGAACAGGCACAGGGTTGCGGCGGTCGCGTGATGCGACCACAGCGAAAAGACAGCGCCGTGCTGGGTCAGCTCGACACCCCCTCGGGTGGCAGGAAACGTGGGCACCATGCGGGGTTCCGGGCTCAGGTGATGACGGTCGGTTCAGTGCGACCCGTATGCGAGCGGATGCTGGCGATCTCATCGGCCACCATGATGAGGTCGGCCAGCGCCTCCTGCGTGTCGATACCGTGACGGGCCGGATCGGCCTCGTAGCGCTCGACATAGACGCGCAGGGTTGCGCCGCTGGTGCCGGTGCCTGAAAGGCGGAACACCACGCGCGAGCCGCCTTCGAACAGGATGCGGACGCCCTGCTTCGATGACACGGAGCCATCGACCGGATCGTTATAGGCGAAATCGTCGGCGGCCGCGACCTTCAGCGCGCCGAAAGCGGTGCCTGGAAGCGTGGCGAGCTTGCCGCGCAGTTCGGCCATCAGCGCATCGGCCTTTTCGGTTTCGACGGCCTCATAGTCGTGGCGCGAATAGTAGTTGCGACCATATTCGGCCCAGTGCTTTTCGACGATCGCCTTCACGCTTTCCTTGCGGGCAGCGACGATGTTCAGCCAGAAGAGAACGGCCCAGAGACCGTCCTTCTCGCGCACATGGTTGGAGCCGGTGCCGAAGCTTTCCTCGCCGCAGACGGTCGCAAGGCCGGCATCCAGCAGGTTGCCGAAGAACTTCCAGCCGGTCGGGGTTTCGAAGATGTTGAGCCCGAGCTTTTCAGCCACGCGGTCGGCGGCGGCGCTGGTCGGCATGGAGCGGGCGATGCCGGCAATGCCGTCCTTGTAGCCCGGCGCGAGCTTGGCATTGGCGGCGATGACGGCGAGCGAGTCCGACGGGGTGACGAACATGCCCTTGCCGACGACCATGTTGCGGTCACCGTCGCCATCGGAGGCTGCGCCGAAATCCGGACCCTCAGGGCTCATCACGTCGTCATAGAGTTCCTTGGCGTGAACGAGGTTCGGATCGGGATGATGACCGCCGAAATCGGGCAGTGGCAGGGCATTGCGAACGGAACCTGCCGGTGCGCCGAGGCGCTTTTCGAGGATTTCCACGGCATAGGGGCCGGTGACGGCGGACATCGAGTCGATCACCACCTTGAAGCCGGAACCGATCAGCGCGCGGATTGCGCCGAAATCGAACAGGGTTTCCATCAGAGCGGCGTAATCGGCTACGGAATCGATGACCTCGACCGTCAGGTCGCCAACCGCGAGCGTCCCGATGGTGTCGAGATCGATATCGGCCGTGTCGAGCGTCTTGTAGCTGTCGATGATTTTGGTGCGGGCGAAGATGGCGTCGGTGATCTTTTCCGGAGCCGGGCCGCCATTGCCGATATTGTATTTGATGCCGAAATCTTCATCCGGGCCGCCGGGATTGTGGCTGGCCGACAGGATGATGCCGCCATAAGCGCCGTATTTGCGGATGACGTGGGAGGCGGCGGGCGTCGAGAGAATGCCGCCCTGACCGACCATAACCTTGCCGAAACCATTGGCGGCGGCCATGCGGATCGCCTTCTGGATAACCTCGCGGTTGTAGTAGCGGCCATCGCCGCCGATCACCAGCGTCTTGCCCTCGAAGCCTTCGAGGCTGTCGAAGATCGACTGGATGAAGTTCTCGGCATAGTTTTCCTGGGCGAAAACCGGAACTTTCTTGCGCAGGCCGGAGGTGCCGGGCTTCTGATCCGCATAGGGCTTGGTGGCAACGGTCTTGGTCATGTCTCTCTTACTGGCCTTTCGCAACGAGACTGGAGTAAAGCGCCACATAGGCATCGGCGCTGGCATCCCAGGATACATCGGTCTTCATGCCCTGCTTCTGAACCTTCGTCCAGCTCTTGTGGTCTTCATAGAGCTTGAAGGCACGCCGGTAGGCATAAAGCAGGCTGTTGGTGTCGTTCAGGGTGAACTGGATGCCGGTGGCGGAACCGCTGGTCAGGGCGGCGTGGGTGGCATCGACAACGGTATCGTTCAGGCCGCCGGTGCGGGCGACGACCGGAATGCAGCCATAGCGCAACGCATAGAGCTGCGTCAGGCCGCAGGGTTCGAACCGTGAGGGAATGAGGATGGCATCCGAGCCGGCCTGCATCAGATGCGACAGCGGTTCGTTATAGCCGATGACCACGCCCACACGGCCTGGATGACGGGCGGCGGCATTGAGGAAGGCATGTTCAAGGGCGGCATCGCCGGAGCCGAGAACGGCCAGACGCCCGCCAAGGCGCACCAGTTCATCCACCGTTTCAGCCAGAAGGTCCATGCCCTTCTGCCAGGTGAGGCGGGAGATGACGCAAAACAGCGGCGAGTTGTCGTCGTGCAGGCCGAAGCGGGCGGCGACCGCCTGCCGGTTTGTGGCGCGCTGCGGCAGCGTCTTGAGCGAATAGTTGCGGGCGAGGAACGTGTCCGTTTCCGGGTTCCATACATCAGTATCGATGCCGTTGACGATGCCGTGGACGGAATTGACGCGCGCGCGGATCAGGCCTTCCAGCCCCATCCCGAACTGCGGATAGAGGATTTCCTCCGCATAGGACGGGCTGACGGTGGTGATGGCGGTCGCCGTTTGTAGACCACCCTTCAGAAAGCCGACATCACCGTAATATTCCACGCTTTCCTTGTAGGCATGCGTGGGGAGGCCAAGTGCCGGGAAGATCGCGGGCGAGAACTGGCCCTGAAAAGCGATGTTGTGGATGGTGAGGACGCTTGGAATCTCCGGCTCGTAGGCATAGCGCATATAGACCGGGGTCATCGCGGTCTGCCAGTCATGGGCGTGGACAATCGAGGGTTTCCAGTCCGGCAGACAGCCGGCGGCAATCTTGGCGCCCGCCAGCGAGAACACGGCGAACCGCCGCCAGTTGTCCTCGTAATCCTTGCCCTTCGGATCGATATACGGACCGCCCGGACGGTCGAACAGGTCGGGCACGTCGAGGATCAGCAGGTCGAGCCCCTTGTAGCGGGTCTCCCACAGCGTTCCCTGTTCACCGAGCAGATTGTCGAACTCGTATTTTTTCACGAGACCGGTCACGGCCTTCATCACCTGGGCGTAACCGGGGATGAGCGTTTTCGTCTGCACTCCCTTGGCTGCGAGCGCGAGCGGCAAGGCGCCGGCCACGTCGCCCAGCCCGCCGGTTTTCACCAGCGGGAAGGCTTCGGAAGAAATCGACAGTACCTTCATTCTCAACGCTCCAGCCGGTCGATCATGTTTTGCGTGATGAGGCAGATGCCGCTTTCGGTGCGGCGGAAGCGCTTGGCATCCAGTTCCGGATCTTCACCAACGACAAGCCCTTCGGGAATCTGCACGCCATGATCGATGACGACATTGCGCAGGCGCGCATGCCGACCGACGAAGACGCTGGGCAGCACAACCGCATTTTCCAGACGCGAATAGGAATTGGCCCGCACGCCGGTAAACAGCAGGCTGCGATACAGCGATGAGCCCGAGATGATGCAATCGCCGGAGATCACCGAGGAGACGGCCGAGCCGCGGCGGTTTTCATCGTCATGCACGAACTTGGCCGGCGGGGTGATTTCCGCATAGGTCCAGATCGGCCAGGACTTGTCGTAGATATCGAGTTCCGGCACCACGTCCGTCAGGTCGATATTGGCTTGCCAATAGGCGTCGATGGTGCCGACGTCGCGCCAGTAGGGCGCCTTTTCCAGATGCGAGCGGATGCAGGACGAGGCGAAGCGGTGGGCGACCGCCTTACCGTTCTTGACGATGTAGGGGATGATGTCCTTGCCGAAATCGCGCGATGAGGTCGGGTCGGCGGCATCCCGGCGCAGAAGATCGAGCAGGAACTTGGTGTGGAACACGTAGATGCCCATCGAGGCCAGCGAGTTCTCCGGGTCTCCGGGAATGCCCGGCGGATCGGCTGGCTTTTCGATGAAGTCGGTGATGACGTCATTCTGATCGACGGCCATGACCCCGAAGCCGGTGGCTTCGGCGCGCGGCACTTCCAGGCAGCCGATGGTGACATCGGCGCCAGAATCGACGTGCTGCTGGAGCATCAGCTCGTAGTCCATTTTGTAGATATGGTCGCCGGCGAGGATGACCATATATTCCGGGCCGTAGGGCTCGATGATGTCGAGGTTCTGGTAGACGGCGTCGGCGGTGCCCTCATACCATTGCGTTTCCGAAACGCGCTGGCTGGCGGGCAGAATGTCGAAGCTTTCGTTACGTTCCGGCCGCAGGAAGTTCCAGCCGCGCTGAAGGTGGCGGATGAGCGAGTGCGCCTTGTACTGGGTGGCGACGCCGATGCGGCGGATACCCGAGTTGATGGCGTTGGAAAGGGCAAAATCGATGATGCGCGCCTTGCCGCCGAAATAGACCGCGGGCTTGGCGCGCCGGTCGGTCAATTCCTTGAGGCGGCTGCCGCGACCGCCGGCAAGAACGTAAGCCATCGCGTCACGCGACAGCGGCTGAATGCGTCTTTCCATGGGCGTCCCTCCCGCTTTTCTTGTGGTCAGTCTGTCAGTTTTCCGGTTCCAGCATGATGGTGGCGAGCGGTGGCAGGGTAATGACCGCGCCGCTTGCGCCATCGATGTTGACGACGGCCTCCACACGTCCGCCATTACCCTTGCCGCTACCCCCGTAGATCTCGGCATCGGTGTTGAGAATTTCGCGCCAGCGCCCGCCGGACGGCAGGGGCAGCCAGTAATTCTCCTTGTAGGCGGGCGTGAAATTGCAGATGACCGCAATCGGCTTCTGGCCGGGCGCTTCGCGCAGCCAGGCAAAGACCGAATTGTCGTGGTCATCGACGATGAGCCAGCGGAATCCTTCCGGTTCGCAGTCGCGCTCGTAAAGCGCGGGCTTGGCCCTGTAGGTGAAGTTGAGATCGCGCACCAGCCGGCGCATGCCTTCGTGCAGCGGGTACTGCATCAGGTTCCAGTCCAGCGACCGGGCCTCGCTCCACTCGCTCCATTGCGCGAATTCCTGCCCCATGAACAGAAGTTTCTTGCCGGGATAACCCCACATGAAGCCGTAATAGGCCCGCAGGTTGGCAAATTTCTGCCAGTCGTCGCCGGCCATCTTGGCAATCAGCGATCCCTTGCCATGCACCACTTCGTCATGGCTCAGGGGCAGGACGAAGTTCTCCGCAAAGGCATAGAGCAGGCCGAAGGTGATTTCCTGATGGTGATACTTGCGATAGAGCGGATCGCGCGACAGGTAGCGCAACGTGTCGTGCATGAAGCCCATGTTCCACTTGAAGCCGAAGCCAAGTCCGCCTTCATGCACCGGTTGGGAAACCTTCGGCCAGGAGGTCGATTCCTCGGCGATGGTCATGGCGCCGGCATGGCCGCCATAGACGAACTTGTTCATCTGCTGGAGGAAGCGTACCGCCTCCAGATTTTCGCGTCCGCCATACTCGTTCGGCACCCACTCGCCTTCTTTGCGGGAGTAGTCGAGATAGAGCATCGAGGCCACCGCATCGACTCGCAGGCCATCAACATGGAACTTCTCTGTCCAGTAGAGCGCGTTGTTGATGAGGTAGGACGAGACTTCGTTGCGGCCGAAATTGTAGATTGAGGTCTGCCAGTCCGGGTGGTAGCCCTGCCGCGGGTCCTCGTGTTCGTAAAGGGCTGTGCCATCGAACTTGCGCAGGCCATGGTCGTCGCGCGGGAAGTGGGCGGGCACCCAGTCCAGAATAACGCCGATGCCGACCTTGTGGCAGCCATTGACGAAGCGGGCAAAGCCTTCCGGCTCGCCGAAGCGGGCGCTCGGTGCATAAAGCCCTGTCGTCTGGTAGCCCCAGGAGGGGTCGAAGGGGTGTTCGGAAATCGGCAGGAATTCGATATGGGTGAAGCCCATGTCCACGCAGTAGGGGATCAGCCGTTCGGCCAGTTCATCCCAGGTGAGGAAGCCGCCGGCGGCATTGCGCTGCCAGGAGCCCGGATGCACCTCGTAGATCGAGATGGGCTGGCGCCGCTGATCCGCCTTGGCCCAGAAGGCCATATGCGCGTCGTCTTCCCATTCCTGCTCGAGCTCGGCGGCAACGACCGAGGCCGTGGCGGGACGAAGTTCGCTGCGGCGGGCATAGGGGTCGGCCTTGAGCGGCAGGACATTGCCATCGACGCCGATGATCTCGAACTTGTAGGCCGCGCCGACCGGAACGTCGGGCGCGAAGATTTCCCAGATGCCGGTGTCGATCCGGAGCCGCATGACATGGGTACGGCCGTCCCAGTGGTTGAAATCGCCGACGACGGAGACGCGTTTTGCATTGGGCGCCCAGACGGCAAAGTGTACGCCATCGACACCCTGATGCTTCATCGGATGCGCGCCCATCTTGTCGAACAGGCGCAGATGCGATCCCTGGCGGACGAAATAGTCGTCCATCGGGCCGAGAACCGGCCAGAAACTGTAGGGGTCGGTCACCGCCCATTCGGTGTCGCCACGCCGGGCGCGGTAACGCACGGGCTGCTGCGTTGTGGCGGCCACCGCGCCGGCAAAGAAGCCGGCGGGGTGGAGGCACTCCAGTTCGCCGATCGCGGTGCCATCCAGTGCCTGAGCCGTGACGGCCTCTGCGCCGGGAATGAAGCAGCGCGCATCGAACCCTTCCCCGACATCATGAAGGCCGAGGAGGGAGAAGGGATCGGCATGCGTGCCACCGATAATGTCCTCGATCTCGCTTTGGGCAATTTTGGCGGCCTTGCGGGCCGGATCGAGGCTTTTCGGTGGTTTTTTCATCAAGCTCTCCAGATGTCCTGAGCATATTGCCGAATGGTGCGGTCCGAAGAGAACCAACCCATTCGAGCGGTATTGAGCACCGCCTTGGTGTACCACGTCGGCTGGTCGGTCCACAGTGCGTCAACTTCGCGCTGCGCCTTGGCGTAGGCATCGAAGTCGGCGGCGACCATGAACCAGTCGTGGTTATAGATGCCGTCGATGAGGCTCGAATAGCGTCCGCGGTCATCGGGCGAGAAGACACCCGAAGCGATGGCCGACAGCGCCTGGCTCAGCTCGCGGGAGCCCTCGATCGTGGCACGCGGGTTGCGGCCCTCGGAGCGCGCGCGCGTCACCTCATCGGCGGTCAGGCCGAAGATGATGATGTTTTCAGCCCCGACATGCTCGCGCATTTCAACGTTTGCACCATCCAGCGTGCCGATGGTCAATGCACCGTTCAGGCCGAACTTCATGTTGCCCGTCCCGGAGGCTTCCATGCCGGCAGTCGAAATCTGTTCGGAGAGATCGGCAGCGGGCACCATCACTTCGGCCAGCGAGACGTTGTAGTTCGGTATGAAGACCACCTTCAGAAGGCCGCGCACCGCCGGGTCGTTGTTGATGACGCGGGCGACATCGTTGGCCAGCTTGATGATGAGCTTGGCGTTATGATAGCTCGGCGCCGCCTTGCCGGCGAAGAATTTGACACGCGGCACCCAGTCCAGTTCCGGATGCGAACGGATCTGGTCGTAAAGGGCGACGGCTTCGATGATATTGAGGAGCTGGCGCTTGTATTCGTGGATACGCTTGATCTGAATATCGAACAGCGCGGAGGGATCGACGCGGATGCCCATGCGCTCGTAAACGAGGTTGGCGAGCGCCACCTTGTTCGTGCGCTTCACGGCAGAAAACTTCTCGCGGAAGCCGGCATCCTGCGCGAAGGGATCCAGTGCCGTCAGCTTTTCGGCATCGTCAAGGAAGTCGTCGCCAATGGTTTCGCGCAGCAGGCCGGTCAGGCCCGGATTGCACTGCTGAAGCCAGCGGCGGGGCGTAATGCCGTTGGTCTTGTTGTTGATGCGATCCGGATAAAGCTTGTGAAGGTCGGAGAAGACCGTTTCCTTCATCAGTTCCGTATGCAGCGCCGAAACACCATTGATGGAGTGCGAGCCGATAAAGGCGAGGTTACCCATGCGCACGCGGCGGTCGCCGCTTTCATCGATCAGCGAGATGTGACGGATTTCGTTGTCAGAGAAATACTTCTCCTTGCGGGCTTCCAGCAGCGCCTTGGCGTTGATCGCATAGACGATCTGCATATGGCGCGGCAACATGCGTTCGATGAGCGGCACCGGCCAGCTTTCAAGCGCTTCGGGCAGCAGCGTGTGGTTGGTGTAGGAGAAGGTCTTGCGGGTGATTTCCCAGGCCGGGTCGAAATCGAAGCCGTGAACGTCGATCAGCAGACGCATCAGTTCGGCGATGGAGATGGCCGGATGGGTGTCGTTAAGCTGGATGGATACCTTGTCCGGCAGGTTGGTGAAATCCGGATACTGCTGGAGATGGCGGCGCAGAATGTCCTGCAACGAGGCGGATGAGAAGAAGAACTCCTGACGCAGGCGCAGTTCCTGACCGGCGGGCGTTGCGTCAGCCGGGTAGAGAACGCGGGTTAGCGATTCCGCCTTGTTGCTTTCGCGCAGTGCGCCGATGTGGTCACCGGCGTTGAAGGCGTCGAGCAGGATCGGGTCGATGGGGCGGGCCGACCAAAGGCGCAGCGTGTTGACACGCTTGGCCTTCCAGCCGACGACCGGGGTGTCGTAGGCGGTGGCGATGACGCGCTCAGCAGGCTTCCAGAGATAACGCGGCTTGTCGTCGGGGCCGTTGACGGTTTCCACCGCGCCGCCGAAGCCGACCTCATAGGAGGCCTCGCGCCGTTCGAATTCCCAAGGGTTGCCGTGGGCAAGCCAGGTTTCCGGCAGTTCCACCTGCCAGCCATCGGCCATCTGCTGGCGAAACAGGCCGTGGACATAGCGGATGCCATAGCCATAGGCGGGGATGTCCACGGTCGCCATGGATTCCATGAAACAAGCGGCCAGACGGCCGAGACCACCGTTGCCCAATGCGGCATCGGGTTCCAGACCGGCGATGACGTTAAGATCGACGCCCAGCGATTCCAGCGCCTGCCGGATCGCATCGACCAGTTGCAGGTTCGACATGGCGTCGCGCATCAGGCGGCCGATGAGGAATTCGAGCGAAAGATAATAGACGCGCTTTGCACCGGAATCGTAGACGCCGCGGGTGGATTCCATCCAGCGGTCGATGATCCGGTCGCGGATAACCAGAATGGTCGCGGTCAGCCAGTCATGGGGCTTGGCGACGATGACGTCCTTGCCGATGCGATACGTCAGGCGTTCAATGATTTCGGAGGCGAGAATTTCCGGCGTCGAGACGCGGGGCGTGGGAAGCGGAAGATCGGCTGTGGACGGTTTCTTGGTCATGGGATCCCCGGAGGTTTTTCGGTCTAAGCCATTGATTCTGTCAATCTGCTGCGCGATTTGCGAAGGCAGTTTACGCACCCTTACAGTGCAGTTGCAACACAGTAATTGCATTCCGCCGAAATTGGCCTAGGTCGAGCGAGTATTTTGTTTATCTATATGATTTTATTTTGTATTTTTAAATTTTCTTTGGGTTTTAAACGTGGCCAAAGTTGCGCTGCGACCAAAGCGCAAGGCACGCGAACGGCGCCCATAAGGCGCCGTCGCGATATATCGGGAATGCCTTCAAAAAGGGCAGGCCGTGGCTGCCTCAGTTGGTCAGGCGGGTCATGGCCTGGGTCGCCTTCATGCCGATCGTCTTGAAGTTATCATTCAGTTCGGCGGCATTCTTGGCGGACATGTAATGCGACGCGGTTGTGGCGCAATATTTCAGCAGGTCGTTGGCGCGGGTGGTGGCCACCATGAAACCGATGGTGAATACCTCGATACCGGCGTCGCGCGCATGATCGCACTGAACCTTGGTGGAAGTGTCCGAGCTGCTCGAGTTATTGTCACCGTCAGTCATGAAGATGATGTATTTGGTGGGTACGCCGCCATTTTTCTGCTTGTGTGCGGTGTTCTCGGTACCAGACGAGACTTTCTGCACGGCTTTCTGGAATGAGGCCGTCGAGTTGGTGCCGCCCGATGCCACAAGAGCGTTGGTCGTGTTCTTCACCGTCGTCGTGCCCCATTCCAGATCAGTACCCTTTTCCATCGATGAGGCGAAGGTCGAAACGCCTGTTCGGACGAACTGGGCATTTTTGTCGGCTGTCGTCAGTTGCCCCATCAGGCCAGCGACGGCGGTTTTCAGAGCGTCGATTTTCAGAATGTAGTTTGTTTCGCTCCGGTAGCAGGTCCTCTGCACATATTGCCTACCGGAATAGTAGGAGCAGTCGTAGGCGACACTCTTGGTCGGATTGTCAGGATCGACCGCATCAGTGTTTTCCCCCATCGAGCCGGACTTGTCGAGTATCAGGTACATGGAGATCGGATTGCTTTTCATCTCCTGGGAGGCGTAGGCCTCGCTATTCACGACCACGTTCTGGGAGGTCATGTTCAGCAGCGACAGGAAGGGCGAAAGCGGCACCGAATAGGTTGTGGTGACATTGACACGGAAGGATTTCGCACCATCTGCGGATGTCGTCTCCGTGATGGCGGTGCTGGTTGTCGGCGGCACATAGCTCGAGCCGCTGCTTTGCGCTTCGCTGGCAATCTGACCGGTTACGAAGTCTTCGACAAGCAGGACCGCGTCATTGCGGGTAACGCCCTTGTTGGCCATACCGGAGGCAGCCGCGAGCGCTGCGGAATCCGCTGCGTTCTGAAGGTTGGCCTTCGTGGACATCATGCTGCTGAGATCGATACCGACGCCAATGGCGACGATGCCCACCGGAAGGGTGAGCGCAGTCATGATTGCAAAATTGCCGCGCTTGTCCCTAAACATCCGGGACATGCGAGGCTTCAGTCTCCATTCGATGAACATCATGATCATCCAGAGTTAAAGTGAGCCTATGCAAAAAATATAGGGTCAGAATCTGGAGAAGCCCTTAAACGGACATTTCGCATTTTAGGGATCGTTCAGTTTTTCACCGGAACGACGTCCACACCCTGCCGGGTCGAGTGACTTCCGTAGCTCTTCAGCACACCGATGACCGGCGCCACGTCGGAATAATCGCGGCCATAGGCCACGACGATATGGTCTGTGCCGGCCACAATATTGTTCGTCGGGTCAAGTTCGATATAGCCGAGGCTTTCACCGCACCACACCCGCACCCAGGCGTGCATGGCGTCCGCGCCTTCCAGCCGTTCCTTGCCCGGTGGCGGAATGGTGCGCAGGAAGCCGCTGACATAGCCCGAAGGTATGCCGAGGCTGCGAAGCGCCACGATCATCACATGGCTGAAATCCTGGCAGACGCCGCGCTTCATCTTGAACGCTTCCTGCGGCGTGGAATCGACGGTTGTCGCTTCCGGATCGTATTTGAAGTCGGTGTACACGCTTTTGCAGATATCGAAGGCTGCTTCGCGCACCGTCATGCCCGGCTTGACGATGGAGCGGGCATAGGCGGCAATTTCTGCGTTGTCGGCGAGCCGCGGGCTGGGACCGGCCAGATGATGCGGAGAATCCCCGCCCATCGACCACACCGCTTCCAGTTCCTCCTGCAGTTTGCCGACAAGCGGCGAGAAATCCGCTACCGGCTCGACCTGATCGACCTGCACGCGCGCCTGCATCCGGATTTCGAGCGTGCCATGCTGCGAGCGATACATGATGGCGGTGGTGGGGTTGCCGAAGAAATCAGTCAGCGACGACTTCTCATCGGGTTCGGGCGAGACCTTCACCGATCCGGCAATCAGCCGCTGGCGACCGGGAATGGATAGCGGCAGCACGCGCAGGATGTGGCGTGCCCCGGAAGCCGGCGTGTCGTAATCGTAACCGATGGTGAGCGCGATGTCGTAAAGCATGGGTTCGGATCAGCTCAGATAGGTTTGCGCCAGAATGTCGGACAGATGTTCGAGATCCTGTTCGAGCTGCCGGTAGACGGCGGCATTCATCGCATCGGGGGTCATGACGGCGAGGTTCGCCTGCATGCGCATGGCTTCACGGTAGAAGGGCGACATCTGGCCGTTGACGAAGGCTTGGGGCAGTTGCTCCACCTCCTGCCGGATTTCGTTCATCTGAAACAGGATCGAGCGCGGGTTGAGCGGGTCGAGCGCGAGAAGGTCGGTCACAGTCAGCCGGGCGGTCGAGACATTGTAGCGGCGACGATGGGTCATGACGCTGTCGCCGATTTCCAGCAGCATGTCGAGCGCGCCGTCCGGCGTATCCTCCTGCGACATATGGCCGAGCAGGCGGGTCATATGCAGGCCGCGTTCCAGCATGCGGCCGATGGTCAGGAAGCGCCAGCCGGTGAACCGGTACATGTTTTCGTGCACCAGACCGGCAAAACCCGCCAGCTTGCGCAGCAGAATGGTCATGGCATGCGAGGCGTCGTCGCCCGGCTGCACCTTCTCGTGGAAGCGACGGGCGGTCTTGGCCAGATCGTTCAGCGCCAGCCAGCCATCGGGCGAGAAACGGTCGCGAATGTTCGAGGCGGAATAGACGGCGCTGTCGATGTTGCCGAGCAGGCTGGCCGGCACGCCTTCCTTGCTGTCGATATCGACATCGGCGAGATAGGCCGAGACGTAGGCCAGCAGCGGCTGCGTGGGATCGGCGTTTTCCGCAAAGCGCGCGTGCCAGGCACGCAGGATGCGCAGAGCCCCTTCGGCGCGTTCGATATAACGGCCCAGCCAGAACAGGTTGTCGGCGGCCCGGCTCGGCAGGGCGCCGGGCAGGTTGCGGGCAAATTCCTGTTCCGGCGGCAGAAGCGTCGTCACCTCGACCGGCTTGTTCGAGACAATCCAGACATCGGCGGCCATGCCGCCCGACTGCATGGCAATGGCCGCGACATTGTTGCCCGCGCCGATGCGTGCGAAGCCGCCGGGCATGATCTGCCAGCCCTCCGCCGTGCGGGCCGCGAAGACGCGCAGCGACATCGGGCGCGGCGTCAGCTTGCCATCGATGAAGGCGGGGGTCGTGGACAGTGTGACAGCTTCCTGACCGACGAGGCGTGCGCCATCCGTTGCCAGCCACTCGGTCATCGAGGTCTTGGCGTTCTTGCGCAATGCCGAACCGAGCACGGACTGGCCGTGATCGTCGAAGAAGGGCAGGCAGGAATAGGCCGGGCCGATGACCATGCGGTCGATGTTGCGTGTCACATGCTCGCGCTCGGCCGGCTGGCCGCACCACCAGGTGGCAATCGACGGCAGCTTCAGTTCCTCACCCAGCAGCTTGCGACAAAGCGTCGGCAGGAAGGCGAGAAGGGCGCGGGTTTCGAGAATGCCGGAGCCCAGCGCATTGACCATGGTGACATTGCCGGCGCGGACGGCCTGGGTGAGGCCCGGCGTGCCGATATGCGAATTCTGGTTCAGTTCCAGCGGGTCGGAATAGGCCGCATCCAGACGGCGCCACAGCACGCTGACCGGCTTGAGGCCGGACACGGTACGTACCATCACGCGGTTGTTGACCACCGCCAGATCTTCGCCTTCCAGCAGCATGAAGCCGAGATAGCGGGCGATATAGGCGTGTTCGAAATAGGTTTCGTTGGCAGGGCCGGGGGTCAGAACGGCGATGCGGTCGTCGGCGGTCTTCTTGCAGGCCTGAAGCGCGTTGCGGAAAGCACCGAAGAACGAGGCGAGGCGGTGCACATGGCTTTCGGCATAGATGTCGGAAAAGGCGCGGGCCGTCGCCACGCGGTTTTCCAGCGCAAAACCGGCGCCCGAGGGCGCCTGCGTGCGGTCTGCCAGCACCCACCAGTTCCCGTCTGGTCCGCGACCGATTTCGAAGGAACAGAAGTGCAGGTAGTGGCCGCCGGGCGGGGCGACGCCCACCAGCGGACGCAGGAATTCCGGGTTGGAAGCAATCAGCGCCGGGGGAATGAAACCCTCGCGCACCAGATCGTTGGCGCCATAGATATCGGCCACCACGGTTTCCAGAAGCTCGGCGCGCTGCTTGAGCCCCTCGGCCAGCGCTTCCCATTCCTTTTCGGCAATGAGAACAGGCACATGGCTGATGGGCCAGGGGCGTTCGGCGCTGCCTTGCGCGCCATAGGCCCGGTAGAACACGCCGGCATCACGCAGATAGCGGTCGGCACGGGCGAAGCGTTCGCCGCGCTCATGCGCCGTCATGCGCTCCAGTGCGGCCAGCATGGCCTGCCAGACCGGGCGCACATTGCCGGCCGTATCCAGCATTTCGTCGGCAATGCCCGGAATGGCGCGATAGCTCAGTCCCGCGCTGGCCTCCGGCGGCGGGATCTTGGCTTCGGTCTTGCGTTCGGTGGCCGGTACTTTCGCCATCGTTTATCAGAATCCTTGCGGCCTTCGCAGATCGAGGGTCAGCGGGAATTCTTCCGCAGTGCGCTCGGGCCGCAGGATATAGCCGCCCGCCGTATGTCCCCAGGGTTCGAATCGCGCCAGCCGTCGTGCCTCGGCTTCATTGCCGTTGACCGGGTAGGTCTCATAGTTGCGCCCGCCCGGATGGGCAACATGATAGATGCACCCACCGATGGAACGGTTCGACCATGTGTCATAAATGTCGAAGGTCAGCGGCGTGTTGACCGGCAGGACCGGATGCAGGCCGGAGGCCGGCTGCCATGCCTTGTATCGCACGCCGGCCACCGCAATGCCGGAGGTCGGCGTCTGCGTAAGCGGCACGGCCCGACCGTTGCAGGCCACCTTGTAACGATCCGGGTTGGAGGTCTCCAGCTTGACCTGCAGGCGTTCCACCGAGGAATCGACATAGCGCACGGTGCCGCCGATGGCACCCTGTTCGCCCATGACGTGCCAGGGTTCGAGCGCCTGACGAAGTTCGAGACGGGAGTTTTCGTATTCGACCTCGCCGCAGAAGGGGAAGCGGAATTCGAGCTGGGCCGCGAACCATTCCGGGCGGAAATCGAATCCGTGGTCACGCAGGTCGGCGAGCACGTCGAGGAAATCGGTCCAGACATAATGCGGCAGCATGAAACGGTCATGCAGCGCCGTGCCCCAGCGAACGAAATTGCCGCCGATCGGGTTCTTCCAGAAGCGGGCGATGAGCGCGCGAACGAGAAGCTGCTGGGCGAGCGACATGCGGGCATTCGGGGGCATTTCGAAGCCGCGGAACTCGACAAGGCCAAGGCGTCCGGTCGGGCCATCCGGCGAGAACAGCTTGTCGATGCAGATTTCCGAGCGGTGGGTGTTGCCGGTGACGTCGATCAGCAGATTCCGGAACAGGCGGTCTACCAGCCACGGCAGGGGCGGCAGAAGGCCGTGACCGGGCATCGGGATTTGCGCCAGTGCGATCTCCAGCTCGTAGAGGCTGTCGTGGCGGGCCTCATCGATGCGCGGCGCCTGACTGGTCGGGCCGATGAACATGCCCGAGAACAGATAGGAGAGCGAGGGGTGACGCTGCCAGTGCAGCACAAGGCTCTTCAGCAGATCGGGCCGGCGCAGGAAGGGGCTGTCATTGGTGTTGGCGCCGCCGACCACCACATGGTTGCCACCGCCAGTGCCGGTGTGGCGACCGTCGATCATGAACTTGTCGGTGCCGAGCCGCGACTGGCGCGCTTCCTCATAGACCGTCGAGGTGATGTCCACGCATTCCTGCCAGTTTGAGGCGGGATGAACGTTGACTTCGATGACGCCCGGATCGGGCGCGACGCGGATGACGTTCAGGCGCTCGTCGTGCGGAGGCGTGTAGCCTTCGATGTGAACCGGCAGGCCAAGGGCGGCAGCGGCGCGCTCGGTGGAGGCGATGAGGTCGAGATATTCCTCAAGGGCTGCTGTCGGCGGCATGAACACGCACAGCCGGCCATCGCGTACTTCCACGGAAATGGCGGTGCGCACGCGCCCGCCGATTTCTTCGTAGGACTGGCCGAGCGAGCGCTGTTGCGGCGTATCCGCCTGGAACGAGTGCGCCGGCATGACGCGGCCCTGCTCGGTCGAGAAATCAGGCAGTGGCGGCTTTTCCACGGTCGGATCGACCGGGTTGATGTAGGGATACCAGGACGGCGAGATATAGGGCAGCGCGTTCAGCGGCAGGCGGAAGCCGACCGGGCTGTCGCCGGGAATGAGATAGAGGCGTCCGCGGCGGGTACGCCACATTTCGCTGACCCAGGTGCGGCCCGATGCGCGGTTCTGCCATGCCTGCACCGGCAGCACGTAGCCGGCAGGCTGGGTCAAGCCGTTTGAAAACACCTTGGCAATGCGATTGCGCTCTTCCGGGTCCTTGAGCTTGGAATTGGCCGGATCGACATTCTCCGGCAGGTTGGCTTCGCGGATGATCCATTCCGCAGGATCTTCGTAGGCCGCGACGACATTGGCGACGTCGAGATCGAGCTCGACCGCGACGGCCTGAAGCAGACGTGAAGCATCCTCGTGGGTGACGCCATGATCCCGGGCTTCGGTGGCGATCAGGTCCGGATTGCTCCAGACTGGCAGGCCGTCCTTGCGCCAGTAGAGCGAAAAGGTCCAGCGCGGCAGGGATTCACCCGGATACCACTTGCCCTGACCGTAATGCAGGAAGCCGCCGGGGGCGAATTTCTCGCGCAGGCGGCGGATCAGCACATCGGCGCGATCACGCTTGGTTGGGCCGACGGCGGCGGTGTTCCACTCCTCCGACTGAAAGTCGTCGATGGATACGAACGTCGGTTCACCGCCCATCGTCAGGCGCACGTCCTCGGCTTTCAGAACCCGGTCCACTTCCTCGCCGAGTTCGTTCAGCGCGTCCCAGCTTTCGTCGTTGAACGGCTTGGTGATGCGCGGATGTTCCGAAACGCGGTTCACCTGCATGTCGAAGTCGAATTCGGTTTCGGCCTTGCCGAAATAGCCGCCGGAAATTGGCGCTGCATTCTTGTAGTGCGGGGTTGCGGCGAGCGGAATGTGGCTTTCGCCGGTCAAAAGGCCGGAGGTGGGGTCGAGGCCGACCCAACCGGCGCCTGGCAGGTAGACTTCCGCCCAGGCGTGCAGGTCGGTGAAGTCCACCTCTGTGCCAGAGGGGCCGTCCAGCGCCTTGAGGTCGGGCGCGAGCTGGATGAGGTAGCCCGACACGAAACGGGTGGCAAAGCCCAGGCGGCGCAGCAGGTTGACGAGAAGCCAGCTTGTATCGCGGCACGAACCCTTCTTTGCCTTCAGGGTTTCCTCGGGTGTCTGGACACCCGGCTCCAGGCGGATGACGTAGCCAATATCCTGTTGCAGACGGGCGTTGAGGCCGACCACCATGTCGATGGTGACCTGCCCCGGCGTCTTGTCGATGGACTTGTAATAGGCTTCGAACAGTGGGCCGGCGATCTCGGCCTTGCGGTAGATCGAAAGGTCCTCGATCAGCGTTTCCGGATAGGTGAAGGGCCATTTGGTGGCCTCTTCCTCGACGAAGAAGTCGAACGGATTATAGACCGTCATGTCGGCGACGAGGTCGACCTCGATCTTGAACTCGGTCACCGGCTCGGGAAACACGTATCGGGCGAGATAGTTGCCGTAGGGGTCTTGCTGAAGATTGACGAAGTGGTTGGCGGGCGTGATCTTCAGGGCGTGCGAGAGAACTTTGGTCTTGGAGTGGGCGGCGGGTTTCAGCCGTATGATTTGCGGGCCGAGCTGGACGGGGTTGTCGTATTTGTAGTGGGTGAGGTGATAGATGCTGGCTTTGATTGACATGCTGCCCCGTGCCTGAACCCTTACGCGCCCGGAATGGTCGCGTGAAACAAATGCCGCAATCTTGGGCAATGCTTTGGAATAAAGCAAGTGCCAATCGGCAATATCCAAGCCGTTGATTTCTGCCGTAAAGTCTTGCCAGACGGGCCTTCTGGCGGGAGCCGCCACGTATGGAGAAACGTGGCGGCCTCCGGCTTTCAGACCGTTTCTGCTTCCGGCGAAGGGCAAGTTCGCTGCCCGGGTTGCCCACGGGCGAAGAAGCACCGGCCATCAGCCGGATCGGGGTTTGCCCGGGGAAGCGGCCTTATTGCGGCGCCTTCAGATAGGCGATGAGGTCGGCGATTTCCTCGGGCGTCTTGAGACCGGCGAAGGCCATGGTCGTGCCCTTCACCAGATCCTTCGGCTTTGGCAGGTACTCGGCAAGGCGTGCCTCATCCCAGACCTTGCCGTCGGCGCCGAATTCGGTCATCGCCTTCGAATACTTGAAGCCCTCATAGGTTGCGACCGGACGGCCAACAACGGTGCCGAGATAGGGGCCGACCTTGTTTTTCGGTTCCGTTGCCGTATGGCAGGCGGAACAGTTCTTCTTGAAAACCGCAGCGCCCTTTGCGGCGTCGCCATCGGCGTGCGCGGCTGTGGCGGAGGCGATGAGCGCGAGAAGCGCGAGCATTTTTTTCACGGGCAATTCCTCATTCCGTTGCTGTTGATGCGGACCGGTCTCCCGGCCCGCAAAACCTTGATCGCCGGGATCAGGGCTTCTTGTGCTCGGAATGATCACCCATGCCTTCCTCTGCCTTCGGCTTCTGGACGACGAATTCGACATCGACGGAGCCGGCCTTTTCGAAGGTCAGCTTGGCCTTGATCTTTTCGCCTTCCACGAAGGGCTGCGGAATGTTCATGAACATGACGTGCAGGCCGCCCGGCTTCAGTTCGACCGTCTGGCCGGCGGGAATGGCAATGCCGCCTTCGACTTCGCGCATCTTCATGACGTCGTTCTCGACCTTCATTTCATGAAGCTGCACCATGGGCGCGCGGTCGGTGCTGACGGAAACGAGGCGATCGTCCGTCTTGCCCTCGTTGGTGACCTTCAGGTAGCCGCCGCCAACGGTCGCGCCGGCAACGGTCGGCTTGGCCCACGGGTGACCGATTTCCAACTCGCCGACGGTGAAGCCATGGGCGAATGCGGTGGAGATGCCGGCGACGGTGATGAGAGCAGCGGCGAGGCTGTGCTTCAGGAAATGGTTCATCTTGGTTTTCCTCACGAATGATGGGCCGGCTGCGGGCTTGCTTTTGCGCCCTTGGCGGTTCCGGCTTTTTCCTTGAATGCGGCGCTTGCCCGGTTTTCCGGCGCGCCGTTCGGTTTTCAGGCGTGGGAAACGGATGGTGGTCCGCGCGGCGCGGAGGTCAGGCGAAAGGGTGTGATGAGCCCGCGCGTCAGGCTTTGCGGCAGCAGCGTTTCCGCAAGACGCAGTGGGGGAACCGCCAGCGAGGGGGGAGGCGGCAGCAGCGTCGAAGCGGAAAGCAGACAGGCTTCGCAACGACCGTGGTCGTGCATCGGGCCCTTGTCGCCATCGAGATTGGCGATGTCGCACAGGAAAGGCAGTGTTCCGTCCGGCAGCACATAGGCCGAGAATTCCGCGGCCGGCACGGTGGTGAACACTTGCGGAGGCTTGTGGGCAAACCCGACCAGAATCAGGGCGAGCGCGCAGAGAATGCGCGTCCAGCGGCTGATCTGTCGTTTGCGGTTGGCCATTTCGTCTCCCTTTCGCCTCCTGTTTTAAGCGGGACTTTCACGAAAAACAATCACGCGCGGCATTCTGTCTCAATCGCGCGGCTGCTTTGCCTGTCGCGGTGGCTTGCGTCGTGGTAATTCTCAGGGAAGACGATTTGCGGAGAGCAGCATGCGGGCAATGGTACTCACGGCGCAAGGCGCACCGCTTCAACCGGTCGAGCGGCCAGACCCCGTGCCGGGCGCGGGGGAAATTCGCGTGCGGGTCGAGGCCTGCGCCGTCTGCCGCACGGACCTGCATGTGGTTGATGGCGACCTGCCGGACCCGCACCTGCCGCTGGTGCCCGGCCATGAGATCGTCGGCATTGTCGAGGCGCTGGGTGACGGCGTGACCGCGCACGCCATCGGTGAACGGGTCGGCATTCCCTGGCTCGGCGGCACCTGCGGTTGCTGTTCCTATTGCGAAAGCGACCGCGAGAACCTGTGTGACGAACCGGTCTTCACCGGTTACACCCGTGATGGCGGCTTTGCGACGCATGTGGTGGCGCGGGCCGATTATGCCTTTGCCCTCGATGGTTTCGACGATCCCGTTGCTGCGGCCCCGCTGATGTGCGCGGGGCTGATCGGCTGGCGCTCGCTGAAGATGGCAGGGCCAGCGCAGCGCATTGGCATTTACGGTTTCGGCGCGGCCGCCCATATCATCGCGCAGGTGTGCCGCTATCAGGGACGCGAGGTCTATGCCTTCACCCGCGATGGCGACGAAGCGGCGCAGGCGATGGCACGTTCGCTTGGCGCGGTCTGGGCTGGCGGCTCATTTGAAACGCCGCCGGTGGCGCTCGATGCCGCGATCATCTTCGCACCGGTCGGCGAACTCGTTCCGGCGGCTCTCAAGGCGGTGGCCAAGGGCGGGCGCGTGGTGTGCGGCGGCATTTACATGAGCGACATTCCGCAGTTCCCATACCGGCTGCTGTGGGAAGAACGGCAGGTACTCTCCGTCGCGAACCTCACGCGGGCCGATGCAGTCGAGTTCCTGGCACTGGCGCCGGTGGCCGGAGTCAGGACGACGACGACCGTTTACCCGCTTGAACGTGCCAATGAGGCGCTGGCCGATCTGCGGGCCGGGCGTTTTCAGGGTGCGGCGGTGCTGGTGCCCTGAGAATGGCGGAATCGGGGTGGAAAGACATTGCTGTTGCGGCTTTTCCGGTTGAGGAGACCGGTAGCGCGCAGGCGGCTGGAAGGTGTGCATGAAAGTGGCAGAAGAAACCGGCGGGCACGTGCCTGCCGAGGATACGGCGGCGGGGTACGAGCTGCCGATCTGGGCGCAGGTCCGGATGATGGGTGGCGCGTTCTGGAATTCGGGTGTCAGAAACCGGGTTCTGTGGCAATCGCTGGCGCTTCTGCTCGTCATTCTGGCGACGGCCTATATGCAGATCGTGCTCAACGAATGGAACGTGCCCTTCTACAATTCGCTCGAGCGCCGTGATGTGCCGGAGTTCCTGCGGCAGTTGCAATTTTTCGTCGGCATTGCCGGAACGCTGCTTCTGCTCAATGTCTGCCAGACCTGGCTGAACCAGATGGCGGCGCTCTCGATGCGCGAGGGGCTGACGCGCGATCTGGTCGATCAATGGCTGAAGGATCGCCGCGCCGTGCGGCTTGCCAATTCCGGCACCATCGGCGTCAACCCCGACCAGCGCCTGCATGAGGATGCACGCAACCTTTCGGAAATCACCACCGCGCTCAGCATCGGGCTGGTGCAATCGACCATCCTGCTTGGTAGCTTCATCGGCGTTTTGTGGACGCTTTCCAACGATTTTGCCTTTACCATCGGAACCCAGCAGATCGCCGTGCCCGGCTACATGGTGTGGGCGGCGTTCCTGTATGCCGGCATTGCCTCGATGCTCAGCCGCGTGGTGGGGCGCCGGTTGGTCGGGCTGAACGCGGAGCGCTATTCCCGCGAGGCGGACATGCGCTTCCTGCTGATGCGGACGAACGAGAACCTGACGGCTATTTCGCTGGCGCGTGGCGAAAAGCGCGAGCGCAAACGCATCATGGGCCGCATCGGCGCGGTGCTCTCGATTACCCGCCAGCTCGTGACCGCCAACACCAACCTGACCTGGGTTTCCGCCGGTTTCGGCTGGGTGTCGCAGGTGGCGCCGATCATCATCGCGGCCCCCGTCTATTTTTCCGGGCAGATCACGTTTGGCGGCCTGATGATGGCGGTTGGCGCCTTCAACCAGGTCAATCTGGCGCTGCGCTGGTATGTCACCAATTTCGGGCAGATCGCCGATTGGCACGCCACGCTCGGACGCGTCAGTGCCTTCCGCCATGCGCTTCTGGACATGGATCGCAAGAAGGTCACGGGGATGGTCATCGATTACCGCTCCCAGGGCGACGAGACGATCCGCATCGAGGATCTGACGCTGTGTCTGCGGGCGGGTGCCACACATTTCGAGAGTGGCCTCAGGCTTCAGGAGGGGAGCGTCAGTGTGGCGCGCGGCGAACGGGTCATGGTGAACGGTGATCCGGGCATCAACCGGCATCTGTTATTCAGCGCCATGGCGGGCTTATGGCCCTGGGGGCGCGGCGTCATCGGCCTGCCGCCGGATGAAAGCGTTCTTTTCATGCCGCAAACCGGTTATCTCGCTGGTGCGTCCTTGCAAGAGGTGCTGGCCTATCCGCTTTCGCCGGATGTGTTTTCCAAGAACGAACTGCTTCTGGCGCTCGACCGCACCGGTCTTTCGCGCCTGAAACCCATTCTCGACACGACGGCGCGCTGGGACAAGGTGCTGGACAGCGACGACCAGATGAAGCTGCGCTTTGCCAATGCACTGCTGCTGAAGCCCGACTTTATCATCATGGACGACCTTCTCGAAGGGCTGGAGCCGGAAACGCAGGCAAGCCTTGTCGGTGTCATCGAGGATTTGGGCGACACCGGGCTGCTCTATATCGGTCGGTCGCAGGCCTTCCTCGAGGCGCTTTCGCCGCGTGTCGTGCATCTCGAAACGGCACGCGGACTGCATGCTGTCACCGATAAATGACGGACAGGGGGCGACAGGAGGCCCGAGGCTTTCTATATTGCAGGGCAATGGCCTGAATCGCCTTCACGCCCGCCGGGGGAACCGAAGGTGCTGCGAAAGCGTTGAGAAAGGCCCGGTGCAATCGCACGCAGACTTCGTCTGCCGGGCTTGCGGCCAGACATAAAAAGAAAAAAGGTGCATCGCCGGAGGTTACCCCGTGCGAAACGCCCTCAGGATGAAACGAGTTCGAGGATCTTTCATGCACCCACGCACCAAACAACTGGTCGTCATGTGGATCGCGACAGTCGTTTTTTCGGCCGTCATGTTCTTTCTGGCCATGCTTCCGGCGCTCTACGAGCTTTACCCGGATTATTTTCCGTTCTGAGGCGGTGAAGCCGCGCCGCGAGACCGCTCGTGTCCGCGAGCGGCTTGAAACGAAAAAGGCTTCCGGTTTCCCGGAAGCCTTTGCTTTCAAAGCGAATTCGAATGGTGGGCGTGACAAGGATCGAACTTGTGACCCCTACGATGTCAACGTAGTGCTCTCCCGCTGAGCTACACGCCCATCCGATGGGCGGCTTACACCACAAATCAGAACCTGCGTCAACGCCTCACAAGCGGTTCGTGACGATTGATTTTCGATTTTCACAGTTTGGGGGAAGGCGGATGCCCAGAAACGGAAAAATCCGCCGAAGCGGATTTCTCAACGTATTCAGTTAATTGGATGGTGGGCGTGACAAGGATCGAACTTGTGACCCCTACGATGTCAACGTAGTGCTCTCCCGCTGAGCTACACGCCCATCCGATGGGGCGGCTTACATCATGAAACGGGGTTTCGCGTCAACCGCTTTTTTTCCGTTTTTTGACAATCGCCCCGAAAGCCTTACGCAGCAAGCAACTTGTTCACTTCGTCCACGAGATCGCGCAGGTGGAAAGGCTTGGAAAGAACCTTGGCATCCTTCGGAGCCTTCGAATCGGCGTTCAGCGCCACGGCAGCGAAGCCGGTGATGAACATGACCTTCAGGTCGGGGTCCAGTTCGGTGGCGCGACGCGCGAGTTCGATGCCGTCCATCTCCGGCATCACGATGTCGGTCAGCAGAAGGGAGAAGGGTTCCTCGCGCAGGCGATCATAGGCGCTCGCGCCGTTATCGAAAGACGAGACCTTGTAGCCCGCCTTTTCCAGCGCCTTCACGAGGAAGCGGCGCATGTCGTTGTCGTCTTCGGCGAGAAGGATTTTTTGACTCATTGGGGTGACCGTTATTCAAATGAATGCCATGGGTGGATTCCAGTGAGCGACCTTAGCGTCTTCCGGGTAAACAACCTGTGAAGAGGGCTCGCCAATGCGTTTCCACCGTCCTTACATAGTATGGACTTGGGCGGCTGCAACTGGCAACATGCTGGAAGATGAAGTTCGGAATATGGTAAAGAGGGGCGATGCAACAGGAAACCGGTCAGACGCCTGATTTCGAGGTGCGCGAGCCGGCGATCCAGGCCATTCCCTTCGTTTTCAATTCGCCTCACAGTGGGCGCAACTATCCGAAGTCCTTTCTGGCGCAATCGCGGCTCGACCCCCATACCATTCGCCGGTCGGAGGATCATTTCGTCGACGAGCTTTATGCCAGTGCACCTTCCATCGGCGCGCCGTTGCTTCTCGCCCATTTTCCCCGCGCCTACCTGGATGTGAACCGCGAGCCCTACGAGCTTGATCCGCGCATGTTCGATGGCGCCTTGCCACCGCATGCCAATACGGCCTCGCTCCGGGTCGCTGGCGGCCTTGGCACCGTGCCGCGCATCGTGGCCGAAAATCTCGACATCTATCCGGGGCGCTTGCCGGTGCATGAGGCGCTGGCTCGTGTGGAGACGATCTACAAGCCCTATCACGCCTGTCTGCGACGGCTGATTTCGCGCACCCACAGCCACTTCGGCTTTTGTGTGTTGATCGACTGTCATTCCATGCCGGGCACGACGCGGCTGGCGGGCTCCAGTCTCAGGCCTGATTTCATTGTCGGGGACCGGTTCGGGTCGAGTGCTTCCTCCGCGCTTTCGGATGTCGCTATCGGTGCACTCGAGGATCTCGGCTTCCGGGTGGTGCGCAACAAGCCCTATGCCGGCGGCTTTATTACCGAGCATTACGGCCGGCCGCGCCGTGGCCTGCACGCGTTGCAGATCGAGGTCAATCGTGCGCTCTATATCGATGAGGTCACGCTTCAGAAGCGGCCGGACTTCTCCGTCATGGAGTCCCTGATCGCCACGTTCATGCGGCGCATGGCTGAATTCACCGAAAACCCATCCGCAGAAACGTCGCTCGCCGCCGAGTGAGGCCCTCATCGCGGCCCCGGAAGGGTGGCTTGCGGGCAAAAAAAACCGCGCTCGGGGCGCGGCTTAAGTCTAGGGAGGAAACACCCAAGGAGGGTATTCTGCAGTCAGCGGACTGCGAGGACCAAGTTATGTCCGAGGGGGTGATCTGTCAAGGCTGCTGACATATTTTGTGCTTTTAATTTCATCATGTTCAAAATATAGGCGAATTCTGATCGATTGCTTGATATATGGGCGTCATTTGCTCAAAACTGCTGCGTTTTTCGGGGGATAGGCATGCGCTGCGAATTGGGGTAAATCCTGAGAAATGGCTGGCGCGGTGTCATTCAGCCGGCAACACTTTCACGCCTGTAACGCCGTTCCGTTCTTCCGAAATCCTTTTCCCCTAGAGGTCTTTCATGCTTCCCGATCGCGCCTTCTTCGACCGTCTGGCCGATGCCGCCAGCGCCGAAACGCTTCCGCGCTTCCGCGCCGGCATCGATGTCGTCAATAAGCAGGCCGGCGGCTTCGATCCTGTGACCGAGGGCGATCGTGCCGCCGAGACGGCGATCCGCACGCTGATCGAAGCCAGTTTTCCCGATCACGGCATTCTGGGTGAGGAGCATGCCAATGTCGGTCTCGATCGCGATACTGTCTGGGTCATCGATCCCATTGATGGCACGCGCGCCTTCATTTCGGGCCTGCCGACCTGGGGAACGCTGATTGGCCTTTACGAAAAGGGCCGGGCGAAGATGGGCATTATCGATCAGCCCTTCACCCGCGAGCGTTATTTTGCCGATGGGACGAAGACGCTCTATCGCGGTCCCGATGGCGAGCGGGTGCTCAAGGTGCGCGATTGCGGCAGTCTTTCCAACGCCACGTTGTTCACCACCTCGCCGCACATCTTCGAGGGGGTGGAGGCGGACCTCTATCGGACGGTGGAGGCGGAGGCGAGGCTCTTCCGTTATGGCATCGATTGCTATGCTTATGCGCTGCTGGCTGCCGGTCATATCGATCTCGTGGTGGAAAGCGGTCTCAAGCCTTACGATGTTGGCGGGGTCATTCCTGTGGTCGAGCAGGCAGGCGGCATCATCACCTCCTGGACAGGGGGGCGCGCCGAAATGGGGGGCACTGTGGTTGCCGCCGGTAGTCCGGCCGTGCACGAACAGGTCCTGCGCCTGCTCAATCCTTGAACGGCTCTGGCCTTAAACGGTTCCGGCCTCAAGCGGTTCGGCCGGTTCCGGCAGAAAGGCGAGGATCGCGGCAAGCGCCTGGCCGCGGTAGCGATCCTGTTCCATCAGAAGCTCGTGACGCGCGCCGGAGATCGGGACCAGCCGTCCGGCGCGAAAGCGTCTGGCCAGTCCTTCCATGGCGCTGAAGGGCACCACGCCATCCTGCACCGGGGCGAGAATGAGGGTGGGAACGGTGATTTGTGTCAGGTGATCCGGCTGAAGGACGCGGGCCATGGCCTTGCGAACCTCGTTCAGCCAGCGCGCTGTTGGCGGGCCGATGCCGAGATCGCTGTGGGTTTCGCGCAGACGGCTGAGATTGCCGAATCGCGTTGGGCAGGATGTCAGCGGATTGCCGTCGAAAGGCATCGTGCCGCGCTCCTTGCCAAGTGGCCGTTCGCCCATGCCGAAGGTGCTGAAAAAGGCGGCGACGGAAAAGGCCAGTCGCGGCGAAACCGGCAGGCCGGACAAACCCACCAGCGGCGCGCTCAGCACCATGCGGGATACGCGCGCACCAAGCCGGGGCGCCAGCGACAGCGCAATCAGCCCGCCGAGCGAATGGGCGAGAATGTGGATTGGCTGCGGCGCCACCGGTTCGATCATGACCGACAGGAAGCGGTCGACATCGGTCAGATAATCCCGGAAATGCTCTACATGGCCGGTGCGCGGGTTCCTGCCAAGGCGACCGGAGAGTGCCTGTCCGCGCAGGTCGAAGGTGGCGACGACGAAGCCGGCCGTTGTCAGATCGCGGATCGTTTCCAGATATTTCTCGATACATTCGTTGCGCCCCTGTACGATGACGATCGTACCGCGCGGGTTTTTTTGCTCTGGCCGGAACAGGGCGTAGCGCAGTTGCGCGCCGCCATGCCCCTCGAAAAAGCCGAGGGTCCTTTCGCCACCGAAGGCGAGATGTTCAGGCGACAGGGCGTAGAGGGGAGCGTCCATCAGCAGACTTTCCGGGTGCATCGTTTTTCGCACCCTAGCGCAGATCCCTTAAGAGCCAATTCAAATTAACGCGGAAAAAATGCCGGTTTGCGAGCGCGCTTGGAGGGCCACGTCGCAGAACCGGCAGAAAATTGACTGATAAGGGGGACGAATACCTTCAGTTTCGGGCAGTCGGGCCCGATGGATGCCGTTATCGCGAATCGAGTCTGAATGGTGCCCGAACTCGCCATTCACGCGGCGTTCACCTGCCGGACAACCCTTGAAAAACGGGTTTACCCCTCCCATTTATCGTATGCGGGCGCCGCAGGCGCGGGCCCGTATTCCTGTCCGGCTCGGCCATTCCAGGGGAGCCGTCGAACGCTACGTCGCTTCAAGGAGGACACCATGCGCCACGTCGATTTTTCACCGCTCTATCGGTCCACGATCGGTTTCGATCGCCTGTTCAACATGCTGGACGGCTTTTCAGCCCCCGAGCAGACCCAGACCTATCCCCCCTATAATATCGAGCGCACGGGCGAAAACGCCTATCGCATCACCATGGCCGTTGCCGGCTTCGATGACCGGGAATTGTCCATTGAGGCACATGCGCAGACGCTGACCATCAAGGGCGGGAAGATCGAGGACGAGACGGCTACTGAAACCGAATATCTCTATCGCGGCATTGCCAAGCGCACCTTCGAGCGCCGCTTCCAGCTAGCCGATCATGTGGAGGTGAAGGCCGCATCCCTGAAGAACGGCCTTCTGCATATCGATCTTGTTCGTTCCATTCCCGAGGCCATGAAACCGCGGCGCATTGCGATTACCGCCGATGCCGCCCAGCAGGCGAAGACCATCGAGACCCACGTCGCCTGAGAAGGCGCATTTCCCCAAAACTCAGCCCCTCCCGACCGGAGGGGCTTTTTTGTTTCAGGCGGTGACAGTCGCCTCGATGGCTTTGGCGCGGGCGGCATAACGCTGGGCGATCACGGCGCAGGCCATGAGCTGGATCTGATGGAACAGCATCAGCGGCAGGACGATGGCGCCGATATTCTGTCCGGCGAAGATGGCGTTGGCCATGGGCACGCCGCTTGCCAGGCTCTTCTTGGAGCCGCAGAAGGTGATGGCGATCTCGTCTTCCTTCACAAAACCCAGCGCCCGGCTGCCGAACATCGATATAGAAAGCGCAATCGCCAGCAGCACGATATTGATCGCGACGACCACACCGAGGTCGCGCAACGAGAAACTGTGCCACAGGCCCTCGATGACTGCTTCCGAAAAGGCGAGATAGACGACCATCAGGATCGAGCCCCGGTCAATCGGGGTGAGCAATTTCTTGCGGGCGCGGACCCATTTGCCGATCCACGGTTCCAGAAGCTGGCCGGCGATGAAGGGCACGAGCAGTTGCAGCACAATCTTCTCGATGGCGTCCAGCGAAAAGCCGGCATTGCCATCGACCTGCATCATCAGGCCGACGAGGAGGGGCGTGATGAACATGCCAAGAATGGAGGAGGCGGAGGCCGCAACCACCGCAGCCGAAACATTGCCGCCAGCCATCGAGGTGAAAGCGATAGAGGATTGCACCGTCGAGGGCAGGATGCAGAGATAGAGAATGCCGGCATAAAGCTGCGGTGACAGGATATCCGCCGGAATGAGGCCGATGGCGAGGCCGAGCAGCGGGAACACACCGAAGGTCATGGCAAGGATCGTCAGGTGCAGCCGCCAGTGCAGAAGGCCGGCCATGGCCACGGAACGCGACAGACGGGCGCCATGCAGAAAGAACAGGAGGCCGATGGCGATGTTGGTGGCAATGGCAAACCAATGCGCCGGTTGTCCGCTGATCGGCAGCAGGCTGGCGGCGAGGACGGTTGCAATCAGCATGAGGGTGAACTGATCTGGCACGAAGCGCTTCATGGCGGAACTCCTTGAAATCCGGCCGCACTCATGCTTCATCATAAAGCTTAATGCAAACACTAACAGTTATCATGAAATACGATGCTCAATCTTCAGCAGTTGCAAAGCTTTCTCACCTTGCAGCAGACCGGCAGTTTTACTCTTGCCGCGGAAAGGCTGGGCGTGGGGCAATCCACCGTCAGTCAGCACATCCAGCGACTGGAAAAGACGCTTGGCAAGCAACTTATCCAGCGCAACACGCACAGGGTAGGGCTGACGGCAGAGGGGGAGGCGCTGATCGGCTATGCGCGCGGGATGCTGGAAATCGACGGCAAGGTTATGGCGCTGTTCGATGAAAGTCGGTTGCGTGGCCGGTTGCGCTTTGGCATTTCGGAGGATGTGGTGGCCAACCGGCTGAGCGACATTCTCGAGCAGTTTACCCGGCTGCATCCACTGGTCGATCTGGAACTGACGGTGGCGCTGAGTGCCACCCTTTACCAGATGCAGGCGGCGGGCGATCTCGATATCGTGCTGGCCAAGCGCCGGCTGGGCGAGCGGCATGGTGTTGCGCTTTATCGGGAGCCGCTGGTGTGGCTGGCGCGCGATCCCGAACGCTTTGCGGCGTCCGGCGAGCCGCTGCCATTGATTGCCTTTCCGCCGCCGAGCCTGACGCGCAAGATCGCGCAGGAGACGCTGGACAGTAACGGTGTCGCCTGGCGCATCGTCTGCACCTGCGGCAGCCTGACCGGGCTGACGGCGGCGGCGCGGGCGGGCATGGGTGTTCTCGTTCAGCCGCGGAGCATGGCGCCGTCCGGCCTGCGCGAAGTGGTCGGCGGCCCTCTGCCGCCGCTCGAGGAGGTCGAATTCGTGCTGGTGCCGAGCCGGGGCTCGGACAGGGCCTTGATCGACGCGCTTTCCAAGGAAATCCGCACCCGCATCCTGCCGCCCTCGACCGGCGATTGATCAGCCGGAGCAGATGGCGAGGAAAGTGTCCACATCTTCGCGAGTGGAGGCGAAGGAGGTGACGAGGCGGATGAGCGTTTCGCCGTCTTCCAGAAGGTCAGGCGTTTCGCGTGGCACCTCCCAGCGATAGAAGCGGGCACCGGCGGCCTCGGCGGCGGCGGCGCGCTCTTCCGGCAGAATGGCGAAAACTTCGTTGGCTTCGGCGGCCCAGGCCAGGCGGGCGCTGTTCAGGCTGTCGAGGCCCGTCGCCAGCCGTTCCGCCATGACATTGGCGTTTCGCGCCATGGAGAGCCACAGATCGTCTTTCAGGTAGGCGTCGAGCTGGGCGGAAATGAAGCGTGTCTTGGAAAAGAGTTGAGCCGAGCGCTTGCGCAGGAAGGCCATGTCGGCTGCGAGGTCGCGATTGAAGAAGACGATGGCTTCCGCGCACCAGCAGCCGTTTTTCGTGCCGCCGAAGGAAAGGATATCGACGCCGCGTTTCCATGTCATTTCCGCCGGCGTGACGCCCAGCCGCACGAGCGCGTTGGCAAAACGTGCGCCATCCATGTGCAGCGGCAGGTCATACGCTCTGGCAATGGCGGAAATCGCTTCGATTTCCTCCAGGGAATAGACGGTGCCGACCTCTGTGGATTGGGTCAGGGTTACTGCCGTCGCCCGGCCCTGATGAACGGCCTGAGACGGAAAGCGTGCGATGGCTGCCGTCAATGCCTTCGGGTCCATGCGGCCATTGGCGCCGGAAACGGTGTGCAGGCGGTTGCCGCTTGTCAGAAATTCGGGTGCGCCGCACTCGTCGGCGGTCACATGCGCTTCCGAGTGGCAGAAAATCACCCCGCCGGGGCGGCCTACGCTGGCGAGCGCCAGAGAGTTGGCTGCGGTGCCGGTGGCGACGAAGAAGACGGAAACATCGCGCTCGAACACTTCGGAAAAGCGGGCCTCCACCTGCTTGTCGAGATCGCTGACGCCATAGGGCGCGGCGAAGCCGGCGGCTTCCTCCACCAGTCGTGCTGCGATGGCGGGATGAGCGCCGGCCCAGTTGTCGGAGGCGAAATACATGGCGGTACCACTTCTGAAGATCTTGGGTGCGTACGGGAATGGCGGGCGTTTGCCGTGCTCAATTCGTAGCGGGGCAGGGCGGCGAGCGTCAACTGCAAAGGATAATCCCGTTTCGGTCGTATCGGCCAAGGCAATGTTCGGCTTGATATATCGGTTCGCGTGAAATTTTATGTCGCCACTCCCGCGAACGTCGAAATTTTTCGATGAAAGCCGAACTCTATTTTTGCGGTGCGGTCTTGTCATAAGTCGGCATTTCTGTCATAGGGAATGAGAATTAGGACAGAATGACTGTCCTAATTGTTGAATTCAGGATCGTGCTGGGCGGGAGAAAACTCTGGTCTGGCCGATTTTTTACGCTAAGCTCCGGGCGCGGGGCATGGCGACAAGCGGTAAGGTTCGCATGCGGCCCCCTCGGCCGGCCTTCAAGGAGATTAGGCGATGACGAAGTTCCATCCTGTCGCAACTGAAATGGGCGTGCCGGTCGCCGGGGCTGATATCTCCGCAGGGGCGACGAACTGTCCCACCGGGTTGCCGGAAGCGCAGGGTCTTTACGATCCGAAGAACGAGCATGACGCTTGCGGCGTTGGCTTCATCGCCCATATGAAGGGCCAGAAGTCGCACCAGATCGTCAAGGACGGGCTTTTCATCCTTGAGAACCTGACGCATCGCGGTGCTGTCGGTGCTGACCCGCTGATGGGTGATGGCGCGGGCATTCTCGTACAGATCCCGGACCGTTTCTTCCGTGAGGAAATGGCCGCGCAGGGCGTTGTCCTGCCGAAGGCCGGTGAATATGCCGTCGGTCACTTCTTCATGCCGCGTAATGACGCGCAGATTGCCCACTTCAAGGATGTGATCGCCAATGTCGTGGCCGAGGAAGGCCAGACGCTGCTTGGTTTTCGCGACGTGCCGGTCGACAACGCCTCGCTTTCGAAGGCGCCGGATATCGCTGCGACCGAGCCGCATCACGTTCAGGTCTTCATCGGCGCCGGCAAGGATGCCGCGACGACGCTCGATTTCGAACGCAAGCTGTTCCTGATCCGCAAGGTCATCTCCAACCGCATTTACGATGCGGCCGGCGGCAAGGAAAACCAGAACTTCTATCCCGTCTCGCTGTCGTCCTCGACCATCGTCTACAAGGGCATGTTCCTGGCCTACCAGGTCGGCGCCTATTACAAGGACCTCGCGGACCCGCGTTTCGAGTCGGCCGTGGCGCTCGTTCATCAGCGCTTCTCGACCAACACCTTCCCTTCTTGGAAGCTGGCGCACCCCTATCGCATGGTCGCCCATAACGGCGAAATCAACACGCTGCGCGGCAACGTCAACTGGATGGCGGCGCGTCAGGCGTCGGTATCCTCGCCGCTGTTCGGCTCCGACATTTCCAAGCTGTGGCCGATTTCCTACGAAGGCCAGTCGGACACCGCCTGCTTCGACAACGCGCTGGAATTCCTGCTGCGTGGCGGCTATTCCATGGCCCATGCCGTGATGATGCTTATTCCGGAAGCCTGGGCCGGCAACCAGCTCATGGGCGCCGAACGCAAGGCGTTCTACGAATATCACGCGGCCCTGATGGAACCGTGGGACGGTCCTGCCGCCGTCTGCTTCACCGATGGCAAGCAGATCGGTGCGACGCTCGACCGTAACGGTCTGCGTCCGGCCCGCTATCTCGTCACTGACGACGATCGCATTATTCTGGCTTCGGAAGCCGGCACGCTGCCGGTGGATGAGGAACGGATCGTCAAGAAGTGGCGTTTGCAGCCGGGCAAGATGCTGCTCATCGACATGGAAAAGGGCCGCATCGTCTCCGACGAGGAGATCAAGGGCGAACTCGCCGGCCGCCATCCCTATCGCGAGTGGTTGGATCGCACCCAGCTCATTCTCGAAGAGCTGAAGCCGGTGGAGCCGCGCGCGTTGCGTCGTGACGTTTCGCTGCTCGATCGCCAGCAGGCCTTCGGCTACACCAAGGAAGACACCAAGCTTCTGATGTCGCCTATGGCCACGACCGGTCAGGAAGCCATTGGCTCAATGGGCACGGATACGCCGATTTCGGCCATGTCGTCCAAGTCGAAGCTGCTCTATACCTATTTCAAGCAGAACTTCGCGCAGGTCACCAACCCGCCGATCGACCCGATCCGCGAAGAGCTGGTGATGAGCCTCGTGTCGTTCATCGGTCCGCGCCCGAACATTCTCGACCATGAGGGTGCATCGCACGCCAAGCGGTTGGAAGTGCGCCAGCCGATCCTGACCAATGGCGATCTGGAAAAGATCCGCTCCATCGGCCACACGGAAGACCGGTTCGACACCAAGACGCTCGACTTCACCTATGATGCCGAGCGCGGTGCCGAAGGCATGCCGGAAATTCTGGAACGCCTGTGCGAGCGCGCCGAGGCGGCGGTGAAGGGTGGTTACAACATCATCGTTCTCTCCGACCGCCAGATGGGGCCGGACCGCATCGCGATTCCAGCGCTGCTGGCGACCGCTGCCGTGCACCATCACCTCATCCGCAAGGGCCTGCGTACCTCGGTCGGTCTGGTGGTGGAATCGGGGGAGCCGCGCGAAGTGCATCACTTCGCCTGCCTTGCCGGTTACGGTGCGGAAGCGATCAACCCCTATCTTGCCTTCGATACGCTGCTCGACCTGCACAAGCATGGTGAATATCCGAAGGAAGTGTCGGAAGACGAAGTGGTGTACCGCTTCATCAAGGCCGTCGGAAAGGGTCTGCTCAAGGTCATGTCCAAGATGGGCATCTCGACCTACCAGTCTTATTGCGGCGCGCAGATCTTTGACGCTATCGGCCTGTCGTCTGAAGTCGTGGATCAGTATTTCTTCGGCACGGCGACCACCATCGAGGGCGTTGGCCTCAAGGAAATCGCCGAGGAAACCGTTCGCCGCCACACCGCGGCCTTCGGCAAGGACCCGGTTCTGGCCTCGACGCTGGAAGTGGGCGGCGAATATGCCTATCGCATGCGCGGCGAAAGCCATGCCTGGACGCCGGATGCGGTGGCCGAGCTTCAGCATGCCGTGCGTGGCAACAGCCAGGATCGCTATCGCGAATTCGCGAAGATGATCAACGAGAGCACTTCGCGCATGAACGCCATTCGCGGCCTGTTCCGGGTCAAGACGGCGGAAGAAATCGGTCGCAAGCCTGTTTCGGTTGATGAGGTCGAGCCGGCTGCCGAGATCGTCAAGCGTTTCGCCACCGGCGCCATGTCCTTCGGCTCGATCAGCCGCGAGGCGCATACCACACTTGCCGTGGCCATGAACCGCATCGGCGGCAAGTCGAACACGGGCGAGGGCGGCGAGGAAGCAGAGCGCTATTACCCGCTGCTCGACGGTTCGCCGAACCCGGAACGCTCCGCCATCAAGCAGGTGGCCTCCGGTCGCTTCGGTGTCACGACCGAATATCTGGTCAATGCCGACATGTTGCAGATCAAGGTTGCGCAGGGCGCCAAGCCCGGCGAAGGCGGTCAGTTGCCCGGCCACAAGGTCGATGCGACCATCGCCAAGACCCGTCACTCCACGCCGGGCGTCGGCCTCATCTCGCCGCCGCCGCATCACGACATCTACTCGATCGAAGATCTGGCCCAGCTCATCTACGATTTGAAGAACGTCAACCCGACCTCCGACATTTCCGTGAAGCTCGTTTCGGAAGTGGGCGTGGGCACGGTTGCCGCCGGTGTCGCCAAGGCGCGTGCCGACCATATCACCATTGCCGGCTTCGATGGCGGCACGGGTGCCTCGCCGCTGACCTCGGTCAAGCATGCCGGCTCGCCTTGGGAAATCGGTCTCGCCGAAACCCAGCAGACGCTGGTTCTGAACGGCCTGCGCTCGCGCGTTGCCCTTCAGGTCGATGGCGGTCTGAAGACCGGTCGTGACGTCATCATCGGGGCGCTGCTCGGTGCCGACGAGTTCGGCTTTGCCACCGCGCCGCTGATTGCCGCCGGCTGCATCATGATGCGCAAGTGCCACCTGAACACCTGCCCGGTTGGCGTTGCCACCCAGGACCCGGTCCTGCGCAAGCGCTTCAAGGGTACACCGGAGCATGTCATCAACTACTTCTTCTTCGTTGCGGAAGAAGTGCGCGAAATCCTTGCTTCGCTTGGCGTTCGCAGGCTCGATGAAATCATCGGTGCTTCCGAATTGCTCGAGAAGGAAGCCGCGATCGAACACTGGAAGGCCGAGGGGCTCGATTTCTCCAAGATTTTCCACAAGGTCGAAGCACCGAAGGAAAAGACCTACTGGACCGAGCGTCAGCATCACCCGATCGAGGACGTTCTCGACCGCAAGCTGATCGAAAAGGCAACGCCTTCGATCGAAAGCAAGGAGCCGGTCGTCATCGATGTGGCCATCAAGAACGTCGATCGGTCGGCGGGCGCGATGCTGTCCGGCGCGGTTGCCAAGCGCTGGGGCCAGAAGGGCCTGAAGGACGACACGATCCATGTGACGCTGCGCGGCACGGCGGGCCAGTCCTTTGGCGCGTTCCTGATGCGCGGCGTGACATTCGACCTGATTGGCGATGGTAACGACTATGTCGGCAAGGGCCTTTCGGGTGGTCGCATCATCGTCCGTCCGCCGGAAAACACCCGGATCGTGGCCGAAGAGTCGATCATCGTCGGCAACACCGTGCTTTACGGCGCCATCTCCGGCGAGTGCTACTTCCGTGGCGTGGCCGGCGAACGCTTCGCTGTGCGCAACTCCGGCGCGGTGGCTGTTGTCGAAGGCGTGGGTGACCATGGCTGCGAATATATGACGGGCGGCATCGTCGTCGTTCTCGGCAATACCGGCCGTAACTTCGCGGCGGGCATGTCGGGCGGCGTTGCCTATGTTCTTGATGAAACAGGTGATTTCGCCAAGCGCTGCAACATGGCGATGGTCGAACTCGAGCCGGTTCCGGAAGAGGATGATATGCTCGAGAAGCTGCACCACCATGGCGGCGACATCATGCACAAGGGGCGCGTTGACGTTTCCGAGGACATGACGCGTCACGATGAGGAGCGCCTCTACCAGCTCGTCTCGAACCATCTGCACTACACGGGTTCGCTGCGCGCCAAGGAAATCCTTGACCGCTGGAGCGAGTTCCGCCCGAAGTTCCGCAAGGTCATGCCGGTTGAATACCGTCGCGCCCTTGAGGACATGGAGCGCATGAAGATTGGCGTTGCTGCCGAATGAGGCAGCGGGCCGTCATCCTTCACCGGGTGATGGCCGTGATGATCGCGGTCGCCGTGCCGGCGGCTGCGAGCATCGTGAACGGTCAACTTGACGTGGAATTCATCGTGCTGGGGGCGCTGACAGGCTTCGCCTACTGGTACTGGGGGCCGACATGGCCACCTCTATGATCTGAGGAACGAAAATGGGCAAGGTTACAGGTTTTCTGGAAATCGACCGGCAGGTGGCAAAGTATCAGCCCGCCTCCGACCGTATCCGCCATTTCCGCGAATTCACCATTCCGATGTCGGACGCCGAAGTGCAGAAGCAGTCGGCGCGTTGCATGGATTGCGGCATTCCCTATTGCCATGGCCCGACCGGCTGTCCCGTGCACAACCAGATCCCGGACTGGAACGATCTGGTTTACAGCGGCAACTGGGAAGAGGCGATCCGCAATCTGCATTCGACCAACAACTTCCCGGAATTCACCGGCCGCGTCTGCCCGGCGCCCTGCGAGGAAGCCTGCACGCTGAACCTCGAAGACGCCCCGGTTGCCATCAAGACGGTGGAACAGGCGATTGCCGACAAGGCCTATGAGCTGGGCTTCATCGTGCCGCAGCCGGCGACCGTCCACACCGGCAAGAAGGTCGCGATCATCGGTTCTGGTCCGTCCGGTCTGGCCGCTGCCCAGCAGCTTGGCCGCTCCGGTCATGATGTGCATGTCTACGAGCGCGAATCCAAGGCCGGTGGCCTGTTGCGCTACGGTATTCCGGACTTCAAGATGGAGAAGAACTTCATCGATCGCCGCGTTGAACAGATCCGCGGCGAAGGCGTCACCTTCCACTACGGCGTCAATGTCGGCGTCGATGTGAAGATGGAAACGCTGCTTTCCGAATACGATGCCGTTCTTTATTGCGGCGGCTCCGAAACGCCGCGTCCCGCCGGGATCGGCGGCGCGGACCTGCACGGCGTCTATGATGCCATGCCCTATCTCGTGCAGCAGAACCGCCGCGTCGGTCGCGAAAATATCGACAGCGTCGGCTGGCCGTCCGATCCGATCCTCGCCGGCGGCAAGCATGTCGTCGTCGTCGGTGGTGGCGATACGGCGTCCGACTGCGTGGGCACGGCGTTCCGTCAGGGCGCGGTAAAGGTGACGCAGCTCGACATTCGCCCGATGCCGCCTGAAAAGGAAGACAAGCTCGCCGTCTGGCCCTACTGGGCCACGAAGATGCGCACCTCCTCCTCGCAGGCCGAAGGTGCGGTACGCGAATTCCAGGTGGCAACGCTCGAATTCGTCGGCGAAGACGGTCAGTTGACCGGTGTGAAGTGCTGTCAGGTGGACGAGAAGCGCAAGCCGATCGCCGGCACCGAGTTCATCATCAAGGCTGATCTTGCCTTTATCGCGATCGGCTTCTCCGGTCCGTTCACGGATAGCGTGCTGAAGGACCTTGCAGGCAAGCTGACGCTCAACACCGACCGTCGTGGTTCGACCAACGTTGTCGCCAACACGGAGGATTACAAGACCTCTGTCGACAAGTTGTGGTCGGCGGGCGACGTGCGTCGCGGCCAGTCGCTGGTGGTCTGGGCGATCCGCGAAGGCCGGCAGGCCGCCCGCGCCATTGACGAGGCCCTGATGGGTTCCTCGGTGCTGCCGGGCTGATCGGCTGATCGATTATTGCAGAACATGAGAAAACGGGCCGTTCGCGGCCCGTTTTTCGTTTCACGCTTTGGTGTGCGAGACGACCAGACAGAGCGAGCCGCGGTAATCCGGTTGTTGGCGCAGTGTCCCGTAGGTGCGATCCCACGCACCGCTCTCGATGGCGGCGCGCAGGCTTTCGACATATTGTGCAGCGACGTCCGGCGGCACGAAACTCCACGCCGAGCAGGAAAGGCGGGCTTTGTCGTCCAGCAGCATTTCCGGCCTGCCATAATAGGCCTCGTTGAAGCCGTCGCGGCAGTTGAGCGGCACGGGAACCGGCAGGATATCGATTTCGGTGCCGAGCCCGGCACGGATCGCTTCCATCGAGGGATAGCGGCGGGCTTCGGTGGCCAGCACATCCGGGGCGTAAGCATTCAGCCAGAAGGCCTGAACTTCCGAGGGGTCGCAGGTCAGGATGACGACCGGGCCGCGGGCAACGCGGCGCATTTCTGCCAGCCCCGCGGCAAGGTTCGACCACTGGTGAATGGTGAAGGTGGCCATGGCCGCGTCGAAGGTATCATCGGCAAAGGGCAGGCTTTCGGCCACGGCATCGATGGCGGCGACGAGGTGGGCGGGCCGCTGGGCGCGCATGGAAGCGGAGGGTTCCACGGCGGTGATTTCCCTGTCGTGCGGTTCATAGGACCCGGCACCTGCGCCGACATTCAGAACGCTCCGGCTTTCTCCAAGTGCCAGGCGGATCATGGCTTCGATCCGGGGTTCCGGGCGGCGGTAGCTCGAATAGCTCGCGCCGATTGTCCCGTAATTCGCATCACCGGCGCTGCCGTCGCTCTGGCGCATGGTGTCCTGCCTCGTTGAAAACCCTGAGCTTAGGGTTGGCGTGTGACGAGGTGATGAAGCCGCAGTTTCACGGCGCGGCGGGCGTGAAGCGGGCATTGTCAGCCCGGCCTGCGGGTGCGGGGGCAAGCTCGCCGCGCTCGACCAGCAGGTCGCGCGGGGAAAGAACCGACCGCAAGGAAGGGGGACGGGGCCCGAGCAATTCCTCTCCGCCATCCAGCGCCGGATCGGTGATGGAAAACGGCATGGTGCTGGCGGGCAGGTCGCGGTTGGTCGGGGAAAGCGTAACGAGGTCTGGCAGGTTTTTCGTCTCCAGGCGTAGCCCTTCGGCAGTGACCGGAGCGGCATCGCCGCCGAGAAGATCCTTGATCGGCTTTTCCAGATAGAAGGCCAGCTTGCGTTTGCCCGCCTTGCTGAGGCCAATACCATCCGTGCCGCGCAGGCGGGCGGGTTTGCCGTTGATATCAGAGCCGGTGGTGACGAACTTGCCCGCTTCATCGGCAAAGCCGTCCCAAATGTCGATGAAATCGCCACCCGCTCTTTCCGCCTCCTTGCGCAGGGTCAGGTTCAGCTTGACGGCGTCGGCGCTCATCGTAGGGGACTGGAAGGGGGGCAGTCCGACCCAAAGCAGCGGGATCTTGCGACCAGCGACCAGCGTGGCAAGGGCAGCAGTCCGACGGCCATATTCGGCAAACCACTCGTCGGAGCCAAACTTGCGCGTCCCATCCGGAAGATCGATCTGCTGTCGGTCATTGGCACCGAGCAGGATGACGACGGCGGCGGGCTTCACCTCATCGATCAGGCCGGGCAACTCCTGCCGCCAGTTGTAGAAATCTTCGCGAACAAGGCCGGAGGAACCGCTTTGGCGTGTTGTGACAACAACACCGGGTACGTTAGCAAATGCTTCTGTTAGCCCGTCACCAAGACCGTTGGCCAGAAAGTCACCGGCGACCAGCACGGTGCGGGCGTTCGCCCGTTTTTCCACGGGGGCATCGGCTGTTATGGGGGCCGGTGCGGTTGTCGTGACTGGCTTTATCGGCTTTCGGGGACGTTGATTGCGCTGTGCCGGTGGTGGTCGCGGCGGATAGGTGGACCAGGCCGGCTCAGGGTTCTTCTTGCCGAAGAGCATGTCCAGAAGGGTCCTGCGCTCCTGGGCTTCGGTCGCCTGTGGGAGGGCGAGCATCAGGATGACGGCCAGCGAGACGAGAATCTTTGTGGCGTGCCCGATCCGCAGAAGGGCACCCGTGATGCAGATCCTGTCCAGCGGAAGCCTCATGCCCGCCTTCTCCGTTGTTATCGGCGCAGCCTCTCCAGAAGCTGCAGCGAGGGTTCGCCGTTAGCCGGCATGCCAAGGCGCGACTGGATCGCGGAAATGGCTGCCTTCGAGCCCGAGCCGAAATTACCATCGACCTCGCCATTATAATAGCCGAGTGCTTTCAGGCGAGTCTGTAGTTCAAACTTGTCCTTCATATCCATGGAACCCGCCGGACGCGGCCAGCGCTGCTGCATGCCGCCATGACCGGCGATTTCATCGGCCAGAAGACCGACGGCCACCGCATAGGAATCCGAGGCATTGTAGTTCTTGATGACGAAGAAGTTCTTCATCATCAGGAAGCCCGGACCGTTCGGCCCGCCCATCATCTTGAGTTGGGCGCGTTCTTCGCCACGCGGGAAGGGCTTGCCGCTGGGGCGAACGAGACCGAGGGCCGCCCATTCGCTGAGGGTTTTCGTCTTGCCGGCGAACTTTGCCGCCGATGCGGGCACGACCGTCTCGTAACCCCAGGTCTTGCCACCCTGCCAGCCATTTTTCGAAAGCAGGTTGGCGGCGGTGGCCAGCGCATCGGGAACGGAATGCCAGATGTCGCGCTTGCCGTCTCCATCGGCGTCGTAGGCATAGAGCAGGTAGCTTGTCGGAATGAACTGGGTATGGCCCATGGCGCCAGCCCATGAGCCGGTCAGGTTTTTCAGCGAAATATCGCCCGACTGGAGGATTTTCAGCGCGGCAATGAGCTGCTTCTGGGCATAGTTAGCCCGTCTGGGATCGGCATAGGCGAGTGTTGCCAGTGCCCGCGGGACGCTGTGCAGCCGCTCCGGATTTTCCAGAACGGAACCGTAGTTCGATTCCATCGACCAGATGGCGAGGATGATGTAGCGGTTGACGTTGAAGCGCTTCTCGATGCCCGCCAGCAGACGGCTGTATTCGGAAGCCATCTTGCGGCCATTGGCAACCGTATGCGGATTGACGCGGGTATCGAGATAGTCCCACACCTTGGTGGTGAATTCCGGCTGGTAGGTCGCCTTGCGAAGGACTTCCGGATCAGGCTCGCTGACGCCTGCGAAAGCGGCGTTATAGGTCTTCTGGGTGATGCCTGCCCTCGCGGCGACCGACTGAAAATTGTTGATCCATGCCTGGAAATTGCGATCAGCCAGCGCGGGCAGCGGTGCCAGGACCAAGGCGGCAGCGAGTATCAGGCTTTTCAGGCCAAATCTTGCGTTTCCGGTCATCTGCTTCGTGTCCGTTACTCTTGCGTTCATTTTCGGAACGGTATGAATCGTTCTGGTGAATGCTTAGACTTAACGTGTTACGGTCAACAAATTCTTTACCAAGGCTTGAACTGACCCTGGGTCTTTGCAAAAAAGTAGCAATTCCACCCTATCGAGGGGATGACGCAGACATGAACCTATTCTGCACTGGAGATATTCGTGGCAACTAGCAAAAAGATCCGTAAAGCCGTATTTCCTGTCGCCGGTCTCGGCACCCGTTTCCTGCCAGCCACGAAGGCTGTTCCGAAGGAAATGATGACCGTCGTCGACAAGCCTGTCCTTCAATATGTGGTCGAAGAGGCGCTGGAAGCAGGCATCGAACACCTTATTTTTGTGACGGGTCGCGGCAAGGGCGTGATCGAGGATTACTTCGATATCAATTTCGAGCTGGACGCCACGCTTCGCGAACGCAACAAGACTACGGAACTGAAGCTGCTCGCCGATATTCTTCCGGCCGCCGGCACCACGAGCTTCACGCGCCAGCAAGCACCGCTTGGCCTTGGCCATGCCGTGTGGTGCGCCCGTGATATCGTTGGCGATGAGCCCTTTGCCGTTCTCCTGCCCGACATGATCATGAAGGGTGAGAAGGGCTGCCTTGCCGGCATGGTCGATCTCTACGAAAAGTCCGGCGGTAACGTCATCGCGGTTGAAGAGTGCGATCCCGACCAGGCCCACAAGTATGGCATCGTCGGGGTTGGCGACAAGGTCGGCAACGGCTTCAAGATCACCCAGATGGTTGAAAAGCCGGCCAAGGGCACGGCACCGTCCAATCTTTATATCAACGGCCGCTACATCCTGCAGCCGGAGATCTTCGACATTCTCTCCACGCAGGAGCGTGGTGCTGGCAACGAAATCCAGCTCACCGACGCCATGTTGACGCTGGCCAAGGGCCAGGACTTCGCGGCCTTCCCCTTCGCTGGCAAGACCTATGACACCGGTGCGAAGGACGGCTTCATCATGGCCAACCTCGTTTTCGCTCTGGAGCGCGACGATATCCGCCCGCTGGTCGAAGCGCAGATCAAGGAATTCGTCGGCAAGCTCTGAGCACCGGCAGTGACGTTAAATGAAAAGCCCGCGATCTTTTGATCGCGGGCTTTTTGCGTTGGCCGAGGCTTGGGAGGATCAGCGCCGCAGTGTGAGACCCACGCCGGCGGTCAGGTCGTTGGAGCGGCTGCCGTCATCGCGTTTGGTCCATTCGTAATCGATCGTACCGTTCAGTTCGAGATAGCGGTTGATCTTGTAGGTCATGCCAGCGCCAACCTCATAGGTCGTGGCATTGGCGATGAGACTGCCGGAGGGATAGCGCCGCCAGGTTGTGGCGCCGGAAAGGCGGGCAACGAGATCGGCGCGCAATTCATGGGCCACTTCACTATTGAAGCGGTAGACGACGCCGCCGCTTTCGCCGGGGGCGGTGGAATCCTCGACGGAGGTGGAGAGGCCGGCGGTGACATCCGTGCCGCGCTGGGGCGACCATGTGGCCTTGCCATCCAGTGTCAATGCACCGATGCCCGTCAGGCGGGCGTCGTCGTAGGAGACATTCTCATAACCGACGCCGAGTTCGCCGCGCAGTTTCTCTCCGAGATCGACTTCAAGGCCGGTGCGCAGGGCGTAGCTGGAGGAGGAGCGACGGTAGCCGTCGAAATCCTTCTCGCGGTCATAGACGGTCTTGCCGACGGAGGCCTGAAGATAGGGGATCAGCGCCGGAGAAAGCTCATAGCCGATGCGTCCGCGCAATGTTGCTGTATTGCGATCGCGATCGGACAGGTCAAGCTTCGAGCCGTTGGAAAGCGTGACATCGGAATAGGTGGTGCGGTCGGCATCGAGACCGATGAGGCCGCGAATGCGCCCGAGATCGCGCTGTACGGAGCCGCCGCCGCGCAAGGTCATGACATCCGATTGCACGCTGGCGCCGCTGACGGCGTTCGGATCGGTATTGTCCTCGCGGCCAAGTTCATAACCACCGGTAATGTGGGCGATGGTATCGTTGGAAAGATCAAGCCGCAGGTCGCCATCGATCTTCGCACCGGGATCGGTGGAGAGATCGCCGCTGATATTCTTCTGCCACAAGCCTTCGCCGGATATGCTCAGTTCGTGACGCGACCAGTCGGAGGTCATGGTGCCGCGAATGCCGGTTTCAACGAAGGTGCGTTTGGCGGTATCGCCGCCGCTTGTCGTTTTCTGGCTCTTGAGGCTGGTGGTCAGAGACGGTTTGAGCACAAAACTGCCGAGGCGGATGCCGGTGGGCTCGCCATTGTCACGATTGGAGGAACCTGCGCCATCCGCCGGGCCTTCCGGTGCATTGTCCCTGCCTTCGACGGCACTGTCGGCCCTTCCGAGCCGGGTGAACCCGTCTTCCGAAGCAGGGGGAGGGGGAACAGCCACATCGCCTGCACTGCTGCCCGGATCCGGCGACTGGGCAAACGACTGCGCCCCCGGCGCAAGTGCTGCGCCGCAAGAGAGCACGGCCAGCGCGAATCGCATCTGGCGCGCACGGCTCGGTGCATGGGGCGGCATAAGGGGCATGGATGACACGGGTCCTGACGGCTCTAAATTGATTACCCAAACGTAAACCCATGTGGTTAACGTTTGGTTTCGAACCGTCGGGTTTGGCTGTCAGAAAGGTTCGACCGTCAGGTCGCGGCCGTGGCCGGCGGCAATGCGGATGCGGGTGCCGGCGGGAAGGTCCGGGCCGCTGACGGGCCACCAGGTATCGTCAAGCCGGATGCGGCCGCGGCCCTCGCGGATCGGCTCCTCAAGGGTGGCGGTGCGGCCGACGAGGCTTGCCACGCGCTGGTTGAGATGCGGTTCGTCGCTGTCGGCACCGCGCCCGTGCATGATCTTGCGGCCGATGAGCGTGAAGGCTACGGAAAAGGCGGCAAAAACAAGCGACTGTACCTGCCAGACCCAGAAACCCGAATCCCAGAACAGAAGCGACAGGACGCCGGTTGTCAGCGCACCAAGGCCGATCCACACGAGGAACACGCCGGGCGCGACGAGTTCGGCAGCCAGAAGCATCATGCCGGCCACCCACCAGCTCCACGGCCCGAGTTCTGCGGCGATCCGGGCCAGCATCTTATTCTCCCTGCTGGGTGAAGGGATTGACGGAGGGTGTCGAACGCGGAACGGAGTTACGCGGCGCCGGCGCGGCTTCCGTGCCGAATACTTCGCGGGCAATGGCGCCGATACCACCGAGCGAGCCCACAAGCGCCGAGGCTTCCATGGGCATCAGCACGATCTTGGAATTGCCAGCGGTGCCAATGGCGGCGAGTGCTTCGGTATATTTCTGCGCCACGAAATAGTTGACGGCCTGCACATTGCCGCCGGCGATGGCGTCGGAGACGAGGCGGGTGGCCTTGGCTTCGGCCTCTGCCAGACGTTCGCGGGCTTCGGCCTCGCGATAGGCGGCTTCACGCTGGCCTTCAGCCTGAAGGATGGCGGATTGCTTGGCGCCTTCGGCGCGCAGGATCTGGGCGTTGCGGAAACCTTCGGCTTCCAGAACCTGGGCGCGCTTTTCGCGCTCGGCCTTCATCTGACGGGCCATGGCATCGACCAGATCGGCGGGCGGCTGGATGTCCTTGATCTCGACGCGCGTGACCTTGATGCCCCAGGGACCAACCGCCTCGTCCACGACGCGCAACAGGCGTTCGTTGATCTGGTCGCGGTTGGAGAGGAGTTCATCGAGGTCCATCGAGCCCATGACCGAACGGATATTGGTCATGGTGAGGTTGAGGATGGCCTCCTGGAGATTGGCGACCTGATAGGCGGCCTGCGCGGCGTTCAGCACCTGATAGAAGGCAACGGCATCGGCGGAAACGCTGGCATTGTCGCGGGTAATGACCTCCTGCGTCGGCACTTCAAGAACCTGCTCCATCACGTTCAGTTTTGCACCGATGCGCTCGATGAAGGGGATGATGAGGTTGAGGCCCGGCTCCAGCGTGCGGGTGTAGCGACCGAAACGCTCAATCGTATAACGAAAGCCCTGCGGCACGGTCTTGATGCCGGCAAAAAGGACGAGGATCACCAGACCGACGAGCGTCAGGACCGATATGTCGAAGCCGTTGAATTCCATAGCATCCTCCCTTTGTCAGATGGCGGTTAGGCCACCTTTTTGAACGACGCGCGCCGGTGCGTGCGATTCGTTCGCATCTCGGTGGAAGTTTATCACACCCAACCCTGCAATTCGCGCCTGACGACCGTTTCCAGCACCCGCATACCGTCCGGCGTATCGTTCAGGCAGGGAATGTGGGCGAATTTCTCTCCACCATTGTGCAGGAAGATCTCGCCGGCTTCGCCGGCAATTTCCTCAAGGGTTTCGAGGCAATCCGAAACGAAACCGGGGTTGATGATGGCCAGCTTCTTGACGCCGGTCTTCGCCAGTTCCTCGACTGTCTTGTCGGTATAGGGCTGCAGCCATTCCTCCGGCCCGAAACGCGACTGGAAGGTCAGTTGCAGTTTTTCCTTCGACCAGCCCAGCCGTTCGCGCAGCAGGCGTGCCGTCTTGTAGCACTGGCAATGATAGGGATCGCCACCCTTGAAATAGGATTGCGGGATGCCGTGGAAGGAGGTGAGCAGCACCTCTGGCTCCCAGTCCAGCGTGGCGAGCTTGGCCTGAATGGAGTTGGCGAGAGCCTCGATATAGGCCGCGTCATCGTGATAGGGCGGTACGGTGCGCAGAGCCGGTTGCCAACGCATCTTGAGCAGCGCCTTGAAGGCTTCATCGTTCACGGTTGCGGTGGTTGGCGCCGAATATTGCGGGTAAAGCGGGAAGATGAGGATCTTCTCGCAACCGGCGTCCTTCAATTCGTTCATCTTCGACTGGATCGACGGCTTGCCGTAACGCATGGCCCAATCGACTGTCACATTCGGCAGGTCCTTGAGCGCTGCGCCAAGCAGATCGGACTGGCTGCGCGTGTAGGTCAGCAGGAAGCTTTCGTTCTTCTCGTGGTTCCAGATTTCTTCATAGGCCTTGCCAACCTTCTGCGGGCGCTTGGACAGCACGATGAGCTGGAGGATCGGCTGCCAGAAGAGGTGCGACCATTCGATGACGCGCTTGTCCGAGAGGAATTCCGAGAGATAACGGCGCATGGACCAGTAGTCCGTGCCTTCCGGCGTGCCAAGGTTGACGAGCAGGACTCCGACGCGGCCAAACTTGACCGGGGGGTGGTCACTCGGAAGGGGGGAGGGCGTGGCGGTCATCGGGCGGGCATCCATTTCTTGTTATGGCATTTTCGGAGCATAACGCTTGCAACGCCACTCCGGATTGGCGGCGGCAGGCACACTTTTACTTTTAAAGCATTTTAAAAAGAAAGGCCGGCCCGGGGAACCCCGGACCGGCCTTTTTAACATGAGACATAGTGTCTTATTTTGCCGGGATTTCCAGTTCGGTGCCAACCGTCAGCAGGTTCGGCTTTTTCAGGCCGCTGGCCTTGGCGATCTTCTTCCACAGGCCGCCGTCGCCATAGACGGCTTCGGCGATCTTCCACAGCGATTCGCCCTTTACGACCACATGCTTCGCGGAGGCGACAGCGGCCGGAGCCGGGGCCGTTGCGGCAGGAGCAGGTGTTGCAGCGGGTGCCGGTGCGGCTTCCTTGGCCGGAGCCACATAGCCGGCGGGTGTCACATCGGTGATGCGGCCATCGAGCGCCGGCTTGTAGGGCGAGTTTGCCGTGATATAGGCAGCAACCGCATCTTCAAGGCTCGGACCGAAGTCATAGGCGTTCACACCCTTGGTGGCGAAAACCTTGTAGCCGTCGCCGCCGGAGCGCATGTAGTTGTTGGACACGACGCCGTAGAGCTTGGCCGGGTCGAGCGGCTTGAAGGCGCCGCCTTCCTTGACCTCGACGGAGACGACGCGGCTGCCGGCCGGCTTCGAGCGGTCGAAGGTGTATTTCAGACCGGCGACCTGCGGGAAGCGTCCGGCAGCTTCCTCGATCTGGCTGAGGCCATTCTCAAGGGCAGCGACCACATCCGAGCCCTTGAGCTGGAACGTGGCGATGGAGTTCTGGAAGGGCAGAACGGTCAGCACTTCGCCCATTGTCACCGTGCCTTCATCGATTGAGGCGCGCAGGCCGCCACCGTTCTGGATGGCAAGCACGATGCCCTGATCCTTCACGCGGTCGAGCAGCGCATCGGAAACGAGGTTGCCCATGGTGCATTCGCGGGCACGGCAATTGTCACGCGAGCCATCGACGGCGGCAGTGGTCGCGCCGATTTCCTTCTTGCGCAGTTCTTCCAGCGGTTTACCCAGTTCCGCGACGCGGGCCTCATAGGCCGCATCGGGGGTGACGGAGGCGTCGAGCAGTTGCGGCGCGCCGGCAGCGGCCTTGACGACGCCGGCGTCATCAAAGGTCACTTTCAGGTCGCCGAGATACTTGGAATAGGCATAGGAGGTGACGATCGGCACCTCAACGCCGCTCGGCCCCTTCACCAGCGTCGGATAGGGACCGGCGGCCTTCGGATCGGTGGAGGAGAGATAGGTGTGGCTGTGGCCGCCGACAATCACGTCGATGCCGTCCACGGCCTTGGCGATTTCCTGGTCGCGCAGATAGCCGACATGCGAGAGCAGCACGATCTTGTTAACGCCGGCGTCCGTGATCTCCTTCACGGCTTCCTTGAGGTAGGAGATCTCATCGGCGAACAGGATGCTGTCGCCCGGCGAGGACGTCTCATCCGTATCGGTGGCAAGAACGGAGACCACGGCAACCTTCTGGCCGCCCATCTCCTTGATCATATAGCCCTTGAACTTGTTGGCGACAGGACTGTCGAGCCCTGCGAGCGTATTGCCCGAGATCATCGGGAATTTCAGTGCGTCGATGAACTTGGCGAGTTCCTGCGGACCGTCATCGAATTCGTGATTGCCGATCGCCATGGCGTCGAAGCCGATGCCGTTCATGAATTCTGCAATCGGCGCGCTCTTGTAGCTCGTGTAATAGAGCGAGCCCTGGAACTGGTCGCCGGCATCGAGCACGAGAATGTTACCACCGGAGAGCGCCGCGCGGCGGGCATCGATGGCGGCCTTCACACGGGCAATGCCGCCAAAGCACTCGTTCTTGTCCTTTTCGGCGGCGGAGCAGGTCGAATCGAACTTGTTGATCGGCTCGATGCGGGAATGGAAATCGTTGATGTGAAGAATGTTCAACTCGTAATCGGCGAATGCGGCGCCAGCGGAAAGGCCGAGCGCGGAAACGCCGATGAGCGCGAATTTGGTGATCCTGTGCATCCTGTTCTCCTGTTCGTGACGCCGCGCTGGCCGCGATCGTGCTTATTGTCGATCCCGGCGGTCAACGCCTGATACCGGGAGGATGTTTCACCGCCGTGACGGGTAGGGACGAAAATCGATCGCCTTTCGGAAGTGGTATGCTTCCATTTAGGGCGCGGGACCGCAAGAGGGAAGGTCCGACATTTTTTGATCGGGTGGACAAAATCCACGGGACAATAAATGCTGCAAAGAAAAAGCGCCCGGAAGGGGGCGCTTGATCTATTCTGCTTTATTTTCCAGCGATTAGCCGCGGCGTGACAGCGTGAACTGACCGCCGGAATCCGAGGTGCAGTTCAATTGCGTCGGCGTGACGAGCGCGCAGTTGACGCGCGACTGCGTCTTGCGGACCAGAGACGTCATGTTGATCTCGTACATGCGATCGGACTGTTGGGTATAGTTGCCGGAAGCCAGCAGCGTGTTGGTGCCATCAGTCGTGCGGGTGGAGAAGGCGCCATTCTGGAAGGTCGAGACGATGCCGTTGGCATCGGCCCACTGGCCATCGACCGGCGAAAAGGCTGTCTGCGGCTGGGGAACGGGGCGGGTGTACTGGCCCTGCGGCGGCCCGGAAACGCAGGCGGACAGACCGACTGCAGCCAGCGAAAGGGTGAGGCTCGTCCTGATATTCATGGCATTCTCCCGCGACTCTTCACACACGTTACGCATGTCAGCCTTGACCATGCCGACTGGGCGTTCCCATGACAAGTCGTCACGGTTGCAACGTGTTGATGAATCGGCAGGCGTTGCAAAAATGTCTTGGCGCGGGGATCTCAGACATATGCCGGCAGCCGGAGGTGTTCGCCCCGGCTGCCGGTGTGTTTTTACAGCGCTTAGCGCACCAGAATGTTGCGGAACTGCCAGGCGTCCTTCTCGTCGATGTCTTCCGGGAAGAGGCCCGGACGGCCTTCGAGCGGGGTCCAGTCGGTGTAGTGACCTTCGACCGGGCCGAGGTAAGGCGACTGCACTTCGAGGCAGCGCTTGTAATCCACTTCGTCAGCTTCGACGATGCCGGCCTTCGGGTTTTCCAGCGCCCAGACCATGCCGGCGAGAACGGCGGAGGTCACCTGCAGGCCGGTGGCGTTCTGATAAGGTGCGATGCGGCGGGTTTCTTCCAGCGACAGGCGCGAACCATACCAGTAGGCATTCTTTTCGTGGCCATAGAGCAGCACGCCAAGCTCATCGACGCCATCGACCAGTTCGTTCTCGTCGAGAACGTGCAGAACGGGCTGGGCGGTGCCGCCATTGCCGAACATTTCGTGCAGCGAAAGCACAGCGTCATTGGCCGGGTGATAGGCATAATGGCAGGTCGGGCGGTAGACGACTTCGCCATCCTTCTCGACCGTGAAGTAATCGGCAATCGAGATCGACTCGTTATGGGTCACGAGGAAGCCGTATTGCGGGCCGGGCGTCGGGCACCAGGTGCGAACGCGGGTGTTGGCGCCGGGCTGCTCCAGATAGATGGCTGCCTTGCAGCCCTTCTTGTGCTTCTTGGCGTTTTTCGGCATCCACTTTTCATGCGTGCCCCAGCCGAGTTCGGCGGGCTGAAGCCCCTCGGAAATGAAGCCTTCCACCGACCAGGTGTTCCAGAAAACGTTGAGCGGCTTGGGGTTGATGGTGCGCTGGGTGTCGCGTTCGGCAATGTGCACGCCCTTGACGCCGACCTTCTTCATCAGCTTGGCCCAGCCTTCGCGGTCATCTGTTGCCGGTTCGGTGAACTCGATGCCGATCTCGTTGGCGAGGTTGACGAGCGCCTGCTTGACGAACCATGACACCATGCCCGGATTGGCGCCGCAGGTGGAAACGGCGGTCGTGCCGCCGGGGTTCTTCTTCTTTTCGTTGCGGGCGGTTTCGCGCAGCGCATAGTTGGTGCGGTCGGCGTTCTTCATGTTCTTGTCGAAGTAGAAGCCGTGCCACGGCTCGACCACGGTATCGATGTAGAGCACGTCCAGCTTGCGGCAGAGCTTCATCAGATCGACCGAGCCGGTATCGACCGACAGGTTGACGCAGAAGCCCTGGCCGCCGCCTTCGGTCAGCAACGGCTTCAGCAGCGTCTTGTAATTGTCCTTGGTGACATGCGCCTGAATGTGCCGGACGCCGTGCTTCGCCAGCAGTTCGGCCTCATCGTTGCGCGGATCAATGACGATCAGGCGGCTCTTGTCGAACTTGAAGTGGCGTTCGATGAGCGGCAGGGTTCCGCGACCGATGGAGCCGAAGCCGATCATCACGATCGGGCCGGTGATTTCAGCGTAAACCGGGTAGGTCTGGTCGGTCATGGTGAGGTTTTGCTCCTTCGGCGGATCGGGGTCGGCCGGCTTATTCGTGAATTGGTCGCGATGCCGGGAAGATGTCTTCCCGGACAGTGCTAGATCACAAAACTTCGTCACAATAAAGTGGCGGTCCGGGGGCTTGTTGCGCGATTTTTGCGCCGAAATGCCTCAGGCTGGCGCGGTTCCGCCATGGGCGGCGGCAATGGCGCGCAGGTGGGCAACCAGTTCCGGCCGCTTTTCCGTCAGGCCCTTGTAGTTCGCCTGTTCAAGCGTCAGTCCCTCAAGCTGGTCGGCCAGCGAAAGGGCGGCCGGGGCAAGATCCGGGTTTTCCTCCATCGCCTTTACAGGATCGATGTAGATGCGGATGGTGAAGAGCAGGTCGCCGGATATCGGCATCTTGGTCAGGGATTGCCGCTCGATGCGGATGAAGCTTTCGCCCGGCAGAACGCTGCGTGCTTGTATGCTCGGTGCATAGGTCTTGCTGGCCGGAAGATGAAGCTCGTAGCTCCAGTTGATCGTCCAGTTGAAGCGCTTGACCGGTATGCCGACCTTGAAATTATCGAACATGCGGTTGATAAGCGTGGCATTGCGTGTGCCGCCCTTGAAGTCCGGCACTTCGGCGTGAATCTGTTCCATCGGCTTGCCGAACTTGTCTTCCAGCGACCAGGAGGAGGGGAAAGCCAGATGGGCGGCGGCGATGCGCCAGCCGTCCTCTCCACGCCGCATCAGCACCAGATCGTCCTGCACCAGAAGACCGGCGCGCACGATGGGTGGCAGGCTTTCATCGGCAAGATCGACGGTCTGTCCCGCGACATGGACCAGATCGCCCTCGCGCGTCCATACATCCGGCCGGTGGGCGACCAGCCAGTCCGAGAGTTCCTTCAGAACCTCGCGCTGGGCGGCGTCGCTTTCCGGCTCGCCCTTGTAGATCGTGTCGAAGGTCTTTTCGCCAAGCGCCCGCTTCTGGCTGAGGAAGAAACCGATATCCTCGTCCGGTTCGATCCAGCAATTCGGATCAAGCGGTGAAATGGCGATGGTGAAGGGTTTGTGGTTGCCCCGGAAGGGCGTGTAAACAGGCTTTTGAATGCCTTGGTCCATCGTTGCTGTTCCCGTGTCTTTTTCAGTCATGTTGCGCTGCGAACGGCCTCAGGGCAAGCGCTGTTTTCAGACTTCGGAGGGATCATGGCCATCGCTTATGACAAGGTGCAGCTTCTGGCCGCCATCGACAGGAACTACGGTCTGCTGATGCGGGAACTCATGTCCATTCCGGCGGAAAAGCGCTTCGAGGCCTCGCTTGAGGGGCGCAGCGAGGGTGCGGTCATGAGCGTTGCCGACATCCTCGCCTATCTCATCGGCTGGAATGCGCTGCTTTTGACATGGCAGGAAAAGCAGAGCGCCGGCCTTGCCGTCGATTTTCCGGAAACGGGCTACAGGTGGAACGAACTCGGCCGGCTCGCGGAGAAGTTCCATGCCGATTTTGCCGGTCTGAACTGGGAGGACCGGTTGGCCCGTCTGGATGCCGCGAAGGCCCGTACCATCGCTCTCATTGAGCGGCTGGACGATCAGGCCCTTTATGGTGACCTGTTCTACGGCAAGTACCCGCTGGGGCGGATGATCCAGTTCAATACGGCCGCCCCTTATGAAAACGCCCGCAAACGGGTGCGGGCGTGGAAGAAGGCGCAGGGGCTGGTTTGACCGGGATTACAAGGTGGGCGTGCCCTGATGAAAGACCATCCGCCATTTTCCGTCCGCCTCTAAGCGCCAGATGGAACTGCGTCGGGCTTTCGCGGGGCCATTTTCCGTTTGGCGTTCTGTCGTGTAGTTGACGAGCGCGATTGTCGGGCTGAGGCAGGTCGTTTCGAAATGATCGACTTTTACGTCCATGGGCGCTTTCTCCTGCGGCAGCCCCGCGAGAATATCGTCGCGCGTATAAGACCGACCTGAACGACCGATCTCGCGGAAGTCATACGCGAGAAGTGTGCACAGACGTTCAACGTCCGTGCGCACTTCATGAGACATCAGCGCTCTTTCCAGTGTCAGCAACAGTCTGGAAAGCGCTTCTGTTTCAGGCATCGGCGTCCAGCGCCTCCAGTTCGTCAATCAGGCCTTCGATCATCGAGAGGCCGCGGTCCCAGAAGGTCGGATCGGTGGCATCGAGACCGAAGGGCTTCAGCAGTTCCGAATGGTGCTTGGTGCCGCCGGCCTTGAGAAGCTCGAAATACTTCTGCTGGAAGCCCGCGTCGGCATCGCGATAGACGGCGTAGAGCGAGTTCACCAGGCAATCGCCGAAGGCATAGGCGTAGACGTAGAAGGGTGAGTGGATGAAGTGGGGGATATAGGTCCACCAGACTTCATAGCCCTCCTTGATCTCGATGGCGGGGCCCAGACTTTCCGCCTGTACCGAGAGCCACAGCTTGCCGATGTCGTCCGCTGTCAGTTCGCCCTCGCGGCGGGCGGTGTGAACCTTGCGCTCGAATTCATAGAAGGCGATCTGGCGAACGACCGTGTTGATCATGTCCTCCACCTTCTGGGCCAGCATCGCCTTTCGCTCGCGTTTGCTCTCGGTCTTGTCGAGAAGGGCGCGGAAGGTCAGCATCTCGCCAAAAACGGAGGCGGTTTCGGCCAGCGTCAGCGGCGTATCGCACATCAGCGCGCCCTGCTGACCGGCGAGAACCTGATGGACGCCGTGGCCGAGTTCATGCGCAAGCGTCATCACGTCGCGCGGCTTGCCGAGATAGTTCACGAGGACATAGGGGTGCGCCGAGGGCACTGTCGGATGGGCGAAGGCGCCCGACGCCTTGCCGGGACGGGCCGGTGCATCGATCCAGTTCTCATCGAAGAAGCGCTGCGCAATTGCCGCCATTTCCGGGGCAAAGGCGCCATAGGCGTCGAGCACGGTCTTCTTTGCATCCGCCCACGGGATCACTGCATCGGGCGTTTCCGGCAGCGGTGCATTGCGGTCCCAGGTGTTCAGCTTTTCAAGGCCGAGCCACTTCGCCTTCATCGCGTAATAGCGGTGCGACAGGCGCGGATAGGCGGCCTTGACGGCTGCTGCCAGCGCATCGACCACCTCGCGTTCGACGCGGTTGGCCAGATGGCGGCTGTCGGCGATATCCGCGAAGCCGCGCCAGCGGTCGGAGATTTCCTTGTCCTTGGCAAGCGTATTGGTCACCAGCGCGAAGAGGCGCAGATTGTCCTTGAACACGCCGGTCAGGGCGGCAGCGGCGGCCTCGCGCTTGGCCGGATCGGCATCCTGCAACAGCGTCAGCGCGCCTTCGAGCGGCATGGTTTCGCCGTTGACGATGAAGGTGAGGCTCGCCAGCGTCTCGTCGTAAAGGCGGTTGAAGGCGCCGGCGCCCGTCTGGCTCTTTTCGAGGAAAAGCTGTTCCACCTTGTCTTCGAGCTGGTAGGGCTTGTCCTTCTTCAGATCCTCGACCCAGGGCGCGTAGTGCGCAGCCTTGGCGTCATTCTTCAGGCAACCGGCGATAACGGCATCGTCGATGCGGTTCAGTTCCAGCGTGAAGAACAGGAGGTGCGAGGAGGCATCCGTGAGCTTTGCCTGCGTATCGCCGAACAGCTTGCCTTTTTCCGGGCTGGTCGTCTCGGCGTAATAGGCGAGCCCGGCGAAGGAGCCGATGCGGCCCATCAGGTCCGACAGCGCTTCATATTCCGCAAGGGCCGCGCCGATACCCTCGGCGCCGGTTTTCGTGGCGGCGTCCGCCAGCTTGCCCTTCCACTTTTCTTCGAAGGCGATGGCCTCGCGCCCGGCCTGTTCCAGCGCGGCGGTAAATTCCGGCGCGGTTGCCGAGGGGTAGAGGTGGGTGAGGTCCCACAGGGGCAGTTCGCCGAGCGGGGAGGTGGCAGAGGACATGATCCGGCTCCTTGATGGCCGTCCGCGTCGGGGCGAAACGGCGTCATGCGTCATTGTCCTTGTGTGGTGTCTCGGTCGTTAAAATGCAAGCCTTTCCCCAAACCCGATGTTCAAGCCTTTGTGGCAGGCTTCTCTCATGAAGACTGCTGAAAATGTGCCAGAAAAGCAGGGGAGAGCGAGAAATTGACAGCGCAGATTCTCATTGTCGATGACGATCCGGTACAGCGCCGACTGCTTAAGGCCGCTGTGGAGCGTGAGGGGCACCATGCCTATCTGGCGGAAAACGGACGCCAGGGCCTCGAATTCATCAAATCTCATGCTGATGTCGATGCGGTTGTTCTCGATCTCATGATGCCGGAGATGGATGGCCTTGCCGTTCTCGATGCGCTTGCGGTGATGCGGATCGATGTACCGGTGATCGTGCAGACGGGGCAGGGCGGCATTGAAACCGTGGTGCGGGCCATGCGTGCTGGCGCCTTCGATTTCGTCGTCAAGCCAGTTTCGCCCGAACGGCTGGCGCTGGCCATTGCCAACGCCCTCAAGCTGGAGCAGCAGGGGGAAACGCGGGCCCGTCCGGGCAGGGGAAAGCGGGGCGGAGCCGTGAGCTTTGCGGATATCGCTTCCGCCAGCCCCGACATGATCCGTGTCATAGACCTTGCACGCCGCGCGTCGCAATCGACCATTCCCGTCATGCTGGAAGGTGAATCCGGTGTCGGCAAGGAAATGGCGGCCCGCGCCATCCAGTCGGCAGGCGACCGGGCGGGCAAACCCTTCGTGACCGTCAATTGCGGTGCCATTCCGGAAAATCTGGTCGAGAGCATTCTCTTCGGCCATGAGAAGGGGGCCTTTACCGGCGCCACGGAAAAGCACACCGGCAAGTTCATGGAAGCCGATGGTGGCACGCTATTTCTCGATGAAGTCGGCGATCTTCCGCTCGACACCCAGGTGAAGCTGTTACGCGCCGTGCAACAGGGCGAGATCGAAACCGTCGGTTCGTCGCGGGTGCAGAAGGTCAATGTAAGGCTGATTTCGGCTACCAACAAGGATCTGATCGAAGAAGTGAAGGCCGGGCGGTTCCGCGAGGATCTCTATTACCGGCTCAATGTCTTCCCCATTACCATTCCGGCCCTGCGCCGGCGTAAGGAGGACATTCCGAACCTTGTCCGTGTCTTCCTCAGCCGTTTCTCCGCCGAACAGCGGCTCGGCATGCCGCTGACCATCGGTGCCGGCGCCATGGCGTTGCTCACGGCCTATGACTGGCCGGGCAATATCCGCCAGCTTGAAAACACCATCTATCGCGCCGTGGTTCTGGCGCAGGGCCTGGAACTGACCGAGACGGATTTTCCGCAGATCCTCGCCCAGCTTCCGGACTTTGCGGTGGAAACGACCCATCGTCCCACTGGTGAGCGGCATCTGCGGCTCATCGAAAGCCTGTCGCCGCCGCCGGAAGCCATCAGTGCCGAACCCGCCGATTCCCGGCAGGATATGATCCTCAGCATCGATGACAGCGGCGAGGTTCGTACCCTTGCCGATGTCGAGGAGGAACTCATCCGTTTCGCGCTGAAATTCTATGGTGGCCAGATGAGCCGTGTCGCCCGCCGGCTTGGCATTGGACGCTCGACGCTTTACCGCAAGCTCAAGGACTACGGGATCGATCCCGACAATCCGACCCGGGACGTTGCCTGATACCGCCTTCGACAGTGACGCAAACGCCTCCGGACCACGATGGTTTCGGAGGCGTTTGCGTTGAGGCGACGACGTTGATCCAAGTTAAGGTCTCGGCAAGGATAAACGGTTACCCTTTGTCAATGTCCCGTTAGTGTACGATTCACCATACGGGAAATGAGCGGGTGACTGTGGCCAATTTGCCATCGTGTCACCGTATTTGACAGTCAATTCAGGCAATATCTATTGTCTGCGATGGGGATCGCCTTGCCTTACGGGTATGGAAATGAAACGCCGAAGGCTGCTGCGGGCGGCTTGATGGCTCGGTTCAGGACACTGTTTGCAGACAGGATCGTCGCTGGCATTGTTGCTTTGGCGATGGTGTTCTCGACAATGCCGGTTTCGACGGCGCAGGCTGCGGGCGAAACCCGCAGTCTCAAGATCTATTTCGTCCATACCGGCGAACGCGCGAATATCGTGTTCAAGCGCAACGGTCGCTATGACGAAAAGGGTCTCCAGGCGCTGAACCGGCTGCTGCGCGACTGGCGTCGCAACGAAGCCCGGCGCATGGATCCGCGCCTTTGGGACCTTGCCTGGGAAATCTATCAGGACCTCGGCACCAACGAATATATCTATGCGGTTTCCGGCTATCGCGCGCCGGCGACAAACAACATGCTGCGTTCGCGTTCCGCCGGTGTGGCGAAGAACAGCCAGCACACGCTCGGTCGTGCCATGGACTTCTATATTCCGGGCGTGAACCTGAAGCGTATTCGTGACACAGCACTGAAGCAGCAGTCGGGTGGCGTTGGTTACTATCCGAATTCCGGTTCGCCCTTCGTCCATATCGACGTCGCGAGCGTTCGTTCCTGGCCGCGTTTGTCGCGTCAGGAACTGGTCAGCCTTTTCCCGAACGGCAAGACCATGCACATTCCCGCCGATGGCCAGCCGCTGCCGGGCTACCAGCTTGCGCTTGCCGAATATAACCGTCGCGTTACCTCCACCAGTTTTGCCGTGGCTGACGCCTCTTCGGGCGCGCGTCCGAAGAAGCGGAATCTGCTGACGGCCCTGTTTGGCGGCGGTGGCGACGAGGATGAAGATGCCGAAGCCATCGTTTCGCCGGCTGCGCCGCCATCCAGGCAGCAGGCTCCCACGCGCGTGGCACCCGCCCAGCCCGTTCAGCCGGCACAGCAGCCCGTGCTGACGGCGCGTCAGGAAGTGCGCAATCTGCCGGGTACAGAGGTCGCTTCGGCACCGGTTCCGGCCTCGCGGCCGGCCTTTGCGGGCCAGATTGCCGGCAACGGTCTTGCGACCGCTCTTTATTCGCCGCCGCGCAACACGGCGCAGGAAGCCATCGCTTCGGTTCTGCCGGCGGAACGCCCGCAGACGGCTGAAACCAGAGCCGCGGCAGACGATCTCGCCGGCATGGCCATTCCCGTGCCGACGCTCCTGGCCAATCGCAATCCGCAGGCCAAGGGCGAAGCCGTTTTGACGGCATCCGCCCAGCCGATTGCGCCTGAACTGTCCGCCGGTGTGCCGCTGCCGGTCGCCCGTCCCGCCGTTGCCGAAAATCTGATGGCCGGTACGGATTCGGACCCGGAAGCCGATGAGGATGCGGTCGAGCAGGAAGCGCTGTCCGCCGATATGCTGGCCGCCCTTTCGACCAGCGGTGCCGACGCCCGCCGTGATTTCCAGACTGCCATGGAAAAGGCTGCCACGGCCACCGTCATCGCCAGCCGTGTTCCGGTTCCTTCGTCAATGCCGAAGCAGGAAACGACCGAAGTGGCGGCATTGGAAACCAGCGCGACGGTTTCGGGCCGTTTCGGCGATGTATTCGATACACCGGTGCCGAAGGCCGCTCCGCGCGCCGCAGGCATAGAGGCCGGCCTGCCGGAAAAGGGTGGCCGTCCGCAGCAGGCCGAGGCCGAGAAGGCAAATCGCGCCATGACCTCCGGCACGGCCAATCTGACGGGCGACAAGCTCGCGCAATGGGCCTTTGCCACACAGCGCAAGCCGGCATCCGCCGGTGCCTTCAAGGCCTCGCGCGTCGTCGCCCAGACGCTGGCCGGCGTCGAGTCCGGCAGCCGTCCGCAGCAGCTCCAGTCCGGCGAAGACCGTGCCACCTTCACCGGCACGGCGCGTGTGCTGACCGTCAACGTTCCATGAAAACGGGTACCATAAACCCAATAAAAAGGCCGGGGAGTGATCCCCGGCCTTTTCGATTCTGGCTTTTTGACACCGGGCTTATTCGGCGTCTGCGGGACCTTCGATCATGCCGAGGGCGGCGAGGTAGGTTTCGAGGATGGCTTCCTCTTCCATGCGCTCCTGATCGTCCTTCTTGCGAAGCGCGATCACCTTCTTGAGGATCTTGGTGTCGAAGCCGGTGCCCTTGGCTTCGGCATAGACATCCTTGATATCGTCGGCGATCGTCTTCTTTTCCTCTTCAAGACGTTCGATGCGCTCGATGAAAGCGCGAAGCTGGTCGCGGGCGACGCCGTGAACATCCGTCATCGGTTTCTCCTTGTGGTGCGTGTGCCGTGAAATCTGTCGGGCATGACCTGCCCAAACCGCGGGCGAAGGTCAAGCGAATTGATCAGCCGTGCGGCCTGTTCTTTTCGAAGGCGGCCTTCTTGTCGTCGGATGCCTCGGTCTGGTGCTTCGCCTTCCAGTCCTCATAGGGCATGCCATAAACGATTTCGCGCGTCTCGTCCTTCGAAAGGCTGACACCCGCCTCCTTCGCGGCCTCGCCATACCAGTTGGCCAGGCAATTGCGGCAGAAGCCGGCGAGATTCATCAGGTCGATGTTCTGCACATCCGGGCGGGCGTCGAGATGGGCGAGCAGCCGACGGAAGGCGGCGGCTTCGAAAGCGGTCTTTTCGGCTTGGCTGAGTTCGGTCATCGCTCGTTCCTTCAGGTATCGGCGCGGGAGGGGTGGACCTCGTAGGCGTGAAGCGCAGGGTCTTCGTTCATCGCGGCGAAAATGGGATGCAGACGTTTGGCCCAGCTTTCTATGCCGGCCTTGTCGCCGATCAGGTCCTGCCGCACTTCGAGCAGCACATGCGGTGTGCCGTTCTTCGTGCAATGCCAATACATCGTGTCGTTCTTCAGCGCGCCATCATAGGGTTCGTTGTCGCCAACGAGAATGTCGCCGGGTTCGCGCAGCCGCCCGATAAGCTGGCCTGCGGCGCGGAAATCGCTATCCCAGAGGATGGCCGCGTGCCAGGGACGCGGCACATTCTTCCAGGCGGGCGTATAGGAGTGCAACGAGATGACGAGCGGCGCGCGGCCGGAGACCTTGGCGACACGGGCGATGGTTTCGCTGACAGCCTGATGATAGGGCCGGTGATAGTTGGTCAGGCGGCGCTCACGCTCTTCCGCCGAAAGCGGATAATTGCCGGGAATGATCGCGCCGTCGGAAATCTGCATGACCAGCGTCGGGTCGTCTTCGCCGCGGTTGGGGTCGATCAACAGACGGGAAAAGCGGGACATGACGGCCGGCACGCCGAGCGAGGCCGAAAGGCGGCGCGTGAGGCCCTCGACGCCGATGTCAAAGGCGATGTGGCGGGTGAATGCACTGTCCGGCAGGCCGAGGCGGGCGTAAGCTTCCGGCACGATGTTCGTGGCATGATCTGCCAAAATCACCATCGCCTTGTCATAATCGCCGTCCAGAATCTCGAAAGGTTTGTTTTCGGTCATAGCTTTACCGGATTGTCCGCCCAAAAGTCGGCGGTGTGATCGCATGGGGGGCGGACTCATGCAAGGTTTTAACCGATTTAATCGCGCAGCCTGTGCGAGGACGTTCCTCGCGTTGACAATCGGTTTGCGGCGCGCGAGAAAGGCAAGGCATACGAAAATGGGAGACATGGTGCGAGTCGTGCCGAAATTTCAGTCATTCGCCGCCGTGGCCAGAAGCCGGCATCTTCTTTATGCCGGTATCGCTGCAAGTTTCTGCCTGGCGCCTTTCTTCACGGCAAGCGATGCGCGTGCCGATTTCCGCGTTTGTAACGGAACTCAGAACCTTGTTGGCGTGGCCATAGGCTATCGCGCCGCTCAGGGCTGGATCAGCGAAGGCTGGTGGCAGGTTCCCGCATCCACCTGCGCAACCCTCATCGAGGGCGAACTTCAATCACGTTATTACTATCTCTACGCCGAGGACGCGGCCCGTGGCGGCCGCTGGACGGGGGACGTGAACATGTGCGTTGCGGAAAACGAATTCAAGATTCCCGGCGTCGAGGACTGCTTCGCGCGCGGATACCAGAGAATGGGTTTCAAGGAATACGATACGGGTCGGCAGGGTAGCTGGATGGTCCAGCTTTCGGACACGCCCGGTGCTCAGGAAGGCCAGAACTGATGAAGCGGAACCGTAAAGTCAAGATTCTTGCGACGCTTGGTCCCGCCTCCGCCGAGGAGGAGATGATCCAGAAGTTGCATGAGGCGGGGGCTGACCTCTTCCGCATCAACATGAGCCATGCCAGCCACGACCTGATGCGCACGCTCATTCAGCGCATCCGCTCGGTCGAAGCCCGTTGCGGTCGCCCTATCGGCATTCTGGCCGACCTTCAGGGACCGAAGCTGCGCGTCGGCAAGTTTGCGGAAGGCAAGGCCGATCTGGTGCCCGGTGCTACCTTCACGCTCGATAACAAGGACGAACCGGGCGATACGACCCGCGTTTTCCTGCCGCATCCCGAAATTCTCGAGGCCGTTCGTCCGGGCCATCGCCTGCTGATCGATGACGGCAAGCTGAACCTGCGTGCCGAAAAGTGCGACGGCAAGAGCATCGTCTGCACGGTCATTTCCGGCACCCGCATTTCCGACCGCAAGGGTGTGAGCCTTCCCGATACGCTGCTGCCGGTAGGCGCGCTGACGCCGAAGGACCATGCCGACCTCGACGCCGTGCTCGAAACCAATGAAGTGGACTGGGTTGCGCTCTCCTTCATCCAGCGCCCGGAAGATCTGGCGGATGTGCGCAAGGTTGCGCGCGGCCGTGTCGGTCTCATGTCGAAAATCGAAAAGCCGCAGGCTATCGAACGCATCGATGAGATCATCGAGCTTTCGGACGCGCTGATGGTGGCGCGCGGCGACCTGGGTGTGGAAATGCCGCTCGAAGCGGTGCCCGGCCTGCAGAAGCAGCTTATTCGCGCGTGCCGCAAGGCCGGCAAGCCGGTCGTTGTCGCCACGCAGATGCTGGAATCGATGATCACGTCGCCGGTGCCGACCCGTGCTGAAGTATCCGACGTGGCGACTGCCGTGTTCGAAGGTGCCGATGCCATCATGCTTTCTGCCGAATCGGCTTCGGGTGCCTACCCGATCGAGGCGGTCTCGACCATGGCCTCCATTGCCACGACCATCGAGCGCGAACCGCATTACCCCGGCATCATCTATGCCCAGCGTCCGCAGCCGGAAGCAACCGGCGCCGATGCCATTTCGCTCGCCGCCCGCCAGATTGCCGAAACGCTCAAGCTGACCGGCATCGTGTGTTACACGGCAACCGGCACGACCGGCCTGCGTGCCGCTCGCGAACGTCCGCAGGTGCCGATCATCGCCCTCTCGCCTTCGGTGCAGACGGCGCGGCGCATGTCCGTGGTCTGGGGTCTCCATTGCGTCGTCGAGCAGGATGCGACCGACCTTGAGGACATGGTGAACCGCGCCTGCCGCATCGTCGCCAAGGAAGGCTTCGGCAAGCCGGGCGACCGTATCATCATCTCCGCTGGCGTACCGCTCGGCACGCCCGGTTCAACCAACCTCCTGCGCATCGCCTATATCGGCTCTGACGGCTTGAGCGGGATCTGACAGGACGCAGCCAGATTTTTTGATGAAAGGCCGGTGGAAACGCCGGCCTTTCTCTTTTCAGACGGCTTTTGCAAAAAGGCGGCGCAGATTGGGGATGGTGTCGATCACCGTCCAGAGCAGACCGAGGACCCAGCCGAGAGCGGCGAGCAGTGCACCGGCAATGGCATAGGCGAGCTTGCCGAGGTGGATGGCGCCCTTGCCGAACAGTCGCACGACGGCGGAACTGTTATCGCCCATGCGCCGGGCCATTTTGGTGAAGCGGGGCAGATCGGTCGCGGCGTCATCGACGTAGTCGAGCGCGCGCAGGGTGGTCTTGACCCCGCCGGCGCTGACGAGTTCTCCGGCGTTGCGGGCGATGGTACCGATCTCGGCGGCAATCTTCGGGCGAATGACGGGCGCCAGCGTCTTGCGGAGAACGGCGGGATCGGCCGCGGCGATATTATCCGCCAGACCACGCTCGCCGTGCCATAGCTGCTTCAGGGCGCGGGTGTCGATGAGATCGGTGGCAAGTATGGTCAACCGCTTGCGTAGCGGCCGGGACAGCTTGTTGGTGCGGTTGGCGGTCTTCATCAGCGACAGGCCGAGATCGACCGGACCTGAACCGGGCACCAGCGTCACCAGCTCCAGTGTCGCCAGTCCCAGCGTCAATCCATCATAATCCTCGCCCTGTGCGAGGCGTGTGCTCTGGAGAACGACATCGCGAAGATCGCCCACCACGAAATAGTCGGCCGTCAGGGTGCCGCCCAGCGCGGCAAGGCTGGAAATGTTGCCGGTTACGGCACCATAGGCGAAATCGCGTGTATTGAGCCATGCGGTCATGGCTGTGTCTGGTTCCGTTGCAGCGACGAGTCCGGGCGGCACGGCGTGGCCGTTTTCGGAAGCCAACCGCACCAGTTGCCGGGCGTCGTCGAAATCCTCTTCCGCAACGGCCTTACGGATTTCGGCGATGAAGGTTTCGCGCGAGGCGTGGCGCAGGCGGAAGCTGGTGATGGAAACGGGGTCGGCATAGGACCAGGCAAGTTTCACTACCTCAATCTGTCCCGAAGCCGTAAAGGTGATCGCCGTGGCGGTGAGCATGGCGACGGCGACGGATTTGCGAAGCCGGAGGAGGACCGTCATGGCCAGCGCTGTCCCCGTGTAGCGTGGCAGGTACTCAGGCCCGGCTTCCCGCCAGCTTTTCCGAGAGGTCGCTTGCCTTTTTCTGGGCATCGCGGTCGGCCGGGTAAATCTCGAGATAGCGTTGCCAGGTTTTCAGTGCGGCTTCGGTTTTCTCCGAGCCCTCGAGAATTTCCGCCATCATGGCCAGTGCGCCGAAATGGCGGGGCTCACGCATAAGAACGCGGTTGAGGTCGCTCATCGAGCGCCTGTCATTGCCAAGTTCGTGGTTGAGGACAGCGCGTTTGGTCCAGACGCTGACAGAATCGGGTTCGAGAACCGCGGCCTGATCAAGAAAGTCGAAGGCCGCGGCGTTGCGCTTGGTCTTGGCGGCGTCATCGGCCCATTTGACCAGAAGATTGACGGTGGGGCTGCCGGAATCGTTCCACGCCGTCCAGAGGCGGCGGGCGATGACTGCGGCTTTATCCGAGTCGCGCTCGCGCTTCAGTTCGGCCAGAAGTGAGTCGATTCGGTCGTCTGTCGTTGGCTGTGCGGCAAGCGGTGCGGGCCATGTGTCGGCGGGCGGCGTCTGTGGCGCACCGGGTGAGGGCACGGCGGCTGGCTGCGCCATCGCGGACGCGGTGGTCAGGGCAAAACCGACATATAGGAGAGTAGACGTCAAAAAGCGCATGGCGGGAGTTTATCCCGCCATGCGCTGTGATCCAATCAATTTTCCGCGCATCCTCAGAAAAATCCAAGGGGCGGAGCCTTCCGCAGTCTCAGCCCTGACGGGCCTTGAAACGCGGGTTCAGCTTGTTGATGATGTAAACGCGGCCCTTGCGGCGAACCAGACGGTTTTCCCGGTGACGGGCCTTCAGGGCTTTCAGAGAGTTCTTGATCTTCATTTCTTTAAGTCCGCAAGGCTTCGGGGACGCGTCCCCTTCTGTCTCAACAATAAAAAACACGCTCTCAAGCGCGTTCTTTTGGGTTGGCAGGTGGATACAGGCTCGTATCTGGCCTGTCAACCGCCGCGCGGGGCATTTCCTGAGAAAGCCCCGTATTTCCTACCTTTTGAGCAGGGTCACGTGGCCCATCTTGCGGCCGGGGCGGGCTTCCGCCTTGCCGTAGAGATGGACGAGTGCTTCCGGCTCTTTCAGCCAGCCGTCCAGCCCGTCCACATCGTCGCCGATGAGGTTGGTCATCACGCAATCGCTGTGGCGCACGGGATTGCCGAGCGGCAGGCCAGCCACGGCGCGAATGTGTTGCTCGAACTGTGAGACCACGCAGGCCGCTTCCGTCCAATGGCCGGAATTATGCACACGCGGCGCGATTTCGTTGGCTACCAGCTTGCCATCGGGCAGGGCGAAGAACTCGATACCGATCACGCCGACATAATCCAGTGCGTTTAGAAGTTTCTCGGCGGCTGCAAAGGCGATATTCACCGTTTCGGCGGCCACGTTGGCCGGCAGGGTCGAGGTGTGGAGAATGCCGTTCAGGTGTACGTTTTCCGCCGGATCGTAACAGGCGATGGTACCATCTGCCGCGCGGGCGGCGATTACGGAAATCTCGCGTTCGAAGGGCACGAAACTTTCGAGAATGAGCGGCACGCCGCCAAGTGCGGCAAAGCCGCCTTCGGCGCTTTCCTGCGGCCCTTTGTAAACGCGCTGGCCCTTGCCGTCGTAGCCGAGGCGGCGGGTCTTCAGCACACCCTTGCCGCCGAATTCGGAAAGTGCTGCCTCAAGCCCGGCCTGATCGTCCACGGCGCGGAATGCGGCGGTTTCGATGCCAGCGGCGTTGAGGAACGTCTTTTCCGTCAAGCGGTCCTGTGCCACTTCCAGCGCCTTCGGCGGCGGGAACACGGTGACATCGCGCGCAAGCGTTGCAGCGGCGATGACCGGCACGTTTTCGAATTCGTAGGTCACCACATCGCACTGCGCGGCGAGTTCGGCCAGCGCTACCGGATCGTCATAGGCACCGGCGATCTGGCCGTTTGCCACCTGCGCCGCCGGACAATCGGCCTGCGGTTCGAGGATGATGGTGCGATAGCTGAGGCGCGCAGCCGCCATGGCCAGCATGCGGCCAAGCTGGCCGCCGCCGATGATACCGATCGTGGCACCGGCCTTCAGGGGCATAAGGGTCATGGGGCGTCGTCCAGCGGATAGTCCGCGACGGATGCGCTCTGGCGGCGACGCCACTCGTCCAGCCGTTCGGCCAGCGCGTCGTCATAAAGGGCGAGCACGGCGGCGGCGAGAAGGGCGGCGTTCACAGCACCGGCCTTGCCGATGGCGAGTGTGCCGACCGGAATGCCGGCGGGCATCTGCACGATGGAGAGCAGGCTGTCCTGGCCGGAAAGGGCTTTCGACTGAACCGGGACACCGAAAACCGGGAGCGGCGTGAGTGCGGCCGTCATGCCCGGCAGATGGGCAGCGCCGCCAGCACCGGCGATGATGACCTTGAAGCCTTCCTCGCGCGCGCCCTTGGCGAATTCCACCATGCGTTCGGGTGTGCGGTGTGCCGAGATGATGCGTGCTTCATAATCCACGTCGAGCGCTTCGAGTGTGTCTGCGGCGTTCTTCATGGTTTCCCAGTCGGACTGGCTGCCCATGATGATGGCGACGGGCGGCGATGTGACGCTCATGTGCGGCCTCCGGCTTTCAGGCGATGATATCGGGAATGATCTGGTCTTCGATCTGGCTCATCTTGTCCTTGATCGCCAGCTTCTTCTTCTTCATGCGCTGCACGCGCAGCGCGTCGCAGCCCGTTTGAATCATGGCGTTGATGGCCGCGTCGTAGTCCTCATGCTCCTGGCGCAGGCGCGCCAATGTGAGCCTGGTTTCGGCCTGATCCTGATCTGCCATCGTCCATTTCCCCAGTGGAACCCCGGATGCCGTTCGCGCGAGCAGGCGCGAAAACATGCCCAAGGCTGAAACCCTTCTTGAACTTTTCGTCGCGCGATCCGTTTCCGGACACCGGGTGGCCTTCATGGCCGTCCTTGCGCGTGGCCATGCCTCTATCATCAAACGGTCTTCACGGGAAGTTAGACATGAACACGAAATTACCACGGTTGCGACAAGATTTCACCTTCGACAACGCCCCCTGTTCGTGTCACACTTCCTTCGTAAACCTGAGGTCCCGGCGATGGGATAGCCGGGGCGGGTACACGAAGGAAGGACGTGTTACATGACGATTCAGGCTCATCTTGAAACGCTTGAAAAGAAGCATGGTGCTCTCGAGGAGGAGCTGCGCACCGCACTGACGTCACCCTCTTCGACCGACAGACTGATTTCCGATCTCAAGCGGCGCAAGCTGCGTATCAAGGATGAAATGCAGCGCATCAAGGAAGCGACACGCCACTGACCGCGTAACTGTTGCATTGAGTTGTAAGCATGCCGCCGCCGCCCAAGCGTGGCTCTGTTTCCGAAAGACTGGAAGCGGAACCGCCGGGCGGCGGTCTCGTTTCCCGGGTTCATTTCCGCCAATGCGGCTCACATGCCTTCGCGCACCATTGAACCTTGCGCGCGTCCGGTTTATCGAAGAGCCGATGAAACAGGGCCGCGCCATGCACGCACGGCCCAGCCGAGCAGGATTGACATGACCGGACCTGAAGACCGTTGCCGCCTGGTGCTGATCCTTCCCCAGGGGGAAGAGGCAGAAGCGCAGGCGAAAATTCTGGGCGATGCGCTGAAGGGTGGCGATGTCGCCTCGGTGATCATTCCGCAATATGACGAGGAAGACGGCGCATTCCAGAAGCGCGCGGCACTCCTCGTGCCGCTGGTGCAGGACGCCGGTGCGGCAGCGCTGATTGCCGGAGACAGCCGTGTGACGGGCCGCGTCAAGGCCGATGGCATCCACATTGCCGGCAAGCTTGCCGCGCTTGCCGAAGCCGTCGAGAAATTCACGCCGAAGATGATCGTTGGCGGTGGCAATGCCACTGAACGTCACATGGCGCTGGAAATGGGCGATACCAACCCCGATTATCTGTTCTTCGGCAAGCTGGATGGCGATATCAAGCCGGAACCGCATCCGAAAAACCTCGCTCTTGGCCAGTGGTGGGCCGAAATGGTGTCCATCCCCTGCATCGTCATGGGCGGGTCCGATGTCGCTTCCGTGATCGCGGTGGCAGAGACGGGGTCCGAATTCGTGGCGCTGTGCAAGGCCGTCTTTTCCCATCCGGCCGGTGCTGCGGCTGCTGTTGCCGAGGTGAATGCCCTGCTTGACGAAAAAGCGCCACGGTTTGAGGCTTGAAGGTTCGCATGAACCTCGTTTCTCTCCGCTCCCTTTCCGTTGTCGTGCTTGCCTCGGTGCTTGGCGCCGCGGGCCTGCCCGCGTGTTCCTTCGCCCAGAGCAGTGGCGGTCAGCAGACCGAGGGTGGCGCGTTGCCCGTCAAGACCAAGCGGGTGAAAAGCGGCGAGCGGGCACGCTCCATCATGGACGGGCCGGATGGTCCCGCCAGCGGCCTGCGCATATTTGACCGCATGGGCGCCAATCTGCCGCCACTTCCGCCGGAAAGGACCTTTGCGGGCCCGGTGGATGACGCTTATGGCGCGTTTCAGCGCGGGCTTTACCTGACTGCCTTTCAGCTTGCGCTGGCGCGGGCCGAAAAGGGCGACGCCATCGCCCAGACGCTGGTCGCCGAAATGATGTCGCAAGGGCTGGGCATCAAGCGCGACCGCAAGAACGCCGCCTTCTGGTATGGCGAGGCGGCGAAGGGTGGCGATCCCGCCGCGATGTTCAAGTATGCCCTGCTTCTGATTGACGGGCGCGATGTGCCCCGTGACGAAAAACTGGCGCGGGACTTCATGCGCAAGGCTGCGGACGCGGGTAATGTCTCGGCGCTGTTCAACTACGCGCAGATGCTGGCCACGGATAATCCTGATGACGAGGGACTGAAGCTCGCACTGCCCTATTACGAGCAGGCGGCCGACAAGGGGCTTGCCGATGCGCAATATGCGCTCGCCCAGCTTTACACCGGGCTTGAAGGGGTGCCGCCCGAAAAGAAGGCGAAGGCGCGCGACTATCTCAGACGGGCGGCCATCGCCGGTTTCGATACGGCCCAGCACGACATGGGCGTGTGGCTGATCGAAGGCATTGGCGGCGATGTCGATTACGAGACCGGTTTCCGCTGGATGCGGATTGCGGCGCTTCGTGGCAACGTGGCGGCGCAGAACAAGCTGGCGCTGCTTTATGTCAACGCCATCGGCACCAAGCCGGATCCGGTCGAAGCGGGCATGTGGTATGTTCTGTCGCGCCGCGCCGGCCTTGCCGATGACGATCTCGAGGATTTCTTTCTCGGTGTGAGCGACGAGGTTCAGAAGAAGGCGAGTGACGCTGCAACGCGCATGGCTTCCAGCCGCGCTGCGGCCGCTGGCATTGCCCGTGTCGAACTACGCAAGCTCGCGCAATAAGTCCCGGGCCCAGGCCGGCACTGAAATTTTATCCATTTCTGACACGTTTGATTAACCAACGGGGTCCATTCTCCGGGTTTATCGGATGTTAAGCAGAACGGTCGCCGAAGGTGCGGACGTTCCTGAGCGGGAATGGATCTGTCGATGTTCATGGGCATTCTGGGCGTTCTCTACGCCGTCATCGCGGGTTTCTGCCTTGCCATGACGTTGATCGAAGGCGCATTCGGACGCCATCGTGGCTGGGATCTGATGCGCGTCGCGGGCCTTGGGCTCGCACTGTTCTGGCCGCTTATCATCGCCATCCTGTTTTTCAGCAGCCCGCGTGGCCAGCGCTTGCGGGCCGCGGCGCGTGATTTCGCCGCCCATCCGTTCCGGACGTTCGAAAAGAGCGAGCCGCCGCACCGTTCTGCAGGCAAATTGACCACCGGCAGCGCCGCCCCTTGAATTCCGCCGCGTTTTGTGGTCTTGAACCCGCCGATCAATCATGACCGCATGAAACGCTTTTAGCCGATCCGGATTGCCGGACGGCTCGCCGGATTTTTCAAGGAACTCAGACTATGGCTCGCTCAGCCCTTCTCAACGTGATGGTTCAGGCCGCTCTCAAGGCCGGCAAGTCTCTGGCCCGCGACTTCGGCGAAGTGCAGAACCTTCAGGTTTCGGTGAAGGGACCGAGCGATTTCGTGTCGCAGGCCGATATCCGCGCCGAGCGCATCGTGCGTGAAGAACTTCTGAAGGCTCGTCCGACCTACGGCTTCCTCGGTGAGGAAAGTGAAGAGATCATCGGCACGGATGGCGCCCATCGCTGGATCGTCGACCCGCTGGACGGCACCACCAACTTTCTGCACGGCATTCCGCAGTTTGCGGTCTCTATCGCGCTCGAGCGTAATGGCGAAGTCGTCGCGGGTGTCATCTTCAACCCGGCGACCGACGAACTCTTCGTGGCCGAGCGGGGCGGCGGTGCGTTCCTCAATGATCGCCGTATCCGCACGGCGGCCCGCCGCGTTCTGTCGGATGCCGTCATCGGCTGCGGCGTGCCGCATCTCGGGCGCGGCCATCACGGGAAGTTCCTTGTCGAACTGCGCCATGTCATGGGCGAAGTCGCTGGCGTGCGCCGCTTCGGTGCCGCTGCACTCGATCTCGCCTATGTCGCGGCCGGCCGTCTGGACGGTTTCTGGGAAACCGACCTGATGCCGTGGGATATGGCAGCCGGTCTGGTGCTGATCCGCGAAGCCGGTGGTTTTGCCTCCGATATCAAGGGCGGCAACGACATCTTCATTTCGGGCACCGTGGCCGCCGGCAACGAACAGATCCACAAGGCGCTGGTCGAAGTGGTGAACCGTCCTATCCCCAAGGCCTGATCCCTGCATCCCACGCATAGCCGGGAAGGGCGGGTTCGCCCTTCTAATCTCCGCAATTATACACTAGCTTTCGCGCAGGATTCCCTGAGCGAGTGTGAGTGACATGGCGGATGTGAGACTGGACGAAACAGACGGGTTTGAAACGGGGCGGCATGGCTTTGCCGCAAAGCTTTCAAGCCCGATGCCGGTTTTCTGGACGATGGTGCTCTTTCTCATCATCGTCGGCTTCATTACCGCAATCCTTTACCGGCAGGCGCACAACGCCTTCATGACGAACCCGGGCCTCAATGGGCTCATTCTCGGCGTGCTCCTGATTGGCGCAATCCTCATCTTCGCCCATGTCTTCGGGCTCAGGCGCGAGGCGCGCTGGTTCAACTCCTTCCAGGCCGCCGGCCAGAACGCCGACCGTGTAGGGGTGGAGCCCAAGCTGCTCGGGCCAATGCGCGCCATGATCGGGCGGCGTCAATCGCAGGCTCTGTCCACCGCAGCCCTCAGATCCATCCTCGATTCCATCGCCACGCGGCTCGATGAGTCGCGCGACGCATCACGTTATCTCATCGGCCTTCTCGTTTTTCTCGGTCTGCTCGGCACGTTTTGGGGCCTCATCGGCACGATCGGTTCCATCAGCGGCGTCATCCAGTCGCTTGATGCCGGTGGAGACACCAATGATGTGCTGGCCGCCGTGAAGAATGGACTCGGCCAGCCGCTGGCGGGCATGGGTACGGCCTTCTCGTCCTCGCTGCTCGGCCTGTCCGGCTCGCTCATTCTCGGTTTTCTCGACCTTCAGGCCGGTCGCGCCCAGAACCGCTTCTATATGGAACTGGAAAACTGGCTCTCGTCAGTGACCGATGTCGATTCCGGTCCATCCGGCACGGTATCGGCCAGCAATCCGGAGGATTTGCGCCGGCTGACGGAAGAACTTGCCAAGCTCGTGAAGACCGGCGGTTCCGAAGAGCGCTCCATTGCCGCCATGACCAGTCTGGCGGAAGGCGTCCAGGGGCTCGTGCGTAACATGCGCAACGAACAGCAGATGTTGCGTGACTGGATCGAAAAGCAGCAGGAGGAAAGTCAGGAACTGCGCCGGGTTATCGATATTCTGGCGTCCCGGCAGGGGAGCAATACCTAAATGGCGCTGGGCAAGAACCGCCGCCGCGAACGCGGCGTGGATTACTGGCCGGGCTTCGTGGATGCCCTCTCCACCCTGCTTCTCGCCATCATGTTCCTGCTCACCGTGTTCGTGCTGGCGCAGTTCGTGCTGTCACGCGAAATATCGGGCAAGGACGAGGTGTTGACCCGCCTGAACAACCAGATTGCCGAACTGACCGAGTTGCTGGCACTGGAAAAGGGCGGCAAGCAGGATCTTGAGGATTCGCTGGCGGCGCTCCAGTCCTCGCTGGCATCCTCCGAGAAGGAGCGCTCGCGGTTGCAGACGCTGCTCGACGCTGGAACGGGTTCGGCCAGTGCTGCCGACCAGCGCATTACCACGCTCTCCGGCGAACTCGACACCCAGAAGCAGGTGAGTGAACGGGCGCTGTCTCAGGTCGAACTGCTCAATCAGCAGATTGCCGCGCTGCGCGCCCAGATCGCGGCGGTGGAAGCGGCTTTGCAGGCCTCGGAAGCGCGCGACCAGAATTCGCAGGCAAAGATCGCCGATCTCGGCAGGCGGCTGAATGTGGCGCTGGCGCAGAAGGTGCAGGAGCTCAACCGCTACCGCTCCGACTTCTTCGGCCGTTTGCGTGAAATCCTCTCCGACCGCCAGAATATCCGGATCGTCGGCGACCGTTTCGTCTTCCAGTCGGAGGTTCTGTTTCCCTCCGGCGCTGCGGAAATCAACCCGGCAGGGCAGGAGGAGATGAAGAAACTTGCCGGGGCGCTGATCGAGATCGCCAGGGAAATTCCGCCGGAAGTGAACTGGGTGCTGCGCGTCGATGGTCACACCGACAATATGCAGCTTTCCGGTGCGGGCCGTTATGCCGATAACTGGGAACTGTCCTCGGCGCGCGCGACATCGGTTGTGAAATACCTCATGAGCCAGGGGGTGCCGGCGAGCCGGTTGGTGGCTGCCGGCTTCGGCGAGTATCAGCCGATCGCGGAGGGCGATACGCCGGATGCCCGCGCCCAGAACCGCCGTATCGAGTTCAAGCTGACCGAGCGCTGAGGCGGATGCGCAGTCTCATTCGAGGTCGGCGTTGCCGGCCTCGAATTGCAGGCGGGCGAGGCGGGCGTAGAGGCCGCCGGCGCGCACCAGGCTCTCATGCGTGCCTTCTTCCACCACGCGGCCTTCATCCATCACCAGAATGCGGTCGGCCTTCAGCACGGTTGCGAGGCGGTGGGCGATCACGAGCGTTGTGCGGTTCAGCATTAGCCCTTCCAGCGCCTGTTGAACCAGGGTTTCGCTTTCGGCATCAAGCGCGGAGGTGGCTTCATCCAACAGCAACAGCGGGGCATCGCGCAGGATGGCGCGGGCAATGGCGATGCGCTGGCGCTGGCCGCCGGAAAGCGTTACGCCGCGTTCGCCGGCCAGCGTATCGTAGCCTTTTTCCAGCCTGTTGATGAATTCATCGGCCTGGGCGGCGATGGCTGCAGCGCGCACCATTTCCGGCGTTGCGTCGGGCCTCCCGAAGGCGATGTTATCGTGGATCGATGTTGCGAAGATCGTGGTATCCTGCGGCACGATGGCGATGCGCGCGCGCAGGTTGTTCAGCGTGCCCTCGCGAATATCGGTGCCATCGATGCGGATCGCTCCGCCCTTCGGGTCGTAATAGCGCAGCAGAAGCGCAAAGAGCGTACTCTTGCCGGCGCCCGAGGGGCCAACGATGGCGACGGTCTCACCGGGCTTGGCGACGAAGGAAAGGCCGGTGAGTACGGTACGGTTCGGGCTGGCGGGGTAGGCAAAGGTTACACCGTCGAATTCCACCGCACCCTTGGCCGGTCGGGGCAGGGGCTTGGGTGCGGGCGGGTTGGTGATCGCTGATTTTTCCGTGAGGAGTTCGCCCAGTCGCTCAGCGGCACCGCCAGCCTGGGCGAGATCGCCCCAGACTTCCGAAAGCTGGCCGAGGCCGCTGGCAGCAATGACGGAGTAAAGCACGAACTGGCCGAGCGTGCCGGCAGACATGGAGCCGGACAGCACGCTCTGCGCGCCGAACCACAGGATGGCGACGACGCTGCCGAACACCAGCGAGATGGCGACCCCGGTCAGCACGGCGCGCGCGCCGACCGCCGAGCGGGCGGCTTCATAGGCCTCTTCGATGGCCGCGCCATAACGACGGTTGGCGGCGGGTTCACCGTTGAAGGCCTGCACGGTGCGGATGGCGCCGATGGTTTCGCCGGCGAAGGCCGATGCGTTGGCCAGCGTATCCTGCGCCTGACGCGAGCGACGACGCACAGAGCGGCCGAAGGCAACCAGCGAGAAGACGATGAGCGGGATGGCGACTAGCACCATGGCCGACAGCTTGGGGCTGGTATAGACCATCATGGCGATGGCGCCGAGACAGAGGATCGTGTTGCGCAGAGCCATGGAGGCAGTGGAGCCGGCGGCGGAGCGGATCTGCGAGGCATCGTTGGTCAGGCGCGAGACGATTTCGCCGGACTGGCTCTTGTCAAAGAATTCTGGCGACAGCGCGGTGATGTGGGCAAAGACATCGTTGCGCAGATCCGTGACGACGCGTTCGCCCAAAAGCATCACGAAATAATAGCGCATGGCGCTGGAGAGCGCGAGCACGGCGGCAATCGCCATAAGCATCACGAAATAGCTATCGATGAAGCCGGAATCGGCCTGGCTGAAGCCGTGGTCCACCATGCGTCGAACGGCGAGCGGCAGCGCGAGCGTGGCGATGGCCGCGAGTGCGAGGAAAAACAGCGCACCGGCCACAAGCTTTCGATACCGCTTGAGATAGGGCAGCAGTCCGAGCAGCGGCTTGACGGATTTGCGGCGCTTTTCTTCCGTTCCCGGGCTTTGTCTCGACACGCTTCCTCCATTCTCGCCATGCCGCGGATGAGCCGCATCAGGCACTTGTTATCTTGCTGGCCATCATGTATAGGCACGGCACGAAATTGAAAAGCCGTGTTCCGTTCCGCGCGCGCATGGGTTCGAATATTGGATCGGTCCGCTTGCCTCCTTGACATAAGGCAAATGGCCCACGAAACACCAGGAAGAATAAGATGAAGGCGAACATCCATCCCGACTATCACGTTATCAAGGTAGTTATGACCGATGGCACCGAGTACGAAACCCGTTCGACCTGGGGTTCGGAAGGCGCTGTCATGAACCTCGATATCGACCCGAGCTCGCACCCGGCCTGGACCGGCGGCAACCAGCAGCTCATGGACCGCGGTGGCCGCGTGTCCAAGTTCAACAAGCGTTTCGGCGGCCTCGGCCTCTAATTCCGCTTGGAACCAGATGTTTCGAAAACCCGGCTTCTGGCCGGGTTTTTTGTTGCCTTCGAAACCCCGTGATGCGGGCAACAAAAAAAGCGCGGTCGAAACCGCGCTTTGAGAGTTGACTTGGAGGTACTAATAAAAATCAGTGAACCGAGAAGGCCGTGCGCAGCAGGTTGAGCTGGGCCTGGACGCTGTTCTCGTTGTCCGGAACGATGGCCGCATCGTTCGGGCGGTAGATTTCACGGTCCAGAACGGCGATGCGGTTCTGGAGGCGCAACGAACGCTCGATGAGGTCGCGGAAAGCTTCCGGCAGATCGTTCCAGCCCGGCGCATGGCGGTCGACGTTGAAGCCGTCGAGGCGCACCTTGCTCTTTTCGGACAGAACCTGATCGCGGGTCATTTCGCCATTGTTGACGGCGCGCTGCAGCAACAGCCAGGAGGCCATCTGCATCAGGCGAGTGGTGAGGCGCATCGACTCAGCCGCGTAAAGCACGGAGGCCATGCGCGGAAGAACCTTCGAGGCCGTCCGGCCATCGCCATCGAGATAGGTTGCCGTTTCTTCGACCAGCGCCATGCCTTCGGCATAGAGCGCCTTGAACTGCGAGGAGGACGCCGCGCGACCTGCAAAGCTGATCGTATTCAATCCGAGGTCAGACATAGAACCAATCCCTGTTAACGCATCACTTTCGGGCATGGGCGGGTGGCTGAACAAAGCCTTGTTTCCCGCCTTTTTCTGTCCTTGAGGATGCCCCCTATACCAGAAATGCGCAAGCCGTTTCTTAAGGAAAGGTTAATTCCCACAATTTTGCGCTTTTTGGGGCAAAAAAAGAGAGCCGCTCAAGAAGCGGCTCCAAAGGTAAAACAGGGAGAAAATCAGACCAATTCGCCAAGATGGTGAAACTGTCTGAATCCGAACAAGTCCGGATGCCCTTAGTAATCTCTCATAAAGCTTAACGTTTCCCTAATTTCAGGTACCATGAATTGATAAAAATCGGGTTCTGTAAGTTGTTTTACAGTATTGTCTGGTGCCGTCCAGTTAGATGAAGGTGCGCTAAAATATAACAAAATACAACTCGTCATAAGTAGGCGCTCCCCGTTTCGAAAGCGTTAACCATTCGGTCTCTAGCCTGACGGGCGAAATTCAAATTCGCGTGACCCGGCACGGGAGGGCAAAGCCATGGGTATATTCGGGGGAGGGGCGTCGCGGCAGATCGAGGCGCTGAAGGCGGAACTGGCCGCTGTTACGGAGCGTTCGGCGCTTCTTGATGAAGCCTGTGGCGTGGGGCTGTGGGAGGCCGTGCTCTTTCAGGGCGACGCGATGCATCCGCAAAGCCGCTGGACATGGTCTGCGGAAATGCGCCGCATGCTGGGCTTCGACAGTGACCGTGAATTTCCCAATGTCGTCAATTCATGGTCTGACCGACTGCATCCCGATGATGTGGGGCCAACCTTTGCGGCCTTTGGCAAGCATCTGGAGGACAAGACCGGTCGCGTTCGTTACAATGTGGTTTACCGGCTGAAGATACGTGACGGTTCCTATCGCTGGTTCCGGGCCACGGGCGGCTGCATTCATCAGGCCGACGGGGTGACGATCCGCGCCTGTGGTTCGCTGACGGATGTGCACGAACAGAAGCTTGCCGACATTCGCGTCGCCGAGGAGGCGGAAGGCGACCGCATTGCCATTACCTCGCTTCTGAACGGGCTTGTAGCTCTTGCCAATGGTGATCTCACGCATCGGGTGACGGAGACCATCGTTCCGAAGGCGCAGCCTCTCAAGGACAATTTCAACATGGCAGCAGACAAGCTGCTGGAGATGATGCATGCCGTCAACAGTGCTGTTGTGAGCATGCGGAGCGGTTCGGGCGAAATCAGCCAGGCGGCGGACGATCTGTCTCGCCGCACCGAGCAACAGGCAGCGTCGCTGGAGGAAACGGCGGCAGCGCTCGATGAGATCACGGCTACCGTCAGGAAGACCGCTGAAGGTGCCATGCGCGTGGCGAAGGCAACGTCTGCGGCCCGGTCCGATGCGGAGAATTCCGGCATGGTCGTGGAAAGCGCCACCGCTGCCATGGCCGGGATCGAGCAATCCTCCAGCCAGATCAGTCAAATCATCGGTGTCATCGATGAAATCGCTTTCCAGACCAACCTTCTGGCGCTGAATGCCGGGGTCGAAGCCGCGCGTGCGGGCGAAGCCGGCAAGGGGTTTGCCGTCGTGGCCCAGGAAGTGCGCGAGCTTGCCCAGCGCTCGGCCAATGCCGCCAAGGAGATCAAGGCACTCATCACCGCTTCGACCAATCAGGTAGAAGAGGGGGTCAAGCTGGTTGATCGGACCGGTGAGGCGCTGAAGGGTATCGTGCGGCAGATCACTGATGTTGCCGGTATGGTCACGGAAATCGCCTCATCGACGCAGGAGCAATCCACCGGTCTGCACCAGATCAACACGGCGGTGAACCAGATGGACCAGATGACCCAGCAAAACGCGGCCATGGTGGAGGAAACCAGCGCTTCCAGCCACTCGCTGGCTAAGGATGCCGGTGAACTGGCCCGGCTCCTCAGCCATTTCAGGATCGGCACCGATTCGGGGGCCAGTCGCACCGTGGCACCGCGCCGGGCGGCCTGAGGCTGGATCGTGATCTACACTAAAAAGCGAGAGGGGGATTTCAGGCGAAAGCCGCATACACTTTTCGCCATCTCGCTCTAGCGCTTGAACAGGTTTTCCGCAGCCGAACGGCCCGCAGACTTGCGGGCCTTTTCGGCGTTCAGCCGGTCGATTTCCGCTTCAAGAAGGGCGATGCGGGCTGACAGTTCGTCAGCGGAGAAGCTGCTGATATCCTCGTCGATTTCATGTGCTGCCTTCTTTTTCGGCCTGTCGTCATCCGCCAGAAAGCTCATGGGCGTTCCTCCTGCTTATCCGCCGGGGTGGCCTCAGGCTCGCCGGCGGGCGAAGTGTCGTCCGCCGTGGCGCGCGGGTCAAGGGCGCTTGCTTCCGGCGTGCTGACCGGGGTCGTGCCCATGGGCATGGTTGCGTAGTTTTCGCGGTCGGCGACGGGCACCGGCGCGCGCATGCGGCTGCGGAAGACGGCGTAAACGGCAATGGCGAGATGAGCCGCCGCCGTGACCGCAAAAAGGTAATGCGGGCCGTAAAGCGTCATGATCGGGCCGCCGATGGTCGGGCCAATGATGGTGCCGATGCCGAAGAGCAGCAACAGGCCGCCCGAAACCTTCACGAAATCCTCCGGCGCTGCAAAGTCGTTGGCGTGGGCCACCGCGATGGGGTAGAGCGCGTTGGCCGCCGCGCCGTAGAGCACGATCAGCGGAATGAGGTGCATGCCGTCGAAAGGATGCGTCAGCACCACGAGCAGGCCGGCAAGGGCTGCCACGGCGGACAAGGCGGCGAGCACGAGGCGACGGTCGATCCGGTCGGAAAGCCGGCCGGCGGGAAACTGCGCCAGCGCACCGGCAAAGATGGTGAGGCTCATCATCAGCGCCACCGTGCTCTGGGAAAGCCCGGCGCGGGCGCCGAACACTGCCCCCAGCGTGCCATAGGCGCCGTTGGCGATGCCGATCAGCAGAATGCCGAAACAGGCAATGGGCGAGGTGCGATAGAGCGCTCGCAGATCGAGTTTCACCGCCTTCAGCGGTTGCGGTGTGGCGGCGTTGGAAAGCGTGGTGGGCAGGATGGCGAGGCAATAGAAGATGCCGCAGGCGAGAAACAGCGTCTGCGTGGTGGCATCGCCTAGCGCCAGTGTCATCTGGCCACCGACGACGCCGATCAGCGTGATGGCGATGTAGAAGGAAAAGATCGTGCCGCGGCTTTCGTTCGTGGCGCGCTCGTTCAGCCAGCTTTCAATGATCATGGATGTGCCCGCGATGCAGAAGCCGGTGGCGGCGCGCAATGCGACCCAGACGACATCATCGATGATGACACCGGTGATCAGCGCGACGACGGCGATGAGGGCGGTGAAGACCGAAAAGGCGCGGGCATGGCCGATCCGCCGGATAAGGGCGGGCGCGAGAAAACAGCCCAGCACGAAACCGCTGGCCCAGGATGTGCCGAGCAGGCCCAGCATTTCGTTGGAATAGCCCTCATGCGTGCCGCGCACGGGCAGCAAAAGACCGTGCAGCCCGTTTCCGAAGAACAGAAACAACGTGCCGAGGAGAAGGGCGAGGACTGGCAAAAGGTTTCGCGACATGCTTCGGTCACTAACAAGGGTTCTTGATAAAAGTAAGGTAGGCGGGAACGGCGCGTCGACAATAGGGCACGCCGCTTTCCGCAAGCTGTCGCGGCTGACAAGAAAGCGCTTGCCAGCCGTAGCCTTATGGCCGATCCCTTTTGACCGAAGGCGCCAACGGGGAGAATCGCGTGACCAAAGCCATCGGCCTTTTCATGCTGCTCGCCATGATCGTGCAGATCATCCGGCCGCTCGGGTTGCCGGGGCTGCAGCGTCGCGCCGACTTTTGGAAACTGGCGCTTGTTGCTTTCGTACTGTGGACCGTGACGCTTTTGCTGCGGGAATTCGCCTGATCAGCAGGCAATGGCACCGACGATGACCGGAACACAGGCACCGCTGATGCTGACCGCCACCGCCTTGCCGCCTTGTTTCGTCACCGAAAGTGCGATCTCGCTGCGTCGGCCCATTTCCACGCCCTGCGTGATGCTGATGGTGTGATCGCCATCCGGCGCATCGCTCGTTTCCACCAGAAAAGCTGCAAGGGCAGCCGAGGCGCTACCGGTGGCCGGGTCTTCCGGAATATCGTCCAGAGGGGCGAACATGCGTGCCCTCAGATGGCCGGGATTGGCGGTGTCGCGGACATAAAGGAAAAGCGAGAAGCCGCCGTCCGTGCGGCCGTGCAGATCCTCCGCGGTCCGGAACGCGTCGAGATTGGGGCGGGCGGCGGCAAGCGCAGCAAGGCTCGTCAGTTCGGCAACGGGGAAGGGCAGGCCCACCGACACCTGCAACGGTGCGTGGTTTGCCGTCAGGATATCGGCAGTCGTCAGCGTGGCGCAGCGGGCGATGATCTCCGGTGCGACCGCTTCCCCGATCTCGAGCGGCTGCGGCGCACGGATGGCGGCGCCGGTCACCGTGTTGCCGGCTTTGCGGGTAAGCGCGACCTCCACAAGCCCGGCCTTTTCTTCGAAGCGCAGCGTATCGCCGACGGGTTTGCCGAAAAGGGTCTGCTGCTGGCCGAGCACGAAGGCCGTGCCGACATTCGGGTGACCGGCAAAGCCGAGTTCGACGGTGGGCGTGAAGATGCGCACGCGGGCATCGTTGGCCGGATTTTCAGGCGGCAGAACGAACGTGATTTCCGAATAGCCGAACTCGGCTGCAATCTTTTGCAGCACAGTCTCGTCAATGCCGCGGGCATCCGGAAAGACCGCGAGCGGATTGCCGGCAAAGCGTTCGCGAGTAAAGACATCGACGGTGACGAAAGGGACGTTGGGCATGGCGTGCTCCGGTTTCGGGGCCTGATTTATAGGCTGGTCTTTCGACCTTGCTCCAGCCGGAGAATTGTCCCGATGACAAGAACGGGCAAACGAAAAGGCCGCGCACAGGGCGCGGCCTTTGAAAATTAAATTCGGGAAAGGCGCGATCAGGCGGCCTTTTCCTGCTCCTTGGTCCACTTGCCGGCAGCAGCCAGCGAGTTCATCTTGGCGCGGTGCGTGAAGGCGCGCTGACCGGCAGCGACGTTTTCCTTCTTGCCGCCCCAGGCTTCGAGCGCATCCGCCTGAAGGGCGCGGCCGTAGGAATAGGTCAGGCCCCAGGGCAGGTCGTAGCCGGCGTTCATGGCGGAGAGGTGTGCCGTTGCTTCTTCGGAGGACTGGCCGCCGGAGAGGAAGGCGATGCCCGGAACGGAGGACGAAACGGTGGCCTTGAGAACCTTCACGGTCTTCTCGGCGACTTCCTCGACCGAAGCCTTGCGGGCGTTCTTGCCGTCGATGACCATGTTCGGCTTCAGGATCATACCTTCGAGGCTGACGCGTGCGTCATAGAGATCCTGGAACACGGTGCGCAGAACCCATTCGGTCACTTCGGCGCAGGTGTCGATGGAGTGGGTGCCCGGAGCGCCGTCCATGAGGACTTCCGGCTCAACGATCGGTACGATGCCATTGGCCTGGGCGAGAGCGGCGTAACGGGCCAGTGCCTGGCTGTTGGCCTTGATCGAACCCCAGGTCGGCAGACCATCGGCGATGGCGATAACGCCGCGCCACTTGGCGAAGCGGGCACCGGCTTCGTAGTACTTCTTGAAGCGTTCGCCGAGACCGTCGAGGCCTTCGGTGATGGTTTCGCCGGGGAAGAAGGTCATCGGCTTGGCGCCGGTGTCGACCTTGATGCCCGGGATCGAGCCGGCGGCCTTGATGATTTCGGCGAGCGGCGTGCCATCAGCGGCCTTCTGGAAGAGGGTTTCTTCGTAAAGGATAACGCCGGAGATGTAGTTCTTCATGGCGTCGTCGGCGCGGAACAGCATTTCGCGATAGTCGCGGCGGGCTTCCTCGGTGGATTCAAGGTTGATGCTGTCGAAGCGCTTCTTGATCGTCGAGGTGGATTCGTCGGCTGCAAGGATACCCTTCGCATCGGCAACCATCTTTGCGGCAATATCTTCAAGACGTTCAGTCATTTTCGTTCTCCCGAAACTTGTGTGATCCGCGATAGCAGAAGTTGTTCTGGCAGGAAATGGGGCCTTTTCTACTGAAACGATTGAAATATCTTCACTCGTCCAAAAGTCTTGGCCTCGTTTTCGCAAGGCGGAACAAAGCCCGCCTTGATGCAATTCGTGTTCGCCACCGGCCCGGCGGCCATGGGGGCAGCGGGCAATTCAGCCCGCGCCCACCCTTATCAGGCCGTCTGTAACAGAACGGCGACGCCCGGCAGTTCCTTGCCTTCCATCCATTCCAGGAAGGCGCCGCCTGCGGTCGAGACATAGGTGAAGTCGTCGGAAACGCCAGCATGGTTGAGGGCGGCAACGGTATCGCCACCACCAGCGACCGAAACCAGCTTTCCGGCCTTGGTGCAATCGGCGGCATGCTTGGCGGCGGCAACGGTCGCGGTGTCGAAGGGGGCGATTTCGAAGGCGCCGAGCGGGCCGTTCCACACCAGCGTTTCAGCGCGGGAAATCCACGCCTTGACGTTGTCGATGGACTTCGGGCCGACATCGAGGATCATGGCGTCGGCCGGAACGGCATCGATGGCGACGACTTCGCTGGCGGCACCGGCCTTGAATTCGCGGGCGACCACGCCATCATCCGGCAGAACGATGGCGCAACCGGCGGCGGCGGCATCGATCATGATCTGGCTGGCGGTTTCGGCAAGGTCATGCTCGCACAGCGACTTGCCCACATCCACGCCGCGGGCGGCGAGGAAGGTGTTGGCCATGCCACCGCCGATGACCAGCGCATCGACCTTTTTCACGAGGTTCGAAAGAAGGTCGATCTTGCTGGAGACCTTGGCGCCGCCGACGATGGCGACGACCGGACGCTGCGGATTGCCGAGGCCCTTTTCCAGGGCCTCAAGCTCGGCCTGCATGGTGCGACCGGCATAGGCGGGCAGGTGGTGGGCGAGACCTTCGGTGGAAGCGTGGGCGCGGTGGGCGGCAGAGAAGGCGTCGTTCACATAGATATCGCCATTGGCGGCCAGCGCCGCGACGAATTCCGGAAGGTTCTTTTCTTCGCCCTTGTGGAAACGGGTGTTTTCCAGCAGCAGGATGCCGCCGGCGGGCAGTGCCGCGATCGAATCGGCTGCGACCGGGCCGACACAGTCAGCCGCGAAGGCGACCGGAGCGCCCAGCACCTTCCCGACTTCGGGAGCCACGATCGACAGCGAGAATTCCGGCGTCGGGCCATCCTTCGGGCGGCCGAAATGGGCGAGCAGGATCACCTTGGCGCCCTTGGCAGCCAGTTCCTTGATCGTGGGCGCAACGCGTTCGATGCGGGTCGCGTCTGTTACCTTCCCATCGGCGACGGGAACATTGAGGTCAACGCGAACGAGAACGCGCTTCCCGGAAATATCGCTCAGGTCATCGAGGGTTTTGAAGGCCGGCATGGTCTGTTTCCACCTTGTCTTTGGTCTTGGACATCTATGAAGCGGACCATACACTGACCGTTCGCTGACGCAAGCCTTTAGCCGCGCTTGGCTTTTTACTTCCGAAGCCATCCCGTTTTGTAACGATTTAAAAAGCGGTGAGGGGTTGCGAAATAGTGTCGCAACGAAAAAACCGCACCCTTTCGGATGCGGTTTTCGATTTCATCGGACTGTTTTGACAGCTCAGATGAGCTTGCTCATGGCCACAGCCGTGTCGGACATGCGGTTGGAGAAGCCCCACTCGTTGTCGTACCAGGTCAGGATACGCACGAGGTTGCCTTCGAGGACCTTGGTCTGGTCGGCGGCGAAGCTCGAGGAATGCGGATCGTGGTTGAAGTCGATCGAGACGAGCGGCGACGTGACATAGCCGAGGATGCCCTTCAGTTCGCCTTCGGAAGCTGCCTTGATGGCTGCGTTGACTTCTTCCTTCGTGACATTGCGCGAGGGAACGAACTTCAGGTCGACGACCGAGACGTTTGGGGTCGGAACGCGGATCGAGGAGCCGTCCAGCTTGCCTGCGAGTTCCGGCAGCACGAGGCCGACGGCCTTGGCGGCACCGGTCGAGGTCGGGATCATCGACATGGCAGCGGCACGGGCGCGGTAAAGGTCCTTGTGCAGCGTGTCGAGCGTCGGCTGGTCACCCGTGTAGGAGTGGATCGTCGTCATGTAGCCCTTCTCGATACCGAAGGCCTTCTGCAGGACGTAGGCAACCGGAGCCAGGCAGTTCGTGGTGCACGAAGCGTTGGAAACGACGAGGTCGTCCTTCGTCAGGGCGCCATGGTTTACGCCGTAAACGATGGTCTTGTCGGCGCCGTCGCAGGGAGCGGAGACGAGAACGCGCTTGGAACCGTTGGCAAGGTGGGCCGAAGCCTTTTCCTTCGTCACGAAGATGCCGGTGCATTCCATGGCGACGTCAACGTCGGACCAGGGCAGGTCCTTCGGGTCGCGGATCGCGGTGACGCGGATCGGGCCGCGACCGACGTCGATGGTGTCGCCGTTGACGGTGACGGTGCCTGGGAACTTGCCGTGAACGCTGTCGTAACGGATCAGGTGGGCGTTGGTTTCGACCGGGCCCAGATCGTTGATGGCGACGACTTCGATGTCGGTACGGCCGGATTCGACGATCGCGCGCAGTACGTTACGGCCGATACGGCCGAAGCCGTTGATGGCAACCTTTACAGTCATTCTTGTCACTCCCGCTTCAAGTGTTCGGTGGGGTCAGTTTCGTGAAGCGCGCGCCGCTGATCTTTGGTCCGCGCTTCCCTTTTTGTATCCTGCGTGTCTTTTGCCTTGCTTCGCTTAACGAAATTCAGCCGACACGCATAGAAAGACTTTGGCAGTCCTTATGCAAGCTTGGATTCAACCGCTGCGACAATTGCGCCGGGGGTGATGCCGAAGTGCTCGTACAGTTCCTTGTAGGGGCCGGACGCGCCGAAGGACTTCATGCCGACGAAAATGCCGTCGGAGCCGATGATGCTATCCCAGCCCTGGCGGATGGCGGCTTCGACGGCCACCTTGACCGGCGAATTGCCGATGATCGCCTTGCGGTAGGCTTCCGGCTGCTCGGCGAAAAGCTCGAAGCAGGGCACGGACACGACGCGGGTCGGGATCTTCTTTTCTTCCAGCAGCTTGCGGGCGGCGAGCGCGATCTCGACTTCCGAACCGGAGGCGAAGATGGTGACCTTTGCGCCATCGGCGGGGGCAACGTCGTAGGCACCGAAGGCCGAGAGGTTCTTCTCGCTGTATTCCGTGCGGGCGGCGACGAGGTTCTGGCGGGTCAGTGCGATGGCCGAAGGGCGGTCCTTGGAATGCAGCGCGATCTGCCAGCACTCGGCGGTTTCCGTGGCGTCTGCCGGACGGAACACGTTGAGGTTCGGAATGGCGCGCAATGCGGCCATGTGCTCGACCGGCTGGTGCGTCGGCCCGTCTTCGCCAAGCCCGATGGAATCGTGCGTCAGGACGTGGATGGCGCGGATGCCCATGAGGGCAGCCAGGCGGATCGAGGGACGGCAATAATCCGAGAAGATCAGGAAGCCGCCGGAATAGGGAATGAGGCCGCCATGCAGCGCAATCCCGTTCATGGCAGCGGCCATGCCGTGCTCGCGCACGCCGTAATGCAGGTAGCGGCCGGAGAAATCGTCGGGGGTGATGGAGGCTGTCTGGCTCGTCTTGGTATTGTTCGAGCCGGTCAGGTCGGCCGAGCCGCCGATGGTTTCGATGAGAACGCCGTTGATGACCTCAAGCGCATCTTCCGAAGCCTTGCGGGTGGCAACCGTCGGCTTGGTGTCGGCGAGCTTCTTCTTGTAGGCGTCGATGGCGCCGTCGAAGGCGCCCGGCAGGTCGCCGGCGAAGCGGCGCTGGAACTCGGTCTTCTTTTCTGCCGGCAAAGCGGCGAGGCGGGCTTCCCAGTCCTTGCGTGCCTTGGTGGAGCGCAGGCCGGCCAGACGCCAGGCGTCGAGGATTTCAGCCGGAACCACGAAGGGTTCGGCTTCCCAGCCGAGCGCCACGCGGGTGGCTGCGATTTCCTCGGCACCGAGCGGCGAACCGTGAACCTTGTGTGTGCCGGCCTTGTTCGGCGAACCGAAGCCAATGACCGTCTTGCAGGCGATCATGGTCGGCTTGTCGGACTTGTGGGCCTCTTCGATGGCGGCGGCAATCGCATCCGGATCATGGCCGTCCACGGCAATCGTATGCCACTTGGAGGCGCGGAAACGCGCATGCTGGTCGGTGGAATCGGCAATCGAGATCGGGCCGTCGATGGAGATGTTGTTGTCGTCCCAGAAGACGATCAGCTTGTTCAGCTTCAGGTGGCCGGCCAGCGCGATAGCTTCCTGGCTGATGCCTTCCATGAGGCAGCCGTCACCGGCGAGCACGTAGGTGTGGTGGTTCTGCACGTCCTTGCCGAACTCACCCGAAAGCTTGCGTTCCGCGATCGCCATGCCAACAGCGGTGGCGATACCCTGGCCAAGCGGGCCGGTCGTCGTTTCTATGCCGGAGGCGTGGCCATATTCCGGATGACCGGCGGTCTTCGCGCCGATCTGGCGGAACTGTTTGATGTCCTCGATGGTCATGTCTTCATAACCGGTGAGGTACAGCAGCGAGTAGAGAAGCATCGAACCGTGGCCGGCGGACAGCACGAAACGGTCGCGGTCGGGCCAGAGCGGGTTCTTCGGATCGAAGCTGAGAAAGCGCGTGAAGAGGACGGTCGCGATGTCGGCCGCGCCCATCGGCAGGCCCGGATGGCCGGATTTCGCCTTCTCGATCGCGTCCATGGAGAGGAAGCGGATCGCGTTGGCCATCTGGTTATGTTTTTCTCTCGTGATCATGATCGTCCCATCTCTCTCGGCGCTGATGTGGGGTTGGGAGGCAAGGCCTCCGAAATTGGCCTGTTCCATATCAGGTGCACTGGCCTTGTCAATAAATCCGGGGCTGTCGGGGTGTGTAAGCCGACGATTCCCTGTTAATCCGAACGCATGAAATCGACATGACGCGTCCGCCCGGCAAAATGCGCCATCCACAATCCGCTTGGCCGGGAAATCCGCGCTTTATTGACGTGGATCGTCTGCGGCGAATATTGTCTGCTATCAGTTTGGAAGCGGGCCGTGCGATTCGATGCGCGGCGGGCAAGGCCAGGACAGGCAGCATGTCGACAGGGAAATCGGTGGATACGGTGCTCAACGAGATGCGGCGCGCGATGGCCAGCCTCGAAAGCGCTGTCGATGCTCGCATCGATCGTGAGCGCCAGCATCACGAGGCAGACGGCGAAGTGCGCCGCGTTCATGTCGACCGCGCCCGACTGGCGCAGGAGCTTGATCAGGCCGAGTTCCGGGCGAACCGGCTGGAAGAGGTGAACCGTGAGGTTTCCCGGCGTCTGGTGACGGCGATGGAGACGATCAGGGCGGTTCTGGACCGGTAATGCCCGGGATCGCGACTTCGAGCAGGGACTGCGCAAGACAAAGGGCTGCGGCGGACAATGGCACAGGTAACGGTAAACATCGACGGCAAGGCCTATCGCATGGCCTGCGAGGAAGGGCAGGAGCAGCATCTTGTCGACCTCGCCGCGCAGTTCGACCGCTATGTCGGCCACCTCAAGGGCCAGTTCGGCGAAATCGGCGATCTGAGGCTGACGGTCATGGCCGGCATCATGGTCATGGATGAAATGAGTGAACTCTCCCGGCAGGTCGCCGTGCTTCAGGCCGAGGTTGCGAGCCTTCGCCAGTCGAGCGACGGGGCCGCCAGCCATCGCGAGGCCCGCGAACTGGAAATGGCGGCAGTTCTGGAGGAAATGACGACGCGGATCACGGCGCTCGCCGCCCGGCTTTCGGCGCGGCCCTCATCTGCACCGGTGAATTGATCGCTCGGCCTCTGGCGCGGCGCACCGATTGGCCCTATATAAACGAAGCGGTCTGCGCTTCCCGGCAGGAACCACAATCCCTGGGGCCATACTCGATCCAAAGGGAGCTGTCCCTGTCCGGACCCGTGGGTCCGGACATATGGCGCCCACCTACGTTTGTAGGCACCCAGGATCGTAAATCTCCACCGGTCGTCGTGGATCGCACTTTTCCTCCCTTGCTTCTGACGCAATGCGTCGCTGACCTCCTTCAGGAGGCCGGGCGGCTGGCGAGCGCCAGCATGACGCCGAAGCCGATCATCAGCCCGCCGCTGATGCGGTTCAGCGTGCGGAAGCGGCTGGCGTTGCCGGTGATGGCCCGGAGCCGTGTGCCAAGTGCTGCATAGATGGCGATGGCGGCCAGTTCCAGAAGGAGGAAGATGACGCCGAGCAGCGCGAAGCTCGTCATATACTGGTCGCGGTCGATGAATTGCGGGAAGAAGGCGGTGAAGATCAGGATCGCCTTGGGGTTGCCGATGGCAATCAGAAACTCCTGCCGGGCCAGGACCTTGATCGGCGTGTGGCGCGTGGCGGCACCCAGTGCGGCCAGCGCCGGCGTTCCAGAACGCAGCAGCTTGATGCCGAGCCAGACGAGATAGGCGGCACCCGCCCATTTTACGGCCGAGAACAGAACTTCGGAGGCCATCAGCAGCGCGCCGAGGCCAAGGGCGGTGACCGCGATCATCAGCGCGAAGGCCAGAATGCGCCCGAGCGAGGCGATCACGGTGATGGCCATGCCTTCCCGCGCGCCATTGGTTAGGGCCAACAGGTTGTTGGGACCGAAGGCCATGTTGAGCGCGAAGCAGGCGGGGATGAACCACAGGATGGTCTGAAGGGTCATGGCGGAAGGTCCAGTGCGATGATTGTCCCGCTTGTAGCGCCATCGGCGAAGCTTCGCCAGACGCCCCGTCAAACTTGTTTTACGGCATTGACTTCGATCAATGCGGGCGATCGGCCGCAGGCGGAAGTTTGCTTTGTGTTAATTTTCAATCGACGGGACGGGACGGAATGACGGAAGACAACAACGCCATCGCAATCGAGACTTTTACCCCTGAAAGCAACCTGCCGGCACCGATGCCGGACAGCGTGGAGCCGTTGCCGGTCTTTGCCGATCAGCCTGTCGCAGACGCTGTCGTCGTCACCGAGGCACAGCCTGCGCCGGTAATCGCGCGCCATCTGGATACGCGCAGCCTGCGCAAGGACCCGGAGGCCATTCGCCACACCTTTGAAACGGGCGAATATCCCTATCGCAACCGCATGCCGAACAAGACCTACATGGCGCAGATGGCGCACTTGCAGGTCGAGCTTCTGAAGGCGCAGAACTGGGTCAAGGAAACCGGCCAGAAGATCGTGGTGATCTTCGAGGGCCGAGACGCCGCTGGCAAGGGCGGCACGATCAAGCGCTACATGGAACATCTCAACCCGCGCGGCGCGCGCATCGTGGCGCTGGAAAAGCCCACCGAGCGCGAGAAGACGCAGTGGTATTTCCAGCGCTACCTGGAGCATCTGCCGGCCGGCGGCGAGATCGTTTTCTTCGACCGCTCCTGGTATAACCGCGCCGGAGTCGAGCGCGTCATGGGCTTCTGTACGCCGAACGATTATCTGGAGTTCATGCGCGAATGTCCGGACCTTGAAAAGATGATGGTGCGTTCGGGCATCCGCCTGTTCAAATACTGGTTCTCGGTGACGCGTGAGGAGCAGGCCCGCCGTTTCCAGCAGCGCGAGACCGATCCGTTGAAGCAGTGGAAGCTGTCGCCCATCGACAAGGCATCGCTTGGCAAGTGGGACGACTATACCGAGGCGAAGGAGGCCATGTTCTTCTTTACCGATACGGCGGATGCGCCGTGGACCATCGTCAAGTCGGATGACAAGAAGCGCGCGCGCATCAACTGCATGCGGCACTTCCTGCGGTCGCTGCCCTACCAGCAACCGGGCGAACATCCGGTTGAGGAGGCCGATCCGTTGATCGTCGGCGCCAGCGCCCACGTCATCGGCCGCGACGACAGTATTCTCGGCAAGACGCTGCATCCCGACAGCCGCCGCAACGTCCGCTGACGGTCTTCCATCGTTGCATGGGTTTCTCTATGGTCCCTCCCTGTTCACGCGGGGAGGGATTTTCATGTCGGGAGACACCAAGGCCGGATTGCGTGCAGGGCGCCTGTCCGTTCGGGATGATCTTTCCATCACCGAACGGATGGAGAAAAGCGCGGCGATCCAGCGTCATGGACTGGCCGGGCTTGATGTGCCTGTTGGTGCTACCGTGTCGGGTTATTACCCGATCCGTTCGGAGGCCGATATCATGCCTCTCATGGCGGCCCTGGCTGAAAAGGGTGCGCGGCTGTGCCTGCCAGCCGTTCTCGACCGGGAAACCATCGTCTTTCGCGCTTACGATCCGGCCGAGCCGCTGGTCGATGCCGGCTGGGGCACGATGGGGCCGCGGCCTGATGCGCCGCTGGTTGATCCCGATATCATCCTCATGCCGCTGTCGGCCTTTGACGGGCAGGGCAACCGTATCGGCTACGGGGCCGGGCACTATGACCGCGCCATCGACCGGATGCGGAAACGGGGCCTTTCGCCCCGTCTCGTCGGTGTGGCTTTCGCTTGTCAGGAGGTGGCTACGGTTCCCGCGGACCCCCATGATGTGCCGGTGGCGGCCATCCTGACTGAAGCCGGCCTTAGAGCATTTCCAGTCAAATCCGGATCGGATTTGACGCCAGGACAATGCGTTAAAACAAAGAGATAGAGCATTTTCGGTGAACCGGTATTCACCGGAAATGCTCTAGAACTCTTGCCAATCCGAACTGACGGCTGCCGCTTGTGCGCCGCCGCCGAAGGAGCCGGCGAGCTTTCCCTGCAGGTGGCGTGCCGGGGAGGCGACGGCTTTCGGCGGTGCTGATGCCGTCGGGGAAGGCATCGGCTTTTTGCCCTCTGTTTTGGCCTTGGCCGCAGTGTTCAGAGCGTGCATGGAGGCGGCCCATTCCGCGCCGCCTGCCACGCGGAAATTCGCCAGCAGGTCGGCCAGTGTCGCAGCACTTTCGGCCAGCGTGTGGGTGATGGCGGTCGTTTCCTCCACCATCGCCGCGTTCTTCTGGGTGAACTGGTCCATCCGGTCCACGGCGGTGTTGATGTCCCTGAGACCGGCGGCCTGTTCGCTCGAGGAAGTGGCGATGGCGCCGATCAGGCTGTTGATGCGGCTGACCTGACCGGAGATCGTCCCGAGCGCTTCGCCGGTTTCGCGCACCAGCTTTACGCCACCGGCGACCTCGTGGCCGGACTTGGTGATCAGCGCCTTGATGTCCTTGGCGGCGGTGGCCGAACGCTGGGCGAGTTCGCGCACTTCCTGCGCAACGACCGCAAAGCCCTTGCCTGCCTCGCCGGCACGGGCGGCCTCTACGCCGGCATTGAGTGCCAGAAGATTGGTCTGGAAAGCGATTTCATCAATGACGTTGATGATGGTCGAAATCTCGTTGGCGGCCTGTTCGATGCGGCCCATGGCGGTCACGGCATCCGAAACAACGCGGGCGGACGCTTCCGTGCTGTGCTTGGCTTCCGCGGCAACGCCGGAAGCCTCATGCGCCCGATCGGCGGCGGCGCTTACGGTGCTGGTCATTTCATCCAGCGCGGCGGAGGTTTCTTCCAGCGAGGCGGCCTGCTGCTCGGTTCGGCCGGAGAGATCGCCAGCGGCGCTACGCATTTCAATGCTGCTCTCAGCCACTGTCGAGGCTTCGGCGCGCAGGCGAACGAATGCCTGGCTCATGTTCTCGACCGAACTGTTGAAGTCGGCGCGCAGCCTTTCCATCTCGGGGGTGAAGGGCTGGTCGATGCGGGTGGTGAGATCGCCGCCGCTCAGCCGGTTGAGGGCAGCGGCAAGCTGGTCGATGCAGATGGCGCGCTCGCCGTTTGCCGCGTCCCTTTCCTTGAGATCGGCGCGGCGCTGGGCTTCATGCCGGACGTGTTCGGCGCTTGACTGCCGCTCCAGCGTTTCTTTGGCGAGGGCGTTGACCCGGAACACTTCCAGCGCGCGGGCCATGGCCCCGATTTCGGTGCCAACCTCCTGATAGGGGATCTGGACTTCGGTGTGACCTTCGGCAAGCGTGGCGGCAGTGGCCGTCAGTTTCGGGATCGGCCCCAGAATGCGGCGCATGACGAACACCATGGTTATCATGGCAATGACAAGCGCGATGCCGGCGGTTACGGCCAGCGCCCGGATGAAACGGTTGGCGATGCCGGTGATTTCGGCGGAGCGCACGCCGGCATAAATGATGCCGATGACCTTGCCAGCCGGGGAAACAACCGGCTGGTAGACGGTGTAGTAGGGTACATCAAGAATGGTGGCCTCACCGCGATAGGTCTGCCCGCTGCGGATGACCGGCAGCACCGCGCCCTTCGGATCAAGTGGCGTGCCCACGGCGCGCGCGCCATCGGGCTTGATGATGTTGGTGGTGCGGCGGATGAAGTTCTGGCTCTGCTCGTCCAGCGTGAAGAGTGTTGCCGTCTGGCCCGTCATGCGGCCGATCGTATCGATCATCGCGTGGTCGGGGATGGCGGCGGGCAATTCATTCGCCGTGACGCGCTCGACATCGCCGCTGCGGCTCCACGACACTTTCAGACCGGGAATGTCGCGCTCCATGATGGTGGCGGCGATCCGCAGACTGACGTTCTGCTGGTGGAGCGCCTCACCGGCAATCCTTTCCTCGATCAGATCGGCAACGGTCCAGGCGACGGCAGTCAGGCTCAGCACGAGGATCGCTGCCATGGCCATCGTTGCAATGCCGGCAAGGCCTACACGTGGAAAGGATCGCATCGGTCGTCTCCGTTCGAAATCTGGGGGTCATGATTGATGGCCAAGGTTAACGCTTGGTTTTGAACGGGTGGCAGAACCCTTGTTTTCCGGGGTGTCCGGGCAATTTTGACCGAATTCGACGCAGGTCAGGGCGGCAAGCGGTGCGGCAGGGCGTGTCTTTTTCGCCCGTCGCGGGTAAAAAGGCAGGAATCCACGCTCAGTGGCATTGCATTTTCCCGCCCGGAAGTGGCAGAAGTCCCGCTAGGCCGTATGACATTTGGATGACCGCTTTAGCAGCGGAGCGCGGCTTTTCCGGGTTGGAATGAAGGGGGCTGTGGCATCATGCGGTTGCTGTTTCTGGGCGATATGGTTGGCAAGACGGGCCGCGTTGCGGTGTGGAACAGATTGCCGGGACTGATTTCCGACCTGAAACTCGACTTCGTGATCGTCAATGGTGAGAACGCCGCCGGCGGGTTCGGCATTACCGAAGACATTTTCCTCGAAACGATCAATGCCGGTGCCGATGTCGTGACCACCGGCAACCACGTTTGGGACCAGAAGGAAGCGGTGGTGTTCTCAACGCGCCACGACCAGTTCCTGCGCCCGGCCAACTATCCGGCCGGCACGCCCGGCAAGGGCTCGGGCGTGTTCTTCGCTCGCAATGGTGCCCGTATCCTGGTGGCCAACATCATGGGCCGCGTCTTCATGCATCCGGAACTGGACGACCCCTTCAAGTCGGCCGAAGCGATCCTGGATGCCTGCCCGCTGGGTGAGGGGGCCGATGCGGTGGTGTTCGATTTCCACGCCGAAGCCACCAGCGAAAAGCAGTGCTTTGCCCATTTCGTCGATGGTCGCGCCAGCCTCGTGGTTGGCACGCATACCCATGTGCCGACGGCCGACCATCAGATCCTCAACGGCGGCACCGCCTATATGTCGGATGCGGGCATGTGCGGCGACTACGATTCCTCGCTCGGCATGGACAAGGAAGAGCCGCTGAACCGCTTCATTTCCAAGATGCCGAAGGGCCGTTTCGAGGCCGCCCATGGCCCGGCCACGATTTGCGGCCTCGGTGTCGAGATTTCGGACCGCACAGGGCTTGCCGAAAAGGTCGCGCCTTTGCGCATCGGACCGCGCCTGACAGAAACCCTGCCCGATTTCTGGAGCTGACCCATTTTTTAGTACCCCTAGATTTAGGGGGAAGATTTTGCCTAGCGCAAGCTTCTGTCAACCTTAATGCAATATCAATTGGTCCAGACAAAGTTGTTTGTATCTATAGGTTGCGGGAGGAAACGCAGTGGCATCGGCGGCGGAGCAGTTGTTTGAGGGGAGCGAGCCGGTTGCGGACGATCTCCTGTCTTGTATCGAGGCCGCGATTGAAGGCGACTACATGCGCATTCCCGCCGGCACGGACCCTTTGTCGTGCGCGGTCGCACGGCTTATCGAAAAAGTGCAGCGGCAGACCAGTGCGTCCCTGACGGATGTCGTTGCTGTATCCGTCGGGGTCAATGAAACCGCGGTCATGTCGGCCAATCTGCTTTACAATTTCCGGCAGGTGGACGAGGAGGCGCAGGCGATTGCGACCGCAGCCGACGAGATGGTGGTGACGGTGCGCGAAATTGCCGATCGCGGGCAGGAGGCGGCGCGCAAGGCGAGGGCCGCCGAAAAGGCCTGCGGCAGCAGCAAGGCGGCACTCAGCGAAACCGGTGAACGGATGCGGACCATCAATGTGGCCGTGACCGACACGAACGAGCGCATCGGCTCCATTCAGGAACTCTCCAACCGTATTTCCGGCATCGCCACAGGCATCAAGAAGATTGCCTCTCAGACCAACATGCTGGCCATCAACGCGGCGGTGGAAGCTGCCCGCGCCGGTGATGCAGGGCGTGGCTTTGCCGTTGTCGCCTCGGAGGTGAAATCCCTGTCCGATCGCACGGCGGCTGCAACGGTGGAAATCGGCGACATTATCAGCAAGCTCCACAGTGGCCTTGGGGCGATGGTCTCTTCGATGAACCAGAGCCGCGCCAGTGTCACTGAGGGCACGCAGGCGGTTGAAATGCTTCAGTCCACCCTGGCTTCGGCAGCGGTGATGATCGATGAGGCCGTGGGCAATGTCGACCAGATTGCCGTTGCGCTGGAGCAGCAACGTGCCAGCGCCCAGAGCGTTGCCGCAGGCATCGCGACCGTTGCCGGCAATTCCGCCAGGTCCACGCGCGATCTCGAACGGGTGATCGGCGCCATGGATATGGCCCAATCCTCTTTGAACACGCAGCTTCAGCAACTGGCAGGCTGTAACCTGCCCGGCAAGATCATCAAGCTGGCGCAATCCGACCACGTCATCTGGAAGAAGCGTCTGGCCGACATGATGATCGGGCGCGAGGGATTGCGCGTCGAGGAACTGGCCGATCACCGCAACTGTCGTCTCGGCAAGTGGTACCAGTCGATGCGCGGCACGCCTGCAGGGCAGACGCCGGCCTTCATTGCGCTGGACGACCCCCATTGCCGCGTTCATCAGCACGGTATTGATGCGGTGCGCCTCTATAACAAGGGCGATGTTGCCGGCGCGCTGCACGAACTGGCCTGTGTCGAGGTGGCCTCGAGTGAGGTTCTGGCTCAGCTTCGCCTTCTGGAGCGCACCGGCGGCGTCTGAACCTCCGCAATGACGCGAATGTGAGGGGGCGGGGCAGGCAAACAGCTTTACGCCACCTCACCGCTGCCGCATCCTTGGCACCCAGATTGAAGCGCCGGATGCGAGCCTTGCCATGTTCAGGATGCTTGCCGTAGTCGTGACTGCCGTCTTGTCCCTTGCGGTCGATGCGCGCGCGCAAGCCGCCCGTGCGCCAGTCAGCCAGTGTCAGGCCATCGCGAGCCGCGTACCCGGCGTCACCTTCGCCAGCTTCAATCCCGGGGATGTCAGGCTCGTTGCCGGTGTTGCGGCGAAGGATGAGGTGACGATCACCTTCATCGGCCATTCGACCTTTCTGATCGAAGGGCCGGATGGCGTGCGGATCGCCACCGACTACAATGGCTGGTTCCCCATTTCGCCGGCGCCGACGGTTGCCACCATGAACCGGGCGCACGCCTCGCATTTCACTTTGACGCCCGATCTGGATATCGCCCATGTGCTGCACGGCTGGGGGGATACGCCCGGCACCAAGGCCGATCACGATATGGTGGTGGGCGACACCTATATCCGCAACGTCACCACGGATATGCGCACCTTCCGCGGCTGGGGAGCCGATGGCGGTGCGGATGCGATGGAGGCCGACCAGAATTCGATCTTTATCTATGAGATGGCCGGCCTCTGCATCGGTCATCTCGGCCATCTCCACCATGAGTTGACGGATACGCATTATGCGGAGATCGGTCGCCTCGACGTGCTGATGGTGCCGGTGGATGGCGGGCTGACGATGGGGGCCGACAGCATGAGCCGGGTGGTGAAGCGGCTGCGCTCGGCGCTCATCCTGCCCATGCACCGCCCCGGCAATCCCCGCGACCACTTCATCGAAATGTTCGACGGCAAGTTCGACGTGTCCTTTTCCACGAGCGCCAGCGTGACGGTTTCGATGCGCACTTTGCCGAAAAAGCCGTCCATCCTCGTGCTAAGCGGCATGTGAGCAAAAAGCGGCCTTGCCCTTGAACGCGGGCGCTTTCGCTCTTATAAGGCCCCCAATCCGTAAAATTTGACGTCAAGGGGTGTCATGGCTGGCCATTCACAGTTCAAAAACATCATGCATCGCAAGGGCAAGCAGGACTCCGTGCGATCCAAGATGTTTTCCAAGCTCGCGCGCGAAATCACCGTCGCCGCCAAGACGGGCATGCCCGATCCGAACATGAACCCGCGCCTGCGTCTGGCCATCCAGAACGCCAAGGCCCAGTCCATGCCGAAGGACAACATCGAACGCGCCATCAAGAAGGCCGCTGGCAATGACGGCGAGAACTATGATGAAGTGCGCTACGAAGGCTACGGTCCGGGCGGCGTCGCCGTCATCGTCGAGGCGCTGACCGACAACCGTAACCGCACGGCCTCCAACGTCCGCTCGATCTTCACCAAGGCGGGCGGCGCACTCGGCGAAACCGGCTCGGTGTCTTTCTCCTTCGATCGCGTCGGCGAAATCACCTACAAGCTCGCTGTGGGCAATGCCGACAAGGTGATGGAAGCCGCTATCGAGGCCGGTGCCGAAGACGTCGAGACCGACGAGGAAGGCCACACCATCTATTGCGGTTTCGAGGATATCGGTGAAGTCTCCAAGGCGCTCGAAGCCACGCTCGGCGAAGCCGAAACCGTCAAGGCCGTGTGGAAGCCGCAGAACAGCATTCCGGTGGACGAGGAAAAGGCCGAATCGCTGATGAAGCTGATCGGCAATCTCGAAGACGATGACGACGTACAGAACGTCTATTCGAACTTCGAGGTGTCCGACGAAGTCATGGCCAAACTTTCGGCCTGATCGTCTCCCGTTATTGCATCAAAGCCCGGCGCCTGCGCCGGGCTTTGTCGTTTCAGCCAGCCTTCTGCATCAGGTTCGTCAATCCGGCGAAGAGGTCGACGGAGTGCAGGCGGGCGTCGATTCTGTGGATCGGCATGGAGACAATGAGCTCATCCGCGCCGGTTTCGTTCAGGAAAACGGTGAGCTGTGACTCGATGGTCTCCGGGGCGCCGACGGCGGCGAAGCGGAGTGTGTGTTCCACGTTGTGGCGCTCCAGATCGGTCCACAGGCCGTCCATGCTTTTCACCGGTTTTGGGAATTCGGTGCGCACATTGCGGCGCAGGTTGATGAACTGCTGCCTGGAACTGGTGAAGAGGTATTGTGCCTCCTCATCCGTATCGGCGGCCACGCCCATGACGCCGACCATGACATAGGGTTTTTCCAGCGCGCCCGATGGCTGGAAACGTTCGCGGTAGATGGCGATGGCGTCCATCAGGTAATCCGGGGCGAAGTGTGAAGCGAACGCGTAGGGCACGCCAAGCGCGGCGGCCAGATGGGCGCTGTAGAGGCTCGATCCCAGCACCCAGATCGGCACATGGCTGCCCTTGCCGGGCACGGCAAGAATGCGCTGGTCATCGCGCGGTTCGCCGAAATAGCGCATCAGTTCGACGATATCGTTCGGGAAATTTTCGGCACCGGCTTCCAGATTGCGACGCAACGCGCGGGCGGTGCCCATGTCTGTTCCCGGCGCGCGACCGACGCCGAGATCGACCCGATCCGGAAAGAGGGCAGCGAGTGTGCCGAACTGTTCGGCGATAACGAGCGGCGAATGGTTTGGCAGCATGATACCGCCCGAGCCGATTCGGATGCGCTTCGTAGCCTGACCGGCATGGGCGATAACGATGGAGGTGGCCGCCGAGGCAATGCCCGGCATGCCGTGATGTTCGGCCAGCCAGAAGCGGTTATAGCCCTGTTCCTCCGCCCGTATGGCCATGCGACGGGTGTTTTCCAGCGCGCTGCTGACGGTTTCGCCGGCGCCGATGGGGGAGAGATCGAGGATGGAGAAGGGGATCATGAGCGTCGTCCTGGGTTGTCAGGCCGTTAACATGGGGACGAGGTCGGGTGATTGCGAGCCGTGGGCCGATGCATATCGTTTCATGGCCGTCACAGGCCCTGTTCATCGAGAACGCGATCGAGCAGCGGCAGATCGGCAAACCAGGTCGTTTCGTCGGGATTGTCGTTCGCCAGCGCGGCGGTCAGCGGATCGGCGGGGTTGATGATGAACGAATAGTCCAGCCCCAGAAGCTGGCCGATGCGGATGAAGCACATATTGACGTAATTGCCCTGCGCCAGTTCGATGACGCGGGCCGGTGCGCGGGCCACGTCGCAATAGAGAAGGTTGGTGAGGCCCGCGCCGTGCGGGGCAACGATCACTTCGGCATCGCGGAAAGCCGCCATCTGGTCGGCGAGGGAGAGGTCCGACAGTTGCAGGATTTCGAAACCACGCGCCAGCAGACGCTGTGCGACGGCGTCTTCGTTCATCAGCCGCCGCTTGGCGCTGTCCTTGCGGGATATGTAAAGCTTACGCCCGAAGGCGCGGCTTGGCGTGATCCTGCCGAGCGGTTCGCGCAGCAGCCGAACGATCTGCGGGTGGGGGACGTGGGTGAAGCCATGACCCAGAAGGTTGCTATGGTACCCGCCGGTGATGACCGCCATCTGTTGGGGCCCGATCTCCATGACATCCATTTCGACGCCATGAAGCTGCAGCATTTCGAGCATGATCGGCATCAACCCTGCCGTCGCGATGGCCCCGCCCGAAGGCTTGATCGCGATACGGTAGAGCAGGATGGCAGCCATGCACTGCGTGGTCCAATGAAAGTAATTGTGCGCGAAGATGTTGCTGGCGACCAGCATGCTCTTGCCGGCATCGTCCATCGTCCGGGTCTGGGTGACCGGCGCGAAAAAGTCCTTCAGCGCAAGATGATCCTTGAGGAGGATACTATCCTTGATAAGGCCGCTTTGCGCCGAAATCACATTGAACGCATGTCCGTTGACGATCAGGTCTTCCGGACCGCTGAAGGAGACGCCCGGCGCCTCGAAGCCGTTGCTGACATTGGCGATCAGGGCGCTGAAATCCTGTTCCGGCGGCAGCGCCTGCGAAAAGAACAGGCGAGGCGGTCGGACGTCAACAGGCATGGGCGCGAGGACTTTCATGAATTCTCCTGCCGTCGGGGCCGCCGTTCATTGGCCAGCCGACCGCTACGACAATAAACTTGTCCCGGCCTTGAGTTGCGCATGTCCGGGCAGGGCCTGCCGTTTCATCCGGCGCGCAGGAAGGCCGATGGCTCCGTGCCGGCGTCCGTCAGCGTGAAATGGCCGATGCGCTCGTCCATCTCGCCGGCTTCGCCCGTCAGGCGATGGATCGCCCTCGTCGTTTCGCTCACCATGGCCGCATTTTCCTGCGTGACCTGATCGAGATCGGCGATCGAATGGCTGATTTCGCCGACCATGGTCGCTTCCTGACGGGTGGAGGCCATGATCGAGGCAATCTCGGCATTGATGCTTTGCACATGCGAACCGATTTCAGTCAGGGCCTTGCCAGCCTTTTCCACCAGTGCCACGCCGTGGGTCACGTCCTGCGTCGATTTCGTGAGAAGCGCGGTTATCTCACGGGCAGCAGTGGAGGAGCGTTGCGCGAGTTCACGCACCTCCTGCGCCACCACTGCAAAGCCTTTGCCTGCCTCGCCCGCACGGGCGGCCTCGACGCCGGCATTCAGCGCCAGAAGATTGGTCTGGAATGCGATTTCTTCGATGACGTGAATGATGGTGTTGATCTGCGCGGAGGAGGCCTGAATGGCTTCGATGGCGCTGATCGTCTGCGCCATGACCTCGCCAGACTGCTGCGTGCCGGCCTGGGCGGTGGCGGCGATGCGACCGGCCTGTTCCGCCTTGGCGATCTGTTCGGCAATGGCACGGTTGATGGTCTCGATCGAACTGACCGTCTGGGTGATGGCCGCCGCCTGCCGGCTGGTCCGGTCGGCCAGCTTGTCGGCATCCGCCCGCATTCGTTCGGAACCTTCGCGCACGGTGCCGGAATTACCGCCAATGGCGGCCATGGTGTCGTTGAGGCGGGCGATGGCGCGGTTGAAGTTGAGGCGCAGCGCCTCCGTTTCCGCCGGGAAGGGGGCGCGGATTTCGTAGGAAAGGTTCCCCTCTGCCAGTTCGCCAAGGCCAAGGTCGAGTTCATGCACGACGGCCTGAAGACTGCGGGCTTCGGCCTCGCGTTCGGCCAGACGCTCGCGACGTTCGGCGGCGGTCCGGGCTTCGTTCTCGGAGTGGGTCGCTTCCATGCGGCGCTGCTGTACCAGCGCCTGCCGGAAGCTTTCCAGCGCGCGGGCCATGACGCCGGTTTCATCCTTGCGGGTCTGGTCGCTGATGTCGCGGTCGAGGTTGCCCTTGGCGACCTCGCCGGTGGCGCTGGCAAGCCGGGCCAGCGGCGACAGCATACGGTTCATGCTGACGAGTGTGGCGATGGCGATGGCGGCCAATACGGCAAAGCCGGCGATCAGAAGCACGGTGGCGATTTGCTGCGTGCCGGCCTCGATCTCGTTCAGGAGCAGGCTTTCGGAAATGGTGGCGCGCTGGCCCTCGAAGGCGACGGTGCGCAGGTAGCTGCGTTGCATCTCGTTGCCACGCAACGAATCCGTTGCGGATATTTCAGTGCCCGTTGCGCCCGTTAAACTGGCCAGTATTTCGGGTTCGGCTTTGCCGAGCATGGCGAAACGGCCTGTGCCATCGTGACCGAAAATCTGGCCCGCTTCGTTGATCAGTGTCGATTGCAGGCTGGAGCCCGCCGCATGGCCCTTTTCGAGTATGGAGAGGACGGCGCTGTTCCTGACATGGAAAAGCATGACGGCCTTCAGGGCGCCCAGCCGCACGACAGGCACAGCGAAGGTCAGCGTTGCTTCCTGATTGCCGGCCTCGGTCATCAGGCCGGAGAAGCTTGCGGTTGCCTCATGATCCTCTGTCAGCGCGGCGGCGCTGGTCTTGGCCCGCTCGAAGGCCGTGGCAAGGCTGCCGCCCGCCCATGCCGATGCTGAGAGGTTTTCCGCGAAGGCCTGTTCCTTGCGGTAGGAATAGAAGACCGTACCATCCGGCGCGGCGATCAGCAGGTCATCGAACGGGGTTTCCTGGAGGTAGCGGGCGACGTCGGCCTGCACGGTCTCGTGGGTGGAATAATAGAAGCCGCTCGGACCTTCCGGTTTCAGCAGCTTTTCCTTGTCCTTCATGGGATTGCCGGTCACGAAGACCTGCCGCAGTTCGGCATGGGCGTCGCCCGATGCCTTCTGAAGCGTGTTCCAGCCACTGCGCAGGCTGGTCGCAGCGCTTTGAAGCGCTTCCATGCGGGCCAGCGAGCCGGCCTGTTGCGCCATGAGCGCCATCTGCTCCTTCAACATGTCGCCCCGGAAGATCAATACCTGACGCATGTTTGCCGAAGCCTGCTCCTGCAGGACGCTGCGGCTGGAGAGATAGGCGAGAACATTGAGGGCAGCGACCGAAAACAGACTGAGAAACAGAAAGATTGCAGTCACCTTGAAGGCAAGCGAATGGCGGTTCATGGCGTGATGGCTTCCGGTTAGGGCGGGCGTTAAGGCAAGGCACGCGCGTGTGCCCGCCCGAAGATTCATCTCCCGGTTTGTTAGAGAACGCTGATGATCTTAATTGCGGGTAAAGAGCGCATGCCAAAAAACAACAGACTGTTTTTGTTTTGTTCACATTTCGATGGCACCCATGAAGGCACACAGCTAGGGTGAGACATGCAGGAAACGATTCGCATCATCGGTATCGATCCGGGGCTTCGGCGCACCGGTTGGGGTGTCATCGAGACGCTCGGCAACTCCTTGCGCTTCATCGCGTCAGGTACGGTCACGTCGGATGGCGACATGGACCTCGCTTCGCGCCTCTGCCAGCTTCACGACGGACTGGCGGATGTGGTTCACCAGTACCAGCCCGATGAGGCGGCGGTGGAGCAGACTTTCGTCAACAAGGATGCGGTGGCGACGCTGAAGCTCGGCCAGGCGCGCGGCATTGCCATGCTGGTGCCGGCCCGTGCCGGTCTGCCGGTGGCCGAATACGCGCCGAATGCGGTCAAGAAAGCTGTCATCGGCGTCGGTCACGGCGACAAACAGCAGATCCAGATGATGCTGAAGATCCTGATGCCGAAAGCGACGTTTACCGGCGCGGATGCGGCCGATGCGCTGGCGCTCGCCATCTGCCATGCGCACAATCGCGGCGGCACCCGCATGCGCATGGCGAAACTTGCAGGCTAGGGAACGATGGCATGATCGGAAAGCTCAAGGGAACCATCGATGAGATCGGCGAGGACTACGCGCTGATCGATGTGCACGGCGTCTGTTACGTCGCCCATTGCTCGTCGCGCACGCTGGGCAAGCTCGGAGGTCCGGGCGAGGCGGCGGTGCTGTTCATCGAAACCTATGTGCGCGAGGACCAGTTGAAGCTGTTCGGCTTTCTGTCGGCGCTGGAGCGGGAATGGTTCAACATTTTGCAGAGTGTTCAGGGTGTGGGCGCCAAGGTGGCGCTCGCCATTCTCTCGACGCTGACGCCTGCTGAACTCGCCAATGCCATCGCGTTGCAGGACAAGGCATCCATCTCCCGTGCGCCGGGGGTGGGGCCCAAGGTGGCTCTGCGTCTGGTGACCGAACTGAAGAACAAGGCTCCGGCCTTTGCCGGCGAGGCCGCGGCCACCATCGGGCTCAAGCAGGAAATCGGCGAAGGCGTTGCCTCCGCGCCGGTGGCGGATGCTGTTTCGGCGCTGACGAATCTCGGTTATTCGCGCGATCAGGCGGCCAATGCGGTGGCAGCCGCGCTGAAGAACGGCGGCGAGGGGGCCGACAGCGCCAAGCTCATCCGCCTCGGCCTCAAGGAACTTTCACGTCCGTAAAAAGCCGTTATCCGCTGGCAAAGGCGGCAAAACGTTTTAGAACGGTCATCGTGTTGCGATTTCGATACCGGGTGTTTGCTAAACGGTAACACCCAGACTGCTGAGGGTTCATGAGCGAGGAAAGCCGGCTGATTTCTTCGGAAAAACGCGGTGAGGATATCGATGCGGCGATGCGCCCGCAGTCGCTGGACGAATTCACCGGCCAGGCGGAAGCGCGCGCCAACCTGAAAGTCTTCATCGAGGCAGCCAAGGGGCGAGGCGAGGCGCTGGACCATGTGCTGTTCGTCGGCCCGCCCGGCCTTGGCAAGACGACGCTGGCGCAGATCATGGCCAAGGAACTCGGCGTCAACTTTCGCTCGACCTCCGGTCCGGTCATCGCCAAGGCGGGCGATCTCGCCGCTCTGCTGACCAATCTCGAAGAACGCGATGTTCTGTTCATCGACGAAATCCACCGGCTCAATCCGGCCGTTGAAGAAATCCTCTATCCGGCGATGGAAGACTATCAGCTCGATCTCATCATCGGCGAGGGGCCGGCGGCGCGTTCGGTGAAGATCGATCTCGCCAAGTTCACGCTGGTGGCGGCCACCACCCGTCTCGGCCTTCTGACGACTCCGCTGCGCGACCGTTTCGGCATTCCGGTGCGATTGAGTTTCTACACTGTCGAGGAACTGGAAGGTATCGTGCGGCGCGGGGCGCGGCTGATGGGCTTGCCGATGACCGAGGAGGGTGCGCGTGAGGTCGCCCGCCGTTCGCGCGGTACGCCGCGTATCGCTGGACGCCTGCTGCGAAGAGTGCGCGACTTTGCCGAAGTGGCGAAGGCGGAAGCCGTCACCCGGCAGATCGCCGACGAGGCACTCAACCGGCTGCATGTCGATGCCATGGGTCTCGACCAGCTCGACCGGCGTTACCTCACCATGATCGCCATGAATTTCGGTGGCGGCCCGGTGGGGATCGAAACGATTGCCGCCGGGCTTTCGGAGCCGCGTGATGCCATCGAAGACATTATCGAGCCCTATATGATCCAGCAGGGCTTCATCCAGCGCACGCCGCGCGGGCGGGTGCTGACGGCCAATGCCTGGAAGCATCTCGGTCTTGCCGCTCCGAAGGAACTGGAGGCCGCGCAGTTCCGCCTTTCGCTGGATAGCGAGGAATGATCGGTCGCCGCGCCTTCATGAAGGCAATGGGTTTCGGGGCTGCGGGCATGCTGGCACTCGGGTCCTATGCTGTTGGCGTCGAACCGCTGATGCGGCTGAACACGACCCGCTACCGGCTGAAGCCCGCCAACTGGCCGGAAGGTTTTCGGCTGAAACTCGTGGTTCTGGCCGATATTCATGCCTGCGAGCCATGGATGCCGCCCGCGCGGGTGGCAAGGCTTTGCGAATATGCCAACAGCCTCGGCGGCGACATGATCCTGCTGCTCGGCGACTATCTTTCGCACATGACGCTGGTGACCGACCATCTGCCGGCGGATGTGGTTGCCGGTGCGCTGGCCGGATTGAAGGCACCGCTTGGCGTTCACGCGGTTTGCGGCAATCACGACTGGTGGCAGGACGAGCATGCGCAGCGGCTGCATCTGAAGGAAACAGCCATGCACCGGGAATTGCGCAAGGTCGGCTTTTCCGCGCTCTCCAATCAGTCGATCCGGATCGATGCCAGCGGGCAGGGCCTTTGGCTCGCCGGTGTCGAGGACCAGCTTGCCTATCTCGACGATGACGGGATCACCGGCCTTGATGACCTGTCGAAGACGCTTGCGCAGGTGACAGATGATGCACCGGTGATCGTTCTCGCCCATGAGCCGGACATCTTTCCTGTGGTTCCCGAGCGGGTTTCACTCACGCTGTCCGGCCATACGCATGGCGGGCAGGTCAATCTGTTCGGCTGGCGTCCGATCGTTCCGTCCGAATATGGCGCGCGATATGTCTATGGTCATGTCGTGGAGGAGGGGCGCGATCTCATCATTTCCGGAGGTCTGGGCTGTTCCGGTCTTCCGATGCGTTTCCTGCAACCGCCGGAAGTCGTCGTGATTGAACTGGGGTAGGGTTATGGCCGAGCGCAAACTCATCCGCATCAAGCAGAAAAAGGAAGGTCGCATCTTTCAGATGCGCATTGCCGGTCTTGCCTTTCGCAATGGTCATCTGCTCGTTCACCGCGCCACCCATGAGACGATCTGGACCATTCCGGGCGGCCGGGCGGAAATCGGCGAGACGTCTGAACAGACGCTCGTGCGTGAAATGCAGGAGGAACTGGGGGTGGCTGCGACCGTCCTGCGGCTCTTGTGGTCCGTCGAGAACTTCTTTCACTATGAAGGGGCGGATTTCCACGAATACGGGCTTTATTACCTGATGGAAATCCCGGAAAGCTTTCCGTTTCACCCCTCCGCCATCGTCCATCGCAACAGAGACGGCAAGAATGAGCTGGAGTTCCGCTGGGTCGAGGCGACGAAGGCAGCGTTGACGGTGCTCGATCTGCCACCCTATTTTCTGGCCGAGCAGATCGAGGACCTGCCGGAAAGCCCGCGCCATCTCGTGTGGCATGACGGCAATCTGGATCGCTCGATCATCGGAAAAGCATAAGACTGGTTCTCGCCGGTCGCGGCGGGGAAAACCGAGACACCGGAGTTCACCATGACCCATCACCATGTTCCGCTTGCTGGTGCTATCGATGCCGAAGGCCGGCATCATCTGACACAGCGCGTCTATTACGAGGATACGGATTTCTCCGGGCGCGTCTATCATGCGCGCTACCTGCATTTCCTGGAGCGCGGACGCACCGACTATCTGCGCTGCCTCGGCGTGGCGCAGGGCGAACTGGCGGGCGATGAGGCAGGGCTGGTTTTCGTGGTCGGGCGCATGGAGATCGACTTCAAGGCGCCGGCTTTGATGGACGATGTGCTGACGGTGCTGACGAAGACGGAGGAGGCTGCCGGCGCGCGCATGGTCATCGCGCAGGAAATCAGGGTCGGGGAGAGGCTTGTCGTTTCTGCGCGGGTGCAGGTGGCGGCCATCAGCAAGGCCGGTCGTCCGCGTCGCCTGCCGCCGGAACTTGCTGCCCGGCTTCTCGGAGCTTGAAGCGTTTGCCGCGATGCAAAAAGAACACGCTTCGTAACGATGTCTTAACCATAATAATGTCCTAATTGGCGTGAGATGGAATGTGCGTCGAGCGCCTTCCTTTGACCAAAATTAAAAGCAAGAAGGCGAGGACGGGCCACAGGCCGACACCACGGCTTCACTCAGCAACGCTCTTTGGATCGCCCGGTCTCGCGCCGGGCGTTTGGATTCGGGGATATATTCGATGGAACAGGTAGAACTGGCAGCCGCGGCAACAGATGTAAGCCTATGGGCTCTGTTCATGCAGGCAGGCTTCATCGTCAAGCTGGTCATGCTCGGCTTGCTGGGGGCTTCCGTCTGGACCTGGGCGCTGGTCATCGACAAGGCGGTGACCTTCCGCAAGGCGCAGCGCCAATACGATCATTTCGAGCAGGTCTTCTGGTCGGGCCAGTCCCTCGAAGAGCTTTACCGCACGCTGGCCGAGCGGCAGAACACTGGCCTTGCCGCGATCTTCGTCGCTGCCATGCGCGAGTGGAAGAAGAGCTTCGAGCGCGGTGCGCGCTCGCCCATCGGCCTCCAGATGCGTATCGACCGCGCCATGGACGTGACGATGGCGCGCGAAAGCGAAACGCTGGAAGCGCGGCTTTCGTCGCTTGCCACCATCGGCTCGGCCGGCCCCTTTGTCGGTCTGTTCGGCACGGTGGTCGGTATCATGACCTCGTTCCAGGCCATCGCCGGTTCGAAGTCCACCAATCTCGCGGTCGTGGCACCCGGTATCGCCGAAGCACTTCTCGCGACTGCTATCGGCCTTGTCGCCGCTATTCCGGCGGTTATCGCCTACAACAAGTTTTCCGGCGATGCCGGCAAGCTCAATGCGCGCATGGAAGGCTTTGCGGATGAATTCTCCGCCATTCTTTCGCGCCAGATCGATGAGAAGCTTCAGCCCCGCCCGCAAGCGGCGCAGTAACGGCTTTTCAAGCGAACGAGCGGAGACCTGAACGATGGGCATGGCTGTAGGCGGAAACAATTCGGGCGGTGGCGGACGTCGCCGGCGCGGTGGCGGGCGCAAGGCCGCGATCAGCGAAATCAACGTGACGCCGCTGGTCGACGTCATGCTGGTGCTGCTCATCATCTTCATGGTGGCGGCACCGATGATGACGGTCGGCGTGCCGATCGATCTGCCGGAAACCTCCGCCAAGGCGATGAACTCCGATACCCAGCCGATTACCATTTCGGTCAATCCGGCGGGCGAGATCTTCCTGCAGGAAACGCCGATTGCGCTCGAGGAAGTCGTTCCCAAGCTCGAAGCCATTGCCACGACCGGTTATAACGAACGCATCTATGTGCGCGGCGATACCAATGCCGGCTATGGCGTCGTCATGAAGGTCATGGCCAATATTTCCGCCGCCGGCTTCAAAAATATCGGGCTGGTCACGCTTCAGGAAAAGGGCAAGTGATCCTATCGCCATGAAGGGCAGTCTTCTCACATCCGTTGCAGTCCACGTTCTGCTTCTGGCCTTGGCGATGACCACGCTGAGCGCGCCGGAGAAGTTCGACGTGGCCGACGTGGAAGCCCTGCCGGTCGATATCGTGCCGATCTCGGAAATCACCCAGATCCAGCAGGGCGACAAGACCGCGCCAAAGGCCGAAAAGGCCGCACCCGTTCCGACGAAAAATCCGAAGCAGGTCGAAAACGCCGAGAATATGGGCGAAAACGATGTCGACCTGAAGACGCCGCCGACGCCGCAGACCCGGCCAAAGGAACAGGAAGTGGCCGCCGCGCCGACCCCGACGGAAAAGCCGGCGCCGATCCAGGACACCAAGCCGACCGAGTCCAAGGACATCGTCAAGGAAGATACCGCGCCGCCGGTTCCGAACGTGAAACCGGAGCCGAAGCCGCCGGAACCAAAGCCGCCGACGCCCGAGCCCAAGCCTCCGGAGCCGAAACCGCCGGAACCCAAGCCGGAGCCGAAGCCACCCGAGCCCAAACCGCCGGAACCCAAGGCCGATACGAAACCTGCCGAGCCGCCGCAATCGGAAACGGGTGAAATTCCCGTGCCGCAGAATGTGCCGACGCCGCAGGTGAGGCCGAAGCCACCGGAAACCAAGGTGGCAGACGCCAAGCCGACGGATTCCAAGGCAACCGATCAGGCGAGCGCCTCCAAGGACGCCAAGGCCGACGCGAAGAAGCAGGAAGCGGCGAAATCCGCATCCAGCAAGCAGAGCGATTTCAATGCCGACGAGGTAGCCGCGCTTCTGAACAAGACCGATGCCAAGGGTGGCGGCGCCAAGCGCTCTGCCGACAAGGCGGCCTTCGGTGGCAAGAAGACGACCGGTGGTTCTTCGCTGTCGCAGAGCGAAATGGATGCCTTGCGCGGCCAGATCCAGAAGAACTGGTCTGTCATTTCCGGCATCGAGGGCGCCGAAGGCGTCATCATCAAGGTGACGATGAAGCTTGACCAGAATGGCGAGATCATCGGCCAGCCGGATGTGGAAGCCTCCGGCGGATCGGATTCGGCGCGGCGCACGTTGCAGTCGAGCGCGTTGCGTGCCGTGCGCCGTTCGGCGCCCTTCAAGGGCCTGCCGCCAGACAAATATGATGCGTGGAGCGAAGTCGTCGTGAACTTCGACCCGAGTGAATTGCTTTGAAAGGCTTTGAAACCATGATGAAACGAACGTTCATCCGCCTCATGATCGCGTTCGCCGGCATGGCCGTTGTGTTCGCGAGCCCGGCTCAGGCCCGGGTGGAGATCAACATCAACAAGGGCAACGTCGAGCCGCTGCCGATTGCCATCACCGACTTCCAGGCCGCCGATGCGCTCGGCACGCAGGTGACGGACGTGATTGCAGCCGACCTCAAGCGCTCGGGCCTTTTCGCGCCGGTCAGCAAATCGGCCTTCATCGAAAAGATCGCCAACCCGGATCAGACGCCGCGCTTCGAGGACTGGAAGGTCATCAATGCGCAGGCGCTCGTCACCGGTCGCGTCGTGCGCGAGGGCGGTCGCCTGAAGGCGGAGTTCCGCCTGTGGGATACCTTCTCCGGGCAGCAGATGGCCGGCCAGCAATTCTACACGCAGCCGGAAAACTGGCGCCGCGTGGCCCATATCATCGCCGACGCGATCTACAAGCAGATCACCGGTGAGGATGGCTATTTCGATACCCGCGTCGTGTTCGTTTCCGAAAGCGGGCCGAAGAACGACCGCAAGCGTCAGCTTGCCATCATGGATCAGGACGGCTTCAACCTGCGTGTCCTGACCAACTCCAAGGACATCGTGCTGACGCCGCGCTTCTCGCCGAACCAGCAGGAAGTGACCTATATGTCCTTCGAAGGTGGCCAGCCGCGCGTCTACCTGCTTCAGCTCGAAACCGGTCGCCGCGAGGTGGTGGGCAACTTCCCCGGCATGACGTTCTCGCCGCGCTTCTCGCCGGATGGGCAGCGCGTCATCATGTCGCTGCAACAGGACGGCAACTCGAACATCTACACGATGGACCTGCGGTCGCGCACCACGACGCGCCTGACCAATACCGGCGCTATCGACACGTCGCCCTCCTATGCGCCCGATGGTCGCCGGATCGTGTTCGAAAGCGACCGCGGTGGACGCCAGCAGCTCTACGTCATGAACTCCGATGGTTCGGGCCAGAACCGTATTTCCTTCGGTGACGGCTCCTATTCCACGCCGGTCTGGTCGCCGCGCGGCGATCTGATCGCCTTCACCAAGCAGTCTGGCGGCAAGTTCTCGATCGGTGTGATGAAGCCGGACGGCTCGGGCGAACGCATCCTGACCTCGGGCTTCCATAATGAAGGCCCGACCTGGGCGCCGAATGGCCGCGTTCTGATGTTCTTCCGCGACAATGCCGGTTCGGGCGGTTCGCAGCTCTACTCGATCGACCTGACGGGCTATAACGAGCAGCGTGTTCCAACGCCCGCATTCGCTTCGGACCCGGCCTGGTCGCCGCTGCTGGAGTAATTTGGGCAATGTTGCCACGTTCCTGCCGCAAAGTCCTGTGAGGGAAACCTGGAGTTTTTCAGTAAATCGTTCCGCAGCTTGCGATTCCTCGCCCTGCGGAACGAGTTTCACAAAGCGTTAACCATAATCATTGGCTGTCGATTAACCGAGAGGGGTTAAGGTTCGGCAACCTTAATGAAATTCGCAAGGAGACCGGCGATGAGCCGCACCAACACCATGGCCGCTGGCCGTATGCAGACTCTCGCGCGTAACCCGGTTGTCGTCGCTCTGGCGATGACGCTCGCTCTGGCCGGTTGCGCGTCCAAGAAGAACCTTCCGAACAATGCCGGCGAGCTTGGCCTCGGCGGTGCAGGCGCCGCAACGCCCGGTTCGACGCAGGACTTCACCGTCAATGTCGGCGACCGCATCTTCTTCGATACCGACTCCACCTCGATCCGCGCCGATGCCCAGCAGACGCTGGCCCGTCAGGCCCAGTGGCTGAAGCAGTATCCGAACTATGCCATCACGGTCGAAGGCCATGCCGACGAACGCGGCACGCGCGAATACAACCTGGCTCTCGGCGCCCGCCGTGCGTCCGCGACCCGCGATTACCTCTCTTCGCTCGGCATTCCGGCCTCCAAGATCAAGACGATCTCCTACGGCAAGGAACGCCCGGTCGCCGTTTGCGACGACATTTCCTGCTGGTCGCAGAACCGTCGCGCTGTCACGGTGCTCGGCGGTCGCTGATCGGCTCCAAGGCCACGAAATGACAAAAAGGGCGGTCCTTGCGGGCCGCCCTTTTTCTTTTCCATGTTTTCGCCGAACTTGCCTGCTTTCTGGGGCGTTGGAAAATGTCAACATTCATGCCATTGAAGGCAAGGGTCCGCTTCGCCGGATCGTCGTTTCAACGTTTTGAGGACGTATCAAATGAGGAAACTTGTCGTGGCGGGGATGCTGGGGCTCGCCGCCTTCACCGGGTGGCAGGGCACGGCGTTTTCCCAACCGCTTTTCAAGGCATTCAGTGCACCGGCTCCGGTGCAGGAAGAGCAGCCGATCATTCTGGCGCAGGCCAATGAGGCCGCGCGTGTGCAGCAGCTTCAGGAGGAGATTCGCCAGCTCAATGGCCGGGTCGAGGAAATGAGCTTCCAGATCCTGCAGATGCAGGAACAGATCCGCAAGGCGCAGGAAGACAACGAGTTCCGTTTCCAGGATCTGGAAAAGGGCGGCGCCACTGCTCCGAAGAAGAAGAGTGAAGCACCCGTCGAATCGCCTGCCGGTTCCGATATGGCCAACACCGCGTCGCCCTCCTCCGGGACGGGCGCACCGGCGGGTGGCGATGACATCGCCGGCATCATCGCCTCGGAGGGGGCCGCTCAGGGAGGTGCCACCGCAGCGCCGCCGACGACACTCGGCGCCGTGAAGCTCGATGCAAACGGCAATCCCGTTGGCTCGACGATGGCGGCACCCGGCGCGAATGCTTCGTCCCTTCCCGGCGTGGCGACGGCTGCGCCGTCGAAAAAGGCCGCGCAGGGTAGCGACGAGGATTTGTATAAGGCGGCTTACGGCCATGTTCTGGCCGGTGATTATCCCGTGGCCGAGAAGGAATTCGCGCAATATGCCGCTTCCTATCCCAAGGGTGCGAAGATTGCCGACGCGACCTTCTGGCTGGGTGAGGCGCAATATTCGCAGGGCAAGTACAGCGATGCGGCCAAGACCTTTCTGAACGGCCATCAGGCCTATGGAAAATCGCCACGTGCGCCGGAAATGCTGCTCAAGCTCGGCATGTCGCTGGCCGCTCTCGATAATCCCGACGTTGCCTGCAAGACGCTGCGCGAAGTGCCCACGCGATACCCTAACGCGCCCAAGGCCGTTCTCAGCAAGGCGGCGAGCGAGCAGAAGCGGCTCGCCTGCTGACGGTGAGCCTCCCGGTTTCCGCGTCATCGGTCTGTGAAGCTGCGGCGCGGCAGTTTCTGGCGCGGCTTGAGAAGCCCTCGCGCCTTCTGGTGGCCATTTCCGGCGGCAGTGATTCAACCGGGCTTCTGATGGCTCTCCATCGGGTTGCCGATGTCCGGCACCGGCTTTTTGCCGTTACGATCGATCATGCCCTGCGTCTGGAAGCCGCCAAAGAGGCAGCGGCGGTGGCGACCCTTTGCGCGCGCCACGATATCGCGCACCTGACATTGCGCTGGGATGGGGAAAAGCCGCAGACCGGGATTTCAGCGGCGGCGCGGGCGGCGCGCTACCGGCTTTTGAAACAGGCGGCGGCGGATTTTTTCGCCGACCTCGTGCTCACCGCCCACACAGCCGACGATCAGGATGAAACGGTTGCCATGCGCGCCGTGCGCTCCAGCGGTGGCACGGACACACCGGGGCTTGCCGGCATGGCGGAGGCTGTGCTTTACGACGGTTCGGTCTGGATCGCGCGGCCCTTTCTCGGGCTTCGCCGAAAGACGATTCGCAGCGCGCTGACCGATTGGGGCATCGGCTGGATCGATGACCCCTCCAATGCGGACCCCCATTATGAGCGCGTTCGGATGCGCGGTGCATTGGCGGATGGAGCGGTGGACCTGCCGGATGCAGTCCGCGCCGCGCAAAGCCGTCTTGAGCGGGCGAACGCGGCGGCAGGCTGGATCGGCGATCATGTGACGCTGCACGCGGGCGTGCTGGCGCAGGTGGGGTCGCCGGGGTTGCTGACCGATGCCGGCACCCTGCGCTTTGCGCTTTCGGGATTGATTGCCATGCTGGGCGGGCGCGAAAACGGCCCGGCTTCCCAGTCGATGGACCGGCTGCTTGCCATGATCGGGCGCGGCGTTCCGGATCGCATGACGCTGGGCCGGGTTTTCGTGGCACTGCGCCGTGACGGGCTTTATCTGCTGCGCGAACGGCGCGATCTGCCGGAGCTGGTCATTCCCGCTGGCGGCGAAGGTGTGTGGGACGGTCGGTTCAATCTGCGTAATCCGCTTGATGTGCCCGTGACCGCGGCTGGTGGCGGTGAGGCGGAGGCCGCGGCGCTGGGCGGCAGCTTTTCCGGAATACCGGCTTCGCTCGTTGCGCGGGCGGCGCATGTCCTGCCGCGCATTGTCGCGCCAGACAACGACCGAGCGGCCGATGTCTGGCCGCGCATTGCGCCTTACGATCTTTTCCTGCCGCTTTTCGATTTGCCCTTTGCCAATGCGCTCGCCCGGTTGGCTGGAAGACAAGTATTTACCGATCCTGCACTTAGTCTCTGAAGCGTGATGGGAAAACGCATGAAAAACGTGTCCTCGCCTTGGCAAGCGTGGGGGGGAGCCCTATGTTAAGGTTCAAAATTGGGCGTTATACATGCGCCAGATGCATCCCCGGGGAGTTCAATGAACCCAAATTTTCGCAACTTCGCTCTTTGGGCCATCATTGCCCTGTTGCTGATTGCGCTGTTCAGCATGTTCCAGACCACGCCGACGCAAACCAGCGGCAGGGAAATTCCCTATTCGCAGTTTCTGCGTGAAGTGGATTCGGGCCGCGTGCGTGATGTGACGGTGACCGGCAATCGCGTGTTCGGCAGCTATCTGGAAAACGGTACCGCCTTCCAGTCCTATGCGCCGGTCATCGATGACAGCCTGATGGAGAAGCTTCAGGCCAAGAACGTTACCATCATGGCCCGTCCGGAATCGGATGGCTCGTCCGGTTTTCTGAGTTATCTCGGCACGCTTCTGCCGATGCTGCTCATCCTTGGCGTCTGGCTGTTCTTCATGCGGCAGATGCAGGGCGGCTCGCGCGGTGCGATGGGCTTCGGCAAGTCCAAGGCCAAGCTTCTGACCGAAGCGCATGGGCGCATCACCTTTGATGACGTCGCCGGTGTGGACGAAGCCAAGCAGGACCTTGAGGAAATCGTCGAATTCCTGCGTGACCCCCAGAAGTTCCAGCGTCTCGGCGGCAAGATTCCGCGCGGCGTTCTGCTTGTCGGTCCTCCGGGCACGGGCAAGACCCTGCTCGCGCGTTCGGTTGCGGGGGAGGCCAATGTTCCCTTCTTCACCATTTCGGGTTCCGACTTCGTGGAAATGTTTGTCGGCGTTGGCGCCAGCCGCGTCCGCGACATGTTCGAACAGGCCAAAAAGAACGCGCCCTGCATCATCTTCATCGATGAAATCGATGCCGTCGGTCGTCATCGCGGCGCCGGTCTCGGCGGCGGCAATGACGAGCGCGAACAGACGCTGAACCAACTTCTGGTCGAGATGGACGGTTTCGAGGCCAATGAAGGCATCATCCTGATTGCAGCGACCAACCGTCCGGACGTTCTCGATCCGGCGCTGATGCGTCCGGGCCGCTTCGACCGTCAGGTCGTCGTGCCGAACCCGGATATTGTCGGTCGCGAACGCATCCTCAAGGTGCACGTCCGCAACGTACCGCTGGCGCCGAACGTCGATCTCAAGGTTCTGGCTCGCGGTACGCCCGGCTTTTCCGGTGCCGATCTTATGAACCTCGTCAACGAAGCCGCCCTGATGGCCGCCCGCCGCAATAAGCGCGTCGTGACCATGGCGGAATTCGAAGACGCCAAGGACAAGATCATGATGGGGGCCGAACGCCGCACCTCCGCCATGACGGAAGCGGAAAAGAAGCTGACCGCCTATCACGAGGCCGGTCACGCCATCACCGCGCTCAACGTTCCCGTGGCCGATCCGCTGCACAAGGCGACCATCATTCCGCGCGGTCGTGCGCTCGGTATGGTCATGCAGTTGCCGGAAGGCGATCGCTATTCCATGAGCTACAAGTGGATGGTGTCGCGTCTGGTCATCATGATGGGTGGCCGCGTTGCGGAGGAACTGACCTTCGGCAAGGAGAACATCACCTCCGGCGCATCCTCGGATATCGAGCAGGCAACCAAGCTCGCCCGCGCCATGGTTACCCAGTGGGGCTTCTCCGACCTTCTCGGTCAGGTTGCCTATGGCGAGAACCAGCAGGAGGTCTTCCTAGGCCATTCCGTTTCGCAGAGCCGCAACGTGTCGGAATCCACCGCGCAGAAGATCGATACCGAAGTCCGCCGTCTGATCGAGGAGGCCTATATCGAGGCTCGCCGCATCCTGACCGAGCAGAACGATGCCTTCGTGACGCTGGCCGAAGGCCTGCTTGAATTCGAAACCCTGTCCGGTGAGGAAATCAAGGCACTCATCCGCGGTGAACGTCCGACCCGCGACAACGGCGACGATGCACCGCCTTCGCGCGGTTCTGCCGTGCCGAAAACCGGTGCGCGCAAGGATACCGGGGGCGAACCTGAAGGCGGGTTCGAACCGCAGCCTCACTGATTTGCCGGCATCTGCCGAGTTTCGAAGGCCCTTCCCGGACGGCGGGAGGGGCCTTTTCGCTGCTTGCTTTGATGCAAGCGCAGTGTTGCCGCTATCAAACTAGTAACTAAACCAACCGGTTTTCGTGTCTTTGCCGAACTCCTTTATGCTTCGCTCGCGCCTTTTCCCTAAACTGCGATGCAAACGTGGCGCGGGGAGCGGAACAGCGTGTTCTGCGCTCGAGGGGCGATGCTGGTACAATTGAAAGCGATTTGCGAACAGATTCTGCATCGACCGCTGGCAGCGGACGACGATCTTTTTGCTGCGGGGTTGAATGTCAATCGTGCCCTCAACATCGTGCGGCTGTTCTGGCTGGAGAGCGGTGTGGAACTCGATGTGAACACGTTCATCGAGCGGCGCAGCCTGGCCGCGATTGCAGCCATGCTGGCCGAAGGACGCACCGGGCCGGACGGCAAGGCCATTCTGCTGCGCGCGGGCGAGGGGACGCCGCTGTTTGCCTATGCCGGTGGCGTCAGTGTTTTTCTCGAAATCCGTGAGCTCATCCAGTCTCTCGATCATTGCGGGCCGGTTTACGGTCTTCGGCTGACGCCGTTCGAACGCAGTCCGAACGAGGCGGCGACGGTGGATGACGAGGTGCGGGAGTCGGTCGCAACGGTCAAGTCCATTCAGCCGGAAGGTCCCTATCGCCTGCTCGGCTATTCCTTTGGCGGGGTGCTGGCGCTGGAAGTGGCGCGGGCGCTGGAAGCGGGCGGCGACGAAGTTGCCTTTTGCGGTATGATCGACACCCCCCAGAACGATCATGTCTGGCCGTTTCGTCTCTGGGCGGATCTGATGGTGCGCCGTGGCGTGCGGCGGTTGAAGCTTGCTTGCCGGAGACTGGCCGATCCGCAGAGCCGATCGCCGGTGGCCGTCGCCAGTTGTGGCGCAGTGCCGCAGGATGCTTTGGCCCGGTTGAGCAGGTCGGGCCGGGGCCGTCCGGCCTTGTTCCGGTTTCGCAGCCCGCGACACCCGGAATATCCTTACTTCGCCCCGCAATGGTCGGGTGGGAATACACCCGTGTATACGCAGCGGGCCTGTGAGCTTCTTCGGCTCAAGGGCCTGTTCCGGCCTTCGGTCTATGGCGGGCGCGTTGCCTTCTTCGTGGCCGCCCAGGGCTCGCCGGTTGATTGCGACCCCCATGCGGTCTGGCAGCCTTACCTTCCGAACGCCGAATGGGTTCGCATGAAGGGAAATCACCTGAGCATCGTCGTCGGTCGCAATGCGCGCCTTCTTGCCGGGGAAATCTCCCGGCGTCTTTCCGCTGGCCAAGCCGCGCCATAGTAACGACATATAATCCCCTTTGACGGTAATTTACGTGCCTGACGATCTGATTCGTGGCATGGGAGCACGAATAATCGGGCGCGGCCCGTGCGGCTGGCATGGCCGCCTGAAAAGACCCTGCCGCAGCGGCGGCGATGAAACGGGAGTTGACATGACACGTCGTTATTTCGGAACGGACGGTATTCGCGGACGGTCCAACACTTTTCCGATGACGCCGGATCTGGCGATGCGCGTAGGGATTGCGGTCGGTACGCTGTTCCGGCGCGGCAACCATCGTCATCGGGTTGTGATCGGCAAGGATACGCGGCTTTCCGGCTACATGCTGGAAAACGCGCTGGTGGCCGGCTTCACCGCCGCCGGTCTCGATGTCTTCCTGCTTGGCCCCATTCCGACGCCTGCCGTCGCGATGCTGACACGCTCGCTGCGTGCGGATATCGGGGTGATGATCTCTGCGTCCCATAATCCGTTTGCCGATAACGGCATCAAGCTGTTCGGGCCGGATGGCTACAAGCTGTCCGATGAACTGGAAAGCCAGATCGAGGCGCTTCTCGGTGACGACATCTACAACCAGCTTGCAAAGCCGGAGGATATCGGTCGCGCCAAGCGCGTCGATGGCGATATTTATCGCTACATCGAATTCGTCAAGCGGACGCTGCCGCGCGATGTGACGCTTTCGGGCCTCAGGATCGCCATCGACTGCGCCAACGGTGCCGCCTACAAGGTCGCGCCGACCGCGCTGTGGGAACTGGGCGCCGAGGTCATCACCATCGGCAACACGCCGAACGGCACGAACATCAATCTCGATTGTGGCTCCACCAGCCCGAACGCCCTTCAGGCCAAGGTACACGAGGTGCGGGCCGATATCGGCATCGCGCTTGATGGGGATGCCGACCGGGTCATCATCGTGGACGAGAAGGGGCAGATCGTCGATGGCGACCAGCTCATGGCGGTGATTGCCGAGACCTGGGCCGATGACGGCACGCTGAAGGGCGGCGGTCTCGTGGCCACCGTCATGTCCAATCTCGGACTGGAGCGGTTCCTGAGCGGCAAGGGGCTCGATCTGGCGCGGACCAAGGTGGGCGACCGCTATGTGGTCGAACATATGCGCCAGCATGGCTTCAATGTCGGCGGCGAACAGTCCGGCCATATCGTTCTGTCCGATTTCGGTACGACGGGTGATGGGTTGGTGGCGGCGTTGCAGGTTCTTTCCGCCGTCAAGCGCAGCGGGAAGACGGTGAGCGAAATCTGCCGCCGGTTCGAACCGGTGCCGCAGCTTCTGCGCAATGTGCGTTTCAGCGGCGGCAAGCCGCTGGAAGACAGTGACGTGAAGCAGGCGATTGCCGATGCCGAAGCCGAGCTTTCCAAGCGTGGACGTCTCGTCATTCGCCCTTCCGGCACCGAACCGCTCATTCGCGTGATGGCCGAGGGCGACGATCGCAGCCAGATCGAGCGTATCGTCAGCGATCTCTGCGGCGTGATCTCCAATGTGAAGACCGCGGCCTGATTTTTCTCCGCCCTGAGCATGTCAAAAGCCGGGTCGCCAGTGAGCGGTCCGGCATTTTCCGTCGGAGCGTGTCTCGCCCCGCGCGGGCCGGCTTGACGCTGCGCCAGACGTGGTGAGACTACGCCGCATGGGTGGAGAATCAGGGGATGGAAATGTTGCAACGCCTTGTGTTGGCCAGCGGAATGCTCGCGATTACCGTGTTTGCCGTTGTCCTGCCGGCCGCTGCCGATGAAGTGTCCTATGAGAAGATGGGGCGCTGGGAAGTCATGGCGATTACAGCCTCCGGCATGTTCAGCTACTGTTCCGCCGATGTCGATAACGGTCGTGTTCAACTCCGCATCGCGACGAACGGCAAGAATTGGCAGGTTGGCGTTCCCTTCTACGGCAAGGTAGGCCGGGTTGAGGGCTATTTCGGTTTCGGTGTCGCCGGCGAAGTGGCCCGTTTTAATGTCGATGGCGATAGCTGGGCATCTATGGCGATCACCAGCGACCAATTGAAGGCCTTCCGAACCAATCCTTCCTTCTCGATCGATCTCGACCGGGGAGAGCAGGCCTGGAACCTGAAAGGCGCTTCGGCGGCGATCGACAAGGCTTCCGAATGCGCCCGTGCCAAAGGCCGCAAGGGTGCCGTGCCGCCAGCCGCTGCCGCGAATTCCGCCTATCAGGTGATCGGCAAGGGCGATGACGGCTGGATTGTTTCCCGCACGGATGAAGGCAAGGGCGTGGTGAATTGCCGGGCCGAACGCAAGAAGGGCGGCCGTTTCGACATTGTTGCCATGCGCAACAATGGCAGCGCCTATCTGAGTGTCGATGCCGAGCGCCGCAAGGGCAAATACGCCGCAACCATCATCCAGCCCATCAACGAGCCAGAGACCGGCCTGCGCTGGACCACCAATGCCGAGGCGAATGGCGAGCGCATGTGGTTCCCGCTTGAACCCAATGCCATCGGCTTCATTCTGGCGTCTGTCGGCTTCCGATTCTATCTCGGTGGCACGGAAGACACCGGTTCCGCCCGTATTGGCAAGGCGGTGGGCGCCGTCTGGCAACAAGTCAGGCAGTGTGCCGGCGGGCGCTGAAGCCGGCGTGACATTGTGTCTGCAAGGAAGGGGCTGTTTCGGGACAGTCCGGCCTGGAGTGTTGCAGAGTCAGGTTTTCACGTCGTGCGAGGGGGCGTTACTGCGATTTTATGGCGAATACGCGGTAAACAGGCGTAGTTAAGCGGGTCTTAACCTTTATTCCTCATTATCCAAAGCTGATAAGGGCGTCGTGAAATTGTCGCGGCGTCGCTCAAGGCACTTTGGAGACATTGCCATGAAATCGAGCGTGGTCGGCTTTTTTGCCGCTCTTTCCGCATGTACATCGGCTTTCGCAGCCGATCTTTATCAGCCCGCGCCGCCGGTTCTGAATGCTCCGGAAGTCGTCGTCAACGATGCCAGTGGCTGGTATCTGCGTGGCGATGTCGGCTATTCCTTCAACAAGCTTCGCGGCGCGAACTTCTTCCAGGGTTCGAACGCACTGGTCAGCGACTTCAATACGGCTTCGCTCAAGGATTCCTTCCTTGTCGGCGCTGGTGTCGGTTACCAGGTTAACAGCTACCTGCGCTCCGATCTGACCTTCGACTATCTGACGAAGTCCGATTTCGATGGTTCGACCAAGGGTCGTGGTGCTGCTTTCGGCGCCTGCGTCGGTCCGTGCACCTCCTCCGACAAATCGTCGATGAGCGCGTATTCGCTGATGGCGAATGCCTATGTCGATCTCGGCACGTATGGCGGCTTCACGCCTTATGTCGGCGCCGGTCTGGGCGGCTCCTACGTCAAGTGGGACAAGCTGCGCAACACCGCCTGCGCCGACGATGGCAGCGGTTGCGATACGACCCAAGAACATGGCGGCAAGGGCGGCTGGCGCTTCACCTATGCGCTCATGGCCGGTGCATCCTATGACCTGACCTGCAACATCAAGGCCGATGCCGGCTATCGCTTCCGCCATATCGAAGGCGGCGACATGTTCGGCTACAAGGCCAATGGCGGCCCGGGCTACGACAAGGGCATCAACTCTCACGAGCTGCGCATCGGCGCCCGCTACGTGTTCAACGGCTGCTCGGCCCAGCCCTATGAGCCGCCGATGATCACGCCGCCGCCGGTTTACAAGTAAGCGGTCGAGGCAAGCCTTGAATCAAATATGCCCGCGCCGATAAAGCGCGGGCATATTTCTTTTTGCGGATCAGCGATCAGCTTGCGGGCGTCAGCGTCACGCTTGTCGAAGCGGCGGCAACGTTGAGACCGACCTGACCGGTAACCGACAGCGGCTGAAGCTGGATCGAGCCATTGGTGCCGCCGATCAGAACATTCGCACCGATGCCGATGCCGGCGGTGGCTTCGGCGCTGAGGCCGCCGTAGATGCCGCCGAGCGAGCCGGTGTGATAGCCGGCGGTCGGGGCGAACACGGCCCAGGCGATCTTGCCGCCGGCAGTGTAACCGAGATCGACGCCGATCTTGCGCACGAAGCCGCTGTAGTGGTCAACGCCGCCGCGCACCGACTTGAATGTGCAGTCCAGCGTTTTGGACGAGCCGAGCAGATAGCCGCCGCCCGAGCCGATGTCGCAGGTCAGGATGCCAACCTTGACGCCGCCCGACGCGTCGGATGAAGCGACCGGCGGCGTATAGCCGCGCGTGAGATCGGCGGCCGAAAGGCCGGTGGCAGAGCCTGCGGCGATTGCTGAGGCGAGAAGGATTTTCTTGACGTTCATGGTCTTTGTCTCCCTGTGTCCGTTCCCGTGAAGAACGCATGGCACGGATTTCCGTTCCACATGCCCGCAAGGGCCGGACAGCGTTATATCGTGTGCCTTTCCGAATCCGGTGTCACGGCACGATCCAGCTATCGTCTGCGTTTCCGGCATTTCCGGGGCAGGGGGAGGCCCTGAACGCAGTCGGCTGAACTACCTGCGAGGTTAACACCCGCTACGGCCTGCCGCCAGTCACGGGAGCCCGGAACCCGCCATGCACTGCCAACATGGTTGATGCCTGCTGGCGCTTGCGCTGAACCTGCTGGATCATCTTGCCGATCAGCCGGGCCAGGCTTATAAGCACGGCCATTATTTCCTGCCGAAACGGGCAGGGTCTCACGCACGAGGAGCGCATCATGGTCGAGATCGCCAAGCCTGAACGCAAGACACGGAACCCGAACTTCTCCTCCGGTCCCTGCGCCAAGCGTCCGGGCTGGTCGCCTGCGGCTCTCTCCGATGCGCCGCTCGGCCGCTCGCACCGCGCCAAGGTTGGCAAGGCCAAGCTGAAGCTTTCGATCGACCTGACCCGTGAAGTGCTCAACGTGCCCGCCGACTGGCGGATCGGCATTGTGCCGGCATCTGATACCGGAGCGGTGGAGATGGCGCTTTGGTCGCTGCTTGGTGCGCGCGGCGTCGATATGGTGGCTTGGGAAAGCTTCGGCTCCACCTGGGTTTCGGATGTCATGAAGGAATTGAAGCTTGCCGATGTGCGCACCTTCGTTGCACCCTATGGCGAGCTGGTCGATTTCTTGACGGTCGATTTCGACCGCGATGTCGTCTTTACCTGGAACGGCACGACCTCCGGCGTGCGCGTGCCGAACGGCGACTTCATTCCCGATGACCGCAAGGGCCTGACGATCTGCGATGCCACGTCGGCTGCCTTCGCGCAGAACCTTGATTTCTCCAAGCTCGATGTCGTCACTTTCTCCTGGCAGAAGGTTCTGGGCGGCGAAGGCGCGCATGGCATGCTGATCCTTTCGCCGCGCGCCGTGGAGCGTCTGGAAAGCTACAAGCCCGCCTGGCCCATGCCGAAAATCTTCCGCCTGACCAGTGGCGGCAAGCTGATCGAGGGTATTTTCGAAGGCGATACGATCAATACGCCCTCCATGCTCTGCGTCGAGGATTATATCGATGCGCTGCAATGGGCGAAGTCCGTCGGCGGGCTGAAGGGCCTGATGGCGCGGGCCGATGCCAATGCCAAGGTCATCAACGATTTCGTGGATGCCAATGACTGGATCGCCAACCTCGCTGCCGATCCGGCGACGCGCTCGAACACCTCCGTATGCCTGCGGATCGTCGACCCGCAGGTGACAGCCCTTGATGCTGCCGGTCAGGCCGCCTTTGCCAAGGCGATTGCCGCTGCGCTCGAAAAGGAAGGCGTGGCCTTTGACGTCGGCTCCTATCGCGATGCGCCCGCTGGCCTGCGCATCTGGGCGGGCGCCACGGTCGAAACCGCCGACCTTGAGGCGTTGATGCCGTGGATTGGCTGGGCTTACCGGCAGCAGAAGGCCACGCTTTCGAAGGCCGCGGCCTGACAGGGTGATTCGCGGCGCTTGCAAGGGCGCCGCTTAATTTCTATATGCTTTCGGTAAAGTTTTCGGCGGGTGCTTCTGGTGCCCGCCTTGTCCAGTTGGAACGTCCCCGGTCGATACAGACGCGGGGGAAACGGAAAAGCCGTGAACACGCTCGATTTTGACAAGAAGCCTGAGGATACCCGCGTGGTCGTCGCCATGTCGGGCGGTGTGGATTCGTCCGTCGTCGCGGGCCTTCTCAAACGTGAAGGCTATGATGTGCTGGGCATCACGCTGCAGCTCTACGATCACGGTGCGGCGGTTCACCGGGCCGGTTCCTGCTGCGCGGGGCAGGATATCGACGATGCGCGCCGGGTGTGCGAAACGCTCGGTATTCCGCATTACGTGCTGGATTACGAAGCCCGTTTCCGCGAAACGGTGATCAACCCCTTCGCGGCCTCCTATGTGGCCGGCGAAACGCCGATCCCCTGCGTGGCCTGCAACCAGACCGTCAAGTTCGCCGATCTTCTGGCGACTGCCCGTGAACTGGGTGCGGACGCGCTGGCGACCGGCCATTACATCCGCTCCCGTCCCAATCCGGCACCCGGGCACCCTGAACGCCGCGCGCTTTACCGCCCGGTGGATGCCGAGCGCGACCAGAGCTATTTCCTCTTCGCCACCACGCAGGAACAGATCGATTACCTGCGCTTTCCGCTCGGTGGCATGTCCAAGGCCGAAACCCGGCGTCTGGCCGAGGACATGGGGCTTGTTGTGGCGCAGAAGGCCGACAGCCAGGACATCTGCTTCGTGCCGCAAGGCAAATATTCCGATATCATCACCAAACTGAGACCGGATTCGGCGCTGGGCGGAGATATCGTGCATCTTGACGGGCGCGTGCTCGGCCATCACGAGGGCATCCTGCATTACACGATCGGTCAGCGGCGGGGTATCGGCGTCGCCACCGGCGAGCCGCTCTATGTCATTTATCTCGATGCCCGCAACCGCCGCGTCGTCGTCGGCCCCAAGGAGGCGCTGGAAACGCGCCGCGTCTATCTGCGCGACGTGAACTGGCTGGGTGATGAAGCGCTTGAGGATACGGTGTCGAAGGGTTTCGCCTGCTTCGCCAAGGTGCGCTCCACCCGCCCGCCGTCCCCGGCGCGACTGGCCCAGGACGAAGGCGGCATTTATGTCGAACTGGATGTGGGCGAGGCGGGCGTTGCGCCCGGCCAGGCCTGCGTGCTCTATTCTGCACCCGGCGAGGATGCTCGCGTCTATGGCGGCGGTTTCATCGAACGTTCCCAGCGCTCGCCGGAATCGGAAGCCGCGCTCGCCCGCCTGCTGGCGCATCCGGCCAGCCTTTCCACAGGCGAAACACCCGAGCCGGCCCGCGCCTGAAGCCGGCTTTGGAGAAAGCGCGCTTTCTTCTCAAAGGGCGCTTGACAGGAAACGGAGGTGCGCCTTATAAGCCGCACCAACGGATTGCGCCCGACCTTCGAAAACGGAAACGTTTTCAGCGCATTGTGGCGGAGTAGCTCAGTAGGTCAGAGCAGAGGAATCATAATCCTTGTGTCGGGGGTTCAAATCCCTCCTCCGCTACCACTTTTCATTCTCATTGTTGTTCGTTCAGGGTTGTCCGGTCAGGGCGGCGCGTAGCGCCTTCACCTGTTCGTTCAGCGCGTCAACGGCTTCCGGCGACAGGCCGGAGCGTTCGATCAGCATTTCGCCGAGGCAACCACTTTTCTCGAAGAGGGCTTTTCCCGCTTCGGTGAGCGAGACGTGGACCTGCCGCTCGTCCTTCGTGCCGCGCCGTCGTTCCACCAGCCCGGCCGCTTCCATCCGCTTGACCGCTGGCGTTATGGTGCTGGGTTCCAGCGCCAGACGTTCGGCGATGGCGCCGATGGTCATTTCGCTGTCTTCGCCCAATGCGCTCAGAACGAGATATTGCGGATAGGTGATGCCCATCGCGTCGAGCATCGGCTTGTAGGTTCGATTGATGGCGATGCTCGTGGCGTAAAGCGAGAAGCAGAGCTGGTTGTTGAGTGGTACCGGCATGGAACGTCTCCTTGGGTGCTGAGAACCGGATATCACAAAAATCATTATCGCGACAACAAAACACTGGACAGGTCTTCGGTCTATTGCTAGATAATATTTATTGCAATAAATAATATCGAAATAAGTAAATGGAGACCGAGATGAGCCCGTTGAATATCGAAGCGACCCGTCGCGGCATGATGGTTGCCGGTGTCGGTCTTGCCGCCGCCGCGGTCGCCGGTCCGTTCGCTACAGCCGCCAATGCACAAACCAGCAACACGAAGAAGGAGAACCATTCCATGAGCAGCAGCACGTTCACCACCAAAGACGGTACGCAGATCTTTTACAAGGATTGGGGCCGCAAGGACGCCCAGCCCGTCGTGTTCCATCACGGCTGGCCGCTGAGTTCCGATGACTGGGATGCCCAGATGCTTTTCTTCCTCGACAAGGGCTATCGCGTTATCGCGCATGATCGTCGGGGGCACGGCCGGTCGAGCCAGACGGATACCGGCAATGAAATGGACACCTATGCCGCCGATGTTGCGGAACTGGCCAGGCATCTCGATCTCAAGAACGCCATTCATGTCGGTCATTCGACGGGCGGTGGCGAAGTGGCCCGCTACGTGGCCAGACATGGTGGCCATGGCCGCGTTGCCAAGGCCGTTCTGGTCGGCGCGGTTCCGCCGATCATGCTGAAGACCGCAAACAATCCGGGTGGCCTGCCCATTGAAGTGTTTGACGGCTTCCGCGCAGCCCTTCTTGCCAATCGGGCACAGTTCTTCCGCGATATTCCGGCTGGCCCGTTCTACGGCTTCAACCGTCCGGATGCGAAGGTTTCCGAAGGCATCATCCAGAATTGGTGGCGTCAGGGTATGATGGGCGGCGCCAAGGCCCATTACGACTGCATCAAGGCCTTCTCCGAAACGGACTTTACCGAAGACCTGAAGGCGATCACCGTGCCGGTTCTCGTCATGCATGGCGATGACGACCAGATCGTGCCGATTGCGGATTCGGCCTTGCTGGCGGTGAAGCTGCTGAAGAAGGGTGAGTTGAAGGTCTACAAGGGTTTCCCGCACGGGATGGCCACGACCCACGCCGATGTCATCAACGCCGATCTTCTGGCCTTCTTCAAGGCCTAACAGCCTTGCGGTCTCGGCAAAAAAAGGGAAGCACCCTGTCATGGGGTGTTTCCCAACTGTTTGAAATGCCGTCGGGTGAGGTGAGGTCAGCGTCCCTCGAAGCTGCCGTAGGAACCGTCGTGGTAGATCAACGGTTCGCCGGGGTTGCCGGGTTCGATGGCGAGAACGCGGCCGATGACGATGGCGTGGGTGTGGCGTTCGATCACGTCTTCCACAGCGCAATCGATGGCCGAAAGCGCGCCTTTCAGCGCCAGTGCACCGCTCTCCAGTGTAATCCATTCCCCATCCCGGTAGCGTTCGGCACCCTTCAACCCTCCCTTGCCGGCGAAGTTGTCGGCGATGGCACGCTGGCCGGCGCCGAGAATATTGATGCAGAAATGATTGTGGCGGGCGATGAGGGGCCAGAGCGAGGAGGTGCGGTTGATGTTGACGATCATCGTCGGCGGATCGACCGAAAGGGCGGTGGCAGAAGTGACCGTTGCGCCCGAGCGCTCCGCGCCGCTGCCGGCGGTGACGACGCAGACCCCGCCCGCCAGATTGCGCATGGACCTGCGCAGTTCTTCGGGCGCAAGCGCTGCGTTGGAAACAGGTTCGCGCAGATAGGTCACGGTGGCCGTCATGAAAATCTCCCCGGAAAACCGCTGTTGTGATCTGCGTTTTATCATGTGGCGCGGGGAGGGGTGAGCGATGGGTTTTTATTTTCCAGTTGTCTTGTAGAAAATCTGCATCTCCCGATCAGGAAAGCGCGATGGTCACGGCTGCGTGAAAAATGGCAGAAAATGAGACGAAAATGCGGCTCTCCTCTCACTTTTAAAGGTCCATTAACCATACTCGTTAATTTTTCCTCCAACGAACGCCGTTGCGAGGATAACGAGATGACGCTGATGAGACGTGCCCTGACCATTGCTCTGCCTTTGCTTTTCCTGGCAGGCTGCGCCTCCACGGGGCCCGGGCAGCAAGCGCATTACGGCCCGAAGCCGGATGAGAAGCACCCGCTCAAGGCCGTTGAAGTCAGCAAGATCAAGCCGGAGTTGCGCCGCACCGAAGTCGCCTATCCGACCTCCTATCCTGCTGGCACCATCGTCGTCGATACGCCCGCCCGCCGGCTTTACTATGTGCTCGGCGATGGCAAGGCGATGCGTTACGGCGTGGGCGTTGGACGGCAGGGGCTGGCGCTTCGCGGGGCGGCCTATGTCGGGCGCAAGGCGGAATGGCCGACCTGGACGCCGACACCGAACATGATCCGCCGCGACCCGCACAAGAACGGTAAATATGCCGGCGGCATGGCGGGTGGGCCGACGAACCCGCTCGGCGCGCGCGCCATGTATCTCTATCGCGGTGGCAATGACACGATGTTCCGCATCCACGGCACCAACCAGCCGTGGTCCATCGGACAGGCCATGTCCAGCGGCTGCGTGCGCATGATGAACCACGACGTGATCGACCTTTACGAGCGCGTGAAGCCGGGTACGCAGGTCGTGGTCATTCAGGAAGCGAAGGTCTGATTATCGTTTGAGGCGCTTCAGCAGCGGGCCGACGACATAGCCGGCGACGGGGATCATCAGCACGCCGATCAAAAGGCCGGCAATGCCGGAGCCGAAGGCGAAGACGGCCCATTCCACGAAGGTTGCGGCGGCGGGCAGGGCGTGGCCCGCCAGTTCTGCCCAATGTTCCAGTGTGTGGGCCGGACCACCGAGGCCGAAGCTTGCAAGGCCATGCAGCACGATGCCGCCGCCGACCCAGATCATGGCGGCGGTGCCAGCCACGCCCAGCACGGCCATGAGAACCGGCATGGCCTTGACCAGAAAGCGGCCGAAGCCACGCGTCAGCGCGCCGATACCGTTTTGGGCCAGGTAAAGTCCGGCATCGTCCATCTTCACGATCAACGCCACGCCGCCATAGACCGCGATGGTAATGCCAACGCCGACGACGGCGAGTACGGCGGCTTCCATCCAGAACCCACCCTCGGGAATGGCCGAGAGTGCGATGGTCATGATTTCGGCGGAGAGGATGAAGTCCGTCTTGATGGCACCGGCCACCTTCTGGTCTTCCAGCGACCGGGCGGCAGGATCGACCGAGCCGACCTCCTCCTCGTGGGCGTGGGCCATGTGGGGAAAGAGGGCGCCGAACACCTTTTCCGCGCCTTCATAACAGAGATAAAGGCCGCCCAGCATGAGCAGCGGCATGATGAGTCCCGGCAGGAAGGCGGAGAGCGCAAGCGCCACCGGCAGCAGGATGAGCAGCTTGTTGCGTAACGAACCCTTGGCAATCTTCCAGACAATCGGAATTTCGCGTTCGGCGGCGAAGCCATCGACATAACGCGGCGTGACCGCTGCATCGTCGATCACCGCACCGGCAGCCTTCGCGCCGGCCTTTGCGGCCTGACCGGCCACATCATCCAGCGAGGCTGCCGCAATCTTGGCAATCCCTGCCACATCGTCCAGCAGGGCCAGCAATCCAACACTCACCGCGTTTCTCCGTCGTCAATTCTTGGCCTGAATGCCTGTAGCGGCTTTCCAGCAAGATTGCATCCGGGAAACGCCGGCACCATCAGGCTTTCGCAGCGAGAAGCGCGCTGACGAGGCCGGCGGTGGAGGAGTCCTGCCCGCCGGTGTCCTGTTTGCCTTCCACGACGGGCAGAAGGCCGGTCGCCAGTTCCTTGCCAAGCTCCACGCCCCACTGGTCGAAGGAATTGATGTCGAACAGCACGCCTTCCACGAAAACACGATGTTCATAAAGTGCGATGAGGCGGCCGAGGGCTTCCGGCGTCAGTCTGTCGTAAATGAAGGTGATCGACGGGCGATTACCCGCGAACACGCGGTGCGGCGCGATTTTGGCGATGGTTTCGGCGTCCGCGCCCTTGACCTTGAGCTGGACGGCGGCTTCCTCCAGCGAACGGCCCTTCATCAGCGCGGCCGACTGGGCCAGGCAGTTGGCAATCAGAAGTTCATGCTGATGGCGCAACTCCGGCTCGAAACCATTGGCGGCGACCATGAATTCGCAGGGGATGATCGAGGTGCCCTGATGGATGAGCTGGTAGAAGGCGTGCTGGCCGTTTGTCCCCGGTTCGCCCCAGACAACCGGGCCGGTATCGCCCGTCACAGGCTTTGAGCCGATGGTCACGGATTTACCGTTCGATTCCATGTCGAGCTGCTGGAGATAGGCCGGGAAGCGCGACAGCCGCTGATCATAGGGCAGGATGGCGCGCGAGCCGTAGCCCAGAACGTTGCGGTGATAATAGCCGATGAGGCCAAGCAGCATCGGCAGGTTTTCCAGCACGGGCGCTGTGCGGAAATGATTATCGAGCGCGTGCGCGCCATCGAGGAAACGGCCGAAATCCTCGGGGCCGACGGCAATCATCAGCGGCAGGCCGATGGCCGACCAGATGGAATAGCGTCCGCCTACCCAATCCCAGAAGCCGAAGGTGCGTTCCGCGCCGATGCCGAAGGCGGAGACCTTGTCGAGTGCGGTGGACACGGCAGCGAAATGGGCGCCGACGGCCTTTTCGCCCAGCGCATCCACGATGAAGCGGCGCGCGGTGGCGGCATTCGTCATGGTTTCGATGGTGGTGAAGGTCTTGGAGGCGACGATGAACAGCGTGGTTTCGGCAGCAAGCGTCTTCAGCGTGTCGGCAATATGGGCGCCATCGACATTGGAGACGAAATGCAGGCGCGGACCGTCATGGAAAGGGGCAAGCGCCAGTGTGGCCATGGCCGGGCCTAGATCCGAGCCGCCGATGCCGATATTGACGACGTCGGTGATCGGCTTGCCGGTGGCGCCGGTCAACGTACCGGTGCGGATGGCGGTGGCAAAGGCGCCCATGGCGGCCAGAACCGCGTTTACATCCGGCATGACATCCTTGCCATCGACCAGAACCGGCGTGTTGGCGCGGTTGCGCAGCGCGGTGTGCAGCACGGCGCGGCCCTCGGTGAAGTTAATGGCCTCGCCGGCAAACATGGCGTCGCGCTTTTTCGCAACGCCAGCCTTTTCGGCAAGCTTTTCCAGAAGCGAGAGGACGGTGTCATCGACGGCCACCTTGGAATAGTCCATCAGCAGGTCATCGAGCCGCGCGCTGAAGCGTTGGAAGCGATCCGGATCGGCGGCGAAGCGCGCGCGAATGTCCGTGAAGGCGCTTTCCTTCAACTGCTTCAGAATATCCTGCATTTTCCACACCTTGGATCTTTTGGCGCGGCCCTGCCATGAGAAGGGTTATCGAATGTTCGTGACCGCAGGTGCGAAGCCTAATCCGGTTTTAAAGCCAAAACAAGACAGGCGATTCAATCGATTGAAATCGGATGTGTAGGCCCCGTCCGGCCGGCAGCCGGAGGGGGCTCTCCTGTCAGCCGCGCAATTCGCGGCGCAGAATCTTGCCGACATTGGATTTCGGCAGTTCGGTGCGGAACTCCACGAAGCGCGGGCGCTTGTAGTTGGTGAGGTTCTCGGCGCAATGGGCCTTGACCTGGGCTTCGGTGAGTGTCTCGTCCTTGCGCACGATGAAGAGCTTCACGGCCTCGCCGGAATGGCCGTCGGGAACGCCGATGGCGGCTGCTTCCAGAACGCCGGGATGGCTCATGGCAACTTCCTCGACTTCGTTGGGATAGACGTTGAAGCCGGAGACGAGGATCATATCCTTCTTGCGGTCGACGATCTTCACGTAGCCTTCCGGGTTCATGAAACCCATGTCGCCGGAGCGGAAGAAGCCGTCTGCGGTCATCACGCGGGCGGTTTCCTCGGGTTTCTGCCAGTAACCTTGCATGACCTGCGGGCCGCGAATGCAGATTTCGCCGACCTCGCCGAGCGGCAGGCTGGCGCCATCCTCATCGCGAATATCGATTTCGGTGGACGGCAGCGGCAGGCCGATGGTGCCGGTGAACTCCTTCACGTCCAGCCGGTTCACGGTGGCGACTGGCGATGTCTCCGAAAGGCCGTAGCCTTCGGTGATCGGGCAGCCGGTCATGGCAAGCCAGCGCTCGGCCACGGGTTTTTGCACTGCCATGCCGCCGCCAAGCACGAGAATGTAGGACGAGAAGTCCAGCCCGCGAAAGTCCTTGTTGTTCATCAGCGCATTGAACAGGGTGTTGAGGCCGGGGAAAATATGGATCTTGTATTTCGCCAGTTCCTTGACGAAGGCCGGAATATCGCGCGGATTGGCAATCAGCAGGTTATTCGAGCCGGTAGCGACGCCCATCAGCGAATTCACCGTCAGTGCGAAGATGTGGTACAGCGGCAGTGCGCAGAGGAAAGTCATGCTGTCCGGGCGCTTGCGGCCCGTGAACGCTGCTTCCAGCCACAGTGCAATCTGCTGCTTGTTGGCCAGAAGATTGGCATGGGTTAGCGCCGCGCCCTTGGAAATGCCGGTGGTGCCGCCGGTGTACTGCAGGAAAGCGATGTCGTTCAGGCCGATATTTTCGGCCTTGAGATCGTGCCCGCTGCCTTCGGAGAGAACCGTGGTGAAACGGATAGCCGAAGGGATCGACCAACCCGGCACGAGCTTCTTGATCTTGCGTACCACGAAATTGACGAGGTGGCCCTTCAGGCCGAGCATGTCGCCCATGCTGGTGACAATGACATGCTCCAATCTGGTATGGGGCAGAACCTGCTCCACCGTATGGGCAAAATTCTCCATGACGAAGATTGCCTTTGCCCCGGCATCATTGAGCTGATGTTCCAGTTCGCGCGGGGTGTAGAGCGGATTGACGTTCACCACCGTCATGCCGGCACGCAGGATGCCATAGACGGCGACAGGGTTCTGCAGCACGTTCGGCGTCATCACCGCAACGCGGTCGCCCTTCCTCAACCCCTTGGCCTGAAGCCAGGCGCCAACGGCACGCGTGGCGTCTTCCATCTGGCCATAGGTCATGCTCTTGCCCATGCTGGTGAAAGCCGGGCGGCCGGGCCAGGTGCGGCAGCTATTTTCGAACAGTTCGCCCAGCGACCGGGCGGTCGGGGTGCCCACCTCGGACGGGATGCCCGGCGGATAGGACTTCAGCCAGATCCGGTCCGGCAGGGCGGCGGCTGGCTCGGCGGCCATTGCATTCATGGTGTTCCTCCCAAAACATCTCCAGCATCCGTATGGTCGCTTTGACAAGAAAAGCTGCGACTTCCCTGATCAAGGCCAAGGCGGGCGAAACAACCTCCATTGCTTCCCGCCAGACGGATCGCCGGCGCACGCGGCTCCTCTTCCGCTTGCGTCCGATGCTGCATTCTTGCCCGAAGGCGAGGGCTTCCGCAACCGATAAATTACATTGACGTAAACGTTAGAAATGGCGCGACGTGTAAAGTTTTGAAACGGCACGACTTTTCCTCCATCAAGGCGGGCGGAAACCGGCCCTGTATGGCTCAACCGCCAGAATCATGTGGAAAAACAGCGGGAATCAGGCGCCCTTGCCGGCGCAGAACCCCTGATAGAGCGCATCGACCACCAAGCGGACATTGGGATCGCCGATGCGATAGAAGACCTGACGGCCTTCGCGCCGGGTCTTCACAAGATCGTCAGCGCGCAGGCGGGCCAGTTGCTGGGAAACCACGGCCTGTTGCAGGCCCAGCGAACCTTCCAGTTCGCTCACGGTTTTCTCGCCATCGTTCAGCGTGCACAGGATCAGCAGGCGCGTTTCATGGGAAAGCGCTTTCAGAAAATCGCTCGCCTTGCGCGCCTGACAGCGGAAATCCTCAAGCGGCTCTTGAACGGTGGCTGAAATGGTGTCGGCTGGCTGCACGGCTTGGCCCTGCTCTGTTGAATTGTAAAAAACCTATAATACAGTTTGGCGGCGCGAGCAAAGTGGCGCTATGAAACACGCGGTCTCTCGCTTGCGGAAGGTTCTGGAGCAGCAATATGGCTAAAATGATTCATTCCATGATCCGTGTGCTGGACGAGGCCCGGTCACTCGACTTTTACGGTCGCGCCTTCGGTTTCGATGTGGTGCAGCGGCTGGATTTCGAGACGTTCACGCTGGTCTATCTCGGCAATAGCGAAACGCCTTTCGAGCTGGAACTCACCGTCAACAAGGGCCGGACCGAACCCTATGCGCTGGGCGATGGCTATGGCCATCTCGCGGTGTCGGTCGAGGATGTCACAGCCGAGCATGCCCGCTTCGAAGCTGAAGGCCTTAACCCCGGCAAGCTCGTGGATTTCAACCGCGATGGTGCGCTGTTTGCCCGGTTCTTCTTCGTGACCGATCCCGATGGCTACAAGATCGAGGTTTTGCAGCGCCACGGACGGTTTCAGTAAACGGAGAGCGGTGTGATGGCCGATGTGGCGGTAAAGTTGGAAGAAAGCTGGCGGCAGGCGCTGACACCCGAATTCTCAAGCGACTACATGCAGTCGCTGAAAGAATTCCTGCTGGCCGAGAAGCAGGCCGGCAAGCACATCTTCCCCAAGGGGGCCGAGTATTTCCGGGCGCTCGACCTGACGCCGCTCGATGCGGTGAAGGTGGTGATCCTCGGGCAGGACCCCTATCATGGCGCTGGTCAGGCGCATGGCCTGTGCTTTTCCGTGCAGCCCGGCGTGCGCATTCCGCCCTCGCTCGTCAATATCTATAAGGAAATGCAGAGCGATCTCGGCATTCCGCCGGCCCGTCACGGCTTTCTCGAAAGCTGGGCCAGACAAGGTGTGCTGTTGCTGAACAGCGTTCTGACGGTAGAAGAGGGGCGGGCCGCCGCCCATCAAGGCCGCGGCTGGGAGCGCTTCACCGATGCCGTGATCCGCACGGTCAATGAACGCTGCGATCACGTCGTCTTCCTGCTTTGGGGCTCCTATGCCCAGAAGAAGGCGGCCTTTGTCGATACATCCCGGCATCTGGTGCTGAAATCCGTGCATCCCTCACCGCTTTCGGCGCATGGCGGCTTCTTCGGCTGCCGGCATTTTTCCAAGGCCAATGAATGGCTTGCCGAACAGGGTCGCACGCCGGTGGACTGGCGCTTGCCGGAGACCGCCGATCGCTCGTGAACCGTTGACGATCGTGGGAAATTGTTCACCGAATGAAGACAATCCGTTCCGGCGCCGGTCTCTAGGCATTTGCTGTCCTGTGGCTCATCTATAGGCCCATGAACAGGCCCTCACAGGAAACGGGCCGGAAAGGAGCCTTCCATGCTCAAGGAAATCAAGGGGCTGCACCACGTTACGTCGATGGCTGGCGATGCCCGCACCAATAACAGCTTCTTCACGAAGACGCTCGGCCTGCGCCGCGTCAAGCAGACCGTGAACTTCGATGCGCCGGACGTCTATCACCTCTATTACGGGGATGAAGCCGGCACGCCCGGTTCGGTGATGACCTATTTTCCGTTCCCGCACATTGCGCGCGGTCGCCCCGGGGCCGGTGAAGTCGGCACGACGCTGTTTTCCGTTCCTGAAGGGTCGCTCGGCTACTGGCGCGAGCGGCTGGAACAAGAAGGCGTGGCGGGGCTTGGCGAGGCGGAAGCCTTCGGCGAGAAACGCCTGACCTTCAAGGGACCGGATGGCGATGCCTTCGTGCTGACGGAGGTTTCCGGCGATGCGCGTCCCGGCTGGACCGGGAATGGTGTGTCCGCTGACCACGCCATACGTGGCTTTCAGGGGGTGTCCATGCGTCTGCGCGATGCCGGTGCGACCTCCGAGCTTCTGAACTTCATGGGCTATGAAAAGCTTGAGGAAAAGAACGGCGTGCTGCGCTTTGCCGTTCCCGGTGGCAACAAGGCCGATCTCGTTGAAATCGAAACCCTGCCGGGTGCTGATATGGCCCGGCTCGGCGGTGGTTCCGTCCACCACGTTGCCTTTGCCGTCGAGGATCGGGCCGCCCAGCTCGCGGTGCGCAAGGCGCTGATGGATACGGGCTATCAGGTGACGCCGGTGATCGACCGGGATTACTTCTGGGCGATCTATTTCCGCACGCCGGGCGGCGTCCTGTTCGAAGTGGCGACCAACGAACCGGGCTTTGCCCGCGACGAGGATACCGCTCACCTCGGCGAAGCGCTGAAACTGCCCAGCCAGCATGCCCATCTCAGGTCCTATCTGGAGCAGCATCTCCAGCCGCTGGAGGATTGAGCCATGACCGGTGCAGACTACACGTTCAAGGGAAAGGCGGGCCTTCCGGCCCGTCCGATCCTCTTCACCTTCCACGGCACGGGCGGCGACGAGAACCAGTTCTTCGATTTCGGTGCCCGGCTTCTGCCGGAGGCCTCGGTGATCTCGCCGCGCGGCGATGTCTCCGAGAACGGCGCGTTGCGCTTCTTCAGGCGCCGGGCCGAAGGCCATTACGACATGGCCGATCTCGCCCGTGCCACGGAGAAGATGGCGGCTTTCGTGATGGCGCAGAAGGCGCTCAACGATTCCGTCGGCGTCATCGGGCTTGGCTACTCCAACGGCGCGAATATTCTCGCCAATGTGCTGATCGAGCATCCCGGCCTTTTTGACGCGGCGGTGCTGATGCACCCGCTGATCCCGTTTGCCCCGAAAGCGTCGGACCTGACAGGAACCGACGTTCTCATCACTGCGGGGCGGCGCGATCCGATCTGCCCGCCGGACCTGACGGAGGGGTTGGCCGGCTATCTGACGGGGAGCAAGGCGATGGTCACCACGGAATGGCACGAGGGCGGCCACGACATTCGCCAGAACGAAATCGCCGCCATTCAAGGCTTTCTCGCGCGCTTTGCGTGAGGTCGCTTTTCTGCGGCTCCGGGGAAATATTTCCGGGGCCGCTTCGCCCTTGCAGAGCCTCGTGGCTTGGTGAATAGTGCGGCTCCAACCGATATACCGGAGCCTTTTCCATGAGCAACAATCTGAAGTTCTACATCGACGGCGCCTGGGTTGCGCCGAGCGGCACGGATATGATCGACGTGATCGATCCCTCGACGGAGGAGGTCTACACGCAGATCGCGGCCGGCAATGCAGCCGATGTGGAAAAGGCGATTGCGGCGGCAAAGGCAGCGTTCCCGATTTTCTCGCAATGGCCGAAGGCCGACCGTCTGGCGCTGCTCAAGCGCATTCTGGCGGAATACGAGGCGCGCATCGACGATCTCGGTGCGGCCATCAGCCAGGAAATGGGTGCCCCGCTTGCTTTCGCCAAATCCAGCCAGGCCGGCTCCGGTTACGCCCATATCAAGGCGACCATCGAGGCACTGGAGGCCTTCGAGTTTACCGAGCAGCGCGGCAAGACCATGGTCATTCGCGAGCCCATCGGCGTCTGCGCGCTGATCACGCCGTGGAACTGGCCGCTGAACCAGATCACCTGCAAGGTGGCACCGGCGATCGCCACGGGCTGCACGATGATCCTGAAGCCCTCCGAAGTTGCGCCGATTTCCGGCATCATCTTCGCCGAGATCATGCATGCGGCGGGTGTGCCGAAGGGTGTGTTCAACCTTGTGAACGGCACGGGACCGGATGTCGGTCAGGTCATGTCCGGCCATCCGGATGTCGATATGGTGTCGTTCACCGGCTCGACGCGCGCCGGCATCATCGTGGCGAAGACGGCGGCGGATACGGTGAAGCGCGTTTCGCAGGAACTGGGCGGCAAGTCGCCGAATATCATCCTGCGCGATGCCGATTTCGAATATTCGGTGAAGAAGGGCGTCACCGATTGCTTCAGCAATACCGGCCAGTCGTGCAACGCACCAACGCGCATGCTGGTGCCGGCCGAACGTCATGACGAGGCGCTGGGCTATGCCAAGGTCGCGGCGGAATCGTTGAAGGTCGGCAATCCGCTCGATCCGCAGACCAATCTCGGCCCAGTGGTGTCGGAAATCCAGTTCACCAAGATCCAGGCGCTCATCGAAAAGGGCATCGAGGAGGGCGCAACGCTGGTTGCCGGCGGTCCGGGCCGTCCGGACGGATTGAACCGCGGCTATTACATTCGCCCGACCGTGTTCGGTGGTGTCAACAACCAGATGACCATCGCCCGTGAGGAAATCTTCGGGCCGGTGATCGCCATCCTGCCCTATGAGAGCGAGGAAGAAGCAATCGAGATCGCCAATGACACGGTCTATGGTCTGGCCTCCTACGTCCATTCGAAGGACCGGGCCCATGCGCGGCAGGTGGCGGGCCGTCTGCGCACCGGCAATGTCTATATCAACTTTCCGGACTGGGACACGGCAGCGCCCTTCGGCGGCTACAAGCAGTCGGGCAACGGTCGCGAATATGCGGACTGGGGCATCCACGACTTCCTTGAGATCAAGGGCGTCGTCGGTTGGGACGAGTGACGATGACGAAGCAGGTCTTCAACCCGCCCTCGGTGCGCAAACCGTTCGGGCACTATAACCACGGCCTTTACGTGCCGCCGGGGGCGGGGCTTCTCGTCACTTCCGGCCAACTCGGCATCCGGCCTGACGATGCGATCCCGCCGGATGTGACCGCGCAGGCTGAGCTTTGCTTCGAGGCCTGCAAGGCGGTGCTGGAAGAGGCGGGGATGACCTTTGCGGATGTCATCCGCATTTCGGCCTTCGTCACCAGGCGCGAGGATTTCGCACCCTATATGGCGGTGCGGGATCGCTACACGCTGGACCCCAAGCCGGTTTCGACGCTGATCGTCGTTTCCGGCTTCACCCGGCCGGAATTTCTGGTCGAGGTGGAGGTAACGGCAGCGAAGGTGCCGGATTGAAATAAACGGGCCGGGGCTCTCCCCCCGGCTCCCTTAACAGCCGCGAAGCTGTCTCGCATAGTTGTTTGCCATGTTGGCGGAGCGGCGGGCGGCCTTCTGGATGGCGGGGTTGCCGCGCCACTGGCCCGATGCGAAGCCTTTGTGGCCGTAATAGTAGTTCAGATAGAGGCTGTAGGTGTCGGTGAGGCTGACACCGTTTATCCGCGAGCTCGTGGCGTGATACCAGGCGACGAAGCGAACAGCATCGCCGAAGTCGGTGCGGCTTGCCGTCCAGCGGCCCGTCTTGCGCTTGTAGGCGGCCCATGTGCCGTCCAGCGCCTGGGCATAGCCATAGGCTGAGGATATGCGGCCCCAGGGAATGAAACCCAGCAGATATTTGCGTGGTGGCTTGGCGCGGGCGCGGAAACCGGATTCGGTATAGATGGTCGCCATCAGCACCGGCACCGGTACGCCATATTCCTGCGAGGCGGAACGGGCCTGACGCCGCCAGTTGTCGAATACGCTGTCCTTTTCCTCGAAGATCGCGCAGGCATTGGTGATGCGTGAAGGCGCGGTGGCGCAGCCCGCCAGAAACAGCGTCAGAAGAAGGATCGCCGAAAGAGCCCGCATCGTTTCCATTTCTCCCGTTCGCAGCGGCGAAGGTGTGCCGGGGTGCGCCAGCGAGACCACGCTGGGAACAACCGCGCGGTTCGAGAGAAATAAACTAATTCGTAACGATTAACGGCCCGTTTTGAAACACGGTTAACGGGACGCGTCGCGTCTACCTTGCGCCGACAAGGTCGAATTTTTTTCGGAACCTTTTTTGCGATGATGACGTTTCCCCTTTGCACAATCGAATAAAAGATGAAGCAATTTAAGGAGTTAATCATGCGTCGAATCATTCTTGCACTTGCCGCCACCGCTGCCATGGCCTCGTTCGCCCATGCCCAGTCGGCTTCCCCGGCACCTGCTGAAACGGCCCCGGCCCCGATGGCCCCGGCTGCAAGTTCGCCGACTGCGACGGCTCCCGTGACCGCGTCGGAGGTCTTCGTGATCGCCAAGCCGACCGACGTGCTGAGCTATAACCTCGTCGGCCTGACCATCACCGACCCGGCCAAGTCCACGATCGGTGAGATCAAGGACGTCATCATCTCCGATGGCATGCTCTCCGGCTATGTCGTGTCGGTCGGCGGCTTCCTCGGGATGGGCGAGAAGTATGTGGTGGTCAGCCCGGATGCGGTGAACATCATCTATTCGGAGCCGGACAAGAAGTGGTCTGCGTCCATGGACACGACCAAGGAAGCGCTGAAGAGCGCGCCGGAATTCAAGTATGAAGGCCGCTGGGCTTCCTGATAAAATCTGACACCTCCAGTCAGAGCGCCGCACCCGGTTTCGGGTGCGGCGTTTTCCTTTTTCAGAACCCTTCCATTTCGGCCTTCACCTTTTCCATGAAGCGGGCACGGGTTTCCGGCGTGCAATTGTTCATGTCGTAGTGAGCCATGAAGCGGAACGGTTTTTCGAAACCGAAATGCGCACGCAGCCAGCGCGAGACGACCTTCTTCGGCGGATTGCCGGCGAGAAAGGCCCGCCAGCGCGTCGAACCGTAGGTGAAGACCACCGCCGATTTGCGGATGTGCTTGAGCGTCGTCGTCAGCTTGCCGTCCTCAAGGCCGAACGAAACGCCCTTCACCCACACCCGGTCGAAGTAACCTTTGAGAATGGCTGGAAACCCGAAGTTCCAGATGGGCGTGACGATAACAATCGCTTCCGCTTTCATCAATCGCTCGACATAGGGGGAGACCAGCTTCGTGTTCTCCGGATAGTCGTGGTAGACGAGCCGGTCGTGACGGGAGAGCACGGGGTCGAAGCCCTCTTCATAGAGGTTACAATCATCGACCTCGTGACCGGCCTTTTTCAGACTTTCCACCGTGAGATCATGGAGCGCCCGGCCGAAACTGGATTCGACCGGGTGGGAATGAAGCACGAGGACGCGCATCGGGCCTTACCCTTCCAGCGCGGTGAGGCCGGGGAACAGGTAGTTCTTGCCGGCGGTGAAGTCGAAATCCGGGTTCTCCCAGGCAATCATCTTGCCGGGATTGAGCAGTCCCTTCGGGTCGGTTTCCTGCTTGAAGGCAAGCTGCACGGTATCCGTCTGCTTCATGCCGCCTTCTTCCAGCGTGTAGCGATGCGGGTTGAAGATCGGGCAGCCGTTTTCCTCGTGAAGACGGATCAGTTCCTCCAGCTTTTCGCGCGTGGTGTAGCGGACCATCGGCAGGCCGGCGCACTGGATGGTGCCGTTGAAGCGCATGAATTCGAGGTGGCCGATCATGTCGGCGCCTGTCAGCTTTTCCATCAGCTCGACCTTGGCGACGTGATCGGGGCTGCCATACTGCACCTGCAGATAGGTGATGTTGGTATCGAGTTTGAGGGCGCGCAGCGTCGTGTGGTTCCATGCCAGTTCATAGGCGTGCGGAATGCCTTTCATGCTTTCCACCTTGTCAGAGCGGAAACGCAGGTCGCCCTTGCGCTGGGCGATGAAGGCTTCGAGCGGGCCCATGGAATGCGGCGCGACCATCAGCACCACGATAGCCTGACCTTCCTTGAGGAAGGGGCGGTGACGGGTGAAATAGTCGAAGGGGGCAGGCGCGTTGATGACGGCCAGTTCCTTGAGCAGCACGCCATCGCGCTGGGCCAGATTATCGGCAAAGCGCACGGCGTCCATGTAGTCGTCATAGCCGACGATCACATCCACCCAGTCATAGGCAGGGGCCAGCGGCATTTCGACTTCGGTAATGATGCCGTTGGTGCCGTAGGCATGGCTGACCTTGTGCAGATCCCAGCCTTCCAGCTCGATCACGCGCGGTTCGGCTTCCATCGTGACGATGCGCAGCTTGAGGATGTTGCCGAGTTCGCGCAGGCCGCCCCAATGGATGGAGCCGACGCCGCCTGAACCACCCGCAACGAAGCCGCCCAGCGTGGCCGTGCCGGTGGTGGAGGGGTGGAAGCGCAGTTCCTGTCCCGACTTTTCCTTGCAGATGCGGTCGAGATCGGCGGTGATGATGCCGGCCTGAGCCAACACGCGGCCCGGCGCGATTTCCTTGATCGCGTTCATCTGCAGCATGTTGAGGATGATGCCGCCGGAGAGCGGCATGCACTGGCCATAATTGCCGGTGCCGCCGCCACGCGCCGTGACCGGAACGCCATGGGCATAGGCGGCCTTCAGAATGCGGATCACATCCGCCTCGTCCTTCGGGGTCACGACGAGATCGCCGGCCACCTTGTCGAGCTGTTCCTTGAGAACCGGGGAGTACCAGTAGAAGTCGCGGCTCTTCTGGCGCACCAGCGCCGGATTATCCTCGATAGCGATGCCTTCGAGGTCTTTTTTCAGGGCTTCAAGATCGGGCATGGATCAAACTCCGGCATTCAATGGGTCAAGGTCACGATAATCCGGCAGGCTGCGGTCGATGCCCATGCCATTCCGCATCACGATGCGGTCAGCCTGCGGACGGGATAGGAATTCGCTCCAGCGCCTAGCGCTGAACAGCACGAGATCGGCGGGACCGCCGGCGGCGATCACGCCCTTTTCGGCGCGTCCAAGCGCGGCCGATGGCGTCACGGTGACGACGCGCGCGGCGTCATCCAGCGGGTGGTCGAGATGAAGGATGCGCACGGCCTCGCGGAAGACTTCGACCGCATCCAGGTCGCCATAGGCATAGAAGGGGTCGCGGGTATTGTCGGAGGATACGGAGGTGGAAACGCCCGCCGCCGTCAGTTCGTGGAACAGGGTGACGCCGCGCCAGCGGGGCGTGCGGCCTGCCTCGCGGTCCTGAAGATACATGTTGCACATCGGCAGCGAGACGACGTTGAGACCGGCCTGCGCCACCTTGTCGATCACGCGCTTTGCCGCATCCTCCTCCTGCCGGGCCAGCGAGCAGCAATGGCCGACGGAGACCGCGCCCTCGAAGCCGTTGCGCAGCTTGGCTTCGGCCACCGCTTCCAGCGCCAGCACTTCGCGGTCCTTCGTTTCATCGACGTGGAAGTCGATATCGAGCCCGTTATCGGCGGCGGCGCGGAATACGATGTCGAGCCGTTCGTGAAGGTCAGGCCACATCTGCGGCACGCCGCCCATCAATCCACCGGTGCGCTTCACAGTGGCGACGAGATCGGCAAAATAGGCCTCGTCATAGACATGATCCATGTTGAAGAGAGCGACCGCCTGAAGGTCGATGCGGCCCTTCCACGCCTCGCGCATTTCGGCGAAAACCTCGAAGGAAATGCGGTGCTGCGGCGCGATGGAATCGAGATGGGTTCGCAACAGGCCCGTGCCATGGGCATAGGCGGAGCGCAGCGAGAAATCCATGCGGGTGCGCACATCCGCGGCATTCCAGTGGGCGGTGCGGTCGATACCGACATTTTCCAGCGCGCCCATGAAGGTGCCGTCGGGATTGCGGGTGCGCTCCCAGATATGGCCCTTGTCGATGTGGGTGTGCATTTCGGTGAAGGTCGGCCACACCATGCCGTCGCGCAGATCGGCGACCGGCAGTTCTTCCGGGAATGCGCCGGGTGCAACAATGGCTTCGATCCGGCCATCGGCGATGATGAGGTCGGCCTTGACCAGCCCCTCCGTGGCGGGCGCGTCGTAACCTTTCACGCAGATGGCGGGTAGCGTGGCGTTCGCCAGACGATAGCGCGGCGCGGCCGGCAGGGTGAGAAAGTCGTTCGGCATCAGTTTTCCCGTTTCAGGCTGCTTTCGTGCCAGCGATGCAGGCTGAGCCAGGCGATGAACGAAGTCAGCATGAAGATGATGACGCCGAGCACCGACAGCATGAACAGCGCGGCGAAGAGGCGCGGAATGTTGAGGCGGTATTGCGATTCCAGCAGGCGGAAGGCGAGGCCGGAGCCGGCGCCGGCGGAACCGGCGGCAAATTCCGCCACCACCGCCGCAATCAGCGCCAGACCGCCGCCAATGCGCAGGCCGGTCATGAAATAGGGCAGTGATGCCGGAAGCTTCAGGTAAAGCAGCGTCTGCCAACGCGAGGCACCATAGAGATCGAAGAGGTTGAGCAGGTTGTGGTCGACGCTCTTCAGACCCTGCACCATGTTGGACAGGATGGGGAAGAAGGCGACGAGGAAGGCGCAGATTAGCAGTGCCACCTGCGTCGAGGGCGCGTAGATCAGGATCAGCGGCGCGATGGCGACGATGGGCGTGACCTGAAGAATGACGGCGATGGGATAGAATGCCGTCTCGATCCAGCGCGACTGCACGAGGAATACGGCAAAGCCGACGCCGCCGGCCAGCGCCAGCGCCAGCGAAATCAGGGTGATCTGCGTGGTCACCACCAAAGCCGGGAACAGCGTGCCCCAGTCCTTGACCAGCGACTGCGCGACGAGAACAGGGCCGGGCAGAATATAGGGCGGGATGGCGTTGATCGTCACAATGGCCTGCCAGAGGCCAAGCAGCGCCAGCACCATCAGGATTGGGATGATGACGCGCAACGTCGTATCGCGGTGTTTCCACGGGCGCTTCGGCACGGGTACGGAAGAAATTGTGTCGCTCATCAGTGTTCCTCCACGCCGCCCATGGCGTCCAGAAGTGTCTTCGACACCAGTTCGCAGGCCTGCCGGTATTCCTCCGACGAGCGGTAGAGTTCACTGCGCTCAAGGCTGGTGACGAGCGGAAAATCGGCATGAACCCGGCCGGGGCGGGCCTTCATCACCACGATGCGGTTGGAGAGATAGGCGGATTCGAACACCGAGTGGGTGACGAAGATGACGGTGATGCCGGTATCCTTCCAGAGCTTCAGAACGTCGTCGTTGAGCTTCTGGCGGGTGATTTCATCGAGTGCGGCAAAGGGCTCGTCCATGAGCAGCAGCTTCGGCTTGGTGACGAGCGCGCGGGCGATGGAAACGCGCATCTTCATGCCGCCGGAAAGCTCGCGCGGATAAGCGTCGGCGAAGTCCTTGAGGCCGACCGTCGTCAGCGCGGCGATGATATCGGCGCGGGCGGCAGCCTTCGAAACACCCCTGAGCTTCAGCGGCAGATGCACGTTGCCGAACACGGTCTGCCAGGGCATCAGCGTCGGTTCCTGGAAGACGAAGGAAATGTCGCCTTCCGGCAGGCCGCGGGAATTGATGCGGGAACTCGGCCAGTCGATGCTGCCGGCGGAAACGTCGCCCAGGCCGGCAATGATGCGCAGCGCCGTGGACTTGCCGCAGCCGGAGGGGCCGAGAAGACTGATGAACTCGCCGCTTTCCACGGTGAGCGACATATCCGAAAGCGCAAGCGTTCCGCTGGAGAACACCTTGGACACCGATTTCATCGCGACCAGAGGCCGCTTTGCAGGGTGAGGGGAGGCGGAAGGCGATGTCATGAAATCAGGTTTCCCGGCTGGAAGAAAAACCGCCGCGCCGGGGGGCTGGCGCGGCGGCTCGATGGCCTTACTTCTTGAGCGCCATTCCGACGCCCTTGCACACGAACTTGGTCGTGTAGGCCTTCTTGTAGTCGAGGTCAGCCGGTTCAACGCCGATCTTCACCATTTCCTCGAAGAACGACTTGTAACGTTCGTCGGTGATGCAGCCGAGACCCTTGGTTTCAGCGTCGCCGGAGATGACGATCCCGTATTCTTTCATCTTGGCGATGGAATAGGCGATCTGGGCATCCGTCATTTCCGGATTGTCCTTCTTGATCAATTCGTTGGCGGCCTTGTTGTCGCCGTAGAGATAGTTGTACCAGCCTTCGATGGAGGCGTCGACGAAGCGCTGCACGAGGTCCGGGTTCTTCTCGACGAGGTCCGTCTTGGCGGTAATCATCGTGGAGTAGGGGTTGTAGCCGTTGTCGGCCAGAAGGAAGACCTTGGGCTCCCAGCCGGCCTGTTTGCCGATTTCATAGGGTTCGGAGGTCAGGTAGCCCTGCTGGGCGGACTTCTTGTCGGCAATGAACGGGGCCGGATTGAAGGTGTAAGGCTTGTACTGGCCGTCGGAGAAGCCTTTGAAGTTCTTCTTCATCCACTCGAAATAGGTGACGTAGCCGTCCTTGCCCATGAAAATGGTTTCGAGCTTGGCGAGGTCAGCGAACTTATCGACGCCGGCATCCGGATGGGCGAGCAGAACCTGCGGATCCTTCTGGAAGATCGAGGCGACGTCGATGAGCGGAATGCCTTCCTTGACGGCATCGAGTTCACCAAGCGGGCTGCCCATGTAGAAGTCGACCTTGCCGGCGATCAGCAGCGAACGGTTGGCGGCCTGCGGGCCACCCTGAACGACCTTCACCTTGAGGCCGTACTTCTCATAGGTGCCATCGGCCACAGCCTGGTAGAAGCCGCCATGTTCGGCCTGGGCCAGCCAGTTGGTGCCGTAGGTCACTTCATCGAGTGCGGCGGCCGGCTGGGCGGCGAGGCCTGCGGCGAACAGGCCGAATGCGGCGAGAAAAGTCTTCGACGTCAAGGTGTTGCTCATTATCGTATATTCCCCTTCTGGAGCGCTGACGGATTGGGTTTTCACGCCCTCTTTTGCATTTGACCCGTTGCGTTGCTCTTTGAAAAGCACCAAAATTCGTGCGCAATGATGCTTTTTCGGCAGCAGTTAAAACTTTGTTCGCAAATCATGCTGTCTGATTAATTTTTATGCAAGGGTGTGCCTATGCTTCATTCCCGCAAGCTACAGTATATTGATGAAATTGCCCGTTGCGGCTCCATTCGCAAGGCCGCGGCGCGGCTGAATGTGGCGTCATCGGCGGTCAATCGGCAGATTCTGGCGCTGGAGGAGGAGTTCGGCGCGCCGATCTTCGAGCGCCTGCCGCGCGGCCTGCGATTGACGGCGGCGGGCGAACTTTGCATCGAGCATATTCGTGAGGTGCTGAAAAACTACGAGAAACTGGAATCGCGCATTCGCGGCCTCAAGATGCCGCAGGCGGGCAAGGTGTCGATCGTCACCACGGTTGGTCTTGCCGCCGGCCCCTTGCCTGACGTTCTGGCGCGTTTCATGGAACAGCACCCGCGCGTGCGTATCCTGCTGCTCAACGATGCGGGTTCGGCCACGCTGCCGCCGGTTCTGACCGGGGAGGCGGATATCGGTCTCGGCTTCAACATTCCGGCTACGCCTGGCATTCGCACCCTTGCCAATTTCGATGTGCCGGTGGGGGTGGTGATGCCTCCGGGGCACCGGCTGGCGGTGTTCGATGCCATCGATCCGCTGGAGGTTCTGGATGAGAAACTGGTGCTTTCCTGCCCTGGCAACAGCCTGCGCAACGCCATCAATCTGGCGCTCGCGCCGCTGGCGTTGCCGGTGGAGCCGGTGCTGGAGACCAACTCGGTCGAACTGATGAAGAAGATGGTGAAGCAGGGCAGCGGGCTTTCGATGCTCAACCCGCTGGATGTGATCGCTGAATGCCTGCGCGGGGAACTGGTTTTCCGGCCACTGACCGAACCCTATGTGCGCCATCAGGCGATGAAGATCTTCACCCGCGCCCGTGCGCCGCTCGATGCGGCGGCAACGCTGTTCGTGGAATATTTGCTGACGGAGCTTTCGGCCATGATCCGCGAATTGCAGGCCAGCGGCGCGGTGCCGCCGACCATCGAGCGCCGGGACGGCTGAACCGCCTTACTCCGAATAAAGGTTGGACAGCGGCCAGGATGCGAGATCCTGAACCATTTCCACGAAGCCACCGATCTGGTGACGGCTGATGATTGCGCCGCGTTCGGCGGTCGCGACCGAGGCATCGCCGACCACGCCGTTCTCGTTGAGGTCGTGGGCGATCCAGGCCAGCGAATGCGGCGGCAGCGGCTGGAGGAAGCGCGAGTGTGCCTTCAGCTTTTCCGCATTGGAAACGAAGTTCTGCGCCTTTTCCATGCGTACCAGGTCGGGCCGGAAATGCAGCATCAGCGAGGTCTCGACATCGCCACCGTGGATACCGAACTTCTGCTCGTGTTCGCTGACGAAGCCTTCCGGATAGCCGAAGCGTGTCCATTGGGTGGAGACGACCTGCATCTGGTATTTGACACGCAATTCGCGGGCGACGATGTGCATGACATCGAGATTGCCGCCGTGGGAATTCACGATCACCAGCTTGCGGATGCCGGCTTCCGCCACCTTCTGGCCGATGGCGGTCCAGGCGGGGATGAGGATATCCCAGCCGAAGGAGAGTGTGCCGGGCCCATAGATATGCTCGTTGGCCTTGCCGATTTCCTGCATGGGCAGAACCAGCGTGGCGAGATCGGCGGGCTTCTGGCGGCGGTATTCGGCGAGCATGCCGGTGGCAATGGCCACATCGGTGGCGATAGGCAGGTGCGGGCCGTGTTGCTCGGTGGAGGCGATGGGCAGGATGGCGACGGTCTTTTCCGGGTCGAGCCCGGCGAAGTCGTAGGTGTTGAGTTCGTTCCAGTAGAAGGGCAGATCCATCCGGACATCTCCTGTCGCTCATGTGTCTCGTCACCGGCTTAGGCAATTCCCCGCGTTCGGAAAAGCATCAATTTGCGTCCACGGTGATGCCAAATAGCGCGCATTCAACCCTCACTCCCAAAAAAGGCGATTCGATAAACTTGTATCTTTCCGTTTAAGCGGACGGGAAAGCCTGCTGTGTATCTTGGTCTTCAAGACGGACAAGGGATTGTTTCCCGCATGAAGCGGTCCGGATAAAACGCCGGGGGATGATCCCTCGCACACAAAACGACAAGGCGGAAAAACCGCTCGTTAAAAAACAGGGATCAGAGTCATGCGTAACACGGCACTCATTGTGGCTGGTCTTCTTCTGGCCGCCAATCCGGCTTTCGCCATCGGTCCGGGCGGCTTCGCCCATGGTTTCGCCGCGGTTGTCCAGAGCGGCGGTTCGGCGCAGGCCATGCCTGAAGCCTCGAGCCTCTTCCCGCAGCGTTATTGCGCGGCGTTCGGTTCTTGCATCGATGGTCGTTCCATTGCCATCCGGGCGGCCTGGAATGCCGAGACCGATGCCGTTCTGCCACTCGACCGGCTGGCGCTGACATCCACGGATGTCGAGCGCGCCTTCGCCGCGGTTCGCATTGAAACCAATCCGTTCTTTCTCATTCCGTCCGCCCCTGCGGCGGAGGAAAGCGTCGATTATGGCGTGCTGACCGGCTCTGTCCCCGCCGAACAGCCCCTTTGAGGCTTTCCAGAGGGTTCAGGGCGTCAAGCCATCCGGAAGATGCGTGACCTTCCCGGCTTGTCGCCCTGAACCTGACCTTCCCGGCCAGGCCGGTTTTCTTTGTTGGACTGTCATTATGGCCGGCCGGTCTCCATCGGGAGTCCGCTCCGGCCATTTTTCGTGTTCGTGCCCGTCAGGTTCGCGGCTTGCCCTTTTCGGCAATGGCGATGCCGGCGGTTACAAGAACGAGCGCGACGATGTGAAAGCCGCTCAGGGCTTCGCCGAGAAAGGCGACCGACAGGATGGTGCCGAAGACCGGGATGAGGTTGATGAACAGCCCGGCGCGGTTGGCGCCGATGACCTCGACACCCTTGACCCAGAAGATCTGCGAGATCAGCGACGGCAGGAGGCCGGCGTAAATCACGATCATCCAGCCGCGGGTATCGGGCAGAATGGCGGCATCGCGGGAAAACTCCCACGCCAGCATTGGGACGGCGCCGACGATGGCACCGAAGGCTGAGGCGGCCATGAGGCTCTGCCAGCCGATGGCCGGTTTCCAGCGCAGGCCGATCGTGTAGAGGGCGTAAACGGCGGCGGCGGCAATCACCAGCAGGTCGCCGAGGTTCACGTCGAGTTCCAGAAGTGCGGCGAGATTGCCGTGTGAGGCGGTGATGGCGATGCCGGCAATCGTCAGCACGAAGCCGACAAGCTGGGCCACGGAGGCGCGAACGCCAAAGAAGGCGTAGTTGATGATGAAGATCAGCATCGGGATGATGGCCTGCTCGATGGCGCCGTTGACACCGCTCGTCAGCGTGAGCGCGGTATAGAGAAGACCGTTGAACAGCGAATATCCGAAGGCGCCATAGGCAATCAGCAGCATCCAGTTCCGGCGCATCAGCGGCCAGTCCCGCTTCAGTTGCGGCACGGAGATGGCGACGATCAGCGTGCAGGCCAGAACCCAGCGGCTGACATTCAGCACCATGGGGCTGATATGGCCGACAGCCAGCTTGCCGGCGATGGTGTTTCCGGCCCACAGAAGGGTGGCGACGACGAGAAAGAAATAGGCTTTGCGGGACAAGGGGCTTGACCGTTCGCGTGCTGGTTTTAAAGGATGAATGAAGCGGCAAGCGCCGAAGACATTGGCAAATAACGCGCAGCGTATCCTTTTGTCACGCAAAAAAGCCCATTTTTGCAGCGTAAACGGAGTCGCTTTCCGCAAAACAAACCATTATAGATGCGCGGGTTTGGAATGGCCCGGGAGCGAGTTTCGCCCGGGCGTGCACAGGAATTTATCGATGACGAATGTCGTGGTTGTAGGTTCGCAATGGGGCGACGAGGGCAAGGGCAAGATTGTTGACTGGCTCTCCGAGCGCGCCGATATCGTGGTCCGGTTTCAAGGTGGACACAATGCGGGCCACACGCTCGTCATCGATGGCGTAAGCTACAAGCTTTCCCTTCTGCCCTCGGGCGTTGTGCGTCCCGGCAAGCTGGCCGTGATCGGTAATGGCGTCGTGGTCGATCCACATGCCTTGATCGCCGAAATCGGCCGGATCGAAAAGCAGGGCGTGAAGATCACTCCGGAAAACCTGCGCATCGCCGACAATGCGACGCTGATCCTTTCCCTGCACCGCGAACTGGACGGCATGCGCGAAGACGCGGCCTCCAACAGCGGCACCAAGATCGGCACCACCCGCCGCGGCATCGGTCCGGCCTATGAGGACAAGGTTGGCCGCCGCGCCATCCGCTTTATGGATCTCGCCGATCTCGATACGCTTCCGGGCAAGGTCGATCGCCTGCTGACGCACCACAATGCGCTGCGTCGCGGTCTTGGCGTTGCGGAAGTGGCGCATGAGGCGATCATGACGGAACTGACGTCGATTGCCGATCAGGTTCTGCCGTTCCGCGACACCGTGTGGACGCTGCTCGACCGCGAGCGCCGCGCCGGCAAGCGCATCCTGTTCGAAGGTGCGCAGGGTTCGCTGCTCGACATCGACCATGGCACCTATCCCTTCGTGACCTCGTCCAACACCGTTGCCGGCCAGGCTGCTGCCGGGTCGGGCATGGGGCCGGGTTCGCTCGGCTATATTCTCGGCATCACCAAGGCCTATACGACTCGCGTCGGCGAAGGTCCGTTCCCGACCGAACTGACCGATGAAATTGGTGATTTCCTCGGTACGCGTGGCCATGAATTCGGTACCGTCACGGGTCGCAAGCGTCGCTGCGGCTGGTTCGATGCGGCTCTGGTGCGCCAGTCGGTGGCTACCAACGGCATCACCGGCATCGCGCTGACCAAACTCGATGTTCTCGACGGCCTCGATGAACTGAAGATCTGTGTCGGCTACAAGCTGGACGGTGAGGAAATCGATCACCTCCCCGCCAGCCAGGGTGCGCAGGCACGTATTGAGCCGATCTACATCACGCTCGAAGGCTGGAAGGAATCCACTGTCGGCGCGCGCAAGTGGGCAGATTTGCCCGCCCAGGCGATCAAGTATGTCCGTCAGGTGGAAGAACTGATCGGGGCGCCGGTCGCCCTGCTTTCGACCAGCCCCGAGCGCGACGATACGATACTTGTGACCGATCCCTTTGAGGATTAAGGTCGCCGCGTGCCTCGGGATGGCCTTCCGGCCCCTGCAATTACCCATCCGGCGTTTGGGCCGGAGAGCATGAGAAGGAACTGATGGCGGATTTTGTCGCGGTTATTCGCCGTGCTGTCGACGGCCTGACGAACAATACGCCCGAAATGCGGGTGAAGGTTTACGACAAGGCTCGCAGCGCCGTTGTGCGGCAGTTGGAGAGCATGAAGCCGCGCCCGCCCGAGGCGTTGTTTCAGCGCCAGCTTTCGAAGCTGGAAGAGGCGATCCAGGAGGTCGAGGCGGAGCATGCGGAAGCGCTGCCGGCTGACGACGGCACAGCGCCTGTCCTGATGGCCGAGCCGGAGCCTGCTCCGGCTGAATCCGCTGCAGAGCCGCCTGTTTACGAAACGCCCGTAGCCCCTGAGGAGCCAACACCCGCGGCGTATCCGGCCGAACCGGAAACACCGGCTGTCGAGCCGGTTCCGGCGGAGCCTGCCTATGCCGAGCCCGTCGCGGAGGCCGTTCACGAGACAGCTTCGCAGCACGAGGTGGCAGACGAGGAACCGGTTCAGGCGGCAGAGGCCGAACCGGCTCATGCTCCCTATGAGGAACCGGCGGCTTACAGCGACACGGTGGAAACACGCGAGCATGTCGAGGCCGGCTATGGCGATGACCGGCCCGTTTCCGAGGCTGTGGAGACTGCACCAGAGGATTATGTGGAGGCGGTCGCGCCAGCACCGGTTTTCGAGGAACCCGTGCTGCCTGAGCCGGTCGCCTTCGATGCCGTCGCACCGGAGCCTGTTCATCATGAGCCGGAGGTTGCGCCGACCTTTGCGCCCGAAGAGCCGCTGACGGCTGCGGAACCGGAATTGCCGCAGTGGCCCGATGCGACGGTGTCCGAACCGGCCGAGGTCAAGCCGGATGACGGCGGTTGGGACTGGCCCTCGCATGGTCAGGTCGAACTGCCCGCAGCACCCGCCGCGCAGGATGCAAGCCGTGCGGCCGATTCCATCATCGACGATTTCGATGCCTATCTCGAAGGTCGGACGAGCCAGCCGGTGGAGCCTGCGGCACCCGCCAGCAATGCCCCGGCACCTGCTCCCGCTAACCCGGACGCAAATGACGCCTGGCGCGATTTCGAGGCGCTGATCGGTTACGACGCCGGCAAGGGACCGGACGCTGCTGCCAGCGCCGCCCCGGTGTTGCCCGCGGCCGAGGAACGACCCGCTGCCGAAAAACCGGCGATCACCGAGGGCGAGGAACGGCTGGCCGGTGAAACCGCCTATCCCTACCGCGCGGTGCCGAAACCACGCCCGAACATCGCCAAGATCGGCCTTGCGGGGCTCGCTGTGCTGCTGCTGGCTGGCGGTGGTTATGCGCTGTGGTTGAACCGCGATTCGCTGACGAATCTCTTCAACGGCCCGTCGACGCCTTCCGGGACCCCGGTCGTGGCCACGGGCAACGGCACGTCGACGCCTGATAATGGTGCCGTGAGGCCGGTCGACCCCGCCCACAAGATCGATGACGGTGCGACGGCCACCAAGTTTACCCAGCGCCTGACCGTGGATGGCAAGGAAGTGGATGAAGGTCCGGCTGGTGCCGGTAGCGTTCCGGCCGGCGAAGGCCAGTCGGTTGCCCAGCAGAACGTTGCACCGCCGCCGCAGACGCAGCCGCCGGCTGGCGGGCAAACCGGCAGCGCCGCTACGGCGCCCGTCGCTTCGGGAGAGAAGATGTATCTCTACGAAGAGATGCTCGGCCAATCGACGCCGACCGCCATCGAGGGCGGCGTGACTTGGGAAGCGCGCGAGGAAAAGGATGATGCGGGCCGGCCGCAGGCGGTCATTCAGGGAACGATTACCGTGCCGGGCCGCAGCCTGACGGCACTCGTGACCTTCAAGCGCAATGCCGATCCGTCGCTTCCGGCCAGCCATCTTGTCGAGATCGTGTTCTCGCTGCCTCCGGGGTTCGAGGGCGGCGCCATCGAGAGCGTCCAGCGCATTTCGATGAAGCGAACCGAGCAGGATCGCGGCAATGCCCTGATCGCCGTTCCGGCCCGGATCACGGACGATTTCCACATGATCGCGCTCAACGACTTCCCGGATGCCCGTGCGACCAATCTGGAACTTCTCAAGACCCGCGACTGGATCGACATTCCCGTCACCTATCGCAACGGTCGCCGCGCCCTGATCACCATGGAAAAGGGCGTGACCGGTACCGACGCCTTCAACAAGGCGATCGCCCAGTGGCAACAGGCCGACGGCACCCGGCAGTAAGACAGGCGAGGCCGGGGAGACCCGGCCTTTTTCCTGTTTCGCTAACAGCAGAATTGATGTGTCGCTTCAAAATTCCTGACTTCTTTGCCGTGTGAAACTCTGCCATCCATGAGCGGGCAGGGGACATTCGCGAAGGGAAGCAGGGCATGAAAACCGTTACCGCCGGCCTGCTGGACATTGCCTATCGGGATACTGGGCCGACGGATGGGTTGCCGACCGTGCTGCTGCATGGTTTCCCCTACGATATTCACGCTTTCGATGCGGTTGCCGAACGGCTGGCGGTAGCAGGGCACCGGTGTATTCTGCCGTTTCTGCGTGGCTATGGCGCCACGCGTTTCCGGTCTGCGCAAACGCTGCGGTCGGGCGAACAGGCAGCCTTGGGCGCCGATCTTCTGGCGCTGCTCGATGCGTTGGCCATCGACCGGGCCCTGCTTGGCGGCTATGACTGGGGTGGGCGGGCCGCCTGCGTCGTTTCGGCGCTCTGGCCGGAGCGGGTGCTGGGTCTCGTCAGTTGCGGCACCGGCTACAATATCCAGAACATCGCCGCTGCCGGTCAGCCGGTGCCACCGGAAACGGAGGCGCGCTACTGGTATCAGTATTACTTCCATTCCGCGCGCGGTCGCCAGGCGCTTGTCGAAAATCGCCGGGGTGTCTGCGAATATATCTGGAAGATCTGGTCGCCAAGCTGGTCCTTTGGCAGCGAAACTTTTGCGCTGAGTGCCGCTGCCTTTGACAATCCCGATTTTGTCGATGTTGTGATCCATTCCTACCGGCACCGCTTTGGCCTTGTTCCGGGCGATCCGGCGTTCGCGGCCATCGAGACGCATCTGGCCAGGCAGCCGGATATTACCGTGCCGGCTATCGTGTTGCAGGGCGCGGATGACGGCGTGGATCCGCCCTCCGATCTGGACCGCGATGCGCCGCATTTCACGGCGTTCTACAGGCGACGCATTTTACCCGGCGTTGGTCACAACCTGCCGCAGGAGGCGCCGGACGCCTTTGCGGATGCGCTGGTGGATCTGTCCCATCGGTTCTGACGCTGCGGCCTTAATCGGGGAAATGCTCCGCATGGATCTCGGCTGTGCGGCCGTAATAAACGGCGCGGCGACCGGGGAAGGACACCATGTAGCCGGCGCAGCCCGCGGCTTTCACGTGGCGGCAAAAGGCGGCATAGGTGTAGTCGGCCGGGTTTTGCTGTGCCCACCGGATCTGGGTGGCAATGCCGGCTGGATCGAAGGCAGCGGCAATCGGCTCCTGCGATGGCCGGTTCTCGAGCGCGAGGCTTTCCCCGTCCGGCAGGAAATAGGTGGTCGTCCTGTTGCGAAAATCGACCGTGTAGCTCTCGAACCCGGCTTCGATCAGCGCCATGACGATGCCCGGGAAATCCATCGTCTTGTCATAGGCGCCGTTCAGGCACTTGCGGGCCATATCCATCTGTTGCGCGTTCATTGCGCCATCCTTTCATCGGTTCTGGAAATGCTCTAACGGTGTCTGGATTGTGCGGTCAGTCTGTCGGCATGCCTGCCAATCCGCGCTCTGCCGCCAATTTCATGAGCAGGTGCCTGAGCGTCCCGCGTTCGTCAGCGGAGAGGCCGCCGAAAAAGAGTGCGTCATTCCGGTCTGCCAGTTCGGCCAGACGGGGAACGAGTGTGCGGGCAGCGGGCGTGAGGGTGAGCGTCTGGCCGCGGCGACTGTCCGGATTGGCGTCGCGAACGATCAGGTTTTTCTCCGCAAGCCGGTCGGCGAGCTTGGAAATGGCCCCTTTCGTCATGGCCATCCGCTCGGCCAGCAGGGAAGGGGCGATACCGTCTTCATCATGCAGCACCCGCAGAAAGACCCATTCCGCAACCGTTACCCCTTCAGCCTCGACCGCGCGGGCAAAGCTCTGTGACACAGCATTGGAAACCGCTCGCAGCCAATAGCCGAGATGGGCGTGGAGATTGGACGGGGAGGTCTGCAGCGTCATGGCGGCTCCTTGGTTGACTAGGAAACTATATCATTATTGTTTCCTAGTCAACTATTGATGCTGTTGTCCGGATCCTACCGGCGCGGCTGCCGTCAGCTCGAGAGAACTTTCGTCATGTAGACCGTCGTACCGCCCATGAAGGGTTCCGTGTGGGTGATGACGTAGCCGGTGCGTTGGTAGAGTGCGACATTGGTGTCGAAGGCGGCATTTGTCAGCAGGCGTATTTCGGCTTTGCCCGCTGCTTTCGCCTGCTCTTCGGCGCGCGCCAGCAAGCGTTTGCCATGGCCCTTGCGCTGCTCGACCGGCGAAATCGCGATGTTTTCGATCCAGAGATGATCGTCGTGCAGCAGGGTTTCGATCACGCCGACGACAAGACCCTCATGGATCAGCAGTTCGATATGATGGTCGGCCGTGGCCTTCTCGTAATCCACCCGCATCGGCATGGGTTCGCGCCCGATCACTGCCACCCATCGCTTGTAGGCCGCGCGAACGATGTCGCGGATGAGCGCGGCATCGGCGGGCGTTGCGGGGATGAAGGCGGGCTGTTGGGTCGAAGCCATATCGTTTTCCTGTTCGACGGTGGGAGAGAGGCGCAAAGAAAAACCCTGCCGGCTGGGTCGCGGGCAGGGTCGGGTTCCGGTTTTGGAAGGGCGGTCAGATCACGACCGGTTCTTGCCCATTCCCGCACACGCGAACGCACCCCGCTTTTCAGCGCGGCGACGGCGTCGGTTCGCGAAGGTGGACATGAAATTCATCATGACTTCAGGTTAGCAGGAGAAGGGCGTCCGTCAAGCATGTGTTTCGGGCCGGGCTGCGTTTGACTGTCGGGCTGTCTTCGTCGCTGTGCGCGGCATTCGGCCCGCATCCGCCGAGGGTTGAGCCGCATACGAAAAAGCGCCCGGCCTCGGGCCGGACGCTTCCGATTGATTTTTGAGTCGATGGTCGCCTGAAGTCAGGCGTCGACGACCTTCAGTGCGGCGGCCGCTTCGAGCGCTTGCTTCTGTACGGCTTCCTGCACCTTTTCGAAGGCGCGAACCTCGATCTGGCGCACGCGTTCGCGGCTGATATCGAACTCGGTGGACAGGTCTTCCAGCGTCACCGGATCTTCGGCCAGACGGCGGGCCTCGAAGATACGGCGTTCGCGGTCGTTCAGCACACTCATGGCCTTTGCCAGCATGTGGCGGCGGGTTTCGAGTTCGTCCTGCTCGATCAGAACGGCTTCCTGGCTTTCGCTGTCATCCACCAGCCAATCCTGCCATTGCCCGCCTTCACCTTCGGAGGCGCGCAGCGGTGCATTCAGCGAGGCATCGCCCGAAAGGCGGCGGTTCATCGAAACCACTTCCTCCTCGGAAACTTTGAGCTTGGTGGCGATTTCCGCAACCTGATCGGGGCGCAGATCGCCATCATCGATGGCCTGAATGCGGCCCTTCATACGGCGCAGGTTGAAGAACAGGCGCTTCTGGTTGGCGGTGGTGCCCATTTTGACGAGCGACCAAGAACGCAGGATATATTCCTGGATCGAAGCCTTGATCCACCACATGGCGTATGTCGCCAGACGGAAGCCGCGCTCGGGATCGAATTTCTTGACGGCCTGCATCAGGCCGACATTGCCTTCGGAAACGACTTCACCAATCGGCAGGCCATAGCCGCGATAGCCCATGGCGATCTTCGCCACGAGACGCAGATGGCTCGTCACCAGCTTGTGGGCGGCGTCGCGGTCGCCATGTTCCTGATACCGCCGCGCCAGCATGTATTCCTGCTGCGGTTCCAGCATCGGGAACTTGCGAATTTCATCGAGGTACCGGTTCAGACCGGCTTCCCCGGCCATGATCGACGGCAATGCATTGCGGGCCATAGAGCACCCTCCTTGTCAATCGGCTCCCCTTGTCATCTCTACGCGGCGGAACCATATGCGGTTCAACGCGCGACGAAAGAAATGGCTCCCATGCGGGCAAGCCTTATCGGCACGGTTTCATGGAAACCCGTGTCTACGACATAACAATTAAGTGCGGCGGAACCGTGTTTCAATAGGCGGCACGGGTCACAGCCGCGTGATGAATCAAAAAAATCGTCACTTTGTCACGTCATGGCGTTCGGAAGGAGATGTTACCCCCTGAGCGCCTCGGCCAGCGCTTCCATGTCCGCAGGCAGGGGGGACTCGAAATGCATCGTTTCGCCGGTGCGGGGATGTTCGAAGGCGAGCATGAAGGCGTGGAGCGCCTGACGCGGGAAGGCGTTGACGATGGCCTTCGCCTCTGGTGGCAGCAGGTTCGCCTTGGTGCGGAAGGCTGCGCCGTAATCCACATCACCAATCAGCGGGTGACCGATATGGGCCATGTGGACGCGGATCTGATGGGTTCGTCCGGTTTCCAGATGGCACTCGACCAGTGAGGCGAGGCAGGTGGCATCTGGCTTCTCACGGAAGCGTTCCAGCACTTCGTAATGGGTGATGGCCTCGCGGGCATCGTCGCTGTCCTCGCGCTTTACGGTACGTTTGGTGCGGTCGCCGGCGCGGCCAAGCGGCGCATCGATGGTGCCGTGAAGCCGGTCGGGGCGACCCCAGACGATGGCCTTGTAGGCGCGCTCCAGCGGGCCGGTGCGGCCATGGTCGGCGAACTGCGCGGCGAGATGCCGGTGGGCGGCGTCGTTCTTGGCCACGACCATGACGCCGGTCGTGTCCTTGTCGAGCCGGTGGACGATGCCGGGGCGACGCACGCCGCCGATGCCGGAAAGACTGTCGCCGCAATGGTAGATGAGGGCGTTGACGAGCGTGCCCGTCCAGTTACCGGCACCGGGATGGACGACGAGGCCGGCGGGCTTGACCAGCACGATCAGGTCTTCATCCTCGTAAAGCACGTCGAGCGGGATATCCTCGCCCTTGGGTTCCGGGTCTTCGGGTTCGGGCATGCCGATCTCGATCGTGTCGCCCGGATGGACCTTGCGCTTGGGTTCGGTGATGGCAACGCCGCCGACGAAAACCGAGCCGCCTTCAATCAGCGCCTTGAGGCGGCTGCGTGAAATTTCGCCCTCCAGCGCGCTGGCGAGCCAGGCATCGAGGCGGCCGCTGGCATCCTCCGGCACGATCAGGACTTTCCTTGCGGTTTCGGCTTGTTTAAAGGGATCGCTCATTCTTTTCTTTCAAACGCCGGAAACGGACCAGAAACGGGGTTGTCATGTCGCACATCGAACCAGAAGCCGAGGGCGAAAAGCCGCTCGACCCGGTCATGGATAATGTTCGCCGCAAGATGATTCGTCTGCAGATCGTCTCCGGCCTCATCATGTTTGTCAGCCTTATGGCGGTCTTCGGCGCGGTTGTCTACAAGGTCTGGGGTGGCAAGGCGGCGGCTCCGGCCACCGTGGCGGCGCCTTCCGCGATTGTTCCTTCCGACCAGCCGCTGAAGCTGATTGCAGCGTTGCCGGCCGGCTTCACCGTGTCGACCGTTTCGCTTTCCGGCACGCAGGTGCTGTTCTACGGCAAGGCCGCCGATGGTGGCGCGCGCGCCTATGTGTTCGACATGACGACGGGCCGCATAGCTGCGACCATCGCGGTGGGCGAGTAAGCCTTGGGTACTCCCATTCCCATCGATGATCCCGCCGATCCGCGGGTCGCGGCGTTTCGCGACATTCGCGAGCGCGATCTCGTGGGGCGGCAGGGGCGTTTCGTGGTCGAAGGCACGGTGGTTCTGCGCATGCTGGCGGCAGCGCACGGCAAGGGCAGGTTCCGGGCGGAAACGATTCTCGTGCTGGAAAACCGGCTTGCCGGACTTGCCGATATCCTCGCGGATTTTCCCGATGATGTGCCTGTCTATGTCGCAAGCGCCGCCGTCATCGATGCCATTGCCGGCTTCAACATGCATCGCGGTGTTCTCGCCATCGGCGTGCGACCGGAAGCGGGTTTCGATACGCAGGCGCTGATTGCGGGCCTGCCGGAGCGGTCTTTGGTGCTGGCCGGTTGCGGCATTTCCAATCACGATAATGCCGGCAGTCTGTTCCGCAATGCCGCCGCCTTTGGTGCGGATGCGGTGATGCTCGACGCGACGAGCTGCGATCCCCTCTATCGCAAGGCGTTGCGTGTTTCGGTCGGCTCTGTTCTGGCGGTTCCCTATGTCCGGGAAGGCGACATGCTCGACCTTCTGGAACGGCTGGACGCCGCGGGTTTTGCCGTCTGGGGGCTTTCGCCACGCGGCGCGGTCGAGATCGGGGACATTCCCGTCAGCCCGCGTATGGCGCTGGTCATGGGCACGGAAGGCGAGGGGCTACCGCCGGCAGTGATGGCCCGTTTCCGCACCGCGCGCATTGCCCAACGCCCGCAGATCGACAGCCTGAACGTGGCCATGGCGGCGGGGCTTGCGCTGTACCGGATTGCGCAGTTGCAGGGAAAGATCTGAAGGGCGGGGCCCTTACCGCCGTCCCAGTTCACGCTCGGCCATGGCGGTCTTGATGCGGCTTGCCAGACCGATCCGGCCCCGGCCGCTATAGGGCGGGCTGGCGATCAGGATGTCGCGGACGCGCTGGGCGGCCTTGCCTTCGCTGGCATGGGCGGTGACGGCGGCGGCGAGGTCGGCCAGTTCCTCGCGCAGGACGTGATCGTCGCTGTTGTCGTGGGCTTCCGCGATGCGCTGCATCAGGCGGTCGCCGCGCTGTTGCAGGCGGGCGGCTTCGGGCGTGGCTTGAAGCGGTGCGCCATCGGCGGCGGCATGTTCAGTCGGAACATCTGCCGCGTCTGGTTCCTCAATACCGGCGGACTTCAGCGTCATGCGATAGTTTTCCTTCTGTCTCAGCGCATCGCGCAGGCGTTCGCGCAGCCGCTCGGTTTCGCGGGTGCGGCGTTCCAGCCGGTTTTCCATGTCGGCCAGGTCAGCGGCCTGTCTGAGGGTCTTCTGTTCCAGCCGTGCCAGCTTGCCTTCCGACTGGCCGGAGCGCCGTTCAAGGTTGGAAAGATTGCTGCTGGTGTGTGTGTAATCCGAACGTAGTGCGTCGCGTTCGTGGCGCAGCGCCTGCATGCGCGACGTCAGGTTTTCGATTTCAGCGTCACGGGCGGCCAGATCGATGCGGTAGCCGGAAATATCTGTCTCCAGCCGGCGGGCGCGTTCGTCATGTAGGTCGATTTCCCGCCGCAGCGTGTCGATCGTGGTTTGCGAGAGGTTGAGTGCAGCCTTGAGGTCGCCATTGTGCATGGTCGCACGGCGGGCTTCGGCCCTGAGATCGGCGGCGGCCGTGTTCATTTCCTCGATATGGTGATGAAGCTCGGTCTGCTCCGCCGTCAGCCGCGCGGTTTCAGCCGTGGCCTCCTCCGCTACTTTCCGGGCGGTGAGTCGGGCATCACGTTCGCGGCGCAGGTCATCGCCCAGACGGGCGGCGTCGGCGGCAAAGGCGGCGCGCTCCATGTCTTTCTGGGCCCGCACCTCGGTGGGGCTGATGGGCATGGTGGCGTAGATGCGCCGCTCGGTATAGGCGACGACACGCCGGTGAATGGCCGGCGCAATCGCCACGGCAATGAGCGCCGCGGTCAGAAAACCCAAAGCGAACAGGAGCGCGTATTCGATCACGACTGTTCTTTGTCCTCCGCCGGTTTCTCTCCTGCGTTAGACCATGAGGGCCGCCTGACCGCAAGCGGCGATGGCACGAGCCGCTGATCGTTCCACGCTCAGAACGGGTTCCAGGTGGGGGAGCGGGTCAGCTTGAGATAGCCAAGATTGATGCCGAGCCGTGCGCCGAGCCCGGTGCGGATCGGCACCAGTAACACGTTGTTGTTCGACAGCACCGTCATGCCGAAGCCAGCGACGATGAAGGCCGAACCGCTCACACCACCGTAGCGCTTGTAGAGCGTATCGACGGAGGGCAGGTTGTAGACCAGCATCATCGTGCGGGCGCCTTGCCCGCCGTAGTCGATGCCAAGCGAGGGACCCTGCCAGAAGGCGGGGTGCTGGCCGGCATTCTTGGTGTAAAGCTCGCCCTCGCCATAGGTCAGGCCGGCGATGAAGGCGCCGGAGCCTTCCTGGCCAAGAATGTAGCCGTTGGGCAGCCCATAGCGTTCGAACGCCTTTTCGACCACCTTGGCGAGGCCGCCGCTGGTGGAGCCGAAGAAATTGTGGCCGGCATCGACGATTTCCTGGACGTCATACTGGCCGCTGTTGGTCCGGCCTGCGGCAAGCGCAGGCGAAACCGTACCGGCCAGACCAGCGGCGGCAAGCGTGGAGAGCATGCCGAGAAACCGTCGGCGGTTGAACCTGTCAAAGCGCATCGTTTCCGTCCTTCCGATTGGGCGCGGCCCAGCCCCTCCTCGCGCCAAACTCAAGTCCTGCGGCCCGTTCCCATCGGAATTCGCAGGCAATACGCCATTTGGGCGTTGAGAATGATCTTTGCGCCCATGGTGTTAACATTCGGTTTACCAAAAATGGTGTCATTATGGCGAATATCCGCAACTGCTTCGCGCCGGGCCTTGGGCTTCCGTGTCGCGAAAGCGAGGCGGGCGGGCGCGACGCTTCAGGAGACATTCATGCCGAAGAATCCCAATTTCACCCTGTCCGGGCCGGACCTCGCCGCGCTTTTATGCAGCCGCGTGTGCCACGATGTCATTTCCCCGGTGGGTGCGATCAATAACGGGCTTGAACTGCTCGATGAAGGCGGCGCCGATGCTGACGCGATGGACCTCATCCGCACCAGCGCGCTGAATGCTTCGGTTCGTCTCAAGTTTGCACGTCTTGCCTTCGGTGCGTCCGGTTCGGCGGGTTCGTCCATCGATACCGGCGAGGCCGAAAAGGCCGCCAAGGATTTTGCCGCCGCCGAAAAGAAGACGGAAGTGACCTGGAGCGGTCCGCGTGCAATTGCCGCCAAGAACCGCGTCAAGCTGCTGCTCAACCTGTTCCTCGTGGCCTACAGCGCCATTCCGCGCGGTGGCTCCGTCGATGTGGTACTGGAAGCGCCGGAGTTCGATGCGGTGTTCACGCTCACCGTCAAGGGCCGTATGCTGCGCGTTCCGCCGAAGTTCCTTCAGCTTTTCGAAGGCAAGCTGGACGAGGCGGTCGATGCTCATGCCATCCAGCCCTATTACACCCTGCTTCTGGCGGAAGAGAGCGGCATGGAGATTTCCTATGTCGTCAACGAGGACAATATTGTCTTCACTGCCAAGCTCATCAAGTCCGAGGAAAAGGACGACTGACGGGCAGCAAACGTCGCAGCCTGCATCGCCCGGAATGGCGGTCCCGCAAGCCCGGTCAGGGATGCGGGACCTTTTTCGTTTGAGTAAACCCTCCTGACCGTGCCGCTTCGGGACAATCGTCATGATTCCGGCCATCGGACGGTAACCCTTCTTTATCGCCTCCCATGATTGAATGGGCGAGATCACGGCCGCATGCAGCCGTGCAAGGCCGTGCGCGGCATTTCAGGAGGGGTCCAGAAGATGAAGCGACTGATGATCGTCGATGGTTCCGATATCGTCCGCAAGGTCGGCCGGCGCATTCTGAGCGAACTCGGCTTTCTGGTCAGCGAAGCGCATGACGCACGCGAGGGCAAGGAACGTTGCCGGGCCGATCTGCCGGATGTGGTCATCGTCGATGCGGGTATGGAAGACGCGCTCGACCTCGTGGCAGAACTGAAACAACTGGCGAATGGCCGCGAAATCCGGATCTTCTACTGCCTGGTCGAAAACGACCTGAAGCGCATGATGACCGCCAAGCGGGCCGGCGCCACCGATTTCCTGCTCAAGCCCTTCGATCGCCGCAGCCTGACCAGCGCCTTCGCCGAGATCCAGACCGCAGCCTGACCCCTTCCGAGCCTTACGTATCGAACAGACGCCGGCCTTCGTGACCGGCGTTTTTTGTTGGGCAGGGCAGGGCAGGGCAAACGAAAAAGCCCACCCTTCGCGGTGAAGGGTGGGCCCGGTGTTTCGGCTGGCGGGGATTCGAAATCAGGCGGTTTCGAGGAATTCGGCGTTGCTGTCGGGCTCGCGCAGAACGTAGCCGCGGCCCCAGACCGTCTCGATGTAGTTTGCGCCGCCGGCGGCGTTGGCCAGCTTCTTGCGCAGCTTGCAGATGAAGACGTCGATGATCTTCAGTTCCGGCTCGTCCATGCCGCCGTAAAGGTGGTTCAGGAACATTTCCTTGGTCAGCGTCGTGCCCTTGCGCAGCGAAAGCAGCTCGAGCATCTGGTATTCCTTGCCCGTCAGGTGAACGCGCTGGCCGCCGACTTCGACGGTCTTGGCGTCAAGGTTCACCAGCAGTTCGCCCGTGACGATCACGGACTGGGCATGGCCCTTGGAGCGGCGCACGATGGCGTGGATGCGGGCAACCAGCTCGTCCTTGTGGAACGGCTTGGTCATGTAGTCGTCTGCGCCGAAGCCGAGGCCGCGAACCTTGTCTTCGATACCGGCCATGCCGGACAGAATGAGAATGGGCGTCTTGACCTTCGAAAGGCGCAGTGTGCGCAGCACTTCGTAACCGGACATGTCCGGAAGGTTCAGGTCGAGCAGAATAATATCGTAGTCGTAAAGCTTGCCGAGATCGACGCCCTCCTCGCCGAGGTCGGTCGTATAAACGTTGAAGCTTTCGGACTTGAGCATCAGTTCGATGCTCTGCGCTGTCGCGCTGTCGTCTTCGATGAGTAGAACCCGCATGTTAATCCCCTTTACCGCCGCCGAAAGGTAATGACTGCCCCCTACGCGATACGGACCCAGACGTTGCCTGATTTGGAAGCTGCCACCAAATGGTTAACAAATTCTGATTCCCTCTGGCAAGGTGTATCGAATTTATTAAATAAAAATGGCACTTCCCTGTTTTCACACATGAATCTGTCATCGCCAAAACTGAATCACTACGTGAGAAAAACCCGCTAAGTGATTCAACCGACTCATCATTGCCGGTTTGTTTTTTTGAGGCGTCGTATTTACCGACCCTTAAATGATCGTCCCTATCATTAACGATGCCCGTAAACGAAAGGTTACCGACGGTAGGTTTTTGTTAAGGTCGAGAGGATTTTTCGTCACAGTCCCCTGAAAGGGGGCGTTAACGGGTGCATTGTTAAGAAGGCCGGGATCTCGCGTCACGGGAGTATAGCGTTATGAAGCCGCACGACAGCCTTGTCCGCCTGAAGGAATTTCAGGTGAATGAAAAACGCCGCCAACTGCAGCAATTGCAGATGATGGTGTCGGAATTCGAGAAAATGTCCAAGGAACTGGAACACCAGATCACTCTGGAGGAAAGCAAATCCGGCATTTCCGATCCGAATCACTTCGCCTATCCCACGTTTGCGAAAGCGGCGCGTCAGCGCGCCGATAATCTTCAGGGCTCAATTCGTGACCTGAAGAGCCAGCAGGACGCCGCCGAAATCGCGTATGAGGAAGCTGTCGCAGATCGCGACAAGGCCGCAGCGCTTGGCGAGCGTGACGGAGCAATGCGCGCCCGGGCCTGATCCCGAGCGACATTACAAGCCGTTAACGACTCAATCGGATCCGGGATCCGCGCGAGGGGAGAAAAGTCATGCTCGTCCGGCACGATCCGCGGACGGGCATGACTTTCCTGCGCCCTTCTTCAAGCCACGGCGCGCGGGGAGACCCGCTGCGCCCTTTCGGCGTTTTCACGCCCGTGGGGATAGCCGCCGCTTATCCCGCAATGGCGTCCGCCCATTCGGGATGACGCTGGACCTGCGCCTTGAAGAAGGGGCAGAGCGCAATGATGCGCCAGCCGTTCTCGCGGGCATCCTCGATGACCTTCTGAGCCAGAGCCTGGCCCACGCCGCGGCCGCGCAAGGCATCAGGCACACCGGTATGATCGACGATGATGAGCGTCGCCGAGGTGCGCGAAAAGGTGATTTCCGCTTCATGTCCGTCAACGGTCACCACGTAGCGGCCACCGCTTTTGTTGTCCTCGCGGATAATCTCCATTCCAACGTCTCCTCATCATGGTTCCAGTCAAAGCCGGCTCGGAGCTGGCACATGGCCTCAAGTGGGAGGCGTCGCAGAAAAGACAAGGGGGGCGGCGTCAACACGAAAAAGCCCGTGCGCAGCCACAGGGCGCGCAACGGGCTTTGTGAATGGTCCTGTCGAACGGGCTACTGCCCGGCCGAAATTCGGATCAGTGGCGATATTGCTGGATGCGGGTGGTACGCAGGCCGGCAAGGCCGTGGTCATTGATGGAAGACTGCCAGGACAGGAATTCTTCAACGGTCAGTGTATAGCGCTCGCACGCTTCCTCAAGGCTTAACAAGCCACCTCGGACTGCAGCTACCACTTCCGCCTTGCGGCGAATCACCCAACGTCGGGTGTTTGCCGGGGGAAGGTCGGCAATCGTCAGCGGACTCCCATCGGGGCCGATGACGTATTTTACTCGGGGACGCATCACTTCGGTCATTGTACTCTCTACACAAACTCAAGACCACGTGAGAAACTTTAGCCCGCCACATTTAAAAATTGACTAAGCGGATCGTCGCAATTTTCAAACTTTTGCAATTGCGTCTTGGCGCCTTTATTTTGTTGCAGGATGCAAATGTGGTGCCCGAACGGCAAAAAAGCGCCCGAATTGGACGCTTTTTCAAGAAATAAGCCGTTTTCAAGTGGGGGTCAGAAACCCTTGCCACCCTTCAGTTCGGAAATCACGGTTCCGAAGATAATGCGCATATCGAACAGAAAAGAGAAATTTTCCACATAATAGAGGTCGGAAGCGATGCGGGCGCGGGCCTTGCCCGGACGGTCGGTCGGACCGCGCAGGCCACGCATCTGCGCCAGACCCGTCAGGCCGGGGCGCATCATGTGGCGGTGATGATAGTCCGGGACCAGTTCTTCATAGGGGATCCCGGCAGCCAGCATGCCAACGGCGTGGCACCGCGGGCCGACCAGGGACATATCCCCGCGCAGCACATTCAGAAGCTGTGGCAATTCATCGATGTTGGTGCGGCGCAGGATCGCGCCGATCCGTGTGACGCGCGGGTCATTCTTCACAGTCTGGGCGACGCCGCTGACATCGCAGAGGTCGGTGCGCATGGAGCGGAATTTGAAGACGCGAATCTTCTTGCCATCTTTACCCCACCGGACCTGGCTGAAAAAGACAGGACCGGGGCTGTCGAACTTGATGATGGCGGCGACCGCCAAAAAAAGCGGCAAAAGTGCGATAAGCGCTGCACCGGACGCACAGATATCGAACGCCCGTTTCATTGCAAGCTGTGCAATTTTCTTCCTGCCTGCCGACGGCAAAAGCATTTCCGTCGCAGAATTTGCAGGAATGGCAGTCGCTCGACTCGCCGCCGGAGTGTTTTCGCTTCTCAGCAGTTCAAGGATGGTCACGCTGGTCACCCGATAAACACAGTGGTTGAATTCTCATTCACGGCTTTTAAACCATCTTCCAGTGTGAGTCATCCTGAAATTTAAGTATTGGTTAACCGCTGGGCGTCTTTTTTTGAATATGTTTCTGGTTGTATTTGCAATTGGTGATGGAGGCCTAGGTCGTTGAAAGCTCTGTTGTCGCAAAACTTTAGAGCATCGCCCCTACGAGCCTGGTCTTGTGCTTTCCGCATTCGAGCTGTGCGTTTCCTGCATAGCTCAGAGAGAGCGAGTCGCCGGCCATGAGCCATGCAATGGTGGTAAGACTGCCCGTCGCCAAGCCTGAAGGACCGCTCTTGATCATGGCAATCTCTGTCGCGCCATTGGCAACGAGCGCGATTTCGTGTCCTGAAGAGGTGATGACTGTTACATGAAGGTTGAGCAGGTACAGGCCTGTTTCGGCGATCATGAGGGCAGCGCCCAGCGGGAGCGGCGTGCCCAGCGATGCCTCGCCCTGCAGATTGACGACCTGCTCGAAACCCGTCTGACTGCCCGGTGCGGGCGTGATGGAGGCCGGGTTGCACCAGGCAAGGAAGGCCGGGTTCCGGGGGTGCTGCACGGTGCCGGTCGGCGCTATGGCGAGCGCGCTCACCCAGTCCGTTCCATTGCTCACCTTCACCGCGAAGGAATTGTTCCCCGCCAGCCCCATTTCCGCAAAGCCTCTCCAGTCAGACTGGAATAGCAGCGACGCGGTGTCAGCGGGCGTTGCCTTGTTGATCTTGAGCTGGTGGCCTTCTCCGGCGTGGGTGAGAAGCGTTGCAGGCGCTGCGACGGCGAGCCTGTTGGCGTTGTCAGCGGTGGTTGAAACGCCAAGCGTCTGGCAGGCACTGTTGGCCGGAAGCGGTGCTGGCGTCCAGCCTTCACCGTCATGCACCAGCAGGGTGTTCGACGATACGTCCCAGGCGCGCCAGCCGGCGCGAGGCACGAGATAGAGCCAGGCGCCATCCTGCCACATGGCGATGCGCCCGCCGTGCCCGCTCCACTCACCGGAGGCGGGCGCCGTGATGGCGAAGCACTCGCCTTCCTCCGGGGTCGCGGGCGGGGCAGCCCGCATGGCCGAAAATGTCAGTTGCACGATGGCATCGAGCCGCTGCAGCGCTTCGTTATGGGTGACGTGCTTCTGCGCCTGGGAGGGCAGAATGTAGGGCATTTCGAGGTTGACGGTGGTGTCGCTCATGGTCGCGCCTTCGCTGTGATCGTTTCCACAAGTTTAGCGGAGCTGGTTCACCGGGCGGATCGCGACGGTCGCAAGTGGTTGAAATCGCGGATGTCGAACCTGATGCTGTCCCCGCTTTTGCATTGTTTTTTTGCAAGTTTGGGGTGCGACTTTATTTTCGTCTCATTTGTGTTTGCTCTTGGCGACGGCTGTGCGAACCTGTGAGCAGCCTATCGAGACGGATTCCCCCATGCGCTACTCAGCCCTTTCCATCCTTCGGAATGCTTTCAGCCGCAATCGCGACTGGAAGCCAGCCTGGCGAGAGCCGGACCCCAAGCCCCATTACGATGTGATCGTGGTCGGTGGCGGCGGGCACGGGCTTGCGACCGCCTATTATCTAGCCAAGGAATTCGGCGTCAGGAACGTCGCTGTTCTGGAAAAGTCCTATCTCGGCGCCGGTAATATCGGCCGCAATACCACCATCATCCGCTCGAATTACCTGCTGCAGGGCAATAATCCCTTCTACGAGCTTTCGATGAAGCTGTGGGAAGGGCTGGAGCAGGATTTCAACTTCAATGCGATGGTGTCGCAGCGGGGCATTCTCAACCTTTTCCATTCCGACGGGCAGCGCGACGCCTATCGTCGGCGCGGAAATGCCATGCGACTGCATGGGGTCGATGCCGAAATTCTCGACCGGACCGATCTCTACAAGATGGCACCCTATCTGAATTTCGAACATGCACGGTTTCCGGTGCTCGGCGCGTTGCGCCAGAAGCGGGCAGGGACCGCGCGCCACGACGCGGTGGCCTGGGGCTATGCGCGCGGGGCCGACAGCCGTGGCGTCGATCTCATCCAGCATTGCGAGGTGACGGGCATTCGCCGCGAGGGCGGGCGGGTCACAGGTGTCGAGACCAGCCGCGGCTTCATCGGCTGCAACAAGCTGGCGCTTGCCACCGCCGGCCATTCCTCGGTGACGGCGGATATGGCGGGGCTGACGCTGCCCATCGAAACCCATGTGTTGCAGGCCTTCGTTTCGGAAGGGCTGAAGCCGGTGATCGATACCGTCATCACCTATGGCGGCGGTCACTTTTATATCTCGCAGTCGGACAAGGGCGGCCTCGTCTTCGGCGCGGATATCGACATGTATTCGTCCTACGCCCAGCGCGGTAATCTGGCGACGGTGGAAAAGACCATCGAGGAGGGCGTTTCGCTTATTCCAGGCCTGTCGCGGGTGCGCGTTCTGCGCTCCTGGGGTGGGGTGATGGACATGACGATGGACGGCTCGCCGATCATCGACAAGACGCCGCTCGACAATCTCTATCTGAATGCCGGCTGGTGCTATGGCGGCTTCAAGGCAACGCCGGCGTCAGGCCTGTGCTTTGCCCATCTCATTGCGAAGGACGAGGCGCATCCCGTTGCCCGCGCCCTTCGCCTTGATCGCTTCCAGCGCGGCCTCGTCCTCGATGAGGGCGGCAAGGGCCCGCAACCCAATCTTCATTGAGACCTGAACATGGCCAGTCTGATTTCCTGCCCGCATTGCGGTGTCCGCCCCAAAGAGGAATTCACCATTCGCGGCGATGCGACGCCCGCGCGCCCCGGTCCGGATGCGCCGGAAGAGGCGTGGTTCGCTTATGTCTATCTTCGCGAAAACCCGAAGGGTCGCATTCGCGAAAGCTGGCACCACACCAGCGGTTGCCGCAGGTTTCTCGTCGTGGAGCGCGATAACGTGACCCACGAAGTCTATTCGGTGGTGGATGCCGCCCAGGCCAAGGAGGCTGCCCGATGAGCGCCTATCGCCTCACCACCGGCGGTCTTGTCGATCGCAGCGCTGGCCTTTCCTTCACCTTCGACGGTCGCCCGATGCGCGGTTTTGCCGGCGATACGCTCGCCTCCGCGCTGCTCGCCAACAACGAGGTGCTTGTCGGTCGGTCGTTCAAGTATCACCGCCCGCGCGGCATCCTCACCGCCGGTTCCGCCGAGCCGAATGCGCTCGTCACCATCGGCACGGGCGGGCGGCGCGAGCCGAACACGCGGGCGACGGTTGCCGAACTCTTTGACGGTCTGGAAGCCATCAGCCAGAACCGCTGGCCGTCGCTGAAGCACGATATCGGCGCGGTGAATGGTCTGCTGTCGCCTTTCCTTTCTGCCGGCTTCTACTACAAGACCTTCATGTGGCCCGCCGTCTTCTGGGAAAAGGTCTATGAGCCGCTCATTCGCCGTGCTGCCGGCCTCGGCAAGGCGTCGATGCAGCCGGACCCTGACCGCTATGAAAAGGCCTGGGCGCATTGCGACCTGCTGGTCATCGGTGCCGGTGCCGCGGGGTTGATGGCCGCGCTCACCGCAGCCCGTTCCGGCCTGCGCGTCATTCTGGCCGATGAAGGGTTTCGTCCGGGCGGCGCGCTGTTGTCGGAAACCGCGAAGATCAGCGGGCAGGCGCCGGCGGATTTCGTCGCCTCCGTTCTGGAGGAATTGCAGAGCTTTCCCGATGTGACGCTTATGCCGCGCACCACCGTCTTCGGCTGGTATGACGATAACGTCTTCGGCGCGGTGGAAAAGGTGCAGAAGCATGTGGCCGAGCCTTCGCCCGACAAGCCTGTCGAGCGGGTTTGGCGCATCATCGCCAAGCGCGCCATTCTGGCGACCGGGGCGGAGGAACGTCCGCTCGTGTTCGGCGGCAACGATACGCCCGGTGTGATGATGGCCTCGGCCATGCGAACCTATCTCAACCGCTATGCGGTGGCGGCAGGCCGCAAGATCGCCGTCTTCACCAATGGTGGCTCCGGCTATGCGACGGCGGAAGCCTTTGCCGCCAATGGCATAGAGGTCACCGCCATTATCGACAGCCGCACCACGGTGCCTGGGACCGCGCCGAAGGGCGCGCAGATCATCCATAATGGCGGCATTGTCGCCACGAAGGGCGGCAGCCGGCTTTCCGGCATCGTCGTCGAGCGTTCGGGCTTTGAAGAGGTCATCGAATGCGATGCGCTTGCCATGTCCGGCGGCTGGTCGCCGGTGGTGCATCTTGCCTGCCAGCGCGGCCGGAAGCCGGTCTGGTCGGAAGAGCGGCAAGCATTTCTGGCGCCGGAGAATGGCGATCTTCTCGTGCCGGCAGGTGCGGCGGCGGGGCTTTCCGGTCTTGGTGACACGTTGAAGGACGGGCAGGAAAAGGCACTCGCCATCCTGCGCGGCCTTGGCAAGCGCCCGAAGGTGCGCGATCTGCCGGAGGTGGAGGGCGAATACGATCCTGCCTTTGCGCCACTCTGGTATGTGCCGGGCGCGAAACAGAAGGCCTTTGTCGATTTCCAGAACGATGTGCATGTGGCCGATCTCGGCCTTGCCAAGCGCGAGGCTTACGGCTTCGTGGAGCACGCCAAGCGCTATACGACCGGCGGCATGGCCACCGATCAGGGCAAGCTCGGCAATGTCAACATGGCCGGCATTCTCGCGGGCATGAAGGGCGTTTCGCCGGCCGAAATCGGCACCACGACCTTCCGGCCGTTCTACACGCCCGTCTCGTTCGGGGCGATGGCCGGCACGTCTCGGGACAAGGAATCGCGGCCGATCCGCTATTCGCCGCTGCACGAGTGGGCGAAGAAGAATGGCGCGACCTTCGTGGAGGCCGGTCCATGGTATCGTTCCGCCTGGTTCCCGCGTGCGGGTGAGGCGACCTGGCGTGACAGCGTGGACCGCGAGGTTCTCAATGTGCGTGTCAATGCCGGGCTGTGCGATGTCTCCACCCTTGGCAAGATCGAGATATTCGGCACGGATGCGGCGGAATTCCTGAACCGGGTCTATTCCAACGCCTTCCTTAAACTGCCGGTGGGCAAGGCGCGCTACGGCCTCATGCTGCGCGAGGACGGCATCGTCTTCGATGACGGTACGACCAGCCGCCTTGCCGAAAACCACTATTTCATGACCACCACCACCGGCCATGCGGCAGAGGTGATGACCCATCTCGAACATTGCGCCCAGACGCTGTGGCCTCACCTTGATGTGCGCTTCGTGTCCTCTTCGGACCAGTGGGCGCAGATGGCATTGGCCGGGCCGAAATCGCGGGCCATCCTTCAGGAACTGGTGGAAGACGACATTTCCAACGAGGCGTTTCCGTTCCTGTCGGCCCGCGAGGTTTTGCTCAAGGGCGGGCTGAAGGCGAGGCTCTTCCGCATCTCGTTTTCGGGCGAGTTGGCCTATGAACTGGCCGTGCCCGCCAGCTATGGCGAGGCCGTTGCCGATGCGCTGATGGAGGCGGGTGCGCCGCATGGAATCTGCGCCTATGGCGTTGAGGCGCTGTCGGTGCTGCGCATCGAGAAGGGGCATGTGACCCACAATGAACTCGACGGGCGCACTACGCCGGACGATGTCGGCCTTGGTAAAATGGTGTCCGGAACAAAGCCCGATTTCATCGGCAAACACATCGCCGGTCGCTTCGGATTGACGGCGGCGGATCGCCTGCAACTCGTCGGGCTGAAGCCGGTCGATCCCGCCAACACCATCCGCGCCGGTTCGCATATCCTGAAAGAAGGTGCCAAACCTTCGCTGACCAACGATCAGGGGCATGTGTCTTCGGCCTGCTATTCGCCCGGCCTGCAATCGTCCATCGCGCTGGCGCTCATCAAGTCGGGGCGGGAGCGTCACGGCGAGAAGGTGATCGTGTGGGATGGCCTGCGCAACGAGGAATTTCCGGCAATCGTCTGTTCTCCGGTCTTTATCGACCCGGAAAACGGCAGACTGCATCAGTAAACAAGGTTGAGCGATGAATTTCGTTTCCAGACACCCGATCGAAGATCTTCTTGCCGCTGCACCGGTGGAGCGCGGCATCAATCACCTCTCCGTGCCGCGCAACCGCGCCTCATGGTCCGTACTGGCCCACAAGGGCGGTGAGGTCGTCGTTGCGCAGGCACTTGCCGCCATTGAGGGGGTCTCGGTGCGCTTCTGCGGGCCGGAGGAATGGCTGGTCCTGGCCGATAGAGCCGGGACAGAGGTGATCGCGCTGGCGCTTGCCGCCATTCCCGGTGCCTCGGTGGTGGAGCAGGGCGATGGCCGCACGGTGTTTTCGCTGGCGGGACCGGACAGCCGGGCGCTACTGGCCAAATGCACCGCGCTCGATCTTCACCCCGATGCCTTTGCCATCGGGCGCTCGGCCAATGCGCTCGTCTGCCATGTGGGCGGCAATGTGGCGCGGGTGGGGCGCGATCTCTATGAGGTCACCGTGATGCGCTCCTTCGCAGCCTCGTTTTTCACCGAGATCAGCCTTCTGGGGCGTGAGTTTGGCCTCACCGCAGGCTTTGCCGATTGAAAAGACTGGAAATTTTCCATCTGGTCAAAAAATGGTCATTCGAAGGTGGAAAATTGAGTGTTTGACTAGAGAATGGTCACGGGAACAAAAAAAGGCAGAAAATTTGTTTGAATAGACGTTTGCCGCTTCACTTTTGGATTTAAAGCGGTATGGAATCCCCTAATCTGGAGTGTGAAAAGCCGAAATTGAAGAAAAACAAACGGCATTCGCGCCTCCGGTTGCTATGAGCGGAGCCGATCCGGGGTCCTCAAAAGACCTTCTTCGGTGAACGCTTCAAAACAACATAAGAGAAAAGAGATGCGTCGTAAGCCACGCCGCATCCGGGGAAAAATAAATGGATTACTTTATCCAGCAGCTCGTAAACGGGCTGACGCTTGGCTCTATCTATGGTCTCATCGCAATCGGTTACACGATGGTCTACGGCATCATCGGCATGATCAACTTCGCCCATGGCGATATCTTCATGCTCGGTGGCTTCGCGGCCCTCATCGTGTTCCTGCTGCTCACGACGCTGTTTGCGGGTGTGCCGGTTGCCTTGGCGCTGCTTGTCATGCTGATTGTCGCCATGCTGATGACCAGCCTGTGGAACTGGGCGATCGAGCGGGTGGCCTACCGTCCGCTGCGCGGCTCGTTCCGTCTCGCGCCGCTCATCACCGCCATCGGCATGTCCATCGTGCTGTCCAACTTCATTCAGGTCGCCCAGGGGCCGCGCAACAAGCCGATCCCGCCGATGATCACCGAAGTCTATCATTTCGGTGAGGTGACGGTTCAGCTCAAGCAGATCGTCATCATCATCGTCACTGCCGTTCTCTTGACGCTGTTCTGGTACATCGTCAACAAGACGCCGCTCGGCCGCGCCCAGCGCGCCACGGAGCAGGACCGCAAGATGGCCGCCCTTCTCGGCGTCGACGTCGACCGCACGATTTCGATCACCTTCGTCATGGGCGCGGCGCTCGCAGCCGTCGCCGGTACGATGTATCTGATGTATTACGGCGTTGCGGCCTTCAATGACGGCTTCATTCCGGGCGTCAAGGCGTTCACCGCAGCCGTTCTCGGCGGCATCGGTTCGCTTCCGGGTGCCGTTCTCGGCGGCCTGCTGATCGGCCTCATCGAGTCGCTCTGGTCCGCCTATTTCACCATTGCCTACAAGGATGTGGCGACCTTCGGCCTGCTCGCCTTCGTGCTGATCTTCAAGCCGACCGGCATTCTCGGCCGTCCTGAAGTGGAGAAGGTGTAATCATGGCCAACGCAATTTCCGAACCCGGCAAGGCTCCGGCCTCGCTTTTCGGGCAGGCCATCAAGGAGGCGGTGTTTACCGGCCTCCTGACCTTCGGCCTGTTCCTGCTCTATATCGGCTTCAAGACCGATCAGGACATTTCCAATGCCCTGATCATCTATGGCCGTCCCGGTCTGCTCGCCATCTTCGTCGGCATTGCCGCCGTCGGGCGCTTCCTCATGGTGCTGTTCGTCCACCCTTGGGCGAAGGCCCGCAAGGATGCGCGCGCCGAGGTTCCGGTGCATGACATCGAGAAGAGCCCGAGTTTCTTCCACAAGCATTTCCTGAAGATCGCGCTCGTCGCGCTCCTGCTTTATCCGCCGGTGATCGTGTCGCTCTATGGTTTCCAGGGCTCGCTCAAGTTCGTCGACAATTTCGGCATCCAGATCCTCATCTATGTGATGCTGGCCTGGGGTCTGAACATCGTGGTTGGCCTCGCGGGCCTGCTCGACCTCGGCTACGTCGCGTTCTACGCGGTTGGCGCCTATTCCTATGCGCTGCTGTCCAGTCATTTCGGCCTGTCCTTCTGGTTGCTTCTGCCGATTTCCGGCATTCTGGCGGCCTTCTGGGGTATGATCCTCGGCTTCCCGGTCTTGCGTCTGCGCGGCGATTACCTCGCCATCGTGACGCTCGCCTTCGGCGAAATCATCCGTCTCGTCCTCATCAACTGGACGGATGTGACGCAGGGTACGTTCGGCGTCTCCAGCATTCCGAAGGCCACCCTGTTTGGCATTCCCTTCGATGCCTCGCCGGGCGGCTTTGCCAAGATGTTCGGCCTGCCGATGTCGTCGGCCTACTACAAGATCTTCCTCTTCTACCTCATCCTCGCGCTCTGCATGGTCACGGCCTATGTCACCATCCGGCTTCGCCGCATGCCCATCGGTCGCGCCTGGGAAGCGCTGCGTGAAGATGAAATCGCCTGCCGTTCGCTCGGCATCAACACCGTGACCACCAAGCTGACTGCGTTTTCCATCGGTGCGATGTTCGGCGGCTTTGCCGGCTCGTTCTTTGCGGCGCGTCAGGGTTTCGTCTCGCCGGAATCCTTCGTGTTCATGGAATCGGCCGTCATTCTCGCCATCGTCGTTCTCGGCGGCATGGGCTCGCTGACGGGCATCGCGGTGGCCGCCATCGTCATGACGGGCGGTACCGAACTCTTGCGCGAAATGGAGTTCCTGAAGCACATCTTCGGGCCCGATTTCACGCCCGAGCTTTACCGCATGCTGATTTTCGGCCTGGCCATGGTGATCGTCATGATCCTCAAGCCGCGCGGTTTCGTCGGCAGTCGTGAACCCTCTGCCTTCCTCAAGGAGAAGAAGGCCGTTTCCGGCAGCTTTACCAAGGAGGGCCACGGCTGATGGCCTCGGTAGATACGTCAATGACCAGCAAAGATACGATCCTGAAGGTCGAGCATCTGTCGATGCGCTTCGGCGGCCTCATGGCCATCAACGACTTCTCGTTCGAGGCGAAACGGGGTGAAATCACCGCGCTCATCGGCCCGAACGGCGCCGGCAAGACCACGGTGTTCAACTGCATCACCGGCTTCTACAAGCCGACGATGGGCATGATTTCGCTGCACCAGAAATCCGGCAAGGAATACCTGCTGGAACGGCTGCCCGATTTCATGATCACCCGCGAAGCCAAGGTGGCGCGTACCTTCCAGAACATCCGGCTCTTTTCGGGCCTCACGGTTCTCGAAAACCTGCTCGTCGCCCAGCACAACAAGCTGATGAAGGCCTCCGGCTATACCATTCTCGGCCTGCTCGGTTCTCCGCTCTACAAGCGCGAGGCCAAGAAGGCGATCGAGACGGCGGCCCACTGGCTGGAACGCGCCGATCTGATCGACCGCGCCGACGACCCGGCGGGCGATCTGCCCTACGGCGCCCAGCGGCGTCTGGAAATTGCCCGCGCCATGTGCACGGGTCCGGAACTGCTGTGCCTCGATGAACCGGCGGCGGGTCTCAACCCCAAGGAATCGCTGGCGCTCAACAATCTCCTGCGCTCCATCCGCAACGAAGGCACGTCGCTGCTCCTGATCGAGCACGATATGTCCGTGGTGATGGAAATTTCCGACCACGTTGTCGTTCTGGAATACGGGCAGAAGATTTCCGACGGCACGCCGGACCATGTGAAGAACGACCCGAAGGTCATCGCGGCCTATCTGGGCGTGGATGACGATGAAGTGACCGAGGTGATCGCGGAAGTGGAAAGCCTTGACGGAGGTGCCAAGGCATGAGCGGCGAAACGCTTCTGAAAGTTCAGGGTGTCGAAACCTATTACGGCAACATCCGCGCGCTCGGCGGCGTCGATGTCGAGGTCAAGAAGGGTGAAATCGTCAGCCTGATCGGCGCCAACGGCGCCGGCAAGTCGACGCTGATGATGACGATCTGCGGTGCGCCGCAGGCCCGTTCCGGCTCGATCATCTTCGATGGTACCGACATCACCCGCATGCCGACGCATCTGATTGCCCGCATGCGCATCGCCCAGTCCCCGGAAGGCCGCCGCATCTTCGGCCGCATGACGGTTCTGGAAAATCTACAGATGGGCGCCGGTCTCGACAACATGAAGTTTTTCAACGAGGACGTGGAACGCATCTTCACGATGTTCCCGCGCCTCAAGGAACGTATCAACCAGCGCGGCGGCACGCTTTCGGGCGGTGAGCAGCAGATGCTGTCCATCGGTCGTGCGCTGATGGCGCGTCCGAAGCTTCTGCTGCTCGATGAACCGTCGCTCGGTCTTGCGCCGCTCATCGTCAAGGGCATCTTCGAGGCGATCAAGAAGCTCAACCAGGAAGAGGGGCTGACCGTCTTCCTCGTGGAGCAGAACGCCTTTGCGGCGCTGAAGCTTTCCGATCGCGCCTATGTGATGGTCAACGGCAAGGTGACGATGAGCGGTTCCGGCCGCGAGTTGCTCGCCAACCCGGAAGTGCGCGCTGCCTATCTCGAAGGCGGTCATCACTGAGAAATGTCGGCATCCGGCGCGGCGCGTTGCCGCAGCCGGGGATCGGTCTTCCCATTTTTGGAGTGTCCGGCGGCAGGCTCAACGAGTGCCGTCTTCCTCCAGGAGGTTGAATATGCAAGGACTTTTATTCGAGACGGACGAAGGCGTGAAACTGGTGCTGCGCGTGCTCGTCATGCTTCTCTGCTTCTGGACGGCCTGGCGCTCGGGCCGGGCGGCGGCTGAAGGCTGGAGCAATTACGGCACGGCGGTCGTTTATACGCTGCTGCTCGGGTTTGCGGCCCGCTTCCTGCACTTTTCGCTGTTTCAGGGGCCTTTCATCAGCCCTGTGAATTATGTGCTCGACACAGCCGTTCTGCTGGTGTTCGCTACCGCAGGCTTCCGCGTGCGGCGCACGCAGCAAATGGTCTCCAACTACTATTGGCTTTACGAGAAATCCTCACCGTTTTCTTGGAAAACAAAGCAAAGCTAAGCATTGACAAGCGCACCTTGGATTTTCCAGACTGGCGCACCGAAATAACCGCGGCGGGGAACGCTGACGGGGAACCAATATCCACAGCAGCCTTGGCGGGTGCTGCTGGGGACAGAATCAACCCGAACCCGCCTCTATTGGGAGTATTGGCATGAAGAAGTCTCTTCTTTCCGCAGTCGCGCTGACGGCTATGGTCGCTTTCAGCGGCAGCGCCTGGGCTGACATCCTCGTCGGCGTCGGCGGTCCGCTTACGGGCCCGAACGCCGCATTCGGCGCTCAGCTCCAGAAGGGTGCAGAACAGGCCGCTGCCGACATCAACGCTGCTGGCGGTATCAACGGCGAAAAGATCAAGATCGTTCTCGGCGACGACGTGTCCGACCCGAAGCAGGGCGTCTCTGTTGCCAACAAGTTCGTTGCTGATGGCGTCAAGTACGTGATCGGTCACTTCAACTCGGGCGTTTCCATCCCGACCTCGGAAATCTATGCCGAAAACGGCATTCTCCAGATTTCCCCGGCATCCACCAACCCGAAGTACACCGAGCGCGGCCTGTGGAACACGTTCCGTACCTGCGGTCGTGACGACCAGCAGGGCGCTGTCGCCGGCAAGTACATTTCCGAACACTACAAGGGCGCCAAGGTTGCCGTGATCCACGACAAGACCCCCTATGGTCAGGGCCTTGCCGACGAAACCAAGAAGGCTCTGAACGCTGCTGGCGTCACGGAAGTCGTCTATGAAGGCATCACGCCCGGTGAAAAGGATTACTCCGCTCTCATCGCCAAGCTGAAGCAGGCCGGCACCACGCTGATCTACTTCGGCGGTCTGCACCAGGAAGCCGGTCTGATCATCCGTCAGGCTGCCGACCAGGGCCTGAAGGCTCCGCTCTTCTCGGGTGACGGTATCGTTTCGAACGAACTCGCTTCCATCGCCGGTGACGCTGTTGCCGGTACGCTGAACACGTTCGCTCCGGACCCGCGCGAAAACCCGGCTTCGAAGGAACTCGTCGAAAAGTTCCGTAAGGCCGGCTTCGAACCGGAAGCCTACACGCTCTACGCCTATGCCGGTCTTCAGGTCATTGCCGAAGCCGCCAAGGCTGCTGGCACCAACGACAGCGAAAAGGTTGCCGAAGCCATCAAGGCCAAGGGTCCCTTCAAGACCGCTCTCGGCGACCTCGGCTTCGACGCCAAGGGCGACATCACCCGTCCGGACTATATCGTTTACGAATGGTCCAAGGGTGCCGACGGCAAGTACTCCTACTTCCCGAAGAAGTAATCTCGTCCGTCAGGATGAAAGGGAAAGCCCGGCATTCGCCGGGCTTTTTCCGTTTTGGGGTTTTGGAAAGTCGAGGTTTAGCCTTCGTGCAGCACCTGTGCGGCACGCACTGCCGCCGATGCCCGGTTTTCAACGCCGAGCTTCACGTAGATCTGTTCCAGATGCTTGTTCACCGTGCGCGCCGAAAGGCCAAGGATTTCGCCGATATCGCGGTTGGCCTTGCCGCGGGCAATCCATACAAGAACCTCCGATTCGCGCACCGTCAGGCCGAAGGCGCGGCGGAGTGCTTCGTCCTCGCTGCGGCGGCTTGAAGCCGTCAGGCGAAACAGGAATTCATCCGGGCCAATGCCGCCGAGAAAGGCAAGTTGCAGGCTCGCTTCGCCGTCCGTCGTCACGGAGAAGGGGGCATCCTGCTGGAAGCCGGGGCGCGCGCGCTCCTTCATCCACACCGCGATCGCGGCGAGCACCTGGTCGAGGCCGTTTTCCCGGCCTGCGGCGGTATCGGCAAGGCGGGCAGCCTGCGGTGTCGACCATTGCAGTGTGCCATCGCCCTTCACGGCCAGAAGATGACGCCCGGCGGCATCAAGCGCCACGCGGGCGCTCTGGGCGGAACGGGCATTGGCAAGATGAACGCGGATGCGGGCGCGCAACTCGTCGATATTGATCGGCTTGGTCAGGTAATCGACGCCGCCGGATTCGAGCGCGTGGACAATGTGGCCGGTTTCCGTCAGGCCGGTCATGAACACGACGGGGGTCTGGGCGGCGGCAGGATTGGCCTTCAGGCGGCGGCAGGTTTCGAACCCGTCCATGCCGGGCATCATGGCGTCGAGCAGGATGAGGTCGGGCGTGATACGTTCGACAATACCGAGCGCGCCCTGGCCGGAGGTGGAAATCAGCACGGAATAGCCGGCCTGTTCCAGCGCCTCGGTGAGGAAGCCGAGCGCTTCGGGACTGTCATCCACCAGAAGCACGATGTCGCGCCGATAGGCTCCTTCAGGCATCGTCCGCTTTCCTTTGTTCATCGAACCGCGTCAGGAACGCGGCATATCCGTTGAGGTCGAAGGCCTGCACATAGGGCTCCAGCGCCTCGGCGAAGGGGCGGTTCTCGGGCAGGGTGGCGAGTTCCGCCAGCTTGGCGCGAATGCCGCGAATGTAGCCGATCTCGCCGAGCCGCCGCAATTCCTCGATATGGCTCTGGCCGGGGCTTTTGAGTTCGGCAACGACGGGCGTGGGTGCTGCCGGTTCATCGCCCTGATAGGTCCATTCAAGGCCGAGTGTCAGGGCCAGCTTGTCGCACAGCTGCCGCAGGTCCACAGGCTTGGCGATGGTGCCGTTATGGCCACCCTGATCGCCGCCGACATAGGAGCCATCGCCGATATTGGCCGAGAGCATGAGGATCGGCGCCGTCTGGCCGGCATCGCGCAGGCGCGAAACGAGTTGCCAGCCGTTCATGCCCGGCATGGAAATGTCGATGAGGAAGATGTCTGGCTTTACGCCTTCGATGAGCGTCAGGCAGGCCTCGCCGGAGCCGGCCGTCAGCACCACGAAATCGAGCGGCGAAAGCACGGCGTGCATGAGGTCGCGGTGGTCCTCATTATCGTCCACCACCACCACGGTGCGGCGCGGGCCGGTATAGCCGGTGATCTTCTTTTCCGCGGGCGGGTTGAGCAGCGGCCGGTCGATGGCGGACAGCATCAGCCGCACCCGGAATGTGGTGCCCTTGCCGTGTTCGCTCACAACAGAGATTTCGCCGCCCAGCGTGTTGGTCAAAAGCTTGGTGATGGTCAGCCCGAGGCCGAGGCCGGGCAGGGGGCGCACGCTTTCGGCCTCGCCGCGCTGGAAGGGTTCGTAGATGCGCGACAGGTCCTTTTCGGCAATGCCGCGCCCGGTGTCGCTCACCGTGAACGTGGCGACCTGATTGCGATAGGCGACGTCGAAGCGCACGGTGCCTTCATCGGTGAACTTGATGGCGTTGGACAGCAGGTTGACAAGGATCTGGCGCAGACGCTTTTCATCGGCACGCACATAGCGCGGCATCATGCGGGCGCGCTCGTGTTCGAAACTCAGGCCCTTGGCGAGCGCCTGCGGGCGGACCATATCAATGATCTGGTCGAGAAAGTCCTGAATATTGATTTCGTTGGCGTTCACCTGAAGGCGCCCGGCCTCGATCTTTGAAATATCGAGCAGCCCGTCGATGAGGCCGGAGAGGTGATCGGCGGAGCGGCGGATGACGCGGATGGCCGACTGGCGCGGTTGCGGGATCGTTTCGTCGCGTTCGAGGATCTGGGCATAGCCCAGCACGGCGTTGAGCGGTGTGCGCAATTCGTGGCTGAGGCCGACGACATAGCGGCTCTTGGCGCGGTTGGCGGCTTCGGCCACTTCCTTGGCCTGCTGAAGCGCGGCATCGGTCTTCTTGTGGGCGGAAATTTCCTTCAGCAGCAGGCTGTTCTGGCGGAAGCTTTCCTCCTCCGCCACCACCTGCGCATCGTGCGCCAGCACATAGAACCAGCAGACCACACCGGCGATGACCGAGAAGACGAAGAAGACGATAAGGCTGGTGCGGTTCACCACCTCCGCCGTCTCGGGAGAAGCGGCTCCCACCTGATGGGCGATGAGGGCCAAAATGGCGCCGATGGCAGTGATAGAAGCGCAGGCGGAGAGCACATAGCGGCCCAGCCGCGAACTCATCCACGCGACGGCCTTTTCGGACAGGAACGTGCGCGCGACGCTACCGGCCTGCGCGTTCAGCCGTGCTTTCGGCTTGCACATATCGTGGCAGCGGCTGTCGAGCGAACAGCAGAGCGAACAGATGGGCGCGGAATAGGCCGGGCACCAGGCCATGTCTTCCGGCTCGAACGGATGCTGGCAGATGGAGCAGGTGATGCTGCTCATCGTCTTCCATTGCCGGCGCGGTTTGCGGGCGAGGTAATATTTGCCATCCGTCGCCCAGGCGATGGCGGGCGAGATGATAAGCGCAGCCATCAGAGCGATATAGGGCGCGAGCGAGGCGGCAATGGCGCCGAACAGGCCGAAATGGGCGAAGAGCGCGATGCTGGCCGAGAGGATCAGCGTGCCGGTGCCGACCGGGTTGATGTCATAGAGATGGGCGCGCTTGAACTCGATGCCGGGCGGGGCAAGGCCGAGCGGCTTGTTGATGAAGAGATCGGCGGAAATGGTGCAAAGCCAGGCAGTGGCGATGATCGAGAAAATGCCGAGCGTTTCTTCCAGCAGCCGGTAGATGCCGAGTTCCATGAGAAGCAGCGCAATCGCCACGTTGAACACCAGCCACACCACGCGGCCGGGGTGCGAATGGGTGAGGCGGGAGAAGAAGTTCGACCAGGCAAGCGACCCGGCATAGGCATTCATCACGTTGATCTTCAACTGCGACACGACGACGAAGGCGGCCATCAGCAGCAGCGCGGCGCTTTCGTTCGGGATCATGTAGCCGAAGGCGGCGAGATACATATGCGAGGGGTCTGCGGCTTCCGATGCGGGCACGCCGGTTGAAAGCGTCAGCACCACGAGGAAGGAACCGGCCAGAAGTTTCGGCGCGCCGACGATGACCCAGCCCGGACCGGCCAGGAACACGGCGATGCGGCGGCGCAGACTCGTCTGGCCCTCCGGCGGCAGAAAGCGCAGAAAGTCCACCTGCTCGCCGATCTGTGACATGAGCGCGAGGATGACGGCGGAGGCCGCGCCGAATTCCACCAGCCGGAAGGGCGCGAAGGTGCCGGGTTCGGAGGCCGCGTGATGGATGCCCTGAAAAGCCACCCAGAGGTCGAATTTACCCGAATCCATGAAGGCGATGAAGATGAAGGGCAGGACGTTCAGAATGATCCAGAAGGGCTGGGTCAGGATCTGGAAGCGCGAAATGAGCTGTACGCCATGGGTGACGAGCGGAATGACCACCAGCGCGCTGACGATATAGCCGATCCAGACCGGCAGGCCGAAGGCCAGTTCCAGTGCTCCCGACATGATCGAAGCCTCGATGGCGAAGAGCATGAAGGTGAAGCTGGCATAGATGAGCGAGGTGATGGTGGAGCCGATATAGCCGAAGCTTGCGCCGCGCGTCAGAAGGTCGATATCGACCCCGTGGCGGATGGCATAGCGGCTGATGGGCAGGCCGATGGCGAGCATGGCGATGGATGCGGCGACGATGGCGAAGAAGGCGTTGGTCGTACCGTAGGAGAGCGTGATCGCCCCGCCGATGGCTTCGAGCGCCAGAAAGGAAATGGCGCCGATGGCGGTCTGGGAAATACGGTCGGAGGAAAAGCGCCGTGCGCTCTTGGCGGTGAAGCGGAGCGCGTAGTCCTCCAGCGTCTGGTTCGCCACCCAGCGATTATACTCGCGCCTCACCGGAATGATGCGTTGCCGCGCTGTCATGTCGTTCCTTCCGCTTGTCGGCTTCTTCCTAGCACGGGCGCTGCACTGCGACAAAGGTCGTCCTGCGGGAAACGGCCCATCGGTCTACGTCATATGGCGTAGATGCCGCCGCCCGCTGGAATGCACGGGGTGCATGGGGGAAATACCGATCCGGGCCCAGATTTGTTTTTCCTACCCGGCGGCAGTTCTGATAACGGATGCGTGACTGGAATTTTGATAAGGGGGCTGCAGGTCTCGACAATGCTGGAAATTTTCACGCCTGAAGGGTTTGCTGCCCTTCTTCAGGTCATCGCCATCGACCTCGTTCTGGCCGGTGATAATGCGGTGGTCATCGGTCTTGCCGCAGCCGGCCTGCCGGCGCACCAGCGCACCAAGGCCATTCTCGTCGGCATTCTCGCCGCCACGGTTTTGCGCATCGCCTTTGCCAGCGGCACGGCCTATCTCATGAACATCGTCGGCCTGCACTTCCTCGGCGGCCTGCTGCTCGCCTGGGTTTGCTGGAACATGTGGAAGGAGCTGCGCGCCGCGGCGCATGAGCCCCACAAGACCGGCGAGAGCGACGATGTCGATCTCAATGTCGACAAGACCTTTCTGCAGGCGGCAACGCAGATCGTCGTGGCCGATGTTTCCATGTCGCTCGACAATGTTCTGGCGGTTGCCGGGGCCGCGCGCGAGCATGAAAGCGTTCTCATCATCGGCCTGATCCTCTCCATCGGCCTGATGGGGCTTGCCGCGAACTTGGTTGCCCGCCTGCTGCACAAGCATCGCTGGATCGCCTATGTCGGTCTCGGCGTCATCGCCTACGTCACGGTGAACATGCTCTATACCGGCTTTGTCGAGATATGGCCTTATATCCTCGGTGTTTTTGCCTGAACGGGTGACTATCGTCCGTGGTGAACGAGCCGGGCCATCGCGCCCGGCTTTTTCGTGGGCCATGCGCAAACTGCGCCCATCTTGCCCCCATGCCTACGTCAATTGACGTATGTCGCATTGCGAAAGCCTGCCGGATAGTTGGCGCCAGCAGGGGGGTAAGGAATTGTTAATCCCTCCGTTGCCGTCCAACAAAAATCATCAAGAGGGGTCTCTTCACATGTCTCTGAAGATCAAGCTGAGTGGTGCGCTTCTGGCTGCCGCCATGTCTGCAACGGCACTTTCCGGCGCCTTCGCTGCCGAAGACACGATCAAGATCGGCGTTCTGCACTCGCTTTCCGGCACGATGGCCATTTCCGAAACGACGCTGAAGGATGCTGTCCTGATGCTCGTTGAAGAGCAGAACAAGAAGGGTGGCCTTCTCGGCAAGAAGATCGAAGCCGTCGTCGTCGACCCGGCTTCCGACTGGCCGCTGTTTGCCGAAAAGGCTCGCGACCTGATCGCCAAGGACAAGGTTTCGGCCGTGTTCGGTTGCTGGACCTCTTCCTCGCGCAAGTCCGTTCTGCCGGTCTTCGAAGAGCTGAACTCCATCCTGTTCTATCCCGTTCAGTATGAAGGCGAAGAGTCCTCGCGCAACATTTTCTACACCGGTGCCGCTCCGAACCAGCAGGCCATTCCGGCTGTTGACTACCTGCTTGAGGAAGAAGGCGTGAAGCGCTTCGTTCTCGAAGGCACGGACTATGTCTACCCGCGCACGACCAACAAGATTCTGGAAGCCTACCTGATTTCCAAGGGTATTCCGAAGGAAGACATCCTCATCAACTACACGCCGTTCGGCTTCTCGGACTGGCAGACGGAAGTTGCCAAGATCAAGGAATTCGGTTCGGCCGGCAAGAAGGCCGCCGTGGTTTCCACCGTCAACGGCGACGCCAACGTTCCCTTCTACAAGGAACTCGGCAACCAGGGCATCAAGGCCACCGATATTCCGGTCGTCGCCTTCTCCGTCGGTGAAGAAGAACTGGCCGGCCTCGACACCAAGCCGCTCGTCGGTCACCTTGCAGCCTGGAACTACTTCCAGTCCGTCGAAGCCGATGCCAATGCCGAGTTCATCAAGACCTGGCATGCCTACACCAAGAACGACAAGCGCGTGACCAACGACCCGATGGAAGCCACCTATATCGGCTTCAACGCCTGGGTTAAGGCTGTCGAGGCTGCCGGCACCACCGATACTGACAAGGTTCTCGACTCGATCATCGGCGTTGCCGTTCCGAACCTTTCCGGCGGTTATTCCACGATCATGCCGAACCACCACATCACCAAGCCGGTGCTGATCGGCGAAATCCAGGAAGACGGCCAGTTCTCGATCGTCAAGGAAACCGCTTCGGTCGTTGGCGACGAATGGTCGGACTTCCTGCCGGACAGCAAGGATCTGATCTCGGATTGGCGCAAGCCGATGTCCTGCGGCAACTTCAACGTTGCTTCCGGCAAGTGCGGCGGCAAGGGCAAGTAATATCGCAGGGGCGGGCCTTGCGGCCCGCTCCGCTTCCGCCTGACGGCGGCATGACTTGCAGGGCCGAGGCGGGGTGAAGAGCATTGTGCTGTCTAACTTCATCCCGCCTCTGGCGTTTTATCGCTTGCATCCGTTCCGGATCCATTCGCTGCACGGGCGCTTTGCGCCCGCATCCTCGGGATCACGCCATGACCACGTTCAGACACGCAGCGGCGGCTTTCGCCTTCCTTCTTTCCCTTCTGTTTTCGGGCCTTGCCGCGGCGCAATCCGACCCGGCAGCCCTTTTCGACCAACTCGGGAAGGCCAATTTCGCCGAGACCGAAAAGATCATTGCGGAACTCGGCAAAACCGGCGACGTGAAGCTCGTTCGCGCTTTCGAAGCCTTCAGCGCTGGCGATCTTTACCTGCGCAAGGAAGACGGCAGGGTTTTCATTGCCCGCGGAACCGGTGCCACGCTCCAGCTCTTCAGTCCGGCCACGGGTGAAGCGGCAGGCGAAGCGGCCAAGGGTGCGCTGACCAAGCTCAAGGTCAACAACACGGTGCGCCGCGCCATCAATAATGCGCTGGGCGGGTTGACGCTGATGTCGCCGGACAAGGCGACCCGGCTTTCCGCCGCGCAGGCCGTGCTGAAATCACCCTCCGCCGACAATCTCGCGCTGCTTGAAACGGCGCTCGAGAAGGAAGCGGATTCGAGCGTTCGCAAGGTGATGGAAGAAGCAAAGGCGGTTTCGCTTCTGTCGTCCGACCGGCCGGTGGAAGAAAAGAAGCTGGCCATCGATACGATCAAGAAGATCGGCGGTCGCGATGCCATCGGCATCCTGCGCTCTGCCGAGGCGAGCGTCGATGCGAGCCTCAAGCTCGATATCGACAAGGCCATCGCCGGGATCGAGGACACGCTGAAGCTTTGGGATGGCGCGCAGAACGTCTGGTACGGTCTGTCGCTCGGTTCCGTCCTGTTGCTGGCGGCCATCGGTCTTGCCATCACCTTTGGCGTGATGGGCGTCATCAACATGGCGCATGGCGAGATGGTCATGATCGGCGCCTATTCCACTTTCATCGTTCAGGAGATCATTCGCGAGAACGCGCCGGGCCTGTTCGACTGGTCGCTGGCGATTGCGCTGCCGGTTGCCTTCATCGTCACCGGTGCCGTCGGTCTGGTGCTGGAACGCAGCGTCATCCGCTTCCTCTATGGCCGGCCGCTCGAAACGCTGCTCGCCACCTGGGGTGTGTCGCTGGTGCTCCAGCAGGCGGTGCGCTCGCTGTTCGGCCCCACCAATCGCGAGGTTGGCAACCCGTCCTGGATGTCCGGCTCGTTCCAGCTTGGCGGTCTCGCCATCACCTGGAACCGTCTGTGGATCATCGTATTCTCGATCGTCGTGTTCCTGACGCTGCTGACCCTTTTGAAACGCTCGGCCTTCGGCCTGCAGATGCGCGCCGTCACCCAGAACCGCCGCATGGCCTCGTCCATGGGCATTCGTACCCCCTGGGTCGACGCCTTCACCTTCGCGCTCGGTTCGGGCATTGCCGGTCTTGCCGGTGTGGCGCTCAGCCAGATCGATAACGTGTCGCCCAACCTCGGTCAGTCCTACATCATCGACAGTTTCATGGTCGTGGTGTTCGGCGGCGTGGGCAATCTTTGGGGAACGCTGGTGGGGGCGCTGTCGCTTGGCATCGTCAACAAGTTCCTCGAGCCTTATGTCGGGGCCGTGCTGGGCAAGATCCTCGTGCTCGTTCTCATCATCCTGTTCATCCAGAAGCGTCCCCGCGGGCTGTTTGCCCTCAAGGGCCGGGCGGTGGAATAATGATCACACAATTCCTTCTCAGGGGCTTCGACCGGAAAATTGTCGCCGTCCTTTTCGTCATCCTCGCCATCGGCGTTCTGGTTCCGGCCTCCAACCTTCTGCTTGCTCCGGAAAATCCGCTGCATGTGCCGACCTATGCCATGTCGTTGTTCGGCAAGTATCTGTGTTATGCGCTGCTGGCATTGGCGCTCGATCTGGTCTGGGGCTATTGCGGCATTCTCTCGCTCGGCCACGGCGCCTTCTTCGCGCTCGGCGGTTATGCGATGGGCATGTATCTGATGCGTCAGATCGGCTCGCGCGGTGTCTATGGCGATCCCGTGCTGCCTGATTTCATGGTCTTCCTGAACTGGAAGGAACTGCCGTGGTTCTGGCATGGCTTCGACATGTTCTGGTTCGCCATGCTGATGGTCGTCGTTGTGCCCGGCCTGCTTGCCTTCGTGTTCGGCTGGTTCGCCTTCCGCTCCCGCGTCAACGGCGTCTATCTGTCGATCATCACCCAGGCCATGACCTATGCGCTGCTGCTCGCCTTCTTCCGCAACGATATGGGCTTTGGCGGTAATAACGGCCTGACCGACTTCAAGGATATCCTCGGCTTCTCCATTCAGGCCGATGGCACGCGCGCTGCCCTGTTCGCTGCGACTGCTCTGTTCCTTGCGCTCTGCCTTGCCATTGCCTCGGGCATCGTCTCCTCCAAGTTCGGCAAGGTGCTGGTGGGTGTTCGCGATGCCGAAAGCCGCGTGCGCTTCCTCGGCTATAGGGTCGAGCATATCAAGCTCTTCACCTTTGTCGTTTCGGCCATGATGGCGGGCATTGCCGGTGCTCTGTTCGTACCGCAGGTCGGCATCATCAATCCCGGTGAATTCGGACCCGGCAACTCCATCGAAGTCGTCATCTGGACGGCGGTGGGCGGTCGCGGCACGCTGATCGGTCCGATCATCGGCGCCGTGCTGGTCAACTTCGGCAAGAGCGTTTTCACCGGCGCTTTCCCGGAAATCTGGCTCTTTGCGCTGGGCGGCCTGTTCATCGCCGTCACGTTGTTCCTGCCGCGCGGCATTGTCGGCACCATCCAGCATCACTGGAAGGCCCGTCAGGAGATGAAGGCGGCCAGGGATGCCGAAGCGGGCATCGACAGCGACCCCAAAATTCAGCCGGCGGAGTAAGGATCATGACGGAAACCAGACCGAGAAGCCTGCTTTACCTCGACAATGTGTGCGTCTCCTTCGATGGCTTCAAGGCGCTGAATTCATTGTCGCTCGTCATCGAACCCGGCGAGTTGCGCGCCATCATCGGCCCGAACGGGGCGGGCAAGACGACGATGATGGACATCATCACCGGCAAGACACGGCCCGATTCCGGCGAGGTCTTTTTCGAGGACAGTGTCGATCTGACCAAGAAGGATGAGGCGGATATTGCCCGCCTCGGCATCGGCCGCAAGTTCCAGAAGCCGACCGTGTTCGAAAGCCATACCGTGTGGGACAATCTGGAACTGGCGCTCAACCGCAAGCGCGGCGTCTTTTCCACCCTGTTCTATACGCTGACCGAAGCGGACAAGGCCCGTATCGAGGAAATCCTCGCCACCGTGCGTCTCGGTCACCGCAGCCATGAGCTGGCGGGCAGCCTTTCCCACGGCCAGAAGCAATGGCTGGAGATCGGCATGCTGCTCGCGCAGGAGCCGAAGCTTCTGCTGGTCGATGAACCGGTGGCCGGCATGACGGACGCCGAAACGGTGGAAACGGCGATCCTTCTCAAGGAAATCGCCAAGACCCGTTCGGTGGTCGTCGTCGAACACGACATGGGCTTCATCCGCGATCTCGGTGTCAAGGTTACCTGCCTTGCCGAGGGATCGGTGCTTGCCGAAGGCTCCATCGATTACGTGAGCAACGATCCCAAGGTGATCGAAAACTATCTGGGAAGGTGAAGCCAATGCTGACGGTCGATAACATCAATCTTCATTACGGTGCGGCGCAGGCGTTGCGCGGGGTTTCCATCAAGGCGGAAGCGGGCAAGATCACCTGCGTTCTCGGGCGCAACGGGGTGGGCAAGAGTTCGCTTCTGCGCGCCGTCACCGGCCAGCATGCGGTGTCAGCCGGCACCATCACCTTCGGCGAGACCACGCTGAACGGCCTGCCGCCCTTCGCCCGTGCCCGCAAGGGCATCGGCTATGTGCCGCAGGGGCGGGAAATCTTCCCGCTTTTGACCGTGCAGGAAAATCTCGAGACCGGCTATGCGCCGCTGGCCCGCAAGGACCGCTCCATTCCCGACGATATTTTCAGCCTGTTCCCCGTGTTGCGCTCCATGCTGGCGCGGCGCGGCGGCGACCTGTCCGGCGGGCAGCAGCAGCAACTGGCCATCGGTCGTGCCATGGTCACACGTCCCTCGATCCTTGTGCTGGACGAGCCGACCGAAGGCATCCAGCCCTCGATCATCAAGGACATTGGCCGTGCCATCCGCTATCTGCGGGACAGCACCGGCATGGCGATCCTCCTAGTCGAACAATATCTCGACTTCTGTCGCGAACTGGCCGATTACGTCTACATCATGGACCGCGGCGAGATCGTGCATGAGGGCCTTGCCGAGACGCTTGACACACAGGAAGCGCGCCGCCATCTGACCGTGTGATCGTAAGGAATGCCGTTTCTGCACAATTAATGAGCATGGCGGGCGGGTCTTTTCGAAAAATCGGGGACAAGTCTTGCCGGCTCTCGGAAAAAAGGCCCTTTGTCCATTCGGTCAAAAAACGGCATGGGAATTGCTTTGCAGCCTTTGCGGATCAAGCGGGCGAGCGGCGCCCCTTTCCGTGGGTGCGGCAGCAGGCAGACGAGGTGCTGGGTGACGAACGCGGCGGATATCAGACCCCAGAGGGCGCGGGGGACGGGTCGTTTGACGGCGCGGTTTTCCGGAGGGCGTGCGCGGGTCAGCGAGCTTTACCAGGAAGGCTGCGGCAAGATCCGTCTGCCGGAAACGTTTACGCAGGAAATGGAGGCCGTGCTCATCAACTCCTCCGGCGGGCTGACCGGTGGTGACCGGCTGGAATGGGAAATTCGGGCCGAGGACGAAACCTTTCTGACGGTCACGACACAGGCCTGCGAGAAAATCTACAAGGCCGCGGAAGGGGCAGCCGAAGTGGCAACGCATATCGTCGCCGGTGAAGGCACGCGCGTTCACTGGCTGCCGCAGGAAACCATCCTGTTCGACAATGCCGCGCTGACCCGCAGACTCGATGTCGATCTGGACGAAACCGCTGAATTTTTAGGGCTGGAAGCCTGTCTTCTCGGGCGCAAGGCCATGGGCGAGGCGATGAACACCGGGCTGTTTCGGGATCGCTGGCGCGTGCGCCGCTCGGGCCGGCTTGTGCATGCGGAGGAGTTGAAGCTCGATGGAGATATCGCCCAGCTCACTTCGCTGGTACCGGTTCTGGGTGGCGAGGTGGCGTTTGCGACATTGCTCTATTGTGCAACGGATGCGGAGGCGTTTCTGCCGAAAGTGCGCGCTATTCTGGGTGATGCCGTGGGTGGGGCCAGCTTCTGGCAGGACAAGCTGGTGGTGCGGTTTGCGGCCGTTGACGGGTTTGCCCTAAGAAAAATTCTTATTCCGATGCTTTCCGTCTTGCGCAAGGGCGCGCCAGTGCCGAAAGTCTGGAATCTGTAGTCCCATGAGAATGGATTTGCCATGAACCTCACCCCCAGAGAAAAAGACAAGCTGCTGATTTCCATGGCAGCCATGGTGGCGCGGCGGCGTCTGGAGCGCGGCGTTAAGCTGAATTACCCGGAAGCCATCGCGCTGATTACCGATTTCGTGGTCGAGGGGGCTCGAGACGGTCGCCCGGTGCCGGAGCTTATGGAGAGCGGCGCGCATGTGGTGACGCGCGACATGGTGATGGAAGGCGTTGCGGAGATGATCCACGACGTTCAGATCGAGGCGACCTTCCCCGATGGCACCAAGCTTGTCACCGTCCATGAACCGATCCGTGATGCGCTCACGATCACAGTCTGAGGAGGGACTTTCATGATCCCGGGTGAAATCATTGCCGCCAGCGGCGAGATCGAACTGAATGCCGGTCTGCCGACGGTGACGCTGGAGGTCTCGAACACGGGCGACCGCCCGGTGCAGGTCGGCAGCCATTACCACTTCGCCGAAACCAATGGCGGCCTGTCGTTTGATCGCGACAAGGCACGCGGCATGCGGCTCGATATTCCCGCCGGCACCGCCGTGCGTTTCGAGCCGGGCCAGACGCGCCAGGTGACGTTGATCCCGCTTTCGGGCAAGCGTGAAGTCTATGGCTTCCGCCAACAGGTGATGGGCAAGCTGTGAAAACATCTCTTCTATTTACGGCGGGCTTCGTTTCGCTCATGGCCGCGCCTGCCTTTGCCCAGCAACCGGAAATCGATTGCGCCAAGGCCGAAGCGCAGATGGAAATGAACTACTGCGCCGACCTTGATTATGCCGAGGCCGACAAGGCGCTGAACGCGCAGTGGGCGCTGACGAAGAAGGCGGCAGCCCTTTCCGACAGCTATCGGGAGAAAGCCGAGCGGGCGGGGGAAAAGACGCTGCTGAAATCGCAGCGGTCCTGGATCGAGTATCGCGATGCGACCTGCGAAGTGGCCGGGTATCCCATGCGCGGCGGTACGGGCGAACCTTATCTCGTTCTCGTTTGTCTGAAGAAAGTGACGGATACGCGGACGAAGGAACTCAAGGACCTCGCCGACGCGTTGCGCCTTCGCTAATTTGACTTTCTGACGGTTGCCGGGCGTCAAAGCCCGGCTCTCTCACACGATTTGCAAGTCCCGGGAGCCAAGCCCATGCCCTACAAGATGTCACGCGCCGCCTATGCCTCGATGTTCGGTCCGACCGTCGGTGACAAGGTGCGCCTTGCCGATACCGAACTCTTCATCGAGGTTGAGAAGGACTACACCAGCTATGGCGAAGAGGTGAAGTTCGGCGGCGGCAAGGTCATTCGCGACGGTATGGGCCAGAGCCAGGTGACGCGGGCCGATGGCGCCGTCGATACCGTCATCACCAATGCCGTGATCGTCGATTATACCGGTGTCTACAAGGCCGATATCGGCCTGAAGAACGGCCGTATTCACGCGATCGGCAAGGCCGGAAACCCGGATACGCAGCCGGGCGTGAACATCATTGTCGGTCCGGGCACGGAAGCGATTGCAGGTGAGGGCAAGATCGTCACCGCCGGCGGCATGGACAGCCACATTCACTTCATCTGCCCGCAGCAGATCGAAGAAGCGCTGATGAGCGGCCTGACCTGCATGCTGGGTGGCGGCACCGGCCCGGCCCACGGCACGCTGGCCACCACCTGCACGCCCGGCCCCTGGCATCTGGCCCGCATGATCGAGGCGGCGGATGCGTTTCCGATGAACCTTGCCTTTGCCGGCAAGGGCAATGCCTCGCTGCCCGGCGCGCTGGAGGAAATGGTTCTCGGCGGCGCGACTTCGTTGAAGCTGCATGAGGACTGGGGCACGACCCCCGGCGCCATCGACTGCTGCCTGTCGGTGGCCGATGAATATGACGTGCAGGTGATGATCCACACGGACACGCTGAACGAAAGCGGCTTCGTGGAAGATACGATCGGCGCGCTCAAGGGCCGCACCATCCACGCCTTCCACACCGAAGGGGCCGGCGGCGGTCACGCGCCGGATATCATCAAGATCTGCGGCCAGAAGAACGTCATCCCGTCCTCGACCAATCCGACGCGGCCCTATACGGTCAACACGCTGGCCGAGCATCTCGACATGCTGATGGTCTGCCATCACCTGTCGCCGTCGATCCCGGAAGACATTGCCTTTGCCGAAAGCCGCATCCGCAAGGAAACCATTGCGGCGGAGGACATTCTCCACGATATCGGCGCGTTCTCGATCATCTCCTCCGACAGTCAGGCGATGGGTCGTGTCGGCGAAGTCGCCATCCGCACCTGGCAGACGGCGGACAAGATGAAGCGCCAGCGGGGGCGTCTGGCGCAGGAAACCGGCGACAACGACAATTTCCGCGTGCGCCGCTATATCGCGAAATACACGATCAACCCGGCAATTGCCCACGGTGTCAGCCATGAGATCGGCTCCATCGAGCTTGGCAAGCGCGCCGATCTGGTGATCTGGAACCCGGCCTTCTTCGGTGTGAAGCCGGATATGGTGCTGATCGGCGGCATGATCGCGGCTGCTCCGATGGGCGATCCGAATGCCTCCATTCCGACGCCGCAGCCGGTGCATTATCGCCCGATGTTCGGTGCCTATGGCAAGGCGCTGACCAATTCTTCCGTCACCTTCGTTTCACAGGCTTCGCTCGATGCAGGACTGGCGGCGCGTCTCGGCGTGGCCAAGAACCTTGTGGCGGTGAAGAACACGCGCGGCGGCATTTCCAAGGCATCGATGAAGCTCAACGATCTGACGCCGCATATCGAGGTCGATCCGGAAACCTATGAGGTCCGTGCAGATGGCGAATTGCTGACCTGCGAACCGGCCACCGTTCTGCCCATGGCGCAGCGTTATTTTCTGTTCTAAGAAGAGGAAAGGCCGAAGGGTTTCATCCTTCGGCCGCCTGTTTCAACGTATTAGACGGGAAAACCATGCAGCACGTCCATTCCTACATCCCCGCCGGCCAGCCCTCCGATCCGGCGGCGGCCAAGGTCGAGCTTCCTCACGATCTGCGCCATCTGCGCCGCAAGCTGCTGCATCTCGATAATGGCGAGATGGTCATGCTGGATCTCAAGGAAGCCGTGCTGTTTGCCGATGGCGACAAGCTGAGGCTGGAGAACGGTGATCTGGTCGAGATCGTTGCGGCCAAGGAAAAGCTGTTCGAAATCACCGGGCGCGACCGCCTGCATCTCACCGAACTGGCTTGGCATCTCGGCAACCGCCACCTGCCGGCCCAGATCGATGAAGCGCGTATTCTCATCCAGCGCGATCACGTCATCCGCTCCATGCTGGAAGGGCTCGGCGCGACGGTGACGCCGGTCGAAGCCGCTTTCCAGCCGGTGCGCGGCGCTTACCACGCTCATGGCGGCCATGACCACCATGGTCACGACCATCATGACCACCACGATCACGGCCATGCGCATGATCACGCCCACGACCACAAGCATGAGCACCATGAGCATGGGGCGGACTGCGGCTGTGGCGGACATCACCATGGCCACGACCACGGGCACAAGCACGGCTGAGCCGCGCGATGAGTGATATGCAAGCAGGCGCGGCGCTGCTGCGTCTTCTGACCTGGCTTTCGCCCGCCTTTCCGGTCGGGGCCTTTGCCTATTCCGGCGGGCTGGAACGCGCCGTGCATGATGGCTGGGTGAAGGACGCCACCGGTCTCGAAGGCTGGATCGTCGCGACCTTGTCCCACGGGGCGGGCTGGAACGATGCGGTGTTCTTAGCGGAAGCCTGGCGGAAATGTGCGAATGCCGAGGGTTTGAAAGCGGCTGCGGAACTTGCCGAGGCGCTGGCTGGTTCGCGCGAGCGGCACCAGGAAACCATGGCGCTTGGGTCCGCCTTTCTGGCTGCTGCTGCCGAATGGCCGTGTCCCGTGTTCGAGGTTGGCGCGGCCTATCCGGTCGCCGTCGGCGCCGTCGCGGGGCTGAACGGTGTGGCGCTCGATGCTGGCCTTGCTGCCTATCTGCACGCGGCGGCCTCGCAGCTCGTTTCGGCGGGCCTCAGGCTTGGGGTTGCCGGGCAGAAGCAGGGAGTCGCCATCCTGTCACGGCTTGAGGCAACGCTGCTCGGTCTTGCCGCGCGGGCTGAAGTATCCACGCTCGACGATCTCGGGACAGCGGCTATTCGTGCCGAAATCGCCGTGATGCGGCATGAGGTGCAATATTCGCGGCTATTCCGGTCGTGATCTGAAAGGAAGACAGAAATGGCATCTGGCAACGGGCCCCTCAGGGTCGGGATCGGCGGGCCGGTGGGCTCGGGCAAGACGGCGCTGACGGAAAAGCTTTGCAAAGCCATGCGGGATCACTGGTCGGTCGCGGTCGTCACCAACGATATCTACACCACCGAGGATGCCGAGGCGCTGGTGCGGATGCAGGCGCTGACCTCCGACCGCATCGTTGGCGTCGAGACCGGTGGTTGCCCGCATACGGCGATCCGCGAGGATGCGACGATCAACCTTCAGGCCATCGCCAATCTCAACCAGCGCATTCCCGATCTCGATGTGATCTTCATCGAATCCGGTGGCGATAACCTCGCCGCGACCTTCTCGCCGGATCTGGCCGATATCACGCTCTATGTGATTTCCGTCTGTCAGGGCGAGGAAATTCCCCGCAAGGGCGGGCCGGGCATAACCCGCTCCGATTTGCTGGTCATCAACAAGAAGGACCTCGCGCCTTATGTCGGTGTCGATCTCGCCGTCATGGATCGCGATGCCAGCAAGCAGCGCGGTCAAATGCCCTTCGTCTTCACCGACCTGAAGCAGGGCGATGGCGTGGCGGAGATTGTCGATTTCCTCAAGGTGAATGGCGGGCTTTGAGATGACCGAGGCGCGCCGTTTCGGTCCCTATGGGATAACGACCCTCATCGATGGCGTTTACCGGGCGCCGATCGAGCATCTGGCCCATGCCACCAATGCGACCGTGCGGGATGCGGCGGTTGCCGCATGGAGCGGGTCGACCGTCGACATGGATGTCAACTTCTTCGCGCTCTCCGGTCCGGATGGCATCACGCTGGTCGATGCCGGAACCGGACCGTTCTGGGGGCCGCAACTCGGTCTCGGGCGGGCGGCGCTGGCGGCGGCGGGCATAGAGCCCGGCGATGTGCGCCGGGTGCTGATTACCCATCTTCACGGCGACCATGCGCTGGGCCTCTTCGGTGAGGATGGACGTTTTTTTCCCGAAGCGGAGATTTTCGCGCCCGCGCCCGATCTTGCCTATTTCAGCAATACTGCGCTGAAGGAAACGGTTCCGACCTATCGGCGCGGTGGTTTCGATATTACCGCCCGGCTTGTGGCCACCTATGGCGATCATGTGAAGCCTGTTGGCGAAGGTCCGGTTCTGCCGGGGATCGAGGCGATTGCCATGCCGGGTCACACACCCGGCCATTTCGGTTATCTCATAGGCGAAGGGGCGGAGCGCCTCGTGCTGTGGGGCGATCTCGTCCACGCGCCGGCGTTCCAGCTTGACGACCCTGATTTCTGTTTCGTCTACGATAGCGATCCGGTGCAGGGTGCAGCAAGCCGCCGCACCATTTTCGAGCGGGCGCATCGCGAAGGCTGGGTCGCCTCCGGTGGCCATGTGACTGGTTTCGTGCGGGTTGAAAAGACGGGTGAGGGCTGGCGCTTCGTCGCGGCCTGACACTGATAGGCAAAAGTAAAGCCGGGACGTACATCGCGCCCCGGCCTTGTTTCCTCCCGCTAAACGTCGTCAGATCTGCTTGAGCGCGCTCACGTCGCTGATCTGGATCACGCGACCACGAACCGTGACGCCGGCACGGCGCAGCGATGAAAAGGCGCGCGAGAGAGCCTCCGGCGCAAGGCCGAGTTTGCCGGCCAGAAGGCTTTTCTGGAAGGGCAGGCGGATCGATGCCGAGGCGCAATCCTGCGTCGTGCACTGGTCGAGCAGGTAGTGGGCCACACGTTGCGGCGCAGTCTGCAACCGGTCATTGGCGACGCAATCCATCGTACTCATCAGGTGGGTCGAGAGGCACTGGATGACGGCCTTGGCCACATCATGCTCCTGCTCGGCCATATCGCGCACCTTCTGCAATTCGAAGCGCGCAATGGTGATGGGTTCGGCAGCCTGCGCATTGTAGCGATAGGTGTCGCCCTTGTAGAGCAGACATTCCGCAAAAGTATCACCCGGACCGCAGATGCGGATATCGGCTTCGCGCCCGTCCTTGTTCAGGCGGTAGAGACGGACATAGCCGCTCAGCACGCAATAGAACTGTTCGGCGAATTCACCTTCCCGAAACAGGATATCGCGGGCTTCGTAGCCGCTGACCGTCACGATCTCCAGCATCCGGTTCAGCGCGTGGCTGCCCAGATTGGCAAGAAACGGTGTCTTGATCAGGATATTCTTGTCCCGTGTATTCAGCTTGAGGCTCTTGTTCACTGTTTTCATAGCTCCCCGACCACGCGCATCCGGCCCAGCAAGCATCCCGCTGGCGGGACGTCGCGCACTGCAAGCCAGTTCTGAAGCGTTACGATCCGGCGTTTCGGACGCCATCCTCCATGGTCAGCCAGAGCCGGAAAACGCAGGAACCCCCGTTCCCCGTGTACCCGTGCGCTGTGGAACGGCTTTCGCGAAACGGCCCATCTGGCCCGGATCTGAAAGGTTCCGCCTTACACCATGAGGGCCAATCGACCGCCTCACTTTCGGCAGTTCCGAACATACGCAAGCCTTGCGGCAACGCATTTGATTTCGATCAATGGTTTTTGGGAAAAACGCCGCTTTCGCAGGCCGGTCAGGCAAAACGGATGCGGGCGCCCGGAGGCGCCCGCGGGATTCCGCTATTCGGCGGCGTGGGTCGCCGGCGGCAATTGCAGCTTGCGCGGTGTCATATCCGTGGCTTCGACGCGGGCCGCAAGCGTTTCCAGCCGTTCGCTGGTTTCCCGTGCCAGCGCCGTCAACTGTTCCTTGGAAAGCGCTTCGTCCGCAGGCTCCGTTGGCCCGATGACGCGGGAGAAGATGCGGCCCAGCAGGCGCGAAAGATCGTCCATGATGAGGAAGAAGGAGGGGACGACGACGAGGCTCAGCACCGTGGAGACGATGATGCCGCCGATCACCGCGATGGCCATGGGTGCGCGGAAGGCTCCGCCTTCGCCGATGCCGAGCGCCGAGGGCAGCATGCCAGCCGACATGGCGATCGAGGTCATGACGATGGGCCGCGCACGCTTGCGTCCGGCTTCCACCAGCGCCGTGCGATGTTCCATGCCGCCCCGGATCATCTCGATGGCGAAATCGACCAGCAGAATGGCGTTCTTGGTGACGATGCCCATCAGCATGAGAATGCCGATCAGCACCGGCATGGAGAGCGCCGATTGCGTAATGATGAGCGCCGCCGCCACGCCGCCAATGGCGAGTGGCAGCGAGAACAGAATGGTGAAGGGCTGGATGATGTCCTTGAACAGCAGAATGAGCACCATCAGCACCAGCAGCAGGCCCATAAGCATGGCATTGCCGAAGCTCTGCTGCATTTCGGCCTGGATCTTGGCATCGCCGCTTTCGGCAATGCGCACGCCCTCCGGCAGGCCGGCCTTTTCCACCACCGCCCTGAAGGCCGCCGTCGCGCTGTCCAGCGCCACGCCCTGCGGCAGGTCGGAGCCGATGGCGACCACGCGGGCGCGGGCATTGCGCTTGATGGAGCTGACGCCTTCCGAATAATCGATATCGGCCACCGAAGACAACGGCACTGTCGCGCCGGTGGCTGTGGCGATCTTCAGTGCGCGGATGGCGGCGAGATCACGGCGCAGATCGAGCGATGCCTGAACCCGGATCGGGATGAGACGACCGTCCAGCGCGATCTTGGCGAGCGCGGTATCGGTGTCGCCGATGGTCGCGACACGCACGGTCTGGGCGATCTGGCTCGGTGTGATGCCAAGGCGGGCGGCCTCGTCCTTGCGCGGGCGGATCTGGAGTTCGGGACGGGGCAAGGCACCTTCGGCGCTGACATTGGCCAGCAACGGCTCGGCACGCAGTTTGGCTTCGAGAATGCCGACGGCGGCGTTCAGCGTGTCATTGTCCTTGCCGAGGAAGTTGAACGAAATGTCGCGTTCGCCGCGGTCATTGAGCTTGAGAACGCGCACGTCCGGCAGATCGCGGACGCGGGCGAAGACTTCTTTTTCGATATCCCATTGCGGGCGGGTGCGCCCATGGTCTTCCACTTTGGGTAGCCAGGGGCCGATCAGCGGCAGGCCGCCAAGGCCTTTGTTGACCAGCGACTTTACCAGCGAATGGTCGATCTTGCCGAGGTTCAGGGTAACCGATGCACGGCGTAGCTCGAGATCGCCTTTCGGCGAGGCCCCGCCGAGAATGAAGACATTGTCCACGCCGTCGATATCATGCAGGCGCTTGTAGAGTTCATCGGTGGCGCGGCCCGTTTCTTCGAGCGTCGCGTTCGGCGGCAGTTCCACGGAAAGCACCACGCGGCCATTGTCTTCCGGCGGCATGAAGCTGCCCGGCACCTGCATGAGGAAATAGACCGAGCCGATGAGGAAGACAATGGCGCCGAGCAGCGTCGAATAGCGCCAGCGTGTGGTTGTGCGGATCAGGCGCGTATAGGCCGACATGATCGCGCCGTCATTGTCCTCGTGGTCTTCCATAGCATCTTCGGCGCGCATCAGATAGGCGGCCATCAGCGGCGTGATGAGGCGCGCCACCATGAGTGAGAAGAACACGGAGAAGGCGACGGTGAGGCCGAACTGGATGAAATACTGGCCGGGAATGCCCGGCATGAAGGACACCGGCACGAAGACGGCGATGATCGTGAACGAGGTGGCGATCACGGCCAGCCCGATTTCGTCGGCGGCATCGAGCGCGGCGCGATAGGGCGTCTTGCCCATCTTGATGTGGCGGGCGATGTTCTCGATCTCGACGATGGCGTCATCCACGAGAATGCCGGTGGCCAGCGTCAACGCCAGGAAGCTCACGAGATTGAGCGAAAAGCCCATCATCTCCATGATCCACAGCGTCGGAATGGCCGAAAGCGGCAGCGCCACGGCGGCAATCAGCGTTGCCCGCCAATTGTGCAGGAACAGGAACACCACGATGACGGCCAGCAGCGCGCCTTCCATCAGCGTGTGGAGCGCGGCCTCGTAATTGCCGTAGGTGAAGTAGACCGCGTCATCCACTTTCTCGATGGAGACGTCCTTGTTCTCGGCCTTCAGCGTTTCGAGAATACCCGTCACCGTTTCGGCAACGGTGACCTCACTGGCGCCCTTCGAGCGGAATACCGCGAAGGTTACCACCGGTTGGCCGTTGAAGCGCGCGAAGGACTTTTGTTCCTCGTAGGTGTCGGTGATCGCGCCGAGTTCGGCGAGCTTCACGAAGCGGCCGTTACCGATCGATATCGTGGTGTCGGCGAGGTCCGCGACGTTGCGGGCGTCGCCCAGCGTGCGGATCGTTTGTTCCGCGCCGGCCACCTGACCACGGCCTGACCCCAGGTCGGCATTGACGCCACGAAGCTGAGCATTCACATCCGCTGCCGAAATGCCGTAGGCGTTCAGCTTGTCGGGGTTCAGCGACACGCGGATTTCGCGGTCGGCGCCGCCGTAGCGGTCGATGCGGCCGATGCCTGGCTTGCCCTGCAAGGCCCGCTTCACCGTGTCGTCCACGAACCACGACAGTTCCTCCAGCGTCATGTTGGGCGCGGAGACGGCGTAGCTGAGGATCGCCTGACCCTCGACATCGATCTTGGAAACGATCGGTTCGTCTACAGAGGCGGGCAGGGTGGAGCGGATGCGGTCGATGGCGTCCTTCACATCCTGAAGCGCCGTATCGGTCTTCGTTTCCATGCGGAAGACGATGGCCGTCTGCGATTGCCCATCGGTGACGGTGGACTGGATTTCATCGACGCCGGTGAGCGAGGCCACGGCGTCCTCGATTTCCTTCGTCACCTGCATTTCCAGCTCGGCGGGCGACGCACCGCTCTGGGTCACCACCACCGAGACGATGGGGACGTCGATGTTCGGGAAGCGGGTGATCGGCAGGCTGTAGAAGGACTTCACGCCGACATACATCAGCATGAAGAACAGAAGCAGCGGCGCGACCGGATTGCGGATCGACCAAGCGGAAAAGTTCATATCCGTCGCTCCGTCAATCGGTTGCGGTGGTTGCTGTCTGCTTCACGGGGGCGATATGGTCGCCATCGCGCACGAAGGCGCCGGCTTTCGCAACGACCTCCGCACCATCGTCGAGACCCTTCGTGACCTGAATGAAACTGCCGTCCTGAATGCCGGTCTCGACTTTCACCTGATGCACGATACCGTCTTTCACAAGACGCACCGTCACGCCATCCTTCGAGGTGGTGATGGCGGAAAGCGGCAGGGAAAGGCCATTGGCTTCGGCCAGAACGATTTCGGCACTGGCATACATGCCGGTGCGGGCCTTGTCGTCGTCATCGATGGCGATGTGGACGGAGCCGAGACGCGTGGTGGCATCGACGGTGGGGGACACGAGGCGCACCTGTCCGGTAAGCGCTTCGCTGGTGCCGGCCACGCGGATAAGCGCCTTGAGGCCGGGCCTGACCCTGAGAATGTCGCTTTCCGTCACATCGGCGACCAGTTCGATCTGCCCGTCGCGGATGACGGTGAACATCGGCTGGCTGCTGGAGGAGGCGATGGCGCCCACCTTGGCGGTGCGGGCGGCGACGAGGCCGGAGGCCGGTGTCTTGACGCTGGTCCGGGCAAGCTTGAGGTCGATGTCCGAGATCTGGGCATCGATGACCTCGAGCTCGGCCTCGGCGACGAGAATGGATTGTTCGGCAGCCCGAAGTCTCGCCTTCGCGCCGGTGGCGGCGGTTTCGGCCTGTTCGAGCTGCGATGTGGAGACCGTGCCCTTGGCGCTAAGCGTGGTGGCGCGGGCGCGCTGGCGCTCGGCTTCTTCGGCACTGGCGCGGGTATCGATGAGCTGGGCGCGGATCTGGGCAAGGCTTGCCTCCGCCTTGGCGCGAGTCGCGGCAAGCTGGCTCTTCTGAAGCAGCAGGCTGTCATCGGAGAGAACGGCCAGCACATCGCCTTCCTTCACGCGGTCGCCGATATCGGCGTTCAGTGTGCGGGTCTGGAGACCGTCCACCTGCGGTTGGATATAGATTTCCTCGACGGGTTTGACCGAACCGGTCGCGACAATGCGATCCGTGAGGAGCCGCGGCGTCGCTTGCGTGACGACGATGGCCGGCAGTGCCTGGGGTGCGGCGGCAGGTGTTTCCTCGGCCTGTGCGGCAAAGGCAACAAGCGGCAGAACCGCAAGGGCGGCGAAGGGCGTCGAACGTCTCACGATCATCACTGTTTCCGTCAGTCTTTGCCATGCGGCGGGCCTGACCCTGATACGTGGGTATGACCGGGCCGGATCGCCATAGGCAACGGCCACACGCGGCTATTTTTGCGTTGCGGCGAGATTACAGATTTTTTCGCACTCCGCCAGACGCCTTTATGTACCAGAATATTGTAAAGGCCGGATGAGCGAAAGCGCTTCGGTTGCCGCTTTCGAACGAAAAACGCGCGGCCCTCGCGAGCCGCGCGTTCTGCTTTCCGGTATCGGAAACGCGATTACTTCAGCGCTTCATTGGTGATGTCGAGCGTGTAGGCGCCTTCCGGGGCCTTGGTGATGACCGGGTCAGAGCCGCCGCCGAGCAGCGTCTTGACGGTGCGCTCGTAGTCGGCAACGTCGAGTGCGCCCTTGGAGCCGGCGGTCAGCTTGGCCACTTCGCCCATCATGCGCTTCTGGTGCTTTTCGGTCTGCGCGCCGGAGGCGTCGTTGTCGAGAACGATGCCGGCAGCGTCATCCGGATGCTCTTCGGCCCACTTCCAGCCCTTCATGGAAGCGCGAACGAACTTGACCATCTTGGCCTTGAATGCCGGGTCCTTGAGCTTGTCTTCCAGAACGTAGAGGCCGTCTTCCAGCGTTGCCACGCCTTCCTTCTCATACTGGAAGGTCACGAGATCGTCGGCCTTGATGCCGGCGTCGATGACCTGCCAGTATTCGTTATAGGTCATGGTGGAAATGCAGGCCGCCTGCTTCTGCAGCAGCGGATCGACGTTGAAGCCCTGCTTCAGAACCGTCACGCCATCGGCGCCGCCGGTCGTCGGGATCTTCAGGTGGGCCATCCACGACAGGAACGGATATTCGTTGCCGAAGAACCAGACGCCGAGCGTCTTGCCCTTGAAGTCTTCCGGCTTCTTGATGCCGGTTTCCTTGAGACAGGTCAGCATCATGCCGGAGGCCTTGAAGGGCTGGGCGATGTTGACGAGGGGGGTGCCCTTTTCACGAACGGCGAGCGCGGACGGCATCCAGTCGATCACCACGTCCGCACCGCCGCCGGCAATGACCTGGGCCGGGGCGATATCCGGGCCGCCCGGCTTGATATCGACGTCGAGGCCTTCTTCCTTGTAGAAGCCCTTGTCCTTGGCGACGTAATAGCCGGCGAACTGGGCCTGCGTGACCCACTTGAGCTGGAGCGTCACCTTGTCGGCGGCTTCGGCCTTGGCTGCCATCATCGGCAGGGCCGTCGCCATCATCATCAGCGCGATCATTTTCTTCATAAGCTGTTTCCCTCTCTTTATTTGCTTCATCGCTTGTTTTGATGCATTTCCGGACGCAAAACCGCTTCACACTTTTGCTGGAAATGCTTCAGGTTTACGTCCGTCCACCGCGGACGGACGGGTGCCAGAAGGTGACGGCCTTTTCGATGAGCGCCACCAGTCCGTAGAAGGCCGAGCCGGCGAGCGCGGCAACCGCGATCTCGGCCCAGACCATATCGGCATTCGAGCGTCCCACTTCGGTAGAAATGCGGAAACCCATGCCGACAATCGGGGTGCCGAAGAATTCGGCGACGATGGCGCCGATCAGCGCCAGCGTGGAATTGATCTTCAACGCATTGAAGATGAAGGGCATGGCGGCGGGAAGCCTGAGCTTCACCAGCGTCTGCCCCCAGCCCGCTGCGTAGGTTCGCATCAGATCCTTCTCCATGTGGCTGGCGGAGGCAAGGCCCTGCACCGTATTCACCAGCATGGGAAAGAAGGTCATGATGACGACCACGGCCACCTTGGACGGCCAGTCGAAACCAAACCACATGACCATGATGGGGGCGACGCCGACGACCGGCAGCGCCGAAACGAAATTGCCGATGGGCAGCAGGCCTTTCTGAAGGAAGGGCGAGCGGTCGATGAGCAGGGCGACGAGGAAGCCCAGCCCGCACCCCAGCACATAGCCGGTGATCACCGATTTCAGGAAGGTTTGCTGGAAATCCGCCCAGAGCGTGGGCACGGAACCGATGAGCCGGGACCAGATGGCAGACGGTGCGGGCAGCAGGATCGAAGGAATACCGAAGCCCTTCACGGCACTTTCCCACAGCACCAGCAGCGTGGCACCGAAGAGAAGCGGCACGATGAAATTCGTAGCCCTGCGCAGCGTGTGGTTTTCCACGTTTGCCCTGACGAGAACCTCGTTCGTGGTCCAGGCGGCGGCCCAGAAGGCCAGACCGAAAAGAAGCCAGCCGTTCATGGGCGCTCTCCCATCCGTTTCAGCACGGCCCTGTGTGCAAGGCCGACGATCGACACCAGAAGGGCCGCGACCAGCGCCGCCATGAACAGAGCGGCCCAGATCTGGATCGTCTGGCCGTAATAGGAGCCGGAGAGCAGGCGTGCGCCCAGCCCGGCGACGGCTCCCGTGGGCAACTCGCCGACAATGGCACCAACCAGCGCAATGGCCACCGCCACCTTCAGCGAGGTGAAGAGATAGGGCAGCGCCGCCTGCCAGCGCAGCTTCCAGAAAAGCTGGGCGGGCGTGGCGCTGTAGGTGCGCATCAGGTCGAGCAGCAGCCGGTCGGGGCTTCTCAGCCCTTTCACCATGCCGACAACGACCGGGAAGAAAGAGAGGTAGGCTGAAATCAGCGCCTTGGGCAATAGGCCCGATATGCCGATGGCGTTCAGCACGACGATAATCATCGGCGCAACCGCGAGGATCGGGATCGTCTGGCTGGCGATCACCCAGGGCATGAGCGACTTGTCCATGGCTCGGTTATGGACGATGCCGACCGCCAGAAGAATGCCGAGCACCGCGCCGATGCCAAAGCCCGCGAGCGTCGCCGAAATGGTGATCCAGGCGTGATAGACAAGGCTGCGCTTGGAGGTGACCGGCAAGGTAACGGTGGTCTTCCACAGTTCCGTGACGATCTGGTGCGGCGCGGGCAGAACCGGACGCTCCTGCTCGAAGGTCTGGGGCAGGATCTCTGCGAAAGTGATGGATGTGCCGGCGCGGGCGGCCTGATCGCGCACGAAGGGTGCATTCAGCCAGACAACGCACAGATACCAGATGGCGAGGATCGCCAGAAGCACGCTCAGGATCGGCAGCAGCCGGTCATGCAGGAAGGAGGGCTGCTTCATAGGGCGGCCTCCACCGGGAGATGGGGGCGCTCACTGGTCATAGCTGTGCCCCGCCTTCAGGCCCTCGCGGACGCGGTGGGCGATTTCGAGGAATTCGGGGGTTTCGCGGATTTCCAGCGGGCGTTCGCGCGGCAGCGTGCTTTCGATGATGTCGGTAACACGACCGGGGCGGGGGCTCATGACCACGATTTTGGTGGAGAGATAGACGGCTTCCGGAATCGAGTGGGTAACGAAACAGATGGTCTTGTTGGTGCGATCCCAGAGCTTCAGAAGCTGTTCGTTCAGGTGATCGCGAACGATTTCGTCGAGTGCGCCGAAGGGTTCGTCCATCAGGAGCAGATCGGCATCGAAGGCAAGGGCGCGGGCAATCGAGGCGCGCTGCTGCATGCCGCCCGAAAGCTGCCAGGGATATTTCTTGCCGAAGCCGTTGAGGTTGACGAGTTCGAGCGTGCGCTCGATGCGCTCCTTCTGCTGGTCTCTGGTAAAGCCCATGATTTCCAGCGGAAGCGCGATATTGTCTTCGATGGTGCGCCAGGGCAAAAGCGCGGCCGCCTGAAAGACATAGCCATAGGCACGGTCCTTGCGGGCGTTTTCCGGTGTTGTGCCGTTCACCTCTATGGTGCCGGAGGTGTGGCGCTCCAGATCGGCGATCACGCGCAGGAAGGTGGTCTTGCCACAGCCCGACGGGCCGATGAAGGAGACGAAATCCCCCTTGCCGACATCGAGGTTCACGTTCGACAGCGCGTGCACCGGACCGTCATTGGTCTCGAAGGTCAGGCCCAGATTGCGGGCGCGCACGACGGCGAAATTCTCACTCATTCTTGTTTCATCCCAGTCGATTATCCGCAAACACCCGTCGGGCGAGCGGCAGGATATGGGTTTCGGTCAGCCTTGCAAGAGGCGCGTCTGGCTCACCTTCCAGTGAAAACCAGCGGGCCTCGGCGATCTCGGCGCAGGCTTTGGCCCTCACCGGGAGGCGGCTGGTGAAGACATGTGCCTTTACCAACATATTCGGTTCGTTGGCGGCGTCCTCGGTAAACATCCCCGCATAGGTGAAGTCTGCCGCACTTACCTCCAGCGCCAGTTCTTCCTGCAATTCGCGGATCAGTGCTTCACGCGGGGTTTCGCCCGCATCGATCTTGCCGCCCGGCTGCATGAAAGCCTCGAAACCGCGTTTGCGGACGAGGAGCGTATTGCCGTCGCGGTCTATGAAGGCCGCGGCGGCAATGGTGATGATGCGCGACGCTTTCGCCGTCATTACACGCCCGAGGCCGGAATGCCGGTACGCTCCACCTTGCGGGGGGCAACGATTTCCTTCCAACTCGACAGGGCCTTGTTGACCGCGCCATTCGGCGGGCGGGCCACGAACTGGCCGTGGCCTTCCTTCGTCTTGACGGTCGATTCCTCGACCGCGACATAGCCACGCGTCAGCGTGAAACGCGGCAGGCCCTTCACTTCCTTGCCCTCGAATACATTGTATTCGACCGGCGACTGCTGGTTCTTGGCCGAGATCGTCTTGGTCCGTTCCGGGTCCCAGACCACGATATCGGCATCCGCACCCACCATGATCGCACCCTTCTTCGGGTACATATTGAGGATCTTGGCGATGTTGGTGGAGGTAACAGCGACGAATTCGTTCGGCGTCAGGCGGCCAGTGTTGACGCCATGCGTCCACAGGAGCGGCAGGCGGTCTTCAAGGCCACCGGTGCCGTTCGGGATCTTGCGGAAATCGCCGACGCCGTACCGCTTCTGCGCCACCGTGAAGGAGCAATGGTCGGTGGCGACGCAGGAGAGCGAACCCGCCTGGAGGCCGGCCCACAGGCTGTCCTGATGCTGCTTGTTGCGGAAGGGCGGCGACATGACACGGGCGGCGGCATGGTCCCAGTCGGGATTGGCATATTCGCTTTCGTCGAGCAGCAGGTGCTGGATCAACGGTTCGCCATAGACGCGCATGCCCTTCTGGCGGGCGCGGCGAATGGCTTCATGGCTCTGCTCGCAGGATGTGTGGACGATGTAGACGGGACAGCCGGCCATGTCGGCAATGGTGATGGCGCGGTTGGTGGCCTCGCCTTCCACCTCCGGCGGGCGGGAATAGGCGTGGGCCTCCGGGCCGTTATTGCCGGCGGACATCAGTTTTTCCTGCATGGAAGCGACGATATCGCCGTTTTCGGCATGCACGAAGGGAATGGCGCCCAGCTCGGCGCAGCGCGAGAAGGAGGCGAACATCTCGTCGTCGTTCACCATCAGCGCGCCCTTGTAGGCCATGAAGTGCTTGAACGAGTTGATGCCCCTTTCCAGCGCGACGGTGGCCATTTCTTCGAACACCTGCTTGTCCCACCAGGTCACGGCCATGTGGAACGAGTAGTCGGAATTGGCGCGGGTCGCCTTGTTGTCCCAGCGCTTCAGCGCATCGAGCAGCGACTGGCCGGGATCAGGCAGACAGAAATCGACCACCATGGTGGTGCCGCCGACAAGGCCAGCGCGGGTGCCGCTTTCGAAATCATCCGCCGAATAGGTGCCCATGAAGGGCATTTCGAGGTGGACGTGGGGATCGATGCCGCCGGGCATGACATAACAGCCCGCCGCGTCGAGGGTTTCGTCGCCCTTCAGATCCGGACCGATCTCGACGATCTTGCCGCCCTCGATCTTCACGTCCGCCTTGTAGGTGAGGTCGGCGGTAACGACGGTGCCGCCCTTGATGACTGTGCTCATGATTGCCGTTCCCTTATTATATTTCAGAATTCACTGTCGCATTTTCGGTACGTAGTGATTTATTTCTAGTCGTTTCGTTGCTCTGGCGATCTCTTCAGGCAAGAATAAATCACGCCATCTCATGTCTTCGACAACCAACGCCTCAACGGTGAGGTCAAGCCTGTTGGCCAGCATTAAAGCTGTATAGCCTGCGGACTGGCTTTCTGCGTTGATGAGCGTTTTGGCTGTCGCGAGTCCGCCTTTGTCATTGAGCATGCTCAGGAAAATTGTGGCGTTATATTTCGCCTCCGATTTGGCGCGGCGATAGATGTCGAACATCGCTGCCTCGAATTTTTGTTCCAGCGGCGACATCGCTTTCACTCCACGATCTCCGCCGTTTCCACGACGGCATGGAACAGCACGTCGCAGCCGGCGGAGGCCCATTCCTTGGAAATCTCTTCCGCCTCATTATGCGAAAGGCCGTCCACACAGGGGCACATGATCATGGTGGTCGGGGCCACTTTCGCGGTCCAGCAGGCGTCGTGACCAGCGCCGGAAATGATGTTCATGTGGCTGTAGCCGAGTTTTTCGGCGGCCGAGCGCACGCGGCCGACGAGAACCGGATCGAAGGTCACGGGGTCGAAATGGCCGACTGCCTCGACCGAGCAGCCAACGCCGAGCGCCTCGCAGATCGTGGCGGCTTCCGCCTCGATTTTCGCACGCATGCGGTCCAGTTTTTCCTGGCTCGGGGTGCGGATGTCGACGGTAAAGGTGACGGTGCCGGGCAGCACGTTGCGGGAATTGGGTGAGAAGAATACCTGGCCGACGCCGCCCACGGCGCCTGGCTGTTCGCCCATGGATACCGCCTGCACCATTTCGAAGATGCGGCTCATGGCAAGGCCGGCATTGACGCGCATGTTCATCGGCGTGGAGCCTGTATGGGCTTCCTTGCCGGTCAGCGTGAATTCCAGCCACCACAGGCCCTGACAGTGGGTGACGACGCCGATCTGCCTGTCTTCGGCCTCAAGGATCGGGCCCTGCTCGATGTGATATTCGAAATAGGCGTGCATCTTGCGCGCGCCAACCTCTTCCTCGCCCAGCCAGCCGATGCGCTTCAGTTCGTCGCCATAGGTCTTGCCCTCGGGGTCCTTGCGGGCATAGGCGTAATCCAGCGAGTGAACCCCGGCGAAAACGCCGGAGGCGAGCATGGCCGGGGCAAAGCGCGCGCCTTCCTCATTGGCCCAGTTCGTGACGACAATCGGATGTTTCGTCTGAATGCCGAGGTCGTTCATGGTGCGCACGACTTCAAGGGCGGCCAGCACACCGAGCACACCGTCATATTTGCCGCCGGTCGGCTGGGTGTCGAGGTGACTGCCGATATAGACGGGCAGCGCATCCGGATCGGTGCCGGGGCGGGTGGCGAACATGGTGCCCATCTTGTCGACGCCCATGGTCATGCCGGCAGCATCGCACCAGCTCTTGAACAGCGCGCGGCCTTCCGCGTCGGCATCGGTCAGGGTCTGGCGGTTGTTGCCACCGGCAATGCCGGGGCCGACCTTTGCCATGTCCATCAGTGAATCCCACAGGCGATCGCCATTCACGCGCAGATTTTCGCCCGGTGCGGCCAAGTTCGCAGCCATTGTCTTCGTTCCCTCTTTCTCGTTCCGGTCTTGTCGGTTGCGAAAGGAAAAACGGCAGCTCAAAAAGGGTGGCTTGCCAACGTTTCGCCTTTGGCGGATAATTTGACCGGTTGGTAAACATTACTCTTTCCGCTTTCGCACTCAAGACGGAAAACAACAAAATTCCCGCCAAAATGCCGGGCGAATGCACAAAAAAGCGGCGTTGTTGACTTCGTGCGCAAACTTGCCTGATAAAGTTGATTTAGAACAGGAATCACGAGACGAAATGGACAATCCCAGAGCGGCCCGGACCCAGCGGCGAACCCGCATTCAGGAGGAGAAAGAGGAGCAGATCCTCGACGCCGCGCTGGAGGTGTTTTCGACCAACGGTTTTCGCGGCACCACCATCGACCAGATTGCCGAGGTGGCGGGCATGTCGAAGCCGAACCTGCTCTATTATTTCCGCACCAAGGAAGCGATCCATCGGGTCCTGATTGAACGTGTACTGGATACTTGGCTCGATCCGCTGCGTGCCTTCGATGACAACGGCAATCCGGAAGCCGAGATCCGCTCCTATATCCGCCGCAAGCTGGAAATGGCGCGCGATTTTCCCCGTGAAAGTCGGCTCTTCGCCAATGAGGTGTTGCAGGGTGCACCCTATATTCTCGATGAACTGAAGGGGCCGCTCAAGGATCTGGTGGACGACAAGGCCAAGGTCATTCGCGGCTGGGCCAAGGCAGGCAAGATCGCCAAATGCGATCCCTATCACCTGATCTTCTCGATCTGGGCGACGACCCAGCATTACGCCGATTTCGACGTGCAGGTGCGCGCCGTTCTCGGTGATCGCTATTCTGGCGAGGGCCGTTTTGACGATGCCGCCCGGTTCCTCGAACAGCTTTTCATGCACGGGTTGTTGCCAAACAAGGCGAGCGAGAAGGATTAATCCGGCAAAATCGCCATCACCAGCAGGCCGCAGGCGGTGACGGCGGCGCCGATCATGACCGAGAGGCTGGTCCAGCCATTGCCGAGTGCGGCCTCGAAAATGATGATCGAGGTAGGTGTGAGATAGCCATAGCCGAGCACCTTGGAAGCGGGCAGGCGCATCGAGGCATATTGCAGAAGCTGGAAGGTGCCGGCGGTGGTGACGACGCCGATATAGACGAGGATCGCCCAGAACTTCCAGTCGAGCGCGGTGATGTCGACGGAAAGGAGATCGGGTGCGGCGGCAAGGGCCAGCCAGAAGGCAACGCCGACCGCCAGCCAGAAGCCGAACACCAGCGGATTGTCCTTTCGGTCAAGAAATCGCAAGAGCGGCACATAAAGCGCGTGGCTGACGACACCGATAAAGAAGATCAGTTCACCGCGTCCCACGTCGAAGCCAAGAATGGCGTCGAGATCGCCGTGGAAAATCACCCAGATCGCACCGGCTCCGGCAATCAGCAGGCTGGTGAGTACACCGGCCCGCGTCTTCTGGCCAAGAATGAAGAAGGCGAAGACGGCGGAGACGAGCGGCATCAGCGTGAACACCGCCCCCGTCTGCACGGGGCTGGTGAATTCGAGCGCGATGAACATGGTCAGCATGTAGACCGCCAGAAGCAGACCGAGCCACAGGAAGCGCAACGGCTTTTCCGGCAGGCGGAAGGGCTGGCGGGCAAAACCGAAGGCGATCACGGCCATGGCGGCGATGGTGACGATGTAGCGCATCAGCATCAGCGGTGCGGGGCTGACCTGTTTGGCAATCATGCCGCCAAGGGAAAAGGAGCCGGAAATGAGCGCGGCAAAGAGCAGCATGGCAAGATGCGCCATGATCTTTTCGCGGCCACCGGCATAGGTATTGTGCCGCGCTGGAGCGGCTTCCGTCTGGCTGGGGGGCACGGCGCTACCGAAAACTCGAATGATGCTTTGGCTCTCAATAGCATTCCCGTCAAGCAGCCGAAAGGACGCCTGACGGGCAAACAGTACGGAACGCGGATTTTCGTCCGGGCCCTGTCAGAAGCGGTAGGTGAGACCTGCGCCGACCAGCCAGGGGTCGAGCTTGGCCTTGCCGGTCAGGGCGCCGCCGTTCAGTTCGAAATCCGGGCGCAGATAGAGCTTCTTCACGTCGACGTTCAGACCCCAGTGATCGTTGATCATGTAGTCGGCACCCACCTGAAGGGCGGCGCCGAATGTGTTCTTGACGTTGAGGTCGGTGATCGTGCCGCCGGCCGCCTTTTGGCTGTAGAACATTGTGTAGTTCAGGCCCGCGCCGACATAGGGCTTGAAGGCGCCGAAGTTGGTGAAGTGATACTGCAGCGTCAGCGTCGGCGGCAACAACCAGGTCTTGCCGACATCCACGCCCGCCAAGCTCCCTTCGCCACGAATGTGGGAGCGGGTGGTGCCGAGAATGAGTTCGGCGGCGATGTTGTCGTTGAAGTAATAGGAAATGTCGAGTTCCGGAATGACGCTGTTCGATGAGGAGACATCGGAACCGGCAACGCCGTTCACAGAACCGGAATCCTGCGTCAGCACGCCGAGCGCGCGCAGGCGGATCTGCCAGGGGCTGACGATATCGATCCCGGTCGGCCCGCCCGACGACAGGTCGGCGGCCATGGCAGACCCGGACAGCAGGGCGGCAGCAAGGGCTGCAAGCGGCAATTTCCAATGCAAATTCATCGATCTTCTCTCCTGATGCGCGGCCGCCCGTGTTTTCACGTCCCCGGCGGCCGGGTGCGCGTATCTTGCGGTTGGCGGCGCGGTGCCCATTGATCTGGGTCAACGGCCAGGGGATTGGCATGCTTCTGACCGGCGTGGATTTGGGCAGGCGCAAGCCTGCGACGAAACGCGCAGGCTTCGCGTGGTGTTGGTGCGGTCATTCGTTCAGGAAAAGGCGCTTTTGCCAGCCCCGAATCGGCACTCTGCGCCGTAAAGGGTCTTCACGGGATTGTAATCGGCGCGTCATACAGTCATGACCACTGGAAAAGCGGAGACAGGCGATGACTGATGCGACGGGGTTTGATGGCAGGCAACACCTGGCATTGCTGGATGAGGTGCTGGGCCTCAGGGTTGCGATTGCCGGGCGGTCCGTCTTCGTGCCGGAGGGGCAGGCGCTGACGCCCGGTCTTGCCAATCTCGGCCATTATCTTGCATTGCGCCGCCACGATCTGCGTCCGTTGCAGCGGCGTCTGATGCCGCTTGGCCTTTCGTCGCTCGGGCGGCTCGAAAGCCGCGTCCTGCCGACGCTGGATGCCGTGCTCTTCGCATTGTCCTCGATCACGGGGCGCGTCAGCCCCTATGGCGCGCCGGATGAAAAAGCCTTCTTCGCCGGGGAGGTGCGGCTGGCCGAGGCGACCGACGGTCTGTTCGGTGCGCCTGCCGTCCATCGTCGCGGGCGCATCATGGTGACGCTGCCGGGCGAGGCGGCCAGTGATCCGGCCTTCCTGCTGGACCTTGCCAAGCGTGGCATGGACTGCGCCCGTATCAATTGTGCCCATGATGATGCCGACACCTGGCGCAAGCTGGCGACCCATGTGCGGGCCGCGGGTGTGGAGGCCGGTCGCGACATTCGCGTGCTGATGGATATCGCCGGCCCGAAGATCCGCACCGAAAACGTGCTGGCCGTGCGCAAGGGCAGGCTTGGCGTGGGCGATCTGGTGCGGCTCGTGGCCTCCGGCCCGGCGCGGCCGGATGAGACCGTGCCGTTTTCAGCGTCCGTTTCCCTGCCGGAAATCGTGCTGCACCTCAAGGTCGGCAACCGCGTGCGTTACGATGACGGTCGGCTGGAGGGCGTGGTGGAAAGCGTGGGCGGTGGCGAAGCCGTGATGCGCGTGACCCACACCAAGGCGGGCGGAGCAAAGCTGAAGAGCGAGAAGGGCCTGAACCTGCCCGACACCGAACTCGACCTCTCGCCGCTGACAGGCAAGGACGATGCCGATCTCGCCGCCGTCATCGAATGCGCCGATATGCTCGGCTATTCCTTCGTCAGCCGTCCCGAGGACATCGATCTGCTGGACGAGGCGCTGGAGCGCCACGGGCCGCGGGAGAAGGTGCTGGGGCTCGTTGCCAAGATCGAACAGCCGCGCGCCGTGCATAACCTGCCGGCACTGATTGCCCGTGCCACACGGGGCGGGCGTCCCTTTGGCGTGATGATCGCCCGCGGTGATCTGGCGGCGGAAATCGGCTTTGAGCGCGTTGCCGAAATGCAGGAGGAAATCCTCTGGATTTGCGAGGCGGCGGGTGTGCCGGCCATCTGGGCAACGCAGGTGCTTGAGGATCTGGTGAAGGATGGCCTGCCTTCGCGCGGGGAAATGACGGATGCCGCGATGGCCGCCCGCGCCGAATGCGTGATGCTGAACAAGGGACCGGCCGTGGGCGAGGCGGTTTCCCTGCTCGACAGGCTTCTGGCGCGCATGGACGGGCATATCTTCAAGAAGACCCCGACGCTCAGGGCCCTGGCATCCTGGTAGGCTGCGCCACATCGAACCGTAAACGCGCCGTTAACGCTTGCACCCTATGTTTGCCGTGATTTGTTCGAAATTGCGGGTGCATGATGCGTTTGGCGATTTTGTCCGGTCTGCTGCTGGCGTCTGTCGGCGGCTCCGGAGCCTATTTCATAACGTCGGTGGATAAGGCTCATGAAGTGCCGTTTTCCACCCGCTACACAAGCCTGCTCGCGAAGGAGCCGGAGACGGTCTATCGTCATCTCGATGAGGCCGTGCGGACCTGCGCGCCGCAAACCGTGAAGATTGCCGGTGAACAGCGACGAGGGCTGATCGAAGGCTTTGCCCTCGCTGTGCAGATGAAGTCCGAGGGCCGCAGCATTGGCGGCTTTGACCGGAATATCGAGACGCTGCTCGATGAGAAGACACAGACCTGCATTCTCTCTGAGGCCAAGCGCGGCCTGACGTTGCACATGGCGGTTGCTTCTTCCGCGTGGACCCTGCGGCGATGAAGAAGGGGAGGCGTTGGCCTCCCCTCGTCGTTGTCTTATTCTGCGGCTTCGCGGGCCATCGGGTTGTTGGGGTGCGTCGTCCAGTTGGCGTAGTCGGGGCTGACCGGCTTGCCGGTGCGTTGGTCGAGCGTGCCGGCTTCGAGCGGCACCATGGTGATGCAGTTCTCGACCGGGCAGACATTGACGCAGAGATTGCAGCCGACGCACTCGTCTTCCATCACCTCGAAGTGGCGCACACCGTCGACCATCGCCGTGATCGCCTGATGCGAGGTGTCCTCGCAGGCGATGTGACAGCGGCCACACTTGATGCAGGCATCCTGATCGATGTGGGCCTTGGCGATGTAGTTGAGGTTCAGATACTGCCAGTCCGTAACGTTCGGCACGGCGCGGCCCTGAATGTCGGCGATGGAGCGATGGCCCTTCTCGTCCATCCAGTCGGAAAGGCCGGTGATCATTTCCTGAACCACCTTGAAGCCGTAGGTCATGGCCGCGGTGCAGACCTGCACATTGCCGCAGCCAAGCGCGATGAATTCGGCGGCGTCGCGCCAGGTGGTGATGCCGCCGATGCCGGAAATCGGCAGGCCGTAGGTTTCCGCATCGCGGGCGATTTCGGCCACCATGTTCAACGCGATCGGCTTCACCGCCGGGCCGCAATAGCCGCCATGGGTCCCCTTGCCGCCCACCGTCGGGCTCGGGGCGAAATTGTCGAGATCGACCGAGACGATGGAGTTGATGGTGTTGATGAGTGAAACGGCATCGGTGCCGCCGGCCTTGGCCGCGCGGGCGGGTTTGCGGATATCGGTCACGTTCGGCGTCAGCTTGGTGATGACCGGCATGCGGGTGTACTGCTTGCACCAGCGCACCACCATCTCGATATATTCCGGCACCTGACCGACCGCAGCCCCCATGCCGCGCTCGCTCATGCCGTGGGGACAGCCGAAGTTCAGTTCGATACCGTCGGCGCCGGTTTCTTCCACCAGCGGCAGAATGGCCCGCCAGCTTTCCTCGTTGCAGGGCACCATGATCGAGGCGATGAGCGCCCGGTCCGGCCAGTTCATCTTGACCTGCTTCATCTCCTGAAGGTTGACCTGAAGCGGACGGTCGGTGATGAGTTCGATGTTGTTGAGACCCAGAAGGCGGCGGTCGGCGCCCCAGATCGCGCCGTAGCGCGGGCCGTTGACATTGACCACCGGCGGGCCTTCCTCGCCCAGCGTTTTCCAGACCACGCCGCCCCAGCCCGCCTTGAAGGCGCGCTCGACGTTATAGGCCTTGTCGGTCGGCGGCGCGGAGGCCAGCCAGAAGGGATTGGGCGATTTGATGCCTACGAATTCCGTGCGGAGATCGGCCATGGTTCACTCTCCCTTTCAGGCAATCGCGACGGCGGGCCGGGCCGCAACCGTCAGCGCGCTGTGGATGGATTCAGCGGCGTCGCGACCCTGCGCGACGGAGGTGACGGTAAGGTCTTCACCGGCGGCAACGCAGTCGCCACCCGCCCAGACCTTCGGCAATGAGGTGCGGCCTTCTTCATCAACGACGATGCGGCCTGCCTCCATGCGCAACGTGGCGATGCCATCGGTCGAGAGCTTCTGGCCGATGGCCTTGAGGATCATATCCGCCGCGATGACCCCGGTTTCACCGGTGCCGACGAGGCGGCCGTCACTCAGCGCCGTTCCCTCAAGCTCGATGCCGGCCACCTTGCCGTTTGTGCCGAGAATGGCCTTCGGCTTCAGCCAGTGTCGAATGAAGACGCCTTTCGAGGCTGCGAGTTCCTGCTCGTATTCCGAGGCGTTCATTTCAGCCTTGCCGCGGCGGTAACAGATCGTCACCTCTTCGGCGCCCAGCAGCTTCGACTGTATGGCGGCGTCGATGGCGGTCATGCCGCCGCCGAGAACGACGACACGGCGTCCGACGGCAACCGTCGAAAGATCGTCCGCCTGACGCAGGCCGGCGATGAACTCCACCGCGTCCTCGACACCTTCGAGGCTTTCGCCCTCGATGCCGAGGCCGTTGACGCCGGCAAGGCCGAGGCCGAGGAAGACGGCGTCGTATTTCGACGTCAGGTCGCTCAGCGCGAAATCGGTGCCAAGCTTCTGGCCGGTGCGGATTTCGATGCCGCCGATTTCCAGAATGTAGGCGATTTCGCGGGCGGCAAATTCGTCGGCAGCCTTGTAGGCGGCCAGACCGTATTCGTTGAGGCCGCCGGCTTTTTCGCGGGCATCGAACACCACGACATCATTGCCCTTCACAGCGAGGCGATGGGCGGCGGCGAGACCCGCCGGGCCGGCGCCGACAATGGCGACCGTCTTGCCGGTCGGTTCGGCGCGCTTGTAGAACTGGCGACCGGCATCCATGGCCGTGTCCGTCGCATAGCGTTGCAGGCGGCCGATATCGACCGGACGCTCTTCCGCCGTGTTGCGTACGCAAGCCTGTTCGCACAGTGTTTCGGTGGGACAGACGCGTGCGCACATGCCGCCGAAAATGTTCTGGTCGAAAATGGTCTTGGCCGCGCCCAGCGCATTGCCTGTCGAAATCTGGCGAATGAACATCGGAATGTCGATTGCCGTCGGACAGGCCGTCATGCACGGGGCGTCATGACAGAAGTAGCAGCGGTCGGCTGCAACGAGCGCTTCGTGCTTTTCGAAGCGCGGGTGGAGATCGGAAAAATTTGCGTCGTAAGCAGCCGCATCCAGTCTCCCGGCGGCTACTCCGTTTTGCAGTCGTTCCATCGACGTTCCCTCTTTTATGTGAACAACCTGATGCAAACGGTAGCACGGCGTAAATTTTTATCAATCGGTAAAATTTTTAAAAATGAAGGGACGCGAACGGACTTCGCAAATTGATTCAAGTTTGGAAATAAAAACTATTTCTTTCAATCAATTGGCATCATTTGCCCACGCATCGATTCAAGGCTTTGATAGTCTGTTTCGGTGGAGGCAGACATCATTTTCACGTCCGGATACGGGCCTGAAAATGGTGATTTTAAAATTCAAGTTTATACTTTACTTGAATACTCCACTTTAATATGGTGAGCGACATCCGGCCAAAGCCGCCGGCGGGGCCGGGCCTTTACCCCGGTTTCACCAGACGACACGACGGGATTGAACATGGCGAAGAAAATGAAGGCGAAGGCCGCCAGGGGCGGTGCGCAGCGCGAAACGGTGGCGGCAGGCGATGGCGGTTCGAAGGCCGCACTGGATGTCCGCAGTTTCCTCTATGTCGGCGGCCGCGATTGTCAGGTCGCGCATCTGCGCCAGATCGCGAGCGATTTCGGCGCAGAACTCATCCACCACGATGGCGGGCTGCGCGAGGCGGTGTCGCGGATCGACACGGTCCTGCCTTCGGTGGACTGCGTGTTCTGCCCCATCGACTGCATCAGCCACGATGCCTGCCTTCGGGTGAAAAGTGGCTGCAAGAAGTTCGGCAAAACCTTCATCCCGCTGCGCAACGGCTCAAAGTCGAGCCTTGAGCGGGCGCTCCAGACGATGAACGAGCGGTCGCGCGCGGATGGCTGAGAGGCTTGCGCCGGGCGGTGCCGTCCTCATCGGTTTTCACCGGTTGGTCAGCGTGTCCGACGGCGCTTGTGTTCCGGAGCTTGCCGCTCTTGTGGAAGCTCGCGCCGGGCGTTCGGCGGAGATCATTGCCTTTCCGCTTGTGGGGAAGGCCGTATCCCGCCATCGCGCACTGCTGTTCTGTGAAATCTGCCGTTTTCCGGGGCGCGTCAGGCCTGTGGCTTCGGCAACAGCGCGCTGATGGCGACAATCAGCCAACCGGCGATCTGCATCATGCCGCCGGTTGGCGCGGCCATGGCGAAGACGGGTAGTCCGTAGAAATGGCGAAGCAGCATGTCGGCGGTGAAGAGCAGGGCACCACAGGCGATGACCAAAGCGGCGAGTGGTGCAAACCGCAGCGATGGCCTGACCGCATAGAGCCCGATCAGTGCCGGCGCATTGGCCAGGCACACGGTTGCCGCCGCCGAAAAGCCGCGGGGATCATCGAGATGATTGGCCGCGGCTGCCAGCCCGATGCCTGTTGCGCCGAGAAGACCGGCGAGAAACAGGGTGGTGCGGGCGATGGTATCGCAGGCCTTCATCGTCATTCCTTGTTCTGCATGTGGTGGGCAAGTCGCTCGACGGGTTGCCAGATGATTTCCTGCAGGGTGGGGTGCGGAACCGTTTCCTCCAGTGCCTTGCGGAAGCAGAACAGCCAGGATTCCCGTTCGGCAGGCCCGATCTCCGCCATGAAGTGGCGGCGGCGCAGCATGGGGTGGCCGTATTTCTCCACATAGACCGGCGGGCCACCGAGATAGCCGGTGAGGTAGTCGTAAAGCCGATCATGGGCATTCGTCAGGTCTGGCGGATGAACGGCGAGCGAGGCCGCGCCTTCCGGCAGGGTCGCCATCAACTCGTAGAAGCGGGACGTCAGCGCCCGCACGGTCGCATCGCCGCCAATCGCTTCATAGAGTGTGGTCGTTTCTTCGCTCATGCGCCTAACCGAATAGTGCTTGCCGATGATTCGCTTTTCGCCCCTTTGTCCCCGGCTCGCAAGTCCGCAGCAGGGGTTGCGGCATTTGGGCGCGCGTCTTTAAGAGCCGGACTGCCCGGATGCCTCCAAAGGGGGCGAAATCTGTGGGCTTAATATACATAAAATTTGTTGTAGTTGCGCCAAAGCCATGAGCCGGTATTCTGAAAAGTATAGATAATCGCGAGCATGCCGACTCACGGCGCTTTTCTGGTTGATGCGTATAAGGATGATCTGACGGTGAACGGTGCGGAAAGCGGGTTGCTCGACATTGCCTGCACGCGCATTGCGGAGCTCACTCTGCCTGCCTTCGTGAAGGACAGCCAGTTGCGCTACGTTGCCGTCAACGAAGCCTATGCGCGGTTTGTGGGCCGTCCGGTCTCCGAGTTTCCCGGGCGCGTGTCCGACGACTTTCTCAAGGACGAAGATTGCGGCATGCGCGAGGATCGCGAGCGCCGCACGCTGGTGTTCGGTACGGAAGAAAGTACCTTCGTGACGGAACCCGGCTCGGGCCGGCGTCATGTGCTGGATATCGAACGCTTCATCACCGAAGACGACCGCTTTTATGTGTTCGGCGTGATGGAATGGGGTGCCGCCCTTCGCCAGACCGACGCTGTTGTGGAGGCGGGCCAGCCTGCCACTGCCCCCGTCGAACAGGGGGATGAACTATTTCAGATCAAGGAAGCTCTGGCAGCGCCGCATGGCCTTGAAGGCTTTCCGGATATGCTGCTGGCTGGCCACGCGTTCGATCTCGCGGAAATTGGGATTGCGGTGTTTGATGCCGATGGTCTCCTCATCTACCAGAACGATACGGAGCGGCGGTTTTATGATCCGGTCCTTCAGGACATGGGCCCCGGCCATTCGCTTTATGATATACTCGGGCGCTTCTGGGACCAGCGTGTGTTCGCCGACGGTGAGGCACCCGACGACCGGGATGCGTGGATCAACGCCCGCATTGCCTCTCACGAGAATGACGACCACGAGCATGTGGACCGTCTGCCGGACGGCCGCTATGTCCGGCTGATTTCCCGCCGCCTGGAGAATGGCGGTCTGATGGTGGTCACCAACGACGTGACCGAGGCCAAGCGGCAGGAAGAATTGCTGCGCGAACAGGTGCGGGCGACGGAGATCTACCGATCTGCGCTGGAAGGGTTGCCGGTGGCGGTATTCCTGCGCGATGATATGGGTCGGCTGACCTATGCCAATGCCGCTTACGAGGAAATTCTGGGCGACGACCGCAACAAGTTCCTCGGCAAGAACGAGAAGGACATGTTCCCCGCCGCGTGGGAGCGGTTCCGCAAGGAAAACCGCCATGTCATCGACACCGGCGAGCCCATCGAGAAATCGGAGACGGTCGTGTTCGATGGCGATGGCGCGCTGCCGATTATCACCCGCCTGAACCGGATCGAGGCGCCAGGCGGCGAACCCTTCGTCGTGGGATCGATCACCGATGTCTCGGTGTTGAAGGTGCGCGAGAACGAACTTGTCGAGGCGCGCAGCAACGCCGACAAGCTGCGGGGCGAGATCGAGACGATCCTGCACAGCCTGCCTGTCGGGGTGATGATCCTCGATTCCGATTTTACGATCGATTACGCCAATGAAGCCTTCTATCACGGATGGGTTGGTGCTCGTCCCGATGGGCTGATCGGGCGGCCGTACCGCGATTTCGTTCGGATCAATTTCGAGCAGGGTGCCTATGGGTCACTCGACCAGGATTTCGAAGCCCTTTACGAAGCCCGTGCCCGTAGCTTCACCGATCCTTCGGAGGAGCCTTTTGAAGTGACCGGGCGTGACGGCACGGTATTGATCATCGCCAACATGGCCCTGCCGAATGGCAAGTATCTGCAGACCAATTACGACATTACCGCCGTGCGCAAGCGCGAGCAGGAAGCGCATGAGGCGCAGGCGGCGCTGGAGCGGCTGGGCGCGCTGATGCGCGATGCGACCAGCGTGATGTCGCAGGGGCTTCTCATCCTGCGCGACGGCATTATCGAGCTTTCGAACGACGCCCTGCCGGAGATGATGCACGTTCCCCCGGAAATGCTGGCGCCAGGCCGGGCCTGGCGGGATGTGTTTGGCTATCTGGCCGCCCGCGGCGATTTCGGCACGCGGGAGGAGGCCATGGCGGTGTTCCTCGATTGGGATGAGCGTATCCGCCGCCGCGAATCCATTTCTGCCTCCTTCCATGCGGGCGGCAGGACATGGCTGCGTTTCGAGGTGAACCTCTCCGGCCTCGACCACTGGCTGGCGATCTTCACTGACGTGACCGAGATGAAGCTGCGTGAGGAGGAACTGACCCGCCTGCTGCACCGCGCCGAGGCTGCCGACCGGGCGAAGTCGGAGTTCCTGGCCAATATGAGCCACGAAATCCGCACGCCGATGAACGGTGTTCTGGGCATGGCGGAACTTTTGGCCAAATCCGATCTCGACCCACGCCAGAAGACGTTTACCGATATCATCGTGAAATCGGGCAACGCGCTGCTGACCATCATCAACGACATTCTCGATTTCTCGAAGATCGATGCCGGACAGATGAAGCTGCGCAGTCTGCCCTTCGATCCTGTCGAAGCGATCGAGGATGTGGCGTCGCTTTTGTCTACCTCCGCCACCCAGAAGGATATCGAACTCGTCCTGCGCGGTGCGGAAGGCCATCGTCATGTAGTGATCGGGGATGCAGGGCGCTTCCGTCAGATCGTGACCAATCTCGTCGGCAATGCGGTCAAGTTCACCGAAAAGGGCCATGTCCTCATCGATTTCGGCTTCGAGCCCATTGATGACGGGCGTCAGATGCTGACGCTTCGGATCGTCGATACAGGCATCGGCATTCCCGTGGACAAGATGCAGTCGATCTTCGACAAGTTTTCCCAGGTGGATTCGTCCAACACCCGCCGTCATGAGGGCACCGGTCTCGGCCTGTCGATCACGGCCGGCCTTGTCGATCTTTTCGGCGGTGTGGTGACGGCGCATAGCGAACCGGGCCGGGGTTCGGTCTTCATCGTCGAGCTTCCCTTCCAGGTGGCGGGCGAGCGGCAGGCACCGCGGCCGTTGCCGGCCAATGTGCGCGGCGCGCATGTCCTCATTCTCGATGACAATGAGGTGAACCGGGATATCCTTACCGAACAGCTTTCCGGATGGGGCTTCGATGCCTTCGCCTGCGCCAGCGGCGATGAGGCCTGTGCCATTCTGGAAGCGGCGACGAATGCCGGTATCACAATCGATGCGGTGTTGAGCGACTTTCCGATGAAGGGTGACGAGGCGGTGCGGATGGCCGGGCGCATGCGCGATCATCCGCAATACGCGGCCGTTCCCATCATTTTCCTGACCTCGATGGAATCCGCCGGCAGCGAGAGCCTGTTCGCCTCGCTCAATGTGCGCGCTCATCTCATGAAGCCGCCGCGCGTCGATCTGCTGCGCACGACGGTGATCGAGGTGGTGCGGGCCGCACGGTTGCGTCGCGGGTTGGCCGGGGATGACACTGCGTCCGATCTTTCGCTCGTGCCGGCTTCACCGCCCCACCCGCTACCGCTGCCGGAAGCCATCACCCTGCCGCTGCGCTCGAGCGGGCTCGATATTCTGGTTGCCGAGGATAATGAGGTGAACCAGATCGTGTTCACGCAGATACTGCAGGCGACCGGGCTTTCCTTCCGCATCGTCAACAACGGTCAGGAGGCGGTCGAGGCCTGGCGCACGGATGCACCATCGATCATCCTCATGGATGTTTCCATGCCGGTGATGAACGGGCATCAGGCTACGCGTCTCATCCGGCAGATCGAAGCGGCAGAGGGGACGGGGCTGCCGGTGCCGATCATCGGCGTAACGGCGCATGCGCTGGAGCGCGACCGCGACCTGTGCCTTGAAAGCGGCATGGATGATTATCTCTCCAAGCCCATCAGCCCGGAATTGCTGGAAGCGAAAATCCGGCGCTGGTTCGGCCTCGAAGCCGATGACGGTGCGCGCGCAGAAAATACGTTTTAACCGGCCTTCGTGCCCCGCAGCATTTCCCGTTTGCCGGCAAAGCCCGCCGGGCGTTCAACCGCGAAACCGGCGGCGGCAAGATTGCGCCGCACGAAACCGGCGGCGGCATAGGTTGAGAAGCTGCCGCCCGTGGCCGTGCGTTCGAAGACGAGCCGCATCAGATCCTCAGACCACATATCGGGATTGCGCGAGGGTGCGAAACCGTCGAGGTAGAAGGCGTCGAACGCGCCCGGCCAGTTGACCAGTCCTTCCATCGCCGGGCCGCAGACCACGCTCAACCGCGTCTGCGGATCGAGATCCAGCATAACCGTACCCGTTGGGGCTTCTGGCCACAGCGCCGTGAGGGCCGTGCGCTCGGCATCGATTTCCGTCCAGCGGGACAGCGCCTTGTCGATGGCGGCGCGCGGCATAGGATAAAGTTCGAAGGAGGTGAAGTGCAGGTAGCCTTCGGCAAGCCTTGTCGCCTTCCACTGGCGCCAGGTCTCGCAAAAATTCAGGCCGGTGCCGAAACCGAGTTCGCCGATGCGGAAAGTATCGCCCTTCATCCAGCGCTCCGGCAGGCCGTTGCCAGCGATGAAGACATGGCCGCATTCCAGCCGTCCATCCGCCCGGCAATAAAAATGATCGCCAAAAAGCGGGGAATAGGGCATATCGCCATCGAACCATTCGAGGGCGAGATCGCCTGTTGCGGGTGGGTGATCCGGAAACGGGGTGCTCATGTCTTCTGCCGTTAATCCTGCTTTGCCTGATGGTCAATCCTCTTTGACGGTCGACATTCTCGTGATCGGTGGTGGGGTCATGGGGCTTTGGGCGGCGATCGAGGCGGCGCGGTCGGGCGCGCAGGTACTGGTGGTCGACGCCGGCGCACTCGGGCAGGGAGCAAGCCACGGCCTGGTCGGCGCACTGATGCCGCATATGCCCGACAAATGGAATCAAAAGAAGCAGTTCCAGTTCGACGCTCTGGTTTCACTGGAATCGGAGCTGGCCGCGCTGGAGGCCGAAACCGGGCTTTCCGCCGGCTATCGCCGCTCCGGCCGGCTGGTGCCGCTGCCGAAGCCGCATCTGCGCGACATCGCGCTTCGGCATCAGGCGGATGCGGAAACGGTTTGGCAGGCCGGCGAGCGGCGCTTTCACTGGTATGTGCTGGATACGCCGCCGGTCGAAAACTGGATACGGGCCGATGCCGGCGCGCATGGTTTCGTGTTCGACACGCTGGCGGCGCGTGCCGCTCCGCGCCGGGTGACGGCAGCGTTGATTGCCTGGCTGCGGATGCAGGCGAATGTCCGCATTCTGGAACAGGCGCGGGTCGAGCACCTCGACCCGGTGGGGCTGGCCTTGCTCGGGAATGGGCAAGGCGTGCGTTTCGGTCATGCCATCGTCGCGGCAGGCCATCAGGCTTTCCCGATGCTGGCACCGCTTTGCGGGCCACTTGCCAAACCGCTTGGCCAACCGGTGAAGGGGCAGTCGGCACTGTTGAAGGCTTCGGTCGATCCGGCCTTTCCGGTCATCTTCTTCGGCGGTCTGTACGTCATTCCGCATGAGGACGGCCATGTGGCCATCGGCTCCACCAGCGAGGAGGAGTTCGAAGACCCCTTTACCTGCGACGACCAGATCGATGCACTGGTTGCCAAGGCTGCGTCGATCGTTCCGGCGCTCGAAGGCGCGCCCGTGGTAGAGCGCTGGGCCGGGCTGCGGCCCAAGGCCATCGGGCGCGATCCGATGGTCGGACCGCACCCCGATCACCCGCGAATCATTGCCATGGCCGGGGGCTTCAAAGTGAGTTTTGGACTGGCGCATCTGCTTGCAAAATCAGCACTTGCCGCCGTTAAAGGCAATGTCTTGCCGGTGCCGGAAAGCTTCCTGACGGCCAGCCATATTGCTTTGGCCGAAAGCCGGTAAAGACCGCTCAGCGCTCTTGCCGCGTGGCGATGATGCGATATATTGTCGGCAATCCTCATGCCGGTTGTATACGCTGTATGCCGGAATCCCGCCTTTCCCTTTGCTTTTTGAAGTCGAGGTCTCCATGGTTTCCGATTCATATCCCCGCAATCTCGTAGGCTACGGGCGCGATGCGCCGGACCCGAAATGGCCGGGCGGTGCGAATGTCGCGCTCCAGTTCGTGATCAATTACGAGGAAGGTGCCGAGAGCACGATCATGGACGGCGACCCGGCCTCGGAAAACCTCCTGTCGGAAATCGTCGGCGCGGCGGCCTGGCCCGGCCAGCGCAACATGAACATGGAATCGATCTACGAATACGGCTCGCGGGCCGGCTTCTGGCGGTTGTGGCGGCTGTTCACCGGGCTTGATGTGCCGGTCACCGTCTATGGCGTGACGCTAGCCATGGCGCGCAATCCGGAGGCTGTGGCCGCCATGAAGGAAGCCGGCTGGGAAATCGCCAGCCACGGTTATCGCTGGCTGGAATACAAGGATTTTTCGGAAGAGGAAGAGCGCAAGCATATTCGCGAGGCGGTGCGTCTTCATACCGAACTGACCGGCGAACGCCCGCTCGGGCTCTATCAGGGCAAGCCTTCGGAAAACACGCTGCGCCTGACGCAGGAAGAGGGCTTCCTCTATTCCTGCGATTCCTATGCCGACGATCTGCCCTATTGGGTGAAAGGTATCGACGGCAAGCCGTATCTCGTCATTCCCTACACGCTCGAAGCCAATGACATGCGCTTTGCCACGCCGCAGGGCTTCAATTCCGGCGATCAGTTCTTCACCTATCTGAAGGACAGCTTTGACGAGCTTTACCGGGAGGGGGCCGAAGGCGCGCCGAAGATGATGAATATCGGCCTGCATTGCCGGCTCGTCGGGCGCCCCGGACGCATCGCGGCGCTGCGCCGTTTCCTCGAATATGTGAAGTCGCACGACAAGGTTTGGATTGCCAAGCGCATCGAGATCGCGGAACACTGGCACGCGTATCACAAGCCGGAGACGATCTGAGCATGGACGGCAAGCGTTTCGTCGAAACCTATGGCGGCGTCTTCGAGCACTCGCCCTTCATCGCCGAACGGGCGGTGGCCGCTGGCACCATTGTCGAACCGCTGACGGCGGACGGTGTGCATGGTGCGCTGGTGGCGGTCTTCCGTTCTGCGTCGGTTGAGGAACGGCTCGGCATTCTCAATGCCCATCCGGACCTCGCCGGCAAGCTGGCCATTGCCGGTGAACTGACCGAGGACAGCCGCCATGAGCAGGCGGGTGCAGGGCTCGACCGGCTTTCACCGGCGGAACACGCACGCTTTACCGAACTCAACGATGCCTATGTTGAGAAATTCGGATTTCCCTTCATCATCGCGGTGAAGGGCCTGAACAAGGACGATATTCTCGCTGCTTTCGAGCGGCGGATCGGCAACAGCCGCGACGAGGAATTCGCCACCGCCTGCGCGCAGGTGGAGCGGATCGCGCTGTTGCGACTGAAGAGTTTGCTTCCAGGAGATTGAGATGAGTGAAGTTGAAACCGTTGCCGTGCCCGATTTCGCCAAGGGTGCGGTCAACCTTGCCTCGGCGCGTCTCGGCGCGCGCGGGCTTTATACGACCGACGAGTTTTTCGCGCCGCTTTCGCGCATGCTGAAGGACGATCCGGCGGTTTTCCTGCCCGGCGAATATGACGAGAACGGCAAGTGGATGGATGGCTGGGAAAGCCGCCGCAAGCGTGTGCCGGGTCACGACTGGGCGGTGATCCGTCTGGCGATGGCCGGCCATATCCACGGTTTCGACATCGACACCAGCCACTTCACCGGCAATTATCCGCCGCACTGCTCCATCGAAGCCTGCTTCATGGAAGCGGGCGACCCGACGGATGACAGCGACTGGACGGAAATCCTGCCGAAGCATCCGCTTGGCCCCGGCGCGCACCATTTCGTCGAGCTGGCCGACAAGGTGAAGGTGTGGACGCATCTGCGCCTGCACATCTATCCCGATGGCGGGGTTGCGCGCCTGCGCGTCTATGGTTCGGCGCATGTGGACTGGTCGAAGATCCCCGCAGGCAAGGAAATCGACCTTGCCTATATCTTCAACGGCGCCAAGTCGCTGGCCTGGTCGGATGCCCATTACGGCCATCCGGACCTGATCCTCAATTCCGGCCGCGGTATCAACATGGGCGATGGCTGGGAAACCGCACGTCGCCGTGGTCCCGGTCATGACTGGGCGATCATTCGTCTCGGCCATGCCGGCCTCATCGACCGGATCGTGATCGATACCGCGCATTTCAAGGGCAACTTCCCCGATGGCGCGGAAATTCGTGGCATCTCGCTACCCGGCCACAGCGATTACTTCACGCCGGAAGAAATCGCCGCCTCCGAAAGCTGGCCGGAACTTCTGCCGCGCCAGAAGCTGAAGGCCGACCATATCCATGAATACAAGGATGAGGTGCAGCAGATCGGTCCGGTGACGCATGTGCGCCTTGCCATGTTCCCGGATGGCGGCATCAGCCGTCTGCGCCTCTTCGGTCACAAGGCCTGATGCGATGGCGGAGGATTTCCTGCCCATCGAGCCGTTGACGCGGGAAGCCTTCGCGCCGTTCGGCGAAGTCATCGAGGCCGATCCGGCCTCGATGCGCCTCATCAATGGCGGCACGACCGAGCGCTATCATGCGCTCGCCACGGTGGAAACCGATGGCGAGGGCGCGCAAGCCATCATCAATATCTTCCGGGGGCAGCCCCGGAAGTTTCCCTACATCGTCAACATGATGGAGCGGCATCCCTTCGGCAGCCAGAGCTTCTCGCCGCTTTCGGGAAGGCCGTTTCTGGTCGTCGTCTCCGAAGACCGCGATGGCATTCCGGATGTGCCGCGGGTGTTTCTGGCGCGTGCGGATCAGGGCGTAAACTACCGCGCCAATGCCTGGCATCATCCGCTGATGACGCTTGGCGAGGTCAGCGACTTTCTGGTTGTCGACCGGCTGGGGCCAGGCAACAATCTGGAGGAATATTTTTTCGATACGCCCTATCTGATCGAGGAGCCGACGCCATGACCGGTTTGACCACCCATGTTCTCGATACCGCGCTCGGCCAACCGGCCAAGGGTATGCGCATCGATGTGGTGCGCCACGATGGCAAGGGCCGCGAGGTTCTCAAGACCGTGACGACCAACGAAGATGGCCGCATCGATGGCGGACCGATCCTTGCTGGCGACAGTTTCGTGGCGGGGGAATACGAACTGATCTTCCATGCGGGCGATTACCTGCGGGCCACCGGCGCCATCCTGCCGGAACCGCCCTTCCTCGATATCATTCCCATCCGTTTCGGCATTGCCGATACGACGGCGCATTACCATGTGCCGCTGCTGGTTTCGCCTTTCAGCTACTCCACCTACCGGGGAAGCTGAGCCATGCGGCTTGCGGTGATTGCCGATGTGCATGGAAACGCCGCGGCGCTGGAAGCCGTACTGGCCGATATCGACGCTCAGGGTATTCCCGAGATCGTCAATCTCGGCGACTGTTTCAGCGGGCCGCTCGATGCGGGACGCACCGCGGACCTGTTGATTTCCCGCGATATTCCAACCGTGTGCGGCAATCACGACCGGGCGCTGATCGATCGGCCTTTCGAGGCGATGGGGGACTGGGAAATTCCCGCTTACCGGCAGCTTTCAGCCGATCAACTCGACTGGGTGAGGGGCCTGCCCTTCAGCCGGATCTGGCGCGACGAAGCCTATCTCTGCCACGCGACCCCGCAGGACGACAACACCTACTGGACCGAGGCACTGACGCCGGACGGTTTCTTCCGTCTGAAGACGCTGGAGGAAATCGAGGCCTTTGCCGAGGGGATCACGCAGCCGCTTCTCCTGTGCGGCCACAGTCACATCGCCCGCTCGGTTCTGCTCTCCGATGGCCGTCTCCTCGTCAATCCCGGCAGTGTCGGCTGCCCCGGTTATGACTACGACAAGCCGTGGTATCACAAGGCCGAGGCCGGAACGCCGTTCGCCTGCTACGCCGTCGTGGAAAAGACGGCACGCGGCTGGCAGCCGAATTTCCGGCAGGTGCGCTACGACCATGAGGCTATGGCCGCCCTTTCGGAACCATCGGGGTTGAAGGACTGGACGAGCGCACTCAGGACGGGGTGGGTGCGGTAGGGGCTTGAAATGCCATGGACCCGTACGATATATTGTACAAGTTAGGGAGGGCACCTCATGCGCACCATCATGTTTTCCAAGGCACGGGAAGAATTGGCCGGTTTGCTGGACGAGGTTGCCAATGACCGCGCGCCGGTGGAAATCCTGCGCCGGGACAAGCGTTCGGCCATCTTGATCGACAAGGAAGAATATGAGGGGATGTTGGAAACGCTTCACCTCGTATCGTCACCGGCCAACGCCACCCGTTTGATGGAGGCCGTCCGGTCTGTTGAGGCCGGCAGCCCGACGATCATTCACGACCTGCTTGATCCTCGCGAAGGGGCGTGAGCGGGCATGCTGCTTGCATGGCATGCTCACGGCTGGGATGACTATCTTCATTGGCAGGAGACAGACAGAAAGCTTGTCGCCCGCATCAATGAACTCATCCGCGATGCCTTGCGCCATCCATTCGAAGGTATCGGTAAGCCGGAGCCGCTGAAAGGCCCGCTGAAAGGCTGGTGGTCGCGTCGGATCACGCAGGAGCACCGGCTTGTCTATACGGTGAAGGGCGAGGGCGATGCGAGAATGCTTATCATCGCCCAATGCCGGTTTCACTACTAGAGCAGAATCCGACCGGCGTGAAACGAGGAGCGGTAAAATTATGCTTCAACACAGAAGCGTTAGAGCGCCGATTTGATTCAATCAGATCGGCGCTCCAAATCAAAACGGGCTTTCCGCGATGATCTCGCGCGTTGCTTCCGAAATCACCCGCTTGCCGCATAGCGCCAGTGTCGTGTCCAGTTCCTTGCGGATGATATCGAGTGCGAGCTTCACGCCGTCGCGGCCGCCGGCGCCGAGACCGTAGAGGAAGGGGCGGCCGATGAAGGTGCCTTTCGCGCCGAGCGCCATGGCTTTCAGCACGTCCTGCCCGGAGCGGATGCCGCCATCCATGTGCACCTCGATGCGGTCACCGACGGCTTCGACGATCTTCGGCAGCATGGAGATGGAGGAGGGCGCACCATCGAGCTGGCGTCCGCCGTGATTGGAGACGATCAGCGCATCCGCGCCGGTTTCCGCTGCCATCTTCGCGTCCTCGACGTCCAGAACGCCTTTGAGGATGAGCTTGCCGCCCCAGCGTTCCTTGATCCACGCCACATCCTTCCACGAAAGCTGCGGGTCGAACTGTTCTGCGGTCCAGGTGGAGAGCGAGGAGAGGTCGGAGACGTTCTTCGCATGGCCGACGATGTTGCCGAAGGTGCGGCGCTCAGTTTTCAGCATGTCGAGGCACCATAAGGGGCGGGTCGCCATCTGCCAGATATGCTTCGGGGTGAATTTCGGCGGCGTGGACAGACCGTTGCGGATGTCGTTGTGGCGCTGGCCGAGGATTTGCAGGTCCAGCGTCAGCACCAGCGCCGAGCAACCGGCGGCCTTGGCGCGGTCAATGAGATTGCCGACGAATTCGCGGTCCTTCATCACATAAAGCTGGAACCAGAACGGAACGGTCGTATGGGCCGCCACGTCCTCGATGGAGCAGATGCTCATGGTCGAGAGCGTGAAGGGAACGCCGGCCTGTTCGGCGGCCTGTGCTGCGAGAATTTCGCCATCGGCGTGCTGCATGCCGGTGAGGCCGGTCGGGGCGAGCGCCACCGGCATGGAGACGGTGCGACCCACCATGGTCGTTTCCAGCGAACGGTTGGTCATGTCGACCAGCACCCGCTGGCGCAGCTTGATCTTGCGGAAATCCTCTTCATTCGCCCGGTAGGTGCCCTGCGTATACGAACCGCTATCGGCATAATCGAAGAACATTTTCGGCACGCGGCGGCGGGCCATCTTCTTGAGATCGGCGATATCGAGGGCTTGGGTCATGGTGTCTCCTTCCCGGCGTCGCGCCGGGACAATCAGAAATGTTCGCCTGAACGGAAGGGGCCGACGCGGACGCCTGCGGCAACGAGATAAGCTGTCGACCAGCCGATGAGAAGAAAGCCGTCTATGCCCTCAAGTCCGCCCAGCAATCGCCATTCCGGGTGGGGCAGCACGTCGCCATAGCCGAGCGTGGAAAAGGTTGAGACGGAAAAATAGAGCGCAGTCGGGAAATCTTCCAGAAAGCCGATCGACCAGTAGCAGAACGCCCAGAGCCAGACCTCGCAGGTGAGGATGGAGAAGATGCCCATCACCACCGTAATCATGGCCAATACACGGTTGCGGTGGCCATGAATGCGGAAATGCGACGTCACCCAGCGCATGATCTGGGTGACCCAGATCAGGCCGAACGTGTGGATCGCGACCGTCAGCACGATCATCAGCGTGCCAACGGTGAGGTTCAGAAAAAGTTGCAGGGCCATGGCTGTTCGGTAAGGCTGTTACCGCAGGGTGGACTTCATGGCCTTTCCCGCGACATAGGTTTCGGCGATCGAGCGATCATCCCCCAGTGTTTGCAGCAGAAACAGCTCTTCTGCAAGGGAATTGACCACTTCCATCTTCAGCGCCATGGCCGGTGTCGCGCGGGCATCGAGGACAACCAGATCGGCATTTCTGCCGGGATCGAGCGAGCCGATGCTGTCGGAAAGCCGGATGGCTTCGGCATTGCCGCGCGTCATCAGCCAGAAACTTTCCAGCGGGTTCAGCCGCTCGCCCAGCAATTGCTGGATCTTGTAGGCCTCGTCCATGGTGCGCAGCATGGAATAGCTGGAGCCGCCGCCGATATCGGTGGCGACGGAAACCGTCACCGGCTTTTCGCGACGGATCATCTTCTTCAGCGGCATCAGGCCGGAACCCAGAAAGAGGTTGGACGTCGGGCAATGGACGGCGACCGCGCCGGTTTCGCTCATCACATCCGCCTCGCGTTCAGACAGGTGGATACAGTGGCCAAGCAGTGCCTTTTCGCGCAACAGACCGTAACGGGCGTAGATGTCCGTGTAGTCGGCGGCTTCCGGATAAAGCGCGCAGGTGTAGCGGATTTCCTCGCCGTTTTCGGAGAGGTGCGTCTGGATATGCAGGTCCGGGAATTCGCGGGCCAGTGTCGCAGCGGCTTCCATCTGCGCAGGCGTGGAGGTGATGGCGAAGCGCGGTGTGATGGCCACATGGTTGCGGCCCTTGCCGTGCCATTGCGCGATGACGGCGCGGGTCTCGTCGTAGCCGAGTTCCGGCGTGTCCAGCAGGCCCTGCGGGGCGTTGCGATCCATCATCACCTTGCCGCCGATCATCAGCGTGCCGCGCTTCAGGCTTTCGGCGAAGAAAGCGTCGGCGGAGGTCTTGTGGACCGAGCAATAGGCGGCAGCGGTGGTGGTGCCGTGGCGCAGGAGTTCATCGAAGAGATGTACCGCGATGCGTTCGGCATGGGTCGTCTCGACGAACTTGCACTCCTCCGGGAAAGTGTAGGTGTTCAGCCATTCCAAGAGGTTGGCAGCATAGGAGCCGATGACCTGCATCTGCGGAAAGTGGATATGCGTGTCGATGAAACCGGGCAGGACGAGGTTCGGACGATGGTCGATTTCCTCGACGCCTTCGGGCGCGTCGGCCTTGACGGTCGCATAAGCACCGATGGCGGCGATCACGCCATTCTCGATCAGCAGGCCGCCATCTTCCTCATAGAAGTAGCTCGCCCGGTCATCCAGGCTTTCGGGCATGCGGTGGAAGGAGAGGAGGCGGCCCCTCAGCAGACGCGCGGTCATTCGGTTGCCTTTCCGGCGGTGGCGCTCTCATACCAAGCGGTGAGCAGGTCGCGGTCTTCCGCCGTGAGGTACGTCACGTTGCCGGGCGGCATGGCCTTGGAAATGCCAGCCTGAAGATAGATTTCACGGGCGTGGCGGGCGATCTCGGCATCGGTTTCCAGCTTAACGGCTTTGGGCGCATGTGCCATGCCATCCCACAGCGGTTCCTTGGCATGGCACATGGCGCAGCGTGACTGCACGAGATCGCGCACGCCTTCGAAATGCGGATCGGCCGTGAACATGGCATAGGCCGGGGCGACAGCGCCAGCATCCGCGCCTTCCTCATCCGCCTTCGGCGCACCGTTGCCCAGCGAAGAGAGCCACACGATGGCGGCGAAGATGACGGTGGTGGCGACCCAGGTCCAATAGGGCTTGCCCTTGCGGGCGTGCGTGGTGTTGAACCAGTGGCGGATAGTGACGCCGAGCAGGAAGACGAGCGCGGCGATGACCCAGTTATAGGCTGTGGCGAAGGCCAGCGGATAATGGTTCGACAGCATGAAGAAGATGACGGGCAGCGTCAGGTAGTTGTTGTGCAGCGAGCGCTGCTTGGCTTGGGCCCCGAGCTTCGGGTCCGGCACCTTGCCGGCCTTCAGGTCAGCTACGACGATCTTCTGGTTGGGGATGATGATGAAGAACACGTTGGCCGTCATGATCGTCGCCGTGAAGGCGCCGAGATGCAGGAATGTGGCGCGGCCGGAGAAGACCTGCGTATAGGCAAAGGCCATGGCGATGAGCACCAGATAGAGCAGCGCCATCAGGCCCCAGGTGTTCTTGCCGAGCGGCGATTTGCAGAGCAGATCGTAGCAGATCCAGCCGATGGTGAGCGAAACCAGCGAAATCAGGATGGCCTGCCAGCTTGCCAGTTCCATCACATCGGTGTCGATGAGGAAGAGGTCCGCGCCGCCATAATAGACCACGCAGAGCATGGCGAAGCCCGATAACCAGGTGACGTAGCTTTCCCATTTGAACCAGGTCAGGTGTTCGGGCATGGAACCCGGTGCGACGAGGTATTTCTGGATGTGATAGAAGCCGCCGCCATGGACCTGCCACTCCTCGCCATAGACGCCTTCCGGCAGATGCGGGCGCTTCGTAAGGCCGAGATCGAGGGCGATGAAGTAGAAGGACGAGCCGATCCAGGCAATGGCGGTGATGACATGCAGCCAGCGAACGGCGAAGGACAGCCATTCCCAGAGGATGGGCCAGAGAGCGGGATTGTCGAACATTCAGTTCCCCTTTGTTTGTTCCATGACCGCGGCACGGGAGGTATGCCGGGCGGGCAGGGCGAATTTCGTGGCGGCAGTCAGCAGTTCGGCGGCGACCAGCGCGGCAATGACCGCCGGGCGCTTGTCGCGGACGGCGGTGCCGCCGATTGGCAGCACCAGCCGGTCCAGCATGGCCGGCGTGCCGCCTTCGGCGCGCAGCCAGCTTGAGAAGGTGGCGCGCTTGGTGGCCGAGCCGATCATGCCGCAATAGAAGAGATCGTCGCGGGCCAGCGCCTCACGGGCAATCAGGAAATCCAGCGCGTGGTCATGGGTGAGGATGACGGCAGCGCCACCCGCCGGTATGGCTGCGACTTCGGACTCGGGCAGGGCGGCGAGCCGGGTGATAACGCCCGGCGGCAGATCGTCCAGCTCTTCCGCCCGCGTCTCGATCATGGTGACAGTGAAGGGCAGCGGCTGAAGCGCCGTCGCCAGCGCCTTGCCGACATGGCCGGCCCCGAACACGTAGATGGCGGGATGGGCAGCATCCTCTGCTCTCAGTCGGGCATCAAGCCGGGCGCGGGCCGTACTATCGAAGGGCGAGAAGGCGAGCGAAACGAAGCCGCCGCAGCACTGGCCGATGGCGGGGCCGAGCGGAATATCCTGCCGCAGCTCCCTTGTCTTGCCGGCGAGAAGCGCTCGGGCGTGATCGATCGCCATATACTCGAAAGCGCCGCCACCGATCGTGCCATGCAGCGCATCGGCGCTCACCAGCATCCACGCGCCGGCCTCGCGCGGTGTGGACCCCTTGGTGTCGATGACCTCAATGAGAATGGCCGGCAGGTCAGAGGGAGGAAGCTCTTGCCGCATCGCCCGCACCATCACAATGCCTTCAGGCGTTCCACCGCCATCAACACACGCTCGGGCGTGGCCGGGGCGTCGAGGCGGGGGCAGATGCGGTAATCGGCGACGGAGGCGACCGCCATGGACAGCGCCTCGAACACAGAAATACCCAGCATGAAGGGCGGTTCGCCCACGGCCTTGGAGCGGCCGATGGTGGGTTCGGCGTTTTCCGACCATTCGGCCAGCCTGACGTTGAACACCTTCGGGCGGTCGGAGGCGAGCGGGATCTTGTAGGTGGAGGGCGCATGCGTGCGCAGCCGGCCCTTACCATCCCACCACAGTTCTTCGGTTGTCAGCCAGCCCATGCCCTGCACGAAGGCGCCCTCGATCTGGCCCTTGTCGATATCCGGGTTCAGCGAGCGGCCGACATCGTGGAGAATATCGGTGCGGTCCACCAGATATTCGCCCGTCAGCGTATCGATGGTGACTTCCGAGCAGGATGCGCCATAGGCATAGTAATAGAAGGGATGGCCACGGCCGGCCTTGCGGTCCCAGTGGATTTTCGGTGTCTTGTAGAAACCGGCGGCCGAAAGCTGGATGCGGGCGAAGTAGGCCTTCTTGATGAACTCGTTGAAGGGGATTTCGTCTGCGCCGACGCGGATGCGGTTCGGCAGGAATTCCACCTCAGTTTCCGCCACTTTCCACGTTTCGGCGGCGAATTTCACCAGCCGTTCCCTGATCTGGCGGCAGGCATCCCAGGCGGCCATGCCGTTGAGATCGGTGCCGGAGGACGCGGCGGTGGCGGAGGTGTTCGGCACCTTGCCGGTGGTCGTCGCGGTAATCTTCACCCGGTCGATATCGACCTTGAAGGCATCGGCCACCACCTGCGCCACCTTGGTGTAGAGGCCCTGACCCATTTCCGTGCCGCCATGGTTCAGGTGAATGGAGCCGTCATTATAGACATGCACCAGCGCGCCGGCCTGATTGAAGGCGGTCATGGTGAAGGAAATGCCGAACTTCACCGGCGTCAACGCAATGCCCTTGCGCAACACGGGGCTCGTTTTGTTGTAGTCGATGATCGCCTTGCGGCGGACCTGATAATCGGCGCTCTCTTCCAGCTCAGCCACCACGCGGGCGATGACGTTGTCGGCGACCTCCTGATGATAGGGCGTCAGTGTGCGGCCCGAACCGGGCTGACCGTAGAAGTTCAGCTTGCGGATTTCGAGCGGGTCCTTGCCCACGGCATAGGCGATGTCCTCGATGAAGCGCTCACCGGCGATCAACCCTTGCGGCCCGCCGAAGCCGCGAAAGGCGGTGTTGGAGACGGTGTGCGTTTTGAGCGGCTTCGATGCAAGGCGCACATGCGGGTAGAAATAGCTGGAATCCGCATGGAATAGGGCGCGATCCGTGACCGGGCCGGAAAGATCGGCGGAAAAGCCGCAGCGGGCGGCAAAGGTCGCCTCGACCGCATGGATACGGCCTTCGTCATCGAAGCCGAGATCGTAATCCACGCGGAAATCGTGGCGCTTGCCGGTGGCTGTCATGTCCTCGTCGCGGTCGGGCCGGAACTTCACCGCGCGGTTCAGCTTCTTGGCCGCGATGGTGGCGAGGGCCGCAAACTGGTTGCCCTGCGTTTCCTTGCCGCCGAAGCCGCCGCCCATGCGCCGCACATTGACGGTGATTGCGTTGGAGGGAATGCCCATGACATGGCCGACAATGTGTTGCACTTCGCTCGGATGCTGGGTGGAGCACCAGATCGACACCTCGTCATCCTCGCCGGGAATGGCGAGCGCGATGTGGCTTTCGAGATAGAAATGTTCCTGTCCGCCGACGCGGAAGGTGCCCTGAAGGCGGCGGGGCGCCTTGTCCATCTCCGTTTCCGGTGCGCCGCGATGCAGCACCATTGGTTCGATGACATAAGGGGCGTTGTTTTCGAGTGCGCCGTCGATATCCGACCAGTGCGGCAGGTCGCGATATTCGATCTTCGCCTTCTTCGCTGCGCGCCGTGCGATGTCGCGGGTTTCGGCGATGACCGCGAAAATCACCTGCCCGTGGAACTCGACCTTCGTTTCCGCCATCAGGGGTTCGTCATGCCAGCCGCCGGAGGATACGTCGTTGACGGCGGGCACGTCGCTTGCCGTCAGCACGCAGACCACGCCCGGCTGGGCTGCGACCTCGGAGAGATCGACCGAGATCAGTTCGGCATGGGCGCGGTCTGACAGGCCGAGCGCGCCATGCAGCAGGCCGGCGGGTTCGGGAATGTCATCGATATATTCCGCAGCACCAGTGACATGCTTGTGGGCGCTGTCATGGCGCAGGCTCGCATGCATCGGACCCTTGATCGTGGCGGCGGGGGTAAAGGTGGTCTTGTCCATGGTGATCTGCTTGCCCCCTTATTCCGCCGCATCGGGATAGCGCTGCAATTCCTGCTTCTGGCCGGTGGTCTCCAGGAAAAAGCGGTAGAGCAGGTTCTTGACCGTCAGTTGCCGATATTCGGCGGTGGCGCGCCAGTCGGTCAGCGGCTGGTAATCCGTGTCGAAGGCGGATTGCGCGGCTTTCACGGTTGCTTCCGTCCAGAGCCGGCCGAGGAGGGCGGCCTCAACCGCGCTTGCCCGCTTCGGTGTGCCGGCCATGCCGCCAAAGGCAATGCGGATGGTCTTGACGGTGCCGGCATCCAGTTCGAGGAAGAAGCCGCCGCAGGCCGCCGAAATATCCTCGTCGCGGCGCTTGGAAATCTTGTAGACGGCGTAGTGGCTGCCCTTTGGCGGGTGCCGAATGAAGAGGCTCTCGACGAATTCGCCGGGCTTCCGGTCCTGCCTGCCATATTCGATGAAGTAGTTTTCGAGCGGTAGGGTGCGGGTGCCGTCCGCACTTCTCAGTGTCAGGGTTGCGCCGAGCGCAATCAGCGCCGGCGGCGTGTCGCCAATGGGGGAGCCGTTGGCGATATTGCCGCCGATGGTGCCCATATTGCGCACCTGCTGGCCACCGATGCGGGCAAAGAGCGCGCCCAGCGCGGGAATTTCGCGGGAGATTGTGTCGAAGGCGGCGGCATAGGTCACGCCCGCACCGATCAGTATGCCGTTTGTCCGAACCTCAAGCTGCTGCAATTCCGGCAGATGGTTGATGAAGACGACCGGATCGAGCTTGCGCATCTGCTTTGTGACCCAAAGTCCGGTATCGGTGGAGCCGGCGACGATGGTGGGCTTTGCCTCCTCTGCCAGAACACGGCAGAGTTCGGCGACAGAACCGGGCAGAATGGCGCGCTCCCCGGCCTTTTCCACGACGACCGTTTCGCCTGTGGCCAGAGTTTCAAGCCGGGCGGTAACCTTCTGATGGCCACCATAGACGGGGTCGCTGGCGGAGGGGCGCGAAAGGCTCGCCTGTTCGGCGGCCTTGATGATGGCTTCATAGCCGGTGCAGCGACAGAGATTGCCCTGAAGGGCACGTTCGATTTCCGCGCGCGAGGGCTGGGGATTGGCGAGCCAAAGCCCATAAAGTGACATGATGAAGCCCGGCGTGCAGAAGCCGCATTGCGAGCCGTGACAATCGACCATCGCCTTCTGCACCGGATGCAGCGCGCCATCCTTGGCCGCCAGATGCTCAACGGTGACGATGTGGGTGGCGTTCAGAGAACCGAGGAAGCGGATGCAGGCATTGACGCCCTCATAGACCAGCCGTCCGCCGACGAGACGTCCGACCAGCACGGTACAGGCGCCGCAATCGCCTTCCGCGCAGCCTTCCTTGGTGCCCATCAGTCGCCGGTTGAGGCGCAGATAATCCAGCAGCGTATCGGTCGGGCCGAAATCACCCGTTTCGATTTCCTGCTCGTTCAGAATGAAACGAATGCAACCGGACATGCTTCCCCTTTTGGTCGTATTTATTCACGCGCCGGTGTGAAAAGTTACGCGCAAAAGCATTGTTCTGGCAATCCATGTTTTTTGCGTTCGCACAAATTGAATACGAAACCGGAGCGGATTGCTGTCATTGCTGCGGATGCGAATGGTGCTGAGCACCTTTGCCAATGCGCAGGCGTCAGGTCGATGGCTTGAAACGGAGTATGCCGGCAATGCGTGAAGCCGAGCCGCTGTCCGAAGGATGGGAAACGCCATCCACGACCGTCACCTCCGGAAAATCGAACGGGCTGACGCCTTCGATACACGCCACGTTGATCCCGAAAAGCGATGGGTTCGAGCGGCGCTGATGGTGCGTATGAATCCCGCAGGTCTTGCAGAAATAATGCCGGGCGGTTTTGGTATTGAACTGGTAGAGCGTCAGGTTGTCCTCACCCTCCACGAACTCCATATCTGCCAGCGCCGCCGAAACGGCGATGGCTCCGCGCATGCGGCAGTAGGAGCAGGTACAGCGGCGGATCGTGTTGAATTCATCTGCCAGGCGAACCCGGAACCGAACAGTGCCGCAGTGACATGCGGCATTGTGCAATTGTCTCTCGTCGCCCATCACCGGTGAACCTCGTGTCTTCATCGTGACGATAGTGGCGTTGCGCCCCCACCGCAAGACGGGAAACCCGAGGCCTCGCGCGCGTGAATGGCGCGCCCGGCGAAGACGCACCGTCAACACGCACGCGCTTTGCAGATGTCGGTCGACGCCTTATTTAAAGCCGAGGACGAACGGTTATTGAGGAGTGCGCGGCGATGGAACTCGGTCTTTATACCTTTGCGGATGTCGACCCCACGGCAGCGCGCGGGCCGGAGGGCGCGCGGCGCCTCAAGAATCTGCTGGAAGAAATCGAACTGGCCGATCAGGTTGGCCTCGACGTGTTCGGCGTCGGTGAACATCACCGCCCGGATTATGCGGTGTCCTCGCCTTCCACCGTGCTGGCGGCGGCGGCGGTGAAGACAAAGAATATCCGGTTGACCAGTGCTGTCTCCGTCATCAGTTCGGATGATCCGGTGCGGCTGTTCCAGCAGTTTTCCACCGTCGATCTCCTCTCCGGCGGGCGGGCGGAAATCATGGCCGGGCGGGGGTCCTTCATCGAGTCCTTCCCGCTGTTCGGTTACAACCTCGAGGATTATGACGATCTCTTTTCCGAAAAGCTCGAAATGCTCATGAAGCTGAACGAGGGTGAGATCCTGACCTGGAAGGGCGAGCATACCGCCACGATCAACGGGCGGGGCGTCTATCCGCGTCCGTTGCAGGAGAAGCTGCCGCTGTGGATTGCGGTCGGCGGCACGCCGCAATCGGTGGCACGCGCCGGTTCACTTGGCTTGCCGGTGGCGCTTGCCATCATCGGCGGGGAATATCCGCGCTTTGCGCCACTCTTCAATCTCTACCGCGAGGCGGCGCGGGCGGCGGGACAGGATGAGGCGAAGCTTCAGACCTCGATCAACGTCCACGGTTTCATCGACGTGACGCGCCAGCAGGCGGCGGATACGTTTTACGGCCCGCAGCAGGCGGTGATGGACCGGCTGGGGCGCGAGCGCGGCTGGCCGCCGGGCAGCCGCGGCCAGTTCGACCGGGCCATGGGGCCGCGCGGCAATCTCTTTGTCGGTTCGCCGGAAGAGGTGGCGGAAAAGATCGTTGCGGCGCATCGCGTGTTTGGCAACACCCGGTTCCTGTTGCAGATGGCCATCGGTCTCATGCCGCATGACGCGATCCTGCGCGGTATCGAGCTTTACGGCACGAAAGTGGCGCCGCTCGTCAGAAAGGAATTGACGGGAAGCGCAAGCGGAGCGAAACCCGCCGCGTGAAATTACGGCGGGAGTGCAGCGGATGATCATCAGCAGTCAGGACGAGTTCGACAAGATGCGCGAGATTGGCCGCATCTGCGCGCGCGCCCTCCAGACCATGAGCGAGGCGCTTCGTCCCGGCATCACCACCCGTGAACTGGACGAGATCGGCCGCAGGGTGCTGGAAGCCGCCGGTGCGCGCTCGGCACCTGAACTGTGCTACCAGTTTCCGGGCGCAACCTGCATTTCCGTCAATGAGGAAGTGGCGCACGGCATTCCGGGCGACCGGGTGATCCGCGCCGGCGATCTGGTCAATCTCGATGTGTCTGCTGAAAAGGACGGGTTCTTTTCCGATACGGGTGCATCCTTTGCCGTGGGTAAGACGGTGCCGAAGATCACCCGCCTGTTGCGGGATGGGAAGCGTGCCTGCTGGCTCGGCATTGGCGAGGTCAAGGCCGACAAGCCGCTCGCCAGCATCGGTCAGGCGATCGGCGCCTTTGCGGCGAAAAACAAGTACACGCTGATCGCCAATCTCGCGAGCCACGGCATCGGCCGTTCGCTGCACGAGGAGCCTGCGGAGCTTTCCACCTGGGCCGACCCCGACGAAGACCGCATCATGACCGACGGCCTCGTCTTCACCATCGAACCCTTCCTCTCGCTCGGCGGACAATGGGCCGAAGACAGCGATACCGAGGATGACGACTGGACGCTCTATTCCACGCCCAAAGCCCCGACCGTGCAGTTCGAGCACACGATTGTCGTGACAAAGAACGGCCCGATCGTTCTGACACTGCCGGATTGAGGGCATCCACCCGTCGCAACGCTCACGGCTCCTTCTCCCCTCGGGGAGAAGGTGGCCCGAAGGGTCGGATGAGGGGGCTTTTACAAGGGTTTCGGTTGGCGCTCCCCCTCATCCCGCTGCCGCGACCTTCTCCCCGGTGGGGAGAAGGGGCAAAAAGCACCCGCTCAATCGGTATGCGGTGGCCGGCAGCCAGAGGGGGACTTGTCCTCAAACGTCATTCATCGCTGCCATCAGTATTCCTGATTTGTTTTCCGGCAAGGGCGATGGCAGAAGTGCGGCATGAACACATCGCTCGCCCGCCCTTCCTCGCTCTTCCTTGTCGGCTTTACCGGTGCGCTGGCGCTCGCCTCCAGTCAGGGGTTGGGCCGCTTCTTTTATACGCCGGTTCTGCCGGGCATGATGGCCGAACTTGGCCTTTCGCCTGCCGATGCCGGGCTGATCGCGGCGGCGAATTTCGCCGGTTATCTCATCGGTGCGCTGGCATCCTCGCAAAGTTGGGCGGCCGGGCGTGAGCGGCAGGCGGCGCTGGCCGGGCTTCTCGCCACCGCCATTCTGATGGCGCTGATGGCGTTGCCGCATTCGCTTGCCCCCTTCATCATCATTCGTTTTCTGGCCGGGCTTTCGAGCGCTTTCGGGTTGATCTTCACCTCGGCGCTGGTTCTGGAACTCGCCGCAAGCCGGGGCAGCACCTCTGTTCCCTCGGCCATGTTCGGCGGCGTCGGTATCGGCATTTCACTGTCTTCACTGGTGGTGATGGCGGTTTCGACTGCCGCCGGCGGCAGCGCGGAAGGTTGGCGGGCAAGCTGGCTGACCGGTTCGCTGTTCGCGCTCGTCATCGCCCTGCTGGCCGCCGCCGTGTTGCCAAGGCCGCAGGCCGGTGCGCGCAAGGCGGCGGAACCGGCACTGCGCTGGCGTCCGCTCTTCGTCATCGCCGCCATTGCCTATTGCTGCTTCGGGTTCGGTTATATCGTCAGTGCCACCTTCCTCGTCGCCATCGCGCGGGCGGCAGGGTCGGGCGCCTCGGTGGAATTTGCCTGCTGGTTTGCCACCGGCATCGCCTGCTTCGCCTCGCTCTTCGTGTGGCAGCCGCTCGTCAAGCGGCGTGGCGCGGATGTGGTGCTGGCTATCTGCATGGTGCTTCTGGCGGCGGGAACGCTGTCGAGCGTGCTTCTGCCGCCGCAATATGCGGTGATCGTCGGCGGCGTGCTGCTGGGCAGCACCTTCATGGTCATCACCTCCTGCGGGCTGGCCACGGGCCGGGCTTTTGCGCCGGAAAGCCCGCGCCGGGCCATGGGCGTGATGACGGCGATCTTCGGCATCGGCCAGATCGCCGGGCCGATGGTGGGCGGCTGGGCCGCGAATATCTCCGGCAGCTATCTCATGCCAAGCATCATCGCTGCCGGCGTTCTGGTCGTCGGTGCGCTTCTGCTCATTCCCGTCATCGCCGGGCGCGATTGAGCGGCTGGCGAATGACAAATCGGTAAGCTTCGCGCGGTGCCATTGCGGCGCACACGCTTCTGCCATAGTTTCGCGCCAACAGGACGGGGCGAATTGGTCCCGAAGCAGCAAGCAAGGTTTCCGCCCCGTGTTTCATTCGTTTTTCCCCCGCCCAAAACTGTTTTTCACGACGGCAATCCTCTGGGCGATGATTTGCATAGCCTTTTGGTATAGTATCGGCCCTGACTTGGGCGCTGCCCTTGGGATGCCGCCGCTCGGGCCGGATGACAAGGCGCCCATCGGGCTTGCCTACTTCATCTCGCCTGATAATCTCTGGTTTTATATTTATTTCACCGTTTTCGTGCTGGTCTTCGGCATTGTATGGAAGATCGCCGACCGTAATCACCCCTGGTCCAACTGGTCGATCTGGGGATCGGCTCTCATCATCTTCATCGCTTATTTCGCGGTGCAGGTTTCTGTTGCAGTCAATAACTGGCGTGGTCCCTTTTTTGATCTGTTCCAGCGAGCTCTAACTCGCGAGCCGGGTATAACCGAGGGGCAATTCTACGACCTGTTGCTACGCTTTATGGAGATTAGCCTGGTCGGTGTTATTCTGAGCGTTGCCACGTCGTTCTTTACCAGCCATTATGTGTTCCGCTGGCGTACCGCCATGAACGATTTTTATCTCGCGAACTGGGAAAAGCTGCGCCACATTGAAGGCGCATCGCAACGTGTCCAGGAAGACACCATGCGCTTCGCCTCGATTGTCGAAGAATTGGGTGTTGTGTTGGTGAACTCCGTCATGACGCTTGCGGTCTTTCTTCCTTTGCTCTTCCAGATGTCGGGGCATATTACTGAACTACCGCTGGTCGGTGTTGTTCCTCATTCCCTCGTCTGGCTGGCGTTGCTCTGGTCGATTTTCGGCACCGTTCTGCTTGCTGTGGTCGGTATTAAGCTGCCGGGCCTGCAGTTTCGAAATCAGCGCGTTGAGGCTGCTTTCCGCAAGGAGCTAGTCTACGGTGAGGACAATCCTGATCGTGCCCAACCGATGACCATGCGTGATTTGTTTGCCAATGTGCGCAAGAATTACTTCCGCATGTATTGGCATTATCTCTATTTTAACGTGTTCCGGTCGGCATATGGTCGCGTTGATGGTATCATTCTTATGGTTGTTCTTATCCCAACCGTTGTCGCTGGCCGTATCACGATGGGGGTGTGGCAGCAGATTGCGACGGCCTTCGGACAGGTGAGCGATAGTTTTCAGTATCTCGTCAGCTCTTGGACGACGATCATCGAATTGCTTTCAATCCACAAACGACTGGCGGCGTTCGAGGCCGCCATTTATGATGAGCCGCTGCCGGATATCGACCAGCGCTATCTTGAGCGTATGGGACTTTCCGAGGCCGAAAGATGATGTGTTGAAGGGGCGGTCCCAGGGCCGCCCTTTCGCGTCTCTGCGGGCGTCATGCCTTTGACCGGCAAGAGTTTTCATGAACGACCAATCGCTCAAAACATCGCATCTCGGTCCCGGTCTCTATCGTTATGTCTGGGCGCAGAGCCGCAAGCAGCAGATCGCGATCTGTGTGCTGACCATGGTGCTGGCGCCGTTGATGATGGTGCCGCTGGAGCTTCAGCGGCAGATCACCAACAAGGCGGTGGAAAGCCGCGATGTGACACTGCTGATCGAGCTGGGCATCGTTTATTTTCTGGTGATCTGCGTGCAGGGCGGCATGAAATATGCGCTCAACATGCTCAAGGGCCAGTCGGTGGAAGTGATAGCGCGGGACATTCGCCAGCGGATCGTCGAGCGCGTTTCGAAGCTCGGGCCGTCGCGGCAGGTGGCCAGCACCGCCTTCAATGCTGGGACCGTCGTTTCACTGCTGGCGGCGGAAACGGAGGATGTCAGCGCCTTCGGCGGCGATGCCTTCGGCCTGCCGATGCTGACGGGCGGAACCATTCTTTATGTCACCGGCTATCTTCTGTGGGTGGAGCCGGCCATCGCGGTTCTCGCCGTCATCATCTACATGCCGCAGGCGCTGCTGGTGCCGATGATGCAGTTCTTCATCAACCGGCTGGCGCGGCTGCGAATCCTGAATGTCCGCTCTCTCGGGCGGCTGGCGGCGGATGGCATGGGCGGGCGCGAAAGCGGTTTCAGCATTATCAACCGCATCTACAAGCTGCGCATGGCCATCTATCTGCGCAAATATGCGCTGACGGCGCTCGGCAACTTCCTCGACGCGTTCGGCGTTATCATCGTGCTGATCGTGGGCGGCTATTTCGTCATTCAGGGGCAGACGCAGGTCGGCACGCTGGTCGTCTTCATGTCCGGCCTCAACAAGATCGCCGATCCCTGGGACGAACTCATCAATTTCTACCGCACCATTTCAAATACGGCGGTGTCCTACGAGATGATCCGCACCCAGATCGAGGGCGATTTCCGCGCGAAGCCGACGGAGGACATTCCGCCGGAGCCGGACGCCTGACCGTTACAATCCAGCGCTGACCGTGCCCTGTTTCTTCCGTTCATCGAGAAGGCGGATCGCCTCGCTATAGGTCACGCAGGAAACGTCTTCCATCTTACAGACTTCGCGGGTGAAACGGGCAAGCGCCCGCCAATAGGCGCTGCCATTCATTTCGGTGAAGTGGAAACCAAGCTGGAAGGGTGTGCGGTTGCCGTCATATTCGCGATCGAAAGCCGTGCGGAAGGCGGCGTAACTGCGTTGCTCGAAGATTGCGGCATCCGCGAGATTATCCTTCGCGCCGGAATGGCGGGCATAAAGATTGTAATCCATGGCGATAACCGGTCTGGCCTTCGGTCCCTCGGGAATGAGCGGCAGGCCGAAGCGGACGAGGCCGTCCCGGCTCTCCGGCATTTGCGGGCCCTTGGTTACGCCACTGGCATCGAAGGTGAAGCCTTCGGCCTTCAAGGTCGGCAAAAGGGCAGGGCTTTCCGAAAGGTAGGGCGCGCGGAAGCCACGAATGCCGGTGCGGGCGAAATCGCGCCAGCCGTCGGGTTCACGGTCGGCTGCACCCGCTGTCGTCCAGGCGTTTTCCACCACGGAACGGAACGCCACAAGCTCCGCCTTCCATTCCGCAGCGGTCCATTGGCCGCCATCGAAATGGCCGCAGGTGTGGCTGCCGATCTCGCTGCCTTCCTGTTGCGCCTTCCAGATGTGATCGAGCCTTGCGACGACCTCGGCCTTGTCTGGTGCGAAGCCGATATTGGAAGCGCCGGCCTTCTTGCCCGGCCCCCGGTAGGTCTTGCCGGTTTCGCGGTCGAGAACCATGGTGCAGGAGAGGAAATAGGTAAAATGCGCGCCGCTTTCGCGCGCGAGATTGCGGCTCCAGGCCCACATGCTGCTCGGGCCTGCGCCGTCGAAGGAAACGAGCACGAGCTGCTTCGGCTTCGGACCGGCCTCGGCTACGGCGGGCAGGGCAAGGCCAAGCGAAAGGGCCGCAAGGGCGCGGGAAAGGGGCGCTGCAATCTTTGTCATCGGTCAAGAGATTGGCTGGAAATGGGGCGAAGGCATGGCCGCGCTGGTAATTCGCTCCCGCTCGGGGTAAAGCATGGTTTCCCTTCCGTTAAATTCAGGTTTCCTCATGACCCTGCTCGTCATCGGCCTTGCCTTGTTCATCGGCTTTCATTCGATCCGCATCGTCTCTCCCGCCGGACGGCTGGCGTTGATCGACCGCTTCGGCGAAAAGGGATGGAAGATGATCCATTCCGTCGTCAGCCTCGTGGCGCTTGTGCTTCTGGTCTGCGGCTTCGGCGAAGCGCGGTCGGATATGCCGGTCCTGTGGTATCCGCCGGTCTTCACGCGCCACATTGCGTTGCTGCTGATGATCCCGGCGATGATCTGTCTCGTTGCCTCGGCCCTGCCGGCGGGTACGATCAAGACCAAGGCGAAGTTTCCGCTGGTGCTGGCCGTCAAGATCTGGGCGCTTGCGCATCTGATCGCCAATGGCGAGCTTTCCTCGATCCTGCTGTTTGCTGTGTTTCTGGCCTGGGGCGTGGTGCTGCGCATTGCGCTGAAGCGGGGCGTGGCACGCGGCGAAGTTACGCTGCCGGTGTTCGTTTCGGTCCGGTACGATGTGATTTCCATCGTTGTCGGTCTTGGATTGTGGGCGGCGATGATCTTCGGCCTGCACGAATGGTTGATCGGCGTCCCTCCGCTGGTTTTCTGAGATAATCGCGGAGGCCTTTCCGCGTTCCTGAACGCAAGACCGTTTCACACTTTTGCGGGAAATGCTCTAAAGGCCGCTTACAAGTGCTGTAAAATCGGGTAGAAGGCCCCGATTATCGAGAGATTGCGCGGTGCCGCCGCGACGGAGACTTTGATGGCCAATGAACACGACAGCTTTATCCGCGAGGTAAATGAGGAACTGCGGTCGGAGCAGTTTCGCAATGCCTGGGCGCGTTACGGCCGGTTGCTGATCGGTGGCGCTGCCGCCGCCGTCATTGCCACGGCTCTGTGGGGCGGTTACGAGTGGTGGAGCGAGCGTCAGGCGTCTGCTTCCGGTGACCAGTTCCTTGCGGCGCTGACGCTGGTGCGCGAAGGCAAGACCGCTGAAGGCGATGCGGCGCTCAAGGCGCTTGAGGCCGATGGTTCCGGCGCCTATCCGGTGCTGGCCCGCATGCGGGCCGCAACGCTTCACGCCGAAAAGGGCGATGCTGCCGCCGCGATTGCCGCCTTCACCGAGATCGGCAAGGATACGTCAGTGCCGGAGGTGGTGCGTGATACGGCGCGTCTGCGTGCCGCCTATCTGCTGGTGGATACCGGCACCTATGACCAGGTTTCGGCGGAAGTCGAACAGATTGCCGTGCCGACCAATGCGCTGCGCCATTCGGCCCGCGAAGTGCTTGGTCTTGCCGCCTACAAGGCAGGCGATATGGTAAAAGCCAAGGACTGGTTCGAGCAGACCACCACCGATGCGCAGGCCCCGAGCAATGTGGCCAACCGCGCACGGATGATGCTCGGCCTCATCAATGCGTCGGGCAAGGCGCCGTAATCAGGGCACAGCCCAGGGAACCATCATGAGCTTTACCGTCGCTATCGTCGGGCGCCCCAACGTCGGAAAATCCACGCTTTTCAACCGCCTGGTTGGCAAGAAGCTGGCGCTTGTCGATGACACGCCAGGCGTGACGCGTGACCGCCGTCCGGGCGATGCCAAGCTCATCGACCTGCGCTTCACGATCATCGATACCGCCGGTCTTGAGGAATCAGGCCCGGAAACGCTGGAGGGCCGCATGCGTGCCCAGACGGAAGCGGCGATCGATGAGGCGGACCTCACGCTCTTCGTGGTCGATGCGAAGATGGGGCTCACTCCGGTCGACAAGACGCTGGGCGAGATGCTGCGTCGTCGCGGCAAGCCGGTGGTTCTGGTGGCCAACAAGTCGGAAGCGCGCGGCTCCGATGGCGGCTTTTACGACGCCTTCACGCTTGGTCTCGGCGATCCCGTGCCGATCTCCGCCGAACACGGTCAGGGCATGATCGATCTGCGCGACGCCATTGTCGAGGCGATTGGCGAGGAGATTGCCTTCCCGGACGAGGATGACGAGGCGGAAACCGATGTCGTCCTGCCGAAATCCGAGACTGAGGACGACGACGAAGAACCGGTCTATGACGAAACGAAGCCGTTGCGCGTTGCCATCGTCGGGCGTCCGAATGCCGGCAAGTCCACGCTCATCAACCGCTTTCTCGGTGAGGACCGGCTGCTGACCGGCCCCGAAGCCGGCATCACGCGCGACTCCATTTCCGTGGAATGGGACTGGCGCGGTCGCACCATCAAGATGTTCGACACCGCCGGCATGCGCCGCAAGGCGCGCGTGATCGAGAAGCTGGAAAAGCTTTCGGTGGCCGATACGCTGCGGGCCATCCGCTTTGCCGAGACGGTGGTGATCGTGTTCGACGCCACCATTCCCTTTGAAAAGCAGGATATCCAGATCGTCGATCTGGTGATCCGCGAGGGCCGCGCGGCCGTGCTCGCCTTCAACAAGTGGGATCTGGTGGAAGACCCGCAGGCGGTTCTGGCCGATCTGCGCGAAAAGACCGAGCGGCTTCTGCCGCAGGCGCGCGGCATCCGCGCCGTGCCGATGTCCGGCCAGACCGGCTACGGCCTCGAAAAGCTGATGCAGAACATCATCGACACCGACAAGGTGTGGAACAAGCGCATCTCCACCTCCCGGCTCAACCGCTGGCTGGAGCAGCAGCAGGTGCAGCATCCGCCACCGGCCGTATCCGGTCGCCGCCTCAAGCTGAAATATATGACGCAGGTGAAGGCCCGCCCGCCGGCCTTCATGATTTCCTGCACGCGTCCCGAAGCGCTGCCGGAATCCTACACGCGCTACCTCATCAACGGTCTGCGCGCCGATTTCGACATGCCGGGCGTACCGATCCGCATTCACTATCGTGCCTCGGCGAACCCGTTCGAGAACAAGCGGAAGAAACGCTAAAGCAAGGCAGTCGACCCGAAAGGCCGACTGCTTTTTTCTTCAGACCTTAGCGATTGTAGACGGCGGTGATTTTCGCCGTGCCTAGCGTATTCGCACCGATCATGAAGCCCGTCAGCGCATTGCTGGCGCCAGCGGGCAGGTCCAGTTTTTCCGCGCCAAGCGCATGGACCGTGAAGATGTAACGGTGCACTTCGCCCGGAGGCGGGCAAGCGCCGCCAAAGCCCGCGACACCGTAGTCATTGTTGATTTCAAGCGCGCCGACGGGCATGGCGCCGGTGGTGCTGGCGCCCGGCTTGATTTCCTTTGCCGAGGCCGGAATGTTCACGACATTCCAGTGCCACCAACCGGAGCCTGTCGGCGCATCCGGATCATAAGCGGTGATTGCGAAGCTTTTCGTGCCAGCGGGCGCACCCGACCAGGAAAGCTGGGGCGACTGGTTCTGGCCGGTGCAGCCGAAGCCGGCAAAGACCTGCGATGGCTTGAGTTGTGCGCCTTCCGCTATGGTCGTGCTGGACAGGCGGAAGTCTTCGGCCCTTGCCGGTGCCGAGACGATGGTGGTGAGCAGGAGGCCGGCAAGCAGCGATGTCCGGAACATGGTGGTTTCCTTTCGGTCAGGTGTGGGTCACGCCGCGAAAATAGCGGCCTGCCGCACCTGCCGCTTCCGATCATCAATCAAAGACTATCGGCAAACGATCAAACTTCATGACAAGGTTTGCTTTTTGGAAGAGAACATCGATAGTTCTGACGCCAGCCTGATCGCTTCGAGGTCCAAATCCCATGCTGCATATGCCCACGCCCGCCCGCTCGCAGCCCGTCCCGGCCAGCCCGAATGATGTGGTTTGCGTGCTTCCCATCACCCAGGCCACGGCAGCGACGTTTCCGGATCTATATATCGGGCTGACGCTGCTGGTTTTCGTACAGACAGGAACGAAGCGGGTGATCTGTCCGGTGCGGGGTGAGGTCATCGGTGAGGAGGGTGACCTGATCGTCTTTCCGCCGGGTTCCATGGTGACGCTGGAAAACCGGCCGGTGCTGAATGCCTGCTATCGGGCGGATGGCGTCTGCTTCAGCCATGACATGATCGATGCGGTATTTGCCGACGAGCGACCGGGTTCCGGGTCGCAGGGCATCCAGATCCTGCGGGCAGCGTCCCACCGGCCCTTCGATGTTCTCGGCCTTATCAAGACGACGCTCGACGATAACACGCTTGCGCCGCCCATTCGTCGCCACCGTCTGCTGGAGCCGCTGGTCTGGCTCCGACATCACGGTATCCGCCTGCAGACCCGTGACGAGGAGCAGCCGTTCAGCCAGGTGCGCAACCTGATCGAGACGGATTTGGGCCATGCGTGGCGAGCGTCGGATGTGGCGCGTCACTTTGCCATGAGCGAGGCGACGCTCAGGCGCTGGCTGGCTTCATCAGGCAGCGGCTTTTCCCGCATCCTCCACAATACGCGGCTGGAAAGAGGGTTGACGCTTTTGCAGACGACGGATCGTTCCATCTCGCAGATCGCACTGGAATGCGGCTTCAAGACGCCGTCGCATTTTTCCGATGCGTTCCGCAAACGCTTCGGCATCGTGCCGAGGGCCATCCGTTCCAATTAAGCCTTCGGTTTCAGCCGGGCCGGCAGGGGAATGCGAAAGAAGCGTGTTGATGTCCGGGCCTTGTTGGCTTCCAGCACATTGTCGAGAAACTGGCGGCTTGCAGCTTCCCAGCTATAGGTGAGCGCCAGCGCACGGGCGGCATCGCGCGAGCAATCGAGGGCGGTGAGGCAGGCGGCGCGCAGGTCTTCGCCGAGTGCGCCGGCTTGCGGATGGTCGCCCAGAATATCCACGGGCCCCATGACGGGGAAGGCGGCCACGGGCACGCCGGAGGCGAGCGATTCGATGATCGTGTTGCCGAACGTGTCCGTTTTCGAGGGGAAAACGAAGACATCGGCCTCGGCATAGAGCGCGGCCAGCTCTTCGCCGAACTTCGCGCCGGTGAAATGCACGTCGGGATAAGCGGCCTGAAGATCGGCGCGGGCCGGGCCATCGCCGACCACCACCTTGGAACCCGGCAGATCAAGCGAGAGGAACGCTTCGAGGTTCTTTTCGACGGCAACGCGGCCAACGGTCATGAACAGAGGGCGGGGCAGGCCGAGGGGGGCGGGCGTTTGCGGGCGCGGATGGAAAAGCGTGGCATCAATGCCGCGGCTCCAGCGCTTCAGGTTGCGGAAACCGTGGCTGGTGAGATCCGCCTCAAGGCTCTGGGTGGCGACCATACAGGTGCCGCCGGCATTGTGGAACCAGCGCATATAGGCATAGAGCCAGCTTTGCGGGATGGGGAAACGCGCGGCGACATATTCGGGAAAGCGCGTGTGATAGCTGGTGGTGAACGGCATGCGGTGGCGCAGGCACCAGCGCCGGGCCAGAATTCCGAGCGGGCCTTCGGTGGCGATGTGGACATAGGCCGGCTGATGGCGTTCCATGACCGCAGCGATCTGGCCGGGCAGCGCCACGGAAAGCCGGATTTCGGGATAGGTGGGGCAGGGCAGCGAACGGAAATCCGCCGGGGTAATCATCGAAACCTCGACACCCATCGCCTCCAGTTCGCGATTGGTGTTCTCGATGGAGCGCACCACGCCGTTGACCTGCGGATACCAGGCATCGGAAACAATCGTGATTCGGGTCATTGCACCGCTTTCGGTTACGCGTGTCTCAGGGCCGTTTATTACAGTCCCGTGTCAGGCCGGTGACAGGCGGATTTCCCTTGTTCATCGCAGCGCAACGGTTTTGGTATTAAGCTCTGCGCAAAGCTTCAGCGGAGAACGGGCACAATGGCGAAGAAGACGGAGTGGTGGCGCGGCGCGGTGGTCTACCAGATCTATCCGCGCTCGTTTCAGGACGATAGCGGCGACGGCATCGGCGATTTGCCGGGTATCACGCGCCGGCTCGCCCATGTCGCATCGCTCGGCGTCGACGCCATCTGGCTTTCGCCCTTCTTCACCTCGCCGCAGGCCGATATGGGTTATGACGTTTCCGATTATTGCGATGTCGATCCGCAGTTCGGGACACTGGCCGATTTCGATGCGATGATGGCGGAAGCCCACCGCCTTGGCCTCAAGGTCATCATCGATCAGGTGATTTCCCACACCTCCGACCAGCATCCCTGGTTCAAGGAAAGCCGCAAGAGCCGCAACAATCCCAAGGCCGACTGGTTCGTCTGGGCCGATCCGAAGCCGGATGGTACGGCGCCCAACAACTGGCTGTCCGTGTTCGGCGGTCCGGCCTGGGAGTGGGATGGCACGCGCAAGCAATATTACATGCATAATTTTCTGGCGAGCCAGCCGGACCTCAACTTTCATAATCCAGAAGTTCAGGACGCGGTTCTGGATGCGGCGCGCTTCTGGCTGGAGCGCGGTGTGGATGGTTTCCGCCTCGATACCGTGAATTACTATTTCCACGACGAGAAACTGCGGGATAACCCGCCGCATTCGGATGAAGGCAGCTTCGGCCTCGATGCGCCGGATGTGAACCCCTACGGCATGCAGAACCACCTCTATGACAAGACGCGGCCGGAGAACATCGCCTTCCTGCGCCGCATGCGCAGCCTGCTCGACCATTACGACGACCGGGCGACTGTGGGGGAAGTGGGCGACGGCGCCCGCTCGCTGGAGACCGTCGCGGCCTATACGGAAGGCGGCGACAAGCTGAATATGTGCTACACGTTCGACCTGCTCGGCCCCGATTTCACAGCGGACCATATCCGCCGCTCGGTGGAAGGCTTCCATGAAGCCGTGACGGACGGCTGGGTGTGCTGGGCTTTCTCCAACCATGATGTGCAGCGTCATGTCTCGCGCTTCATCGATGGCGAGGCAGAGCGCGAGAGTGTGGCGAAGCAGGCGGCGACGCTGATCGCCACGCTGAAGGGCTCCATCTGTCTCTACCAGGGCGAGGAACTCGGTCTGCCGGAAGCCGATCTCGCCTTTGAAGACCTTCGCGATCCCTATGGCATTCGCTTCTGGCCGTCCTTCAAGGGCCGCGACGGGTGCCGCACGCCGATGGTGTGGGATGCCGGTCGCGCCCATGGCGGTTTTTCCACCGCCAGGCCCTGGCTGCCGGTGCCCTATGAACATGCGGTAATGGCGGTGGATGCACAGGAGGCCGATCCTCACTCCATCCTCCACCACTACCGTTCGACGCTCGCTTTCCGCAAGGCGCATCCGGCCCTTCGCGATGGTGCGATGACCTTCCTCGATGCGCCGGATGGTGTGCTCGCCTTCGTGCGGGAGGAAGACACGGAAAGGTTGCTGTTTGTTTTCAACATGAGCCGCGAAACCGCCGCTTTCGTCATCCCCTCAAGCCTCGGCCGGGCGGTGTCTCTCACCCTACCGGGTTATGCAGTGCAAGAATCGAACGGGCGCGTCGATCTCGAACCGTTCGAGGTGTTTGCGGCAAAATGCACCTGAAATTGACATTTGCAGCGATTTTACGGGTAAAATGTCCTGAATCTCGACTTTCGTCTGGCGACTTAAGTCAGAAGACCTAAGTCTGATTTCGCAGCGCAACATCCCTTGATATCCAACTTGTTGGAGGCTCCCGCCCTGCGTGGGGGCTTGTTGGTTCACAGTTGGGGGAGTTTCATGCAACCAGCATATGAAAAAATTGCCAAGGACCCGCGTTTCGCGGAACTGGTTTCCAAGCGCAATCGCTTTGCGCTCGCGCTTTCATTCATCGTTCTCGGCGTCTTCTCGGCCTTTGTTTTTGTGGCGGTCGCCGGCCACGGTCTCTTCGCCGCGCCGCTGGCTGAAGGGTACCCGTGGACCTGGGGCATTATCGGCGGCTGGATCATCCAGATCTTCGCGTTCCTCATCACCGGTGTCTACACGGCTCGCGCCAATGGCGAGTTCGACAGCCTGATCAAGTCCATCGTCGCGGAGGCCACCAAGTGAAGCGCGTTTCCTCGTTCACTGCGGCGCTTTCCGCCGCCCTCTTCAGCGCCTCGGCTGCTTTCGCCGCCGGTGACGCCATTACCGGCGCTGTCGAGAAGCAGCCGGTCAATGTGACCGCCATCATCATGTTCCTCGCCTTCGTAGCGGGTACGCTCGGCCTGACCTACTGGGCCGCTCGCCAGACGCGCTCGACGTCGGACTTCTACACCGCCGGTGGCGGTATCACGGGCTTCCAGAACGGCCTTGCGATTGCTGGCGACTATATGTCGGCTGCTGCCTTCCTCGGTCTGTCGGGCATGGTGTTCGGCAAGGGTGTGGATGGCATCTTCTACACCGTCGGCTGGACCGTTGGCTGGCCGCTCATCCTGTTCATGATCGCCGAGCGCCTGCGTAACCTCGGCCGCTTCACTTTCTCGGACATCACCTCCTACCGCCTCGACCAGACGAGCATCCGCTCGCTGTCGGCCTTCGGCGCGCTGACCGTCGTGATCTTCTACCTGATCGCCCAGATGGTGGGTGCGGGCAAGCTCATCCAGCTTCTGTTCGGTCTGGAATATTCCTACGCCGTGGTTCTCGTCGGTGTGCTGATGGTGCTTTACGTCACCTTTGGCGGCATGCTGGCCACGACATGGGTGCAGATCACCAAGGCTGTGCTGCTGCTCGGCGGTTGCACCATCCTTGTCATCCTGTCGCTGTGGCACTTCAATTTCGACCCCAGCGCCCTGCTGTCGTCGGCCATTGCCAACAATCCGTCGCATGAGAAGATCCTGCTGCCGTCGTCGTCGATTGCCGATCCGCTGTCGGCCATTTCGCTCGGCCTCGCGCTGATGTGTGGCCCGGCCGGCCTGCCGCATATCCTGATGCGCTTCTTCACCGTTCCGGATGCGAAGGCAGCCCGCAAGTCGGTGTTCTATGCCACCGGCTTCATCGCCTATTTCTTCATCCTCGCCGTCATGATCGGTTTTGCGGCCATCACCATCGTCGGCACCAACCCGGCCTTCCTCGATGGCGCCGGCAAGATCCTCGGCGGTGGCAACATGGCGGCCATCCACCTGTCCAAGGCGGTCGGCGGCAACGTGTTCCTCGGCTTCATCTCGGCGGTTGCCTTCGCGACGATCCTGGCGGTCGTTTCGGGTCTGGCGCTGGCCGGTGCTTCCGCCGTGTCGCACGACCTCTATGCCATCGTCATCAAGAAGGGTAAGGCAACCGGTGCGCAGGAAATGCGTGTCTCGCGCATCGCCACGCTGTTCCTCGGCATCATGGCTATCGTTCTCGGCCTCGTCTTCGAAAACCAGAACATTGCCTTCATGGTCGGTCTGGCCTTCGGTCTGGCGGCTTCGGTGAACTTCCCCGTGCTGTTCATGTCCATCTTCTGGAAGAACATGACCTCGCGCGGTGCACTCATCGGCGGCTTCCTTGGCCTCATCAGCGCGGTTGGCTTCGTCGTGTTCGGTCCGGCTGTCTGGGTCAACGTTCTGCACTTCGAAAAGCCGATCTTCCCGTATGAACAGTATGCCCTGTTCTCCATGACCATCGCCTTTGTCAGCATCTGGTTCTTCTCGATCACCGACAAGAGCGAGCGTGCCGCTCTCGACAAAGCCGGTTTCCAGGAGCAGTTCATCCGTTCCGAAACGGGTCTGGGCGCTGCTGCCGCATCCAACCACTAAGTTTTTCCGGGGAGGCCGGGCTTCGGTCTCCTCTGATGACAGGGTGTGCAGAATGCTGCATTGCAGTGACTGGCGGGGGCCGGTCACTTCTCTAAGTACCTGAAATCACCGAAAACCCGACTAAAGTCGAACGACTTAAGTCGGGTTTTTGCATTGCAGCATAGCTGCTATGCGAATTTATGCGGCTGCCGTCGGTAAGGCGGAGGTGCAGGGCCGAACAGGCTCTTTGGAGGAGAAGGGCGATCCGTTTGCATGGCGGGCGGATCGATAGCGGAACCGGCACATCGAGGATGTGTTCGTGTCAACGCTTGCGCGGCGGTTCGGTCCGCTGAATGTGTCAGCATCCCTGTGGAATTACGGGCCACTCGGTTTCCTGCATTCAGGTCCACCTGCGATAACGCGTCTTTCCGGCCAGAGCCTTGAATGGTCCATTGGTTCAATACGGGAGAGTTCCATGCAGCCTGCTTATGCAAAAATTGCCAAGGATCCGCGTTTTGCGGATCTGGTCTCGAAGAGGAACCGCTTTGCGATTGCTCTTTCGCTCATCGTTCTGGCCGTGTTCTCGGCGTTCGTGTTCGTTGCCGTGGCGCTGCCCGGCGTGTTTTCCGCTCGCGTCGGCGAAGGGTCCGCCTGGACCTGGGGTCTGATTGCCGGCTGGCTCATCCAGATCTTCGCCTTCCTCATCACCGGCGTCTACACGCTGCGTGCCAATGGCGAATTCGATCCGGCCATCCGCTCCATCCTCGCGGAGGCCACGAAGTGAAGCGTTTCAACCTCCTTCTTGCCTCCGGCCTTTCCAGCCTGATGGTCTCTACCAGCGCCTTTGCCGCCGGCGAGGCGATTTCCGGTGCTGTCGAAAAGCAGCCGATCAACGTTACCGCTATCATCATGTTCCTGGTCTTCGTGGCCGGCACGCTGGCGCTCACCTACTGGGCCGCCTCGCGCACCCGTTCGACCTCCGACTTCTATACGGCGGGCGGTGGCATCACCGGCTTCCAGAACGGCATGGCCATTGCCGGTGACTTCATGTCGGCGGCCTCGTTCCTCGGCATTTCGGGCATGATCTTCGGCACAGGCGTCGATGGCCTGTTCTATGCAGCGGGCTTTACCATCGGCTGGCCGCTCATCCTGTTCATGATCGCCGAGCGCCTGCGCAATCTCGGCCGCTTCACCTTCGCTGACATCACCTCCTACCGTCTCGACCAGACGCGCATTCGTTCGCTCTCGGCCTTCGGCGCGCTTTCCGTGGTGCTGTTCTACCTCGTTGCCCAGATGGTTGGCGCGGGCAAGCTCATCCAGCTTCTCTTCGGCCTCGATTATGCCTATGCCGTCGTGCTCGTCGGCGTGCTGATGGTGCTTTACGTCACCTTCGGCGGCATGCTGGCCACCACCTGGGTACAGATCACCAAGGCGATCCTGCTGCTGCTCGGCTGCACCGTAATGGTGGGGCTGGCGCTCGCCTATTTCGGCTTCAGCCCGAGCGCCCTCATCCAGAGCGCCATCGACAACCATCCCCGCAAGGAAGCGATGCTGCAGCCTTCGGCGACGCTTGCCGATCCGCTCAACGCCGTTTCGCTCGGTCTGGCGCTGATGTGCGGCGCCGCCGGCCTGCCGCATATCCTGATGCGCTTCTTCACGGTTCCGGATGCGGTCGCGGCGCGCAAGTCGGTGTTCTATGCCACCGGTTTCATCGCCTATTTCTACATCCTGACGATCACCATCGGTCTCGCTGCCGTCACGATCATCGGCACCAATCCGGCCTTCTTCGATGCGGCCGGCAAGCTGATCGGCGGCGGTAACATGGCGGCGGTGCATCTGGCCAAGGCGCTGGGTGGCGATGCCTTCCTCGGCTTCATCTCGGCGGTGGCCTTCGCGACGATCCTCGCGGTCGTCTCGGGTCTGGCGCTGGCTGGCGCGTCGGCGGTATCGCACGACCTCTATGCCAACGTCATCATGAAGGGCAAGGCAACCGGGGCGCAGGAAATGCGCGTGTCGCGCATGGCCACCTTCGCCATCGGCGCGCTCGGCATCGTGCTCGGCCTTGCCTTCGAAAACCAGAACATCGCCTTTATGGTGGGCCTCGCCTTCGGTGTCGCCGCTTCGGTGAACTTCCCGGTTCTGTTCCTGTCGATCTTCTGGAAGAACGTGACGTCGCGCGGTGCCTTCATCGGCGGCTTCCTGGGCCTCGTCTCGGCCATCGCCTTCGTGGTGCTCGGCCCGACTGTCTGGGTGTCGCTGCTGCATCACGAAAAGCCGATCTTCCCGTATGAACAGTACGCGCTGTTCTCGATGACGATCGCCTTTGTCAGCATCTGGTTCTTCTCGGTGACGGACAAGAGCGCCCGTGCGGCGGAAGACAAGGCGGGCTTCCCGGAACAGTTCATCCGCTCAGAAACCGGTCTCGGCGCCGCTGCGGCATCTGACCACTGAGATTTCGGACATCTTTGGACAATGAAAGGCCGGGGCGAAAGCCCCGGCCTTTTGCGTTTCACTTCACGGCAGCATTGCCACCATCGGCAAACAGGCAGGTACCTGCCACGAAGCTTGCCATGGGGCTTGCGAGGAAGAGCGCGGCGCTGGCGATTTCTTTAGGCTGGGCAATGCGCTTCAAGGCATGCAGACCAGCCGCCCAGGCCTTGTTTTCCGCGCTGCCAGCCATGGCGGTGTCGGTGCCGCCCGGCAGGATGGCATTGGCGCGGATATTCTGTGCGCCATAATCGGCGGTGATGCCCTTCACCAGGCCGGCAATCGCGGCCTTGGAGGCGGCATAGGTCGCCATTCCCGGCAGGCCGACGCTTGTGCCGACGAAGGTGGAGGTGAAGACCAACGCGCCGCCACCGCGTTCCAGCATGGCGGGGATCTGGTGTTTCGCGCCGAGAAAGGCGGCGGTGAGGTTGACGTCGAGCGTGCGTTGCCATTCCTCGCGCGTCACCTCGGCCAGCGGCTTCATCGGGCCAACAGTGCCGGCATTGTTGAAGGCAATGTCGAGCCCGCCGAAACGGGAAACCGCCTGCGCAACGAGACGATGGTGTGTGTCTTCCCCGGCGGTATCGCCAGCGACGGTTTCGACCTCAGCGCCTGCCGCGCGGATTTCGGCGGCGGTGGCTTCGAGCGCGTCGGCGCTGCGGGCGTTCAGCACGAGGCGCGCCCCCTCGGCAGCGAATAGCCGGGCGGCGGCCCGGCCGATGCCGGACGATGCCCCGGTGATGATGGCGACCTTGTTTTCAAGAAGTGGCATGGAAACCTCCGGTGTTGATGGAGGTTTCGACCTAACGGAGCGCGGGTGGCCAAGCCACCCGATCCTTGCGCGGTGTCAGATCAGTTCGAACTTGTCGACATCCACCAGTCCGCGGTCCGAGATCTTCAGGTGCGGAATGACCGGCAGCGGCAGGAAGGCGACCTGGAGGAAGGGTTCCTGAAGCGTGGTGCCGAGCGCATAGGCCGCCTGACGCAAATGGTGCAGCGTGTCGCGCACCGTCTCGTAGGGTTCGGTACTCATCAAGCCGGCGACAGGCAGGGCGATTTCGCCGGTGACCTTGCCGTCTTCCACCACCACGAAGCCGCCCTTGATTTCGCCAAGGCGGTTGGCGGCAATCGCCATGTCTTCGCCTGAAACGCCGACGACGCAGATATTGTGGCTGTCATGGCCGACGGTGGAGGCAATTGCGCCCTTCTTGAGCCCGAAGCCCTGTACGAAGGCGTTGGCGTGGTTGCCGTTCTTGCCGTGACGTTCGATGACGGCGACCTTGATGATGTCGCGGTCGAGATCCGGCACCGTCTCGTTGCCCTCGGCGGGCAGGCGGAAACGGCGGAACTCGGTGATGATCTTGCCCGGCAGAACGCCGAGCACCGGCACTTCGCCTTCCGTGACCGGCACGGCGAAATGGCCAGCCTTGACGGGCTGCGCCTTGACGCTGTCGAGGCCGACGGGAGCAACCGGCTTGCGGCTGGCGAACAGGGCGTCGTTAACCTCGCGGCCGCCGGAAAAAACCAGCTCCGCCTTGCAGCTTTCGAGGCTGTCGATGACCACGAGATCGGCCCGCCAGCCCGGCGCGATCAGGCCGCGGTCACGCAGGCCGAAGGCGCGGGCGCCGGAAATCGAGGCGGCGCGATAGATGGCGAGCGGCTCGACGCCGTTGGCAATGGCCTCCCGGATCATGTAGTCGAGATGGCCCTGCTCGGCGATGTCGAGCGGGTTGCGGTCGTCGGTGCAGAGCGCGAGGTGAGGGGAGAGGCGCTCGGTGATGATCGGCAACAGCGCGTGCAGGTCCTTGGAGACCGATCCTTCGCGCACGAGAATGTGGACGCCCTTGCGGATCTTTTCCAGCGCTTCCGGCACGTTGGTGCATTCATGCTCGGTGCGGATGCCGGCGGAGAGATAGGCATTGAGACCGTAACCGGAGAGGAGGGGGGCGTGACCGTCGATATGCTGGCCCTGAAACGCTTCCAGCTTCGCCATGCAGCCGGGGTCCTTGTGGATCACGCCGGGGAAATTCATGAACTCGGCCAGACCGATGACCTTAGGATGGTGACGGAAAGGCAGGAGTTTTTCGATGGGCAGGTCGGCGCCTGCAGTTTCGAGATGCGTGGCGGGTACACAGGAGGAAAGCTGGACGCGGACATCCATGATGGTTTCGAGCGCCGAGTCCAGGAAAAAGCGGATGCCTTCCTCGCCCAGCACATTGGCAATCTCATGCGGATCGCAGATTGCTGTGGTAACGCCGTAGGGCAGCACGCAACGGTCGAACTCGTGCGGTGTGACGAGGGAGGATTCGATGTGGAGGTGGGTATCAATGAAGCCGGGAACGACAATGCGGCCCGAGATGTCGATTTCGCGGATGCCTTCATAGGCTTCGCCCACGCCGACGATGGTGTCGCCGCAAAACGCGATATCGGAAGCGACCAGTTCGCCGGTGACGAGATCGAAGTAACGCCCGCCCTTGAGAACGATGTCGGCGGCAACCCGCCCCGCACCCTGATCAATCCGTCGTTCCAGTTCGCTCGTCATGCCGCATCTCCATTCTCGCGAGGATAAAGGGAGCTTAGAGCATCTTCGGGGAAATTTGTGAACGGCTTTCGACGCTTGTTTGCGCTGACCCGGAGAGAATGACCGCCGGAGGAGGCGGTTCATTAGTTGGGTGGACATGCAATGACGTCGCTGACCACAATGGGCCTGTGGCTTCGGTTTGTCCACGCGCGAGCATTGCACCTTGCAGGGAAATCAGGCGGCCGACTTGTTCTGTTCCTGCTGCCTGTAGATGTCCTCCAATGTCTGCAGAACCTTCAGAACCGCCTCGGAATTGGCGGAATAGTAGATCGTCTGCGCATCGCGGCGGGTATTCACCATTTTCTTGGCCCGCAGCTTCGACAGGTGCTGGGACAGGGCGGACTGGCTTAAGCCCACACGTCCTGCAAGCACGCCGACAGCCATTTCACCTTGCACGAGATTGAGCAGGATCATCAGGCGTTTGGGGTTGGCCATCGCCGACAGCATGCCAGCCGCCGACGTGGCATTTTCGGATAAATGCAACATTGTCATACTCGATCAACACCTCCACAGAACCTGTGCGGCTTCTGTTGCGACAGAACCATTCTGGCTTCTGCCTTCGACGTCGCTTTGGACCGTCGATGCAACTCTAGCAACATACTTGCGGGTTTGTATACAGATAAAATGGGCACACGGAAGCCTCGCCAACATTATTAGATTTTTCTCAATTAGCTGAAAAATATCTATTATCGCCGATGGTATTTCCAAAATGACCGGTCGGCATAGTTGATATAAATACAACCATTGAGTGTTATCATGCTGGGGTGACGACGCTTCCTTTCCTGCTGTCTGTTGGCCGGGCCTGCCGCATATCCATGCCTCAGGCCCGTTCCGTTATTGTCACATTTGCATATCCGCCGGTGTTAGCCAGAACGCGCGTCCGAAGCCGCCGTTGAGGGCAGCCTTTTGCGGAGTGAGGCGAAAGAAGCTGAAATCGGGGAAGTCGATGTAAAGCTTGGACTTGGGGTGCTTGGCGAGGAATGCCTCCCGTAATGCACCATGGTCTTCGCTTTCGCGGTCCACCTGCTCTGCCAGGCACTGAACCGTCATGCGAGGATGAACCAGAGGATCACCCTTGTCCGCGGGTTCGCCAACCAGCAGCGAACAACGCGGGTCCTTCAGAATGCCTTGCGTATGCGCCGCCAGCCGTGACGCAAGAATGACGGGCACGCCATTCGTCGTCATCAGAATGATGCGGCTGACCGAGGGATAGCCGGTCTCCGGATCCAGCACGCCAATTGCGGCAAACCGTGCTTCATGCAACAGTTCGCGGGCAAGTTCGCGCGCCTCGTTATCAGTGTCCCGGATGACGGAGGGTTTGTCGGTCAAGACATCGTTTCCTTAATAGATGGTTGATGAAATATACAGCACTCGGCCTTTTGACGTAACAAAAAGCCGCAGCCTGCGCTAATTTGTCATCTAATGTTAAAAAACAACTTCAAATTATGTTAAATTTTATGCAAATGGTACGCTTTTGCGTATCGTTATTTGACGATACGCAATTCCAAGGCGCTTGTTCTTAAAGGCGAATTTGACGGACTATACCGGCTGTTTCGGCAAGTCTCACATTCTTGTCAGCGACGGTGATACCGGCTGAGACTGCGTACCACATCGGTCGCATCAATCGCGCCGATCACGGCACCCTTCTCAATCACGCCGACGACGCCCGGATTGCGTGCCAGAGCGTCGATGATATCGGCCAGTGGCGTCTGCGGGGCTGCGGTGGCGGAGACAGGCATGGTCGTATCGGGCAGGCCCGGACGCATCACGTCGGCGGCGGTCAGCAGGTTGACCGGGTTCATGCCAGCAATGAAATCGGCGACGTGCTGGCTGGCTGGCTGGTCGATGATTTCCCGCGGCGTACCGCATTGCACGATCCGGCCGCCGTCCATGATGGCGATGCGGTTGCCGATGCGAAAAGCTTCGTCGAGATCATGACTGACGAACAGGATCGTCTTCTTCAGTCGCCGCTGGAACTCGAGCAATTCATCCTGCAACCGGGCGCGAATGAGCGGATCGAGTGCCGAGAAGGGCTCGTCCATCAGCAGGATCGGCGCGCCGGTGGCGAAGGCGCGGGCGAGACCCACGCGCTGCTGCATGCCGCCGGAGAGTTCGCTGACCTTGTGGGAGCCCCAAGCTGTGAGGTTTACCAGTTCAAGTTGTTCGTCCACGGCCTTCTTGCGGGCGGCTTCCGTCGCGCCGGCGATTTCCAGACCAAAGCCGACATTATCGGCCACCGTCCGCCAGGGTAGCAGGGCGAATTGCTGGAACACCATCGAGACGGTGGACAGGCGAAGGTCGCGCAGCACCTTTGCTGACGCCCGGTAGGGATCGACCGGCCCGCGCGAAGTCATGACGGTGACACTGCCGCGCACGACCGGCGCGAGGCCGTTAACGGCGCGCAGCAGGGTGGACTTACCCGAGCCGGACAGCCCCATCAGCACGAGAATTTCGCCGGCCTCCACGGTCAGCGAAGCGTTCAGCGCACCGGCGATCAGTGAGGTGCGAGCGTTGATGTCGTCGCGGCTTGCGCCCTCGTCGATCAGCGGGAAGGCTTTCTTTGGCTTCGTCCCATAGACGATATCGACATTCTTGAGGATGACGGCGCCGTTCATAGACGGTCTTTCCAGAAACTGAGCGTGCGTTTGGGCGGTGCCTGTCCGGGCACACGCAGCATGCGGTCGAGAATGATGGCCAGCACAACGATGCAAAGACCTGCTTCGAAGCCCTTGGCAATGTTGACCGTGTTCAGCGCCCGCACGACAGGCACGCCCAGACCGTTTGCGCCCACCAGCGCGGCGATGACGACCATCGACAGAGAGAGCATGATGGTTTGGGTGAGGCCCGCCATGATTTGCGGTGTTGCGCAGGGCAGTTCGACCTTGCTCAAGACCTGCGTCGAGGTGGCGCCGAAGGCGACCGCCGCTTCCTTCAGCGCTTCCGGCGTCGAGATGATGCCGAGGCGCGTGAGACGGATCGAGGCGGGCAGGGCGAAGATGACGGTGGCGATGAGACCGGGCACCATGCCGAGACCGAACAGGATCAATGCCGGGATGAGATAGACGAAGGTTGGGATCGTCTGCATCAGGTCGAGAATGGGCCTGAGCATGGTGTATATCCACGGACGCCGCGCGGCGGCGATGCCGATCGGGATGCCGATGGCCATGGATACGGCGGTGGAGGCCAGTACCAGCGCCAGCGTTTCCGTTGTTTCCTTCCAGTATCCCTGGTTGAGGATGAGCAGCAGGCCGAGTGCGGTGAAGACGGTCACGCCGACGGAGCGGCGGTACCACCAGACGAAGCCCGTGAAGGCGGCAATGGCCGCCAGCGGCGTGGGTGTTTGCAGGCACCACAGGATGGCGGCAATGGTATCGCCGAGCCCGGCGGAAATGGCATCGAAAACGCCGCCGCCATGCGTCGTCAGCCATGTGACGGCCGCCTTCGACCAAGGGCCGATCGGAATGCGTGTTTCGGTGAGCCAGTCCAAGATTATGGGTCCGCCTTGTGCTTGCCGCTATCGCTTGCTCAGAGACCGAGCGCCTTCTTGACGGTAGCGAGGCCGTCCTCGCCCTTGATGGTCGAAACGCCGGCGAGCCACGGTGCGATCACCGTCGGGTTGGCCTTGAGCCATTCCGTGGCGGCGGCTTCCGGTTCCTTGCCGTCGTTCAGGATCTTGCCCATGATCTCGTTTTCCATGGGCAGCGTGAAGGACAGGTTCTTCAGCAGTGCGCCGACATTGGTGCATTCGCTGGTATAGCCCTTGCGGACATTGGTGAGAACCGTTGCGCCGCCGAAGTTCGGGCCGAACACGTCATCGCCGCCGGTGAGGTAGGACAGCTTGAAATTGGCGTTCATCGGGTGCGGCTCCCAGCCGAGGAAAACGACCGGCAGGCCTTCCTTTTCGGCGCGGGCAACCTGGGCCAGCATGCCCTGCTCGGACGATTCGATCACATCGAAGCCCTTCAGGCCGAACGTGTCTTTCTCCACCATGCCGAGGATGAGGCGGTTGCCGTCATTGCCCGGCTCAATGCCGTAGATCTTGCCGTCGAGTTCGGCCTTATGGGCAGCGATATCCTTGAAATCCTTGATGCCGAGTTCGGCGCCCTTGGCATTGGTCGCGAGCGTGTACTTCGCGCCCTCAAGGTTTTCGCGCAGCGTCTCGACCGAACCATCGGCGCGGTAGGGGGCAATATCGGCTTCCATGGTCGGCATCCAGTTGCCGAGGAACACGTCGATGTCCTTATTCTTCAGGGAAGCGTAGGTCACGGGAACGGAAAGAAGCTTGGTTTCGGTCTGGTAGCCCAATGCCTTCAGCACGACGGACGCGGTGGCCGTGGTGGCGGCGATATCCGTCCAGCCCACATCGGAGAAACGCACGGTGGCGCAGCTTTGCGGTTCAGCGGCGAAGGCGCCGGTGGAAAGGCCCGCGATCAGAATGGCTGCTGCTGCAACACGGTACGAATGAGATGCTGTCATGTCCCTGTCTCCCGATGGTTCGTCCAGCCGTGCCTTGCCCGGAAATAGCGGCTCCGGCCGGAAAGAAAGGCTACGGCCTCCCGCTGCCATTACAGCGTGCGTTAAGCTCTGTCACCGAAAAATAGCGAGTCAATGCCGGGGATGCACGTCTTTTGGGGATGGGCTGGCCGGGGTGCGTCGGTTAGAATAGACCAACACGGGGGAACAGGCGTCCATGACGGCTTCAACGCACAGGGATGGCGATATCGCCGGGATACGCGCTGCGGTGAGCGATTTCGAGGAAACCGCGGGGCTGACGGGGGCCGCACTCGAGCGTCTGGCCCGCGAAGGCGACGACGGCAACGGTTCAGGCCGGGTCCGCGTCGCCGATCTTCTGGCCCGACGCACCGGTGTCGAGGCGGATCTGGTGGGCTTTGCCCTGCGTTTCGACGCTGAGACCTGTCGCCTGGCGTCGACCTTCGAAGCCGTAACGACAGGCCGCGGCGCGGCCGTGACCGGCGGTGGCTTTCTGAGACGTCGAAAGGTCGCCGTAGCCGCCGCCGGGGCTGAAAGCCTTCCTGCGCTTTTGACGGAGCTTGCTGCAGCGCTTGCCAAGGCAGATCAGGTCCTGCGTCTTCTGGCGCATCTGACCGGTACGCTCAAACGTTGCCATGCCGGGGCTGAAACGACGCTCGAAGAGACCGTTATGCACCGCCGGACCGCGCTGGCGGGGCTCGAGGCGGCGCAGAAGGCAGCCGAGGAGCGGCGCCCGCCGCTGACGGCGGCGCGCCTGCTGCCCGCCGATGCCGGGGGAGCGTCGCGTGAAGAGGAATGCAGGCGGCTCGAGGCCGATCTGGAGGCCGCGCAGGCCAGCGAGCGGGAGTGTGTCGCGAAATACCGATCGCTGGATGATCTTGCTGCCCTGCTTGACCTTTATATGGGCGCACTCAACGGGCAGCGAACGGTTGGCCATACGGTTGCGGCGAAGCTTTCTGCCGATGTGGAGCGCACTGTTCTGCTGGGCAAGGCGCTGCAAGCCGCCGCTCGCATGGCAGGTTTGTCCAATGATGCCGCCGAAGCGCTTTTCGCGGCCATCGATCCCGCCGGGCCGGTCGCCCGACTTCTGGCGCTTGCCGAAAAGGGATGGCTGAACCATGCCGAAACCATGCGGCGAAAGGCACATGCCGACGTAGCGCTCTCTCTGCGGTTCGGTGAGGCGGAGGGAGAGCGTCATTCCGGGTGAGGCCTGTTTTCCCCGCATCACCCTGCGGCTTTACGCAAGCCTCCGTTGAAAAGACGCAGCGCCTCTGTTGTCAGGCGGGCAGCGGAAGCCTATCTCATGGACGGGCAGGGTTTGCCCACCGTCTGTTGAGGAGTGAATGATGCTCGATCCCGTTTATGCCTTTTTCCGAAGCCTTCTGGCCGGTATCCGCCGCGGTTTCGGGCTCGCCTTTGCGGCGATCGTCTGGCCCTTTCTGGCGGTTCACGGCTGGTACAGGGATCGCGGGCTGATCCTCAAAGCCGTGGTCGGCGGGATCGCCGTGCTGTTTGTGCTCTTCAATGCGATATTCTTCTGGCAGACACAGCGCTGGACGGACTTCGATCCCGATTACGTCGCGAAGTACGATCTGGCCACCCGCACCACCGTGGCCGGGCAGGAGCTGCCTTCGACCACCGGCGCGAAAACCTGCCAGTCTTCCGCCATCGTTGACGTGACCGCCGATCTCATCAAGTTCAACGTCGATGACAATGCGTGGATTTCCTCCATGCTGGCCTATCGCGCCGGTTTCTTCGGGGTCGACTGGGACAATACGCCCTTTTTCGATAACAAAGCTTCGTTTCAGCGCGGCGTGAATCAAGCCGTTCGCCGCACGGCGACGGAACTGGTCGATTCGCTCGGCCGTGTGCGCGGCACCTCGGGTATCAATCAGGACCTTCAGGATGCGCGCGGCAATATGCAGTTCGATGAGTATTCCTGGTATTTCGGCCTCTCACCCTTCGGCCCGAAGACACCGACCCCGAGCTATTATCGCGCCGCCGAAAAGAGCCTGCGCAAGTTCAACACGAGCCTGGCCGCCTGTGGCGCCACCTTCGACACCCGCGCCGACAACTTCGTGCAGTTCCTCGACCGCATTGCCAGCGATCTCGGCTCGACGTCGCAGATCCTGTCCGACCGGTCGGAAACGGCGGCGCGCGGCTGGTTCGATTTCCGTGCCGATGACCGTTTCTGGTTCGCCTATGGCCAGCTTTACGGCTATTACGGTCTTCTGTCGGCGGCAGGGGCTGATTTCTCGCAGGTCATCCGCGAACGTAACCTGACGCAGGTTTGGGCTGGAACGCTGGCGCAAACGCGCGCGGCGCTGAACATCCAGCCGTGGATCATTTCCAATGGCAAGGAAGACGGCATGTTCATGCCCTCACACCTCTCGACCATGGGCTTCCGCATCCTGCGCGTTCGCTCGAACCTCGTGGAACTGCGCGGCGTCCTCGACCGGTAACCGCTGTTCAGGTGGAATCAAAAAGGCCGCGTCCGGGACGCGGCCTTTTCTGTTTCGGCGCTTTCGACCGTCAGTGCTTTTCCTTCCCGCCGTTCTTGATCGAAATCATCAGCGTTTCCAGATAGCCCAGCATCACCGCCGAGACGACGAAGGCGATGTGCATCAGCGTTAGCCACATGATCTTGCCGTCTGTGTACTGGTTGGCGTTCAGGAACACCTGCAGCAGATGGATCGAGGAAATGGCGACGATGGACGATGCGACCTTGATCTTCAGGCTGCCGGAATCGAGCTTGCCGAGGAAGGATACGTCTGCATCGGCATCGTCGAAGCGGCTGACGAAATTCTCATAGCCCGAGATCATCACCATCACGATCAGGCTGGCCACCAGCGCCGCGTCGATGAGGCCCAGCATGGCGAGGATCATCTCGGCTTCGCCAAGCGTAAAGACGTTTTCGGCCACTTTCAGGAACTTGTAGGCGAAGGCCACAGCATAGACGGCGAGCGCCGCGACAAGGCCGAGATAGAACACGACCAGCAGCCAGCGGCTCGAAAGGATGATCCGCTCGACAAGGGTTTCGAGAGACTTCATGGGGCGAATTTCTCCGGTTTCAAACACCGGCAGATAGGGGCAATTGCCCTGTCTTCGCAAGGGGCTCCTTCGCGGTTGCGAAATGTGGCGAAATTTTGCATTTGTTATCTTGACTCTAAATGTCATCTTATAATACGTCCAAAATGTAACTTGAGTAAAAGAATCAAGTAAGAATTTTGAGCCCCGGCGGGACCCGGACATTGCGTTCCGGGTCGTAGCTGTGGCCTGCCTTAACAGGGGACTGGTAAGATGAAATACCGGAATTATCGGCTTGCGCTGATGGGGTGCACTGCGATCGCCGCGCTTTCGTTCGGTGCGGTGGCCGAGGCTCAGGAGGCTGCGAAGGCCGCGGAAGGTTCTGTTCTGGAGACGATCGTGGTGAAAACGACCGCGAAGACGGCCCGCCAGAAACTTCAGAAAGGGGCCGCCGATACACCGTTGGCATCCGAAACGAGCGCCGAGACGCTCCGCGAGCAGGAAATCGACAGCGTCAAGGATCTCGGCAACACCACGGAACCGGGCGTCGATTACGTCGAAGGCCGCGCCGGTACGCCGGGCGGCATGTTTATTCGCGGCCTTGGTGGCGCGCGGGTTGCGACGCTGATCGATGATATTCCGATCCCCTTCCTTGAAACGCTGACGCGCACCGGCTCTGCTTCGCCGACCACCGGCATCAGCGACAGCGCCAACACCTTCGACTTCTCCTCGCTTTCGGGCGTCGATGTGGTGCGCGGTGCGGATTCGAGCCGGATCGGTTCCGGCGCGATGTCGGGTGCGCTGGTGATGCGGACGCTGGAGCCGGAAGACCTGATTGGGGACGGCAAGAACTGGGGCGTGCTTGTCAAGTCCGGCTACGAAAGCGAGGACCGCAGTGTCAGCGGTTCCGTCGCGGCGGCGAAGAAGGTAGGCGGCACCTCCATCCTGTTTCAGGGCGGCTATAAGCGCGGTAACGAACGCTACAATCAGGGGAGCATCGATACGCTGGGCAATGGCCGGACCGAACCCAACCCGGCCGATACCTATCAGCGCAATCTGATGTTCAAGGTGCGGCAGGAGATCGAGGGTGGCCATCGCATCGGCATCACCGCCGAACGCTTCGAACTGAACGCCGATACGGACCTGAAGACATTCCAGGGTACGACGGTCATTCCGCCCTTCGTCATCCCCTACCAGCCGGGCGGCTATTTCGGCTATGACGATACCAAGCGCGAACGCGTTTCGATCGATTACGAATATGAAGCGCCGGAGGCCGGCGGCTTCATCGACGCTGCCAAGCTGACGCCCTACTGGCAGCGACTGACCAAGGAAGCCGGCTCCTTCGGCTACCGGGCAACCGGTGCAGCCTATGAGCGCCACAACAGCACGGAGGAAAGCGCTTTCGGCGTGACCGGCGGCACCATCTCGACGTTCGAGACCGGCTCGCTCGACCATACGCTGCGGATCGGCGGCAACCTGTCCTTCTTCGAAACCGATCAGCTTCTCGTCTCTGTGCCGAATACGGCGGTCACGCAGGCTGACGTTCCGAACGTGGATGGCACGCGCGTCGGCGTCTATGTCGACGACGAGATTGCCATTGGCGATACCGGTTTCACGCTGACGCCCGGTCTGCGCTTCGACTGGTACGATTACAATCCGAAGCTGACACCGGAATACATCGCCAATACCGGCTACAATTACTTCGGTCTGGGCGCTGCGCAGAGCGGTTCCCGCTTCTCGCCAAAGCTTCTCGTCAGCTATCAGGCCACGCAGGATCTGAACCTCTTCGCGCAATGGTCGATGTCCTATCGCGCGCCGACGGTGGCGGAACTCTACAGCAACTTCACCAATGTCGCCGGTGGCTATGGCGTTGTCGGCAATCCCCTGCTGAAGGCCGAAACGGGCCAGGGCTTCGAAGTGGGCGCCAATTACGACGCCGGCGACCTGACCGGAAAGCTGACGCTGTTCCACAATCGCTACAAGAACTTCATCGATGAGACCTCGGAATATACCAGCCAGTTTCCGGCCGGTTACTTCCCGCAGTTCCTGAAATATAGCTGGGAAAACCGTAACAGCGTCCATATCTCGGGTGTCGAGGCCAAGGCGCGCAAGGAATTCGCCAACGGCTTCAACCTCCATGCCTCGCTTGCCTACACCTATGGCAAGGATCAGGATTCGGGTGAGTTCATCCGCACCATCGCGCCGTTCAAGTCCATTGTCGGCGTGGGGTATGAGCAGGAAAGCTGGGGTGTCGATCTGAGCGGCATCTTCGCGGCAGGTATGCGCGATGATAATGTGGCCACCACCTATGACGCGCCGGGCTATGGTGTCGCCAACCTGACGGGCTGGTGGGAACCCGAACAGGTCAAGGGGCTGCGCGTGCAGGCCGGGGTCTACAACATCTTCGACAAGACCTACTGGAATGCCGTCGGTGTTCGCGACGTCAATCCGACGGCGGGTTCGACCAGCAACTCCAACCAGCCGGTGGCCTATTATTCCGAGCCGGGCCGCACGTTCAAGATTTCGCTGACGAAGAAGTTCTAAGCGCTTCCCTTCTCGTCATCGATGCGGGCGGTCTTTCGGGGCCGCCCTTTTCGCGTTTACCGGCAGTAGCGAAAGCCGCCCCGCCGCTCGAGGATATCGAGATGCAGGTGATCCTGATGGGTGGCATCGCTGCCGGGCGAAAGAACGGTGGTGAAGTAGAGGCAGGCGGCGGCGGTGAGGCTGCGCTGGAAGGCCCCATCCATATCGCTGTCTTCGCCGCGCGGTTTCATGGGCAGCGATGCCCCGTTCGAAAATGTGATGGCAGAGATATCGATGGCATTTCCCCGTGCGTGTTCGGAAACCTTGCCGGTCTCGGCACTGTTGCGGTTGCGGCAGATATAGGACGAGGCGTTGGTGAGCGTCTTGACCTGTCGGTCGGGATAGGCGCGTCTGGCGAACGGCAGGACGACGTCGCGCGTCCATGTGGTCATTTCGAGGGCGGCTTTACACCGCAAAACGGCGGGCGGATCGAGCGTGACGCCCGGCGCCGGTGCCGATAGTTCCACCGGCTGCTCTATGCCGCAGGCGCCGGGATCGTCCTTCGGGGTGACGGTTTTGAAGGTAGCACCGCTTTCGGTGAGCGCCTTGAGGCATGCGTTCAGTTCGGCGGGGTCTTCCGGCGCGAATTTGGCCGTCTCGTCGTCCTTGCCGGAGACGGGCGGCGCCGGTTCGGCAATCGGCGACTGCGGCTTCGGTTCGGGAACCGGCAGTGCGTCCGTGGCGGGTTTGGCTGGCGGCACCGGGCCGACGGGTGGCGGCGTGGCCGAGGCGAGAAGAACAATCGCGGCAAGGGCGAAGGCGGCTTTCAACATGGCTTGATCCCTCTTGTCGTGAGAGAGGAACGCGGTACGGCCGGTTCGGTTGCCTCATACGCATTTGCCCGAGGGGCAGACAATTGCCGCTTGCGCTCAGGAAAAACCCGCGCTAACAATTTTTTCCATGAGAAACCTGTCTGTGAACATTGCGAACTGGTGGTGGGTCTGCGCGAAGCGGCCTTGACCAGTCATGTCCATGGACGAGACACCAAGCCGCCCGAACTTCAGGCGGCTTTTTTCGTATCCAGCCGTCTGCTTTAAGGGCTGAGAGACGACGGAGAGACGAGCAGCATGGTTACGGTGATTGAAAGCGACGGCGCGGAAGCCTACGAAACGCGCGGCGGCATCAAGGTTCGGCGCAAACGCCGCGAAGTGGCCTATGAAGGCGCTGTCGACGGTTATGTCGCACGGCTGGATGAGCGCCGGGGGGCCGTCTTCTCCTCCAACTACGAATATCCGGGCCGTTATACCCGCTGGGATACCGCGATCATCGACCCGCCGCTCGGCATTTCCTGCTTCGGCCGCTCCGTCTGGATCGAAGCCTATAACGAGCGCGGCGAAGTGCTTTTGTCCTTCGTCTCCGAAAAGCTCAAAACGGTCGAGGATATCGTTCTGGGTGCTGCCACGACGCGCCGCATCGACCTGACCGTCAGCGAGCCCGACCGGGTTTTCACCGAGGAAGAGCGCTCGCGTATCCCGACCGTCTTTTCCGTGCTGCGCGCCATCGTCGATCTCTTCTATTCGCAGGAAGATGCGGCCATCGGCCTGTTTGGCGCCTTCGGCTACGATCTTGCCTTCCAGTTCGATGCTATCAAGCTGAAGCTCGAGCGGCCCGAGGGCCAGCGCGATATGGTGCTTTATCTGCCGGACGAAATTCTGGTGGTGGACCACTATTCGGCCCGCGCCTGGGTGGATGCCTACGACTTCGAGAAGGGCGGCCTGACGACTGCCGGCAAGAGCGCCGAGATTGCTTCCGACCCGTTCCGCAAGACGGACGCGATCCCGCCGCGCGGCGATCATCACCCCGGCGAATATGCCGAATTGGTTGTGAAAGCGAAGGAAAGCTTCCGGCGCGGCGACCTGTTCGAAGTGGTGCCCGGCCAGAAATTCATGGAACGCTGCGACAGCCAGCCGTCCGACATTTCCCGCCGCCTCAAGGCCATCAACCCGTCGCCCTATTCCTTCTTCATCAATCTCGGCGATCAGGAATATCTGATCGGCGCTTCGCCGGAAATGTTCGTGCGCGTTTCCGGCCGTCGCATCGAGACCTGCCCGATCTCGGGCACCATCAAGCGCGGTGACGATCCGATTGCCGACTCGGAACAGATCCTCAAGCTCCTGAACTCGAAGAAGGACGAATCCGAACTCACCATGTGTTCGGATGTGGACCGCAACGACAAGAGCCGCGTCTGCGAACCCGGTTCGGTCAAGGTCATCGGCCGCCGCCAGATCGAGATGTATTCGCGCCTTATCCACACGGTCGACCACATCGAGGGCCGTCTGCGCGATGGCATGGATGCGTTTGACGGTTTCCTGTCCCATGCCTGGGCGGTCACCGTGACCGGTGCACCGAAACTCTGGGCCATGCGCTTCATCGAAAGCCATGAAAAGAGCCCGCGCGCCTGGTATGGCGGCGCTATCGGCATGGTCGGCTTCAACGGCGACATGAATACCGGGCTGACGCTGCGCACCATCCGCGTCAAGGACGGCATTGCAGAAGTGCGTGCCGGTGCAACGCTGCTCAACGACTCGAACCCGCAGGAAGAAGAAGCCGAGACCGAACTGAAGGCATCCGCCATGCTGGCCGCCATCCGTGGCGCCAAGAGCGGTGACAATGCGGCGGGTCGCGGTGGCGTGAACCGGGTGGGGCAGGGCGTCAAGATCCTGCTTGTGGATCACGAAGACAGCTTCGTGCACACGCTCGCCAACTATTTCCGTCAGACCGGTGCGACCGTCACGACGGTGCGCACCCCGGTGGCGGAAGAAGTGTTCGACCGGCTCGATCCCGATCTCGTCGTGCTTTCGCCCGGACCGGGCAGTCCGACCGATTTCGACTGCAAGGCGACCATCAAGAAGGCGCGTGCCCGTAACCTGCCGATTTTCGGCGTCTGCCTCGGGCTTCAGGCACTTGCCGAAGCCTATGGCGGCCAGCTTCGCCAGCTTGCTGTGCCGATGCACGGCAAGCCCTCGCGCATCCGCGTGCTGGAGCCGGGCCTCGTCTTTGCCGGTTTGGGCAAGGAAGTGACGGTCGGCCGCTACCACTCGATCTTTGCCGATCCCTCGACGCTCGACCGCGATTTCATCATCACGGCTGAGAGCGAGGATGGCACGATCATGGGGATAGAACATGCGAAGGAACCGGTGGCGGCGGTGCAGTTCCATCCAGAATCGATCATGACGCTCGGCGGTGAAGCCGGCATGCGGATGATCGAGAACGTGGTTTCCAAGCTGTCGCGCAAGGCGAAAACCAAGGCCGCGTGAGGTTCCTTCACGTCAGCGAAACGAGGCCCGGGAGACCGGGCCTTTTTGCGTTGTGAAAGGGTCCGGGTGGCGTGATTGGCGCGGACTTGCGGTGTCCAGGCGCCTGCGTGTCATTTGTTGAGAAAATCTCACCGGAATAGGAATGTCGTTCTTGACCCCAAGGCGCTTCGGGTGCATAGAAGCGCCCGTTGAAACCGCGCCACGGGTCGCCCGTGAGCGCGGTTTCGCGTTGTTTACGCTGTATTTTTTGCAAATCATTCGCATCTGCAAAAGGAGGGAACGATGAGCGCGCATGACGACCATACCGTCGAGCGTCTGGCCTTCTGGGGCATTCCGCTATCCTTCGGGGTGATGGGGCTGAAGCTCGTCGCCTGGTATGTCACAGGCTCCGTGGCGCTGTTGTCGGATGGTCTGGAATCGACCGTCAACGTGGTGGCCGCCTTCATCGCCTATTTCGTCATTCGCTATGCCAAGCGCCCGGCGGATGAGGACCATCAGTTCGGTCACTACAAGGCGGAATATATCTCGGCGGTTCTCGAGGGGGTGTTGATCGTCGTCGCGGCCCTGCTGATCATTCAGGAGGCGGTCGGCGCGCTGCGCGATCCGCAACTTCTCGAAGCACCGGTGCTGGGCCTTGCCATCAATGCCGCAGCCGGCATCATCAATGCGGTCTGGGCGACGATCCTGATCCGGGTCGGCAAGGCGCACCGGTCCGTGGCGCTGACGGCGGACGGACATCACATCATGTCGGATGTGGTGACATCTGCGGGCGTCTTCGTGGGGCTGGTTGGCGCCGTGGCGACCGGTTATGCTATTCTCGATCCTGTGCTCGCTATTCTGGTGGCGCTGAACATTCTCTATCAGGGCTGGAAGGTGATTTCGCATTCCGTCAGCGGGTTGATGGATCGCGCCATTGAGCCCGACGAGGAGGAAGCGCTGAAGAAGGCGATTGCCGACAACGCAATGGGTTCGCTCGGCGCGCACGGACTGAAATCCCGCCGTGCGGGGCCTGCGGCCTTCATCGATTTTGATCTCGTGGTGCCTGCTGCGATGACGGTTGGCGAGGCGCACCGGATCTGCGACCGTCTGGAAGACGCGATCGGCAAGGTGGTTGCCGGCGCGGTGACGAATATCCATGTCGAGCCCGAAAGCGAAAAGGCGCATGGTGTGCGCATCGCAGTGGAGAGGAGAGCAAGATGAGCCATACCGATGTTTCCGGGCTGACGCAGCTCGGCGCGAAGACGGACCTGCCAGCAAGCCCCGAGGCGGCGGTTCTGGAAAAGGTGCCGGCCACCAACAGCGACATGAATTTCGTGGTGCGCTTCACCGCGCCGGAATTCACCTCGCTTTGCCCGATGACCGGCCAGCCGGATTTCGCCCATATCGTCATCGATTACATTCCCGATGGCTGGCTGGTCGAATCGAAGGCGCTGAAGCTGTTCCTCACCTCGTTCCGCAATCACGGCGCGTTCCATGAGGATTGCACGCTCTATATCGCCAGGCGTCTGATGGAACTTCTGAACCCGAAGTGGCTGCGTATCGGCGCCTACTGGTATCCGCGCGGCGGCATTCCCATCGATGTGTTCTGGCAATCCGGAGAGCCACCAAAGGGCGTGTGGCTGCCGGAACAGGGCGTTCCGACCTATCGCGGGCGCGGCTGAAAAGCTCAAGGAAAAGGCGGGGTTGAACCCCGCCTTTTGTATTTTGATTCCGCTTTACGCGAAGCTGTCACCATTATCGAAACCGTCATCACTGCTGTCGAAATCGGCCTGCTGGATGTTGTTGTCGGCTGCGGCTTCCGGCGTGTCGTTGTTGCCGTAATAGTTGTTGACCACGGTTTCTTCGATTACTTCGGTGCCCGGCAAGCTGGCCGAGCCGAAGGGCGAGCCGATGCCTGAGAGGCCGGAATGGCCGCTGAACAGGCCGGAAATCGAATTGGCCAGCAACATGCCGCCGGCAACACCGGCAGCGGTGCCGAGCGCGCCACGCAGGAAACCACCGGAACCGGACGCCGGTTGCGGCTGGCCACCGCCCCAAGGGCCGCCGTAAGCTTGTGGTGCGGGAGCTTGTGGCGGCGGCGCATAGCTGCTGCGGGCGGTACGCGACCACGGGCCGGCGGGGGCGGGTTCACTGACAGGGGCGGGAGACGAACCGAAGATGGAGCCGAGAAAGCCGCCGGAGGAGGCCGTTTGCTGCTGTGATCCGGTGCGCTCAAGGTTTTCGACCTGCGCTTCCAGCGCCTGCATGCGCTCTGCCGCAGCGGCGAGCGCCTTTTCCTGCACGATGACGGCCTGGGCGAGATAATAGGCGGCTGCGGGCTGTTCACGCGTGGCCTGCTCGACCAGCGCTTCCGCTTCACGGTCGCGGGGACCAGTTGCTGCGGTGCGGGTGCGGGCAAAAAGATCGGTCAGAAGCTGGCGTTCTTCCGGTGACATGGCGTTCTCCTTCATCGTCACGGTTGCCGCGATCGATCAAGGAGGTAGAAACGGAATAAGGCATTTCCAAGCGCCGGACGGATTACATTTTCGTAACGGTTTCCGCCCGATCAGACGCCGACCGCGTTCTCGATGGGTGGGCTGCCGAGACCCGGCGCGCGTTTCCAATGGTAGAGCGCATCGGGTTCCTTGTCGTCGCTCTCCGGATTTTCCGTGGTGCGGATCAGATCGAAACCGTGTGCCTCATAGAAGCGGCTGGCACCGCAGTTCTGCTGGAAGGTCCACAGTTGCAATTCGCCGGCCTGTGCCTGGCAATGGCGCAGCAGCATGCTGCCGACGCCCCGGCTCTGGAACTCCGGCAACACATAAAGGTGATCGAGCCAGATGTCGCGCACGGCGGCGAAGCCGATGACGCGACCATTCTCGATGGCGCCCCATAGCGCGCACTGCGGGAATACGGTCTCGCGGAAGAACAGGCGATCCTCATCGCGGGCATCAGCGCCCGAAAGCCAGGGCAGGCGCTGGCCGAAGGATTGGCGGTAGACATCGGCCACCGCGTCCACATCATCGCCCGTCAGGCGCCGGATTGCGACTATGCCAGTCATCATATCTCTTTCGAACGTCTCCGTTTCCGTGACTTTCCGTGAACCCCGCGCCCAAACAGCTTGTCTTTTTCCCGCATTGTTTTACGACAGGACGACGCTTTGTTCGTTCAGCCGACGGAACCCAGACTCGGATGGCTCGAACGAAAGTATAACACCAAAACGGAGACATGCCTATGAGCGACAACGAAGACGAGAAGACGACCGAACTGCCGCTGGGCAAGGAGGCGGAAGCCAACCTCTTCAAGTCACGCTCTATTTTCATCTATGGTGGCATCACGCAGGAACTGGCCCACAAGGTGTGCGCGCAGCTCGTGGCGCTCGCGGCTGCCAGTGACGACGATATCCGCATCTTCGTGAACTCGCCGGGTGGCCATGTCGAATCGGGCGATTCGATTCATGACATGATCAAGTTCATCAAGCCGAAGGTCTGGATCATCGGCACGGGTTGGGTCGCCTCTGCCGGCGCGCTGATCTACGTCTCGGTTCCGAAGGAACGCCGTCTGGCCCTGCCGAACACGCGCTTCCTGCTGCATCAACCGTCCGGCGGCACGCGTGGCATGGTCTCCGACATCGAGATCCAGGCTCGCGAGATCATCAAGATGAATGAGCGTCTGAACAAGATCTTCGCCGCAGCCACCGGCCAGCCGGTGGAAAAGATCGCCAAGGACACCGATCGCGATTACTGGCTGTCCGTCGAGGACGCTGTGGAATACGGTCTGGTTTCCAAGGTCATCACCTCGCAGTCGGAAATCGGCTGATCCAAGGATTGATGAAGCGCCGCGTTGCAAGACGCGGCGCTTTTTTCATTTCTGAAGGCCCGTTGCGCCCGGCAGGCTTGCCTTCGCGCCCTTTTTCAGACGGTGTTGCCATGTTTCGTGATTTTTCAGGCCAATCCTTTTTCATGGGCGTGCTGACGGCGTTCGTCGGCTTTGTCAGTTCCTTTGCCGTGGTTCTTCAGGGCTTGAAGGGTGTCGGGGCCACCGATATCGAGGCCGCCTCCGGCCTGATGGCGCTGTCCATTGCCATGGGGCTTTGCGCCGTCGTTCTGTCTGTCGTGACGAGAATGCCTGTCTCTATCGCCTGGTCGACGCCGGGGGCTGCGCTGCTTGCGACGACCGGCGTGGTGGAGGGGGGCTTCAACGCTGCCGTCGGCGCATTCCTCATCTGCGCCGTGCTCATCATCATCGCCGGCCTGTTCAAGCCGCTCGGCCGGGCCGTGAGCGCCATTCCCGCATCGCTCGCCAATGCCATGCTTGCGGGTGTGCTGTTGTCGCTCTGCCTCGCGCCGGTCAAGGCCGTCAGCTTCAACCCGGCGCTCGGCCTGCCGATCATCGTGGCGTGGATTGTGGTCGGGGCCTTCAAACGGCTGTGGGCCGTGCCGGCGGCTCTTGGCGCCTTCGTGCTGGTTCTGCTGTTCGGTATCGATGTGCCGGAAGGCGCGTGGAGCAATGTCGTGGCCTCCGCCCTGCCGCCGGTGGAAATCGTCACGCCCGCGTTCAATCTTCAGGCCCTCGTTTCCATCGCGCTGCCGCTCTTCCTCGTCACCATGGCCTCGCAGAACATTCCGGGCATCGCCGTGCTGCGGGTCAATCACTATGAACCGAAAGCCGGTTCGCTTTTTGCCGTCACCGGCCTGTTCTCTGTCCTGTCCGCGCCCTTCGGCGGTCATGCGGTGAACCTTGCGGCGATCACGGCGGCGATGTGCGCGGGGGAAGATTCCCATCCCGATCCGAAGCGGCGCTACTGGGCTGCCATCATTTCCGGCATCGGCTATGTTGTCATGGGCCTTTTGGCCGGTGCGGTCACGGCCTTCGTGGCGCTCGCGCCGCCCGTTCTCATTCAGGCGGTGGCGGGTCTGGCGCTGGTCGGGGCGTTTTCCGGTTCCGCGCTCTCGGCTTTCAAGGAACCCAAGGACCGGGAAGCGGCGGCCATCACCTTTCTGGTCACAGCCTCCGGCGTCGCGTTCGGCGGCATTTCCGGTGCGTTCTGGGGTCTGCTGGCCGGTGGCCTGATGCTCGGTCTGTCGCATTTCGTGCAAACGCTGAAAAAGTGACCGGGTGCTTGCAATTTTCGAGGGCGTGGGTATAAGGACGTCATGGTTAGCAAGAGCTTCAACACGAACGGGGAAATTGTACGCGGTGCAGACGCCGCGTTCGTGCCGTTCCGTGCCCTTGGCTCGCTTCTTCTCCTTAGCCTTACTCGCGGTTGCCGGGTCCGTTGAGGAGCGCCCGGCGGCCGTCAAGCCCGCCGGTTGAAAAGCTCCTCGCCAGAACACCCCATCGATAATTCAAGGACCGCATTCGGTCCTCTTCGCCAAGCCAGAGCCCCTGAACATGACCGGGCCGGTAGCGGAGACCACGAGGAGAAAGACCATGAACGCATTTTCCCAGAACACGGGCGCCAAGGGCATGCCGGACGCTTCGGCGAAGTATCGCGCTTATCCGCAGATTAACATCGCGGACCGCACATGGCCGTCCAAGACCATTACCAAGGCACCGATCTGGTGCTCGGTGGACCTGCGCGATGGCAACCAGTCTCTGGTCAATCCGATGGGCCATGACCGCAAGGCCCGCATGTTTAAGCTGCTGCTGGATATGGGCTTCAAGGAAATCGAGATCGGTTTTCCCTCCGCGTCGCAGACCGATTTCGACTTTGCCCGCTGGTGCGTGGAACAGGGCAATGTGCCGGATGACGTCTCGTTGCAGGTGCTGGTTCAGTGCCGCCCGGAACTGATTACCCGCACGTTCGAATCGCTGGAAGGCGCCAACCGTCCGATCATCCACTTCTACAACTCCACCTCCGAACTGCAGCGCCGTGTGGTGTTCGGCAAGGATGTGGCGGGCGTGAAGCAGATCGCCGTCGATGCCGCCAAGATGATTACCGACATGGCCGCCAAGGCCGGTGGTGGCTACCGCTTTGAATACTCGCCGGAGAGCTTCACCGGCACCGAACTGGAAGTGGCGCTGGAAGTGTCCAATGCCGTCATCGAGGTCATCAAGCCGACCCCGGACAACAAGCTGATCCTGAACCTGCCCGCCACCGTCGAAATGGCTTCACCGAACGTCTATGCCGACATGATCGAGTGGATGTGCCGCAACATCGACAACCGCGAAAACGTGCTGATCTCGCTGCATCCGCATAATGACCGCGGCACGGGTGTGGCCGCCACGGAACTGGGCCTGATGGCCGGTGCCGACCGCGTCGAAGGCACGCTGTTTGGCAATGGCGAGCGCACGGGCAACGTCGACGTGGTGACACTGGCGCTGAATATGTACACGCAGGGCGTCGATCCGGAACTGGATTGCACCGATATCGAGCGCATCAAGGATGTGTTTGAATATTCGAACGAAATGCGCGTTCCCGAGCGCCACCCCTACGTTGGCGAACTGGTCTACACCGCCTTCTCCGGCTCGCATCAGGATGCCATCAACAAGGGCATGAAGGCGATCAAGAAGTCGAACACCGGTATGTGGGAAGTGCCCTACCTGCCTATCGACCCGCAGGATGTCGGCCGTACCTACGAGGCGATCATCCGCATCAACTCGCAGTCGGGCAAGGGCGGTATCGCCTACATCATGCAGGAAGATTATGGCATCAACCTGCCGCGCAACCTGCAGGTGGAGTTCCGCGAAGAAATTCAGCGCATTACCGATGAGGAAGGCGTGGAGCTGCCCTCCAAGCGCATCCACGACCACTTCATGCAGTTCTACGTGGCCCAGCCGAAGGGCCGCCTGAAGTTCGTCGATCACCACACCTATCCGGCCACTGATGCCAAGGGCGTGCGGATCGTCGAGGCCGAGATCACCGACAAGGGCGAGACGAAGAAGATCGAAGGCCGTGGCAACGGTCCTATCGACGGCTTCGTCAATGCGCTGTCGAGCTATATCGGCGTCGAACTGTCGGTGGTGGAATATTCGGAACATTCGCTGAAGCAGGGTTCGAACGCGCAGGCCATCGCCTATGTCGAGATCGCCCATCCCGGCGGCAAGCTGTTCGGCGTCGGCGTCAACGAAAACATCGTGACGGCCTCGCTGGCGGCGGTCGTTTCGGCAGCCAACCATGTTCTGGAACGTCAGGGCAAGTAAGCCCGGCCCTTTCCGTTTGACGAAGGCGGTGCTCCACAGGGCGCCGCCTTTTTCGTTGCCCTTGATCGCGGTGTTCGCTGCGCCTAGATAAGAAGCGCTGTCCGCCAGCCGCATGACAGGAGTTCTCGATATGGATTTCAACCCCGCAGCCTTCACCATGATGATGCCGCGACGGGACTTTTTCCATGCCTGCTTCGATAGTGCTTTCTCAAATTACCTGGTCCACGCCTGACGGACGGACGGTTCTCGACCAACTCGATTTTCGCTTCGCTGCTGAACGTAGCGGCCTGATCGGCCGTAATGGCGTGGGCAAGACGACGCTTTTCGACATCATTGCCGGATTGACCGCGCCAGCGTCGGGCTCCGTCGTCGTCACGGGTTCCATCGGCCTGTTGCGGCAGGATCTCATCCCGTATCCCGGACAGACGGTGGCCGATCTCTTCGGTGCGCGTCCGGCGCTGGCTTTGCTGGATGCCGCGGAGGCTGGCGTGGCGACGATCGACCAACTGGCGGATATCGACTGGACCTTGCGGGAAAGAATGACAAGCGCGCTCGACCGTTTCGGCCTTGGCTGCTTGTGCGATACGCCGCTCGCCAATCTCTCCGGCGGTCAGAGAACCCGCGCGGCTCTGGCTGCGCTCGTCTTTGCCAAGCCCGATTTTCTGCTTCTCGATGAGCCGACCAACAATCTCGACGAGGAGGGGCGGCGGACCGTGATCGACCTTCTGGCAGGCTGGCGCGGGGGTGCCATCGTGATCAGCCATGACCGTGTTTTGCTTGAAGAAATGGATTCCATTGTCGAACTGACGACGCTCGGGGCAACCCGCTATGGCGGCAACTGGAGCCACTACAGGGTTTGCCGGGCGCAGGAACTGTCCGCAGCAACGCATGATCTGGTCATTGCGAAGCGGCAGATGGATGCGTTGGCGCGCACCACGCAGGCTAACGCAGAGCGTCAGGCGCGGCGTGATGGCGCTGGCCGTCGCAAGCGCGCCAGGGGCGATGCGCCTCGCATTCTGCTGGATGCACGAAAGGACCGGAGCGAAGCGACCGGTGGTGCCCATGCCCGGCTGGCCGAGGCGCGTGAAGCGCAGGCGGCGCAGGCGCTGACGGCTGCCCGCAGGCGGGTAGAAGTGTTGCAGCCGCTGTCCATGCAGATCGTCTCGACGAACCTGCCGCCGGGCCGGGTCGTGCTGAGGCTCGATGGCGTCAGCGCGGGGTACGGCGAAAACCCGTCCGTGATTTCAGAGGTGTCGCTTGTGGTGGCGGGGCCAGAGCGTCTTGCCATTACCGGCGCCAATGGTGCGGGCAAGACGACACTTTTGTCGGTGATGACCGGACGCCTTGCGCCATCGGCGGGTACGGTGCAGCGCCCGGTTGACTTTGCCGTTCTGGATCAGACCGTCAGTCTGCTTGATGAGGCGGCTACCATTCGCGATAATTTCCGGCGGCTGAACCCGAATAGCGGCGAGGAGGCGACACGGGCTGCGCTTGCCCGTTTCATGTTCCGTGCCGATGCGGCGATGCAGGTGGTATCGTCCCTTTCGGGCGGGCAGCGGCTGCGGGCCGGGTTGGCCTGCACGCTTGGCGGCGATCACCCGCCGCCGCTTCTTTTTCTCGATGAGCCGACCAATCATCTCGATCTCGAATCCATCGAGGCATTGGAAGCCGCGCTTGCTGGGTATGACGGCGCGCTGATTGTGGTCAGTCACGACCGCGCCTTTCTGGAAGCCATCGGCGCAACACGTGTGATCACGGTCTAAAGATTGTGCGGTCGTGATCCCAGCGGAAGGGCTTCAGCCGAGCAGGACGTGGCGCTGTTCGAGCTTGATGGTCATGGCGCGGGGGTCGAGGCCGTAGCGGTCGCAGGTCAGTTTCCAATGATCGGGCGTGCCGCCGATGGAAATCAGGTTGTAGGCGGCGCAGGGTTTGTGGCTTCCGGGCCCCTGCGATGCCGAGGCGATGCCGAGGACCGGCACCTTGCGGCCATTCTTGAGATCCAGCCAGTAAAGCGTGTTGAGGTGGGTGTGGCCATGCAGCACGAGTTCCGCGCCACCGGTGGAAAGCGCTGCGGCGAAGCGGCGGATGCCGAGCATGCGCTTGTACATGGTCGTCGCGCCGCGGATTGGCGGGTGATGGATCATCACGATGCGGAACAGGCCTTCCTCACCGGCTTGCCGTAACATACGCACGAGGTCGCGGGCCTGGCGTGGGCCGAAATAGCCGCTGGCGGAAAAGGGCGGGGTGGCGACGGCGGTGGAACAGCCGATGAGAGCAACCGGGCCGCGCTTGCGCATGTAGGGAAAGACGTGCTCCTCATCGGCGCGCTCGGCGGCGGCGGCATCGCCGCGCATATAGGGATACCAGGCGGTCGTGGAACGGCTGCCGGCGCCGCGCACATAGGCATCGTGATTGCCGGGGACGACCGAGACGTCAGCAGGCAGGCCAACCGTATTGAGCCATTCCGCTGCCTTGCGGATTTCCGTGCCGGTGGCGAGATTGACGAGATCGCCGGTGATGGCCAGATGATCGGGTGCACGGCCTTCAATGTCGGCCAGCAACAATTCCAGCGTGCCGCCAACAAGATGCTTGCGCCGGTTGCGGTGCCAGTTCACATATCCGGTGATGCGTTTCGATGCGAGTTCTCGCAGAGTGAGGCGCGGCAGCGGTCCGAGATGCACATCGGAAATATGGGCGAGCGTGAACATGCCACGAGCAATAAAGCCGGGGCGCTGGGGGAGCAAGTGAAATGAGCGTCACTGGCGGTCACAAGAGCGAACTGGGGCTGCGCCACAGGCTGATGCTCAAGGTGTTTCATCAACTGCACTTCATTCGGCGCGGCATGACGCTTGGCGTGCGGGCGGCCTGCTTCAACGAAAAGGGCGAGGTCTTTCTGGTCAAGCATACCTATGTTCCGGGCTGGTATCTGCCTGGAGGCGGGGTGGAGCGCCGTGAAACCGCGATGCAGGCCGTGCTGAAGGAAATGCAGGAAGAGGGCAATCTTGAGCCCGTTGCGCCCGTGGTGCTGTTCCATGTCTATTTCAACAATCGCGTGAGCCGGCGTGACCATGTTCTGCTCTACCGCACCGAGGTCCGGCAGGTGATGCCGCGTCTGCCCGATGGTGAAATTGCGGAATGCGGCTTTTTCCACCCCGATGCACTGCCAGAGGATGCCACGGATGCAACCCGTTTCCGCCTGGCCGAACTGGCCGGAGCCCGCCCGCCGGCCGATCTCTGGTAAAATTTCATCGTTCGATTTGCGCAATTTCAACCTTTAAGCGCTAAAAGTGGCCTCAGGAAAGACGTTCGACGCCATGGAGATGGTTCCGGACCTCGATTATGGGCAGCGCGATTCTTGAATGAAAAAGAGAATACGACTTAGTCAGGTGCGCATCGGGATGTTTGTGGAGGAGCTTGAGAGCACCAAGCGTGCGCCCAGGAGCGCCCCATTCCTTGTGTCCACGGCAGCCGACGTGAAGAGAGTTCTCCAGAGCTCCGCCCTGAGCGCGGTGATCGATACCGAACGGGGCGTTGACGCCGTCGACGGCGTGTCGATCTGGTCCGCCGAACAGCGGCAGTTCGAGGCCTCTCTGCTGGCCACGTTCACGCGTGAAGAGATCCGGGAGGCACAGCAATCGGTAGAGACAACGATGCCGCATGTGCGGAGCCTTATGGGCGAAGCCCGCATGAACGGTGTGTTTGCCGTCGATTCCGCTAACGCCGCCGTTGAGCAGATCATGGCGGGTGCGACGCGCAATCCAGGCGCGCTTCTGGGCATTCTACGTCTCAAGAAGGCTGACCAGACGACCTTCCTGCACTCGCTTGCCGTCAGCGCCCTGATGATTGCATTCGGGCGCAGACTCGGGCTTTGCGAAAACGAGATCCAGCTTCTGGGGTTCGGCGGCTTGGTGCACGATCTTGGCAAGATGTTGATGCCCAAGGAGGTCCTGGGGAAGAAAGGCAAGCTCAGCGCGCAGGAAACTGCCATCATGCATCAGCATCCGCAGCGCGGCCATGCGCTTCTGAGCCAGATCGAGGGCATCGATCCTGTCGTGCTCGATATCTGTCTCTACCACCATGAACGCTATGACGGGGCCGGTTACCCCTTCGGGCTGGCTGGCGAGGATATCCCTCGTGCTGCCCGCATCGCCGCCATCTGCGATGTGTATGAGGCGATGACGACCATTCGACCCTACAAGAAAGCCTGGTCGCAAGCCGACACTGTGGACATGATGATGCACGCGAGCGGTCATTTCGATCCGGCATTGCTGCGCAGTTTCGTTTCCTCGATGATCCTGACGGGTGAGGTTCTCTAGGTCCTTGCTCCGGAAGGAGTGGTGTGGTCATACCCCACGGCATTTCATTTTTGCGCTGGACACATCGGAAAAATCTGTTACCCATGCTCACCACCTTCGAACGAAAGCGTTCCTGATGACCGAAATGCGGACCCTGCGACGACGCTGATGCTCCTGACGCCTCCTTTGTGTGGCGAAGCATCACCCATGTCCTGTCTGCCTTTTATATTCGGTCATTCCATGCAGAAGCACGAACTCGTCTACCTCACCGAGGATGCGTCGCACGACGCCGTTATCGAACTCATCAACGACGAAGCCTTCGGGCCCGCCCGGTTCACCAAGGCCGCCCAGCGCATTCGCGAGCAGGGACCGCATGACCGTTCGCTGTCCTTCATCTGCGCCGATGACGGGGAAACCATCGGTTCCGTGCGGATGACGCCGGTGCTGGCCGGTTCCGTCAAGGGGCACATGCTGGGGCCGCTGGCGGTGCGTCCCTCCCACAAGAGCATGGGGATTGGCCGGGAATTGGTTCGTATTGCCATCGAGGCGGCGCGGCGGAAGGGATCGGAAGGGGTCATCCTGATCGGTGATCCGCCCTATTATATGCCACTCGGTTTCGAAAAAGTCGCCTATGGCGCACTGACCTTTCCGGGGCCGGTCGATCCGGGTCGGGTTCTGGTCGTGCCGCTGGCTGATGATGTGCACCCGCGCCTGAAGGGTGTCATCGCCTGGGATGCCCACGCCTGACATTTCGACCACGGTTTTATTGCTGACGGCGCTCCTGGGGCGCCGTTTTGTGTTGCCGACAGTATTGTTGCGACGCAATATGAATTGATGTTTCTCAATTCTATTAATGTAATTTCTTTTCCGTAATTTTTCGGGCGTTCGCAAAGCCAAGACGGCAATTCAACCATGTAATGCATGGTTAATCGTATCATCTTCTTAAGCGTTTTGGTTCATCTTGCTTTCAGATTCAATTCCTGGGAGGGACGCATGCGTCTTTCGATTGCACGATTGCTGATTGGAATGTCCGGTCTCATGGTGTCTGTCGCGGCAGGGCAGGGGCTGTTTACGGCGTATTCCCTGTCGAACGTGCAGGCGGGGATCGACGTCATCGTGGAAAACCGCGTTCCTTCGTTCATCCTGCTCGGGCAGATGAACACCGATCTGGGATCGGTCCGTATTGCCCAGGGCGCGGTCCTGAACGGCACCCCCGAGCAAAGGCCGCAATTTGTCGAACAGCTTGCCGTGGCGGTCAAGGCGGTTGAGACGACCATGGTGAAGTACGAGCCGCTGCTGGTCGACAAGGCGGACAAGGACATTTTTGCGAGCTTCAAGACCAAGTGGGGCGATAGCCAGACGAAGTGGCAGGATGTCGATGCCTTGCTGCTCAAGGGTGACGTTGATGCGGCGAAAGCCCTGTTCTATGGCAAAAGCCTGGAAGCCTATGCTTCCGCACGCGATACGATCCAGGATGGCGTGGATGACATGGCGGGCGACACGCAGAACGAGGGCGCTGACACGCACGCCAGCGCGACCTTTGCGACTGTCGGCAATTATGCGGCGTTGACGCTGGCGCTTGTCATCGGTCTGGCGACAGCGCTTTTCGGGGCGCTGCACATTGCCCGCCCGCTGGTGAAGATCACCGATGCGATGCGGCGGCTGACAGAAGGCGATACATCGATCGATGTGCCGGGCGCTGGTCGTCGCGATGAAGTGGGCGACATGGCCAAGGCGCTGGATGTGTTCCGCGGCGCTGCGATCGCCAACAAACGGCTGGAGACGGAAGCTGCCGAAAGCCGCCGCAAGGCGGAAGCCGACCGTATTGCTGCGCAGCAGCAGGCCGAGCAGGCGGCCGCCGAGCGCTTGCAGATCGCGACATCGGGTCTGGCGAACGGCCTCCAGCGTCTGGCCTCCGGCGACCTCAATTTCCAGCTCACGGACGCTTTCTCCCCGGAATTCGAGGCATTGCGCCACGACTTCAACACCTCGGTGAAGCAACTCGAAGCCACGCTTTCCAGCATTGCCGAGAGCATTCTGACCATCGACAATGGCAGCCGCGAGATTGCCGATGGCGCCGATGATCTTTCGCGACGCACAGAACAGCAGGCGGCTTCGCTCGAGCAGACGGCAGCCGCCGTCGATGAGATCACCTCAAACGTTGCCAATTCCTCGAAACGCACGGAGGAAGCCCGCACTGTGGCTTCCGCCGCCAACCGCTCTGCGATGGAATCGGCCGAAGTCGTGACCCATGCCGAGGAGGCGATGCGCAAGATCGAGCATGGCTCGCAGCAGATTTCCAACATCATCGGTGTGATCGATGAGATTGCATTCCAGACCAATCTGCTGGCACTGAATGCCGGTGTTGAGGCTGCCCGCGCCGGCGAGGCGGGCAAGGGCTTTGCCGTCGTTGCGCAAGAAGTGCGCGAACTCGCGCAGCGCTCGGCCACCGCTGCCAAGGAGATCAAGACGCTGATCCACAGTTCTTCCACCGAAGTGGAAGGCGGCGTGAAGCTGGTGCGCGATGCCGGTGTGGCGCTGAAAACCATCGGCGGCTTCATCGTCGATATCAACGAGCATATGGAAGCGATTGCCGTTTCCGCCCGCGAGCAGGCGACCGGGCTGAAAGAGGTCAACCAGGCCGTCAACGCCATGGACCAGACGACTCAACAGAATGCTGCGATGGTGGAGGAGACGAACGCTGCTTCCAACACGCTGTCGAGCGAAGTGTCAAAGCTGCGCGATCTCGTGAACCAGTTCCGTCTCGGTCAGGCGCAGGCCCGCCCGTCGGGCGCGCTCCGGCAGGTGGCGCAGCAGATGGCGCGGCCTGCCGCCCCGCACGCTCCCGTTCATTCCGCTCCCGCGCCCAAGCGCGCGGCCGCGGGTGGAAGCAGCAACAATGCGTGGGAAGAGTTTTAAGGCATTTCCAGCAAAAGTGCGTAGCGGTTTTGCGTCTGAAAATGTGTAAGGATAAATGCGCTAAGCCTCGAAACGCTTGGCGAGCCAGGTGATGCAATGCCCGCTGTCAAAGGCGGGTGAGGTGCCGGAGATTTCATAACCGGCCTTGCGATAAAGCCGCAGCGCATCCGGGTTCATCGTATCGATCATGGCGCCGAGGCAACCGCGTCGACGCGCTTCGTCTTCGGCCAGAGCGAGAAGGCGGCGTGCAAGCCCCTGACCGCGCAACGCTTCCGGCACGAAGAGCATGGCGACGAACAGCCACCCGCGCGCCGTGTGGCCGATCAGACCTCCGGTCACAGTGCCGTCGCCATCGTGCAGAAGGATGTTCAGGCCGCGCTTGTTGCTTTCTCCGAACCGGGCGATGTTCCAGTTTCGGATTGCTTTGCCGATGAAGGCTTCGGCCTCGTCGTCGGCTTCTTCAGTTATGTTGAGGGAAACAGGGTCGGTCATTGTCCGTCTCCGACTTGTGTTTGTCGGCCGTTCAGCCGTCGATACGGCGGGTCAGCCAGATCAGGTCGTGCCCGCCCTTCAGTCCTTCGATCCTGCCGGCGATCGTGAAACCGTAGCGCAGGTATAGCGCCAGAGCCTCAGGGCTCATCGTATCGATCTGCATGCCGATGCAGCCACGGGCGCGGGCTTCGTCCTCGGCCATCTGCAACATGCGGGTGGCAAGACCCTTGCCGCGCTGTTCTTCCGGCACGAAGAGCAGCTTGATGAACAGCCAGCCGCGCGCCGTTTCGCCCATCAACCCGCCGATGACCTTGCCCTCGTCATCGCGCAGGGCAATCTGCAATGCCTTGTAGCCTGAGGGGCCGAAACGATCAATGTTATACGTGCGAAGCGCATAATAGACCGCCTTTTCGGCGTCCTTGTCGGCTTCGGGCAGAAGGTCGATAGTGGTCATCGGCCTTCGCGCCACCAGGTCGCAGAAATGGCCAGAAGCAGCACGGCAAGGCCCAGGAAGCCGGCAAAGAGCGGCATCGTGTCGATGCCCTTCAACACGGTTTCGCCGGTCATGCGGATGGAAAGCCGACCTGGATCGCTGACACGCACCTCACCATTGACCGGCAGGATGGAGGGCAGCGTGACGCCATCGCCGGAAGCCGAGGCGATGCGGGTGACGAGGCCGTGGGTCTTCTCCGCATAGGGTTTCAGCGTTTCGGTGGTCGAGGCCATGGCCTTGAATTCCGGGGCATCGACCGCGCCGGCATGGACGAGGGTCTTCAGTTCGCCGCTGGTGATCTCGTAGAGACCGGTTTCCTCCATGCGTTTTTCGGCGCGATAGAGGCCGGGAGCAGCCTGCGCTAGTGGCAGGCTTTCCGTGCGGCCTGAGGGATATTTGACCGTGGCCGGTCCGGGATCGGCGCCGATGGTTTGGCGCAGCACAGTCAGCGAACGACCCGATGCGCGGGCGGTCAGCGCTTCCTCTTCCAGTTCCGGCTGCTTCATCAGCCAGTGGGCGATGCGGCGATAGAGTGCCACATGCGGACCGCCGCCTTCGAAGCCGCGCGCCCAGAGCCAGCCCTGATCGGACAAAAGCATGGCGACGCGGCCTTCGCCCTGCCGGTTCAGCACCAGCAGCGGCTTGTTGTCATTGGCGACCATCACCGTCTGGCCGCGCGGTGTGCCGACCTCGACGGTGCGGAACCAGCGGCCCCAGTGCGGGGGTTCGACCGAGGCGCCTTCAAGCCCGCGCGTGACCGGATGCTTCTGGCCGGCTTCCGAGAGGCGTGGATAGAAGGCCGTCTCGTTCATGCGGCCGGTGGGCGCGGCGGGCAGGACGGCGGAAAGGGGGGTAAGCGCAATCGAGGCTTCGCTGGCATGTTCGGGACCGGCGGCAATCAGGAGCGCACCGCCCTTTTCGACATATTGCGCGATGTAGTCGTAATAGAGGATCGGCAGCACGTTGCGGTGCTGGTAGCGGTCGAAGATGATGAGATCGAAGTCCTCGATCTTTTCCACGAACAGTTCGCGCGTCGGGAAGGCGATCAGTGACAATTCGTTGATCGGCGTGCCATCCTGCTTTTCCGGCGGGCGCAGAATGGTGAAGTGGACGAGATCGACCGAGGCATCGGATTTCAAAAGGTTGCGCCATGCGCGTTCGCCGGAATGCGGTTCGCCGGAGACCAGAAGGACGCGGAGGTTTTGGCGAATGCCCTCGATGACGTGGACGGCGCGGTTGTTGGCGGCGGTGACTTCGCCGGGACGCTCAGCCACCGAAAATTCCAGCACATTCGCGCCGCCGCGCGGCACCTTGAACCGGTAGGAGACTTCCTCGCCTGGAATGGCGCGTAGCGGTGGCTGGGCTTCGCCGTTAATGCGAACCGCGATTTCGGCATCCGGTGCGCTGGTGGATTGCTGACCGTCATCGAAGACGCGCAGCGTGATTTCCTGCTCCTCGCCGACAATGCCGAAGCGGGGCCCGCGAATGATTTCGATGCGGCGGTCGAACTCGTCGGCGCGGCCGGTGATGAGGCCGTGGATGGGCGCGTTGAAGCCGAGATTGGCGTCCGGTCCCGGCAGGTCGTGGATCTGGCCGTCGGTCAGGAAGATCGCCGCACCCACGCGGGCAGAGGGCACATCGGCAATGGCATCCGAAAGGGCGGAGAACAGCCGTGTCGAGGGCGTATCCGTATCCGGATCGTCCTTGGCCTCGACAATGCGGGTTTCGATGCGCGGGAAGGCCTTGAGCCGGTCGATCAGGCCGGCAAGCGCGGCATCCGTGCGGGCGGTGCGATCTGTTGCCGTCTGGCTGGCTGAACGGTCGACCACGATGGGAACGACGGTGGATAGCGGCTCGCGCTGCTCATCCACCAGCAGCGGATTGGCGATGGCGCCGAGCAGGGCGGCCAACGCCAGCGCGCGCAAGGCGCTGCCCCGCATGCCGCGCCAGAAGCCGAGAGCCGCCAGAACCAGTGCGGCAATGCCAAGGGCGGCAATCAATGGCCAAGGCAGGAGAGGCGAGAAGGTGAGCGCCATGATCTTACTGCCCCAGCCGTTCGAGCAGGGCGGGAATGTGCACCTGATCGGCCTTGTAGTTGCCGGTCAGCATATACATCATGATGTTGACGCCGGCGCGGAAGGCGTGTTCGCGCTGCGTCTCATCCGCCGGCACGGTGGGCAGAACCGAATTTCCGGCGTCATCAATGGCCCAGGCTCCGGCGAAATCATTGCCGGTGATGAGGATTGGCGACACGCCATCGCCCGATGACGATAGCGAAGTGGACGAGGCCCGCCCATCCGCGCGCGCCTCCACCCACAGCGGGCTGCCGGTGTAACGGCCCGGAAAATCGTGCAGCAGATAGAAGGACCGGGCGAGAACGTGGTTCTCCGGCACCGGCTCCAGCGGTGGAATATCGATGTTGCCGAGAATGGCCTGCAACCGCTCGGTGTTCGGGCTTGTCTGGGTGCCGCCGAGGCCGCCGATCTGGTCGCGCGTGTCGAACAGAACCGTGCCGCCGGCGCGCATATAGGCGTCGATGCGGGAGATTGCCTCGGGCGATGGCATCGGCGCGGTGGCTGAAACCGGCCAGTAGATCAGCGGATAAAAGGCCAGTTCGTCCCTGGAGATGTCGAGGCCGACCGGCTGGCCGGCTTCCAGCGCCGTGCGCCACAACATGAAATCTGTCAGCCCGGCCAGACCCTGCTGCGAGATACTGTCCACCTCCGGTTCGCCGGTGGTGACATAGGCAAGCCGGGTGGTCTTCAGCCGTTCGAGGATGAGTTCGTCGCCGGGGCGGCTGTCATTGGCGCGGGCGGGTTCGGGCATGAGTGGCGCGAGGAAGGCGAGTGCCGCAAGGGCCGCTGCGGCGGTTGCAGCCTTCGGCAGGCGGCGGAAGGCGCCGTTCATGAAGAGCATGATGAGGCCATCGGCAAGAAGCATCAGGAACGCCGCGAGATAAAGCCAGGGCGAGAGCGGACGGGCGCTGTCACCGATGAGCGCCAGCCGTGTCACGGGCAGAGCACTGGAGGATAAGAGCGGTTCCAGCGTCGCATCGCCGGGCAAGAGGTTGAGGGCCGTGAAGCCGTCGTCCGAGCCGTAGAGGCCGGGCGGGGTGTCGTGGCTTGCCTTGGGTGGCGCTGCCGGGTTCAGGACCAGCGGGCGGGCATTGCCGGTTTCGGTCGTCAGGCTGCCGCTTGCCGTCAGAAGACGCCAGGGCGGCAGGGTGGCGGTCGCGGCGGCCTGTGCCTCCGCCGATACACCGCCGGAGCGGGAAAGCTGAACGAGCCGGCGCAGCATCTCCACGAAATGGCCGGAGATCGGCAGGTTCGACCAGGTGGCTTCGGCGCTGACATGGAACAGAATGATGCGACCGGCGCCATCGTCCTTCATGGTTACGAGCGGCGTGCCATCAGCAAGACTTGCCAGCGTCCTCTGGGCCAGGTCAGGCACGGGTTCGGCCAGAACCTGACGGGTCACGGTGACGCCGTCGGGGTTCGGCAGGCCGGCGAAGGGACCGGTGGGCGGGAAGGGGGCCAGCGGCTGCGGTTCGCTCCATGACAATGCACCGCCGAAGGCGCGTTCGCCCTGACGCAGCAGCACCGGTACCAGCGGATCGTCAGCGGGGGCAGCGGCCAGACGCGAACCGGCAAAGCGGATGAGCGTGCCGCCATTCGCCAGCCAGCGCTGCATCGGCTCATAGACCCCGGCGGGCAGGCGACCGACGTCGGCCATGATGATGGCCGATGGGTTCTGTTCCAGCAGAGCGGGAATGGCAGTGGCGAGATCGGGGCTGTCCGGTTTGACCAGATCGGCGTAGGGGCCAAGCGCGCGCTCGATATAATAGAGCGGCTGGAGAAGCGGCTGGAAATCGCTGCCGCTTTCGCCCGATATAAGCGCCACGCGGCGGCGCTTGAAGCCGTCATCGAGAAGGCGCACGGCACCGGCGGTCTGGAACCCGTCGATCTGCAACCGGGCAAAATCGTTGCGCAGTTCAAACGGCAGGTTCAGTTCCGCCGTCGTTTCCCGTTCGCCGGAGCCGAAGGTCAGCGGGCCGGAGGCAATGACACGCCCCTGAGCATCCAGCGCCGAAACGGTGGCGACCAGCGGAGCTGTGCCATCGAGGCGCACGGCCCGCGTGGTCATCGATGTCGCGCCGTTGTTGACGGCGGTCAGGGCTGTAGTGCGGGTGGCATCGGCCTCGATGACGCGCAGGTCTGCCGGACGAAGGCCGGCGAGGCGGTCGAGTGCGGGCATTTGCGCATCCGTTTCGATGCCATCGGTGAGGAAGGCAAGCGTACCCGGCGTTGCGCCATCAAGGGCGGCGGCCACGGTCTCGACGGTGCGGGCGCGATCCGTCACCAGCGGGCGCGGACGGGCTGCGGCGAGTTTTTCGCGGGCGCTGGCCGCTGTGCCAGCGGCTGCATCCTGCGCCTGTTCGGCGGTGAAGGCGATGGCAACCGGCAGGTCGGCGCGTTCGGCGGCGTCGATCAGCGTTGCGGCGGTCTGGGTGCGGCGCTCCCAGTCGGGGGCGGCAGCCCAGCCATTGTCGATGACGAGGGTCAGCGGGCCGGAGGCCGACAAGGCGGTCGTATCGCGGTTCAGCACCGGCCCGGCTAGCGCCAGAATGATGGCGGCGGCCAGCGCCATGCGCAGCGCGGTGAGCCACCACGGGCTTTTGGCGGGCGTTTCCTCGCGCTTCAGCACGCGGGCCAGGATTTTCAGCGGCGGGAAGACTTCCTGCTGCGGGCGCGGCGGGGTGAGGCGCAGCAGCCACCAGATGAGCGGCAGGGCGATGAGCGCGCCGAGAACGGCAGGTGTGGCGAAACTGAGCGCGTTCATGTCCGCTCCTTTCGCGCCGGGGCCGCCGGCTGGCCCGAGAGATAGGAATGAACGGCAACGAGCGCCTGCGAGGCGAGTGTACCGGTGGAATGCGGCACGAAGTTCCAGCCCATATGGCGCAAATGATCGCCAAGCGCCTCGCGGCGGGCGAACCAGATGCGGCGATAATCTTCCCGGACTGTTTCCGCGCGGCCAAACGTGAGCTTGGCCCCGGTTTCCGGATCGGAAAACTCGGTGCGGCCGCTATAGGGAAAATCCTCTTCGGCGGGGTCGTAGACCTCGATGAGGTGGCCGCGCAGCCCGCGTCTTGACAGCGGGCCGATGTTTTCCATCAGCAGATCGGGATCATCGAGAAAATCGCCGATCAGCACGATGTCGCTGGCGCCACGGATCATGCGCGTATCCGGCAGGCCCTGCGTTTCCGGCGCATGGATGAGCGCCGTCGCCAGCCGTTCGGCGGCGTTGCGGGCGGCAACCGGTTCCATGATTCCGGGGCAGCCGATACGTTCGCCCGAGCGCGCCAGAATTTCAGCCAGCGCCAGCATGAGAACGAGCGCGCGGCTTTCCTTGGAGACCGTGCCGAAGCGGGATTTGTAGGTCATGGACGGCGAAAGGTCGGCCCAGAGCCAGACGGTGTGGGCCGCTTCCCATTCGCGATCGCGGACATAAAGATGATCGTCGCGTGCGGAGCGGCGCCAGTCGATGCGGGAAATGGACTCGCCATCGGCATAGGGACGGAACTGCCAGAAGTTCTCGCCGATGCCGCGGCGGCGGCGGCCATGCCAGCCGGCAATCACGGTGTTGGCGATGCGGCGCGCCTCGACCATGCAATCGGGCACGAGCATGGCGCGCTGGCGCGCACGCGTCAACGCATCCCGTGCGGGTGTGGAACCGACGCTTTCACCGATCGAAGCCAAAAGGCATCCTTCCGTTCCTGAGCCGCGAAAAGCCGTGCGGCGGCATTACTTGCGGGCGTCCTTCACCAGACCCGAAATCACGTCGCGCACTGAAATGCCTTCGGCGCGGGCGGCAAAGGTCAGCGCCATGCGGTGTTGCAGAACCGGGCCTGCCAGAGCGTGAATATCATCGATGGAGGGTGCAAGGCGACCATGGTAGAGCGCGCGGGCGCGGGCGGCGAGCATCAGCGATTGACCGGCGCGGGGGCCGGGACCCCAGGCCACATGCCGGTCGGTGAGATCGTTGCCTTCGCCGGGGCGGGCGGAGCGCACGAGCGAGAGGATGGCATCGACCACGCCATCGGGCACCGGCATCTGGCGAATGAGGCGCTGGATTTCCTGAAGACGGGCGGCATGGATGACAGCAGACGGCTGCGTCTCGGAAACGCCGGTGGTCTCCAGAAGAATGCGCCGTTCGGCCGCGAGATCGGGGTAGCCGACATCGACCTGCAGCAGGAAGCGGTCGAGCTGGGCTTCCGGCAGCGGATAGGTGCCTTCCTGCTCCAGCGGGTTCTGCGTGGCGAGCACATGGAAGGGCGCCGGCAGGTCATAACGCTGGCCGGCCACGGTGATGTGATATTCCTGCATGGATTGCAGCAGCGCCGACTGGGTGCGGGGGCTGGCACGGTTGATTTCGTCAGCCATCAGAAGCTGGGCAAAGACCGGGCCCTTGACGAAGCGGAAGGAGCGGCGGCCATTCTCATCCTGATCCATGACTTCGGTGCCCAGAATGTCGGAGGGCATGAGGTCGGGCGTGAACTGGATGCGGTTGGCATCGAGGCCGAGAACGGTGCCGAGCGTGGTGACGAGGCGGGTCTTGGCCAGGCCCGGTACGCCGACCAGCAGCGCGTGGCCGCCGGAGAGCACAGCCAGCAGAGTGCTTTCCACCACCGCCTCCTGGCCGAAGATTGCCTTCGAGACCTCCTGCCGGATGGTGGCGATATCGGCCAGCGCCTTTTCAGCGGCTTCGACCATGGCTTTCTCGTCCAGCACATCCGCGCCTGCCATCATGCCCATGCCGTTCTCCTCATCAAAGACTGCCTTAAAACTTTATCCCGCTCGGGGGCGCTGACAAGCGCGTGTGAAATGACTATCTCGTGAGGGTGTCGTAATAAAGATCAACCGGGACGCAAAAATGGCGGCAGAGGAAAAGCAGGACGGGAATGGCACGGACAGCCTCGTGGCCCTGATTGCCCGCGCGCGCGATATTTCCGGCGGCGAAGGGCGTGGTCTGCCGCCCGTGGAACGTTGGGAACCGCCCTTTTGCGGCGATATCGACATGGAAATCAAGGCGGACGGCCAATGGTTCTACATGGGAACCCCCATTGGCCGGGTGCCGCTGGTCCGGCTGTTTTCCACCGTTTTGCGTCGGGACGAGGATGGCAGAACCTATCTCGTGACACCTGTGGAAAAGGTCGGTATCCGCGTTGCCGATGCGCCGTTTCTCGCCGTCGAGATGACGGTGGAGGGCGAGGGCGCGACGCAGAGGCTGACGTTCAGGACCAATCTCGGTGATGTTGTCGCCGCCGATGCCGATCATCCGCTGCGCTTTGCAACGGCGGCGGATGGCGGACTGAAGCCTTATCTGCGGGTGCGGGGCAGGCTCGAGGCGCTTGCCACGCGGGCGCTGACGCAGGACATTGCCGCGCTCGGTGAAGTGCTGGTCGTCGATGGCGTCGATACCTTTTGCCTGCGCTCTGCCGGCGCGGTGTTTCCCGTCATGCCGCTTTCAGAACTGGATCACCTTTCCGCATGAGTGCCTTTCCGCTCTATTCCGCCGCCGAATTCCGCCGCCGGGCGCTGACCCAGAACGGTGGTCCTGTCGAAACCGCCTGGCGCGACCATGGCGACCACCTCATCAACCCGGAAGTGCATGACATCGTACTCGGCCTCAAGCTGAAGGATGCGGCGGTGCTGGTGCCGGTGGTCGATCACGGCGACGAGGCGCGGGTGATCTTTACCCAGCGGACCTCCAAGCTGCGTAAGCATTCCGGTCAGATCGCGTTTCCGGGGGGCGGTATCGATCCCGAGGATGCCTCGCCTGAACAGGCGGCGCTGCGCGAGGCAGAGGAGGAAATCGGCCTGCCGCGCGAAGGCGTGGAAACGGTGGCGCGGTTGCCGCAATATCTGTCGCTCACCGGCTTTCGCATCACGCCGGTGCTCTCCGTCGTCACGCCCGGCTTTCGGCTCCTGCTCAACCCGGACGAGGTGGACGAGGTTTTCGAAGTGCCGTTGTCCTGGCTCATGGATCCGGCCCACCATGAGCGTGGCTCGCGCAGTTTCGCGGGGGCCGATCGCTTCTATTACCTAATGCCCTATGAGGGGCGAAATATCTGGGGCATCACGGCCAGTATCGTGCGCACCATCTATGAAAGGCTTTACGCATGACCAGCATCGCCCATCAGGACTGGTTTCAGGATGCCGCCCTTCAGCGGGTGTTGAAACTGCTGAACAGCGATGGCGGCGAGGCTCGCATCGCTGGCGGCGCGGTGCGCAATGCGCTGATGGGCCATCCGATCAATGACGCCGATATCGCCACGACGCTTCTGCCGCAGGCTGTCATCACCCGCGCTGAGGCCGCTGGTATCAAGGCGGTGCCGACCGGCATAGACCACGGCACGGTGACGCTGGTGGTGGATGGCAGGCCCTTCGAGGTGACGACGCTGCGCCGCGATGCGGAAACGGACGGGCGCCGCGCCACCGTAGTGTTCGGCACCGACTGGCAGGAGGACGCCGAGCGGCGCGACCTGACAATCAACGGGCTTTATGCGGACAAGGACGGCAATGTCATCGATCTCGTCGGCGGTCTGGCGGATATCGAGACGAAGACGGTGCGCTTCATCGGTGAGGCTGCCGCGCGGATTGCCGAGGATTATCTGCGCATCCTGCGCTTCTTCCGCTTCTTTGCCTGGTATGGCGGCGGGCGCCCGGATGCCGAGGGCCTGCGCGCCTGCGTGCGGGGCCGGTCCGGGCTGAAAACGCTTTCCGCCGAACGGGTGTGGAGTGAGATGAAGAAGATCCTTGCCGCGGAAGATCCGGGCCGAGCGCTGTTGTGGATGCGTCAGACCGGCATTCTTACCGACATCATTCCCGAAAGCGAGAAATGGGGCATCGACACCATTCCGGCGCTGATCGAGGCGGAACAATCACTCGGCTGGTCGCCCGAGCCGCTGCTGCGGCTTGTCGCGATTATCCCGCCGGATGCGGCACGTCTGGAAGGGCTGGCGGAGCGGTTGCGGCTTTCGAAGGCGGAGGCGGGCTTTTTGCAGCAATGGGCGAGTGCGCCCACGATCCCTGACGAGGTGACGGATGCCGTCTTCGCACGGCTTCTTTATCGCCACGGCGTTGCGGGGCTCATTGCGCGGTTGAAGCTCTCGCTGGCCTCCACCCGGATGCAGGCCCGGACGCACGATGCAGCCATGCTGCGGGCGGCCCGGCTTTCGACGTTACTGGGGCTTGCAGAACGCTTCGAAAAGCCGCAGTTCCCCTTGAGCGGGGCCGATGTGCTGAAGGCCGGCCTTCCCGCCGGGCCGAAGGTGGGCGAGTTGCTGGCGGTGCTGGAGAACCAGTGGGTCGACATGAACTTCTCGCTGAGCCGCGACAGGCTGCTGGAGCGACTGGAGACACTGGCTGATGAGGGCTGAGGGTCAGGGCGTGGCCAGCCGCGTCTGAAGCCAGGTTACAAAGGCCGTTTCGGCCACTGGCAACAGATCGAAGCGCCGGGTGACAATGAAATAGGCGCCATAGGGCACGGTCAGTGCGAAGGGGCGCACGAGACGCCCGGCGGCGATGTCTTCCGCTGAAAACAGCGTATCGACAAGGGCCGTGCCGCGGTTGCGCATCGCCGCCTGCAGGGTCAGGCCGCAATCGCCATAGACCGGACCGTGGTTCGTTTCCGCGTCCGTCACGCCAGCGGCAGCGAACCATTGCTGCCAGATGTCGCGACTGTCTTCATGTAGCAGCGGGTGTCGGAGCAGGTCGCGCGGTGTTGTAACGGGATTTTCCGTCAACCGGGCGGGTGCGATGACCGGCCCGATATCGACCGCAACCAGCGGGCGGCTTTCGACGCGTGGCCACTGCGTGGTTGCCAGGCTGTAGCGGATGGCGAGTGCGGGCCCCTTGCCGCGAAAATCAACGATGCGCGGATCGGGGTCGATATCCACGTCGATATCGGGGTAAAGCATCTGGAATTCGGCCAGATGCGGCACCAGCCAGTTGGCGGCAAATGCCGGTTCGCAGCTTATGGCAATGCGCCGTGTCCCGGTGGTATCGCCGATCCGGTCCAGACCGTCGCCAATGGCGTCGAAGGCGCCGGTCAATACGCCGAGAAGGGTTTCGCCGGCGCCGGTCAGCCGCACGCTTCGGTGCCTGCGCTCGAACAGCGCAGCCCCCAGCAGGGTCTCCAGTTCGCGCACCTGCCGGCTGATTGCAGCCTGCGAAATGCACAGTTCCTCGGCCGCGCGCGTGAAACTCAAGTGCCGTCCGGCGGCTTCGAAGCTTCTCAGGGCCGTCAGGGGCAGGCGTCCGCGCTTCATCGGTATTCATAACCTCAAGTCATTTGAAGCGGACGATAAACTCGTTTGAGCCGTGCGCGCAACCGGGTTCACATGGCGGGCGAAGGAGAGCCGCCATGTGGAAGATCATCATGCGGGCAATCATGGATGCGTTTTGTGTGGCAACATTTCAAAGCTGCGGGCGCGAGCGGCAGCATCGCCCGCAAGACCGGATATAGGCCGAATACCAAAAAAGACCCCGGCTTTTGGCACGGGGTCTTCTTATGGCATTCAGATCCGTGGCGGGTTGTCGGGCTTATTCGCCCAGCGCCCAAGCACGGAAGCAATCAGACGATTCGTAAGGTGCCGGGGTCCGTTCAGACGAAGGTTCAGCCGGAGCCTGGCCCGCCAGACGCAGTTTGACCTGTTCGACGTAGTAGGAATGCGGCAGATCGATATCGCCCTGACTGCGCAGTTCGGAAGCCAGACGATCAATGAACTCGGGGGTATTGAGGGGGCGGGCGGAGAGGTTTCCCTCCACCGAAGACGGCATGCTGTTCTGCGTAACCATTGTATTTCCTCCTCCGATGAAATCACCGCAGAAAAGCTACCATGGATAGGCGCGAACGCAAACGGACAAAACAGCGCAGCTTTGGCTAAAATGGGAATTTTCGCCCCATTTTTGGGGTTGTAAAACGATTTAAATGGTCACAAACGCGTGAGGCGACGGTTCTGGATGGCGCCCCGCATCCGCCCGGTTGCACGGATGCACATCTTTTCGTTGCGTCAGGGCCAGCGCACCACGGGGGGCATGGATGAGAGGATCGAGTCGACATTGCCACCGGTCTTCAGGCCGAAGATCGTGCCGCGGTCATAGAGCAGGTTGAACTCTACGTAGCGGCCCCGGCGCACGAGCTGTTCGTCGCGGTCGTCCTCGGTCCAGTCCTTGTTGAAATTGGAGCGCACCAGCTTGGGGTAGACCATGTTGAAGGCGCGGCCGACATCGCGCACGAAGGCAAAGGCAGGGTCGAAGCCGCCCTTTTCCTCGGAAGGGTGCAGCCAATCGAAGAAGATGCCGCCGATTCCGCGCGCCTCGTTGCGATGCTTGAGGAAGAAATAGTCGTCGCACCAGGCCTTGTAGGCGTCGTAATCGGCCACCGGTTCGTGGCGGCGGCAAGTGATTTCCATGGCGCGGTGGAAAAGCTGGCTGTCTGGGTCTTCCTGCGTGCGGCGACGGTCGAGCACCGGTGTAAGGTCGGCGCCACCGCCGAACCAGTGACTGGTGGTGACGACCATGCGCGTGTTCATATGCACGGCGGGCACGTTGGGGTTCACCGGGTGGGCGATCAGCGAAATGCCGGACGCCCAGAAGCGCGGATCTTCGGAAGCGCCGGGGATCTGGGCGCGGAAATCCTCGGCGAACTCGCCATGGACGGTCGAGGTGTGGACGCCGACCTTCTCGAAGACGCGGCCCGTCATCATCGACATGCGACCGCCGCCGCCGCGGCCTTCATCGCGCAACCAGTCCTTGCCCTCGAAGCGGCCCGGCTCCTGATCGCTGAGCGGCCCGGTCAGTTCGTCCTCGATCGCCTCGAAGGAGGCGCAGATCGTGTCGCGCAGGCTTTCGAACCACTGACGGGCTTCATCCTTGCGGGTTTCGATATCGTCCGGCAGACCTGCCGGCAGATGGGGGCGCTCCATGTCTTCCTCCGTTTCGGGTCATGACGGCCACGATTCGGCGTCCATAATTTCACCATGCTTATCAGCAATGGGAGGAATGGGCCAGATTGTCGGAACACGGGGAAGTGCCGTGCCCGATGTGCTGTCTGGTCAAAAGCCGCGTTGCCCATTATTGTATTGCGTATAAGGAGGCGGGAAATGGCAAAACCGATGCAGCCGCCGAAAATGGAGGCGCTGAAGCGCCGGATTCGCGACCATCGCCGCGACAAAAATGCGGGCGAGGGCATGTTCGTGCGCGAGACCTTCTGCCTGACGCGCGAGGAAGCGCGGATGAAGGCGCGTGAATGGTTCGATGCCTTCCCGAAAGCGGCCTACTGGACCGAAGTGGAAAGCTGGCGGCAAATCGAAGGCGACCGGATCGAGTTCACCATGCGCCGCCTGCCCAGCGCCGATTGATGGGCCGAGCGTGTGGGGTTGTGGCGGAGCGCTTGCTTCCCGGAGAAACAGCCTCTACTTTAAGATATCGTCAACAGAAGGCGCGCCCTGCCTTTAGAGAACCGGCGCGTCGCAGGTCTTGCTAGAACTTTTTATCGCTATCTTTCTGATTTTGCTCAACGGCGTCTTCGCACTTTCTGAGCTTTCCATTGTATCTGCCCGTAAGGCCCGCCTCAAGGCGATGATTTCCGAAGGTCACAGCGGGGCCGCAACTGCCCTGCAACTGGCGGAAGATCCGGGCCGGTTTCTTTCGACTGTCCAGATCGGTATCACGCTCGTCGGCATTCTCGCCGGTGCGTTTTCGGGTGCCGCGCTTGGCGAACGGTTGAGCGATATCTTCCTTCAGAACGGTGTGCCCGCCAGCGTGTCCGGCCCGCTCGGCTTCGGTGTTGTCATCTCGATCATCACCTATCTTTCGGTCGTGGTGGGCGAACTCGTGCCCAAGCATCTGGCGCTCTCCAACCCGGAGCGGATCGCCTGCGCTGTGGCGCCGGGCATGAGCCTTCTGTCACGCGTCGGTGGCCCCGCCGTCTGGCTGCTCAATGCCTCGACCCAGCTCATTTTCCGGCTGATGGGGCGCTCCGAAAGCGAAAGCACCGTTTCGGAAGAGGAAATCCGCACACTTGTCGCAGAGGCGGAAGCCTCCGGCATCATTGAGGGCGGTGAACGCGAGATGATTTCCGGCGTCATGCGCTTTGCTGACCGTTCGGCGCGCGGCCTGATGACCACCCGCAAGGATGTCAACTGGATCGATCTTTCCGACACCGACGATGAAATTCGCGCCACATTGATGGAAGCGCGTCATTCGCGGCTGCCGGTTTCGGAAGGCGGGCAGGAAACCATGGTCGGTGTGGTGCAAACGCGCGACGTGCTGGCCGAGGTGCTGCGTACCGGTCAGATCAATATCCGCGCCTGGCTGAGAGAAGCGCCGATCATTCCCGATACGATGGATGCCACGCGTGTTCTGGAAACCCTGCGGCAGGCGCAGGTTCCGATCCTGCTCGTGCACGACGAATACGGTCACTTCGAGGGCGTGGTGACGCCCGCCGATGTGCTGGAGGCCATTGCGGGCGTCTTCCGCGCCGATTTCGCCGAGGACGAGGATTATCTCGTCCAGCGCGAGGATGGTTCCTGGCTGGTTTCGGGCGAAATGCCGATCGATGAAATGGCCGACCAGCTTGGCGTGCCGCTGCCGAAAAAGCGCTCCTACCAAACCGCCGCCGGTCTCGTCATCGAACTGCTCGGCCACCTGCCGCGCGTGGGCGAGGTGGTGGAAAGCGACAAGTGGCGTTTCGAGATCGTCGATATGGATGGTTGGCGCGTCGACAAGATCCTCGCCTCGCGGATTGCGGGCGATAATTGACCCGGCGCTGGCGTGTCTGACGCCCGCCTCAGAACCCCGTCTGCCGCAGGGCTTCGCCCGCGATCATGGCCGCAGAGACCGCCACGTTCAGCGAACGCTGGCCGGGCTGCATGGGGATGAGAATGCGGGCATCGGCGCCATCATGCACGTCGTCGGGCACGCCCGCGCTTTCGCGGCCGAAGAGAAGCACATCATCCGGGCGAAAGGCGAAATCGGTGTAGGGCAGGGCTGCCTTGGTCGAGGCCAGCACGACGCGGCGACCGGTGGTCGAACGCCATGCTTCGAAGGCCGTGTGGTTCACATGGCGGTTCAGCATGGCCTTGGCGATATAATCCATACCGGCGCGGCGCAGGTTGGCGTCCGACAGCACGAAGCCGGCAGGTTCGATGATATCGATGCCGATGCCGAGGCAGGCTCCAAGGCGCAGGATGGTGCCGGCATTGCCGGGAATGTCGGGCTGGTAAAGGGCGATGCGAAGCTGGCTCATGCCCTGCTTTTACGCGGGGCGGGCGGGTCTGGGTAGCCGTCATCGTATCGCAAGACGTTCATGCAGGGCTCTGGCACGGTGATCCGGTGCCGGGACGCTGCATCTGTGTCCTCCCGGCAACAGATGGAGGTGATCGTCCGGTGGGTGCTTTCCAAACCGGAATGGATTGGTTAACATTCCCACAGTCCAACCCGTGAAGAAAGGAGGCTCGACATGACATATTCCCTGATCATCCGCCTCCTTGAGCGATTCCACTTCGCCTGATTCCGCCGTTCGCGGAATTTTTTCTTCATCGGGGCGTCAATCCCAACCTCTAATGACTTTTCAACGGCTGTCCGCTTGGCGACGTCTGGCGTCGGGCGGTTCAACCGGATTTTATTTTGGAGTTTACCATGTATCGCTGGTTCGAACAGCGTCTCAATCCCTATCCAGCCGAAACGCCGGTCGCACCGCCGCGTGGTCTGGTTGCTTTCTGCTGGCATTACAGCAGGCCCGCCGCCGGCTGGCTGGTGTTGCTCGGCCTCATGTCGTTCGGTATCGCAGTGGCGGAAGCCGCACTCTACAGCTTCCTCGGTAACATCATCGACTGGCTCTCGACCGCCGACCGCGCCACCTTTCTTCAGAACGAGTGGGGGAAGCTCACCTTCATGGCATTCGTCGCTTTCGTGGCGTTGCCGGGGATGGGTGCGATCCACAGCCTGATCATGCATCAGGTTCTGGCCGGCAATTATCCGATGGTGGCGCGGTGGCTCATGCACCGTTACCTCATTCGCCATTCGATGAACTTCTTTGCGAATGAATTTGCCGGGCGCGTCTCGACCAAGGTTATGCAGACATCGCTTGCCGTGCGCGAAAGCGTGATGAAGATCATTGACGTCTTCATCTACGCAATCTCGTTCGTCGGTTCGATGCTGTTTGTGGTGGCCTCTGCCGATCTGCGTCTGGTGGCGCCGCTCATTCTGTGGCTGGCGATCTATATCGGCATTCTCGGCTGGTACGTACCGCGTCTGCGCAGGCTTTCCAGCGAACAGGCGGATGCACGTTCGGCCATGACCGGGCGGATCGTCGATTCCTACACCAACATCGCCACCATCAAGCTGTTTTCCCATGCGGGGCGGGAGGAAGCCTACGCCCGTGACAGCATGGATACGTTCCTCGACACGGTCTACCGGCAGATGCGCCAGATCACGGGGCTCAACGTCGCCGTCGATCTCAACAATGCCATGCTGATGGGCCTGACGGCTGCCGGCGGCCTCTATTTCTGGCTGAACGGCGATGTGACGGCGGGCGCCTTTGCGGCTGCGATTGCGCTCGTCATGCGCGTCACTGGCATGTCGCACTGGATCATGTGGGAATCGACCGCGCTGTTCGAGAATATCGGCACGGTCTATGACGGCATGGACATGATGGTGAAGCCGCACGAGATCACCGACAAGCCGGGCGCCAAGGCGCTGAAGAGTGCGGCGGGCGATATCGTCTTCGATCATGCCACTTTCCATTACGGCAAGACCAAAGGCGTCATCGACGACATGAACCTTGTTATCCGCAAGGGTGAGAAGGTTGGTCTTGTCGGGCGCTCCGGCGCCGGCAAGACGACGCTGATGAACCTGCTTCTGCGGTTTTACGATCTGGAAAAGGGCCGCATCACCATTGGCGGCGAGGATATTGCCGCGGTGACGCAGGACACGCTCAGGGCCGGGATCGGCGTCGTCACGCAGGATACGTCGCTGCTTCATCGCACCATCCGCGAGAATATCGCGTATGGTCATCCGGATGCCAGCGACGCCGATATCATCGACGCGGCCAAGCGGGCGAATGCCTGGGACTTCATCGAGGCGCTGAGCGATATGAAGGGGCGCACGGGGCTCGATGCCCATGTGGGAGAGCGAGGCGTGAAGCTTTCCGGCGGCCAGCGGCAGCGTATCGCCATTGCCCGCGTGTTCCTCAAGAACGCTCCTGTGCTCATTCTGGACGAAGCGACGTCTGCGCTCGATTCCGAGGTGGAAGCGGCAATCCAGGAGAACCTCTTCGCGCTGATGGAAGGCAAGACGGTGATCGCGATCGCCCACCGCCTGTCGACGCTGACCGAGATGGACCGGCTGGTCATTCTCGACCGCGGCCGTGTCGTGGAAGAGGGCACGCATGACGCGCTGGTTGCCGAAGGCGGTCTTTATGCCGATCTTTGGAACCGCCAGTCCGGCGGCTTTCTGGCCGACCAGACGGATGCCGAGGCCGAGGAGAAGGCCGCGGCGGCTCAGCCCTGACCCACGGGTTCCCGCAACGTGAAAAGGCCCGCCAAGTGCGGGCCTTTCCTGTTCTGCTTTTCCTTGGCGGCTTTACTGCGTGAGCAGCGATGTGCTTTTGGTGGCCTTGGCTGCAATGGCTTCGAAGGCGCTGACGAGGCTCGTCATGTTGGTCGCCTCATAATAGGAGGAGGCGTCGGTGGCGCAGAAGCTCAGCAGCGATTTTCCTCTGGCCGGTGCCATGAAGGCGACGGTGTAGATGGTGATGCCGTCATTCTTGGCACGGGTACAGATGTCGCGGGTCGCCTGATCGAGTGTGGCGTTCCATGCGTTGCTGTAGCCGGTCATTTCCCCGTCCGTCATCAGCAGAATGAAACGCTTGAACGAGGTGTTGCCGACGCTGCTATGCGCGGTTGCTTCCGTCGTATTCGAGGATTTCAGTGCGTCATAGGTGACCTGCATGGCACCGCTGGAATCCGTTCCACCCTCCGGCTTATCCGGAATGGCCGTGACATAAGCAGATGCAGCGCTCGTCCCCCAGGTAATCGCCTGCGGCGGGTATGTCTCATGGGTGTAGGCGACGGCACCGACGCGAACAAGATTTTTTGATGGGTCCATCTTGTCAAATGCCTTGAAAAGGCTGGCGGCAGCCTTCTTCAGCGCCTTGACCTTGCGCATGCGGCAACCACCGACATTGGGATCCTTGTTCGGCCAGCTCGTGCTCGTATAGTTGTCACACGAGGCGCTGTCAGGATCAGTTTCATCGGTCAGAAATGACATAGAGCCCGAACGATCGAGAGCCAGATACATGGACAGGCCGACCGTGTTCGAGCGTGACGACTGCGAACTGCTATTGACCTTGACCGTCATGGTGTCGCCTGCAAACAGCCGCGTCATCGGCGTCAGCGGCATGTTGAAACTTGTCGTCACCACGGCGTTATAGATCGTAGCCTTCGAGCTTGGAACCTTGCTGACGGTGACCTCAGTATTGTCTGCCAGCTGATCCGAAAGGGACGAACTGCCGCTTGAAGCCAGCGACTGGCTCAACTGGGTGACGATAAGCTGCTTGGCTTCCGCTTCGGCCTGAGCGGTGGTGTAGGTCTTGGTCGTGTTGATCATCGCCGAAGAAGCGGCCAGCGCAGCGGCATCCGCGCTCGATTGCAGGTCGGATTTCAGGTCAAGGGCCGAGATCAGATCGACCGACACGCCCACGGTGAAGATCGCCGCCGGCAGGATCAAGGCAGTCATGATGGCAAAGTTACCACGTCTGTCGCTCCAGAAGCGGCACTTGCGGTCATCTCTTTTGCTTGCGGTCTTCATCGCTTTTCTGCCGATCTCGTGAAGTCGTCCGGTTGTCGCGGGTAAATTAGAAGAAAAAGATAGGCTATGGCTTAACAGGCTTGGTTGCATTTTAGTGAAGTCTGCCAATTTTAGGGTTTTCCGCCCTGTCCCGAACTGAAAAACGCAGCATTTGCGGCTTTTCCGGCAAAGCGTGCCAAACCGCGACAGGTGCAGGAACACCCCCGTTCGCCTTCATTACGGAAATATAATGTGCGGTCGTCCGGCTTGTGGCTTTGTCGCGCCGCCGGTTCGGCCTATAGGTCGTTTATGTTGATCCGCTCCCTTCTCCGCCCCTTCGAAAACTGGATTTCACCTTTCGCAGACAGGGCGGACCATCGGCCGCCGGCCACGGTCTGGGGCTTCGTGTGGTTTTATGTGCGCCAGGCCAAGGGCATGACAGCCGCGCTGATCGTCCTTGGTGGGTTGACAGCACTGATCGAGGCGGGTCTGTTCTATTTCACCGGGCGTCTGGTCGATATTCTCGATGTGACGGCGCGTGAAGGCGGCTGGAGCCGGCTCCTTGCCGATCATGGCTGGGAACTGGCGTTCATGCTTTCCGTCGTGGTGTTCTGGCGCTTCGCGATCATCCTGCTGAATGCACTGACGGACGAACAGGTCATGGCGCCCGGATTTGCCTTCCTTGCCCGTTGGCAGGCCTATCGCCATGTTTCGCGGCAATCGCTTTCCTTCTTCCAGAACGATCTGTCCGGGCGCATCGTCACCCGCATCGCGCAGGGCACCCAGGCGGTCTATGACCTCGTCTCGACGCTGATCCAGAATATCTGGTTCGTGGCCATTTATCTGGTCTCCACGCTGGTTCTCATGGCGGGACTCGACTGGCGACTGGCCATTCCCATCCTGCTGTGGGTGATCGGGTTCGGTTTCATCGCCCGCTATTTCGTGCCGCGCATCCGCGTCCGGGCGCGGGAATATGCCGATACCGCCTCGATGCTCAACGGGCGCATCACCGATTCCTTCGCCAACATCCAGACGCTCAAGCTCTTTTCCCGTGAGGAGGACAGCGACGCCTATGTGCTGGATGGTTTCAAGCGCAGCCGTCAGGCCGCACTGGCCTTTTCGCGGCTGATCGTCGGCGCGCGGTCCGCGATGACCCTGCTGGCCGGCGCGATGATTGCCGTTCTGGCGGTGCTTGCGATCGATCTGTGGATGAAGGGGCAGGTGACGACCGGCGGCATCGCCTTCTCGCTCGGTCTGATGCTGCGGTTCAACATGCTGCTCGGGCGCACCATGGGGCAGATCAACGCGCTGATGCGCAACATAGGTACCATCCAGAACGCGGCCGAGATGATTGCCGAACCCATTGGCCTGACCGACCGGCCCGACGCGGCGACGCTGGCGGTGAAGGGGCCGGAAATCCGTTTCGAAAACGTTTCCTTCGGCTATACGCCGGACCGATCGGTCATCGACGGCTTCGATCTCGTGGTTCGTCCTGGTGAGAAGGTGGGCATTGTCGGACGTTCTGGTTCGGGCAAGTCGACGCTCGTCAACCTGCTCCTGCGCTTCTATGACGTGAAGGGCGGTCGCATCCTGATCGACGGGCAGGACATTTCTGCCGTGACGCAGCAATCCCTGCGTTCGGCCATTGGCATGGTCACGCAGGATACGTCCCTGCTTCATCGCACCATTCGCGAAAACATCCTGATTGGCCGGCCAGACGCGAGCGACAGGGATCTTGCCGCGGCGTTGCAGCGGGCCGAGGCCGACAGCTTCGTGGGGCAACTGGAAGATCATCGCGGACGCAAGGGGCTGGAGGCGCAGGTGGGTGAACGCGGCGTGAAGCTTTCCGGCGGCCAGCGCCAGCGCATTGCCATCGCGCGCGTCATGCTGAAGAACGCGCCCATTCTGGTGCTTGACGAGGCAACGTCGGCGCTCGATTCCGAGGTGGAAGCGGCAATTCAGTCCAATCTCGACCGGTTGATGCACGGCAAGACGGTGCTCGCCATCGCCCATCGGCTTTCGACGATTGCTGCCCTCGACCGGTTGGTGGTGATCGATGCGGGCCGCATCGTCGAACAGGGCACGCATGCCGAACTCATCTCCGGCGGCGGACTCTATTCAGAGCTTTGGGCGCGGCAATCGGGCGGTTTCATAGGCACGCGGGCAACGCCGGCCGTTTAATCAAGGATGAGATCGGCGATCAGGCCATAGTGATTTGAGCCATGCGGATCGGCAATCCGATCCAGCGATTTCAGCCGCATCGGGGCGCGGGCATAGATGTGGTCGATAGCGATGCCGAGCGGACCAAGCATAATCGGCCAGGTCGACGGTTCGAGAGGCGCGCGGCGCAAGCCTGTCTTTTTCAGAAACCACATCATGTCCGGCGCCATGCTTGATGCGTTGAAGTCGCCGGCCAGAACCAGCGGTCCCTCGATGCGGTCAAGCCGGCGCCAGAGCCGCCAGAGTTCGCTGGTGTGGTACTGGTCGAAATAGGGCTTGGAAAGGTGGGCAGCCACCACATTGACTTTGCGGCCGTCAATCTCCACCGCCACGCGCATGTAGCGTTCCGAGCGCAATTCGCTGAGGGCACCGACAGTCTTCTCCGAGAACGGATGCCGGGAAAGGATCATCAGGTCGCAGCCCGTTGTGCCTTCGCCGCAACCGAGCCGATAGGGGTATGTCTCCGCAAGCGACTTCAACTGGGTTTGCAGGGGCAAGGCCTCGAGAATAACGGCGACATCCGCACCGGAACGGGCCACTTCGTCGCGGATCTCGGGACCTCCCTCGAGATTGTCGCCGAGAATGTTGAAGCTCATGACGCGCAGGCCTGTCTTGCCAGCGCCTTGCGAATCGCTTGCCAGTGCGCCGAGCGGATAGAGCCGGACGGGAAGGTGTGCCGCCATTGCCAGAGCGATCAGCACAAGTGCGATCGCCGCCAGATTCCGGCGAATGAGAAGGCTGACGACGGCGAGCGCGACCGCAAACAGCGCCACATGCGTCTGCGCGCTGTAGAACGGCGAAAAATATGATAGGACATGGACGTAGCGCGTCGCCAGAATGCCGATAAGTATGGCTGCAAGCGTGCAGGACAGACAGGAAAGGGAATGTCTCATTCAAATTTTCCTGCCGCACCTTGGTATTGTAAAACTGCGTTTAACATGCCTGCCGACAATTGTGCAATGCACACCGATATGCGCAGGCGATGCTGCCAGCCGAGTGCAAATGTGGTCTTTGCTTGATGATTGTCAAATACACTTGATGCAGCGCAATTAAATTACGCTTGATGCCGGGGATAAAAGGATTTTCCCCGCGACATAGTGCCCTTGTGGGGGCGTTCGATATGGACATAATATTGTATCGAGCCTAGAAGGCGCGTTGATTGGAATGCTTCCAATTCCCTCCGGGCGGGGAGACGAAACCCGGAAGGATGCGGTGGAATTCGGTACTTTCGCAGAGGGATTTTGAACCGTGAGCGAACACGAGGGTAATAGCGTGACTGCGGGTGGAACGACCCGCCGCGATTTTCTTTATCTGACGACCGGCGCGCTTGGCGCCGTCGGTGCGGTTGGCGTGGCCTGGCCGTTTGTGAACCAGATGCGCCCGGACGCATCGACGCTGGCACTCGCCTCGGTTGAGGTGGATGTGTCGAGCCTCGAGCCGGGCATGTCCTTGACGGTGAAGTGGCGCGGCAAGCCCGTTTTCATCCGCAACCGCACGCCGGAAGAAATTGAGTCTTCGAAGACCGTTCCGGTTTCCGAACTGAAGGACCCGATCGCGCGCAACGCCAATCTCGACGCCGCCGCCGAAGCCACCGATACTGCCCGTTCGGCAGGCGAGGGCAAGGAAAACTGGCTCGTGATGATCGGCGTCTGCACCCATCTCGGCTGCATTCCGCTCGGCACATCCGGCGAATACAACGGTTGGTTCTGTCCCTGCCACGGCTCGGTTTACGACACCTCGGGTCGTATCCGTAAGGGCCCGGCGCCGGAAAACATGCACATTCCGGTCTTCGCATTCACGTCCGACACCGTCATCAAGGTCGGCTAAGAAGCTTTCGGGGGATAAATTACATGAGTGGTCATTCCAGCTACCAGCCGACGACCGGCCTTGGAAAATGGGTCGATGCGCGCCTTCCGCTGCCGCGTCTCGTTTACGACAGCTTCGTCGCCTACCCGGTTCCGCGGAACCTGAACTATTCCTACACCTTCGGCGCCATGCTGTCGGTCATGCTGATCATCCAGATCCTGACCGGCGTCGTGCTTGCCATGCACTATTCTGCCGAAACGACGGTCGCCTTCAACTCCGTCGAAAAGATCATGCGTGACGTCAACCACGGTTGGCTGCTGCGCTACATGCATGCCAACGGCGCTTCGTTCTTCTTCATCGCCGTTTACCTGCACATTGCCCGCGGTCTCTATTACGGTTCCTACAAGGCGCCCCGCGAAATCCTCTGGATTCTCGGTGTGGTGATCTACCTGCTGATGATGGCGACCGGCTTCATGGGCTACGTTCTGCCCTGGGGTCAGATGTCCTTCTGGGGTGCAACCGTTATCACCGGCTTCTTCACCGCCTTCCCCTATGTGGGCGAGTGGATCCAGCAGCTTCTGCTCGGCGGCTTTGCGGTGGACAACCCGACGCTCAACCGCTTCTTCTCGCTGCACTACCTGCTGCCCTTCATGATCGCCGGCGTTGTTATCCTGCACGTCTGGGCGCTGCATGTGACCGGCCAGACCAACCCGACCGGCGTTGAAGTCAAGTCGAAGACCGATACCGTTCCCTTCACGCCCTATGCGACGCTGAAGGATGCCGTGGGCGTCTCGATCTTCCTGATCGCTTATGTCTGGTTCGTCTTCTACATGCCGAACTACCTCGGCCATCCGGACAACTACATCGAAGCCAACCCGCTGAAGACCCCGGCCCACATCGTTCCGGAATGGTACTACCTGCCGTTCTACGCGATGCTGCGCGCCATCACCTTCAACGTCGGCCCGATCGATTCCAAGCTCGGTGGCGTTCTGGTCATGTTCGGTGCGATCATCGTTCTGTTCTTCCTGCCCTGGCTCGATACGTCCAAGGTTCGCTCCGCCGTCTACCGCCCGGTCTACAAGGTCCTGTTCTGGGTGTTCGTGGTCAATGCGATCTTCCTCGGCTGGCTCGGCTCGCGCCCGGCTGACGGCACCGGCCTTCTCGGCCTGTTCACCGGCAACATCTGGGGCAACTATGTCGGCCTCTCGCAGCTCGGTACGCTCTACTACTTCGGCTTCTTCCTCGTGATCATGCCGCTCCTCGGCAAGTTCGAGAAGCCGCGCCGGATCCCGAATTCCATCACGGAAGCGGTTCTGGCCAAGAGTGGCAAGCTGCCGACCGACGTTCAGGCCTGAGACAGCGGCAAAAAGGAATTGAAACGATGAAAAAGCTTGTTGCAAGCATCGCTCTGATCGCCGCCATTGCGGGTTTCAGTGCGGGTTCCGCCGCTGCCGCAGAAGGTCACGGCCTCGCGGCCGATGTGGAACACGCCGTTGCCGGCGGTCACTTCCCGGTCTACAAGCCGGTTCCGCAAAAGTGGAGCTTTGCCGGCCCGTTCGGCAAGTATGACAAGGCTCAGCTCCAGCGCGGCCTGCAGATCTACAAGGAAGTCTGCTCGGCCTGCCACTCCATGAAGCTGGTGCCCTTCCGCATGCTGGGTGAGCTTGGCTACACGGAAGAGCAGGTCAAGGCCTTCGCAGCCCAGTACACGGTTACGGATGGTCCGAACGGCGATGGCGAGATGTATGAACGTCCCGCCGTTCCGTCCGACTACTTCCCGTCGCCGTTCCCGAATGCTGCCGCTGCCGCGGCCGCAAACAACGGTGCGGCTCCGCCGGACTTCTCGCTGATCGCGAAGGCGCGCGGCGTGGAACGCGGCTTTCCGACCTTCATCTTCGACATTTTCACGCAATATCAGGAAGGCGGTCCGGATTATATCTACAACCTCCTGACCGGTTATGTCGAAGCGCCGGAAGGCTTCAAGGTTCCGGAAGGCGCGAACTTCAACCCGCACTTTGCCGGTGCGGCTACGCTTGCCATGGCGCAGCCGATCTCCGACGAAGCTGTTGAATATACCGACGGCACCAAGCCGACGCTCGACAACTATGCCCGCGACGTTTCCGCATTCCTGATGTGGGCTGCCGAACCGCACCTTGAGCAGCGCAAGCAGACCGGCTTCATGGTGATGATGTTCCTCATCATCTTCTCCGGCTTCCTGTACCTGACGAAGCGCGCGGTCTATTCGAACAAGGCGCATTGAGCGTTTACATGCTCGACCTAATCATGAAGAAGGCGGCTCTCGGGCCGCCTTTTTCGCTTCCGGGGCTATTGTGTGGATCAGGCGTATTCGATGACGCTGCTTTCGAAGCGCAGCACGGTTTCGCCCTTCTGATTCACACCTTCGGCAAGACCGGTATTGATGATGAGGCCGGGGCGTGATTGCGAGGCGCGGCTCGTCATAGGTGTCTGAGAATAGGTGATGGTGTCTCCGGCAAAGACGGGCTTCAGCCATTTCAGATCGTTGAATCCGGGCGAGGGGCCCATGCGCGGTGCGGCGATGCCTTCAGCAGCAAAACGCTTCGCTTCAGCCTTGTGAAAGGCGACCATCATCTTCATCCAGCCGGCGCAGGTGTGCCAGCCGGAGGCACACAGGCCGCCGAACATCGTGTCACGCGCTTTTTCCACATCCATGTGGAAGGTTTGCGGATCGAATTTCGTTGCGAACCGGATGATGTCTTCGGGGGTGAACAGCAGATCGCCGAGAACGATCCGCTCGCCGATGGGATAGAGTTCGATCATGCGCATCAGGCAGCTCCCCGGTTTTCGTCGCGCATTGTGAAGATGATCGAGAATTCGGACAGACAGACGAGTTCACCCGACTGGTTTTCGATCTCGTTGCGGAAGCGGACGATACCCAGACCGGGTCGGGATCTGAGCGGTCGGCTTTCCAGCACGATCGAGCGCCCGGACAGCGTATCACCGGCCATTACCGGCCGCTTCCAGGCGAGATGATCGATGCCGGGCGAGCCTTGCGAAGTGGAGGCCTCGACATAGCTTTCGAACATCATGCGCATGACGGCTGCATTGGTATGCCAGCCGGATGCGGCCAGTCCGCCCAGCAGGCTGGCCTTGCCGGCGTCTTCATCGAGATGCATCGGCTGCGGATCGAATTCTTCCGCAAACGCGATCACCGCCTCGCGCGACATGGTCATGGGGCCAAGCGGAAAGCTCCGGCCGGTGGTAAAGTCCTCGAATGAAAGGACCGTGTCCTTCATGTCATTCCTCCCTGTTTCTCCGCTGGTGACTTGACACCGGAATGGCGGGGGCGGTCAAGTTGTCCTGGCAATAGTCAGGCGCAAGACTTGATCGCGATGGTCCCAGCGGTTACCCATGACGCGTGGCATGCACAGGGAGATATGACAGCGTGAACGAGGTGAAGACTGCATTGACCCGTGCCGCGACCGATGGGGTCATAACGGCAGAACAGGCGGACCGGCTCGTTTCCTATTTCGCTCCCGTCACGACAATATCGGCTGGCGAAATGCCGGACACCGAAACGCCTCGTTTTATTCGTGGCTTCCACGATGTGCTTATCACGATTGGCGTGATCATCGCGCTCACCGGCATCACCGGTATCGCCTCCATCTTCGTCACGCTGCCGGCGATTGTCGTGCTTGCCGAAATCCTCGTTCGTCGCCAGCGGCTTGCGCTGCCAGCCGTCGCGCTGACCATCGCCACGGTGATTGCGACGGTGATGCTGACCGTAACGCTGATGGATGGGAGTTTCCTTGAGGCGCTCGCCCCGGCGCCCCGTGCGCTGGTGACATTGTCGCCGCTTGTCATGACGCTTGCCCTGTTTGCCTGGCGATATCGTGTGCCGATGGCATTGGCGGGCCTGTTCCTGACACTGTCTGCCATGGTGCTGGCCGCAGTCTTCTGGGGGCTTGGTGCCTTGCTTGGCACGCCGGACGTGTTCGATGACCGGCACGGGCTGGCGGTGACCATTCTTTTCGTCGCGGCACTGCTGCTGTTTATGCTGGCCATGCGTTATGATCTCTCCGATCCGCGCCGCGAGACCCGGCGTTCGGATATTGCCTTCTGGCTTCATCTGGTCACGGCGCCGGCCCTTCTGTCAGCGACGCTCTCGCTGTTTCTGCGCGGCGATAGTGCCGTGCCGTTCTTCGTTTCGACGCAGACGCTTTGGCAGGCGGCGGGTATCATTATCCCTGTCGTTTTCCTGTTGATGGCCATCGGCGTCATCATCGATCGGCGCGCCTTCGTTACCTCCGGCCTTGCCTCGCTGATTGCCGCGCTGGTGGCGTTGCTGCGGCACGGGCAGTTGCAGGCGGATAACACGATTTTCCTTTCGCTCTTTCTTGTCGGCCTTCTGGTACTGACCATCGGAGTCGGCTGGCGGGCGCTGCGTCGCAGGGCGGTCGGCTTACTGCCAGCACCGGTCCGTAACGCGCTGCCGCCGGTGATTTGAGGGGAGGAGCTTCATGGTCGACTGGACCGCAAGTGCCACCTTCATTCATGGACTTGAGCCGAAAGCCCGCGCGCTTCTGGATGCCTTGAAGCCCGTGCGCGTGCCGGCAAAGACGGTTCTCTTCCGGCCCGGCGATACGGCGGCGCAATTTCTCATCATCCTGAACGGACGGGTTTCCGTGCATCTGACCGGGCGGACGGGGCGGGAGCTGCTGCTCTATAGCGTCGCACCGGGGGAAACCTGCGTGCAGACGACGCTCGGTGTGCTGGGCGGTGCGCCCTACACCGGCGAAGCCATCGCCGATACCGATCTTGTCGCAGTGATGATCCCGCCCGCGCAGTTCTCTACGCTGGTGCGCGAATCGGATGCCTTCCGCACCTTCGTCTTCAAGGCGTTTGCCGACCGGCTGGCGGATGTGACATTCCTTCTGGAATGCGTCGCTTTTCTCAAGGTGGAGGAGCGACTGGCGATGGCGCTTCTGTCCCGCTCGGATGGCGAGGGTTTGGTTACGACGACCCATCAGGAGCTTGCCACCGTCATCGGCTCCGCCCGCGAGGTGGTCTCGCGCCGGCTGGAGACGCTCGCCGTGCGCGGGCTGATTACGGTCGATCGGGGCCAGATCCGCATCATCGACCGGGCCGGTCTCGCGCGGTTGGCGGATTCTGCCTGAATTGCGCCGACCGTGACTATGTCACAGACAGAGCGGGTGGCGGGGCGTAGATTAAGTCATTCTTAACGCGCACCCACAGGTGATCCCATGTTTTCCAGGAATGTCGGCGGCATTGACCGCGTCTTGCGTATTCTCGTCGGTATCGTTCTTCTGGCGATGTTCTTCCTGTTTCCGGACGCTTCATGGCGTTACTGGACGCTGATCGGCATCGTTCCGCTGGCCACCGGCCTGCTTTCGACCTGCCCGCTCTATTCCATCATCGGCCTGAATACCTGCCCGATGAAGAAGGGCTGACTAGAGCATTTCCAGTCAAATCCGGATCGGATTTGACGCCAGGACAATGCGTTAAAACAAAGAGATAGAGCATTTCCGGTGAACCGGTATTCACCGGAAATGCTCTAGGCACGGCCTGACAAAATGAAAAACGCCGCCCGATGGGCGGCGTTTCTGATTCCACGGGACCTCAAGGATCAGGTGTTGAAGCGGAAGTGGATGACGTCGCCGTCATGCACCACATATTCCTTGCCTTCGTCACGCGCCTTGCCGGCTTCCTTGGCGGGCACTTCGCCGCCCAGACCGACGAAATCCTCGTAAGCAATGGTGTTGGCGCGGATGAAGCCGCGTTCGAAATCCGTGTGGATGACGCCGGCGGCCTGCGGGGCCTTCGTGCCGCGCACGATGGTCCAGGCGCGGCATTCCTTCGGGCCGACGGTGAAATAGGTGATGAGGTCGAGCAGGTGATAGCCGGCGCGGATCAGCCGGTCGAGGCCGGCTTCGCTCAGGCCGAGCGCATCGAGGAAGTCCTTGGCTTCGTCTTCCGGAAGCTGGGCGACTTCGGATTCGATGGCTGCAGAGATCACCACGAATTCTGCGCCCTGTTCTGCGGCCATCTTGGCGACGGCTTCGGTGTAATTGTTGCCGGTGGCGGCATCGGCCTCGGCGACGTTGCCGACATAGAGAACCGGATGCGAGGTCAGGAGGTTCAGGCTCTTGAGGGTCGGAACATCTTCCGGCGGCAGGGTCTTCAGCAGAAGACGGGCCGGCTTGCCCTCGTTCAGCAGGCCGATGACGGCCTCCATGACCGGGAGCTGTGCCAGCGCTTCCTTGTCCTTGCCGGTGGCGCGCTTGCGGGTCTGTTCGACACGGCGCTCCAAGCTTTCGAGGTCGGCGAGCATCAGTTCGGTTTCGATGGTTTCGGCATCGCCCACCGGATCGATGCGGCCTTCGACATGGGTGATGTCGCTGTCTTCGAAGCAGCGCAGCACATGCACGATGGCATCGACTTCGCGGATATTGGCGAGGAACTTGTTGCCGAGACCTTCACCCTTCGATGCGCCGCGCACGAGGCCGGCAATATCGACGAAGGAGATGCGCGTCGGGATGATTTCCTTGGAGCCCGCGATATCCGCGAGCTTCTTCATGCGCGGATCGGGAACCGCCACTTCGCCGGTGTTCGGCTCGATGGTGCAGAACGGATAGTTGGCGGCCTGTGCCGCCGCCGTCTTCGTCAGCGCGTTGAAGAGGGTGGACTTGCCGACATTCGGCAGTCCGACGATACCGCATTTGAAGCCCATGGTCAGGGTCCTGTCCGTTTAAGAATTCCGTTGGGAAGCCTTTTGCGGAAAGGGTCGGGCAAGGTCAAGAGGGCCGGTGCGTTTGAGGCCTGTTCCGCTCACTTCTCCTTGGCTGCGAACATCTTCTTCAGCATTTCGGCCATCGGGCCGGTCTCCGGCAGCTTCACCTGCGCGCCGCCGCGAGCCTGATGGATGTGGGATTTCGCCGTCGGCTTTTTCTCCGGTTTCGGCTTCTCAGCCTCGACAGGGCCGCCGAGCGCCAGCGCGATCCTGTTCTGGAACTGCGAATCCTCTCCCTTGACCAGCATGTCGGCATTGTGGCCGATCTCCTCCAGCAGCGTGTCGAGCCAGTCGGTATCCACCTTGGCGAAGTTGCCGAGAACGTGGCCATGCACGGCCTCCTTCGAGCCGGGGTGGCCGATGCCAAGGCGGAGGCGGCGGTATTCCCGGCCGCAATGGGCGTCCATCGACTTCAGGCCGTTATGGCCGCCATGGCCGCCACCCACCTTGATGCGGGCCTTGCCTGCTGGCAGATCGAGTTCGTCATGAATGACGAGAATATCCTTCGGCTCCAGCTTATAGAAACGCATGGCCTCGCCGACCGCCTCGCCGGAGAGGTTCATGAAGGTCTGCGGCTTCATCAGCAATACCTTCTCGAAGCCGATCGTGCCCTCGGCAATCTCCGACTTGAACTTTTTCGACCAGGGGGCAAAGCTGCCGGCGCGGTGGATGGCATCGACGGCCATGAAGCCGATATTGTGGCGGTTTCCGGCATATTGGTTGCCGGGATTGCCGAGGCCGGCGATGATCAGCATGGGGGCGTCCTTCAAGGCGAAATGGGCCTTTGCTTTCAGCGCCGAAGGGCCGTTTCTGTCAAGGCCTCAGGGCGAAGTTTTGGTGTCGCCCATGAGAAGGCGGCGCACCGTACCGGTTTCGTGCAGATGCTTCAGATTGGCATTCATCGTTTCGATGAGGCTGTCGGGCACGCTCGGATGACAGGCGATGCCGAGTTGTTCTTCCGTCAGTTGCACGACCTTTTCCAGCTTCTCGCCGCGCGCTACCAGAACCTCCATTGCCTCTTCCGTCATCGGCATCAGGTCGATGCGGTGGTTGGCGAGTTTGCGCAGGGAGAGGTTGATGTCGGAGGTCGGGTCGATACGGGGAAAGCCGAGCCGCATCAGCGTGCGGTGGCGGTTGTCATTCAACTGCGTGCCAACAATATAGCGCTTGGCTTCATCCAGCGTCGTGGCCTTGACGCCCGAACCGGTGGCTGTGACGAGGTAGCTTTTGACGACAAGCAGGGGCATTACCCACTTGAAGAGGTCCTGCCGTTCCGGGGTGCGGGCGGTGGCGAAGACGCAGCGCATCGGTTCCTTTTGCGCCAGCATCAGCGCGCGGGCCCAGGGCATGACCTCGATACGGTAATCCTGCCCCGTATCCTTCATGATGAGATCGATGATGGTGATGCCGCCACCCGTGATCCTGTCGCCTTCAACGACCACAAAGGGCGGGTAGGGTTCGGTCTCCAATGTCAACGTCTCGGCCCGAAGAAGTGAACCCGGAAGCAGAAGGGTGAGGATCAGAAGCAGCCTGCGCATGTCATGTTCCTCCGGGTTACGGGGCGTTTGCCCTCGATAGGGTGGAAGCGGTGGTGCCGCTCCCGGTCAGTTTCGCTTGACCGTCCTGTCGGCAGGCTAACCGGCGACGACATCCGGTTCAGCCGGCGCTGCAAAGCGCTCCAGCAGGGTTTCAAACGGCACAGGGCGGGCGAAATGGTAACCTTGGCCGAAGTCCACCCCGGCTTGCGTCAGCGTCAATACCTGCTCTTCGGTTTCCACGCCCTCGGCAATGACCTGACAATCCATCTTGTGGGAAATCATCGTGATGCCTTCGATCAGCAGACGGCTCTTGAAGGCGACCGACGGGGAGGGGTCGGCACTGGCGCTGACGAAAGAGCGGTCGATCTTGACGATATTGACCGGGAAGCGGTTGAGGTAATTCAGCGAGGAATAGCCGGTTCCGAAATCATCGAGCGCAATACGGCAGCCGAATCGCGCGATTTCTTCCAGCGTCGCACGGATCTGCGGATTGTCCTCCATCAGCACGGCTTCAGTGATCTCCACGACGAGACGGTGCGGGTGCAGGCCGTGATGGGAAATGACCGACGCGATGCGGGCGCTGAGCCCCTGATCGAACTGGAGAGCGGAAAAATTGACGGCCACATACGCCTGTTCAAGCAAAGGAAGGGCCGCAAGGCGAGCAAGCTGGGCAACGGCCTTGTCGAGAACGACGGCGCCGATACGGCCGATCATGCCGGTTTCCTCGGCAACGGGAATGACTTCGGCGGGCGGGATAAGGCCTTTTTGCGGATGGCGCAGCCGCAGCAGGGCCTCGAAACCCTGAACGCGACGGGTTGCCAGATCGTGAATGGGCTGGAAGTGAACCTCGAGCCAATCGTGTTTCAGGGCCTGTTCGATATGCGATTCGATTTCGGCACGATGGATGGTATCGTCCAGCATGGTCGGATCGAACACATGGGCGCCGTTGCGGCCCGAGCGCTTGCGCGTGTACATCGCCATGTCCGACTTGCGCAGAAGTTCGGCGGCATTGCCCGCCTGCTGCGGGTAGAGCGCAAGCCCGACGGAGGCGCTGAGGCGCACCTCCTGCCCGTCGGCCAGGAAGGGGGTGTCGAACAGCGCAACGATGCGTGTGGCCAGTGCCCGGCCGAGTGTTCCAGCTTGCGGTCCGCCGGTGAGAACGGCGAATTCGTCGCCGCCCAACCGGCCCGCCACCTCGCCAGCCGGTAGCACGGAATGCAGGCGCTGGACGAACTGCCTTAACACGGCATCGCCGACCGCATGGCCCAGGCGATCGTTCACGCCCTTGAAGCGGTCGAGATCGATAAACAGGCAGGAAAGTTCGGTTTCGGTCGCATCGGCGGCGGAAATGCTGTTTTCCAGCGCCATTTCGAAACCCTGCCGGTTCAGAAGTCCGGTCAGATGGTCGGTGATCGCCTGGCGGCGGTTACGCTGCTCGGACTGGCGCAGTTCGGTCACGTCGGTCATGACGCTGAGCGATGCGGCGGGGCGCTGGCCGGTGGCAGGCAGGAGTGTGCCGGCAATCAGCACGTCCATGACACAGTCATCCGCGCAGATGAAGCGGACGGTGATGTCCCGTTGCTCGCCATCCCGGGCGTTCTGACTGAAGCGCTCCGCATAAAGCGCACGATCTTCCTCGTGCAGCAGCGCGCTGAAGGGGCGACCGATGACCGAGGCGCGCTCGAAACCGGTGGCGAGCAGCCAATAATCGCTGACTGCCGTGATGTGCTCTTCAGGATCGGTGGAGAACAGCATGGCGGGAGTGCGGTTATAAATCTCGGTCGTATGCTCGTGGGCCCATTTCAGCTCCTGTTCCTCACGTTCGAGTTGTGCCTGCATTCCGTTGAAGCTTTGGGCAAGCCGTCCGATTTCGTCGTTGGAACTCCAGTCGACCTGATGGTGAGAACCGTTCAGGCGCGTGGCATCGATGGCTTCCGTCAGTTTCAGGAGTGGCTTTACAACCATGAGGCGATTTCCAACAACTGCCGCGCCGGTCACCAGAAAGATGGTGATCAGAAAAATACCTGAGAGAATGGCGGTGAACGTGTCGAAGGCGGAGAACAGGCCGACGGGTTCGAAGTAGATTTCCACCCAGCCGACATGGCGCTGGCCGTTCAGGCTCTTGTAGTGAATGGGGCGCGAGATGCTGGCAAGCGCTTCGACGTTCACGATCCCGGGTCTTGCCTTCGTGATGTCGAACAGGCCGGACGTATCGCGCACGTTGACGCGTTGTACAACCGGGTCGGACACCAGAGTGGTGACGACCCGTTCGATCGACTCGATATCGAAATCCCACAGCGGCTTGGCCAGTGCCTCGCTGTTGCCGGTGATGAGGACGGAGAGGTGCTGGGTCTGACTTTTGGCGAATTGTTCGGAGGAAAGAACAAGAAAGAGCGTGAAAAGTGGAGCCACGACGAGCAGGAGCGCGCCGCTGATAATAACGAGGAACCGCCGCTCAACGGAGCTTGTCATGGAGATCGAAATCCCATTCTTGCTGGCGGCGTTCTCAGGACAGGCCTCCCTGCCTGGCGGCAACACTGCGCGAAATCAAAGAATGCCCTCCGGGACTATACCTGCTGTCGCCAGCGATCCGCCATTTTGTCATATGCAGCCGATGGACGGTACTGTCATCGCTTGCAGGCTCATGCCTCTCGATTCGCAACACGTTTGGCGTATCATGTGTTGCGCTACTTTAAATTGCTTAAATTTTTGCCATTCAACGATTTATACAAGCGAAGCAATGGTGTTAGACGATAATCTAGAATGAAAGATTTGGCGGACGCAAGTATCTGTGGGTTGTAGGGGCCCATTCCCGAACAAACAAAAAAGCGCTCCGCCTTCCGACGGAGCGCCTTCTATTCTTGATAAGCTTGTGTCGCTTATTCTTCGGCTGCTGCTTCGTCCATGCCGCCTGCCGGAGCAACGATCGTGGCGATCGTGAAATCGCGATCGGCGATCACCGGGGTAGCATTGGCCGGAAGCTTCACATGCGAGATGTGAACGGCGTCGCCGACCTTGAAGCCGGACAGATCAACCGTGATGGCTTCCGGGATGTCGTTGGCCGGAACGTTGAGTTCGACTTCGTGACGAACGACGTTCAGAACGGCGCCGGTCTTGATCGCGGACTTCTCTTCATTGATGAAGTGAACCGGAACTTCGACGGTGACGAGGCTGTCGGCGGAAACGCGCAGGAAGTCGACGTGCATCGTGAAATCGCGAACCGGGTCGAGCTGGTAGTCCTTCGGGAGGACGCGGATCGTTTCGCCGTTCACTTCGATTTCAGCGACGGTGGTCATGAAACCGCCGGCGTGAATGCGCTTGGTGACTTCATTGGTCGAGAGCGCGATGGCAATCGGGGCCTGCTTGTCGCCGTAGATGACGGCGGGAATAAAACCGTTGCGGCGGAGTTCACGGGAGGACCCCTTACCAACCCGTTCGCGCGCTTCGGCCTTGAGCGTGTAGGAAGAATGGCTCATGGCTTTGTCCTTTATAATGTTATGGAGAGCCCGGCCGGCGCATTGTGATGACGCCGGAAGGACCGGGGCGCTTGCGCATCCCATCCGCGTTTGCCTCCAAGGGTGTCCGCGCGGACGGGGGCGCTATAGACCAATCACCGCGGGAACGCAAGGAAAAGCGGGGTTTTTCGCGGTTTTTCCGGTGTAAGAGCGGGGGCGTGCCATTTCGGGTTGATCGATGTTCAGGCCGCACGCCCAATGGCGATTTCATGAACCAATTTTTCGGAAGAACGCGCATCCTTGTTTCAAATGTGCTACACTCTCGCTAACGTGCCGACCAAAGGCCTACTTGTATCAGTCAGCCACAGTTGAAAGATATGCCGGTGCGTCCATATTTCTTCGGAAGCTTTGGGAGGAGCGGATGTTGAATGAAACAGCCCATGCAGACCGGGTCTATGCGATAGCCCGGCAAAATTCGGCGGCAGCCAGTTCGCCGATCGTCGCCTCGTGGCGGCGTTGCATGACCATGCACAATCTTGCCCCGGAAGTGGCGCGCGAGCCGGTCCGTTTGTCGGGTGGCGAGTTTGCTGCCGCGCGCGAGCGCAGCATGGCGCTCGTTTCCGAAGCTCAGGAGGAGCTGGACCGCCTGTTTCTTACGGTCGGCAAGTCGGGTTGTTGCCTGGTGCTGACGGACGAGGCCGGCGCCATTCTCGAACAACGCAACATGGCCGGCGACGAGCGCGATTTTCATCGCGTCGGTCTGGGACAAGGCGCCGTGTGGAGCGAGGCCAGTGTCGGCACCAATGGCATCGGAACCGCGCTTGCCGACGAGCGCTCCGTGATGATCTTTCGCGATCAGCATTTCCTGTCCGCCAATGCGCGGCTTTCCTGCGCAACGGCACCGGTCCGCGATCATCGAGGCCAGATTGCCGCCGCCATCGACATTTCCACCTGCCGCGACGATGTCAACGAGATGACGTTGTCGATTCTCGCGCAGGCGGTGAAAGATTCAGCCAGCCGCATCGAAACGAACCTGTTCCGCCGCGCCTTTGCGGGTAGCCGCTTCGTGCTGGTGCCGACGTCATCGGGTTCATCCGCGGCGATCCTGGCTGTCGACCGTGATGACCTTATTCTGGGCGCGACGCGGGCGGCGCGTCTGGCGCTGAAGCTGGACGATGCCCGCATCGCCCAGGGCGTGCCGGCCTCGGATGTCCTGACGGAAAATCGCGGTGAGTCGGGTGCGGATCTGCTGGAAGCGGAACGGGCGGCCCTCAGGCGCGTTCTATCCAGAACCAACGGCAATGTTTCACAGGCGGCCGTTCTGTTGGGCATTAGCCGTGCCACGTTGCATCGGAAGATGAAGCGTCTTTCGCTGCACTGAGCGAGGAAATCATTCTTATTCGCGCCTTTCAAGGTGCGAACTGTGACCCGACCGGCTTTCGCCGATGTCGGGCGGTATCGTTTGATTAAAACGATTAGGTCGCGATTTTTTGCGGTGTGCCGCCTGCTTTTGAAAAAGGCATTGCCTGTCTCACATCTGCGACAACTTTACGCACAAGCCGAAAATAAGGACTTTCTTCCTGATCGGTTTCGCGGCAACCTAGTCGTCATCAGGAGCTTAATGACTGGTTTTTCATCAGGGAGGATGAAATCATGTTGCATCAGAAAATCGTGGAATCGCCGTTCAAGCTGAAGTATGGTAACTATATCGGCGGCGAGTGGCGCGAGCCGGTGAACGGCCGCTACTTCGAGAACACCACGCCGGTAACGGGCGGTGTGCTTTGCGAAGTGGCCCGTTCCGACGAGAAGGATATCGAGCTTGCTCTCGATGCCGCCCACGCCGCCAAGGACAAGTGGGGCACCACTTCGGCTACCGAGCGCTCCAACATTCTCATGAAGATCGCTCAGGTGATGGAGGACAACCTCGAACTCATCGCCCGTGCTGAAACCTGGGATAACGGCAAGCCGATCCGTGAAACAATGGCAGCCGACATTCCGCTCGCCATCGACCATTTCCGCTACTTCGCCTCCTGCGTTCGCGCTCAGGAAGGTTCCATCGGCGAGATCGACCACGACACCGTGGCCTATCACTTCCATGAACCGCTCGGCGTTGTCGGTCAGATCATTCCGTGGAACTTCCCGATCCTGATGGCCGTGTGGAAGGTCGCCCCGGCTCTGGCCGCCGGCAACTGCGTGGTGCTGAAGCCTGCCGAGCAGACGCCTGCCTCCATCCTCGTTCTGCTTGAGCTGATCGGTCATCTTCTGCCGCCGGGCGTACTGAACGTCGTCAACGGGTTCGGCCTTGAAGCCGGCAAGCCGCTGGCCACCAGCCCGCGCATCGCCAAGATCGCGTTTACCGGTGAAACCTCCACCGGCCGCCTGATCATGCAGTATGCCAGCCAGAACCTCATTCCGGTTACGCTGGAACTGGGCGGCAAGTCGCCGAACATCTTCTTTGCCGACGTGATGGCGGAAGACGATGCGTTCCTCGACAAGGCGCTGGAAGGCTTCGCGATGTTCGCGCTGAACCAGGGTGAAGTCTGCACCTGCCCCAGCCGCGCCCTCGTTCAGGAGTCGATCTACGACCGCTTCATGGAACGCGCCGTCAAGCGTGTCGAAGCCATCAAGCAGGGCAACCCGCTCGATCCGTCCACGATGATCGGCGCCCAGGCTTCGAACGAACAGCTCGAAAAGATCCTTGCCTATCTCGACATCGGTCGTCAGGAAGGCGCCAAGGTTCTGGCCGGCGGTTCGCGCAACACGCTCGAAGGCGATCTGGCAAACGGTTTCTACGTGAAGCCGACCATCTTTGCCGGTAACAACAAGATGCGTATCTTCCAGGAAGAAATCTTCGGGCCGGTGGTTTCGGTCACGACCTTCAAGGATGAGAAGGAAGCGCTCGAAATCGCCAACGACACGCTTTACGGCCTCGGCGCCGGCGTGTGGACCCGCGATGGTAATCGCGCCTACCGCTTCGGCCGCAACATTCAGGCCGGTCGCGTGTGGACGAACTGCTACCATGCCTATCCGGCGCATGCGGCCTTCGGCGGCTACAAGCAGTCTGGTATCGGTCGCGAAACGCACAAGATGATGCTCGACCACTACCAGCAGACCAAGAACATGCTGGTGAGCTACAGCCCGAACGCGCTTGGCTTCTTCTGATCTCCTCCCGAAAAGGAGGCTGCCCCCATGCGGGGCAGCCCGGACGATCGCAACTTCCTCTTCCCTCGGGCGTTTTGCGTCCGAGGGTTTTTCAGTCTGGAGGTGAAGGTGATGGAAGAGATGGTGAATGGCGAGCCACGCGTGCTCGCGACCGATGCCGCAGTCGCGTTTCTGCGTGAAATCCGGCGGGATCATCCGAATGTATTGTTCCACCAGTCCGGCGGTTGCTGCGACGGATCTTCGCCGATGCTTTATCCCGCAGGCGACTACATTGTCGGCGATGGCGACGTGAAGCTGGGCGAGGTCGATGGTGTTCCGGTCTATATCAGTCGCAGCCAGTTCGAGGTCTGGAAGCACACGCAGCTTATTCTCGATGTGGTGGCCGGTCGTGGAGGTATGTTCTCGCTCGATAACGGGCGGGAGCGGCGGTTCCTGACGCGCTCGAAGCTGTTTGGCGGCGGCGAAGTGGCCTGCGCCATCCCCAGCATCGCCTCCTGAACTTAAGAGAATAAAAGGCCCGGAAAACCAATTGGTTATCCGGGCCGTTTGCTATTCAGATTCTGATTCAACACCTTAAAGCGCGTCGCGATCTTCGAGCTTCTATCTCTGCGCTTTAGTTGTTGTGCTGTCGCATGCCGTTATCGCAAAACCGCTAAACGCTTTTGCGCGACATGCTTCAGTTGAACAGGCTGGAAACCGACTGTTCCTGGGCCGTGCGGTTGATCGCTTCGCCAAGCAGAACGGCGGTCGATACAACACGGATATTCGGTGCCGAGAGAACGGCGGTCGTCGGCTGGATACTGTCGGTAATGACCAGTTCCTTGAGCATGGACGAGGAGATGCGAGCCACCGCGCCACCCGACAGCACGCCGTGGGTGATGTAGGCGGTCACGCTGGTCGCGCCATGCTTCAGCAGCGCTTCGGCTGCATTGCAGAGCGTGCCGCCGGAATCGACGATATCGTCGATCATGATGCAGTCCTTGCCGCGCACGTCGCCGATGACGTTCATGACTTCGGATTCACCTGGACGGTCGCGGCGCTTGTCGACGATGGCGAGCAGACAGTCGAGACGCTTTGCCAAAGAGCGGGCGCGAACCACGCCGCCGACATCCGGGGAAACGACCATGAGGTTCTTCAGGTCGTAATGTTCCTTCACGTCGCGCGACAGGATCGGAACGGCATAGAGGTTGTCGGTGGGAATATCGAAGAAGCCCTGGATCTGGCCGGCATGCAGGTCGAGCGTCAGAACGCGGTCGGCGCCGGCTTCGGTGATCAGGTTGGCGACGAGCTTTGCCGAGATCGGCGTGCGGGGGCCGGGTTTGCGATCCTGACGGGCATAGCCGAAATAGGGGAGGACCGCGGTAATGCGCTTCGCCGAGGAGCGGCGGAACGCGTCGATCATGATGAGCAGTTCCATCAGATGATCGTTCGTGGGGAACGAGGTGGACTGAATGACGAAAACGTCCTCACCCCGGACGTTCTCCTGGATTTCAACGAAAATCTCCTGGTCCGCGAAGCGCTTAACGACCGCCTTGCCGAGAGGAACGTTGAGATAATTGCAGATCGACTCGGCGAGATGCCGATTGGAGTTGCCTGCGAAAACCTTCATTGGGGTCCGCCTGTTGTCATGCTGGATGGGCCGCTTTTTACCGGTCCAGCCCGTGATTGCAAGGGGATTCCCAGCTTTTTCGTGTTTTTCCGATGACTTCGTTAAAGTCGTGGTCAGAAGTGTTTCACCCCTGATGCGTGGCCAGCCATTCCGTGTAGGCGGAAATGGTTTTCACACCGATGGATTCCATCGTCTGCGCGGGCACGGCGGCCCAGGGATCGGGTCCGCTGCCGGTCACACTTTCCTGCCCCTGAATGCGGTGCAGGCGCGCGCCGCTGGCGTCGAGAACGTCCCAGACATAAACGACATTGATCTTGCCGCCATCGGCGAAGGCCGAGAGATAGCCCTTCAGCGCGTGGGTGGCGGCGGCATCGCTGGTGCTCTTGATCGTCAGGCCGCTGGAGCGGGCGGCCGCGCCGAGCTGCCGGGAAAGCGGCGTGACCGCCTGAACCGGGGCGCCAATGATCGGCAGGAAGCGAATGGTGCCGCTGACGGCGGCGCTGGACGCGGGCACAGAGGCGATCTGGCCGGAACCTGACTGCGGGGCGGGAGCGCCCTGCGGCCCGGTGCCGTCAAGCGGGGCGGAGGCCACGGGCGATACGGAGGCACCGCTCTGCAAAGCCTGCGCCTGGGCTTCCAGCGAATTCTGCGGGGGCGGCATCGGCTGTTGATAGGCGACACCGCCGGTTTCCGGGCGCGGGTTATGGGCGAGGCGGTTGGTATCCTCCTGCGTCACCGGCCTTGACGGCGAGGCTGTTGAGCTACCGGTGCCAATGTCCTCGCGCGGAATGAGAGCGTCGTTCGTGTTGCATCCGGCCAGAAGCAAGGGTGCAGCCCAAAGAGCCGCCCTGAGATATTTCACCGCGCCAGTCCTCCCTGTCTCGATGGAACTTCATGGCGCGAATCTAGGGGGAGGGTGGGTCCCGTGTCAATTGCGGCAAAACCCCTGTCATTTAACGGGGGGAGACGGAGGTAAAGAAAAGCGCATCGCGTCATCACAACGCGCGCGTCATGATCGTTACTACATCATGGTCCCGTGCGACCGTCTCGACCGCAGTCCAGTCTGCTTTTTCATACAGTCCGGCAGCTCCGCTGGTGAAAAGCCACAATCGATCAATTCCGCTGGCCTGCGCCGCAGCTTCCAGTGCCCGAACCAGGCGCAAGCCGTGGCCTCGCCCCCGAAACGGTTCGGCGACATATAGGTCGGCCAGCCAGGGATTCAGGTCGGGTCTGCATTCCAGATCGTTTTCCGCCAGCGTCACCATTCCGACAGGTTCGCGGTCTTCCAGAAGCACGAAGGTACGGGGAAAACGCTCGCGGCTGGACGTTCGCCGGTTTTCGTATTGGAGCACCTCCTGCAAACAAATGCCGCGTTCCTTGAAGAAGCCCAGCCAGCGCCAGCGCCCGGTCACGGCCACAAGCTCTGGATGGTCGTGTGTCGAGATGATGTCGTAGGTCAATCGGTCCTCACGCAATACTGTCATGCCACGAATAGGGCCTTGCTGTGCGGATTGGTCGTCTGGCTTATGGTTGCGGCAGGCCAGACAACGCGCCTCAGGCGTCCACCAGGGCAATCGCCGAGATCTGCCGGCCGTAATCCGGTTCGCCGGCATGGGTTGTACGGCGATAGGAGAAGAAGCGCTCGTCATCCGGATAGGTGCACAGGCCAAGAGCGGAGCCTGTGACGCCGGCGCGTGCAAGCCGAAGCAGGGTGAGGCCGGGCAGATCGAACATTGCGTGGCCGGCTTTCTGCGAGGGCGTGAAGAAGCCGGTGTAGGCCGGATCGACGGCCAGAAAGCGATCCACGAATTCGGGGCCGACCTCATAGCTTGCGCTCGAAATCGACGGTCCAAGGCAGGCGACGATCGCCTCGCGCTTTGCGCCAAGCCCGATCATGGCTTCGACGGTGTTTTCGAGAACGCCGGTCAGCGCTCCTTTCCAGCCGGCATGGGCCGCACCAATGACGCCGTTTTCGGTATCGGCAAACAGGATGGGGCCGCAATCGGCGGAAAGCACGCCAAGCACGTAACCGGGTGTTGCCGTCACCATGGCGTCCACCGTGGCGCGGTTGCCGGTCCAGTTTTCGTCGATCACCTGCACATCCGGTGAATGTACCTGATGGACGGTCGCCAGATTTTCCAGCGGCTGGCCGAACCAGTTGGCGACTCGGGTGCGGTTTTCCAGCACGGCGGCGCGGTCGTCGTTTGAACCAAGGCCGACATTCAGGCCGCGATAGATGCCTTCGGAAACGCCGCCCTTGCGGGTGAAAAAGCCGTGGCGGATGCGCGGACCGGTGTGCTCGTTGAGAAGCGGGCTTTCAAGCGGTTCCGGGCGAAGATCGATCGACATGGCCGTTCCTTGCGTTACATGCCGGCAGGTCGGCGAAAGGGAGAGAGTTCGACTTCCGGACTGGAAACGACCAGAACCTTGAAGAGTTCGCCCATGCGGCCTTCGCCGCTGCCGGCCAGTCGCTCGACGGCGGCGGTGATTTCTTCCTGGATGATCGTGTCCTTGCCGCGGCCGAGTTGACCGGCCCGATCCAGAATGCCGAGGCCAAGCAGAAAATCGCCCTGGGGCACGCAGCCGTTGATGTGCAGGCCACAAGCGGATGCGACGGCGGTCAGCGTTTCGAAATCCACATGGCTGGTCAGGTCGGCTTCACCGGGATGGGCAAGCGGCGGATCGTATTCATGCTTGAGAACGGCCTGCAGCGTATCGCCGTAGTTGGTGACAGTGTGGCCGTAGTCGATGGCGACTGCGCTGCCGCCGAAGTTTCGCAGCCGCTCGCTCAACGCCTGCATGACGGCGGCGCGGGCCGGCGCCACCTCGAAGATCGTGCCTTCCGGCGGCGGGTTGCCGGGCGGCAGAAGGGCGGGGTCGATGCCGGCGGCACCGGAAACGAAAGCAAGCGCATCATCGGCGTCAAGGCCGACGAGACGTTCGCGGAAGCCGGTCGCGGTCTTGACGAACTGGCGGATGGGAATGGCGTCGAACAATTCGTTGGCGGCGATCAGCGTGAAGCCTTCCGGCACCTCATCGAAACCGTCATGCCAGCTCACGCGGCCTTCATGGGCGGCCAGGGTTGTACGTTGCAGGCCGCGCAACCGCTCGCTGGTTTCGACCATGTGGATGGTCATGCCGGTATAGAGTTCCGGGGCGAGGCGGGCGATGACGCGCAGCATGTCTGCCATCATCGTGCCACGGCCGGGGCCTATTTCCACCAGTCGCGCCTTTTCGGGCGAGCCGTGGCGCTGCCAGGCGTGGACAAGGAAGATGCCGAGCATTTCGCCGAAAAGCTGGCTGACCTCCGGCGCAGTGACAAAATCACCGGCGCGACCGAAGGGATCGCGGGTCTTGTAATAGCCGTAATCCGGATCGGCCAGGCACAGTGCGAAATAGTCGGTGACGCTGATCGGCCCGTTCATGCGAATGATGGACTTGATCTTTTCAGCGAGCGGCGTTGTCACAATCACGTAGCCTCGGTTCCGTTATGCTGCGATACTGGCGCTGCGCTTGGCGCGTGCCATGGCCCAAATTCCTGCGGCGAGCATCGGCAGCGACAGAATCATGCCCATTGTCAGCCAGTTTCCGGCAAGATAGCCGATCTGTTCGTCCGGTTCCCGGAAAAACTCCACGAAAATACGGGATGCGGCATAAAGGCAGACGAAGAGACCTGCCGTGAAGCCCGGCATTTTCAGCACGCGGGTGAAACGCGTGACGAGGAAGAGCACCGCGAACGTCGCGAGACCTTCGAGGCCGGCTTCGTAAAGCTGGCTCGGATGGCGGGTGAAGGGCCCGCCGGTGGGGAAGACCATGGCCCAGGGCACATCGGTGATACGGCCCCAAAGCTCGCCATTGATGAAGTTGGCGATTCGACCAAAGAAAAGCCCGATGGGGGCGACCGAGGCCACGACATCGAACAGGCTCCAGATCCGGATCCCGTGCTTGCGGGCGAAGAGAATCATCGCGAAGGTCGCGCCAAGGAAGCCGCCGTGGAACGACATGCCGCCATTCCACACGGCAAAGGCGCTGAGCGGATCGGCCAGGATCGCGCCGAGATCGTAGAACAGGATATAGCCGAGGCGTCCGCCCAGAACGATGCCGAGCGTGGCCCAGACGACGAAATCATCGATCTGTTCGCGCGTTGCCGGGGCGTTGTCGCCCGGCCAGAGGCTCGCTTTTGCTGCAAGATTGCGGGCATAGACCCAGCCGAGCATGATGCCCGCGACATAGGCCAGGCCATACCAGCGGATCGCCAGCGGCCCGATGGAAAGGGCTACCGGGTCGATTTCCGGATAGGCGATCAGGGAGAAAAGGGCGGCGGCTGAAAGCACGTCGTTGGCATCCGTCTGTTTTCGTTGACGGGAACATGGCGTTCCCGAATGAAGCGGTCAAGGTGTCAGGCGGCAAATGCATCGTGAACGGTCTTGCAACCGGCCGGGTGACGGCCTAACTCAGATGCAGACATCTCCGCCGATTGCGGAGGAATTGAGGAGCCCCAAGACCATGACGACCGGACCGAGCCGCATCTTCGATGAATTCGCCAAGCTGATGACCGATGCCGCGGGCGCAGCGCAGGGTTTGAAAAAGGAAGCGGAAACGGCCTTTCACGCCCAGGCCGACCGCTGGCTGAACGGCCTCGATCTCGTGAAGCGCGAGGAATTCGAGGTGGTGAAGGAAATGGCGATCAAGGCGCGTGACGAAAACGATGCGCTGAAGGCTCGCATCGAGGCGCTCGAAGCGCAGCTCGCAGCAAAGGCGTGAATCGCCGGGCCTGTTTCGCGTGGCGTGAATAAGGGGGAAAGGCGTGGGCCTTTCCCCCTTTTTTGTTTCAAAAGGTCTTTGCCTTAATTTTTTCGAAGGGTTTTCCACGCCTGTGGACATGCCCCAAAAAGCCAATTTCCAGAGTCAGTTAACGGCTGGCTCTGACGCGCTGCGGCAAGCGCTGTCCACAGACCGGAACCCAAAAAGCGGCCAAGGGGGGCTGGCGAGGCGACTCCGGCGTTATACACTGATTTTAAATGATGATTCGAAACGGCACGAAAGCTTCGGACAGGGTGCGTGCGTTATCGGAAGGGCTGTTGGCAATCATCGAGAAGTGTTGTCTCCGGTAAAATTGTTTGTGTTTTTCGAGTGTTCGCGCCGAGCTACGCATTCTATCCGGTCGAGAAGGTGCCGCATGAGCCTTAGTGAATTTGAAATCGAACGACGCCAGTCAAACCCGGTCGATATGATCGAGTTCGTCGCCGCAACAAACGACTGGTCGTTCGAACGGTCTGGCGAAGACGAAATCGCAATGACGGTGGCCGGCAAGTGGACGGATTATCACGTCTCCTTCTCGTGGATGGAAGATGTGGAGGCGCTGCACCTTGCCTGCGCCTTCGACATTCGCGTGCCGGAGTTGCGCGTGACCGAGGTGATGCGGCTTCTCTCCTTCGTCAACGGTCAGGTGCTCATGGGGCATTTCGATCTGTGGCGGCAGGAAGACGTGGTGATTTTCCGTCAGTCCCTGCTTCTGGCTGGTGGTGCTGAGCCGACCAACCGTCAGGTCGAGGTCCTTCTGTCCAACGCGCTCGATAGCTGCGAGGCCTATTTTCAGGCGTTCCAGTTCGTTGTCTGGTCCGGGATGGAAGCCAAGAGCGCGCTTGATGCCGTGCTTTTCGAAACGGTGGGAGAGGCCTGATGGCGGCTTCCATGTTCAAGGCGGGTCCGCTTGTTCTCGTCGGCGCCGGCAACATGGGCGGCGCCCTTCTTTCGGGCTGGCTCAAGCAGGGCGTGCCTGGCGCCCATGTCATCGTGCTCGACCCGCTTCCCTCCGATGCCATGCGTGCCACGATCTCCAAAGCGGGTGCAAAGCATGTGACCGCGCCGCCGGAAGGCGTTAAGGCGGGCATCCTGTTTCTCGCGGTCAAGCCGCAGGTGATGGCGGCCGTCGCACCGGCCCTCAAGGTGCTTGTCGGGCCCGAGACGGTGGTGGTTTCCATCGCCGCCGGCAAGACGATTGCCTCTTTCGAGGAATTCTTTGGAGCAACGGCGACTGTACGCGCCATGCCAAATACGCCGGCCATGGTCGGCCGCGGCGTAACGGGCGCTTTTGCGAATGCCCTTGTCAGCGAAGAGCAGCGCAAGGCCATCGATACGCTTCTCAAGGTGTCCGGCCCCGTTGAGTGGGTGGGCAGCGAAGCCGAGATCGATGCCGTGACCGCCGTTTCAGGGTCTGGCCCCGCTTATGTTTTCTATCTCGTCGAATGCCTGGCGGAGGCAGGCCGCAAAGCCGGCCTGCAGGCGGACCTCGCCATGCGTCTCGCACGGGAAACCGTCTCGGGGGCTGGTGAATTGCTTCACCAGTCCCCCGATGACGCTGCAACCCTGCGCAAGAACGTGACCTCGCCGGGCGGTACGACCGCCGCGGCCCTTGCCGTTCTGATGGCGGACGACGGTATCCAGCCCATTTTCGACAAGGCCGTCGAGGCTGCGCGCAAGCGGGCCGAAGAGCTTTCTGTCTGAGGTGCTGCGATGAGCGATGAAATTTCCTGGGCCGATTTCGAGAAGGTCGATATTCGCACCGGAACGATCATCGAGGTTCTGCCCTTTCCCGAAGCCCGCAAGCCGGCCTTCAAGCTGAAGATCGACTTCGGGCCTGAAATCGGCGTGAAGAAATCCTCGGCGCAGATCACCGTTCACTATACGCCGGAAACGCTGCTCGGACGGCAGGTGCTTGCCGTCGTCAATTTTCCACCGCGCCAGATCGGTCCGTTTCGGTCCGAGGTTCTTACGCTCGGCTTTGAGGATGAGGCGGGTGCCATCGTGCTGGCGGCAGTGGAACGCGGCACCCCGAACGGCCGCAAGATGTGCTGAATATTCAGTGACTGACGGATGGGGATGCGCCACGCGCCGCCCCGCCGCTCATGCCGGCAATCGCACCACTGTTCGCAATCCACCCATCGGGCTCGTGGCCAGCGTGATGTCACCACCATGGCTGCGGACGATATCGCGGGCGATCGCGAGGCCGAGGCCGGTGCCCGACGTGTCGAGGTTACGGGCCTCGTCCAGCCGGAAGAATGGCTTGAACACATCCTCGCGCGATTCCTCGGGAATGCCGGGTCCGTCATCATCAATGGTGACGGTCAGCCAGCGGGCGCTGTGGACGGCCTCTATACGGATGAAATCCGCATAGCGCTGGCTGTTGGATATGATGTTGTTCATCAGTCGGGTGAAGGCACTGGGCCGTACAGTGATGATCTCCTCGCCCGTCATCCGCCATTCGAGCGGCAGATCGACCAGTGCGCAGTCGGCTTTCAGCTTGTCGAGCAGGGTGTGCAGATTGAGCGAACCGACATCTTCCTCCGCTTCGTTACGGGCAAAGGCCATATAGCCCTCAAGCATGGACTGCATGTCGTCCACATCCTTGTCCATGCCCGCCAGTTCCGGCATGTCGCCCGCCAGCGCAAGCTGGAGACGGAAGCGGGTGAGAATGGTGCGCAGATCGTGGCTGACGCCGGCGAGCATGGCGGTGCGCTGCTCCATCTGCCGTTCGATACGCTCACGCATGAGCATGAAGGCACGGCCGGCCTTGCGCACTTCATCGGCCCCGCGCGGGCGATAGGGTTCTGTCAGCTTCTGGCCCTTGCCGAAGCTTTCGGCGGCGCGGGCCAGCGCCAGAATCGGGCGGATCTGCCCGCGCAGGAAGAGGATGGCAATGAGGATCAGCACCAGAGATGAGGCGGTCATCCAGATCAGGAAGATGTGGGTGTTGGAGGCATAGGCCTGACTGCGCCGCGCGAGAACCCGCAGCACGCGGTCTTCCAGCTTAATGCGGATTTCCACGAGGTTGCTGTCGCCCACCGTATCGATCCAGAAGGGACGGCGGATCTGGCGGTTGACCTGTTCGGTCAGAATGCCGTCGAGGATCGAGAAAAATGGTTTGGGTCGCGGCGGCGGCAGTTCGTCGCCCTTTTCGATGGAGACGGTCAGGTCCATCCGGCTCCGGGCGATGCGGGTGATTTCCTCATCCTCGCCATCGCCGGGAAAGGTTTCGACAAGATCGATGATCGCCGCGATATCGCGTGTCATCGCTTCCGAAAGGCGGCGCGTTACAAGCTGCCAGTGGCGCTCCATGAAGACGGAGGCGACCACGATCTGCAGCAGCACCATCGGGATGATGATGATCATGGCCGAACGGATAAAAAGGCCACGCGGCAGATGCCGGTGAAGGAAACGGCCGGGCACGCCGAGCACATGCCAGGGAATGCGGCTGTTCAGTCCGCCAAGCTTTTCCCTGATGCGCTTGATGAATTCCACTGACCCGTTCCTCGCCTTTCATCTGTTAAAAGTTGCCATTTGCGAAAGTGATTAAAGTGGCTGGCACGCCGATTCAGGAAAAAGCTGCAAGTCCTTGCGCGGGAATCGCTTTCGGCTCGGGACGTATCAGTCCATGTTCAGCCGGTAGCCGATGCCGCGCACGGTTTGCAGCCAGACCGGGTTGGCCGGGTCGTCCTCGATCTTGCGCCGCAGCCGGTTGATCTGCACGTCGATGGTGCGCTCCCCCACTTCGGCATCGTCGCCGATCAACTCGTGCCGGGGGATGGTTTCACCGGCCCTGAGTGCAAACAGGGTCATGATCTCCTGTTCGCGATCCGTCAGCCGGATCGGTTCGGCACCGCGCCTCAACTCCTTGCGGGCGATGGAATAGGTGAAGGGGCCGAAGATGATCTGATCGATCTTCGGCGCGCTGGCGGCGGCGGCGCGGCGCAGGATGTTGTTGATGCGCAGCACCAGTTCACGCGGATCGAAGGGTTTTGACACATAATCCTCGGCACCTGCCTCCAGACCGGCGATGCGGGAATCGGCTTCCGAGCGGGCGGTGAGAAGGATGACCGGAATATCGCCCCGGGTTGCCTTGAGGGACTCGGTCAAAGACAGGCCGGTTTCGCCCGGCATCATCACATCGAGAATGAGGAGGTCGAAGTGCAAGCCTTCCAGCTTGCGGCGGGCCTCGGCGGCATCGGCGGCCATGGTCACGCGAAACCCCTGTTCCATCAGGTAGCGGTTCAGGAGGTTGCGGATGCGCGTGTCGTCATCGACCACAAGCAGGTGGGCGGCATCGTCGGTCGGGATCGGTTTTACGCTCATGCCAGCCTCTCCTGCGGGACCTCCGCTTCAGTTCAGTCTGCGCCGCCGGCTTTCTTGTCGCACATACCCGACAGGAAGCGGCGGATCGTTTCTTTCTCCGCCGTCGACATGCCATCGGTGGCGCGGGCGATGCGACGGGACTGCGGCTCGGACAGGGCGAGCGCCAGTTCCCGGCCGGACAGCGTGGGATAAAGCCGACGCTGGCGGCGGTCTTCGGGACCGGCCATCTGGCGGATATAGCCGCTGTCGATCAACTGTTTCAGGACGCGGGCGAGGCTCTGTTTGGTGATCTGCAACGTTTCCAGCAAGTCGGCAATGGTCATGCCCGGCTGGCGGCTGACGAAATAGACGACGCGATGATGCGCGCGGCCGAAGCCCAGCCCCTCCAGAATGGCGTCCGGATCGGATGTGAAATCGCGGTAGGCGAAGAAGAGCCGCTCGATGATCTCGAAGTCGATGCTGCCGTCGTTGACAGCAGGCAGCGCAGGCGGTGCTTTCTTGGCTGAGCCGGTTTCTGGCGGTGGCGTCACGCGAATTCATCCTTACATTATCGTGTCGCGCTGGCCGGCTTCCGGTCTTTTCGCCAGAGGGCGAACAGGCACGGCGCGATGCTTCCGGCACTGGATTAACCGGGAAAAAAGCCAACAATCAACACCTGATTTCGGGTTTTACGGTGTGATGCTGGTTCCTGCGACCAAATGGCGAAGGAACCGACGTTTCTCGCCGCACCCGGTTCCCCGCTGAGTACTTTGCCCCTATATGACAACGGACAGCACAAGGAGCGTTTCATGGGCATGCTTCAGGCCGGGATCATTCCGGTGACACCGTTTCAGCAAAATTGCACGATCTTCTTCGATGACGAGACGAAGGAAGGGGTGATCGTCGATCCGGGCGGCGACGTGGACACGATCCTCGGTGTCATCCGGGAGCACGGGTTGAAGCTACAGGCGATCTGGCTGACCCACGGCCATCTCGACCACGCCGGCGGTGCCGCCGAGCTCAAGGAAAAGCTTGGTCTGGAGATTATCGGTCCGCACAAGGACGATCTGCCGCTGCTTGAGAAGATCGAGGCGCAGGCCGCCAAATATGGTGTTCCCGGCCTGCGCAATGTTGTGCCGGATCGCTGGCTGGACGAGGGCGAGGTTCTTTCGTTCGGGGATCACAGCTTCGAGGTTCTGCATTGCCCCGGCCACGCGCCGGGCCATGTCGTCTATTTCTGCCGGGCGAACAAGCTGCTCCATGCCGGCGATGTGCTGTTCAACGGCTCGATTGGCCGCACCGACTTGCCGGGCGGCAATCACGAACAGTTGCTCGCCTCGATCCGCGACAAAGTTCTTCCGCTCGGCGACGATGTTGGTTTCCTCTGCGGCCACGGGCCGGGTGGGCGGATCGGTGAGGAGCGGCTGAACAATCCCTATCTCAAGGGGCTTTGAGCTTTGACCCCGCGCGGGCCGGCAGGGTCATGGCGATCACGCCGGCCAGTACGAAGGCGAGCCCGAACCAGACGGCCGGTTCTGGTTGCTCGCCAAGGAATGCCATACCAATGGCGATACCCACCGGTACCCGCAGGTAGGCTTGTGCGGTGGCCCCCACCGAACCCAATGTCTGGATGAGGCGGAAATAGATTGAAAAGGCAATCGCCGTGGAAAAGACGGCGAGCACCGCCAGCGCCATCAGGGAATTGCCGGAGGGGGCGAGCGTCCACGGTCTTTCAATGACAATGCTGAGCGGGATCAGCAGAATGGCGCCTGTAACCAGCGAACCCGCCGCCGGAACCATGGGGTCGAGACACCGGAAGCTTTTGCCGAAGATGGCGGCACCCGCATAGGATAGGGTGGCTGCGACAATGGCGAGTTGCGGCCAGAGATTTTCCCCCAGTCCGCTGAACGCTTCAACCCCGACAATCAGGCAGGCACCGGTCAGGCCCGCGGCAACCCCGAAACCCTTGCGGGCGGTTACAGCCTCGTGCCGGGTCACGAAAGCCGTCAGCAGGAATGTGAAGATCGGTGTCATTGCATTGAGGATGACGGCGAGGCTGGCGTCGATGGCGGTTTCTGCCCAGGCAATCAGCGTGAAGGGGATGGCGCTGTTCAGGCAGGCCTGAACGGTGAAGCGGTCCCAGGTGGCCCGGTCTCGCGGCCATCGCACGCCGCGCCAGCGCAGGATCATGGCAAGCACCAGGCCGGCAATGCAGGTGCGGGCGGCGATGAGGGTGATGGGCGGAATGGTCTCGACACCGATCTTGATGAAGGTATAGGACGCACCCCACAGGCTGGAAAGCATCAGGAGCAGAGCCGGTTCGGTGGAAAGCTTCGGTTTTGCGGGCATGGAGCGTCCTGTTCATCCCATCGGGGGGCTTCTGTCTAACCCGTTGCGATGGGGCGATGCTTCGGCCACCACCGAACTGTCCGGGGAGGGCGGTTATGGTTCCCGATGCTCTTGTCCGCCCATGTCGAACATGATTTCTGCAAACACCATTGCCGAGGTTGCCGGCCTGATCGGCGATATAGAGCATTTCCAGTCAAATCCGGATCGGATTTGACGCCAGGACAATGCGTTAAAACAAAAAGATAGAGCATTTCCGGTGAACTGGTATTCACCGGAAATGCTCTAGCGCGCGCCGGCATTCTCTCTGCCCTGATGGGCGGGCGGGCGCTGACCGCAGGCGAGCTGGCGTGCATTGCCGGGGTGACGGCGCAAACGGCGAGCGGCCATCTGGCGAAGCTTCTCGAAGCGCGGCTCGTGGGTGTCGAAAAACAGGGCCGCCATCGCTATTACCGGCTGGCCTCCTCGGAGGTGGCGGATGCGATGCAGTCGCTGATGACGCTTGCCGCCGCAGCGCCTGCGCGGCATCACCCCATCGGTCCGCGCGATGCGGCATTGCGGCTTGCCCGCACCTGCTACGATCACATGGCCGGACGTCTGGCGGTGGCGCTGGCGGATCGCCTTGCCGAGCGCGGACTCATTGTCTTTGCCGAAGGGGCGGGACTTGTGACCGATGAAGGCCACCGGTTCTTCTGCGATTTCGGCCTGACGCGGGAGGAGGAGAAGGGCTCGAAGCGACCGCTTTGCCGCACCTGCCTCGACTGGAGCGAACGGCGCTCCCATATCGGCGGGCGACTGGGCGCCCGGCTTCTGGAGCATTGCCTTGAACTGGGCTGGCTTGCCCGGGCACCTCAGGGGCGGGCACTGACCATCACCCGAAAAGGTGAGGCGGGATTTGCCGATACCTTTCTCTTGCCTTCGGACTGGCGGGACGAACAGGGCGCTTCGCCACGCGTTCCGGCCCCTATTTCTCGGGAAGGAATTCCGGGCCGATGATTCGGATGTGTTCAGAACGGGTCCAGTTCCGGTAGGCGGTGACGGAGCCTTGATCGTAGGCCCAGTTCTGCAGCCGGGTTTCCCCGAGCGAGCCGCGCAATTGGGCGGTGATGGCCAAGCTGGCCGAAGGCGCGGCCGGAGCGAACGGGTCCGGCCCGGCGGGTTGGGCGTTTGCGACACCGGCCGACTTGCTGCCCAGTCGATAGTAGCGAGTGAGGTCGCAGCGCTTGAGGGCGGCATCCTTGCGGAAAGTGCCTGCCGCAGGCAGTTCGGCATAGGGCTTGCCGGAGGCCAGAGACACCATCGAATCCTCCGTGCGCTCCGTGATGTCGACGCGGAAGACTTCCATGGCGTCCGTATCGCAGATGAGCCGGCACTGGGCCGCGATGACGGGCTCCTTTTCCGCGCTCGTATAGCCGGAATTCGGCGAGGGGAAATAATAACCGTCGGACAGGCGGACGCACATGGTGGCGATCATGTTTTTCGAACCGGCGTGCTGACTTGATACCGTGCGCGGGGTGCGTGGCTGGCGACGGTCCTCATCGCGGGTTTCGACGGTCTCGGCTTCGGCTTCATAAGCACTCTGGGGCTTTGCGCCGCAGGTGCTGACGGACAGGGATTGGAGGCTGCGCTGGGCTTCAGCCATGCGCTGGCGATAGCTGGCGCAGGCCGAGAAGAAACCGGTTTCTGTGCCGGTGCAGCCACGCTTCTCGGCACTGGCGCGGATAGCGGCGATCTGTCGGGTCAGGCCTTGCGCCTCCGATAAAAGGCAGGCGGCCTGGGCCTGTCCGGCAAGCGTCAGGCAGGCGAGAGCGGCGGCGATACCAACCACACGCCGGGAGCCAAGGTCGAGAAAAACCTGCATTTCATCAACCAGATAGACTCTTTCGAGCATGTTGCTTCCCCCAAACGCAGCACCTGTAAGCTGGCGATGAGGTGCCCGAGAGGGGTGGTTGAGTCAATGATCGGGCCGGGACTGGCTTGCAACTTTTACAGGTTTTGGTTACCGCCTGGCGTGTAGTGTTACGTTCCGCTGGGCCGCAGCGCTGGATCGCGATGCGGCTTGCCTTTTGCGAAGACCAGCGCGGATCGCGACCCGTATGCCCTCAGCCTGCGGTGCAGAAGTGGCGGTTGCCGTCATAACCGGCATAGGTGCCGCTGGCCGGATCGAAGCTGCGGTAACGGTTGGCGCAGTAATCCTGCCAGGCCGGAGTCCACGGCTCAAGCGTCTGCACGCGATAATCGGGGACGGCCACGCGGCGCGGCGTGGCGGGATAATAACCCCGATCGGTATCGTAGAACGGCGCGGGAGCAGGCGGGCGGCGATAGGGATCGACGGGATAGGGCTCGTAGACCGGGGCATCGTTCTGGTGGCTGCCTGCAATGGCGGAGCCAACGATGAGGCCGGTGGCAAGGCCAATCACGCCCAGCGCGGCCGCATCGCCGCCGTGATGGCGGCGTTCGACTGGCGGCGGGCCGTAGTAGTAGGGACGGCGCCAGCCATCGGCAAGTGTCGGGGTTGCGCTCGCCAGCGCCGTCGCGCCGATGGCAAGCGAAAGAAGGGAATTGCGGATCAGGTGGTTCATGGCGTTTTACCTCCGTGAACGATGCGGCGGTGTTCTCGCGCAACGTCGGGTCGAAGGATTAACGCCTTTTAGCTGAATGCCGACTGAATAAAAAAACCCGGCAATCATGCCGGGCCTCAACTCGAATTGAAAGCCGTAAGAACAGCCTCAGCCCGTAATCTGCAGATTAACGGCCTTGGGGCCCTTGCCGCGACGATCCGGTTCCGTGTCGAAGCTTACTTTCTGGTTTTCCGACAGACCATTCAGGCCGGAAGCCTGGACCGCGGAAATGTGTACGAAGATATCGGCGCCACCGTTGTCAGGCTTGATGAAACCGAAGCCCTTGTCGGTGTTGAAGAATTTAACGGTGCCAGTTTCGGCCATGCATCAGGTCCTTTTCTCTCTGCCCGTTTCCGGCGGACAGCATTGCGATCTTTGCCCCAGAGGGCGTTTGGGCAGGCAGTTCTTGAAATGTGAGGAAAGGGGCCCGTCTTTATCGCGAGTTACTTCTCGTTGATCTTCAAATCTTCAAGTAGCGACCCGCCCGGAACTATAGGCGTCTCCGGCGCGCATCATTTATAGGTCTTCCCATGCTCGCAAATTGCCCGAACTTGGATAGAGTGCTGTGTTTATCTAAAATTGGCAAGCAAAAGTTTTTTAACTTTTGCCCGGAAACAATACCGGGCGTTGTGACGCTCGTGCAGAAAATCGGCGTTTTTTGCAGGTTCTGGCGTATTTTTTGAAGGCGTGATGCGTTTTCGGCTGCTGTCGCGCTGCAAAACCGCAGCCGCGAGCCAGGGTTTTGCGATATATCGGCATGTCGCGAAGTGGCGTTTTTTGCCTTGAAACCGCCGTAGTTCAGGCGGTTTCGGTGGCTCTCGCGCGGGTTGCCCGATGTTTGCGGTGCCATTCGGGAACCAGTTCCACCACGAGAATTGCGGCAAAGAGCAGGGCACAACCGACATAGCCCCCGCCCGGCAGGCTCTCTGCCAGGAAGATTGCTCCGAACAGGGCGCCGAACAGAGCCTCGGTGGAGAGGAAGATGGCTGCCTGCGGTGCCGTCGTGTAGCGCTGGGCGATGTTCTGCAGAACAAAGGCAAGCCCGGAGGACAGCAGGCCGGCATAAAGGATCTCAAGAGCCGCACCCTTTAACGCGTCGGTGTGGAAGGGTTCGGTGAAAAGGGCGATGAGGCCGGCACCAATGGCGGTGATCGCGAACTGCCAGACGGACAAAGCCAGCGGACGTCCTGCCGTCTGCATGGCATTGCCGGCGAGGATGATCTGCATGGCCCAGAACAGGGCGCAGGCGATCATCAGCAGGTCGCCGGTCTGAAGGGCGGCGAGGTCGCCGTCGCTGAGCAGGTAGATGCCGGACAGCGCCATCAGTGCGCCGGGCCAGACGATCCAGTGCGGCGCGCGGCGGAAGACGAGCAGCGAGATGACCGGCACGAAGACCACGTAAAGTCCGGTCAAAAAGCTGGCATTGGTAACGGTGGTGGTCAGCAGGCCGGCCTGTTGCAGACCAGCGCCCCCCAACAGCGCCAGTCCGACACCGGTGAAGGACCAGCGGTCTGCACGGGTCAGCGGCCGGGTTGCCCGTCGCGCTTCGCCCATTGCGAAGGGCAAGGTGACAACGGCCGCGACGACGAAACGCACGCAGACGAACCAGAACGGGCCCATTTCCTCCATTGCCGTTGCCTGGGCAATAAAACCGCCACCCCAGATGGCGGCCGTGAGAAGCAGAACCAGATTGGCCTGTATGCGGGTCATGTCTCAAGCCTTTGCGTGCGAACCTGCCGGCAGGCGCTCGTATAGGCCGCAACGGCGAGCGGCCCTCCAGCCGCCTCGATCAAGGCCCGGCTCTAGCAGGTGGTGCGATATATCGCAAGGCCTGCCGTGAGATAACGGTCAATCGCCGGTCGGACGGTAGAGGCGCAGCAGCGCGCCCTTCGCCTCGTCGGTCACCATCAGAACCGCGCCATCGGGTGCGATGGTCACATCGCGAATGCGGCCATATTCGCCGCCCAGCAACCGTTCTTCTCCGGCCACCCTGCCGGAGGCGTCCCTGTCGAGACGGGAGAGGAGTTCGAACTTGAGCGCGGCGACCAGAAAGTCGCCGTCCCACTCGGGAAACATTGCGCCGCGATAGACGGCGATGGCGCCGGGCGCAATTGAGGGGTCCCAATAGTGAAGGGGTTGCTCCAGTCCTTCCTTCGTCGTGCCGACGCCGATCCGCAAGCCGGTATAGTCGCGACCATAGGTAATGACTGGCCAGCCGTAATTGCGATCAGCCATCGGCGTGTTGATCTCGTCGCCGCCACGCGCGCCGTGTTCGACGGAATAGAGAGTGTCGTCTGCGGGGTCGAAGGTCAGGCCCTGCGGGTTGCGATGGCCGATGGACCAGATTTCCCGCGCCGCGAAGCCGCCATTGCCCGGGGGCACAGAGCCATCGGCATTGATGCGCAGGATGGCGCCGGCGTGATCGGCGCCATCCTGCGCACGGTCTCGGTCGCCACGGTCGCCTATGCCGAAGAACAGCGTTCCATCCCCTGCGATGGCGATGCGGGAGCCGAAATGCTGGCTCTTGCCGGTAAACCTGTTCATCACAAACAGGCGGGTGAGTTGCGTGATGCTCTTTTCGTCGTCGGCAAGACGGGCGGCAAAAACCGCGGTTCCCTGACCGCCGGGGCCGGGAATGGCGGCGGTGAAATAAAGACGCCTGCTTTTCGGGAAGTCAGGCGCCAGCGCCACATCCATCAAGCCGCCCTGACCAGAGGCGCGGATTTCGGGCAGACCGGCAAGAGGAGCGGAAAGTTTGCCATCGCGCACGATGCGCAACCGGCCGGGACGTTCCGTGACGATAAAACCGTCATCCGGCAGGGCTTCGACAGACCACGGATGTTCAAGGTCCGTGGCGAGCGTTTCGACGGCGAGGGGAACGCCCGCCGATTCCCTGGGGATGGCATCGATGGCCATGACGGGTGCACTCTTGAGCGCCAGGGCGAGAGCGGCACCAAACCAGAGAAGTGATCGTCTTTTCGCAGTCATTGCAATACTTCCGTGTTCGCCTCGTTTCAGACGAGTTGGGGCCGGAAGCGGTCAACGGCAAGAGGACTGCCGATGACAAGGCGGTGATGACCCGATGACCGGGCTATGGTTCAGAGCCAGTGGCTGGCGATGCCGTGGAAGCCGTCAGTGATCAGAAGGACGCTTGAAAGGGGCAGCGTGAGCAGGGCGGCAAGGACCCACTTTTCCATGGCGGAAAAGCCGGTCTGGCGATGGGCAGCGGTCTTGGGGTGCGAAAGCGTGGCCATGGTGTGCGGCTCCGTTCGGTCAGCGGCGAATGTTGCGGCTCTGGCCGCGGGCGGTCGAAAAATAATCGCGCAGATCATGGCGCAGCAGCGAAACGCTGGCGGTGGCCATGACCAAGAAGCCGAGGCTGAGTGCGCCGATCAGCAGCGTGTGGCGGCTCAGTTCGCCGAAGATGCCGGAAATGGCGGCGGCGGCGATCAACACGGCAGCCCAGGCGACAATTGCGGCGACGGCCCAGGCGGTCGCGCCGTTTTCCGGCGTGTGGCGGCGCGTTGCGGCAGCGGCTTTGCGTTCCATTGTGTCATCCTCGTCGGCTTGGTTGCGAACGAGGATAGAAAGCCTGCTGAAAGAGACCTCAGGGGGACCGAAAAAAGGCAGTTCCCGGTATTTCCTGTGGCGATATTGTGGCGCTGCACAATATGGTTAATTTATTCAAATTTATGAATAAATTTTAACAAACCTTACTGCGCTGCACGCCGGCCGAAAGTCCGTGCCGGGCGCAGGCCGCCAAGGATCGGTCGCGGTTCAGCCGCTGCGCTTCGAAAAGCAGGGGATGCGGGTTCAGGGCGCTTCCTGGCGGCGTTCGTTCCTTCCGGAAAGCGTTCGTTGAAGGTTGTCGGTGCCAGCTCAGGGCGCGCCAGAACATAGCCCTGCATGAGCGCGACGCCGATTTCCATGGTCAGATCGAGCTGCCACAGTTCTTCGAGGCCGGGAAAGACGGTCTCGATGCCGGTTTCCTGAAAGCGCTCCACCAGCATGCGCATCAAGCCGGCGCCGGCGGAACTCGTCATGCTTTCCCGCACCCAACCCGCCTCGAACTTCACGTAGTCAGGCTTCAGCCTTTTGACGCGCTCAATATCGGAATCGCCCGCGCCGTAATCATCGACGGCGATGCGGAAGCCGCTGTCGCGAAGCTGGTCGACGAGGAACACGGGAAGGTCCTGGCTCGCATTGCCCTTTTCCGAGATTTCGCAGACGATCTGGCCCGGTGACATGCCGGCTTCATGGGTGGCGATGCGGATGCGGTCGGCCTCCTGCTTCACGCCCTGTTCGGTGCGATAAAGCCCCGGGGTGAAGTTCACGAAGACGTGCACACCCGGCCTGTCGAGGCGGCCTGTGTTGAGAATGTGGATCGTGCGCAGCATGCTGTCGATGAGGCCCATGTCCTCCTTCGCCACGCTGGCAAAGAACTGCGCGGGCGGGCAGGGCTGGCCATCGCGGCTGGCGCGCACCAGACCCTCGACGGAATCGATGACGAACGCACCGCTTTCGCTGCGACGGAAGATCGGCTGGAGGGCGGATTGGAGGAAGGCATTGCGATAGGAACTGCAGAACGTGCCATCGTCCGCCCGGACGAGATTGGAAAAGATGCTCGTGCTTCTCATGGGTACCCTGAACGTCAATCATTGCGCTCTTGGTTCCGATTCATAGCTTGAAACCGTTAAGACTTAGGCAATGACTGCGACGGGCCCGTGCGCACGCATTTCAACCCCGGAAGGGTTGATTTTGACTTGAAACCCGACCCCACATTCTCCATAGAAGCGGGGTCTCCGGAGGGGCGGCCTTCCGGACCGTTTTCAACCAATCAGGACCTGATGACATGGCCTTCCTTGCCGATGCACTTTCCCGCGTGAAACCTTCCGCTACCATTGCCGTTTCGCAGAAAGCCCGCGACCTGAAAGCAAAGGGCCGTGACGTGATCGGTCTTGGCGCTGGCGAGCCGGATTTCGATACGCCCGACAATATCAAGAAGGCCGCCATCGACGCCATCAACCGCGGCGAGACCAAGTACACGCCCGTTGCCGGTATTCCGGAACTGCGCGCGGCGATCGTCGCCAAGTTCAAGCGCGAAAACAATCTCGACTACACGGCGGCCCAGACGATTGTCGGTACAGGTGGAAAGCAGATTCTTTTCAACGCCTTCATGGCCACCATGAATGCAGGCGATGAAGTCATCATCCCCGCGCCCTACTGGGTTTCCTACCCGGAAATGGTTTCGCTGTGCGGCGGCACGCCGGTTTTCGTTTCCACCAAGCAGGAAAACAACTTCAAGCTGACGGCGGAAGATCTTGAAAAGGCTATCACGCCCAAGACGAAGTGGTTCATCTTCAACTCGCCGTCGAACCCTTCGGGCGCGGCCTATTCGCATGACGAGTTGAAGGCACTGACCGACGTTCTGGTCAAGCACGACCATGTCTGGGTTCTGACCGACGACATGTACGAGCACCTGACCTATGGCGACTTCAAGTTTGCCACGCCGGTGGAAGTCGAGCCGAAGCTCTATGATCGCACGCTGACCATGAACGGCGTTTCCAAGGCCTATGCCATGACCGGCTGGCGTATCGGCTATGCAGCCGGCCCGCTGAACCTGATCAAGGCCATGGACATGATCCAGGGCCAGCAGACCTCGGGCGCCTGCTCGATTGCTCAGTGGGCGGCCGTCGAGGCGCTCAACGGTACGCAGGATTTCATTCCGGAAAACAAGAAGATCTTCGAAGGCCGCCGCGACCTCGTGGTCTCGATGCTGAACCAGGCAACCGGCATTGTGTGCCCGAAGCCGGAAGGCGCTTTCTACGTCTACCCGTCCTGTGCCGGCCTGATCGGCAAGACCGCTCCTTCGGGCAAGGTCATCGAGACGGATGAAGACTTCGTATCCGAACTTCTGGAAACGGAAGGCGTTGCGGTGGTTCATGGTTCGGCCTTCGGCCTCGGCCCGAACTTCCGCATTTCCTACGCCACTTCGGAAGCGCTTCTGGAAGAAGCCTGCAAGCGCATCCAGCGCTTTGCCGCCGCCTGCAAGTAAGCGCCTGCGCCGTAACCGATGAAAAGGCCCGCGCTTCACCGGCGCGGGCCTTTTTTGCATGTAGCGTCTGGCAAGACAAAAGCCCGCCGAGCGGATCGGCGGGCTTTGCAGGCTTTCAGGTGATCATCATGTCTGTCAGGCGATGATGTCGAAATCCGAAGCGGTCAGCGCAAGGTTCTTGCCCAGCGTCGCGAACTGGACCGCAGCACCGCTGCCGCTGCCGTCGGCATCGTAGTAAAGGGCGCCGGTGGACTTGTTATAGATGATCCGGTCACTGGCATCGAGCGCCTGGGTGCCGATCACGAAAGCGCTGGCGGCAAGGTCGCCGGCAGCGCCCACCTTCCTGAACACGTCATCATCGAGCAGGATCGTATCGTAACGGACGTCGAAGTCCTTGATCACGTCGATATTCGATTGGCCGAGCGTGGTGTCGAAAACGAAGCGATCTGAACCTGCGCCGCCATAGAGCGTGTCGAGACCGGTCCCGCCGTAAAGCGTATCGTTTCCGGCTTCGCCATAAAGAATGTCGTTGCCAGCATCACCAAAGAGCGTGTCGTTGTCGATGCCGCCCCTGATATTATCGTTTCCAGACTCCCCCTTGAGAACGTCCTTGCCGGCGCCGCCCTGAAGCTGGTCATTGCCCGCGCCGCCGTAGAGCGTGTCGGCGCCGTCTTCGCCATAGAGCTTGTCATCGCCTGCGCCGCCATAAAGCATGTCAATGCCGGTACCGCCCTTGAGAGTGTCGTTGCCGGCGTCGCCCCTGAGGGTATCGTTGCCTGCACCGCCAGTCAGGCTGTCATTGCCGTTGCCGCCGTAAAGCGTGTCATTGCCGTCATCGCCATAGAGCTTGTCGTCACCCTCGCCACCGTAAAGTATATCTGTATCGGAGCCACCCTTGAGAGTGTCGTTTCCGGCGTCTCCCTTGAGCGTATCGTTGCCTGCGCCACCATTGAGGCTGTCATTGCCGTTGCCGCCCGTCAGCGCGTCGTTGCCATTGTCGCCGTAAAGCGTGTCGGCACCCTCGCCGCCATAGAGCTTGTCGTTGCCGCTGCCGCCGCGCAGGGTGTCATTGCCGCCGTTACCGTGAAGCACGTCGTTGAAGTTGTAGCCGCGCAGAACATCCGAGCCGCTGCTGCCGTTGAAGATGAGAGCGTCACTCTTCAGTTCGGTGATGACCTCGTCGGTGCTTTTGTTCGTCAGCGCTGAACGAATGGCATTGGCGGCGGTGCTATCCTCAATTGCCATGCCGGCGATCAGAACTTCGGTGGTCTGGGTGAAGCGGCTGGTGGTTGAATTCAGCGTCGTGCTGCTGCCGAAGGCCAGTCCGTCGAGCGAGCCGCCGACCGCGTGCGTGGACATGGAATAGGCCCAGTCGGTTTGGCTTGCGGTTAGGATAACGCCATAGCCGTCCGTACCGGTGATGGCATATTGCTTGCCGGAGATCATGTCGGAGCCGCTGAACTGGCCGCGGCCGGAGGGAGTGAAGCTCGCCTCGAAGCTCGCGAAATAGGCTTCAAGGTTGACGCCGACGCCGTCATTGTTCGTGTCAGCTACGGTAATGGTGATGGTCATGAAGGGCTCCTCAAATTCGGGTAGCCCAGTTATTTTAACATGATTTATTTTGTCAAGTTTAAGAATGAAATAAGATGACAATAATGATCATGTTTATTGCTTGTTCACGGCTGCGTCGCCAAGGGGCGGCGGCCGGGGCGGTGGAACGAACATACACGCAGCTCGGAAAGAGAATCCGTTTGATCGTTTATCCCTTTGAAGCCGCTTCCCTTCTTTCCAAAGATGCAGCGCGCCGCTTCGCCGCATTTGCGCTCCCTGTCATTTCGGTGGATAGTGTCGGCAAGGACGCGCGTCGCCCAAGTGTAGCGGTTCGAAACCGAACGATTGTTTGCGAGGGCAGCTTGCTCCTTCAACGAAAAACGGAGGAATGCATGACCAGGATCGTTTACGAAGTCGTCCCCCATGATGGCGGCTGGGCTTATCGCCAGAACGGGGCCTATTCGGAATCCTTCCCAAGCCATGCGGAAGCGCTGGAGGCGGCGCGGATCGTCGCGACGGCGCAGATGAAGGCCGGGGAAGCCAAGCAGATCGTCTATCAGGACAGCAAGGGCGTATGGCGTCGTGAATTCGATGATGGCAGCGATCCCATCGAGACAGCCATCGAGGATCGGTTTTAAAATAACAGCCGGCCGGGTGCCGAAGAGGATGGCAAGCGGAGCTTTCGCTCCGCCTGCCTTTTCAAAAGATCATGCCAGAGCCGGGTAGTCCGTATAGCCCTTGGCGCCGCCGCCATAGAGCGTTGTAGCATCCAGCGCATTGAGTGGTGCTTTTTCCTTCAGGCGACGCACCAGATCGGGATTGGCGATGAAGGGGCGACCGAAGGAAACGAGGTCGGCATAACCGCTTTCGACCGCATGGGCAGCCGTTTCGCCGGTATAGCCGTTGTTCACCAGCCACGCACCCTTGCCGCCGGCATTGCGGTAGGCGGCCTTGAGTGCAACATAGTCGAAGGCGCTCTCGCCCTGCTGGAAGTCGCGGGGGCCGCCGGTCTGGCCTTCAACGACATGGATGAAGGCGAGGCCAAGGGGAGCGAGACGTTCCACGGCGCGGGTGAACAATGGCTGCGGCTGCGGATCTTCCACATCGTTGGCCGGCGTCACCGGCGAGATACGGATGCCGGTGCGCCCGCCACCGATTTCCTTGGCGACGGTTTCCGCCACCTCGAACAGGAAGCGGGTGCGGTTTTCGATGGAGCCGCCATAGGCGTCCGTGCGGTGGTTTGAGCCTGAACGCAGGAACTGGTCGATCAGGTAGCCGTTGGCAGCGTGGATCTCGACGCCATCAAAGCCCGCTTCGTCCACGGCGGCGCGGGCAGCCTTGCGGTAATCTTCTAGAATGCCCGGAATTTCATCGATGGCGAGTGCGCGGGGCGCCGATGTCTCAACAAAGCCGCCAGTGCCGTCCGGATTGATGATATAGGTCTTGGACTTCGCGGTGATCGCCGAAGGCGCGACCGGCTGGCCGCCATTGGCCTGCAGGCTGGTATGGGAGATGCGGCCGACATGCCAGATCTGGGCGACAATCTTGCCGCCAGCGGCGTGTACGGCGTCCGTGACCTTGCGCCAGCCTGCCAGCGACTCCGGCTTGTAGAGGCCTGGCACATCCGCATAGCCCTGGCCCTGTTGCGTGATGGGCGTGCCTTCGGAGACAAGCAGACCAGCGCTGGCGCGTTGCGTGTAGTAGCTGGCCGTCAGTTCGCCCGGAACGGCGTTCGGCGAGCGGTTGCGCGTCAACGGCGCCATGACGATGCGGTTGGTCAGGGTGATGTCGCCAATGGTGACGGGCTCGAAAAGTGTGCTCATGGAAATATCCTTTTGAACAGGCTGTTGGGAGAGGGGTCAGATGTCTTGCGACATGCGTCGCAGGAAAGCGTCGATGACGGCTTCGTTGCGTTTGTAAAACACCCATTGGCCAACCTTGCGGGTGGTCACGAGACCCGCTTTCTGGAGCTGGGCCAAGTGGGTGGAGACGGTGGATTGCGACAGGCCGCAACGTTCGAACTGGCTGGCGCAGACGCCCATATCCAGCGGGTGTTCCTGGCCGGTGAAATGAAGTTGCGGCTCTTTCAGCCACTTCAGCATTTCAACCCGGGCGGGGTTGGCGAGTGCCTTGAGGATTTCGTCGCGGTCCATCGGTTTTCCTATATCGAGATTTTACGATATTTGAATTCACGATGGCCGATATGGGGAAGGCCCGGCATGCCTTCAAGAGGGGCGGTGTTGAAATTTGAAGAAGGCAAAAAAAGAGGGCCACTGGAGACCAGGGCCCTTTTCAAGTTTGAAGGTCTGTGACCTCCAGAGGGGAACAGCTGTTGCAGCGACATTGGGAGAACATCGCCATGTGCATCAGCTATGTGCGGTATGATCGTTTTTTGGGCACGGGGCAATGCATTTTTGTGCATGCCTGCTATGCGTAATCGAATTCTTTACCGGATGGACAAAATAACAGGCAAAAAAAGAGGGCCACTGGAGACCAGGGCCCTTTTCAAGTTTTGAAGGTCTATAACCTCCAGAGGGGAACAGCTGCTGCGGTGGAACCGGCCTGAACCGCCACGCAATGCATCAGCTATTGGGGGATATGGTGCCCCGGACTTTCTTTCGCAATAGTTAAAAATGCAAAGCTAGCATGCAAAATACACATGACTTGCGCCGCTTTTTGTCGCTCATGCGAATTCGCGAATGAAATTCCCGGTTTAGCAACGGCCTCGAGTTTAAAAATTCCAGTTGCGGGCCTTTGCCACAATGAAGTCCCGGAAGGCTTTCAGCTTGGCGGCGTTCTTCATTTCGTCCGGGTAGCAGAAATAAGTGTCGAACGACGGCACGTCGGCGCTGGTGAAGAGCTGGAGCAGGCCAGGGTCGCGGCCGACGATATAGTCCGGCAGCATGGCGATTCCGATCCCCAGGAGGCAGGCGCGCTTTACGGAGGTAAGGCTGTTGATCTGGAGGATCGGCGTGCGCGGATTGTCGGAGGTGCGGCCCGCGGTTTCCAGCCAGTTCAGGTCCATCAGATAACCGGGAGCGAGTTCGCCGAACGTGATGATCTTGTGGTTGTCGAGATCCTCGATCGATTGCGGCTCGCCATAGCGGTTCACATAGGAAGGTGCGGCATAGACATGCATGTGTACGGTGAAGAGTTTGCGCTGGATGAGGTCCGATTGCAGCGGCTGGCGCAGGCGGATGGCGCAATCGGCATGGCGCATATTCACGTCCAGCTCCTCGTTGTCGAGGATGAGCTGGATCTGCATATCCGGATGAAGCTGGAGAAATTCCTGAATCTTGTCCGTCAGCCAGCCCTGGCCAAGGCCGACAGTGGTGGTCACGCGCAGGCGGCCACTCGGCTTCTCGGTGTTTTCCGTCAGTTGCACCCGAACCGATTCGAGCTTCAGCAGCACGTCATGGGCGGTGCGGTAAAGCAACTCGCCCTGTTCCGTCAGGATCAGGCCGCGCGCATGGCGGTGGAAGAGCTTGATGCCTACATCCTGCTCCAGCGCGCTGACCTGACGGCTGATGGCCGATTGCGACAGATGCAGCTTTTCGGCCGCATGGGTGAACGAACCAGCCTCCGCCGCGGCGTGGAAGATACGCAGCTTGTCCCAGTCCAAAGGCATTGTCGTTCCCCTTTTTATTGTTCAGGCGTCTTGCGGCATCAACTCGAATGGGCGGTCAGGTAACGCTCGGCCTCGAGCGCGGCCATGCAGCCCATGCCCGCTGCGGTGATCGCCTGACGGAAGGTATCGTCGGTCACGTCGCCGGCGGCGAACACGCCCTCGATATTGGTCGCGGTCGAATCCGGTGCGGTCCACAGGTAGCCGTTGTCCTTGAGCTTCAGGCTGTCCTTGAACAACTCCACAGCCGGTGCATGGCCGATGGCGACGAAAACGCCGTCGGTCACCACGTCGCGGGTCTCGCCCGTCTTCGTGTCGCGAAGTTTCGCGCCAGTCACGGAGGGCGGCATCGGCGGCTTTGCCGGGGTGCCGGTGATCTCGGCGACTTCTGTGTTCCACAAGACCTTGACGTTGTCCTTCGCAAACAGGCGTTCCTGAAGGATCTTTTCCGAACGGAATGTGTCGCGACGATGAACGACCGTGACGCTCTTTGCGATGTTCGACAGGTAAAGCGCTTCCTCCACAGCGGAATTACCGCCGCCAACCACGATCACGTCACGGTTGCGGTAGAAGAAGCCGTCGCAGGTGGCGCAGGCCGATACGCCGAAGCCCTGGAAGATCTGTTCGCTTTCGATGCCGAGCCACTTGGCCTTGGCGCCGGTGGCGATGATGAGCGTATCGGCGGTCCAGACCGTGCCCGAATCGCAGGTAATGGTGAAGGGACGCTTGGAAACGTCGACCGTCGTCACCAGATCATTCACGATCTCGGCACCGACATGCCGGGCCTGACCCAGCATCTGATCCATCAGCCAGGGCCCCTGAATCGGATCGGCAAAGCCCGGATAGTTTTCGACATCGGTGGTGATCATGAGCTGCCCGCCCTGGTCGAGACCGGCGATGAGGACAGGTTTCAGCATGGCGCGCGCGGCGTAGATTGCGGCCGTATAGCCGGCGGGTCCGGAGCCGATGATGAGAACCTTGGTATGCTGGGCAGACATTTGAGCTTCCTTTCAAGGCACGGCAAAAGAGGCGGGGCTGCGGGGAGGAGAGCAGCCATTCGACCGGGCCTGTATTGACCCTTCATTTAGTGTTTTTCCATGCGTTTATTCAAGGTCAGCCTTGCATTTCCAACAAGGCAATCCACCGGCTATTCCACGGTGCGGACATTATATTCCGTCACCGTGTCATATTCTTGCGAATCCCGCCGATTTCGCTCACTCTGGCGGCACCCGAACGAGGAACCATGTCTTGCGCGCCGAACTCGATGCCATTGATCTCAAGATTTTGCGGGAATTGCAGGCCGATGGCCGCATGACCAATGTGGAGCTGGCCGAACGTGTCGGTATCTCGCCGCCGCCATGCCTGAGGCGCGTGCGCAAGCTGGAAGAGGCGGGCGTGATCGAAGGCTATCACGCAATGTTGAATGCGCCACGGCTGGGCTATGATCTCGTGGCCTTCTGCATGGTCGGCCTCAAGCATCAGTCGGAAGCCAACCTCAAGGCCTTCGCTGCGGTCACGGCCCAGTGGCGGATCGTGCGTCAGGCGTGGATGGTGTCGGGAGACAGCGACTTCCTGCTGCATTGCGTTGCCGAAAATCTCACCCGTTTCCAGGATTTCGTCATCGAAGTGCTAACCGCCAACGAGCATGTCGACACCGTGCGCACGATGCTGACGATCCGTCAGGTCAAACGGCTGGGGATCGTCGAGATTTGATCAGGCCGGTCTGCCGCGCTCTTCCAGCGCTTTGCGGATAGCAGCAGCGATTTCGCGGGTGGTGTTGACCGGTGGATACTCACCTTTGGCCTCTGCCTCGGGAAAGCGCCCGACCGTCGCGATTTCGGACAAGGCGGCAATAAAGCGGTTTATCTTGCGGTGACCGCCGCTCGGGTGAAACACCTGCAAGGGTTTCCCGGTGGAGGCTGCCTCGCCAAGCATGTTGGTGGAGTCGGCCGTCACGACGACCTCGTCCGCAAGGGCCAGATAGGCAAGCAGCGGATTGTCACCGGTGCCGTTCCAGACGGTTGCGTGCGGCAGGTGGCCGAGGGCCTCCAGCGATGCCTTGAGCGCCGCAGGTGTACGGCGTGACGCTGTGACCATGAGTGCGGCGCCTGCCTTGTGACGCGCCTTGAGCCCGTCCATCAGCCGCGTGATATCGTCCTGCGTGAAGCGATGGTGCCGGCTGTCGCCGCCGATGAGGACTGCGAGACGGGGATGGGGCAGGGCTGCGAGGTCAGCTGGCGGCGTATTTCTGAGCGCTGCGATCTTTTCTAGGTCGATGCGGTTGGGGGCGGTGGTGACATTCATGACCCGCTTGCCGAAAAGCCGGTCATGCCGCTGTGCGACAATCATGTCCGCGCCGTGCCGTTGGGTTCTCGGGTCCTTGAAACACACTGTCAGCGTTTCCGGTGCGGCCTTCTTCAACGCGCGCAGATAGGCGATAGCCCGCCGCCCTGTGGCCAGACATATATCCGGAAAGGGTGGGGCCAGCGGCGAGCCCGGTTTCGACGGATGGTCCTTCCAGTCGATCGGGCCGGCCGGCATGAAGAGCGCGAAGGCCTGGCGGGGCGCAACCCGCCGCAGCACGGGCTGGGCGCCAAGTGCCTCCGCCACACCGACGAGCGGCTGCTCGTCGCCGGCCTTGCCATCAGTCAGCACCCAGACGGTGGGGGGTGGGTGGTCGTTCATTGTGGTTCTGGCAGCGCGAGAATGCGGGTGTAGCCTGAAAACTCTTTCTCCAGCATGGCCTCGGTCGTGAAGTGGGCGAGTACGTTTGCGCGACCACTGGCGCCCATTTCGGCTCGGCGTGCGGGGTCGGTCAGCGCGTCATCGATGGCCCTGGCCATTGCGGTGGCGTCGCCGGGGGGCACGAGCCAGCCGGTCTTCCCCGAAATGACCGTCTCGCGGCTGCCGCCGTGATCGGTGGCGACGACGGGTACGCCCATGGCTTGGGCCTCGATGGCGGCGCGACCGAAGGCTTCCGGGCGGGTGGATGCCGAGATGGCCAGATCGGCGGCGGCGAGAACAACGGGGATATCGCGCCGGCTTCCAGCGAAATGCACCCGATCTGCAATACCGAGGGCTGCGACTTTGGTCTTCAACTCGGCGATCAGGTTATCGATGCCGCTGCCGACAAAGGCGAAATCCACATCCTTGTGAGTGAGCCGCGCAATCGCGTCGATCAGAATGGCGTGGCCCTTCCAGCCAGTGACCCGACCGACCATGACAACCAGCGGCCGTTCTGAACCGCCGAGTTCGGCCCGCATGTCTGCCCGTTGTTTCGCCGAAATCGTCGCGGGGTCGAAGAGCGCCGGGTCGATGCCGCGCGGTGCCACGACGATCTGCGCCGCCGGATAACCATAGACCGATATGATGTGATCGCGGATGAACAGAGAGTTGGCGATGACGACCGGCGCGCGCAGCATTGCACTGTTATAAAAGCGCTTCAGCACGTTGCCGTGACTGTAGACGCCGTGAAACGTGGTGATGTAACGCGCCTTGCGGCGGGCGAGTTTCAAGGCGATTAGGGCCACCCAGGCCGGTGCGCGACTGCGGGCGTGAACGATGTCGATCTGCTCTTCATCGATCAACCGGGCAACCTTGCGAGCGGCTGCGAACATGCCGAACGGCGACTTCGAACCGACAGCGATCTCAGCATGCCGGGTTCCCAGTGTTTCGATTTGCGCGGTCAACGGTCCGCCAGCACTGGCGATCCAGTTGACAATGCCTTTCGACGAGAGATAGCCGGCCATTTCCACGGCGCTGCGTTCGACGCCACCATCACCGAGTGCGGGCAGGAGTTGCAGAATGCGGGGAGAATAGGCAGACATTAAGTCCTTTCCGGTCGCGTTCAGTGGCGCGACGCAGGCTTGCCTAGCATGGCGCAGGCAACATCCGCCAGATGGTCGAGATGGTTCTCCTGCATCGGTTGAAGCGCATCGAGACTAGCGAGCAGCGTTTCGCCCGTCGTCGATGCTGCCGGCAGAAGGCGGATGCGCTTTTGCGCCGCAAGGTCATCCATCGTCGCATCGTCGCGGGATGCGTTGCGCTTATTAGGCATCAGTACGGCAACTGGGCGGCGTGCGGCGACGGCCTCCGTTACCATCGACATGCTGTCTCCGCTGACGACCATGGCATCGCATCTGTAGGCGATCGCGATAGAGCCCGGACCAGCGGTACGATAATCCACGATACGTTCAAAGCCGGGTAGACCTGCCGTTTCCTTGAGCAAGGTATTGGCCCAGACGTCCGGTGTCCGACGCGAGGTGACAGCCACGAGCCGGAGAGTGGGATTGGCCGCGATCGAGGTGGCAAGCGCCAGCATGGCTCGCCAGTCCTGCTCGGTCCAGGGGCAGGGTTCGGTTGGTCCGCCGAGCAGGAGCGCGATCCGCCAGGGGGATTGTGCATCCGTGTCGGCGCGCTTCCTCGGTGGCGGCAGCGTATCGGGATCAAGCGCAGTCGGTTTCAGGATGTAGAGACCCTTTTGCTTAGCTGCCGGATACGAAAGAAGCACCTGTGAAAAGGCAGAAACGGCAAACTGGCGCGGGGAGCCGGAGAAGATGTTCGGTGCGGACGTGTGCCGGGCAAGCGCGACATTCGCGGCTAGCGTTCGCCCGCCGGCGGACAGTATGAGGTCGACTGTGCCGGGCGTCGGAACCATCTTGCCAATGTGCCAGGAGAGGGGCGTTGGCAAGCGGAGCCGGGTGGCGAGCGACAGCAGGAAGCGCACAAGCCCAGTGTGCTTTGGTAGTTCGATACGCGTCAAGGCGACCGGTCGAGCCCGCTCAATGGCCGCCACAACGCCTTCCGATTGCCGGAAGTGGCCGGCAATCCCGTCTGATAGCAGGACGACACGGACCGGCGGGAAAGGCGGGTGGCTTTCGTCTGCCGGGCACGCGGACATGACTTCACTTCTCCAGCGCATGCATGATGAGAGGCTTCAACAGTGCGGCTCCGGTGGGGCTCAGATGGTCGTCGTCTACATACAGAGCCATGCCATCGATGGAAGTTTTGCAGATTTCCGCATCGCAGAGAATCTCGTGAGGATAGACAACTTCGACGCCTTCGATCTGATCGAGCCGCGCCAGCAATGCCAACAAATCCTTCTGGCGTTCGTCGAACGCCTTGCGGCTGAGGTGCATGTCCGCATTTTTACCCAGCATCAGCGCCTTGATCATTTCCGCCGGCAGGTTGTAGCCGACCTCGGGAACCGGGCCGATAATGGTCACGTTTCGGCCCTTGGCGATAGTCTCGACAGTGGACGTCAGCATCTCCTCGAACTTCAGGCGGTTCTTTTCAAGGTCACCTTCCACGAACAGGCGTGGGCGATTGCTTGCTTCGCTGGCGGTTTGCTTGCCTGTTTCGTAGGTCGCCCAGCGTGCATGCAGGATGATGTTGCGAATTGGGTTGTTCTCAAGCGTCGGTTGCAGATTGTCGAAAAGATCGGTGCATTTCGCGAACACGCCGGTGGTAATCGTCCGAAGGCCGATGACTGGCGCGCAGCCGCCCCGGAACAGGGCATGGCCGGTCAGGCCCTTGTCAAGCGCGATTTCATTGACTGTGGAAGCTATGGCGGAGGCGTGCGAATCCCCGAACAGCAGGAAGGTGGGCTTGCCGTCCTTCGCGCCGATGTCGCAATTCACGCCCTCTTTGCCCTGCGCAGCCGGGTCATGGCAGAGGCCGGTGTAGGAAACTTTGACCGGGTTTCGGCTGGCAAAATCCGCTGCCGCCGCAGGTAGGCGCCACGGCAAGCCGTCATTTGATTTCACATAGGCTGTGGCCGGCCACCATAGCAGGATGGCGATAACACTGACCGCAACCACGGCGCGGGCCGGTAGACGGCTGCCACGAATGCGAACCGGTTGTTCGACCAGATAATAGGACAGGGTGGCAAGGAGAGCGGCGAGAACCATGAGGCCGACACGCACTGGCATATCAAGCGTGGGGCCGTATTTGTAGGTTGCGAAAACTAGAACCGGCCAATGCCACAGATAGAAAGAATAGGAAATCTTGCCGATGAAGACCATAGGCGAAACGGATAGACCTTTGGCAATGGCGGTGGCCCGCTCGGCATTGGCATGGATCAGCAGGGCGGTGCCGATGCAGGGCAGTAACGCGGCAATACCGGGGAATTTCGTTGCTTCGGTGTAAAATATCGCGGCGGCGAAGATCATTGCCAAACCCGAAATCGCTTCAATTTCGGCGATGAGCTGGTTTTTTGCCGTAGGGACCAGCTTCAACGCCAGCGCCATGCCGACCATGAGCTCAAAGGCGCGTGAGGGCAGCATGTAGAAGGCGGCGGAAGCATCGCTGCCAAGCTGCCATGCCGACCAGCCGAGCGAGGCCAGGAAGATGGCGACGAATGCGGGTGTGCGGAATCGCGGAAAGCGAACGCCAAGGATGAGCAGGATCGGCGCAACGAAATAGAATTGTTCCTCAACCCCAAGTGACCATGTGTGCAGTAGGGGCTGGGTGATCGCTTCTGCAGCGAAGTAGCCGCTATTATTGAGGAAATAGAAATTAGGGTAGAAGGCGATGGCCGCAATCGCAGAACTGGCGAAGCGATGATAGTCGAAAGGCGGTAGGATGAACCAGCCGGCCAGGAAGCAGCCTATGATCATCGCAAATAGCGCTGGTAGAATGCGAAGCGCCCGCCGTTTGTAGAAATTCCAGTAGGAAAACCGTCGCTCTGCCGTTTCCTTGACGATGATCGATGAAATCAGGAAACCGGAAATCACGAAGAACACATCGACGCCGACAAAGCCGCCCGTCAGTCCGAGATGCGCATGGAATAGGACAACGGTCAGAATGGCGATGGCGCGCAGTCCGTCGATGTCAGGACGATATTGAATGTTGCTCAAAATACATTCCTACGGGAAGGGCACGCAGGGTTTTGCCCGGGGGCTTATCGTGAGCGAGGCACGCTCGCGGGCTCTATCCCGTCGGAGTCTTCACCGCAAACGGTGCATCGCCAGTCCAGGGGGCGCCCGCACAGGCCGAGGCCTGCGGGCGCCACTGTTGTTCCATCAACCCCAGTTGACGGAGAGAATCTCATAACCGCGGGCACCGCCGGGGGCGTTGACTTCGATCGAGTCGCCGACTTCCTTGCCAATCAGCGCGCGGGCGATGGGCGAGGAAATGGAGATGCGGCCGGCCTTCACGTCGGCTTCCTGATCGCCGACGATCTGGTAGACTTTTTCTTCTTCGCTGTCTTCGTCCATCAGTTTGACGGTGGCGCCGAACTTGATCTTGGAGCCGGACATCTTGGAAAGGTCGATCACCTCGGCGCGCGCGGTCAGGTCCTCAAGCTCGCCGATGCGACCCTCGTTGTGGCTCTGCGCTTCCTTGGCGGCGTGATACTCCGCATTTTCGGAGAGGTCGCCATGGGCGCGCGCTTCGGCGATCGCCTCGATGATCCGAGGACGCTCTTCCTGCTGCCGCCAGCGCAGTTCCTCCTGCAGCTTCACGAAGCCGCTCTGCGTCATGGGCACTTTTTCAACCATTTCCAAGTCCTTCTGTCTTCTCGTCGCGCAGCGGCGGACACAAAAGAAAACAGGTCCCGAAGCGAAGCCTCGGAACCAGTTTCAAATCAATGTTCCGGATCTTATAGCAGATAGCTGTCGCAAAAAGCCACTTTTTTCGTATGTGCGCTGCATGGTGTCGCAGACGCATTCAATGACCGCTGGAAACCGCCACGGTTCCGCTGCCAGCATAGACCCGCCGGGCAAGCGCCGCCAAGAGCAGGAGTGTCAGCGACGCGGCAATGCTGGTGAAGGCAAAGCCGAGCGCGAAACCCTCGCGAGCGGTGGCAAGCCAGCCGTTGCCGTCCATGCCGAGCGCCTTGGCGCTTTCCACTGCGCCTGCTAGCGTGCCGCGCGCGGCCTGCGCCATGGGTGCCGGAAGCTTTGAAAGATCGACATCCAGCATGGTGAAACGATAGATGACGGTGCCGAGGCTGCCGAGCAGGGCCACGCCCATGGCACCGCCGAACTCCGCGCCGGTTTCGGAAATGGCCGAGGCGGCGCCAGCACGTTCCGGCGGGGCGGAGCCGACAATCAGGCCCGTCGTGGTCAGAACTACCGGCACGAAGCCGATGCCGATCAGGGCGCTTGCCACCAGAAGGGCGGCGAGGCTCTGTTGATAGGCGGCAAAGGCCATGACCAGCGTGCCCAGCGCATTGACGGCAAGGCCACCGAGCACCGTTTTCACCGGGCCGAAGCGGTTGGTGACGCGATAGGCTTGTAGTGACATGACGGTGAAAACGAGGCTGGGTGCGGCTGACCAGAGCGCGGCTTCAAGCGGTGTCTTGTTCAGAACCAGTTGCAGGAACTGGTTCTGGAACAAGAAGATGCCGAACACGAAGAACACGCCGAACAGGTTGACCAGCAGAGAGGCCGTGAAGGCCGGAATTCTGAACAGCGACAGGTCGATCAATGGGTCGGTCAGCCGCTTCTGGCGGGCTATGAAGACAGCACCGAGCACGAGACCGGCAGCGATGGGCAGCAGGTAGACGGGCTGAAAGCCATTCATGGCGATGTGTTTCAGGCCGTAAATGACCGGCAGCACAGTGGCGAGCGACAGGGCGACGCTTGGCAGGTCGATGGTCGAGGCCTGCTCTGCCTTGTATTCCGGCAGGAGGAGGGGGCCGAGGATCAGCAGGCCGAGCATGACGGGTACATTGATCAGGAACACCGAACCCCAGTGGAAGAATTCGAGGAGGACGCCGCCGATCAACGGGCCGACAAGGCCACCGAGCGCGAAGGCGGTTCCCCACACACCGATGGCGCGGTTGCGTTCGGCCTCGACGGAAAAGAGGTTGACGACGAGCGACAGCGTCGAGGGCGCGATGGTGGCTCCGGCGATGCCAAGCAGGGCGCGGGCGGCAATGAGTTGCGAAGCGGTGCTGGCGAAGGCGGCAAGGATAGACGCAACGCCGAAGGCGGCGCTGCCGATCAGCAAAATGCGCCGGCGGCCGATGCGATCCCCGAGCGATCCCATGGTGATAAGAAAGCCGGCGACCATGAAGCCGTAGATGTCATTGATCCACAACAGTTCCGCGGCGCTCGGATCGAGATCGGCGACGATCGCAGGCATGGCGAGAAAGAGGACCGAGAGGTCCATGGAATAGACCAGACAGGCGATGGACAGGACGATCAGTCCGATCCATTCGCGGCGGCCGGCGGTCTGTCCGTAAGTTGCGTTCATGCCTGTCACTCCGATTGAGGACGGCAATCAACCGTTTCGCTTCTGAATAAACAAATCACAAATTTGAATGAATCGCTCCACCGCGGGTGAGGTGGTCTTGACTCATAAATACAATCAATGGTTACTATGCGTAATAATTCACCTTAAAATTGCCGTGAGGAAACGATGCCGTTTGATTATATCATGACTGCCCGCACCCTCTCCAAGGAGCGGGGTTTTACTGATGAACCCGGCCCGCTGCGTTTCGTGAAGGTGCCGCGCGATGCCACCCATTACGATGCGAGGCATATCGTCGGCTCGCCGGGGCAATGGGCAACGGAGGTTCGCGATATCGCGGACGGCAATGAAAACCCGAATTCGATCAGCCCCGCCGGCGATGTGTTGATTTTCGTTCACGGCTACAACAACGCCATTTCGCATGTGCTGGAACGCATGCGCATGCTTCGCAAGAACCTTCTGGCGGAAGGGTGGCGTGGCGAGGTCGTTGCCTTCGATTGGCCAAGCGCCAACCAGACGCTCAACTATTGGGAGGACCGGCAAGATGGTGCATCTGTAGCCAGCGAACTGGTCACCAAGGCTATCCGGCTTTTGAGCGAGGGGCAGAAACGCAACTGCCCGACCAACGTCCACATCATCGCCCATTCCGCTGGCAGTTATGTTACCATGGAAGCCTTCGTGCAGGCCGAAAAGAAGGGGGAGCTTTTCAAGGCCGACTGGCGTATCGGACAGGTGGTGTTCATTGCCGGCGATGTGTCCACTGCCAGCCTTTCGGAAAAGAGTGAGTGGAGCGGGCCGTTCTTCAAGCGCATCATGCGCTTTACCAACTACTACAGTCCCTATGATGCTGCTTTGGCCGTTTCGAATGCGAAGCGCCTCGGTATTTCGCCTCGCGCTGGCCGCAGCGGCCTGCCCAAGGATGCGCCGCACAAGGCGGTCGATGTCAATTGCGGGCCCTATTTCAATGCTCTGAAACCGCCGGCAGGTTGGGATGAACGGTCCTGGACGCATTCTTGGTATATCAGCGACCGGATATTCGCCCGCGACCTGGCGATGACGCTTGAAGGCGGGATTGACCGCACCGCAATCCCGACGCGTGAGAAGACGGCTGAAGGCTTCGTGCTGGCCGATCATCCACGTCCGGCCTATCAGTCACATTGGCAGATCAAGGAAACGGCCCGTTTTGAGGAGAGCCGCACGGTATAAGCGACGCTTATGTCTCTGTTCCTGACCGCAGCCCCATCGCCGTCTCCAGCCGGTCGAAGTTCTGTTCGTTGGCGGCGGCGATGAACTTTTCCAGCATCGCCAGCTCTTCGCTTGCATCGAATTCCATACGCCAGACAAGGCGGGTGCCGCTGTCTTCCGGCTGGAAGCGCATCTCCATGCGATAAAGATGGATCGGGCCATGGTGGATGAACACGATGCGCGTCGGCACCTCGACGATCTCGAAGGTCGAGTGATTGTCGAAATCCGTGCCGTTGGAGGCGGTCATGGTGATGCGCCAGGTGCCACCGGGGTGCAGATCGAAGGTATCGATCCGGTTGGTGAAACCGTGCGGGCCCCACCATGTGGCAAGCGTTTTAGGATCGGCAAACGCGGAGAACAGCGTTTGCGCATCGACGGGGAAAAGCCGTTCGCTGAGGATCTCGATCTTTTCGGTCATCGGCAGGCTCCCTGTGGAAGCGAAAAGGCCGCCGGTGGACCGGCGGCCTTCGATGTGAGGATCAGAAGTAGCTCTGCAGCGTGCGGACTTCGAGCTGGCCCTTCTTCAGCGCCTCGATGGCTTCAGCGGCAGCCTGCGCGCCGGCCATGGTGGTGTAGTAGGGCACCTTCTGCATCAGTGTGGCGCGACGCAGCGACTTGGAGTCCGACACCGCCTTGTTGCCATCGGTGGTGTTGATGACGAGCTGGACCTGACGGTTGCGGATGGCATCCTCGATATGCGGACGACCTTCCAGAACCTTGTTGACCTTGACCGCCTCGATACCCTTTTCGGCGAGGAAACGCTGGGTGCCGCCGGTAGCGAGAACCTTGAAGCCGATGCTCGACAGAAGGCGGATGGCGGGCAGGACGCGTTCCTTGTCCTCATCGCGCACCGAAACGAAGACCGAGCCATCGCGCGGCAGTTCGACGCCAGCGCCGAGCTGCGACTTGGCGAAGGCCAGTGCGTAATCGGTATCGAGGCCCATGACTTCGCCGGTCGAACGCATTTCCGGGCCGAGCAGCGTATCGACGCCGGGGAAGCGTGCGAACGGGAACACGGCTTCCTTGACGGCGATGTGCTTGAGGTTGCGCGGATCGGGCTTCTTGCCATAGGCGGCAATGGCGGGATCGAGCATTTCGCCAGCCATGACGCGGGCGGCGATCTTGGCGATCGGTGCACCGATGGTCTTGGCGACGAAGGGCACGGTACGCGAGGCGCGCGGGTTGACTTCAAGGATGTAGATCGTGCCGTCCTTGATGGCGTACTGCACGTTCATCAGGCCGCCAACGTGAAGCGCCTTGGCCAGCGCCACCGTCTGGCGTTCCAGTTCGTCAACGATTTCCTTCGACAGCGAATGAACCGGCAGCGAGCAGGCACTGTCGCCCGAGTGGATACCGGCCTCTTCGATGTGTTCCATGATGCCGCAGACGAAGACATCCTTGCCGTCGCTGAGCGCATCGACGTCCACTTCGATGGCGTTGGTCAGGTAGCTGTCGAACAGGAGCGGGTTCTTGCCAAGCAGGGTGTTGATCTGGCCGGTCTTGTCGTTCGGGTAGCGCTGCTTGATGTCTTCCGGCACCAGTTCCGGCACCGTGTCCAGCAGGTAGGTCTGGAGCATGGCTTCCGAATGGATGATCTGCATGGCGCGGCCACCCAGAACGTAGGAGGGACGCACGACCAGCGGGAAGCCGATTTCGGACGCCACAAGCCGGGCCTGTTCGACCGAATAGGCGATGCCGTTGTTCGGCTGGTTGAGGTCAAGCTTCATCAGCAGCTTCTGGAAGCGGTCACGGTCTTCGGCAAGGTCGATCATGTCCGGCGCTGTGCCGAGGATCGGGATACCGTTCTTTTCCAGCGCTTCGGCGAGCTTCAGCGGGGTCTGGCCACCGAACTGCACGATAACGCCGACGAGCGTGCCGTTTTCCTGCTCGGCGCGCATGATCTCGATTACGTCTTCGGCTGTCAGCGGCTCGAAATAGAGGCGGTCGGAGGTATCGTAGTCGGTGGAAACCGTTTCCGGGTTGCAGTTGACCATGATCGCTTCATAACCGGCATCCTTCAGCGCGAAGGCGGCATGGCAGCAGCAATAGTCGAACTCAATGCCCTGGCCGATGCGGTTCGGACCGCCGCCGAGGATAACGACCTTCTTGCGGTCGGAGATCTGGGCTTCCGACCGGGCAGCGCCGACGAAGGGGGTCTCGTAGGTCGAATACATATAGGCGGTCGGCGAGGCAAACTCGGCGGCGCAGGTATCGATGCGCTTGTAGACCGGGCGAACGTTCAGGCTGTTGCGCAGTTCCGCCACTTCCTTCGGGCGCTTGTGCGTCAGGCTGGCGAGACGCTGATCGGAGAAGCCCATGGACTTCAGCATGCGCAGGTTTTCGGCGTCGGTCGGCAGGCCATGCTCGCGGATGCGGGCTTCCATGTCGACAATGGCCTTGAACTGGGCAATGAACCACGGGTCGATCTTGCAGCCTTCGTGCACTTCCTTTTCCGACATGCCAAGGCGCAGCGCCTGGGCGACCATGCGCAGGCGTTCCGGCGTCGGCGTGCCGATGGCAGCGCGAATGGCGTTATGGTCATCGCCCTCGCCAAGGCCCGGGATCTCGATTTCATCGAGACCGGTCAGGCCGGTTTCGAGGCCACGCAGCGCCTTCTGAAGCGATTCGGCGAAGGTGCGACCGATGGCCATGACTTCACCGACCGACTTCATGGCCGTGGTCAGCACATGATCGGCGCCGGGGAACTTCTCAAAGGCGAAGCGCGGGATCTTGGTGACGACGTAGTCAATGGACGGCTCGAACGAGGCGGGCGTTGCGCCGCCGGTGATGTCGTTTTCCAGTTCGTCCAGCGTATAGCCGACGGCGAGCTTCGCGGCGATCTTGGCGATCGGGAAGCCGGTGGCCTTCGAGGCGAGCGCCGACGAGCGCGACACGCGCGGGTTCATTTCGATAACGACGAGGCGGCCGTCCTTCGGATTGACGGCAAACTGCACATTCGAGCCGCCGGTTTCGACGCCGATCTCGCGCAGCACCGCGATCGAGGCGTTGCGCATCATCTGGTATTCCTTGTCGGTCAGCGTCAGCGCCGGCGCGACGGTGATCGAGTCACCGGTGTGAACACCCATCGGGTCGATGTTCTCGATGGAGCAGATGATGATGCAGTTGTCCGCGCGGTCGCGGACCACTTCCATCTCGTATTCCTTCCAGCCGAGAACCGATTCTTCGATCAGCACTTCGGTGGTTGGCGATGCGTCGAGGCCGTAGCCGATGATGTCGAAAAATTCCGAGCGATTATAGGCAATGCCGCCGCCGGTGCCGCCCATGGTGAAGGAGGGGCGGATGATGGCGGGCAGGCCGACCACATCGATGGCCTGTGCCGCGACCGCCAGGGCATGGCTGATATAGCGCTGCTTGCGGTCGGTCTCGCCGAGGTTCCACTGGTTTTCCAGTTCATCGAGCGCCTTGTCGAGTTCGGCGCCGGAGAGGCGGGCCTTCACCTCGTTGCGGGCGGCCTCGTGCTTCTTGCGGTCGGCGTCCTTGATCTCGGTGGCGTTGGCCAGCATCGAGCGCGGGGTCTCAAGGCCGATCTTGGCCATGGCCTCGCGGAAGAGGGCGCGGTCTTCGGCCTTGTCGATGGCTTCCGGCTTGGCGCCGATCATTTCGACATTATAGCGGTCGAGAACGCCCATGCGCTTCAGGGAAAGGGCGGTGTTGAGCGCCGTCTGGCCGCCCATGGTCGGCAAAAGCGCGTCCGGGCGTTCCTTGGCGATGATCTTCGCCACGACTTCCGGCGTGATCGGCTCGATATAGGTGGCGTCGGCGAGGTTCGGATCGGTCATGATCGTCGCCGGATTGGAGTTCACCAGAATGACCCGGTAGCCCTCTTCTTTCAGCGCCTTGCACGCCTGGGTGCCGGAATAGTCGAACTCGCATGCCTGGCCGATGACAATCGGCCCTGCGCCGATAATGAGGATGGACTTGATATCTTGGCGCTTGGGCATGGTTTCCTATTTCCCGTCTTGATGCCGTGCGGAAAACCAGCCAGCGCGACGCATTCTCGCACGGGCTGGGCACAGGCTTTTATCTATTTCAGGCTAGAAGGGGCTTATAGGCAAATGTGTCCGGGAACGGAACCCCGAATCTCCGTCCTTCGACACAAAAATCCTCCTCTGCCAATCTGTCGAGGCATTACGCTTGCGACTGTAAGGATAAACCGGCGTGGCCGGTGGCGGTGCACTGGATTTGATCGGCTGTTTAATCGTGTTTTAAAGGCTTTTGCCGATTCTTATGGCCGTGGCGTCTAATGCTGACCGCTTCTTGGTTGCAGAGGCCTGCAACGCGGAATGGAGTGGATTGCATGTCGGGGACAGCAAAGTCCGGAAGCTATTTCCAGGAATGTATCGGTTATTGTGTCCGCCGGTTCCACGGTGACGTCAACGCTTACGCGTTCATTCTGGCATATGCGGCCTTTTCCGTGTTGCTGCTCAGGGCGTTGGACCGCCCCGACCTTTCAACCCTCGACAATTATCTCATGCAGGGGGTCAGCCTCTTCCTGCTGGTGCTGCCGTTGATGCTCGTCATCTTCGAAATGCTGAGCATTTACTTCCGCATCGGGTTCAGGCGTCCCGGTATCTACAGGCGAATTTTCTCGGCTCGCCATGTGGCCCACGCCATGAGCGGAACGGTTCTGCTCATGGCGATGATGCTGTTCATGGGTAGCTTCACCTCGGTCAAGAACGTTTTGCCGATCATCGGGGGTGGTTTTCCGTTCGACAAGGTACTGGCGGATTTCGATCGCTGGCTGCATCTGGGGAATCAGCCCTTCAAGCTGCTCTACAGTGTGATCGGCTCCCCCGTCGTTCTCGGTTTCCTGCAGTGGAACTACACGGTGATGTGGTTCATGCTGAGTTTCGGGGCGCTTTTTTTCGTTGTCGTTTCGCCCAGAGCAGCAGCGATCCGTGCCCGGTATCTCGGGCTTTTCATGTTCGTCTGGGTGTTTTGCGGTAACGTGCTGGCCGGCCTGCTTCTTTCGGCGGGGCCGGTCTATTACAGGCACGTCACGGGCGACGAAGAGCGCTTCGCCGTTCTCAGGGCCTTTGTCGACAGCATGACAGGTCCGCAATCGCCCTCTTTCTATCAGAGCTATCTGTGGAACCTCTATGAGAACGGCATGTCGGGCCTGGGTTCCGGCATTTCGGCATTTCCGAGTGTGCATGTCGGTCTGATGACGCTGAATGTGCTTTTCTTCGGCGGATTGTCGAAAGTTCACGCCGTCATCGGTGCGGTTTATCTCATGATCATCATGGCAAGTTCAGTTCTGCTTGGTTGGCATTATGCGATCGACGGTTATGTGTCGGCTCTCGTCGTCACGGCGGCCTATCTGTTCGTGACGCAGATCGTTCCAAAGTTTTCGGTTCGATGGGGTGTCGAAACCGGCCGTGAGACGCCACGGATGGCCAGCGTCCAAGAATAGGCTTTTTCCATGGTGGGCAAACGGCGCCCGTAACCAATGCATGGCAAAGGGGCTGGCTATCTGCGATAGATACTCTATCTAACCGGGTTCATTCGGTGACGTATCGGGGGTATCTCGCATGAAGTGGGAAGGTCGCAGGCAATCGGACAATGTCGAGGACCGGCGTAATGAATCGGTCGGTCGGGCCGGGCAGGGCGGCGATCCGTTCGGCCGCAGCGGGTTTCGCGTGCCCGTCGGTCGCAAGGGCGGCGGCGGTCTGGGCATCGGTGGCATCGTCGTCATTCTCATCATTTCATGGGTGCTCGGCATCAATCCGCTGACACTGCTTTCCGGTGGTGACATCAATCTGGGCGGCGGCAGCCAGCAGACCAGCGATTCCGCACCGGCCGGCCCGCCGGCCAATGATCAGATGACGCAGTTCGTGCGCACCGTTCTGGCCGACACCGAAGATACCTGGAACGGCATCTTCAAGGCTGCGGGCGAAAACTACACCGAGCCGACGCTGGTGCTGTTCAGCGGCCGGGTCAGTTCGGCCTGCGGTCTGGCCTCTGCGGCGACAGGCCCGTTCTATTGCCCCGGCGACCGCAAGGTCTATCTCGATACTGACTTTTTCCGCCAGCTCCAGCAGCAGTTCGGCGCCTCCGGCGATTTCGCCCAGGCCTATGTGATCGCGCATGAAGTGGGTCATCACATCCAGAACCTCACCGGCATTCTGCCCAAGTTCAACCGTGCCCGTCAGTCGATGAGCGAGGCGGAAGCCAACCGCATGTCGGTGCGTGTCGAGCTTCAGGCAGACTGCTTCGCCGGCATCTGGGGTCGCTTCACCGACCAGAAGGGCATTCTGGAAAATGGCGATCTGGAAGAGGCGCTGAACGCCGCCAAACAGATCGGCGACGACACGCTTCAAAAGCGCAGCCAGGGCTATGTCGTGCCCGACAGCTTTAACCACGGCACATCGGCCCAGCGCATGCGCTGGTTCAAGCAGGGCTTCGACAACGGCAAGGTCACCGCCTGCAACACGTTCGATACGCCTTACGAACGTCTTTGATGACGGAAACCCGACCCATCACGCGGAATGGTGGTGTCGATCAATAATTCTGCTTGATGCTTTTCCCGTCTTGCCAGTCGATGGCCGGTCGAATATCCAGAACGCCAAGGCCGCTCACCCTTTCAGGGAGCGGCCTTTTGTCGTCTGGAGATAGGACATGCATGATCAGGTGAAGACGAACGCTGTTTCGCCCGACAATTCCTGGTGGTCGCATATTCGCGGCACATTCGCGATCGGCATTCCGCTGATTGGCGCGCAGCTTGCGCAGCTCGGTATTCATACGACCGATGTCGTCATTCTCGGCCAGCTTGGCGCGCAATATCTCGCCGCCATCGTTCTGGCAGGCCAGTTCCTGTTCACGACCTTCGTTTTCGGCACCGGTTTTTCCATGGCCGTGGTGCCCATGGTGGCGCAGGCCTATGGACGCGGCGATGTGACCAGTGTGCGCCGGTCGCTGCGCATGGGGCTGTGGGTGGCCATCGGCTACTGGCTTTTGATGCAGCCGTTGTTCTTCAGCGCCGAAACCATTCTCATCCATCTTGGCCAGCAGCCGGAAACGGCAGCTCTTGCCGGACGCTATGTGGCAATTGCCGAATTCGGCCTTCTGCCCGGCCTGCTTTTCATTGCGCTGCGCTCCATGGTTTCGGCCATCAACCGGGCTGCCATCGTGCTGTGGGCCACCGTGTTCATGCTGGTGACCAATGCTGCCCTCGCTTACGTGCTGGTGCTCGGCCATTTCGGTTTGCCGGCGCTGGGCATGGATGGTGCGGCCATCGTTGCCGTTGTCGTGCAGTTTGCCGGTCTGGCGGTGTTGGTGACCTATATTCAACGGGTGGCGGAAACGCGGGCCTATCAGGTGTTCGTCCGCTTCTGGCGGCCTGACTGGCTGGCGCTGAGGGAGGTGCTGCGGCTCGGCTTTCCAATCTGCATCACCATTCTGGCAGAGGTCTCGCTGTTTTCGGCCGCTTCGCTGATGATGGGCGCGATCGGCACGGTTGAACTGGCGGCCCATGGCATTGCCCTGCAACTGGCCTCGATTACCTTCATGATTCCGCTGGGGTTCGGGCAGGGAGCGACGGTCAGGATCGGCGTTGCCCATGGGCGAGGCGATTTCGTTGGCGTGCGTCGCGCAGCGATCACCGTGATCGTCCTTGCTGCGGTTATTTCGCTCTCCGGTGGCATTGCCTTTGCGACGATCCCGGAAAAGCTCGCTGTCTGGTTCCTCAACCCTGAAACGCCGAACGCTGCCGCGGTTCTGACCTATGCCGGGCCGCTGATCGTGACGGCGGGACTGTTTCAGCTTTTCGACGGCCAGCAGGCGATCTTCGCAAGCCTTCTGCGCGGGTTGAAGGATGCGCGCGTGCCGATGGTGCTGGCGCTGATTGCCTATTGGCCGGTGGGGTTCACCACGGCTTGGGTTCTGGCCTTTCCGCTCGGCTTCGGTGGGGTGGGTGTCTGGCTTGGCATCGTCTTCGGCCTTATCGGCGCTTCGACCATGCTGTGCCTGCGCTTCATCATGCTGTTGCGGCGTGAGCGGCTGGTGTTGCTGGCCAAGGCCTGAAACGGAAAAGGCCCGCGCGAAGCGGGCCTTTTTGCATGTTGGATTGTTTGAGTCTTCTCAACGCTCTGCAAGCGCCGGTTCACCCTTCTTCTCGCGCACCATGTTGATGAAGCGGCGGAAGAGGTAGTGGCTGTCCTGCGGGCCGGGCGATGCTTCCGGGTGATGCTGGACCGAGAAGACCGGCTTGCCGATGAGACGCAGGCCGCAGTTGGTGCCGTCGAAGAGCGAAACGTGAGTCTCCTCAACGCCTTCCGGCAGGCTGTTCTTGTCTACTGCGAAGCCGTGGTTCATCGAAACGATCTCGACCTTGTTGGTCGTATAGTCCTTCACCGGATGGTTGGCGCCGTGATGACCCTGATGCATCTTCACCGTGGTGCCGCCGAGCGCCAGCGCCAGCATCTGGTGGCCGAGGCAGATGCCGAAGACCGGTAGACCGCTCGCAACGAGCGCCTTGATGACCGGAACGGAATATTCGCCGGTGGCCGCCGGGTCGCCGGGGCCGTTCGACAGGAAGATGCCATCCGGATTCAGGGCCAGAATATCTTCCGCCGAGGTCTTCGCCGGAACGACCGTCACGCGGCAATCGAGACCGGCAAAAAGGCGCAGAATGTTGCGCTTGACGCCGTAATCCACGCAGACGACGTGATACTTCGCGGCGCCTGCATCGAGTTCACTGTAGCCCTCGTTCCAGACCCACGGCTTCTGCGTCCACTGCGAGGACTGGCCGGAGGTGGCGACGATGGCGAGGTCGAGGCCGACGAGGCCGCTCCAGTCGCGAGCTTCCTTCTTCAGCGCCTCGATGTCGAAGACGCCGTTCGGATCATGGGCGATGACGCCGTTCGGGGCGCCGTTTTCGCGGATCCAGGCCGTCAGGGCGCGGGTATCGACGCCGCAAAGGCCGATTACGCCGCGGGCCTTCAGCCACTGGTCGAGATGCTTGAGGGCACGGTAGTTGGAGGGATCGGTGATCGAGGCCTTGAAGATGACCCCGACAGCGCCGCGACGGGCGGCGGGCGTCAGGTCCTCGATATCTTCCTCGTTGGTGCCGACATTGCCGATATGCGGGAAGGTGAAGGTGACGATCTGGCCGAGATAGGAGGGGTCCGTCAGGATTTCCTCATAGCCGGTCAGCGCCGTGTTGAAACAGACTTCTGCCTGAACCTTGCCGGTGGCCCCAATGCCGAAGCCTTCGATGACGGTGCCATCGGCCAGAACGAGAAGGGCGGTGGGCTTGGATGTTGTCCAGCCTTGGGTTGCGGTCATGTTCTCTCACCTTTCCGGTTTTTACCGGGCGTCCGAACGGGACGTCGGCAAACCTTGTTTTCATGCAGCCGTGCGCGCGGGCGCATTTGCCCCGGCGGCAGCAGGATTTTCGGATTTCGTGCTAGGTGCGGGAAAATAGACAAAGCGGCCCTCCGGGTCAATTGCGGGAGGGCAGATTCCCCGGAAAAGGAATCTTTTCTTTTCAATGCCTTGCCGGATTGCATTTGCATGTCTCCCTGTGCCTGGGATATGACGATGCAAATTGACAAGGAAAAGCCACATTTCATCCCCTGCACCGGCTTTTCGAGGAGATGCAAGAAATGATCCGCGAGACGCTCACGACTGCCATGAAGGACGCGATGAAGGCCAAGGATAACCTTCGGCTTTCGACGGTTCGCCTCATCCTGACGGCCATCAAGGATCGCGACATCGCCAATCGCGGCGCTGGCAAGGATTCCGTCAGCGATGACGACATCCTCCAGATCCTGACCAAGATGATCAAGCAGCGCGAGGAATCGGCGAAGATGTATGACGAGGGCGACCGCGCCGAGCTCGCTGCCCAGGAGCGCGCCGAAATCGACGTCATCCGCGGCTTCATGCCGAAGCAGCTTGAGGACGAGGAAGTGCGCGCCATCATCACTGCCCTGATCACCGAAACCGGTGCGCAAGGGTTGCGCGACATGGGCAAGGTCATCGGCGTTCTTAAGGAACGCTATCCCGGCCAGCTCGATTTCGCCAAGGCGTCGGGCGTGGTCAAGGAACTGCTGAAGTAAGCGGTCAGCGCTTGCCACCGCTTTCCTTCATGTAGTGGCGTAGCACCGCATTGATGCGGGTCTGATAGCCCTTGCCGCTTTTCTTGAAGAAGTCGACGACATCCTCATCCAGGCGGATGGAAATCGACTTCTTCTGGACAGGGAACACCATGTGTGCACCCGACCAGTCGAAATCGATAAGGTCTGCCCAATCAGGATCGTCGCGCATGGCGCGCTCGATGTCTTCATCGGTCATGGCATCGACGCGGGTCCAGTCGGTCCGGTCGCCATCCTTGGCGATTTCCCCCTGGATTTCATCCAAGGAATAGCTGACGATATTCTTCTCGCTCATTTTTGCGTGCCGCACGGGCCGATATGATCCGGCAGACGTCGCCGCGCATCGTGTAGATGATGGCAATGAGGCGGTTGGTCAGCGGACATATGGCCAGAATGCGGACCTCTCCATTTTGATCGGACCGCTTTTCTGCGTGCGGCTGCATGAGGGCATTCGCCGCCACGGGAAAGTCGATTCCGTGTTTTTCTATATTTTCCAGTCTTTTTTCTAAGTCCCATTCGAAGCGGGATAACGTGTGCTGCGCGATTTCCATATCCGCCGGACCCTTTCGAGCAAAATTGTTCTGCTTTTGCTCGCTTACGCTTCGGATGGTTGTTTCCACCAACGGGCCGACCACGGTGAATGCTGTTATTGTATATACAGTCGTATATTCAGTCAATGCTGTGAATAGTGGGCACGGCTGCCGTGATCTCTGGTGCTTCCGGCAGACGGTGACTATATAACAAGGTCAGCCCAGAGGACCCAATGCGCTTTTCCCCCACCTTTCTCGACGAGATACGCGACCGTGTGCCGATCTCCCAGGTGATCGGCCGGCGGGTGACGTGGGACCGCAAGAAGACCAATGTCTCGCGCGGGGATTACTGGGCCTGCTGCCCCTTCCATGGCGAGAAGAGCCCGAGCTTCCATTGCGAAGACAAGAAGGGCCGTTACCATTGCTTTGGTTGTGGCGTGTCCGGCGATCATTTCCGGTTTTTGACCGATCTCGAGGGCATGAATTTCCCTGAGGCCGTGCAACAGATTGCCGATCTGGCTGGTGTGCCCATGCCGCAGCCGGATGTGCAGGCGGAAAAGCGTGAGAAGGAACGCGCCGGGCTGATCGACGTCATGGAAATGGCGGCGCAATTCTTTCAGGACCAGTTACAGACGGCGGCGGGCGCGAAAGCGCGGGCCTATCTGCGCGAACGCGGGCTTTCCGGCCGAACCATCGAGACCTTCCGGCTGGGCTATGCGCCTGAGAGCCGCAATGCGCTGAAGGCCTTTCTGGCCGACAAGGGCGTGGGCAAGGACGAGATCGAGGCGTGCGGGCTCGTGGTGCACGGGCCGGACATTCCGGTCTCCTATGACCGGTTCCGCGACCGCATCATGTTTCCCATCCTCTCCTCGCGGGAAAAGGTAATCGCCTTCGGCGGTCGCGCGCTTTCGCCGGATGCGCAGGCAAAATATCTCAATTCCAACGAGACGGAACTCTTTCACAAGGGCAATGTGCTCTACAATTTCGCCCGGGCGCGCAGGGCATCGCAGGCGGTTGGCGGACGGTCCGAACCCGGTACGGTGATTGCCGTCGAAGGCTATATGGATGTGATCGCGCTGGCGCAGGCGGGCATCGAGAATGCCGTTGCGCCGCTCGGCACGGCGCTCACTGAAAACCAGCTTGAATTGCTGTGGCGTATGACGCCGGAGCCGGTGCTGTGCTTCGATGGCGACGGGGCAGGGCTTCGTGCAGCCGCCCGTGCTGCCGATCTGGCGTTGCCGCACATCAAGCCGGGCCGCACCGTGCGGTTCGCGCTTCTGCCCGATGGCAAGGACCCCGACGATCTCGTCAAGCATGACGGACGCGCGCCCTTCGACCGGGTCATGGCCGACGCCAAGCCGCTGGCCGAAATGATCTGGACCCGCGAGGCCACCGGCTCCTTCGACACGCCGGAAAAGCGGGCAGAGCTTGAGGCGCGGCTGAAGCAGATCGTTACCGTCATCGCCGACGAGAATGTGCGCCGCCACTATCAACAGGACATGCGCGACCGGCTGAATGCCTTTTTTGCGCCAGCCCGTCAGCAGCGCAACGGCGAAGGCGGCTTCCAGCGGGGCGGCAACGGGCGCGGCAATTTTCGTGGGCAGGGCGGTGGCCGTGGCGGCCAGCCGGCATCTGCTTCGGGTTTTCTGGGCGGAATTTCCGACCGGTTGACCCGTTCGGCGCTGGTCAAGGGGGCTTACGAACATCCCTCATTGCGTGAAAGCGTATTGGCGCTGACCGTCGTCAACCACCCGGCGCTGATGCAGGAAACCTATGACGAGATCGCCGGCATCGAGTTCGAGAACCGTGAGTTGACACGCTTTTGGTCGGCCCTGCTTTCGGCGGCGGCGCTGCTCGGTCACCGGCTTTCGGCGGAAACGCTGGTCGAGGCGCTGGAGGCGGAGGGTTTCGGCCCGCTGATTGCGGCGATGGACCAGCAGGTGCGCAATGCCCGGTTGTGGACAGCGACGACCGTTGCGGCCTTCGAGGATGCACGCGAGGGCTATACGCAGGCCTATTCGCTGCACAAGCGAGCCATCGACCTGCGCCGCCAGAAAATGGAGCTGGAGCGTTCCATTGCCGAGGCGACGGAGGCCGAGGATGCCGAGCGTCTGACGCCGCTTTACCGGGCGCTGCAGGAGGTGCATCTGGAAATCAGCCGCATGGAGAACCAGGAGGCGATCATCGACGGGTTCGGGGTGCTTTCGGGCCGCATCAAGGGACCGGCAACCTCCAATTCGTGAAGAATCGCCCCGCTCTTGTTTTTGGCCGGGGCCTCCCTAAATATAGGGTCTGAATTGCCATGAAAGGCGGATGAAGTGCCGCTTTTCGGGCGTCTGTTCATTTTTCGTTAAGTTTTCCACCGGAAAGGCTTGACGGGACGGTGAATTGTGGGAATCACGATTTGAGTCAGAAATGCAGAGGCCGGGCAGGCCGCAGGATCATGACCGGTCAGTCTCTCTGCGGAGAACTGGACTTGGGTCAGGCGGCGGCGGTGGTTAAGCAGGAATTAAAGATCAATCCGATAGTGTCGGACACGTGATTCGGTAGGCAGGCCGGCGCAACGCAATGCGACGGCCTGTATTTGCGAGTTGCGGCATGCAGTTGGAGCGGTTCCGCAAGCCCGGTTTGGCCCGGAACCCGCGAAGAACATAGGCGTCAGGGAAAGCGACGAAATGGCAACCAAAGTCAAAGAAAACGAAGAAGCCGAGAACGAACGCGAAGGTTCTCCCGATGGTCCGCTTCTCGATCTTTCTGATGACGCCGTCAAAAAGATGATCAAGGCCGCCAAGAAGCGCGGCTATGTGACCATGGACGAGCTGAACGAAGTCCTGCCGTCGGATCAAGTCGATCCCGACCGGATCGAGGACATCATGGCGATGCTCAGCGAAATGGGCATCAATGTGGTCGAGGACGAGGACGTCGAGGAACCGGCAGCACCCGACGACGACAGTGACGACGAAGATAGCGACGGTGGCGAAATCGCGCCGGCTGCTGGTACGGCGCTTGCCACCGCGAAGAAGAAGGAACCGACCGACCGGACCGACGATCCGGTGCGCATGTATCTGCGTGAAATGGGTTCTGTGGAGCTTCTGTCGCGTGAAGGCGAAATCGCCATCGCAAAGCGCATCGAGGCCGGCCGCGAGACCATGATCTCCGGCCTTTGCGAAAGCCCGCTGACGTTCCAGGCGCTCATCATCTGGCGTGATGAACTGAACGAAGGCACGACTTTGCTGCGCGAGATCATCGATCTCGAAACCACCTATTCCGGTCCGGAAGCCAAGGCCGCGCCGCAGTTCCAGAGCCCGGAAAAGATCGAGGCCGACCGCAAGGCTGCCGAGGAAAAGGAACGCACCCGAAAGCCGCGTCCTTCCGCTGCCAATGACGACGACATCACCAATGTCGGCGGCGATGGCCTGCCGCCGGAAGAAGAGGAAGAGGACGAGGACGAATCCAACCTCTCGCTCGCCGCGATGGAAGCCGAGCTGCGCCCGCAGGTGATGGAGACGCTCGACATCATCGCCGACACCTACAAGAAGCTGCGCAAGCTTCAGGATCAGCAGGTGGAAGCCCGTCTCGCCGCCACCGGCACGCTGTCTTCCGCACAGGAGCGTCGCTACAAGGAACTGAAGGATCAGCTCATCACGGCGGTGAAGTCGCTGTCGCTGAACCAGAACCGCGTGGATTCGCTGGTCGAGCAGCTTTACGATATTTCCAAGCGCCTGATGCAGAACGAAGGTCGCCTGTTGCGCCTTGCCGAGTCCTACGGCGTCAAGCGTGACTCGTTCCTCGAGCAGTATCAGGGTGCCGAACTCGATCCGAACTGGATGAAGTCCATCGGTAACCTTTCGGCGCGCGGCTGGAAGGAATTCGCCAAGTCCGAGAACCAGATGATCCGCGATATCCGTCAGGAGATCCAGAATCTGGCGACCGAAACCGGCATTTCCATCGCCGAATTCCGCCGCATCGTGTCCATGGTGCAGAAGGGCGAACGCGAAGCCCGCATCGCCAAGAAGGAAATGGTTGAGGCCAACCTGCGCCTGGTGATTTCCATCGCCAAGAAGTACACGAACCGTGGCCTGCAGTTCCTCGATCTCATTCAGGAAGGCAATATCGGCCTGATGAAGGCGGTCGACAAGTTCGAGTATCGTCGCGGCTACAAGTTCTCGACCTACGCGACCTGGTGGATCCGGCAGGCGATCACCCGCTCGATCGCCGATCAGGCCCGCACCATCCGTATTCCGGTGCACATGATCGAGACGATCAACAAGATCGTGCGCACCTCGCGCCAGATGCTGCATGAAATCGGTCGCGAACCGACGCCGGAAGAACTGGCCGAAAAGCTGGCCATGCCGCTTGAAAAGGTGCGCAAGGTTCTGAAGATCGCCAAGGAGCCTATCTCGCTCGAAACTCCGGTGGGCGACGAAGAGGATTCGCATCTCGGTGACTTCATCGAGGACAAGAACGCGCTTCTGCCGATCGACGCCGCCATTCAGGCGAACCTGCGCGAAACCACGACCCGTGTTCTCGCCTCGCTCACGCCGCGTGAAGAGCGCGTTCTGCGTATGCGCTTCGGCATCGGCATGAACACCGACCACACGCTGGAAGAAGTCGGCCAGCAGTTCTCGGTCACGCGCGAACGTATCCGCCAGATCGAAGCGAAGGCACTGCGCAAGCTGAAGCACCCGAGCCGCTCGCGCAAGCTGCGCTCGTTCCTCGATAGCTGAGTTTTGAAACTCAAGCACCATTTAAAAAGGCCGGCATTTCTGCCGGCCTTTTCCATTTTCAATGCTGTGCGGTGATTACTCCGCCGCAACGATCTTGCCGTCTTCCCACTTGAACAGTGAGAAGGCCTGTGAGGTCAGGTCGCCGGTCTGGCCGTAGGTCAGGGTGCCGATGGCGGTCGGAATTTCGAGTTTGTCCTTGAGCGCCAGTGCGACGGCTTCCGGGTCTTCGGCGCTGCCTGCCTTTTCGATGCCGGCCTTGATGACCTCGACGGCGGCATAGGCGTTGAGCGTGAAGGCTTCCGCCGGAATGTTCTTGGCCTTGAGCGCTTCTACGGCGGCCTGCGATGCCGGGTTCTTCAGTGCGTCGGTCGCATTGGTGAAGATTGTGCCGGCGGCGTTCTTGTCGCCCAGTGTCCAGAATTCGGTGTTCGAAAGGCCGTCACCGCCGATGATCGTGGCCTTCAGGCCGGCATCGGCGAACTGGCGGGCCAGAAGGCCGGCTTCCGGGTGATAGCCGCCGAAGTAGACGACTTCCGCACCGGCCTGCTTCAGGCGGGCGACGAGGGTGGAAAAGTCGCGCTCGCCTGTGGTCAGCGAATCGGCCAGCACTTCCTTGACGCCACCGGCGTTCAAGGCAGCCTTGAAGGCGCCCGCGAGGCCTTTGCCGTAGGTGCCCTTGTCATCGATAACCGCGACCTTCTTGTCCTTGAACGACTTCAGCACGTAAGCGGCGGCCACTTCGGCCTGCTGGTCGTCACGGCCGCAGGTGCGGAACACATTCGGCAGACCGCGCGTCGTGAGCGCGGGGGCGGTCGCCGTCGGCGTTACCATCAGCACACCGTTTTCGGCCAGCACGTCGGAGGCCGGCACGGCCACACCCGAGGTGACCGGGCCAACCACGTATTTGATGCCTTCGCCGACCAACTGGTTGGCCGCGGAAACGCCCTGCTTGGGTTCGCCGGCATCGTCGGCAATCTTCAGAACCAGTTTTTCACCGGCAATGCCGCCGGCGGCATTGATCACGTCGACTGCCGTCTGGGCACCGTTCTTCACCTGATCGCCATAGGCAGCGACCGGGCCGGTGGTTGGCGCGATCAGGCCGATCACGATATCGGCGCGCGCGGGCGAGGCTGCGATGAGCGCGGCGAGAGCCACGCCAGTGAACACGTTGCTGATTTTCATGTCTTTCTCCTTGGGCGGACTTATGTCCGCTATGGGCGCGGCCGTCTCCCATGCACCGACCGCAACCGACCCCGCATTCCGGGGCCTCCGCAACGCGCGGCCGTTTGCGGCTCTGTCGCGTCGTGCGACACGATTGAGGATTGCGCCGTATTCGACAAGGCCGGTTCGGATCAAATCGGTCTGTTTTGCCTATTTATTTTGCTATTGCGCAATTCGTCGGCGTTTCAGGGCGGTAGGCGTGGTCTTTGGAAAAGAATCGGGGTGTAGCCAATTTTTTCCGGGCCGATCCATTGGATGTCGCCCGGTGGTGGTCTTACATGCAGCCCATGCAGGAAAAGGCAGAGCGAAACAGGCAGGGACTGGCATGGGGCCTTATCGGCTCTGTGTTGCTGCATGTTCTGCCTGTCGTGCTTCTGCTGATCCATTGGCCGGTTCCTTACTTCGAGCCGCCGAAGGAGGAGGCGGTGTCGGTGGAGGTGGTTCCCGAACCTGAACCCGAGAAACCTGCCGAAGCTGAAAAGCCTGCCGAACCGGAGAAGCCTCCGGAGCCGGAAAAGCCGGAGGAACAACCACCGCCGCCGCCGCCGGCTCCTGCCGCCACCATGCTGGCCGTACCGCCGCCTGTTTCCGATGCGCCGGAGCGGGACGATGCGCTTGGCGATACGAAACCACAGGCCGAACCATCCCCCATCGAGACCGGACCGAAGGCGGAGGCCGGCGACCGGCAGGATGTTGCACCGGCAAGCGGTGATCCCGTTCCTGAGGCTGCTGTGCCTGCCGAAACGCCTCCAAAGGCGGAAGACACGGCTGAGGACAATCGCGATCAGGCCGATGACGGAGCGATCAAGGCGCCGGATGCGCCGGACATTCTGGCCGCGCCATCCGATTCGGCCGAAGGCGGCGACGCGGTTGCGGCGGCACCGCAGCACCTGCCGGTGCCTGAGCCACGTCCGCAGCCGCCGGTCTCAGGCGCGAAGGGCAAGACGCCCGGCATCGGCCAGACCGAGACATTGAAACCCGCCGAGAAACTGCTTTCCAATGCCCGGTTGGCTGACCCGATGATGCGCGAGGCGCTGGGGCAATTGCCGCGCCCGCGCCGTATCGTGCAGCTTTGCACCGTCGAGGCGCTGTCGCAGATCATGGCGACGCGCCCGGGTACGATGCTGCACGGCATGGTTCCGTTCGGCGATGAGGACGGGAAGATTGAAAACGATACGCTGACGGCCACGGGTGGGGCCTATCGCACCATGGCCGGCGAGTGGTTCGACATTTCCTTCCGCTGTTCGGTGAATGTCGAAAAGATGCAGGTGACCGGCTTCAATTTCCGGCTGGGCGATCACAAGCTGACGCGCGACGAGCGCGTGGCGCGCGGCCTACCGGCGGAGTAACCCGCTTATGTCATGCGGGCCGGATGGATTGCATCCGGCCCGTCAGGCTCATTCCTCTGTGCTGAACACCGCTTTGGCTTCGTCGGCGCTCAGCTTGCGCACCTTGATGCGGTCGCGGTAGGCGGCCAGCAGGTCGCTGGCCAGCAGTTCTTCGGCGAGATCGGCCGGAAGCGACAGCAGGACACGGTCGCCATCGTCCGACAGAGCGTCGGTTTCCAGGCGGGCGGAAATCATGCCGCCGGCAATGGTATTGTGCGTTTCGGGATCGATCAGGATGAACGCGCCGGTGGAGCGGTTATCGTGATAGGTATCGAAGATCGCCGTTTCCTCGAAATCCAGTCGCACGCTGCCGATGGCGTTCATCGGCAATTGCAGGGCCGGGTTCCACTGGCCGCTGGCAAGGTCGAGCGCATTCTGCGGCTCCACGGTCACGCGCTGGCGGCGGCTGCCGGATTTCAACCAGTAGCGCTTGCCAGGTTCGATGCCGTCCGGCTGGAGCGCCACGAGTTTGGCGGTGAAGGCGCGGCCGGTCATTGGCGGGCTTTCCAGCGAGACGATCATGTCGCCGCGCGCCACATCGACCTGACGGTCCAGAACCAGCGTGATGGCGTCACCCGCCACGGCGGCGTTGCGGATCTGGTCGAAGGTGACGATCTGGCGAACATTCGCCGTTTCGCCGGAGGGCAGAATGGTCACAGTATCGCCGGGCTTCACCGAGCCGCCGGCCACCGTGCCCTGATAGCCGCGGAAGCTTTCGCCCGGACGCGCTACGCGCTGCACCGGCAGGCGGAAGCCGCCGGCCTGCGCGGAGCGGGCAGGGGCCAATTCCAGCGTTTCCACCAGCGTCGGGCCTTCATACCACGCCATGTTTTCATGGGCGCTGTGCACGACGTTTTCACCCTTGAGTGCCGACATCGGGATGGCGGTGACCTTGACCGGGCCGAGGCTCCTGGCAAATTCGCGGAAGGCGGCCGAGATTTCGTCGAAACGGAACTGGCTGTAGCCCACGAGGTCGATCTTGTTCACCGCCAGCACGAACTGGCGGATGCCCATCAGCGAGGCGATCGTGGCGTGACGGCGCGTTTGTTCCAGCAGGCCGGCGCGGGCATCGATCAGAAGCACGGCAAGATCGGCGGTCGAGGCGCCGGTGGCCATGTTGCGGGTATATTGCTCATGGCCGGGCGTATCGGCGACGATGAAGGACCGACGGTCGGTGGCGAAATAGCGATAGGCGACATCGATGGTGATGCCCTGTTCCCGTTCGGCCTGAAGACCATCGAGCAGAAGCGCGAAATCCGGCAGGCCGAGGTCGTTCTGGCGCGAGCCTTCACGCTTCAGCGAGGCAGCCTGGTCTTCCTTCACGGCCTTCGTGTCCCACAACAGGCGGCCGATGAGGGTGGATTTGCCATCATCGACGCTGCCGCAGGTGATGAGGCGCAGCGGACGGGTGTCTCGCCCCGGACGGCCCGGTTCGGCGAACGGAATGATGGTGGCGGTGCCGTGTCCGGCGGCTTCGGTGGCGACGTTCATCAGAAATAGCCCTCGCGCTTCTTCTTTTCCATGGAACCGGACTGGTCGCGGTCGATGGCGCGGCCCTGGCGTTCGGACACGGTGGCGATTTCGAGTTCGGCGATCACTTCATCGAGCGTCGTCGCTTCGGAATTGATGGCGCCGGTCAACGGGAAGCAGCCGAGTGTGCGGAAGCGGATCAGGCCTTCCTTCACCTCTTCACCCTGCTGGAGCGGCAGGCGAGGATCTTCGGCTAGGATCATCATGCCGTCGCGTTCGACATAGCGGCGCGGCTTGGCGAAATAAAGCGGCACAAGCGGGATGTTTTCGAGCTGGATATAGCGCCAGATATCGACTTCGGTCCAGTTGGAAAGCGGGAAGGCGCGGACGCTCTCCCCCTTCTTCACCATGCCGTTGTAGATGTTCCACAGTTCCGGGCGCTGGTTGCGCGGGTCCCAGCGGTGGTCCGGCGTACGGAAGGAATAGATGCGCTCCTTGGCGCGGGAGGCTTCCTCGTCGCGCCGCGCGCCGCCGAAGGCCGCGTCATACTGGCCGGCATCGAGCGCCTGCCGCAGAGCCTCGGTCTTCATGATGTCGGTATAGACAGATGAACCATGCGTGAAGGGCGAGACATTCTCGGCCTTGCCGCGCGGGTTGGTGTGCACCACGAGATCGAGATCGTATTTCACTGCCATCTCGTCACGGAAGGCGATCATTTCCTGAAACTTCCAGCCGGTATCGACGTGGAGAAGCGGGAAGGGAACCCGGCCCGGGAAGAAGGCCTTGCGGGCGAGGTGCAGAAGAACGGAGGAATCCTTGCCCACCGAATAAAGCATGACCGGCTTTTCGAACTCGGCGGCCACTTCGCGGAAAATATGGATCGCTTCGCTTTCAAGGGCCTTCAGATGCGGATCGAGCGGCGGCTTGGTCGTCTGCTTAGGATGGACTTCCGCTTCGGGAAGGCTGGTCTGCATCGGTCATCTCCGGAAAATGCGGGCGGCAGGCTTTTCTTGATCGAGCCTCAGTATCGTTCGCCGGAGAGATGAAAGACAGAAAACAGGTTCCTACCCGCAAGCAAATGGGAGCAAATGTCACCTTATCGCAGGCGCAAAGCGCAAAAACATCCGCACCTGTGGCTTTCACAGGGCAGATTTATCAGTTCGGATCGTCATCTTTAGCTTCCAGCCTAACCGAAAGGACAGAAGTTATCTACACAAAAAATATGGACTATATGTTTTTTGTTGTAGTTTGATGAGGCTGATCTGCGGAAATTGCGAAAAATATCGCCGATCGTCAGATTTCGGGCGCCTTTTTTGTCATGTGGTAATCTTTATCGTTCTCGATGGTATGACTTAACCAAAAGGCCCGATGGCGGGTCGCTGGAGGATATCCCATGCTGAGCATATCCCGCCGCTTGTCCGAAGTGGCCTTTCTCTGCCTGATTGTTCTTGGCGTGGCGGGATTACGCCCCGCACTGGCGGAAACGCTCTTTATGGTGCTGTCCGCGGATGGGCAAAAACAATTTGCCGTGACGGATGACGTCATCGAAAAAGTGGGAACGACAAGCTTCAAGGCGGTGCTTCCTTCCACCGACGAGCCCAACTATACGGTTCGCGGCCCCCTGCTGCGCGACATTGTGGCGGCCTCCGGTTTCAAGGGCAGTTTTGTGACGGTGCGGGCCCTTGACGGCTATGAGATGGATATTCCCGGTGACGATTATATGAAGAACGATGTCGTTCTGGCTATCGAAACGAACGGCAAGCGTCTGACCCGCCGTGACCGTGGCCCGGCGTGGATTGCCTATCCTTCCGTGGAGTTTCCCGAATTCCTGGGGGACAGCTATGCGGCCCGCAGTGTCTGGCAGGTGAAGGACATCATTGTTAAATGACCCTATCGTGCCGGTTCAGAGCCACTTCCTGGCACAGGCTGCGGCTGCCGCTGCTCTTCACCTTGACTCTGCCTGTGCTGGCGCTGATGGAAATCAACATCGACCGGCTGGCGCGGGGTGTCGATCAGCCGCTTTATTACTCTGCCCGGCTCGATGAAGTCAGCAAGATGGATCTGGAGGCAACGCAGCTTTTCGATGCGGCCAGCCGTTTCGCGCGGGGAGATGCCGGGGTGAGCCGCGCTGACCTCGCTACGCTTCTCGACGTTTTCTGGGGGCGGGTGGATGCCACGAAAACGCCCAGCTACATGACCGTTCTGGGGGCGGCCAATGTCGATCCCACCCTGCCAGTCGAACTGTTTCAGGCCTTGCCCCGGTTAGAGGCGGCGGTGAGCGCCATTGCGCCCGGCCAGCCCGCCAGCCTTGCCGCTCTTTTGGCGCTCAAGGATGTTTATGGCCCGCGACTGCACCGCATCAATGAAGCGGCCTGGATGACGCGTCGCAAGGTCATGGCGGAATTCACCCAGCGAAATCTCGCCAATGTTGTCGTGTTGCGCAATATCCAGATTGGTTTCGCGGCGCTGTCGCTGTTCATTCTGCTCTATGTGATGTTTGGACTGTTTTCGGCGCGTCGGGTGAACCGGAACCTGAATGCAATGATCGACGAAAAGCAGATGCTGCTCAGGACGGACCTGTTGACCGGTATTGCCAATCGTTCCGCCTTTGAGGCAGATTTGGCGGCGCTCTGCACTGCGGCGCCCGAGCAGGGCTTTTCCGTCGTCTATCTTGATCTCGATGGTTTCAAGACGGTCAACGACACGCTGGGACATGCCGCGGGCGATGCACTTCTGCGCCACATCGCCGAAGTGCTGCGCGCGGTGGTTGGGGAAGGCGATGCGGTGTCGCGTTTGGGCGGCGATGAGTTTGCCGCGCTTCTTCCGGGGCCGCTCGACCGGGCGACCGCTCTCATGCAGAAGGTGCTGGAGCAGATCGGGTCAGCACCGATGCTGGAACCCGGTATGATTGTGTCCGGCAGTATCGGGCTTTGTCATTCCAGCCAGTGCCAGGAACAGAGCGAGCCGCAGCAATCCGGCCGATTGATGCGTTGCGCCGATCTTGCCCTTTATGCGGCCAAGCATGGCGGACGCAATCGTCTTGTCGTCTTCTCTCCCGATTTCAAGGAGCGCCACGACCGGCAGACCCGCACGGAGACATTGCTGCCTGCGGCCATCAGGGCGGGCGCGCTTGAGGCGGCATTCCAGCCAATCATCGATCTCAAGGCCGGTGGCGTGGCCTATCTGGAGGCGCTGGTGCGCTGGTCGCCGCCGGAGCTTGGACCGGTGCCCGCCGATCAGATCGTTGCCATTGCGGAGCGCACGGGCCTCATCGGGGCACTCACCTTTGCCATGCTTGAGCATGCGATGCGGCTGAGCAAACGCATCGCGGTCGATGGGCATGCGACACCCATTGCCGTCAATCTTACGCCGTCCATGCTGATGCAGCCGGGTTTTGCCGGTGACGTTATCGCGATCCTGAACCGCGAGGCCATGAAGCCTGGGAAAATCTGCTTCGAGCTGGTGGAATATGCCGACCTCGACGACAGGGGGTCGGATACGGTGCGGGCCAATCTCGAAGCCCTGCGGCAGGCAGGCATTCCGCTGGCGATCGACGATTTCGGCAAGGCCTATTCGAATGTGCACCGCCTGATGCAGATCGAGTTCCACCTTCTCAAGCTCGACAAGATCCTGCTGACGGGAATCGGCGAATCGAAACGCGCCGCCCGTATTCTCCACGGTCTCAATCGCCTGATGGAAGCGATCGGCGTCGAAGTGGTTGGCGAGGGCATCGAAACCCAGGCCCAGGTCGACCTCCTTCGCGACGCCGGCATCCGCTACGCTCAGGGCTATTTCTATGCGCGTCCCATGCCCGCTGATGCCGTTTGCGCATTTCTCACGGCTGGTCTGCCTGCGGAGAAGGCACCTGCCTCGCGCATCAGCATATGATCACCCGTCCAGTCTGAACTGTGTGTTGTTTGACAGTAGAGACTGGAATTAGTGGGATTGTCCGAGATTATCCGGGAACTGGTGGGAAAGCCTTATAATTCAGGGGCTTCCGAGGATCGGCGAGGGAAGGGCGCTGCGAGCGTTTTTGACAGCTGCTCGGCTTAACATTACCCCGACAGCGGCGAGGGTAGCCAATCGGGATGGGGCTTCAAGAGAGGCTTCAGAAAACCTCCAAAATCCTTCAAGGCTTCTTCAAAGGTTTGAAAAATAACGATCTGTGGGTCTTCAAAGGATTGGCCCAGGTGAGGGGATTTCGACCGGAAACCGGGCCGAAATCCAATTTTAAGTTTCCCGGACGGGGAATCTTGAGGGAAAGTTGTTATATTTCAAAGGGAAGACGCTGCTTTCCCTCTTATTTAAGTTTCCCGTCAGCCTCGATTTTCGGGCGCTCCACGAGGCTTTTGCGCCAATCGCCGGTGAAGCCGAATGTTGGAGCTTCGAGGGGCTCCTGAAACCAGAAATCGGTAAAGGGCGCGATGTCCGGCGCACCGTACCAGGAAGCCTTTCCGTCCGCGTCGACGGCCCACCAGCGAGCGCCTTTTGGCGCAATCTTCCAGTCGACCTCCGGCATCATGCGTCCTCCAGGATGTTGATGATCTCGCCGTGACTGGAAAGGAGTGCGCCGTTCGACATTTCGCCGGTTTCCTCGTCGATATCCATTCGGTAGGCGGCCACGCCGGCGAAACGAGAACTCATGTTCAGGGCCAGATGTTCCGCAGTTGCCGCGTTTCTCGCCTCGCGGTTTTCAGCAATGGTTATCTTGCCACGGGGGCCTTTGCGAAACGGCATGACGATGAATTTGGTCGCTACGGACATAGGAACATCTCCCTTCGGTTGTGTGATTATGTTCCTATTTCGTTCTCTTTTTGATGGGAGTCAATACGGGAAATTCTATCTGACGTTATGCCAGACCCAAACTACACGTCCTATGACATTCATGTGGTTGAGGTCACCATTGCGGACATCGATCGGATCATAAACAGGGTTGTCGGAACACCATTGTAGATGCGTCAAACCTACCCATTTCGCGCGTTTGACGAAGACATCCCCTTGGAGTGAAACAACATAAAGTCCACCTTCTTCCGGGTCTTTATCGCTGCAGTCCATTACGGCAAGATCGCCCTCGGCCAGAGTATCAAGCATGCTGTCGCCCTTTACGCGCAACAGACCAGCGTACTTCGGCTTGATGTGTAGCAGGTCAACAGCCAGGGACTGCATATCCAACTCCACGCCCTGAGATTCATACAGAACAGCAGCGCCGCCGCCGGCTGATGCCTGTACGGAATAGTACTTGATCGTCACGGGTGGGGGAGGTGGCGGTTCAAGGCTTTGAGACAGGCGATCGAAGGATTGTGCGAGCTGCTGAACGGTCGCGGCCTCAACGGTGATCGGCGCCGAGGGTGCTTTTGATGGATCATCAAGCATGTCACCCGCGCCGGTTATCAGCCAGTTGACGTTGATGCCGAGTTTTTCGCGATAAGCAGCAAGGACGCTGGCGTCCGGCACACGCTCTCCTCGCTCATAGTAAGCGAGAGCAGCTAGGCTTACGCCAAGTATCTCCGCAAATGTTCCGCGATCAGCGATTTTAAGCTGGTCACGGACATCACGCAAACGTCTGCCAAGAGGCGTTTTGGGCTCAACTTCAGGGCGCGCCAAATTTCATTTCATTAAGCTACGTTTGCTATTTACAATAAACCAAACGTAGCTTAATCCTTTCCTTGTTCATGGAACGAACCAACCGTGAAAAGGAGGCATTGCAGTGCCTCCCCGTTCTTAACGAGGTATCACTTATGCACCGTGACCGCATTGCGGACAAGGCCGCCAAGGCGCGCCTTGATGAGGCTGCTCGCGTCAAATTCAAGCTCGACGCGCATGGCTACTCCCTCTACGACGTCGATCGCGAATACGGCCTGCCGCTGGGCACGGCCGGCACGACGCTGCGCGAACCGAATGCAGCTGGCGAACGCGCGATCGCTGCCGCCCTGAATGCCCGTCCGCATCTTTTGTGGCGTTCGCGCTACCATGGCGATGGCCGGCGCAAGACGCCGCAGCCTGCGGAGAACTACCAGCGCTCGACGAAGCGGGATCGCCGGGCTGCGGCCTCGAACGCTGAGGTGGCAGCGTGATGGCCAGCTTCGACGACATCAATGCCGCGCGGCACGCCGCTTTATTGCGACGAGAATATTGCTTCAGGAGGGTGCGCAAGAATGCGTCTACTTCTGCTCGTAAAGCTCAATCACTTGATCGGGGTAAAGCGGGTTTGGTCCGCTTCTGCCGCTTCCGGCCCAATCCTGATGCGCTTTTCGTAGCGTGTGCAGTTCGGGCGGCAGGCCGAAGCGCTCTTCCCATTCTGCGACGGATAAAGCAGCTCTTTCGAGGTGGTGTGTGATGTCGCCATCTTCAGCCATGTCGTCTGCCAGCGAGGCGCGCCATTCCATACGCAGCAATGCTCCTGCGATGTCTTCCCGTTTGAGAGCGCCACGCGCTTGCATTGCCTCGACCAGTTCCATCAGCAGCATTTCGGTGATCCTGGCGTCTGTCGCCGTGATTTCTGCTGTTTCGCTCATATCCGGTTCCTTCCGTTCGTCTTCTGCGGGCCAAATCTCTCGCGTTTCCGAGGCGGTGCCAATGACGAAAAAGCGGTCTGAAATTGCCATCGAATTGATGGCTCCGGCGCTCAGGCGGGCCGGTCTCGCAGCCGAAATGCTTTTGCTCGTTTGTACTGTGTCGGCGGGCATTTCGGCTGCGGGGATCGCCTTCATCGCACGGATCATGGAGTGAGCCATGATCAACACCTATGACCAGAAGGCGGTTTACGACGCGACTGTGCATGCCTGCCTGTTCGCGGTGCGGGAGGGTTTTCCGCATCTCGCCATCCGCGACATCGTCGACCCGCCGCATGAGTGGTTTGACGCCGCTTTGGCGCGGCAGATAGCCATGCACCTGATCATCCGCGAGTTCGGCTGGCCGAAACGCCGCGTGGTCGAGATGGAAGACCGTTCTCGTGAAGCGATCAACCGGGCGCTTCGGACCATCGACGCGCGGTGCGCCCATGACCGGTTTGCCATCCACTACCAGACCATGGCCGAGCGGGCGCGCGAGCTTTTGTTTGCCCGCGCTGCCGACAGCGAGCCGACCTATTATAACGAGGTTGCCTGATGGCCACGCTCAAGAGCATCGCCCTTTCCCAGATCTTTGTCAGCGCCGACCGCACGAGGCCCGTGGACGTTGAGCATGCAACGGCGATTGCCGGTTCCATGGTGGATCGCGGCTTGATCAACCCGATTACGGTTCGTCCGACGCCCGCCGCAAATGGTGGCAAGACGCCGTTCACGCTGGTCGCCGGCGGGCATCGCCTGGAAGCGGCCCGGATGAATGGATGGGAGGAGATCGACGCACTGGTGGTTTCCACCGATGCCGCCGAAGCCCAATTGATCGAGATTTCCGAGAACCTGTTCCGCAATGATCTTTCGGCGCTCGATCGCGGCGTGTTCGTCGCCAAGTTCCGTGAAATCTACGAGGAAAAGCACGGGAAAATCGACCCGAAGGGAGGTCGACCGAAAAAACAGTCCAACGATTGGACCGTTATGTTTGCTCCCGGCAAAGAGCTTTCCGAGCGGGTTCAAGCGCGCCTCGGTATCGGGAAAAGCACATATTTTAATGTGCTCAAGATCGGCACAAAGCTCTCACCGCTGTTGCGCAGCGCTCTGCGCGGTACGGATGCCGAAACGGATCAGAAACTGCTTCTGAAGCTGGCTGGAATGCCGGAGACGGAACAGGCGGCGGTGCTTGGTGCACTCAAGATCGAGCCGGATATTTACAAGGCGCTCGACATCCTGAAGCCGGAAAAGCCGAAGGCCGATCCGCAGGTGGCGGCTTTGAAGAAGATGCTTGCCGGCTGGGCGGAAGCCGACGAGGAGACGCGCGGCGCGTTCCTTGCTCAGATCGGCATCGATCCTCTCGATGTACCGGATGCCATCAGCGCGAGGGATGCGGCATGAAACGCCATCCCGCCCAGCTCGACTTCTTCGGTGCGCCGGTGTTTCCGGTGCGCGAGGCAACAGACCGGATCGATATCGACCGCTATCGCGCCCAGATCAAGCGCGCCATGGCGCGGGCGATCCGCGAGTGCCCTGACGACCGGGCTACGATTGCCGCCCGAATGGCGCAGTTCCTTGGTCTGCCGGATGTCTCCAAATCGACGCTCGATGCGTACACGGCCGAGAGCAAGAGCGGCCACGACATCACCATCGTCCGGTTTACCGCCTTCGTCGAGGCGACCGGCGCGAAGTGGCTGTGGGACGAGGTTGCCAAGGTTTCCGGTGTGACGGTGCTGATCGGTGATGAAGCGCATCTGGCCGAGATCGCCCGTATCCAACAGGAGCGGCGGGCGCTGACCGCCGAGCTTAAGGCGCTCCAGGCCGTGCCGGTGAACATCCGGAGGAAGCGGTCATGAAAGAGTGGTTCACCATTGCCGAGCTGGCCGAGCTGAAGCTTCCCGACATGCCGTCTTCCGTGAGCAAGGTGCATGAGCTGGCCATCCGGGACGGGTGGAAGACTGGTCCTCATTGCCGGAAGCTTGAACGCAGGGGCGGGGGCTTCGAATATCATATGTCGCTTCTGCCGCATCGCGCGCAGGTGAAGCTTTCCGCCATCCTTCACAAGGATGAAGCGCGCGAGGAGACACGCGAGAAGCGCAAGCGGCTTTACTGGGCCGCATGGGAAGCGATGACGGACGATCATCGCATGATCTGCCATTTCCGTCATAACGTGCTGACATCCGTAGAGCTGGCGCTTGAGACGAACCGGAATTCGGACACACCGTCGAGCAAGGAAGCCATTCTCGCCACCGTCCTCGGTAAATACGAGGTGTCGGTCTCGACCTATTATGTGTGGCAGCGCGCCGTTTCTAATGTTGATCCCGAGGATTGGCTCCCCGCGCTCGCCCCGAGCTACACCGTTGATGGTGAGATCAAGTGCAAGCAGGCCGAAGTTCATCCCGAGGCGTGGGCCGCTTTCAAGTCGGACTATCTGCGCCCGGAAGGTTCCGGCTTTTCCTCCTGCTATCGCCGCGTTGAAGCCGTTGCCAAGAAGAAGGGCTGGGCGCCGTGGCCTTCAGAGCGTGCGCTTCGCCGCCGCCTCGATGCCGAGGTGGACAAGGCCGTCCAGGTCTATGCCCGCAAGGGTCAAAAGAAGGCCGAGGCGCTTTATCCGCCGCAGGTGCGCACCAAGGACCATCTGCACGCGCTTCAGATCGTCAATACGGACGGTCACAAGATCGACCTGTTCACCTGGGCACCGTGGAACACGAGACATCCGGTGCGCCTGATCCTGATCGGTATTCAGGACATCTATTCCGGCAAAATCCTTTCGTGGCGGCTGGCTGCCGCCGAGACGTGGGATGTCGTTCGCGCGTGCATCGGCGACATGATTGAGGACTACGGCATCCCGGAAAAGTTCTACATGGACAACGGCCGGGCCTTCGCCAGCAATGCGATCTCAGGGGGCTCGGCGCAGCGTAACCGCTTCCGTAAGTCCAAGAAGAAGGCGAACCGCTTCGGTATCGATGAAGAAGAAGTCGGCGGAATTCTCGTCAACTTCGGGATCGAACCACATTTCACGCGGCCTTATGCCGGTCAGTCCAAGCCGATCGAGCGCGCCTGGAAAGACCTTGCCGAAGAAATCGCGAAGCATCCCGCGATGTCCGGTGCCTATACCGGCAACACACCTGACGCCAAGCCGGAGAATTATGGCAAGCGGGCCATTCCGCTGGAGGTTCTCCAAGCGCATGTCGCCGACCGGATCGCCGAGCACAATGCCCGTACGGGCCGCAAGGCAGCCACGGCCAAGGGCCGCAGCTTCGACCAGACGTTTGAAGAGAGTTTCCGCCACCCCGGAACCATCATCCGCCGCGCCACGGAAGCGCAGCGCGATTTCTGGATGCTGGCCGAGAAGGTGGTGACGGCACGCAAGGATCGCGGGGCAGTCCATTACCTGGACAATATCTACTGGTCGCCGGAGCTGATCCAGTGGGCGCAAAAGAAGGTGAAAATCCGCTTCGATCCCGATGCGCTGCACGATCCGATCAAGGTCTACGCGCCGGATGGCCGTTTGATCTGCGCCGCGCCATGCACCGAAAAGGGCAGGTTCGACGATGTCGAGGCCGCGCATGTCCACGCCCGCAACCGCAAGACTTTCCTGAAACGTCAGAAGGATTTGCTCGACGCGCACCGCACCCTGACCGCCGACGAGTTGGCCGAGCTTTACGAGACCGGCGAGAAGGCCGAGCCGAAGAAGCCGATGCGTCCCATCGTGACCCGCATCGCCACCGGCGCGGTGTCCGGCAATCTCGCCGTCCAGGCGCAGGACGTTTTCACCTCAGAAGAGTTCGAGGCGGGCATCGCTGCCTCGCTTTCCAGCATTTCGGGCGACAGCTCGATCATCCCATTCCGTCCATCACGTTCCACCGGGCGGAAGCATAGAGCCGAATAGTAGTGAGTACGGTTCCCTGAAGAAAAAAGGCCGGGGAATAACCCCGGCCGCAAATCAGCCCCTAAGGGCAATACACAAGGGACCATTGTAATGATTGATCTTATGAGCGCAAGCTCCAATGCAAAGTGGCCGCAGCCGGAGCCGTCTCCCCGGTTTCTGGCAAAGCACTCCCCTGAGGATGTCAGTGCATGGCGTGACCTTCGCAGCCGTGTTGTCGATATTGCCGCCGTCAACGGATGGACCAAGGCCGAAACCGGCCGTCGCCTGGGCCTGAAGGAGAGCACCTTCTCACAGTGGCTTTCCGGCACGCTGGAAGGCGTTCTGGAAAACACCAACACGCCCGTGATGCGTTGGCTGGATGCCAGCGAAGAAAGTGCCGGGATCGTTTCGGCGCTGCCGGAATCGCCTGCGTTCTTCCTGACCCATGCCGCTGCGGATATCCACAACACGCTTTATCTCGCCCAGACGTTGCCCGGTTTCGTGACCATCACTCTCGATGCCGGGCGCGGCAAGACCTTTGCCTGCGAGGAGTTCAAACGTGGCCGCCCGACCGTCCATATGGTCACCCTGCATGAGAAGGCCTGCACGGTAACCGGTGCAATCAACATTCTGGCCCGGCAGATGGGTGTTCGCGTTTTTAACCAGGGTGAAGTCGTCGAGATCATTGGCGAGAAGCTTAAGCGGAGCGGTAATTCTCTGCTGATCGTGGACGAGGCCCAGCACGCCGACCGACGCGCCGTCAACCAGTTCCGTCATTTCTCCGACCGCTACAATACCGGCGTTGCCCTTGTCGGGAACGCAGAGATCCGCCGCAGGATCAACCAGGAGGGACCGAACGCGGCCAGCCGCGACCAGATCATCTCGCGGATCGACAAGAACCTGAAGCGAGATCCGCACAGGGCGGTGGACGTTCGGGCTTTCATCGACGCGTGGGGCGTGACCGATGCTTCTTGCGTGAAGTTCCTGACGGGCCTCGGCCTTAAGGGTGGTGCGCTGCGCCAGATCGACAGGACGATCAAGATCGCCTGCCTTGCCGCTCGGTGCGAACCGGAGGCGCTGGAAAAGAAGCACCTGGAAGCAGCGTGGCGGAACCGTGACGTGGAGGATGTGTGATGACAGGCACGCCTCTTGCTGCACTCACGGACGGATTGAACCGTCTTCAGGAAATGTTTTCGCCTTTTGCCAACATCGAGGATGGTGAGGCGATAGAGATCACGGCGGCAGATGTCCGCGTTCTTCTCCAGTCCATCCGCACGATGCGTCACCTCGCTCTGCTTGCCGATCGTGAGCTTGGTGCACTCCGGATGATCGAGGAAGGCCGGACGGTGAAGATGGCCGTCTTGCGAGAGCTTGAACTGTCGCTGGACGATAATGTTATCCGGCCTGATTTCGGAGGCCGGCCATGAGCACCAGTTCATATGCTTCTGATCTGATCCGCTCCATGCGGGCCAAGCTGCGGGATGCCGGGCATGGTGGCCTTGTGCTGCGCTCCGAGGACGCAATCGCCTGGGAGCGCCAGCTCAATACGGTCCTTGCTCTTGTCGAAGAGCTGGAGGCCGAAGGCACCATGCTGGCCAATGGTCTTGAGGCCCGTATGCGCGCCGAGGCGCGGGGAGGGCGTCCATTGCTCGTTCTCGTCGTCAGCAATGACAATGGTCACGGTGGGGGAACGGCGGCATGAGGACAGTGCTCACGCTTACCGTGCCGGTGGAAGTGGCACTGACGCCGGAGATGATCCGGGCAGCGGCAGGCCGCGACATGATCGCCTATACCCGCCGCATGCTGGCCCAGGAGCGCGCGGAGGCGCTGTCCGACGATGTGCGCCGGTCTCCGGTCGGGGCGCTCGGCTTTTCGGTGTCGAAGGTCGTCGCCGCTCTTGCCCGCTACGAAAATAACGTCGGTTCCCGCGATGAAAAGAGGGCGCTTGCCGCCCTCGTTGCCGCCTGCTGCGGCCTGCGGACGGCTTCGAAGGCCGTTCGATTTGACCTCGAAGAGAAGGAAAACTGAGATGGAAGCAGTCATCATTGAAGACCACGCCGAAGAGACCGGCATCGTGATCGTGTCTGGCCGCGAGTTCATGACCAATGCCAAGGGTGGCCTCGATCCCGTCGCCAACGTCAAGGACCAGTACAAGCTGGAAGACCAGACGGTCCGCAAGTGCATCGCCTACGCGGAAGACCTGAATGCGCGCCTTGCCCGCTTTCGGGGACACACGGCTGCTGACCTCTCGGCGCTCGATGCGCTCCTTGACGAAAAGTATGGCGTGAAGATCGGCGGCAAGAAGGGCAACCGTACCTATCAGACCTATGACGGGCTGATGAAGGTTCAGGTTCAGGTTTCCGACCTGATCACCTTCGGGCCGGAGCTTCAGATCGCGAAGGCCCTGATCGACGAGTGCCTGACCGAGTGGAGCGCCGACAGCCGGCCGGAAATCCAGTCCATCGTCACCCGTGCCTTTAACACCGACAAGGAAGGCCAGGTTAACCGCTCTGACGTGTTCATGCTGCTGAAGCTGGAGATTACCGACGAGCGTTGGTTGAAGGCGATGGAGGCCATTCGAGACGCGATCCGCGTGACCGGGTCGAAGGAATATGTTCGCTTCTACCGTCGCAAGAGCCTCCAGCATGACTGGCTGCCGATCTCGATCGATCTGGCGAAAGTGTGAGGGTGCGACGATGGAACAAGAAACTTTCACGCTTCCACCTGAAATCGCGGAGCAGGCCGCGAAGATGACTAGCGACTGGCAAAAGGCGTTGATGTTCGGACTTGCCGAGCAGATGCAGGCGATTGGTATTGACGACGCCTCGGCTGTCCAGATCGAGATCAATACTCTGTTTGCATGGGCTGCAAGGGCGGCGATGGTCGGCGCATTTATCATCGAAGAGCGCGAGCCATGCCGCGAACTCTGGATACAAGCGACAACCAAGAACTTCGATGAAGCTCTAGCTACGATCAGCGAGAAGTTCCCGAAGGAAGTCGCAGCCGTGCGTGAGAAAGGCAGTGTAGCATGACCGCTGCCCTCTCCTTTGACGCGATGCGCGACAACGTGATCGACAACAAGACCTTCCAGGCGGCATGCCGCCGCCTGGAACAGGGCGCGGGATCATCCGAAGCCGTGGCGATGGCGGTCCTGTCGGCGGTTGGGTTCCCCGATCTCTATGTCGATGCGCTCCGCTATCGCTTCCTGCGCGCGAGCTCGGCGGATGCTGCCCAACTCGATCTCACACTCGATACCAGCATGGAAATGCAGCTCTCCAAGGTGCCGGAATGAGTGAAGCCTTCGCTCAGGAGAAGAAAGAGGGGTCACTGCTGGAAACGAGCACTCATGCGTTCGTGCTCGCTGGCTGCGCGCTCGAGATGATTGTTCAAGGTTTCAAGAAGCACCGGCACGTCTTGAACCCGGCGAACCCAGAGGTAGCCGCTCTCCTCCCACATGTTCATATAGATGTAGTCGTCTTCCTCGCGGCAAAACGGATCGCAAACGATCAACAGATGACCGCGCATCTGACCAGATACGGTTTCGAATTGTCGGAGCGCTTGAGCAAGACAATGGCTGAGCTGCCCGTCGAACAGATCCTGTGCGTCGAGAAATGCGCTCCTCTTCAAGACCTCCAGTACTTTTTCCAAAAGCGGTGCCAAGCGCTCGGCTACATAAGAATAATAGGCAAACTGAGGGTCTCCCGGGTGATTGATGAACTGCGCTTCACCAAAGTCTATTCGATGAACTTCATCCAAAATTGCTCGCAGATCCGCAACCTGCGGATTGAGTGCACGCTCCATTTTTCTGACTTCAGATCGCATACCAAAAGCAAGAGCTTCGCTGTGCTGTCTTTCGGATATGTCATCGGACTTCCGCATGGCAACGACCGTCAGGAAAGCAGCACCTACAGCGAGAAGGCCCGTAATCAAAGTTTGAAATTCAGAGATGACAGCCTTCGTACAGCTTTGGTCTTGTGGCACGCCGGAGCACAACCAAGACCGCGTCCCCGCGAAGTTGATTACGACGGAAAAAAATATCAGAGCGAAGACAAGCAAACCAAACCAAACCAAACCAAACAGTCCAGTCTCCACGATGTTCTTGGTAGTTATTTGGGTCTTTTCGCATCGTCTTAATTTTTCCGGGTTCAATGCCAGAATCATTTTTGGTGTGGAGACTTTATCATGACCTCCACCATCGTCGCGATCCACGTCGGCTGCAAGCAGCTTGGCATTGACGAGGACGGACGCCGGGCGCTTAGCGAGCGTATTACCGGCAAGCCAAGCCTAAAGCTTATGACGCCGCAGGAACAGGAGGCAGTTGTTACCGAGCTGCGCCGCATTGGTTTCCAGCCCGCAGCCGGCAAGGCAAAGGCTAAAGGTCTATCAGGCCCCTACGCGAAGAAACTTCAGGCCCTCTGGATCGCCGGCTGGAACCTTGGCCTTGTCCGCGATCGCCGTGATGCCGCACTGCTGGCGTTCGTGAAAAACCAGACAGGCATCGACCATGTCCGATTCCTTCATGTTGCCGCGGATGGACGCTCGGCCATCGAGGCGCTGAAAGGCTGGCTGAAGCGCGAGGCCGGGGTGACGTTCGGTAATACGAATGGTCAGGACTGGCTTGCCCGTGATGGGGCAAAGATCGCCTGGGCGCAGTGGCGCATTCTGCATCCGACCGCCGGGCTGATCCGCCGCGAAGGTTTTGACCAGGAAGCCTTCCGCCTCTCCGGCCGGACTGACGTCTTCGTGCTCGACCACATGAGTGACGCCGACTGGCGCAAGGTAATGAACGCCCTGGGCGAGCGCGTGCGTGCTTCCAAGAAAGGCGGTGCGTGATGGCTGCGCGGGAGCTTCCGGAGTTTGCCAAGATACTGCCTTTCAAAGAGCACCTCATTTTCAAGGAGCTGTTTCGGGTGCCCGGCGCCTTCGTACCCAAAGATCGATTGGTCAATGTTCTTTATGCCGATGACAGCGATGGCGGCCCTTTGTGGGCAGATCGGGTTGTTACGGTGCTGGTATCGCGGTTGCGGAAACGGATCGCAGCGACCGGTTGGGTTATCGAAGGACGATATATCCACGGCTACCGGCTGGTTGTGCCTTCGCGGCATCTGCCGGACATTTCAGTCCTGACATCTATCATCGAAAAAGTCGAAACGGCTGTTGCCGACAAGCAGGAGACCCTGTCGACGGCGGCAGCCGATCTCGCACGCACGGTCGGCCCACTTGCCGCAGCACATCGTTTGGCAGAGCTGGCGATGGAAATGTCTGATCTCGCAGAACAGGAGGCCGGCCGTGAAGGCACCTCCTGATCTTCCTCTCTTTCGCCGGGCCGAGCTGGATGCCCTTCAGGAGCGCCGTGAAGCGCTTTTGAAGCGCCTTCAGGGATTGCGTCCGCACAGCCATGGCCGCGTCCGTTTGCAGGACAGGCTTCAGGCCGTGACCGTTGAAATCCTTGCCCTCGAAACCCGTTCGGAGAGACGTCCATGAGCAATGTTCGCGTTACGGATCATGCCATCCTTCGCTATTTCGAACGTGCCCATGGTCTCGATATCGAGTTCTTTCGCCGTCATCTTGCTGCGCTGGCAAGTTCAGGCGTCCGTGAAGGCGCTTCCGCCGTGATCGCCGAGGGCGTGAAACTTATCCTCGTCGAAGAGACCGTGGTTACGGTTTACGAGCGGGACTGGCCGTCGGTCGATCGACGATCCGAGGATGGCAAGCGATGACCAGCCTGCCGGGCCTTTTGGGCGATATCGCTGAAATCGCAGGCGTGGAGATTGCCTACCGGATTGCCGCCGCAAGGGGCGGCACCCGCGCGTCGATACCGCCACGCGCCCAGGCGGGCCACTGGCTGACTGAGCTGCTGGGCATGGAAGAGGCCGACAAGATCTGCCGAGGCCTCGCCACCCTCGACAATGAAGGCAAGCTGCGCGGCATCCGTGATGAGATCATCCCGCGCGGACCCGCTTCGCTTCTTCGCAATGCGCGCCGGATCGCGCGCCAGGCGCTCGACGAAGGAAAGCCTGTACGGGAGGCTGCGCGCATTGCAGGCTTGCATGAACGGACGATTTGGCGCATGAAATCGCAGGAAGACGACGACAGTCAGGGCGATCTCTTCCGTTCCGGCTGACACCTGTCAGCCGCCCCAAATCCCACCATCGTCGCATAGTCGCTCCAGATCGCATTCGCGCCTGGAGCTTTTTTCATGGATTTCGACCAGTGGCTTATTTCGCGGCTCCGTTATCACGGGGCCTATGATGGCGTTACCGACAGCGTACACGGTCGCGCCGTCATCAACGCATAGAGCGTTTCCAGCGCGCACAGGGCATCCGTATCTCGGGCGTGGCGGATGATGCCACCGTTGCGGCGCTGCGGGCCGATACGCTGACGGGCAAGATTGGCGACAAGGCCGCTCCGGCCATCCCGCGCGAACCGGTGTGGGTTCGCGAAGCACGGCGCTTCATGGGTCTGAAGGAGATTTCCGGCCCGAAATGCGAACCGACGATCGTTGATTGGGCGAAGCGCTTCGGCGGCTGGATCGCCAAGTTCTATGTCGATGACGACATTCCGTGGTGCGGCCTGTTTGTCGGTCATGTCGTCGCCGTCACCTTGCCCCGCGAAAAGCTGCCGGCCAACGTTCTCGGCGCCCTGCAATGGGCAAAGTTCGGCCGTGAACTCAATGCGCCGGCGCCGGGCGCAATCCTCGTGTTCAAGCGTGCCGGTGGCGGGCACGTCGGCTTTTACATCGGCGAGACCTCGACCCACTACATCGTCCTCGGCGGCAACCAGAACAATTCGGTGTCCATTACCCGCATCGAGAAAAAGCGCCTGGTGGCGGGCGGCATTCGCTGGCCGACGACCGGAGAGCAGCCGGGCCTTTCCCGCGTGCTTGCCTCCAGCGCGCCCATAACGACCGATGAGGCTTGATATGGACAAGCCGTCCTATTCCACAACCAAGCGCTCGATCTGGATCAACACGATTGCCGCCTGGGCGGTGATCTTCCTGCTGATCGTCGGCGGCGCGCTGCTCGGCATTGAGCAGGCTGTGTCTCTCGCCAGCATCGTCGTGCCGTCGATGGTCGCGCTCATTACCGGCCAGATGGCGCTGCATCGCCACTATGGTTCCAAGGATTTTGCCGCTGCGGCGCAAGAGCATCCGCCGCAGCCCGACCCCTCCAATCGCCCCAGGGATCAGCCGGACGAGGCGCAGGCATGATCGAGAAGTGGATCGGAAAGACCGGGATCGTGCTTCTTGCCGCCGCGCTGATGCTCTGCGCGGCTGGCCTGCTGTTTCTGACGGCTCGCCAATTCATCGGCCTGATCGAACAGGCCCGGATCGAAGTGCGCAATGAGCGCGACGCACATTGGCGGGCAGAGCTGGCCGCTTCTGAAGCGAAAACGCAGGCCGAGATTGCCGAGGCCCTGAGAGAGACGATGGCGCGTCAGGACGCCGCCATTGCGAAAGTCAGCGAGGCCGAAGCCCGCGCCGCCGAACTGGAGAGAGAGAATGCAGCCCTGCCGGATAATGGCGTCTGCGGCGTTGGCCGTGATCGCGTCCGCCTGCTCAACAAAAGATGACGCGCCGCCCGTGATCCGCACGGTGACGGTCGAACGCGAAATCCCTGCCGAGGCAAAGAAGCGCTGTGCCGATCCGGTGACCTTGCCTGATCGGCGGCTGTCGGAAACGGAGACGACGGACCTGTGGGGGCGCGACCGGACAGCGCTGCGCGTGTGCGAGACCCGCCGTGCGGCAGGTACCAGCACCGGGGGGCCGCAATGAGCAATTTCGAAGAGCGCCTTGCCGCCTCCCAGGAGCTCCTCGACGCGGCGGTTGAGGACGAGATCGCCGATGCCGCCGCAGCCGTATCGGTTCGCGGCCGCGAGACCTGTGTCGAGTGCGGCGCGGTGATTTCAGCGGCTCGCCGCATCGCCGCGCCCTTCGCCGTCAGGTGCATCGAATGCCAGGAGCTGCTTGAGACGGAAAGGTATCACCGATGATGCTCGACACCGTCGCCATAAGTTCCCTGATTGGCCTGATCTTCAGCAGCATGAACCTGATGATCCTCGTCAAGAACCTGCTCTCTGCGGGTGAAAAGAAGATCGATGAACGCGTTCAGAAGGCCGAGGCAAAGCTCGTTGACCTCGATCGGCGCGTTCAAAACGTCGAAGGCGAACTCGGTCATTTGCCGAAAGCTACGGCTCTCCACGAGCTGGAACTCAACATGGAAAAGCTGAACGCGCAGATCGCGGTCCTTACGGAATCGCTCAAACCGATCCGCGCGAATGCCGAACTCATCAACGACCTTTTGCGTGAACAGGTGAAGAAATGACTCTTGGAGTGGATTGGGAAAAGGTGAAGCGCGAGCGCGCCCGTCTCGTCATTCTTCGGGCGCTGGCCGAGCAGGTCAATGGCGCGCTCGACAGCCGGACAATCGAGGAGCTTGTGCTGCCGCCGTTCCACATTAACGAGGATCGCGTTTGGGTCCATGAACAGATGGATTACCTGGGCAAGCGCGGCGCCGCGCTCATCACCGATGCCGGCACGGTCAAGATCGCTACGTTGACCAAGCACGGCCGCCGTCACCTGGACCGACATATCGCCATCGAGGGCGTGCTGCGGCCGTCCGAACCGGAAGGCCTTTGACCCATGGCCAAAGGACGCGGACGGCTCAATTCTATCCAGCTCCTGCCGGAGGCCTGTGGGCCCACCGTCACCTGGGCGCTGGCTGAGATGAACAGGACCGACCGGACGCTCACTGATATCTATGCGGAGTTTGTCACAAAACTTGAAGCGGTGGAACGCGAATATCGCGGTGAAGTCGAGTTCAAGATCCCGTCCTTCTCATCGTTCCACCGCCACTCGTTTAATATCGCCGTCGCCACCAAGCGCATGGCGGACGTGCGCGAGATCGCCGGCTCCCTGTTCGAGCAGTATGATCCGGAGGAATCGGACCAACTGACGATCATCGCCACCGAGGCGATCAAGACGCTTGTGTTCGAGATCTATATGTCGCGTGGCGACAAGGTCGAGGCGAAGGATGCCAATTACATGGCGTCCGCGCTGCGCGCTGCCGCCCAGGCACAGAACGTTTCGTCCGATCGGCGACGCAAAGTCGAGGCCGAATTTGCTGCCAAGGCAAAGGAAGCCGTCAAGACCGTCCAGAAGGCCAAGGGTCTTTCGGACGAAGCCGCCAGTGACATTCTCGACAAGCTGCTCGGTGTCACGAAATGAGCGGTCCCCTCAGCAAGGAACAGTGGGCCGAGGCCCGCAGGCTTTCCACCGACGCCGTGCTGGAGAAACTGGAGCGCCGCAAGGCGCTTCTGCCTTATCAGCAAAAGACAATCGGGCTGCTCGAAAGCGTATCGCTGTGCCCGGTCCTTTTCATCGAGAAGAGCCGCCGCATCGGCCTGACATGGGGCTTTGCCTCGTATGCCGTTCTTCGCGCTGCCCGTTCGCGGGCTGCCGGCGGCATGGACGTGATGTATATCTCCTATTCGCAGGAGATGACCCGCGAGTTTATCGACGCCTGTGCCATGTGGGCGCGCTCCTTCAACGAAGCAGCGGCGGAGATGGAAGAATTCGTCTTCGACGACAGTGACGAAGACGGCGAGCGTGCCATCCAGGCATTCCGCATCAAGTTCGCCTCGGGCTTCGAGATCATCGGCCTATCGTCGGCACCGCGATCCCTGCGCGGCAAGCAGGGCGTGGTGATGATCGACGAGGCAGCCTTCGTCGATAACCTCAAGGAATTGCTCAAGGCGGCGCTGGCCTTCCTCATGTGGGGTGGGCAGGTCGTGGTCTGCTCGACCCACAACGGGGTCGACAACCACTTCAATGAGCAGATCCAGGACATCCTTGCCGGCCGCAAGCCCTATGCGCACCTTCACATCGATTTCGATGAAGCCCTTAGGGATGGGCTTTATCAGCGCATCTGCCTTGTCACCGGGCGGGAGTGGACGCCCGAGGCCGAAGCCGAGTGGCGCGAGAGCATCATCAAGTTCTACGGCGACGGTGCCGATGAAGAGCTTTTCTGCATTCCGACCCAAGGGTCCGGCACATGGCTTGCCGCGCCGTTGATCGAGGCGCGGATGACGCTATTGCCGGAAGAGGCACCGATCATCCGCATCGATCTCCCGCTTAACTTCCTGCACCTCTCCCGGCTGGAGCGTGCCGTCCTGATGGCACCGCATATCGCCGCCATTGCCATGGCGCTGAAGCGGCTGGACAAGAACCGCCGTCACGCCTTCGGCTTCGACTTTGCACGCGTGGCGGACCTTTCTGTCGCGCATCTCCTGTCGATCGACGCGCTCCTTCGTCGCCGATCTGCGTTGACGGTCGAGATGCGCAACGTCCCCGGTGACGAACAGAAGCTGATTACCAGGATGATTTTGAAGGGCGCACCGATGATCGTCGGTGCGGCCTTCGACGCCACCGGTATGGGCTGGACGGTCGCCGAAGACATGGGGCGTATCTTCGGCTTCCACGATGCCGATCATCCCGGCGGCATGATCCACGCCATCAAGTTCTCCCAGGACTGGTATCGCGTGAACATGCCGCCGCTCAAAGCGGCCTTCGAAGACGAAGGCATGCTGGCGCTCGTCAAGGATGATGAGCATGTCGCGGATCTTCGCCTGGTCAAAATCATCCGCGGCATTCCGATGGTCCCGGATGCACGAACCGGGGAAACCAACAAAAAGCGTCACGGCGACTTCGCCATCGGTCTGGCGCTGGCGCACTACGCCTCCCGCCACCAGTGGCACGAATACGGATACCAGTCCGTCCGCGATCTCGATGATGAGGCTGCGGGCGAGGACGACGACGACAGTTACAATGGGAGGCAACATTGGTGAGCACCCGCACATCATCCATTCTCGGGCCGGATGGGCGCCCGATCGTCGTTTCAGTGCTTTCGGAGGAGATCGCCACACCGACGCTTGCCGGCGTGCGCCGCACCCATGAGGATCGTGTCGCCAGCGGCCTGACGCCGGAACGGCTCGGCACCATTCTGCGCGATGCAGCCGTCGGCGATGCGCGGTCGTATCTGACGCTGGCCGAGGAAATGGAGGAGCGCTACCTGCATTACGCTTCGCAGCTCCAGACGCGACGCCTTGCCATCGAAAGCGTCGATCCGACGATCGAGGCGAATGGTGCGCCGACGAAAATCGTTGACGCGGTCGAGGACATCATCAACGACGACGGCTTCCTGGAAGCGCGCGGCCATCTGCCGGACGCGATCAACAAGGCCTATGCCTGTGTCGAGATGATGTGGGAATACGAGCGTAGCGCGCTCCGTCCGGTGGAGTATATTGACCGTGACGCCCGCTTCTTTCAGATGGATCGTCTGTCGCTCCGCAAGCTGCGTTTGGCGGTTGATGGCTCGATCGAGGGCGAAGAGCTGCCGGAGGCGAAGTTCCTGCGCCATGTGCCTCGCACCCGCCTCGGTCTGCCGCTGCGGCGTGGCATGGCCCGGCCGGCGGCTTGGGCCTATCTCATCCAGCAGTTCACGCTGCAGGATTGGGCGGCCTTTTCCGAGGTCTATGGCATGCCGCTGCGCGTCGGCAAATACAACAGCGGTGCGAGCGCTGCCGACAAGCGCACGCTTTTGAAGGCAGTCGCGTCGATCGCCAATGATGCCGCCGCCATCATCCCGGCCGGCATGGAGATCGAGTTCCACGAGGTCAGCGGCCAGAACGGCGCGGCGGTGTTTGGCGGATTGCTCGACTACATCGACAAGCAGATATCGAAGCTGGTTGTCGGGCAGACAATGACGTCGGACAACGGCTCCTCGCTTGGCCAGGCCAAGATCCACAATGAGGTGCGTCTTGAACTTCTCCGCGCTGACTGCCGACAGCTTGCCATCACCATCAACCGTGACCTGATCCGGCCGTTCATCGATCTCAATTTCGGGCCGCAGGAAAAGTATCCCTTCATCCAGTTGCCGGTTCCGGACCCCGAGGATGTCCAGGCGCTGTCCTCGGCTCTCGGAACGCTGGTTCCGCTCGGCCTGAAGGTCAAGCAGGCCGAGGTGCGCGAAAAGCTCGGCCTGTCCGATCCCCAGGACGACGACGAGTTGCTCTCGCCGCCGGCGGCTACACCAGCCCCGACGGCGACCGAGCCTGACCCGAAGGCCACGTCGAAGACGCCAGCCGTGAAAGAGGCAAAGAAGGCTGCCAAGGCCGAGGACGTGAAGGCAAAAGTTGCCGCGCTGTCGGCTATCGTTTCGGACCATAAGCGTGCCTGCCACTGCGGCGCATGCGAGGCGCTGGCTGCGGCCGAGGCTGGCGAGCCGGATGCACTGGATCAACTCGACAGCCTGTTCGCCACTGCCATGGACGACTGGCAGGCGATGGCCGATCCCATCGTGCAGCCGATTGCCCAGATCATTGAAACGGCCGGCTCTTTTGAGGAGGCTTTGAAGATGCTTCAAACCCATCGACCGGATGCCTCAAAGCTTGCGGATCGTCTCGGCCGGCTGACCGCCATCGCGCGCGGCATCGGCGATATTGCCGATTGATCCGATGGCAGAGATCAAGAAGGGGTTTTCACCGCCGGCAGAGGTGACAGGCTATTTCGACGGCAAGACCAATGCCCCGGCCTTTTCGTGGCTTGATGTCTGGGCGGAGGAACACGCCTACAAGTTCACCGTTGCCAAGGCCGTCGAACTGGACGTGCTCAACGCCTTCCGCTCGACGGTTTCGTCGGCCACCCATGCCGGGCGTGGGTTCGACAACTGGAAGGACGATATCCGCAAGGAGCTGACGAAGCTCGGCTGGTGGGGTCCGCGTATGGTGTCGGACCCCAATGGCATCGATCCCGACCGTATGGTGGATTTCTCATCCGATCGGCGGCTGAAAACCATCTTCTGGTCGAACATGAACAGCGCCCGCGCCGCTGGCCAGTGGGGGCGTGCCCAGCGATCGAAGAAGGTTTTGCCTTACGTTCTCTATGTCCGCACCACCTCCGCAGATCCGCGCCCGGAGCATCTGGCATGGGTCGGCCTCATCCTGCCGATCGACGATGCATTCTGGGCCACGCATTGGCCGCCGAACGGCTGGATGTGCAAGTGCCAGGTGCGGATGATCTCCGCACGCGAAGCCCGCACCCTGATCGGCACAAAGCGCGTAGTCGGCAAGAATGCGGACGGGGAGGACATCGTCGTCTGGTACACCGACAAGCCGGCCGACCTTGGACCGGATGTCGAGTTCCGCAACCGGCGCACTGGCGAGATCATGAAGGTGCCGCCCGGCATCGATCCGGGCTGGCACACCAATCCCGGCCTGTCCCGCGCTTCGACGCTGATCGCAAACTTCGAAGCCAAGCTTGAAGTTGCGGCCAAGGAGGATGCAACGCGGGTGCTGAAGGAACTCTGGGAAGACCCGTATCTTCGCATCGCGCCACGCCTGCCGGAAAAGGTCTGGCTGCCGGCCGGTCATAATCCGGCACTGGCCGAAAGCCTAAAGGCTGTCTCGCCCGTGATCTCCATCACGTCCGAGGAGATCGCCAAGCGGCTTGAGAAGCACGATATGACGGTGGACGATTTCGCGGTGCTGCCGGATCTCTTGTCCGATGGTGCGATGCTCCCGGACATTGCCGGCAAGGAGAACACCAGGACGCTGCTCTGGCGGATCGGCAAGACGATCTGGCGCGGCTTCGTTTCGGTCTCGCGCACGGGCTACATGCGGGCGAACTCGCTCCATCAAAAGGACGGTGCAGAGTTGCGGCGGCAGATTGGTCGCGCCGGGCTGAAATGGCCGTGGGAGGATTGAAGCGTGGCAGGGAGGGACCGCACCCGGCTAAGCCGGCTCCCCTCCAGATGGTCATCGAGGACAACGGGTTTCGCTGCCACGCAAGAACAATATAGGCGTTTTTTCCGCAGGTCGCAATTACTGGCCGAGCATCTTCAGCATTCGCTTAGCCTGGTTCTCTGCCGTCGCCTGTCCGGCCTTATCGACATTTTCCGGGCCGCAAAAAAACTTCAGGTTCGTTGTGTCGGTGGTGTCAGCGGACAGGTGGCCGCTTTCCAGAATTACGAAACGCCAGGCACAACCGAGAATCTTGTTGATGCGAATAGCGCCGTCGCATCCAGTCGAGAGGCAGAAAGACACGTTTCTTTGCGCGCCATAGTCCCCTGCCGTTGCCTTGGCATACTCTTCGGACCAGACCTGCTTGGTGTAGCTGCAATTTGTGACCGTTCCACACTCCTGCGTCGTGTTCACATAGTCGGCTGCCGGCGGCCATTCAGCTGCCATTGCCGCACTTGCCAACGCAGCAAAAGCTGCCGCTCTCACCAGTATCATCATCATGGTCACCCTTAGATTTCTGTGATCACGATAGAACGGCCACAGACGCGCGTCGAGGGCTTGGATGCCCCGATGCTCCCGCCAACCCATAAATGCGCGCCTACGGTCTTTGAAGATGCTTCGAAATCGAAGCAGGGCTTGATCCTCGCCCCCGTTGCGGATTAGAAGAGGTCATCCCACACATCGCTTTAGATTGACCGGCTGACAGCTGTCAGCCGTGGGCCTTTCTCATGTCCGCCTAGATTGCGGTCATGATGAGAAAACAGATCGTTCCCACCATCGCCTGCCTTGCCCTCGACGCCCAGCGCGTCGCGGATGCCATGACCGGCTTCGACGTTGTCGATGTCTTTGCCGCTGAACCGGAGGCAGGGCCTGCAAAGCGTGGTCCCGAATGGATCAAGGTCGCGCCGCGCGGTCGCTTCACCGCCCGCGACGGTCGCATCTTCGATGTGAACCCCGAACTGCTTGTTTCGCGTTTTAAGGCCGATGGCGTCGACCTGCCGATCGACACCGATCATGCGACCGTCAAGAAGGCGATGTTCGGCGATGCTGCGCCGGCGGTTGGTTGGATTTCCGAGCTTCAGGCACGGCCCGATGGTCTTTATGGCCGCGTCGGTGAGTGGCTGGAAGAAGGTCTTCGCGTTCTGGCCGCCCGCACGCACCGTTATGTCTCCCCATCGTTGAAAATCGATGATGCCGGAAAAGCGGTCTGGCTGCATTCAGTCGCGCTCGTCGCCGCGCCCGCCGCCTCCATGCCGGCCGTTGCATCCGCCGCACCCACCCAAACCACTGAAACGGAACCTACCATGCTGAAAGCCATTGCCGCCGCGCTCGGCCTCAATGAGGACGCTGCCGAAACCTCCTGCCTTTCCGCCATCAACGTGCTGAAGAGCCGTATCGATCCCACCGTTCATCAGGCGGCGCTCGATGAAATCAAGACGCTGCAGACCGAGATCGACAGCAGCAAGGCTGCTGCCCATACGGCCAAGGTCGATGCGTTGCTCGAAGGTGCGCTCAAGGCCAAGAAGATCACGCCGGCCCAGAAGGAAAGCTATGCCGCGCTCGCCGCGACGGCGGCTGGCTTTGACCAGGTCTCGAAGCTGATCGAGACGCTCGGCGTTGGCCTCGCGCCGTCCAGCCTCGACACCCGCCAGCCCTCCGACCAGACCGCCACGCTGTCCGCCGAGGATCGCGAGGTCATCGCGCAGCTCGGCGTGACGGAAGAGGAATTCCGCAAGGCCAACGGCCTGACCGCCGCCTGATCGATCCGAAAAGGGAGACAAGACAATGACCGCACAGTCCCAGGCCCGTCAGCCGGTGGAGATGGAGGGCCTCTGGTCCGACGCCCCCGTGAAGGGCGCAACCACGATCTGGCAGGGTGCGCTCGTCGTGAGCGAAAACAGCCTCGCCATTCCGGGCAAGACCGCCACGGGCCTCGTCGTCCTCGGTGTTGCCGACCGCACGGTGAAGAACACCGGTGCCGATGGCGCCGAAAAGGTGCTCACCAAACGCGGCACTTACAAATTCTTCAACCTCGCGGCCGATCCGATCCTCGCCGGCGATGTCGGCAAGAGCGCCTACATCGTCGATGACCAGACGGTCGCCAAGACGGACGGAACCGGCACCCGCTCGGCTGCCGGCAAGATCATCAAGGTCGAGAGCGACGGCGTTTTCGTGCGCGTCGGCTTCTAACCAGCAAACCCGAAAGGATTTTTCCATGGCGCGCGTTATCACGCCCGAACTTCTCGCCGCTGCCAATCGCGGCTTCAAGACGTCCTTCCAGAAGGGCTTTGCGGGTTACACCGCGATGTACACCACACTGGCGACGATCATCACCTCCACGGCCGCCGAGGAAACCTATGGCTGGCTGGGTGACATCCCGAAGATGCGCGAATGGATCGGCGATCGTCAGGTCAAGGCGCTGTCTTCCAAGGGCTACACCATCAAGAACCGCAAGTTCGAGCTGACGATCGGCGTGGTTCGCGATGACATCGAGGACGACAAGCTGGGTCTTTATGGTCCGCGCTTCGAGATGCTCGGCCAGTCGGCCTCCTCGCATCCTGACGAAGTGCTGTTCGAGCTGATCAATGCGGGTTTCACCACCGAATGCTTCGACGGCCAGAATTTCTTCGACACGGACCATCCGGTCGGCAAGCCCGGCGCGCAGGCGTCGGTCTCCAACATGCAGGCCGGCTCCGGAGAGACGTGGATGCTGGTGGATTTCAGCCGGCCGCTGAAGCCTTTCATTTTCCAGAAGCGCCGCGATTACGCCTTCGTCGCCAAGGAAGACCCAAAGACCTCCGATGCCGTCTTTATGTCGGACAACTACATGTATGGCGTGGATGCCCGCGTCTCGGCCGGCTTCGGCTTCTGGCAGATGGCCTATGCCTCGAAAGCGGAACTCAACGCCGCCAATCTGCGCGCCGCGTTCACGGCGATGAAGAACTTTACCGACGACGAAGGCCGTCCGCTCGGTATCCGCCCGACCCACCTGATCGTCGGCAACGGCAACTACTTCAAGGCACGGGACATTCTGACGCTCGAGCAGATCGACGGCACGACCAATGCCAATCGCAATCTCGTCCAGCTCATCGAGGCACAGCTGCTCAAGTAGCAGGGGATGCGGCTGAACTCCGGCGGCTTTGGCCGTCGGGGCTTTCCGGCAAGCGGCCTGCGGGCCGTTTTCCTGAAAACCCAAAGGAGACACCCATGGCGAAAGCGCCGAAAACTGAGGAAACGATGGTCGAACCGGTCGCCTCGGCAACGATCACCACCACCACGCCCGCCGTCGTATCCACGTCCGACGTTAAGACCGATGATGCGCCCATGGATCTGGCGCTTGAGCTGGAAGAGGAAAAGCGCGTCCGTGCCGAACAGGTGCTGACCGTGAGCGCTCCGGTCGGGCCGCGCCGCCGCGCGGGCTTTGCCTTCGGGCCGGAGCCGATTGAGCTGACCGCCGCTGACCTCGGTGCAACGAAGGAAGACGCTGAGAAGACGCTCAATGCTCTCCGCGCCGACCCGCGCCTCAAGCTCGATTTCACCATGCGTGAAGTGCCTGACGACGAATAACGCCTTCCAGGCAGGATTGACCATGACCGTTTACGCCACCGTTGCCGATCTGGAAGCCCGCTATCCGGCCGAACTGGCTCTGGTGGCGGCGGACGAACAGACGGGCCTTCGCGACGATATCCGCATCGGTCACGGCCTGTCCGATGCCTCGATCGAGATCCGCGCCATCCTCGCTGCGCGCTATGCGGCGGCTGACCTTGCGGCTCTCGACCAGCCGTCGCTCGACGTGCTGCGCGTCTATGCAATGGACATTGCCTTCTATCGCATCGCGCTTTCCTTTGCCCGATCGACCGACGCTATCAAGGAGCGATACGACCAGGCCATCAAGCGCCTTGAGGCGATTGCCGCCGGCAAGGGCGCGTTGACGACAACGCTGACCGGTTCCGGCGATGGCGCTAGCGAGACCGGCGACGTCGGGCAGAACGAAGTGATGGTCGTGGCACCGGAGCGCCTTTTTACGCGCGAAAGGCTCGGGCGGATATGAACGGCGTCAAGATCGTGATGGAGGTCGATGGTCTCGAAGCCTCCCTGAAGCGGCTCGGGCCGCTTGTCAATTTTGAGCCGACGGAACTGATGACCGCGATCGCGTCGCTGGGCGAAAGCCAGACGCGCCGGCGTATCGCAGAAGAAAAGACCGCGCCGGATGGCACGGCCTGGAAGCCGAACCATGCCGGCACGCCGATCCTCGTCGCGACGGGGCAGCACCTGCTTTACTCGCTGGCGTGGACAGCGTCCGCCTCCGAGGCTGAATGGGGTGCCACCTGGGAATACGCCCATGTCCACCAGGACGGCATGGTGATCATCCCGAAAGAGGCAAAAGCGCTCGCCTTTGAAATGGGCGGAAAGGCTGTCTTTGCGAAGGAGGTCACGATCCCGGCCCGGCCTTTCGTTGGTCTTTCCGCCGAGAATGAAACCGAGATGGTCGAGGTTGTGACCGATTTCTTTGGGGTACGGCCATGATCCCGGCAAGAACGCTCGACGCCCTTTTGACCGATGACCGGCTCGCGCCCGTGCAGCGCGCGATTGTCGATCGCATCAAGCTGCTCAACCCCGGCCTTAACGTTGTGATGCATCCCGGCAAGGTCGATCTGTCCGAGCTGGTCTCGAAGACCATCGTCAACTCGCCGGGCATCGGTATCGGCTGGAGCCGCATTCGCGAGGCCGCACTTTCGGACGGTGCTTTCAACGTAGCCGTGGAGTGGGTCGCCTATATCGTCGCCGAAGCTCGCCTCGTGGGTGGCAAGCGTATCGAGAAGGAAGCAATCGGCATGGCGATCGGCGCACGCCTGATCGAGATGCTCGCCGATCTCGACACGTCGATGTGGGGTCTGACGGGCATTCTCCCGCCTTTAGACACACCGGCTCCCGAACTGAAGCCGCTGTTCACCATCCGCGATGCCGCCCAGGGCGTTGCCTATTACACCGTCACCTGGACACAGGTCGTCGCGGATCTTGGTACGCCCATTTTCCCGGCCGCGACCGGCACCTATGACGAGGCGCGGAACGTCATTCAGTTCGCGGATGACGCGGCGCTGGGCGACATCACCAAGTGGATCATTGCACGGGAGGAACCGGACAATGCGTGATCCCATGTCCCAGGAGCTGCGCCGGCTTGCCGCGCGCACCGAAGCCGCAGAGCGCCGGCTGGCGCAATCCGTGCTGTACGGCAAGGTGGTCGAAAAGAATGCGGAAAAGCGCCGGGTCCGGCTGAAGCTCGGCACCAATGCGGCTGGCGAGGACGTGCTGTCGCCCTGGCTGCGCTGGCAGGAAGCCGGTGTCGGCTCACTGGCAATCCACGCGGAGCCGGCGATCGGCGAGCAGATGGCCATGATGTCCCCGTCAGGCACCATCGGTGCTGGCTCGATTGCCATGCGCGGCTCCTACGACCAGGACCATCCGGCTCCATCGACGTCATCGGATACCGCCGTCATCGCAGCCGGCGCTGGCCGGATCGAGTTGGGGCCTGCCGGCGTCACACTGATCGGCAACATCCATATGCGCGACGGCACTGTCGACCATGACGGTGTCGATATCGGCAAAACCCACAAGCACACGAAAGTCCGCACCGGTAGCGAGATTTCCGGTGATCCCGTCAGCTGAAGGAAACACCAATGGCAAAGTCCCCGAAGGAAACCCCTGGAACAGCTTCCGCGCTGCCCGTAGACGACGGCCGCCGCGATTATGTCGTGACCAGCCGCGCACCGTCGCGCGTTGCCTTGCGTCGTGTCCAGCCGGGCGATCCGATCCGCCTGACCGAAGAGGAGGCCCGCAGCGAGCTTCTCGCCCGTCACATCGAACCGGCGCCGGAAACGACTGTCGAAGCCGCTTCGAAGAGCGTTTGAGGGAGCGTTCAGGATGGCAGGCGAGATCCGATATCGCAGCGGTGTTGATGCAAGAACGGGCCAGATCCTGCGTGGGCCGGCTCATCTTGAACAGTCCCTGCAAACAATCTGGAACACGCGGATCGACACCCGCCTGATGCGGCTCGCCTTCGGCTCCGATCTTCGTTCGCTGCTCGCTGAAGACCTCACACCCACAATCGCCATGTTGGCCTACAACGAAATGATCGCATCGGCCGCCCGATGGGAACCGGAAGCCATGATCACCGAACTGCAGCTGGTGAGACTGACGGATGGCGGTGCGCTCGGTTTGCGCCATGGCGGCCTCTATTTCCCGGAAGGACGCCTCGGCAATTTCGACATCGCGATTCCCTTCGGCTCTGCCGGCACAGGCTCGGCAACAGTGATCGGGGGCTAACATGACCGTCATCGATCTTTCGCGACTGCCAGCGCCGAGCGCGATCGAGGAATTGTCGTTCGAGACGATCCTTGCGGCCATCAAGGCGGATTTCCTTGCCCGCTGGGATCTTGCGCGTGCGGCTGATCCGACCTTGCCCGCCTATGATACGCTCGACCTCGAAACCGACCCGGTCGCGATCCTGATGCAGTCGGTGTCCTATCGCGAGGTGCTTTTGCGCGCCCGGTTCAATGATGGACTGCGCCAGATGCTGATTGCCTTTGCGACCGGCACAAACCTCGATCACCTGGGCGGCTACCTCGGTGTTCTCAGGCAATCCGGCGAACAGGATGAGCGCTACCGCAAGCGCATCCAGTTGCGGCCCGAGGCGCTGTCGCTCGCCGGGCCGGAAGGGGCTTACGTCTATCACGCCCTGACGGCCGTCCCGGAACTGGCGGATGCCACCGCCGTCCGATCGGCCGACGGCGAAGTGACCGTGACGCTGCTCGCCAGCGCCAACGATCCCCAGCCGACGCCCGCCCAGATTGCCGCCGTTCGTGCCGCGCTTGACCAGGCATCGGTCATGCCGCTGACGGATACGATCATCGTGCGCGGACCCGATGTGACCGATGTGGCGATCGCTGTCGAGTTGACGCTCTATCCCGGTCCTGACGGCGGGATCATCAGGACGGCGGCCGAGGGGGCACTGGTAAAGCTCAAGGCGGTCAACACGCTGCTCAATCAGGATCTGTCACTCTCGGCCGTCTATAGCCGCGCCCATCAGGACGGCGTCCAGGCCGTGCGGGTGATCTCGCCCGCAAGTTCCATTGCGGTCGAAAAGACCGGCTTCGTGCGGATCACCTCGATTGCCGTGACCATCGCCGGGAGGGATACATGAGCCTGTTGCCCGCATCGGCCTCCCGACTGATGCACATCCTCGCGGAAACGCTGGATAGCCGCCTCGCGTCTATTCCGGTCCCCGGCCCGGAGGCGATGCGCCCGGAGACCGCACCCGAAAGCTTTGTGCCGTTTCTCGCCTGGGGCTGGTCCGTCGATCTATGGGATGCCGACTGGCCGATCGAGCGCAAGCGGCAGATCACAGCCGACGCCCTTGAGATGCATCGGCTGAAGGGCACCGAAGAGGGTATCCGCCGTTACCTTGCCTACACCGATGCGCAGGATGTGCGCTTCACGGTTCCGCCGCAGGCCTTCTTTGCCTCTGCCGGCCCGGAGAGTGATCCCGCCTGGCGGCACTGGATCGAAGACCTCCCGGAAATTCGGCTCTACCATGTCCGAACGCCATCCCTCGGCGCTTACGCGATCGCCGTCGAAGGCGGCGAAGCCATCGACATGCCGGACAATTGCTTTCTCGGTGCGGAGAGCGACGAAGCCACCTTCTTCGCGGCGGGCGATCTGTCGCCGCTGGAGAGGGAATATGCGGTGATGATCACCGACGGCGTGGAAATCCCGGTGAGCGTCATCCGCGAGCCGGACACGCGGATCGGCAAGCGTGGCGAGGTGCTCGGGCTCTACATGCCCGGCGAGGCGGGTGCCGGTGCTTTCGCCGGTGACATGATCGCGGATACGCCTGTGTTTCTCGATGGCGCGCCAGCTGCACCCTCTGCGCTCAAGCTTGCGTTCGGTTCCTCCGTTGCTGTCGGCGAAGGCTGGGCGCTCGTGCAGGAACAGGCCTCCTTCGTCCAGGACGTCGAGCCGGAAGCTGGTGTCTTCACGATCGACAGCCCGATCGGCCTTTTTGTCGATGTCGACTTTTCCGATGACGCAATCCTCGACATCGCCGATGCCGACTGGGGCACATACCGGGCGGTTCGTCTCATTCGTCCCGGCCTGACCATGCCGCCGGCCGCTTCCTATCTCGATGCCGATCGCCTTGGCATGGCGGCCTACACTGCCGAGATCCGTCTCGCCTTGCCGGAAACAACGAGCACCGCGCTCTTTTACACCGGCGCATCCTATGCCGGCGATCTGGTCGCGGCACCCGATCCCGATCTTTCAGCCCTGAACTTTGCCATCGACGCCGTGTCGGCCGCGCAATCGGCCCGCGACCGGCTGCTCGTTGACCTCAACATTCCCGCCGCACGTTCGCTCAAGACGACGCGACGCCTTTCATCCCTGAGCCTGTGAGGACACCATGCCCAAAATCGTCAAAGTTGATAACTACTCCGAGGTGCCGTCCAGCGACCTGAATGCCATCTCGACGCTGCTTCGCGGTGCCATGGATTACATCGTGAAGCACCTGCTGTTCGATGAGGCCCGCTATGTCGGCTATTCGGTTTCCGCGGTTGATGCCTTCAATCTGTCGGTTTCCGTCGGCGCGCTGATCAGCGGCGGAAAGATCTACGACACGACCTCGACCACCAGCCTCTCCGTCACCCAGTTGCTGCCGACCGCGAACTATCGGACGGTGCTGGTGGTCGTTTCCGGGGAGGAGGTCGAGACCGACACGGCTGTCCGCAAGTTCCTGACCGACGTTTCCACGCGCCAGACCCAGCCGAAGCCGACGACGACGCGCGTTGCCCGTCAGGCCGGTGTCGAGCTGGTTGCCGGTGCGGCTGCGGCTTCGCCGTCGCGACCGTCTGTGCCGGCCGGTTCTCTGGTCGTCGCCAGCTTCAATATTTCCTCGGCCGGTATTGTTGACGGCACCATCGAGATGGAAACCGATAATTCGGCCTTCAGTCTGGAAAAGACCGTGGCTTCGGTCGCCGTCCTCAATGCAAACCTCAAGCGGACGGAATCGCTTCTGACGACGTTGCGGTCTGATCTTGCATCGATCGCCAAGGCCCAGACCGGCCTTGCTCCGGCGGCCTCGGTCACCGGCCTCCTGAACCGTATGAAGACGCTGGAACTGCATGTCGGTTCGACCGAAAACAAGATGCTCACGGTGCTGGAGACGCTGTCTTTGCCGGATACCTCGTCGTTTGATGGCTATGACAACTTTTCGAGTGACGATGAAAGCGAGACGACCCACGCGGCCTACACCGCCCAGCTTGAGGCGGGGCGTGTGCGTTTCGGCGAGGTCGAGCGGACGCAGAAGCTCACGGCCCTTCTCAATCCGAACGACAGCAAGGTCGACAAGACCGTGTCCGGTCTGATCATGCCGAAGGGCACGGATACCTTGCGCATCGAGTGCGACGACAAGGATGCCGAGGTCGCCATCGCCTCCTATGCGGTGACCACGACGGAACTGAAGCAGAAGACGCTGGCCCGCACCTACACCTGGTACGCGTCGAGGACCGGGCGGGCGGCGCAGATGGATTACTTCGCCGCCAATCCGAAGGTCCGCCTCTATGACCCTTCGACCTCTTCGTGGGTGGTCATCGATCTTACGAAGGTCAAGTGGACGCTGGTCGGGACCGGCATTCGCCATGTCTGGCAGATGCGTATCCAGTCGGCCTACTGGGAGCAGGACCAGGTCACGAAAACCTTCACCGGCGCCCGCCTGGCGCAGACATTTCTCGTTGCCCAGTCCGGCTGGCACCGTCGTGTCGATCTCGGCCTCACGTCGGTGGCCGCGACGGGTGATGTCCATATCGCCCTCTGCAAGCTGACGGACGCGGGCTATCCTGACGAGGACGAGGTTCTCGAAACCTGCACCGTTTCCGCCGCCAGCCTGAAGAAATGGCCGGCATGGACGCCCTTCAACTTCGATCCGGTCTGGCTCGAAAAGGGCGAGCGCTACGGCATCATCATCACCACGACCGGCAACCACAAGCTCGGCATGTCGAAGAGCAATGATCTGACCAACGGCACGTTGATGACCTGGACGGCCGGATCCGTCTGGTCGCTCGATCTCAACGAAGACGTTTGCTTCCGGCTTTACGGTGTCCGCTTCGACAGCACTCAGATCCTTGTCGAGATCGAGGATGTGACGCTGACAGGTGGCATGACCGAAGTGCAGTCGGTCATCACCGGCTATGAGCCGGCCAGCACGGCGTTGATCGTGCAGGGCCGCATTGGCGGGGTCTGGCGCAACATCGACGAAAGCGATGAGACCGTGCTGGTGAGCAAGCCGACACAGCTCCCGCTTCGTTTCCTGTTCAAGGGTACGAAGGATGCGATGCCGGCGCTCAACCTCAACAAGAGCGCAATCATCGTCAGCCGTCCGCTGGCCTCTTCCGTGCATGTCTCGACGGTGCGGACGTTGCCTTCCGGTGTGACGACGGATCAGGTCGATGTCGATGAGGATGCCATCGGCTTCGACGAGGTGAAGCACAACTGGACCGTCAGTCTGTTGACGGGTGCCGGTTATGCCACCGAGGTCGCGGCCACCAGCGCGTCGACCCGTGATCTCTCGAACGGTGTCACGCGCCGGCGCTGGACGTTCAAGGGGCTGCCGTCGATCGGCGCCTACAAGATCAAGACGACGATGACGACAACCGATATCGGCGACACGTTCGATGTGACCAGCCGCCGCGATTATGCCGCTGGCTGAAGGGAGTAGAATATGGCTCGCCGGATCTCTGAAATCCTGACCGTCCTTGCCTCTGGCGAGGACGGCGGGAGCAGCGTCTACGATATCTTCGCGCAGATTTTTACGGGCGTCGATGAGCGTCTCGCCGCGATCGAGAACATCTCGGCATCGCTGGTCGAGCTGCAAGCCGACCTTGCCCGGTCTGCCGATGAGATCGTCGCCGTTGCGCTTGACCCTGTCATCGCGACGATCGCCGAAAAAGCCAGTCTTGGCGCATTGCTGACGGCCTCGTCCGTCAGTGAGGCCACGGTATCGCTCGGGGTGAAGTCGTTCTTTATTGCGCCCGCCGGTGCCCGTGCCATGTTCGCCCCGGCCTATATGCTGACGATCACCGCGACGGATGACGCGGCTGTCACCATGTACGCGCGCAAAGTCTCCTACGAGGTCGAGACCGGGGAACTGGTGGTCGAGGTTCTGGCCGTGTTCGGTGCGGGGACGCGGACCTCCTGGACGATCGCGCCGGGCTCGCTTGCGGCGATGGCGAATGCGATCTCGGTCGCATCCGTCTCCGGCGAAATTCCCGGCCCGACGCTGCAGGCCGCACTTGGCCAGATAGGAGCCGCTCTCGAAAACCGTCAGCCCCTCGACGACACGTTGACGGCTCTGGCTGGCCTTTCGCTCACCAATGACAAGGTGATCGGCACAAATGCCGCCGGCAATCCTGCACAGTTCCCGGTGTCATCCTTTGGCAAGACGCTCCTTGCAACGGTATCGGGAGAGGCGCTGCGCTCGTCGTTGCAGGTCGCACCTTTGGTGTCGCCGGCGCTATCCGGTACGCCGACCGCGCCAACCGCATCCATTGCCGCTGACAGCAACCAGATCGCCAATATCACCGCCGTGCGTGCTGCGGTCGCGGGGCTGGTTGCCAGTTCACCGGCGGCACTCGACACTTTGCAGGAGCTTGCTGCCGCCCTCGGTAACGATGCGAACTTCGCTGCAACGATCACCACTGCGCTTGCGGAGAAACAACCGCTTGCGGCCGCGCTGACGTCTTTGGCGGCTGCGGCGTCCGGCACCAACAAGTCAGATCTGCGGATTGGCCTTGGCGCCGTCTTTGGCGGTGTCGCTCCATTCCCGTCTGCGGCCGGGCTCGGCCTGTCGGACGGCACCTTCAACGACATCACGGCACCCGGCGTGTACACGATTGCCGGCATCTGGACTGATGGCCCCTCCGGCGCTGGTGCTGCGACATATAGCGGTATCCTCGAGGTGAGAACGCGGTCGCTCGGGAACTTCTTTGTTCAGACGTATCGAGCCACCACGGGGCGTGTGTATCGTCGGACGGCCACAGCACCTCCTGCCTGGGGCGAATGGACGGTTATCGAGTTGCCCGCGCTCGGGTCTGTATCGCAGTCATCGGGCGTTCCCACCGGCGCCTTGATCGAACGGGGCAGCAATGCAAATGGCGAGTATGTCAAGTTCGCTGACGGTACGCTGATTTGCTTCGGTGAGGGAGCAGCCCAAGCGGTCGATACCGCCTCGGGTGGTCTGTTTCGAACGGCCGGTTCTTCGTCGTGGACGTACCCCGCCGCCTTCGTGAGCGTCCCCGTCGGTATCTGCAATCCTCGTTCGTCTGTTCGCTGGGGCGCTTTAGGGACGGGTATTACCTCGGCGACTTATATCCAGGTGAGCGCCACAACTTCGGCGACTGCGGTCGCGAGTGGCCTCGCAGCTATCGGGAGATGGTTCTGATGAAAATTACCCTCGCACCCCAACGCCGCGGTGATGCCATCACCATCGAGAAGGCGGGCGATATCCTCACCATCAATGGCGAGCCGTTCGACTTCTCGACGCTTCCGGACGGTGCGACCATCCCTGCGGATGTCGTGCCTTGCCAATGGATCGTCGGCGAGGTGCATCGCATTGCCGGCGTGCTTGAGCTGACCGTCATTCTGCCGCTCGGCCCGAACCCTCCGACCGAGGCGGCGTTTCCGGCTCCGATCATCAATCCTCCGGACGGCGTGATTACGCTGCCCGGCATACAGGAGGCCGCCCATGTGGACGCCTGATCCTGCCGATATCATCACCGCCGAGCAAAAGGCTGCCTCCGCTCGGGCTGCGGCCATGACACCATTGACGCGCCGGCAGCTTTGGCTTGCCGCCGCTCGCATTGGCGTCACGAAAGAAGAGGTGCTGGCGCTGGTGGCTGCGATGGACGACCAGGAGGCCGCCACCGATCTCAAGATCGAGATCGAGGAGGCCCAGAGCTACGAACGCGACCACCCCGCTATGGACGATCTCGCGGTGTTGCTCGCGATCGACCCTCTTCAGTTTGATGATCTCTGGATTTGGGCTGCGCAGTTCTAGGCCGTGGACTCGTTATGACGGAGCACAATGCGAATGCAAGCTAGCTTCGTCATGGCGAGAAACGTCATTCCCAGCTTGTCGTATCGGGTTGCAACCCGTCTGTAGTATTTGAGCTTGTTAAAGAACCGCTCAATGAGATTGCGCTTTTTGTAGAGCCAAGGACTGAAGACGATTGGCTCCTTTCGGTTGGATTTTGGCGGAATTTTTGCCCACGAGCGTTCCGCGCTCAACCTTGAGCGTAGCCAGTCGGCATCATAGGCTTTGTTCGCAAGAAGCGTCGCCCCCGACGGAAGATTATCGAGTAGTTCGCTCGCTGCCGTTAGGTCATGGGCATTGCCGGGTGTAATGGCAATCTTGATTGGCAAGCCTTTTCCATCGGTTAAAGCGTGGATTTTAGTTGTGAGACCGCCTCGACTTCTTCCAAGGCAGCGATCTGGATGATCCGCCCTCAATGTTGCCGCTGAATGATGAGCGCGAATTGAAGTGCCATCGATCATCGTGATCCGATCATGCGATGCGCTGGTGATGGCGTCCAACAACCCGTCCCAGATTCCGGCTTTTATCCAGCGTCGGAAGCGATTGTAGCAGGTGGTGTAGGGGCCATATCGCTGTGGCACATCACGCCAAGGAGCACCTGATCGCAGAACCCAGAAAATGCCGTTCAGGACGCGGCGGTCATCAACACGCGGCACGCCTCGCAGCTTGTTGGGTAACAACGGCTCAATCGCACGCCACTCGGGGTCAGTCAGATCGTATCGGCTCATGCCGACGCTGAATCAGAGGTTGACCCATTATGGAAGACGTATAGCCTTGCCGCATGAAAGACGACCCTGAGATGTTGCTCCCAGACACGCTGCGATCTGCTGCTTGCCGAAGCGGCAATGAGTGGGGTTGGCAACCTGAAACAATACCTCTGGTGATTGATGAAGCCCAGAAATTGGGCCTTCTCAATGTTGGCGGGCAACTGCAATTCCTGATGCCGGAAGGCACCTGCGAATGTTATTGGATAGAAGTAAATGCGTTGGTGGGCGAGCCAGACGGCTTAACGTGGGCCGAGCGCGTCGCACGATCTGCAACGGTCGCACGACAGCAAATGGTTGATATCGGCCTTCGTTACGACTTTATCGAAGAAGGGCGAAAAGCATTTCCCGCCCCTTTTGCAGCTCACGAAGCTACCGGTGGCAACATTCGCGACCGCATGTGCTTTATTTGGTACTTAGTGGCAGACCGCCCATAATCGCCTCGCTGCCCGTTTATGGGTTCACGACCTAGTCCGGGCGCATTTACAGCCGCGCTATTTTGCGCCATTAAAAGCACTTCAAGGGCCGTTCGAACGGCCCTTTTTCATTCCCGGCTGACAGCTGTCAGCCGATGCCGCCCCCCAGCCAGTGCATAATCTTCCCCCCAGAATTGATGCTTCACGCGGGGACCGCATATGTCTGGCACCACGGATTTCGTCGGCGTTCGCCGTTTTTCCAATCTCACGGCGACCGTCGCCAAGATCGATACGCGCGACAGCACCGTTGTGGGTCTCGTTGCGCCTGCGCCGACCGCCGATAATGCGGCGTTTCCGATCGGCGAGCTTTCCAAGATTTCCACGGATGATGCCGAACAGGTCGCAAAGCTCGGGACCGGCATCGTGCGCGACGCCGTCGATCAGCTGCTGTCGGAGGGTATCGTCACCGACATTGCCTTCGTGCGGGCGCAGCACTCCACTCTGACTGATCCCCAGGACAAGCTGGAAGCGGAGATCAACAGCATTGTCGGCTCGGCCGGCGCGAAGACCGGTGTCTATGCGCTGCTCGATGCCAAGAGCCAGCTGAAGATCGAGCCGGGTATCATCCTTTCGCCGGGATACATGGCTCACCGCGTGGGTGATGCCGCCAACGCCGTCGCCTCGGCTGCAAGGGTCGTGGCCGACAAGATCATCGACTGCGTCGTGATCGCGGACACGCCTTCAACCTCGACTGAAGATGCAATCGAGTGGGCGGAGGACTTCAAGACCGCGCTCAACGTCATCGCCATGTATCCGCAGGCCGTCGTCAATCTCGGGTCTGGCAACGTGACCCGGCCTCTTTCGCCGCATGTCGCCGGCGCGATGATCCGGCGCGACAAGGAAACCGGTGGCCCCTACAAGGCGTGCTGGAACCGGGCGCTGACCGGTGTCCTCGGGCCGTCCGTGCCAGTCGGTTACACTGATGGCGAAATCAGCTCACAGGCCAATCAACTGGCCCAGGCGGGAGTCGGCTCGATCATCGAGGGCAACCTGCTCTGGGCGCCCTTTACGACGGCGACCGACCCGACCGTCAATTCGTGGCGGTCGATCAAGAAGATCCGCACGCGCCGAGCGGTCGAAAAGGCCATGCTGCGGCCAATGCGGCAGTATGTGTCCGAAGACATCACGCCGCATATGGTGACGCTGATCTATCGTGCTGCTGACCAGTTCCTCGCGGACCTGAAGACGCTCGGTGCCATCATCGACTACGAGCTGATCTGGTCAAAGGCGCTGAACTCGGCCGCCGTCCTCGAAGCCGGTGCGATGCGGGTCAAGATGCGCTGGGCCGAAACGCCTGACCTGGTTGACCTCCAGCTTTACGACGAACCGATGCCGGAGGCCTTCGATGTACTGGAGGCGTCGATCGCTGCCGCGTTGGCGCAGCTCGGCAATTCCAACATTCGCGTCACGGCCTAAGGAGACAGCAACATGGATCGCATCATTCGCGGCGCGAATTGGTACTGTAACGAAGTCAACCAGCGCATGCGCATCGACGAAACGACCCTGCCAGAACTTTCGCGCGAGATGCTGCCAATGGTCATGGGCGGCGGCTGGTTCGGTTTCGAAATTCCTGCCGAGATCCAGCCGCTCACCTGCGAGCAGACCGTCAACGGTGTGCACGAAGACCTGAAGGGCCGGTTTGGTCGTGAGCCGGGCGACTGGACGACGATCGCCTATTATGAGGCGCTCCTCGATGTCTTCCCGGCAAACTCGACCGGTGCTGTCGCAAGCGATGCCAAGCCGCAACTGAAGGGCCGCACCGTTATCCTCAAGGGTTTGCTGAACGGCTATTCGCAGGGCGGCGTAAAGGGGCAGAAGGCGTCCGCACCGACGCGGCTGCGCTGGTCATCGATCGTGCTTTACCAAGACATGATGGACGGCAAGGTCGTCCACAAGTTCGACATCCAGAACAACACGCTGATCATCAACGGCGTGAACTACACGGCCGAGTTCAACAGCCTGATTTCGGCTTAACGCCATACCCGGAGCGCGCCCGCCGACAGGCGCGATTGCTTGAGAGGCTGCAGCGGCGGGGCGGCCTCTCACCCATTGGGAGCTATGATCATGACCGCCGAACACCTGACAGCAACCGTCGCCGTGCCGATTTCCAAAGACGACCCGAATGCCGTGAAGTACGAGGAAATTCCGCTCCCACCTCGCGAGATGTGGGAGGATGGACAGGCCGCCGCTCCGGAGCCGGAGGATGCGGCGTCACCGGCCGCAGCCGCTGACCTCGCAGCGCCGGCGCCGGTCGAAGCGCTGGACTTCATCGGTGACGCCCATCGCCGCGTGGTCCCGCTCAAGCATCCGTTCCGCCTCAATGGCGAGAAAATCACCCACATCACAGTCAAGCGGCTGCGTATGGGCGAGGTCGATGCGCTGGTCAAGAAGACGGCCAAGGGTGGCATGACTACGTTCGACGTCTACGGTGAAATGACTGGGCTCAGCACCTCTGTTCTCAGGGGACTCATCGATGAGGACGGCGACGCGGTCACCGACGCGGCATTTGATTTTTTGCCCCGCATTTTCCGTCCGGAAGCCGCGCCGTCGGCGAGTTGAGGGCGTGGCGGGCCTATGCCGCCCGCATCGCGTCTTATCTCCACACGCCGCTACCAGTTGTGATGGAGATGTGGTGGGACGAGGCGCTGCTTTGGCACGAGGAAGCAAGAATGATCCACAGCGAGACGTTCGGCCTTCTTAATCCAGCCGCTCGCGAACAGCCTGGAATAGCTAGATGACGATGGATGTTTCTTTTCGGCTCCGACTTCAGAATGAGCTTTCACGCGATGCGAAGACCGCCGAGCGCGACCTGAAGGGTCTTGGAGAAGCTGCGCAGAAGATCGGGAAAGGCAACGGCTCTGACAACCTTGGACGCAAGATCCGAGAAATCGGCAACGAGGCCGACCGCGCAGAGCGTCCGCTGGGCCGGCTTGGCCAACAGGCTCGCAATCTGGAGAACCCACTCGGGCTGCTGGGCAGCGCCGCGAAAGGAGCGATGGCCGGCCTGATCGCCTTTGCCTCTGTGGACAATATTCTCCGTAACCTGGAGCAAATGAGCGAGGGGTTTCGGAAGCTGAACCGTGACGTCATGGATGTCGCGATTACCTTGGAGATGGCCTCACCGGAGGCAGTGGCCAAGATCACAAAGTCGAACGAGCGGCTAGGCATTCGCTACGGCCGCCCGCTGGGTGAAGTTAACGATGCTCGCAAGCGCTATGCGGCGGCAGGGGTCGGGTTCGACAGTCAGGAGATGATTCTCGATCCGACGCTAAAAGCCGGCATGACTTACAAGACGTCGGGCGAAACGATCGCGAGTGCGATGATCGCTGCGAAACAGAACCTTGGTATCAAGGACGCTGACATCACCGCCGCTATCGACATGATGGCCAAGGGCGACAAGCTCGGCAGCTTCGGTGTGGGCGCGATGGCAAAGAATTTCCCTTCGCTCGGTGCGTACATGCCCGGTCTCGGTCGTACCGGTCTGGACGGGTGGTCCGAACTCGTCGCGATGTCTCAGGTCGCAATGCAGACCGCAGGCAGCGAAGATGAGGCTGCGAACAATCTGCGTAACTGGCTTTCAAAGCTGACGTCCAAAGACACCAACGAGAACTTCAACAAGCAAGGCGTCAGCCTGGAAAAGCTCAAGGCTAAGACCGATGCCGCCGGGACATCCTACCCCCTCGCGGTTCTCGACGAGGTTATGAGGCTCACGGGAGGGGATCAGTTCAAGATTGGTGAGTTGTTCGGCGACCAACAGGCAGGTCTGGCCCTGAAGCCTCTTCTTGAAAACCGAGCGATGTTCGAGAGTTTCCTGAACGAAATCCGGAATAACAGCGCCGGCATGATGGAGGAAGACTCAAAAGCTGCGGCGAGTACTGCCGCCGAAAAGAAGGCCCGCCGCGATGCTGCGCTTGAAGCGACCGGCAACAAAATCGGTGAGGTCTATGACCGGCAGACGTCACCATTGGCCGATCGCGCTGTGCGCCTGGTCAACCCCGAGTACAATCGTCAGCGAACGATCGAAGAACAGCCGGAACTGCTGAAGAATACCTCACTTGAGCGCCTCAAAATCGAAAACGAGATCCTTCGTCTTCAAGGGATGAAGAGAGAGATGGGTGACGGCGGCGGCGGCTCTGCGCTCGGCCCGCAGATCAACCGGTTGAAGGCGCAGTTGGAAAACCTCATCGAGGAAGAGGCAGCGATTTTCGAAAGAAGCCGCCAGGCCCTGGAAGAGGAGACGCCGCCGTCCACCAAGGACAACGGCGATCTCGGCGTCAGCACAGGTAACATCCCGATACCGACACCTCGCCCGATTGAGCAGAAGCTCGGCGCAGATCTATCGGGCGCCGCAGAAAAAGCTATGGGCGGCTACAATGAGCGCTTGGCGACCGAAGCAGACCGCGCTGTCTCCATAGCAACAGAAAGTGCCACGGAGATGCAGCGTGTGTTGAACTTCACCGCCCATCCAACGATCCAGCCGACCTTCACGCCTCCGGCCGCAGCACCGGCGCCGGCGGGCGAGAAGCATTCCTCCCTTCAGAATTCCAGCAACGTCCGCCTGACGCAGAACATCAGCGCGCCCAACCCGAAACTGGCCGGCATCCGCTCCCGGCGCGAACAGGCCCGCGCCATCCAGCAGGCACAGGCCCGCTCGCTTTATGACCTTGGATCGAGGCCAGCATGAGCATCTTTCGCCCGAACGGTGCGCTGATCTCGATCGGCGGCGCCATCCTCTACACGGTCGGCCTCAACCCGCAGCGCGTCAGCTATTCCTCGTCGGCGCGCTTTCCAGCCCATGCCATCCAGGCGGGCTTGAGCTATCAGGCGACGGGTGCCGATGCGGAGACCGTGACGATCGAGGCCACGACCTTCCCGCATGTCGTTGGTGGCCTGGACGCCTATGCGATCCTGAAGGCCTATCACCGCAGCCAGTCCGTCGTTCCGTATCTCCGCCTGCGGGGGAACTATCTGGGCGAGGCCGGGGGCCTTTGCGTCATTGAAACGCTCGATGCCGACGAGGAGCGGCTGCATCCATTCGATGGCGTCGGCCGGAAGGTCGATGTCACGATCGGCCTTATCATCCTGCCGCCCAGCACGGTGCTTTCCGGTGCCATGTCCATCACCGGTCTCGGCTCCCTACTCGGAGGGATGCTCTGATGGCCTATATCGTGAAGTATGGCGGCGAGCGCCTGGACAGGCTGGCAAAGAAGCTGATGCGCACCGAACGCCTCGGCACCGTCGAGGCCTTGCTGACCGCGAACCCCGGTCTTGCCACCGTTACCGTGGATGGTCTTGTGCCCGAGGGGACGGCCATCACCGTGCCCGAGTTCGCGCCGGCGCCGGCGGCAGCCTTCACTCTGGCGTGGGAGTGATCGATGAAAAAGCCGATCATCCGCGTCTATGGGCAATCCGGCGACGATCTCGTGCCCGGTTGGGGTTCTGCGCTTGAGACGATCACCATCACCGATAATGAAGGCGGTGATGCCGACGAGATCGAGATTACCTTCTCTGTCGCTCCACCCTTTCCCGCACCGCCGGCCGAGGGGACACAATATCGTGTCGCCTATGGCTGGTTGGAGGCGGCCTTGCGTGACGGTGGCCTCTACACATTCCAGTCCGCCCACCTCAACAAAAGCGAGGGCGATGCCTGGACAATGAGCATCGTTGCTCGGGCGGCTGATTTCGTCAGCGCCGACAAGTCGGCCGACAGCGGCCACTTCGAGGACACAACGGCCGGCAAGATATTCGAGGCGCTGGCCAAGGAAGCCGGCAAGAGCGCGGTCGTTGCCGATGACGTCGCCTCGATCGAGATCCCGTACCGGCTCAGACACCGGCAATCGGCTGTCGGCTTCGCCCAGGCGCTGGCCGATGAACTTGGCGGAACCATGAAACTCTCCGGCGGCAAGTGGATCGTATCCTCGAAAGGATCGGCCATGACGGCGGGCGGCTCGGCGATTGCGCCAATCGTCATCGATGTCGCCGTTCTGGTCGATGCTGGTCTGACCGCCGAGGCGAAGGGAAAATACGAGGATATCGAGGCCGGTTACTTCGACGAAGCGACGGGTCAGTGGGTGGTCGAGAAAACCGGTGGCGCTGGCAAGGCAGGCCGGGCCACGGTCTTGCACCCGGCCGCATCCAAGGCCGAGGCCAAGAAGCGGGCCAGCGCCGAGGCCGCAGCACTCGCCCGCACCACAGTGACGGGCAATATCACGCTCGATGGCGATACCGCCGCGATGGCGGGTGCGCCGATCATCCTGTCCGGCTTTGGTGGTTGGACCGGTACCGATCTGCGCGCCGCCTCTATCGAGCACAGTTTCACATTCGACAACGGCGGTGGCTGGCTGATGACCGTCGAAATCGCCGCGAAGAACGCTTGAAGGAGCTTTGAAGGTTGTCTCTGTGCTCTCTGGTCACTTAGCTCATGAAAGGTAATAGCTTGATTGCCAGCTCAATAATGTCCGCTCCGATTAGCCGAATCAAACCAATCATCACACCAATCAAAACTATGCCTGCGGCACCTTCTCCCAGTAAGGCTCCGAAGCTTTCACCGAACGCTGGCGCTGCTGCCTCAAGGCCTGATTTAACTGCGGCTTCTAAGGCGTTTGCAATTCGCTCCATTCGCTCAGCAGTTTTCGGAAGGCTTTCCACAATCCCAGATGGGTCATCCAATAGCGCGATTGCCTCGCGCGCTTCCTTTCGTACCTGCTCTAAGAGATTTTCTGGATCCTCACCTAGAACTTCCGGCGGTGAGTTGTGCCCAATACCGGCGGGAACATCCAAGGCGTCTAGCATTCTCACAAGTTCGTCGAGCTTCCGTTGCAGCTCATTTACTGCGGTGAATGGATCATCCTCAAGCTCAGCGGGGATATTGATCCTAAATAGTGAAGCTGGGGTAATGCGGATTGACAATCTGTATCGTTGTGGGCCAACGACCATGGTCTCGAGGAATCGCCCAAGTCTGTCGTTACTTGACGCGAGGTTGTCTACCAAGCGGCTTGGAACGGCTCTCCAACGCGTGTGGAGGCGGCCCAGTACATCATAACATTCGCCGATGGTCCTAGCCACCACGTAGCAGCGCCCGACGTCGTTTACGCGGTCGTTCGGCCCAAACCGCCCACGCCTCTCAGCCCGTAGAATGTCGACCGGAACCGGTGCGCCTCTCACATAGACTCGTATTGGAGAGGGAGGGGACCCGCAAACGGATCTGATGTTGCTTTCGAGCGTATCTTGTAGTCCACGGAATTCTCTAAGAGCTACCTCGTAGAGCTGGTTGAAGTGATCGTCGTCGTTCATCCGGACCTCCAAAAGGTTGCCGTGCCCATCCTCAAGAATGCACGCCAAGAGCGATTCGGATAGGGCGCAAAAGGATTCACTTGTTCAAACTGAGACGCTCCCGGTTTAGCGAGGCGATTGGGGTCAGCTAACATCTCAACCGTGTGATTAGTTTGGTATCACGACTCGCAAGACAACACTGTCACGTGACCGACCTAAGGCTGCAACTCTTTAAATCGCTCTTTAAGTAGCCTTTAAATGGAGTTCGAACTCGATTTTAAGGCTTTGGGAACCATGGCTGTGAAAGCTACAATGCAACTGATTTGCGACAAGGAGAAGCACGATGGCGATGAACTCAGCAATTGAGTGGACCGATCATACGTTCAACCCTTGGACCGGTTGCACGAACATCAGCCCTGGCTGCGACAATTGTTATGCCGAGGCATGGTCAAAGAGATCAGGCCACGTAAAATGGGGAAATTCTCCTCGCAAGAGAACAACCGAGGCTTATTGGAAGGCTCCTCACATTTGGCAGCAGAAGGCGGTTCAGTTTGCCGCAGAGCATGGTAGGCGGCAGCGCGTATTCTGCGCGTCTCTGGCTGACGTTTTTGATAATAAGGCGGAACCTGAGTGGCGCTCTCAGCTGTTTGAGGTCATCAAGGCGACGCCTTCACTCGATTGGCAGCTGCTGACGAAGCGTCCTCAGAACATTCCAAAGATGTTGCCAAGTGATTGGGGCGCACAAGGATACTCGAATGTGTGGCTGGGATTTACAGCTGAGGATCAAACTCGCTTTGAGCAGAGGAAGCGTTTCATCGCTGAAGTCCCTGCGGCAATCTGGTTTGTCTCCTACGAGCCCGCTATTGGGCCTCTGAGGCTTGCTGAAGGAGATCCTAAGCCAGACTGGTTGATTAGCGGCGGTGAGAGCGGGCACGGTGCCCGTCCCATGCTGGCGCAATGGGCTCGAGATATCATCTCAGACTGCCGACACTTTGGTATTGCGGCCTTTCACAAGCAATGGGGTGCGATTGGCAATAATCCTCTCGTTCAAGAAAATGGAATGCTGCCATCCGTGGCGAAGGAGGTGGATACCTTTGGTAAGGGCGGCGGCATGATCGACGGCATTTTGATTCGTGAATTCCCTGCTCCCAAAGGGCGGATAGAGCGCATGTCTGCTTGACGAATCAACTTAGGCGATACTTTGCTTCCTTAACAGAAGGAGACGAGTCATCGCTGAGTTTGCTTGGAAATTGGGCTGTCCGCCGCCCGCGCTGAAATCGCACAGCGGAGCGAAGCTTCGTCTGATCGAACACTATTTGGACTCGTACTTCACCGCGGTCCTGCAGAATCCTAGAATAGATAAATTACGGATAACCTTGGTGGACGGCTTTAGCGGAGGAGGCGTCTTCAGCGATGGCGCTCGTTTAGTTGAAGGCACTCCTTTCCTCCTGCTGAACGCTGTGAATCGTGCGGTACATCGTCTTAACGTTGGAAAAGCAAAACCGTTGGCGATCAATGCCGACTTTCATTTTGTGGACGCTTCGAAACGCACCACCGATTACCTGAAAGACCAACTGCTCACGAAGGGGCACATAAACAGGTTGGGGCATGACATATTCGTCCACACCAAAAAATTTGAGGCGGCGGCGCCTGACATCTTGGATGCAATTGCACTTAGATCGATCCGGGGTGCCGGTCGGTCCCTATTTTTGCTAGACCAAAAAGGGTATACGAAAGCGCCGTTAGCCACTATCCGAAACATCTTTGACCGCTTCAAACGGGCCGAGTGTATTCTTACTTTTGCGGTTGACTGGTTGATAGACTATCTCAGCGAGCGTCCCGAAAATCTTGCTGCTGCGGCAAACGTCGAACTTTCTGCCGATCAGGTCCGCGAATTCGTGCGAATGCGCGGTGAAGAAGGTGGCCGTTACGCTATCCAACGACTTCTACTAGATCATCTTCGCGATCGAACTGGTGCGTCCTTTGCCACTGCGTTTTTCATTCGCTCGATAGAGGCTAAAAAGACACTTTGGCTTGTCCACCTCTCTCAGCATGCAACCGCGAGAAACGTGATGGTCGATAGTCATTGGTCGGTCACCAATCACTCTATCCACCAGGGGCGAGGCGGACTGGACATTGTTGGGTTTAACCCGGACAGCTTTGACCCCACAACTTTCATGTTTGCAGAGCACGAGCGGGAGATGATGCTGCAAACCTTAGCTGAGGATATGGCTCGTCGAATTCGAAATTCCTATCTAGGCGAGCCGGTCGAGTATGGAAAATTTGTTGATAGCATTGTTAATCAGACGCCCGCTCGCCTTAGTGACATCGACAGCGCCGTGGGTAGTCTAGTGTCGACAAATGCTCTAACCGTTCTCAATCCTCTGCAACGTGCCAAACGCAGCTTGAGAGTTGGACGAACGGACTTCATCGAAATTAACCGTCAACCGCGTTTTCTATAGTCAATTTGACATTGATTCTGGAAACCCGAAAGTTCCAGATTTTTGTGTCAAAATTCCGGAAAGTCGCGGCGAGCTACATACACTGTGCAAGTCGTCTGAGCGCATGACTCAGTTGCTATTGAGGATTTGGTGGGCCCGGAGGGACTCGAACCCCCAACCAAGCGGTTATGAGCCGCCGGCTCTAACCATTGAGCTACAGGCCCGGCGGGCAATGCCGCGGGTGGCCGGCGCAATGGTCGCCGGACGGGGTTTGCTCTAGCCTAATTTTTCACAAGGCTCAAGCGCGCCGTAATCCACACACAATCACGAGGCACGTATGCGGTTCAACCTATGAAGGAGGAAAACATGCGTTCACGGACATTTCGCCATCTCATGCTCGCGGCGGTCGCCGCCAGTGGTGTTGCGATGGCCGCTTTGCCGGCCAGCGCCGAGACTGCGGCGTTGAGCGAGGCGGTCATCAATGTTTCCGGCGAAGGGTCTGCGTCGCTTGTTCCGGATATGGCCGTGCTGGACATCGGCGTGCTGCAGCAGGCCAAGACGGCTGCGGAGGCGCTTGCCGCCAACAACAAGGCGATGGCCGATGTGCTGCAGGCACTGGCGCAGGAGGGAATTGATGCGAAGGACATGCAGACTTCGGGCTTTTCCGTTGAGCCGCAGTATCGGCAGGAAGCCCGCAAGGATGGCAGCTTCGAGCCGCCGGTCGTTGTCGGCTATCAGGTGACCAATGGTCTTTCGGTCAAGGTGCGTGACCTCGCCAAGCTTGGCGGCGTCATCGATCGTTCGGTGAAGCTCGGCGTCAATCAGGGTGGCAATATCCGCTTCACCAACGACAAGCCCGATGCGGCCATCGAGGAAGCGCGGCGCAGTGCCATGGCGGAAGCCGTTGCCAAGGCCCGCACATTGGCGGAGGCCGCCGGCGTCAAACTCGGCCGCGTCATCAACATCAGCGAAAGCTTCATGCGCCCCATGCTGGCGCCGCAGATGATGATGCGGGCTTCCATGGCGAAGGACATGCCGGAAGCCGTGCCGGTGGCTGCCGGCGAAAACAGCTATAGCGTGACGGTGAATGTGGCCTACGCCATCGCACAATAATCGCTGGCAGCTTTCTTTGATGGAGGGTGAAACCTTTCGCCCTCCATCCACGTTTCTCCCGATAACAGGGAGAACAGCCATGTTCATTACCAATACGCGCATCCTGCGCGACAGGGCAGAAAACCCCGTCGTGGAGTTCGTCTCCGAAACCGGAGCGATTGCCTCCGTGCAGTTCCAGGCGCCTGCGGGCGCCACAGATAACAGGTTGATGGCGGCGGCTCGCGCTCTTTTGGCCGATTTCGCCCGGGCGCGGCGGCAGGAAACCCTGCTTCTTTCTTCCAGTGAGCTGGCGACCCAGCCGAGTGCTCGCTCGGCCCGCGACACTGACACCTTGGAAGAGGAGCTGGAGGAGGGTCTGGAAGACAGCTTCCCGGCCAGCGATCCCGTTTCAGCGATCTCGTCTATGTCTGCCCGCGAGCCTGCGCGAAGGTCCTGATCGCCGATTGCGACGGTCACTGGCTTTCTTTATTGCTTCTGCCAAGACGGCAGGGGGCCAGGGTATGACTGAGGATACAGTAACAATGTGCGGTGCAGGCGAGGTCGGTCTGGCCAACCTGCATCGTGCGATGCTGGCGGCGTTTGCCGATTACGCCGTGCCGATGCAGTTGTCGTTTGCGCAGTTCGAGGATTTGCTGGCGCAAAGGTCCTTTGCCCCTGACCTTTCGTGCGTTGCGCTGTTGCCCGCGGGTGTCGCGGCCTTCTGGCTGATTGGCAGGCGGGCGAACGAAGCCTATCTGATCTGCAGCGGGACGCTGCCCGCCCATCGCCGCAAGGGGCTTGCAGAAGCGCTCGGGCAGCGTAGCGAAACCTTGCTGGACAAAGCAGGCATCCAGGCTTTGCGGCTGGAGGTCATCACGACCAATACCGGTGCAGTGGCGGCGTATCGCAAGATGGGGTTTGCCACCGTTCGCACCCTGCAATGCTACAGCCTGCCGGCCGTTCAGGGCGGCGGAGCCTCCATGCCGCTGGTGGAGGAACAGGACTGGCGTGATGTGCCGGCACCCTGCGCCGAGTTCATGGATTGGCAGCCAACCTGGCAGAACGCGGTGGATGCCCTTGCCGGATTACGCGCTTCCCCCCTTTGCCTCGTGTGCCGGGATGGGCGCGATCCCGTCGCCTATGCGGTGATGGATGTGGCCAGCGGAACGGTGTTTCAGCTTGCCGTCAGGGCCGATCGCCGGCGTTCAGGCCTTGCACAGGCTTTGCTGTCAGGGCTTTCCACGCGCGCTGGGGCCGGGACGCTTCGCTTCCTCAATGTGGATGCTGGCGATCCAGCGTTCGACGCATTTCTCATGCGCAACGGCGCGGTGAAAACCGTTCAGCAGTTCGAAATGGTCAAACGGCTGTCACGTTGAACCGATGAGGCGAATACCCGTGCCCCAGGGATCTTCGACCGAATAGGTGCTGGCCTCCCGCGTACCGATGCCGGCGGCCTTTAACCGTTCGGTCTGCGCATCGAACACGGCCTTGTCCGTTACGGTCAACGAAAACCAGTCGAGACCGGTCTGGGCGGGATTTCGCCGTTCCGCGCCGCGGCTGTTCCAGCTATTCACGGCGACATGGTGGTGATAGCCGCCGGACGAGAGGAAGGCAGCATCCGGCCGGTTGCCGCGGGTGGAATCAAGGCCGATCAGAGTGCCGTAGAAATGCCGCGCCGTGGCGACATCGCCGACCCGCAGGTGAATATGGCCGATGCGAAGGGCGTCGGGCGCCTGGCTGTAGGTGTCGCGGGTCCGGTCGGCGAGCGCGGCGATGCTGTCGATGTCGAGTTCGGCGGTGCCCATGGTCACCAGACCATCGCGCCACTCCCAGCGCTCCTTAGGCCGGTCGGAATAGACTTCGATGCCATTGCCTTCGGGATCGGTCAGATAAATGGCTTCGCTGACATGGTGGTCGGCAAAGCCATCGACGGGCACCTGGATCATGGCAGCGTGTACCAGCCACCGGGCGAGGTCCTGACGCGTCGGCATGAGATAGGCGATGTGGAATAGCCCGGCTGCGCTTGGCGCTTCAAGGGCAGCGCCGGGCCGGCGTTCCAGATGGAGAAGCGCCGTGCCGCCGGCGCCCAGCGTTACCCGATTCCCATCGCGGCTCAGGACGACAAGGCCAAGCACCTGCTGATAATAGGTGCTCATGGCATCGAGATCGCGCACCTTGAGTGCCGCGGCTTCGACATGGACCGGCGTGGAAAGCGCAAAGGGAAGGGGCACAGGACTGGTGGCGAGCGCTTCGGCCGAACGGGCGAACTGGAAGGCAGCGGCAAGCGAGGAAACGCCTGCCAGTTTGACAAGGCCGCGACGGCTGACGATCATGGTGTCCTCGGAGTGCAGCGATAATCCATGCCGATGCGTTCGCGCATTTTGTGGCGGTGCACAACACAATTGCCCGTGAATGCGCAGCGGGGCACCTGTGCCCCCAATGTTGCCGATGGTCATGGGAATTTGCGCCGCACAGGTATTCTCGGGAAACCATCTATGATATCGACGTCTCGATGGTCCCGCTGTCAATGCACAGGCAGCGGATAATAGGGAACGTGGTGCAGGCCTGAAAGGCCCCATTCCACGGCTGCCCCCGCAACTGTAAGCGGCGAATGACGCCCGAACGCCACTGGTCTCCCAAGCGAGGCCGGGAAGGCGGGCTGAGTGACGAACCGCAAGCCAGGATACCTGCCATCGTCGCCGGGCATAAGCCCATTTTCTTTACTCTCCCGCGCGGTGGGCGCGGAAAGGAGACACATATGCATATCGAACCCGGCGTCGTTGATGGCGCCAAGATCATCCTGAGCTATGCCACGGCTGCGGGGGGCTTTGCCCTGACGGCCAAGATGGCCTACGACAACATCCGCGACAATGGCGGTGTGGTGCCGCTGGTGCTGCGCAGCATCATCACGACCGCGCTGGTTTTCTGCTTCTTTGAAGTGCTGCCGCACCATCCGGTCGGTGTATCCGAAGTTCACCTTATCCTTGGCTCGACCCTGTTGCTGCTGTTCGGTGCGGGGGCGGCCGGTATCGGTCTTGCGGCCGGCCTGTTGATTCAGGGCATCTTTTTCGCCCCCTTCGACCTGCCGCAATATGGCATGAACGTGACGACGCTGATCGTGCCGCTCTTTGCCATCAACGCGCTTGCCAAGCGGATCATTGCGCCTTCCACGCCCTATGTGAAGCTTCGCTACACGCAGGCGCTGGCGCTTTCGACGGCCTATCAGGGCGGGATCGTTGCCTGGGTGGCCTTCTGGGCGATCTATGGCCACGGCTTTACGGCTGAAAACATGGCCGATGTTGCAAGCTTCGGCGCGGCCTACATGACGGTCATCATCATCGAACCGCTGGCCGATCTCGCCGTGCTCGCCATTGCCAAGGCGTTGCACAATGTTAGCCGCGGGCCGCTTTTCAACGCCCGTCTGCATCAGCCGGCCTGATTGTATCGGCTTTTCGACCATCGAAGCCCTCTCCGGCCTGCCGGGGAGGGTTTTTCAGTTCAGGGCAATCGCGTGGAAGAAAGTGCCGCTGGCAAGGCCGCGCCGACCACCTGCCATGCCGACGTCGCGGCCCTCGCCATCGGCCATGGCGGCGAACGGCCTGTCATGGCCTGGGTCTGAGACGCTGGCATAATGAAACTCGTGGCCACGGATGACCGTGCCGCGCGGTCCGAGCAAGCCGTTTTCGATCAGGGCGGCGCGGCGATAGCCGAGATTCATCTGCCGCTTGGCGAAGCTGGTGGAATGGGACAGCAGGCCTGCCATACGGTGCGTTTCACCGCTCGCATCCGTCAGGCTTTCACCGAGTACCATATAGCCGCCGCATTCGCCGTGAACCGGTCGCGTTTCGGCAAAGCTGGCCAGACCGCTTCGGAAATGGTCTGCCGCAGCCAGCGGGCCGGCATGGAGTTCGGGATAGCCGCCCGGCAGCCAGCAGACATCGCAATTGTCCGGCGGTGCCTCGTTTGCCAGTGGTGAGAAGGGCGCAAGTTCAGCGCCTGCCGCCCGCCAGCCGTCGCGCAGATGCGGATAGAGAAAGGTGAAGGCGACATCCTCGGCAATCGCGATGCGTTGTCCGGGTGGGGCGATGCCTTTTTCTGCCGACGCGCGAGGCAGCGCAAGGGGGGAGGCCTCCGCAAGGATAGCGTCGAGATCGAGTGCGGCTTCCATGGCATCCGCCAGCCGTTCGATATGGCCGTCGATTTCTGGGTTTTCGCTCGCCTGCACGAGCCCCAGATGCCGCTCCGGCAGGGTCAGGCTGGGGTCGCGCCTGACCGCGCCGACAAGCGGCAGGCCAAGCGCGCGGATGGCGTCGCCCGAAAGCCGTACATGGCGGTCGCTTCCGGCCCGGTTGAGAACCACGGCGGCAATGCGCACGGCGGGATCGTAATGCTGGAAGCCGCAGGCGAGCGCGCCGACCGTTTGCGATTGGCCGGAGACATCGAGCACCAGCAGCACGGGAATGCCCATGGTGCGGGCGAGGTCGGCGGCCGCACCGGAGCGGTTCACTTCGCCGGGAATGCCGTCGAACAGCCCCATGGCGCTTTCGATCAGCAGCAGATCGGTCCCGTCGGCGGCCTGTTGCAAAAGATGTGCGACGAGCGCCGGTTCCATGGCCCAGCTATCGAGATTGAGGCCGCTCTTGCCGGTGGCGACGGCATGAAATCCGGGGTCGATGTAATCCGGCCCGGTCTTGACGCCGCGCACCTTCACGCCGCGCCGGGTGAAGGCGCGCAGCAGTCCGATGGTGATGCTGGTCTTGCCCGAGCCGGAGCGCGGGGCACCGATGATGAGCGCGCGGGTCGTCATGCGATCTCCGTCGCCAACTGTGCGCGCATCGTGACGATGCCGCCGATCACGATGAGAGCCGGCGCGCCGAACCCCTGTGCCCTGGCCTCTGCCGCCAGCGTTCCAAGCGTTGCCGTCATGATGCGCTCCTGGGGCGTGGTGGCTGCCATGATGATGGCGGCGGGCGTATCTGCGGCAAGGCCCGCATCCGTGAGCCTTGCGACGATGCGGTCGAGGTTCTTCATGCCCATATAGACGACGATGGGTTCGCCGGTACGGGCAAGGGCCGCCCAGTCGAGATCGTCGGGCTCATCCGCCGCATGGCCGGTGGCGAAGGTGATTGCCCGGCTGATGCCGCGCTGCGTCGCCGGTATGTGTGCTGTGGCCAGTGCGGCAAAAGCCGAGGTGAGGCCGGGCAGAACGCGGAAGGGAATGTTCTCCGCCTTGAGCACCAGAGCTTCCTCGCCGCCGCGCCCGAACAGGAAGGGATCGCCGCCCTTCAACCGCAGAACCCGCTTGCCCTGCCGAGCGAGCGCAATCAGTGTGGCGGTAATATCGGCCTGAGCAGTCGAGGGCTTTCCGCCCCGCTTGCCGGCGTAAATCTGTTCGGCCTGCGGACACAGCGAAAGCACCGCCTCGTTCACCAGAGCGTCGTAGACCACGGCATCTGCCTGTTGCAGCGCGCTTGCGACCTCCAGCGTCAGGTGGCGCGGGTCGCCGGGGCCGGCGCCGGCCAGCCAGACGTGGCCGGGCAGGAATTCCGGCCAGCCGGCTTCGAGAGAAGAAAGCGTATCGGTCAGGGGCATGGGGTAACCTTTTGCCGGTGACGGGCGGTCGCCGGCGCTTTATAGGATGCGTCATGATGGAAAACGGCGGTGAACTGAGACGCGGCTGGACCACCGGCACCTGCGCAGCGGCAGCGGCGAAGGCGGCGGCGCTTGCGCTCGTTCACGGTGATTTTCCCGATCTCGTCGATGTGCTTCTGCCCGGTGGCCAGCGCCCGGCCTTCGTGCTGGCGGCCCAGGAACGGGGTGAGGGCTTCGCCCGCGCCACGATCATCAAGGATGCCGGCGACGATCCGGACGTGACGCATGGTGCGGCGATTTCCGCCACGCTGCGTTTGCGCGAAGCGGGCAGCGGTATCGTCTTCCGCGCCGGTGCGGGTGTCGGCACGATCACGCGGCCCGGATTGCCCTTGCCGCCGGGCGAACCGGCCATCAACCCCGTGCCGCGCATGATGATTGCCGATGCGCTGCGTGAGGCCGCGGGTTCGCTCGATTTCGATGTCGAGATTTCCGTTGCCGATGGCGAGAAGCTGGCGGAAAAGACGCTCAATCCGCGACTCGGCATTCTCGGCGGCATTTCCATTCTGGGCACAACGGGCATCGTCATTCCCTTTTCCTGCTCGGCCTGGATTCACTCGATCTGGCGCGGCATCGACGTGGCCCGCGCCACGGGCCTGACCCATGTGCTCGGCGCAACCGGCAATGCCTCCGAAAAGGCGGGACAGGCGCTGCATGGACTGCCGGAGGTCGCGCTCATCGACATGGGCGATTTCGTCGGCGGCATGCTGAAATATCTTCGGAAACACCCGGTCGAGAAAGTCACGGTGGCCGGCGGCGTCGCCAAGATGACCAAGCTCGCTCAGGGCATGCTCGATGTGCATTCCAAGCGCGGCCTTGCCGATCTGGAGGCGCTGTCGGCGCTGGCCGGGCAGGGCGGCGCTGACGGCGATCTCTGTGCCGCCATTGCGGGCGCCAATACCGTTGCCCATGCCTTCACGCTTGCGCAGGATGCGGGCTTCGATCTCGGCGGGCTGGTGGCGGCACGGGCGTGGGAGACGGCCGCAAAGGCGCTCTCCACGCCGGAAATCGACCTTGAAATCCTCGTTTTTGACCGGGACGGCGCCCTGAAGGGGCGCGCCGGTTTTGCACCTGCGGTTCATTCCGGCCAGCCCTGACGGAAACGACGCACGTATTCGGCGCTATAGAGCGCGCTTTCGCGGAAATCCTCTGCGCCAAGGCCCGGCCCGACCAGAATGAGCGCGGTGCGTTCGGCTGGTTCGGCGGCGAGCTTGTCCTCGATATCCGCCAGCGTGCCGCGAATGACGCGTTCATCCGGCCAGGTGGCGCGCACGACGATGGCCACGGGGCAGGCCGCGCCGTAAAACGGCGTCAGTTCGCGCACCACCCGTTCCAGCGCGTGGATGGCGAGGTGGATGGCAAGCGTTGCGCCCGTCGCGCCGAAGGCGGCAAGCGTTTCGCCGGACGGCATTTTCGAGGCGCGGCCTGAAACACGGGTGAGGACGAGGCTTTGCGCCACCTCGGGAATGGTGAGTTCACGCTTCAGTGCGCTGGCGGCTGCCGCAAAGGCCGGCACGCCCGGCGTCATCGTATAATCGATGCCGTGCCGTTCCAGCCGGCGGATCTGCTCCGCCACCGCACTCCAGACAGAGAGATCGCCGGAATGCAGACGGGCGACATCACGCCCGGCCTGATGGGCCGCGACATATTCCGCCTCGATCTCATCGAGCGACAGCGATGCGGTGTTGACGATACGCGCACCCGGCGGGCAATAGGCCAGAAGTTCTTTCGGCACGATGGAACCGGCATAGAGGCAGACCGGCGAAGCACCAATGAGGCGCATGCCGCGCAGGGTGATGAGATCGGCGGCACCCGGGCCGGCGCCGATGAAATGAACGGTCATGAATTGTCTCCGGACGGGGTTGCAAAGGCGATGGTGACGCCTGCGACGATGAAGCGGGGAAAGAGAAGCCGGCTGTCGGTCCCGGCGGCGGCAAGCGCTGCGGCTTCCGACAGCGAGCCGTACCCTGTTACGGCCAGGCTTTTTTCCGAGAAGGTCAGGAGTCGGCTTTCGACGGAGGTCAGTTCGTCGGCGGCGCAGACGATCAGCGGCAGGTGAAGCCGGACGGCAGCCTCCCGCAGGCCCGGTTCTTCGGCTTTGCGAAAGCCGGTTGCGAGTGCCGTGATGCGGTCGCGTTCGAGTGCGGCCTCAGTGCAGGCCTGTTCAAGCGCGGTGACGATGGCGGATGCGGCCACGCCGCCGCGGCAACCGATCCCTGCGACGATCATGGTTTTCTCCACAGCCATTGCGTGACCGGCATGGCGGGCCGCCAGCCCGTCATTGCGCCGACGGGCGCTGCCCGGGCAATCTCGATGCGAGCGAGCGTTCCGCCATGGGTGGCGTGGGCGCTCAGCAGCACCGTTTCCATATCGAGCGTCACCGCATTGGCGACCAGCCGCCCGCCGGGCTTCAGCGCCGCCATCGCCGTTTCCAGCACATGATCGCCCGAACCGCCGCCGCCGATAAAGATCGCATCGGGCGCAGGCAGACCCGCAAGGGCGTGCGGCGCTGCACCCTTCACGATCCGCAGGCCCGGCACGCCGAAGGCGGCGGCGTTGCGGGCGATGCGTTCGGCGCGATCGGCATCGCGTTCGATGGCGATGGCCGTGAGAGACGGATGCGCCAGCATCCATTCGATGCCGATGGAGCCAGAACCTGCACCGATATCCCACAGTCTTTCGCCGTATCGGGGGGAAATGGCTGCGAGCGTCATGGCGCGGATTTCGCGCTTGGTGATCTGCCCGTCATGCTCGAACAGATCGTCGGCAAGGCCGAAGCCGAAAGGCAGGATGCGGGCCTCCTGTATTGCCGCGACCGTGATGCCCACGACGTTCAGCGCATTGACAGGGCCGAGGTCGAAGCCTTCCGCAGTTGCGGTGCGGATGCGTTCGTCCGGGCCGCCGAGGGCTTCGAGTACACTGAGCTGCGAGGGACCGAAGCCGCTTTCGCTGAGCAGGGTCGCCAGCGCTGCCGGGCCATGTGCATCGGAGGTGAGTGCGATGAGGCGCGCGCCGGGATGGAGATGGGGACGGATGAGATCGAGCGGGCGTCCATGCAGCGAGATGCAGGCCGTGTCCTGCAATGGCCAGCCGAGCCTTGCGGCGGCGAGCGAAAAGGCGGATGGAGCCGGAAAAGCGATAAATTCGTTTTTGGTCACATGCCGCGATAGCGAGGCACCGACGCCGAAGAAGAAGGGATCGCCTGAGGCAAGGACGCAAACCCGCTCGCCCCGAAGCGCCAGCACGGCCTTCATGCCGGCGTCGAATGGCGTCGGCCAGACATGGGCTTCGCCTTCGATCAGCGTCGCAGCGAGCGCCAGATGCCGCGCACCGCCGAAGACATGCGCCGCGGCTTTCACCGCCCTGCGCGCGGATTGCCCGAGCCCTTCAGTCCCGTCCTCGCCGATACCGACGATGGACAGCCACGGTTCTTGCGGTAAAACAACGGCGTTCAATTCAGGAGACGGCATGAAGGCTTCCATTCTCATTCTCGGCGGCACCACGGAGGCGCGCCAGCTTGCGGCGCATCTGGCGGCGGAAGGGTTCGATTGCCTGTTGTCGCTGGCCGGGCGCACGAAGACGCCGGCAGCCCAGCCCGTACCCGTGCGCGTGGGCGGTTTTGGTGGGGCGGAAGGGCTGGCCGATTTCCTGCGCACTAGCGGCTTTCGCCTGATGGTTGATGCGACGCATCCCTATGCCGCGCGCATCTCCGCCAATGCGGCGCAGGCGGCAGCACTGTCCGGCGTGCCCGTCGTTGCAATGCGCCGTCCGGGCTGGGTGCCGCAGATGGGTGACAACTGGCAGAGCGTGGACAGCGTAACGGCGGCGGTCGCCGCCCTTGGCCCCGCCCCGCGCCGGGTTTTCGTGGCGCTCGGTCGAAACGAGCTTCTGCCCTTCGAACGCGCCCCGCATCATCATTACCTCATCCGCAGCGTTGATCCGGTCGAACCGCCGCTTGCCGTGCCGCAGGCCGACTATTTCACGGCGCGCGGACCGTTCGTGGAGGCGGATGAGCGGACGCTTCTCGAGGCGCAGCGTGTCGAGGTTATCGTCTGCAAGAATTCCGGCGGCGATGCGGCCTATGGCAAGATCGCGGCTGCCCGAACGCTTGGCCTTCCGGTGGTGATGATCGAGCGCCCGGCGTTGCCGGATGTGCCGGCCGGCGAGAATGTCGAGGCAGTGGTGGCGCGGGTGCGGCAGGTGTTGGGCTGAGTGCTGCGTCTCACACGCTTTGGCTGGTGCCATGGTCACACGCCTTGCCAGAAGCGTGGTGAATAGATCAGGTCCGGCTTTTCGGCCCGTTCGATGATGCGCGTCTGCGTCGATCCGACGATGATGCAGGTGGCCATGTCGGCCATGCTGCCCTGCGCTTGTGCCAGCGGCACGGTGCGGATCGTTTCATCCTTGCGGCCAGCGGCGCGGCCGAAGATCACGGGAACCGTGCCGGGCAGGTGGGCGCGCAGCACGTCGAAAGCGGTATCGAGCTGGTGCGGGCGTGCGCGGCTGACCGGATTGTAGAAAGCCATCACGAAACCGGCTTCAGCCGCCGCCACGAGGCGTTTTTCGATCACGCTCCAGGGCTTCAGATTATCCGAGAGCGAAATGGCGCAGAAATCGTGACCGAGCGGTGCGCCGGCACGGGCCGCGACCGCCAGCATGGCGGTGACACCCGGCACGATGGCAAGATCGATGTTCCGCCATTCCGCCGGTCCCTTGTCGACGGCTTCGCAAACGGCGGCGGCCATGGCAAAGACGCCGGCATCGCCGCCGGAGACGACACAGACATTGCCGCCCGAAGCCGCAAGGGTGAGCGCGGACTCCGCGCGTGAAATTTCCTCGCGATTGTCGGAAGCGTGGCGGCGCTGGTGGGGGGCAAGTGTTAGCCGGTCGAGATAGGGGATGTAGCCGAAGAAATCCTCTGCCGCCTCGATGGCGGCGCTCGCCTCGGGCGTGAGAAGGCGGGGATCGCCGGGACCAAGGCCGACGACGGTCAGCCTGCCGCTCATTGTGCCGCCTCCGCCATCGCCGCAGGCCGGCTTTGCCAACCGGGCACGAGCACGAGTGAGAAATAGGGGGCGGGTTCATCGCCACGGGCATCGAGCGCCTGAGCGAACCCGGTTGCCATGGTGCCGCGTTCCACATAGACGGCCCCCGCAAGCTTGCCGGCGGTTTCCAGCGCCCGACGGATCTTGGGCAGGTTACGGCCGACTTTCATGATGACAGCGCCGTCGGTGCCGGAAAGCCGTTCGATCAGCGCTTCTTCCTCCAGCGTGCCGGGCAACACCGTCAGAATATCGTCGCCCTGCACCAGCGGTAGCCCGGCCATGGACCAGCAGCCCGACATGGCGGTGACGCCAGCCACCACCTCGGCCTCGTAGCGCGGTGCGAGGCGCAGATGCAGGTGCATGTAGGAGCCGTAAAGCAGCGGATCGCCTTCCGAGAGAACCGCCACGGTGCGGCCCGCATCGAGATGAGCGGCAATTGCTTCCGCCGAACGGTCGAAGAAGGCGGCGATTTCGGCATTGTAATCCGCGCTCTTGCGGTGTTTTTCCACCGTGACGGGATAGACCAGCGGCAGGTCGATCATCTCCGGGCGAATATGCGCAGCGACGATGCCGCGCCCGTTGCCGGTGGAGCCCTTCTTGCAGAAATAGGCGAGAACATCGGCCTCGCCGAGTGCCCGGACGGCCTTGAGGGTCATGAGTTCCGGATCGCCGGGGCCGGTGCCGACGCCGTAGAGCTTGCCGTTTCGGGTCATAGGCCGGGCCTCGCAAGTGCGTTGAGTGCTGCCGCCGTCATGGCAGAGCCGCCAAGCCTGCCGCGCACGATAGCGTAGGGAATGCCGAGCGGGCTTTCAGCGAGTGCATCCTTGGATTCGGCGGCGCCGACGAAGCCGACCGGCATGCCGATGATGGCGGCGGGGCGGGGGCCGCCTTTTTCCAGCTTTTCCAAGAGGTAGAACAGTGCGGTCGGGGCATTGCCGATGGCGACGATGGCGCCGTCCATGTGTTCGTCCCAGAAATCAAGTGCTGCTGCTGAGCGGGTGTTGCCGATCACCTTCGCCTGCTCCGGCGTGCGCGGATCGCGCAAGGTGCAGATCACGGCGTTATCGGCGGGCAGCCGTGCTCGCGTCACGCCCCGCGCCACCATCTCGGCATCGCAGAGAATGGGCTTGCCCGCGGTGAGCGCGCCCCGCGCCGCCGACACGAAACCGGGCGAGAAGCGGAAATGTGCGGCGGCCTCCACAAGCCCGCAGGCGTGGATCATGCGGATCGCCACATCGGCTTCCTCCGCCGAAAAGGCGGAAAGGTCGGCCTCTTCGCGAATGATGGCGAAGGACTTCTCGTAGATCGCGGTTCCGTCGCGGATATAGTCGTAATCGGTCATGGACTTTCCTGAAGTAGCGCTGCGCGGAGCGCAGCGGGGCCGATGCGGCGCAGACACTGGACGGTGGGTTCCCCGGTCAGGCGATGGGAGCGGATGAGCGCCGAAAGCTTGCGTAGGGCTTCCGGCGCTTTTTCGAGAGCAAGCGTCGCGTCAGGGGATGTGCTCGGCTTGCCATCGAAAGTGAAATGAAGGCGGTTTGGCGCGCCGGTGAGCGTGAGCGCAGCGGTTTCGGGATGGGCGCATCCCTTGGCGCAGCCGGAAATGTGCAGCGTCAGCGAACCGTCGAGAAACTCGGGCAGATTTTCCACTGCGGCCTGCGCCAGCGCGTGGGTGCCGATGTGGGCGGATGCGCAGCCGGGGGAACCGGGGCAGACCGCAATCGCCGAGCGCGGATCGTCGCAGCGGTGGATGAGGTCCATCGCGGTGGCGAGGACGCCAAGCAGGGCGACTGCCGTTTCTGGTGCGATCAGAAGCAGCGCGTGGCCCGGTGCGGGGCGAACCGCTGTGCAACCCGTATCCGCCGCTCGGCTCATAATATCGATCAACCGCTCGGCGTGGATCTGGCCAAAGGCGGGGCCGAGGCCTCGGGCGATCCGGCCATCGTTCAACGGGAATATGCCGAAGGGCTTGTGGGGTTCGGCATCGGCGACCTGACCGGGCGGACGGACCGATCCGATCAGCGCCTTTACGTCGCTACTGGAGAAATCGCGGCCCCGGAAGCGGCGGCCCCGTTCGGCCATGGCGGACAGAAGCGCCAAAGTGGCAGTCTTGGCTTCGCCAGGGCTGAGAAGCGCATGGGCGGCATCGGGCTGTTCCACGCCGCCTGTGAAAAGCAACCAGCCGGCGGTCGTCGCTTTCAGCCGCACGTCGGCCAGCAGATCGGACATGGTGAGAACGCCGCCGCCATCGACAATCACGGCTGTCTTGGGCGCGAGGGATTGAGACAGTCCCAACCGTTCCACACCGGCGCGGATGGTATCGGCCAGCGGGCGGGGATCGGCGGCTTCCGTTGGGTCGAGGCCGGCCAACGGGCCGGTGTCGATGGCGACGCCGTTGCGCAGCGGAAGGTCGAGCGCGCGAATGTCTGCCTCGAACAATGCTGCACTTTCGACGGTCAGGCCGCGCGCCTGAAGATTGCCGCGCGCTGAAATGTCGATCATCCCGCTGCCGTGGCGCAAAGCGGCCTGGCCGATGGCGATGATGGCTTGCGGCGCGACCGGCCCGGTCAGCGCAATGCGCGACAAAAAGCCGTCGCCGGTCTGCATTGGGGCAGAAAGCGAGGGGCAGGCCCCGCGCCGCATGGTTTCGAGAAGGGGTGTCGTCATGACGGCATGACCTCCGCAGGATCGCAAAGGAGGGTTTCCAGCAGGGCATCAATGCTGTTGCGGCGAGTTTTCCAAAGGTTGCGGCGTCGGGCCGAACGGAAGCGTTCTGCCATGTAACGAGTGCCCTCCGGGTTCTGGTCGATGAGGAAGCTGCGCACGGCATCGTCGCCGAGATAGGCATCGAACACGGCTTCTATCAGCGACGGGGCGATGGCTTCGGTGGTCTCGGCAAAGCCGACGAGGCGGTCGACGGTTTCCACGAGTTCGGCGGCTCCACGCGGGCCGTGGCGCATCTGGCCCGCAATGAAGCGCGGGCTGACGGCGCGGCCGCGCACGACGCGGGTGATGGCCTCGCTGATGGAACGGGCGCGGGGGCGGGCGGGGTCGGTGGTGTCGAGCGCGATGATATCTGCCTTGCCGCCCAGCGCCTTCACGGCTGCGGCAAAGCCGCCGATGAAGGCGACATCCGCCGAACCGTCGAGCAGATCGCGGCCCGGATCGTCGCCAGTGTGCACGAGAAGATCCGCCGCACGGACCGCTTCGGCGAACAGGCCGGGGGCAGCCTTTGCTTCACCGGTTTCGCCGGAAAAGACATGGCTTGCCATGGCGAGATAGGCTTCGCCCAGCGCCTCCCGCGTCTCCCAGTCTCCAGCGGCCAGCCGGTCCTCAATGCCCGCGCCATAGGTGCCGGGGGCCGAACCGAACAGGCGGGGAGGCACATGGCCTTCGCTGCGCGCGCGTTCGGAAAGCGGGTTGTCACCGTCTGCTTCCTCGCGCGCCGCGATGGCCCGGACCGTCATATCGAGAAGAGCGATCAGCGGGGTGAACATATCGCGGAACAGGCCCGACATGCGGATGGTGACATCGACGCGGGGCCGCCCGAGTTTTGCCGGCGGCAGAACCTCGATGCCGGTGACGCGGCCCGTGGCCGCATCCCAGACCGGCCGCGCGCCCATCAACGCGAGGGCCTGCGCCACATCCTCACCGCCATTGCGTAGCGAGGCGCTGCCCCATAGGTCCATGAGGATGGCGCGCGGCCATTCGCCGTGTTCCTGAAGGTGGCGGCGCAGAACCTCGTTCGCCGCCTGCACGGCGAGTTCGACGGCAGTGGGGGTCGGCATGGTGCGCGGGTCGGCGGCATAAAGGTTGCGGCCTGTGGGCAACACATCACGGCGTCCGCGTGACGGTGCGCCGGAGGGGCCGGGGCGAATGCGCCGTCCGTCAAGGGCCGTGATCAGAGCGTCAGACTCGGCGCGGGCGCTGGCTTCGCGCAGCGGGTCGGTTTCATCGGGTGAGGCATGGCCAAAAATGTGCTGGCCGTCCTTCAGCGCGAAATCCTTGAGATCGCAGAGAAAGGCATCGATCCGCACAAGTGCGGCTTCCGGGTCGTCGCTGGCGGACACACCGGCTTCGGCGGCAAGGCCCGTTTCGCGGGCCGTCTCGACGATGCGTTTGGCCAGCCGGTCGCGGCGGTTGCGGTCCAACCCTTCGGCCTGAGCGTATTCGTCAGCCAGTTGTTCGAGGCGTTGTTGTTCGGGCGAGAGTTCGGCACCGACCAAAGGCGGTGGCAGGTGACCGAGCGTGACCGCGCCGATGCGGCGCTTGGCGACCGCAGCTTCGCCCGGATTGGAGACGATGAAGGGGTAGATCACCGGAAGCGCACCGAGCACGCATTCCGGGAAGCAGGCGCTCGACAGCGCGATGATCTTGCCCGGCAGCCATTCGATGGCGCCATGGGCGCCGACATGGATGACGGCGTGGGTTGCAAGTGCCTGCCGCATCCACTGGCCGAAGGCGATGAGCGCATGGCGGGGGGCAAGGGCCGGATCGTGATAATCGGCGCGGCGGTCAGCCCGCCGACCCCGGTCGGGGGCAAGCGCCACGGTGATGCGGCCGAAGCGGGCGGCGTGGAAACGGAAGGCGGCTGCCTTTACCACGGCCCCGTCGTCGTCGGCCCGGCCCCAGGTCGTTTCGACGGCATCGCGCACGGTTTCGGGGAGGCGATAATCGGAGAGAGGGAAGTGCTCGCCCGGTTCCAGCCGGTCAAGCAGTTGCCGGGCGGTTTCGGGAATATCCTCCACCGCATAGCCTTCTGTCTTCAGGTGGATCAGCATGCGGCGCACGCTTTCCGGCACATCGAGGCCGACAGCATAGCCGGTGCGTCCCGGTGCGGAAGGATAGTCTGGAATGATGATGACGATATTGCGCGCGGCGCGCGGCGTGGCGGCCAGTTTCAGATGCGCGGCTATGCGGTCGGCCACGGCGGCGACGCGGTCTGGCTCGGGCCGGTTGACGGACAGGCCGCCGCCTTCGCTTTCCTTGAAGGAGAGGACACCAGCCAGAATGCGGCCGTCGAGTTCCGGCAGGACGACGTGCATGGCGAGATCGGCGGGGTTCAGGCCGCGCCGGTTCTCCTGCCAGCCGGCGCGCGGCGTGGTGGCGACGATGGCCTGAAACACCGGCGCGTCGAAATGGTCGAACAGGGTCTTCCCGTCCTCGTCGGCACTGCTGGAAAAAGCCGTTGCGGTGACGATGGCAGCGGGGGCGATGGTTTCGAAGGCGTTGCGGGCAAAGGTCAGCGCCGCCTTGTCCTTCAACCCGGTGACGAAGAGCGGCAACGGGGCCAGACCGCGTGCCTCAAGGGCGGAAAACAGGGCGTCGATGGGCGCGGTATCGGCAGCGAGAAGCATCGAGCGATAAAAGAGAATCGGAATACGCGCGCGTTCATCCGGGAAGCGGGCAAGCAGCGCTTCCAGCGCAACGACGCCGGTGCCGGGGCAATAGAAGCCAGCCTTCGCCACCGCTTCGGCGGTCTCGGGTGCGGGCGTTTCGCCGCGCGCCAGCGCCTTGAGAAGTGTGGCGGCGCGTTTCAGATTGTTTGGCCCGCCCTCCCGGAAGAAGGAAAGGATGGCCGACAGTTGTTCTGCCGGCACGGTGGAGGCCGCTTCCAGCCGCTCGTCGCGCTGGCTGCATTCGCCGGGCAAGGCAATCAGGGCGATACCGTTCTGCCGGGCGAGACGGGCGAGTTCGGCAACGCCATAGGCCCAGCGATCGTGTCCGCCGAGAATGCGTAGCAGGATGACCTTTGCCCGCGATGCAGTCTTTTCGATCCACAGATCCACGGAAAAGGGGTGTCGCAGGTCGGCAAGCTGGGTGAGGCCAAGGCCTTCTTCATGGCCCCAGGCGGTGGCGATGCCGGAAAGATCGCTCGGCGAAAAGGACAGCACCAGCACATCCGCTGCCGGCTGACGCAGGTCAACCGGCTCGGCGATGTCATCGAGTGATGACGATGTGCTGGCGAGGATGTGCATCGTGCTTAAGCCACCAGCAGCGCCGCGATCTTTTCGCGGTCGATACCCTTTTCGCCGATCACCACAAGGCGGCTGGCGCGCACTTCACCTTCTCCCCATGGCCGGTCGAAGTAATGGGTCACGCGCGGGCCGACGGCCTGCACCTGAAGCCGCATGGCCTTGCCTTCGACTGCGACGAAACCCTTGATGCGCAAAACGTCTTCGGCTTCCGCCGTTTCCGAAATGCGCTTTGCCAGCGCCTCCGGTTCGCGCACTTCGGCGAGTTCAACCACGAAGCTGTCGAAGTCGTCGTGGTCGTGGTCTTCCTCGTGGTCGTGATGGGTGGGGCGGGCATCGATAAGGTCTTCGACGGCAAGACCCAGGCCCGTGAGAATAGCGGGGTCGAGACGGCCGTTTTCCGAGGTGACAATCTTCACTGCGCGGGGCAGATGCTCTGCCACCCGGCCCTTGGCGGCCTCCAGCGCCACGGCATCCAGAAGGTCGGCCTTGGTCAGCACGATGAGATCGGCGCAGGCGACCTGATCCTCGAACACTTCCTCGACCGGATCGTCGTGATCGAGTGTTTCCATGCCGGCGCGCTGTTCTTCCAGCGCATCGTGATCATGGGCGACACGACCTTCGGCGAGCGCCAGCCCGTCGACCACCGCCACCACGCCATCGACCGTAACCCGCGCCTTGACGGACGGCCACTGGAACGCCTTGACCAGCGGTTTCGGCAGGGCAAGGCCAGAGGTTTCGATGAGGATGTGATCGACCGGCGGCTCAAGGGCCAGAATGCGGTCGAGCGCGGGCAGGAAGTCATCCGCGACCGTGCAGCAGATGCAGCCGTTTGCCAGTTCGATGATGTTGTCGTCCGGGCAATTGGCCACGCCGCAGGCCTTCAGCACGTCGCCATCAATGCCGACATCGCCGAATTCGTTGACGACGATGGCGATGCGCCTGTCCTTCATGGTTTCGATGAGGTGGCGCAGAAGCGTTGTCTTGCCGGCGCCGAGAAAGCCTGTGACAACGGTGGTGGGGACGCGGACGAGATTGTGCTGGGCGGGGCTCATGGCAGATCCTCATGATGGGAGAAGGGGGGAATGCGCGCGACCAGCGTGCGTTTCAGCGCCGCTGGCCGGTCACGGAAGGGCAGAAGGCCACGTTCGTCTTCGGCCAGAAGCCGGGCGCCGAGCGCGAGATCGGCAAGGTCTTCGCGGCCAAGGCCGGAGAATACGTAGGAAAAGCCATCGGGCCGGCTGAGTGCGGCGGCACAGGGTTTCGCACATTGCGACAGGCAGGTGACGGGCCGGATGGCAGCCTCGGCATCGCCTTCGAAACCGGCGCGCAGTGCACGAATGAAATCGGCACCGGGGCGGGTCTCGCCATCGCCCGCGCGGCAGGTCTTGCAAATGAAGAGGGTTGCCTTTTCAGCATCCCAGCCTGTCATTTCGGCCATGCAACTGTCCATCCCTTCGCCTTGCGGCGTCAATCAGATGGGGTGCAGGCGACCGGTCGGATATCCGGACAAAAGGCTGCGCGTATCCCTCCGGAGCACCCCGCCCGGTGGACTTGAAGTCGATGACGACGGCAGGTCTCCTGGCTCGCGGATCGAACGCCCATGACCGCCTTCCCGGTTTCCCAGTGGCTTGTGGTCGGGGCTTTCCGCTTACAGTTGCGGGGGCAGCCGCGGAATTGCCCTGTCTGAACAAGGCGCACCGCATTCCCTTTCTCGCCTCGTTTCCTGTTGGAAAGAGGACCGTCTTCCCATCCACTAGAAGTCTTGACCGCTTCTGTCAATCGGCGGTGCTTTGCGTTGCGCGAGCTTGCAAAGTGGGTATAGTCGCGCCATCGCCGGTGCCCGAAAGGGCTTCAAAAGGGAACGCGGGCGGGTTTCATAACCCTTGCCGCGGCTGCCCCCGCAACTGTGAACGGAAAGCGAAAGGCCTGCATGCCACTGGGAAACCGGGAAGGCGGCCTTTCTCGTGACGGATCCGTGAGCCAGGAGACCTGCCGGCATTCGATGAACCGAAGCAGCCCTCGGGTGGAGGGCAAGGGGTAGGAATATGTCTGTCTTTCAGGCCGCAAGCTCGGCTTTTCCCGTGCTATTTTCAATGTGCGGATGGCTGCGATGAGCACCGGCGGGATTGATGAAACCCGTGCGGCTCGCCACCGCGAAAAAATGGTGGCCCGCAAGGCGGTGCAGGATGCCGAAGTGGCTGAAAAAACCGTGGAAAAAGGCCTGCTGATGGTCCACACCGGGCCGGGCAAGGGCAAGTCCACGGCTGCCTTCGGGCTGGCGCTTCGAATGCTTGGGAATGGCGGACGTGTCGGCATCGTTCAGTTTATCAAGGGCGCCTGGTCGACCGGCGAGCAGACGGCGCTGGTGCAAGCTTTCGGTGACCGCGTGATCTGGAAGACGATGGGGGAGGGCTTTACCTGGGACGTGCAGGATCTGGCCCGCGACGTGGCCGCTGCCACCGCCGCCTGGGAGACGGCCCTTGAGATGATGGCCGACCCGTCGATTTCGCTGGTCATTCTGGATGAGCTGAACATTGCCCTGCGCTATGACTATCTGCCGCTGGAAGGGGTCGTTGAGGCATTGAGGAGCCGCCGGCCCGACCTGCATGTGGTGGTGACCGGCCGTAACGCCAAGCCGGCCCTGATCGAGGCCGCCGATCTGGTGACGGAGATGGGTCTGGAGAAGCACCACTTTCGCGCCGGTGTGAAGGCGCAGGCCGGGATCGAGTTCTGAAAATGGCGGCAATGAGCCTGATGTTCCAGGGCACGGGATCGGACGTCGGCAAATCGCTGATGGTGGCGGGGCTGGCGCGGGCCTTCACCCTGCGCGGATTGAAAGTGCTGCCCTTCAAGCCGCAGAACATGTCGAACAATGCCGCCGTGACTGCCGATGGCGGTGAGATCGGTCGCGCGCAGGCGCTTCAGGCGCGCGCTGCCCGTGCTGCTCTTTCCGTTCATATGAACCCGGTTCTTTTGAAACCGCAGAGCGACGTCGGCGCGCAGATCGTCGTGCAGGGGCGGGTTGAGGGCAATGCCCGCGCGGCGGAGTATCAGCGCTACAAGGCACGTCTTCTGCCGCGTGTGCTGGAAAGCTTCGAAATCCTGCGGTCGCAGGCCGATCTGGTTCTGGTCGAAGGGGCGGGCAGCGCTTCCGAAATCAATCTGAGGGCTAATGATATCGCCAATATGGGCTTTGCCCGTGCGGCGAATGTACCGGTGGTAATGATCGGCGACATCGACAGGGGCGGGGTCATCGCCAGCCTCGTCGGCACGAAGACTGTCGTCGAGCCCGCCGATGCCGCGATGATCAAGGGTTTCATCGTCAACCGGTTTCGGGGCGATCCCGCCCTGTTTGACGATGGCATGCGGATGATTGCCGAGGCAACCGGCTGGCGGACGATCGGCCTTCTGCCGCATTTTCCCGAAGCGGTGCGCCTGCCGGCGGAAGATGCGCTCGGCCTGCTCGGTCCGTCGCAACTGAAACCGGGAGCCAGGTTGCGCATCGCCGTGCCCGTCCTGCCGCATATCTCCAACTTCGACGATCTTGATCCACTCGCAGCCGAGCCGGATGTGGAGATTGTCCGCGTTCGCCCGGGCGAGGTTATTCCCGGGGATTGCGCGCTGGTGCTTTTATGCGGCTCCAAGGCGACGATCAGCGATCTCAAGGTTCTCCGGGCAGCAGGCTTCGATATCGATATTGCCGCCCATTGGCGCCGGGGTGGCCATGTGCTCGGGCTGTGCGGGGGCTATCAGATGCTCGGAAGGAGCGTTGCAGATCCCGATGGAATCGAGGGAGAGCCGGGCTGCATCGAGGCGTTGGGGCTTCTCGATGTGGAAACCACGCTCAGCGGCGAAAAGCGGCTGGTCGAAGTCGCCGGGTCGAGTTTCGACGGCGTGCCGCTAGCTGGTTACGAGATGCATATGGGGGTGACGGAGGGACCTGACAGGACAAGACCGTTCGCTTCGATCAACGGTGAGCCGGAAGGCGCTATTTCGGCTGACGGTCGCGTGACCGGCACCTATCTGCACGGTCTTTTTGCGGACGACGGTCAGCGTGCCGCCTGGCTGGCGCGCCTTGGCGGCAAGGCTGCCGGGTTCGATTACGAGGCCGGCATTGAGACTGTTCTCGACCGGCTGGCGACCCATATGGAACGGCATCTCGATCTCGACGGCTTGCTTGAACTGGCCGGGAAACCGTGACGCGAGGGCATTGTGGAAGGTCGAATCTGCTTTCTTTAAAATGCGATCACCGGGTTAAAGCGATTGAAATCGAGAGATTCCAGCTTTGTTCTCATCGAAAACAAGACAAGCAGTTCGATGGGTGCTGACGGCGTCTATGTTCACCGCTGTTATCGTTTCCAGCGCCGTCGTTTATGCCGTTCCGTTCGGGGCCATGAACGGCGGCGTTGCTCCAAGCAGGCCTCAGCCGCATCTGGTTGGATGGCGCGATACGCTTGCGCCCTTAGCATTCGTCAAATTCTGCACGCAGCAGTCTGATCAATGCTCCAAGCGGGGCGAGGGGGCGGCTGTTGAACTGACTGGCGCAAAGCGAGCCTTGCTGCAGCGCATCAACTTTGAAATCAACAACGAGATCACCCACAGCAACGAGGCTGATGAAGACTGGAAAGTCGGCGCCCGTGTCGGAGACTGCGAGGATTTCGCGCTGACCAAGCGCCAGCGCCTCTTGGATGCAGGATGGCCTTCGGGCGCATTGCGCATTGCAACGACCCGCACGGAATCAGGCAGCGGCCATGCGGTTCTGGTGGTCACTACGTCCAAGGGCGATCTCGTGTTCGACAAGCGCACGAACATCGTCAAGCCCTGGTTTGCCACCGGTCTCCCGGTCTCCGCTGGCTGAAAATCCAATCGCCGGACAATCCGCGGAACTAGGTCGGGCTTTGAAACATGGCGCGTCGCGCCGGGCGACGATGATAGCTATGTCTACGCCATAGCCCTCGAATCCCGCCTAAATGCACCCACCCTGACGATCGGGCAAAATTCATCAAGCAAGGAATGCCGCGGCATACTTCATCTGAAGGCTACAAGACCGGTGCCACGGCTTATGTCAGCGGACGGCCTGGCTATCCGCCCGAGGCACTGGACTGGTTGCGCGATGTCGTGCGCGTCGGACCCGGCAGGAACGTCCTCGAACTGGGTGCCGGTACCGGTATAAGTTTATGCCCTTGCTCAGGCAATGCGGGGGAACGCTCAAGGCCGTTGAGCCCATTGATGCCATGCGCGCGCAACTGATGGTCGACTTTCCGGAGGTCGAGGCGTTGGCCGGATCGGCGGAAGCCATCCTTTTGCCAGACGCATCCGTTGGCCGTCGTCTGCGCGCAGGCCTTTTCCACTGGTTCGCAAACGTCGCCGCCCTGCAGGAGATCAGGCTGGTTCTCGTGCCGGGCGGCGTGCTGGGGCTCATCTGGAACGGGCGGGACGAGACCGTGCCATGGGGCGCCGAACTGTCGACCATCACGGACATTTGGGAGGGCAATACGCCCCGCTATGTGACGGGCGAATGGCGCCATGTGTTTCCCGCGCCGGGGTTCGACGCCATCGATGAGCGCCATGCCCGCAACGCACATGTCCGGACGGCGGAACAGGTCATTGTCAAACGGACATTGTCCGTCAGCTTCATTGCGGTCCTGCCTCGGGAGCAGTAGGCGGACGTCGAAGAGCAGGTGAAGGCGCTGATCGCGCGAACCGCCGACCTTGCAAAGGGCGGCGCGATTTCCTTCCCCTATGAGACGAGCATGTTTGCTTATCGCAAGCTGTAGCCAGGTCCGCCAACACGCACTGGACTTACGGCTCTGGACGATCTATAATTTATTCTCGGAATAATTGATGGATCATCCAGATGGACCCGCTCAGCGACGTGATTGCCCTGCTTCGACCGAACACGGCCATCTCGAAGCCCATTTCTGGCCGGGGTGCTTGGGCCGTGCGCTATGCCGCCCATGACGCCCCCGGTTTCACGATCATCCTCAGAGGTGCGTGCTGGATTGCATTCGAGGGCGAGCGGCCCGTGAGGCTGGAAACGGGTGCATTTCTGCTGCTGCCCTCGACACCCGCCTTCACCCTGAGCAGCCATCCCGGCATGATCGGGACGCCGACAGACCCGATGGATGTGCCCGTCCGTCATGGCGACCAGGAGGATGAAGCGGATTTCATGGCACTGGGCGGTACGTTTCGGATCGAGGCGGCGAATGCGCCGCTGCTGCTCGCCCTGTTGCCGCGCATGATCCATGTTCCGCCGTCGGAAGGGCGATCGGCCCGGCTCGGGCGGTTGATCGATCTCATTGCCGATGAGTGCCATGGCGACGAGCCGGGCAAGGACATGATCCTCCAGCGCATGCTCGAAGTTCTTCTCATCGAGGCGCTTCGCTCGCAGGAAACGGTGATGGACAAAACCCGCGCCGGTCTGCTGCATGGCATGCGCGATCCGGCGCTTGCGCGGGTGCTTTCGGCCATGCATGCGGATGTCCGAGCAGACTGGACGGTTGCAAGCCTTGCCCGTATTGCCGGCCAATCGCGCTCCGCCTTTGCCGCGCGCTTTGGCGCGGTGCTCGGCTGCGGGCCGATCGAATATCTCGCCCGCTGGCGCATGGCCTTGGCCAAGGATGCCTTGCTGCGCGGGACAAAGACACTGGACCGGATCGCTGACGACATCGGCTACGACTCCGCCAGCGCCTTCAGCACGGCGTTCCGCAAGCGGCTCGGCTACCCGCCCGGGCAATTTGCCCGGATGAATGGTAGCGCCGGGCACGCCTGAAATCGAGGCGCGGGCGCGCTTCATGACTGTCTGGACGATTGAACAATATAATTGGATCATGAATTATAGATCGTCCAGAAGATCGGGGCTATCAAGGGACCATCCGAAACGAATGGAGGTTCCCATGCAAACGATCCTGATCACCGGCACATCCTCTGGCTACGGCCTGGAGACGGCGCGCCATTTCCTTAACAAGGGGTGGAATGTCATCGCAACGATGCGCCGCCCCGACGCCCGTCTTTTCCCGGCCTCGCCCCGGCTGCGCGTTCTGCCGCTTGATGTCACAAGCGACGAGAGCATCGCCGCCACTGTCGCCGCCGCCGGCCCCATCGACGTGCTAGTCAACAATGCCGGCATCGGTGTTGTCGGCGCATTCGAGGCGACGCCGATGGCGCATGTCCGCAAGGTCTTCGCCACCAACACGTTCGGCGTCATGGCCATGTGCCAGGCCGTCATTCCGCAGATGCGCGAACGCCGGTCCGGCGTGATCGTCAACGTGACTTCAAGCGTGACGCTGGCCGCCATGCCGCTGGCCGCCGCCTACACCGCCAGCAAGCAGGCAATCGAGGGCTTCACTGGCTCGCTTGCCCACGAACTTGGCTATTTCAATGTCCGCGCCAAGCTGGTCGAACCCGGTTATGGCCCGACGACGCGCTTTGCCCAGAATACGGATGTGCGGATCGAGGATCTGATCCCGCCCGCCTATGCCGGCTTCGCGGGGCCGATCTTCGCGGAGTTTGCGCATCCTGCCATGACGACCAAGGAAACCGACGTCGCCGAGGCCGTCTGGGATGCTGTCAACGACACGACAGACCGGCTTCAGTTTCCGGGCGGCGCCGACGCGGTCGCGCTCTATGAGGCCCGTCATCGCTAAGTGCAAAAGTCCTGATCATCAGGTGGAAATCACGGCGCTGCATCAGCCTTCCGGCGGTGCCGCCAGTTCGTTGACCATCCTTGCCGTCCCGGGAATGCGAACTTTTCCTCCGCCGAATACCGCCGTTCTTACAAGCGGAGAGAGGGAGTTTGGCTCTATCTATCCAATGCAGCGTATAATCGGCGGCAAAAGCGCATGATAGCGGGAAATTGGCGGAATTTGGCGCACCCGACAGGATTCGAACCTGTGACCTTTGGAATCGGAATTGGTGCCCTATAATTGTAAGCTATTGATTCAGATAGATCAATGCACGAAGTGTGCTAGTCCTGTGCTAAAATCGCGCTGGTCAGGCCGTCGCCCCACTCGGCAAGCTCTTCAGCGAATTCCACTCCCGTGAAGGTTACAACTTTTAATGAATAGATCAGAGTTGGACTGAAAGCTGCCAATTCATCGACTTGGTCCGCGCTATAATTTCGGGTACGGAAGTTATTAAGAGCTCCTCGGTAAGCCTATTGAATAGGGCAACACGGTGTCTAACGCCCAATTGCTCTGCCGCTGCGATTTCGCCCTCTGTTAGCGCGAAAAAGAAGCCCTTAAAGCCACTCTGAACCCGGGGTTGGTTCGAGGTTTTGATCTCAATAAACGTTATCGCTGGTAGGTGCAGTTGAACTTGGCTTCTATCATTGAAGTCTATCGCTTCTGGTACAGCCAAAGCATCAAAACTTGAAGCTTTCACTTTTATTCCAGTGGCCGCAAGTTCCTCTAATAGTACGCGCAGTGCGTTACCCTTCGGCCGAGGAACCCAGCGATCCATGGTATAAATTGCATGCTGTTCGCCGGAGGCTCCACCTTGATTTGCCAAACGTGCAAGATGGGCACGCTTCGCAGAAATCACCTCCAGTGGGCTCAGCAGCATTTGAAAACTCCTATGCGAACTGCCCTGTCTTGGCAGGGGCTCACGACCAAGCTTTTCTCGTGATCCGAGTCGTGGCCATCGCCGGGAATGACCCATTCCACCTACTCGGGATGATCGTCCAGAAGCTGTCGCCATGTCTCAACGTAGGCACTCGACCACCGCTTCTTCTAGGCTCTTTACGTAGACAGGCGTCGGCGATCCGCTCTTCATCTTCCAAACCGTGTATCCGCCAGGTAGTGGTTTAGCTTTCAGGGCGGCTTGCTTTCCCTCGCTTATGAAACGGGTTCGCAACCTTGTCTTGTGATCTTCTTGGATGTCGAACAGCTTTCGCGCGACGGCATCGCTGAGAAGGTGACTGCCCTTTGTGTCCAGGCAGTAAACCATGCCTTTCTTCCAAACTATGAAATCGGGATAGAAATTCGCGGTATCGCCGTCCGACAAGAGCGGGATGTGAAATCCACCTGCCGACGGGTTGCGATGCCATGGAAGCCCTATCTTATCCAGAGCAGTTGCAAACGGAAGTTCGAATTTATTGAGCCCCGAGTATTTAGGGTAGAGCGAGTTGTCGAAGGCATTAGCTTTTTTGCCAACGCGCGTTGTGCCAAAAGTGAATGGCATTCCACTTTCGTAGGCTAGCTCGGACAGCGAATAAAATGCCTCAGTGGCCTCTGCCGCGAACTTTTCAGCCAATTTGTCAATCTTGCTCTGCGCTTGGACCCTAACATCGAATTTTGGATCGTGAAGGTCTGCGATGGCGAGCACACGTGCCGATCTCGACTTCATCGCTGTGCTCACGAGCCACCGCAAACGAACTGGATTTGTATGGCCGCCCTCCTGCCATTGTACAGATTGCGGTGCGTCGTCACCAAGTACATCAATGACCGTGGAAGCGCCCTTTGCGCTTGCGATGGTATTGGGATCGCCCTCAACGAAGCTCGGGAAATCCGCAATTAGCTCGTTGATCCGTGTACGAGCGGATTCCGAATCCACGAAAATATGATGAAGCGCGACACCTTCGATGTCGCGCGGTACTTGATCTTCGGAACCAGAGCCGGCTCCCCCAAAGTTGCCAGTGATAGAAAGCGGGGCTCCTTCGGCTTTCAGTTTCGCCTTCACCTTTTCGATAGTGTCGGTGAAAACGCTTTCCTTATCGACACGAACGAAGAAGTGCGCAGTGTTCAGAAGCGCGTTGTCGTAGTGGGTCGCGCCGAACTGTCGAAGGACACGCCCCATGATCTGCTCAACCTGGATACTTGAGCCCATACTTTTATCGATGTAGGCGAGATAGCAGGCTGGATCGTCCCATCCCTCTTGCAGACCAAGGTTGAAAATGATGTGCTGGAAGTCTCCGGCTGTGAACTGATCAAAATCGTTCTCGCCTTTCGAGAACAAATTGACTTGATCAGGCTTCGTGCCGGGGTCGAATGCCAGATTGGCATAAATTGCGATTTTCGTAGGATCGACGTGTTTCTGCTCAACAAGATAGCGCCAAATGCGTATTGGAGGCGCTTCGCGCTTTAGGAATGGAAGCGAAGGATCATCGCGGGATCCATCATCGGTAATGTTGGTCTTACAGACGTAGATCGCTTTAGGGCGCAGCTGCAAATGCGCGTCCTGTGCGGCTTGCTGGACCAAGACGAGTCTCTCATAAAGCTCATCGATCGAGCGATCCATGGCTGCTGTCGTACCGTCGAATTGGAGTGCCAGCTTAACCAACTGCGATTTTACAACTTTTTCACTGTCCACGATCGTCGTTATGAACAGTTCTGATTTTACGTGTCCTTCTTCCGTTGTCGCTTCCAACGCTGCAAAGGCCTCGACATCGTCCGTCTCCTCAACCCATAGCTCAATCGGGCTAACAATAGACTTAGTGAAGTTGGTAGGTAGCCGCAGCGTTGCGCTCGCCAGCAAATAGGCATCTGGTTCCAGCTCAGCGAGAATTTCCGCCTGTTGCTCGGAAAGATTGTGCCCTTCGTCGTAGACCACAATGAGTGGTCGGCGCGAGCCGAGTTCGGCATTTGGACGGCTAATCAATCGTTCCCACGGACTCTGATCGCCGAATGTATCTTGATCGCGCTTATAGATATGAAGGTTACCTTCAGCCTGCTCTTTGTTGTTGAAGAGACCGGTTGTCGTAGTGATCAAAAGCGGCGCATTGGCATCATTAAGTAACGCAGTTGTAAGATCACCAATGGGAAGTACCCTGAAGCCTTCAATCAAATGACTGTATTTTCCGCCTTCCGAGAAATTGGCTAGGGTCTGCCCGACGACTGAACGGGCCTTCGACATCCAGAGGACGATAGGCTCCGCTTCAAGGTGCACCCTTATCCGCATAACGGCATCAGCAAGGATCGGCGTCTTTCCTGCGCCGGTCAATGCAGACAATGCCTGGAAATAGGGTCTGGCTCGCTTTCCTTTTCGCGGCCGGTCGGCATGATTGGCATAGAATGCGAAACGGTCAGCGATCAGTTTAGCGGATGCCGCTTGAAATACCTTGAGTTCAAGCATCGGCGTTGTCCGAGTTAGAATAAGCGTCCGCACGGGCATTGAAGCCTATATGTTCCAGCACTCGGTCGGGTATCTTGTAAAACTCGACCCCCGCCCCTGTGTAAGGGGCGATTGAAGCATAGACGTGATAGCGTTCGACGAGCTTTGCAGCGGCGGCTTCAGCGACGATAGCGCGAAACGTATTGCGATTGAGCACGGAAGCGGTTTCTGGATTATCCCATATAAGAAAAAATCCTTCGTTTTTCGGGTTTGTCGCGAAGAGATACTGGTGCGACCCAATTGCGTAGCGATGTAGGTAGGACCGCGCCTTTTCAGACTTGTCCCAATAGCTGTTGAGCAAGAGATCTATCATCTCCTCACGTGCAAGAGCGTTCACAGCACCCGCATCGATCTTTTCGCGTTTCAGTTGGATGAACCGGAACCCGCCGCCGAGACCTTGTTGTTTGCCAGAGGCCCAATCGCCCGTGATCACGCGCCGAACTCGATCAGCGGTGAGCGTCTTGGCATAATGGTCCTTCTTTTCACTATTGCCCTGCTCGATCATAATGAACCGGCGCGTCGCGCCAGTCGCGTGATTCAAACTAAGCACAGCATGTCCGGTTGTACCCGATCCCGCGAACGGATCGAGCACAAGGCCACCATCGGGGCACCACAGCTGAATAAGCTTATTGAAAAGCTTCAGTGGCTTGACTGTCGTGAAGCCATGACCCGCGCCGACGATCGCTGTAAGCTCGCTTACGCCATCGCTCGTTCGACCTGATTCCTTATATCCCCAGGACGTCGCATCCAATCCTACGGGATAACCGGTCTCTTCTTCTGCCCAATAGGTGACAGGGACTTTGCCGCGCTTGATGCCTTCGAGATAAGTTTTGACACGCGGACGGCCTTGTCCATCACGGCCGAACCAAACGAATGGCCATTGCGGCTTTGCAAGGCGGGCAACGGCTTTTCTGGCTGTTGCGGGTTGCAACTGGTTTGGCTTAGCACCCTTGACCATGAGCGCAGGCGCGCGGCCATCCCCAATATCCCGTTCTTCGTAGATTGCATCCCATTCTTGAAGCCATGCTTTGATATTTTTCTTGGGGTGCCGCCACGATCCGTGCCCCGCCGGATAATGTACTTCTCCAGTGAAGGGCGATTGTATACCATACTCGTCCTTGGGCGATGGACTTCGCGCCGTTAGATTGCCTTCACGCCACATACCCTCGCTGTCATTGTCTGGATTTGAATAGCGTTTGTTGTCCTGCTCGGTGCGAGCTTGGGAAAGCGTGCGAGCCTTGGCTAAATCCTTCGCATAGACCAACACGTACTCGGTGGACGTCGAAACGTGGGACTTGTCGGGGCGCGGTGCGGCTGTCTTCTGCCAATTGATGATGGCAAGACGATTATCTTCACCAAAGATTTCATCCATCAGCATACCAAGCCGATAAAGCTCGCGGTGATCGATGCAGATCGCAATGACACCGCCGGGCCGTAGCATCTCCTTCATCATCCAGATGCGAGGTGTCATGAACTTCAACCACTTGCTGTGGCGCGAGCCATCATCTTCGGCTACAAGTTCACCAAGATTAGGATCATTGGGGTCCTGATCCCATCTATCATTGTAACGAAAATCAGAGCCCGTATTGTAGGGTGGGTCGGTCAGAACAAGGTCTACTTTTCCGCGATTGCGATATAGGCTGACCATAGCGGAGAGGTTTTCGCCGTCCCAGATTTCATTCTCGCATTGAGCGGCTTCATCGCCACATGAAAGTTTTTTTGAGATCGCACTGAGCTTCGGCTTGACTAGGCGGGTTATTTGCCAGGGGGCGGTACGCCCAGAATAGTTCATGACGATGCCGTCTTGACCCGCTTCACGCAGAGCTTCATCGTGCTCTTGGAGCAAGCGGATCAGGGCTGAGCGTGGGAGTTCGTCATAATTCATGAAATGTTATTCTCAAATCTCAAGCGGCGTTGCGACCGGCTTATAAGTAGCTTAACGAAAATGCACCGGGGCCTGCTTTCGCAATTCAAAATACGCATAGCTGGATTGCCGACGGCCTGTCATCCGATGACACTATTGGAACAATATGAGAACGTCCATAAAATCTTTGACATGATACTCCACAGCAATGATTTTTCAGGTCACAGGCCGCTGCCCCATTGCAACGCCAAACAACAGTAGCCGAAGTAGCGGCATCGTCCAAAAATTGCCAATCAAAATTTGATTTTTTCCTGTGATTTCTGCGACGTTCGTGGTTGCTGCATCAGCTATGGCATGGGGGCGACAGGGAAACGACGCCAGGCATCGACCGGCTTGAACCTTTGAAAAAATGACAGCAGTTAGAACACAAAGCCGGGGCCCATAATGAGCAGTGACTTGCGCGGCGACCATTAGGGACCATTAAGGGATGTTACCGCCGAGCTCCTCGGTCACCTATCAATAAAATGTGTGACGATTTCGACGTTGAGACTGTCAGCTTTAAGATAATGCTCGGCCCGCACTATAAGGCGGCTGTCGAAAGCCATCATGGGCGTTATAGTTTGACTTTCACTCCGACGAACGAACTCTTCGGTTGTTTGAATAATTCGTAGCAGCTCCGATGGATCGAGAATGTGGATATAGCCACCGGTTACCGCAATGAAATCTGTCATGATTTCTGCGCCGAATTTTTCAGATAGAAGCCGAAGGTCAGGGATCAAGATGATACCGTGGATAGGATGGGTTCTCTCGACCGGCCAAATTTTTCCCGGCCTCATCCATGATGTCCGCTCCGGCCTTAAGCTGGCGAACTGCCCCCTTGAGTTGGCCGGCCGCCTTATTAATATGACCCAGGATATTTTTGCTTAGCGTGGCCCGTCCATGCACTTTCCTCAGCCCGTGAAGTTCACTGCTCACCTATAAGTCGAGTCGCAAATCGTGACGATCTCTTAAGAAAGCAAACGTCACAAAACATACATTTCATGAGGTTTCGATTACTCGCGTCGATCACGAGGTCCGTTAAACATCACTCTCCTGATCAGCAATTTGCTTGATCGCAGGAAGAAAGGCCAGCAGTTCGGGAAGGGCTGCGTCCACCGTCTCCCAAACAACATCCAGATTGATGTCGAAATAGCCGTGAGCGATGCGATTGCGCATACCCTTCATGCTCCGCCAAGGAATTTGCGGATAGCCAGCGATAAATGTCTCATGGTCTTTCAGCAGCTTTGTTGCAGCTTCGCCGATGATGAAGAGGTTTAGGATAACAGCCTGTTGCGTGCGTTTGTCGGCGAGGAAAGTTTCCTTGTCCATGCCTTCAACATATGTGCACGCTTGCTCCGCAGCCTCAAGCATATGGGCCAGATAGTCGCTAAGCCTGTTTTCGATCATACCGGGCTTGCTTCCGCTAAAGCCTTAGCGCGGAATTTTTCCGGCAAATCTCCCGGCGTTAGCAGATCAACCGGAACACCCAGCATATCTTCAAGCTCGACCTGCAAGCCACCAAGGTCGAAGAGTGTAGCCCCCGGCAAGGTATCGACTAGAATATCAAGATCGCTGCCATCGGTATCATCACCTCGAACCACGGAACCGAATACGCGCGGATTGGCCGCGCGGAAGCGACCGACCAAAGATCGGACGTTGGCACGATGCTTTTCTAATGCGATTGACGGTCTCATGAGGTGCCTCACTTTGCTCTTGCCCAATCTATAGCGGCAGTCTTGGCCATGCAACCTCTCGGATTTCGTCAGCATCAGCCGTAAGATCCAAACCTCACAAAACATACATTTTCTTAGGTTTCGCCCGATCCCCGGTATACCGCTTTGTTTCTGCTGGCATATTTTCCGCTCAAATCTTCGCTCGCTCTTTTCCCGTCACGGCAACATAACAAAAGGCATCGGGGACAGCTTTTTGTGAGGTTTGATGAAGCAGGCGCGGGTGCTGACGGATGCGGAATTCAAGCGATTGATGGCGGTCGTGGCGCAGTCGCGACATGCGGCGCGGAACCGATTGGCATTCATGCTCTCGCATTTCGCCGGGTTGCGCGTGGGCGAAATCGCTGCCCTGACCGTCCATGACGTGATCGATGGCGATGGCGTTGTTCGCGAGCAATTGCGGTTGAGTGCCGACATCACGAAAGGCGGTCATGCCCGGACGGTCTTCCTGAACGAAAAGCTTCGCCGCGAAATCAGGCAATATGAGACGAACGCTTTGACCGGCGCTCGGCCTGAGCGTCCTTTGCTGATGACACAGAAGAAAACGGCCTTCAGCCCCAACACAATGTGTCAGCTTATGGCACAGATTTACCAGCAAGCCGGACTGGACGGAGCGACCTCACACAGCGGACGCCGCTGGTTCATCACGCGGCTTGCGCATTCCGGCGTCAGTCCCAAGGTCATCATGACGCTGGCCGGTCATCGCAACCTGACGACGACGCAGCGATACATAGATGTCCGGGACGATATGATGAAGGCGGCTGTCGAGGTGCTGTAGTCGCCGGAAAGAAGTCGTGTAACACGACAAGTTTGCGCCACCAGACGGTTGCCCGGTCATTTCCTGTCTCTTGTCAATTCGTGAACGGGCACTGTCAAAGTGCCCGTTTTCGTTCAAGCGGCTGGAAACACTAATAAAAGTCATTCGACATATTTTATCGCGATCCGCTCAAGTTAGCGTAATCCATATTCGCAATCATGAGTTGCGTAATTTCAAAGTTTTGGCATCTATTTGTTCCTGTCAGCGGCGACGGCGCATCGCCAACCGCTGACATCGCCGGTCGCGGGTGAAAGACCCCTCAGCGTCGTAGCTGGAGTGATCACCAAACATAATCACTTGTTTGACGGAGAAAGGAGAATCCACTCCGGTAATATCTAACCTTGAAAGGACTATTCACATGGGTAACAACAACACAGGAGCTGTTGCAAAGAAGACCAATTTCATTACTGAATTTTCGGACCTCCGGAAGCAACGTTTGGATTGGGAAACCAAAGAGCTGAAGGCCGCTCATGATCGGCTCTACAGCATCATCGCTGATACCTACAGGCTCTACATTGACGCGTCGAAAGACGATTTTACAGCTGTGGCCGCTCAGCAGAACATCAAGATTACGAAGGCAACCACGAACGCAATGCTCGCGGCAAAGTTCGTATTCGGTGTTCAGGATACCCGGCGTAACAGCATGATCGCCAAGGTGCTGCAAAAGGCCGAAGCTGAACAGCGGACCGCTGATGAAGTGGCTGACTGGATCAGGGAAAAGGGTGGTATCGAAGCCATCCGTCTCGACATGCCGAAGACGGAAGTTTCGTCAAAGGCTGACGAAGGACGCAAGAAGGTGAAGGCACTACAGGCCAAGAAATTCACTCTGGCTGCTGATGTGCTCTCGGACTTCACGCCGGATAACGACGGGTTTCTGGTTCACTTGAGCCGGAAGAACGCAGAGAACGGTCACGATGTCCTTTATGTCCTGAATGACAAGTCTGTTCTTGATGCCATCTTCGCCGCTGTCCAAAGGGCGGAGGAAGCAAATGGGACCAATCCGGAGGCAACTCCTGCCGTCGGGAAAACCGCGATTGTCGAGGTCGAAGGTGTCACTTCAAAGGGCTTTAAAGCGGCCCTGAATGAAGCCATTGCGAGCTAACAATTATGATGGGGTGGCTTTTGCCACCCCTCATGCCCGGTTTTTTCAACAAAAGGAGTATAATTATGGATTTTCAGACAAAATATAGCCCGAAGTCGTTTTCTGAACTCATCAATGGCGACTTGCGTAATCTCGTGGATCGTTATGTTGGGGAGAAAATCATGGAGCCTCTTTTGCTTCATGGTGTTCCCGGCACGGGGAAGACCGCATTTGCAAAAATGCTGGCCGCCAATCTCTGTGACGACATTGACGCAGGCGATGTCCTGTTCATCAATGCGAGCCTCAACACGGGCATCGAGACGATGCGGAACAAGATCAAGAATTTCGCGAGTTGCTTTCGGCAAAACAAGCGGGATGTCAGCGTGGTTATTATCGATGAAGCCGATGGCTTCTCACGGGATGCCCAGAATGCCTTGAAGGGCGAAATCGACGCCCAAAGGGACAGTGTTCTTTTCATCTTGACGACGAACGACGTCAACAAAATCGAAGAGCCCATTCGGGATCGATGCCGTGATCTTCTGTTCAACCGTCCTGCGCCGAAAGAACTCATGCCTTTGGCGAAAGCGATCTTGAAAGCAGAAGGGGAAAGCGTCCCGGATGACCTCCTGCTTGGGGTTCTATCCGCTTCTGGCGGAGACATGATGGGTTTGAGCTACCGAGTATTCTTTAGGCGCCTGGATGATCTGGTTACAGGACGCCGCCGCCGCAGGGCAGAATCCGAAAAAGCGGCCTGACACAGTTGTCGTGTAACACGACTTTTCCCGGAGTGCTTTGCTCCGGGAGAGGTCATTGGCGATTCAATGCGGCGAAGACATCTGTCGTACCTTCGCCAAGATACTGAAAGCGCGCGCGAACCATGAGCGGGCTGGTATTGGGGCGTCTGTATCGAACGCCGGTAATTCGTCCGTGCCTTGCAACTTCCGCACCGCGTCCAGAAGCTCCGCATGACAGTGCTGGCGCGCCATTTCCACACGCAGCTTTTCCTCGTAGTCGGCGCTCCATTGCGCGCTTTCGGCCATCCCGGCTTCCAGACGGTCGGTGAGGAATGCAAATACGTCCTCTGGCACGTTACGCTGCCTTGATCGCATTGACGTCAGGTAGCTTGCGCCTTTTCCAAGAAATCGCTGCGAAAACTCGGCCTTGCTGGTGACCAGCTCGGCTTCCTGCATGCGTGTGTAAATATCTTCCAGAAAGAATAGTCCGTTTCCCTCCATAGCTGCTCCTCAAATGCGTTAATAAGCTGTTTTCATTGTATTTATCCCCGTTGTTGTCCGTGCCGCATAAATAGTCGGTGAGGTGCTGCTGATGGAGCAGCACGGGGAGAAAAGACATGAACAACAACGGCTCAGACGATTATCGCCAATTGAGAGCGGCCTATATCGAACTGGCTTCGCAGAATATTGCAGCCGATACCTTCGTTACGCTGGTGACGAACGAGACATGGGAACTGCCTAAAATGCACCGGGCCCTTAAGGCCTTTCTCGGTTGCACCGATCATTCTCTTCTCGGCAAAAAATGGTACCAGAAGCCATTAGATTGCAGGACCGAAGGCATGTTCTTTATCGAGCATGTCAAAAGCAACACCCATGCTCATGGCTTGCTGCGTCTGCCCCACCGTCATCCGGACGATCAACGTGACCTGAAAACGCTACTGGAGCAGCATTGGATCAAATTCGCACCCGGTGGCAGCGTGAATTGTCAGGCTCTCCATGATGTCGCTGGGTGTGCCGATTATTGCACGAAAGAGATGGCGTTTCGCCATTTCAGAGACGCGCAAATGTTCTGCACATGGGACGTCGCCAACCGTCAGAACTGACCTTCATCCACTCTTGACCGGATTGCAACGCGAACGGTGACAGCAGATGATGACATTGATGAAATCAACAAGGCCGCCGTTTTCGAAGGGCTGCAATGGGATTTGATTGAGTAAATGGTCAGAGACAAACAGAAAACAAATTCAATCACATAAACATGCAATCTGAAACACGATCACGTTGATGGAAAATAATCATCGTAGATCGTTCTTTTCAGATGCTTCTTAAGATCGGGATTGGCGAGAGATTGCCAGTCAAGAAGTCTTTGCCGGATGTCGGAAACAGGGGGCAAAGGAATTTTCGAAACAGCGTCAGTCAAAGATAACTGCGCAAGTTCGGTATCCTCGACAATTTGGCCGGTCATGGCGGCGGCTTCCAGATAAGCACTGATCGGAAACACCGGCGAGAATGCAGGATCACGAGCCAGTCCGATGCCGACCTTCGCATCCAGCCGCAGCAGATCGACAATCCAAACCGTCTGGAACAGCGGCTTTCCCTCCGAGAGATTATGCAGGACATCGACGGCATGACCACGAAACCGGGTGCGGGTGACGATAACTCTTGCCGTTCCTTGCGCGTCGATGAGCTTTAGCGGCGGGATGACATTGCCGCCGGTTTCCGCGTTGCGTTTCAGGCTTTGCATGACATCGGACGGAAACATACTGGCAAGCCGTCCTTCTTCCTCGACTTCGTGCAGAGTGATCGACTTGCCCTCCTGCAACGTGAACAACATGGTTGCCCGCCAGGTCAGGACGGAAAAGAAGCGAAGCTGTTTCATCTGCCCGTCTATGTCGTAGCGCACCCAGAAGGATTTCGTCTTCCGGCTGTGATGGTACAGGGGCATTCCTTCTATCAGCAGGTCATGCGTGAACAGCAGGGTCAGATCGATGGCCTCGGCTTCTGTTTTGGCGAGCGTGGGGTGATCCTTTCCGTTGCCAGCGCAATGAACCGCCCCGTGCAGGGAAATGCAGGGTCCGGCAAGCGCGGGAAGGGTTTGTCGAATGTGCTGGGTGCTGAACGCCCGAACGGCTTGCGTATGAAGCTCTCAGGGCACCGGCTTTCCCAACCCCTCAAACGACAAGGGACACAGATCATTCGATCTGTGTCCCTTGTCGGGGGCGATGAACCGGAGATTACCCCGCCTTGCGAAGCAGCTTTCCGCGCTCGGCGGCGGCAGAGGTCAGCGGCCCGTCGAGTTCACCGGCACGCACGGCCTCGATCAGCGTATCGATGACGCCGGGCAGCGCGGAGAGCTCGCCGACTTCGACCGCGTTTTTGTCCTTGGTGAGTTCGATCGGCTTGCCCGCATATCGCAGCGCGAAAAATACCTTGCCGCTCGCATCGGTAAACCAGCCCTGACGAACGCGCTTCAGCGTTTCCACATCGACGCGCTGGCCTTCGGTATTGGTGCGACGGACAATGTGCGTCGGCGCAAATGCCTGACCGGCGATCTTCGCCTCGGCCATACGCTTCTGTTCTGCCAGAGCCGCAATCATCTTTTCGCGGGCGCGCTGGACGGGATCGGCATTCGTGCGAACCTGAGCAGCGGAAGCAAGCTTGAGAGCCTTGAGATGAGACATGCCAAAATCCTTCCTGAATTCGTTGCCATGTCTCTGGAAATACAGCCTTTTTGGAAAAGAGCGACTGAAGATTTGAAGCAGATTTTCTACGGCTTCCTTTAGCGGCGAAGCGAGTGAGAAATTTACTTTCCGCTTGCTGACAAGAGACTGCGAACTTCAACAGCATATTGGCTGTCGTGTTCCAAAATGAATGCTTTGGCGCATGGAGCTTGTAGCACCTTGAACCGGCCGGGCTCTGGATCAGGGAGAAGGGTCGCGCTCGGACCTCGCAGCGGCGGCAATGGCGAGCCGTCTTTGCGCAACGCAATCAGGTACGGGCCTGTCGGCATTTGGGTTGGCTCGCCAAAGGTTGAGTTGTCCCATGTGGCGTGGATGACCTCGTCCACATTTCCGCGCAGCACCTCGTCCACCCGGATTTCAAATCGCGCGTAGTCGCTGAGCAACCGACCGCTGCTTTTCACATCCTTGAAGATTTCAGGGTGTTTTCGACGAAATGCTTCATGCTCCTCGTGCTTCTTGGGATCTTTCACAATTTCGTAGTTCTGAATGCGGCCAATGACCACGGCGTCTGCATATTGCACGTCTTCCGCTTCAAAGTCTGCCATCATCACGCAAGCTTGTGCCGGACCGAATGCGTAAGCTGCCGAAATGGCTGTTAAAATGGTTTTCGCCAAGAAGCGCATATGGGACACTCTCATGTTGCGCCAATCATGAATAACAGCTTGATGGCGAAACTTGGAGCGCAATACATCACCGCTCTTGAAATCTGAGCTTATCGCTTCCGGTGAAAAGCGTATGTCTCATGTCTCTTCATGCCCAAAGACGCGGTTTCCTGAGGAGCAACGCAGCTTCCAGCTCCTCCCTCGTCATCTTGTTCCGTAGGTTGAGAGTGAACACCGCTTGATTGGCACAGACGAGATCACCCACCGGCGACAATGCGCCGCGAACCCGGAGATAGCTTAGGATTGGGGTGATGCCGCTGCGTGCAATACCACTGACGATCAATGTCATCGCCTCTCTGGCATGGAGGATTGCAAATCCAATGTTCCACAGGGCCGTTGCGGTGTCATGGCCGGCATCGATGTAGACGATATCGACCCCGTTCAGCATGTCTGTATCCTGCTCATAGGTTGGTTGCGGCGTCCTCCGAAATTCGAACCGCTCACCGAAGTATGCGCTGAGGTAAGCGGCGCAGGGATCGACGTGACGGCCCGTTCCCTGCTCGATAACCATCACCGACACTGGGGAGTGCGTCAGTGCCATTGCTGCGCATCCTCCGCTTCCGAGGCCCATTGCAAGAAGCTTCTGATGACCGGCAAGCGCCCGAAGGAATATCTCCCATTCTTCACCGCGCCGTGGATCGGGCGGTGTGTTCAAACGCACGGGATCGGAACCGACGGAGTAAAGGTCCGGCTGGACCTCCTCACCACAGGCCATTGTAATTCTTCGCAGGTTGCGCAAATGAGCGGGAAAGTCAGTCGATACGATTTCGTGCAGGTCGTTATACGATGTCGCGGTATCATCGCCAGAATTGGCCGGAATCAACCGGGCACGAAGATGCTCATCGACAATCCGTCGACCGGATTTGTGTTCTCGCCCGTCTGTCATCTTGAAGCCGAATATCGGGTTTCTGGCAATTTCCATCTGCAATGTGTTCACTCTGACAAATGGATGACGCCAGCGGGTCCAATCGAAACTCAACTGGTCCCTCTTGGAAAACCGGCTGACTTCGTGCCACCAGTCGAGATTGAAGTGAAAGCAGCGGGGAAGTGTATGGCGGCGTAACAGAAACATCGTCGCGTGGAGCCCGAACTGCTCTGGAAAGCCGCACATTTTGTAGCGTTGCATTTGGCGCGCGACACGGGCCGGGCTTTCATACCGAACATCGAGAACGGCCTGGGCTTCATCGTAAATGCAGGAACGCTGGTTGTGCTGTGTTACGGCAATGTCCGCTTCGTTCAGTAGCTGGCCAATGACATCGGCAGAGACGTTGCGCAGGACCAGACTTGCATCGACCCACACGGATATCTCGTAATGCTTCGGCAGGAACAGATGTGGCAGAAGCTTGACGCGCCGGGCGTCACGTTGCGGATCGACAAAAATGGGATCGACAATCCTGATCTGCCACGGAGCAGGCACTTCCGTAATCGAGCCATCGGTAAAGAGAAGATAGTCGATAGCCTCATCGATGCTTTCGACGGAGGGTGGATCATCGTAACCGCCGAAGATCGCAGTATAGACGACGATCTTGCGTGATGACCCCGACACAACCGGTTCAAGGTCAACGACAGTTCCGTCGATCATCAATTCAACTTCCGGCTTTTGCATCGGAAAACTCCACTTCGTTTGATGGCATGGGGGAATGAACGGGGGAATTTCCACGCAAACGTCCCCTTGCGACGGACGGCGGCCCAGATCGCAAGAAGGTTTGGTGAGGATGATCGTGGAAAATCTTGCCTTGTGGTCGAACGTCGCCATGGATGACGGAACGCGTCCAAACGGGTACGAAGTCGGCCAGTTTCAGCACAAGGCGCGTTGTCGAAACGTCAGTCTGCGTTCCCAAAAACCGTAGTGTTATATGCACTTACGCCAGAAAAAAATGTTCAGGGCCTCTGCTTTCAGCATGGTTGGCGCAAGTTCGCGGTTTTAGTGCTGTTGCCATGAATTCTGGAAACGGATCGATGGACGCTCTCAGCTTTTCGACAGCTTGGCCTTGCCATACGGCGCGCATGACCTCCTCGGAGAAGGGCTTCTTCGGTGCTTTGTGCTTGCCCCGTCGGAAGGGGCCGCGCGCCACAACTCTACACTAATATACCCACATACGCTAAACTCCGGCGAGTACCCCCGCTTTTGCCCCTCAGGGGCTCAAGCAAGCGGAGCCGGAGGCCGAGACGACCCAAGGGATACGCGCCTATTCCTACGTGCGAATGAGCACGCAGAAGCAGCTCAAGGGCGACAGCCTGCGGCGGCAGATGGAGCGCTCGCGTCAATTCGCCGATGAACACGGACTGGTTCTCGATGAAAGCCTGCGCGACATCGGCGTCAGTGCGTGGAAGGGCAAAAACTTCAAGAGCGGTGCCTTGGGTCATTTCCTTGCGATGGTCGAAAGGGGAGAAATCCCGCAAGGCTCCTACCTGCTGATCGAGAGCCTTGATCGCCTGTCCCGCGAAGCCGTGCCGGATGCCCTGACCCTGTTCATGGCGATCATCAATGCGGGGATCACCATCGCAACGCTGGGTGATGACAGGCAAATCTACAGTCGAGAAACCCTGAAAGGCGATTGGACCAAGCTGATTATCGGATTGGCCGTGATGTCGCGGGGACATGAAGAAAGCCAGACGAAAAGCGAGCGCATCAGTCTCGCCAATCAACGCAAGCGGGATATTGCCAGACAAGGCAAGGGCAAGCTGACGGCAAAGACCCCGGCATGGATCGATGCCAAGCGCATCGAAGGCCAGCGCTATCGCTTCACCCTCAACCACCATGCAAACACGGTGAAGCTGATCTTCGAACTCGCGGCCAATGGATTGGGAGCAACAGCCATCACCGGCAGACTCAACGCGGATAATATCCCTGCGTTTCAGAGCAAGGACGGCTGGTATCCCGGCATCGTCAAAATGCTGCTGTCACGGGAAGACGTGATCGGCACATTCCAGCCGCACCGGTTGAAAAACGGCGAACGTGTTCCCGATGGCGATCCCATCGACAACTATTTCCCCGCCGTCATCGACAAGGACCTCTATCTCAGAGTTCAATCTCTGCGGCGCCTCACAGGAAACGGTGGACGCAAGGGCAAGAGCTTCGGTAATCTCTTCACCGGGATTTGCAGTTGCGCCCATTGCGGTGGTCCCATGAGCATCAAGATGAGCCGGATCGGTTCCGGCAATGTTCGGTATCTCGCCTGCAACAACCATGTGCGGGGACAACGCTGCAAGGAGGGCCGCAAGAACTTCCGCTACGATCTGCTGGAAGACGCCATCCTGACCCATGTGCCGGAAATCGGTCTGGCGGATATTGTCGTGTTACACGACACGTTGCCCGCGCTGAAGGAACTGGACGAGAAGATAGCCGCGTTGACGCTGGAACTGCAAACCATTCGCCGCAAGGAAGAACGGCTTTCCCTTGCCATCGAAACAGCCGATGTCCCGTTGGAAACGTTGATCGAGCAATTGAAGGTCCGGCAGGACGAGCGTCATGCGCTGGCCATGGAGTTGCAGGATTTTCGACGACGCAGGGGTGTGCTTCAAGGGCAGCATCGGCAAGCTAATCCCGACGTTGATGGTCTTATCCGTCTACGCGATGCATGGGAAGCAACAGCCGACGAAAGCGAGTGCTTCCGATTGCGGGCCAAGGCGCATGCCGCCATTCGGGAACTCATTTACGACATCTCGTTCGACAGCGCCGAGAATGTCGTCACGCTCGTCGTTGCCAACGGCATCAGCGTTTATCGGTTTCGCAGTGGTGTGCTGGTCGGCCATTGCTATGCGCTGGCAGCTTGAAGGTTGTATGACCTCAGCGAAGCAAATAAATCTCGGGTACAAATTCTCTAGGCCATTAAAATAATTAAAATCAATGATTGTGCATACTGAAAAACAAATCTTAGGTTATGGAATTGGGGATTATGGATCATAAAGATTTCAACGACGAACGCTTTAAGCAAGGCTCTGTTCGGACTTATATGAAGGCGACGCGCTTGGTGTGTGAAAGCTGGCAACGTGTCATTGGACAGCCGTTGAAATTGCATTCCACCCAACCGCTTTCCCGATTTGAAGAAGCTCTGGCGCACATAACTTCTGCGCTTAAAGATTCCCAATCTAAAGCTGCCAAAATTACAGACGATATTACCGAAGCATCAAAAAGCGATCCTGCAACACACGATCTTATAAACGACGTTCTGATCGTGAACGCTGAAGCGCGTCGTGCGATATTAGAACGTGATATGGATTCAGTTCCTCCCCGGTTGTGCATGGGCGCAATTTGGAACGTAGCCAGGCAATATGCCTCAAGTGATGAAGAGGTGGATGTGCCTTTACGCGATTTTTTGCGTGCAGTGATGTCGGAAATTGCCAAAAATATGGGATGGCCAACTGCTCTACGCGTAGGTGAAAATCGGCATTTCCCAAGAATATGGCAATGGCTATGTGAGGTTACGGAGGCAAGTGTGGTGGATGGTTGCCATGGTATCCGGGTCATAAACACCCGCGGGCCAGTAGCCGCATTTCCTAATGGTCCCGGTGAGTTGCGGGTCCGCTTAAAGCCCGGGTATTTTTAAAAGATTGGACCGGTTAATCTAGGTACAGCATATCCTCGCTCCACCCCGTGCTGCCCTGCTTATCGATCATCGTGATTGATGTACGAGTGTTGCCTGCTACATCACACAGGACCATTCCCCATGAAAGTTTGCCCGACCGAATTTCGGCACTCCTGAGATCACCACCTTGACCCCTCGGGACGTAGCCGGTCCTTAATGTCTTCGGTCGCTACGTGAGCATAATGCTGTTCGATCATCTCAAGCGACGTGCGAGTGTTCAGTGCAACATCATAAATCGATGCCCCGCTGACCAGCATTTTCGAGATGTAATAGTGGCGAAGTGAATAGGGGGTACGTCGCACGCCCCGGTAGTCATATTCGAGCCCGGAGGCTTTCAACAGCTCGTTGAAGCCGTGTTTGAATGAGGTGATGGCCTTACCGTCTGCGTCTGCAAAGACTGGATCGCTGTCATCAGGCTCTCGGCCTGTCTCCGCGCAGAACATTTCCCATAACATCTTCAGCGCGGGAATAACGTTCAGCAGAGGAACGGTGGTCCCGTGCTTGGATTTTCCATGCACCTGAAGGCGCACGTCCATTTCCCCAATAGGCTTTTTCAGGCACGCCCTGAAACCGACGATGTTGCCCCATGTCAAGTTCTTGGCTTCCGTAGGCCGCATGCCGGAATGAGCCATGATTTCGATGTAGCAATAAAGGCGGATACGATCTGCACGAATATTCTTGGGTGGAATTGTCTGGGTCCACTCCCGGCCGTCCTTGGCCTTTATGTGTTTTGTTTTCGGCTGTAACTCCGAGATGCGCGCCAATGCTGTAAGGAAAAGCTTTTCATATTCCTCTCCGGTGAAGCCGGGACGGCGATTATCCGGCTTTTTGCGGACAAGAGGAGCAGGGATAACGATGGGCTGACAATAGCCCCAACGCACCGCCTGCTGGAATAAAGCCCGGATAATCCCCATTTCGCCCTTGATCGTACTTGGCGATGCGATTTTACGGGGGGCAGGGCGACTGAAAACGCGACCGTCATCGCGTTCACAGCGAATTTTCTCAATCTCGGAACCGGGGCCGGATGTCCAGTAGGTCTTGCGCCATTCGTGATAGCGTTCGATGTCCGGTGGCGTAATCTTGTCGATGGCTTTGTCGTCGAAATAGCCAATCAGAAACCGTCTGATTTTCGGCGGCCAATAATAGGCGTGATCGCTGCTGCGTTCCTTGCGCTCCGCTTCGGCCTCGATTTTTCGAATGAACTCTTCGGCGACATCGTTGAAGGCATGCTCAACGACGCTGAGACCGTTTTTCAGCCGGTAGTTCTGCTCGTGCCATATCTCATTCGCAAGTCGGTAAGCTTCTTCGTAAATCGGTGTGCCCAGAGATTTCCTCACCTGACGACCGGCAATCGAGTAGCGCATCGACCAATTCGTGCCGTCACGCTGAAAAAGGACAAAAGGCTCTTTGTGTAGGGGGGTACTACCTTCTGGACACGGGTGAGTGACCGTCTAGATAGGCAGAAGCTACGGGAAACAAAGGGAAAATCGGCATTGGTAGGCCGGTGGACGCCGTGGACGGAATGCAAATGGGTGGGGGAAATCGGCGGCAAATCGCGCATTCTGTAACGCGGATCGAACATTCTGCCTGCAAAGATCGTGCATAGGCCGGCAAACAGCCCGCATTGGCCCGAGAAGCTTGATCTATAAGGTATTTACCGCGCGGGGCCGTTCAAGCGTCGGCGGCATGACGAAGGCGTCGTATGGCGCTGCACGGCCGATATCGGGTGAGGATGAAGACCGTGAGGTCCGACATTTTGGCGGACCTCACGGCACACTGTCGGACCTCACGCAACGCTATGTTTTTCATTATCTTTTTAAAATGGTATAGGTCGGCACCGGAAAAATGAGGTCCGACACGGACAATCGCGTGACCAGCGTTAGAAAATGGGCAGCGAAACGACTGATCTAACGCTTACGGAGCGCGGCAGAAGTAGACGACGCGGCCGATGATAGTGAGTTGGTCAATGCGATCCGGGCCGATGGTTTCGACCGGGTACATGGCGTTGTCCGAGACCAGCTCCACCGTGCCGTCCAGGCGGCGGCGGATACGCTTTACAAGCAGATCACCGCATACGTTTACGACGCTGATCCAGCCGTGGACCACCTCGCGCTGGCTATGATCGACCACGATCAGCGCGCCGTCCGGAATGGTCGGCGTCATGCTGTCGCCGCGCGCACCGATAATCTTGCAGTGATCCGGCACCGCGCCGAGATTGCGCAGGAAGGCGCGCTCGAACGAGACGACGCTTCGGACATCTTCATGTATTGCGACAACCGCGCCGTGGCCTGCGGACGCTTCAACGTCGAAGAATGGCAGCGCGATGAAGTCGCCTGCGGCGTTTCCTATCTCATGTAATTGCGTTGATCTTTCGCGCTGTCGCTCATCTGAACGTCCACAAAGCCAGTCCAAAGAAACTTCGAAAGCGTCAGCTATTTGGCCTGCAATGACAATGCTGGGCAACGAGCCTTTCTCATACTGCTTCAACGTACTGGCCGGAACGCCCGTCTTTCGAGCGAATTCCGCGTCTTTCATGTTGCCTTTAAGCGCGCCAAGCCGCGCGAGGAAGCCGGTCACAGGCCGACCTCGTAATAACGTGGAAAAAGCCACGTAAATACGTTGACCGAATCACGCAATTACGTAATAACTCCTCTTAGCGAACCGCTTAGGCGCTTCGCGATTGTGACCAAAAGACCCTTAAAAAGCGGGCGTTGCCGCGCCCGCTTCCCAAGCGGAGTTTCACCATGAGTAAGAGAAAGCCGATCATGGACTGGGAGGCCATCAAAGCCGAAGTCCACCGCCGTCGCATGACGCTGACCGAACTGGCTGTCCGGTCTGGCCTTCATCCTTCCATCCTGCGGAAGGTAAAGACCATGACCCACTACGCCGGTCAGGACGTGCTTGCTGCCTTCATCGACCAGAAGCCCGAAAACCTCTGGCCGGATCGTTACCCCAAGAAAAGCTCCGGCATCTTGGATACCGCAAAGTGGCCCCCGTTAGAAAGTCAAAATTCTAACGCGTCCACTGACATGCAGGTGGCCGCATGAGCGCGATCCTGTCAGCCGTCCAGCCGGCTTTTGACATGCCGGAAAGCGAAATCCGCCTCGCAGTCGAGGGTTATGCTTCTGAAATGGAGCTGATAGGCCGCGCGGAAGCGAAGTTCGGCACATGGTACGCCGATACGTATTGCGAGTTGTTCTCGGATGATCACGATCTGAGGGAAATGCTCTGCGCTACCTTTGTCGGTCGTTATCTCTCCATGGCCCACGAACTCGGCCACCTGCCGGAAGGCGGTGCGGCATGAGCGCGGACGCAAAAGCCTATTTCGACGGCCTCCCAACCTATTGCACTGCGGCTGTCCAGACGGCTTATGACAAGATCACATCCGGTCACTATTCGGACGCGGGTGTCTATCGTGGCCTCTGCAAAGACTTCGACGAAGTCGGTGAGAAGCACCCTGATCGGAAGCTGTTCGGCGTGTGGTTCTCTGCCGTCGAGCGCGGCGAGGCCGAGCGGCCGGGCCGTCAGCTTGCCGAGGATGGCATTCCCGCCGCCGAACTGGTGAAGGGCACGCGCCGCCTGTGGACGCTGCAGGGCAAGAGCAAGGCCGAGCGGAAGCGCCGTGAAACGGTGCAGGCATCCAGGGCGGATGTGCTGGTGACCAGCACCGCAACCGGCGAAGCGGTTCAGCCTCTCACCACCACGACGATGGACGAGGAGACGCGCGAAATTACGTCTGTTGCTGCCGATGACGGCTCGGCCGACGCCACCGGCATAGAAACCGTTCTGGACGATCTCGGTGTTCGCCCGATGACCGATCCCAGCGAACCGATCTCGGCTCGCCCGATGGACGCCGTGTTCAAGGGCGTCCAGTTTGCGCCAGTCATCGACAACGCGGAAGCGTTGCTGGATGCGGTTGCCGCCGAGTTGAACGCCTCGCCGATGCCGGGCCAGCCAGCACGGGTGATCATGGATAATGGCTCCGCCTTTGTTGCCATGAAGACGGCGGTGGGGCGGCTGCTAGAGGAAAACATCATCCAGTTGAGTCGCGAGATTGAGCATACGGCCCGCGAGACGACGGCCCGGATGCTGCGCGAAGTCGCCGATGAGTTGGAACACTCCAGCCTTTAACCCTTTGCCGCGTCGATCCGGTTTCGCGTCCGGCACGGTCTCGCGGAGCCGCCTCACGCCCCCTCTGGGGCGGCTCCGTAACGAACTTCCCGATATTTCACAGGTTCCATGATGTCCAAAACTATCAAGTTTGGAAATATTGCATATCCCGCCATCGCCGCCATTCATGATGTTGATCTGGCCGCGATTGATGTTCCGACGAACCGTGCCCGCTCTTTCGATCCCGATGAAGCGGCCGGGCTGGCGGCAAGCATCGCCGAAGTCGGACTTCTCCATCCCATTCGAGTTCGCCTTGTTGGCAATCGCCATCGCCTTGTTGCCGGCCGCAAGCGTCTTGAAGCTTGCCGTCTGCTCGGCTGGAACGCGATACCGGTCACGATCTCCGATGCCTCAACCGATGACGAAGAGCGCCTGGAAGAGGTCGTTGAAAACCTTGCCAGCTTTAGCCTCAACAAGCTCGATCGCTGCCAGCATCTTTACGAATTCAAGCAGGTCTATGAACGCCTGCATCCTGAAGCGAAGCATGGCGGCGACCGGAAGTCGGAAATCAAAACGCAAAATTTGCGTCTTGATCCCGACGCTTCCGAAGTCTTCGGCTTTGCGCCCGCAATAGCCGAGAAAATCGGTATGTCCCGCCGCGCCATCGAACTGGCCGTTAAAATCTGGACTGACCTGACGATCCTCAGCCGTATCCGGCTGGCCGGAACGCGGTTTGCCGATCACCAGTCGGCGCTCAAGGAGATTTCCGAGCAGTCGCCCGCCGATCAGGCGGAACTGCTTGACCTGCTGCTGGCCGAACCGCCCGCTGCCCAGACGGTGGCCGATGCCCTTGCGGTCCTTCGCAACGGTTCTGCCCCGACGCCCGCCGAAAAGAAGGTTGCCGCCGTCAGCAAGGCCGTCCAGTCGATGGCGAAGCCGGTCGCTTCCGCTGTCACCAGCCGGGACGTCGCCGAGTTGAAGGAGGGCATCGCTACGCTCTCAAAGTTCATGGCGAAGCTGGAAGATGACGCGCTGGACAGCATTGTTGCGGAAAATGAAGAGCGCATCATCGCCAGCCTGAAGCGCCGGGGGCGCATCTGACCATGGCCCGCCGCCGCGACACCGTCACTCTCGATATGTTCCGGGACTATGAGCCACCGGAAACGATGATCGCCCGGTGCGACCCGGACGTCATGCGCGGCGGCACGCTGGACGTAAAGATTGCCCGCGCGTTGTCGCTAGCGATGGATAAGAGCGGAAAATCCCGCGATGAGATCGCCCGCGAAATGACGGAGTTTCTCGGTGGGCAACGGGTGTCGAAGGACATGCTGGACGCCTATGCCAGCCCAGCGCGGCGGGACCACAAGATTACGCTGGAGCGCTTCATGGCGCTTCTCTCTGTAACGGACACCTACAGCCTGCTTGCCTTTGTGTGCGAGGCGGAAGGGTTCGTCGCAGTCCCCAAACAATACGCAAAAGTCGTTGAGGCATGGCACCGCAAGCGGGTGCTCGATGAGCAGACCCGCGCCTATGAGCGGATCATGGCCGAGATCGGAGATTTGAAATGATCGACGTCGAACTTGAATGGTTCAACGCACGCGAACTGGCGGCGATAGCCGAAGAGCGCACCCTTAAGAGTTTCCCATGGTCCGAACGTAGTGTTCAACGCAAGGCGAAAGAAGAAGGCTGGAACGACCTACCGAGCAGCTTGTGCCGTATTCGCGCTGGTACAGAGGGTGGCGGCGGTCGCGAATACCACCGCACGATCCTGCCGGAGTTCCTGCAAAACGTCATTCTGGCGCGCGGTGAGAAGCACTATCAGCTTCAGGCGCAGGAAGCCTGTCGCGCGACCGAACGTAAGAAGGTCGATCTCCTGCCGGTAACTTCACTGCGGTTTCGCCAGCGCAATGCGATGGAAGCTCGAGGCGAAATCCTTGTTGCCATCGACCGCTATGCGACGCTTCGCGGCATGACGGCGCGACGCAAGGCCATTCTGGATTTTGTACGCGCCCAGGACGAACAGGCCGAGCGCAACGCGGCGAAGGATAAGGCGGAGGCCGGCGAGCCGCTTTCCGGCCGCGAACGGATTCTGCTGGAGCGGCCTTCTCTGCTTTGCCATGCCGATGGGTTCGGGCTGCTGGAAGATACGCTGCGGATCGCAAACGACCGTAGTGGTGGCAGCTTCAAAGTGTCCCGCGCGACCGTATACGACTGGTTTGCCGCCCGTGACGCGTTAGGAATTACCGCGCTGGCCCCGGCGTTGACGAAGGAAGACGAACCCGTTTCGGAAGAGTTCAAGGCGTTTCTTCCGTTTTACGCAAAAGGTAGCAAGCTGGCCGCTACGGAAGCGCTGAAGGATTACAAGAAGGAAAATCCGGCTAGTACGCTGACGGTCGAGCAGGTCCGTTACACGCTCAAACACAAGCTGAACGACATCGAGCGCAATGTGGGCCGCGAGGGGCTTCTGACGCTGCGCTCGCGCATGGCCTATATCTCCCGTTCGACCGAAAACCTCTTCCCGACGACGGTCTACACGGCGGATGGCAAGACGTTTGATGCCGAGGTGGAGCACCCTTACACGAAGAAGGCCTTTAAGCCGGAAATCACGTCCATTCTGGACGTTGCAACACGACGTTGCGTTGGGTTCGCCATCGCCTTCAAGGAAAACGTAATGGCGGTCACTGAGGCCCTGCGCAATTCCTGCGTTAGCTATGGAATTCCAGCCATTTTCTACACTGACCGTGGACCCGGTTACAAAAACCAGACGTTTGACGCGGATGTTAACGGCCTGATGGGCCGTCTCTCCATCACCAAGATGCATGCGCTGCCGTACAATTCGCAGGCCAAGGGTATCATTGAGCGCTTTAACGGCACGGTCTGGAACCCTCTGGCCCAAAGGCTTCCGACGTACCTCGGCAAGCCGATGGACAAGGAGGCTGCGAAGGCGGCTCACAAGGCAACGCGCCGCGAGATCGCTGAGATCGGCACGTCCACGCTGCTTCCGACATGGGACGATTTCCGCGCCATGTGTGTGGAAGCCATCGCCGACTACAATGCTAAGCCGCACGAAGGCCTTCCGCGTTATCGGGATGCCGCCGGGAAATATCGCCATTATTCGCCGGACGAATTCTGGGCGCTGCACGAGGCTGACGGTTTCGAGGCTGTTCCGGTCGCGGCTGAAGAGATCGACGATCTGTTCCGCCCCTACGAAATCCGCAAGACGCGTCGTGCCCTCGTGGAATGGAACACCAACGAATATTTCCACGCCGATCTGGAAGCCTATCACGGCGAAGAAGTCATGGTCGGTTACGATTTTGCCGATGCTTCGCGGGTTTGGGTACGCGAGATCGACCGCAATGAAGGTCAGCCGGGAAAACTGATCTGCGTTGCGCTCTTCAGCGGCAACAAGCGCGATTACGTTCCGAAGAGTTATCAGCGGGCAGCGGAGGAACGTCGCCGGGCGGGCCGCGAGAAGCGCGCCATGGACAAGCTACGGGATATTCAGAACGAGTTCGTCGCGCCGCTCATCGCAGACCATTCGGCCATCGAAGCGATGCCCATGGTCATTGACCTGAGGTCCGAGCCGGTTCCTGCCGGACCGGTACTGGTCGTTAACAATTCCACTCAGGAAACGGCTGCTGGAGTCGTCGATAGCCCGCGCAGGCGGACCTTCGCAAGCGATGAGGAGCTTGCAGCGTGGGCGCTCGAAAATCCGGAAAATCTCACGAGTAATCAGGTTCGCGTACTGCGCGACTGCCTCAACCGGCAGTCCTCGGCTGAACTATTCAGGATGTCAGGCATCGATCTGGAAGCCCTTCGCAATGTTCTCCGGAACGTTGCCTGACACCACGGAACCACAAGGAAAATACGCATGAAGAATACGATTGTCGAGACCAGCAACGTCAAGAACTTCCTCGGTGCGCTGACGGCGCTCGACCGGCGCGGCGCTGTCGAGGCCTGCATGGTCGTGGTGGACGGTGAACCCGGCCTCGGAAAGACGACGACGCTTTCGCGCTGGGTTGCGCAGACCGGCAGTGTTTACGTCCGCGCCCAGGTCGGCTGGGACTACGGCTGGTTCATCAACACGCTTTTGCGCGAAATGAGCATTCACCCCCCACGCTCGAAGGAAGAGCGTTACGAGCGCCTCCTGAAGGAGCTTTCCGAACGTGCCGCGCGCGCCGATTTCGAGGGGCGCACCTTCGGGCTGGTCATTGACGAATGCGACCTTGTTTCGACACGGCCGGCGATCATGGAAGCCATCCGCGGAATTTCCGACATCCAGTTCCTGCCGACGATCCTTGTCGGTATGGGCAAGCTTCGTGAAAACCTTCGCCGGTTTCCGCAGATTGAAAGCCGTGCACCCCGCAAGGTGCGCTTCCTTCCGGCCACGCTGGAGGATACTGCGTCCATCATCGCCGCCCGTTGCGAAGTTCCAGTCGCTTCCGATCTGGTCGAGTTCGTTTGGAAGGTGTCTCGCGGTTTCAACCGGGAAATCCTCGAAGCCATCGCCCATATCGAGCGGTTCGGCTTCCGCATCGAGCCCGGCCCGGAGGGCGTCACCCTCAAGGATATGGCCGGTCAGGTTATCATGAACGACCGCACCACCGGCACCCCGGTCATGATCCCGAGGGCGGCATGATGGCGCGTCATGAAAACGGCGCTCTGCCGACGACCATTCTTAACGCTCTGGCAAACGGTTCCTGCCGCACCATGGACGATCTGGTTGATGATCTCGGCCTGACCCGGCGTCAGGTTTCGGACGGAGCGGCGAAACTTGCCTACCGGAAGTACCTCTGCCGCATGGAACGCGGTTGCTACCAGTTGACCGATGCCGGTCTTGCCGCTGCGGCGGCGGGTGAAGTCATCACCTCCGGGCCCCTTGGCCCGGACACGAAGGCGGTTCGAAACAAGGTCTCAAACACGTTCCGTGATCGCGCATGGCGTGCCATGCGGGTGCGCCGCCAGTTCACAATGGATGACATCGTTGCGGATGCTGCGACGGATGACGAGGCCGATCCGAAAAACAACGTGGCCCGGTTCATCCGTTTTCTGAAGCAGGCGGGGTATGTGGCCGAGCAGCGATCTCGCCAGCCCGGCACCCGGCTCACCAGTTCCGGCTTCAAGCGGTTCTCGCTCATCCGCGACACAGGGCCACTCGCGCCGGTATTCCGGCCGAAAACCGGCATGGTCCATGATTATAACATCGGGGAGGACATGCCTTGCCCCGTGAAATGAGCCTCATCGATTTGCCTGAACCGGACTGGATTACGCTCCTGAAGGCGGAAGTATCCAAGCCGGGCAAGACGATCACCATCATCGCGCGTGAGATTGGGATGCCCCGACCGTCGCTGTCCTTGCTTTTGTCCGGAAAATATCCGGCCAAGCTCAACAAGGTAACGGAGAAATTTGCGGCGAAGGTGATCCGGACTTACCGGCATCAGGTGCTTTGCCCGCACCTTCGGTCGGGTATTTCGGACGAGGACTGCCTCGGTTTCGCGAATGCGCCGATGTCCATGAGCAGCCCGGAAAAGCTTCGGCATTACCGAGCCTGCCAGCGCTGCCCCCTCAACCCCGTCATGCTCAACAGCGAGGTGAAAGATGCTGTCTGACCAGCTTACGCAATTGCGCGATCAGATTTTGCCGTTGGTGCCTACGGATGAAGTCACGACCGTTTTTCTAACGTTTCGTATGGCCGAAATGGAGGCCAGGAGCATGGAAGACCGTATCCACTACCTGACCGGGGTGCCGCATTCGCCGCTTTACGGTCACCTTATGTCGTCTACCGCACTCGGCGAGATCGGGGGGCGGTCATGATCCCGGCCACCGATATCATCTCGCTGATGCGTGTTTTTTGCCATCTGCACCATGTCGCAAATCAGCCGATCCACCCGGCCTATGCGGCCACGATGGCTGCCATGCTTGGCGACTGCGAAACGCGCGTTTTGGCGATGGAGTTTCCCGTTGCGACCACCCAGCCGGTTCAACCGGTCACGGGCACTGACGCTCAGGAAAACGTCATTTACCCCAACTTCACCCGATCCGCACCGCCGCCGTCTGACGGCGGTGATGCGGCCTGACATCTGAGAGAAAGGAACCAACATGAAGAAAACCAAGGCAAAAGCCATTTCCCGTGTCCCGCAGACCCGCGAAGACGCCGTTTTCGCCATCGGCCGCATTGGCACACTTCGCCGCCTGCTTGCCCAGCACAAGGCCAATGCGGCGGAGGTCATCCGCTTGGCCGGCGAGAAGCTGGAACGGGACACCGCCGAGCTTGTGACCGAACTAGCGGAGCACGAGAGGGGTGTCCAGACGTGGTGCGAAGCGAACCGCAACGCCCTGACCAATGAGGGCAAGGTGAAGTTTCATGATTTTGGTACGGGGCAGATCAAGTGGCGCTCCCTGCCTGCCAGCGTGTCGATCCGTGGGGTCGATACAGTGATCGAAGCTTGCAAGAGCCTCGGCCTGAAAGCGTTTCTGCGGGTGAAGGAAGAGATCAACAAGGAGGCAATGCTGGCTAATCCGGACAAGGCTCGAACGATTGCAGGCGTCACTATCAAGTCGGCCGGTGAGGATTTCCTGATCGAACCGACAGAAATGACGGCTCCAAACGCCATGTCGGCGGCCTAAGGGGGCGGAGATGAACGCTACCGCCATCATAAACATTGCGCGCCAACAGCTTGGTTTGGAGGAAGAGGCTTACAGAGCGCTCCTCGTTCGGGTGACCGGTGAACACTCGTTGCGTCGGATGAACGGTCGCCAGCTCATTGCTGTCCTGGATGAACTAAAGCGCGTCGGCTTTCGCATCAAGAAGGGCAGCAAGACATTGCCGCCCTCCACCAAGCCTTACATTCGGATGATCCACGCGATCTGGAAAAGCTGCCATCGGCTTGGCGTCATCGAGGACGGATCGCGCACGGCTTTGCGCTCGTTCTGCCGGGGCATCCTGTTTCCGGGTGACAGCAAGATCGCCGTTGATCCCGACACGCTGGCCTACGAACAGGCCAGCAAGGTTATCGACGTGCTGAAGGCGATGGAGAAGCGTGGGAGGACTGCTGGCAGATGAGCTTACGCCATAGCGAGGAATGCTTCCCTGAACTGCTCTGCCGCCGCGGTCGCAACATATTTGATCCTATAGGTCTCAGAGCGGGTCTCGACCTGAATATCGCACCATCCGAATATCTTTCCGGTGATCGAACGGTTCAGTTTAACGTTATCGACCGCCTTGACCGGGACGACGTCATCATCTTTTACGAACCAGCGGCCCCGTTGAAAAACGAAACGTTTGGTCTCGTTCTCGAACAAGATTTTCGTTCGGTTGATGACGGCCACTTTGTACCAGGCGAGAACCGGGAGCAACAAGAAGCCAACCCCTGCCGTGGCGGTTCCCAGCAGAAGGGACCAAACGATTGCATTGAGCCAGAAAAAGAAGGTGTAGGCGCGGGACACTCCAACATTGCTCATCTTAAAAATTCTCCATTTAATTGTGGCCATGTAGCAGTTGCACGCTATTGGGACCAGAGACTTTTTCGGCGAGCGCAGCATGTCTGAATACCCCCGCATGCCTGCGTCCATCGAGGAGATCGCCGAGACCATCGGCGTGCGGCTGGCACTGAAGATCGTCCAGGCGTTCGGCGGGTTGGAAATCAAGTTCCCGGTGCGCCCGCATGATCAGCACCCGGTCATCCTTGCGCTCGGTGTCGAGGACGGTTATGAAATATGCCGATACATGGGCGGGTCGCTGATTTCCGTTCCGCATTGCCGCCCACCGCGCAATGCGCGTGCGCAGATCGCCAAGCTGGAGGCCGAAGGGCTGTCACGCGGCGAAATCGCCAAGAGACTCGGGCTTACGCAACGCCATGTTCGGCGATACGCGAAGCCTCCTCCTAACGCTCAACCTGACCTTTTCGATACCTAATGGCCGGACATCATGTCCGGCCATTTTCATTTCGTGCCACGGCCAATGTCCTCGCATCTTCTGTTCGCGAGGCGTCATGACCAGTCTTCTTTCCTACAAATTCCGCAAGCCCAAGCGCGCCGTAACCCGCGTTTTCCTGCATTGCTCGGCATCCGACAATCCCGACCACGACAATGTCGCCACCATGGACCTGTGGCACAGGCAGCGCGGCTGGGCCAGTGTCGGCTACCATCTTTTCATTTGCAAATCCGGCCTGATCGAAATCGGCCGCGACCTCGAAAAGGTGCCGGCCGCGCAGGAAGGCAACAACGCCGGCACCATTGCGATTTGCCTGCATGGTCTTGCCCGCGACAAGTTCACGGAAGCGCAATTCGAGGCATTGCGTGGCCTCTGCCAGCAGATCAACGCCGCTTACGAGGGCGCGGTCACCTTCCATGGTCATTGCGAAGTGGCGAACAAGGCTTGCCCTGTGTTCGAATACAAAACCGTTCTTGGCCTTCGGTCTAGCGGCGCGCTGCCGCTCCATTACGATCAGGCTACGCAGCCGATCTATACGCCGATGCTGGATATGACCTCCGGCTTGGAGGAACCACCTGTCCAGCACTATGGCAAGCTGAAGATCGGCGTGAAGGGCAGCGCGGTCCGCGATCTCCAGAAGAACCTTGCCGATCTCGGTTATTTCGCCGGGGCGCTGGACGGTGAATTCGGTGAGCGCACTCGCGCCGCCGTCCTCGCCTTCCAGGCGGACAACGACCTGATCGCCGATGGTGTCTTCGGCCCGGCCTCACGGGAAGCGCTGAAGATCGCCAAGCCGCGCACCGTTTCCGAAAAGCGCGCCGCCGCCTCCGTTGTCAGTCTGGCGAAAGACGGCAGCCGCATCGCCAAGGCTTCGCTCGGCAATGGCGCAGTCGGGCTCCTCTTCACGGGCGGCGGCATGCTGACCGTTGCCGAGCAGGCCTCCGGCGTCGTGTCGCAGCTCACGGGCTATGCCGGTGTTTTCCGGTCGGCGCTGACCAGTCTCGGCCCGTGGCTCGGCGTTGCGGTTCTCGTCGGCGGTGCGGTTATCGTCTGGCAGTCGATCAAGGCCGGAGCCGCCCGCGTCGATGACCACCGCACCGGAAAGACGTCGTAACGATGGCCTGGCTTCTGAAACAGGTTGGCGGTTCGCAGGTCGCCGCCAACATCATCGTCCTTCTTATCTGCCTGATCATTTCCTTGATCATCTGGGGTTCCGGTTACATAACCGGCCGCAGCCGCGCGGAAGCAAGCTGCCAGACCGCTGTTCTCGAAGCTTCGAACAAAGAGCTTCAGAAGGCGCTTGAAGACCAGCGGGAAATCGCCCGCCGCGCCAATGCCCGCGCCGTTGTCGACGCGGGCGAGCTTTCCACCCTCCGCGCACAGGTCGAGGACTTGACCAATGAATTCGAAACTCAGGGCAGTGCTTGCACTCTCTCTTCTGACGATGCTCGCCGGCTGCGCGGCATCCGCTGACGTTCCGGTGCCAAAACCTCGGCCTTTGCCACCGCTTGCTGCGGCCGATGCCGAAACGTGCCCCGATCCCGGCGTTAGAGAAGGCGGCAACGCCAAAACCGAACTGGCCACCAACCGGCTGGCGTTTGCCGACTGCAAGCGCCGGCACGGTCGTGTCGTCAAACAGTACCAGGACGCGGAACAGCGGAGTATTCAGTGACCGATCCCGTAACTCATTTCCATGCCCGCGTCGAAAAGGCCCATGAGCGTATTGACGCCATGGACCAGCGCGTATCGAGCCTTGAACGCAACGAGGCGGTTTCAGCCGAGCGCATGACCGTTATCCAGGCTTCGCTGGCAAAGATCGATGGCAACCTGTCGCGCATCGTCTGGACATTCATCATTGCAGTCATCGGTGCGTTTGCCACCTTCATCCTGAAAGGTGGTCTGAATGGCCTCTGATACCGATACCCGCCGCAAGGCACGGGCCGACTACGTTTACCGCCGCATGCAGATCGCTACGATTGCGATGACGCTCAATGTCAGCGCCGCGACCATCGGGCGCTGGAAGAAGGCCGCGAAGGAAGCGGGCGACGATTGGGACATGGCGCGCTCTGCCGCGACCATCGCTGGCGAAGGTCTCGACATCGTCGTTTCGTCGGTGACGGAAGACTTCGTGCTTCTGGCGCAGGCGCTGCTGGAGGATGTGAAGAGCAATCCGGACCTAACCATCGACCAGAAGATCAAGCACATGGTTGCGCTTGGCGATGCGATGGTGAAGGTCACGGCCTCGGCCGGGAAGCTTGCACCGAAAATTTCAGAGCTTGGCGTGGCCCAAAGCGTCGTTCAGCACCTCATTCACTTCGTTCAGGAGAACTTCCCGCACCACATTTCCGTCGTGCAGGAAATTCTCGTGCCGTTCGGTGATCGCATCGCGAGTGCCTTCGCGCCATGAAGCGTCCAGTCCTGAAGGCCAAGGTCAGCGAGAAGGATTTTCGCGAGTGGATCGAAGCGGAAGCCGACAAGCTTGCCCGTTGGGTAGAACTGTCGGTCGATGCGTTCCCGGCCGATCCCAAGGCCAAGGCCGAGCGCCTGGCTAAAGTCGCCGATCCCGCAACCGGCTTTCAGTTCTTCCTCGAAACCTATCTGCCGCATTATGTGAAAGGCGAACATAGCCTTTTCCATAGGACCGTCTTTGCCCGCGTTCCCGATATCCTCGAAAGCGATAAGGGTGTTCGAGACCTGTTCATCGCCCCGCGCGGTTCCTCGAAATCAACGCATCTTTCCCTTGGCTTTGCGCTCTACTGCATCTGCCTGCGGCAAAAGCGCTATATCATGGAGGTGACCGACGTTTACGCGCAGGCCGCGCTCCTGGTCGAAGCGATCAAGGCCGAACTGACGGAAAACCCGCGCATCGCCAATGACTTCCCGGACGCGGCCGGACAAGGGCGCGTGTGGCGCGAAGGCGAGATTGTCACTTCGAACAACATCCGCGTGGACGGTCTTGGTGCGCTCCAGAAGTTGCGCGGTCGTCGCCATGGCCCGCATCGCCCTGACCTCATGTTTTTCGATGATCTTGAGAACGACGAACAGGTGCGCTCGCCTGACCAGCGCAAGAAGCTGGAAACGTGGATCAAGCGCGCGGCGCTGAAGGTCGGCCCGCCTGACGGCTCCATGGATGTGATCTGGGTCGGCACGGTCCTGCATTATGACGCGGTTCTGGTCCGCGCCGCGAAGTCGCCTGTCTGGAAGGTTCACGAGTTCCAGGCCATCATGAAATGGCCCGACCGGATGGACCTCTGGGACAAGTTCGAAGAGCATTTCCATAATGACGGCGAGGACGAGGCCCGCGCCTTCTATGCCGCTCACAAGGCGGAGATGGACGCCGGCGCTGTCGTCAACTGGCCGGCGATGCAGCCGCTTGTCTGGTTGATGCTGGAGCGCGCGGCCGACCATGACAGCTTTGCCACCGAATACCAGAACAAGCCGATCTCGGCCGGTAGTCCGTTTGCGCACCTGACCTTCTGGACGCTGCGAATTCCCGACCTCGTGCCTTTCGGTGCTGTGGACCCATCGCTTGGGAAGAAGAGCAAAGGCCGCGATCCATCGGCTATTCTGGTCGGTGGCTACAATCGCCTTCACGGTACCATGGACCTGCTGGAAGCCTCGATCCGCCGTCGTCTGCCAGACATCATCATTTCGGACGTCATCGAAATGCAGCGAAAATATCGCTGCGTGCTTTGGTTCGTTGAGGCGGTCCAGTTCCAGGAGTTCCTGCGCACCACGCTGATGAGTGAAGCCGCGAAAAAGGGCGTCGGCGTGTCGGCCGTTCCGATCACGCCATCGACCGACAAGGATTTGCGCATCGAGCGGCTTCAGCCGCCGATTGCGGCTGGCCTGATCCGCCTCAATCCCACCCAGACGACACTGATCGACCAGCTTCAGCAATGGCCGGATGCGGACCATGACGACGGCCCCGATGCCCTCGACATGCTCTGGCAGAACACCCTGATTTATGGCGGTGGCCGTGCCGGATCGGCGGGTAGCGGTATCCAGACCGTCGCCGCCGCCTCCGGACCCGCCCGCCTTGGAGACTACCGTCTATGAGCCGCCGCACGAAGAAGAAAGCCTCCTACGCAGCCCACCCGGTGGATCGCAAGAACCTGCCGGCCGATGCCCGCACGCTGGTCGCCAACGTTAGAAACGACATCACCATCCCGTTTTATAACGGTGCGCTTCAGCATGCCGACGACACGCTGATTTCGCGCGGTGGCGGCAAGGGTCTCAAAATTTATGACGAGATCAAGCGCGATCTCTGGGCCGGTGCCTGCCTGACCAAGCGCAACAAACAGCTTGTGGCGCGTGAGTGGGAGGTTGAGGCGGGCGGTGACCGGCCGATTGACATCGAGGCGGCTGAATTCGTCAAAGGCGTTTTTAACGGCCTGCCGTTTGACCGAACCTCCGAAGACCTTTCAGGCGGTGCGCTGCTGAAGGGATTTTCGGTCTCGGAAATCGTCTGGACGCGCGACGACAATCGCATCAAGCCGGAAAAGATCGTCAGCCATGACCAGCGGCGCTTTGCTTTCGGTGAAGACTGGAAGCCGCGTCTACGCACCTGGACGAACATGACCGATGGCATCGAGCTTCCGGAGCGGAAGTTCATCGTCCATCGTCATGGCGTCGTCGGCAACAATCCTTACGGCCTTGGCCTCGGTCACCAGTTGTTCTGGGCTGTCCTGTTCAAGCGTGAGGGCGTGGCCTTCTGGCTGCACTTCCTCGACAAGTTCGCAGGCCCGACGGTGGTGGCGCAAACCCCGTATGGAATGCTGACCGAAGAGCAGAATAAACTGCTCAACGATCTCGCCAGCGTGCGCAGCTCGGCGGCGCTGACCGTGCCGATGGGAACCGACGTGAAGTTTCTGGAAGCGGCACGCTCTGGATCGGTTTCATACAAGGAGTGGCTCGAATATTGGGACAAGCAGATTTCCATCTGCATTCTCGGCGAGACCCTGACCACCGATATCGGCTCTGCCGGATCGAAGGCAGCGGCGGAAACCCACGCCGGCATGCTCGATCTGCTGGTGGACAGCGATGCGGATCATCTCTCCGACACGCTTTACGAGACGCTTTGCACCTGGTTGATCGAGTACAATTTCCCCGGCGCTGCCGTGCCACGCGTGTGGCGCGTGCGTCCGTCCAACGAGACGGCCAAGGCCGAAACCCGCAAGGCCAAGGCCGAGGCGGCAACCTCCGAGCATTCCGCCCTGGTCGAGATCGTCTCGACCGCTGCCATGTTCGACGACGACGATGCCGCCCGTGAGTTCATCGTGTCGTTCGATCTGACGCATGCGCTTTCGGACACCGCTATTGATCGGCTTGTGGAGGCGCGTTTCGCCTTCATGGCGGGTGACAAGCGCGCCCGCGACATGCGCAAGCTCGCGCAGGAAAATCCCGCCTTTGCGGCGCTGTTCGGCCCGCTTGACGTAAAAAAAAACACCGTAGCTCAGTAGGCTTTGCCGAACCCGATCCCGTCAACGACCTGACGGATCGCGTCGAGGATCTCGCGCAAGGCCATTTCGAGCGGCGTTTGAAGGCGGTTCGAAACGCCATCGATGGCGCAGCCGATCTGCCGGCCGCAGCGCGTGCGGTTCTCGTACTCGGCGCAAAATGGTCATCCGAAACGCTCGGCCTTCTGCTCGGCGATGCGCTGGAGCTTTCCGCCCTTCAGGGGCGCGAGGCTGCTTTCCTCGACGGTGAAGACGAGGTGAGCTTTGCCGATCCGGACGTGTTCAACCAGCCGTTCAAGGAGCAGATCGACTTCTTCCGCCAAAAGCGCGCGAAGCCTACGAAGGTCTGGACGGATGCCATGCGCGGGGTCCACGACCGCGCCTTCGTTATTGCCGGCGCAACCGATATCGACATGCTCTCCGATTTCCAGACGGCAATTGCCGAGGCGATGGAGAAAGGACATACGCTCGAACGGTTCCGCGACGATTTTGATCAGATCGTCGCGCGCTACGGCTGGTCGTATAAGGGCGAGCGCGGTTGGCGCACCCGTGTGATTTTCGAGACCAACCTGCGCACGTCCCACATGGCAGGCCGCCTGAAGCAGATGCGCGATCCGGACGTGCTGAAGCTGCGACCGATCTGGCAGTATCGCCACGGCGAGACCCGCACGCCGCGTTCGCCTCGTCCCGAACACGTCCGCTTCGACGGACGGTGCCTTGCCCACGATGATCCGTGGTGGCAGCGCTATTTCCCGCCGAACGGCTGGTTTTGTTCGTGTGGTGTCCGTTCGCTGTCTTGGCGTGACATGAAGCGGATGGGCAAGGACAAGCTGGACGAAACCCCGGAAGAACTGATGGAACCGGTCATCGATCCCATTTCCGGCAAGCTGATCGAGCAGCCGCAGGGCGTCGGTATCGGCTGGGACTACATGCCGGGCGATTTGTGGGAACGGGGCCTCACGCCCTCCAGCTTGATGGATGAAGGGCGTGAACTGCTCGACAATCCTCGTATGGCCGTTGCGATTGACGAGGCCGAGCCGCTGGACGATCTCCTGAAGGCCGCGAAACCGTTCCAGGCGAAGCTGCTCGAGGATGGCCTTGAGGCGGAGGAATACGTCCGCGCGTTCCTTGAACCGTTCGGCGCAGATATCGGCAAGGCCGTCCTGTTCGAAGATGCGACGGGCACCCGCGTTCCTGTTTCTGATCTTCTGTTTCGCAATCGGGAGGGCGCGTTCAAGGCATTGAAGCGTAACCGCCACCGCGTCCTCGCGATGATGGCCGAAGCACTGATCGATCCGGACGAAATCTGGATGGGCGTTGCCCGCAAGGTAGAAAGCGGTGACCTCATCGTTGACCGCCGTTACATCCGCGTCGATCCAAAGACCGCCGTTCAGATCGTGTTCGAGATCGGCGAACGCTTCTGGGACGCGGTGACGAGTTTCGATTTCACGGACAAAAAGGGCGAGGCAGATTTTAACGCGCTGGAGAAGCGTCGCGTCGGCAAGCTCGTTTACAAACGTCCTAAAAAGTAAAAGGCCGGGGCGATCCGGCCTTTATGCCTGCGAACTGGCGTGACCATCGCCGGTCTCGCTCGCTGACAAGAGCAATATAGTCCTTTCGCGATGGAAAGCCAATGACCGGTATCAGCTACAAGACGACCATTGACGACGCCGACATGCGGGCGAAGCTGGCAGAACTAATCGACCGAATGGAGCGCCCGCGCGGCTTCTACGTTAATGTCGGTGAGCATCTGCTGAATTCCGTTGGCGACAATTTCGATAAGGAGCAGGCCCCGGATGGTTCGCCCTGGGCAACCATTTCGTCGGTCACCGTCGAGCGACGTGAGGCGGCAGGCCACGGTCCGACGCCGATCCTTCGGGTGACCGGCACGCTTCGGGGGTCGTTTAACTACGAGGCTTCAGATACGGAGGTGCGCGTCGGCAGCGCGGCCGTGCAAGCTGCCATGATGCATTTCGGTGGAGAATCGAAGGGCTATATGAAGGGCGCGGTTATTCCGGCCCGCCCGATCCTCGGTCTTTCTGCTGACGACGAGACCGAAATCTTCGCCATCGCGGAAGACTGGCTATCGGTCGAATGAGCCTTTGAATTTCCGGCCCGCTGACGCGCGAGGAGGGTCGCGATGGCCGACGATAGCGGATTTTGGATCGAGCCCCGTTAGAACCGCGTTAGAAATCGAAAGCGGGGCTATCGGGCGGCGCGTCCGGGGTGCAGATTGCGACGGGGGCTTGAAACATCTGCCGACCTGACGCATGGTGCCCTCGCAGAAGCAACGGAACTGGCCGGACATCGTGTCCGGCCATTTTCGTTTTCAGCCGGCCGCATGGTCGCTCCAGATGATTTCCGGAGCCGACATGACCGCCACCGAAACCGCCCGCATCGAAGTTTTTCGCACCGGCACCTTCACGCCGATGGAAGGTGGATCGCTCACCTATTCCGCCGCCGATCTGAAGGCGCTGGCCGACGCCTACGACCCGGAGACCGCGCCGGCCCCCGTTGTCGTCGGTCACCCCAAGACGGATGCGCCGGCTTATGCCTGGGCGAAGTCGTTCGACTACGACGCCTCTGCCGACCGGCTTTATGCAACGGTTGGCGAGATTGATCCGGCATTTTCGGAGGCGGTGAAGGCCGGCCGTTACAAGAAGGTCTCGCTTTCCTTTTTTCGCCCGGAGGATGCCGCCAATCCGGTGCCTGGGCAATGGTATCCCCGCCATATCGGCTTCCTCGGCGCGGCTGCCCCCGCCGTCGCCGGGCTGAAGAACGTCCAGTTCTCGGCCGCCGCCACGCCCGCGACGTTCTCGGCTGAGTTCGGCGAGCGCGGTTTCGAGGAGACCGCCTCCCTCCTGCGGTCACTGCGCGAATTCTTCATCGAGAAGTTCGGCATGGAAGATGCCGACAAGGCCTTGCCCGCCTACCGCCTCGAATGGCTGGCCGAAACCGAGATCCGCAGCGAGCGCGACGAGCCCACGTTTTCCGCCCCGAAGCCCCCTGAACCCACGAAAAAGGAGCCTCCTGCCGTGACCACGCCCAATCCGGAGTTCGCCGCCCGCGAAGCCGATGTTTCTGCCCGCGAGGCGAAGCTGAAGCAGCGCGAAGCCGAAATCGCCCATGCCGCAAACGTCTCTTTTGCGGAAAGCCTTGTCCAGGACGGCAAACTTCCGCCCGCGTCGAAGGACAAACTCGTGATCCTCCTGAACGCCGTGCCGGCTGAAACCTCCGTGTCCTTCGCGGCTGGTGAAGCCGCCGTGCCGGTCGCCCAGGCGCTTCGCGATCTGCTCGCCGCCCAGCCGAAGGTGGTTTCCTTCGGGGCGCTCGATCTCGGCCGCGATCCGGTTGAGGGCAGCGGGACTGTCTCCTTCGCAGCCGACGGCAAGCTTGTCGATCCGGTTGCGCTCGAAATGCATCGGAAGGCCGAAGCCTACCAGCTTGCGCATCCCGGTACGGCTTACCTCGACGCCGTTCGCGCTGTTTCCTGACACCGGAGGATCACACCATGCAGCATTTTCATTCGGTTCTCAGCGAGACACTGCTCGCCACCACGACGTTCGAAGCCTTCGACTTCGTTGATTTCAACGACGCGAAAATCACCGCCGATGACGTGGCCGTTAAGGCCATGGCGCAGAACCCGGCCACCGAGATCGGCATGGCCGTCGCCGGCATGATGATCGGCACGGGACGGGTTCGCGCACGCGGTGCCATCACGAAGGGTCAGAAGCTGATCACCGCCGCAGCCGGTGGCGTGAAGGCTGCGTCCGGTGCGTCCGTCAATGCCTTCGCCCAGGCGCTCACCGACGCGGCCGATGGCGCGTTCGTCGATTTCATCATCCGTTAAAAAGGCCGCTCCATGACCGTTCTGAACAGCAAAACCGCCGCTGTCGTCAATCCGATCCTGTCCACGCATGCGCGTGGCTACCGGAATTCGACCTTCATTTCCTCCACCCTGTTTCCGCGCGTTTCGATCCCGTCGCGTTCGATGCAGGTTATCGCCTTCGGCAAGGAAGCATTTCGCAAGCTGAACACCCGCCGTGCGCCGGGCGCGGCCACCAAGCGTGTCCAGTATGGCTATGCAGCCGGCGCGGTTTCGCTGGAGCAAGACAGCCTTGAAGGCATTGTGCCGGTCGAACACCAGCAGGAAGCCGAAAAGGTGCCGGGGATCAATCTCGGCGCAGGCGCGGTCAACATGGTGCTCGATGTTCTGGACCTCAATCTGGAGATCGCCGCCGCCGCCCTTGCCCGCGATCCCGCGAAGTATGACGCCAACCATAAGCTGGCGCTCGTTGGCGCTGACCGCTGGAAACACCCGGACAGCGATCCGAAGGCCGATGTGGACGCCGGGAAGGAGGCAATCCGCCGTTCGACCGGCCGTTATCCGAACACCTTCGCGCTCGGCCCCGATGCAGGCAATGCACTCAAGAACCATCCGAAGATCAAGGAACAGTTCAAGTTCACGTCGAAAGACAGCATCACCAACGAGATGCTCGCCGCGTATTTCGAGCTTTCCAAGGTCGTTGTCGGTGCTGCCGTCTACCTGCCGGAGACAGCGTCTGACGCGGAGATGGCGAACGACGTGTGGGGTGAGGATGCAGTCCTCGCTTACGTCCCGCTTGAGGGAGATAACTTTCAGGTGCCGGCCTACGCCTACACCTACGAACTCATGGGTTATCCCATGGTCGAGGAGCCTTACTACGACCGCTCGACCAAATCGTGGATTTACCCGACGACGGTCGAGCGCCGTCCGCTGCTCGTCGGTGCCGAAGGTGGCTTCCTGTTCCAGAACGCCGGAGGGGCCATCTGATGGACGATCCGAAGATCAGCGTCACCCTGACCAGCCCGGCCAAGATTGGCGGCAAGCACGAACTGCCCGGCAAGACGGTCACTGTCAGCCACACGCTGGCGCTCCAGCTTGCCGCATCGGGTGCGATTGATCCGGCGGCGGCGCAGGCCTTGTCCCAGGCAGTCGGCGGAACGGTCGGCACTTCCGAGTTCGACGCTGCCGTCGCGGAAATCCAGCGGCAAGCGGACGAGCGCATCGCGCAGTTTGAAGCCTCTTTCAAGGAGAAGGAGGAGCTTGTCGCCCGCGCGATGCAGCACGTCGAGACCAACTACAAGGTCAACCTCGATACGCTCTCGAAGGCGCTGACCGATGCGGAAGATCACACAGCCCACGCCAAAGCCGACATCGAGAACCTGACCGCCAGCCTCACGACTGAGGCCAACGCGCGGGCTGAACTGGAAAAACAGCTTTCCACCGCCAACAACCGCATCGCGGAACTTGAGGAAATCATCACCTCCCGAGGCGTCGCGGCGGAAGAAGCCGCCGAGGACACAACCAATACCCAGAAGGCCGGCAAGAAGCCGGCTACCTCCAAGGACTGACGGCCCCACTCGTCAGCCCTAACGCCGGGCGGCGCTCCTCTCTTCCGCCGCCCGGCACCCTTTCCCAACCGTTAGAGTTTTGCGATGCCCGAACCCAAGCTGAATGCCAGTCTGCCGGTCCCCGGCTATCGTCCGCAGGGCGACGACGCTGTCACCCGTGTGACCACGAACAAGCATCTGGAAGAACGCATCCTGCGCGTCCTGGACGAACTCGGCGTCGATCCCGACGTTGACAAGCGCTGGCTTGCCATCGGCCGGACCCAGATCGAGCAGGGCTTCATGGCGGTGAACCGCGCTATCTTCAAACCGGCGCGGGTGACGCTGCCGGGCGAGGAGTAACGCTGTGCCCCGCTTCCTGACCGTCGAGGATTTTACCGCTGCCGTCGGCCTGGACGAACTGATCCAGATCGCGGGCATTGGCAACCTGAACCGGCCTGAGGGCCGGACCCTCGACCTGCCCAAGATCGAGGAAGCGATTTCCTACAGCGAAGATTTGCTGATCGGTTACGCGCGCTCGCGCTATCCGGTCATCGAGACCCTGACCCCCGAAGCAACGCCCAACCTTGTCAAAGGGCTGATCTCCGATCTGACCCGTTATCGGCTGCGTTCGCGTTCGGGCGGTCAGGGGCAGGTTTCCGCCGAAGTGCAGAAGCGCCATGACGATGCGCTGGCGAACCTCAAGTCCGTCGCTACGGGCAAGTTCGAGTTGCCGATTGGCGGTGAGGCTCCAAACGGAGAGGCCGGCGCTTCAAAAGTTGCCTCGATCATTCCGCCGTCGCCGGTGCCCTCCATCCTTGCGGGGTGGCGGACATGACGGAAAGCCTGCGCACCGTTCGCGATCCTTCCTTCATCGAGAAGGTCGATACCGCGTTAGAAACCGTGCTGAAGGAGAATGTCTCGGGCCAGTGCCTGGTTACGGTTTTCCCCAACGATCCGAAACTGTTCGATTTCGCCAACCTGCCGGCCGCGCTGCTGATCCATTACGCCGGATCGCGCTTTGCCCTGCCGAAAGGCCCGGCCAACACCGCCCAGACGCGGTCAATGGAATGGGCGCTGGTGCTGCTCTGCCGATCATTGCGCGGCGAAGGCGGTGCCTATCTGCACCTCGAAGACATCCGCCTTGCCGTCCAGGGCCGCGCCTTCGCCGGTGCAGGTCCGGCCGTCATGACGCGCGATCAGCTCATTGAGGAAAAGGACGGCGTCTGGCGCTGGGAAATCCGCATCGCGCTGCCGGCTCCCGCCGTCGCCCGTCACCAGACCCAGCAACCCGCGCCGCTGATGCGGCCGGCCATTTCCACCTGAAGGGAAAGAGGACATGGCAAAACAGCCCCAGAACCGCAAATCCTACCGCTACACCGGCCCGGTCACGCCGCTCGACATCGTGGGCGAGAAGACCCGGATGCTTCACCCCGGCACGTCTTACACCGACCTGCCGGAAGATCATCCCACCGTCGCCAACCTCATTGCCCGCCGTGTCCTGGTCGCCGAGACCGACGACGCCGCGCCGGCTGAAACTACCGAAGGAGCCTGAGCATGGCGTCAACATTTCACCACGGTCCCGAGGTCATCGAGCACAAGGACGGCGTGACGGTCGTTCGTGACGTCAAGTCGGCGGTCACGTATGTCAACGGGACTGCACCCATTCAGGACGTCCACACGACCACGCTGGCCCGCGCTGAGTTCATCAACAAGCGCATCATCGTCCGTTCGCGGGCAGAAGGGGCTGCGGCCTTCGGTGAGCATAAGGCGGGCTACACGATCCCCGCCGCGCTGGACGCTATCTTTGACCAGGGCGACGGCGGTACGATCATCGTCAATAACGTGTTCGATCCGGACGTCCACAAGGAAGGCGCCACGCCGGACCCGTCGAAAGTGACCACGGCCGAGCTTAACGGTACGATCACGCCGGCCGGTCTGGCTACCGGCTTCTCCGGTGCCTACGAGTGCTACAACAAGTTCGGCTATTTCCCGAAGCTCATCATCGCGCCCGGCTTCTCACCGACGCCGACCGTGCGCGCGGAAATGGACGTGGTGGCCAACCGCCTGCACGCCATCGCCATTGCCGATCTGCCGCTCGGCCTGACCAAACAGCAGTCGGTGGAAGCGCGCGGTGCGACCGGCACGGCCAACACGTCGAGCGCCCGCACAGTGCTGACCTATCCGCATGTCGTGATCGCTGATGTGACCGGCGCAGCGGAAACCCGCCTCGATCCGCTTTCGGCGCGTCTGGCCGGCGTCATCATCGCCACCGATCTCGAAGAGGGCTGGCATCACAGCCCGTCTAACCGGGAAATCAAGGGTGTGGTCGATCTGGAAGTGCCGATCAACTTCTACCCCTCCGACTACCAGAACGACACGAACTTCCTCAACGAGGCCGGCATTGTTACGGCGATGCGCTCTTTTGCCACCGGCTACCGCACCTTCGGCAACCGCTCGGCTGCATTCCCGACGTCCAGCCACGTCGAGAACTTCATCCATGCGCGCCGCATTCTCGACATGACGCATGAGGCGATCATCTTTTACCTCATGAACTACGTGGACCGGCTCGGCACGCGCCAGAACATCGAAACGGCAGAAGAAGGCGTGAACGCCTATCTGCGCGCCAAGATCGGCGATGGCGTGTTCTACGGTGCGACGTTCCGCTTCGATACGGTGAAGAACACGGCCGAGCAGATCGCGGACGGGCGCTTCTTCTACAAGCTCGAATGCCATCCGACCTCCCTCATGGAACGCCTCACCGTCGATAGCTACGTCGACACGAAGTTCATTTCCGACGCGCTTTCGCTCGCGGCCTGACAGGAGACCTGACCCATGGCACGTAAAATCGGCCAGATCACACAAAGCGACGTCTACATCAACGATGTGGACGTTTGCGGCCGCGTTGCCGAACTCGATCTCGGCGAGATCAGTCATACCGAGGTCGACCACAAGACGCTCGGCATGATTGGCGTCCTCAAGCTGCCGGGCCGTCCCGTAGAGGCGATCACCGGAAAGATCAGCTTCGAATGGCTGGACGAGGAGGTTTCCCGCTCGATCCTGAACCCGACGAAGGTCATGAAGCTCCAGCTTCATTCTTACGTTGATGTATTCGACGGTGAAGGGCTGAACAGCGACCAGTCGCACACGCTGATCACCCATATCGGCTTCCAGATGATGAAGACGGGCGGGCGCAGCGCCAAGCTCGGCGAAAACCTCGGCCAGGAGCATGACATCTCCATCGGTTACTTCGTCCAGAAGGTTTACGGCGCGGGCACGCCCATCATCGAGTTCGATGCATGGAACAACATCTATCGCATCAACGGCGAAGACGTCTGGCCGCGTTAATCGCGCGACCGGCACCCTGATTTCTAACGTCTGAACAGAGAGAGGACTGACCATGGCAGAGAAGACCGATAGCGTCGTTGTCGCCAAGCTGAAAGCCAACCGCGCTGCGAAAAGCGGCACCTATGACTTCCACCTGGAGGAATCGGGCGTCGTCGCTACGATCCCGAATTTCATCAACCACGGGCGCTGGATGGCGGCGCAGCGGATCGCCAAGGGTGACACGCCGAAGGCTCAGGCCGCGTTTATCTGCGAAGTCGTCCGTTTCGACGGCGAAAAGATCACGCTCACCGATCTCGCGGAACTGGTGCCGGCCGGCGACACCATGGCGCTGCTCGGCAAGATCTTCGGCGATGAAGACGAGGGAAAGGAACGGACGGAAGCGGCCTGACGCTTTCTGCTCCGGCCCAGCACCTGTTCATGATCGGGCAGGGCTGGACACATGGCGACCTCAATGCCATGAATGAGGAAGAATTCGCGTGGTGGTACGAAGAGGCCGTCGCGTTGGAAGAGGCAAAGGCGGAGGCGATCCGCAACGCCCAGAGCAAGTGACCGGACATCGTGTCCGGTACGATTTTTCTGAATGTAACGTGCGAAACCTTCGATCAGGACACTGACCGGAGGTTTTTTCATGCGCTTTGCCATGATTTTCGAGGGCATCGACCGAGCCACGAAGGTCATGGGCAAGATCATGGCGGCCGAAAAGAAGGCGTCATCCTCTGCCGTGGCCGGTTCGCAGAAAGCCGCTTCGGCTGCCGACAAATCTACACGGGCGAACGAACGGCTGGCCAACATATTGAGCCGGATCGGTTCGGTTGGCCGGTCGGCTTACAACGGCGTCGTCGCTGGTGCGAACGCAGCGGCCAGAGCGACCGTCGCCCTCCACCAAAAGACGGTTGCGCTTGCAAAATCCGGCTTGGGTCAGATCGGTGCCGGGGCCGGTAAAGCATTTCGTGGCGTCGTGCTTGCGGCAGGTCTTGCAACGACGGCTTTCGGTACTTCGGCGTTGGCGGCCGGACAATTCCTTGACACAGCCAAAGCTTTCGAAAGTTACCGTATCCAACTTGAGACGCTTGAAGGTTCCTCCGCCAAGGGGCAGAAGGCCATGGCGTGGATCGAAAAATTCGCAGTCGATACGCCGCTTGAACTTGATCAGGTCGTTGAAAGCTATCGCAACCTGAAGACTTTCGGCCTTGATCCGACCAACGGTACGCTTCAGGCGCTGACCGATACCATGGCGGCTTCCGGCAAAGGCACGGAGCAACTGGACGGCCTGACGCTGGCGCTCGGTCAGGCATGGACCAAACAAAAACTTCAGGGTGAGGAAGCGCTCCAGCTTCTCGAACGCGGCGTTCCGGTCTGGGACATCCTGTCGAAGAAGTACAAGAAGAGCGCCGGCGACCTTCAGGATATGGCCTCCAAGGGTAAACTTGGTCGCGATGCCATTCAGTTCATCATTGACGAAATGGGCCGCATGAACGCCGGAGCGTCCGCCAAGATGGCGCGGACTTGGGATGGCATGATGGGCAAACTGTCTGATTCATGGCTTCAGTTCAAACTGAAGGTCATGGATGCGGGCCTGTTCGACTGGATGAAAGACAAGCTTCAACTCGCGCTTGATCTGATAGATCGGCTTTCGGCCGATGGCACAATTCAAGAATGGGCGACCTACGTCAGCAATCGTATCATGTTCGTCCTTCAGACCGCTTGGGAATTCGCTACACGCGTTTGGGCGGTCATGGAAAAGCTTGCCGGATATCTGGCGGCCGCGGCTCAATATGTTGGCGGTTGGGAAAATCTCGCGATGATCCTTGCCGGCATGGCCTTCGCGCCGGTCCTGATTTCCACGGCGGCGGGGATCGTGCAGATCGCAATGGGCCTGACCATGCTTTCCACCGCCCTTTTCGCCAACCCTATCGGTCTGGCGATTGCCGCGATTGCCGCTGCCGCCTTCGCGATTTATGCCAACTGGGAGCCGATCAAGGCATTCTTTGTCGACCTCTGGTCTTCCATAACGGCGGGCGCTTCTGCCGCATGGAACGCGGTGACAGAAACGGTCTCGACCGTCTTTCGCGGCATCGTGGCTGTGGCATCATCGGCCTGGGACAGCCTGAAAACACTGCTCGCGTGGCATCCGGCCATCATGATTATTGCCAATTGGTCAGAGATCAGCGGGGCGGTTTCGGCCGCGCTGGATGCCGGTCTCTCGGCAGCGATGGGTGTTTGGGACCGCATGAAAGCGCTGTTCTCTTGGTCCCCCCTTGAAAGCATCAAGGTAGCATGGGGCGATATCGGCGGTGCGGTCAGCTCTTATCTGAGCGATGTCACAGGCCGCGCGACGGCCGCGTGGGAGCGCGTTAAATCCGTGTTCTCCTTCGGCGGTGGTGAGGCCGCCTCGGTCTCGGTCGCTGACCCTTCGACGGTTCTTGCCGCCTCTGCCGCCGCCGAAAAGCTGGAAGCGGACATGCAGCGCATCGCCGCCATCGACACGACCTCTGCCATGGGGCGGATGTCAGCGCTCCAGCAGGCGGCGGGCGACGTGTTGACGTCGGTTACCACGTCGCTTCGGCAGGCGCAGGCGGTAATGGCCTCCGTCAGCTTTTACGACCAGGGCGCCGCGCTGATGGACACGATGGCGGCCGGCATCCGTGCCCGCGCACAAGTCGCCGTGGCCGAGATTGCACGGGTAGCGCAGATGATGCGCGATCATTTGCCGTCTTCCCCGGCCAAGGTCGGGCCACTTTCAGACATCCATCGCCTGAAGTTCGGCGAGACCATCGCGCAATCGATCCGCCCTGACCCGATGGTGAAGGCCATGCGTGCGGCGGCTGCGGCAACGATGGGGGCGGCCGCCGTCACCGCGCCGGCCGTTGCAACGACTGCGACCGGCGCGGACGCTGTGCGGGCGCAGGTCGCCAGCGCCGCCGTCCAGTCGGCGTCGGCGTCCGGTTCTGGCGGTAACATGACGCTGGAGTACAAGCCGACCGTCACGCTGCCGCCCGGCACACCGGAAAACCTGAAGGCCGACTTCGCCAAGATGTTGGACGATCATTCACGCCATATCGCCAAGCTGATGGATGAAGAAGACCGCAGGCGTGGGAGGACCAAGGTTTGATCTACCTTCTCGGTTCCATTCCGCTTGGTATCGCTCCGCTGACCGGCCCTGTCGGCCACACGTTCGACTACGCCAACACCTTCGCGCAGCACCAGCCGACGCGCGGTAAACCCGTACTTCAGGAGATCGGCTCCGAGCTTGATCGGCGCACATTCGATTTCTTCTTTTCCGAAGAATTCTGCGATCCTGCCTCCGAGCTGGCGAAGCTGGAAGCCGCCTTCGCGTTAAAAACGCCGCTGCCTCTTGTCCTGGGCAATGGTGTTTTTAACGGCACGCGCTACGTGATCGAAAGCCTTTCAGGCAGCATCACCCACACGGATCGGGCAGGATCACCGGTTCGCGTCGAGGCGACCATTGGCCTTCTGGAAGACCCAATTGCGGGCGGATTGTTCTCGCTGATCACGTCCATCGCCAAAGCGCGTGCGCCGGCTCGTTCATCGAGCGCGAGCCGCAACCCGGAGGTCAGGAAATGACGGCACTGACCGGGGAGTACTTTGAATACGTGACCTTGGCCGGCGACCGATGGGACTTGCTTGCCTATCGCTACTATGGCGACCAGAACCTTCAGACATTGCTGCTGGAAACGAACCGCGACCTTTGGCGCGATACGCTTGCTGTGCCGCCGCTGATCCTGCCGCGTGGTCTCACGCTCAGAATTCCCGTGATCGAGGAAGAAGCGACAAACACCGATCTTCTGCCGCCCTGGAAGCGGCAGAACCCGACCTATTGAGGACGCCATGGCCCGCAAACCCTATTTCTCGCTGATCTATCAGGGCACCGATATCTCGTCCGAACTCGACCCGCAGACGACGTCGATCACCTACACCGATCATCATCACGGCGAGATCGATGAAATTGACGTGGCCGTACAGGACAAGGACGGGCGATGGAAGGGAGCGTGGAAGCCTGAGCCCGGCGACACCATGACGCTGACCATCTTCGACGGCATGGGCGGCGTTCTGCCCTGCGGCACGTTCGAAATGGACGAACCGGATGCGGCCGGCGACCGTGGCGGTGACACGATGACCATTCGCGGCCTAGCCGCGCCGATCTCGAAATCGCTCCGGACGGCCAAGACCCGCGCTTTCGAGAACCAGGCACTCCGCGATATCGTCTCAAAGGTCACCGGGGAAACCGGCCTGACGCTGGAGGGCGACATCGAGAACCTTCGGTTCAATCGCGTGACCCAGCGCCGCGAACGGGATCTCGAATTCCTGAAGCGGCTTGCCGAGGATACCGGCCATTACTTCACCGTGAAGGGCACGCGGGCAATCTTCACCAGCTTCAAATCCGTCGACGGCCGGGCGGCGGCGCTGACCGTCAGCCACGCGCAGCTCGGCGTCTATCTCAGCAGCTACCGGCTGAAGGAGCAGACAGCCGATACCTATTCGAAAGCGAAGGTGACGGCTGCGCACGAAGACGAGAAGCGCATGGTGGAGGCCGAGGAGGAAGACAGCCAGGTCAAGACCGGTGACACTTTGCGGATCGCGGGCGAGCGGGTGGAAAGCGAGGCCAATGCCAAGGCGCTGGCCCGCTCGCGCCTGCACTTCAAAAACAGGAAACGGCGATCCGGTTCGATTTCCATCGTTGGCGACGTGCGGCTGGTGGCCGGGGTCGTTGTCGGGATGGAAGACTTCGGGAAGTATTCCGGCTCCTACCTTGTCGATAAGTCCACGCACAAGATGGACCGGGGTGGCTACACGGCCGATGCGGAGTTGGTTGATGCGCGCAAGTGATGAATATAGCCAAAATGCCGGTATTCGCCTGGGCACGATTGTTGACCGTGACCCGAAAAAGTACCGCGTGAAGGTCCAGTTTGCCGATGAGGACAGCGTTGTCACGCACTGGATCGACGTACCGGCCAAGTCATCGACCGGGGTTTCCGTCTTTCAGATGCCGGGCGGGAACGATGAGGTGTGGTGCGCCATGGACGCGAAAGGCGAAGGTGGCTGCCTGATCGGCTCTCGCTACAATGCCAAGGATGTGCCACCGGCCGACAGCAACGATGTGGCAACGGTCGTCTTTCCGGGCGGCTTTGTCCAGGTTGATACCGCCTCCGGTAACATCGTTGCGAAGACGCCTGGGACATTTTCCGTCGATGCGGGCGGACTGGTGACGATCAAGGCCGCTGATATCGCCTTGGAAAGCGCGACATTGACCCATAATCGCAAAAACATAGGCTTTGATCACGGCCATGTCTCCGCGCCGCCCGGTGTGTCCGGGCCGCCCCTTTGATAAACCCTAGGGATGTTATGTTGACATAAGACCATCCAATTGGTTGAAAGGTGGCAGGTGTAATTTGGGGGTAAATATGGCTGCGGTTTTGGCTGTCGTGGGTATTCTGGTCTCTTTTCTGGGGCTGTTTTTTGTCGTGTTCAAAAAGGGCAAACGTCTGAGAGGTCTTGGGATTTTTGTGGCCGGCATGGTCATGGGCGGAATAGGTGGAGGGCTTCAGGCATCGAAGGATGCGGAGGACGCGGGCTTTTCAAATGTCGCTGATATGCAGATGGCCAGAAAAGCAGGCATCACCGACCCGAAAGAGTTTGAGGCAAAACGCGGGGAGGTCGAAGCACGCATAAAGGCTGAGGCTGATGCTGCGGCTGAAGCAAAGAGGCTGGAGGAAGTTAAGAGGCAGGAAGAGAAGGCCGCTTCTGTCGAAAAAGCGACGCAAGCGGAAGCAGAAAAGCAGGCCAAGGCTGCGGCGGAAGAGAAGTTCTATGCGCCCCCAGCCGTCCAGTCCTCATTTGTTGGCGCAATCGAAGAGGCGCGCGGTCAGTATAAAAACGCGGCTAATGAGCTTGCAAAAGGTGGCGTTCGCCGTGATAGGGCGAAAGCACTGTGCGCCGTTCAGAAAGGCGCGCAGGTATCGAACTGGAGCGGTAAGCTCGTAACATTGACGACAAACGGTGACGGCCTCGGCGTTGTAGCAATTGAGATCGCGCCGGATGTTGCCGTTAAGACTTGGAATAACGCGCTTTCAGATATTGGGTCGAAAACGATGCTCGATCCCGACTCCAAGCTATTCCGCAAGCTCGCAACCCTGAAAGTCGGTGACCGTGTGCTATTCTCCGGCCAGTTTCTACGCGATAGTGCGACTGTTGACTGCTTTCATGAAAGCAGCCTGACAATGGACGGCGCTATGCGGTCCCCGGAGTTCATTTTCCGATTTTCAGACGTAAAAGTCATGGAGCCATAATTGCAGCCCTAGCACTTATGCGGTAACGTCTTCGCACGAATAGATAATTGGCCGGACACGATGTCCGGCCAATTGTGTTTTTGGGCACCGCTACCTTGTCGGCATGATCGACAAGGACAAAATCACTCACCGGCATTGGTCGCTTAAAGTGGCCCGTCTCGACCCTGAGACGGGCGAAGCCGCTGACGTGTTCGGCGAGATCGTTACGGCGGTCAACGATCTCAGTCAGTCCATCGCCAATCTCATTCTGACCCAAAAGGGTTCAGTTCCCACCGAGCCGGAAAAGGGCGTCGATACGCTGGCCGTGATCGACCGGCACCCTTCTGTTGGCATTCCGTTACTGACCCGTGACATCACCGACGCCATTGCGATCTGGGAACCCCGTGTCGTGGTCCAGAAGGTGACCGTGACCATGAGCGAGTTCGCGCGGTTTCATACGCAGGTGTTCTGGCGTCCGGTGGCAAGCGTGCTGGACGATGTTCTGATGACGGAGGTCACCTATGGCTGATCCCGTCAAGCGCACCCTTGAAGACCTGATCGCCAACGGTGCGCCTTCGTTCTTCGAGCGCGATCCTGCTGCATTGAAGGCGCTGCTTAAAGCCAAGTTCGAGGCCGTCTCCGGCCGCACGCTCTATCCCGCCCAGACGGAAATGTTTCTGATCGAGGTCGCGGCCTACGCGCTTTCGGTTCTGCACGATGCCGCCCAGAACGCGGCCGAGCAGAACACGGCGGTGTTTGCCAAGGGCGTCCATCTCGAGAACCGGGGCGCGAATGTTTCGACCTTCCGCCTTCTTGCGCAGCCGGCGAGAACCACGCTTCGGTTCCAGCTTTCGGTCGTGCGTCTGCTCGATACCGCCATCCCGGCCGGCACGCGCGTCGCGGCCGGATCGGCCGTGACCTTTGCGACCGATGTTGATCTGGTCATTCCGGCCGGCATGCTGGCGGGCGACGTGACCGCAACGGCGACTGTTGCCGGCGCGACTTGGAATGGTCTTTCCATCGGCGCGGTTTCCGATCTCATGGACCCGATTGCCTATGTGTCGAGCGCCGCCAACCTGACAGAAGTTTCGGGTGGCACCGACATCGAGGACATAGATCGCCTCCGGCTTCGTGTCGTCAATGCGCTCTTCACGATTGCCAAGACCGGTCCCCGCAACGGCTACCGCGGGCATGTGCTGGCCGTCGATCCGGAGATTGTCGATGTCGCTGTGGTACGGCCGGAGCCGGGCCACATCCATATTTTCCCGCTTATGAAAACCGGCCTGCCGTCAGAAGAGCTGAAGGCGGCGGTGCTGACCTATCTCGATCCGGAAACGCGCCGCGCGATGGGCGACGACGTGACCGTACTTTCGCCGGAGCCTGTCGATTTTGCGATGGTGCTGACCGTTCGGTCGGCCCAGATCGTGCCGGGCCTGAAGGAGGCGTGCGAAGCGCAGGCGGCGGCGGTTTTCGCGGCCTATACGCAAGCGCTCGGCAGTCAGGTCGCGCCATCCGTTATCACGACGGCGGTAAAGGGCGTGGCCGGTGTAACGGACGTATCGCTTGCCGGCTTTGCCTTCACCGATCTCGCCGATCACCAGTTCGCCCGCCTCGTGTCGGTGACGGCCAATGTCATGGTGGTGGCCGATGTCTGACATGATCCCCGCCACGCTTATCCCGGCCGGCGTGAACGACCAGCGGTCGCGCGACTTCATCGCTTCCCTGTCGGCGATCCTTGAGGACTTCCAGCCCGCGTCCCTGCTGGTGCAAGACCCGATGACCGTGGACGCGCGCTTGCTGCCGATCATGACGGTTGAGCTTGCCATGTCTGACTTCATGACGCCCGGCCTTCGTGAGGACGTCGTGAGGAAGCTGCTTTCTAACGCACCCGCCATTCACGCCATGACCGGCACCATCGCGGGTTCCCGCCGTGCGCTTGGCGCTCTCGGGGTGACGCTCGATTGGGTTCAATGGTGGCAGAAAGAGCCGAAGGGGCCACACGATACCCATACGGTCACGGCCTACGCCGCCGACGAAATCATGGAAACCGAAAGCGTCTTCCTCGACGCTGCAGCACAAGTCGCAATCTTTCGGGTTTTCCGGGCGACCCAGCGCTGGAGCCAGGAGGTTGATTTCCGCATCGGCCTCGGAGCGGCTGGTCGGCTCGTATTCGCTGGCGTTGCCAGTGTTGCCGCGCCGCTGGTCGTTCGTGGTGTCGCTTTGACCGAGGTCGAAGTTTCTCAGTCTTTCCGCATCACTGGGGCTTTGTCCTTGGCGGCAAGTCTCACTGTTTCAACCACCAGTCATTGAGGCGGTTATGGCGTTCGCTTTACCAGTCATTATTACCGACGCCGGCCGGGACGCGTCCATCGCGGCGGAAGCCCTCGGCATCAATCTGGTCCTTTCGCATATGGCTGTCGGCGATGGCGCTGCCATCCCGGACGCGTCCTGGACAACGTTGGAAAACGAGCGTGAGCGCGTCGAGGTTCTCGGCGGTCAGCGTGTTGGCCCGGCGCAGCTTCAGATCAACGCGCTGCTTCAATCCGGGGCAGAGTTCACGATCAGCCAGATCGGCATTTTCACCAGTACCGGCGTGTTGTTTGCCGTGGCATGGCGTTCGGCCGGGATCGTGCACAAGACGGCGGGCGTTCCGTACCCGATAGCGTTCGACCTCAATCTTGAGGGCGTGTCGGCCGATCACGTCACCATCAACGCCACGCTCAGTCTTGACCTTGCTTTCGTCGGCCCGGTTGCCGCGCTGACCATGGCCGTCGCCAACCTGACGAGACGGCAAATCGACCAGGAGATACGCCTGCGGGCGCTTGAAGGCCGGCCGACCGGCGGAATGGAGACCATCGCATGAGCACCATCACGGAACGACTTGAAGCGGCGACGGCCGCGCACGAACTGGCCGCGCAGCGGATGCATGACCTGCTGGACGCCTTGGCAGCGTATCGCGCGGCCACCGTCGAAGAAGTTGAGGCCGGGCTTCGAACGGATGTGTTCCTGACGCCGCTATCCAATCTTGCGTCACGCCAGCCGTATTTCGCCGCCCGCCAGACCGGCGTGCTTAGCCTGGCGTCGGGGGTCGTCACCAAGGCCACCCATCTGACGACCGTTTCGGGCTCTTATTTCGCCGATCCGGCCAGTTCGTACGCGGCGGCTGCATTCACCTGCGGACCAAAAGATGCAGGCATGTGGCTCATCGGCTCCTATCTGGCCGTGCCGACGGCTGCGGCCTCCACGATCCGAAACTACATCGGCGTTAACGGCGTCACGACCTCTTTCCAGAGCATCGGAACGACGGGCGGCGGTACTTACGGCGTCGTGCAGTCCCGGCCCCTTCGAATTGCGGCCGGCGACAATATCGACGTGCGAGCGTTTCAGAACTCGGGCGGTGCCGTCGATATCGGCGGTGAGTTCTTCGGCATCCGTGTTGCGAATTGAGGAGAGTGACCATGACGAGACAGATTTTCGAGGTGCCGGCCGCCACCGTGCAGGGGCTTATGTCATTGCTGCCGGTCGCCGCGCGTGATCCGGACAGCGCCATTTTTTATGATGCGGGTGCGCTCCACGTTCCGGCCGAATGGGTCGCCTCAGTCGAAACCGCTCTGACCGAGGTTAACGCACCCGGTGCAGCCGGCCAGCGTCTGAAAGCTGACTTGCAGGCTTACGCAGCCGCCAAGCGTTTCGCGGTCGAAACCGGTGGCGTTGCCTTTGGCGATCACCGGATCGATACATCGCGCGAGAGCCAGTCGCTTATCAATGGCGCATTCGCTTATGTCACCGCCGCCGATGTTGCCGAAGTCGAGTTCAAGTCGGCCGCTGGCTGGCTCACTCTTACGCGTGCAGACGTTCAGGCTGTCGCGGTTGCCGTCGCGGCCCACGTTCAGGCCTGCTTTGCGGCCGAGCGCGCGATCGGTGCTGCTATCGACGCCGGCACGATTACCACCACGCTGGAAATCGACGCGGCCGATTGGCCCAGCTGATAGGTGGGCGTTTATCGTTGGCGCAATCTGCGGCGTTCTGAATTAAGGTGTCATTGCACATTCAACAAACGGGGGACGATGTGAGCGAGGACACAGCTACCAAAGATTGGTCCGGTAGATACTTGCGCCTGCGTGCCGAAGTTATTGTCCTGTCTCTGCTAATGGTTACGATCACTCGGATGGACCTGACGTTGACCAAGCTTCCACTGCTTGGCGTGGAGCTGAGCAAAGCGCCACCCGTGAGCGTTATCGCGTCCGTCATGATTCTGTTTTTCTTCTATATCTTGATTGGATGGGTGCTGAGATATCGGGTTGAGCGAGCCGAAGCTCTCATGCCGGTTAGGTCTGTTCAGTCTTTTCTCGGGGAGATAACGGACCAACTTAAGGCGGTTGAGAAGATGACGCCACCGGACGCGGCGGCTCTGAAACGGGGGGCGGTTCGCGTGGAATCCGCACTAAGCCACTACATGTCCGTCATTGACGGTGATGTTCGTCCGGCTGTTCAAAAGCTAGAAGCTTCGCTTGTTCGGCTAGAGGAATTGGGAAGCTCCTTGCGTTCGCATATTGCCGTTGGCGACCAAGAATTTGACCGATGGCAGAACAAACTGGATGAGGCAAAGGAAGTTGTCGCGAGAGCACCGGCGATTCCCACAGCTTTGGTCGAACGCTTGCGCGAAACGGTGGACGCGCTTTCCCTTGAAAGGGAGAAAATCGAGGATGAGCTTAAGGGCAAGAGCGACCGCATTAATGAGACGAAGGAAAAGTTTCGTACGGCCATCACAGAACTGAGAAGTGAACTGCAAAGCCGGTCAAGAGCCTTCTTCTGGGAGCGCGAGGTTTGGGGGTTTTGGCTCCCGATCATATTCGTCGCAGTGTCTGTCGTGGTTTGGCTGCCTCAGGCAATCTATGACGTCGCGCAACTGTTTTCCGGACTGGCTGAATGCGTCAGCAGTTTGGATGGTCAATGCCTTTTCTTTCGGGGATCACACCCCACCGACACCAGGCCGTTGGCGATGAAACCATTCTTGATTAACGTTGGTTTCTCCATGCCTTCCTCAAATTAGGGACTGGCGCGGCACCCCTCAGCCTAATCTTCTGGCCGGGTGGTCGGGGTGCCGAAACACCCCAACTGCGGGACTAGATTGGCGTCAAAACCCGCAAGGCAAGGAACCTCGTAATTGCCACACCCGTACCTCGGCCGAGGCAGGGTTCTAGTGGCTGAGTCGAGGACTGTTCACAATGGAGAATGTTCGTTGCGGAAAATGCTCCGCGCTTCTGTTCAGGGCAAAGCGCGGGGCAATTTCTAACGATCTTGAAATCAAATGCCGCCGATGCGGTACCTTGAACCACTTGAGGCCAGCTGAGCCCGAACAAGACCGCCACGAGCGGGAAGTGAAGGAACGGCCTTATAATGGCATCCCCCGAAACACTACCGGCGCTCGCGAAGACGTCGCCCGGCAAGAATGACTACCGCTACAAGCCCCAATGGGGTGTGATCCTCGTTTGTGCAAATGAGGACGAGCAGGCCAAGCTTTACGAGGCTTTCTCGGCTATTCGAAATTCGAAAATCAAGGTGGTGGTGACGTGAAAATCGACATCGCCAACACCTGCGAGAATTTCGACAGCTATCGCGCTGCTCGCGTTAAAAGCCTCTTCAATGTTGATGACGGGAGCCGGTTCGAGCTTTCTGTCGATCTCCCTGTCGAGAACGTGGATTGGCGGGTTGGACTGGTTGTCGGCCCGTCCGGCTCCGGCAAGACAACGCTCGGGCAGCATGTTTTCGGCGGGGATAAAACAGCCAGGATTGATTGGCCGACGGACCTGCCGATCATCGACGCAATTGACGCTGGCGGATCGTTTGATGCTGCCACGGCCGCGCTTTCTGCCGTAGGCCTCGGGTCTGTTCCGAGCTGGCTCAGGCCCTACCATGTGCTTTCGAACGGCGAGCGCTTCAGGGCCGATCTGGCGAGGCTCATCTGCGAACGGCCCTCCGAGGTCGTCATTGATGAGTTCACCTCTGTCGTTGATCGACAGATAGCCCGTATCGGCGCGCTGGCATTCGGAAAGGCATGGCGGCGGACGGGCGGGCGGGCCGTCCTTCTTTCGTGCCACTACGATATCATCGACTGGCTCGACCCGGATTGGGTTCTTGATACGGCAACGGGTGCATTCACCGGGAGGTTTCATCGGCGACGCCCCTCGATCCCCGTGGAAATCCAAAAGACCGACTGGCGATGGTGGCAATATTTTGAGCCGCATCACTATCTGAAGCTCCCCAAGATGATCGCCGCTGATTGCTACGTGGCCTTCGTGGACGGAGAACCCGTCGCCCACCTTGCCGTTTCAACGCGGCCGGGCCTCGTCGAGGCGCGTGCCTGCCGTCTCGTCGTTATGCCGGAGTGGCAGGGGGCGGGCGTAGGTATGCGTTTTCTCAACGCTGTGTGCGCCGCATGGCGGCGTGGGCAGAACCGGTACGGGAAGCCGATGCCGGTTCTTTTTCACACTTCTCATCCTGGTCTCGCCGCAGCGCTGCGGCGGGACCCACTTTGGACGCAAGTCTCTGGTGCGCTCTACGGCGGCAAAAAGAAGATGACCGAAAAAGAACTCGGCCGGGGCGCTTCTACCAAGGGCGGGTATGGCGGGCATTTTCGTGCCGTCCAAGGGTTCAGGTATATTGAAGGAATTGAGGTGAGAGAATGCGCGTAGGGTTGATCGGTCAAAAGTGGGTCGGGGCAGAGGTATTCACGGGGCTGCCATCGGCCTGTGAAATTGCCTTTGTGGCAGCGCCGGATGCGCGCGATAGACTGGCGGTCACGGCTGCACGCAGCGGACATGAGGTGTTTATGTACAGCGGGCGGGGCTTATGCGATCTGCCGCGTGACAGTCGCTGCGATCTCCTGATTTCCGTGGGATCATTTGAGTTTGTGCCTCGGCCGATCCGCGATGCGGCGAGCTGGAGTATCGGCTATCACCCGTCTTTGCTTCCTCTGTATCGCGGCCCACGAGCAGTTGAGGAAGCCATAGCCGCAGGGGAAAGCGTGACGGGCGGAACCGTTTATCATCTGACCGACGATTTTGATGCCGGCTCTGTCGTGTTTCAGGATTGGTGCTTTGTTCGCAAGGGGGAAACCTCTGCCGACCTTTGGCGTCGGGCTCTCGCGCCGATGGGTGTCGATCTGATCTTAAGGGCCGTCGATCATCTGCACGCCTACGGCTTCTTGCCTGCCGAGGAACAGGCGGTGGCCTGAAGCGCTACGCGTTTCTTCTCAGAATCGGGTGGTGAAGCTATCGTAGGTCTGCTCGAAACACAGTAGTCGCCACACAACGTCGATATGGCTGGTGTTCCGCGGCATGTGCGCGCATCGCGCTCGCTGGGAATCGCCCTAAGGAACCGGAGAACATCAGGGGATTTGCTCGAATGACCGACTTAGACAGCCAACTGCCCCGCGTTTTCCAGGCCAATCTGGAACGATTCTACGCGCGAGTCATCTTCCCAGTTCTTTCTAAGCCGGAGCCACCGACGCTACGCGAAATTACTCCTTCGAACTCGGTCGGAGAGAATCTTGCACGCCTTGAAGCACACGTTGATGCTCACACGCATAATGAGGCTGCCAAGGCGCTTGTTCTGGCGCTCTCGGGTCTGTTCGAACGTCAGCTACGTCAATGGGCCTTGTATCTCTTGCCAACGATGGGCGCGGAAAAAATTCAGAAGTGTCCATTCCGTGATCTCTTGGACCGTTGCATTGAGGCCAAGAAGATGGATGGAGGACGAGATGACGTGGCAAAAAATCTGAATGAAGCCTTTTGCGTTGCGAATGTCGTTCGCCACGGCGACGGACGATCAAGTCAAGATTTGCGCAAGATTGCGCCGGAACTCTGGGTGTATGAGAGCAATGAATATATCGACATCAGTACCGGGGCATCGCCTGACAGTGAGCTAATCTGCATACGTTTCCGGGATGTCCAGCGCTATGTCCTTGCCGGTCTGCGCTTCTGGGGGCGTGCCGATCCACTGCCTCTGGCAGTCACAGATCCACCGCTCTTGACCCCGGTCAAGATTTTGAATGATGAACTAACCGTTAACTCCGCACAGGAGCGGAATTCGATGATTAAAGTCACTGTTGATAAGAACGAACTGAGGTCGATGTGGACGCGCGCGAAGAAAGCCCCGATGCGAATTGGTGTGCAGTTTTGGACGGCGGCGGTGATTTTGTTTTTTCTGACGATCCCTCCTTTGGAGCCTGTCCGGCTGTGGTTGGGCATTGAAGCTCTGTGCAATTGGGTCAGGGAATTTCAGACATATATCGCTGGATTGTTCGCTCTGGCTGGCGTCTGGCACACCGTAAAGGTTATGATAGCCGCAGACGAAAGAAGTGAAGGAAGGTTTAAAGAGTCGATAGACCTTCAAAATCTGCCCATGAAGCTTAAAGTTGACAGAGCCAGGCACGGTATGAGTGCACTTAATGAATGTGGTGAAATCTGCGATCGGCTAGAGCAAGCACGGTCGGGAGGGTCTGACGATAGCTTGTGGCTTCAAGCGCTGATCGCTCCCAAGCCGGGCATCACGAGTTATATCAGGGACATTCATAGGATCGATGACAGCTTAAAGGCCATTGCGCCTATACGTGATTTGATGCGAGGTGCTTCAAACACCGCATTTGATCAAATGAGTGCCGCAAGTTCACAATTGCTAGATACGCTTCGTCAAATCGAGCAGATCACAAACGACCCGCCGATCGGCCGTGAAGCGGAGACGCGCGCATGTGGACTGCTTGCCACATTCGTTCCAGACTATAAAACGCTTGCTCGTGAGAGCAGGACAATTATCCAAGAGCTTGAATTCCTCGAAACTCAATACAAGCTGGATCCGGCGTGATCTTGGTTCGCGCTACCATGTGAGTGATCCTGTAACCTCGCTATCGGCTTCCCCGTTTGTGGACGGCCCCCTCTGTGGTCAGCTTTTCAAAATTTTTGTCCAAAAGCTAACGCCTGTTTGTCCAGAAGGCATCGCCGCGCCACACTTTGGGCTGCTGTAAACGCTGCAACATGGGCAACCGGCTCTCCAATAGTGTTACTATGGTAGAAGGGTTGCGCTAACACTGTGCTAACACGCGCTGACTGCATCTTGTGCGGCCATTGATTCTCAACGGAAATTTTTGCCGGGAAAGCGTCTGTGCTAACGCTGTGCTAGCATATGTCTGCCTTCCAAGAGAGCAAGAGTAGACTGAAAATCATTGATTTTATTGGATTTTTTGGCGCACCCGACAGGATTCGAACCTGTGACCTTTGGAATCGGAATCCAACACTCTATCCAGCTGAGCTACGGGTGCGCTCGGGGCGAATTGGATTCGCCGGTAGCCGGTTCATAGCTCAGCTTTGAGGTTGCATCAACGGGTAAAACACAGAATTTGCCGGTGCCCGTCCGTTTGTCAGGATTGGCGTTTGCGCAGAGCGGTGTCGATGAGCTGATTGGCGATGGTCATGCGGATGGTGGCGTTGCCGCGGAAGGCGGCGGCGACGGAATCGGGGTGGTTCTGCCGGGCGAAGAGGCGGCGTTTCTCGTTCAGTTCGGCGATGGTCGTGTTCCCGTTAATTTCGAGTTCTGCAGCAATCGCTTCTGTTTCCAAAACGGTGAGGTGCGGCGGCATCGCGGGGCCGGATGGCGGCTCGGGATCTGTAAAGGTGACCTTCCGGGGAATGTCGGGCCGATCGGCGAGAATGTCGGCATAGGCACCGGCGGAGCGATGCATGCGGGCCTGTTCGGTTTCCGCGGTCTGGGCCGCAAATGACATGTTCAGCCCGGATATGCGGTGGGAGGAGAGCCCCGTTTCTGCCTCGGCAGAGGTATCGGCCTCCGCGCGCAGGCGCTCGACGACGGAGTGAAAAACAGAACGCCCAAAAAGCATAAACCCTCCCACTCGCTGAGAACGGAAGGGAATCAGTCGAAACTTGCGCGAGGCTTGCGTTCCCGTCTCAGGACTGGCTTTGGCTCTGTTCCTGCTCGACGGTCAGGTGCACGGTGAGCGTTTCGCCCGCCGTGCCGATCCGCAGGCCGGAGACCGGCACGCAATCGCGATAGCACATGCCGGTTGCCACGCGGACATAACGCTCATCCGGGCAGATCTTGTTGGCGGGGTCGAAGCCGACCCAGCCGAGACCGGGAACGTGCGCTTCCGCCCAGGCGTGAGTTGCAACCTGCTCAGGCTGGTCATCCATCCACAAATAACCGGAAACGTAGCGGGCGGGGATGCCGATAACGCGGGCGGCGGAAATGAAGAGGTGGGCGTGGTCCTGACAGACCCCCTTCTTCGCTTCCAGCGCCTGTTCGGCGGTGGTTTCGCTGTCGGTGGAGCCGGGCGTGTAGGTCACGGTCTCGTGGATCGTTTCCATCAGCGCATGCATTCTTGCCAGCTCGCCTTCGCCGGTAATGCTGCGCGCCAGTTCGCGGACCAGCTTGCCGGGCTTGGTGCGCGGCGTTTCGCGCAGGTAGAGCCACAGGGGCACGAAGCCCTGATGCGGGCCGATGACACCATTCACGTCAATCGTCTCGACGGTGCCGGTCGCGGTGATCTTCACCGTATGGCGGTCGCCATCGACGGATACGAGTTCGTTGAGATTGCCGAACTGATCGTGAAAGGAGACTTCGATCTTTGCGCCCTCCGCCGTCACGCTCCAGTCGAGCACGTTCTGGCTGCGGTCGGAAAGCGGGGTCAGCCGCAGGCGCTGCAGCGTGTAGGGAACCGGCTGGTCGTACACGTATTCCGTCTTGTGCGTGATCTTCAGTCGCATCGATGTAACCCTGGTTGGCAATCAGGGCGCTTCACGGGTTCATGGAAACGGTGAAGCGCCCTGTTCGTGTCTGGCGGGGCGTGCGGCCCGGGCCTTAACTGTAGAAGCGGTAGCCGTCCGTGATTTCCTGGCCGAGTTGGCCATTGTGGCCGACGAAATCCTCGAGGAATTCGTGCAGGCCCTGTTCCATCACGGCATTGATCGTCAGGCTCTGGAGCTTGCTGTTGATCGCATCGGCGGTATCGTGCGCGGCATGGCGTTCGCCATATTCGCGGGCGAGATAGCCGAGATTGCTGACGATCTTCTCGTAGCAATAGATTAGCGAACGCGGCATCTGGCCGTTGAGGATGAGGAAATGGGCGATGTCGGCCGGCTTGTATTCGCCGTCGTAGACCCAGCGATAGGAGCGGTGGGCAGAGACGGAGCGCAGGATCGATTCCCACTGGGCGTTGTCGAGCGATGACCCCACATGGGAAGCGCCCGGCAGAAGCACGTAATACTTCACGTCCAGAATTCGGCTCGTATTGTCGGCGCGTTCGATGAAGGTGCCGATGCGCGAGAAGTTGTAAAGCTCGTTGCGCAGCATGGAGCCATGGAAGGCGCCGCGCACGAGGCCCGCGCGCCGCTTGATGACGTCGATCACTTCCGGCAGGTCCTGCGGCTTTACGCGCCGCGCCAGAAGCTGCTTCAGCTCGATCCAGTATTCGTTGGTTGCTTCCCAGGTTTCCCGGGTCAGCGCGGTTCGCACCATGCGCGCGTTGTTGCGGCCCTGCTCGATGCAGGACAGAACGCTCGACGGGTTGGCCTTGTCGCGCAGCATGAAGTCGATGGCGTCGGCGGACGTAACGGTCCGGTCTTCGCCGAAAATTTCACGCACGCCAGCGCTTTGCAGCACGCCATCCCAATCGGAATCGGCGGCCTGCGAGCGTGTCAGCGACATGCGCACGCCCGCATCGACCAGACGCGCAATGTTTTCGGCGCGCTCGATGTAACGGAACATCCAGTAGAGTCCGTTGGCGGTTCTTCCCAGCATGTCTCAGTCCTCCAGAACCCAGGTGTCCTTCGTACCGCCACCCTGGCTGGAATTCACCACCAGAGAGCCCTTCTTCAAGGCGACGCGCGTGAGCCCGCCGGGTATGATTCTCACCTTGTCGGAGACGAGAACGTAAGGACGAAGATCGACGTGACGGGGTGCAATGCCCTTGTCGACGAAAATCGGGACAGTGGAGAGCGAGAGTGTCGGCTGGGCGATATAGTTGCCCGGCTTGGCGCGCAGCTTGTCGGCGAAGGTTTCGCGCTCCTTCTTCGAGGCTGTCGGGCCCACGAGCATGCCGTAGCCGCCCGAACCATGGACTTCCTTGATGACGAGATCGGCAATGTTGTCGAGCACGTATTTCAGGCTGTCCGGCTCGGAACAGCGCCAGGTCGGCACGTTCTGCAAGAGCGGCTTGGAGCCGGTGTAGAACTCGACGATCTCGGGCATGTAGGAGTAGATCGCCTTGTCGTCGGAAATGCCGGTGCCCGGAGCGTTGGCAATGGTGATGTTGCCCGAACGATAGACATCCATGATGCCGGGAACGCCGAGCGCGCTGTCCGGACGGAAGGTCAAGGGGTCGAGGTAATCATCGTCAACGCGGCGATAGAGTACGTCAATCGCTTCGTAACCGCGGGTCGTGCGCATTTTGACCTTGCCGTCGATGACGCGCAGGTCAGAGCCCTCGACCAGTTCCACGCCCATCATGTCGGCGAGGAAGGAGTGTTCGTAATAGGCGGAGTTGTAGATGCCGGGGGTCAGGACGGCCACGCGCGGCTTGCCCTTGCAACCGGGAGGCGCGAGTGCGGCCAGCGACTGGCGCAGCAGGAACGGATAGTCCTCGACACGCTGCACCTTGTTCGCCTGGAACAGTTCCGGGAACATCTGCATCATCGTCTCGCGGTTCTCCAGCATGTAGGAGACGCCAGAGGGCGTGCGGGCATTGTCTTCCAGAACGTAGAACTGGTCTTCGCCGGTGCGAACGATGTCGGTGCCGACGATGTGGGTGTAGACGCCGCCGGGCGGCGAGAAGCCGATCATTTCCGGTAGGAAAGCATCGTTTTTCTCGATCAGTTCGCGCGGAATGCGGCCGGCGCGGATGATTTCCTGCTTGTGGTAGATGTCATCGAGGAAGGCGTTGAGCGCGATGACGCGCTGTTCGATACCCTGGGCCAGCTTGCGCCATTCGCGCCCGGAGATGATGCGGGGAACGATATCGAAGGGAATGAGTTTTTCGGAGGAATCGGCGTGCCCGTAAACGGCAAAGGTGATCCCGGTGCGTCTGAAGATGTTTTCGGCATCCCGGGTCTTGGCCCTGAGGTGAGCCGGGTCCTGACTGGAATACCACTCGTGGTAGGACTGGTAGGGTTCGCGCGGAACATTGTCCGCATTCATCATTTCGTCAAATGCCAAAGGTGCGGTCCCCGATTTTTTGACCATTTGAATACAATGCTTTTGGCAATGCAAGAACCATGCTCAATTCAGGGCAAGAAATTTGGAGCAGTCCATTTTCTTGATTTTGCAGAGGTTTGGCGGTGTTTGGGCTACGCGCCTGCACTGAATTTGGTCATTCGGGCAGGGCGCCCGGCGCGCGAGGTCAAGTGATGCGCGGCCCTCTGATTCGAAAATAAGCGAATGCACGTTTTGTGTGCACGGCTCAGGGCGGCGGCTTTGCGCCGCCCTGAAGGTCGAATGTTTCAGGCCAAACTTATGCCTGGCTCTGACGCTGGGGGCGGCCGCCGCCGAAGCCGCGCTTGCGGCCTTCCGGAGCGCGTTCGCCGCGCGGGCCGGCATTGTCGCGACCCTGACCGAACTTCGGACGGTTGTTGCGTTTCTGGGCCGGGCGGTTGCCGTGCTCCGAACGTCCACCGGTTGCGTCTGCACCGTCAGCGGAGGTGGGCTTGCCGTCATGGCCGCGGCTGGGGCGGGCCGGGCGGGGCGCGCGGGCTTGATCGGGACGGCCACGACCGCCATTGTTGTTGCCGCGGGCCGGGCGCGACGGGGCGACGCCGATATGCGGTTCACCGCTGGCCACGGTAATCGAGAGGCCCATCAGGCGCTCGATGTCGCGCAGCAGCTTTGCCTCGTCCGGCGCGCAGAAGGCAATCGCGATGCCTTCGCGGCCGGCGCGGGCCGTGCGGCCGATGCGGTGGACATAGGCGTCCGGCACTTCCGGCAGGTCATAGTTGTAAACGTGGCTGACGCCGGGAATGTCGATGCCGCGGGCGGCAACGTCGGTGGCCACGAGAATGGCGATTTCACCATCACGGAAGCCCTTGAGTGCGCGGTCGCGCTGGCCCTGGCTCTTGTTGCCGTGGATGGAGGCAACGGAGTAGCCGACCTGTTCCAGATGCTTGGCGAGCTTTTCGGCGCCGTGCTTGGTGCGCAGAAAGACGATGGCGCGACCGTCCGGATTGGCGTTGAGCTGTTCCTTGAGGATCGAGGTCTTGTCGTTCTTGCCGCCAACGAAATGGACGAACTGCTCGATCTTGTCGGCTGCCTTGCCGGGCGGGGTCACTTCGACCTTTTCCGGGTTCGTCAGGTAGTCCTTGGAAAGATCCGAGATCGCCTTCGGCATGGTGGCCGAGAAAAGCAGGGTCTGGCGCTTGGCCGGGATCATCTTGGCGATCTTCTTCAGATCGTGAATGAAGCCGAGGTCGAGCATCTGGTCGGCTTCATCAAGCACCAGATGGGTGACGGCGGCAAGCGTCACGGCACGACGGCTGATAAGGTCCAGCAGGCGGCCCGGCGTTGCGACGAGAATATCGGTGCCGCGCAACAGGTTCTGTTGCTGGCGATTGATGGACACGCCGCCGACGACCATGTTGATGCGCAGCGGGGTCTTGCGCATGAAGTTCTTGAGGTTGGTGGCGATCTGGTTCACCAGTTCGCGGGTCGGGGCGAGAATGAGCGCGCGAACGCCATGCGGACCGACGGTCTTGCCGTCCTTGGAAAGCTGCTGGATGATCGGCAGGCCGAAAGCGGCGGTCTTGCCGGTGCCGGTCTGGGCGAGGCCGATGAGGTCTCGTCCGGCCAGAACCAGCGGAATGGCCTTCGCCTGGATCGGGGTCGGCGTTTCATAGCCGGCCTGCGTCAGGGTGGCCAAAATCTGCTGGTCGAGGCCGAGTTCGTTGAAATTCGTCAAGTCAATTGCCTTTCGGGGCGTCGAAAAACGGCCGGCCGGATTATTCCGGTCGAGCTTCGTTCGACGTCAAGAACCCCGCGTGAAATGGGAACTTGTGGGTTGGAGATGCTTTCAGGCGCATGAGCGCCGCTTGCGCGGCGGTTATGTGTCGCGCCTTCGTCCTTCTTCTGCGATATCCTTGATGCAGGGCACGCTCACGCGGCGGCCGGAAGGTGGAAAGCTGAGGTTCAGATGCGGTTTCCGGTTCGATAAGTCAAGGTTTCTTTTCGTTTTTGCCGCATATGGCGCATATATAACCAAACGACCGTACCAGATGGTGGGGATTGCCCTGCGATATGTTGACATAAAGATATCTTTATGTGATTTGGGTCTGATATCACGAGAAACAGGAGCGTGCCCGTGTTTGACGATCTCTTTGGCGAAGAAGCCGCAAAGCGCGACGGCAAGGAAATCTTTGCGGCGCTTGAGCGGGCGGCGCGCGAGCGCATCCTTATTCTTGATGGCGCCATGGGCACGCAGATCCAGAGCCTCAAGCTGGATGAAGACCAGTTCCGTGGCGATCGTTTCATCGGCTGCGCCTGTCACCAGAAGGGCAATAACGACCTCCTGATCCTCTCTCAGCCGCAAGCCATCGAAGATATCCATTACCGTTACGCGATGGCCGGTGCGGATATCGTTGAAACCAACACGTTTTCCTCGACGCGCATCGCCCAGGCCGATTACGAGATGGAAAACGCGGTCTATGAGCTGAACCGCGACGGTGCGCGCCTTGCCCGCCGTGCCATGCTGCGCGCCGAAAAACAGGACGGCAGGCGCCGCTTCGTTGCCGGAGCCATCGGCCCGACCAACCGCACGGCGTCCATGTCGCCAGACGTCAACAATCCCGGTTTCCGTGCTGTGTCCTTCGATGAGCTGCGGGTGGCCTATGCCGAGCAGATCGACGGGTTGATCGACGGCGGCTCCGATATCATCCTGATCGAGACAATTTTCGACACGCTGAACGCCAAGGCAGCGATCTTCGCCTGTGAGGAGCGCTTTGTCGCCAAGGGGATTCGCCTGCCGGTGATGATTTCTGGCACGATTACCGATCTCTCCGGCCGCACGCTGTCGGGCCAGACGCCCTCGGCCTTCTGGTATTCGGTGCGCCATGCCCGACCATTTGCCATCGGGTTGAACTGCGCGCTGGGCGCGGAGGCCATGCGCCCGCATATTCAGGAGCTTTCGGGCGTTGCCGATACGCTGATCTCGGCTTACCCGAATGCCGGCCTGCCGAACGAGTTCGGCCAGTATGACGAAACGCCGGAGATGATGGCAAAGCAGGTGTCCGGCTTTGCGCGCGATGGCCTCGTCAACATCGTCGGCGGCTGCTGCGGCTCGACGCCCGAGCATATCGCCGCGATTGCTGACAGCGTGAAGGGGCTGGCGCCGCGCCAGGTGCCGGAACACAAGCCGTTCCTGTCGCTGTCCGGCCTCGAACCCTTCGTGCTGACCTCCGACATTCCCTTCGTGAACGTCGGCGAACGCACTAACGTCACCGGCTCGGCCAAGTTCCGCAAGCTGATCACGGCGGGCGACTATGCCGCCGCGCTCGACGTGGCGCGCGAGCAGGTGGAAAGCGGTGCGCAGGTCATCGACGTCAACATGGACGAGGGCCTGATCGATTCCGAACGGGCGATGGTGGAGTTCCTCAACCTCATCGCCGCCGAGCCGGATATTGCCCGCGTGCCGCTGATGATCGACTCGTCGAAGTTTTCGGTCATCGAAGCGGGCCTGAAATGCGTTCAGGGCAAGCCGATCGTCAACTCGATCTCCCTGAAAGAAGGGGAGGAGTCCTTCCTCCACCATGCCCGGCTGGTGCGCGCCTATGGTGCGGCGGTCGTGGTCATGGCCTTTGATGAGACGGGGCAGGCCGACACCTATGAGCGCAAGGTGGAAATCTGCACCCGCGCCTATCGCATCCTGACTGAAGAGGTCGGTTTCCCGCCGGAAGACATCGTGTTCGACCCGAATATCTTCGCGGTCGCCACCGGCATCGAGGAGCACAATAACTACGGCGTCGATTTCATCGAAGCGACGAAGACGATCCGCCAGACGTTGCCGCATGCGCATATTTCGGGCGGTGTCTCGAACCTGTCCTTCTCCTTCCGCGGCAACGAGACGGTGCGGCAGGCGATGCACGCCGTGTTCCTCTACCACGCCATTCAGGCAGGCATGGATATGGGCATCGTCAATGCCGGCCAGCTTATCGTCTACGAGACCATCGACAAGGAATTGCGTGACGCCTGCGAGGATGTGGTTCTGAACCGCCGTGCGGACGCGACCGAGCGCATGCTCGACGTGGCGGAAAAATACCGCGGCGCGGGAGCGCAGGAAGCGAAGAAGCAGGACCTGAGCTGGCGGGAATGGTCGGTCGAAAAGCGGCTGGAGCACGCGCTGGTCAACGGCATCACCGAATATATCGAGGCCGATACGGAGGAGGCGCGTCTTGCTGCCGCAAGGCCGTTGCATGTCATTGAAGGGCCGCTGATGGCCGGTATGAACGTGGTCGGCGATCTTTTCGGTGCCGGCAAGATGTTTCTGCCGCAGGTGGTGAAATCGGCGCGTGTGATGAAGCAGGCCGTCGCCGTTCTTCTTCCCTACATGGAAGAGGAGAAACGTCTGGCCGGCGGCGAGGGCCGCCAGTCGGCGGGCAAGGTCATCATGGCCACCGTCAAGGGTGACGTGCACGATATCGGCAAGAACATTGTCGGCGTCGTTCTCGCCTGCAACAATTACGATATCGTCGATCTCGGCGTTATGGTGCCGACCGCGACGATCCTCGAAGCGGCGGTGCGCGAGAAGGCCGATATCATTGGCCTTTCCGGCCTTATCACGCCCTCGCTGGACGAGATGGTGCATGTCGCCGCAGAGATGGAGCGTCAGGGCTTCGACATTCCGCTGCTGATTGGTGGGGCGACGACGAGCCGTGTGCATACGGCGGTGAAGATCCATCCGGGCTATAATCGCGGCCAGACTATCTATGTCACCGATGCCTCGCGTGCCGTAGGCGTGGTTTCCAACCTGCTGTCGCCGGATACGCGCGAAACCTATGTGGCCGATATTCGCGCCGAATATGCCAAGGTTGCCGCTGCCCATGCGCGGGCCGAATCCGAGAAGAAGCGTCTTCCGCTGTCTCGCGCCCGCGAGAACGCGGAGAAGGTTGACTGGACCGCATACCAGCCCACCCGGCCGCAGTTCTTTGGCACCCGCGTCTTCGAGGATTACGATCTGGCGGAACTGGCGAATTATATCGACTGGACCCCCTTCTTCCAGACCTGGGAGTTGAAGGGCCGTTATCCCGCCATTCTGGAAGACGAAAAGCAGGGCGAGGCGGCCCGCAACCTGTGGCGCGATGCGCAGGCCATGCTGAAGAAGGTGATCGATGAAAAGTGGTTCCATCCGCGCGCCGTCATCGGTTTCTGGCCGGCCAATGCGGTGGGCGATGACATTCATGTCTATACGGACGACAGCCGTTCGCGCGATCTTGCGACCTTCTACACGCTGCGCCAGCAGCTTTCGAAGCGTGACGGGCGGCCCAATGTGGCGCTGTCTGATTTCGTCGCGCCGAAGGAAACGGGCGTGGCCGATTATGTCGGTGGTTTCGTCGTGACGGCGGGTATCGAGGAAGTGGCGATTGCCGAGCGCTTCGAGCGGGCGAACGACGACTATTCGGCGATCCTGGTCAAGGCGCTGGCCGACCGCTTCGCCGAAGCCTTTGCCGAGCGGATGCACGAGCGGGTGCGCAAGGAATTCTGGGGTTATGCGCCGGACGAGGCCTGGTCCGGTGATGACCTGATTTCCGAAGCCTATGCCGGCATCCGGCCCGCGCCGGGCTATCCCGCCCAGCCGGACCACACTGAAAAGGCAACCCTGTTCGAGATTCTCGACGCAGAGAAGGCGACGGGCGTGAAGCTGACCGAGAGCTATGCGATGTGGCCGGGCTCGTCGGTTTCCGGCCTCTATGTCGGCCATCCCGCCAGCTATTATTTCGGCGTGGCCAAGGTGGAGCGCGATCAGGTGGAAGACTATGCGGCGCGCAAGGGCATGGCCATTGCCGAAGTCGAGCGGTGGCTCGGCCCGGTTTTGAACTATGTGCCGGGCGCTGTTACTGAAACGGAGGCTGCCGCCTGAGGGCGGCGGTCGGCTCACATTTCGATTCAAGCGCTTGGCGGGAAGATTCAGGTTTTTCCGCCAAGCATCTGAAGACAGGTCTTATTCCGAAAACGTATCACGCATGGCGCGGATGATGAGCAGTGCGGAAGCGCCGCCCGCATCATAGCCTGTGAAATCCGGTTTATTGTCGCTGCCTGCCTTGCGTCCGGCTTCTGCCATGGTGCGGTTGTTGTTGGCGGCGGCGAGCGCCGTATCCAGCGCCTCGGGGAAAGTCAGCCCCTGTTTCAGCGAGTCCAGATAGGCGCCGATGGCCAGTTCCCAGACATCGGCCACATTGCGTCTTTCAACGCCGGACTTTCCCTTGTCGCGGAAACTGGTGCCGATGGCGATAAGCGCCTTGCCGAATTCTTCGGGCGTGATCGTCTTGCGGCGCATCAGGGCGCTTCCGGCGCGACGGAAGCCGCTGGCGTAAAGAGCCGCTGCGCGCGAATCGACCTTGAGGAAGGTTTCGGCGGTCATGTCGAACAGTTCAGCCGGCGTTGTCGCGGCGGGATCGAGGGCTGAGAAGGCGTCTTCCAGCACGGTGAAGACGTAGGTCATGGTCATGCCATGATCGCCATCGCCACCCTCACTGTCGAGCTGACAGAGGCGCTCCCGATTTTCGGTCATCGCGACGGCGACCTCCGAAAACATCTCGATAAGGTCGAGGCTTCTGATCATTCTCATTCCAATTCTATCCCGCTGCGTGTGCGCCGCACCATTCGTCCAGCCAATGTTTTCCAAGCGGCTTCCAATTGCAAGATATTCTAGCGACGCAGATGCTCCGACTGCAAGTTTTTCGCGAGTGAAAGGATACGGGTCTTTTGCCGTTTATTAACCACGGCAGGAGAAAGTCGTAACCGATGGCGCAATTCAGTGCGCGAGCCCAAAGCGATGACCGCCTTCACGTTTCGACAAGGACATTTGTCATGCCAGTGATTTCCTTTGCCAATGCCAAGGGCGGTGCCGGAAAGACCACCGCAGCCCTTCTTCTCGCCTGTGAACTGGTGCGCATGGGCCGGCGCGTGACGCTGATCGACGCGGACCCGCAACACTGGATTTCCCAATGGGTTGAGGCAAGCGGCGGCATGAATGGCCTGACGGTCATTTCGGAAATCACCGTGGCGGCCCTTCACTGTCACATTCGCGAATCGGAAGATCGCACCGACTATTTCATCATCGACCTGGCCGGCGCGCGCGATGCGCTGACGACGGCGGCCATCAGCCTGTCCGACCACGTGTTCATTCCGATCCAGGGTTCGGCGATGGATGCCCGCGGTGGCGCGCAGATCCTTGATCTCATCGCCTTCCTCAAGGAAAAGGCCGGGCTGGAAATCCCGCATTCCGTCGTCCTCACCCGCGTCGCCTCGGTGCTGACGACGCGCGCGATGCTCGCCATCAAGGGCATGCTGGCCCAGCGTGGTGTCAACGTGCTGAACACGGCCATTGCCGAACGCGCTGCCTACAAGGAAATCTTCGACGCTGGCGAAACGCTCTATTCGCTCGATCCGGCCCGCGTCTCCAATCTCGACAAGGCCCAGGAAAATGCCAAGGCCTTGGCAATGGAAGTGGAACGCATGATGCCGGCGCGCGTCATCGCTTCGCCGCGCCGCAAGAACGTTTTCCGCCTTGTCTGGGCGGCCTGAGTGTGACGTGTTTCGCTGTCGAGCGGTGGGCACAGTGCCCCCGTCGATCAGGAATTTCGTGTCGGTGACGGCGCCGGCACGCGGCAACCGTTAAGGTTCGGGTCGAAACTCAGGCCACGATTTCCAGCCGGGCAATTGCGTCGCCTTCAAGGGTGAACGCATAGCGCAGATGTACCGGACTTCCGGGGAAGTTGCCGCTGACGAGGCTGGTCACGAGGATCGCGCCGTCAGGGCGCACTTCGATGGCAACCGGCTTGCTGGTGTATTCATATTTCGCGGCGGCGTCCGCTTTCCAGGCGCGAATGGCCGCGCGGCCCTTGTGGCGCTGGCGCTCATCCACGACTTCGGCGTTTTCGGTGAAGGTCTGCGCAACGTCGCGTGCCGTGTTTCCATCGGCATTGAAATAGGCGGCGACGGGTGCGGGAAGGTCAATCGGCATGGTGGTCTCCTTCGGTCTCTTGCCTGGGCAATGAGATGGAACTAACCTGCATGAATGACAAGAACAGACGAAAAAGTAAGGTACTTACCCGAAGGTAAGAAACACGAGTATACGCGTGAAACGGCGGCGGTAGGTGTGGAAAGCGCACTAAAACTGCTCGAAGGACGCTGGAAACTGGTGATCCTGTTTCACCTGTTTGGCGGTTGTGTTCTGCGCTTTTCCGATCTTGAACGGGCGATTCCCGGCGTCTCGCAGAAGATGCTGATCCAGCAATTGCGGCAGATGGAGAGGGATGGAATCGTGCGCCGCGTCGTTTACCATCAGGTGCCGCCGAAGGTGGAATACCGGCTGACGGATTGGGGGCAGGCACTCTGCCCGGCGCTGGATGCGCTTTTGACCTGGGCTGCGCAGCGCGACAGCATGGCCCCGCCGGATGAGGGGCAAGCCTGAAAACGATCCGACGACGAAGCCGCCGGAATGCTCCAGTGGCTTCTTCGTTTCAGAAGCGTGCGACAAGCCTCAATCGATGAATTCGACCGTAGCACCGACCTTGACCATCTTGGCGAGTTCGGTTGCATCCCAGTTGGTCAGGCGCACGCAGCCGTGGCTGTTGGTCTTGCCGATCTTCGAGGGTTCCGGCGTGCCGTGAATGCCGTAGGTGGGCTTGGAAAGCGCGATCCAGACATTGCCGACCGGGCCGTTCGGGCCCGGAGGGATTTGCAGGATGCCGTGGTTCTCGCCCTGCTTGAAGTTGATCTTCGGGTTGTAGGTGTAACCCGGATCGAGCGCGATACGGTCCACCGTGTGCGTTCCGGAAGGCGATGGGGTATCCGACGAGCCGATGGTGGCGGGGTAGGCGGCAATCAGTGCACCGGTATCGTCATAGGCGAAGACCTGCTTCTGCGCCTTGTCGGCCACGATCCGCGTCACCGTGCCGGTCTTGCGCTCGCCGGGCGAGATGACCTTGATGATGGAGCCCGGAATGGTGAAATCGACGCCCGGATTGAGTTCCTTCAGATAGGCCTCGTCCATGTGGAACCGTTCGGCCAGTGCTTCGGTGACCGAAGTATAGGACATGGCCGGGAGTTGCGCCTTCTGGCCATAGTCCTCCGGAATCGAGGCGACGTAAGGGCCGGCGGCGTCTTCCGGGGTAATCGTGTAGTTGACGATGGGCAGGCCGCCGCTGACGCTAAGGCGCTGCATGATATCTTCGGAATTGGCGGGATCGAGCCGCTCCCCCGTCATGGTTTCGTAGGCGGCCAGCGCCTTGGCGACGTTCGAGCCATTGCGGCCGTCGATGACGCCGGGGGAAGCGCCTTCGCGGTCTAGGAAGGTCTGCAGCGCGGCGATTTCCGAACGCGACTTGCCGTTCAGGGCAAGCGGCGTCTGGGGGCGAACGGTCAATTCCGGGCGCGTGGTTTCGTTTTCGAGAGAAGCGAGCGTCTCGGGTTGCTGGTCTTGTGCGGCCTCGTCGTCCGGGCCGGGCAGGGGCTGTGCGTCGAGCGGGGTGCGCTCAACCCGCGTCGGCGCGGGAATGGCACCGGTGGCGATGTCATCGCCATTGCCGCGATAGGTGCGGTAATCGGGAACGCCGCCATAGGCATCGCCGGGCCGGGCATTGCTGGGACGCGGAAAATAGGTCTCCGCCGGAATTTCCAGTGCAACCACATTGCCGGAGTGATCGAGCAGCACGCGGCGGCCCATGCGGTCGCGGCTGATGACCACGGAACCGCGCTCCGGCGTATAGTCGAGCAGATCACCCTCAGGGCTGACCAGCACCATTTCGGTGAAAGGCCGATAGGCGCTCTGGGCCGCGGCCTGTTCGGCAAGCGGTGCCTGGAACAGAACGGCGAGGGCGAGGCCAAGGCTGGTGGTTCTGGAAAGCGTCACGGTGAATCTGATCCTTGTATTCTTAGGCACTCATCTCTCACATGGTAAATTTGACGCTAATATGGAAAGAGTGAAATTAGGGTGAAGATAACGTTAATTTGTAACGATTCCCTGTTGTTGTCGGTTGTCGCCTGATTTTGGCCGCCGTGCGGGGAAAGGCGGGAGAGGGATTTTCATGATCGAGTTTTCGGCAGCGCGCGGTCCCCTGATTTTTCTCGATCCGACATCGGTTCTCGATATCGGCAAGGTCTTTGTCGGCGGCATCGATGTATCCCCGGGCCGGGCCATTCCCGATGACGGCGATCCGCGCATCGACCATTCGCTCGAAGGCTTCCTGTTCACCTGCGGACCGGACCATATCCGTCACCCCGAGCCGGTGGAGGGGGCGGGCGAGGGCGTGCGCTATCCGCTGCACGGTTCCTTTTCGGCAAGCCCTGCCGAAAACGTGGTGATGCACAGGGTGGGCGACGATGCGCTGTGCCGCGGGGAGGTTCCCGTGGGGCTGGCCAATGGGGGGCACGCGCGACTTTACCGTCGCTGGCGGATCGATGGTCTGACCGGCGCCGTGTCGCTGGAAGACCGGCTGGTCAATGATGGCAACCGTCCTTTCGCGCCGATGCTGATGTATCACATGAACCTTGCCGCCCGGCTGTTCGACCCCGGCATGCGCCTTTCCGGGGCGATGCTGGAGGGTGGTTCGCTGCCCTGGGCTTTCGGCGAGGGGGACGGCGGCGTGTTCTGCGTGCCGGCTGCGGCAGAAGAGGAGGCGACGATCCGGCTCGGGCCGATCACCTCGCTTTCCGGATGCTTCCTCACGGTGGGGTTCACCACAAAGACGCTGCCCTTCCTGCAGGTGTGGCGCAACCAGTCGGCCCCGGCCAATGTTCTGGGCATTGAGCCCGCCTCCCACCGCTGGACCAAACGGCCTGAACTGGCGTCCGCCGGAGAGCTTGTGCCTCTTGCGCCCGGTGAGGCCGTGGAATACCGCCTTTCCTTCGTCTTTGCCGCGGGGGAATGACAGGCGGACGCATTGACGCAACCCGTTGCGGACCTTACATCTTGTCCGATTCACGAAAGGAACGACGATGTTCGACATCAGGGAAATCGACGGGGAATATTCCGTCAGCGGCCAGATCAGTGTCAGCGATCTCGACACGATCAAGGCGCTTGGTTTCAAGTCAATCGTTTGCAACCGGCCGGATGAGGAAGAGCCCGGCCAGATTCCGTTTTCGGTGATCGCTGCGCGCGCTGCCGAACTGGGGCTGGAAACGGCCCATGTGCCTGTCGGGCGGATGGGCGTCGATGCCGATGCTGTCGCCGGCATGGTGGATGCGCTGGACGAACTGCCGCGTCCGATGCTGGCCTATTGCCGGTCCGGCGCGCGTTCCACCGCGATTTATGAAAAAAGCCATCACATGCGCGGCTGAGGCTGCGCATTCATATCCCTAAGGCCCCTTTTCAATCACAGGAGCATATCATGACCATCAAGCGTATCGAACCCGGCGCCCGCATGAGCGGTGCAGTCGTTCACGGCAATGTCGTTTACCTCGCCGGCCAGGTTGGCGAAGGCAAGACGGTAACGGAACAGTCGAAGTCGGCGCTGGCTGAGGTTGATCGTCTGCTGGCTGCCGCCGGTTCCAGCAAGGCGAAGATCCTTCAGACGATCATCTATCTCTCCGATATGTCCACCTTCGGCGAAATGAACGCCGTTTGGGAAGGCTGGATCGACCCGAAGAACCCGCCGGCCCGCGCCACGAGCCAGGCCGCTCTGGCAACGCCGGATTACAAGGTTGAGTTCATCGTTACCGCTGCTCTCGATTGAGCTGGTAACGCATTGAATTGAGGAGGGCCGGGGAGCGATCGCTTCCCGGCCCTTCTGTTTGCGCCTTGTAAACCGTACCGGCTGAAGCCGGTGGTTTTTCCAGAGCTTGTTAACGCCTGTCTGCGCACATCGAGCCATGGATACGAGCGCTGAGGCCGGCATTATTCATTACCTGCTCGCGGTTCCGCTGCTGATGGTTCTCGGCACGCTGGGGCATTGCTTTCGTGCGTGGTTCAACGTGTTGCCGGACAAGCTTGATCTCTTTCCCCACCGCCCGGGTTTTTCCAGCGCGTTCGACGCCATGTGGAGCAACAATTACTCGTTCTGGGATATGCTTGTGGGAACCGAATATGACGATAACGGGTATTACGAGTTCTTCAGCTTCAAGAACCTGAGAACGCAATGGCTCTGGACGGTTGCGCCCGGGCTTGCCGTTCTTTTCAGCTATGCCGATCTCGCAAATGCCTATGCCGGCGTGGTCAATGCCGCGCCGGGCTGGCTCTGGAACTTGCTGGTCTACCGCATCCAGAACATGAAACTTTACTGAGGAGGGGACGGCTCTCGCCGCCCCCTTGTCTGTTCAGCGCTTTTCGCGAATGTCCGTCAGCGTGCGGGCCGGGGTGATGGCTTCGGGATCGAGGATGATCTCGATGATCGACGGCTTGCCGCTGGCGCGGGCGCGTGCGAAGGCACCAGCGAATTCACCGGTCTCGCGCACCGTTTCGCCATGGCCGCCATAGGCACGGGCAAGATCGGCGAAATCCGGATTGGTGAGGCCGGTGCCGGAGACGCGGCCCGGATATTCCCGCTCCTGATGCATGCGGATCGTGCCATACATGCTGTTGTTCACGAGAACCGTGATGATCGGCAGGTTATAGCGCACGGCGGTCGCGAATTCCTGCCCGTGCATCATGAAGCAACCATCGCCGGCAAAGCAGATGACTTCGCGCTCGGGGAACTGAGCCTTGGCCGCGACGGCGGCGGGCAGGCCATAGCCCATGGAGCCGGAAGCCGGTGCGGCTTGCGTCGCATAGCGCTGGAACCGGTGGAAGCGGTGCACCCAGGTGGCGTAGTTGCCAGCGCCGTTGGTGAAGATCGTATCCTTCGGTGTGTTGGCCTCGATCCAGTCCATGATCGGGCCCATATGCACGGCGCCGGGGCCGGAGGCGGGCGGTGTCGACCACTTGAGATAGCCGGCGTGCATGGCTTCGGTGCGCGTTGCCCAGTGCGGTTCGGCCTTCGGCTTTAGTCCGGCAAGGGCAGCGACGAAATGCTTCGGTGCTGCGGCAATGGCGAGGTCAGGACGATAGACGCGGCCAAGCTCTTCCGGTTCGGGATAGACGTGGACGAGCGTCTGCTTGGGATAGGGAATATCCATCAGCGTGTAGGAGGACGACGGCATTTCCGAGAAGCGGCCACCGATGAGGAGCAGGAGGTCGGCATCCTTCACTTCTTTCGCCAGCGCCGGATTGATGCCGATACCGACATCGCCGGCATAGGAGGGGCTGGTGTGGTCGAACAACATCTGGCGGCGGAAGGAGCAACCGACCGGCAATTTCCAGGCCTCGGCAAAGGCGCGGATTTCGGCCACGCTCTGTTCGTCCCAGCGGGTGCCGCCGAGAATAACGAGCGGGCGCTTTGCCTTGTCCAGCAGGTCGCCAAGGGCCGCGATCTGGGCAGCACCCGGATGACTTTCGACCGGCGTATAGGGCTTGGCGGCGGGTGCATCGGCGAGCCTCACCAACATGTCTTCCGGCAGCGACAGAACGACCGGGCCGGGGCGGCCCGACGTTGCGACAGCGAAGGCGCGGGTGACGAATTCGGTAATGCGGGCGGCATCGTCGATCTCGCCGACCCACTTGGCGAATTCGGTGAAGGCGCGGCGATATTCCACTTCCTGGAAGGCTTCGCGCTCGCGCGCATCGCCCTGCACCTGCCCGATGAACAGGATCATCGGGATCGAATCCTGCCGTGCCACATGAAGGCCGGCGGACGCATTGGTGGCGCCGGGGCCGCGGGTGACGAAGCACACGCCGGGCTCCCCGGTTAGGCGGCCCCAGCAATCGGCCATCATCGCCGCGCCGCCTTCCTGACGGCAGACGATGGTTTCGATGCCGCTTTCATAGAGCGCGTCGAGCACGGCGAGGTAGCTCTCGCCCGGCACGCAGGAAACCCGCTTCACGCCGTTTGCCTTCAGGGCCTCGACGATCAGTTGTCCTCCGGTTCTTTCCATGTTGTCCTCCCAGACAATGTCTCAGTTCTTGTTGCGCGCCTTGAGTTCCGCGAGGATTTCCGCGCGGTGCTCGCCGAGTTTGGGGCTCGGGCGCTGGTAGTTCAGCGGCGTTTGCGACATCACGATGGGATTGCGCACGCCGGGAATGGTGACGCCATCGGCGGTTTCGAGATCGATGCGAAGGCCACGGGCCTTGACCTGCGGGTCATCGAACATTTCGCCGATGGTGTTGATCGGGCCGGCGGGAACGGCATTCTGTTCGCAGGCGGTCAGAAGATCGCGCTTCTTCCACTTGGCTGTCTCAGTGGAAACAATGCGCCGTACCTCGGCCTTGTGGGCTACGCGGGCCTTGTTGGTGGAAAAGCGCTCGTCATTTGCCACGCCTTCGAGGCCGAGAATGGTGCAAAGTCGTGCGAACTGGCCGTCATTGCCGACGGCGAGGATCAGGTGCCCGTCTTCCGTCGGCATGACCTCATAGGGGCTGATGTTCGGGTGGGCGTTGCCGAGCCGGACCGGCGACTTGCCGGAAACCAGATAGTTGAGGTTCTGGTTCGCCATCACGCCGGCCTGCACATCGAGTAACGCCATATCGATCATCTGGCCTTCGCCGGTCTTCATGACATGGATGAGAGCGGCCTGAATGGCGGTGACCGCATAGATGCCGGTGAAAATGTCGGCAATGGCAACGCCCGCCTTCATCGGTTCGCCGTCCGGCGATCCGGTCACGGACATGAAGCCGGACATGCCCTGCACGATGTAATCGTAACCGGCGAAATCGGCATAGGGGCCGGTTTGCCCGAAGCCGGTGATCGAGCAATAGATGAGTTTCGGGTTGATGGCCCTGAGGCTCTCGTAATCGAGGCCGTATTTCACGAGGCCGCCGCGCTTGAAGTTCTCGATGACGATATCGGCATCGCGGATCAGGTCGAGCACGATGGCGCGGCCTTCTTCTTCGCGGAAGTCGATATCGATGGAGCGCTTGCCGCGATTGGTGGAGTGGTAATAGGCGGCGGAGAGATTCTCGCCGTCCTTGCCTTCCACGAAGGGTGGGCCCCAGCCGCGGGTATCGTCGCCGCCCGTCGGGTTTTCCACCTTGATGACATCGGCGCCCATATCGGCCAGAATCTGGCCGGCCCAGGGACCGGCCAGCACGCGGGCCAGTTCGATGACGCGGATGCCGGATAGCGGCGGTTTCCTCTCGCTCATGGTGTTTCCTTCAGGGAATGGTTTGTCAGGGGGTGGGCATATCCTGAACAGCGGTGACGATCCGCGCCTTCACGCGGCGTTCGCGCCAGATGATGTAGAGGCCCGAGGCGATGATGATGGCGATGCCCAGCCATTTCATGCCGTTTGGAAAGTGACCGAAGACCATCCAGCCCAGAACGGTGGCCGAGGCGATTTCCATATATTGCAGGGGCGCCAGCGTTGAGGCCGGCGCATAGCGGAACGAAAAGACGTTGACGATACCGGCAAAGGTGGCAGCCAACCCGGTGGCGATCATCAGGGTGATATGCTTCGGTTCCGGCATGATCGGTCTGCCCCCCTCGATCCCGAGCGTCGAGGAGACGGTCATGATGGCGATGCAGAAACCAAGCCCCCAAAGGCCGGTCTGGAACTGCATGGAAAACGGATTTTCCTTCTGCGCCTGCATACGCGTCAAAAGCGCGAAAACGGCAATCGTGAATGCGGCGACGACCGGCAGGAAGGCAATAGCGCCCACTTCCTGAAAGCTCGGCTGGATGACGAGCAGGGTGCCGAGAAAACCGACCGCGCAGGCGCTGTAACGTCGCCAGCCGACCGTTTCCTTCAGGAAGATCGCACCGAGCACAGTCAGGATGATCGGTTCCACGAAGAAGATGGCGATTGCGTCGGCGACTTCCATCACCTGCAAAGTGGTGACGAAGCAGATCATAGAAAGTGTGATCAGCGCGCCGCGCATGGCGTGGAACAGGTGCGTGTTGCGCCGCCGTTCCGTTTGCGTGGCCGCAGGCCCGGTCTGCCAGAACAAGAAGGGCACCATCATAACAGCCTGCACGACGAAGCGCCCGGCGGTGATTTCCACCGGCGGTACCGTTTCCGCTGCCAGTTTGGAGAAAATGTCGATCAGAGGGGCCGAGAGAGCCGCGATCGTGGCAAGCGTTATGCCACGGCTCACGCCCGGCACCGGCGCAGACGAAGTGTGTGCGCTGGAATTGCGTGTCATGTCGGTGTGTCTTCCTCATGGCCGGGCAGCCAATCCCCTGAATTCCTCGAATTCAAGCTATAGCCACGCGGCAGTTTCAGCGCACTTGATATAAACTCATGGCCTTATTCCATTTCGGCAAGGCCTCGATGGTTGCGGCTCAGGCCAGCGCCTTCTGCATGAAGACGCGGTGCAGCCCCTTTTCCACCGCCCGGTGGGTTTCGGCATAGCCGCGCCTTGCATAGATCGCCTGGTTCTCGGTCATGATGACCTGGGTGTAGAGGCGGATGCGGGCGAAACCCATGGCGCGGGCGACATTCTCTGCGTGGTCGAGAAGGATGCGGCCATAACCCTTGCCCTGGACGGCGGGGCTGACGGCGATATTGTCGAGCAGCAGGCAATCCTCCTCGGGGATGAGGACGAGAACGCCGGCAACACCGGTTTCATCGCGCAGCACGTTGACATGGCCGGCTGCGATCAGCGCGGCGTAATCGTCCTTCATCGGGCCGGGCGTCAGGCCGTTGCGGTCGATGTAATGGGCATAGGCGGCCATGACGATAGCCTCTACCGCTGCCCGGTCCTCCTGCGTCGCCTTTTCGATGGCTGGCATACCGTCCTCCTCAGTGACCGAGTGCCGCTTCACACCATGCGACGAGTTCCGCAATCGCCTCGCGGCTGCCGGTGTCGTGAAGCGTGTCATGCCTAGTATATCGGTATATCGAATGTTTTACAGAGGTGAAGCCATCATCCCGCAAGCTTTTTGCCAGCTTTTCGATGGCTTTTCCGCCGTCCGTTCCGGGATCTTCGCCGCCGCCCAGAAGAAAGAGGGGCAGCGGGCGGGCGAGGGCATAGCCGGCGCGTGTCGGCCAGCCGGCGATGAGATCGAAAAGGTCAAGCCAGAGCGAGACGGTGGCCGGTTTGTTGCAGAGCGGATCAGCCAGCACGGCATCCACCTCCGCTGGATCATGGCTCAGCCAGTCGGCATCGGTGCGGCGGTTCGAGATCGTCGCGTTCCATGCCTGAAGCGTCAGGCGGGGCAGGAGGTCGGCTGGCACGTCCGAGCCCTTCAGCGCGCGTTCTGCCTTGAGGATGAAACGGGCAAGGCCGATGAGGAAGGCGCCGGGCACGGCGTTCATGTTCCACGGCGCCACGCCGGCGAAACGTTCAGGCGCAGTCATCGCCACGTTAAGCGCGATAAGGCCGCCCATGGAATGGCCGAGAAGAAAGGCGGGAAGGCCGGGGTGGAGCCGTTCGGCGTGGTCGCGCACGGCCAGCACATCCGCCACCACCATGTCGGCACCGCCGCGCCAGGCGAAGCGCCCGCGCGGCGCATCCGGGGCAGTGGTCAGGCCGTGGCCACGATGGTCGTGGGCCAGCGTTGCAAAGCCGTGCGGCGCCATCGCTTCGCCAAGCCCGCCATAGCGTCCCGCGTGTTCGCCAAGCCCGTGGCAGACGAGGAGGACGGCGCGGGGCGTGCCCGCAGGCTGCCAGTGCCGGATGGCAAGCGAGGCGCCGGTCGGGCTTTCGAGGCGTTCGGCGTGCTTCATCCTGGCAATTCCTCAATCCGGACGACAAGGGGCGCGGGAAAGGCGGGCGCGCCGGTTGCCCCCCGGCCTGAATTCGCCTACATAGCGGCTCAAATCCCATTCCCCCTTGCGGAGCTTTAGAGCGATGGCGCGTCAGTTCATCTACCATATGACGGGGCTTAACAAGTCCTACGGCAACAAGAAGATTCTGGAGAATATTCACCTCTCCTTCTACCCCGACGCCAAGATCGGTATCCTCGGCCCGAACGGTGCCGGTAAGTCCACCGTGCTGAAGATCATGGCCGGCCTCGACAAGGAATGGACCGGTGAAGCCTGGCTCGCTGACGGCGCGACCCTTGGCTACCTCGCACAGGAGCCGAAGCTCGATCCGACCAAGACCGTGTTCGAGAACGTGATGGAAGGCGTTGCCCACAAGAAGGCCATCGTCGATCGTTACAACGAACTGATGATGAACTATTCCGACGAGACGGCGGACGAGGGCGCCAAGCTTCAGGATATCATCGACAGCCAGAACCTCTGGGACCTCGAAAATCAGGTCGAGATGGCCATGGATGCGCTGCGCTGCCCTCCGGGCGATGCCGAGGTGACCAGCCTGTCCGGCGGTGAAAAGCGCCGTATCGCGCTCTGCCAGCTTCTGCTGCGCCAGCCCGACCTGCTGCTGCTCGACGAACCGACCAACCACCTTGACGCCGAAACCATCGCCTGGCTTGAAAAGCACCTGCGCGAATATCCGGGCGCCATCCTGATGGTTACCCACGACCGCTACTTCCTCGACAACGTTACGGGCTGGATTCTCGAACTCGACCGTGGTCGCGGCATTCCCTACGAGGGCAATTATTCCGCTTACCTTCAGGCGAAGGCCAAGCGCATGCAGCAGGAATCCCGCGAAGAAGCCGGTCGCCAGAAGGCGATTTCCCGCGAGCAGGAATGGATCTCATCGTCGCCCAAGGCCCGTCAGGCCAAGTCGAAGGCACGTATCAACGCCTATAACGAACTGGTGGATTCCGCTGCCGAGCGCCGTCCGTCCGACACGCAGATCGCCATTCCGATCGGCGAGCGTCTTGGCCGTGTGGTCATCGAAGCCGAGAACATCACCAAGTCCTATGGCGACCGCGTTCTCATCGAGAACCTTTCCTTCAAGCTGCCGCCGGGCGGCATTGTCGGCATCATCGGCCCGAACGGTGCCGGCAAGACGACGCTGTTCCGCATGATCACCGGTCAGGAAAAGCCGGATTCCGGCTCGATTACCGTCGGTGAAACCGTCGATCTCGGCTATGTCGACCAGAGCCGCGATACGCTGGCGGCCGACAAGAATGTCTGGGAGGAAATTTCCGGCGGCAATGACATCCTGAAGCTCGGAAAGTTCGAAATGAACAGCCGTGCCTATTGCGGCGCCTTCAACTTCAAGGGTGGCGACCAGCAGCAGAAGGTCGGTAACCTCTCCGGTGGTCAGCGTAACCGCGTGCACCTCGCCAAGATGTTGAAGGGCGGCCACAACGTTCTGCTGCTCGACGAACCGACCAACGACCTCGATACGGAAACGCTGGGGGCGCTTGAAGACGCGCTGGAAAACTTTGCCGGCTGCGCCGTCATCATCTCGCACGACCGCATGTTCCTCGACCGTCTGGCCACCCACATTCTCGCCTATGAAGGCGATGGCCATGTGGAATGGTTCGAAGGCAATTTCGAAGACTATGAAAAGGACAAGGTGCGCCGCCTGGGCCCTGATGCACTCAACCCGAGCCGCATGAGCTACAAGCGCCTGACCCGCTGAAGCACCTGATATAACGCATCATTCTCGCGATGCGTGTATGAACTCTTTTACCCGGCACGTTTTGGCGTGCCGGGTATTGTTTTTTGCCCGTCATTACTTGCCTGCGACAATTTACGTCAGCTTCAAGCGCCCCTCCTACTTAGGTCGAATGAAACTGTGTCAATTTGGGAGCGAGGCACCGTGACCGTTAAGACCATATTAATCGGTACTTTTTTGTTTTTCAGTCTTATTCTGGCTGCTCTCACGGGACAGGCCAATTACGCCGCTTATTCGGCTTATCAGTCCAACCAGACGGTCGCCGTTCTGGCGCGTCTTGATGAAACCCTTTTCAATGTTCTTTTGAGTTACCGACTTGAGCGTGGCGATACCGCTTCGGCGCTGACCCTGCCGATTGCCAAGGCCTCGGCTTCAGTTGCCAGCATGAGTGCATCGCGCCAGAAGGTGGATGCGGCAATGAAGGATGCGCGTGCCGTGGGCGCCAGTGCCGCCAATCCGATCGTGGCATCCGCCCTTTCTTCGGTCGATGCAGTCTACAGCAAGGTTTTGAGCCAGCGGCAGACGACGGATCAGGCGTTGTCCATCGAACTCGACAAGCGCGCGGTCGGTCTCGACAAGGCTGTTCTTGATCTTGGTCAGCAGTTCCTCACCACGCTCGAGGAGGCTTCCACCGCGCTTGAGGGCGAAGTGCGCACGCTGGATGGCGAACTGGTCGATCTCATCCAGATCCGCGCACAGGCCTGGGCCGTCCGTGCCAATGGCGGCAGTTCCGCTATCCTCTTCAACGCCGCAATTGTCGGTGCACGTCCGCTGACCGCCGTTGAGGCCGCGAAGGTCGCAGAACTGGAGGGTGCCATCGGCTTCGGCTGGAACGCCGTCAAGGTTCTGGTGAACCATGCGGATACGCCGGCTGCGCTGAAGGACGCGTTCGCCACGGCCGAAAAGAGCTATTTCGGTGGTGACTTCAAGGTCTTGCGCGACAAAATCATGGCGCAGATTCAAAACGGTCAGGCCGCCGCCATCGGCATTGACGAATGGCGTCCGGCCGTGACCGGTGCGCTGGGTACGATTGCCGGCGTGGCTTCCAAGGCCATGGCGGAACTGAGCGCCGTTGCGCGTGAACGTTCCGACGCAGCCTTCACCAACCTCATTCTGCTGACGGCCGCGCTGGCCGGGGTGATCGCACTTGGTATGGCCGGCATGGTGCTGGTGATCCACCGCATCACCAAACCCGTCTCGACCCTGACGCGTTGCATGACCGTTCTGGCCGAAGGCCGCCTCGATATCGATATTCCCGGTGCTGGTCGTTCCGACGAAATCGGCGAGATGGCGCGCTCGGTCGAGGTGTTCCGCCAGGCAGGCCTACGTAACCGCCAACTCGAGCGGCAGGCCGAGGAGGAGCGGGTCCGTTCGGACGGTGAACGCGAAGAACTGCGCCTGCGCGCCGAAGCCGAAGCCGAAGAGCGCATGAACAAGGCCATGGCGACGCTTGCCACCGGTCTGCAACGTCTGGCAAGCGGTGACATGCTGTGCGAAATCGCCGAGCCGCTTGCACCGCAGTTCGAAAACCTGCGCTCGGATTTCAATGCGTCCGTCGGGCAGTTGCGTCAGGCGCTCAGCACTGTCGAGCATGCGGCCGGTTCTGTCGGTAGCGGCAGTTCGGAGATTTCCTCGGCCACCGGCGATCTGGCCAAGCGCACAGAGCAGCAGGCCGCAGCCCTGGAAGAAACCGCAGCGGCGCTGGAGGAGATCACCTCCAACGTCAAGGCCACCAGCCATCGCACCATCGAGGCCCGCAATGTCGTGGCGGATGCAAAGACGCGGGCCGATCAGTCTGCTGTCGTTGTGCGCAACGCCGTTACGGCCATGGAGCGCATCGAGAAAAGCTCCGAGCAAATCGGCCAGATCATCAGCGTTATCGATGAGATTGCCTTCCAGACGAACCTGCTGGCGCTGAACGCGGGCGTCGAGGCTGCTCGGGCGGGCGATGCCGGCAAGGGCTTCGCCGTTGTTGCGCAGGAAGTGCGCGAACTGGCGCAGCGGTCGGCCAATGCCGCCAAGGAGATCAAGTCTTTGATTTCCAACTCGGCCCATGCGGTGGGCGAGGGCGTCAAGCTGGTGAACGACACGGGTGCCGGTCTGGCCGCCATCGAAAAGCTGGTACAGTCCATCAACGAACATATGGATGCGATTGCAACGGCTGCGCATGAACAGTCCGCCGGGTTGGCGCAGGTCAACACCGCCGTCAACCACATGGACCAGTCCACCCAGCAGAATGCGGCGATGGTGGAGGAGATGAACGCGGCCAGCGTCGCACTGGCGCAGGAGAGTGCCGGTCTCGGCACGCTGTTGCAGCAGTTTCGCCTCGGCAGTGCAGCCAACGCTCTCCACCAGACAGCCAACCGGATGCGGGAGGCTGCGCCTGCGGCCCGTCCTGCGGCCCCCGCCCGGCATTCCCGTCCGGCGTCGCGCGCCGCTTCGGGTGCCGCTACCGCCGCCGCCAGGGATACGTGGGAAGAGTTCTGATCCTTTGCGGGCAATCTCGAAACGGCACCAAAGGGGGGGCGGAAACGCTCCCTTTTATATTCGAGGGGGACTCATCGAACACGGACTTGCCAAGGTTGACCCAATCACATAAAGATATGTTTATATCTTGATTGATTATGTGATTGGGTATCGTGGCGACATTTGGTCTGGACAAGCTGGTTGATATTCTGAAGGCGGCGGGGGAGGCAACCCGGCTCCGCCTTCTCGTGCTGCTTTCGGCTGGTGATCTGACGGTAACGGACCTGACCGATATTCTCGGCCAGTCGCAACCTCGCATTTCCCGCCACCTGAAGCTGCTTGCCGAGGATGAACTGGTCGAGCGTTATCAGGAAGGAGCTTGGGCCTATTTCCGCTTGCGGCGCGATGGCGCGGCGGCGGAACTGGTGCGGGCGATCCTTGCGACTGCCGATGCGGCCGATCCCGTTCTGGTGCGCGATGCGCAGCGCCTCGTTGCCGTGAAGCAGACGCGTTCGGAACGAGCGCAGGCCTATTTCAGCCGCAATGCATCGGAATGGGATGAATTGCGCCGCCTGCATGTGAGTGACGAGGCCGTGGAAGCGGCGTTACTGGATGCCGTGGATACTGTGCCAGTCGGTTCGCTGCTCGACCTCGGTACGGGCACGGGCCGCATGCTGCAATTGCTGGCGCCTCTCTATAATCACGGCACCGGTATCGACGCTAGCCGCGACATGCTGACGGTGGCCCGCGCGAATCTGGACAAGGGCGGCATCGTCAAGGCATCCGTGCGGCAAGGCGATATCTTCAACCTGCCCGTGGACGGGCAGGAGTTCGACCTCGTCACCATCCATCAGGTGCTGCACTTCCTCGACCAGCCGCAACTGGCGTTGAGCGAGGCGACACGGGTTCTCAAGCCCGGGGGGCGGTTGGCGGTCATCGACCTCGCGCCCCACACGCTCGACCATTTGCGCGAAGAACACGCTCATGTGCGCATGGGCTTCTCGCATGAGGTCATGGCCGAATGGCTTGGCAAGGCCGGCCTGACGGTTGAACGCATCATCGACATTCCGCCGGGAGGACAGGCGGAACGGGCCCTGACGGTCACGATCTGGCTGGCGCGAAGCCCGCTCACGGTTGCTGCCGCCTGAGCCGAGACACAACAAGAAAAGCAGGAGAAACACCCATGGCCACGCCCCTTCTGAGCGCCGCGGAAATTGCGCGATTGAAGATTTCTTTCGAGTTCTTTCCGCCGAAATCGCCGGAAATGGATGGCCAGTTGTGGGATACAGTGGCCGATCTCGGCGGCTGGGCCCCTGATTTTGTTTCCGTGACCTATGGTGCCGGCGGCTCTACCCGCGAACCGACACTCGTGACGGTGCGCAAGCTGATTGCCGAAACCACGCTCCGTACCGCCTCGCATCTGACCTGTGTGGGTTCTTCCAAAGATGAGGTTCATCGGGTTGTCGAAGAACTCAAGGCGGCCGGCGTCAAGCGTTTTGTGGCGCTGCGCGGCGATCCGCAGGATGGCCCCGGTTCAACCTATCGCGCGCATCCGGAGGGTTACGCCAATGCCGCTGAACTGGTGAAGGGACTGAAGGCGCTGGGCGATTTCGATGTCTCCGTGTCCGCCTATCCGGAAAAGCATCCGGAAAGCGAGAGCGTCACCGTCGATATCGACATGCTGAAGCGCAAGGCGGACAATGGTGCCGACCGGGCGCTGACGCAGTTCTTCTTCGATAATGACCAGTTCGAGCGCTATATCACCGCCGTGCGGGCCGCTGGCGTCGCCATTCCGGTTCTGCCGGGCATCATGCCGATCCAGAACCTGACCCAGTTGAAGCGGTTTGCCGGTCGTTGCGGCACCAGCATTCCGGCCTTTCTGGATGAGCGCTTTGCAGGCACTGACGACGACGCCGCGCGCCGTTTTGACGTGGCTGCCGACGTTGCCGCCGAACAGATTGCCGATCTCGTGCGCCGGGGCGTGAATGATTTCCACCTTTACACGATGAACCGCGCCCCGCTGACGAATGCGGTGCTGTCGCGGCTCGGCCTTGCCCGCAAGGATGCGAAAGCCGCCTGACTTACGGATAAGGACTGACTCAAGGAAAGGGGCCAGACGCTACGTCGGGCCCCTTTTTCTTGTTCTTGCCGTCCAGGCACAGGCCGATTGAGTCAGATCATCAGCGGCGCAGGCGAAGCAGGGCAGTGAGCATTTTGATGAATGGTTTGGCCGGCGGATTTGACGCCGGCTCCTGCTTCAGGCGGGCCTGTTCAGATGAACAGCATCACCGCGATGAAAACAAACGCCGCACTGACAATCAGTCTATTGAGTGAGTTGGTAATTCCCATCTCTTCCTCCTCGCGTTCACAAGTTCATAATATGTTGGTTTTGTGTCGCTTGGGAAGCCGGATTCCGTTGTGCGTTGCGGTCCGCGCATTCGGTCTGGATCGGACCAATTCTCCATCACCTTGAAAATATTATTCTATCAGAGGGTGGAATATAAGGAAAAAAAGAAAAAAGGGCCGCTTTGTCGCAGCCCTTTTCGACTTTCGTCAAGTGTATGAGGCGGTTCAGAGCACATCCAGAAGTGCGCGAGTCGGCCAGCCATCGGCGGGCATGCCCAAGCGCTTCTGTTCCTTCTGCACGGCGATGCGGGTGCCCGAGCCGAGGATACCGTCGATCTTGCCGACATCGTGGGTAATGGTCTGGAGCTTGGTCTGGAGTGCCTTCATGGCATCGACATCAAGGCCCGGTTCCGGGTTGCCCTTCTCGTAGGGTTCTGCGCCCATCAGTCGCGTCGCGAAATAGGCGGCGGAGGTGGTGTAGACGAAGGACTGGTTCCATTCGAGGTAGATGTTGAAGTTCGGATAGGTGATGAAGGCCGGTCCGAAACGGCCCTGCGGCAGCACAAGCGCGGCGGGCAGGGCGGCAAAATTCTTGTTGCCATCACGCGGCTGAACCCCGAGCGCGAACCATTCGCCCGCCGTCATCGTGCCGCCCAGGCCGGACTTTTCGAAGGGCAGATCCTGCGGGATCTTCACTTCCTGAATCCACGGCTCGCCACGGCGATAGCCGAGGCTGTTGATGAACTTTGCGGCGGTCATAATGGCATCGGGAGCGCTGGTCTTGAGACGGACATGGCCATCGCCATCGCCATCGACGCCCTGCGCGATGATGTCCTTCGGCAGCATCTGTACCTGACCGATCTCGCCGGCCCAGGCACCGGTTTCGACCGCCGGGTCGAAGTCGCCATGCTGTACCATCTCGATCAGCGACAGAAGCTGCGGACGGAAGAGTTCCGGACGGCGGCAATCATGCGACAGCGTGACGAGTGCATTGCGGGTGTTGAAATCACCCTGCACGGCGCCAAAGTCGGTTTCCATGGCCCAGAAGGCGGTGATGACGCCGGCGGGTACGCCGTATTCGGCTTCTGCACGGTCGAAGACCGCCTTGAGCTGCGTGATCTTCTGCTTGCCGGTGTTGAGGCGGGCCTGGGACACCGTGCGCTGGGAGAATTCGGTGAAGGTCTGGCGGAAGACGCCCTGGGCGCGGTCACGGGACAGAACCTTCTGGTCGATGGCGGCACCCGAAAGCGTCTTGTCGATGGCCTCAGCGGAAAGGCCCTTCTGCAGGGCTTCGGCCTTCACACCTTCGAGAAATGCATTGAAATCGCCGCCGCAGGCTGCCTGCTGGGCGGAGGCCGAACCGGCGGCAAGCGCACCAAGGGCGATGGAGAGGGCGATGGAACGAGAAAGTGCGCCGAACATCGAGAAATCCTTTGTCTGGCGCGGCTGTTTTCGAGCTTCCGCGCCTTCTGTGTCTGCCAAAGGGTTTTCAGGAAGATTGTGACAGAAGCAAGAAAATAAGACTTTTCTCGCGGAAAATGCCGTCAACTTGATGTCCTGCGATGCGCGGCGGCCACGACCACCGCGTCTTATTTGTTCATTGCCACCAGCCAGCGCTTCCAGTTTTGCGCATCGCCAGCGAAGACATTGATGTCCGTGCTGCCCTTGATGCCCGGAATGGCGCCGGTGGCTGTGTACTGCCAGAAGGCCCAGCGGCGCTCGTCGTATTTGTCCGATGGATGCGAAGCCACCGAGCGGACCCAGAAGTAATAGTCCTTGAACTGGCCGACGAGGTTGTCGCGGTGGAAGTCGACGCTCGTATAGATGATCGGGCGCTTGCCGTAATAGGCTTCGAGACGATCCATGAAGCGCTGCATTTCCGAGCGCACGGTCAGCGGGCTCGGCTTGTACTGGCAGGTCTTGGAATCGTGGTTCCACTCCACGTCCAGCACCGGTGGCATCTTCATCGCGGCCTTCGGAATGTTGGCTATGAACCAGTCGGCCTGTTCGTCGGCGCTCGAGCACCAGTAATAGAAATGATAGGGCGCATGCGGCAGGCCGGCAGAGGCGGCGGCGCGCCAGTTGCCGTCAAACTTCGGATCGATCGTGTCCTTGCCTTCCGTGGCCTTGATGAAGGCGAAGGAGACACCGGACTTGCGCACCGAGAACCAGTCGATATCACCGTTCCACTTGGAAACGTCGATGCCATGGATCTGGTGCTTGTGGGGATTGCGATCGCCGAAATCCATCGGCTTCGTATCCTCGAAGCGCGGGCTTATGGAGGCGGTTTCAATCATGTCGTAGCCCACGGCCGTACAGCCGCCGAGCAGCACCGTCAAAGGCAGAAGCGCCAAAAGAAACCGTCGCATGGTTCGCCCGTTCATCGCGTTGCCGCCCTCCACCTCCCCCTATCCGGGTGGTGAGCGGAGAGCGCGCGTGTCCAATGGGCGCGTCTCCTAACGCTTATTCACCATAACAACGTAAACAAACGCTTAGAGCAAGTGGTTAACGGATGGTTTCCGCTTCACGATGGCACGGATGGCATAGCCGCCGCCGAGCGTGCGGACGGTCAGTTCCAGCCCTTTCTCGCGGCAAAGTGCTTCCAGATGCGGGATCATCTCGTCGCGCGGGCTGACGTGGAACTTTCTGAGCCATGCGCGCAGCCCGGACTTGAACCAGCCGGGAAGGCGGTCCTGAGCGCCGAAATCGACGATGTGCAGCGAGCCGCCAGGCGCCAGCGCATCGAGCGCGGCGGTAATGGTTGCGCGCCAGTCCGGGATCATGGAGAGCGCGTAGGAAATCATGATCCGGTCGAAGCCGGTTACGCCGAATTCCGCCGGTGAAAATCGGGTTGCATCCCCGGACACGAAGGTCACATGCAGGCCCGTCGGGGCGAATTTGGCGCGGGCGGTTTCCAGCATCTCGCGGGAGATGTCGAGACCGTAAAGCCGCAGGCCGGGAAACCGGCGGGCGGCCAGCATCAGGTTGCGGCCCGTGCCGCAGCCAAGTTCCAGCAGCGTCTGGCCAGCCTCAGCCTCAAGCCCGGCAATCGCGCTGTCGCGGCCGAAGAGGTAATATTTCCGCGTAAGATCGTAGATATGCCGCTGGCCGCGATAGACGCGATCCATCAGCCGGGCGTGATCAACGGTGTGTTCGCTGCTCATGCGTCGTTCAGTTCGTAAAGGTGGAAACCGCCGTAGATGGCGGAACGATCGCGATGCGTGAAGGCCAGCGATTCCGCCTCGCGATAGGTCCAGCGGCTGGTCAGACCGGGATCGAGCCGGTCTGAGAGGATCGAAGCTTCGGCGGCGGTGCGGAACACGACGCGGGCACCCGGGGCGGCCGTGCGGGTGATCTCGCGCCACAACGCGTTGAGTTGATGCGGCGTCATCCAATCCTGCGCATCGAGAAGGCAATAGCGGTCGACGGAAGCCACCGGCTTGCGGGCCAACAGATCGGTGACGCTTTCGTGGTGTACCTCGACGCGCGGTGCGGCCTTCCTGATGGCTTCGTAATAATCGGGGCGCAGATAGGCCGGCAACGGACCTTCGCCGGGAGCGGCATAGCGCCGGGCGAAGGCCTGCCAGGCGAAATAATTGTTCTCGATGGGGAAGCCGCAGGCAAGCCGGCGCAGACGATCCTTGAGAACCGGAGCCACTGAACCATCGGCCGAAACGCTCGCCAGTTCATCGAACTGCTGCGGTGGAATGCCGAGGCCGAAGAGCGAGCTTTTGCGGCTTGTGGCCCAGCGGATGGCCGGTTTGTCGAAGAGGGGGGCGACACGGGTTTCGAAGAAATGCTCCTGCTCCGCGATGGTGCGGGCAGCCGTAAGGTCCTTCAGCTTCACGCCATGCAGCCGGGCGATGGCATGGCCGGTGCCTATGAAGCGGCCAAGCAGACCCTTGTGGTAGATATTGCCGTTGAAGACCGTGATGCGGCGTCGTGCTGTCAGCCCGCGATGGTTCCAGTAGTCACGCGTTTCCTGATCGAGATGCGGGGCGATGAAACGGTCATAGGCTTCGACATTGCCGCGTTTCTTGTGGCCGATGAAGTGGCGCAGGACGTCTTCATACGTCGGAAGATGCTGAAATGCGGCGAGCTTGAGGCGATTGAGCGCGACGTGGTGGCGGTTGAGGTCGACCACGTCGATACGGCCGGGCAAGCGCGAGAGGTAGGCCAGCATGTTGCAGCCGCCGGAGCCGATCGTGACGATGCGATGACCCTCGGCGAGAGCCATGGCTTCCATGTCCACCTCCGGGTCCTCCCAGATCTGCGGGTAGACGAGGCCGGAAAAGAGCAGGCGGAAGAGGCGTTCGGACAGGCCTTCTGCCGAAAGAGCGGAATGGCGCAGCATCGCCTCGCCAACCTTGTTCTCGCCCCCCTTGTACTCTCCGTTGTCGATCAGGGTGCGTTCATGCCGTGCCATCGCGTCCATCCGGTCTGTGAAGCTTCCGGACGTCATAGGCGCGTCATGCAAAGGAATGATGACAGGGTGTTAAGGGGCGGTAACCTTCTCCTTTCACGGATTCGTAGAATTTTTCTGATTGTCTCTGCCTTGCCCATGAGGGGCAGCTTCCATGAAGGAGGCGCAGATTTCGTCAGGTTTAACATGATGTTAAAGTCATTCTTCCGGGTCTTTGGCCACCGTGACGCTCTCGCGACTTCCAGTCTCGGGGCGGCCATTCCCCTGTTCGCCTTTGTGACGGAAGCGCAGACCAAAGGTGTTGGAACCGCTGCGCATCTGATGGCCACGGACCCGTTCCACATCGCATCGCTCGGCATTCCCTTGCTGACGGTGATCTTCGCACAACAGCTTGCCGAATCGCGCCGGCAACTGGCCGAATTGGCCTGTGAGCGCGAAGTCCATCAGCACCTCTTGATGCAGGATGCGTTTTTCGATGCGCTGACAGGTTTGCCGAACCGCCGGCGGCTGGAGGTCGACCTGCGGGATATGGCCGTTCGCGGTGAGGGCGGCGTCATGCTTGCCATCGACATCGACAAGTTCAAGTTCGTCAACGACACCATGGGGCACGATGCCGGCGATGCGATGCTGCACGCGGTTGCCGACCGTACCCACAGAGCCGTCGCCCGGGCGGGACGGCTTTATCGGCTGGGTGGCGACGAGTTCGTGGTGCTGGCCACCGGCATGTGTGACCCGGTGGCCGTTGCTGACATATGTCGATCCATCGAGGTTTCGGTCAGCGAGCCGCTCGACTTGCCGCAGGGCCGGGTTGTGGCCGGTATCAGCATCGGCGTGACCTTCATATCGACCGGCGAGTGCGACTTCACGACGATCTTCAAACGGGCAGATCTCGCGCTGTACAGGGCCAAGGAGATCAGTGGGCCCTCCCACGCCTTCTTCGATCCGGCGCTGGCGGCGGAGGCGCTCGATCGCATTGCCATCGAACGTGATCTCCTGCGGGCGCTTGCTGATGATGAGTTCTTCATTGAATACCAGCCGATCCTCGATATTCAATCCCACCGGGTGATGAGCCTCGAAGCTCTCGTGCGCTGGCAACATCCCGTGCGGGGAACGATGGCACCCGATGCCTTCATTCCGCTGGCTGAACGAACCGGGCTTATTCTGCCGATCGGGCGCTGGGTGCTGCGGGAAGCCTGTCGCGCCGCGGTCTCCTGGCCAGGTGAGGCGGGGGTGGCCGTCAATGTGTCCGGCGACCAGTTCAAGGACTCAGGCTTCGTAAACTTCGTCCGCGACGTGCTGGCCGAGACAGGTCTTGAGGCAAACCGCCTGACCATTGAGGTGACGGAGTCGGTGTTCACTGTCGATGTTTCTGTCATCCAGAAGAGCCTGATCGATCTCCGGATCATGGGTGTGAAGATTGCACTCGATGATTTTGGCACCGGGTTTTCTTCCATCAACAATCTGAAACGCTTTCCGCTCGACCATCTGAAGATCGACAAATGCTTTACCGATGCGATGCTGAAGGGCGGGAGCGATGGCGAGCTTGTCAGCCTCATGTCGCGACTGGGCGACGCGTTCCAGCTCTCGACCACCATCGAAGGCATCGAGACGCATATGCAGCTTGAGTTTGCGCGGTTGATGGGTATTCAGAACGTGCAGGGCTTCCTGATTTCGCGGCCGGTTCCAGCGGATCAGGTTGCCGAGCTGCTCAGCAATGGATTCGAGGTCTCGCAGGTCGCGAAATCGGCGTGAGTGCCGGTGAGGCGCGTCGTGCGCCTTACTTTTCCAGCACGCTCAGCATGCCCTTGCGCTTGGCGTCGAAATAATAGCCGCGCGCATAGAGACGAACCGCGTTGTCGTGGTTGGTGTCAGCCACGAGATAGGCGCCGCGCAGGTACTTGATCGCGTAGCGCAGGTTCGTTTCGGCATCGAGGAGACCGGAAGCCGGGCCCTGATAGCCCATGGACTTGGCCGTCGGATAGCTGATCTGCATCAGCCCGAAATAGGGGCCGCGGCGATTATGCGCGGTCGGATTGTAACGGCTTTCGCGATGAACCACGCGGTGCACGAGCTTTTCCGGAACGCCGTATTCGGCGGAATAACGGGCAATGAGATTGTCGATCTGATCGCGGTCGGCGCCGGTCGGGTCCATGCGCACGGATGCCGTATTCGACAGGGACGAGGCATTGCCGTCAATCGCGGCAAGGGCCGCATTCTGCGCGCCAGGCGCTGCATAGCCAAGGGCTGCGGCGCGCTGACGCGGCACAGCGGTCTGAATGGCGGCGGACTGATCATTCAGCAATACGCTGGTTGGAATACCGGCGGTGCTGGCAACCGCGACCGGCGTGCCGGGGCGTGCACCCTTGGCAGCAAGCGGAGAGGCCGGAATGGTCGATGCCGCAATGGCTTGCGTCTGCTCGGCAGGAATACCTGTACCGGACTGGCCTGCGACGGTCGCGCCTGCCGGGGACTGAAGAGCGGCGATGGCGGCACCGGCCTGCGCAGCCTGTGCCTGCGCCAGCGCCACCGGAGAAGGCCGGGGAACCGGGACGGCGCCGGGCACCTGCGCAGGGTCGACGGCCTCTGCGGCGAGAACCGGATCGACGGCCGGCTGATAGGCGACGGTGACGGGATAAAGTGTTTCGGCCGGTGTGGCAGGAAGCTGGAGTTGCGCGACGGCGGCACCGGGCGCGGCAAGCTGCGGCTGGCCGGACATCTGACGGGGGGTCTTGGAAGAGGAAGAAGCGTGTTGGCCGCTGGTCTCGCAACCGGCCAGAACGGCACAGAAGGATACCATCAATGCCAGGTGGACTTGCGGGCTTTTTCTCTTCGCCGTTTTCCCTGTCATGACACCTCCCTTGTGCGCCCCCCATCTTTTGGGGGAGCTTCGTTCGATGCGCAATTTATTAACCGATTGGCGTGAGTATCGCAAGCTACCCACAAGTTGAAGCGGTTAGGCGGCGATTTTACGGTATCCGGCCGTCACTGCGCCCGAGGCGAGCGATACCATTCCGCCGCGCACGGCCTTGCGGCGCAGGCTTGTGCGGCGGCGCATGCGGGTCAGGTAATGATCTGCGGCGAGGGCCGGATAGAGGGCGACGAGCGTGGCAGGCACCACCGTCGCGACAATTAGCCACGCAACCTGAGGCTGCCATACGGACCCCGGTGCAAGGAAATACGGGGCGATGGCCAGATAGAAGAACAGCGTGCGCCGCTCGAAGAACGTCTGGGCAAACACATCAAAGAAGATGTGTGGCAGACGCTTTGTCCGGAAATTGTCATTATCGGCAAAGGGGCCGACGACTTCGGGCGCTGTGGCGACCGCAAGTATCGCAAAGAACAGGAAGAGGCCGCCGATGGCGATCAGTGCGGTCGTGGCTGCCGGTGAAAGCAGGGAGGCGCCGAGCATCAGATGACTTGCCGCAAGTGCCGCCGCCACATGTGCCAGCACGAAGCCCGGCACGGAGAAGAGGGCCGAAAGCCGGCCCTTTCCCTGCGCATAGGATGCAACGAGGAAGGCCGGGCGGCCGGGTATCGCCAGCCAGAAGGCCGTCAGGGCGGCGAAGGGGAGCCAGTGTTCCGTTTGCATCCGTTTTCCGTTTCGTATCTCAGGCCGGCTTGTAGGTCTGGCCGATGGAGGCCATCACGTTGCCAAACCAGGGCTGGTCGATATCGAAGTGCTTGCCGCCCTTGATTCGTGGAAATTCGATGGTGCGCAGCTTGCCATTCTGGTCCTCGTCGTGGCCGGTGACGCCGGAGACGCGGTTCAGCGCGCTTTCGACCGCGAGATCGACCATGGAGTGGATGAGCCGGAGGTCATCGACATTGGCGGGGGCCGAGCGGGCGTAATAGCCGGACTTCTGGACCATGGAGCGTTCAGCGCCGATGAGGGCCGCCATCTGCTTGGAGAACCAGCCGCCGACATTGATTGTGTCGATCTTCACGTGGCCGAAGGCGTCACGCTTCACCGCTTCGCCAGCGGCTTCGCGCTCGGCAACGATGGCATCGAGGCAGGCGCCTTCCGAGACGAAGAGCGTCACGAAGCCGGTGCGGTCCATGATTTCCTTGAGGCGGGCTGCCTCGGCCTCCAGATCGAAGGCGATTTCCGGCAAGTAGAGGCCGTCGATGCTCTTCATCTGGGTATTCATCATGAAGCCGTCGGGATATTCGTTGCCGCCGGTGCGCTTGATATAGGCCTGGGCCGTGGCTGCCGTGAGCCAGCCGCAATGGCGACCCATCACCTCATGTACGACCAGCGTGCGGGGTGCCGCGCTCTGCTCGTTGGACACGTTGTCGAAGAAGGCCGCGCCGTATTCGGCGGCGGTCCAGGCGCCGAGCGACTGGCGGATCGGCACGACATCGTTATCGACGGTCTTGGGCAGGCCGACCACGGTCAGATCATAGCCGTTGGCGCCGAGCCAGGCAGCGAGATCGGCGGCGGTCGTGTTGGTGTCGTCGCCACCAATGGTATGGAGAATGGTGATGCCATCCGCAGCCAGTCGCTCGGCAGCGACCTGCAGCGGGTTCTGACCTTCCTTCACCAGCCCGCGCTTGGCGCAGTCGGCGGCGTTGGTCAGTTTCACGCGGCTGTTGCCGATGGGTGAACCGCCATAGCGGTGAAGGAGCTGGGCCTGATCGCGCATCTGCGGCGTGATTTCAGTGGAATCACCAAGCAGCAGACCCTGATAGCCGGAGCGATAGGCGACAAGCTCGATTTCCGGAGCGATGTCCGTGTAACGCTCGATCAGTCCACCGACTGCCGAGGACAGGCATGGCGCCAGACCGCCGGCGGTCAACATTGCAACTTTCTGCTTGGCCATTTCTTCCCTCCTTGGGCGATCTTTGCCGCCCGTCCATCCTCACCGTATCGAAGCGAATGGATGCGACAGGCGTGCGGCTCTGTAAAGGGATAAAATCGTGATGAAAGAGGCATTTTGCCACGGCTTCACGGCTTGTTGTCCGGTGACGCCAAAAAGCGGTTGTCCAGCGGCAATGCGTCAGCCGATTTCACGCAGCATGAAGAAAGTTTAATGCTGCGGACGGTGCTTTTTGTTGCTTTTCCACGGCGAATTTGGTCAATCTGTTGGCATGTTATTTGATCAGGCCCGCGGGCAATTGACGAACTTTCTCGAAAAAGTGCTGAGCGCCGTGGGTGAAACCGCTGGCAGCGTGCTGACCCGCGTTGTCGAGGCCGTGCGCACTGTTTTCGAGGGTGATCCCGAAACGCGCAAGAAAGTGGCCTTCTCCGTGGCGATGATCGCGCTTTCGGCCAAGATCGCCAAGGCAGATGGCGTCGTCAGTCGCGCCGAGGTCGATGCCTTCCGGCAGGTCTTCGAATTTCCCGAGAGCGAGGCGGCGCATGTGGCGAGGCTCTACAATCTCGCCAAGCAGGATGTCGCGGGTATCGAGGCCTATGCGACGCAGATGGCAAAGCTCTGCCGGACCTGCACGGGTGGGCCGTGCCAGATGCTTGAGGACGTGCTGGACGGTCTGTTCCACATCGCCAAGGCCGATAGCCTGATCCATGAAGGCGAAATGCACTATCTCGAGCGGATCGGCGAGATCTTTGGCTTCGACGAAGCGGGTTTCGAGCGGGTCATGGCGAGGCATGTGCATACCGATGGCGTGAACCCCTATGCCGTGCTCGGCGTTTCGCCCTCCGACGATTTTCCGGAAATCCGCCGCAAGTATCGCAGCCTTGTTTCCGAGCATCATCCCGACCGCTTGATCGCCCGGGGTGTGCCGTCTGAATTCCACGCCGTTGCCCATGAGCGGATGGCCGCACTGAACGCGGCCTATGAAGCCATCGAGAAAGAACGCCGCGCCGCATGACGTCCTTCACCGCCGATTATTCCCGCGCCCTCGTGCAGCCATCTCCGAACTTTGGCGAGCGCAAGGAGGGGCGCGATCCCGACATGATCCTGCTGCACTATACCGGCATGCCCGATGACGATCAGGCCGTAAGCTGGCTTTGCAACCCGGAAAGTCAGGTGTCCTGCCACTACTTCATCCATCGCGATGGCAGCGTGCTGCAACTGGTGCCGGAGCGGCGGCGTGCCTGGCATGCGGGCAAGAGCGTGTGGGGCGGCGAGGAGGATATCAACTCGCGCTCCATCGGCATCGAAGTCGCCAATGCCGGCCATCCCGCCGGCCTGCCCGATTTCACCGAAGCGCAGGTCGAGGCGGTGATCGATCTCTGCAAGGATTGTGCGACGCGCTGGTATATCCCGGCGGAACGCGTGCTCGGCCATTCGGATGTGGCGCCGGTGCGCAAGGCCGATCCCGGCGAGAATTTCCCGTGGGCGCGTCTGGCCGCGGCCGGTGTCGGCCACTGGGTCGAGCCGACGCCGATCACCGGCGGGCGCTTCTTCCAGCGCGGCGATGGCGGTCAGCCGGTCGAGGCGCTGCAATCCATGCTGGCTTTTTACGGTTACGGCATCGAGATTACCGGTGACTATTGCGCCAGGACCGAGGGTGTCGTCGAGGCGTTCCAGCGGCATTTCCGCCCTGAGCGGGTGGATGGGATCGCGGACATGTCGACTATCGACACGCTGCACCGGCTGCTGGTGTCCCAGCCGCGTCTGGCCGTGGCCTAAGCAGGCTTTTTTTCTGGCGGCGAGGCTCGATATACCGTGACGGAATGCAAGGGCAGGGGAACGTCGGGAATGAGCCGTTTCAAATATATCGTCGTCGGTCGGGGTATGATGGGGGCTGCCGCTGCGCGCCATCTCGCGATGCAGACGGATGATGTGGCGCTGATCGGGCCGGGCGAGCCGCAGGACGCGGCAAACCATACCGGCGTCTTTGCCAGCCATTACGATGAAGCGCGCATTACCCGCACCATCGATCCCGATCCGGACTGGGCGCTGCTCGCCAACCGCTCGATTGCCCGCTACGGCGAAATTACCCGCGAAAGCGGCGTGCAGTTCTATCATGAAACCGGCTGCCTTCTCGTCGGTTCGCCGACCGGTTACGGCGCGAGGTATGCCGACAAGGTGGCCGAGGCAGGTGTCAAGGCCGGGGCCGATCCGGTGCGGCTCGATGCCGACGGGTTGGCGCAGACATTTCCCTTCTTTCGCTTTCCCGAAGGCTATGACGGGGTGCATGAACGCGTCGGGGCCGGCCATATCAACCCGCGCCGTTTGGTGCAGGCGCAGGCCTATCTGGCGGCCCGGCATGGGGCGGCGATCATCGCCGAAACCGTATCGGCCATCCGTGAGGAAAACGGCGGCGTCAGCGTCCATACCGACGAAGGGCAGGTCTATCGGGCCGACAGGGTAATCGTGGCGGCGGGCGGCTTCACCATCAACCGCAACCTGTTACCGAAGCCCTTGGCGCTTCAGGTCTTTGCCCGCACCGTCGCCTTCTTCGAGCTGGATGCCGACGAGCAGGCGCGCTTTGCCGCCATGCCCTCGCTCATCTTCAAGCCGGAAGAACAGCCGAAGGAGTTCTACTTCCTGCCGCCCGTGACCTATCCGGATGGCAAGACCTACCTGAAGATTGGCGGCGACCCTGACGATTACGCGCTGCCGAGCGAGCCGGAAATCCGCGCATGGTTCCGCAGCGGCGGGCGTGCTTCGACGCGCGATCATCTGGAGATTGCCATCCGTGCATTGGTTCCAGGGTTGAAGGCGCCGGAGCCGACCATGGCGGCTTGCGTCACGGCGTTTACGCCATCGGGCTACCCGGCCATCGGTTTTGTGCCGGGTTCCGAGCGGTTGGCGGTGCTTTCGGGCGGCTGTGGTGCTGCGGCGAAAAGCTCGGACGAAATCGGTCGGCTGGGTGCGTCGCTTCTCCTCGAAGGTCGAATCAACGACGCCGCCTACGCTACGGATTTCGCTCCCGATTTTCTTTGAGCGAACGAAGCTGAACATTTCGGTGGCGTTTGTTGCCGTTCCCGGTTATCACGCGCCTGCCAGTCGGCCGGGCAGCCGCGCTTCACCAATGCCGAAAGGCGGTGAGGTGAGGAAAGTCCGGGCTCCACGGAAACACGGTGCCGGATAACGTCCGGCGGGGGCGACCCCAGGGAAAGTGCCACAGAGAGTAGACCGCGCCGACGTGCCCGCTTGGGGCACATTCGCGGCGTAAGGGTGAAAGGGTGGGGTAAGAGCCCACCGCGGACCCGGCAACGGGGACGGCATGGTAAACCCCACCGGGAGCAAGACCGAATAGGGACAACACGGGGTGCGCGCAAGCGCGTCACAGGCCTGTTTCCGGGCCCGTTGTCCGGGTGGGTTGCGAGAGGCGACGCGCGAGCGGCGTCCCAGATGAATGGCTGCCACGTTCCGGCGTCCCGCAAGGGGTTCCGGAGCCATACAAAACCCGGCTTACAGGCCGACTGGCAAAAATTTCCCGGGTCATGCCCGGCTTGGCCCGCACCTCGCGGGCTTTGTTTTTCAAGCTATTGGAAAGCAATGGTTTTCTTCCCGGAGCCTGGCGCCGGAAAGGCGCCCTCACACGGGCCTTCATAACCATTCGTTAAACTTAACAGCTTATAAAGATTTGATCGGGGGCGGTGCGTCGTGCCGTCTCTTCCCATTGACGCCCATATTGTCCCATGGTATCCCAAATCAACATCACCTACGGGCCTTTTGTTGCCCGCTCATTGCAGGAAAAGCGTGAGTACCTTCGGGGGGCTGGCAAGACGTTTTGCGTTTTGCGGCAGGGTGATGTTTTGCGTTCGCGGCCGCTGTTTTGCGCAGGCCGCATGAGGGAGACGGCAGTACCGAGTCATGGACCGCTTCCTGTCGCATGCGACCAATCGGATAGACGCCAAGGGACGGGTTTCCGTGCCGGCGACCTTCCGTGCGGTGCTGGCAAGCCGGGATATCCGGGAGCTTTACTGTCTCCAGGATTTCATCTTTCCGGCGGTCAGTTGTGGCGGTCCGGATCTTCTGGAGCGCTACGAACGGCAGTTGACGGGTATGGATCCGTTTTCGCCGGAAGCAAACCGGATGTCGCTGCTCGTTCATGGCGGCGGCGTCTTCATGAAGCTCGACCCGGAAGGGCGGTTGATGGTGACGGATTTCATTCGCGCCTTCACCGGGATCACCGAAGAAGTGACCTTCGTCGGCCGGGCGGATCATTTTCAGTTGTGGCAGCCGCAAGCGTTTCACGAGGCGCAGGCGACAGCCAGATCGGAACGGGGCTTTTCGGCGCCGCGTTCGGGGTAGGGCATCGGCCAGAGGCGTTGCGCATCTTGCTGCTGTCTTCAGGCATAAAGCGAAGAGGGATCGGAATGACGTCGAATTCTGGCGAGGACAACTCCCTGGCCGGTGGCGGACCGGTTCGTCACATTCCGGTCCTTCTCGCTGAAGTTCTTGAGGCGCTGGCGCCCAAGCCGGGCGACACCATTCTTGACGGTACCTTCGGCGCGGGCGGCTACACCTCCGCCATTCTCGACGCCGGCGCCAATGTCATCGCGCTGGACCGCGACCCGACCGCCATTGCCGGCGGGCAGGCACTGGTCGATGCGAGCGGCGGTCGTCTCCAGCTCATTCACACCCGTTTTTCGCGTCTCGATGATTATGCACCGCCCGGCGGGCTCGATGGCGTGGTTCTCGATATCGGCGTCTCCTCCATGCAGATCGATGAAGCCGAACGCGGCTTCTCCTTCCAGAAGAACGGTCCGCTCGACATGCGCATGTCGGCGGACGGCGCTTCCGCTGCCGATGTGGTGAACCGGGCGAAGGTCGGTGATCTTATCCGCATCTTCGGGTTCCTGGGCGAAGAGAGCCAATCGGGCCGTATAGCGCGCGCCATCGAAAAGCGCCGCGCCGAAGAACCTTTCCGCACCACGCGCGATCTGGCCGGTCTGATCGAGACCGTTACGCCGCGCAAGGCGAAGGATCGCATCCATCCGGCAACCCGCGTGTTTCAGGCGCTGCGCATCTTCGTCAACGACGAACTGGGCGAACTGGCTTCGGCGCTGTTTGCTGCCGAACGTGCGCTGAAGCCCGGCGGACGGCTGGTCGTCGTCACCTTCCATTCGTTGGAAGATCGCATCGTCAAGAAGTTCTTCGCGGCTCGCTCCGGCAAGGCATCGGGCTCGCGGCACATGCCGGCGGCCTTCGCGCAGCCGGCCCATTTCGACATGCTGACGCGTCAGGTGGTGACGGCGGGCGAGGTTGAGGCGGAGGAAAATCCGCGCGCCCGTTCTGCCAAGCTGCGCGCTGCGCTGCGCACTGCCGAACCGGCGGGCAAGGCCGATCCTTCCATTTTCGATCTGCCGTCGCTGGCGGATATTGCACGGCTTGGGGGTTGATATGTTCAGGGCTTTCGACCTTCTCCTGATCGCGATGATGGTGGTGGCCGCCACCATCACCTATCAGATCAAGCACCGGGCTGATGAGAAGTTGCAGGAAGTGCGGCGTCTCGAAGCCGAGATCAAGCTGGAGCACGACACGATCGACCTTCTTCGGGCCGACTGGGCGCTGCTTTCCCAGCCGAACCGCCTGCGCAAGCTTGTTGAGTCATATAATGGCGAACTGAAGCTTGCGCCGACGCAGCCGACGCAGCTTGCCCGGCCTTCTGAACTGCCGATGTACCGCGCGCAAGCGCCCCAGACGGAAGCTTCCGTCGGTGCGGATGCTGCCGGCAACAAGCCGGGTTCGGTCTTTGGGACGGTAATCGGCGGTATCGCCATTCCGGCCATCCGGCCCGACACGATGACAACTGGATCGGTGAACCGCTGATGTCTTTCCTTTCCCGCATCATGGTCGTCAAGAGTCAGGCTCATTTCGCAGCAGGCGGCGCGAAGCGTCCGGCAGCGTTTCAGGGGGCTGCCAAGAAGAAGGCGAAGCAGGCGAAAAATCGCGTCGGGTTGATGATGCTGGCTTTTGTCGGCGTCTATGTCCTTGTCGGCGGGCGTCTGGTTCAATACGGCATGACATCGCCGGAAACCGTGTCCTCCATCATGCCGGCTGACCGGCTGATGGCCTCGCGCCCGGACCTGCTCGATCGCAACGGTGAGCTTCTGGCGACCGATATTCGTACCGTTTCGCTGTTTGCCGAGCCGCACAAGATCGTCGATCCCGATGAAGCCGTCGAAAAGCTGGCGACGGTTCTGACCGATCTCGATGTGAAGGGCACCTACAAGCGCCTTTCGATGAAAAACTCGCGTTTCCAGTGGTTGCGCCGTCAGTTGACGCCGAAGCAGCAGAGCCAGATTCTCGCACTCGGCATTCCCGGCATCGGTTTTCGCCCGGAAAAGCGCCGGTTCTACCCGGGCGGATCGACCGCCGCCCATATTCTCGGCTTCGTCAACATCGACAACCGGGGCGCGGCCGGCATGGAGCGTTTCATGGACAATCAGGGCCTTGCGGACCTGACGGCGCTGGGCATGACCAGCGACGCGCCGCTGGAGCCGATGCGTCTGTCCATCGACCTGCGCGTCCAGTCCATTCTGCGTGATGTTTTGGCGAACGCCATGGTGAAATATGAATCGCTCGGCGCCGGTGCCGTCGTGCTCGATGTGCACACCGGCGAAATCCTCGCCATGGCCTCGCTGCCGGATTTCGATCCGAACAACCCGACCGAGGGCAAAGAAGAGGGCTGGCTGAACCGCGTTTCGAACGGCACGTTCGAAATGGGCTCCACCTTCAAGTCCTTCACCATTGCCATGGGTCTCGATTCCGGTCGTGTGAAGCTCGGCGACAGCTTCGACGCCCGCGCACCGATCCGCATCGGGGGCTTCACCATCAAGGACTTCCACGGCAAGGGCCGTATCCTGACCGTTCCCGAGATCTTTCAGTATTCCTCGAATATCGGGACCGCGAAGATCGCCGACACGGTTGGCACGGAAGGTCACAAGGAATTCCTCGAGCGGCTTGGCCTGACCAAGCGCATGCACACAGAACTGCCGGAAGTGGCCACGCCCAGCCAGCCGCGCGTGTGGAAGAAGATCAACTCCATCACCATTTCCTTCGGCCATGGCGTTTCCACGACGCCGTTGCAGACGGCGGTCGCCGGTGCGGCCCTCGTCAATGGCGGCAAGCTCATTCAGCCGACATTCCTGCCGCGCACCCGCGAAGAAGCTGACAAGGTGGCGGTTGACGTCATCAAGCCGTCGACCAGCAAGGACATGCGTTTCCTGTTCGAGTGGAACGGCGTCAACGGTTCGGGCCGCAATGCCCGTGTCGAAGGTTTCAACGTGGGCGGCAAGACCGGTACGGCCGACAAGGTGGTCAATGGCCGCTACTCGCATGACAAGAACTTCAACGCATTTCTCGCAGCCTTCCCGATGGAAAATCCGCAATACATCGTGCTGACCTTCATTGATGAGCCGAAGACCGACAAGGGCAACGGCGCAGCGCTCGCCGGCACGTCGGCTGCACCGATGGCGGGCGAAATCATCCGCCGCTCGGCAGCCGTGCTCGGTGTCGAGCCGAAGTTTGGCGAGGGCGGGACTGCCTTGTTGCAGTCTTATTGATAGTATCAAGAAAGGCGAGGTGATTCACGGGTGCGTGAAGGACGCCAGGCTTTGAACGAAAGAAAAGCGAAGAGATGAAGCTGCGGGATCTGGCCGGAGACATCGACCGGCAAGTTGCGGAAGCCCTCAAAGGGGCATCAGGCGAGGTTGGAATTTCCGGCATTTCCGCCGATAGCCGCAAGATCGGTCCCGGCGATCTCTTCGTTGCGCTTGCCGGTGTCAAGGCCGATGGCTCGGCCTTCGTTGCCGATGCTATTGCCAAGGGGGCTGCTGCCATCGTTTCAGCCCATCCGGTCGAAGGTGTGTCCGTCCCGGTTCTCGTTTGCGAGAATCCGCGCCGCTTTCTGGCGCTTGCCGCCGCCCGCTTTTTCGGGGCGCAGCCTGAAACCATGGTGGCCGTGACCGGCACCGCCGGCAAGACATCGGTCGTTTCCTTTACCCGCCAGATTTGGGCCTATGCCGGTCTCAGGGCCGCGCAGATCGGCACGACCGGCGTGATTGCGCCGGGCCGTGACGATTACGGTTCGCTGACCACGCCCGATCCGGTTTCACTGATGAAGCTTCTGGCGGAACTCGCCGGCGAAGGCGTGACCCATGCCGCCATGGAAGCCTCCAGCCACGGGCTCGACCAGTCGCGCCTCGACGGTGTGAAACTGGCGGCTGCCGGCTTCACCAATCTCGGCCGTGACCACATGGACTACCATCCGACCGTCGAAGACTATTTTGCCGCGAAGATGCGGCTGTTCGATCTTTTGCCGAAGGGCTCGCCGGCGATCATCTTTGCCGATGACGAATGGTCGGAGAAAGCTGCCGCCGCCGCAACGGCTGCCGGGCAGGTGGTTCTGACGGTTGGCCGCGCCGGCACATTCATTACGGTCAAGCGGGTCGAGCACCTGCGCGATGCGCAGATTGCCGAAGTGCATCATGCCGGCGAAATCTACGAAGTGCGCGTGCCGCTGGCGGGCGATTTCCAGATTTCCAACGCGCTGGTGGCCGCGGGTTTTGCCATTTCCACCGGCGTCCGTCCGTCCGTTGCCTTCGAGGCGCTCGGCAAGCTCAAGGGGGCTCCGGGCCGTCTCGAACTCGTCGGCAAGGCGAAGAACGGCGCGCTGGCCTATGTCGATTACGCCCACAAGCCCGATGCGCTGGCCAATGTGCTGGCCTCCGTGCGTCCGTTCACGTCCGGCCGCATCGTCGTGGTGTTCGGCTGCGGCGGTGATCGCGACAAGGGCAAACGCCCGATCATGGGCGAAATCGCCACGAAGTTCGCGGATATCGTCATCGTCACCGACGACAACCCGCGTTCGGAAGTGCCGGAGACCATTCGTTCCGAAATCATGGCCGCCGCATCCGGTGCGACCGAGATTGGTGACCGCCGTGCGGCGATCCGCCATGCGGTGGCGCTTTTGCAAAGCGGCGACACGTTGATCGTTGCCGGCAAGGGGCACGAGGAAGGCCAGTTCGTCGGCACGACGGTTCTGCCTTTCTCCGACCATGCCGAAGTGTTGACTGCCCTGGAGGAGGGTTCCTGATGGATTTGCTGTGGACATCTGCCGATCTCGTCAAGGCTGTCGCGGGGCGTCCGCTCGGCACCTTGCCCGAAGGCATTACCGGCATTTCCATTGACAGCCGTTCCGTCAAGCCGGGCGATGCCTTCTTCGCCATCAAGGGCGACCGGGTGGATGGTCATGATTATGCCAGTCTGGCCACGGCCAATGGTGCTTCGCTGATCATCGTTTCCGAAGCCAAGCTGCCGGCACTCGGACGCCTGACCTGCCCGAAGATCGTTGTGCATGATGTTCTGCACGCGCTGGAACTGCTGGGCATTGCCGCGCGTGAGCGCAGCGATGCGACGATCTTGGCTGTGACCGGCTCTGTCGGGAAAACCACGACCAAGGAAATGCTGCGCACGCTGCTTGCGCCTTCCGGCGAAGTGCATGCCGCCGTTGCCTCCTTCAACAACCATTGGGGCGTACCGCTGACGCTGGCACGTATGCCGGTCACCGCGCGTTATGGTGTTTTCGAGATTGGCATGAACCATCCGGGCGAAATCCGTCCGCTGGTGAAGATGGTCGAGCCGCATATCGCGATCATCACCACGATTGCGCCAGCCCATCTCGGCAATTTCTCAAGCGTCGAGGAAATCGCTTACGCCAAGGCCGAGATTTTCGACGGGCTTCTGCCAGGCGGTGCGGCACTCATCAATCAGGACAATGCCGAATTCGGTCTGCTTGAGGCCGCCGCGAGGGCCGCGGGCGTCACCCGCATCTTCCCGTTCGGACAGAACGTGCACGCCCACTACCGCGTCGAGGATTTCGAAGGCTGGGCGGAAGGGTCGCGCTTCACCTTTGTCGCTGGCGTCGAGCGGTTCACGGCGGAAGTCGGTGCGCCCGGTCTTCACATCGCGGAAAACGCCGTCGCCGCACTGGGCGCCGCGCAACTGGCCGATGCCGATCTGGTCGAGGCCATCGAGGCGCTGGCAAGCTTCGGTGGCGTCAAGGGGCGCGGCCAACGCCACAGCCTGCAGATTGGCGGCGGCACCTTCACGCTGATCGATGAAAGCTACAATGCCAACCCGGCCTCCATGCGCGCGGCGATTGCCGTTCTGGCAGCCGCACGAACTTCGGGCGAGGGCCGGCGCATTGCCGTTCTCGGCGACATGCTGGAAATGGGAGCCCATTCCGACGCCGTTCACGCCGATCTCGCCGGGCCGCTGCTTGCAGCGGGAATCACCCATGTGTGGCTGGCCGGTCCGGCCATGGCGCATCTGCGTGATGCGCTGCCGGAGAGTGTGACCGTCGAATATCGCGAAAAGACCGAGGATCTTGCCGCTTTTGCCGCTCAGGCCGTTGTTCCGGGCGATGCGGTGATGGTGAAGTCGTCTCTGGGGCTTGGTTTCGGCAAGATTGTCGCTGCCTTGCTTGACAAGTTCCCGCCGCTGGCCGACACGCAGGCCGGTTTTTAAGTCACGTCTTCGGGGAAAGACAGAAATGCTGCTTTGGCTCGTGCAACTTGCGGATCATATCCAGGTGTTCAACCTGTTCCGCTACATTACCTTCCGCACCGGCGCGGCGCTCGCCACCTCGGCGACCATCGTCTTTCTGTTCGGCCCGGCGATGATCAATTCGCTGCGCGTGCGTCAGGGCAAGGGCCAGCCGATCCGCGCCGACGGACCGCAGACGCATTTCAAGAAGGCCGGCACGCCCACCATGGGCGGGCTGATGATCCTCGCCGGCATCGTCGCCGGTTCGCTTTTGTGGGCCGATCTGTCGAACACCTATGTGGTCGCGACGCTGCTCGTGACGTTGGGCTTCGGCGCCATCGGCTTCTACGACGATTACCTGAAGGTGACCAAACAGTCGGACAAGGGCTTTTCGGGCCGTGCCCGCCTTGGCATTGAGGCCGTGATCGCGGCGATTGCCGTGTTTTTCATGATGCGCCATGCCATTGCCACCACGCCGCCCGGCTCGATCATCGGCACCTCCGTCAGCTTTCCGTTCTTTAAGGAATTGATGCTGAACCTCAGCTACTTCTTCGTGCTGTTCGGCGCTTTCGTCATCGTCGGTGCGGGCAATGCCGTGAACCTGACGGACGGGCTCGACGGGTTGGCCATCGTGCCGGTGATGATCGCTTGTGCCACCTTTGGCATCATCGCCTATGTGGCCGGTAACGCCATTTTCGCGAATTACCTGCAGATCAATTTCGTGCCCGGCACCGGTGAGCTTGCCGTCATCGTTGGTGCGGTTATCGGCGCGGGGCTCGGTTTCCTGTGGTTCAATGCGCCGCCCGCCGCCATCTTCATGGGCGATACCGGTTCGCTGGCGCTCGGCGGCCTCATCGGCTCCATCGCGGTTGCCACCAAGCACGAGATCGTCATGGTCATCGTTGGTGGCCTGTTCGTGATGGAAACGCTGTCAGTCATCATTCAGGTGTTCTGGTTCAAGCGCACCGGTCGCCGCGTCTTCCTCATGGCGCCGATCCATCACCATTTCGAAAAGAAGGGCTGGACCGAGAGCCAGGTCGTGATCCGCTTCTGGATCATTGCCGTCGTGCTCGCCCTCGTCGGCCTTTCCACCCTCAAACTCAGGTAACAAGCGATGATCCCGGTTTCGGTCTTCAAGGACAGGAAGGTAGCGCTTTTCGGCCTCGGCGGCTCCGGCCTTGCCACGGCCAGAGCGCTTGTGGCCGGTGGAGCGGATGCGGTCGTTTATGACGATAATCCGCAAAGCGTGGCGAAGGCCGCAGCCGAAGGGTTGAAGACCGCCGACCTCCGGACGCTCGACTGGAGCGGCTTTGCCGCTCTCGTGCTTTCTCCCGGTGTGCCGCTCACCCATCCGAAGCCGCACTGGTCTGTCGATCTGGCGCGGGCGGCGGGTGTCGAGGTGATCGGTGATGTCGAACTCTTCGTGCGCGAGCGCCGGGCACATGCGCCGGATTGCCCGTTCATCGCCATTACCGGCACCAACGGCAAGTCGACCACGACGGCGCTGATTGCCCATATTCTGACATCCAGCGGGCGCGATGCCCAGCTTGGCGGCAATATCGGCACGGCGGTGCTGACGCTCGATCCGCCGAAGGCGGGCCGGTTCTACGTTGTCGAATGCTCGTCTTATCAGATCGATCTGGCGCCGACGCTCAACCCGTCTGCCGGCATCCTGCTGAACCTGACGCCGGATCATCTCGATCGACATGGCACGATGCAGCATTACGCCGATATCAAGGAACGGCTGATCGCGGGTTCGGATACGGGCATCGTCGGTGTAGACGACACATTCTGCGTGCTGATTGCCGACCGTGTGGAGCGGGCCGGCGTCAAGGTGGTCCGCATTTCCCGCCGCCAGCCGGTCGCAGAGGGTCTTTACGCCGACGGCACGAAGATCATGGAAGCGCATCAGGGGGCCGTGACGCTTCTGGCCGATCTCGACGGCATCACCACGCTGCGCGGCGGTCACAATGCGCAGAATGCCTGCGCGGCGATTGCCGCCTGCCTTGCCGTCGGTGTCAGCCGTGACGAGATCCGGGCGGGGCTCTCCTCCTTCCCCGGCCTCAAGCACCGCATGCAGCCGGTGGGCCGCAAGGGCTCCGTACTGTTCGTGAACGATTCCAAGGCGACCAATGCGGATGCCTCCGCGCCGGCGCTTTCAAGCTATGAAAACATCTACTGGATTGCCGGTGGTCTGCCGAAGGCGGGCGGAATCACCTCGCTTGCGCCGCTCTTTCCACGCATTGCCAAGGCCTATCTGATCGGCGAGGCCGCTCCGGAATTTGCCGCGACGCTTGGCGAGGCGGTGCCATTCGAGATTTCCGGCACGCTGGCGCTGGCCGTGGCCCATGCGGCGGCGGATGCGGCGGCGAAGGGCGGCGAAGCGGCTGTGATGCTGTCCCCGGCTTGCGCAAGCTTCGACCAGTACAAGAACTTTGAAGTGAGAGGCGATGCCTTCGTTTCGCATGTGGCGGACATCGAGGGCGTGACCATGCTGGTGGAACCGAACGCGGGGACGAAGTGACATGGTAAGCAGAGCGGAACGTGGCGTGCTGGCCGATTGGTTCTGGACCATCGACCGTTATTTTCTGGCGGCGTTCATTCTGCTGCTCGGCATCGGCTTCATGCTGTCTTTCGCGGCTTCGCCGCCGGTGGCCGAACGTATCGGTCTCGACAGTTTCCATTTCGTGACGCGCCACGCCATGTTCCTCGTTCCCTCGCTTGCCGTGATGGTGGGACTGTCCTTTCTGACGCCCCGGCAGGTGCGGCGCGTGGCAATGATCCTGCTGATCGTCTCCGTGCTGTTCATGATCTTCGCGCTGTTCTTCGGCATCGAGGTCAAGGGCGCGCGGCGCTGGGTCAATTTCGGTTCGCTTTCCATCCAGCCGTCCGAATTCATGAAGCCGGCCTTCGTCATCGTCTGTGCCTGGCTGTTTTCGGAAAACTCCCGCCAGCCGGATATTCCCGGCAACTTTTTCGCCATGCTGCTCTATGGCATCGTGGTGGTTCTTCTCGTCTCGCAGCCAGACCTTGGCCAGACCATTCTGACCAGCGCGGTGTGGGGCGGCATGTTCTTCATGGCCGGTCTGCCGTGGTTCTGGATCGTTCTGCTCGGAGGACTTGGCGTCGGCGGTCTGTTCGCGGCCTATTTCGCGTTGCCGCACGTTGCCGGCCGTATCGACCGCTTCCTGACCGGTGAGGGCGATACGTTCCAAGTGGATACGGCGCGGGAAGCGATCATTCGCGGCGACTGGTTTGGGCAGGGGCCGGGCGAGGGTATCGTCAAGCGCATCATCCCGGACGGTCACACCGATTTCGTGTTCTCCGTTGCGGCGGAAGAGTTCGGCATTCTGTTCTGCATGGCGCTGGTGGCGATTTTCGCCTTCGTCGTTCTGCGCGGCCTGAACCATGCGTTTCGTGAGCGCGACGATTTCAACCGTTTCTCCGTCGCCGGCCTCGTGCTATTGCTCGGCCTGCAATCGTTCATCAATGTTGGCGTGAACCTGGAGCTTCTGCCCGCCAAGGGCATGACGCTGCCGCTCATTTCCTACGGCGGTTCGTCGATGATCGCGATCTGCGTGACGGCGGGCTTCCTGCTGGCGCTGACCCGCCATCGTCCGGAAAAGCGCGCGCAGGAACGCAGCCTGTTCCGTTCGACGCAAGGGCTGCCTGCAGAATAGGACCTTCATGGCTGACAAGCTGATCTTTCTCGCCGCCGGTGGCACCGGCGGCCACCTATTTCCGGCAGAGGCGCTGGCGCATGAATTGAAGGCGCGCGGCTATGCCGTGCATCTTGTGACCGACAGTCGGGCCGAGCGCTATGCCGGCAAGTTCCCGGCCGACGAGATCCATGTCGTACCTTCGGCAACGCTTGCTTCCAAGAACCCGATTGCGGTGGCGAAGACAGCATGGACGCTGTGGCGTGGATTGACGACGGCGCGCCGTATCCTCAGCAAATACAGGCCTGCCGCCATCGTCGGTTTTGGTGGTTATCCGACCGTGCCGCCGCTGATGTCAGCCGTGCGCTTCAATATCGCCAGCATCATTCACGAACAGAATGCCGTGATGGGCCGGGCAAACAAGGCGCTGGCGCCGCGCGTGAAGGCGATTGCTGGCGGGTTCCTGCCGGAAACGGGCGGCACCTTTGCCGCAAAGACCGTGACCACCGGCAATCCGGTGCGCCCCGCCGTCATCGAGGCATCGCTTGAGCCCTATACGCCGTCGAAGCCGGGTGAACCGTTCCATCTCGTGGTGTTCGGCGGCAGCCAGGGCGCGCAGTTCTTCTCCAGCGCCATTCCAGCCGCCATTGCGCTTTTGCCAGCCGACCTCAAGGCCCGCCTGCGCGTGACGCAGCAGGCGCGGGTGAAGGACAAGGACGGCGTAATCGCGGCTTACCGGTCGATGGGCATTCCGGCTGAGGTTTCGCCATTCTTTACCGATATGGCGGCGCGCATCGCGACGGCTCATCTCGTCATTTCGCGCTCCGGTGCCTCGACGGTTTCCGAACTGTCTGCCATCGGGAGGCCTTCCGTGCTGGTGCCTTACCCCTACGCGCTCGACCACGATCAGGCGGCCAATGCCGCGGCGCTGGCAAAGACCGGCGGGGCCGAGGTGATCAAGCAGGCCGATCTCTCGCCAGAGCGCCTTTGCGAAATCATCACTTCGGCCATGAACGAGCCGGCACGGCTGGCGGCGGCGGCGGCCTCCGCCAAGCTTGCCGGACGGCCCGAGGCAACCACGGAACTCGCCGACCTCGTCGTGGCCATCGCCACGGGCCAGACGGTCGAACAATTCAAGACAAACCGTAACAACAAGGGGGCACGGCCATGAAGATGCCGCAAGCCATCGGTCTCGTACATTTCATCGGCATTGGCGGTATCGGCATGAGCGGTATCGCGGAGGTTCTGCACAATCTCGGCCATCGCGTTCAGGGTTCTGACCAGTCGGATGGCGCCAATGTGCAGCGCCTGCGCGACAAGGGCATTCCTGTCTTCGTGGGCCACAAGGCGGAAAACCTTGGCGATGCCGAAGTGGTGGTTGTTTCGACGGCCATCAAGAAGGATAATCCGGAACTGATCGCTGCCCGCGAGAAATCGCTGCCCATCGTGCGCCGCGCCGAAATGCTGGCCGAACTGATGCGCTTCCGCAATGCCATCGCCATCGGCGGCACCCATGGCAAGACGACGACGACCTCGCTGGTGGCGGCGCTCCTGGTGGCTGGCGGGCTGGACCCGACCGTCATCAATGGCGGCATCATCAATGCCTATGGCACCAATGCCCGCATGGGCGCCGGTGACTGGATGGTGGTGGAGGCCGACGAGTCGGATGGTACCTTCCTCAAGCTGCCGGCGGATGTGGCGGTCGTCACCAATATCGACCCCGAGCACCTCGATCACTACGGCACGTTCGATGCCGTGCGTGCGGCTTTCCGCCAGTTCGTGGAAAATGTGCCGTTCTATGGCTTCGGCGTCATGTGCGTCGATCATCCGGAAGTGCAGGCGCTGGTCGGGCGCATCGAGGACCGCAAGGTCATCACCTATGGCGAAAACCCGCAGGCCGACGTGCGCTACATGAATGTGCGGATGGAAGGGACGCGCTCCTATTTCGATGTGGAGATTCGCCGCCGCCGTACCGGCAAGGTTTTCTTCTTCAAGGATCTGATGCTGCCGATGCCCGGCCGTCACAACGTGTCGAACGCCACTGCCGCGATTGCTGTTGCCAATCGTCTCGGCATTGATGGCGAGGCGATTGCCAGGGGGCTTGCTTCCTTCGGCGGCGTCAAGCGCCGCTTCACGCTGACGGGCGAATGGAACGGTGTGCAGGTGTTCGACGATTACGGGCACCACCCGGTCGAAATCCGCGCCGTGCTGAAAGCGGCGCGCGAAGCGTGCAAGGGCCGAATCATTGCAGTGCACCAGCCGCATCGCTATTCGCGCCTTTCGAGCCTGTTCGATGAGTTTACGCACTGCTTCAACGACGCGGACGTGATTTTTATCGCGCCGGTTTATGCCGCCGGAGAAGAGCGGATCGAGGGCGCAGACGCGGAATCGCTGGTTTCGGCGCTGAAAGCAGCCGGTCACCGCGACGCACGCTTCCTTCCGTCGCCGGAAGGTCTGGCTGAATCGGTTGCCGGCATTGCGAAGCCGGGCGACTTTGTGGTTTGTTTGGGGGCTGGCAGCATTACCCAGTGGGCGCAGGCGCTGCCGGTTGGATTGGAAAGCTATTCGGGAAAGTCTTGATGAAACAGGTCGATGGGGAAAAATTGCTTGCGTCTCTGGGTGAGGGCGTAAAGGAACTGCGGGGCCGGATCTCGACGGATGCGCCGATGGACCGCGCGACGTGGTTTCAGGCCGGGGGCATGGCGGAACTCCTGTTCCATCCCCATGACGAGGATGATCTGATCGTCTTTCTCAAGCTTCTGCCTGAAGAGGTGCCGCTGACCGTGATCGGTCTCGGCTCCAATCTTCTGGTGCGCGATGGTGGCATCAATGGTGCGGTCGTGCGCCTGTCGGCCAAGGGCTTCGGTCAGGCCGAGTTCATCGGCGACAATCGTATTCGCGCCGGTGCCATTTGCCCGGACAAGACGATTTCGGCCGTCGCGATGGACCAGAGTCTTGGCGGTTTCCACTTCTACTACGGCATTCCCGGCTCCATCGGCGGTGCGCTGACGATGAATGCCGGCGCGAATGGTGGCGAGACCTCCGAACGGGTCGTGGAAATCCACGCCGTTGACCGCAAGGGCAACCGGCATGTGCTGAAGAATGCCGATATGGGCTACAGCTACCGCCACTCGCATCCGCCCGAAGGGCTGATCTTCACCCATGCGATTTTCGAGGGCTTCCCGGAAGACAAGGCGAAGATTCGTGCCGATATGGATGCGGTGCGTCATCACCGCGAAACCGTCCAGCCCATCCGTGAAAAGACCGGTGGTTCGACCTTCAAGAACCCGGACGGGCACTCGGCCTGGGAACTGATTGACGAGGCGGGTTGCCGCGGCATGATGATCGGCGGCGCGCAGATGTCGTCGCTGCACTGCAACTTCATGATCAACACCGGTCATGCCTCGGCCTATGATCTCGAATATCTCGGCGAAAGCGTGCGCCAGCGCGTCTTCGAACATGCCGGCGTGAAGCTGGAATGGGAGATCAAGCGCATCGGCAAATTCATTCCCGGCCGCGAAATCAAGCCGTTTCTTGGAACCGTCACGGTTTGACAAAAGCGTTGCGGTTGTTTCGTGAGCGGGGGCCATTGGCCCCCGTTTCTATTTTAAGGTGTTTCATAGCGCTTAAATATTCATATTCAGTTCAACTTTGCCGCGATAAACCGCAATTGTGGTGGTTGCGGCAGGGCCGGGCGGGGATTTGTCCGGCAACGGAGCGGGCCACCTTTATCTCCGCATGATGCGGAAAGGAGAGGGACATGATGAAAAAACTGGGCGCCGAGTTTCTCGGCACTTTCTGGCTTGTGTTCGGCGGCTGCGGCAGCGCCGTTCTGGCGGCGGCTCTTCCTGAGCTCGGTATCGGCTTCGCGGGTGTCGCGCTCGCGTTCGGTCTGACAGTTCTGACGATGGCTTATGCCGTCGGCGGCATTTCCGGCGGGCATTTCAATCCGGCGGTTTCCGTCGGCCTCACGGTCGCCGGTCGTTTTCCGGCATCGAACCTCGTGCCCTACGTCATAGCGCAGGTTCTCGGCGCGATTGCTGCCGCGGGCATGCTCTATGTCGTGGCCACCGGCAAGGCGGGCGCCGAACTCGGCGGCTTCGCCTCGAACGGCTATGGCGAGCATTCGCCGGGCGGCTATTCGCTGACGGCCGCGCTGGTCATCGAGGTCGTGCTGACGGCCTTCTTCCTGCTGATCATTCTCGGCTCTACCCATGGCCGCGCGCCGGCCGGCTTCGCACCGATCGCCATCGGCCTTGGCCTGACACTCATCCACCTGATATCGATCCCGGTCACGAACACATCGGTCAACCCGGCGCGCTCCACCGGTCAGGCGATCTTCGCGGGTGGCTGGGCTATCGAGCAGCTCTGGCTGTTCTGGGTCGCTCCCATCGCCGGTGCCATCATCGGCGCTGTTGTCTGGAAGGTCGTGGGCGAGAAGGATTGAGGCGAAAAGCGCCGGTTTACGGTGTCGCGTTAACGAAGCCCCCGTGGTCTCCATGCCACGGGGGCTTTGTTTTTCTTCAAGTTTTGAATCAGAATCTTGATCTGTCGGCAAGGCTCTGATTCTTGTGGATAATCCATCGGGTGACTTGATTCGGTTTTGAGGGCTTTTTTCCGGCACTCAGGTCCAAGGTTAACGTTAGTAAACGCTTCATTAACCTTAATGTCGTTTGAATGGGGTCAATGGCGGAGCGTGGGCGATTCCCTTCTTTGCCGGTGTCTTTTGGTTTCGGCCGGCGTTCTGCGGCATATTGAGGGTCAAGTGATGAGCGGCAAGCATGTGGCTGTCCTGATGGGCGGATTTTCCTCGGAGCGGCCGGTGAGTCTTGCTTCGGGCACGCCGTGCGCCGATGCGCTGGAAGCCGAAGGCTATCGCGTCACCCGCATCGACGTCGATCGCAACATTGCCGCTGTTCTGGCCGAGCTTCGCCCCGACGTTGTCTTCAACGCACTGCACGGGCCTTTCGGCGAGGATGGCACCATTCAGGGCATTCTCGAATATCTGGAAATTCCCTATACCCATTCGGGTGTGCTGGCTTCCGCGCTTGCCATGGACAAGGGGCAGGCGAAGATCGTTGCAGCCGCCTCCGGCATTCCTGTGGCTGAAGCCAGGATCATGAACCGCTTCGATTTCGGTGCGGAGCACCCGATTGCACCGCCCTATGTGGTCAAGCCGGTGCGCGAGGGTTCGTCTTTCGGTGTGGTGATCGTCAAGGAAGATCAGGCTCACCCGCCGCAGATCCTGACCAGCGACGAATGGCGTTACGGCGACCTCGTGATGGTTGAGCGCTATGTCTATGGCCGGGAGCTGACCTGTGGCGTCATGGGTGACAAGGCGCTGGGCGTGACCGAGGTGTTGCCGCAGGGTCTGGCCTTCTACAATTATGAATCGAAGTATGCTCCGGGCGGCTCCAAGCATGTCATTCCGGCGCAAATTTCACCGAATATTTACCAAAAAGTACAATCCTTGGCCTTGAAGGCTCATCAGGCTCTCGGGTGCCGTGGCGTCAGCCGCTCCGACTTCCGTTTCGACGACCGTTTCTCCGAAGAGGGGGAGTTGATCTGGCTGGAACTCAACAATCAGCCGGGTATGACCCCGACGTCTCTGGTTCCGGAAATGGCGCTGCATGCAGGGCTTTCCTTTGGTGAATTTCTCCGGTGGATGGTGGAGGACGCGTCTTGTCAGCGTTGAAGGGTAGAAGCGGAAAGATGCTGGACGAGCGGGTGGCGATGCCCGCGCTCGACGCGGAACGGCGCGTTCTGCCGCGCCCGCTGCGTCGCGCCTTCCGTTTCTGCGCCAGCCTCGTTGCTGGCCGCATTGCCATCCCGAATCATACCGGCACGATTGCTGCGCTCGTTTTCTACGGTGCTACGGCTGGTTATGGCGTTTATGTGGGTGGACATGCACCTGTCGTCGAACAATCGGTGACGGCTGCCGCAGGCTTCTCTATCGAAGATGTGAAGGTGTCCGGCAATGTCGAGACATCCGAGATCGATATTCTTCAACTCCTCGGCCTTGATGGCACGACCTCGCTTGTGGCGCTCGATATCATCGACGCTCGCAAGAAGCTGCTCGATCTGCCCTGGGTTGCTGATGTCGAAATCCGCAAGGTCTATCCCGGCACCATCGAGGTCAAGCTCAAGGAGCGTCAAGCCTATGCCATCTGGCAGCATGGCACCGAGCTTTCGCTGATCGAAAAGAGCGGCAGCGTGATTGCGCCGCTGCGCGACAACAAGTTTGCCAACCTGCCGCTGTTCGTGGGCCGCGATGCCGAACAGGCCGCGATCACCTTCGAAACGCTGTTCACCGGCTGGCCGGAACTGCGCGAGCGGGTGAAGGCCTATGTGCGCGTCGCCGGGCGCCGCTGGGATCTGCATCTCGACAATGGCGTCGTTATTCGTCTGCCGGAAGAGGGCGTTGATGACGCGCTCGGCCGTCTGGCCCGTCTGGAAGCCCAGCAGAAGGTTCTGGAGCGCGATATCGCCGCCGTGGACCTCCGGCTCAGTGATCGTATGACCATTCAGTTGACGCCGGGTGCGACGGAGCGGCGGCAGGTTGCCGTCGATGCGCGCGACAAGGCCCTGAAAAAAGCGGGGCAGAAGATATGAGCATTTTCGGTCACAACCACCTCGGTCTGCCGCGCATCAAGCCGCTTTCCTCTAAGCGGACTCATATCGTTTCGGTTCTCGATATCGGTTCCACCAAGGTCGTGGCGATGATCGGTCGTCTGACGCCCTGCAAGGAAAGCCATATCCTGCCGGGCCGCACCCACACGATCGAAGTGATCGGCATCGGCCACCAGCGCTCGCGCGGTATCAAGTCCGGTGTCATCGCCGATCTCGATGCGGTCGAAAATGTCATTCGTCTCGCCGTTGATGCAGCCGAGCGCATGGCCGGCCTGACGGTCGACAGCCTGATCGTCAACGTGTCGGCCGGGCGCCTGTCGAGCGACATCTACACCGCGACCATCGATCTTGGCGGTCAGGAAGTGGACGAAAGCGACCTGCGCAAGGTTCTGACGGCGGCAAGCCTTCAGTCGCTGCGGCAGGATCGCGTTGTTCTGCATTCCATGCCGACCGGTTTTTCTCTGGATGGCGAGCGCGGCATTCGCGACCCGCAGGGCATGTTCGGCGATCTGCTGGGCGTCGATATGCATGTCGTGACCTCCGAGCGCGCGGCCATGAAGAACCTCGAACTGGCGATCAACCGTGCGCATCTCTCCGTCGAAGGCATTGTGGCAACGCCCTATGCCAGCGGTCTGGCCGCGCTGGTGGATGACGAAGTCGAGCTCGGCTGTGCCGCGATCGACATGGGCGGCGGTACGACGACCATTTCCGTTTTTGCCGAAGGCCGTCTGGTTCATACCGACGCCATCAGCCTCGGTGGCAACCATGTGACCATGGATCTGGCGCGCGGCCTTTCGACCCGCATCGAGGATGCAGAGCGCATCAAGGTGGTGCACGGTTCCTCGCTTTCGACCGGTGCGGACGAGCGCGAAGTCGTTTCCGTTCCGCCCATCGGCGAGGATGATCGCGACCAACCCATTCAGGTGTCCCGCTCGCTGGTCACGCGCATCGTGCGCGCCCGCATCGAGGAAACGCTGGAACTGATCCGCGACCGCATCCAGAAGTCGGGTTTCAGCCCGATCGTCGGCAAGCGGGTGGTTCTGACCGGTGGCGCAAGCCAGCTTACAGGTCTGTCTGATACGGCGCGGCGCATTCTCGCCCGCAATGTGCGGATCGGTCGCCCGATGGGTGTTTCCGGTCTGCCGGCGGCGGCCAAGGGCCCGGCGTTTTCGACGGCCGTCGGCCTGATGATCTATCCGCAGGTCGCGGAAATGGAAACCTATGCCAACGTTGGCTCCTCGCTGCTGATCGGCGGCGGACGGATTGCCCGCGTGGGACGCTGGATCAAGGAAAGTTTCTGAGCCGCGCGCATGACGGCGCGCAGTTCAAGTCAACAGTTGCAATGAATTTGGCCGGCATGGCGATGCGGCCAAGGGGAAAGGAACCGGAGCATGACCATCAAGCTGCAGAAGCCAGACATTACCGAGCTTAAGCCGCGCATCACCGTGTTCGGTGTGGGCGGCGGTGGCGGCAACGCCGTCAACAACATGATCACCGCAGGGCTCGAAGGCGTCGATTTCGTCGTTGCCAACACCGATGCCCAGGCGCTGACCATGACCAAGGCCGACCGCATCATCCAGCTCGGCGCCAGTGTCACGCAGGGTCTCGGTGCCGGTTCGCAGCCCGAGGTTGGTCGCGCAGCCGCCGAAGAGTGCATCGATGAGATCATCGAGCACCTGAACGGCACGCATATGTGCTTCGTCACCGCCGGCATGGGCGGCGGCACCGGCACGGGTGCAGCCCCGGTCGTGGCTCAGGCTGCCCGCAACAAGGGCATTCTGACCGTTGGCGTCGTGACCAAGCCGTTCCACTTCGAAGGCCAGCGCCGCATGCGCCTTGCCGAATCCGGCATCAAGGAACTTCAGAAGTCGGTCGATACGCTGATCGTCATCCCCAACCAGAACCTCTTCCGTATCGCCAACGACAAGACCACCTTCGCCGATGCGTTCGCCATGGCCGATCAGGTGCTCTATTCCGGCGTCGCCTGCATCACCGATCTCATGGTCAAGGAAGGCCTTATCAACCTCGACTTCGCGGACGTTCGCTCCGTGATGCGCGAGATGGGCCGCGCCATGATGGGCACGGGCGAGGCTTCCGGTTCCGGTCGCGCCATGCAGGCCGCCGAAGCCGCGATTGCCAACCCGCTGCTGGATGATGCTTCGATGAAGGGTGCGCAGGGCCTGCTGATCTCGATCACGGGCGGTCGCGACATGACGCTGTTCGAAGTCGATGAAGCCGCGACCCGCATCCGCGAGGAAGTCGATCCGGATGCCAACATCATTCTCGGCGCAACCTTCGACGAAGCGCTGGAAGGTCTCATCCGCGTGTCGGTCGTCGCCACCGGCATCGACCGCGGCGCGCAGGTCCAGCCGCAGGATGTCCGCACCGCCGACATTCGCCCGGCGGCTGTCGCCAAGCCGCTGGTCCGCCCGGCGGCTGCCGTTCCGCAGCAATATGCACCGGTTGCCGCCGCTCCGGTTCAGGCTCCCGCTCCGGTCATGCAGGCTCCGGTTCAGCACGCACCGATCCAGCACGCTCCGGCTGCCCCGGTGGCAAAGCCGGCCTTCGATCCGGTTGCCGAGACGATCCGCAACGCTGAAGCCGAAATGGAGCGTGAGCTTCAGATGGCGGTGTCGCACCAGCAGCACAACGCCTATGCTCCGGCACCGCAGCCTGTTGCCCAGCAGCCGGCTCAGGATGAGTTCCGTCCGCAGAGCCGCCTGTTCGGCGCAGCACCCGCAGCCCCGGCACCGGCTCCGCAGCCCGTTCCGATACAGACCCAGATGCACGCTCCGGCCGCTCCTGCTGCCCCGCGCGTTTCCCCGGTCATGAGCCAGCCGGCCCCGGTCATGGCGGAACAGGCTGCCCCGGTGATCCGCCAGACGGTCGAGCCGGTTCGCATGCCGAAGGTCGAAGACTTTCCGCCGGTCGTGAAGGCCGAGATGGAGCATCGTTCACACGCCGCTCCGGCCCACACGGAAGAGCGTGGCCCGATGGGTCTCCTGAAGCGGATCACGAATTCGCTCGGCCGTCGCGATGAGGAAGATCACGCCGCTGCAGCAGCACCCGCTGCCGCTCCGGCACCGGTGGCGCAGAACCGTCGCCCGCTGTCCGCCGAAGCGAGCCTTTATGCGCCGCGCCGCGGCCAACTCGACGATCAGGGCCGTTCCATCCCGCAGGCCTCCATGGGCGAGGATGAACAGCTCGAAATCCCGGCCTTCCTGCGCCGTCAGACGAACTGAGGCCTCCGCGCCATACCCTTGCAAGAGCCCGGGCGGAAACGTCCGGGCTTTTTGTTTCAACGTTTGGGCTACTGGATAAAAAATCTTTTATTTCCAGTGTGATGGTTTCGTTACAGTGCGAAAGAAACAGTGATTTGGATTGTTTCGAGGCGAGACGTATGAAGACCGTATGACATGCGTGCGGACGACTCGATACGCGTGCCGCGTCAGACAGGCGCGAGGGGAAATGGAGAGCCGGGACCTAAGAGGTTCCGCGGTCCGAGCAAGCAAGGTGAAATGAATGTCTCTGGGATTGCTGGGTTTTCAAACGACGATTGCCACATCCGTGACCCTTTCCGGTATCGGTGTTCACTCCGGCGCTCCCGTTACGCTCACTTTCCATCCGGCTGAAGCCGGCTCGGGCATCGTTTTCAACCGTCTTCATGCCGATGGCTCGGTGACTGAACTCAAGGCTGTGTCCTCGCAGGTCGGCGCCACCGATCTTTCCACCGTTCTCGGCTTCACGCCGGCCCGGTCCGTCGCCACCATCGAGCATGTGATGGCCGCGCTCTACGCACTCGGGATCGACAACGTCACCGTCGAGGTCGATTCGGCCGAGATGCCGATCATGGACGGTTCTTCGCGGATGTTCATCGATGCCATCGAACAGGTCGGCATTACCTCGCTCGGCGTCAAGCGCCGCTATATCCGTGTCATCAAGCCGGTTCGCATAGAGCAGGGCGCAAGCTGGGCCGAATTCCGTCCCTATGACGGTACGCGCTTCGAGGTCGAGATCGATTTCGATAGCCCCGCGATTGGCCGCCAGAAGTGGGAAGGTGACCTGACTGCCACAACCTTCAAGGATGAGCTTTCCCGCGCTCGTACCTTCGGCTTCATGCGTGATGTGGAACGCCTGTGGGCCGCTGGCTATGCGCTTGGCTCCTCGCTCGAAAATTCCGTCGTCATTTCCGACGACAACAGCATCGTGAATGTCGAAGGTCTGCGCTACGAGGATGAATTCGTTCGCCACAAGTCGCTCGATGCCGTGGGCGACCTGGCGCTGGCCGGCGCGCAGTTCATCGGCTGCTATCGCTCCTATCGCGGCGGCCACAAGGTCAATGCCATTGCGCTCAAGGCCCTTCTGTCGGACGCATCGGCCTATGAAGTGGTTGAGGCTCCGGCCCGCAGCCAGCGCGTTCGCGCCCGCGAATTCGTTGCGGTCAATGCACCGGGCTTCGCGCCCTGGTCTGCCTGAGGCTGAATAGATCGAGATTCGAAAGCCCGCAGGCTTTGGCATGCGGGTTTTTTATTGGGGGTGCTGGGCCGCAACTGACCGAATTTGCGTGGTAAATTCGGTGTCTGCCACAAAAATGCGTAATTGCACCATCATTGCGTTGCCCTCCTGCTGCTTTTGTGGCTAGAAACGCCAGTCATCAAGTGGCGCACGGGCAGGGCGCGGCAAACGGGATCCGTTCTATGAGCAATGCAATTTCCGGCATGACGAAGACGACGCTGAGGGCGATCATGCTGACGCTCGCCCTGGGCGGGGCAGGCGCGGGTCTCGCGGGCTGCCAGTCCGACAAGGATATCGACATCACCAAGCTGGTGCCGGAAAGCGATCCGCCGGATGTGCTCTACAATCAGGGTCTTGCCAACATCAAGGCCGGCAAGATGCCGGAGGCCAGCCGCAAATTCCTCGCCGTCGATCGCCAGTACCCATTCACGGAGTGGTCGCGCAAGGCGCTTGTGATGACCACCTTCACCAATTATCGCATGGGCCGTTCGGATGAGGCGGTTGCCGCCGGCCAGCGTTACCTGCAACAATATCCGCGCTCGCAGGACAGTGCCTATGTGCAGTACCTGATCGGTCTGGCCTATTCGCGCCAGATCGCGTCGGTGACGCAGGATCAGAATGCTGCGCGACGCACCATCGACGCCATGCAGAAGGTCGTGACCGACTATCCGCAGTCCGAATATGTTGATGATGCGCAGGCGAAAATCCGCTTTGCCCGCGACCAGCTCGCCGGCAAGGAAATGCAGGTGGGCCGCTACTATCTCGAGCGCAAGGAATATCTGGCCGCGATCTCTCGCTTCCGCGCCGTCGTGGAACAGTACAACAACACCAATCAGGTGGAAGAAGCGCTGGCGCGTCTGACCGAGGCTTACTATGCCATGGGTCTGACGGATGAAGCGCAGACCGCCGCCGCCGTTCTCGGCCGCAACTATCCCGATAGCCAGTGGTATGCAGATTCCTTCAAGCTGCTGAAGAGCGCCGGCCATGAGCCGCGTGAAAACACCGGCTCCTGGATTTCCAGAGCGGGCAAGAAGCTCGTTGGCGCTTGATAACGGATAGGCCATGCTGATCCAGCTTTCGATCCGTGACATCGTTCTGATCGACCGGCTGGATCTTGCCTTTTCGCAGGGTCTTTCCGTGCTGACGGGCGAGACCGGGGCCGGCAAATCCATTCTTCTCGACAGTCTTTCGCTGGCGCTGGGCGGGCGTGGCGATGGCGGCCTGGTGCGTCATGGCGAGGACAAGGGGCAGGTGACTGCGGTCTTCGACGTGCCGATGGATCATCCCGCCCGCAAGGTTCTGCGCGAGAACGATCTGGACGATGACGGTGATCTCATCTTTCGCCGCATTCAATCCGCCGATGGCCGCACCAAGGCTTTCATCAACGACCAGCCGGTGGGCGTCCAGCTCATGCGCCAGGCCGGTCAGTTCCTCGTTGAAATCCATGGTCAGCATGCCGACCGGGCGCTGACAGACACAGACGCACACCGTGCCCTGCTGGATGCCTTTTCCGGGCTCGGCGACGAGGTCGCCGCGCTTTCCGGTCTTTATCGTTCGTGGCGCGAGGCCGAGCGGGCGCTGAAGAAGCACCGCGAGAAGGTCGAGGCTGCGGCCCGCGAAGCCGACTATCTCCGTTCCTCCGTCGAGGAACTGGAGGCGCTGTCGCCCGTCGATGGCGAAGAGGACGAACTGGCGGAAGCCCGTGCGCGGATGATGAAGATCGAACGCGTCGCTTCCGACATTGCCGAGGCCAGCGAGTTCCTGAACGGCAATGGTTCGCCTGTGCCGGAAATTGCCTCGCTGATGCGCCGGCTGGAGCGCAAGAGCCATGAGGCGCCGGGCCTGCTGGAAGAAACCGTGCAGCTTCTCGATCAGGCGCTCGACACGCTCTCCAATGCCCAGATGGAAGTGGAGCGCGCGCTGCGCCGCACTGAATTCGATCCCAAGGAACTGGAACGCGTTGAAGAGCGGCTGTTTGCGTTGCGCGCCGCCGCCCGCAAATATTCCGTTCCGGTAACGGCGCTGCCGGCGTTGGCCGAAAAGATGGTGTCCGATCTTGCCGATCTCGATGCCGGCGAGGAAAAGCTGAAGCTTCTGGAAAAGGCGGTGGGCGTTGCTGCCGAGGCCTATCAGGCCGCCGCGCGTGCGCTTTCCGAAAAGCGCCATCACGGTGCCGAGGCGTTGTCTGCCGCGGTGATGGCGGAACTGCCGGCGCTGAAGCTGGAGCGCGCGCGCTTCATGGTGTCGGTTTCGACGGATGCGGACAATGCCGGGGCAGAGGGCATCGATCTCGTCGAATTCCACGTCCAGACCAACCCCGGCACGCGGCCTGGCCCGATCATGAAGGTCGCCTCAGGCGGCGAGCTTTCACGCTTCCTGCTGGCGCTCAAGGTGGCGCTGGCGGATCGCGGCTCTGCACCGACGCTGGTCTTCGATGAGATCGACACGGGTGTCGGTGGTGCGGTGGCAGATGCCATCGGTCAGCGACTGAAACGGCTTTCGGCCACCGTCCAGGTGCTGTCGGTCACGCATGCGCCACAGGTTGCGGCCCGCGCCGCCACGCATCTCCTCATCGCCAAGGGACCGGTGGAGGGCGATGCCAGCCGTATCGCCACCCGCGTGACGCCGATGGAGCCATCGCATCGTCGCGAGGAGATCGCCCGCATGCTGGCGGGTGCCGAAATCACCGAGGAAGCCCGTGCCGCCGCCGCCAAGCTGCTGGCTGCCACGGACTGACGGCCTTCGCGGATCGTTCAGTTTTGTCCTGTAGGCTAAGGCCCAATTCTTCGGTTCCGGGTGGGTCTCATGAACAGGTTGTGGCTCTTTTTCCTTGTTGCTTTCGCGGCCTTTCCGGCAGCGTCCCAGGGCATATGGTGCGATGCCGGTGACGGTCGTGTGGTGACGTGCCCGCCCCAGCGCCGGCCGCCGCCCGCACCGCCGGTCTATGACGGCTACGAGTCAAGGCCGGAGCAGCAGGGCGGTTATTATCCGCCGCCGCCTGAGGAATGCACGCCGGATGAGGCGGTGCGACTTGCCCGCCGCTACGGCCTTTCGGATGCGCGGCTTGCTTCGGTCGGCACGAAGACCATGTTCATTGATGGTTACGACTACAATGCCGACAAGAGCGTGCGGTTGGTGATTTCGAAATCGCCGGGTTGCCCGCTGGTGGACCGCATGTAGCGGGAATACATCGAAAGCGACGCCACTTTTCAATCCGATCCATTTTACACATTTCCGGACGCAAAACCGCTTCGCACTTTTGCCGGATTTGCTTTAGAACACGTCCGGATGTGAATTGAGTGAGCCTTCCCATGCCCGACCCCGTTTCTTCGCCGGCCCTTCCGGTCGATGCCCTGACTGAACTCGAGGCCGCGGCGGAACTCGCCGCGCTGGCCGAACGCATCGCCCATCACGATGCGCTCTATCATGGCAAGGACGCGCCGGAGATTACGGACGCGGAATATGATGCGTTGAAGCGGCGCAATGATGCTATTGAGGCGCGCTTTCCGCAGTTAGTGCGGGCCGACAGTCCGTCGAAGCGGGTGGGTTTCGAACCGCTCGCCACCTTCTCGGCGGTCACGCATGTCAAGCCGATGCTTTCGCTCGACAACGTGTTTTCGGATGAGGACGCGGCGGATTTTGTCGGTTCCGTCTATCGTTTCCTCGGTGTGCTGCCGGACAATTCCATAGCCTTTACCGCCGAGCCGAAGATCGACGGGCTTTCCATGTCGATCCGCTATGAGAAGGGTCGGTTGGTGACGGCGGCGACGCGCGGCGATGGCACCACGGGCGAGAACGTGACCGCCAATATCCGCACCATCGCTGAAATCCCGCAGGTTCTGCCGGTGGATGCGCCGGATGTGGTGGAGGTGCGCGGTGAGGTCTATATGGCCAAGAGCGATTTTCTCGACCTCAACGCCCGCATGGAAGCCGAAGGCAAGCCGACCTATGTGAACCCGCGCAACACCGCTTCCGGTTCGCTGCGCCAGCTTGATCCGAAGGTGACGGCGGCGCGCAAGCTGAAATTCTTTGCCTATGCACTGGGCGATGTTTCGGCCCCGATTGCCGACACGCAATCGGGTATCGTGCAACGGTTCCGCGACTGGGGTTTTCCGGTCAATCCGCTGATGACCAAGGTGAATTCCGTCGTGGAACTACTCAAGCACTACCACGCCATCGGCGAGGCGCGCGCCAGCCTCGATTACGATATCGATGGCGTGGTCTACAAGGTCGACCGGCTCGATCTTCAGGAGCGGCTGGGCTTTCGCTCCCGCAGCCCGCGCTGGGCCACCGCCCACAAGTTCCCCGCCGAACAGGCGTTTACGACGCTCACCGGCATCGACATTCAGGTGGGTCGCACCGGGGCGCTGACGCCCGTCGCCCGACTGGAGCCGATCACCGTCGGCGGCGTGGTCGTGACTAACGCCACGCTGCATAACGAGGACTACATCAAGGGTATCGGCAATTCCGGCGAGCCGATCCGCGAAGGCCGCGACATCCGTATCGGCGATACCGTGATCGTGCAGCGCGCCGGCGATGTGATCCCGCAGATCGTCGATGTCGTGTTGGAGAAGCGCCCGGCGGAAGCTGCGCCCTATACCTTCCCGACGAAATGCCCGGTCTGCGGCAGCCATGCGGTGCGCGAGACCAACGAGAAGACCGGCAAGATGGATTCGGTCATGCGCTGCACTGGCGGCTTCACCTGCGCGGCGCAGGCGGTGGAGCATCTCAAGCACTTCGTGTCCCGCAATGCCTTCGACATCGAAGGACTGGGCACGAAGCAGATCGATTTCTTCTTCAACAGTGAAGACCCGCTGATTCAGATCAAGACCGCACCGGATATTTTCACGCTGCAAGAGAGGCAGGCGCAGTCGCTGCTCGTAAAGCTGGAAAATATCGACGGCTTCGGCAAGGTCAGCGTGAAGAAACTATACGACGCTATCGAAGCGCGGCGTGACATTGCGCTCCACAGGCTGATCTTCGGTCTCGGCATTCGTCACGTCGGCGAAACCACCGCCAAGCTTCTCGCCCGCTCCTATGGCACCTACGATGCCTTCGAGGCGGCAATGAAGGCCGCTGCGGAACCCGGCAGCGAGGCGTGGACAGAACTGAATGCCATCGACGGTATCGGCGAGGTCGTTGCCCGCTCCATCGTGGAATTCTACCGGGAGCCGCGCAACCTGACGGTCATGAAAGCCCTGCTGGACGAGGTGCGCCCGCAGGAGGCCGAAAGGCCGACGACGGAAGGCAGCCCGGTCGCCGGCAAGACGGTGGTGTTCACCGGCTCGCTGGAAAAGATGACCCGCGACGAGGCCAAGGCCCGCGCCGAGGCGCTGGGCGCCAAGGTCGCGGGGTCCGTCTCGAAGAAAACGGACATTCTCGTCGCCGGGCCGGGTGCCGGCTCCAAGCTCGACAAGGCCCGCGAACTCGGCATTGCCACCATGGACGAGGACGAGTGGCTGGCGCTGATCGGCGGGTGATTTTTTTCAGGTAGAGGCGATGCGGCGGGCGGCCTGTGTCTGGCCGTCATAGCCCCAGCTTTCGGCTGCGATTTCGCGGAGCACCACATAGGTGGCGAGCGGAAGTTTTTGCTGACTGATCGATTTCAGGAGCGTCATCGCCTGCCCGACGAACCGCGCTTTTTCCTCCTCTGTATTGGTGCCGGCTGTAATGGTCGCTTCCATATGGGCTGCAGCGGGAACGGAAGCGCTGCCGACCGACCAACTACCGGGTGAAACCTGTTCGACGAAAACAGCGGTTAATTCCGCCTTCTTATGCAGGATCTCCGCCATCAGCCGGGTTGTCTCGGTCTGGAGCGTCTGGACTTTTGTTTCAGGCAGGTTTTCGCCGGCGACGCGGATATGAATGAAGGGCATGGGCTTTTCCTTGATGCGCTGGGTTGACGGGCCCATTGTCCCCGATCATGATTGTTTTGAAAATTTTATAGCATCAAACATTCAGTTTTGAAAAACAGAACAATGGCCCGCATCGTCAACTTCGACATGGATGTGCTGCGCACGTTTGTCACCGGTGTTTCGCTCGGCAGTTTCGGGCGCGCGGCGGAGCGTCTGGGGCGGTCGCCATCCGCCATCAGCCTGCAATTGCGCAAACTGGAGGAACAGGCGGGCACGTCGCTGTTCATCAAACAGGGGCGGGGGTTGGCGCTGACGGAGGCGGGCGAACAGATGCTTTCCTATGCGCGGCGCATTCTCGACCTGAATGACGAGGCGGTGCTGGCTCTTCCTGGGGCGGGCGAGGTCGAGGGCTGGTTGCGGGTTGGCATGCCGGAGGATTTCGCCGAGCGGTTTTTGCCGGATTTGCTCGGGCGGTTTGCGCGGGCGCATCCACGCGTAAGGCTCGAGGCACGATCCGACCGGGGCCGACCGCTGGTGGAGGCAGTCGAGCGCGGCGAACTCGATCTGGCCCTTGCCTGGGGAGATCTGGGTAGTCCTTTCCGGGAATTGCTAGCCGAGCGTCCGCTGGTCTGGATCGGTGCGCCGGGTTTCGAGCCGGATGAGGGCGAACCCTTGCGTCTCGCAGTCTTTGACGCGCCCTGTGCCTTTCGTGCCGCCGCGATTTTGGCGCTGGATGAAGCAGGGCTTGCCTGGCGGCATGTGTTTTCCAGTCCCAGCCTTTCCGGGCTTTGGGCGGCGGTAGCGGCTGGTCTTGGTGTGACGGTCCGCGCTGCCGATGATGTGCCGGCCCATCTTCAGCGGCTCGAAGCGGATCGTCTTGGTTTGCCATCGCTGCCGTCGCTGCCGCTTTATCTCCACCGGGCCCAGATGAACCCTCTACCCGTCGTCACCCTGTTTCGCGATTTGCTGGTCCCCGTGCTAACGGAACGCTAAAACGGCCACCGGTCTGTTCTATCCGCAGTCACCGCTCTATATTGCTGCCATGGAGCTTGTTTCACATTACTGGCCGCACATTCTTGCCGTCGTTTCTTTCGCGGTGGGCGCCGTGGCCGCTGTTCATGCGGCGATGACAAAAGACGAGGTGCGTTCGGCTGTCGGCTGGGTGGGCGTCATCATGCTGTCGCCTTTCGTCGGCGCGGCGCTCTATCTGTTTGCCGGGGTGAATCGCATTCGCCGGTCGAATGTGGGTCTACAATGGACGCGCATGCTGACAGGCCCTCCGGAACATATCGCCCGCTACGACGTAAGTCCGGAAACGATCACCGAATGTTACGGGCGGCGCTTTGCGTCGCTCATGGTGCTTGGCAACCGAGTTACGCCGCATCAACTCACGACCGGCAACAGTATCGAGATGCTGGAGCGCGGCGACGATGCCTATGATGCGATGTGCGCGGCGATTGATCGGGCGGAACGCAGCATCATTCTGGAAAGCTATATCTTTGACCGCGATCCTGTCGGCAAGCGGCTGGCGGATTGCCTGATTGCCGCCCATCGTCGCGGCCTTGCCGTGCGTGTGCTGGTGGATGCGGTGGGCGCGCGCTATTCGTTTCCCTCCATCCTTAGCCGCTTTCGCAAGGCGGGCGTGCCAGTCGATGTGTTCAACGGCAACGTCATTGTCGGCCTCAGGCTGCCCTATGCGAACCTGCGCACTCACCGCAAGATTCTGGTGATCGATGGCGCGGTGGCCTTCACCGGCGGTATGAATATCCGCGCCGGCTTCTCGCACCGGCTGAACGGCGACGAGACGTTGCTGGACACGCATTTTCGGGTGCGGGGCCGGGTGGTGGCCGACCTCTTCTTCATTGCCGCAGCCGACTGGCGCTTTGCCAGCGGAGAGACGCTGGACGGTGATGTCTGGCGCATCGTTGATCCCGACGGCACGCCCGGCGGGCCGGTCATCATCCGGGCAGTGCCCTCCGGCCCCGACAAGAGTGTCGAAACCAATGCAAGGCTTCTGATGGGCGCGCTTTCGGTGGCGCGCAGCAATATTCGCATCATGTCGCCTTACTTTCTGCCAGATCGCGAACTGATCAGTGCGTTGACGACGGCGGCGCGGCGAGGCGTGGAGGTGGATATCGTCGTGCCGGGCGTCAGCAATCTCGTTCTGGTCGACCGGGCGATGACGGCGCAGTTCGACCAGTTCCTGAAAAACTACTGCCGCATATGGCGTTCGTCCGGGCCGTTCAACCATTCAAAGCTGATGACCATCGACGGGCGCTGGTCCTACACCGGCTCGTCGAACCTCGACGGGCGGTCGCTTCGACTCAATTTCGAGATCGATCTCGAAGTCTATGATTCGGCCTTTGCCGAGCAGGTGGAGCGGCGCATCGATGCGGCGATTGCCGACGCCCGGCCGGTGACGCTGGAGGCCTTGCAGGCGCGGCCTTTCCCCGTGCGGCTTCTTGAACGCGTGCTGTGGCTCGGATCGCCTTATTTGTAACGCGAAGCAGGAGTCTTGTCGGGTGAACATTCACAAGGGACCGAAGGCAAAATGAAGCGGGAAAGATTTCTGACCGGCGATCTGCCCAACAGTTTGCCCAAGCGCATTTTGGCCAGCCTCAGGCATCGCCAGCATCGACATCAGATGCCTTTCGCATCGACGGCTCCGCTCTGCGACCTGACGGTGGCGTCCTACAATGTTCACAAATGCGTGGGGCGTGACCGTCGCTTCGATCCTGGCCGCACGGCGGAGGTCATCCGGGAAATCGGGGCCGATGTCATCGCGCTTCAGGAGGCCGATACGCGCTTTGGCGAGCGTACCGGTCTGCTCGATCTCGACTGGCTGGAGCGGGAAACGGGGCTGACCCGCGTGCCGCTGACGATGGCGAGCCGGGCGCATGGGTTTCATGGCAACACGCTGTTGTTTCGCGAGGGGCTGGTGCGTGATCTGCACCCGGTGAGGCTGCCGGGGCTTGAGCCGCGCGGGGCGCTGATTACCGAACTGGAACTGAAGAACGGGCAAGCGTTGCGGATCGTTGCCGCCCATTTCGGCCTGTTGCGCCATTCACGCCGCCAGCAGGCCGGGCGCATTCTCGATATCCTGCGGGCGGGCGAGGACTGTCCCACGCTTCTGGTCGGGGATCTCAACGAGTGGCGTCTGGGCAAGGGATCGGCGCTCAAGGCGCTGGCGCCAGTGTTCGATTCCACCGTGGCTGTGCCGAGTTTTCCCGCCGGCCTGCCGGTGCTGGCGCTTGATCGCATCATGGCCAATCGGCCCGATCTCATTCGCCAGGTTCAGGTGCATGACAGTCCGCTGGCGCGGGTCGCCTCCGACCACCTGCCGATCAAGGCCTTTCTTCATTTTTCTTGAGCCGGACGACTGGCGTTTCTTGTAAACTTCGGGGCGGATCATATCTTTGTGAGGGCGGCGATTTCGTCGCGCTTACAAAGGAGATGACCATGACCTCGCTTTTTCGTTCGCTGCTTGCCGCCGGTCTGGTGCTGGCAGGCGCTTGCCTTCCGGCGCGGGCCGAAGTGGTGGGCGAGGTCGGTGTCGACTGGACCGGCAACGATATCGTCATCGAAGCCTTTCACGATCCGAAGATCGAGGGCGTGACGTGTCACGTCAGCTATTTCGACCGCGGCATCATCGACCGGCTGAAGAACGGCAACTGGTTCGAGGACCCGTCCAACAACTCCATTGCCTGCCGTCAGACTGGGCCAGTTGCCATCGGCGATATCGATCTTTCCAAGGATGGTGAGGAGGTATTCCGCGAAGGCATGTCGCTCGTGTGGAAGAAACTCGTCATCAACCGCATCTATGACCGTGCCAACGACACGCTGATCTATCTTGTCCACACCCGCGAGTTGACCGATGGTTCCGCCAAGATGGCGATCTCGACGGTGCCGCTGTTCGGGCAGGCCGTGAACTGGAAGAACGGCAAGCCGCAATAAGGCGGGCTTTGCCGTACCCTCTGAAAACGGCGAGGCCGCGAAGACCGGATTACCGGTTTTCGCGGCCAGGGCGGTGGATAGGGTTTGCGCGCCGTCTCAGGCGGCGGCCACAAGCTCGTCGGCGATGACCGTATCGAGGTTGAGGAAGCAGATCATGTTCTTTTCGAGTGCCACGATGCCGCGGCAGAAATCGCGTTGGGCGCTCGGAATAATTTCCGGGGCGGGCTGAAGGTCTTCGCTGCGGATCGTCATCATGTCGGAAACCTGTTCGACCAGAAGGCCAACCAGCTTGCCGGCGATATCGGTGACGATGATGGCCGCGCGTTCGGACGGTTCGGTGGACTTCATGCCGAGGCGGCAGGCCATGTCGATGACCGGGATCACTGCGCCGCGCAGGTTGATAAGGCCGAGGACATAGGGCGGCGTATGGGGCATGGGCGTGACCGGAGCCCAGCCGCGAATTTCCCGGATCGCCATGATGTCGATGCAGAATTCCTGATCGCCAAGATGGAAGGACACGATTTCGAGATAGGCACCCGACTGCTTGATCGTGTTGCTCATGATACGAGAGTCTCCCGCCGTCCTGTACGGCAAAGCGCATTCTTCCTGGATGCGGCGGGCCGGAATGTTCCGGTTGACGTCATGTCGATGGCTGACCGTTGTCCCTCACCGTCAGGGAGAACTCCGGATAGTCCGCAGTGCTGATGTTGCCAGCGAGACTTTAATCTTCGGTAAAGATTTTATCGAGGAAGCCGCGAATTTCACGCAATTGAAAGACATGCCGCACTTCCTGTGCTAGGGTTTTGCCATGACGACGATAACCGAACAGACATCCTGGCTTCGACCGCTTGCCATCGTGGCGGGCAGCGCTGCTGCAATGGCGCTCCTCGCGCTCGTGTTTGCCGCCTGGATGCGTTACGGGCCGGAAATCTTCCTCGTTCTTTCCGATAACGGTATCAACTGGTGCCTTTGATCGCTGCGTCACGAAGGCGCGGCGCGGCGCTGGAACGCGGCTGTGATTTGCCTTTGCCGCGCGGGAGCGCTACTGCGCTTGCAGACAGAGACACACGGACACTCCCATGAAGACGTTTCGCATCGGCATTATTGCCGCCATCGTGGTGCTTGCCGGGGCGCTTGGTTGGCTGGCGCTGGAACTCAACCGCTCCCATCGCGAGATCAGTGAGCAGCCCTTCGGCGTGTCCTTCACCCTGACGGGACAGGACGAACAGCCGGTGACCGAGCAGAAGCTGCGGGGCAAGCCAACCCTTCTGTTCTTCGGTTTTACCCATTGCCCGGAAATCTGCCCGACCACGCTGTTCGAGATGGAAGGCTGGCTGAAGGATGTCGATCCCGCCGGCGACAAGGTGCATGCTTTCTTTGTGACCGTCGATCCCGAGCGCGATACGCCTGCGGTGCTGGGCGAATACGTGTCTTCGGTCTCCGACCGTGTGTATGGCATCGCCGGCGATCCCGCGGAGGTGGCACGCGTTCTCAAGGGCTACCGCGTCTATGCCCGCAAGGTGCCGGTGGATGGTGGCGAGTACACCATGGATCACACGGCAGCGGTTTATCTGCTCGACAGCCAGGGCCGGTTCCGTGGAACGATTTCCTATGGCGAGCAGACCGATAGCGCCATCGCCAAGATCAAGGACCTGATCGCCAAGGACTGACGCTTGCGGCAGGCGGCGCTTTGTGGCAATCCACGCGCAAAGCCCTGACGTGCGGCCTTCGGGCGTGCGCCTCACCTCTTTCATGCCTTAACGAGAAAGACCGGTCCCGTGAGTGAAATCCGCTTGTACGTGCGTGCCACCGAACGCCAGGCCGAGGATATCCTCGATCTTCTGACCATCGCCTTCGGCGAGGAGGACATCGCGCTGGCGACGCAGGAGATCGACGAGCGGAACGATATCTGGGAAGCCTCCGTCTATCTGATGGCCGCTGACGAGGACGATGTTCGTGCCCGTTTCGTCGAGGCGATTGCCGAGGCCTATGCCGGTTTTCCCGTGGAAAAGGAAATCATTCCCGATGCAGACTGGATCGCGATGTCGCTGGAAGGGCTCAAGCCGGTTCGGGCGGGACGCTTCATCGTGCATGGCAGTCATGACCGCGACAAGGTGCGGGCCAACGATCTGGCCATCGAGATCGATGCGGGGCAGGCCTTCGGCACCGGGCATCACGGAACGACGGCCGGCTGCCTCGAAGTCATCGAAAACGTGTTGAAGGCGCGCAGTATCGGCAATGCGCTCGACCTTGGCACCGGTTCCGGTGTGCTGGCCATTGCCGTGCGCAAGCTGCGCAACGTGCCGGTTCTGGCCACGGATATCGACCCTGTCGCCACGAAGGTCGCCCGCGAGAATGCGCGCCTCAACGGCATCGTCGGCGGCATTGCCTTCGAGACAGCACCGGGCTTCCATTCTTTCGCCTTCCGCAGATACGGACCGTTCGATCTCATCATCGCCAATATTCTGGCGCGGCCGCTGATCAAGATGGCGCCGGAACTGGTGAACCATCTTGCGCCGCATGGCACGGTTATCCTGTCCGGCATTCTCGCTGCCCAGCGCTGGAAGGTGCTTTCGGCCTACAATGGCGCGGGGCTCGCCCATGTGCGCACCATCTGGCGCAATGGCTGGGTGACGATCCATCTGGAGCGGCAGGGCTGATCACAAGCCCGGTGGCGGGTTCCTATCGCGACGACTTGGTATAACATCCGGTCCGATGGATTCGTTTCGCATTCAGAAAGGCCCGCCATGTTCCAGTCGTTCGATAATGCTTCCGAGCCGCAGTTCGGCAAGGAGCGCGTGGCCGCGCTTCGCGCCCGTTTCGCCGATCTCGGCATTGACGGCTTTCTCGTGCCGCGCGCCGATGAATATCAGGGCGAGTATGTGCCGGCGTGCGCCGAGCGACTGGCCTGGTTGACGGGCTTCACCGGTTCCGCCGGTATCGTGCTTGTCACGGCGAGAGAGGCCGTGGTCTTCGTGGACGGGCGCTACACGACCCAGCTTGTGCAGCAGGTCGATCCGGAGGTTTTCACGGGTGGCGATCTCGTTGGTGCACCGCCGCCGGTGTGGATTGAAGAAAATGCTGGCAAGGGGTTCCGTCTCGGTATCGATCCCTGGCTGCATACCGGTGCCGAAGTGAAGCGGCTGGAAAAGGCGCTCGCCAGCGTCAGCGGCACGCTCGTCTTTCTCGAGAAGAACCCGCTCGATCAAATCTGGGCAGACCGTCCCGGCGCGCCGCTCGGTGCCGTCGCCATCCAGCCGGAAAACCTTTCCGGCCTTTCGGCCCACGAAAAGATCCTCGACATCGCCACAGGCTTGCGCAAGGCACAGGCGGATGCGGCGCTGATCGCCGATCCCTCGTCCGTGGCCTGGATTTTCAATATTCGCGGCGATGACGTGCCGCACACACCGCATCCGCTGTCACGCGCCATCATCAAGGCGGATGGCAGCGCTGCTATTTTCCTCGACAAACGCAAGACGGGTGTGGAGCAGGAAGCTTATCTCACGCAGATGGCGGAGCAGGTGGCGCCTGAAGACCTTCCGGATTATCTGGCCCGCCTTTCGGCCGGTGGCGGGAAGATCATGCTCGACCCTGATGTCGCCTCGTTTGCGCTGGGGGAAATCGTGCGTCAGGCGGGCGGCACGGTGGTGGAAGCAACGGACCCGGCCAAGCTGCCGCGCGCCTGCAAGAACACGATCGAAATCAACGGCTCGGCTGCCGCTCACCTTCAGGATGGTGCGGCCATGGTGGAATTCTTCACCTGGCTCGATGCCCAGCCGCTCGGTTCCGTGACCGAGATCAAGGCGGTGACGGCGCTTGAGGAAGCGCGCAGGCGTATGGGCGAGGCGATGCAGAACCCGTTGAAGGATGTATCCTTCGACACGATTTCAGGCGCCGGTCCGAACGCCGCGATCATCCATTATCGCGTGACGCAGGATACCGATCGCGTGCTTGAGGCCGGTGAGATGTTTCTGGTCGATTCCGGCGGGCAATATGTGAACGGCACGACCGACATTACCCGCACGGTGGCCGTCGGCGGCGAGGTGCCGGTGGAGCAGCGGCGTTTCTTTACGCTGGTGTTGAAGGGCATGATCGCCATTTCCATGGCACGCTTTCCGAAAAATACCCGTGGCGTCGATCTCGATCCGCTGGCGCGCGTGGCGTTGTGGCGGGCGGGCGTGGATTACGGCCACGGCACCGGCCACGGCGTTGGCTCCTATCTTTCGGTGCATGAGGGGCCGCAGCGCATTTCGCGTGCTGCCATGCAGGTTCTGTTGCCCGGCATGATTCTTTCCAACGAACCCGGCTATTATCGCCCCGGTCAGTTCGGCATCCGCATCGAAAACCTCATCTATGTGCGCGAGCCGGAAGAGGTGGAGGGTGGAGACATGCCGATGCTGAGCTTCGAGACGCTGACCTGGTGCCCGATCGACGCGCGGCTCGTGCTCACCTCGCTTCTTTCCGGCGAGGAACTTCTGTGGCTGAACGATTACCACGCCCGCACCCGCGAGATGCTGATGCCGCTGATCCGCAGCGAAGAGGCAAAAACCTGGCTGGAGCGGGCGACCGAACCGCTGGAGCGAGTGAACCTTGGATAAAATCGAGTTTACCAAACCTGAGCGCGCCGCCCTTGCGGATGCCATACGGCGCTATTTCGCCGAGGAACTGGATCAGGACATCGGGGGGCTTCAGGCCGAGCTGTTTCTCGACTTTATCGGCGAAACCATCGGTCCCGTTTTCTACAATCGCGGCCTCTTCGATGCCGAGGCCGCGATGATGAAGAAGATGGACGACCTCTCCGATGCCATCCGTATGCTGGAACGACCATTGCCGGCTAAACGCTAACCTCAATCCTTCTGCGGGCGCGGCTGAAATGTGTGTTCCGGGCCGGGGAAGGTGCGTGCGGTTACTTCCTCCGCATAGGCTTGCGCTGCTTGCGATATCAGCGGCGCGAGTTCGGCGAAGTGCTTGACGAAGCGCGGCTTGAATTCATTGAAGAGGCCGAGCATGTCGTCGGAAACGAGCACCTGCCCGTCGCAGGCGGGCGAGGCACCGATGCCTATAGTGGGGGCCGATAGCTTCGAGGAGATTTCGCGGGCGAGCGGCTCAACCGTGCCTTCGATGACGATGGCAAAGGCGCCGGCTTCATCGATGCGCAGGGCGTCGCGGCGGATTTTCTCCGCTTCGCGTTCGGTATGGCCCTGCGAACGGTAGCCGGTGGCGTTGACCTGCTGCGGCATGAGGCCGACATGGCCGCAGACCGGCACGCCGCGACTGGTGAGGAAGGCGACCGTTTCGGCCATCTCCGCGCCGCCTTCGAGTTTGACGGCATCGCAACCGGTTTCCTTGAGCAGGCGGGCGGCATTGCGGAAGGCCTGTTCCTTCGATTCCTGATAGGAGCCGAACGGCATGTCCACCACCACGCAGGACCGGGACGCGCCACGCATGACGGCCTGCCCGTGGGCGATCATCATGTCCATGGTCACGCCGACGGTGCTCTCCAGCCCGTAGAGCACCATGCCGAGCGAATCGCCGACCAGCAGCAAATCACAATGCGCATCCAGCAGGCGGGCCATGGGGGCCGTGTAGGCCGTCAGCGAAACGATGGGGCGGTTGCCCTTCAACGCGGTGATCGCAGCGGGGCTCATCCGCTTCGGGCGAGTGGGGGTGCTCATATCAACCATTCCTTCCGATGACGCGGTTATCGAGCAGCTTCGTTTTGCCGATGCGGATGAAGAGCAGAACCAGCACCGGGCGACCGGTGATTTCTGTCAAAGGGGCCAGCGTGTCGGGATCGCGCACGGCGATCACTTCCGGCAGGGCGCGCGGTTCAGTTTCCACGAAACGGGTGAGGGCGGCTTCCAGTTCGGCCGCGGTGGCAATGCCGTTCGCATGCAGGCGTTCGGCTTCGGCGAGGGTCTTCGGCACGATAACGGCCGCCGAGCGTTCTTCCGCCGAGAGGTAGACATTGCGCGAGGAGCAAGCGAGGCCATCGTCTTCCCGCACCGTGGGCACGGGCACGATGCGCACCGGCTGGGCCAGATCCTCGACCATGCGGCGGATGACGGCGACCTGCTGGTAGTCCTTCTCACCGAAATAGGCAGCGTCCGGACCGACGATGTTGAAGAGCTTGGTGACGACGGTGGCGACGCCGGCGAAATGGCCGGGCCGCACAGACCCTTCCAGTTCCGAGCCGAGGGTGGGCACATCGACCATGGTTTCCATCGGGCGCGGATACATATCCGCGACTTCGGGGGCAAAGAGGAAATCGACGCCGGCTTCCTCTAGAAGCTTGCTGTCACGGGCGAGATCGCGCGGATAGGCGGCCAAATCCTCGTTGGCGCCGAATTGCAGCGGATTGACGAAGATCGACACCACGGAGATCTCGTTTTCGGCACGGGCGCTGGCCACGAGTTCCAGATGACCCTTGTGCAGATAGCCCATGGTGGGCACAAAGCCGATCCGCCTGCCGCCGGTGCGGGCGGCGGCGAGCGCTTTCCGCAGATCCGCGATAGTCTTCACCGTTTGCATGCGTGTTCCTCCCGATGCAAAGGCGGAGCATTGGCGCCCGCCGGGTCTCCTCCAAAGTGCGGCGGACCTAACCCGTGCGGGGCTCAAATGCAATCATGCGAAGGAACGATGCCTCAGATGAGATCGTTGGAGGTAACGATTTCCACGCCTGCGGCCTTCATTTCGGCAATGGCGGCTTCAACGCCTGCCGGGTCGATACCGCGGCTCGCATCTTCGATAAAGCGCACCTTGACGCCCGGCAGAAGGTCCACGGCATCGAGCGCCGAGAACTTCACGCAGTAATCCGTGGCCAGCCCGCAGAGTTCGATTTCCGTCACGCCCTTGCTGCGCAGATAGGTGGAGAGGCCGGTAGAGGCGGTGCGATCATTGTCGCGAAAGGCGGAGTAGCTGTCGATTTCCGGATTTTCGCCCTTGTGCTGCACATAGGCGAACCTGCCGGTGTTGAGGTCGGGATGGAATTCGGCATCCTTCGTATCCTGCACGCAATGGTCCGGCCACATCATCTGCGGCTTGCCGGAAAGTTTACCCATTTCAAAGGGCTGCTTGCCGGGATGCTGCGAGGCGAAGCTGCCGTGATTGCGCGGATGCCAATCCTGGGAGGCAACGATCAGGTCGTAGCGACCGCTCGCCATGAGGCGATTGACGACCGGCACGACCGAATCGCCGTCCGGGACCGGAAGATTGCCGCCGGGGCAAAAGCCGTTCTGAACGTCGATGATGAGCAGTGCCTTCATGATGTCTCCTTCCAATGGTTTAAAGGACACCATGCCAAGCCGGAGCAGCATGAGCAAGGGGCGCAACCTGCGGTTAATTGCCTCTTTCCCGACGCAATACGGTTAAACTTCCGTCGCCTTGCTTGGTTAAGCCCCACTTCACATTCTTTGTGATCGCGGGGGAGCGTAAACGGATTGGTTACCATAATTGGTCATGCTTGCTTTTATCGAGCGGAAGACTGGTCCCGTATGCGGGGGCCGGTTCTTGATCCTGCTCAAGTGCCCGACTGTCCGGTAGGTGTTATGACAGTTGGTGAGGAGTAACGGGTAAATGGCGCGTGTCATGGCCAATCAATCTGCGAAAGGCGGAGCATTCCGCCATAAAACCAACCGCAAACCGGCAGAACGGTATGGCTTTTTCAGCCGCACCGTTCTGATCGGGGTCGGGCTTGCCGTCGGCGGCTGGATCGCCGGCAGCCTTGCGACCATGCACGGGCTGGCACTTTCCAAGGCCGATCGCCCGTTGTCCGCGCCGCTGGCCGTACAGGCCGCCGGGTTGCGGCCCACGCCCGTCGCCGGGCCAAAGATGGTCCATGCCGTCAAGTTCAAGCGCATCGCTCCCGCCGCCGACAAGGACGGGCGGTTGACCCATGCCGAACTCGCCTATCGCGCCACCAACCGGCCCGATGCCGATCTGGTGCGTGAGCGTCTTCAGGCTGCCGTCAAGGCCGAGGAAGAAAATCGCCGTATCGCGTCGCTGCGTGAAAAGCGCCCGGGCGCGGATGCCATCCGGGCCGCGCTGACCGTTGCGATGGCCGATACCATGACTGTTGCACCGAAGACGGATGTTGCCTGGGATGCGCCGCTGAAGCCGTCTGTCGAGGTCGCCTCTGTCGATGTCGATACGATCCGGATCATCGAGCAGGCGGCTGTCGAGGAAACCGTGGCGCAGGCCGGTTCCGGCTCGTTGCCGAATGTCGGCCCGCTGCCGGTTCGTCGCCCGATGATTGCTGTCGCCGCGCCGGTGACGGTCGCCAGCGTCGCACCGGCTGCCGTTGCCAAGCCCGCACGCGCTGCAAAGCCTGCGCCGGTCGTTGCCGAGGAAGAGGACGAACCCGCCACCAAGGCGCTCGCCTTCGCCCGTCCGGAAAATCCGTTGAAGAGCGTTGCCCGCTCGGTTCCGTGGCCGGATCGCGGCACGAAGATTGCCGTCTATGACATCACCAACGGTGTCGTGCATATGCCGAACGGCCAGAAGCTTGAAGCCCACTCCGGCATCGGCGAAATGCGTGACAATCCGAAGTTCACCCATGTCAGCATGCGTGGCCCGACGCCGCCCGGTACCTACAAGCTGTCGATGCGTGAAAAACTGTTCCATGGCGTCGCCGCCATTCGTCTGACGCCGACCGATGGCGTGGCGCCGAAGGGCCGCACCGGTCTTCTCGCCCACAGCTACCTGCTGGCGCGGCGCGGCGATTCCCACGGTTGCGTGGCGTTCGCCAGCTATCCGCAGTTCCTCAGCGCTTTCCAGCGGGGCGAAGTGACCCACATGGTCATCGTCGAGCGCCATGATGGCCGCACCCCGACGCTGGCCGTTGCCCGCAACGAGGACAAGCCGAAGCGCACGCTGATCGACTATATGCGCGGCGAAGGCAGCGACTGAGTTCAGCCAAGCACCGAATGGATCGCGCGCAGAAAGATGCGCGCGCCCACGGGGATGAGGTCATCGGGAAAATCGTAATCCGAATTGTGCAGGGCGGGATGGTTCTCGCCCGCGCCCAGGAAGAACATCGCCGAGGTCGACACGTCGGTGAAGCGACCGAAATCCTCCGAGGCCCGCATGGTTTCGCCCTCGCTGTGGGGAACCCCTTCAGCTTCAAGTGCGGCTTTCAGCAGCGCGACCGCCTCCGGATGATTGACCGAAGCGCGGAAGACATCGTGATCCTCAAAGGCGATCTTCAGCCCGTCACGCACGGCGGCCTCGCGGGCCAGCGTTTCGGCTGCGGTGCGCAGCGCCACCATCCCCGGATCCGTCTGACTGCGCAGGGTGACCCAGACTTCTCCATCCGCCGGTGAAATGCCAAAGGCCGGTTCGCCGATCTTCACATGGGTGATGGTCGCGAGCGTGAAATCCCCGGTTTCCAGTGTGCCCCGGCTGAGACCGATGAGGGCCGGGATGATCGTGGCGATGGCACCTGCCGGTGAAAGTCCGGTGTGGGGCTGGGCGGCATGCGCCGTTCTACCGGTCAAGAGGATTTTTAGCCCTAGCGAAGCACAATTGGCGGTGCCGGTTTTCAGCCAGACATGGCCGCGCGGCACGCCCGGCATATTGTGCAGCGAAAGGGTGATATCGGGCTTTGCGCCTATGAATTTGTGGTCGGCGATCATGGCGGCGGAACCTGCACCGGTTTCTTCGGCGGGCTGGAAAAGAAGCACCGCTCGTCCGCGCCCTGGGCGTTTATGACCGAGCGCCTGACCAACGGCGGCAAGGATCGCCATGTGCCCGTCATGGCCGCACATATGGCCCTTGCCGGGGATTTCCGAGCGCCAGGCGGGCGTTCCCGTCTCGGCAATCGGCAGGGCATCGAGTTCGGCGCGGATCGCCACCGTGGGGCCGGGCTCATCGCCATGATAGATGACAGCGACGCCGGTGCCGCCGATGCCCGCAATTACTCCGTCTGGCTGAGTGTGCGAGAGGAAGGCAATCACCTCCCGCGCCGTCTGGTGCTCATCGCCGGAAACTTCCGGCATGGCATGCAGCTTGCGCCGCCACGCGGTGACGGCATCGAAATCGGGGGCGGTGAGGGGCATGGTCATGTTCCTGCGGCGGGATAAGCTGTCGACTGGAGGATGAGACGATCAGCCGGAATGGCAGACCGCTTCGATGTTGTAGCCATCAGGATCGACCACGAAGGTGGCGTAATAGTGGGGATGATAGGCCTGACGAATGCCGGGCGGGCCGTTTTCCGTGCCGCCGGCGGCAATGGCGGCGGCGTGAAAGGCATCGACCTCCTCACGGCTCGCGGCGCTGAAGGCGAAGTGCGGCAGCGGCATGGCCGGGGCCTTTTCGACGATCCAGAAATCGCCGCCGGGATCAGCCCCCTTGCCGTCACTGAAGCCCACGGCATCGCCGAAATCCTTCTGCGGCCGATAGCCGAGTGTGGCGAGAACCGCGGTGTAGAAGGCCTTGCTGCGGGTTATATTCGAAACCGCGATGGACAGGTGATCGAGCATGCGTATTCCTCCTCTTGCTCAGGCCTTTTCCACGAAGCCGTCCAGCACCCGCTTCTGGCCGGCACGGTCGAACTCGATGGTGAGCTTGTTGCCTTCGATGGCCGCCACGTTGCCATTGCCGAACTTCATGTGGAAGACCCGGTCGCCGACGGCAAAGCGCGACGGCTGGTCGGCCACCGATTTCGCCACCAGTTCACCGTCGATGGTGCGGGCGCGGGGACCACTTTCGCCGTAGCCGATGCGTTCCACCGCATGGCCGGAGCGGTTGCCCCAGTTGGTGCGGGTCGCGTCGGTGCGGTTTTCCTGCGCGCGTTTCCAGCCCGGTGTCGGATAGGTGTTGGCGAAGGGCTCGGCCTTGTCGAAACGCGACTGGCCATAACCGCCGCGCCCGTAGCCGCCATATGACGTCTCGGGTTCGGCGACATCGACATGGTTGGCCGGCAGTTCATCCAGAAAACGCGAGGGCAGCGTCGATTGCCACAGGCCGTGGATACGGCGGTTGGAGACGAACCAGATGTGCAGCCGGTGCTTGGCGCGGGTGAGGCCGACATAGGCGAGGCGGCGTTCCTCTTCCAGTCCGGAACGGCCGCCCTCATCGAGCGCGCGTTGATGGGGAAAGAGACCTTCCTCCCAGCCGGGCAGGAAAACGGTATCGAATTCCAGCCCCTTGGCCGAATGCAGCGTCATGATCGACACGGCATCGAGGTTTTCGTTCTGCTCGGTATCCATGACCAGCGAGACATGTTCGAGGAAGCCGCGCAGACTCTCGAAGGACTCCATGGAGCGGATGAGTTCCTTGAGGTTTTCCAGACGTCCCGGCGCTTCCGCCGACTTGTCGTTCTTCCACATATCCGTATAGCCGGACTCCTCGAGGATCTGTTCCGCGAGGTCGGTATGCGGCGTGTTTTCGAGCAGCGACTGCCAGCGGCGGAAATCCGTGACCACATCGAACAGCGCCTTGCGTGCCTTTGGTTTCAGCTCGTCGGTGTTGACGATATCGTCGGCGGCGGCCAGCATCGGCAGGTTGCGGGCGCGGGCATAGTCGTGAAGATTGCGGATCGTGGTGTCGCCGAGACCGCGCTTCGGCGTGTTGACGATGCGCTCGAAGGCCAGATCGTCAGCCGGCTGGCAGACGAGGCGGAAATAGGCCATGGCATCGCGGATTTCGAGGCGCTCGTAGAACCGCGGTCCGCCAATGACGCGGTAGTTGAGGCCGAGCGTGACGAAGCGGTCTTCGAACTCGCGCATCTGGAAAGAGGCGCGCACGAGGATGGCCATGTCGTTCAGCTTGTGCTGCTTGCGCTGGAGCTGTTCGATCTCTTCGCCCACAGCGCGGGCTTCCTCTTCGGAATCCCAGGCAGCGTGAACCTTGACCTTCTCGTCATCCGGATCCTTGCGGTCGGTGAAAAGCGTCTTGCCGAGGCGCCCCTCATTATGGGTGATGAGGTGGGAGGCAGCCCCCAGAATGTGCGCCGTCGAGCGATAGTTGCGTTCGAGGCGGATGACCTTGGCGCCCGGAAAATCCTTTTCAAAGCGCAGGATGTTGTCCACCTCGGCGCCCCGCCAGCCATAGATCGACTGGTCGTCATCGCCGACGCAGCAGACGTTCTGCGGCTCGCCCTTCGGGCGCTGGGCCAGAAGACGCAGCCACATATATTGCGCGGTGTTGGTGTCCTGATACTCGTCCACCAGAATATAGCGGAAACGCTGGTGATATTCCTTCAGAAGATCGGGGTTCTTCTTGAAGATGGTGATCGGGTGCATCAGCAGGTCGCCGAAATCGCAGGCATTCAGGCTCTTCAGCCGCGCCTGATACGCGGCATAGAGTTCGCGGCCCTTGCCGTTGGCGAAGGCGCGGGCATCGCCCTCCGGAATTTCGGCGGGGCCGAGGCCCTTGTTCTTCCAGCCGTCGATCATGCCGGCAAACTGCTTGGCCGGCCAGCGCTTGTCATCCAGCCCTTCGGCCTGAATGAGCTGCTTGATGAGGCGGATCACATCGTCCGTATCGAGAATGGTGAAATCGGAGGTCAGGCCGGCAAGCTGACCGTGGCGGCGCAGAAGCTTGACACCGATGGAGTGGAAGGTACCGAGCCAGGGCATGCCTTCCACCGCGCCGCCAACGAGAAGCGCGATGCGCTCCTTCATCTCGCGGGCAGCCTTGTTGGTAAAGGTTACGGCCAGGATTTGCGAGGGGAAAGCGCGGCCGGTGGAAAGAATGTGCGCGATGCGGGTGGTCAGCACGCGGGTCTTGCCGGTGCCTGCACCGGCCAGCACCAGCACCGGGCCTTCCAGCGTTTCCACCGCCTCGCGCTGCTCCGGGTTAAGGCCTGTGAGGTAATCAGGCGCCTCGCGGCCACGCTCACGGGCGGCCAATGCGCGCGCGGCGATGCCGCCACCGGCGGGCTGCTGCTGTTCAGGCCGCTTCGGCGGTTCGTCCTCAAAGAAGGGAATATCGTCGTAACCATTCATCATGCGGCCCAATGTAGTGATTCGGGCGGCAAAGACCAGTCAAGACGTTCTGGTTTTATTCCGATCCCCTTGAAAGCACTCCTAATGCCCGCAGTCGGCTTTATTGCGGCGCATGAAATTTTGGTAATGAAAGTCAACGTGACTTGCCGCGGTCATCAAACTGACCATACTCCCGGGCATGTGGTCCGCGACGAATGGCGGACGCCGCTTCTGCCTCGTCCAGCGTGACATTTGAAATACGGAGAAGAGTACCCATGGGTTTGCGTAGGCAGATACTCATAAGCCTCGTCGTGCTTGTCGGTGGCCTCTGTCTCTGGCTTTTTCTTTCGCCCGCTGCACCTGCCATGCTGAACCGCATGGGCGTGCCGGCCGGTGTCATTGCCGCGCTGCCCAAGGGCGGTGAAGGAAAACCATCCCAAGGCGGAGATCAGAGAGCGGCACAGGGTGGCGGCCAGGGCGGTCAGGCTGGCGGTCAGGGTCAGGGCGGCGGACAACGCGGTCCCGGCGCACCCTTCGTCCTGACGGTGGCCGTGACCGAAGACAAGATCAATGACCGGCTTTCGGCCATCGGCACCGGTGAGGCGATCCAGTCCGTTGCGGTAACGCCGCAGGTGGCGGGCCCGATCGCCGAGGTGCTGGTGAAGTCCGGCGACAGCGTGGAAAAGGGCAGGCTGCTGGCGCGGCTCGACAATGCCGAACAGATCATTGCCCGCGATCAGGCCAAGGTGGCGCTCAGAAGCGCGACCGAGAAGGCGAACGCCTATGGCAACATGACTTCCAGCATGGCGCGGCTCGACGTGTTCAACGCGAAGATTGCCGTCGAGACGGCAGAACTCGCGCTGGAAACGGCTGAACTCAACCTGAAACGCCGCGATATCGTCGCGCCGATTTCCGGCGTCACCGGTATCGTCACCATCAATCCCGGCGATAATGTCACCACGCAGACGGTCATCGCCACAGTGGATGACCGTTCGGAGCTTCTGGTGGATTACTGGGTGCCAGAACGCTTTTCCAATGTGCTGGCCATTGGCCAGCCGGTCGAGGCGTCGCCGGTGGCGCAGCCCGGCAAGGTGTTTCCCGGTGAAGTCGCCGCTATCGATAACCGCATCGATCAGGCCAGCCGGACGCTCCGTGTTCGGGCGCGTATTCCGAACAAGGATGATGTCTTGCGGGCCGGCATGGCCTTTTCGGTCGGCATGACCTTTGCCGGCGAGGCCTATCCCGCCGTCGATCCGCTATCGGTCCAGTGGGATTCGAACGGTTCCTATATCTGGCGTGTCACCAAGGACATGAAGACCGAAAAGGTGCGCGTGCGCATCGTTCAGCGCAATCCCGACAGCGTGCTGGTCGAAGCAGACCTCAAGATCGGCGATCTGGTGGTCACCGAAGGCTTGCAGCGGGTGCGTGAAGGCGGGGAAGTGCGCCTGCCGGGCCGCGAAACGAAGACGGAAGGCGGTACGGATCGCCTGGCGGTGAAGCAATGAGCGCAAGCGGGTCCCATCACGCCGAAGCCAAGGCGCATTTCACGGCGCTTTTCATTCGCCGGCCCATTCTGGCCATGGTGCTGAATGCGTTGATCGTCGTGGCCGGCCTTGCTGCGCTCGCCGGGGTGGAAGTGCGCGAATTGCCTGACGTCGACCGGCCCATCGTGACCGTGACGACGACCTTCAGCGGTGCTTCGGCACAGACGATCGAACAGGAAGTGACGAAGATCATCGAGGGGGCGGTGGCGCGTGTCTCGGGCCTCAAGTCGATGTCGTCCAGTTCCTCGTTCGGGCGCAGCCGCGTCACACTGGAGTTTTCCGACAAGATCGACGTGAATGTGGCCTCGACCGATGTTCGCGACGCGGTGGGGCGTGTGCGCAACACCCTGCCGGATGACATTGACGAGCCACAGGTCGTCAAGACCGATGCCGATTCCGACGCGATCATGCGCCTTGCCGTCACCTCCACCACGTTGAGCCGAGAGGACCTGAGCCAGCTTGTCGATGACCGGATCTCGGACCGGCTGGCGTCGGTCGATGGTGTGGCCGATGTGCAGGTCTATGGCGACCAGACCAAGACGTTCCGCATCGATGTCGATCAATCGGCGCTCGCCGCCCGCGGCATGACCATCGCCAATCTCGCCACGGCGCTGACGGGCGTGGCGCTCGATGTGCCGGCGGGGTCGATGACCAGTTCCACGCAGGATATTGTCGTGCGCGCCACCGCGACCATTGAGACGCCCGAGCAATTCGCGCGCCTTCTGATCGGCGACAATGTGCGTTTGGGTGATGTGGCTGCCATTACGCTCGGCCCGGATACGAATTCGACGGTCCTGCGCTCCAATGGCAAGACCGGAATCGGGCTAGGCATCATCCGTCAGGCCCAGTCGAACACGCTGTCGATCTCGAACGGGGTGAAGGCGGCGGTGGCCGAAATCACGCCGACACTGCCGGAAGGCACGCAACTTGTCATTACCAGTGACGACGCCGTTTTCATTCAGGGCTCCATCGATGAGGTGGTGAAGGCGCTGGTCGAGGCGTCGGTGATCGTGATCGCCATCATTTTTCTGTTCCTGCGCGACTGGCGGGCGACGCTGGTTCCAGCCGTCACCTTGCCCGTCGCGCTGATCGGCACGATGGCCGCTGTCTATCTCGCCGGATTCTCGGTGAACATTCTCACGCTGCTCGCCATCGTTCTTGCCACCGGCATGGTGGTGGACGACGCCATCGTGGTGCTGGAAAACATCGTGCGCCGCCGGTCGGAAGGGCTCGGGCCGCGCGCCGCCGCCGTTCTCGGCACGCAGGAAGTGTTCTTCGCGGTCATCGCCACCACCTTCACGCTGGCCGCCGTCTTCGTGCCGCTTTCCTTTCTACCGGGCCAGGTGGGCGGGCTGTTCCGCGAGTTTGGCTTCGTGCTGGCCTTTGCCGTTCTTCTGTCGTCCATCGTGGCCCTGACGCTCTGTCCCATGCTTGCCTCGCGCATGCCGGCGGTGGATGAGGAGGGACATCAGCACGGCGTGATCGGTCTCTTCGGTCGTGGCTTTGCTGCGGTTTACCGCCGAACGCTCTCCGCCTGCCTGCGGGCGCCGCTGGTGGTCCTCTCCGTTTGCCTTCTGGTCTCGCTGGCGGCGCTTGCGACCTTCCTCGGCGTGACCAGCGAACTCATGCCACGCGAGGATCGTTCGATGGTGATGGTGCGGGTCAACGCGCCGCAGGGCGTTAGCCTCGATTTCACCCGCGACCGCATGCAGCGCATCGAGGAAAACCTTCAGCCGCTCGTGCAGTCCGGCGAGATCCGCAATATCTTCTCGATGACGGGCATGAACAACAGCAACAACAGCGGCTTCATGGTGCTGACGCTTGCGCCCTGGGAAGAGCGTGCACGCAACCAGAACGACATTGTGCGCGACGTCCAGCAGGCCGCAAACCGCGTGCCCGCCTTGCGGGCGACCGTGATGCAGCCGAATTCGCTGCGCATCCGCGGTGCGGGCTCGGGCCTGCAGTTTGCGCTCGTCGGCAACGACACGCCGCAGCTTCTGACGGCTGCCGAAAAACTGGTACGGGCTCTGGAGGAGAGCGGTCATTATGATGCGCCGCGCCTCAACAACGACGCCACGCAGGCGCAGCTTTCCGTCACCATCAACCGTGAGCGGGCTTCCGATCTCGGCATCAATATCGCCGGTCTTTCGCAGGCGCTGCAATCCCTGCTTGAAGGCCGTTCGGTGGGCGATGTGTTCCTGGATGGCAAGGCGATCCCGGTGAAACTGACGTCCGACATGCGCCCGATCGACGATCCGACCGATCTCGAAAATATCTTCCTCAAGACCGGTGACGGCAAGATCGTGCCGATCTCGACCATCGCCTCGCTCTCGGAGAAATCCGTGGTGCCGACGCTGTCGCGCGAACAGCAGCTTTCCTCCGTGGCGATTTCCGCCGGGTTGAAGGATGGCGTGGCGCTGAGTGCGGCGCTGGAGGAAGCGAAGGTTCTGGCCGCGCCGCTTCTGCCGCCCGGCGCCCGGCTGGTGCCACTGGCCGAGGCCGCCACGCTTCAGGAAAATTCGAGCGGTATGGCGCTGACCTTCGCCTTTGCCATCGTCATCATCTTCCTGGTTCTGGCCGCCCAGTTCGAAAGCTTCCTTTCGGCTATCATCATCATGGTGACGGTGCCGCTCGGGCTTGCCTGTGCCGTCTTCGCGCTGGCGCTCACGGGATCGAGCCTCAATGTCTATAGCCAGATCGGGCTGGTGCTGATTGTCGGCGTTATGGCGAAGAACGGCATTCTCGTTGTGGAATTCGCCAACCAGCTTCGCGATCAGGGCGAAAGCGTGCGCTCGGCCATTGAAAAAGCCGCGAGCATCCGCCTGCGGCCCGTGATGATGACGATGATCTGCACCATTCTGGGTGCCGTGCCGCTGGTTCTGGCCAAGGGTGCGGGTGCGGAAGCGCGCATTGCGCTCGGCTGGGTTCTGGCGGGCGGGCTGGGTCTCGCCACCGTCGTCACGCTCTATCTGACCCCCGTCGCCTACTTGCTGCTCGCCCGCTTCTCCAAGCCGCGCGTGCATGAGGAAGAGCGGTTGGCAAAGGAGCTTTCGGACGCCCATCTGACCGCCGCCGAATAAAGCTGAATGGTCTGGACAACTCTGGATTTCCGGCGCATATCGGCTCCCGAATTCAGTTGAAGTTCAGGGGAGCGACGGCAGTCAATCCTGTTCGGGAGTTTGTTCATGACGGTCAGCAATGTGAAGAAGGGCCCTCGCAACGAGGCGGGCATTTCGGCGGTTCTCGGCATTCTGAAGCAAACGTTCGGCGAACGCTTCCAGACCGGCCAGTCCTTCCGCGAGCAGCACGCCCACACGGCAACCGGCCTGAAGTCTCAGCTTCCGGATGGTGTGGTTTTCGTAGAAAGCGCCGAGGATGTGAAGGCCGTGGTCAAGGCCTGTGCCGAACACTGCGTGCCGCTGGTGCCGTTCGGCACGGGTTCTTCGCTGGAAGGTCAGGTGAATGCGCCAAGCGGCGGCATTTCCGTGGATTTCACCCGCATGAACCGCATTCTCGCGGTCAATGCCGAAGACCTCGACTGCACGGTTGAACCGGGCGTGACCCGCGAACAGCTCAACGAATATCTGCGCGACACCGGCCTGTTCTTCCCGATCGATCCGGGTGCGAACGCCTCCATCGGCGGTATGGCCTCGACGCGCGCTTCCGGCACCAATGCCGTACGCTACGGCACGATGAAGGACAATGTTCTGGCCGTGACCGCCGTTCTGGCAAATGGCGAGGAAATTCGTACCGGGCGGCGCGCCCGCAAGTCCTCCGCCGGTTATGATCTGACGCGGCTTTTCGTGGGTGCGGAAGGCACGCTTGGCGCGCTGACCTCGATCACCCTGAAGCTTCAGGGCATTCCGGAGCTGATCGGCGGTGGCGTCTGTGCTTTCCCCGATGTGAAATCCGCCTGCGATGCGGTTATCATGACCATCCAGATGGGGATTCCGGTCGCCCGCATCGAATTGCTGGATGACATTCAGGTGCGCGCCTGCAACGCCTATTCCGGCCTCACCTTGCCGGAAAAGCCGACGCTCTTCCTCGAATTCCACGGCACGGCAGACACGGTGCCGCTGCAGGCCGACCAGTTCCGCGACATTGCCGTGGAACATGGTGCCGAAGATTTTGTCTGGACCTCCGATCCGGCCGAGCGGGCGAAGCTGTGGAAGGCGCGGCACAACGCCTACTGGGCCTCGCGGGCGCTGGCACCGCATCTCGACGGCTTCTCGACCGATGCTTGCGTGCCGATTTCGCGGCTGGCGGAATGTGTGGCCGAAACTCAGGCCGATATTCTGGAGCACGGCCTGTTGGCGCCCATCGTCGGGCATGCCGGCGACGGTAATTTCCACACTCTCCTGCTTTACGACGGCAAGGACCCGAAGGAAGTGGAAAAGGTGGAGGCTTTCGTGGAGCGCCTCGTGCACCGGGCTATCGCCATGGACGGTACCTGCACCGGCGAACATGGCGTGGGGCAGGGCAAGGCCGCCTATATGCAGGAGGAAGTCGGTCCGGCGCTCGATACGATGCGGGCGATCAAGGCCGCACTCGATCCGCAAAATATCTTCAATCCGGGAAAGATTTTCCCGCAGGATTGAGCGCGCGCAACAAAACCGCTCAACGATACCGTTTCAGGGCTGTTACGCCTTGCTCGCGGCCGGGTTCAGGATAGAGCATCGCTGTTCGAGCGAAGTTGCGGAAATGCCCTATCCTTTTGTTTTTTGCGCATTTCCGGACCTAAAACCGTTTCGCACTCTTGCTGGAAATGCTTTAGTCTGCCGACATAATTTTCGTAAACTCCGGTGTTAGCAAGAGACTTGCGCCCGGACGGGTTGATGTGACAAGGCGAGGACGGACGTGCTCGGAAGGGTTCTGGTAACACTGGGCGGGCTTTTGACGACGGTGCTGTTTGCTGCACTGCTCGCACCCTATTTCGTGGACTGGACAAATTTCCGCACGGATTTCGAGCTTCAGGCGAGTCGCATTTTCGGCAAGAAGGTGACAGTTCACGGCAAGGTCGAGGCGCGCATCCTGCCATTTCCGTCCGTCACCATGAACGATGTGCGCGTTGGGCAGGACGTCGACGGCTCGCCCATCGTGCAGATCGAGCGCTTCTCCATGGATGCCGAGCTTGCGCCCTTCCTCTCCGGCGAGGCGCGTATTTTCGACATGCGGATCGAAAAGCCCAAGGCGCGCGTTCGCGTTCTTCCTGACGGTCGGCTGGACTGGATGCGCGGCGGCGCGCCGGTCGTGCCCGCGAAAACCGTCGTTCTGGAAAGCGTCAAGATTACCGGTGGCAGCATTGAATTCATCGATGCGCAATCGGGACGCGTGCGGCAGGTCACGGGTCTCGACGCGGCCATGTCCGCCCATTCGCTTGCCGGTCCCTGGCGGGTTGAAGGCTCTGCTGCGGTTGATGGCGAGAAGGGCCGCTTCACGCTTTCGACCACCGAATTTGCCGACAAGGCGACTGGGCTTGGACTGCGCGCGAAAATCGTTCCGCAGGCGCATCCGGTCGAGATCGAGATGGACGGGACACTGACCGTCGAGGAAGCCCGGCCGATCTACAAGGGGACCTTTGCCGCGGCGCTGACCGGCGGCGCGGACAAGCAACCGCAGCCACGCGTCAAGGGCGCTTTCGAGCTGACCAACGAGCGGGTGCGGGTGCCGGAATACAGGCTGGAGATCGGGGCCACGAACGCGCCCTATCAGGTTACGGGCGAGGCGACGCTCGATGTCGGCGCCAAGCCGGAATTCCTGCTCAAGGCCGAGGGTCAGCAGATCGATGTCAACGATCTCGGCACGAACGGTCCGACGGCCAAAACGGGCCGCCAGCCGGAGGGCACGCTGGAGCGACGGCTTCGGGCGCTGATCTCCGTGGCATCCGCCATTCCCGTGCCGCAGGTCGAGGGCAAGGCGACGTTGCGCCTGCCCGCCGTGGTCGCAGGCGACACGACGCTGCGCGACATCCAGCTCGATGTTCGGCCTTCCGGTACCGGCTGGATCGTGGATCGCGCCGTCGCCGTTCTGCCGGGGCGCACGCAAGTGGAGGCCTCAGGCCGCCTGCGGCTGGTGGACGAGCCGACCTTTGCCGGTAACCTGCTGGTAGCTTCGGCCCAGCCGACGGGGCTTGCTAACTGGCTGAACGGTGCTGTCGATCCCGCCGTGCGCGGTCTTTCCAAGGCCGGTTTTTCCGCTGCCGTCAGCCTTTCGGAGACGCTTCAGCGCTTCGAGCGGCTGGAGCTCGTGGTGGGTGATAGCCATCTGAAGGGGCGCCTGGAACATCAGGCGTTGAAGGGGCAGACGCCCTCCCTCTCGGCTGATTTGAAAGGCGAGCTGCTCGATCTGGATGAAGGACGCGCGCTCCTTGCGCTGTTCGGTTCCGGGGATTTATTGGCGAACCATGAAATTGCCGCCAAGCTCGACCTCGCCCGCTTCACGGCAGAGGGGATCGAGGCGGAAAACGTCGATGCGGTCCTGACGCGGGCGAATGGCGTGGTCGATATCAATCGGCTTTCGATCGGTAATCTGGCCGGGGCTTCCGTCATGCTGCGCGGGCAGCCACTGGCCGGCGTTCTCAGCGGCTCCGTGCGCGCCAGCGATCCGCAAGCGCTGTTCAAGCTGTTGCGCGAAAGGCTTCCGGCGCATCCGTTGCTGTCGATGTTGGAGCGGAATGCCGACTATTATGCCAATCTCGACCTTGCCGTCGAATCCGGGCCGGTGCCGCGCGACGACAAGACCGTGCAGGTGCGCATCAACGGCACGGCAAACGGTTCGCGCATTGGAGCAGAGCTTCAATTCGATATGTTCGATGGGCTGGAACTGTTCAGCGAAACCGCGCCGAAGCTCAGGCTCGATGCGACGCTTGAGAATACCGATACGACGATCCTGCTCGGGCAGGCAGGCCTTTCACCCTTGCCGCTGGAGGCGGACGGGGCGGGGCTTCTGGCCGTGACGCTGAAATCGGACGGGCGCAAGCCTGCCGAGACATCGGTCAGTTTCTCTACCGAACAGACTCGCTTCCAGATCGACGGCGCCTTTTCGCTCAAGGGTGCGGATTTTGCCCAGGGCGAGGGAACAATGCAGCTCGAAAGTGAGAATTTCGAGCCCTACCTTGCCATGAATGGTCTCGTGCCGCCGCAATTCGGTACCAGCCTGCCGACGAAGCTGACGGGCAAGGTGTCCGTGGCGGCCAACCGCATCGCTCTCTCCGGGGTGGAGGGCCATGTGGCAGATAACCCCGTTTCCGGGCAGTTGTCGCTGGTGCGTGGCGATGGTGTGCCGAAAATCGACGGTACGCTGAAGCTTGGCCAGGTCGAAATGCCGTGGCTCGCGGAGGCCATGTTCGGGCCGATTATCGATCCTGTGTCGGGTGATTTGCCCGATGCCGCACTCGGTAAGCCGCTGGCCGGCAATTCCGAAATTACCTTGCAACTCTCTGCCGATGCGTTTGATCCCGGTCTGCTGGGGATCGTCACCGAGGCGAATGCCCGTCTTGTCTATCGTTCCGGCACGCTGGAACTCAGCGATGCCAAGGGCAAGTGGCTGGGCGGAACACTGTCCGGCGGGCGCATGACGCTTGCCAATGGCGGCGGCGATGGCATCCTGCGGTTCGGCTTTGACCTTGCCGGTGCTGATGTCGCAGCACTCGCGTGGAGGCGCGATGGCCGGGCGATCGCCGCTGGGCGTTTCGATCTGACTCTTTCGGCCGAAAGCACGGCGCCGAGTCTTTCCGGGCTGCGTTCAGGCCTTGGCGGCTCCGGGATCGCGCGCTTTACGGGGCTCGCGGTCGATGGTCTCAATCTCGATGTGATGGGGCCGCTGGTGACCGCCGCGGACATGATGCAGGGCGAGATTACAACAGCCAAGATCGCTCCTATTCTGGAAACGTTGGTGGTGAACGGGCGGACGGATCTGGGCGCTGTGTCCCTGCCGTTCCAGATTGCCGATGGTGAGTTCCGGGCGCAGAGCGTGATGTTCGACACGCCCAAGGGGCAAATTTCCGCCAATGGCCGACTGCGGGCCGATACCGGCGTGCTCAACGCCACGCTGGAACTGGCCTTCAATGCCGGCGCCTTTGGTGAAGGTGGCGCAACGCCCGGCGCGCGGCTGCATTTCGATGGCCCCGTGGCCGCGCCGGCGCTCAGTGTCGATGTTTCGGAGAGCGCGAATTTTCTCTCCCTCAGGGCCTATGAGCGTGAGCGGCGGCGTGTGGAGCGCACGCAGGCGAATGTCATGGAAAAGCAGCGGTTGCGGCGCGAAGCAGCTCTCTACAAATTCCGCGATGACGAGCGCAAGGCGGAAGCCGCCCGCATCGCCAAGGCGAAGGCCGATGCGGAGGCGAAGGCCCGGGCGGAAGAAGCAGCGCGCAGGGCAGCCGAGGAAATCGGCAACCCAACGCCCGGCCCAATGCCGGTTCCGGACCGCGAACGCGTTATACAGCGACCTTTGCCGCCGGCCGGGATCGCCCCCTGACGGGCGTTCTGGATGCTGGTTTTCTGCGGCTTCGATCAAACCCAGGCGGTGCGCTCACCGAACGGCGTTTCTTCTGAGAAGTTCACCGTGCCAATCCGCTCGCTTTCACCGGCCAGTTTCTCGTTGGCATAGGAGGCCGGCTTTGAGGATTGGCTGGTGGCTCCGGATGTTTTCTCGCTCGCTTGTTTTTCGGCGGCCTGCGCCTTGGCCAGTTCGGCCTTGAGTTCGGTGATTTCGTCTTCGATCTCCTGCTTTTCCTCATCCGTCCTGGCGGAGGAGAGTTCGGCCTGTTTGGCGGCGATCTGCGACTGAAGGTCGGCGACCGTGCTGCTGCTATCCGACGACGACGTCGTGGATGTGGTGGAAGACAGGATCGTGGAAGCGCTGGAAACGGATGAGATGCTCGTCATGGAAGGTCTCGCGGATATTGGAGCGCGCTGCTTCATGCAGCCGGTTCGGACGATCATTGACCGAATGAGTGGGAATATTTCCCACGTATGATATGGGCAATCTAGTCCTGATTGGTAAACGAAAGATTGCGGGGAGGGGGGCGGTTTTAGCGGGCTTTCACCCAGTTCAGCACATGGATGCGCAGGGCAGAGGAAAGGTTGCTTTCGGCCTCTCGGGCATCATCGATTTCGGCGATGAGGGCTGCAATGGAAATGTGCCGCTCGTCGGCGATCGACTTGAGTTCGCTCCAGAAGGCATCTTCCAGCGACAGGCTGGTGCGGTGTCCGTGCAGGGTGATCGAGTGTTTGCGGATCATTGCGGGACGTTTCCGTTGGTGTTTTGACGCAGGAGCGGCGCTCATGTTGCACATGAGAGGCTTGGCAAACTGATTCAGCTTTTGCTGCCAAGTGTCTGTTCCGGGATTCTTTTCCGGTCAGGGCAGGAATTAGTCCTCGCTATCCTTGCCTTCAAGGCGGCCGGCATCCAGCTTGCGACGATCCTGCTCGTTCAGCGCCTTGGTGAGCTGCTTTTCGGCCTTGGTGCGTCCGAAGCGGATGCGGTTTTCATCCGCCTGACGTTCCTTTTCGGTCCGGGCATTCTGTTTGCGGAACTGGCGCAGATTGACGATGTCGGCGCTCATGCTTGTCTCCAGATGTGCAAAGGGCGGCTCGATGCCGCCCTTCCTGTGCGCTTACTGCTTCTTGCGGAAAGCATCGAGGGAAACGACGGAGGCTTCCTTCTTCTCGCCTTCCTTGACCTCGCTGTCCTCGACCTTTTCGGCGGCGGGCGGCGGCGTGTAGGCAGCAATCTCGGCGAGATTGTCCTCTTCGCCAGCATCCTCATCCGTCAACGGTACGTCGAACTCAAGCTCGAAGTTCACCGAAGGATCGTAGAAGCCGCGAATGGCTGCGAAGGGAATCGTCAGCCGTTCCGGCGTATCGGAGAAGGACAGGCCGATCTCGAACAGGGTGTCGGTGATCTTCAGATCCCAGAACTGGTGCTGGATGACGATGGTCATCTGCTCTGGATATTTGGCCTTCAGATGCTGGGAAATACGAACGCCCGGTGCACCCGTCAGGAAGGTGATGAAGAAGTGGTGATCGCCGGGCAGACGGCCCGTGGCGGCGACTTCAGTCAAGACCTTGCGGATGACACCCCGCAGCGCGTCCTGTGCCAGAATGTCGTAACGGATGTGATCCTGCCCCATGCGCTCCTGTCTCTCTTCTCGTTAACGGATTGGTGTGCCGCTTATGACATGAGCGACCGCTCGGGGAAAGCCCGTGGCTTCGCTCAAATCACTTGTTCTATTCATACATCCGTCGCGGTTTGATGGAAAGCGCTCTATCCAAGTTCGAGCGTCGTGATGCCGGCCGGCGTTCTTTCCGGGGCTTGCGGGGCGGGGCCGCGCACCATACGGGCCGTCACGAAACCCTTTTCGAAGCCGGACTTTTCCAGAAAGGTGGAAAAGGCTGTGTTGGGCTCCGGCACGTCGATGTGCAGGGTTTGATCCTTCGCGTGGGCGGCAAGCGCCGTAAAAAGGCGCTCTGCACCCGCATCCGTTTCGGTAAAGAGCGGGCCGATCTTGCAGCCGTTACGGCATTGGCGAATCGTGCCGTAGCCGGTCAGCCTTCCTTCCGCGACAAGTGCCAGCGTCACGCGCGGCGATGCCGTCCAGCGTTTCAGGAAGCCGGTGCGGCTGGCCGGGAAGAACCGCCGGTCGAACTGTTCGAGGTCGCCCATCAGGGCTGGGGTGACGGTCACGATATCATCGTCCACGTCATTGCGCGCCGTGAGCAGGCCGCTCCAGCGCCATGTGCGATAGTGTTCAATAAAGCCGGATTTGCGGTAGTTTTCCTGCTGGGCTGGCACGCCATCCAACCCGATACCGAGACCCTCTAGATGCGCCATGCCGGCATCCCAGACCCGCTTTCCGTAACCCTGACCGCGAAAGCGGGGATGGCTGATATAGAGGCCGATGAAGCCGAAACCGTTGCCATAGGCGGTGGCGGCAATGGCAGCAGCCAGCTCACCCTCCACGAAACAGCCGATGAAGCCGTCCGGGTCGGCGGCATAAAAGGCTTCCGCGTCGGCAAGACCCGGGTCCCAGCCTTCGTCGCCTGCCCAGTCGATCAGCGTTTCCAGCTCGGCCGGTGTCAGCGGGCGGATGACCGGTGCAGAGTCAGTCATGGGAGAGCAGCGTCTGCGGCGCGAATGTTTCGAGAAGGCCGGTATAGGCTTTTTTGATCGGTGTCGCGTAGGGGCCGCGCTTGGCGGTGGAGAGTTTCAGCGTAATCAGGGCTTCGGCCTGCTTGACCGCGGCGGCAACACCATCGACCACCGGCACGCCGAATTCGCGGGCGAGGTCGGCGGCAAGGTCCGCCATGCCGGCGCAGCCGAGAACGATGGCCTCTGCCCTGTCTTCGGTGAGGGCTGCGGAGATTTCTGTCCGCAGCCGGTCGCGGGCGTTGGAGTTCGGATCCTCCAGTGAAAGAACCGGGATGTCGGCTGCGCGTACATTGCAGCGGTCCTTCATGCCGTAGCGCTCCACCAGTGCTTCCAGCGGAATACGGGAACGTTCCATGGTGGTGACCACGGTGAAGCGGCGGGCGATGAAGGCGGTTGTGGCGAGCGCCGCCTCGCAGATGCCGATAACTGGAATGTTCGCCATGGCGCGGGCCGCATCGAGGCCGGTGTCGTCGAAGCACGCGATGATGGCAGCCTGTGCGCCGGCCTTCTCGCCTTTGGCAATCGCGATCAGCAGGCCGGGCACGGCCAGCGCTTCATCGTAATAGCCTTCGATGGAGGCCGGCCCCATGGAGGAGGTTGCCGCGACGATTTCCGTGCCTTGAGCCGCCACGCTCAGGGCAGCGTGGGCGGCGGTAGCCGTCATGGTGGCTGTGGTGTTCGGGTTGACGACGAGAATCTGCATGGGACTTTCAGGACTGCTTTCAGCCGCGGGCGCGACGACGATTGATGGCGATGATGATGCCGAGCGTGCCGGCGATGACGAGGAAGGAGAAGAAGGTGGTGACGGCTCCGAGCGCGTATAGCACAGGTGTCGTGACATTGGTCGTCATGCCGTAGATTTCAAGCGGCAGGGTGTTGTAGGTGCCGGACGTCATCAGTGTGCGGGCGAATTCGTCATAGGAGAGGGTGAAGCCGAACAGGCCGACGCCGACGAGGCTGGGCAGGATCATCGGCAGGACGACGTTGCTGAAGGTCTGCCAGGCGCTGGCGCCGAGATCGCGAGCGGCTTCCTCGTAGGACGGCGAGAAGCGGTTGAACACGGCGAACATGATGAGAACGCCGAAGGGCAACGTCCAGGTAAGATGTGCACCGAAGGCCGAGGAATACCAGGCCGGCTGGATGCCCACCTGATTGAAGATGACGCCGATGCCGAGTGAGATGATGATCGACGGTACGACGAGGCTGGCGACGACCAGGTAGAACAGCGGCGTGCCGCCCGGAAACTTGCGGCGAAAGGCAAGGCCGGCCAGAAGCGACACGACGACGGTGACAACCATGACCATGAAGCTGAGCGAGAAGGAGCGACGGAAAGAACCGCCGAAATCGCCGACCGCCTGCTGTTCGAACAGGTTGTAGAACCAGTGCAGCGAGACGCCGTTGAGCGGAAAGGTGAGGCCGCCATTCGGCCCCTGAAAGGCGAGAATGAGGATTGCCGAAAGAGGGCCATAGAGGAACAGCACGAAGACGGCGAAGAGGGCGGCGAGGATATAGAATTCCCAGGTGCGCTTTTCGTGGCTCATTATTAAAGCTCCTTGCGGATATCGACGATGCGCAGGATACCCGCGACCATCAGCAGGACGAGGGCGAGCAGCACGATGGCATTGGCGGCAGCAGCGGGATATTGCAGCAGCGACATCTGATTCTTCATCATCAGTGCTACCGAGGCGCTCTGGCCGCCGGACATGACCTGCACGGTCGAGAAATCGGCCATGGTCAGCGTCACGACAAAGATGGAGCCGATGGCCATGCCGGGCTTCGACAGCGGGATGATGACGTTGGTCAGGATCTGCCAGCCGGACGCGCCGGCATCGCGGGCCGCTTCCACCAGTGCGCGGTCGATGCGCATCATGGTGTTGAAGATCGGCGTGACCATGAACAGTGTGTAGAGGTGCACCATGGCGAGTACGACGGCAAAATCGGAATAGAGCAGCCACTCGATCGGCTGTGCGATGAGGCCCATCTCGATCAGCGAGGAATTGACGAGGCCGTTGCGCCCGAGCACCGGGATCCAAGAGATCATGCGGATGATGTTCGATGTCAGGAACGGCACGGTGCAGACGAGGAACAACACCGTCTGCATGGCGCTGGTGCGGATGTGGAAGGCGAGAAAATAGGCCACCCAGAAGCCGATGAACAATGTCAGAGACCAGACGAGGAAGGTGTATTTCAGCGTATTCAGGTAGGTCTTCCACGTCACCCACGAGCCGAGCGTCTCGGCATAGTTGAAGGTGACGAAATCCGGATACATCTGGGCGAAGTCGTAGTCCCAGAAGCTGACGACCGCGATCATCAGGATGGGCAGCGCCAGAAATGCGCCGAGGATTACCGTCAGCGGTGCGGCCTGAAGCCAGGAAATCAACATGGGCGGCAGGCGAAGCGGTGGTTTTTCAGGTGCTTCGACCTGAGCCACTTTCGGCGGCGGAACGACCATCGGCATCGTGTGCATCTCCCTGTCTGGGCTTCGGAAAACGGGCTGCCCCGTGGTCGCCCCTCATGGGGCCGGGGGAACCCCTCCCCATGAGGGGGAGGGGTCGGGGAGGGAAAACCCTCCCTGCATTGCGTCAGGCGGCGATGAACTCGTTCCAGCGACGGACCATGTAGCGGTCTTCGTCCATGACGGAGTTCCAGCAGGCGACCTTGCCCATGCGTTCGACGAAGGAGCCGCCATCGCGCACGGCGCCGGCCTTTTCCATCACCTTGCCTTCCGGCGAAACGATATCGCCCTGGGCGGGCTTGCCTTCGATCCAGTAGCCCCACTCGTCTGCGGACATATGTTCCTTGGCGGTGTCCATGCAGGCAGAGTAGTAGCCCTGACGGTTGAGGTAGGCGCCGACCCAGCCGGAGGTGTACCAGTTGATGTACTCATAGGCCGCGTCGAGCTGGGCGCCCTTGAGGTGCGAGGCAAGGCCGAGACCGCCGCCCCACGAGCGATAGCCTTCCTTGAGCGGCTGGTACTTGCAGGCGATGCCCTTGGCGCGAACGGCGGCCACGGCCGGCGACCACATGGACTGGATGACGACTTCGCCGGACGCCATCAGGTTCACCGATTCATCGAAGCTCTTCCAGAAAGCGCGGAACTGGCCAGCCTTCTTGATCTCGATGAGGAAGTCGATCGTCTTGTCGATCTCTTCCTTGGTCATGTTGCCCTTGTCGGCATATTTGATCTTGCCGGAGGCTTCCATGATCATCGCCGCATCCATGATGCCGATGGACGGGATGTTGAGGATCGAGGTCTTGCCCTTGAAGGCGGGGTCGAGGATATCGGCCCAGGTGGTGATTTCACGGCCGACCAGGTCCGGACGGATGCCGAGCGTGTCGGCGTTGTAGATGGTCGGAACCATCGTGAACCATTGCGTTTCTTCCTTGGCAAACTTCTTGTCGCCGGGCTTTTCGACGTAGCCGACCGTATGCGGTGCCGTGCCCTGGGCGATGACGCTGTCGGGCGTCAGCTTGCCGTTCTTGAAGAGCGGAACGATCTTGTCGTAGTACTTCAGCTTCTTCGTATCCATCGGCTGGATGACGCCGGCGGCGAAGACCTTCTTCAGGATCCAGTATTCGATATCGGCGATATCGTAGGAGTTTGCCTGGGTGACGGCGCGCTGGGCAGCGGCGTCCGAATCGGTCGCGGTCATTTCCAGCGTGATGCCGAGATCGGCCTTGCACTTCTCGGCAATGGCGTTGATGTTCGACACGCCCGTGCCGAACTGGCGCAGCGTGATCTTGCTCTGGGCCCAGATGGTCGGGAAGCCGGTGATGGCGCCCGAGCCAACCGCGAAGCCGGCCGCGGCAGCGCCGGTCTTCAGAAGCGAGCGGCGGGTCAGTCCGCCCTTGTTCCCGGTGTTCTCAGTCATGCGAAGTTCTCCTTTTCGGCGACTGTGGAAGGGTGATTTCAGTGCTGGATGCGGCCGAGAACGATGGCGTCATCGGCGTTCCAGGAGAGCGGTACGGCATCGCCCGGCTTGACGGGCGTTGCGAAATATTCGGTGTCGGAAATGATGACGGTGAAGTCCTCGACGCCGGCGCCGTTCACGACGATCTTGACGCTCGAGCCGCGGTATTCGACGTTCTGGACGATGCCGGTGAAGCCGAGCCCGGCATAGGCGGTCTCGCGCAGGCGCACGCGGTCGGTACGCACGGCGATGTCGGCAGGCTCGCCAATGACACCCTTGCCGTCGATGGCCTGGAAACGGCCGCCGCCATTCACTTCGATGGTGATGCCGCCTGCATCCGTTTCGACCGTGCGGCCCGAAATAACGTTGTGATCGCCCATGAAACGGGCAACGAAGGCGGTCGCCGGGCGCTCGAACACCGTGCGCGGGCTCGCGGCCTGTTCGATGCGGCCGTCATTCATCACCACGATGATGTCGGCAAGCGCCATCGCCTCTTCCTGGCTATGGGTGACGTGGACGAAGGTGATGCCGAGCGAGGTTTGCAGCTTCTTCAGTTCGGCACGCATGCGGATTTTCAGGAAAGGGTCGAGCGCGGAGAGCGGTTCATCGAGGAGCAGGGCTTCCGGATCGGTAATCAGGGCGCGGGCGAGCGCCACGCGTTGCTGCTGGCCGCCGGAAAGCTGGGCCGGGCGGCGGGTCGCGTAGGGCTCGAGCTGCATGAGTTGCAGCATTTCGAGTGCCTTGCGGCGGCGCTCGTCCTTCTCGACGCCCTTCATCTTGAGGCTGAAGGCGACGTTATCCACGAGATCGAGATGGGGGAACAGCGCATAGGACTGGAACATCATGGCAGTGCCGCGGCGCGCCGGGGGCAGGTCCGTCACAACCTTGGAACCGAGGCGAATATCGCCGCTCGAAATGCTTTCATGGCCGGCGATCATGCGCAGCGTGGAGGTTTTGCCGCAACCGGACGGCCCGAGAAGGCAGCAATAGCTTCCTGCGGGTATCTTCAGGCTGATGGCGTGAACGGCTGTCGTGTGCCCGTAAATCTTCGAGACAGAAGCGATGTCGATTTCGGCGGCTTTCGTCATGGTCACCCCTCTAGTGCTGCCGATAACCAATGCAGGCGCCGTGCCAGTTGGCCGCGACGGCGGGGCCGAAAAGGCAAGCGACGGCGGTTTCGTCAAAACAGCGTGATTAACAAATTGTTTTCAAAAGCAGAAAACCGCGTGAACTTTTTTCGCGCTGCGAAATGCGCGCAGGTGCAAAATGATTGCCTGCGAAAGCGATGCCGATAGTTTGAACAAACTGTTGGCAATGCGTGCACAAAAAACAAGTTTTGTGGTCAATAAGTTTTCATATGGTGTGCAATATGATTTTAATGTTGCAACAACATGAAGTCCTGATTGTCGACAATCAATGTGGTGATTGTGGACAATTTGCGTGGACGTGAATGCTCATTGAAATGGAGGAGAAGGTGGAGGTTTCTGTTGCCAGGTACCTCCGAACCCCGCCTCAAGGGGCTAACCGAGAGGGCTTAGAGCGGAATTCCCGCACCGCCATTAGGCAGCGAGAGCGTATTCCTTAGCGTTGTTGTCGTTTGCAACTACACTTGTGACCCGATAACGGCGGTATCATGCCGAGCGAAAGTCCAATCTTTACACCCTTGTCGATCCTATTTCGCCCCCATCAGAAGCAGGCCTTTCCATGAAGGTCCGCCGGTTTCTGGTGGAGGCGCCGGGTACCGCCCCCGGGTCCAATAGGCTTATTACAAAGGCCGTTTATCGCCATAGCCGGATCAAGTCCGGCACGAACCATATAGGGTGTTCTTGCGCCCGTGAAAAGATGCCGCGGCGCTTGAATGTAAAAAGAAAACACCAATCCTTGACGGCGCGCGAAGCGTGACTCATCTTCTCACCCGGAGCGGGCGCCGATTTGATGTCGCCTGGCCGGCCAGAAAAGAGGAAATCATGACTGATTATCTTGCCGATGTGAAAAAATACGATGCGGGTGCCGATGAGGCGGTGGTGCAGAAGATCGTTCGCCATCTGGGCATCGCGCTTCGCAACCGCGATTCCTCGCTGGTTTCGGCCACCGACAAGTCGGAACTCGACCGCGTGGTCGAAAAGTGGGCCGGCAAGAAGCTCGGCGTGACCGGCGAACCGGCGGAAGCCGCTGTTGCCGCCGCCGCCAACGCCATGGCCGGCGACAATTCCAAGTCGCGCGTCACCTTTTATTATCTCGTCGCCAAGGAACTGGGCAAACTCGCCGAAATCTGAAGTCGACAACGCTCTGGATTAAACGAGAACGGTTCTTGGTTCCGCCGCCGTGAGGCTTTATGTATCCTGCCTCGATAGAATCGGCGGCGGAACCAATGCGTCAATATCTCGACCTTCTCACGCATGTGATGGAAAATGGCACCGACCGGGGCGATCGCACCGGCACTGGAACACGTTCCGTCTTCGGCTACCAGATGCGCTTCGATCTGTCGGAAGGCTTTCCGGCGCTGACGACGAAGAAGCTGCACCTGCGATCCATCATCTATGAACTGCTGTGGTTCCTGCGTGGCGAGACCAATATCGCCTGGCTCAAGGAAAATGGCGTGTCCATCTGGGACGAGTGGGCGGATGACAAGGGCGATCTCGGGCCGGTTTACGGCTATCAGTGGCGCTCCTGGCCGACGCCGGATGGCGGCCATGTCGACCAGATCGCCAACCTGATCGAAGGGTTGAAGAAGAACCCGAATTCCCGTCGCCACATCGTTTCCGCCTGGAATCCGGCGCTGGTCGATGAAATGGCGCTGCCGCCCTGCCACTGCCTGTTCCAGTTCTACGTGTCGGACGGCAAGCTTTCCTGCCAACTCTATCAGCGGTCAGCGGATATTTTCCTTGGCGTACCCTTCAATATCGCGTCCTATGCGCTGCTGACGATGATGGTGGCGCAGGTGACAGGGCTGAAGGTGGGCGATTTCGTCCATACGTTTGGCGATGCGCACATCTATCATAACCATTTCGAGCAGGTGAAAACCCAGCTCGCCCGCCCGCCGAAGACGTTGCCGGTGATGACCATCAACCCGGATGTGACCGATCTCTTCGCCTTCCGCTTCGAGGATTTCACCCTGAGCGGATATGAGCCGGATGCCCATATCAAGGCTCCGGTGGCTGTGTGATGATCGACGGGATCGAAGTTGTCATCATCGTCGCGAGGGCTGCAAACGGGGTGATCGGCCGGGAGGGAGATATGCCCTGGCGGCTGTCGACCGATCTCAAGCGCTTCAAGGCGCTGACCATGGGCAAGCCGCTGGTCATGGGTCGCAAGACGCTCGAATCCTTTCCGAAACTTCTGCCCGGTCGCCCCCATATCGTCGTCACGCGCAATGCCGATTACAGCCGGGAGGGCGTGACGGTGGTCGGCTCTCTGGAAGCCGGGCTTGCGGAGGCTGTGCGTCAGGCGAAGGCGCTCGGCGTCGACGCGGTGTTCGTGGTCGGTGGTGGCGATATCTATCGTCAGGCGCTGCCGCTGGCCGACCGCCTGCACGTTACTCATATCGATGCCGCGCCGGAAGGTGATACGACCTTTCCGGCCATTTCGGATGAGGCGTGGGTGAGCGAAGAAGAGTTGGCCGTTCCCGCCGGGGAGCGTGACGATCATGCGACCGTCTACACGGTTTACCGCCGCAAGGCCTGAAAACGGGTAAGCCTGTCGCTCAAGTCTTTCGTATCTGACAACTATTTTACCTGAATTCACTTTCCCGCGAGACGCGCGCCGTTGAAAGCGCTGGTTGGCCTCCCTATAACGAGGCCATGAGTTTTCGTGTCGGTTTCACCGGCGCGGAACGAAATGCGAGATGCAAAGAGGATTTGATGCCCTGGAGCAATCAGAATGGCGGCGGCCCTTGGGGCGGCGGCGGGGGAGGCGGCAACAATCAGGGGCCGTGGGGACGCGGACCGAACAAGCCGCGGGGCAATGGAGGTCCGCCGGACCTCGAAGATATTCTGCGGCGTGGTCAGGATCAGTTCAAGAATATCGTGCCGGGCGGCTTCAATGGTGGCGTGGCGTTGATCGTTGTCGGTCTGTTCGCCATTTTCTGGCTGATTCAGGCGATCTATACGGTGCAGCCGGACGAGCGTGGTGTGGAACTGCGCTTCGGCAAGCCGCGCGGTGAAGTCGCAGCACCTGGCCTTCACTTCCACCTCTGGCCCATCGACACCGTCGAAATCGTCAAGGTGACGGAACAGCAGTTGAATGTCGGTAGCCGTGCAGGCGCGAATTCGACGGCCGGCCTCATGCTGTCGGGCGACCAGAACATCGTCAACGTGCAGTTCTCCGTCCTTTATACCGTGACGGACCCGGAGGCTTACCTCTTCAACGTCGAGAACCCGTCCGATACGCTGCAGCAGGTGGCCGAAAGCGCCATGCGTGAAGTGGTCGGTCGCCGTCCGGCGCAGGATGCCTACCGCGACAACCGCCAGCCGATCGAAGTGGATGTGCAGTCGATCATCCAGTCGACGCTCGATCTCTATGGTGCGGGCATTGCGATCACCCGCATCAACATCGAGGATGTGGCGCCGCCGCGCGATGTGGCCGATGCCTTCGAGGAAGTGCAGCGTGCCGGTCAGGACCGCCAGCGTCTCGTCGAAGAAGCCAACCAGTATTCCAACCAGAAGCTTGGTCAGGCCCGCGGTCAGTCCGCGCAGATCCGCGAAGAAGCGTCCGCCTACAAGGATCGCGTCGTCAAGGAAGCCGAGGGTGAGGCGCAGCGCTTTACCTCCATCTACGAGCAGTACAAGAATGCACCTGACGTGACGCGGACGCGCCTTTACCTGGAAACCATGGAATCGGTGCTGAAGAACTCCAAGAAGGTGATCATCGACGAGAAGCAGCCGGGCGTCGTGCCTTATCTGCCGCTTAATGAAATCGGTCGTCCGGCCGCCGTGCAGGGAGGCAAAACACCATGAACCAGAACAGGCTCGTGATTACCCTTGCCGTTCTCGCGGCTGTCTTCGCGCTGGTCTATTCGTCGGTCTTCGTCGTCAACGAACGCCAGCAGGCCATTGTCGTGCGCTTCGGTCAGATCCAGAAGGTTCACAACGAACCGGGTCTGTACTTCAAGCTGCCCTTCGCCTTCATGGATGCGGACCGCGTGCAGTATGTGCCGGATCTGTCGCTGCGCTTCGATCTCGACAATATCCGCGTTCAGGATTCCAGCGGTGCGTTCTATGAGGTCAACGCTTTCGTGATCTACCGGATTTCCGACCCGCAGCGGTTCCGCGAAACCGTGTCTGGCGACCGCACCACGGCGGAAATGCGCCTTCGCACGCGTCTCGATTCCTCGCTGCGTCGTCAGTACGGTTTGCGCTCGATCGCGGCCGCCCTGTCGGATTCGCGTGCGGCGATGATGACGGAAGTGCGCAACGATCTGAGTGCGGACGCAAGCTCGCTTGGCCTCTCCATTCGCGATGTTCGCATCAGCCGAACGGACCTCAGCGACGATGTTTCGGAACGCACCTATAACCGTATGCGGGCCGAGCGTCTGGCGGAAGCCGAACTGCTGCGCGCCCAGGGTGCGGAAGAAGGCCAGCGCCGCCGCGCCATCGCTGATCGTCAGGTCGTCGAACTTGTGGCCGGTGCCCAGCGCGATGGCGAAATCCTGCGCGGTGAAGGCGATGCCGAGCGTAACCGCATCTTCGGTGAAGCTTTCCAGAAGGACCCGGCCTTCTTCGAGTTCTACCGCTCGATGGCTGCCTATTCCACGTCGCTGGCCTCGCCGGATACAACGATGGTGCTGTCGCCGAACTCGCAGTTTTTCAACTTCTTCGGCAATGCTGCCGGGGCGGCGAAGCCAGCGAACTAAGCGGATATCATGTCGGACACTCTAACAGGTCTGGCATTCTTCCTGATTATCGAGGGGCTGGTCTATGCACTGGCCCCTCGATTTCTTGTTGAAATGGCGCGTCTTCTTCCCTCCATTCCCGAACAGCAGTTGCGCCTGGCCGGGCTTTCCGCGATGGCCCTGGGCGTCGGACTGGTATGGCTTATCCGTGGATGACGGCGCTGCCATCGCGAAAAGATGATTTCGCGTAAAGATGATCCGGCATATCCTGATCTGCGGGCTTCGACCGGCGGGCAGGCGCGAGCGACAGGAAAGACACCGATGGACGTTTCTTATTTTCTTCCGCGCCTGAAGCGGCCACTGGTCAGTGCACTGGCGCTGGCGATTGCCCTTGCCCTTGGCAGTGTTCCGGTGGTCGGCGCGCGCGCGGCCGCGGCCCAGGGACCGGAATCGGTCGCCGATCTCGCCGAAGGCCTGCTCGATGCCGTCGTCAATATTTCCACCTCGCAGAAGGTCAAGCAGGACGAGGAGGGTTCTCCCTCTCCGACCGTGCCGGAGGGGTCGCCCTTTGAAGACCTGTTTGAGGATTTCTTCAAGGGCAAGGACAAGGGCAAGAGCAACCAGAAGGTCAACTCGCTCGGGTCCGGCTTCGTGATCGATGAGAAGGGGATCGTCGTCACCAACAACCACGTCATCGAAGGCGCCGATTCCATTGATGTGATCTTCGCCGACGGCACTTCGCTGCCGGCCAAGCTGGTGGGGACCGATCCGAAGACCGATCTTTCCGTGCTCAAGATCGAGCCGAAGAAGCCCCTCAAGGCGGTCAAGTTCGGCGATTCCACCAAGATGCGCATCGGCGACTGGGTGATGGCCATCGGCAATCCGTTCGGCCTCGGCGGTTCGGTAACGGTCGGTATCATCTCGGCGCGCGGGCGCAATATCAATGCCGGTCCCTATGACAACTTCATCCAGACGGACGCGGCCATCAACAAGGGCAATTCCGGCGGTCCGCTCTTCAACATGAAGGGTGAGGTCATCGGTATCAATACGGCGATTATCTCGCCCTCCGGCGGCTCCATCGGCATCGGCTTTGCCGTTCCCACCGAGCTTGCATCCAATGTCGTCAAGCAGCTTTCGGAGTTCGGGGAAACCCGGCGCGGCTGGCTCGGCGTGCGCATCCAACCGGTCACGGATGAAGTGGCGAAGAGCCTCAATCTCGAGAAGGCCGGCGGCGCGCTGATTGCCGGCGTCATCGAAGGCGGGCCGATCAAGAACGGTGAACTCAAGTCTGGCGATGTCATCGTTTCCTTCAATGGCAAGAAGGTCAACGATACGCGCGATCTGCAGCGCATTGTCGCCGAAAGCCCGATTGGCGAACCGGTCGACGCCAAGGTGTTGCGTGCCGGCAAGGAAGAGACCGTGAAGATCACGCTTGGCCGTCTTGAGGATCAGGACGGCACCAAGGAGAGCAAGGTCGAGAACGATCCCACCGCCAGGGGCGAGGTGAAGCCGACGCCCGATGACGATAGTGGTGACGATGCCGCCTCGGCGGAAAGCGTGACGATCCTCGGCCTGACTGCCGCATTCCTCGATGACGACAGCCGCAAGACCTACAAGGTGACTGAAAGCGTCGAAGGTGTCGTGATCACCGCTGTCGAACCGGGCTCTGCCGCCGACAAGGCTGGCCTCAAGGTGGGGGAGGTGATCGTTGAGATCGGGCAGGAGTTCATGGCCGCGCCTTCGGATGTGACCGACCGCATCACCGCGCTGAAGCAGGACGGTCGTCGCAGTGCGCATATGATGGTCGCCAAGCCTGACGGCGATTTGCGCTTTGTGGGCGTGCCGGTGGAGTGATCTGTCCGGTTCAAAGGCCGGTGTGGGATATCACGATGGCAAATTCCACGTACCAGAGGAGGAGCGTGGTGAGGCTTGCGAAGAAGAAGCCGATGCTGGCGTTGAACCGCCGCTGTCCGTAGCGATAGACCAGCGGTGGTAGCAGAAGGAAAACGCCCAGAAATATGGGGCCTAGCAGTGGAAAGCCCTTGGGTGCGTCAAGCAGCGTCACGCGCAAGGCTGATGTCCATACGAAAGCCATGGCGGTGAGGCACAGGCCGACTGCAATGGCGAGGCTGAGGCCGTATTTCCGGTACAGCCGCAATGTCTCAGGCGTGACGAGGATCACGGCTCCAAGGAGCGGCAGGCCGAAATGGAGAAGCTGGGCGGCTGTGTGCCCGGTGTTCATACGATCGCTTCCCTTCCAATCCTGACGCTTCCCTTGAACTCAGTCTGACGTGGGAGCGCCTGTTCGTTGTTTCAACCACGCATCACGCGTTATCGCGTAAAAGATGTGGCGTTTCAGGTGCGGGTGCGTGTCGGGCACGCGGGGATGGTCGAAATCCATGGTCGGCATGTGGACGAGGCCGAGGCGTTCCATGACCGCCGTCGAGCGGCGATTTTCCGGAACGGCGAAGGAAACGATGGCATCGAGCCTCTTCACATCGAAGGCGTAATCCAGAAGGGCGCGGGCTGCTTCGGTCACATAGCCATTGCCCCAGAAGCGCCTGGCCAGCCGCCAGCCGATTTCGATGGTCTCTTCGGGAAGGAGGCCGGGCATGGCGGCGGGCATCAGTGCGCAGAAGCCGATGGGCTCGTCGGTATCCTTCAGCGCCAGCGCATAGGCGCCGTAGCCGGTTGTGGCGATCTGGCCCGCCACCTTGTCCATGAAGGCATCGGCCTCTTCCGCCGAGCGCCGATGCGGGAAGAATTCCATCACCTTGGGATCGCTGTTGATCTCGTAAAACAGCGGTCGATCGTTCTCTCGCCAGTTTCGAACCCGCAGACGCTCGGTCAGCAGGATATCACTGGCGTCGCTCATGCCGTGACGAAATCGGACTTTCGATAGCCCTGGATGTAAAGCAGCGCGGTGAGATCGCCGTGGTCGATACGGATTTTTGCCTGGGCGGCGACGGAGGGCTTGGCGTGCAACGCCACACCGGAGCCTGCCAGATGCAACATGCCGAGATCGTTGGCGCCATCGCCCACCGCAATGGCTTCGTCTGGCGAAATGCCGAGCATGGTGGCGATATCGTTCAGCGCATCCACCTTGGCTTCGCGCCCGAGGATGGGATCGGCGACGATGCCGGCAAGCTTGCCATTATCCTCGATCAGCAGGTTGGCGCGGTTTTCATGGAAGCCGAGGATTTCGGCCACGCGGCTGGTGAAGGCGGTGAAACCGCCGGAAACCAGCGCGGTGTAATGACCTCTGGCCTTCATGGTGGCGATGAGTTCGCGACCGCCCGGCGTCAGCGTAATGCGCTTTTCGATGACTTCGCCGATGACGGAGACCGGCAAGCCCTTCAGAAGCGCGACGCGCTCGCGCAGCGCCGGTTCGAAGGCGATTTCACCGTTCATGGCGCGAGCGGTGATTTCGGAGACCTTTTCCTTGAGACCGGCTTCGGCGGCCAGTTCATCGATACATTCCTGCTCGATCATGGTCGAATCCATGTCGGCAATCAGAAGCTGCTTGCGGCGGGTTTCATCCTGCTGGATGACGAGGTCGACAGGGTCGGCGCCGATCAGCGTGCGGATGGCGGCTTCCGCCTTGTCCGGATCGGTGAAATCGGGCAGGGGAATATCGCAGGCCACACCATCGGCCAGCCAGTAAAGCGATTTCGAACCGGCAGCCTCCGCGGCTTTCTCGCCGAGGGCCAGTGCGAGAACGGGATTTGACGGATTGGCGATCAGCGTGGCAACTAGGCCCATGACGATAAACCTTGACGACGATTTGGATGCCGTTCTGATAACCGGGCCGACGGCCAGCGGCAAGTCCGCTTTGGCGCTTGATCTGGCATGTCGGTATAATGGCACGGTCATCAATGCCGACAGCATGCAGGTCTATGATACTTTGCGAGTGCTGACGGCGCGGCCTCCGGTGGAGGACGAGACCGCCGCACCGCACCGGCTCTACGGTCATGTGCCCGCCAACCGGTCCTATTCCACCGGGGAATGGCTGCGGGATGTCGAACCGCTGCTGCGGGAACTGAAGGCCGAAGGCCGGCTGCCTGTCTTTGTCGGCGGTACGGGGCTTTACTTCAAGGCGCTGACCGGCGGGCTTTCCGACATGCCGGAAATCGATCAGGACATTCGCTGCCGGGTGCGGCTTCGCCTGAAGGAAGAGGGGGCGGAGGCGCTGCACGCCGAACTCGGCGCCCGTGATGCGCAAACCGCTGCGCTCCTTCAGCCGGCGGACGGCCAGCGCATCGTGCGGGCGCTGGAGGTGCTGGAGGCAACGGGCCGCTCGATCCGCGATTTTCAGGGAAAAGCCGGACCGATGCTGATTGATCCGGCGAGGGCGGCGAAATTCGTGGTGCTGCCGGCGCGTGAGGTGCTGCACGAGCGGATCAACCGGCGCTTCGGCCTGATGCTCGATCAGGGTGCTGAGAATGAGGTCCGGGCGCTTCTGGCACAAAACCTTGCCGGCGATCTGCCGGTGATGAAGGCGATCGGTGTGCGGGACATTACCGCCCTCATCAGCGGCACGATGAGCCGCGCCGAAGTCGAGGAACTGGGTGCGGCGGCTACACGGCAATATGCCAAGCGGCAGATGACCTGGTTCCGCAACCAGATGGATGAGAACTGGCAGCGGATCGCGCCGTCTGCGTAATCCTGTCAATCGGGATCTCGCAGGCTGCTGAGCGGCTTCTTCAGAATGCTTTCGCGCAGCGAGGGGCGGGGCGCATCCCGGCGCAGCGGTGAAGCAGCACCCATCGAGGGATCGAGCGGTGGCGACGTGCGATAGAGCGGGGACGCCCTGAATTCATCGCGCGGAGCGACCGGCTCGCGGCGAGGCTCTTCCTGCCAGACATTCACATCGCGCTCGACGTCCGCGCCGAAGATGTCGCCTTCGCTGCGGGTTTCGACGGCGCTCTGCTCGCGTTCGTTCATATATTGGGAATAGGAGGCCTGGAAGGCGCTGATATCCGGGCCTGACGAGGCGCCGCGCATACGGCCGATGATGCGGCGCAGATCGACCTGATCGGACATTTCGTCCATATCGCGATGGATGGCGCTGTTGGCCTTGGGCAGGCTCTCTTCCTTCACGCGCTCGAAGCGCATGCGCATGGGAATGGCAATGGCTTCCCCGAATGCGATGGCTTCGCCGTTACCGATGGACGAGAGGAAATTCGTGGTCGAGATCGAGGAATTCGGGATGGCCGAACGTATGATGTCTTTGTCGAGGTCGTTGGCCAGGCGCATGGCAAACAGCGTAGAACACTGCGAAAGGATCGTCTGGTCCAGTTCGTTCGGACGCTGGGTGATGACGCCGAGCGAGACACCGTATTTGCGGCCTTCCTTGGCGATGCGGGCGATGGCCTGACGCGTCGGAAAGAATCCGAGATTGGGATCGGCGGGCACGTAGCGGTGGGCTTCTTCGCACACGACCAGCATGTGGATGGCGCCATTCGACCAGAGTGCGAGTTCGAACGCCATGCGGCACAGAACGGAGGCGACGGAGTTCACGACTTCCGAGGGAATGCCGGCAAGCTGGAAGGTGGAGATCGGCCGGTCGTCACCGGGAATACGAAAGATCTGCGCGATGGTCTCCATGATCGTGTCGCTGATCGTGTTGTTGGAGAACATGAAATGGTAACGCGGATCGTTGATCGCCGAGATGATGCGCATCTTCAGCGAGCGCAGGAAGGGCTTTTCGCCGCGGCCTTCGAGACGACCGATACGATCATCGATTAGCGCCAGCAGGTCCGCCATACGGTAGGGCACGGGTGTATCCGCCGAGATGGTTGCGGTTTTCTCGCTCTGGCGGCGCATGAGCGCGGAATCACCGCCCCGGAAGGCCTTCTTGGCTTCGGGCAGGAGGTCGCGCAGGAAATCGAGTTCCTCCGGCACCGCCGGACGGCCGCGAAAGAGAACCTCGGCAAACTCCTCAAGCCGCATCAGCCAGAAGGGCAGGTCGAGATTGTCGGTGTCGATGACGACGGAATGGTTGGGAAAAGCGGCGGCAAATTCGTTGTGCGGATCGAGAATGAGGACGCGCAGCTTGGGGTCGGACTGAATGGCTTTATGCAGCAAAAGCGAGACGGCGGTGGACTTGCCGACACCCGTTGAGCCGACGATGGCGAAGTGCTTGGACAGCATCGAGGGGATGTGGATGGTCGCCTCGATCGAATCGTCCTGCGAAAGGCTTCCGACGCAACAATTATCGCGCTTGTTGGAATCATAGATACAGCGCAGATCGGCGGAACGGATGCGGTGGGCAACGGCGCCGAGATAGGGATAGCGCGAGATGCCGGTCGAGAAGATGGACTGCCCGTCCGATCCCGGACGGATCTCGCCGAGAATCTCGACCTCGATCTCGAAAGGAATGTCGTCTGCTTCAGCCCATCCGCCCTGCTGGGTCCGCATGGAATAGGCCAGTGCCACAACGCGGTTATCGCCCACTGAAATGGAAATGAGCCTGCCGACAGACCAGAGTTCGGTCAGATCGGTGCCGCCTCTTTCCGCGATGGCGGCGATGGTCGCCCGGGCACCGTTGCAGGAGACGACCCGTCCCAGAAGCCGATTGCCCGGTCGGTCAACACGGCGTTCGGTGTCGTCACTAGGTGCGGGCATATCGTAGCCGTCTCCGAACAATTGGCTGCTCCTCGTCATGAGAAATGCTGGATGGGCTTCATGCAACCGTCCAAACCTCAATAATGGGAAATAATTACGCCTGCTGATTTAATAACTGGTATAACGATTGCGCGTTTGTGGCGAAAACAATGGCAGATAATGCTTTGGTCGCCTGTTTTTCGGGCTCTGAGGCGTTGACGGAGGCGGTGTTTGCGTCTAACAAAACACCCATGAAAAATTTCGCAAACCTTATCGTAGTGGGACGGCGCATGGGCAGGATGGTGTAACCATCCGGCGATAGCCACCCATGCGCTAAACGAGGCTCCTCCAGGGGGCCTTTTTTTATGCCCGCAACGATCCCAAACTTCGAGAAGAAACGGACAAAGGCATGACAGCGACAGAGAACCAGATGACGGGCGCGGAAATCGTCCTGCAGGCGCTGAAGGATAACGGCGTCGAACATATCTTCGGCTATCCGGGCGGTGCCGTGCTGCCGATCTACGACGAAATTTTCCAGCAGGAGGAAATCCAGCATATTCTCGTTCGCCACGAGCAGGGTGCGGGCCATGCGGCGGAAGGTTACGCCCGCTCCACCGGCAAGGTCGGGGTTTTGCTGGTCACGTCGGGGCCTGGTGCAACCAATGCCGTCACGCCGCTCCAGGATGCGCTGATGGACTCCATCCCGCTCGTCTGCCTCTCCGGTCAGGTTCCCACCACGCTGATCGGTTCCGACGCCTTCCAGGAATGCGACACTGTTGGCATCACGCGTCCCTGCACCAAGCACAACTGGCTGGTCAAGGACGTCAACGATCTCGCCCGCATCATTCACGAGGCGTTCCGTATTGCGCAGTCCGGTCGTCCGGGCCCGGTCGTCGTCGATATCCCGAAGGATGTCCAGTTCGCCAAGGGCACCTATGTTCCGCCGGAAAAGCACAAGATCCAGACCAGCTACCAGCCGAAGACGGAAGGTAACCCGAATGCGATTGCCGCTGCCGTCGAACTGATGGCCAATGCCCGTCGTCCGATCCTCTATACCGGCGGCGGTGTCGTCAATTCCGGTCCGGAAGCCACGAAGCTGCTTCGGGAACTCGCCGCGCTGACAGGCTTCCCGGTGACCTCGACGCTGATGGGGCTTGGCTGCTATCCGGCCTCGGGCGAGGCATGGCTCGGAATGCTGGGCATGCACGGCACCTATGAAGCCAACATGGCCATGCATGATTGCGATGTCATGGTGTGCATCGGCGCGCGTTTCGATGACCGCATTACCGGTCGTCTCGATGCGTTCTCGCCGAATTCCAAGAAGATTCATATCGATATCGATCCGTCTTCGGTCAACAAGACCGTTCGCGTCGATGTGCCGGTGATTGGTGACATCACCAAGGTTCTGGCGGAGATGATCAGCCAGTGGAAGGCTCTGCGCACGGCGCCTGACAAGGCCCGCCTGGCCGAATGGTGGCAGGGCATTGCCCGCTGGCGCGCTCGCCATTCGCTGGCCTACACGCCCAGCAACGATGTCATCATGCCGCAATACGCCATCCAGCGTCTTTATGAGGCCTCCAAGGGCAAGGACACCTACATCACCACCGAAGTCGGTCAGCACCAGATGTGGGCGGCCCAGTATTTCGGTTTTGAGGAACCGAACCGCTGGATGACCTCGGGCGGCCTCGGCACGATGGGTTACGGTTTCCCGGCGGCCATCGGCGTGCAGATCGCGCATCCGGATGCGCTGGTCATCGATATCGCCGGCGATGCCTCGATCCAGATGTGCATTCAGGAAATGTCCTGCGCGGTGCAATACAATGCGCCGGTCAAGATCTTCATTCTGAACAACCAGTACATGGGCATGGTGCGCCAGTGGCAGCAGCTTCTGCACGGTAACCGCCTGTCGAATTCCTACACGGAAGCGATGCCGGACTTCGTGAAGCTGGCGGAAGCCTATGGCGCCGTTGGCCTGCGCTGTGAAAAGCCGGAGGATCTGGATGGCGCACTGGCCGAGATGATTGCCGTCAAGAAACCGGTCATCTTCGATTGCCGCGTTGCCAACCTTGCCAACTGCTTCCCGATGATCCCCTCGGGCCGCGCCCATAACGACATGCTGCTGCCCGACGAAGCAACCGACGAGGCAGTCGCCAACGCCATCGACGCCAAGGGCCGCCAGCTCGTTTAAGCCGGAACGTGGAGAAACCATCATGAACGCACATCATCAGCCGACCGGCTCCGCCTACTTCATCGCCAAGGAGAAGCAGGCCATCGAATCCCGCACCCTATCGGTTCTCGTCGATAACGAACCGGGCGTCCTTGCCCGCGTCATCGGCCTGTTCTCGGGGCGCGGCTACAACATCGAAAGCCTGACCGTTTCGGAAACGGAGCACGAAGCGCACCTATCGCGCATCACCATCGTCACGCGCGGCACCTCCACGGTGCTGGAGCAGATCAAGGCACAGCTTGAGCGCATCATTCCGGTTCACCGTGTGGTGGACCTGACGACCCGCGCGATCGAACTTGGGCAGGAACGCCCCATCGAGCGCGAAGTGGCGCTGCTGAAGGTTGCCGGCACGGGTGAAGCCCGTTCTGAAACGCTCCGTCTGGCCGATTCCTTCGGTGCCAAGGTGGTGGATGCAACGGTCGAACATTTCGTCTTCGAAATTACCGGCAAGTCTGCCAAGATCGACCAGTTCGTGGCGATCATGCGGCCGCTTGGCCTCATCGAGATCTGCCGCAGCGGCATCGCGGCCGTCAATCGCGGTCCGCAGGGCATGTAAGGGTCCGAAGCCGGACAGACAGACGGGAGTGGCTGCGGTGCGGGACAAGGACTGGATACCTTCATCCGGAACCCGCATCGGTGCGACCCGCTTCGTCCGGCAGGATTTTCCCTGGCTTCACCATTATTTCGGGGAGAAGCCATTGCAATCCACGCTGTCGCCGGGCATCGGCGGCATCGTTTTGTGGGGCGGACGTGTTCCGGCGCAGGTGGCACGCGCCATCGCCCGGTTGCGCGGCTTGCCGTTCTGGAACCTCGAGGACGGGTTCCTGCGCTCGGTTGGACTGGGCAAGGAAAAGGCCCTGCCGATTTCCATTTCGGTCGATGATCTCGGCATGGCGGTCAATGCCTTTGCCCCGTCGCGGCTGGAATGCCTGATTGCGGATGCCGCCGCCGGACCGGACGGCGATTTCGGGCGCGATATTCGCGAGGCGATCGTCACCAGCCGGCTTTCCAAATACAACAACCTGCCCCATCGCCCCGTTGTGTTCGAGCGTACCGGCAAGCGGCGTATCCTGCTGGTCGATCAGGTGTTCGGCGACGTGTCCGTGCCGTCGGCTGGCGGATCGCCTGCGGCTTTCGACCGGATGCTGGCCGACGCTGTGGCGAGTGGCGCACAATGTATCGTTCGGACCCATCCAGATGTGATGGCTGGCTTCAGAAAGGGCTATATGACCGAAAAGGCAGCCGCGCTACCGGGTGTTTTCCTGCATGCCGAGCCTGTATCTGCCGCTTCCATTCTCGATGCGGTGGATGAGGTCTGGACCATGTCCAGCCAGTTCGGGCTGGATGCGCTTTTGCGCGGCCTGCCGGTACGCTGTTATGCCGCCCCCTTCTATTCCGGCTGGGGCCTGACGGATGATCGTTTCGATGAACCGGTCCGGTCGGTGGTCGCTGCCCGCCGGCAGGCCCGCCCGAGCCTTGATCAACTCGTGGCCGCTGCCTTCGGGTATTTTCCGATTTATCGGGAAACCAGGGGCTGGCGGGAAATCGACGTGTTCCGGGCCATCGAAATGCTTTCGGACGAACGCGCGCGGCTTGCCATCGATTAGAACAGGGTGATCGACGGGCGGTTCAGCATCAGCCACAGAATGCCCACGACCGCGATGAAGGCCGGAAAGCCGCAGGCGAACCACGTAGCGTAGAGCCGGTGCCAGCGGGCGGGCAGCTCGGTTCCCGTGCGAGCCGCCTCGCGGGCGATGTTCCGCAGCTTCACCTGGATCCACACCACCGGCAGCCAGAACAGGCCCGTCAGCACATAAAGCGCCAGTGACAGCACGATCCAGCCCTCCGTCAGCGGCCAGCCGATTTCGAGCGCCAGCAGCGCGCCAGTGATCGGCTGGAGCAGAACGGCGGTGGCGGTGAACAGCGTATCGGCGATCACCACGGTTTCTGCCACATGGGCAATCAGCGCCGGATTGCCTGTGCGCCGGGCCATAACCATGAAGAAGGCGATGCCGGCGCCGGTTCCAAAGAGAACCGTAGCGCCGATGACGTGCAGAAGCCGCAGGATTTCCTCATAGGCCATCAGCGTTCGTCCAGAATGGCGAGTGTCGCAAGGGTCAGCGTCAGCGATGGCAGCACCTTGACATAGGGGCCGAGCGGATCGAGCCAAAGGCCGGGTTCGAGCAATGTCCCGCCGCCGAGATAGGCAAGCGAGACGGCGAGCATGCCGAGAAGCGCGCGCCGTGCATAGGGGCGGTAGAGAACGGCAAGACCTAACACGACATCAACGGCACAAGTCAGAAGCAGCACGAACATGGCCACTGAGGCCGGCATGAATGGCACGAAATGTGCGGCGGCGGCCGAAGGACCGAACAGCGGAATGAGGCCGGACAGGAGCCAGAACAGCGCAAGGGTGAGGATCGCGAAGGGCTTCAGCAGATAGAGCCGGGCAAACCAGAGATCCTGAACGCCGGATGGCTTTTCTGCGAGTGTGCGGACGATAGGCGTGAAGGGAAATGGGGCGAGGTTGAGCCGGTCGCCAATCACGCCCTCCGACATCACCGCCATTGCGGTGGAGCGAAGCGGCGAGCGCCAGCCGAGCCTGCCGGCGAGATCGGCCAACCCACTCAGCGGGCGGGCGATGAGGGCGGGCAGGGGCACGATGCGCGCTTTTGGCAGGCCGAGCCAGCCGCGATGCAGGGCAACCAGATCGGCGAGCGTCGCCCTTTCGCCGCTTGCAAGGCTGAGATCGCTGCCGGAATGAATGTCGCCCGAAAGCGCCATGCTGACGGCCTTTGTGACGTCGTCCATTGCCACCGCCTCGACCGGTTGGCGGGCGTGAACGAGCGGCTGGATGAGGGGAAGGGCGGCGAGTGCCCGCAGCAGTGCCGTACCGCCATGGGCGTTTCGCCCGATGACCAGTGCCGGGCGGAAAATGACATGCGGCAAGCCACTGGCTTTCAGCGCCTCATCCGCCTGACGACGTGTTTTCAGGAAGGGCAGATCGGCGGCGGCCCCATCGGTGCGCGCGGAAATCTGCACGATGAGCGGCCTGCCGCGCCGCTTCGCTTCCTCATAAAGCGCGATCATGGCGCGCTGCTGGGTGGCGTGGAGATCGTCTGCCTGACCGTCCTGAAGCGCACCCGCACAGTTGATGACGGCATCCATGCCCTCGATCAGCGGAGTGAAGTCTTCCGGTCTTGCCAGCCGCGCGAGATCGGCGGCGATCCAGCGGGCGCCGGGAAAGCGCTGTCTGGCCTTGGCGGGATTGCGTCCAAGCCCGGTCACGGCATGGCCTTCCGCCAGGAGGCGGGCGAGGATGGCCGAGCCGATAAAGCCTGTGGCGCCAAGAATCAGGATGTTCATGGCGTTAAGACTAGGCAGCAATCTGCGGCCTGAAAAGCAGCTTCGAACTATACCGGTAATTGCTGGTAAACGGCGTCGGCCACCTGACGGAGCATGTCGCGGGAGATTTCGCCGCTGACGGCGCAGCCGATGTCCTGATCGAGCCAGTAGAAGGTTTCGACGCCATCGGCGGAGGCAAAGCGGAAGCTGGTTTCCTTGTTGTCGCGGTTGCGGCCGATCAGCACCGTCAGGCGTTCGCCGGTCTGGTCCTCATACATGAACATCGCACCGGGCTGGCCGCCGACCGGCAACAGGCGGCCGCCGACAAGCCGGAAACCGAGCGGCTTGAGGTTCGGCACCTTGAGGTCGGTCATGGCGAGGCGCTTGCCGAGCCAGGCGGCCAGATGCGCTTCGTCATCGGCGAAAACCTCGACGGGGTGGCGCACCTCGCTGGCATAGACGAGGAAGGCGTTGCGCGCCTCGGTCGGCAGCAGATCGGTGGAGGCAAGTCTTTCGATCGACGACGGGAACAGCCGTGGGGCCGCATAGCCGCCAAGGGCGCCGGCGGCAAAGATCAGCACGGCGGCGGCAGCCAGCGTCAGGTGGCGCGGCTGTGAAAGCGTGGGAGCGATGCGCGGGACGAGAAGGTTGATGTCGCCGGGTCTCGCCTGTTCGAACGGCGAGAAGGCGGCGCGCAGGTCTTCGTTCTGGGTCTGCCAGTCCGCCACAAGTGCTGCGTCTTCGGGGTGATCGGCAAGGTAAAGAGCCACACGGGCACGGGCTTCCGCGTCGAGTTGTCCGTCGACATAGGCATGGAGTTCCGCATCGGTGGGGCGGGTCTGTTCGTTCATTGCGTTCTCCGCAGCGGGATAATGTTCTCCTCCCGCATCTTTTCGCGCACAGCCTGCCGTGCACGCGACAGGCGGGACATGACGGTGCCTTCGGGAATGCCGAGGATTTCGGCCACCTCCCGGTAGGCATAGCCTTCGACGACGACAAGCATCAGCACGGCGCGCGCATCGGGCGGCAGGGCCTGTACTGCCTGTTGCAGTCGACTTTTTTCCAGCGGGTCTCCGGTGGAGGGCGCGGGCAGCGTCTCCGCTTCCTCGATACTGACGGAGGGCCTACGGCGCAGCGTGCGGCGGGCGTTGAAATGCAGGTTGGTCATGATGCGGCAGGCCCAGGCCTTGAGGTTGGAGCCATGCCATTGCGCCCGGTTGACCAGCGCCTTTTCCACGCAATCCTGTAGCAAATCCTCGCTTTCCTCGCCCGAGCGCGTCAGGCTGCGGGAAAAGCGACGGAGCTGCGGCAGGAGCGCCAGAATCTCGGCCTCGAAAGAGAGCGGCGCTTTCGCCGCTCCCTCGCGGGCGGGGTTGGTGGGGTCAGGGCTTCGCGACATTCCAGACGCCGTTCACGCCATCGCCGGTGGTGTCGCCTGCCTTCATGTCCTTGACCCAGAAATAGAGCGGCATGCCATTCTTGGCCCATTGCTTGGACCCGTCCTTGCGGGTCACGAGCGAGTATGCCCCATCAGCCTTCGCGCCGGAAGCAGCCATCAGCGGCGGCCAGTTTTTGGCGCAGGTGTCGTAGCAGTAGGATTCGCCCTTCTTGTCGTTCTTGAAGGTGTAGAGTGTCATGCCGTTTTCGCCGGCAAGGACTTCGCCCTTGTCGGTCTTCACGGTCTTCACGGGGGCGGCAAAGGCTGCGGTGGCGCCAAGCAGAAGGGCCAGCGGCGCAAGATAGAGGGTCTTCATGGGGGATCTCCCGGATCGAGGCGGTCATCGGCAACCGCATGGATCAAGACACCGCACGGCGCCGATTTATTCCCGAGCGTGGGGAAAAAGTTGCTTCAACCAAGATAAATCGCTTTTGATCTTGGTTCGTTCTATTTTCATGTTGCGATTTGGGCTCGAATCCTGCCAAACCCTTTCCATGCAATTTGCTCCGCAACAGGATGAGGCCCTGAAGGCCGTTTCGCAATGGCTGAAGGACGGCAAGACGCCCGTGTTCCGGCTGTTCGGCTATGCCGGCACCGGCAAGACGACGCTTGCCCGGTATTTTGCCGAGCATGTGGATGGCGACGTGCTGTTTGCCGCCTTCACCGGCAAGGCAGCGCAGGTGCTGCGTTCGCGCGGCGCGTCGAATGCCCGCACCATCCATTCGCTGATCTATCGCCCGAAGGGTGAGGAGGAGGTGGAGGACGAGGTGACGGGCAAGACATCGGTCACGCCGATGTTTTCCATCAACCGGCAGAGCCCGCTGGCCAAGGCGGCGCTCATCGTCATCGACGAATGCTCCATGGTGGACGAGGCGCTGGGCCGCGATCTCATGAGCTTCGGGCGGCCGATCCTCGTTCTCGGCGATCCCGGCCAGTTGCCGCCGGTATCGGGCGGTGGCTTTTTTACGGATCACGAGCCAGATTTCCTGCTGACCGAAATCCACCGGCAGGCGCGCGACAACCCGATCATTCAGCTTGCCATGCGCGTGCGTGAGGGGCAGGATCTGGCTTTGGGCGACTATGGTGCAGCGAAGGTCATTTCCAAGCGCGATGTGACGCAGGAACTGGTACTCGAGGCCGATCAGGTTCTCGTTGGCACCAACCGCACGCGCCGGCGCTATAACCAGCGGCTGCGCGAGTTGAAAGGCTTTACCGCCGCCTATCCGCAATCCGGTGACAAGCTGGTGTGTTTGCGCAACGACCCGGCCAAGGGCCTGCTCAATGGCTCGCTATGGCAGGTCATGAGTTCGTCGCGGGAAACGGTGAAGCCGGGCATTAACCTGCTGATCCGCCCCGAAGATGACGACATGGATCGTGGTTCGGCCAAGATCAAGCTGCTGAAGGCCGTGTTTGAAGACCCTGAGGGGGAAATTCCGTGGCAGACGCGTCGTCGCTATGACGAGTTCGACTACGGCTATGCGCTGACCGTGCACAAGGCGCAGGGTTCCCAGTGGAACAATGTCGTGTTGTTCGATGAGAGTTTTGCCTTCCGCGACAGCCGTGAGCGCTGGCTCTACACAGCCGTGACCAGAGCGGCCGAGACGCTGACCATCGTTCAGTAGCGGGCATCGGCAGCACGAGCACCGGGATGTGACGGAAGCCGTGCATCTCTCCTTGCGCGTTGGCGCCTGATCAATCGGAAATCATACCGGCGATCAAGGCCTTGGCGATGGCTTGGGAGCGATTGGCGACACCGAAGCGGGCAATGATTTCCCGTTCGAGATGGGCTGCTTCCGGCAGGTCAATGTCGAAGGCCGCCGCAATGCGGTCGAGTGCAAAGCCCCGCGCCATCAATTGCAGGCACTGCATTTCCCGTTCGCCGAGCGTCGGGTGGGCTCGGTCATCGTCGGGGTAATCCGGAACGACCTGATTGAGCAGATTCTCCAGTTGCTGCATCTGCCTGCGGATCGTGGAAATGCCGGCGGTCAGTTCACGCTTGCAGGACAGCAGCGCAGTGCGGAAAATCGCATCGGCTTCCTCCGGTGTCTCGGCCTGGCTCATGGCACCGAGCATGTCCTGAATGGCGGCGACGGGCATGCCACCTTCGCGGCAGGCACTGACCACGGCCATGCGCGTGATGTCGTCGTGGGTATAGACCCGCATTGTGCCAGCGCGGCCTGACGAAATCAGCCCTTTTTCCTCATAGAAATGCAGGGTGCGGTGCGTGACACCGAACAGTTCCGCCATATCGGCGATCGACAGGGGCGAAGGCGGCAGAGGTGTCGGCAGGCCAATTTGCGGCATTTTGCGACTGGAGGATGTATCGGTCTGGTCCGACGTCATATATCCGGCATACCGGGCGGCATTCTCCATGGATCCCCCTTTCAAGCAAGAGCCTAAAACCATTCAACAAATTCAAGCTAACACGATTCGGAAAGCCTCCCGACCCCAAGTTGTCGCGGGTCGGAATCTGTCAAGGGGAGAATGCTGCGGTTGCGAAATTTATGCGTTTGAGCGTCGCTGCGCGCCCCGGCTCGCGTCTCGCAACATGCGGAGATTGGAGTAGATATTGCCGGACCGTCTGGCCGGAACGAGCTTGTTCTGGCACGCGGTTGCATTGATGAATGCCAGGCGGGCGTTGGTGTTGTTGTAGAGTTCCGTCAGCGACATGCATTGCATCAGATCGCTGGAAAGACCGCGTTGCGCGGCAAAGCGATAGATTTCACCCGAAACTGGCAGGGTGGATGACACGAGATCGAGTGCAATCGTTTCCAGTCGTGTGGCGGCATCGCTGTCTTGAAGGTCATAGGATGCCTGATAGATGATGTCTCCGCTGGCGTCATGCACGAGACTCATGTCGAAACTGCCAGCGGTGGCGCCGGGCCTTACTGCAACGCGAAATTTCAGCCGTGCATCCACGGATTCGCTGGAGGCGACGTCATCTGCGGCCGACATGATGTCGATTGTCGCTTCCCGGTTTCCCGCATCGCGAATCATGTCTTCGATCTTATTTGCGAGAACTGGCTCCAGCCCGGCATTATCGATGACGACCCGGGGGAGTTCGATGCTCGGTGACAGGTGCCCGGTGAGCAGCGGCGCCGGCGCGGTCGATGGTGTGGTTGTGAGTGAGCTGAGATTGAAGGCAGCAAGCACCAGATTCAGTGCGGTAACACTCGCGTAGGCGAAAAAACGCAGTCTTGGCGGGTTCGGTGCAGACCCTTCGATCGGCAGCGGATTGATGCTCAGGTGTCCGAGGACGTCCGGCGGTGGGCATTCCTTCCGGTTCATCCTGTATTGGGGAACATAACCGCCCGTCGGGATGATGATGCGGACGGGGTCGTCGAGCCCTTCGGTTTCGTAATAGCGGTCAAGCAGTTTACGCAGCTTGCCGGCCTGAACGCGCACGAGCGGATCGCTCGAGGGATCGAACTCTTCCGGGCGGCCAAAGACATCGACGCCAATGGAATAGCCCTTGAGAGCCTGGGCCGCGCCGCTCTGTTCTTTCCGGACGACATAATGGAGAAAGCTGCGGAGTTTTTCCGAGCGCGCAAACGTCTGGCTGGCGAGAACTTTCGCCACGCTGACTTCCACCGCCTCCGCGTTGATGTACAACGAATGTGTCATTCTGCTTTCTTGAGCTGCTTTTAAAGAGAGTCATTCTCTTGCGGGGGCGTATCGCACGGTACGCCCCCGCGTTTTTATAGGCTCAGCTTAAATATATGCAATCCGTGCTGAGTGACTGTTTTGAGGCAAATGTTGCTGGCTTTGGCTTTCGTTGCGCGAAGACCTTGCAATTACGACGTTTTTGGCGTTGTTTGCAGACCGGTACGGTCAAATTTTTTTACCACGTGGACAAAATTATCATGTCAGTGTCGCTTTCCGTGAACGTCAACGCCATAGCCATGCTTCGAAACCGCCGCGATCTGCCCTGGCCGGATCTGCGGGCGCTGGGACGGATAGCACTTGAGGCTGGTGCGGCGGGCCTGACCGTTCATCCGCGTCCCGATCAGCGCCACATTCGTTTCAGCGATTTGCCTGTGCTGCGCGCCCTGATTGATGACGAATTTCCGCAGGCCGAATTCAATATCGAGGGCTACCCCTCTGACGATTTCATCGAACTGTGCCGGATCAATCAGCCGGAACAGGTGACGCTGGTGCCGGACGATCCGCGACAGGCGACGTCCGATCACGGCTGGGATTTTCTGGCGAACCGCGCCTTGCTGAAGGAGACGGTCGGTCGGTTGAAGGCCGATGGCGCGCGCGTTTCGCTGTTCGCTGATGGCGATACCAGCCTCGAGGCGCTGGAGGTGGCGCGCGAGGTGGGGGCGGAGCGCATCGAGCTTTACACTGGTCCCTACGGTGGTTGTTACGACGATGCCGACCGGGCGAAGCGCATTGCCGAAGAACTCGGCCAGACGGCGGAGCGTGCCCGCTCGGTCGGCCTCGGCGTCAATGCCGGCCACGATCTGACAGTCGAGAACCTGCCGATGCTGGTGGAGCGCATTCCCTTTATCGAAGAGGCTTCCATCGGCCACGGGCTGACGGCGGATGCGCTGATTTATGGTATGGCCGAGACAGTGCGGCGTTTCCGTCGCGCCTGCGGCCAGACGCTCTGAGCTTTTTGATCCCTGACACAGAAAGACCCGCCAGCGAGGCGGGTCTTGTCGTTTCAGCCTCGTGCGTTTCAACCGGCGAGGGCGGCTTTGGCAGAGGCGACATAGGCCTTGAACGGCACGGGGTCGCGGCCCGTCAGTGTCTTGAAGTCATCCGTTACCGGCTCGAACAGGCCCTTGCGCTGGTTGGCGTCGAAGGAAGCGAAGGTGAGGGCGACGGGCACAGGGAAGCCGGCGCCCTTCAGGCCTTCGACAAGCTGCTCATCGGTGATCTGGATCGCGGCGAGCGGCTTGCCGGTCGCTTCGCTGACGATTGAGGCGACTTCTTCTGCCGTGAAGGCATCCGCTCCCGTCAGCGTGTAGACGGCGTTTTCGGCCGGTGTCCGGGCAAGGCCTGCGGCGATGGCGCGGGCCACATCTTCGCGGGCGATATAGGGAATGCGGCCTTCGCCGGTGGCCACGAACCACTGGCCGGTGGTGAGTGCGTGGGGCAGGGCGAAGAGGATGTTTTCCTGATACCAATTGTTGCGGAAGAAGGTGTAGGCGAGACCGCTTTCCTTGATCGCGACTTCGGTGCCGAGATGATCGGGCGCGAAGAGGATGACGGATTCATCCGGACGCGGCAGGGAGGTGTAGAAGACGCGACCGACGCCTGCGGTCTTGGCCGCGGCGACAGCCGCCTTGTGCTGCTTCAGGCGGGTGCCTTCGCCATCCAGAGCATCGGTGGAGATGATGAGGAGCTTGTCAACGCCGGCAAAGGCGGCAGCCAATGCATTCGCGTCATTGAAGTCGGCCTTGCGGGTTTCGACGCCTTTGGCCGCGAGGTCTGAGAGCTTTTCAGGGCTGCGGCTGGCGGCGATGATATCACTGGCCGGAACCTTTTCCGTTTCCAGCAGATGCTTGATGACGAGGGAACCGAGTTTGCCGGCTGCACCGCTGACGAGGATCTTGCCCATGACATTTCCTTTTTGACCCGAGCGCTGGAATTAGCACTCTCAAAATGAGACTATGTGCAAGATAGGAATTGACGTTGACTTGTAAAGGAGGCAGTTTTTTCCCCCAAGGTTACAAAAAGGGAACTGCCATGGATGCGCGCGTGCCGCAGGAGGAGATCCGGCTGGAAATGCCGGAATGCCTCGACTTCAACAATTGTCCGGTTCGCGATGTGATGAACCAGATCGGCGGCAAATGGGCGCCGCTACTGTTGACCGCGTTGTCCGACCGGCCGCACCGGTTCAGTGCGTTGCGGCGGTCTGTGCCCGATATTTCCCAGCGCATGTTGACGCAGACGTTGCGCGATCTGGAACGGGACGGCCTGATTGCCCGGACCGTCTATCCCACCAAGCCGCCAAGCGTGGACTATGCGCTGACGCCGCTCGGACGCTCGCTGCTTCTTCCGTTGCAGGCGGTCATCCATTGGGCAGAGGGCAACCACGAGGCCATCAAGGCGGCCCGCCGCCGATACGACGCGGGATGAGGGCGGCGGGCTTTGAGGCCCGCCGTTTCCATTTTCAAAGGGTGGCGATGTCGATGACGAAGCGGTATCGCACGTCACTTTTGAGAACGCGCTCGTAGGCTTCGTTGATCTGGTCGGCCCGGATCGTTTCGATTTCGCAGACGATGCCGTGCTGGCCGCAAAAATCCAGCATTTCCTGGGTTTCCTTGATCGAACCGATCATCGAACCGGAGAGGCTCCGGCGACCGGCGATCAGCGGAAAGGCGTGGACGGGGACCGGATGCTCCGGCACGCCGACGACGACCATCGAGCCATCGACCTTGAGGAGGCCGAGATAGGCATTCCAGTCGATGGGCGCGCTGACGGTGCAGATCAGAAGATCGAAGGAACCGGCCAGTGCCTTGAAGGTTTCCGGGTCGCTCGTGGCGTAATATTCGTTAGCGCCGAGCTTCAGGCCGTCTTCCTTCTTGGAAAGCGTCTGGCTGAGCACGGTGACATGGGCACCCATGGCATGCGCCAGCTTGACGCCCATATGGCCGAGGCCGCCCATGCCGAGGATTGCCACTTTCTTGCCGGGGCCGGCCTTCCAGTGGCGAAGCGGCGAATAGAGCGTGATGCCGGCACACAGGAGCGGGGCGGCGGCATCGAGCGGCAGGTTGCCGGGAATGGCGAGGACATAACCTTCCTTGACGACGATGGAGTCGGAATAGCCGCCATGGGTCGGTGTCTTGCCGTCGGCTTCGACGTCGTTATAGGTCTGGACGAGGCCGGGCATATATTGCTCATTGTCGAGATCGCGGGTGGCGCAGCCGACACAGCTATCCACGAAGCAGCCGACGCCGACGTGATCACCGACCTTGAACTTCGTCACGTTCGCGCCGACTGCCGTGACGACACCGGCGATTTCGTGGCCGGGCACCATGGGGTATTTCGAAAAGCCCCATTCATTGCGGGCCTGGTGAATATCGGAATGGCAGATGCCGCTATATTTGATGGCAATCACAACATCGTCGGCATTGGGCTCGCGGCGTTCGAACGTAAACGGCACGAGCGGCTGCGAAGCATCGGTCGCAGCATATCCTTTGGCGATGGGCATGGCGCATCTCCTTCTTTCTGGGGGATTTGAAGACGCTGCACCATGCCTGATGTTGCCGGACAGCCGTAGCCCCGATTCTCCAAGCCTCTTGCATGATCCTGCAAAAATCGATCCCTGCGCTTGTTTCCGGAGCGCTGTTTCGCCCTACATAAGCACGGGTTCACGAGGATAGACCATGACATTTCCCTTCAATCCGTTTCAGGAAATCGTTTCCATCGCCACGCGCCATGTGAAGGGTAGCGGTGAGACGCCGACGCCGATCGACAATGTGATCCTCAGTCAGCGAACGCAGCCGAGCGAACCCTGCCACGGCAGCTATCGGCCCTGTCTGGCGCTGGTGCTTCAGGGCAAGAAGAGTGTGCGGCTCGGTGCCGAGACCATTCATTATGGCCGCGGCGATTATCTCGTCACATCGCTCGACCTGCCGGTCGCCTGGCGGATTGCCGAGGCGAGCGCGGAGGCACCGCATCTGTGTTTTTCGATGGTCATCGACAATGCCATGCTGGCGGACCTTCTTAAACGCGTCGATGCGCCGAGACCGGCACGCGGTGACGATGGGCGCCGGGGTATGGCTGTCAACGCGGCAACGCCGGAAATTCTCGATGCTGCCGTCCGTATTTTGCGACTCCTCGACAAGCCAGAGGATATTCCGGCGATGGCGCCGCTGTTGCAGCAGGAAATTCTCTATCGCGTGCTGACCGGGCCGGATGGCGGGCGGCTTCTCAATATCGCCATAGCTGACAGCCGCAGTAACCGGGTGGCCCGGGCCGTGGCGTGGCTGCGTGATCATTATGCCGAACCGCTGCGCATCGAGGATCTGGCCGAGCGGGTGAACATGAGCGTGTCCTCGTTCCACCACCATTTCAAGGCAGTGACAGCGATGACGCCGGTGCAATACCAAAAACGTCTGCGCCTGCATGAGGCGAGGCGGCTGATGATGGTGGAGCGGCTGGATGTGGCAAGTGCCGGCTTCAGTGTCGGCTATCGCAGCCCGTCGCAGTTCAGCCGCGAATATGGCCGGCTCTACGGGCTTTCGCCCGCCCGCGATGTCGAGGCGGGCGGGGTCTCCTGAAGACGCTCAGGCAGCCAGGGCGCTCTTTTCGCCGAAAGCGAAATCGACGGCGGCGCGGGCGTGGATCGTGGTGGAATCGAAGCCCGGCAGCGGCAGGGTGTCGGGATCAAGGATCAGGCAGATCTCCGTGCAGCCCAGAATGACGCTGTCTGCACCGGCAGCCTTTGCCTTTTCGATAATCGCGAGAAGCTTGTCGCGGGAATTGTCCACAACCTTGCCGGCGCAGAGTTCATCGAAGATGATCGAATGGACGGTCGTGCGATCGGCTTCGTCCGGCACCATCGGATCGAGACCGGCGCGGCGCATGCGGTCGGTATAGAAGCCGTGCTCCATCGTGTAGCGGGTGGCGAGCAGAAGCGGGCGCTTCCGGCGGGCGGTCATGAGTGTGGCGCTCGTTTCGTCGATGATGTTGATAAGCGGGGCAGGTAACCGCGCGGCGACCTGATCGGCGACCAGATGCATGGTGTTGGTACAGATCAGTACACAGTTTGCACCGGCGGCACAAAGTCCCTCACCGGCGCGGGCGAGGCGATCGGCGGCGGCATCCCAGTCGCCGGCCTTTTGCAGGGCGACGATATCGGCGAAGTTCACCGAATGCAGGATGACTTCGGCGGAGGCGAGGCCGCCGAGACGCTCGCGCACCATTTCATTGATGAGGCGGTAATAGACCGCCGAGCTTTCGAAGCTCATGCCGCCGATGAGGCCAATCGTGCGCATGTCGTTTTCCTTATTGTATTTTCGAATGGTCCATCATCGCAGCAGATGGGCGATGTTTGTTTGCAATTTCACCTGACTCAAGGGAAGTTTGCGCGATTACGTTGCGTCATATGCCGCGATCGTGCAAATAATTTGCGTCACGCAAAGGGAGGGCGCCATGCTGGATGATCGAGACCGCAAGATTCTCGCAGCCTTGCAGGAGGATGCGGGGCTTTCGGTGGCGGATCTCGCTGCGCAGGTGGCGCTGTCGCTTTCGGCCTGTTCGCGGCGCATCCAGAAACTGGAGGAGGCTGGCTATGTGGCGCGGCGCATCGCCATTCTCGAGCGAGGGAAGATGGGTGTGCCGACGACCGTCTATGCGCTTGTGAAGACCGTACACCATTCCGACGACTGGATCGAACTGTTCCGCAAGGTCATTGCTGACATTCCCGAGATTGTCGAGGCGCACCGCCTGACCGGACATTACGATTACATCCTCAAGCTCGTGCTGCCGCGCGTCGAGCACTACGACGTCACCTACAAGCAGCTTGTGCGCAAGGTGGAACTTTTCGATGTTTCGGCCTCCATTTCGATGGAGACGCTGAAAAGCGGGTTGACCGTGCCGGTTACTTACGCCGAATAAATCCGGCTAGCCGGTATCGTGGCGCGTAAAGTCGCTTATGCCTGCTTTTTTATCATTTCCGCAAGAAACTCATTGCCAGACCGCTTGACGCGAGCATTCGGTTTCGGCATATAGACATTAAGAACCGTACCGTACAGTACGACTGTGAGGAAGCTTTGTCCGAAGATGCAATGCCGATGCCGGAGTTTTCACCGCGCCAGAGCGCTGTTCTGGGCGAAGCGCTGCAATTGCTCGTGGATGGTGGCGAAAAGGCGCTGACGACGGCTGGCGTGGCGCGGGCGGCGAACTGCTCCAAGGAAAGCCTCTACAAGTGGTTCGGCGATCGCGACGGCCTGCTGGCGGCGATGATTTCCTACCAGCAGAGCAAGGTTCGCACTTTTGAGCGTGACGGCGAGCGCCTGACGGCCCAGAACCTTCGCGAGCATCTCGAGATCTTTGCCCGCGACCTGCTCAAGGTTCTTGCTGGCGATGTTTCGCTGGCGCTGAACCGCCTTGCCATAGGGCAGGCGAGCCGAGAAGGTTCCAAGCTCGGCAGTCTTCTGCTAGAGCGCGGCCGGCGGCAGATCGACCGGCGCGCGCGGGCGTTGCTGGAAGCGGGCCGCCGGGCCGGTTTCCTGCGCTTCGATGATGCGGCGGAAGCCTATCGCACGCTCTACGGCCTCGTCGTTTCCGACAGCCATGTGCGCATGCTTCTGGGCGAGGCGGCAGAGATCGATGCGGAGGAGCGTTCGATCAAGGCCATCGCCGCCTTCTTGAGACTCTATGGCCGCAATACCGGTGCGGGTGAGGATGGCCTCGCCTGAGGCTTTGCAGATACCGCAGCCCAGCCTTTTCACGGGCGGGCTGCAATAGAAACCAAACGATGAAGACCAACCCAAGGGAAGGACCAACCAATGCGCGTTTATTACGATCGTGATGCCGATCTCAACCTCATCAAGTCCAAGAAGGTCGCGATTGTCGGCTACGGCTCGCAGGGCCGCGCCCATGCGCTGAACCTGAAGGATTCGGGCGCTGCCAACCTCGTCATCGCGCTCAAGGCCGGTTCGCCGACCGCCAAGAAGGTCGAAGCCGATGGCCTCAAGGTCATGACCGTTGCCGAAGCGGCTGCCTGGGCTGACGTCATCATGATGGCTACGCCGGACGAACTGCAGGCCGACATCTACAAGAACGAGATTGCCGGCAACATCCGTGACGGCGCTGCCATCGCTTTCGCCCACGGCCTCAACGTTCACTTCGGCCTCATCGAGCCGAAGGCTTCGCTCGACGTCATCATGATTGCACCGAAGGGTCCGGGCCACACGGTTCGCGGCGAATACCAGAAGGGCGGCGGCGTGCCGTGCCTGGTTGCCGTTGAGCAGAACGCTTCGGGCAACGCTCTTGAAGTTGCTCTTTCCTACGCCTGCGGCGTTGGCGGCGGCCGTTCGGGCATCATCGAAACCAACTTCAAGGAAGAGTGCGAAACCGACCTCTTCGGCGAACAGGTCGTTCTCTGCGGCGGTCTGGTGGAACTCATCCGCGCAGGTTTCGAAACGCTGGTCGAAGGCGGCTACGCTCCGGAAATGGCCTATTTCGAGTGCCTGCATGAAGTGAAGCTGATCGTCGACCTGATCTATGAAGGCGGTATCGCCAACATGAACTACTCGATCTCCAACACGGCCGAGTGGGGCGAATACGTCACGGGTCCGCGCATCATCACCGCCGAAACCAAGGAAGAGATGAAGCGCGTCCTCAAGGACATCCAGACCGGCAAGTTCACCTCGGACTGGATGCAGGAATGGAAGGCCGGCGCTGCTCGCTTCAAGGGTATCCGCCGCGTCAATGACGCTCACCAGATCGAAGAAGTCGGCGCCAAGCTTCGCGGCATGATGCCGTGGATCGGCAAGAACAAGCTGGTCGACAAGGCCGTCAACTAATCTTTACGTGCAGTCCCGGATGGGTTTCCATCCGGGCTTTGGCCTTTCAATTCTCGAAAGCCGGGGCGAAAATCCCGGCTTTCTTCAGCTTCGAGCCGATAGGTCAGTATTGTTGACTTATCGACTCTCCTGTGGTCATCTCGCGCATTCAAAAAATCCGAGGAAACGCCCATGCTCGACTGGGAAAAAATCTTTGCCACGCGCTCCAATCGTATGCGCGCCTCTGAAATCCGCGAACTCCTGAAGCTCCTGGAGCAGCCCGACATTATCTCCTTCGCGGGCGGTATTCCGGACCCGGCGCTGTTTCCGGCGGAGGACTTCAAGGCCGCCTATGCCGACATCATGAGCGGCCCGCAGGTGGGGGCGGCCCTTCAGTATTCCGTGAGCGAGGGTTTTCTGCCGCTGCGCGAATGGCTGCGCGGCGAGATGGCCAAGATCGGCATCGAATGCGGCACGGAGAACATCTTCATCGTGTCCGGCTCGCAGCAGGGCCTTGATTACCTCGGCAAGCTCTTCCTGTCGCCGGGCGATACGGCGCTGGTGAACTGGCCGACCTATCTCGGCGCCTTGCAGGCCTTCAACGCCTATGAACCGAACTACGACCAGTTGACGCTGAACGGCAACCGGACGCCCGCTTCCTATCAGGAGACCGCTGCGGCCAAGGGCGGCCGGCCGAAATTTGCCTATCTTTCGGTGGATTTCGCCAACCCGACCGGCGAGACCGTCGATTTCGAGGGGCGCAAGAAGGTTCTGGAGCTGGCCGAGGAATTGGACATCGCCGTGATCGAAGACGCCGCCTATCAGTCGCTGCGCTTCGATGGCACGCCGGTTCCGCCGATCCTTTCGTTGGAAATCGCCCAGAAGGGCGGTATTGACGAGACGCGCACGATCTATTGCGGCAGCTTTTCCAAGACGCTTGCTCCCGGCCTGCGTGTTGGTTGGGTCGTTGCCAATTCCGCTGTCATCCGCAAGCTGGTGCTGATGAAGCAGGCCGCCGATCTTCATTCCTCCACTATCAACCAGATGGCGATTGCCCACGTGGCAACGCGTGGTTTCGATGCGCAGGTTGCGAAGATCAAGGCGGCCTACAGCGCGCGGCGCGATGCCATGCTGGCGGCACTGTCCCGCTACATGCCGGAGGGCACGCGCTGGACCAAGCCGGAAGGCGGCATGTTCATCTGGATCACCTTGCCCGATGGGGCCGATGGCGCTGACCTTCTCGCCAAGGCGATCGTGCAGGAAAAAATCGCCTTCGTGCCCGGCAAGGCGTTCTACGCCGATGGCAGCGGCGCCAATCACATCCGCCTCAGCTTCTCCTGCGCCAACGAGGCGACCATCGAGGAGGGCATCAAGCGGCTCGGTCGTCTTGTGACCAGCGAAACGAAGGCCGCGGCCTGATTTAGGCAAGGGCCGGGCGCAAGCGCGGCCCTTTCGTTTCGGGGCTTTCCCGTTTCCGCCTGTGCTTATAGGTTCGAGGGAACGGGAAAGGTCTGATTCATGTCCGTGCGCATCGCCACCTTCAATGTCGAAAACCTGATGGCCCGCTTCGATTTCAGCGGGTTTCGCAACCAGTTGCGGCGCGACAGGGTGCTGCAATTGTTCGACGTGAAGAAGGAAGGCCAGTACGAGGCGCTGGAGCAGGCGCGCGTGATTGCCGCCACCGACGACACCCGCCAGCTTTCCGCGCTTGCCATTGCCGATGCCGATGCCGATATCCTGTGCCTTCAGGAAGTGGACAGCATGGCCGCCCTTACCGCCTTCGAATATGGCTACCTCTTTCGCATGGTCGGTAACGGTTACCGGCATAAATACCTTGTGGAGGGCAATGACAGCCGCGGCATCGACGTGGCGGTGATGATGCGCGAGGAAACCCGCGATGGACAGCGCATCGATGTGGTCGACGTCAAGAGCCACGCGGCGCTGACCTATCGTGACCTTGCCCTGTTTGCTCCGGATTTCGTGCTGCCCGGTGGGCCGGACGACAAGATCTTCAAGCGTGATTGCCTTGAGATCGACCTTAAAATCGGTGGTAAACCGCTGACGCTCTTCGTGGTCCATTTCAAGTCGATGACCAATGGCCGCGAGGGACTTGATGGCCGCACCTCCACCATGCCGGTGCGCGAAGCGGAGGCGAGGGCGGTCCGTCACATCATCGAGAACCGCTTCGGTGAGCGGGCGGCAGCGATGAATTTTGTCATCTGTGGCGACATGAATGATTATCAGGAACGGGTCGAGGTTTCCGGCGACCGGCGCAACGGCTATGTCTTCACGCCGCGCAAGGAAGAGCGCAGCGCGCTCGATGTGTTCAGTCATGACGGTTTCGTGGTCAATCCCATGCAGCGCCGCGACCCGCTGGACCGCTGGACGCTCTATCATGCACGCGGGCCGGAGGAGCGGCATCTGTGCCAACTCGATTACGTCTGGCTTTCACCGCATCTGGCAGAAACCAATGCCACCCGCGCTCCGGAGGTGATCCGCGCCGGACAACCCTTCCGGACGATCTTTCCGCCGGGACAGGAGGTGGAGCGGTTCCCCCGCGTCGGCTGGGATCGCCCCAAGGCTTCAGACCATTGCCCCGTCGTCATGACCCTGGATTTGATATGAAAGCCGCCTCTCTCAATATGCTTTTCGACTGGCCACCGGCCGGGGCAGTGTTTCCCGTCAAATCTGTGCGTCTGCGCATGCTGGAGGGCGAACATCCGTTTCATTGCGCCGAACGGGTGGCGGCGGCGGAGAACTGGGAGCGGGAGGTTGCCCGCAATCCCGCGCTCTTCAATGGGCGGATGGTATTTCAGAACCGGGTTTCCTTCTCTGATGGCGTGTTGAACGGAGAAGGCCACGTCATCCCCTATTCGACCTTTCTCTGGTGGCGCAAGCAGGCGGGTGGCGCCGGTGGTGTGCATATCTTCGGCTTCCCTGTGCTGGTTTCCAGTGATGGTGCGCTGGTTGCCATTCGAATGTCGGCGCATACAGCCAATCCCGGTCAGGTCTACTGCGCGGCTGGATCTCTGGATGAGGATGATATTGTCGATGGCTATTGCGACGTTGAAGCCAATATGCGCCGCGAGGTTCTGGAAGAAACGGGCTTCGATCTTGACCGGGATGCCGTTGCCGACGCCCAACTCTACGCGGCCCATCGCGATGGGAGGGTCGTGCTTTATCGCCTGTTTCGCTTCCCCCTGACGGGTGAAGAAATGGCGCAAGCCATTCGGGGACGGGCTGACAGGGATGAAGAGGTGGAAGACGCCGTGGTCATCCGTAGCGCCGACCCACGCCTGAACAATTATTCACCATCGATGCTGCCGCTTCTGGCATGGTTCTTCGACAGGGACGCGTAAGAGACGTAAATTCCGTCGAAGTGACCTTGCCGGGATTTTCAGCGGGCGTAGTCTTCAGTGCTGTTGATTTGCAAGGGAGGCTTTCATGGCGCGGGACTATGCGGTTTATGACGTGTTCACCGGCACGCGGCTTGAGGGGAATCCGCTGGCGGTGGTGTTCGATGCAGAAGGGCTGAGCGGCGAGGTCATGCAGGCCGTTGCGCGGGAAATGAACCTTTCGGAGACCGTCTTCGTGCTGCCGCCGGACAATCCGGCCCACGCCCACCGCCTGCGCATCTTCACCCCTGCGACTGAATTGCCCTTTGCCGGTCATCCGACCGTCGGCGCAGCGGTGGCGCTTGCCGAGCGCCAGTATGGCGAGGTCGAAGGCGATCTCGACCTTGTGACGATGCTGGAAGAGAATGTCGGCCCGGTGCGTGCCGCCGTGCGCCTGCGCGCCAACCTGCCGACTTTTGCGGAATTCGACCTTCCAAAGCTCTCGGAGCGATTGGCTTACGAGCCCGACATTGACGGCCTTTCGGCGATGCTCGGGCTGGATCCGCGCGATATCGGCTTCGAGAACCATCGCCCGAGCCTGTGGAGTGCTGGCGTGCCGTTCCTCGCAGTGCCTCTGCACGATCTTGCGGCGGCCGGCCGCATCACTTTCGACCGGCAGATATGGGCCAAGGTTGCGCCGGCGGATGCGCTACGGCGCGCGCCCATCTATGTCTATTGCCGCGGCGGCGTCCATCACGGCGCGAGTTTTCATGCCCGTATGTTCTCGCCGCCCATGGGTATTCTCGAGGATCCGGCCACGGGTGCGGCTGCGGCCGCGCTTTCGGGTGCTATCCATCATTTCGATGCCCTGCCTGACGGACTTCATCGCCTGTTGATCGAACAAGGTGTGGAAATGGGACGGCCTTCGCACATCCATCTCCATGTAGAAGTCAACGGCAACCGTGTTTCCCGTGCTCGGATCGGAGGCGAAGCCGTTCCCGTCGCCTCGGGTACACTCTACCTTTGATCGTCTTGCTCTGCGGGCAAGCTCATTGGGGCTTGTCCCATGCACTGCCCGCAAGATTGAGCGCCAGTTGCTGGCCACCATACTTTTTCAGGATATAGACCGGCGGGCGGCTGGTGATGGCTTCCGCGCGGCGCTGCATTTCCGCCCGCTGCGCCATCTGCCGTTCGCGGGCGGCCCGAACCTTGGCGACTTCCGCCAGTGCATTTTCGATTGCATGATCCGTCGAGGTCATTTCCGCCTCCTGTTTTCTTGGTGTTCTTATTTTGTTCCATTTCGAATCACCTGTCAAGCGGTCGCGAATGGATACGGAACTGCAGGCGGTTCACCGCCTGGCGGACAATTTTTCTGTTTGGGGAGATAATGGACGGCCTGCGTGATCTCGCGGCAGCCGCCTGACGTCAATCAGCGGCCCGGCCCCGTTCTAGAATAACGGCGGCCGCGTCCTGAAAGTCTTGTGACAGGACGAAATGGTTTCGTCCACCGGTCTGCCTTAAAATTATGTGGGTGAATTGTGGGGGCGATGACGGAAATCAACGTGAGGGTCTCAAGCGTCAGAGAACGCCCCGTCATATTCTTGTATTATCAATAAGGAACATTTGGTGGGTGATGTAGGGTTCGAACCTACGACCCGCTGATTAAGAGTCAGCTGCTCTACCAACTGAGCTAATCACCCACGATACACTTGGCTTGCGGCCTCAAGGGTGGCCTTGAGAGGAGTATGGTGGGTGATGTAGGGCTCGAACCTACGACCCGCTGATTAAGAGTCAGCTGCTCTACCAACTGAGCTAATCACCCGTTACCCCGCCCGCTTGCGGTGTGAGAGGGCGTATAAAAGGCTTCGCCCGTAATGTCCAGCGCTTGTTTGAAATTTTTTCAACAGCTTGTGTATGACGCCGGTGACGGGGCAGGAGCCTCTTTCGTGGCTGCGCCAACCATGCCGGATATGATGCATTTGTGAGGTGCGGACGGGGGTCGCTTGAGGGAGGCTGCTTAATCAAAGGTTGACCTTCATTTGGCGCGGGAGGAAAATACGACCGTCTTGTGTTGTATCGAAGAGATTGATTTTCTTGGATGGGCTATATTTTGGTGCCGGATTGCAATTCAGTTCCACGGCTTCCCGCTACAGTGGCCACTATAGAAAACGGAGGCAACCATGAATTCCAACCGCAGATCCTTTATCGCCGCGACGCTTCTGGTCGCCGGCATGCAGTTCGTTTCTTTCGGGGCTGCGCATGCGGATACGACGCTCATCAACGTCTCCTATGACCCGACCCGCGAGCTCTATCGCGCCTTCAATGCGGCCTTTGCAAAGCACTGGAAGGAGACGAAGGGCGAAACCGTCACGATCCAGAACACGCATAGCGGCTCCGGCCAGCAGGCGCGGGCGGTGATCGATGGTCTCGATGCCGATGTTGTGACGCTCGCCCTTGAAGCCGACATCAACGCCATCGCTGAAAAGAGCGGCAAGATCCGCAAGGACTGGCGTGGTACACTGGCTCATAACAATGCGCCCTACACCTCCACCATCGTTTTCCTTGTGCGCAAGGGCAACCCGAAGGGGCTGAAGGATTGGGGCGATCTGACCAAGGACGGCGTTGAAGTCATTACACCCAACCCGAAATCTTCCGGTGGCGCGCGCTGGAACCTGCTGGCGGCCTGGGCCTGGGGGTTGAAGAACTACGGAGGTGATGTCGAGAAGACCAGGGCCTTCGTGGGTGATATCTTCCGCCACGTTCCGGTGCTCGATTCCGGTGCGCGGGGCTCCACGACGACCTTCGTCCAGCGCGGCATTGGCGATGTTCTGCTGGCGTGGGAAAACGAAGCTTTCCTCGCGATCGAGGAACTGGGGCCGGATGCCTTTGAAATTGTCGTGCCTTCGCTGTCGATCCTGGCCGAGCCGCCGGTGGCTATAGTCGATCAGGTGGTGGACAAGAAGGGGACGCGCGAAGTGGCGACGGCCTATCTCGAATACCTCTACTCCAAGGAGGGGCAGAACATTGCGGCCAAGAACTATTATCGCCCGTCGCAGCCCGAACTGGTCGAGCCGGACCTTCTGAAGCGCTTCCCCAAGCTTGAACTCGCTACGATCGACCAACTGGGCGGCTGGGCGAAGGTGCAGCCCGAATTCTTCGGTGACGGTGGCGTCTTCGATCAGATCTACAAGCCCGGGAAATAATTCATGGCTCTTGCCAAAGCTTCTTCAGAGCAATGGAAATGGCGTCAGCCGAGTGTCATACCGGGTTTCGGTCTGACGCTCGGTTTTACCCTTTTCTATCTCAGTGCAATCGTTCTCATTCCTTTGGCCGGTCTCGGCATTCGCTCGGCCTCGATGGGGTGGGGCGCCTTTTGGGCACTGGCAACAGATGAACGCCTGATTGCGGCGCTACGCATCAGTTTTCTCACCTCACTGTTTGCCGCCCTTGTCAATGTCATTTTCGGTGTGCTGGTGGCCTGGGTGCTGGTGCGCTATCGCTTTCCGGGGCGCCGGATCATCGATGCAGCCGTCGATCTGCCCTTTGCATTGCCGACGGCTGTGGCCGGTATTGCGCTGACGGCGATCTATGCGCCGCGCGGCATTGTCGGGCAGTTTTTCCAGCCGCTTGGTATCAAGATCGCCTATACGCCGATCGGCATCGTCATAGCGCTCATCTTCGTCAGCCTGCCCTTCGTGGTGCGCACGGTGCAGCCGGTGATGGAAGAGATCAACCGCGAGGTGGAGGAGGCTGCCGCCACGCTTGGAGCGACGCGCTTCCAGACGGTGTTCCGGGTCATCCTGCCGGGGCTTGCTCCGGCGATCCTCACCGGTTTCGCGCTCGCCTTCGGACGGTCCTTCGGTGAATATGGCTCCGTCATCTTCATTGCCGGCAACCTGCCGTACAAGTCGGAGATTGCGCCCCTGTTGATCTTCATGAGGCTTGAGGAATTCAATTATCCCGCGGCGACCGCCATCGGTGCGATCATGCTGGTCATTGCATTCAGCGTTCTTCTGAGCATCAATCTTATTCAGGCCTGGAGCCGGCGGAGGTTCGGTTATGGCAGTTGATGCGGCGATGAAGCCATCCGTTCCTGCTCAGCCGGCGGCGAAGGAGGAACGTGTGCGAACATTTCGCGACCCGACGTCTGAAAGTCGTCCTGTAAAGGCTTTGCTGATTGCCCTGGCTGTTACGTTTCTGGCGCTGGTGCTGTTCCTGCCGCTCTATGCGGTGTTCAGCGAAGCCTTGCGCAAGGGACTGGAAGCGGCATTGGCCGCGATCATCGACCACGATGCGCTTTCCGCCGTTCGCCTGACGCTTCTGGTGGCGGTGATAGCGGTGCCCTTCAATCTGGTGTTCGGCGTTGCCGCCGCCTGGGCGATCGCCAAATATGAATTCAAGGGCAAGGCATTCCTGACGACGCTGATTGATCTGCCGTTTTCGGTATCTCCGGTCATTGCCGGCCTCGTCTATATCCTGCTGTTCGGGGCGGGCTCTGTTCTCGGGCCGGTTCTGCAAAGCTGGGGTGCGCAGGTGCTGTTTGCCGTTCCGGGAGTAGTGCTTGCTACTATCTTCGTGACCTTTCCCTTCGTGGCCCGCGAGCTTATTCCGCTCATGCAGCATCAGGGAACGGGCGATGAGGAAGCTGCACTTTCATTGGGCGCCAGCGGCTGGCAAACCTTCTGGTATGTGACGCTGCCGAACATCAAGTGGGGCCTGCTTTATGGCGTTCTCCTGTGCAACGCCCGGGCCATGGGGGAATTCGGAGCGGTGTCGGTGGTGTCGGGCCGTCTGCGCGGCCAGACCGTGACCATGCCGTTGCAGGTCGAAATCCTCTACAACGAATATAATTACGTGGCTGCCTTCGCCGTTGCCGCGCTGCTGGCTCTGCTGGCCCTCGTGACGCTGGTGCTCAAAGCCCTGCTGGAACGGGTCTACAGCCGCGACCACGCGCTCACGCCCGGCCATTGATCGAACAGGAACACAAGAATGGAACTTCGCGTCGCCAATGTCCGCAAGGAATTCGAGCGCTTTCCCGCCCTGAATGACGTGTCGCTGGATATTCGTTCCGGCGAACTTATCGCATTGCTCGGGCCTTCAGGCTCCGGCAAGACAACCCTGTTGCGGCTGATTGCCGGGCTTGAAAGCCCGTCCTCCGGCAGCATCTTCTTCGGTGAAGAGGATGCCTCCCACAAGAGCGTGCAGGACCGGAATATCGGTTTTGTTTTCCAGCACTATGCGCTTTTCCGCCACATGACGGTGCTCGACAACATCACCTTCGGGCTTCGCATCCGCAAGAGCAGCCGCCGTCCGGAAAAGGCGGAGATCCGTCGGCGGGCGCTGGAGTTGCTCGACCTCGTCCAGCTTTCCGGGCTTGAAAAGCGCTATCCAACCCAGCTCTCCGGCGGCCAGCGGCAGCGTGTGGCGCTGGCGCGGGCGATGGCGGTGGAACCCAATGTCCTGCTGCTGGATGAACCGTTCGGCGCTCTCGATGCGCAGGTGCGCAAGGAACTGCGCCGCTGGCTGCGCGACATTCACGACCGCACCGGTCATACCACCGTGTTCGTGACGCACGATCAGGAAGAGGCTCTTGAACTGGCCGACCGAGTGGTTGTGATGAGTAAGGGTAATATCGAGCAGGTGGGCACCGCCGACGAAATCTACGATACACCGGTTTCGCCCTTCGTCTTCGGCTTTATCGGCCAGTCCAGCCACCTGAAGGTGCGGGTTGAGAACGGCCATGTCTGGTTCCATGATCGCGACATCGGCATCAAGGCGCCTGATCTGCCGAACGGACCTGCGACGCTTTATTTCCGCCCCCATGACATTGAGCTGACCGATGGATGTGGCGGCTGTATCGCCGGGCTCGTCACGGTCAGCCGTCGCATCGCCGGCACCTGGCACACGGAAGTCGATGTCGGGGCAGGGCACGAGAAGATCGAAGTCAGCCTCAATGCCGATCAGTCGGCGGCGCTGAAGGGCGGTCGGCTTGCCTTCCGGCCGCGCCATTACCGGATTTTTCCGACGGGTTGAGGCCTGGAGGGCATAAGGTCATCGAATGAAAGGGGCGGCGAAAGCTGTCCCTTTTCGTTATGTTCTTTTCTTTGCCAAGAAGCTGCCCTATCTCTCGCAGCGATTCGAATTTTCATGGGGTGCCGCCCATGTTTCATCCGGTAACGGCTTGTCGGGCGGCGCGAACATTGAACCCATCTGCCTGAGGATAACCCATTGCGAAACAGCCGTTTCCGCTTCCGCCTTCTGCTTGTCGCTCTCCTGTCTCTGGTTGCTGTGCAGCCCGTAGCGGTATTGGCGCAGATCCCTGCCGTTGCCGAGGATAGTAAGCCGGCATCACCCGCAGCGCAGGCCCATGCGACGGTTCAGGCACAATCCGCCAAGCTCGACGGCTTCAGGGCGAAAGCCAAGGTCGACGAGAATGACGACGAGAAGCTGGCCACGCTGAACTCGCAGGTCGACGATCTTGTCCGGGAGGTCAGCAAGACCTCGGATGATCTGCGCGCGCGCACGGACCAGATCAAGGCCCGGCTGACGGAGCTTGGCGATCCGCCGGGCGAGGGCCAGCCGCCCGAAGCCTCGATCGTTTCCGACGAGCGCCAGCGCCTGAATGCCGAGCGCGTTGAAATCACGGCCATTCTTGGGGAAACGGATGCGCTGGTTGCCGCGGCACGGGGGCTCAGCAACGACATTACCGCCCAGCGTCGCAGCCTGTTTTCCGAAATGCTGTTCAAGCGCACAGAGGTTTCCGGCAATGTGTTCGCGGAGGCGTTCAGCGCGTTTGTGGAAGAGGCGCAGGTGCTGGGTGACACATTCGGAAGCTGGCTGACCTTCTCCTGGAAGGCCAAGAAACTGCAATTCCTGGCGGCGATCGCGCTTTCGATCGCAGCGGCGCTGATCTTTTTCTCGGGTGGCTATCGCCTGCTCGGGCGCCACATCAACCGCGACCCGGCCCGTGTCGACGTGCCCTATATCAGCCGCCTCTCGACTGCGTTCTTTCAGACAATTTTGCAGTCGGCCTCGCTGGCGGCATTTCTTGGGTCCAGCTACTTTTTTCTGGATGCCTTCAACGTTCTGCGGCCCGACGTCGCGCCGATCCTGATCGCGACGATCAACTGCATCGGCCTCGTCTATTTCGTGGGGCGACTTTCCCGGTCGGCTTTTGCGTCGAAAGCTTCCAACTGGCGTCTGGCGCCTTTGTCCGATACCGGCGCGAAGGCGCTGTCGACGGCAGTGGTGTTGATGGCGATCATCAATGGCTTCGATTATCTTTTGTCGACGGTCAGCACGGAACTTGCCTCTCCCGTGGTTCTGACTGTGGCGCGCAGCTTCGTGGCGGCGATCCTGATCGGTCTGATCCTCATTGCCCTTTCCTTCTTTCGTCCGCGGATCGCGGAGGATGGTGATCCCGCGGCAACCGGCCGGGCCTGGCCGCGATGGGGCAGTGTGTTCCTGAGGCTTTCCGGCGTCGTCCTGATCTTCGCAGCGCTGACCGGCTATGTCGGATTGGCGCGTTTCATCTCCACCCAGATCGTTCTGACCGGTGCGGTGCTGGCGACGATGTATATCGGCATTCTTTCAGGGCGCGCGATTTCGCATCGTGACAATTTCTCCCAGACCGCCGCCGGGCGTTATCTGGAAGAGCGCTACAAGCTTGGTGCGGTGGCGCTCGACCAGATCGGGCTGGCCGCAGGGCTTGGCGTCTATATTCTGGCGGTTCTCACCGGTCTGCCGCTCATTCTCCTGTCGTGGGGCTTCCGTCTGGAGGATCTCGAGCAGTGGGCCTACACGCTGGCGACAGAGATTACGGTCGGGAATATAACGATTTCTCTGGTGGCAATTTTCGGCGGCATCGTCCTGTTCATTGCCGGGCTGGCGCTGACGCGCTGGGTGCAGCGGTGGATCGACGGCAACATCATGGAGCGCTCGCATGTCGAGGCGGGCCTCAGAAACTCCATCCGTACCGGCATAGGCTATCTCGGCGTCGGTCTTGCCGGTCTGATCGGTGTGTCCGCTGCGGGCATCAATCTTTCCAGTCTCGCACTTGTGGCCGGTGCCCTTTCCCTCGGCGTCGGTTTCGGTCTCCAGAATATCGTCTCGAATTTCGTGTCGGGTCTCATCCTGCTGGCGGAACGTCCCTTCAAGGTGGGCGACTGGGTGGTGACGGGCACGACCGAGGGTTTCGTGAAGCGCATTTCCGTGCGCGCCACCGAGATCGAAACCTTTCCGCGCCAGACGATCATTGTGCCGAATTCCGACCTCATCAACGGTCGCGTCGGGAACTGGACCCACCGCAACAAGCTGGGGCGTGCCGATATTGCCATCGGTGTCGACTACAGTGCGGATCCGCGTCGGGTGATGGAAATCCTGCTGGAGATCGGCAAGGCGCACCCGAAGGTGTTGCGCAATCCGGATCCGGTGGTGCTGTTCCAGAATTTCGGCGAGTCTTCGCTCGATTTCGAGTTGAGGGTTTTTCTCGGCGATGTGCTGAACGGCGCCATGGTGAAAAACGACCTGCGATTGATGATCTTCGAACGCTTTCGCGACGAGGGAATTGGCATTCCCTATCCGCAACGGAATGTGACCGTGCACATGCAGGGCGACGCCCCGCTTCCGCCGACGGGCACGGAACCAGCGGGCAAGAAGACGAGTTGATGGACTGAGGACGGTTGGACAGAGGCACAAGGCTTCCCGAAATGAGGCACAACCGCGCCTTACCGGTGATTATTCGTATGTGTGATTAACGCTTCTGAAAAGTGTTGGGGCAATTCTGCCATTGCTACTGACGGTTTCTCTTATTGAAGGTTTTCACATGTCTTTCCTCGGTATTTCCGGAATGCAATACGCGGGAGAGACATTGCGTCCCGCCCGTATCGTCGTCGCCGAGGACTCGCATATGTTCACGTCGATGATCAGTGCATCGCTGCGGGAGACCCTTGGTATCGAGGTCGAGATTTGCCGGAACTTCGAAGAGCTTCAGCTTCTTTACGAAAAGACCTCCGAGCCGATCACGCTTGCCATCTCCAACATCAATCTGCCCGGCGCTGAAAATGGTGAAGCTCTGGATTACCTGATTGATCTTTCGGTCCCGGTGATCGTGTTCACGGGCACGATGCAGGATGGTATGCGCGAGAAAATCCTGTCCATGGATATTGTCGACTACGTGCTGAAGGACAATGTCTTCGCCGTCGACATGCTGGTGGAAGCCGTTTGTCGCTTCCTGACCAATCATCGTCATCACGTTCTCATCGTCGATGACAGTCCGACGGCGCGTGCGCTGCTTTCGAGCCGCCTCAAGCGTTACAATTTCCGTGTTTCCGTTGCCGAGAATGGTGCGAAGGCGCTTGCCATCCTGAAAAGCAATCCCGATATCGGCCTTGTCATCACCGATTATAACATGCCCGATATCGACGGTTTCGAATTGACCCGGCGTATTCGCAGTGCCCGCGGGCATCATGAGTTGCGCATCATCGGCGTTTCCTCATCCACGGACCGGCTGCTATCTGCCAAGTTCCTGAAGGCGGGCGGCAACGACTTTATGCTGCGTCCGTTCATTGACGAAGAATTCTACTGCCGCGTGAACCAGAATCTCGACACGCTGATGCAGATCCGGTCGCACTCCACCCGTAAGCCGGTCGCGCGCGCTTCATAAACACCCGGCTGCCGGTCAATGCCGGTCCGGTCCCGGCCAACCGAAGTCCTTGCGCATGTCCATGGGCAGGGACGCCAGTTGGCGTGCCTGTTCCCGGCTTTGCCGCCATTCTTCAAAGCGTTGATAGCGTCCGATGAGAAGCGCGGCAAGGCGAAGCGAAGGCCACGCGACATGGCGCAGGCCCTGCCGTTCGGCTGCGCCGTCCTGCTCTATCACGATGATCGCCATGGCGTCCTCCTTCCGGGATCGTTTCATGCGCTCAAGATGCTCATGGATACGCCATCAATCAATCGAATGATTTTTATGTCATCCATCATTTTTTTTGACGTTTCTCGTTGGAGCCGTTGTGCTGGCTGATGAATTGACATTCAATAAAATGCGATGATATTCTTTCCACATTCAATTTCTTTGAATGGTGACGTCATGACTGTGCCCTTTCGCCAGCCGCTGCCGCTTCTCGATAATGATGTGCTGAGAACGTTTGTCGCCATCGCCGAGACCGGAAATTTCTCCACGGCTGCCGAAGCCGTGTTTCGCACGCCATCGGCCGTTTCCATGCAGATCAAGAAGCTTGAGGAACAACTCGGCGCCACGCTGTTCATTCGCGATGCGCGATCCGTGACGCTGACGGTTCACGGCGAGATGCTCCTGACCTATGCGCGGCGCATGCTGGCGCTTTCCAATGAGGTGGTCGCCCGCTTCATCATGCCGGAGCTTTCCGGCGTGGTGAGACTTGGCGCGCCGGAGGGCATCGGCGAGCGCCTGCTGCCCAGCGTTCTCAAGGCCTTTGCCAGCCATTATCCCGGCGTCATGATCGATGTGACCATCGACACCAGTTCCGGCCTGCGGCGGCGGATGAACGAACAGCGGCTGGATCTGGCATTGTTCAACTCATCCTGCGGCATCGATCGTTACGAAGGCCGGGTTGTCTTCACGGAAAAGCTTGTCTGGGTGGGGGCAAAGTGCGGGACAGCACATCTGCGCACACCGCTGCCACTGTCCATCTGGGAAGAGGGATGTGCCTGGCGCGGTGAAGCGCTGTCCAGGCTGGAAGCTGCGGGACTGCCCTATCGTGTTGCCTATCTGAGCGGTCACACCATGGCCCAGCATGCCGCCATTGCCGCCGATCTGGCGATTGCGCCGCTGCCGCGCTCTTTCGTGCGCCACGACATGGCGATCCTCGGCGAAAAGGAGGGATTACCGGAACTCGGCGGTTTCGATATTCGCCTGGTCACGGCGGAGCGCCAGACCGGCCCGATCCGCGCGGTGGCGGATTGCATCCGCGAGGCCTTCATCGAGATCGCGCCGGCGCTGGTGTGACATCTGTCACCAGATGCCGCGCCTGATCCCGGTCCAGAGCCACTGCCACAGCGTTGGCGGATAGTGGAGCTTGGACGGTCCTTTCGGCTGGATCGGTCTGAGATTGCCTGAAAGGGCGTCGTGAACGGCCTGCGTCAGTGCCTTTGCTCCTGCTGCCGCGAGAAGAAGCGGATAGGTCGCCATTGTATCCGCAGGATCGGGCTTCAACCGCAGTTCATAAAGCGTTGCGCCGGTGTCGATCCCTGCATCCACGAGATGGATCGTTGCGCCGAAATTTTCGGAATCACCGAGAGCGAGCGCCCAATAGGCCCCCATCTGTCCCCGATAGGCCGGATTGATACCGGCATGGAAATTGAGGATTGGGCAGGGGGCCGTTGCCAGGGTTTCCCTGCCAAGAATCCGGCAGGCGATGGTAACGATGACGTCTGGCTTCAGACGCGCAATCGCCGAACGGGTCTCCGCGTTATTGACCGTGGCCACGGGAATGCGAACAACATCCGTGACGAGGTTGGCCTTGTGCCCATAGATGGCGAGGATGGCATCGATCCGTGCGCGGCTGGTTTTCTTCAGCGCCCGCGATGCGATGGCGGTGCCGATCTGGCCAAATGCCGTGATGATCCCGAGGCGGCGCGCCCGCCGGCGCGCCAAGGCAATTGGGCCTTCGGGGCGCTCTTCGATGACGATCACGCGCCCGCGAAAGACAGTGGCCAGTGCATTTATGAGTATGGCGGGGATGAGACCCGGTGCGGCCAGAACTACGATGGTGGGCGCAGCATTCGCCGGCATCTGGTCGTCTCTTGGCATCGATAGCGGTCCCGTCCTGATGTTCGTCTCGGGCATCCTTGCCGGTCGGGGTTTGCGGAAAGTGAATCGGGTGGTCACACTCGCGTGAACCTTTTTCGCCGTCATGCGTTATCGCCTGAGAGTTCAAACAGGAGAAAATTCATGCGATCGACCATTACCGGCGCTGTCTTGTTTACGACTGTGATCTTTGCCCTATCATCTTGCGGCAATACGCTTCGCGGAATGGGGCAAGATACGGCCAACACCATAAATGCGACACAGGATGCGGCTAAAAACGTCGGCAAGGCGGCTCGCCGCTAAAGGGAATCGGGTATCCGGTAGGGGTCGGGTATCCACTTCAGTCCTGCGTACCCGGTAAATGCGTTTCGACCCTTTTGCATTCTTTCATAGCCGCCCATGAGACGGAAAGGAGGAGCAGAATGACGCTAACCACGCTTGCGAAGATCAGTGCCGCCTATCTGGGACTGATGGTGACATTTGCGACGGCATCCGCTGTCTGGGAAAGCGGACGCGATATGGCGACCCAAACCGGTCTGTTCAAAGGTTTCGAAATTGCCGAGTCCAACACATCGGGTTGATGCCATGCCAAAGGTATGATCTTGAGGGACCATGCCGGTTCGGTTTTATTTCATGGCGGCTTTGTGGGCCGCGCTCTCGCTCTTTCAGACTGCTGCCACGGCGCAGGAGGGTGGAGATGCGTGCCGCGCAGTCGAATTTCGTGAGGCGCAGTATTCGGTTTGTACCTTCGATCCCGCGCGCGTCGATCTGCGTCTTTTTCATGCGGATTCGGCGGGTGTGCCCTATGGCGGTTTCGATGCATTGACGCGTGATCTGTGGCGTCACCACGCGTTTCTCGACTTCGCCATGAATGGCGGGATGTATCACGACGATCTGTCGCCCGTTGGCCTGTTCATCGAAAACGGTGTGGAAAAGCGACCACTGGTGCTATCCGAGGGTTATGGCAATTTCCATCTTCTACCGAATGGCGTGTTCCATTTCGGGGACGGGAAGGCCGGGGTCATGGAGGCGCGCGCTTATGCCCGCAGCGGCCTCAAGCCGCGCTTTGCCACACAATCCGGGCCGATGCTGGTCATCGACAACGTGCTTCACCCCCGGTTTTTGCCCGATAGCGACAGTCTGAAGATCCGCAACGGTGTTGGCGTGGATGGCCGGGGCCGCGTATATTTCGCGATCTCGGACGATCGGGTGCGGTTCTACGATTTCGCGCTGCTGTTCCGTGATGCACTGCAATCACCGAATGCGCTCTATTTCGATGGCACGATATCCAGCGTGCTCGTTCCTCGCCTAGGTCGCAACGACCGGCCTTTCCCGATGGGACCGATCATCGGTGTGGTATCTCGCCTGCCGGAGTAAGGCGTCAGAGCGTCGATTTCGGATAGGCGCGTTCCAGTCCGCCGGAGCGAACAAGCCCCTGCCGGAACGACTGGTAAGCGGCGTGCTGGCTGGAGCGGGCGGCTTCCATCAGGCGAATTTGCAGGCGGCCTGGCGCATTGTTGCCCAGCCATTCACCCGTCTTTTCCAGTTTCAGCGCGTTGAGGAAGCGAGCATTGGCAGCAGTGTCGAGATAAAGGTGCAGGCCATCGAGCATGATGTCGTCATGGCCGGCATTTTCAAGCGTTGCCGTCAGCCATTGCGTGTCCGTCTCCGAGAAGCCCGCGAGCCTTGTGGATACGGTTTCGCTCGTTATGTCCCTGCTCATGCGAATCTCCTGCCATTGCCGCGACAGGTTCAGGGAGGCGAGGCGTACACGCAAGATAAAACTTGCCGTCGGCCGATACGAAAATCATCTGCAAATAAATCGGAAAATATTGAAGCTCGGGAGCGTTGCTAACGCTCCGGTAACGATGTCCGGGTAAGAGTGGTCTCGCGGCGGAGATGCCGCCCTTCGCTTCCGGTTTTAGGTATTGCGTGCCGGAAGCGAGCCTCTCAGGCTCCCCCTTGTTTTCCCCATCCACGACTTGACGCGGCGCCGGTTTCGGCGTCAGATTTCCCCGGTTTTGCGATCAACCGGGCTGGACGCCTCTTTTTCTACGAATCGTCCACCTTTCGCATGCCGGGCGGGTGGCCGTGGTGGTCGTCCGCCTTTTTTATGGTCAGGGAGCATTCATCCGGTGTCGGAAAGCAAGAAGACGGGCCTTGTTCTGGTTCTGGGGGGCGCGCGCTCCGGAAAATCACGATTTTCGGAGGCCATGCTGTGCGAAAGCGGGCTTGATGTCCATTACATCGCGACCGCCGAGGCGCTTGACGGCGAGATGAACACCCGCATTGCCCACCACCGCGCATCACGTCCGGCGGAGTGGACGACCCATGAGGAACCGCTGGACCTGTCCGGAAAGCTTGCGGAAATCGCCCGGCCGGGCAGAGCGATCCTCGTCGATTGCCTGACGCTGTGGTTGACCAATCTGATGATGGCGGAACGCGATATCGAAGCGGCGTTCGATGCGCTTGTAATGGTCTGCCCGACGCTTGAGGGCCGGGTGGTCTTCGTTTCCAACGAAGTCGGTCTCGGCATCGTGCCTGAACACCGTATGGCACGTGATTTTCGCGACGATGCCGGCCGGCTGCACCAGCGCATCGCCGCACTCGCCGACGAGGTCTATTTCATCGCTGCCGGCCTGCCTTTGAAAATGAAAGGGTAATTAGAAACCGATCGCCAACCGCAAGGGATTGGCGGGGTCGATCAGCAGGCGCGCCGCCATGGCAAGGCAGGAGACGACGAGCAGCGGGCGAATGAGTCTCGCGCCGTTCTTCATGGCCAGCCGCGATCCGATCTGCGCGCCGATAATCTGGCCGATGGCCATCAGGATGCCGAGTTTCCACAGGATCGACCCCGTTACGACGAAGACGAGGAAGGCGCCGAAATTGGAGCCGAGGTTCAAGAGCTTCGTGTGGGCGGTGGCTTTCAGCATGCCGAAGCCGGCCAGAAGCACAAAGGCGAGCATGAAGAACGAGCCGGTGCCGGGGCCAAAAATGCCATCGTAGAAGCCGATCAGCGGCACGATGGTCAGGCTGAAGATGAAGGGCTGCATCCGGCGCCTGCTGTCGGCATCGCCGAGGTTCGGCTTGAGAGCGAAATAAAGGCCGATGGCCATCAGCATCACCGGCATGACCGCCCTGAGATACTCCGGTGGTACGAAGGCGGCGGCAAGCGCGCCGAGCGCGCCCCCGGCCACCGCCATCAGTGCCATCGGATATTGCTCGGAGAGTCGAACATGGCCCCGGCGCGCATAGGAAAGCGTGGCGGAGGCTGCGCCGAACTGGGCGCTGAGCTTGTTGGTACCGAGTGCCTCCAGCGGCGGAATACCCGCCAGCAGCATGGCAGGAATGGCGATGAGCCCGCCACCGCCGGCAATGGAATCGATGAAGCCCGCCAGCACCGAAGCGGTAAACAGCAGGATGACGATGTGCGGAAGAAGATCGGTCATGGCGGGGTCGATTCGATGGAGTTTGTGTCTTCTTTTGGCACCGGTCCCTTGTCGGCACAATCGCGGTGCGGATATATCGGCCGAATTCCAGCGCTTTGGCTCCGTTTTCGCTCAAATTGATTCATGCGGCGCATGTGTTGGGTGAGCGCAATCCTGCCTTGCCGAAATCGGTTTTCCCGTCGCACGACCTCGGCTAAAGAGGAAGGATCGTGCGTTTCAGACAGGAGGCCAGCGGCCAATGGAAAAGGTGATTTTCGATACGGATCCCGGTGTGGACGATGCGATGGCGCTGCTGTTCCTGCATCGTCACCCGGGGATCGACCTGATCGGCATCACCACCGTGTTCGGCAATGCTTCCGTTGAGACCACAACGCGCAACGCACTGTTTCTCTGCGAACGTTGGGGGATTGAAGCGCCTGTTGCGAAGGGAGCGGCATCACCGTTCGCTCCCGAGCGTCGGCAGCATGCTTTTCCGGCTTTCATTCATGGCGAGAATGGTCTGGGCGGGATCGATATTCCCGAGACGATTACGCGCGAGGCCGATCCACGCCCGGCGCACCGCTTCATCATCGATACGGTAAAGGCCAATCCCGGTGAGGTGACGCTGGTTGCTGTCGCACCGCTTGCCAATCTGGCACTGGCGCTGCAGGAAGCACCGGAGATTGCGGGGCTGGTGAAGCGGGTGATCCTGATGGGTGGGGCTTTTGCCATGCCCGGTAATGCCAGCCCGGCAGCGGAAGCGAACATTCACAACGATCCGGAAGCGGCGGACCTCGTCTTCACCGCGTCCTGGCCGGTGACAGCCATCGGCCTTGACGTGACCACGAAGACGGTGATGACGCGTGGCAGGCTGGCGCAGATCGCGGCGGAAGGCGGCGAGGCGTTGCACCTGCTCAACGATCTCTCGCAGTTCTACATGGATTTCTATCGTCACCGGGTCGGTGACGGCATGGTCGTTCACGACTCCTGCGCCTGCGTCTATGCGGTCGCGCCTGAACTGTTCGAGACGATGAGCGGCGCCGTGCGGGTGCTGACCGACGGTATTGCCGAGGGCAAGACCGTTCTGAAACCAGATGGTATGCGCTTCGGGCCCAGCGCCTGGGACGGGCATCCAAGCCAGACGATCTGCACCCACATCGATGCATCGGCGGTGCTGGAACTGATTCGCGTCACGCTGCTCGGCCGGGTCTGAAGAAAAATAAGAGAGTCGATTCCACCGCTTGCGCGGTTTTGCTCGCAAGCGGATTCCGGTTCTTCAGAAAGTGATTCAATCGTTTCCGGCTGCCGTGCTGAGCCGGTCGAGGCATGGCACTGTGACGTGACGATTGTTCTCGATGAGGATGACGCCATCCTTACGCAGCTTGGTCATCTGACGGCTGACCGTTTCGATGGTCAGCCCGAGGAAGTCGGCGATATCTGCGCGCGACAGCGGCAGGTCGAAGGTGTTCTGCTCGCCGTGATCGGGGTCGATGTGGGTCGCGATCATGTAAAGGAAGCTTGCAACCTTTTCCTGCGCCGTCTTGCGGCCGAGGGTCAGCATCCAGTCACGCGCCTCGTCCAGTTCCTTGAGGGACTGGGTGTGAAGCTTGCGCTCAAGCCCCGGCGTTTCGTTCGCCATGCGCTCGATCAAGGACTTCGGGAAACTGCAGATTTCGGTCTCGGTGGCGGCTTCCGCCGTCATGGTGCTTTCGCACAGGTGTGGGCGGCCCAGAAAATCGGGCGCGAATTGCAGGCCGACAATCTGCTGGCGACCGTCGGCCATCATTTTCGACAGCTTGATAACGCCCGAAAGAATGTTGCTGTAGTGTGAAACGGATTCACCCTGGCCGATCAGTTCGTTGCCGGCATCAACCTTGCGACGGGTCGAGTGGCGGTTCAGTTCGAAAAGCTGCGCGGGCGTGAGTGTGGCGCAGACCCCGCCATGGCGCGCGTCACAAACGCGGCACACGGCAGGCATTTCCGAACAGTGAAGGTTCTTTTGTTGCGAATCCATGTTTTCCCGCCTGAAAACCGCCATTTGGCGCCAAATCCGTTCGGATCGTGTATCTTTGACCACTTATACCTGAACTACAGGATTTTGCACCCTTGATTTCTGTCAACCCGCAGAAGGTTGCTTCCAATTTGATCGACGTCAAAGTTCTCAAGCCCGTCAGCCGCTATCACCATGGCGAAACGAGCGCGTGACATGCGGACGAGCGGAGGAAAACGTGAGCGAAAGAAGTCTTCTGGCCAAGTATTCCGGCGCCGTTCCGCGCTACACCAGTTATCCGACTGCCCCCCATTTTCACGAGGGGGTGAACTGCGACATATATGCACAGTGGCTGGGGGAACTCAGTGAACGCGACACTTTATCGCTCTATGTCCACATCCCCTATTGCGATCGGCTCTGTTGGTTCTGCGCGTGCCACACGAAGCATACGCTGAAATATGAGCCGATTTCCAACTATCTGAAACCGTTGTTCAAGGAGATCGCCACCGTTGGGACAAAGGTTTCCAAATCGGTGAAGGTGACGGCGCTGCATTTTGGCGGCGGATCGCCGACGATGCTGACGCCCGAGGACATGATCGCCATCATGGGCGCTTTCCGTGCGGCTTTCACCTTCGCGGATGATGCTGAAATCAGTGTCGAGATGGACCCGAACGATCTGGATGATGCGCGTTATGACGGGCTTGCGGCCATTGGCATGACGCGGGCGAGCCTCGGCGTGCAGGATTTCGATCCCAAGGTGCAGAAGACCATCAACCGCATCCAGACTTTCGAGCAAACCAAAGGCGTGGCCGATGCTGTGCGGGCAAGGGGCGTTCACTCCGTCAATTGCGACATTCTCTACGGCTTGCCGTTTCAGACACAGGAGACGCTCAGGGCCACCGTTCAGGACATCATCTCGCTTTCGCCGGATCGGATCGCGCTGTTCGGCTATGCGCATGTGCCATGGATGAAGAAGCACCAGACGCTCATTCCCGAACATGCGCTGCCGAATGTCGATGAGCGCTACGCCCAGATGAAGATGGCCGCCACCATGCTGCTTGAGGCGGGCTACGAGGCGATCGGCATCGACCATTTCGCCAAGCCCGACGACAGGCTGGCGATCGCTGCCCGCACGGGCAAGCTGCGCCGCAATTTTCAGGGATACACCGACGACCAGGCGACGGCGCTGCTCGGATTTGGCGCGTCGTCCATCGGGCAATTGCCGCAGGGCTATGTGCAGAACATGGTGGCGACCGGCGAGTATGAACGCATGGCCAATCAGGATGGGTTGACGGTGGTGCGTGGTATCGCGCTGACGGATGATGACCGCATGCGTGCCCATGTCATCGAGCGGATCATGTGCGACTTCGCCTTCGACTTTGCGCCTGTTCAGAAGCGATTCCCCGGTCTGGCGGATACCGTGATTGCCGAGGCCCGGCAATTTGCAGCCTCAAATCCGGATGGGCTTTGCCGGGTCGATGCGGCGGGCTTCCGTTTGACGGAACGCGGACAGGCGCTTGCCCGCAGTATTGCGGCCGTCTTCGATGCCTATCTCGGCAACGGCAAGGGGCGTCATTCCATCGCCGTGTGATAGGTTCCGGGCGACGGCAACGCGCTCCCGTCCCGGGAAATGCGCGGGGAGGGGCATGGCCTTTCCCCGCCCTTTCGGTTAGAGCGATCCGAACGAAAGGATGGAGTTCGGATGGGTTTTGCTCGTTTCAGGCAATGGATCATCGCCCAGGTGGCGTTGGGGGCTCTTGGTGCCCTGAAGTTGCTGCCGGCGGATGCCGCCTTGAATTTCGCCGCACGTCAGGCCCGCCGCTTCGGCCCGAAGCTTCGGCGTCACAAACTCGTCGTGACCAACCTTCGCAATGCCTTTCCGGAAAAGAGCGCTGCGGAAATCGACGCACTCGCGGTGGAGAGTTGGGAACATATCGGTCGCATGGCCGCAGAGTACATCTTTTTTGACAAGCTGTTCAAACCGGAGGAACTGCGTGCGGGCACCGGACGTGTGGAACTCGTCGGTGCGGAGCATGTCGCGGAACTTTACGCCCGCCCGCGTGCCTATATCTGCATGACCGCCCATACCGGCAATTTCGAGGTTTTGCCGCATGTGGCGACTGCCTTCGGAAACCCGGTGGCGGTTCTCTTCCGCCCCCCGAACAATCCCTATATCGCCGCGCATCTGGCCAAGTTGCGCGGTGCCGGTTCAGATCGTCTCGTGCCGTCGCATGCGGGATCTTCCATGGCGCTTGCCCGGCAACTGGCTGCCGGCAAGGGGGTCGGCATCCTGGTCGACCAGAAGTTCAAGCGTGGACTGGATACGCATTTCTTCGGTCTGCCGGTGCATACCAATCCACTCGTTCCGCGCCTTGCCCGGCAGTTCGATTGTGACGTACTGCCTGTGCGGTCGGTTCGCCTGGCGGATAACCGCTTCCGGATTGAAGTCGAGGCGCCGATGGTTTTGCCGCGCGATGCCGAGGGACAGGTTGACGTGGAGGCGGCCACGCAGGCGATCAACGACAAGGTCGAAGCCTGGGTCAGGGATCACCCGGCGCAATGGTTGTGGTATCATGATCGCTGGGATATCAAGAAATCCATCCGATAGGGCAGGAACCGGGCCTGTTCGCCGGTCGGGGAATCGATTAGCTGTGGATTAAATTTACCTTACCCGCCATTCGAGTGGCGGCGCGGGCTTGCATGGTTCCCGTGCAGGTGTATTTTTGGCGGGTTAATATTGACCCTTTTGTAGACTTCGCGTTGCGTTATTATAGTCAAGGTTCTGTGCATGGAGCCGTCGATGAAGGCGGTTTTTCGTGCGATTGGCTGATGAAACGGCCATGGACGTGTAACTGTCGGGAGATTCGTCTTGGAAGTGCTGATTGAACTGTTCTGGTCCAAATATGCCGAACTCAATGCTGCAGTGGAGGCAAACGACAGTGCGCGCGTTGAAGTGATTGATCGCGAGATCAGTGATCTCCTCGGGACGATCTTCCAGACCAAGGCGAGAAATCTTGCCGATATCAATCGCCAGTTCCGACTTGCTATCGATCTCCTCAATGAAGAGGCGGACGACCTTTCCTGCGTGCATTACAATAGCCGCCTCATTCAGGGGTTGGTCGAGCGCTACATCGCGCTCGGCGAAGGCGAAGTGCTCGGTGCCGGCGGCGTAACCCAGGAAGACGGCTTCCCGGAAGATGTGCGCGACGCGCTGTTCAACACTTCGTTGCTCGACAATATTTCCGAGCGGGTGGCCGTGCTTGGGGCTGGCTATCGCATGACCTACACCAATGCTGCCAATGCCAGCCGCCTCCAGACGCAACCTGGCGGCCTCGTGGGCAAGCATTTTGCCGAGATCGTCGGTTTCCAGCGGTTCCAGAACGGCTTCAAGGAGCAGATCGACCGTTGTCTCTCGGGTGAAACCGTAACCTATACCTACGCGGAACAATACGAAGGCAACACGGTTGTCGTGCGTTGTCGCATGTCGCCCTTCTATAATGGCGGCCTTGCGCCAGCCGGTGTGATGCTGGTGATGCGCGAAACCGCAGATCGCCGCCGCTCGTCCAGCGCGGCCTGATCTGGTTCGCTTTGATCTGCCATAGAAAACGGGGCGGTGCCTGAAGGCGCCGCCCCGTTTTTTTATCGTAACCGTTATTGCGATCGCGCGACGCGCGTATCTTCCGGCAGGTCGTGCAGAAGATGGTCGCGTTCGAAGGCAATGTGGCGGCGCAGGCCTTCGAAAAAGCCGCGCAGCATGTAACCGATGGCCTCCATGTTGACCGGCTGTCCGGCGCCCAGCTTCAACAGGGCATCCGTCAGCTCCTCGGCAAAGCATTCGTCTTCGAAATGTTCGTATTTCAGCCTGGACAGCGTGTCCTCCAGCGACGGCCCCGCGCCCGCCCGCTTGGAGAGCCAGGGGAACAGAACCGTTTCCTCGCAAAGATGCTGGTTGCGGATTGCCGGGCCAAGCGCCTTGGCGGCGTAAATGCACTGCTGCCGATTCACGCTGGCGGGAAGCGAATCGGCAATGTCTTCCAGCGCGTCGCAGAGCGCGAGTTGCTCACGGTAGGCTGCATTCAGCCAACGTAAGGTGAAGCCGTCATTTGAGTCGGCCTTGATATCCGAGACGTTGTTACATCCACGGCCGAAGTGGTGAATCTCGCCATTCGTTTGCATCCGAGTTACCTCCGGCACATTGTCGCATCGCACTTGTTTATGCGATAAGGTATTTATCTCGCCGGTTTGTTCTGTCTCGCATTGATGTGGATCAAGGTTGAGGCAGGGAGCAAATGTCAATTCTGCATGCAGGGCAGGGGGAGTTGTCGTGAAGACGGCAACGCGCCGGGGAAGCGTCCACCTCCCTAAGATCATCAAGCGTTGGGGGATACCAACAATGACACAAACTTTAGGCACTCTGACATTGGCGTTGCTCGCCTTTGTTGCGATGCTCGGGGCGGCTTTTGCCCATGACAATCTGTTCGCGACCCACATGTGGGTCATGTTCTTCGTGCTTTCCGCCGGTACGGTGGTGGCGCTCCGCAACTTTGCCTTCGCCCCCGCGCGTCCGAAGGAAGTCGTGAAGTCCGAATATTTCGATGAAGTCGTCAAGTACGGCGTCATCGCAACGACCTTCTGGGGCGTTGTCGGCTTCCTCGTCGGCGTTGTGGTTGCTCTCCAGCTTGCCTTTCCCGACCTCAACATCGAACCTTGGTTCAACTTCGGTCGCATGCGCCCGCTGCACACTTCAGCGGTCATCTTCGCCTTCGGCGGCAATGCGCTGATCTCGACCTCGTTCTACGTTGTTCAACGCACGTCGCGCGCCCGTCTGTTCGGCGGCGGCCTCGGCTGGTTCGTGTTCTGGGGTTACAACATCTTCATCGTCATGGCTGCAACCGGCTATCTGCTGGGCATTACCCAAGGCCGTGAATATGCAGAGCCCGAATGGTATACCGACCTGTTCCTGACGGTCGTCTGGGTTCTCTATCTGGTGACCTTCCTCGGCACCGTTCTGACCCGCAAGGAACCCCACATCTACGTTGCGAACTGGTTCTATCTGGCCTTTATCGTGACGATCGCCATGCTGCATATCGTCAATAACCTGGCGATCCCGGTTTCCTTTACCGGCGTCAAGAGCTACTCCGCCTTCTCGGGCGTTCAGGATGCTCTGACCCAGTGGTGGTACGGCCATAACGCCGTGGGCTTCTTCCTGACGGCCGGCTTCCTCGGCATGATGTACTACTTCGTTCCGAAGCAGGCAGGTCGCCCGGTCTACTCCTACCGTCTGTCGATCATCCACTTCTGGGCCCTGATCTTCCTCTACATCTGGGCCGGCCCGCACCACCTGCACTATACGGCTCTGCCGGACTGGGCGCAGACGCTGGGCATGGTCTTCTCCATCATGCTGTGGATGCCCTCCTGGGGTGGTATGATCAACGGCCTGATGACGCTCTCGGGCGCTTGGGACAAGATCCGTACCGACCCGATCATGCGCATGATGGTTATCGCCGTCGCCTTCTACGGTATGTCGACCTTCGAAGGTCCGATGATGTCGATCAAGACGGTCAACTCGCTCAGCCACTACACGGACTGGACCATCGGTCACGTTCACTCGGGTGCGCTCGGCTGGGTCGGCATGATCTCGTTCGGCGCCGTCTATTACCTGACGCCAAAGCTGTGGAACCGCAACCGCCTGTACTCGCTGCGTCTCGTCAACTGGCACTTCTGGCTCGCAACGCTTGGTATCGTGGTTTACGCTGCCGTTCTGTGGGTTGCCGGCATCCAGCAGGGTCTGATGTGGCGCGAATACGACGAACAGGGCTTCCTGGTCTATTCGTTCGCTGAATCGGTCAAGGCCATGTTCCCCTACTATCTGCTGCGTGCAGTTGGCGGTGGCATGTATCTCCTCGGTGGTATCATCATGGCCTACAACGTCTGGCGCACGATCCTCGGCCACGAACGCCAGGAAGCTCCGATTGCCGGTTCTGCCGCAATCGCTGCTGCCCAGCCCGCTGAATAAGGAGGGACACTCATGTCCATCATTGACAAACACGCGATTATCGAACGCAACGGCACGCTCCTGCTCGTCGGTTCGCTGCTGGTCGTCTCCGTCGGCGGCATCGTGGAAATCGCACCGCTCTTCTACCTCGAGAACACCATCGAAAAGGTTGAAGGCATGCGTCCGTACTCGCCGCTCGAACTGGCGGGTCGCAACATCTACATCCGCGAAGGCTGCTACGTCTGTCACAGCCAGATGATCCGTCCGTTCCGCGACGAAGTGGAACGCTACGGTCATTACAGCCTCGCGGCTGAATCGATGTACGATCACCCCTTCCAGTGGGGTTCCAAGCGTACCGGTCCGGATCTGGCCCGCGTGGGCGGCCGCTACTCCAACGAGTGGCACGTCCAGCACCTGACCGAACCGCGCGACGTGGTTCCGGAATCCATCATGCCCAGCTATTCCTTCCTGAAAACGACGCCGCTTGTGGTCGCCGACGTTCAGGCGGACATGAAGGCGCTGAAGCTGGTCGGCGTTCCCTACACGGACGAGCAGCTTGAAAACGCCAAGGCTGACCTTGCCGCTCAGGCCGATCCGGAAGCCGATTCCGCCGCCGTCCTCGCTCGCTACCCGAAGGCCAAGGTTGGTGACTTCGATGGCGATCCGAAAACGCTGACGGAAATGGATGCTCTGGTCTCGTATCTGCAGATGCTCGGCACGCTTGTCGACTTCTCGACCTATGACGACGCTGGCGGTTATCGCTAAGGAGGGCACATGGAAACCTATACGGCCATGCGCCATTTCGCTGACAGTTGGGGCCTGCTTGCCATGGCCATCTTCTTTGTTGGCGTCGTCCTTTTCACGCTGCGTCCCGGGTCCAAGAACCTGGCCAAGGACGCTGCCGAAATCCCTCTCAAGGAGGATTAAGAGATGTCGGAAAAACATATTGACGAACTCAGCGGCGTCGAAACAACAGGCCACTCCTGGGACGGCATTCGCGAGCTGAACAACCCCATGCCCCGCTGGTGGGTGTGGACCTTCTATGCCTGTATCGTGTGGGCGCTCGCCTACACGGTCGTGTATCCGTCCTGGCCGGGTATCACGACCAACGTGAAGGGCTATTTCGGCTGGTCCAGCCGCGGTCAGCTCGCTACGGAACTGACAGAGGCCCAGGCGACCAAGGCCGTCTACCTTGAAAAGATCGCGGCCACCCCGGTTGCCGATATCCTCAAGGATGAAGAGCTCAATCGCTTTGCTACGGCTGGCGGCGCGGCTGCCTTCAAGGTCAACTGCACGCCCTGCCACGGCTCGGGCGCTGCCGGTGGCAACGGTTATCCGAACCTGAACGACGACGACTGGCTGTGGGGCGGTTCGATCGACGAGATCTATACGACGCTCACGCACGGTATCCGTTACACCGACGACGCCGAGACACACGCTTCGGAAATGCCGGTGTTTGGCGACATTCTGAAGCCTGAGGAAGTCAAGCAGGTTGCGGCCTATGTCTACAGCCTGTCCGGGGCCGCGCCTTCGGATGCCGCTCTGGTTGAGCCGGGCAAGGCACTGTTCGCTGATAACTGCGCCTCCTGCCATGGCGAAGATGCCAAGGGCCAGAAGGATTTCGGTGCCCCGAACCTGACGGACGCCATCTGGCTGCGCGTCGATGGCAGCGAAGCCGGCATTGCCGGCCAGGTGGCCAAGCCCACGCACGGTGTCATGCCGGCCTGGAGTGCCCGCCTCGGCGACACCACGGTCAAGGAACTGGCCGTGTTCGTCCACTCGCTTGGTGGCGGCCAGTAAGATCAAGGCGCCCCGGCGGCCTTGCCGGGGCTCCCCTTACCGCTTTGCCTTGATGATCAGCCACGCTCCAGGGCGTGGCTTTTTTCTTTTTATCGTCCGCGAGCGAAGCATAATTGTTCCTGCGGCATATAGCCCTGCGCGCAAATAGCAGATTTTGTCAGACATATATGGTGTGATCTATGTGTGCGGCGTCCGGTCACTGCTTGATATAAGTCAAGGTGTGCTAGATTGGACAGTGACAAGGCTACTTTAGAGATTACAGGATCACTTCGATGACCACGAACACTCCTTCAGACGGCGGAAACATTCCGGCCGGCCATTCGGAACCACCTCTTTATGAGGCCAAAAAGCGCGTTTTCGCCAAGAAGGTCGAAGGTCGCTTCCGGAACTTCAAGTGGCTTATTCTGGCTGTAACGATGGCGGTCTATTTCGTCACGCCCTGGTTGCGCTGGAACCGTGGCGACTATGCGCCCGATCAGGGTGTTCTGCTCGACCTTGCCAACCGCCGTTTCTATTTCTTTCCGATCGAGATCTGGCCGCAGGAATTCTATTACGTGGCGGGTATGCTCGTCATGGCGGGTTTCGGCCTCTTTCTGATTACATCGGCTGTCGGGCGCGCCTGGTGCGGCTATACGTGTCCCCAGACGGTGTGGGTCGATCTCTTCATTGCCGTCGAGCGCTTCTTCCAGGGCGATCGTAACGCACGCATGAAGCTCGATTCCTCGTCGTGGTCGCTCGACAAGTTCTGGCGGATCGGTGCGACGCACCTGACCTGGCTGTTGATTTCGGTGGCCACCGGCATGGGCTGGATCTTCTATTTCGGCAATGCGCCGAGCACCTTCATCAAGTTCTTCACAGGCGATCTGCCGTTCGTTGCCTATGGCACGGTGATGGTTCTGACCTTTACCACCTATGCCTTCGGTGGTCTGATGCGTGAGCAGGTTTGCATCTACATGTGCCCCTGGCCTCGTATTCAGGCCGCCATGCTGGACGAGCAGTCTCTGGTCGTGACCTATAACGACTGGCGGGGCGAACCGCGTACCCGTGGCGCCAAGAAGGCTGCCGCCGCCGGCCTGCCGGTTGGCGATTGCGTCGATTGCAACGCCTGTGTCGCGGTCTGTCCCATGGGCATCGATATCCGCGAAGGCCAGCAGCTTGGCTGTATCACCTGCGCACTCTGCATCGATGCCTGCGACAGCGTTATGGACAAGATCGGCAAGGAACGTGGCCTGATCGCCTATGCGACGCTGGAAGAGTATGACAGCAACATGAACCTGGCGACCAACAATCGCACGACCGGCATTCAGCCGGAGAAGGTGCGCGGCGCTGACGGCTCGTTCTCGGAAAAAATTCGCCACTTCAACTGGCGCATCATCTTCCGGGCACGCACCCTGCTTTACATCGGTGCATGGTCGGCGGTCGGTGTGGCCATGCTGTTCATGCTGTTCACCCGCGAACGACTCGATGTGAACGTGCTGCATGATCGCAATCCGCAATATGTGATGGAATCCGATGGTTCGATCCGTAACGGCTATACGGTCCGCATCCTCAACATGATGCCCCAGCCGCGCACGATCCGGCTTTCGGTCGATGGCCTTCCGAATGCCGTGATGAAGATCAACGGTTATCCGGAAAACAAGGGTCAGATTTACGACATTCCGGCCAAGCCGGATGAAGCGACGGCACTGAAAGTATTCGTCACCTTGCCCAAGGCTGATGTAAGCTCGCAGGCGGAAGAGATGCGCTTCATCGTGGAAGATCCGGAAAATGGCGAGCGCAGAGTCTACAAGGCGGTCTTCAACGGACCGGGAGTAAAAAAATGACTGACACGACGAGCAAGTCCTCCGGCTTTGTCTTCACCGGCAAGCACATGATTCTCACGATGGTTTCGTTTTTTGGCGTGGTCATCGCGGTCAACTTCTTCATGGCGTGGCAGGCGACGCGAAGCTGGAGCGGGCTCGTCGTACCGAACACCTATGTCGCCAGCCAGCAGTTCAATGCCAAGGTGGCGGCACAGCGGGCGATTGCGGCCTCGGGCGTGACCGGCAAGCTTTCGGTTGAAGGCGATATCGTGAGCTTCACGATATCGCACCCGGACAAGGGCCCGGTCGATGTTGAGAAGGTGGTAGCCAACTTCCTTCGCCCGGTTGGCACGGAGCAGGATTTCTCGCTTGAACTGACCCGTTCGGCGCCGGGAGTCTATACTGCCAGGCATGAGGTTCGCTCCGGCCAGTGGATTGCGGAGGTCAAGGCGACCGATGGCGATACGCTGGTCATTCATGAAGCCAACCGCTTCGTTGTCATCGGAGAACAGAAATGAGTTGCTGCGCACCGGGTGTCGAGGGAAGCCTCGATCTGGAGCGGTCGGGGCAGGGCATGCCCTCCGCCGAAGAACTGAAACTGTCCGCCCGCCCGCTGGGTGAGGGGCTTTTCCAGACCGATCTCTCCGTGCCCGGTGTCTATTGTGGCGCGTGCATTACCACCGTCGAAGGCGCGTTGAAAAAGCTGCCGATGGTGGCGCGCGCGCGTGTCAATTTGTCCTCCAAGCGCGTTTCCGTCGTCTGGAAGGACGTCGTTGAAGGGCAGCAGAGTGATCCGACGGATATCGTTCGCCAGATCGCATCGACCGGTTATGAAAGCCATCTCTTTTCGATGGCCGGCGAAAACGGTGATGAGGTTCGCAACAAGCTTTTGCGCGCTGTTGCAGTGGCCGGCTTCGCTTCTGCCAACATCATGCTTCTGTCCGTCTCGGTCTGGTCCGGTGCTGAAGCGGCAACGCGCGATCTGTTTCACTGGATTTCGGCGGGTATTGCCGCGCCGGCGCTGATCTATGCCGGGCGCTTCTTCTTCCTTTCGGCCTGGAAAGCGCTTCGCCACGGTCAGACCAACATGGATGTCCCGATTTCAATCGGTGTGTTCCTGTCCTATTTCGTATCCTTGTGGGAAACGCTCCATCACGCCGAGCACGCTTGGTTCGACGCCACTGTGATGCTGCTGTTCTTCCTGCTCATCGGTCGCACGCTGGACCATATGATGCGGGACCGCGCCCGTTCTGCGATCACAGGTCTTGCGCGCCTTTCGCCGCGCGGTGCCATGGTGATCGCTGAAGACGGTTCGCGCGAGTATCGTCCCATCGAGGAAATCCGGCCGGGCGACCGGCTTGCGATTGCCGCCGGGGATCGTATTGCCGTGGATGGCCGGGTGCTGTTCGGCGCAAGCGACATGGACGCCTCGGTCGTCAATGGCGAAAGCACGCCGGTTTCGATCAGTCCCGGCGACCTCGTGCAGGCCGGCATGCTGAACCTGACGGGTTCTCTGACCGTTGAGGCCACCGCTGCGGCGCGCGATTCCTTCCTCGCCGAAATGATCGGCCTGATGGAAGCGGCTGAGGGTGGTCGTGCCCGTTACCGCCGCATCGCCGACCGCGCTTCCCAATACTACGCGCCCGCCGTGCATCTGCTCGCCTTCCTGTCCTTCATCGGCTGGGGTTTCATCGGCGGTGACTGGAAGCATGCGATGCTGATCGCGGTCGCTGTGCTCATCATCACCTGTCCCTGCGCGCTCGGCCTTGCCGTGCCCGTCGTTCAGGTGGTGGCCGCCGGCCGCCTGTTCCAGAACGGCATCATGGTGAAGGATGGTTCGGCCATGGAGCGGCTGGCGGAAATCGATTCTGTCTATTTCGACAAGACCGGCACGCTGACGCTCGGGCGTCCCAGGCTCATCAATCGCGGTGAAGCGGGTGAGGCCTCGCTTAACCTTGCCGCCGGGCTTGCCGGCCATTCGCGCCATCCTTTGTCACAGGCGCTTTACCGCACGGTGGAGGGGCCTGTGGCGGCCTTCGACAGTGTCAGCGAAGTCCCTGGCGCGGGCGTCGAAGCGCGTACCGATTCAGGCCTTTACCGTCTCGGCAGCCGTCTCTTTGCCTGCGGCGAGGCCAATGAAAGCACCTCGGCGCGCGACCAGGCGTCCTCGGAAGTCGTTCTCTCGCGCGATGGGAAGGAGATTGCGACCTTCCGTTTTGAAGATGCCCTTCGTCCGGGTGCCGAACAGGTCGTTGCCGATCTTCAGACAAATGGTATTGCCACCGGCATTCTTTCCGGCGACCGCGCCCCGGTCGTGCAGGCGCTGGCGGGCAAGCTCGGTATCGCCGACTGGAACGCCGCTCTTTCGCCGCGGGACAAGGCCGCGCGGCTGGGAGAGGCGCGGGAACAGGGCCGCAAGACGCTGATGGTAGGCGATGGCATCAACGATGCCCCGGCGCTGTCTTCTGCGCATGTTTCCATGGCACCGGCGACGGCGGCGGATGTGGGGCGTCAGGCCGCCGATTTCGTCTTCCTGAGGGAAGGGCTCGATGCGGTGCCGCTGGCGCTGGATGTGTCGCGCAAGGCGGGGCAGTTGATCCGCCAGAATTTCGCGCTCGCCATCGGCTACAACATCATTGCCGTGCCGATTGCCATTCTCGGCTATGCGACGCCGCTGATCGCAGCACTTGCCATGTCGTCTTCATCGATCATCGTCGTGGTCAATGCGCTGCGGCTCAACCGCATCGCACGCGTTCCGCAACCGGAACCGCAGGCGCTCAAGCCTTCCGCACCGATCGGGCAGGGAACCCGGCTTGCATCATGAGCATTCTCGTCTACCTCATTCCCATTGCCCTCTTTCTTGGGGGGCTGGGGCTGGCGGCGTTTCTCTGGTCGCTGAAAAGCGGCCAGTATGACGATCTCGAAGGCGCATCCTGGCGAATGCTGGATGATGGCGACGACAAGCCCGCGGACTGACTGCGACGAAAGTTTTATCTCGGCTTGCCGTGAGACCGATTGAGTGCCACAAATCCCCGACACTGGATGGTATCGAGGGAGTCGTTTATGGCGCAGGCTGAAATCGGGTTGATCGGGCTTGGGGTGATGGGGGCCAATCTGGCGCTCAACATTGCGGAGAAGGGGCATCGCATTGCCGTCTTCAATCGGACTCCGGAAAAAACGCGGCATTTCTTCGAAACGGCTGACGAACTGGCTGAGCGGATCATTCCCTGCGAAACCATAGAGGAATTCGTGGCCGCTATCCGGCCGCCGCGCCCGGTCATCATCATGATCAAGGCCGGTGAGGCCGTAGACGAGCAGATGGCGGCGCTTTTGCCGCATCTGTCAGGCGGCGATATCATGATCGATGCCGGCAATGCCAATTTCCGCGATACGCGGGCGCGCTTCCAGCGGCTCGAGGGTTCCGGCCTGACCTTCATCGGCATGGGTGTGTCCGGGGGCGAAGAAGGTGCACGCCATGGTCCGTCGATCATGGTGGGTGGAACGCCGGAATCCTACGCACGCGTCGAGAAGGTTCTGACCTCCATTGCTGCCACCTACCATGACGAGCCCTGCTGCGCCTGGCTGGGTTCGGATGGGGCGGGTCACTTCGTCAAGACCATTCACAACGGCATCGAATATGCCGACATGCAGATGATCGCCGAGGTCTATGGCATCCTGCGCGATGGCTCGGGCAAGTCGGCGTCTGACATCAGCGACATCTTCGTTGCGTGGAACAAGGGGCGGCTGAATTCCTACCTGATCGAGATCACCGGGACGGTGCTGGCGGCTTCCGATCCGCTGACCGGCAAGCCGATGGCCGACATCATTCTCGACAAGGCCGGACAGAAGGGCACGGGCAAGTGGTCCGTGATCGAGGCGCAGGAAATGGGCGTGCCGGCGACTGCCATCGAGGCGGCTGTCGCGGCGCGCAGCCTTTCGGCGCAGAAGGCCGAGCGCGAGAAGGCCGAAGCCCTCTTCGGCGCGGAAACCGCGGCATTCCCCATCGTTTTCGGTCCCGAACTGCTCAAGGATCTGGAACTGGCGCTGTTTGCGGCGAAGATCGGTGCTTATGCGCAGGGCTTTGCTGTGATGGCAGAGGCTTCCCGTGAGTTCGGCTGGTCGCTGCCCATGCCGGTCATCGCCAAGATCTGGCGGGCCGGATGCATCATTCGCTCGCAGTTCCTCGATGAGATCACGACGGCGTTTACCGCAGCGCCCGATGCCGCCAACCTGATCCTGACCCCGGCCTTTACAGCCATGGTGCAGGAAACGCTGCCTTCGCTGCGGCGGATCGTTTCGGCGGCAACAGCGAGTGGCCTGCCGGTTCCGGCACTTGCTTCGGCACTCAACTGGTTCGAGGCCTACAAGCGTGCGCGGGGCACGGCAAACCTTATCCAGGCACAGCGCGATTTCTTCGGTGCGCATGGGTTCGAGCGTGTCGATGGAGTGGATCGCCCGCATGGCCCGTGGGGCAGCGGCGCGGCGCAGCAGTAAGCTTTCGAAGGGTCAGCCCGCCGTGTCCCAGCGCGGCGGGTGCAGGCTGTGGAGCGTTTCCAGAGGCGTGCCATCAATGGCTGCCAGAAGCAGCGTTGCAAGCTCGCGACCGCTCTCCCGGATATCCTCATTGATAGCGGTCACTTCCGGCTCCAGCCATTGCAGCACGTTGAGCGGCTGTTTGCAGATGAGGTCGATGTCGCGGCCGATCTCCAAGCCCATTTCGCGCACAGCGGAAAGGACAGCAATGGCGCCATTGCCGAACACGGTGATGATGCCATCCGGCGGATCATTCGATTTCAGCAGGGTCATCACCGTTTCGCGGATGGCGGCAATGTCCGAATCCGTCGTCACCGTCAGCGGTACTTCCCTGCATTCACCGGTCAAGGCGCTCACCATGCCGCTGCGCACATGGGCGTAACAGGTCAGGTGGTCCGGGGGCTGGAGAACCGAAATCCGGCAGCGGCCCTTCTGTTTCAGCCGCTCGACGGCCTCGATGATGAAGCGCTCATTGTCGAAATCATGCCAGGCATGGGCGACGTTCATATCCGTGCGGCCATGGGTGACGAAGGGTATGCCGTGCTGGAGCATCATACGCACACGCGGATCGTCCGGCTCCGTGCGGGAGATAATGACGCCATCCGCCGAACCTGTTTCGATGATGTAGCGGATCGGCGCCAGCGGATCGCCGCTGACGAAATGCGGCGTCATGATGAGGTGATAGGGCGTGCCTGACAGAACCTCCGATAGGCCATAGACGAGGTGCGAGGCAAAGCCCATCACCTCTTCCTCGACACTAAGAACCAGCGCCACCACGTTGGTCTTGCCCGTGCGCAGGCGCACGCCGGCACGATTCGGCTGATAGCCCAGGCGCTCGGCCACCGCACGGACCCGTTGTTTGGTATCCGCACCGATGTCCGGCGCATCCTTCAGGGCGCGCGAAACGGTCGTGATGCCAAGGCCCGTTTCCTCGGCAATCGTTTTCAGGGTGGGACGCCGGCGATCGGGGCCGGTGACTGAATTTTCGTTATTATTCTTGAAATTTATCAAGATCTGATGGCCCTCAACACCGGCCATCATATTGTCATTCGCCAATCTGGCAAGGGATGCCAACGCTCTTTCCCGCCCAGTGTGACGTTACGAATTTGTAATACAAAGCTTCATTTCCAGTTCATCTACGGGGGCCTAGGTTCGGGGCATCCAATCACCAAGGAGAAACACCATGAAGAAGCTGTTTGCCGCCCTCCTCGCAGCCACTGTTCTGGCCGCACCGCTGGCCCAGGCGCAGGCGCAGTCCTATCGGCAAGACCCGCCGCGCCAGGAATGGCGCGGGCATCAGTCTTATAAGCCGATGGTCAAGCGCTGGCATACCGGCGAGCGTCTTCGGCCAGGGGTGTGGCAGCAGCGGCTTGGGCCGCGCGAGGTGCGCGCCAATCGCCTGCCGGAACCGCGTCGGGGTCAGCAATGGGTGCGTGTGGGCAAGCAGACCCTGCTCGTCAACATGAACGGGCTCATTCTGGCCGTTGCTCGCTAAGGTCCGGCTTTCACGAAAACGAAAAGGGGCGACCGTGTCGCCCCTTTTGCATGTCGGCTTGCCGTTCGATCAGCCGCCGAGGCAGTTCTTCAGCGATGCGGCGTTGGCGCGCAGCAGATCGAAATAAAGATCCGGTCCGGCCTTCAGGGCGCCGCCTTCGGGGTTCAGTTCGCCCGCCTTGGCCTTCGTTCCCTCGATCAGCGTGCTGACGATCTTCGGCTCGAAGTTCGGTTCGGAGAACACACAGGTCGCGCCGAGCGCTATGACCTTCTCGCGGATTTCCTTGACGCGGGCCGCACCTGGCATGACCTCGGGATTGACGGTGATGGACCCTGCGACCTTCAGCCCGTAATGATGCTCCATATACTGATAGGCATCGTGGAAAACGATGAAGGCGTGATCCTTGACCGGAGCCAGCGTTGCGCCGATTTCCGTATCCAGTGCGGCGAGACGCTCATCGAGCGCCAGACCGTTCTTCGCATAGGTTGCGGCATTGGCCGGGTCGACTTCGGAAAGAACCTTTACGATTTCCTTGCCCATTGCGCGTGCATTGTCTGGGTCGAGCCACAGATGCATGTCCTTGGCCTCATCGTCGTGATGCTCATGCCCGCCTGCGGCTTCCTTTGCGTGATCATGGTCGTGATCTGCGTCTTCTTCCTCCCCGGCATGGCTGTGCTTTTCGAAGGAGCCGCCGGCGCGGCTGTCGAGCAATTCAACGCCGGGAGCTTCCGACAGTTCGACGGATTTTGCTCCTGAGGCCAACGCTTCCAGCGGCTTTTCGAGGAAGTGTTCGAAGCCGGGGCCGATCCAGAAGACCACCTTGGCTTTTTCGAGCTGCGCGGCGTTGGAGGGCTTCAAGGTGTAGGTATGCGGCGAGGCGTTCGTGCCGATCAGCAGGTCCGGTTCGCCGACACCCTGCATGATGCTGGCAACGAGAGAATGGAGCGGCTTGAACGAGGTCACGACCGTCGGGGCATCGGCGGCAGTCACGGCGGATGCCGAAAGCAGGGCTGTTCCGACAATGAGAGGGGCGAAGATTTTCATGGCAGGCTCCATTGCATGGGCTTGTAATGTTATTACATATGTTGTGTTACGCTATAACGTGTGCGATAGCGGGATGCAACAGTTTCGGAAGATGACGATGCGGGAAAATTCAGGCGGTGCGAACGGTGCGCCCAGGGAAACGCTGGTCACGCTCAAGGGGGCGGGCGTCAATCGTGGCGGTCGCTGGCTGGTGCGCGGGGTGGACTTTACGGTCGGTCGCGGCGAGATCGTGACGCTGATTGGGCCGAACGGTTCGGGCAAATCCACCAGCGCCAAGATGGCTATCGGTGTCTTGAAGCCCGATGAGGGGCAGGTGGAACGCGCGTCCGGCCTCAAGGTCGGTTATGTGCCGCAGAAACTCACGATCGACTGGACCTTGCCGCTGACCGTTCGTCGTCTGATGACGCTGACCGGGCCGTTGCCCGAGCGCGAGATCGTCGCGGCGCTTGAGGCGACCGGGATTCGTCACATGGAAAAGGCCGAGGTGCAGACGCTGTCAGGCGGCGAGTTCCAGCGTGCGCTGATGGCTCGTGCGATTGCGCGCAAGCCTGATCTGCTGGTGCTGGACGAACCGGTGCAGGGCGTCGATTTTTCCGGCGAGATTGCGCTTTACGACCTTATCCGCCAGATTCGTGACGGAAGCGGTTGCGGCATTCTGCTGATTTCGCACGACCTGCATGTGGTCATGGCGGAAACCGATACGGTGATCTGCCTGAACGGCCATGTCTGCTGCCGGGGCACGCCGCATGCGGTAAGCGCCAGCGCGGAATATCTCCGGTTGTTCGGACCGAGCGCGGCGCGGGCGCTGGCGGTCTACAGCCACGACCACGATCATGTGCACCTGCCGGACGGGCGTGTTCAGCATTCAGACGGCTCAATTACCGCCCATTGCCATCCTGAGGATGGTCATCATCATCTGCACGATCACGATCACGATCACGATCATGCCCATACACCCGCGGGGGAGGGCCGTCATGCTTGACGATTTCTTCGTGCGGGCCCTGATCGCCGGCATTGGGGTCGCGTTGATCGCCGGGCCGCTCGGCTCCTTCATCGTGTGGCGGCGCATGGCTTATTTCGGCGATACGATGGCCCATTCGGCGCTGCTCGGCGTTGCCATCTCGCTGCTGATGGATCTCGATCTCACGCTCAGCGTCTTCGCCGTGGCTGCACTGGTGTCGCTGTTTCTCATTCTTTTGCAAAGGTGGCGGGCGCTGTCTGCCGATGCCCTGCTCGGCATTCTCTCGCATTCCACGCTGGCGCTCGGTCTGGTGCTGGTCGCCTTCATGTATTGGGTGCGGGTTGATCTGACGGCCTATCTGTTCGGTGATATTCTGGCGGTGACACGCAGCGATATCGCGCTGATCTGGTGCGGTGGTGTGCTGGCCATGGCGGTGCTCGCCTGGGTTTGGCGGCCTCTTCTTGCTTCGACCGTCAATCATGAACTGGCGGAGGCCGAAGGGCTCAATCCCGACCGCGCCCGATTGGTGCTGATGCTGCTGATGGCGCTCGTCATTGCCATCGCCATGAAGGTGATCGGCATTCTGCTGATTACGTCGCTGCTCATCATTCCCGCGGCAACCGCGCGGCGTTACGCCACGACGCCTGAGGCCATGGCGGTCTATGCGGCGCTGATCGGAGCGGTCGCCGTGACCGGCGGTCTGTTCGGCTCGATGCGCTATGATACGCCGTCAGGACCGTCCATTGTCGTGGCGGCGCTTGTTCTGTTTCTTGCCAGCCTGCTGCCCATGCCGTTTGCGCGGGCCCGAAAAGGAGAGAGCTCATGACCTCGACGCCGACGCTCACCAAGAATCAGGATCTCGTCCTTGGCGTTCTCAAGCGCTCGGAAGCACCGCTTAGCGCCTATGTCATTCTCGACAAGCTGCGCGACAATGGTTTTCGCGCGCCGCTTCAGGTCTATCGTGCGCTTGACAAGCTTCTGGAGAAGGGGCTGATCCACCGGCTGGAAAGCATCAATGCCTTCGTGGCCTGCGCCCATTCCGGCGAAAGCTGCTGCAGCCATGGCACGGTTGCCTTTGCCATCTGCAATGCCTGCGGTCATGTCATGGAATTTCACGACCATACCGTCGATCACCGGCTGGCGGACTGGACGAAGGCGAGGGGCTTCAAGCCGGAAAAGACCACGATTGAAATCCGCGGCCTGTGTGCTAGTTGCGCTGCCTGAACAACGGGGCCGCTTGCGGCGGCCCCTTATGCTCAGATTTCCTTGAGTTCGCGGGCGAAGCGCTGCCAGTTGGCGATATAGCGCAGGGCCGACTGGCGAAGGCCCTCAATGGCGTCGTCATCCAGTGTGCGGATGGCCTTGGCCGGAGCGCCGACGATTAGCGAATTATCCGGAAATTCCTTGCCCTCAGTGACCAGTGCATTGGCACCCACGAGGCAATTTTTGCCGATCTTCGCACCGTTCAGCACCGTCGCACCCATGCCGATCAGCGAATTGTCACCAATGGTGCAGCCGTGGATGATGGCCTTGTGGCCGATGGTGCAACCCTTGCCGATCGTCACCGGCTTGCCGGGGTCCGTATGGATGACGGTGCCTTCTTGAATGTTGGTGCCATCGCCGAGTTCGATCGGCTCGTTGTCACCGCGCAGCACGGCGCCGAACCAGATGCCGACATCCTCGCCGATGATGACCTTGCCCATGACATGCGCGCCCGGTGCGACCCAGTAGCGGTCCGGCCCCGGCGTTTGCGGCTCGATGCCGCCCAGTGAATAGAGTGTCATTTCTTCCTCCCATTGAACCTCGCGCTGTCAGACGATCGTGACTGACAGCGTACCGATGCCTTCGATGCCGCACTCCACCTTGTCGCCTTTTTCCACCGCGCTGACGCCGGCCGGCGTTCCCGTAAAGATGACATCTCCCGGGGCGAGCGTGAAGAGCTTCGAAAGTTCGGCGATGATCTCCGGCGCCTTCCAGATCATCTGGTCGAGATTGCCGGATTGGCGGGGTTCGCCGTTCACCTTCAGCCAGATGGCGCCCGATGATGGGTGGCCGAGTTTCTCGGCGGAGACGAGTGGTGAAACCGGTGCGGAGAATTCGAAGGCTTTCGCTGCCTCCCAGGGGCGACCAGCCTTCTTGGCGATGGCCTGCAGATCACGACGGGTAAAATCGATGCCGATGCCGTAACCCCAGACGTGATCGAGCGCTGCCTCGACGGGAATGTTCGTGCCCCCCTTTTTCAGCACCATCACACATTCGACTTCGTGATGAACGTCGCTACTCAACGTCGGGTAGGGTACTTCGCCGCCCGAAAGCAGATTGTCAGGGTTCTTCTGAAAGAAGAAGGGCGGGTTGCGTGTGGGGTCGCCGCCCATTTCGATGGCGTGGTCGGCGTAGTTCTGGCCGACGCAATAAACGCGGCGCACGGGGAAGGTTCTGGCTTCGCCGGCAATCGGCAGCAATACGGGCTGTGGGGCGGGAATAACGGTTTCTGCGATGCTCATCGAATCTTCTCCGGAATAGTCGCGCAGACCATAAAGCGTTTCCGCCCGCGGAGCATAGAGGGAAGTCACCGTGTCGCGACGTTACGGGAAGAGATCAAAAAAGGTCGCCCCCTTTTGGGGAAAAGGGGGCGACTGTTCATAACTCAACTTGTCTTATCGCGCTGGCGGGCAGGGCTCGCCCGGTCCACAGGCGGGGCGACGGTCGGGCCGTTGCTGATCCGGACGGGGACGATCTGGACGAGCCTGCTCCGGACGGGGACGGTCGGGGCGAGGGCGCGCATCACCATTATCCCAGCCGGGGCCCGGTCGTTCCGGGCGGCCCTGATCGGGGCGCGGACGGTCAGGGCGCGGGCGATCATTGTCGATCCAGCCTGGCTGCGGGCGAACCGGGCGACCGCCGTTATCCCAGCCGGGTTGCGGACGGTCGGGCTGCGGACGATCCGGGCGACCACCATTATCCCAACCGGGTTGCGGTCGGTCAGGCCGCGGCCTGTCCGGACGGCCACCGTTATCCCAGCCGGGACGCGGGCGATCTGGACGGGGGCGGTCGTTGTCGATCCAACCGGGCTGGGGACGATAACCGCCACCGGGCACAGGGCGAGGATCGTTCCAATAGGGCGGCGGGGGACGGCGCGGCGGTTCACGGCGCCAGACGTCACGTTCGCGATAGAAGTCGCGCTGGCGATAGTTCCGACCCCAGTAATCGTCGATATCGAAGGTAATGACCGGGATGCCGAGGCCCTGATAATAGTTGCGATCAACATAAACGCGGTTGTTGTTGTAGATCGCCTGGATATAGCGGCCCGACACCCAGCCGCGGCCACCCGCGAAAGAGACATCGCACCAACTGTCGTAGGACAGGCAACCGTAAATCTGAAGCCGTGCGCCGACCGGAATCACGACAACAGCCGGATAGGCAGTGCTCGGGCCGGAGCGCATGTTGACATTGGCCGTAGCAAAACCTGACGCGGCTTGCGCCAGTGCAGGCAGGGCCAGAAATGCGGTCAGTGCCGCCGCCAGAAATCTGAATTTCATCAAGCTACTCCCGAAGAGTGTGTGATCCGCTGCATCGGCGGCGTTCACCGGTTCTATCAGCAAAGCGAAGGTCAATCCGGCTGGGGGAAACAAGGGGTATTCCCGGCGGCAATATGGCGCTCCGTCTCATTGCGCAGATATACGCCGCGGATGCTGAGCGGGACATGAACAAAAGGCCGCAGGGGCGAAAAAACAGGGTTCAGGCGGCGCGGCGCTGTTCGTAGCAGGATTCGATATGGGCGCGGTAATATTGCATCGGTTCCGGGTTCTGAAGCAGGGCGGTGACGGCGCCCCGATCCACGCCGGCAAACAGGCGTTCTTCCCCATTGGTGAAGCGTAACCGAAGCAGGCCATCGGACGGATCGAAGAAGACGGCGCCAATGCCTGGCAGATTGCGGTCCGCAGCCTTTCGGACATCGCGATGACGCCTTGCGTGGAGCGTGAACCAGATCTCTCGGCAAAGAAGGGCCAGTCCAATACCCGCGACAGCGCCGGCGGACTTCACAAGTGCATCCTCGACCTGTGCGTGGCGGGTTTCGGAAAGAAGCTGCATGACTTCCAGGCCGCAGGCGATGCCAATCGATCCAAGGGCCACGAGACGCCAGCGGCGTGGATAGGCGGCGGTGAAAAGGCCACCCAGGATCGCAAAGGCCAAGGCCCGATCCTCGTTCACGCCGAAGATGTCATTCGGTCGCCACTCGATCGGGCTGACGGTGATGAAGGCGATGCCCGAGAGCACGACGCAGGCACTGATGAAGGCGAGGGCTTTTCTCATGCACCATTGCCTACACCGAACCTGTTAATGGTTGATGTGTTTCAGAGCGCTTTCGTGGGGTCGTTCAAAACGGATATGTCTCGCTGGCGCCGATTCTATCGAAAGAACTTTGCCAACAGAGCAACGGCAAGCAGTGTGATCGCGGCTTTTGCAAACCGCATTCTGCGCGTGCGCGCACCGGTCCAGTCATATGCCATGGGAAATTTCCTCCGCATTTTTCTGAACCATAGGCGTCGATGCTTTCCCGAAGCATGCCGAGTGCTACGCATGGTCGATTGTGTGTCCGGGATTGCGCGGGCTGCTGCGCATGTAGCGGGTTGATGTGGCCCGGTTGCGGTGACGCGCATTGCAAGTCTCGATTGAGGTTTTTCCTGCTTGTTTAACGTTTATAAAGCGCTTCCAAATATAATGAATCATGCATGAAGCGAATTGGCAGCCCATGAGCGGGTTGATGCGTTACAGTTTCCTGAGGCATCCATGAGAAACCTTTCCATCGTCGGAAAATTTCTGACGGTTTTCGCTCTGTTCGGCGCTTTCGCGTTGGGGATCGCGGCTTACTCATCGAATCGTATTATGTCGATCGATAACGATTATTCGGACCTCATCGGACGCGAGAACGCGGCTGCGTTGTCGCTGGCGCGTGCCAATCGCACGCTTCAGAGCGGGCGCGCTGCCATTGCCGATCTGATGATTTCCTTCACGAATGAAGCCAACAATGCAGCGACGGCTGAAATTGCTGCGAGCCGCGCAGGCTTTGTTGAGCAGATGGATGAGGCGATCCGTATTCTACCGGCCAACGCTAACTTGCCGGCCCTGAAGGCGGGCGGACTGGCGATCTATGACGTGAACTGCGCGCGCGCCGTCGCACTGGCAAAAAACTCCCTGAGCCAGGAAGACAACATGGTAGCGCAACGCGCCTTCCTCGAGGAATGCAAGCCCGGCTTCAGCAGCATCGGACCGCAGTTCGTTGCCATTACGAACGATGTGACGCATGGAGCGTTAGCCCGCAGCGACGAACTGACCGGTGACAGTGTTGCGACGTCGCGCACGACGGTTGCGGCGGTTATCGTCGGTTTTCTGATGATCGCTGGCATCGGCTTCATTGCAGTGAGCAAATGGCTGGTTAAGCCAGTGCGATCGCTGGCCACTACCATGAACACGCTCGCCGAGGGTAACCTGACCGTGCTGGTCGATGGTACGGATCGCCGCGACGAGGTGGGTGGCATGGCTCGCGCCGTGCAGGTGTTCAAGGACAACGGCCTCAAGGCACGTCTTGTGGAGTCGGAAGCGCGGCAGACCCGTGACGCCAGCGAAGCCGAACGTGAACGCGTGGCCGCTATTGATCGTCAGCGTGCTGCCGAAATGGCCGAAGCGACCAGAGGGCTCGCCGAAGGGCTCCGCCGGCTTTCGGCCGGTGACCTGACGGTTCATCTTGATCAGGCCTTCGCTGTGGATTTCGAGGGGCTTCGCACCGACTTCAATGCGGCGGTTGCGCAATTGCGCGAGACCCTGTCTTCCGTCTCTCAGGCGGTTGGTGCCATCGATGGTGGGTCGCGCGAACTGAGTGAGAGCGCCAGCGATCTTTCCCGCCGCACGGAACAGCAGGCGGCCTCCTTGGAGGAAACCGCGGCCGCACTCGACGAGATTACCACCAACGTTTCCAACTCCGCCAAGCGGACGGAGGAGGCCCGGACAGTGGCGATCGCCGCCAATCAGTCCGCGCAGCAATCCGGGCAGGTCGTTGCCGATGCCGTCGATGCCATGGAGCGGATCGAGACATCCTCGAACCAGATCTCGAATATTATCGGTGTCATCGATGAGATCGCCTTCCAGACCAACCTTCTGGCGCTGAATGCGGGTGTGGAGGCCGCACGGGCGGGTGAAGCGGGCAAGGGGTTTGCGGTCGTTGCGCAGGAAGTTCGGGAACTTGCCCAGCGTTCCGCCAATGCGGCCAAGGAAATCAAGGGGTTGATCCGTCATTCGGCTGGCGAAGTCGAAGGCGGCGTCAGGCTCGTGAAAGCCACCGGTGAGGCGCTCAAGGTGATCGAAGGTCATATTGTGTCGATCAACGAGCAGCTCGATGCGATCTCCACGTCGGCCCGCGAACAATCCGTCGGACTGGCCGAAGTCAATACGGCGGTGAACCAGATGGATCAGGTGACGCAGCAGAATGCGGCGATGGTCGAGGAAGCGACAGCCGCGAGCGCCTCGCTGGCCAGCGAAGCGGATCGCCTGCGCCAAACCATTCATCGCTTCCAGCTTGGTCGCGGCGGTGTTTTGGCGGGGCGCGTGGTCAATCTCGCCGCAGCACCGGCAACGACTGCAGCGCGTCCGACGCCATCGCCTGCCCGTCGTATGATGAACAAGGTCGCATCGGCCTTCGGGGGCGGTGCGGCGGCCAGCGGCGATAACTGGACGGAGTTCTGATCTTCGCTTCCAGGCAAGATTGCAAAGCCGGAGTTTGAGGCGCCGGTACGATGCGCGCGATGCAGACATCTTGCAGGTAGCGTGAAGCATCGGCGGCGCGGGGCTTGCAAGCTTACAGACATGGTGGGCGAACGCTTTGCGGCCTGACGACGGTTATGGGCATGGTGAGGATTATGGATCTAAGAGGCCTCCCCGCAATACCTGAAGAGGTGTCGTCTCAGGTCGCATCTGTCTGTTTTGGGCTGCGTCTCTATGATCGTGTCCATGGTTTTGCTAAAGCAGCCCCATGTTTTGCCCTAGTTCAGCGATGACACCGGGCAAGAGGCACGAGACAGGACAAGACAGGCATGCCGCCCAGCAGCGAAAACCGCCAGAACGCAACCGTTTCCCGCTATTTCCGCAAGCCGGTCTTCGCCGTCGCGCCTATGATCGACTGGACTGACAGACATTGCCGTTTCCTGCACCGGCAGATGACGAAGCGGGCGCTGCTGTTCACGGAAATGGTGGTGGCCGATGCGATCATTCACGGGCCACGGGACCGGTTGCTGGGGCACCATGTGGCGGAGCACCCAGTGGCGCTGCAACTGGGTGGGTCCGATCCTGCCAAACTGAAGCAGGCCGTGCTGATTGCCAATGATTACGGCTATGACGAAATCAACCTGAACGTTGGCTGTCCGTCCGACCGGGTGCAGTCTGGCACGTTCGGCGCTTGCCTGATGAAGACCCCCGATGTGGTGGCCGATTGTGTGGCGGCGATGAAGTCGGTCGCGGCGGCGCCGGTCACGGTCAAGTGCCGCATTGGCGTCGATGATCAGAATCCGCAGGAGGTGTTACCGGCCTTTCTTGAGAAAATGATTCAAGTGGACGTGGATGCCGTGTGGGTGCATGCCCGCAAGGCTTGGCTGCAGGGACTTTCACCCAAGGAAAACCGCGAAATTCCTCCGCTCGACTATGAACTCGTCTACGCCATGAAGCGGCAATTTCCGAATCTCTTCATGGGGATAAACGGCGGCATTGAGGATTTGAGTCAGGGACTTCAGCATTTGATTCATATGGATGGGATCATGCTGGGGCGGGCGGCCTATCACCATGCCGCCATGCTGGCCGGCGTCGATCACCTGATCTATGGTGAGACGGAAAGGCGATTGAACTGGGATGGCGTGCGCGATGTGATGATGGACTACGCGGCCGCTCATATTGCCCAGGGCGGCAAACTTTCCAATGTGACGCGGCATATGGTGGGGTTATTTTCCGGCATCAGCGGAGCGCGTCGCTTCAGGCAGGTGCTCTCCACGGATGCGACGAAGCCGGGGGCAGGGCCTGAGGTGATTGCGGCAGCCTTTGCCGAGGTCGATCTGGATGCCGAAGGCTGAAGCAGCCGCAAAAGAAAACGGCGCCCCGAAAGGCGCCGTTTCCGCAAACTCATGAAATCGGCAGCTTATGCAGCGCGGATGTTCACAGCCTTCGGGCCCTTGCCCATGCGATCCGGCTCGGTGTCGAAGGAGACCTTCTGACCTTCCTTCAGCGACTGCAGGCCAGCAGCCTGAAGAGCGGAGATGTGCACGAAGACATCCTTCGCGCCGCCATCCGGCGTGATGAAGCCGAAGCCCTTGTCCTGGTTGAAAAACTTAACGGTGCCGGTAACGGCCATGGGAGTATCCTTTCCCCGGTAAAACAAAGCTTTGCCGTCGGGCAACTCCCGATCGGCAGGTTTTGACCTCGCGCGCCACGCGCCAGGAAGTCGAGAAGTCACGTAACGGGGAAAGAACAACAGTTGCCGGGGATTGTGGCCCCCCGCTGCGCCAACCGTTTTTGTGGTGAGGCGCGCCATCCGTCCAGTCTCCGGGATGTAAATACCCGAACGGAGCAAATTCTACAGGAAACAGCGCGGAAGGCAAGTCACCGAAACCGCGCCAAACTGCAAGAATAAGGTGGAAAACACGGCTCCATCACAATTTCGACCGGTCCGGGCCGCAAAGTGTGTCGGGTTTGCGGATCGTGGATAAGATTTCCTGTGCTTGAAGCCGGGGCGGCGAGCCGATACGAATGAGATGAGAACGAGAAGGGCTGGCAGCGTGGTGATCGATCCTTACAAGATGCTCGGCGTCGAGCGCGACGCGGATGAGCAGGCCATCAAGCTTGCCTACCGCAAGGCGGCGAAGATGGCCCATCCGGATTCAGGCGGCGATGCCGAGCAGTTTTCGCGCCTTCAGGCTGCTTTCGAACTGCTGAAAGACCCGGTGCGTCGCCGCGTCTACGACGATACCGGATACGATCCGCAAATGGCCGATGCCAAGGATCTCAAGGGCCTGATGATGATCGAGACGCTGGTCAACGACTTCATTCTTGATGAGCGCGAGCCGGGCAGCTTCGACCCGGTGGCGGCCATGCGCCGCAAGCTTTCCGACGATATCCTGAAAAGCCGATTCCACATTCTGGAACTGGAGCGCCACCGCGCGCGGGTACGCAAGCATCTTGACCGCCTTGGACGCAAGCCGGAAACCGATGTTCTCGGCTCCATGCTGCGCGCCCGCAGCCAGTCCATCGCAGACGCCATCAAGCAGGCCGAAACGCAGATCGAGGCGATCGAGCAGGCCTATACCATGCTTGAAGGCTATTCCTACGAGATGGAAGCTGTGCCGGTCATGCAGGATGAGGATGGCGAGGGTGTTGTGGTTCCCGTCGGTATCCGCGTTGTGAAGGCTGCGGAATAGAGCTGTTCGCAAGATGCGAATGACCTGATTTGAGTGGAGACCGCCCGCGTGGTGAATGCCGCCAGCGGGCGGTTGCAAACCTTACGGTTCCTTGATGGAATTCAGGATCTTGCCGATCGTGGCGGTGTTCTTTTCTTCTTCACCCTTGGTGCCCCAGTAGGTGAGGACCAGAATGGTGTCGGCGTTGAGAACCAGCGCAGCGAGGCCGATGGAAGCCGGGCCGTCCTTGTCCTTGCCGTCCCACTCGACGTAGATGATATCCTTGCCGTTCAGCTTGTCTTCGGTCTTCTTCGAGGTGGAAGCATCAACGGTCACACCCTGTTCGCCGAGCCAGTTCACGGCATCGTCCATTACGCCATCGATGGACTTTGCATCGGCGACGTCGATCGAAAGGTACACGGCTTCATCCGGCGACGTGGCTTCGACACCGCTTTCGGTTTCGCCGCTTTCCCAATCGTCTGGGATCGTCACAGCCGCGACAGGCGCGTCGCTGGGGAATTTGAACTTTGCGGCATAGGCACCCGTGGTCAGAGAGACCATCATGAGCGCGGTGGTTGCTGCGAGAAACAGCTTTTTCATTCAGGGTTTCCTTTCCCGGTGTTGCGTGGAAAGGCGTATCACGAAAACTTTACTCGAGGCAGATGCAAGTCGCCAGAATATGTCCGTTTTCGATACAGAATATTGTTGTGGTTAAGCATGCGTATTATTGCCGGAAGGCCGTCCGGGTTTACTTCTCGGGCCGGCCTGTCTTGCCCTTGGTTCGGCCCTTCCGTTTTTGTTCGGAGGGGTCCTCGTAGCTGCCGGCGCCGACCTTGCCGCGGATGATGGGACGGGGGTCGTCGGTGTTGTTCCGCTTGGCGGTGCCGAGGGTTTCCGGTGGACGCTCGGGAAGTTGCGTCGCAACCACCGGCTTTTCCGTGCGGCCCACGGTCATCTCGTCCAGCGTATTCTTGCGGAAGAGGGGCTTTGCCGTGTCGGTGCCGGGACCCATGTCGTCCAGCGAGGGTTTGGCGAAATAGCTCTTGTCGGAGGCGGGGGCGTTTGTCCGGCGCTCCATGCCTCTGGCTTCTTCCTTGGCCATCGGATCGTCCATGACTGCGAGTTCAGCAGCCTTGAGACGCTTGATTTCGTCGCGCAGACGTGCGGCGGTTTCGAAGTCGAGATCGGCAGCGGCGTCGCGCATCTGCTTTTCCAGCGCTTCCAGATGGGACTGGAGATTGTTGCCGACGAGGTGGCCGCCCCCTGCGAACCCCTTGCCAGAGGCGCCTGAAATATCGGCGCGGACATGGTCGCGCTCGTAAACGGAATCCAGGATGTCGGAGATATGTGCTTTCACTGACTCCGGCGTGATGCCGTGTTCGGTGTTGTAGGCCATCTGCTTGTCGCGGCGGCGGCTGGTTTCCTCCATGGCGCGCTTCATCGAACCGGTGATGGTATCGGCATAGAGAATGACATAGCCGTCGACGTTGCGGGCGGCACGACCGATGGTCTGGACCAGCGAGGTTTCCGATCGCAGAAAGCCTTCCTTGTCGGCATCGAGAATGGCGACGAAACCGCATTCGGGAATGTCGAGGCCCTCGCGCAGAAGGTTGATGCCGACCAGCACGTCGAAGGCACCGAGGCGCAGGTCGCGGATGATTTCGATGCGCTCCAGCGTGTCGATGTCGGAGTGCATGTAGCGCACGCGCACGCCCTGCTCGTGCAGATATTCGGTCAGGTCCTCCGCCATGCGCTTGGTGAGAACGGTGACGAGCGAGCGGTAGCCCTTGGCTGCCGTTTCTCGGATTTCACCGAGCACGTCATCGACCTGGGTGCGGGCGGAGCGAACCTCCACCGGCGGATCGATGAGGCCAGTCGGGCGGATGACCTGTTCCGCGAAGACGCCGCCGGCCTGTTCCATTTCCCAGTTGCCGGGCGTTGCCGAGACGGCGACGGTCTGCGGGCGCATCGCGTCCCATTCCTCGAAGCGCAGCGGCCGGTTATCCATGCAGGAGGGCAGGCGAAAACCGTATTCGGCCAGTGTTGCCTTGCGACGGAAGTCGCCACGATACATACCGCCGATCTGCGGAATGGTGACATGGCTTTCGTCGATGAAGATCAATGCGTTATCGGGGATATATTCGAACAGGGTGGGCGGTGGTTCGCCGGGGTTGCGTCCGGTGAGGTAGCGCGAGTAGTTCTCGATCCCGGCGCAGGAACCGGTGGCTTCCAGCATTTCCACATCATAGCGGGTGCGCTGCTCGAGGCGCTGCGCCTCCAGCAAACGGCCAGCCTTTTCCAGTTCGGCCAGGCGGTGCTTCAACTCTTCCTTGATCGACTTGATGGCCTGATTGAGCGTGGGGCGCGGTGTCACGTAGTGGGAGTTGGCGTAGATCTTGACCGATTTCAGGTCGCCTGTCTTCTTGCCGGTCAGCGGATCGAATTCGGCGATGCTGTCGATCTCGTCGCCGAACATGGAGACGCGCCAAGCGGCATCCTCAAGGTGTGCCGGGAAGATTTCGATGGTATCGCCGCGCACCCGGAAGGAACCGCGCACGAAATTGATGTCCTGCCGCTTGTATTGCTGGGCCACGAGGTCGGCCAGAAGCTGGCGCTGGTCCAGCCGGTCGCCGACATTCATCTGGAAAGTCATGGCCGTATAGGTCTCGACCGATCCGATACCGTAGATGCATGATACCGAGGCGACGATGATGCAGTCGTCGCGCTCCAGAATGGCGCGGGTGGCGGCGTGGCGCATACGGTCGATCTGTTCGTTGATCGACGATTCCTTCTCGATGTAGGTGTCGGAGCGTGCCACATAGGCTTCCGGTTGATAGTAATCGTAGTAGGATACGAAATACTCGACCGCGTTGTTCGGAAAGAAGTTCTTGAACTCGGAATAGAGCTGGGCGGCCAGCGTCTTGTTCGGCGCCAGGATGACGGCCGGACGCTGTGTTTGCTCGATGACCTTGGCCATGGTGAAGGTCTTGCCGGAGCCGGTGACGCCGAGCAGAACCTGACTGCGCTCACCGCTGTCGAGCCCTTCCACGAGATCGCGAATGGCAGTTGGCTGGTCGCCGGAGGGCGTGTAGGCCGTTTCCATGCGGATCTCGATGCCGCCCTCGGACTTCTCTGGTCGGGCCGGGCGATGCGGCGTCCACAGCTTGCCGTCCTTAAACAGCGGGTTGCCGCTTTCGATCAGGGCCGAAAGTGCCTCGACAGTGGCGGTGACGCTGCCCTGCGCCAGCGATTGCGCATCTTCCAGGGAAATATCGATGCCCGAGACGGGGTTCAGGCCGGCGGCGGCGCGGGTTTTCGGATCGGAAGAGCCGCCCATAGAGGTGCCGCGCGAACTTTTCATCTGCACTGCCGTCTTCTCGGCGTGCTGGCGTGCTGCGTTTTCCACCTTCTTGCGGTGCTTGCCGGCCTTCGAGGCGACTTCGCTACGGCTTTCAACGGTAGAGGCTTCCGCTTCCTGCTCGATCTGCTTCAGCCAGTCGGAGACATTGCCCTCATAGGGCACGCCTTCGAAATCAGCTTGCGGTGCTTCCCCGAAGCCTTCGGGAGCGGACGATTTTTTCGGTGATCTGGCCATGCCCTGAATATGGCGGGAGTCCGCAACAAAGAAAAGGGTGTTCCGGTACAAAAGGGAAACATTTATGGGATCGGCCGCCTGCGGGAAGCGGCCGATCCAAAGTCATTCAGCCTTCCGGCGGTATTGCGGCGGGCTGGCGGTTGTCGTCCATCGCGACCATGATAAAAGTGGCGCCCGTGACGCGTTCGAGGCCGCCAAAACGCTGGCGGTGCACCCAGACATCGACGTTCAACGTCAGCGAGGTGCGGCCGGTCCGGGTTATGTCAGTGTAGACGCTCAGCGTATCGCCGACCTTGACGGGCTTTTCGAAGGTCATTTCCTTCACGGCGGCGGTAACGACGCGACAGCGGGCACGTTCGCCGGCGCGAATGCCGGCTGCAAGGTCCATCTGGGACATGACCCAGCCGCCGAAAATATCACCGGCGGGGTTGGCGTCGGCAGGCATGGCGAGGGTGCGGAGCGTGAGTTCGCCCGTGGGGTGTACCGTCTCTGTCATACGGTTTTCCTTGTTTTGGCAGGGGAGGAGGGAGGAGTGCGCGGCAGAATTGTTCCCTAACCTGAACTTTCGTCTAAGGCAAGAATGCTGTGACAAACTGACCAGTTGACTGACAATCCGACATATATCGATTTTTGCATGAGTGGTTCTGAATATATGATAATTTTGTACAGGTGATTTTTTGTATTTCTTGCCGTTATTTGGATGTATTGGCGATATTGCGGGCCTGTTAAATATAATCAGCGCTTTTTTATAGGGTAATTAACGTTTTTCGGACAGCCTGTGCTCCACATTTGATGGAGGGGACAGTATGTTCAACAAGTTGAAGATCGCGACGCGCCTGTATGTTCTGGTCGTCATTTCTGTCGTGATTCTCGCATCGGCCCTCGTATTCAGCCTCTTTCACGCCTACGACACGACGTCGGCCGAGCGCAAGAATGCGCTTGCGATGATGGATGATACTGTGCTGACGATCCTTGATCGTTACTACCAGCTCGAAAAGTCGGGTCAGATGAGCCGCGAACAGGCCCAGCAGGCGGCCATCGCGATTGTCGCCGGCCTTCGTTACGACGGAGGCAAGGGCTATTTCTGGATCAACGACATGCAGCCCAAGATGATCATGCACCCGATCAATCCGAAGCTGAACGGTCAGGAACTGCGTGATCTGAAGGATACGAATGGCAATGTGCTGTTCGAGGAGTTCGTGAAGATCGTGCGTGCCAAGGGCTCGGGCTATCACGAATATATGTGGCCGAAGCCCGGCTCCGCCGATCCGGTGATGAAGTTCTCGCATGTCGCCGGATTCGCTCCCTGGCAGTGGGTTGTCGGCACCGGTGTTTATGCCGACGACCTGGCGGCCATGTTCCGAAGCAACGCCATCATGTACGGCCTCATCAGTTTTGCGGGCTTCGTCGTCATCGCAGCGTTTGCCTATTGGGTTGTTCGTAGCGTGACCAAGCCGATTGATCGCCTCAAACTGTCCATGGGCGACATTTCCGCCGAACGCGTCGATACAATCGTTTCCGACACGGATCGCGGTGACGAGATCGGTGAAATGGCAAGGGCACTGATGCACCTGAAGGACTCCGTGACGGAGCGCGTCCAACTGCGCGAGCGTCAGGCCGAACAGCAGAAGCATCTCGACGCCGAGCGCGCTGCCAATGAGCGGGTCCTGCGCACGGCGGCAGAACGTCAGGCCCATGCCATGGCTGCGCTCGGTGATGCGCTCGAGCGTCTGGCCAACGGCGATCTCACCACGCAGGTTGCCGCGCTGGATGATGATTATCGCAAGCTGGGAGAGGACTTCAACCGGTCGGTCAATGCCCTGCGTGACGTTGTCTCAAGCATTTCTGACACGGGTGCCATCGTTCGCGACAGTGCCGGTGACATCAGCGAAGCGACGGGCAACCTTTCGCGCCGCACCGAGCAGCAGGCCGCGGCTCTCGAAGAGACTGCTGCGGCTCTGGATGAAATCACTGCCGCCGTGCGTATGGCGTCCGACCGCGCGACCGAAGCGCGAGAACTCGTCCGCGAGACGACCGATAGTGCCGATCGGTCCGGCGAGATCGTTCGCAATGCTGTCGAGGCGATGAACCGGATCGAGGCATCGTCCGCGCGCATTGGCCAGATCATCGGTGTGATCGATGAGATCGCCTTCCAGACCAACCTGTTGGCGTTGAATGCCGGCGTCGAGGCTGCCCGCGCGGGTGAAGCTGGCAAGGGCTTCGCTGTCGTTGCGCAGGAAGTGCGTGATCTCGCCCAGCGTTCGGCGGGTGCCGCCAAGGAAATCAAGGTGCTGATCTCGCAATCTGCACATGAAGTGGCCAGCGGCGTGAAGCTCGTCCGTTCCACCGGCGATGCGCTGGTGGAGATCGAGGCGCTGGTCGATCGCGTCAGCGGCCATGTGGAGACAATTGCCACCGCCGCCCGTGAGCAGGCGACAGGTCTCGGCGAAATCAACTCGTCCATCAACCACATGGATCAGATGACCCAGCAGAACGCCGCCATGGTGGAGGAAACGACGGCTGCCAGCCAGACGCTGGCCAGCGAAAGCGAGCATCTGGGCTCGCTCCTGTCGCGCTTCCGCCTTGGCAATGGCGGGTATGGCCAAAGCCATTCCACATCCCGTGCGGCCTGACCCGACGCATAACGACCACACGAAAAAGGGCGGAGACCGGGTCTCCGCCCTTTTTCGTTGTCTGCGGTCGAGCGGGGATAAAGGGAACATTTACGGTTTGTTTTCTATAATTCGGGCGGGGCGTGCGGAAGCCGGGTTGCCGGCGGAAACGGTTTGGTATGGCGTATTGTTTCACACGGGGGCGCGTGGCCGCCGCCCTGTTGCTTTCGACGGCGCTTGCCGCGTGTTCGACCGATGTGCTTGTGCCGCCCGGCCAGATCGATGGCGCAACGCGTGTCGGCGCCATTTCGCCCACCCAGCAGACGCGCCGCGCGGTAAGCCGGCCGGTGGAAATGGCACCTTCCGCGCAGTCCTACGCACTCGCCGCGCCGGAGAGCCCGGCCTTGACGATCCCGGAGGGCGGGGTCGACATGGACGCCGGACTGGGCGTTGGCGGCGAGAATTCCGGTCCCCGTGTCGTGGGTTTGGCCGAAGAACAGGCCGGTGATATTGCCGAAGCCCATACCAGCCAGCCGGTGGTCGATGGTATCGGCACGGATGCGCCGGTTCTGGTGCGGCCGCGCGGTGCAAGTGCCTCCGCCGCCTCGCAGCAATGGCAGTCGCAGGCGCCGACCATGCCATCCGCACCCTATTCCATTCCCGTCGATGCGGCGACGCGGCAGGTAGCGATGGTGAGACCCGATAACCCGGTCATGCGCGACGCGCCGCTGATGTCGGCCATGCCGGAGGCAATGCCCGCTTCCGAGCAGTCCTGCCGCGCAGAGCTTCGCCGGATGGGTGTCAGCTTCCGCGATATTCCGCGCATCGATGGTGGTGCGACCTGTGGTGTGGACTACCCAATGAAGGTGTCCGGCCTGCCGGGTGGCGTTGCCGTGAACGAAACCACGTTGAACTGCCAGGTGACGCTGGCCTTCGCCCGCTGGGTCAAGGATGAAGTGACCCCCTCGGCGCGGGCGCGCTATTTCTCGGGCGTTGCGAAGATCGAGACGATGGGAGGCTATTCCTGCCGCCGCATGAATTCCCGCGCCAACAATCCATGGTCGGAACATGCGCGCGGCAATGCGGTAGATATCGGCACCATCGTTCTGAAAAACGGCAAGGAAATCGATGTGCGCAAGAAGGGCTTCTTTGCCTTTCGCGAAAAGGGCCTTCTGAAATCCGTGCGCTCGGATAGCTGCAAGTATTTCAGCACCGTCCTCGGGCCCGGCAGTGACGCTGACCACTGGAATCACTTCCATCTGGATCTTCGGGCGCACAAGGGCGGATATCGTCACTGCGATTGATCGGGGCGATCAATCCCGAAGGCGCAACTCGTCGTCCTGCATGCGCATGGAACCGAGCGTGGCGAGGAAACTCATGCCGAGCAGGCTCTGCTCCATCCGGCCTTCGGTGGCCACAAGTGCCGGTACGTTGCGGCGGTTGATGGGGCCGAGCGAAACCTGCGCAAGCTTCACGGGGGCGGCGCTGGCCACCCCATTCGCCGTCCGCACGGTTGTGGTGTAGTTGAGGTTTTCGGGGTTGAGCCCCACTTCGCGGGCATCTTCCCAAGACAGGGAAATCGAACTTGCGCCGGTATCGACCAGCATGGAGACCGTCTGGCCGTTGATCTCCACTTCAGCTTCGAAATGGCCGTTCATCGACTTGTGAAGGATGACTTCCGTGTCGCCGCCGGTGCTGGTGGAGACGACGGGCTGACCGGGGACAAGGGCGGCAAAAACCCGTTCACCGAGCGACCTGAAGTCGCCGCGATAAAGCCAGACGACGACAAGGCCGAGAATGATGACCAGCCATGTTGAAAGGTCACGGGCAACCTTGCCGAGCGTGTGACGCCGGCCGATCAGGATACCGCTGCCCAAAAGCGCGATGAAGGGCAGGAGGGTTACAAGACGCGCGAATTGGTCGTTGTCCATGCCGAGGGTCTCACCGCTGCCGTGATTGAAAATCAGCAGGGCAAGACCGGCAGCGATGATGAGGAAGGCGACGGTATAGCGGTTCATGAATGTGCCGGCTCCGGGCTTTCTCCGGCTGGTGCCAACATCGCCAAGCGTTCCGGAAGCGTTGCCATGATCTGCCGACGTTCGCCGTCGCTGAACTGGCTCCAGCCGGCAATTTCCTGAAGCGAGCGGCCACAGCCGATGCACCAGCCGGTGGCGGGCTCGATCTGGCAGATGCGGGTGCAGGGCGTTTCCATGGGCGGGTCGGCTTCGGTTCCTGTCAGACGGCAAGGGAGAGGGCGAGGAGAACGGCGATTTCACCGGCCTGCTCGACGGCTCCGATCGTGTCTCCGGTATGGCCGTTTATGCGCCGGGCGGCAAGGCGTGTGATGAGAAAAGCGGCAATTGCTGCCAGCAGCAGAGCGAGAAACAGGGCGGGAAGGCCGAGCACGGCCAGAACCGGAATGCCGGCAAGGACCGTTCCGGCGGCGAGCGCCATCGCGGCGGTGAAGACATCGGGTCGTCCGGCGGCGGCGGCCAGTCCCTGTTCGCGTGCCGAGGGCAAAGCCTGCCAGTGCGTGACCATGAAGGCGCGCGCCAACGCGGCGGTGGCAGGCAGCAGAGCGGCGGCGGCCAGCGGCGAAAGGTTGTCGGCCAGCGCGGCCAGGGTCGTGGCACGCAACGCAAAGGACAGGATAAGCGCGATGGCGCCGTAGGAGCCGATGCGGCTGTCCTTCATGATCTCCAGCACGCGTTCCCGGCTTTGACCGCCACCGAACCCATCGGCGCAATCGGCAAACCCATCCTCATGCAGCGCACCGGTCACGAGCGTCTGAAGTCCGAGCGCCAGAAGGGCCGCGACGAGCGGATCGGCGCCGAACGTCAGCATCAGCCAGAACAGAAGGGCACCCGGCAGGGCAATCAGAAAGCCGGCGGCAGGAAAGGTGTGGGCGATGGGGGCAAAGCGACCGTCGAAGCCCTCGAAAATGCGCGGGGGGATCGATATCCGGCTCAAAAAGCTGCAGGCGATCAGGATATTCCGCAGGAACAGGGGCATTCTCATGCGTTCAAGGCCTCATTAATGGTTGTTCGCGCCGCGTTCCCTGAGTATGAGAGCGGGTCTGACGGATCCCGAGTCGGATCGGGAGCCGCGATTGCGCCATATTCAGCCGCCAAAGGCCGTTCGACCTTACCGGCTGCGGCGTTAGGAATTGCCGATCCGCGAGCGGAATACAAGGAACTTGATGAATGAGCGTCACCGGCCTGCCATTTGACGATTTTCGCACCCTGATCCGGGACCTGCCCGGTCATGATGTTGCAGCGCTGGCGGCGGCACGCTCGCGTAACAAGCAGTTGACGAAGCCGGAAGGTTCGCTCGGACGGCTTGAGGAAATCGCCATGTGGCTGGCCGCCTGGAGCGGCCGCGCGCCGGTCGTGACCCGTCCGCTGGTGGCAATCTTCGCCGGCAATCACGGCGTTGCACGTAACGGCATCACGCCCTATCCGCCGGAAGTAACGCAGCAGATGGTCGAAAACTTCGCCGCTGGCGGTGCCGCGATCAACCAGATCTGCGCGACCTACGATCTCGGTCTGAAGATTTTCGATCTGGCGCTCGATTACCCGACCGGCGACATCACTGTCGAACCCGCCCTGTCCGAGCGCGATTGCGCCGCGACGATGGCCTTCGGCATGGAAGCCATCGCTGGCGGTACGGACCTGCTGTGCATCGGTGAAATGGGCATCGGCAACACGACCATCGCCGCCGCCATCAACCTCGCGCTCTATGGCGGCGAAGCCGAGGACTGGGTCGGTCCGGGCACTGGTTCCCACGGCGAATTGCTGGAACGCAAGGTTGCCGCCGTGAAGCAGGCTGTCGCTTTCCACGGCGATCACCTTGCCGATCCGCTGGAGGTTCTGCGCCGTCTTGGTGGGCGTGAGATTGCCGCCATGGCGGGCGCCATTTTGGCCGCACGCATGGAAAAGATTCCGGTGCTGATCGACGGTTATGTCGCAACGGCTGCCGCCTCCATCCTCAAGGCTGCCAACCCGGCCGCACTTGATCATTGTCTGATCGGCCATGTCTCCGGCGAGCCGGGCCACATGCTGGCCATCGAGAAGCTGGGCAAGACGCCGCTTCTGGCGCTTGGCATGCGTCTTGGCGAAGGCACGGGGGCGGCTCTTGCCGCCGGTATTGTCAAGGCCGCTGCGGCCTGCCACAGCGGCATGGCGACTTTCGCCCAGGCCGGCGTGACCAACAAGAACTGAGACGCAAGGGGCAGGCATGGCGGAAGGGCCGGTGACGAAAGAAACGGGCGTGCGGCATATGTTTGCCGCACTGCGCTATTCCATCCAGGGCATTTCCCGGCTGATGGAAGAGCAGGCCTTTCGCCATGAATTGATGGCCTTTGTCGGTGGCCTTGTCATCCTCGGGGTTGCGGGCGCGGAGGTCTCCAAATTCGTGGGCTTCATCGTGCTGATGCTGGCGCTGTTTGCGGCGGAAGCGCTGAACACCGCGATCGAGGAACTGGTGGACCGCGTGTCGCCAGAGATTTCTCAGGTCGGAAAGCATGCCAAGGACCTTGGTTCCTTCGCCTGCTTCTGCCTTATTCTGGCAAATGCACTCTATCTCGTCTGGGCCGTTCTGATCGGCTGATTAAGCGAAACTCTTTTTGCGGCGGTCGACGGCATGCGCGTCGCGCACCGCCGGCATGCTCTGGAGAACGCGTTTGGCCGGTAGCACGGCGATGGCTTCCGTGCCCTCGCGCAGCTTGGATTTCAGCAGAAACTGCCCGTCATGCTTGGCAAGGATGGCCTGTACGATGGGAAGGCCGAGGCCGGTGCCCTGTTCAGCGCTCTTGATGGCGACGGAGCCCTGACCGAAGGCCGACAGCACGATCGGGATTTCCTCTTCGGCGATGCCCGGACCGTTGTCCTTGATCGACACGTATTGTCCGCCGCTGCCGGTCCAGCCAACCTTGATGGTGATCTCGCCGCCCTGCGGGGTGAACTTTACGGCGTTGGACAGAAGGTTCAGCACCACCTGCCGCATGGATTTCTCGTCGGCCCATATCTGTGGCAGCGAGGGCTCGAACTGTTCGGAAATGGTGATGTTCTTGCCGCGTGCGCGAAGCTGCACCATGCCGATGCAATCCTCGGCAATTTCCAGCAGGGAAACGGCGTCTTCCTGAAGGTCGTACTTGCCGGCCTCGATGCGGGAGAGGTCGAGGATTTCGTTGATGAGGTTCAGCAGATGCTGGCCGGAATTGTGGATGTCGCGGGAATATTCCTTGTACATCGGGTTGTTCAGCGGCCCTAACACTTCCGTTGCCATGACTTCGGAGAAGCCGAGAATGGCGTTCAGCGGCGTGCGCAGTTCATGCGACATGGACGCAAGGAAGCGGGACTTGGCGAGGTTTGCCTCCTCGGCGCGGCGTCGTGCCTCATCCGACAGCGACTTCGCGACCTCCAGTTCCGCAATCAGGTCGTCCTTTTCCGACTGGAAGGAGAGAAGTTTGAGGTTGGCGTTGTAGAAGCGGTTGCCGATATAGATGAAAAAGGCCAGTGCCGTCGCCGTCAGAGCCGTCAGCGCGATATCGGCCGGGTCGCGGTGGAAGGCGAGGTTGCCGAGAAGAGCGATGATGACGGGCAGAAAAGTGACGACAAGCCCCATACGCAGCATGCTGTTCGTCATCGCCGTCAGCGAGATGGCAATCAGCATGACTGCGCCCTGGAAGAACAGGAAGCCGTTATCGCCGCATTGCTGGCAGCGCATCAGGACGAGAACCGCCCAGGTGCAGCCAACAAGAATCTGGCCACCGAGCAGCAGCCGCTGCCATTTGGTGACATTGGGCGGCGTCATTTCCTGACGTTCAGCCTTGCGGGCAAGAAGCGTGACAACGGTGTGGATGCACAGCGCCAGAAAGGCCCAGCCGAGCATGCGCAGGTCGCGGCTGATGTAGAAGCCTGCCGCGGTGACCAGCGTGATAAACAGCGGCATGACTGTCGCAGCCTGAAGCAGTGCGTTCAGGTGCATGACCATCATTTCGCGGTCGAACAGGCGCGCGCCGTCCTGCGTCGATTGCAGTCGTTCACGCGTGGCGCGCACGGCCTTGGACACGGCCCGGTTGCGATGGCCGCGTGAGAGGTCGACAATATTCTTGTCGGTGGATGTACTGACGCCCTGTGCCATTGCTCGCTATGTGTGCCCGCGGTTTGCGCCAAGGGTAAAGCGAATTCCTTAAGAAGATGCTGCCGGCAATGGTTTGTTTGCCATTTGCACAGGGTGATCCGATCAGTCGGCGACGGTATCTGTAGATTGCCCGGGACGAGGGGGCCGGACCGTGATTCGTGTCTTTATGAAACTGGATGATCTATGTGCGTAACGTGCTGATTATTTTGCGAAATGGTGTGACAGCGGTGGCTTTCGTCATCCTTGGCGCCTTGATCGTTGCCAAGCTGGATGTCCGCCAGACGCAACGTCTCGATGGCCAGTTTCGCGTCAGCGATGGCGATACGCTGGCGCTGAACGGTGCCCGTTACCGACTTCAGGGGATCGATGCTCCGGAGCGCATGCAGACCTGTGGCGTTAACGAAGCGCAATGGCGCTGCGGCGAAGCAGCCCGCGCGGCGTTGAAATCTCTGGTGGCGAAGGGCAAGGTGACGTGCGAGGGACGCAGAACTGACAAATACGGACGGCTTCTGGTGATCTGTCGAGTGGACGGGCGCATCCTGAATGCCGAGATGGTTCGGCTGGGAATGGCCATTGCCTATGGCGGCCCAGATGTGGATTATCGAGATGAAGAAGCCGAGGCACGGGCCGCGCAGCGGGGCGTGTGGAGCGGTGATTTCGACCGTCCGCAGGATTGGCGACGAATGAATGGCAGCATGGCGGAAGGAGGTTTCGCCTGGTTGCGGGACATCGTTGGATGCCTTTTCGGCTTTGATGCGGGTGAAGAATGGGAGGATTGAAGCATGAGACTTTACGATGCACACCGGGCGCCGAACCCGCGACGGGTGAAGATTTTCCTGAAGGAAAAGGGGATTGAGGTCGAAACCGTAACGGTGGATATGGGCGCGATGGCCCATCGCTCGCCCGAGATTACCGCCATGAACCCTTTACAGCAGCTTCCGCTTCTGGAGTTCGAAGATGGCTCGGTGCTGACCGAATCGGTGGCGATCTGCCGTTACTTTGAGGAACTACACCCCGAGCCACCGATGTTCGGCCGCGATGCGCGCGAACGCGCCTTTGTGGAAATGTGGAACCGCAGGGTGGAACTGAATTATCTCACCGCTGTCGCTGCCTCCTTCCGTCATCTTCATCCGGCCATGACGGCTGCGGAAGTGCCGCAGGTGCCGGAGTGGGGCGAGGCTAACAAGCCGAAAGCGCTTGCCTTTCTGTCGCTGCTTGATCGTGAACTTGAGGGGCGGCCCTTTATCGCCGGCGAACACTACTCCATCGCCGATATTACCACGATGGTCGCCTTTGATTTCATGAAGCTCGCGCGTCTTGCCTGCCCTGAGGATCATGCAAACGTCTGGCGGTGGTATCGCGCCGTTTCTGCCCGGCCCTCGGCGGCGGTATGACGGAAGCAGGCGGTGTCGTGATCGGGGGAGAGGGGGCGGACCGGCTTGCCGGTCTGGCTCGCGAGATTGTTGCCTGCCGTGTCTGTGTGGAGCAGCCCCTCAAGGGGCCGGATCATCGCCTGCCGCACGAACCCCTGCCGGTGGCGGTTCTTTCCACCACCGCGCGGGTGCTGATTGCCGGGCAGGCACCGGGGCTTCGGGTGCACAACAGCGGCTTGCCGTTCAACGATGCTTCCGGAGACCGGCTGCGGGCGTGGATGGGCGTTGATCGCGAGACTTTCTATAATCCTGCCCGCTTTGCCATCGTGCCCATGGGCCTGTGCTTTCCCGGTTATGACGCAAAAGGACATGACCTGCCGCCGCGGCGGGAATGCGCGCCCCTTTGGCGCGCCCGGATTCTCGAGGCCATGCCGCGGGTGGAACTGGTGCTGGCCATTGGCCAATATGCGCAAGCCTGGCATCTGGGAGCTGCGCGCAAGGCGACGATGACGGAGACGGTCGCCGCGTGGCGAAGTTATTTTTTCGCCAATGCGGGCCCGCGCGTTTTACCGCTGCCGCACCCGAGTTGGCGCAACACAGGATGGCTTAAGCGCAATCCGTGGTTTGAAGAGAATGTCTTGCCCCAGTTGCGGCAAACGATAGAAGGGCTTTGTTTTTAAAACAGCATTCTTTGATCCTATAAGATATAGGGTATAATTCGAAAAATATTCTCACGGAGACATTCCATGGATCGCCTTGATCGCAAAATCCTTCGCCTGCTTCAGGAGGATTCCACGCTTGCCGTCGCCGATCTGGCCAAGAAGGTCGGGCTTTCGACAACGCCTTGCTGGCGGCGTATCCAGAAGATGGAAGAGGATGGTGTGATCCGCCGCCGCGTGGCGCTTCTCGATCCGGTCAAGGTGAATACGCGCGTGACCGTATTCGTTTCCATCCGCACCAACACCCATTCCATCGAGTGGCTCAAGCGCTTTTCCGAAGTGGTCGGTGAGTTTCCGGAAGTCGTGGAATTCTACCGCATGAGCGGCGATGTCGATTATCTGTTGCGCGTCGTCGTGCCGGATATAGCCGCCTATGACGCATTCTACAAGCGCCTCATTGCGCGCATCGAGATCCGTGATGTGTCCTCCGCCTTCGCCATGGAGCAGATCAAGTACACGACCGAGTTGCCGCTCGATTACATGATCCTCGATACGCAGAAATCCGGCGAGGACTGAGAAACACAATCGCCCGCCGCGATGGCTCGGGGCGGGCGATTTTATCGTGCATAACCGTCTCGGATCAGGCGAGGCGGGCGATCACCAGATGGCCGGGGGTCGGCTCACCGTTCTGCATGCGCACGTTGATGTCGGTCATTTCCACCAGTTCGAAGCCGGTATCGGCGAGGCGCTGACGGATGTATTCCGGCGCATGGGCAAAGCGCTGGTTCGGACCGACCATATAGGGCCGTCCGGCGAGCACTGCTTCCGGCAAGGTTTCCGACGAGAAGATCAGCAGACCGCCCTTGACCATGTTTTCCGAGGCGCCGAAGAACAGCGGTTCCAGCGCGCCGAGATAGGGCAGAACGTCAGTAGCGGTGATGAGGTCGAAGGGCTCGTCGTCATTGTCGTCCAGGAAGTCCTCGACTTCGGCGACATAGAGCGTCTCGTAAAGCTCCTTCTCATGGGCGATCTCGACCATGTTTTCCGAAATGTCGATGCCGGTGATGTCATCGACGATATCGCGCAACGTGCCACCCGTCAGGCCCGTGCCGCAGCCGAGGTCCAGCATCCGTTTGAAGGGACCAAGGCCGAGCGCCTGCAGGCGCTGGCGAACGAGAACCGGCACGGCATAGCCAAGCTGCTCGACCAGAATGTCCTCGAAGGCTTCGGCGTGCTGGTCGAAGAGGGTTTCGACATAGGCATCCGGCGCCTTGGTCGGTATTTCGCCGCGGCCCATCGCAGCGATGCGGACAGCCGCGCCGCCATGGTCTTCCGGGTCGATTTCCAGCACTTCCAGATAGGCCTTCACAGCGGCGTCCACGTCGCCGGCCTTTTCCAGTTCCAGAGCGCGGTTATAGGCTTCCGCCAGGGCTTCTTCGTCAATCATCTGCTTGCTCATGGGCGCATCGCTCCGCTTGGATTTTGTCCATGCTCTATCCATGCGATGCGATGCGCGCAATGAGGAATGTCAGTGCAGGATGAATTCACCCTTCAGGGCGCGCCATTCATTGGCGGCAATCAGCTTGCGGTGGACATAGCGAACGGAATGCAACGGCCCGTCGAGCTTTTCCTCCCAGAACTTCAGGAAGCCCTTCATTTCCGGAAAATCCGGGGCAAGGTCGTAGTCCTGCCAGAGGAAGGTCTGGATCAGCGACGGATGATCCGGCATGCGGTAAAAGATATGGGCTGTGGTGAGGCCATAGCCCTTCAACATCATTTCCATTTCTTCGTTCATGTCGTCGTTCCCGCTTTTTTATGGGCGGGGCCATCGGACATTCCGGACGACCATCAGGCTTCCGGTCCAATTCCCCGCAGCCAGTCTTGGCGTTTTCGCCACCTACAGGGGACCATTTCATCCTTAACCGAGGCTTAACAAAGCGCAGGAAAATTTGTCATTGTTATTTTAAAACAATGTGTTGGCAGCCTTGTTGGGCGAGTGCTGCCAAGGTTTTCCCGTCACCGTTTCAGGTGACGGGTCAGTCGTGCCTCAAGCCAGGCCCAGACATGGCGCAGCGCCTCGACAATGGCGAGGTAAAAGATCGCCGCCCAGAGATAGGCCTGATAGTCAAAGGTGCGGGAGAAGGCGTAACGCGTCTCGCCCATAAGGTCGAAGACGGTGACAATGGAGACGACCGCCGAGCCCTTGACCATGAGAATGATCTCGTTGCCGTAGGGACGCAGAGCGACGATCAGCGCCTGCGGCAGAACGACCTTCCAGAAGGTGACCTTTCTGGGTAGACCGAGTGAGGCTGCTCCTTCCAACTGCCCCTTCGGAACGCTCTCGATGGCACCGCGCAGGATTTCGGCCTGATAGGCTGCGGTATTGAGCGTGAAGGAGAGCAGACCGCAATACCAGGCTTCCCGGAAGAACCACCACAGGCCGATCGATTCAAGTTGCGGCTTGAAGGAACCCAGGCCGTAATAGATCAGGAAGAGCTGTGCCAGCAGCGGCGTGGAGCGGAAAACGTAGACATAGACGAAGGCGATACCGTTCAGCACGGCATTCTTCGACATGCGGGCAAAGGCGACGGGCACGGAGAGGATCGCACCCATGACGATCGAGAGGGTGACCAACGCCAGTGTCGTACCGAGGCCGGAAATATAGCGCGGCCCGTAGCGTTCGAACTTGGTGGTGTCCCAGCCGGTAATAACCATGGCAATGAGGCTGAGGGCGAGCAGGATCCACAGTGCCATGACCAGCATACCCGTCAACCGGGCTGGGTTCATCTTCTTTTCGACGAGAGCGGGGGCCGGGCGCGGTGGGATCAGTTCCTTGACGTAGCTCATCGCGGGGCCTCCGAGCGGCGGCTCCAGCGGTCGATGAACCGCAGGGCGAAGGATGAAAGGACGGCGAGGGCGAGATAAAGGCCGCAAGCGATCATGTAGAAGAAGAAAGCTTCCTTGGACACCTTCGCGGCAACACCCGTCTGGCGGAGGATATCGGACAGGCCGATGATCGAGACATAGGATGTATCCTTGAGCAGGATCATCCAGAGATTGACAAGGCCGGGCAGGGCGATGCGGACGAGCTGCGGCAGGACGATGAGCACCATTGTCTTGCGGCGCCCGAGGCCAAGCGCATCGCCAGCCTCATATTGTCCCTTGGGAATGGCGCGAAAGGCTGACAGCATCACCTCGCCGGAATAGGCGGAATTGACGACCGCAAGCGCGATCATGCCGGCAAGAAAAGCATTGATCTCCACCCGCCCGTCATAGCCGACAAGACCGAGCACGGACTGGATGAGGATCTGCATGCCGTAGTAGACGATGAACAGCGTCAGCAGTTCCGGCAGGCCGCGAAAGATGGTGGTGTAGATACCCGCCGCAAGCCTGAGCGACTTTTCTTCAGACTGGGCGGCCAGGGCCACGAGGAAGCCGATGAGAAGCCCGAGCGGCAACGTCGCCAGCGCCAGCGCCGTGGTTACGGCAACGCCGAAGGCGATTTCGTCGCCCCAGCCGGCATCACCGCAGGAAACGAGTGTCCCCTCGCCAAGCAGTTTGAAAATGCCGATGGGTCCGCAAAGCGGATCAAACATGCCGAAAAATGCCCCCAGAGAGGCGAATGCGGAAGATATTCCGCCCATGCACTTTCCCCTTCGCCGGGCTTGGTGCCCGTTCTATTTTTTCCAGCGGAACAACGCGGCGGCCATGGGCCGCCGCGCTTCGTCTGTCTTACTGGCCGTAAACGTCGAAGTCGAAGTACTTGTCCTGAATAGCCTTGTACTTGCCGTTGGCGCGAATGCCGGCAATGGCCTTGGTGAACTTGTCGGCGAGCGCCGTATCACCCTTGCGCACGGCGATGCCAGCGCCCTTGCCGTTGATTTCCTCATCCACCGGCAGCGGGGTCAGGATCTTGCAGCAGGCGCCGGCGTCGGACTTCACCCATTCGGAGAGAACGACGATATCGTCCACCACGCCATCGATGCGGCCATTGGCGATGTCGAGCTTGTATTCGTCAGCCGTCGGATAGAGCTTCTCGGTGGAATCGGGGAAGTGCTTTTCGACATAGTTGGCGTGCGTCGTGGATGCCTGGGCGCCAAGTGTCTTGCCCTTGAGGCCGGCAACATCCTTGATCGGCGAATCCTTCGGCACGGCAACGGCCGGCGGCGTGTTGTAGTATTTCGCGGAGAAATCGACCTTCTGCAGGCGCTCCGGCGTAATCGACATGGACGCGATGATGGCGTCGAACTTCTTGGCCTGAAGCGCCGGAATGATACCGTCCCAGTCATTGGTGACGAAGGTACAGGAAGCCTTCATTTCCTCGCACAGCGCCTTGGCGATGTCGATGTCGAAGCCCGTCAGCGTGCCGTCCGATTCGAGATTGTTGAAGGGCGGGTAGGCGCCTTCGGTGCCGATGATGATCTTGTCCTCGGCCATCGCGCTGCCGGCAACAAGCGACAGGGCTGCGATGGAGGCCGCAGCTAGAAAACGGATGGAGCTACGCATTTTTATCCTCTCTGTTGGCAGTCCGGCGGTGGCCTCTTCGGCTTGAACTTTTACCGCCCGGACAAAAATCGCGTCGGAGGTGCAATCCGGCGTGTGAGGGATAGTCACATCGTTTTCAAACAAAAAGCAACCGGATTCGCCGTGTGACGTGACGGATGCCAAAGCGCTTGTGGGCAAGTTTTACCATCACCGGAGGCCGAAACGCGAAAGGTTTTCGCTTTTCAACGGCTTGCCGGGAAAAGTGACGTTGCTGGCAAAGTGCCTGCCGTAACGGAAGCAGGCAGGCGGATCGTCAGAACGGGTTAATTTCCGAGCCGGTCGCCGCCGGGCTTGCGCGTATTGGAACGGAGCATGCCGATCGACAGCATGGCGGCAAAAGCGCAGACAAACATCACCACCAGCAGGGGCACCGCGCCGGTTTCCTCTGACATGATGGAGGAAGCGATAACTGAGAGGATAGCGCCAAGCCCGAGCGTCAGCGCGCCGCCCAACCCTGAGGCCGAGCCTGCAAGATCGGGCCTGACATTGACCATGCCGGCGTTGGCGGAAGGCAGGGCGACGCCGTTTCCGAGCCCCATGAGCACCATGGGGCCGAAGAAAGAAAGCGCAGAGAATTGACCGGCCAAGGCAAAGGCCAGCGCCATTGCGACGCCCAGAAGTGAAATTCCGTTACCGATCAGCAGCATCCGCATCAACCCGAGCCGACGGGCATAGCGGCCCGACAGGAAGTTGCCGGCCATGTAGCCCGCTGCCGTATAGAGAAATTGCAAGCCGAGCATGCCCGGAGTGAGTTTCAACAGCGTTGTGCCGGCGAATGGGGCTCCTCCAAGGAAGGAGAAGAAAGCACCGGAAACGAAAACGGAGATCAAAGCGTAGTTCCAGAAGATGCGGGAACCGAGAAGTTCCGGCCATACGGCAAACTGCGCGCGGAAGCTGGCGCTCGGGCTGCGGTTGGTTTCACCGAGATCGGCGATGACGACGATCAGAATAAGGACGGCGAGAATGCCGAGCGCAGTAAATGAGGCCTGCCAGCCGAAAAGTTCGCTCAGCAACCCGCCAACGGCGGGGCCGAACATCGGCACCATAGCCATGCCCATGGTTACGTAGCCGAGCATAGAGGCAGCCTGTTCCACCGGCACCATGTCGCGAACGATGGCGCGGGACAGCACCATGCCGGCCACGACGGCAGTCTGCACCATACGCGCCGCCAGAAACACAGCGACATGGGTGGAGAGGACGCAGGCAATCGTCGCTGCGATGAGGATGATAAGTGCACCGATCATGACCGGGCGGCGGCCATAGCGATCCGAAAGCGGGCCGATCAGCAGTTGCAGTGCTGCGGTACCGGCGAGATAGCCGGAGAGCGTAAGCTGCATCACCGCGTAGTCCGTCTGGAAGAAGGCGGCCATCTCCGGCAGGGCCGGGAGGAAGATGTTCTGGTTCAGTGCTGCCAGTCCGGCAATCAAAACCAGCGTAATGATATGCGGCGGTGTCTTGCGATCCAGAAAGCGGGCGGGTGGCAGGGCGGTGTCGGGGCGCATGTCCTGTTGTCTCACTCCACCGTAGCGGCCTTCTGCCGGCTCCGCTGGCGTTCGCGGTAAAAGGTGTAGAGGCCCGATGCGATAACGATCGCGGCCCCCAGGAGCACCGGTGCATCTGGCACGTCGGAGAATACGAAATAGCCGATGACCAGCGCCCAGAGAAGGCTGACGTAACGGAAGGGCGCGACAAAGGAGATGTCGCCTGTCCGCATCGACAGAATGATCGACTGGTAGCCGACGAAAACGAATACGGCCGCGCCGACCAGCTTCACCGTATGGTCAAGAGTCAGTGGCTGCCAGCCGCCCAGGACCGGAATGAGGGCAAGACCGACCAGCGCATTGGTGGCAGCGGTAAAGGTCGTGATCGAGAGCGACGGGATGGTCGAGGGAATTCGACGGGTGATGAGGTCGCGTCCGGCGGTGGTGAACACCGAGAGGATGGCGAGGACCGAGGCGTTGGTAAAGCCTTCGGGGCCGGGGCGGATGATGATGAGCACGCCGATGAAGCCGACGACGATGGCGCTCCAGCGCCGCCAGCCGACCTGTTCGCGCAGGAAAAGGGCCGCCCCGAGCGTGACGGCCAGCGGCAGCGACTGCAGGAGGGCCGAGATGTTCGGCAACGGCATTTGCTTCAACGCCGAGAGAAACAATACCGTGGAGGCGATTTCCATGACGGTACGAAACAGCACCATCGGGTGCATCAACTCGCGAAGGGGCGTCAATGCGCCCGCATAGCGGGCGATGGAAAACACCAGGATCGTCGTCAGCAGACCGCGAACGAACATGATCTGGCCGATGTTCAGATGCGCAGACAGAAGCTTCACGATCGCATCGTTGCAAGTGAATGCAGCCATGGCGAGCGCCATCAGGGCGGCGCCCTTGGAATTGATCGATAAAGACATGAGGCGAATCCCGGTATATCGCAACAATCTCTAAAGGATATAGGCGAAGGGCGCCAGTGCGGTTTGCCCTGAAAACGGGCAGTTTGCATTGTTTTAGCCGCCAGTGACGCTCATGTGGCGGGCAATCTTCGTCTTCGGCGCGTTGCGACCGATCACGAAGTCGTGGCCCTTCGGCTTGAGCGCCACCGCCGCGTCGATGGCGGCGGACAGGGTTTCGTCATTGGAACCCGGCGCCCGCAGTACCTCCCGCAGGTCGGCGGCATCGTTCTGGCCGAGACAGAGATAGAGCGTGCCCGTGCAGGTAAGGCGGACGCGATTGCAGCTTTCGCAGAAATTGTGCGTGAGTGGCGTAATGAAGCCGAGCCGCCCGCCGGTCTCCTCCACCTGTACGTAGCGGGCCGGGCCGCCGGTACGGTAGGCAAGATCGGTGAGCGTGAATTCGCGCTCCAGCCGTTCGCGCACGGTGCTGAGCGGCAGGTAGCGGTCTGTGCGGTCCTCGCCGGTCTCGCCCATCGGCATAGTCTCGATCAGCGTCAGATCCATGCCGCGTCCGTGCGCAAAGCGCATCAGGCCGGTCAGTTCGTCCTCGTTCTGGCCCTTGAGCGCCACAGCATTGAGTTTCACGGCGATGCCCGCTTCGCGCGCGGCATCGATGCCTTCCAGCACCTTGGCGAGATCGCCCCAGCGGGTGATGGCCCTGAACTTTTCGGGATCAAGCGTATCGATGGAGACGTTGATGCGCTTCACGCCGCACTCCGCCAGTTCCCGGGCATGGTGGGAAAGCTGCGAGCCGTTGGTGGTCAGGGTGAGTTCGTCCAATGCGCCGGTTTCGAGGTGACGGGAAAGCGCGCGCACCAGCCACAGGATGTTCTTGCGCACCAGCGGTTCGCCGCCGGTCAGCCGCAGGCGGCGCACGCCGCGCGCTACGAAGGCGGAACACAGCCGGTCGAGTTCTTCCAGCGACAGCAGGTCCTGCCGGGGCAGGAAGGTCATATTCTCCGACATGCAGTAGGTACAACGGAAATCGCAGCGGTCAGTGACGGAGACGCGCAGATAGGTAATCGACCGACCGAACGGATCAACGATCGGGGCGGAACCGGCAGCGGAAACCGCGGGGGCGAAGGGCCCTGTGACCAAGCTGTTCAATAAACCTACCTCTTTTCTCCTATTTGGGCGGCGGACAGGTGATCGTCAAGACTGGGCCGCTTGCCGAAATGGTCCTTCCAGCCTAAACCTCTGTCAAATTTCGATGAGGAGTGTTCGATATGAGCGGTGTGTGGCCAACCGAATTGCGCGTCTCGAAGGACCGCCAGACGCTGACCGTGCGCTTTGACGACGGCCCGGCCTTTGCGCTTTCGGCAGAAATGCTGCGGGTTCTGTCGCCCTCGGCGGAAGTTCAGGGCCATGGGCCGGGGCAGGGTGTCACCGTGCCCGGCAAGCGCAATGTCCAGATCATTTCCGTTCAACCGACCGGAAACTATGCCGTGCGTATCGGTTTTGACGACATGCACCAGAGCGGCATCTACACCTGGCCTTATCTGCGCGAACTGGGCGAGAAGGGCGCGGCGCTGTTTGCCGATTACGAGGCGGCTCTTGCCGCAAAGGGTATGAACCGCGACGTGGCGGAAAAACCCCGCTGAGCTGCTCGCCTCACAGCGACTTTTCGAAGGCCTGAAGGCGCGGGATCATCGCTTCCATGGTCTCGGCCACGATCATGCAATGCTCCACCGGAGCCGGAGACAGCACGGCGTCGATCAGCGCCGTCTGTATCGCCATGGCTTGTTCAGCCGTCCTGCGTCCGGCGGGCGTCAGCTTCAGCCGCAGGATGCGCCGGTCCACCGCATCGCCCTGCCGTTCGATCAGGTTGCGCTTTTCAAGCTGTGGCAGGGTCATCGAGACGTTGGAACGACCGACCAGAAGCTTGCGGGCCAATTCCTGCTGTGTCAGCCCTTCGAAGCGATAGAGATTGACCAGAACATCGAGATGTTGCGGCTTGAGGTCCAACGGCGCGAGCGCCTTGGCCAGTGCCACCTGCATGCTCTGGCAGGCGCGGCCAACCGCGATCCAGCTTCTAAAACGCGGATGGTCGAAGGGTAGGGATTGATTTTCGCTCATGTCAGTCTTAATAAATGTTCAATCTTGAACAATATGGTAGCGCATCATGCCGAGTTTTGCAAAGAAGGCTCTCCGGCTGACCTTTTCGGTGGCCGGTACTGTGTCCCCCCGGGGTGCCGGAAAACTTGCGTTCCGCGTTTTCAGTCTGACGCCTTCTCGGTTTCCCAAGGGAGAGCGCGCCCGCGCTGTTTTTGCCGAGGGCGCGCGCAGACTTTCCAAGGCGGAGCCACGGGCACTTGAAACGCCGCATGGTAAGGTCATGACCTATCGGCTGGCCGGTAAGGGCAGCCGCTATCTCGTTCTCCACGGCTGGGGTTCGCGCAGCGAATATATGGCGGCGCTGGCCGAGGGCATTCACGCGGCGACCGGCGGCGAGGTCGTTCTGCTCGATTTCCCCGGACACGGGGCTTCGAGCGGGCGGTTTCTCGACATGCGGCTTGCGGTCGAGGCGATTGCCGTTTTGGACAGGACTTTCGGGCCCTTCGATGGTGCGGTCGGCCATTCCTTTGGCGGCGCCAGCCTCATGGCGGCGATCTCTCACTTCCTGCCGCAGTTTCCGGCTTTCCGTCCGGGGCGGGCGGCGCTGATCGGTGCTCCCTCCGAAATGGACGGCATCTTTCGTTATTTTTCCGAGCAGGTCGGCCTTTCTCCCGGTGCTCGTCGCCATCTGGAAAAGGAAGTCCGTCGGGTGACGGGCCGGCGCAACGGTGATTTCGACATTGCCAGCGCCGGCCGCGACCTTGACCTGCCTGTGCTGGTGGTCCACGCCGAGGATGACAAGGAAGTGAGCGCCGACCATGCCCGCCGCTATGCGGAGCAGGGCGCGAATGTCACGATCGGCTGGGCGAACGGTTTTGGTCACCGTCGGATTGTCGCTGCTCCGCCGGCTATCGCGCTTGTGGCCGGTTTCTTCTGTGGCAAGGATGAGCCGGAAATGACCCGGGTGGGGTGACGTGGCTGATCCGCGCGGCTAGATTTCCTCCGGTTCAAATGGGGAGAGTCGCGCATGACCGTTATTCGCAGTGTCGAGGAGCTTCAGGCGCTTTACGGAGTTGCCGGGGAAGCGTCACTCGTCAAGGTTCGGCCCGCGCTGACGCCGGAATACCGGCAGATGGTCGAGGCCTCGCCATTCCTCGCTCTGGCGACTGTCGGGCCGGATGGGCTCGATTGTTCGCCGCGCGGCGACGAGGGCCCGGTCGTGCGGGTGGTCGATGAGAAGACGCTCCTCCTCCCCGACTGGCGCGGCAATAACCGCATCGACTCGCTCATCAACATCGTGCGCGATCCGCGCATTGCGTTGATGTTCCTTGTTCCCGGCTCGGATCTGGTTCTCAGGGTCAACGGAACAGCGGAGGTCAGTATCGCCCCTGCGCTTCTCGAAAGCTTCGAGATGGATGGCAAACATCCCCGCAGTGTGGTGGTCGTGCGAATTGATGAGGTCTATTTCCAGTGCGCCCGTGCCGTCATGCGCGCGGGCCTCTGGAATCCGGAACGGCGAGAGTTGGGAAAGCAGGTGCCGACACCGGGCGCGATGCTGAAGGCGGCGAAGGCCGATTTCGACGCTGAAACCTATGACCGGGAATGGCGGGGTCGGGCGGAGAAAACGCTCTGGTAATCGCCGTAATGGCGATCACTTGTAGATCAGCCAGCCCTTGGAGAAGTCCTTCTTCATTTCGTCGTTGAACTGCAGGGCGCGGTTGCGCCCGCCGTCTTTGGCGCAATAAAGGGCAATGTCGGCCTTGCTGTAAAGCTCGCCCGGATCGTTCGCCTGATCGGCCATGCAGAAGCCGATGGAAATGGTCACGGGACCGTAATTCACATTGGTACGCGAGTTGCGGAATGGGGTCTGTTCCATCGTGCTGCGCAAACGGTCGCAGACAAGGGTGACTTCTTCGACGGTGTTGCCCTCGAGGATGATGGCGAACTCCTCACCGCCGGCACGGGCCACGAACGCATCCTTGCGTAGCGTCGAGCGGATGACACCGGCAACGGAGGCCAAAATCTTGTCGCCCACCGGATGGCCAAACATGTCATTGACACGCTTGAAGTGGTCCACATCCACGATGACAAGCGCGGTGAGCGGCACGTTCATCGGGTTATTGTAGAGCGTGGCAAGCTTGTCGTCGAAGGCACGGCGGTTATAGAGCCGCGTCAGCGAATCCGTGTTGGCAATGCGCTTGTATTCGTCCAGTTCCTTGCGGACCTGATCCATCTCCGCCGAACGTTCGTTGACGTTCATGACGGTGCGCTGGCCGTGGGCCATGGTGCGGCCCGTCGCTTCCGACAGAATGGAAATGGCATTCTGGAGGATATCGGCGCTGGCCTGGTTTTTCGTGTCGATGCGGCTGTAGGTTTCGCCGAGCAGGCGATTGTAGCTTTCGAGCGAGGTCTGTTCCTGCTTGAGCAGGCGCAGCAATGCATCAAGCTCCGTCAGAATGCGCGAATGCGCGCCTTCGATGACGCCGCCCGGATTGTTTGCGAAATATTTCGCACCGATCTCGTCGATTTCCTGCTGGGTGGCGCGGCTGCCCAAAGCCGCAAGTTCCCGCGTCAAGGTCGGGTTGGACCCGATATAGGCCTCATAGAATAGCTGGTAATTGCGGGGAATGGGTGCCACACCCATCGTCCGCATCGCATAGGTAATTTTCCCAGCGATATCCGGTACCTGCGTTCTTGCCACTGTTGCCGTATTCATATCGGCAAGCTCTCCAAAATCCTGATGGCTAGATTTGTAACGCTAAATGTCTTTGAAAAGAATTAATCGTTTCGACACCAAAGCATGATTTTTGCACCGCAGCATAGGACGTGCGCGCGATCATCAAACATTTTCGAGCGGCAAAAAAAGGCCCCTCCGGGAAACCGAAGAGGCCTTCACACAAGTGTTTCGGCGTGAAGCGGATTACTTCGGGCCGATCATGTTTTCCGGACGAACGTACTGGTCGAATTCCTCATTGGTGAGGTAGCCGCCACCGACCGCTTCTTCGCGAAGCGTGGTGCCGTTCTTGTGGGCCGTCTTGGCGATCTTGGCGCAGGCGTCGTAGCCGAGCTTCGAGTTCAGGGCCGTGACGAGCATCAGCGAGTTTTCAACGCCCTTGCGGATGTTGTCTTCGCGCGCTTCGATGCCGACAACGCAATTATCGGTGAAGGACACTGCGGCGTCGCCGAGAAGTTGCACCGACTGCAGGAAGTTGTACGCCATCATCGGGTTGTAGACGTTCAGTTCGAAGTGACCCTGCGAACCGGCGAAGGACAGTGCGGCGTTGTTGCCGAAAATGTGGGCGCAGACCTGCGTCAGCGCTTCGGACTGGGTCGGGTTGACCTTGCCCGGCATGATCGAGGAGCCCGGCTCGTTTTCCGGCAGGGCGAGTTCGCCGAGACCGGCGCGCGGGCCGGAACCCAGGAAGCGTATGTCGTTGGCGATCTTGAAGAGGGCAGCGGCCGCGGCATTGATGGCGCCGTGCGAGAACACCATCGAGTCATGCGAGGCGAGCGCCTCGAACTTGTTCGGCGCGGTCACGAAAGCAAGACCGGTGATCTTTGAGACTTCTTCGGCTACCTTTTCGGCGAAACCGATCGGAGCGTTGAGGCCGGTGCCGACGGCGGTGCCGCCCTGGGCCAGCTTCGAAAGCGCCGGAAGCGTCGTCTCGATGTTGGCGATGGCGGAAGCAACCTGAGCGGCGTAGCCGGAGAATTCCTGGCCGAGCGTCAGCGGCGTAGCATCCTGCGTGTGAGTGCGACCGATCTTGATGATGTGCGCGAACTGCTGCACCTTCTTTTCAAGCGCGGCGTGCAGATGACGGAGGCCGGGCAGGAGGTGGTGCACGATCTGCTCGACCGCCGCAATGTGCATGGCCGTCGGGTAAGTGTCGTTCGAGGACTGGCTCATGTTGACGTGGTCGTTCGGGTGAACCGGCTTCTTGGTGCCCATTTCGCCGCCCAGCATCTCGATGGCGCGGTTGGAGATCACCTCGTTGGCGTTCATGTTCGACTGCGTACCGGAACCGGTCTGCCAGACGACGAGCGGGAAGTGATCGTTCAGCTTGCCGTCGATGACTTCCTGCGCGGCGGTGATGATGGCTTCGCCGATCTTCGGGTCGAGGCCGGCAAGCGCCATGTTGGCGCGGGCGGCGGCCTGCTTGACGATGCCAAGTGCGCGGACGACGGAAGCGGGCTGCTTTTCCCAGCCGATCTTGAAGTTGCCGAGCGAGCGCTGCGCCTGCGCACCCCAGTAACGGTCTGCTGCGACCTCAATGGGGCCAAATGTATCGGTTTCGGTGCGGGTCGTCATTGGGTTCCTGCCCTTTCGTTCAAGCACTTCGCCGCCGTGACAAGCGAGGGGGCGGCGATCCTCGGCGACGGTTATAGTGACATGCGCGCGTCCTGCAAACCCGGCCTTTGTATGAGAGCAAAGAAAAAATCGGGTAGGGTTGATGGCGTTGGTTTTCAGGATCTTTCCGCGCCTGTGACGCCGGCAGGAAAGCATTAAGGTAAACATTCATAAACCAATCGGCACTAGGCTCGTGGCGTAACGGGAACAGTCGATGCGGTCGCGCGGATTTGATGCGTTTCGTGTCTTTCGGTTTCTTTCCAACGCACAGCCAATCAGCTAATAGGCTTCAGAAACGGGCGCCCCCAAGCTGGCGTCTGCCAAGGGATCTGTTCACTCATGAAAATCTCCAGAAGCGCCGCCGCCGCTTTGACCCTGTCCTGTCTTGCCTCTGCCGCCGCCCCCACATCGGCATCGGCCTATACACTGCTCGACATGCTTCGCGGCAATGTGAAGAACGGCAAGGTCGTAGAAAAACCGGCAACGACCGAAAATTACGCGCCGCCGCCGGCGCAGGCGCCTGCCGTGGTGCGCAATGTCGATCCCGAAGCCGCTTCGCAGAAGGTGTCCAGCCCGCGCTATTACACCTACAATCCCGATGCCGTGCGCCGTATCGTCTTCAAGGAGAGCGCTGCGGCCTCCACGCCGGACAGTCAACTCACGACCGGCAGCGTGACGCCGGATGCCGATCTTCGCGCCTTCCTCGGGGCATCCTCTGTACTGGCGCCGGTGACGGTGGCGAGCGTTGTGGAAGCCTATTATCGTGGCAACGGTGAGTTCCTCTGGGTCGAGCACGGCGCCGTGAACGAACGCGCCAAGGCGGCTCTTTCGGTTTTGAAGGCCGCTGCCACCTATGGTCTTGATCCCGCCGACTACGCCGTATCCGAACCTGCTCTGACCGGCGATGCGCAGGCCGACGCTCAGGCGCTTGCTGCGTTTGAGGTCGCGCTTTCCGCCCGCGTCCTGGCCTATGTCGAAGACGCCCAGCGCGGCCGCATCGATCCCAACCGCATTTCCGGCTATCACGATTTCCAGCGCAAGCAGGTCAATCTCGCGCCGGTTCTGAAGATGGTGAAGTCATCGCCGGATGTTGCGGCCTATCTTGAAAGCCGCCAGCCCAACAGCGCCCAGTTCACCGCGTTGAAGGACGAGCTTGCCCGGCTTGATGGCGCTGCCGGCGAGGGGCATCGTATCACGATCAATCTGACCAAGACCCTGAAGCCGGGCGACACCAGCGAAGAGATCGCCAATATCGTCGCGGCCATCCGGCATCACGGTTCCGAGTCTCTGAAGACGAAGCATGCGGAAACGCTGGCCGCCTATGCCGGTGCGCCGGAATACTCGCCCGAGATTGCCGATCTGGTGAAAGACTTCCAGCAGGATGTCGGCCTCAAGCCGGATGGTATCATCGGGGCCGCCACCGTGCGCGCTCTGGTTGGCGACAGCAGTGCTGCGAAGATCGATAAGGTGATCGTGGCCATGGAACAGGCCCGCTGGCTGCCCAACGATCTCGGCAGCCGCTATGTGTTCATCAACCAGCCGGCTTTCACTGCGACCTATGTCAACGAAAGCCGTCCGCAGTTTTCGATGCGCGTTGTCGTCGGCTCGAAGACGAACCAGACGTATTTCTTCCAGGACGAGATCGAAACCGTCGAGGTGAACCCCTATTGGGGCGTGCCGCAGTCGATCATCATCAACGAGATGCTGCCCAAGCTGCGGTCCGATCCGTCCTATCTTGACCGCATGGGTTACCAGGTGGCGGTGAACGGCAAGGCTGTGCCATCGTCTTCCGTAAACTGGTACGGCTCCACCAACAGCGTCTCCGTGCGTCAACCGCCGTCCAGTGACAACGCGTTGGGCGAATTGAAGATCCTGTTCCCCAACAGCCATGCCATCTACATGCATGACACGCCCTCGAAGAGCTTCTTCAAGAAGGACATGCGTGCGCTGAGCCATGGCTGTGTCCGCCTTTCGGAGCCGCGCCGCATGGCCGCTGCCGTTCTGGGGACGACGGAAGAGGATGTCGGCAGGCAGATTGCCGGCGGCCAGAACAAGGCGCTGCGCGTTCCCGCGAAGATCCCGGTCTACGTCTCCTATTTCACGGCTTGGCCGGACGACGCCGGTGTGGTGCATTTCTATGATGACGTTTATGGTCGCGACGATTACGTGAAGAAGGCCTTTGCCGCGACCTCCAAGGTTCGCGTGGCAACGAACTGATTCTTGCGGACGAATAAAAAAATGAAAAAGGCGGCTTTCGGGCCGCCTTTTTCGTCAAGGTCTTCAGCCGATGAGCTGTGTCACCAAAGCCGGTGTCAGTTCGTCGTAGTGCTGGATGACGAGGCTTGGATCAAGCGTTTCGACCGGCACGTCGGAATAGCCGAAGGGAACGGCGACGGAGGGAATGGCGGCGTTCTTTGCGGCGGCGATGTCGTTGACGCTGTCGCCGATCATGATCGCCCGTGATGCGCGCGCGCCGGCCTTTTCGATGGTGCCGAGAATGTGACGGGCATCGGGCTTGCGCCAGGTGAAGGTGTCGCCGCCGGTGATCGTGCCGAAGCGGTCCTTCAGTCCGAGTTTCTCCAGCAGCGGGAAGGTCAGGCTCTCAAGCTTGTTGGTGCAGACGGCAAGCTTCATGCCCGCGGCTTCCAGCCGGTCGAGTGCATCAAGGACGCCCGGGTAGGGCTTGCTCGCCCCCGGCATCGTGCCGAGGTAGAAGTCCATGAAACGGTCGAACAGGCGTGCACGGGTTTCCTCGTCGAGCGCACGTTCCCGCATGGTATAGGCACGGGTAATCATCATGTGTACGCCCTGACCGACGAGATGGGTGAGGTCGTCATAGGTGACCGGTTCCAGTCCCTCCGCCGCAATGGTGTGGTTCAGACTTGCGACGAGATCCGGTGAGGTATCGATCAGAGTTCCGTCGAGATCGAAGATGACGAGCGGCGTGTTGGTGTCGTGGGGCATGACGGGGCTTTCGTGCATTGGAGGCTTGCGGTTCGCGACTGGAAAATGCCTTGCATCCTATCCTTTTGAAAGGGGCTTTCGTTTGCCCTGCGAGGCGTGTAAACAGGCGGCGGTATGAACAGACTGGAGTTTTCGGCGCATGGACGCCCGGGAGATGAAAATCAAGGCCGCAGCCGTCGCACTCGAATTTGTCGAGGATGGCATGCGGCTCGGTATCGGCACAGGCTCGACGGCTGAAGAGTTTGTCCGGCTTCTGGCGGAAAAGGTTGCCGGCGGCTTCAAGGTGGAGGGCGTTCCCACGTCCGAGCGCACGGCGCGGCTTTGCCTCGAACTCGGCGTACCCCTGAAATCGCTGGACGAGTTGCCGGAACTCGACCTCACCATCGACGGTGCTGACGAAGTGGATTCCGCGCTTCGGCTGGTCAAGGGTGGCGGCGGTGCGCTTTTGCGCGAAAAGATCGTGGCCTGGGCATCGACCCGTATGGTTGTCATTGCCGACGAAACCAAGCTGGTGCCGACGCTTGGCCGGTTTCCTCTGCCCGTCGAGGTTAATCCGTTCGGCCTTGGCGCCACGCGGCTTGCCGTCGAAAAGGCCGCGAGCCGGCTTGGTCTTGCCGGTGAAATTCGCCTGCGCCAATCGGGCGATGGCGTCTTCGTCACCGATGGCGGCCATTACATTCTCGACGCATCTTTTGGCCTTATTCCTGATGCAGAGGCTCTTTCCGGCGCACTTCATGCGATTCCGGGTGTGGTCGAGCATGGGCTTTTCATCGATATCGCCGACGTTGCGGTGATTGCCGGCACCGAAGGCGTGCGGGTGATCGAAGCTGATGCGTAACCGGGCCCGGAAACGCAACTGAAATTCCCTGCCTGTCCGTCCCCCGCAGGCGACGGGCATGGCTGATGCCGGGCAGGATGGCCTGTCCGGTCCTTTTCGATGAGGCCGTTCACTGTGCGGGACGTGGATCCCAGCCACGAGCGGTATCGACATAGTTGAGACAGGAGCTAGAAACTTCATGATCAAATTTGCAGGTGCCGGCCGAGCCGCCGTATTTGCTGTTCTGCTGTCGGGTATCGCCATGTCCGGCCCGGCCCGGGCGCAGGAACCTTCTGAAGACCAGATCAAGGCAGCGCGTAGCGCGATCACGGCGCTTGGTGTGACGGATCAGTTCGACCGTATTCTGCCGATGATTGCCGAGCGCCTGAAGGTTCAGCAGATTCAGGCTTTCCCTGACTTGCAGCAGCAGGTGACGGATATCGTGGATGCCAAGGCCCTTGCTCTCGTGCAGCGCCGTGCCGATCTCGAGCGCGAATCGGCGACGATCTACGCCAAGACCTTCTCCGCACAGGAGCTCAAGGACATCGCTGCCTTCTACCATACGGATGCCGGCAAGAAGCTGTTGAAGGATGGCCCGATTGCCATGCGCGAACTGCTCAAGGCCGCCGATATCTGGGGTGCCGGCATCGATCGCGACCTGAATGCCTCGGTTGCCGCCGAACTGCAGAAGATTGCGCCGAAGCCGATCCCGGCCGAAGGCAATGTTCCGGGCGCTCCCGCGGCCAAGAAGCCCTGATTTCTGTTTCTTTGGACAGAAATTTCAAGGAATTGAAAAAGCCCGGTTCAGCCGGGCTTTTTCTTTGGGGGGAGGGCATCCTATATAAAGCTCCTCGCGCCATCTGTCGGCACGTCCGTCAAACTCTGTTCCAAATCATCTCAGGAGCCTGCCATGACTGCCTACGACTATGATCTTTTTGTCATCGGTGGTGGTTCCGGCGGCGTGCGCAGCGCCCGCGTGGCGGCTTCGCTTGGCAAGAAGGTGGCGATTGCCGAGGAGTTCCGTTTCGGGGGCACCTGCGTCATTCGCGGCTGCGTACCGAAGAAGCTCTATGTCTATGCCTCGCAGTTTTCCGAGCATTTCGAGGACGCCGCCGGGTTCGGCTGGAGCGTGGGTGAAACGCGTTTCGACTGGCCGACGCTGGTCGCTGCCAAGGAAAAGGAAATCACCCGTCTGGAAGGCCTTTACCGCAAGGGGTTGGAGGGCGCCAAGGCCGAGATCATCGAGAGCCGGGCCGAGCTTGTCGGGCCGAATGCGGTCAAGATCGTTTCGACCGGCAAGGTCGTCACCGCCGAGCGTATCGTCGTAGCGACGGGCGGCTCTTCCAACGCTCAGCAGGAAATGACCGGCCATGAATTGTGCATCTCGTCCAACGAGGCGTTCGATCTGCCGGAACTGCCGCGCTCGATCCTGATCGCGGGCGGCGGGTATATTGCAGTCGAGTTCGCCAATATTTTCCATGGGCTGGGCGTCGAAACGACGTTGATCTATCGTGGACCGGAAGTGCTTTCCCGCTTCGATCACGACATGCGTCGTGGTCTGCAGGAGGCGATGGAGGCGAAGGGTATCCGCCTGCTTCTGTCCGACGTCATCGAGGCGGTCGAACGCGCTCCGGAGGGTGGGCTTGTCGCCCGTACCACGAAGCACGGCGAGGTTCAGGCCGATCAGGTGATGCTGGCGCTCGGGCGTCATCCGAACACCGTGGGGCTCGGGCTTGAGGCTGCGGGTGTTGCGCTCGACAAGCGCGGCGCGATCATCGTGGACGACTATTCGCGCACCAACGTTCCCTCGATCTGGGCGTTGGGCGATGTCACGGACCGGGTTCAGTTGACGCCGGTCGCCATTCACGAGGCCATGTGCTTTGTGGACACCGAATATCGCGGCAAGCCAACGAAGCCGGATCACGACCTTATTCCGACCGCCGTCTTCTCCCAGCCGGAGATCGGCACGGTTGGTCTCAGTGAGGAGGCGGCCGCAAAGCGCTTCCCGGAGATCGAGGTGTATCGGGCTCAATTCCGGCCGATGAAAGCCACGCTTTCGGGGCGCGCGGAAAAGGTCATCATGAAGCTCATCGTCAATGCGGCCGACCGCAAGGTGGTGGGTGCGCACATCCTGGGCCATGAGGCTGGCGAGATGGCGCAGCTTCTTGGCGTTATCCTCAAGGCCGGCTGCACCAAGGACGACTTTGATCGCACCATGGCGCTACATCCTTCAGCGGCGGAGGAGCTGGTGACGATGTATAATCCGAGTTATGTGATCCGTAATGGCGAGCGGGTGACCGGCTGATTGCCGGTCACCCGGTGATGCGTGGCTTGCCGGCAATCTTGTAAAAGAGGGCGTTCATGGCAGCGCTCAGATCGCTGCCGAGGCCCACTTCGAAATAAAGGCCATCCGAGGCGCATTCTTTCATCTTGGTGGCGATTTCTGCCTGGAACGGCTTGATCCAGTAATTGTACCAGTCGTTCTTCGGAAGAGGCAGATAAGTGGTGTAGAGAACGGCGATCTTCACCCCCTGCGCCTTGATCGGCGTGCAGAACTTGGTGTCGATCGGCTCCTGGCAACGGGTTCCTGTGGTCTGCTTCGTGCAACCGGATGATTTGGCGCTGTCCCCAACGCCATCCGCCACCAGGAAGAGAACCTTCTCACGGTCGGCTTTCGACGATCCCTTGCCACCGTTGCCGACAATCGACTTGATATTGCTCAGCGCCAGATCGAAGCTTGTTGTCTGGTCGTTGTTGTAACCCTGATAGGGAATGGTCATCAGATCGACGGCATTGGCCATCGTCTTGACGGCGGCGAGATCGGTCGATGGTGTTGAGATGGTTGTCAGGCCCATCGTCTCTGCCTTGGCACCGAATGTGTAGACGGCCATGCGGAACTGTTCGTCAGAAACGCGCGTTGCCGCCGCGGTATCAGTCAGCGTCTGCGTTGCCTGACGCACGACATCGATACGCATCTTCACGCCAAGCGACTTGGCCAACGTGTAGTAATTGTTCGTGGTGTCTGTTGTGTGGCAGGCGAAGGCGCAGGTGTCGCTGGTGTTTTTCTCCATGGTCTCAATGCCGGCTTCCGTAGCTGCGACGCCCATCGATGGTGTGTTGTCGATAAGGATATGGAAGTCTACGAAATGATTGTCCGGCGAAACGGCTGAGGAACTGCCGGTGACGTCGATCTTGCTGACATTGATGATGCTGAGGAAGCTTGTCGGCACGTTGAGGGTGAAATTGACTTTCGAAACAATGTCGGTGGATTGACGGGCGACAGAGATTCCGACGTTCTCTACCAGCGCCTGCTCGGCGGGCGTGAGTTGTGCATTGAAAAGCTTCAGCGCTTCCTCTGCACCCAGAGCGACTTCGCCATCGCCCGACATGGCCAGCGCCGTGGCCATTGTTGACGATTTCTGCGACAGAACGCCAACCGCTGCCGCGTCCGCAGCGTTCTGATAGGCTTCACGGCGTTCCAGCGCGTAGGTGTAATCGACCGCAATCCCGACACACGCGATCATCGGTACCGCCAGAAGTGCGGTCATGATGCCGAAATGGCCAGTCGTTGAGCGTACAAAAGATCTTGCTAATTCAATCATGAGGCGTATTTCAAGCTGCTTTTTACTGAAAGTTCTTTGAAATAGGCTTCATGCCTGGGGCGCTATATTTGCGTGCCATGGATTTACAACTGTATCGATGAACAGGTGGCTAAGCGGGCTAGTAAATGAAATACAAATACTTATTTACAATTTGAGCGAAAGCGGGAACGCGTGCGGCGGTTCCGGCCTAGCCAAGGCTGCGGCAAAGGTTTATAAGCCGCGCCCTGATGGTGAGGAAACGTTAGGTTTTCCGCAGAGGAAAACGTGGAGAAAGAACATGGCACAGAACTGGTCCCCGACGAGCTGGCGCGACAAGCCGATCAGTCAGGTTCCGGACTATCCGGATGCGGATGCGCTCAAGGCGACTGAAAAGCGCCTTGCCGGCTATCCGCCGCTGGTGTTCGCTGGTGAGGCGCGTCGCCTGAAGAAGGCGCTTGCAGGTGTTGCAGAGGGTAATGGCTTCCTGCTTCAGGGCGGCGATTGCGCCGAAAGCTTCGCCGAACACGGCGCTGACCAGATCCGTGACTTTTTCCGCGCCTTCCTGCAGATGGCCGTGGTGCTGACCTTCGGTGCCCAGCAGCCGGTGGTGAAGATTGGCCGCATTGCCGGTCAGTTCGCCAAGCCGCGCTCCTCGCCGAATGAGACGCAGAATGGTGTGACGCTGCCGTCCTACCGCGGTGATATCATCAACGGTATCGAGTTCAACGAAGAGTCGCGTATTCCGAACCCGGAGCGTCAGGTCATGGCTTACCGCCAGTCGGCCGCGACGCTGAACCTGCTGCGCGCCTTCGCCATGGGTGGTTACGCCAACCTTGAGAACGTGCACCAGTGGATGCTCGGCTTCGTGAAGGACAGCCCGCAGGCGGAACGCTACCGCAAGCTGGCGGCCCGCATTTCCGAGACCATGGATTTCATGCGTGCCATCGGCATCAGTTCAGAAAGCAATCCGAGCCTGCGCGAGACGGATTTCTTCACCAGCCATGAAGCGTTGCTTCTGGGCTATGAAGAGGCGCTGACCCGCGTCGATTCCACTTCGGGCGACTGGTATGCTACATCCGGCCACATGATCTGGATCGGCGACCGCACGCGTCAGCCCGACCACGCCCATGTGGAATATTGCCGTGGCATCAAGAACCCGATCGGTCTGAAGTGCGGCCCGTCGATGACGGCGGACGGTCTGATCGAACTGATCGACATCCTCAACCCGGCCAACGAACCGGGCCGCCTGACGCTGATCGCCCGTTTCGGCCACGACAAGGTTGCCGAGCATCTGCCGCGCCTCATTCGGGCCGTCGAGCGCGAGGGCCGCAAGGTCGTGTGGTCGTGCGATCCGATGCACGGCAACACGGTGACACTCAACAACTACAAGACGCGTCCGTTCGAGCGCATCCTGTCGGAAGTCGAAAGCTTCTTCCAGATCCATCGCGCCGAAGGCACGCATCCGGGCGGCATCCATATCGAGATGACCGGCAATGACGTAACGGAATGCACGGGCGGTGCGCGGGCGGTTTCGGCAGATAACCTGTCCGACCGCTACCACACCCATTGCGACCCGCGTCTCAACGCCGATCAGGCGCTGGAACTGGCCTTCCTTCTGGCCGAGCGCATGAAGAGCGGCCGCGACGAAAAGAAGATGGCCGTCAACGGCTGAGGTTTCTGACGTCTACACAATATGAAAAGGCCGGCGGATCGCTCCGCCGGCCTTTTTCGTGGGATGTTCCGGTTCAGCTTCCGGCTTCTTCGCCGAGACGAACCTGTTCGGGGAAGAATCGTTCGAGACCGTAGTTCTTGCCGAACATCGTGTCGTATTGCAGCAGGCGCATGGCGTTGACGGTGGCGTCTTCCTGACCATTACGGCTCCAGTCGACGACGGGCGTGCCGTCGCGCTTCAGCAGCATGTGGCGGTCGATGGCTGCGTATTTCTCGTGGGCGTCGCCGAGAATGCCGGTGTAATAGGGATGTTCGAAGCCGGCCATCTTCAGCGTGAAATAGGGCAGGAAGGCCGGGCTGACGGTGCCGGCCTTCTTCACGCCTGCGCGGGACGACCAGAGGATCAGCGGCGTTTCGCGGCCGGTCTTCAACACATCCGGGGATGCGTTACGGCCGGGAACCTCGCTCGGCATGGTTCCGGTTTCAACGAAGGCTGACCCCAGTGCCGGCAGGTGATCGCCGAAGAATACAATGATGGTTTCACGTTGGCGGCGCTTGGCCCATTCCATGAGCTTGCGCAGGCTTTCATCCGCCTCGCGCACGCCCTGTGCATAGGTGGAGACCGTTGCGTGGGCACTGTCCGACAGTGCTCCATCCACCGATACCGTGTTGCGGGCGTAGCGGTTCGGCTCATAGGGACCGTGGCCCTGAAGCGTGACGGCGAACATGAAGAAGGGCTGGTCGAGGCCATCGGCCTGCCGCATCATTTCCTCGGTAAAATCCTGATCGGCGGCGAAGATGCCGCGCTTGGAGAAGGCTGGCAGGTTTTCTTCAGAGAGGAACGCCTGAAAGCCGAGGTGATTATAAACGGCGTCACGGTTCCAGAACCAGCCCTGGAACGGGTGGAGCGCCAGCGTCGTGTAGCCTTCGCCACGGAAGAAGGTGGCAAGCGAAGGCGTGGAACTGCGGATATATTGCTGGTACGGAATGGAACCTGCTGGCAGGAAGGCATTGGAGAAACCCGTCAGCGCCTCGAATTCGACATTGGCGGTCATGCCGCCGAATTCCGGCGAGAACACGGCGCCGGACTGCTTGGTCCGCATCCAGGCCATGGGGTCGGGAGAAAGCGTAACGTTGTTCAGCCGCGTGGGGTCCCACAGGGATTCACTCATCACCATGATGACATCCGGCTTGCCGCTGCTCTTGCCGGCGACAGCGGGCATGCGGGCCGGAATGGCGTCGATAGCTTCGGCGCCGTAGCCCGCAGGCAAAGCGATGGAGGCCATGGGCAGGTTGAGCGCAAAAGCGAGCAGGAAACCGTTATGGCGGTAGTTTTCCGCCTGGTCCCAGACGATCGGGATGATGCCGAGACGGTCGCGCGTCCACGACTGTTCGCGGTAGTCCATGATCGACGCAAAGCCCGCCAGCAAAGGCAGGGCGATGCCGATGCGCGCGAGGCGGGCCTTGGCATTCAGGACCGGCAGACGCGGGCGCAACCACAGCCAGGAGAAGGCCAGTGCACCGAAGAGCGCGATGACACCTGCGGCCATGCCGATGGCAGCGACGGGCCGCGCTTCCACCATGGCGGGCAGCAGTTCGAACACCTGTCGCGCCCCGAAGGGCAGGTCGGCGGGGTAAAGCGGATCTGCAAGATAGATGCGCTTCTGGCCGGAGACGAAGGCGAGCAGCAGCAGCGGCGGCAGGACTGTCAGCAGCGACAGGAACAGCCGCCCGAACAGCGCATCGGCGGCGAGAAACAGCAGGAATACCACCATGACAGCCGTCGGGCCCGGACGGTTGGCAGCGGTGAGGAACAGACCGAGATCGGTTACGCCCAGACGGTTGGCGCCTTCCATGGCCAGCACAGCGGCGAAGGCGAACATCAACGGCAGGCCGTAGGGAAAAGCGAGCCGTCCCGCCAGACCGTAAATGGCCTGTCGAAGGAGGGGCAGTGAGAGGGGGCGTCCGACAGCGACCGAAAAGGCTGGCCTGTTTTCAGGCATAGGTTTCTCCCGCACTGCGTGAATCAAATTGAGTTGGAAATGTCACATAACTGTCATGAACCCGAAATGAACCTCTTGTCGCTACACATTTTCGCAAGTGCGATAGAAAACCGGTGCAAACCTCATTCGGCTTCGTGCGCAAGCCCCGTTGCGGAGAACCCGGCCTCGCGCTAAACGAAAGGCATGAGCAACGAACAGACTTCTCCCCAGACGCTGCGGATTGCGATCGCGCAGTACAACCCCACGGTTGGCGACATTGCCGGCAACCTCGCCAAGGCCCGCGAAGTGCGTGCGGACGCCGCCCGTCAGGGAGCGGACCTCGTCTTGTTCACGGAACTGTTCATTTCCGGCTATCCACCCGAGGATCTGGTGTGCAAGCCTGCCTTCCTGTCCGCCTGCCTGACGGCTGTCGAAAGCCTCGCAGCGGACACGGCGGATGGTGGGCCGGGTGTTGTCATCGGCTTCCCGCGTCAGGGAGAGACGGGAAGGCACAATTCGGTCGCTGTAATCGACGCCGGCAAGATCATTGCGCTGCGCGACAAGGTGGACCTGCCGAACTACGGCGAATTCGATGAGAAGCGCGTCTTCACCGAAGGCACGATCTCCGGGCCCTACAATTTCCGCGGCGTGCGGATCGGCATTCCGATCTGTGAGGAAATCTGGAACGATCTGGGCATTTGCGAGACGCTGGCGGAAGCGGGTGCGGAAATCCTTCTCGTGCCGAACGGTTCGCCCTTCTATCGCGGCAAGCTTGATGTGCGCCATCAGGTCGTACTCAGGCAAATAATCGAAAGCGGGCTTCCGTTGATCTTCGCCAATCAGGTTGGCGGGCAGGATGAGCTGGTTTTTGATGGCGCAAGCTTTGCCTTCAATGCCGACAAGACGCTGGCCTTCCAAATGAGCCAGTTCGAAACCGCGCTTTACGTTACGGAATGGAACCGTCGTGCCGATGGCTGGCGCTGCGATCCGGGTGTCATGTCGCGCATTCCCGAAGGGGAAGAGGGTGATTATCGCGCCTGCATGCTGGGCTTCCGCGATTATGTGAACAAGAACGGTTTCCGTAACGTCGTGCTTGGCCTATCCGGCGGCATCGACTCCGCGATATGCGCCGCCCTCGCGGTTGATGCGCTAGGGGAGGAGCGGGTGCGCACGGTGATGCTGCCCTATCGCTACACCTCCGAGGAATCGCTGAAGGACGCCGCTGACTGTGCGAAGGCGCTCGGCTGCCATTATGATATCGTGCCGATTTCCGAGCCGGTCGAGGGCTTCTCCGCCGCACTTGCCGACCTCTTCGAAGGCACGGATGAGGGGATCACGGAGGAAAACCTCCAGAGCCGCGCGCGCGGAACCATTCTGATGGCGATCTCCAACAAGTTCGGCTCGATGGTGGTGACGACCGGCAACAAGTCGGAAATGTCGGTGGGTTACGCTACGCTCTATGGCGACATGAACGGTGGCTTCAACCCGATCAAGGACCTCTACAAGATGCAGGTCTATGCGATCTCGGCCTGGCGCAACAGCCATGTGCCGCCGGGTGCGCTCGGCCCGTCCGGCGAGGTCATTCCGCATAACATCATTGCGAAAGCGCCCTCTGCCGAACTGCGCCCCAACCAGACAGACCAGGATTCGCTGCCGCCCTATCCGGTGCTGGACGACATTCTGGAATGTCTCGTGGAAGGCGAGATGGCGGTGGAGGATATCGTCAAGCGCGGCCACGACCTTGCAACCGTGCACCGGATCGAGCATCTGCTTTATCTTGCCGAATACAAGCGCCGTCAGTCGGCTCCGGGCGTCAAGATCACCAAGAAGAACTTCGGTCGCGACCGCCGCTATCCGATTACCAACCGTTTCAGGGATCGCTGAACGAGCGGATTAACCACCGCTTCAGGTTGTTTTGATGGCGCGCTTGAATGCGCGTCCCGCGGGTGCATGATGGAGAACTTCAAGGAGTTCGACATGATGTCTGAAAATATTGCTGTCTCCGTTCTGCTGATCGATGGCGAGAACATTCCCGCAAGGCATGCTGAGAAGATCATGGCCCTGCTGGGCGGCGACAGGCTGGCCGAGGCGCGGGTCTATGGCGATTTCTCCAATCCCGCCATGCAGGGCTGGCGTGATTGCGCCGCGCAATACGGTTTGCGCCTGTGCCAGACGGCTGGCCGACCCGGCGGCAAGAACAGCGCCGATATGCTGTTGACCATCGATGCCATGGATTTGCTTTGGGTGCCTGAATATCAGGGCTTTTGCATCGTCTCCGGCGATCATGACTTCGTGCCATTGGCAGTGCGCCTGCGCCGTGCAGGAAAGACGGTCACGGGGATTGGCACGGACAAGGCGAATATGGTGTTCCGCAACGCTTGTCATGTTTTCCATGTGCTGACGGTCGATGCGCCGCTGTTTGCTGTTATTGCCGCACCGCCTCTCGTTCCTTGCGATGCCCTAATCGTTCCCAGACCTGCCGTGACACCGCCCGCGAAGAAACGCGATCTGATGACGATTTTGCAGGAGATACGGGGTGACTTAAAACCTGATGCGCAGGGCTGGATGGAGAGTGGCCCGATGGGGCAGGCCATTCGAAAGAGGAATCCCGGTATTGTCTGGAGCGCGTTCGGTGGCAAAACGCTTACCAAGGCTTTCGCGGCGGATCCCCGGTTTGAAGCGAAGGCAGGCGGTTACATCCGCCTCAAGGAAAGCGCTGGCGGTGGTTCCGGTTTACGTGTCGTCAAGGCCTGAACCGCTTCACGGCCTTGCATCCGCCCGCTCTATATGACCATATCGCACCCGTCAGGTGCCCTCCGTTCGGTGGGAGAATCGGGAATCCGGCGGAAATCCGGAACGTGCCCAACGCTGTGAAGGCGGATGCCTGCTGCGCGGAGAAATCCGTTTGAAGCCACTGGCCGCTTTGGCCGGGAAGGTGGCGGCAGGCAGGTGAAGCCCCAGTCAGAAGACCGGCCTGACAAGATGGCCTGACCCGCGTGGACGGCGGCGAGGGTTTGCATTGTGGGGTTTGACGATGCAACCAGACAATCCGTGTGCGCTTGCGCATGCCGGTCCCTTTTCCGATGACGAGCGGGCGGCGGTTTACCGGGCCATAGAGACGCGCCGCGATGTGCGCGACCAGTTCCTGCCCGATGCCTTGCCGGACCCGCTGGTGAATCGCCTGCTGGCGGCGGCCCATGCGGCGCCATCGGTCGGGTTCATGCAGCCATGGAACTTTATCCTGATCCGCGATGCGGGGCGGCGTGAACGGCTGCGGACAGCCTTCGAAAAGGCGAACAGCGAGGCGGAAGCGCTGTTTGCACCAGAACGCCGGGCGCTCTACCGCAGCCTGAAACTCGAGGGTTTGCGCAAGGCGCCGCTGGTGATCTGCGTGACATGCGACCCGACGCGAGGCGGTGCCGTTGTTCTCGGGCGCACGCACAATCCGCGCATGGATGTATACTCGACCGTCTGCGCGGTGCAGAATTTCTGGCTGGCAGCCCGCGCCGAGGGTGTCGGTGTTGGCTGGGTCAGCATTTTCCGGGATGAGGACGTGCGGAATATTCTCGCTATTCCACCGCATGTCGAGATTGTCGCGCTGCTCTGCGTCGGTTTCGTGGACAGCCTCTACAAAGAGCCGGAGCTTGCCGTCAAAGGCTGGCGTCAGCGTCTCGATCTGGCCGATCTGGTTTTTCAGGAGCAATGGGAGGAGGGGCGCTGATAACGCCCTTACCGAACCTGCGAGCCATTGCCGAGGTTGAGGTTTCCTGTGCTGCTCGGCTCGAATTGCGGGCCAATGACGCGGACCTTGTTCTTGTCAGGCTCGTAGGGCCGGTCGGGAACTGTCGCGGCAGCGGCCTCGGCAACGGAGCTTTGCGCCGGCTTCGGCGTTTCCTTGAGGGTCGGGCGCAGGTCCTTGCCGGCCTCAGTTGTGTTGCTCGGCGCTGCTTCTTCCTTGAAGGCGCTTCCGGCGCCGCAGCCGCAGACAGGTTTTTCGCCGGGCAGACGGTTGCGATAGGCAAACGCGCTCGGCAGCGCCCGATAGGGTTCGCCCGTGGTGGCTGAGACCATATCCGCGCTCTCGCTATCCGTCAGGGAATGATAGTAGAGCTTCGTTTCTGCGCATGGGCACATATTGTTGCAAATGGTGGCGTCCCGCTGAAAATCGTCAGTCGAGGCATTCGATGATATCGGGAAGAAGGAACCGTCGCAGGTACGCACGCACATGGTGCGAAGCTGCCCGACACTGCCGGGTGAGGGAATGCGTGTAAAGAAAGCGCTCTCGTCTTTCTCTACCGGCGAAGGTGTCACGAAGGAGGCCTCCCGCACGGTGCCATCGCACCCGTTCTCCTGCAAGGCGGCCAGAATACGCCGGCGTTCACTCGATCCGCTGGAGACCGTGCTCTTGACGGCATCGCGTTCGGTTTCCAGATAACGGCGGTTTGCTTCCATATCGGCAAGCGTGGACTGCAATTGGTCGCAGGCCACTTGATTGCGACCGCCGAACACGGTGAAGGAACCGCTGGAGCAGCCATAGCGCTGGAGATCGTTGCGCACCTTGCGGATATTAAGGTTCTGATGTGCCAGCGCATTGGCGTAGCGGCGGACTTCGGCCGTGTTGCCACTTATTTCCGGAATCTGGTTCAATTGCGCACGCAGGCTTTCACAGAGCGCGGCATGGGCTGTCACCGGGGCGCAAATGGAGGCAAAAACGGGCAGCAGGGCGGCAATCAGAAGTCTGGCGCGCATGGGCTCGATATCCCGTGGAATGGGCGAGGCGCGTCCCGTCTGGTCGCGGCCTTCTCAGGACGCGAACCATAAAGAAACGGACGGCTCATGCCAAGCACAGCCGTCCGCTATCGTTAATATCCCCGGCGCGAAGCGGCTCGCTCAGCGCTGGATTTGCGAGGCCTCCGCCACCGCCAGCGCCGCCATGTTCACCACGCCGCGCGACGTGACGGTGGAGGACAGGATGTGCGCAGGCAGGCGGGCACCGAGCATGATCGGGCCGACATGCAGAGCGTCCATCATGGTGCGTGTCAGGCCAAGCGAGATGTTGGCAGCGTCAAGGTTCGGGAAGACCAGAAGGTTGGCTTCACCGCTCAGTGTGCTGTTCGGCATGGCGCGCTTGCGCAGCGCTTCGTTCAGCGCGGACCCGCCCTGCATTTCGCCGTCGATTTCCAGATCCGGCATCTGGTCACGTACGAGCTGGAGCGCGGCGCGCATCTTGCGGGCGCTGGCGCTGTCACGCGAGCCGAAGTTGGAATGGCTGACCAGTGCCACGCGCGGCGTGATGCCGAAGCGCTGGATGGCGCTGGCGGCAAGAACCGCCGTTTCCGCTACTTCTTCCGGTGTCGGGTCGTGGGTGATGAATGTATCGGCGAAGAAGATGGCGCCGCGCTGCGAGATCAGCAGGCTGAGGCCCGAAAAGGCATGCACGCCGGGCTTCTTGCCGATGATCTGGCTGACATCACGCAGATGGCGGTCGTAGCGGCCTTCAACGCCGCAGATCAGCGCATCCGCATGGTCGAGGCGCACGGCCAGCGCGCCGATCACCGTGTTGTTGGTGCGCACCATGGTCTTGGCGCCCTCGGGATTGATGCCGAGGCGGCCGACGCAGGCAAAATATTCGTCCACATATTCACGGAAGCGCGGATCGTCTTCCGGGTTCACCACGGCGAAATCCTTGTCGGGGCGAATGCGCAGACCGTAGCGCTTGAGGCGTGCCTCAATGATTTGCGGGCGGCCGATGAGGATTGGGATGGCGGTGTTGTCTTCCAGAAGGAACTGGGCGGCGCGCAGAACGCGTTCGTCTTCGCCTTCCGCGAAGATCACGCGCTTGCGCGGCGAAGCTTTGGCGGAATTGAAAATCGGCTTCATGATGAAGCCCGAGCGATAGACGAAGCGGCTCAACTGTTCGACATAGGCGTCGAAATCGGCAATCGGGCGCAAGGCGACGCCGGTCTCCGCTGCCGCCTTGGCAACGGCGGGTGCGATCCGCAGCATCAGACGCTGGTCGAAAGGCGAGGGGATGAGGTAGTTCGGGCCGAAGACGAGGGCTTCACCACCGCGCGCCTTGGCAGCGGCCTCGTTCACTTCTTCGCGGGCAAGGGCGGCAATGGCCTGCACCGTCGCCATCTTCATCTCTTCGTTGATGGTCGTTGCGCCGCAATCGAGTGCGCCCCGGAAGATGTAGGGGAAGCAGAGAACGTTGTTTACCTGGTTCGGGAAATCCGACCGGCCGGTGCAGATCATCGCGTCGGGGCGTTCGGCGCGGGCAAGATCGGGCATGATTTCCGGCGTCGGGTTGGCCAGCGCCATGATGAGCGGCTTTTCGGCCATCTGCTTCAGTAGTTCCGGTTTGAGAACGCCAGCGGCCGACAGGCCGAGGAACACATCGGCGCCGCCGATGGATTCATCGAGCTTGCGCTTGTCGCTCTCCTGTGCATAGACCGATTTCCACGGGTCCATGAGGGCTTCGCGGCCCTTGTAGACCAGCCCCTCGATGTCGTGCACCCAGATGTTTTCGCGCCGGGCGCCCAAGGCGACGAGCAGGTTGAGGCAGGCAAGGGCCGCCGCACCGGCGCCGGAGGCGACGATCTTGACGGCGTCCAGCTTCTTGCCGGCCAGTTCCAGGCCGTTGATGATGGCGGCGGCGACGATGATGGCGGTGCCGTGCTGGTCATCGTGGAAGACCGGGATATTCATCTTGGCGCGGAGCTGGCGCTCGACCTCGAAACATTCCGGCGCCTTGATGTCTTCGAGGTTGATACCGCCGAAGGTGGGCTCCAGCGCGGAGATGGTGGACACCATGGCGTCCACACCCGGTGCTTCGATTTCGATGTCGAAAACGTCGATACCGGCGAATTTCTTGAAGAGAACCGCCTTGCCTTCCATTACCGGCTTGGAGGCCAGCGGGCCGATATTGCCGAGACCGAGAACGGCGGTTCCGTTCGAAACGACGCCGACAAGATTGCCGCGGGCGGTGTAATCGACGGCGGTATCGGGATTGTCGCGAATCTCGAGGCAGGGCGCGGCGACGCCCGGCGAATAGGCCAGTGCCAGATCGCGCTGGTTGCCGAGCGGCTTGGTGGCCTGGATTTCAAGCTTGCCGGGGCGCGGATAACGATGGAAAAACAAAGCCTGTTGATCCAGATCCAGTCTGGCCTTGTCCTCTTCGGACATATTTTTCTGCTCGTCGGTCATCGCAACTCACCTCCGGACCTTAGACATTCGTCTCACATTATCTGCGACCTGCATACATCAACCGATTGAATTGAAAAGGGGGGATGTGCGGAAAGCAGCAAACGACCGTGCGTTTGTCCGTTGTCATCATGCTGCAACAGGACTCTGTTTTTCAGATGACAAGAAGAGAGATTAAGAGATTGATAGGATGATGATGTCCGCAAACGCCAGCATGGAACCCCGGCAATTCAGAACACTGTTCATTTCGGATGTGCACCTCGGCTCGAAAGCTGCACAGACCGATCTTCTCCTCGATTTTCTTCGCCATCATGAAGCCGAGACGATCATTCTCGTCGGCGATATTGTCGATGGCTGGCGGCTGAAGCGAAGCTGGCACTGGCCGCAGGGCTGCAACGACGTGGTGCAGAAGCTTCTGCGCAAGGCACGCAAGGGCACGCGCATCGTCTATATTCCCGGCAACCACGATGAATTCCTGCGTGATTTCCCTGGCATGCATTTCGGCGGCATCGAAGTGGCCGACCGCATCGTCCATGAAATGGCCGATGGTCGAAAATATCTCGTGCTGCATGGCGATCAGTTCGACGTCGTCGTTCACAATGCCCGCCTGATCGCCTATCTCGGCGACTGGGCTTATGACACGGCCATTGCCATCAATGTGGTGTTGGCGGCCGTTCGCCGTCACCTCGGCCTGCCTTACTGGTCGTTCTCGTCCTGGGCGAAGCTGAAGGTAAAGAAGGCCGTGAACTTCATCGGCGCGTTTCAGCAGGTTGTGGCCGATGAAGCCCGCCGTGCCGGCGTCGATGGTGTCATATGCGGTCACATTCACCATGCTGTGATGGAAGACCTGGATGGCATTCATTACGTCAACACGGGTGACTGGGTGGAGAGCTGCACTGCCATTGCCGAACATGCCGATGGCCGGCTGGAACTCATTACCTGGCTCGTGCCGCTGACCAACGACAAGGACACGCCGGAAAGCGCCAGCATACTGGACTTCAAACGTGAAGCCGATATGCAGGCCGCCTGACCCTCTCTTCGAACGCCTAGAGCATTTCCGGTGAATACCAGTTCACCGGAAATGCTCTATCTCTTTGTTTTAACGCATTGTCCTGGCGTCAAATCCGATCCGGATTTGACTGGAAATGCTCTAGCCCCAGAGCGCGGGGGCAGGCGGGAAAGCGAGAGAACCCTCATAGGCAAGGCCGGGCTCGCGGTCGCGGGCCAGCAGAAGCGGGCCATCGAGATCGACGAAATCCGCGTCCTGCGCCAGCAGCATGGCCGGCGCCATGGCGAGCGATGACCCGACCATGCAGCCCACCATGATCTTGAAGCCGAGGGCCTGCGCCTCTCGCTTCATGGTCATTGCTTCCGTGAGGCCGCCGGTCTTGTCGAGCTTGATGTTAATGGCATCGTAGCGGTTGCAAAGCGCAGCGAGATCGCCGCCCGTGTGAACGCTCTCATCGGCGCAAATCACGACCTTGCGTTCCACATCGGCCAGCGCCGCATCCTGACCGGCGGGCAGCGGCTGTTCCACCAACGCCACACCGCATTCGGCCGATATGGCGATATGGCGGGCAAGCTGGTCGATCGGCCAGCCTTCATTGGCATCGAGAATGATCGTGCTTTGGGGAGCGGCAGCGCAGACGGCGCGGATGCGGCTTTCGTCATCACTGGTGCCGACCTTGACCTTCAGCAGCGGACGGTGGGCGTTTTCGGCGGCTCTGGCAGCCATTGTCTCGGGTTCGCCCAGCGAAATCGTGTAGGCGGTGATAAGCGGCTTGGCAGGGCTTTTCAGAATTCGGCTGGCGACGGTCGCGCCGGCGAGCTTGGCCTCCAGGTCCCAGAGTGCGCAATCGACCGCATTGCGCGCAGCACCCGGCTTCATGGTGCTTTGAAGTGCTTCGCGGGTCAGGCCTGCGGCAATGGCCGGGGCAATCGCAAGGACATCGGCCAGAACGCAGTCCAGCGTTTCGCCGTAGCGGGCATAGGGTACGCATTCGCCGCGCCCGATGGCCTCGCCATCCGCGATACGGCAGGTCACGACCAGCGCTTCCGTCTTTGTGCCGCGGGAGATCGTGAAGCCGCCAGCGATGGGAAAGCTTTCGATTGTTGCTTCGAGGTGACGCGACATGGAGATACTTTCAACGAATATTGGACAATCAGGTTCTTGCCCTATTTTACTTGCACTGGCGGTGGCAGAGTATGCATCCGCACGAGTTGAGTCGGGATGTTGCCGCAAGCCTTGAAAGATGCAAGCGAATTGAAGTCCGCCGAAAACAACGATTGCCGCACCGCCGCCATTGCCCACGTGCATGCGGAGGGGGGCTCCGAACGACGCCTTGTCCTGACGGGTGATTGGCGTAACGACACTGTGCCTGCGGTTCTCGGTGATGTGGGCGATTTTTGCGAAAGCCCCGGCAAGTCCCCGGTTGAATTCACGCTTGATGGCGTGGCCCATGTCGATACGACTGGCGCCTGGCTTATTCGTCGCATGATGATCGAGGCCACGCGGCAGGGTGTCGCGGTGCGGCTTTCGGGCGGGCATAACGCCATTCAGGACCTCATTCTGGCCTTGCCGGATCACATTCCGGGGCCGGCGCTCAAAAAAACGGTGCCTGTCCCGTTGTTCGAGCGGCTTTTTGCGCCGGTCGGCCGGGCGGTAGTGGACCTTGCCGGGGACGCCGTGGCAGCGCTCAACATTCTCGGTTCGGCAGTGCGCGGTGCGCAACTCAAGCTCGGGCGCAGCTCCGGTCTTTCGCCGGCGGCCATCGTCAACCAGATCGACCACATGGGCGTTAGGGCGGTGCCGATCATCCTGCTGATGTCGTTCCTCATCGGCGCGATCATTGCCCAGCAGGGGGCTTTCCAGCTCCGTTATTTCGGGGCTGAGGTCTTCGTGGTCGATCTCGTCGGCATTCTACAATTGCGCGAGATCGGCGTGCTTTTGACCGCGATCATGATCGCCGGGCGCTCCGGCTCGGCTATTACCGCCGAAATCGGCTCGATGAAGATGCGCGAGGAGGTGGATGCGTTGAAGGTCATCGGCCTGAACCCCATCGGAGTGCTGATCTTCCCGCGTCTGGTGGCACTCACTGTGGCGCTGCCGCTTTTGACGATCCTTGCCAACTTCGCTGCCCTTTTCGGTGCTGCGGTGGTTGCTTCAGTCTATTCCGGCATCACGTTCGAAGTCTTCCTGTCGCGGCTCAATCAGGCCATCGATATTTCCACGATCGCATCGGGCATGATCAAGGCGCCGTTCATGGCGCTGATCATCGGCATCGTGGCGGCGGTGGAGGGTATGAAGGTGGGTGGCAGCGCCGAATCACTTGGCCGACAGGTGACGGCGTCCGTGGTGAAATCCATTTTCGTGGTTATCCTCATGGATGGGCTTTTCGCCATATTCTACGCAGCCATCGATTTCTGAGGGGGAGGGATATGCAGGAAAAAATCTCGACCCGGCAGGCTGATGAAACACGCGAAGCAGTGCTGTCCGTGCGTGGCCTCACCGTCGGTTTCGGTGACAAGCTCGTGCTCGACCACCTCGATCTCGACGTCTATCGCGGCGAGATTCTCGGCTTTGTCGGGGCCTCGGGTGCGGGAAAATCCGTATTGATGCGTACTGTGTTGCGGCTTCTGCCGAAGCGTGGGGGCAAGATCCACATTCTTGGTTCAGACTATGATGCGGTGAACGAAGCCAAGCGGATGGAACTCGATACGCGGCTCGGCGTTCTGTTTCAGCACGGCGCGCTGTTTTCCTCGCTGACAGTGAAGGAGAACATCCAGCTTCCGATGCGCGAATATCTCGACCTGCCGCAGAAGCTGATGGATGAACTTGCCTATCTCAAGATCGATATGGTCGGGCTGGATGCCGATGCCGGCAACAAGTACCCATCCGAACTTTCGGGCGGCATGATCAAGCGCGCCGCACTTGCGCGCGCGCTGGCGCTTGATCCCGCTCTCGTTTTCCTCGACGAACCGACCTCCGGTCTCGATCCTATCGGGGCGGCAGAGTTTGACAACCTGATCGCACGGTTGCGTGATACGCTCGGCCTGACGGTTTATATGGTGACACATGACCTCGACAGCCTGTTTTCCGTCTGTGACCGTATTGCGGTGCTCGGAAAGAAGCGGGTATTGGTGGAAGGGACTCTTGAAGACATGTTCGCGTTTGACGATCCATGGGTCCAATCCTATTTCCGCGGCAAGCGTGCGCGGTCCGTTTCTGTTGGAAACGAATTAGAGTGACGGAGTAGAGCGGACCATGGAAACAAAAGCCAATTACGCCGTCGTCGGTTTCTTCACGCTGCTCGTTGTCGTGGCCGCTTTCGGCTTCGTCTACTGGATGTCGCAGTTCGGGCGTGGTGGACCAGTTGCCCAGCTCCTGATCCGTATTCCGGGGTCGGCCAACGGTCTTTCCGTCGGTTCGCCCGTGCGCTTCAACGGTATCCCCGTCGGCACGGTACGTGGACTATCCATCGACCGCGGCAACCCGCGCTTTTCCGTGGCGCTGACGGAGGTGCAGGCCGATGCGCCGGTTTACGCCAATACACGCGCCGTCCTCGAGATTCAGGGCCTGACGGGTGCGGCCTATATCGAACTTTCCGCCACCCGTGACCCGGAGGGCAAGAATATCCTCGGCGAGGCGATGGACCAGGGCAAACCGGCCGAGCTTTACGCCGATCTTTCCAGCGTGACCAACCTGCTCGATACCGCCGACAAGATCCTCAAGCGCGCCGACGATACCATCGGCCAGATCCAGTCCTTCGTGGCCGATGCGCGTGAGCCGCTCACTCAGACGGTGAAGAATGCCCAGACCTTCTCGCAGGCGCTGAGCGACAATGCCGATGGTATCGACCGGTTTCTGGAAGGCGTGAGCGCTCTTTCGACCACGATTACCAGTATTTCCGGCCGTCTGGATTCGACGCTGAAGGCCATCGAAGATCTGGCAAAATCGGTGGACGGCAAGAAGGTAGACAGCATTCTCGTGAATATCGACAAGGTCAGCCAGGATATCGCCAAGGTTTCCGGCGAGCTGCCTGAGACGGTGGCAAGCTTCCGCCGCACGGCGCAGAGCTTCGAGGCCTTCGGCACTGGTGCCGGCAAGACGCTGCAGCGGGTTGATACGCTTGTCGCAGCGGTCGATTCCGGCAAGATCGGCACGACGGTCGACAATCTCTCGACTGCCGCCAGTGATGTGCGCGAGGCCATGAAATCCGTGCGTGGCGTGACTGACGATATCGGTGGCCGCCGGCAGGATATCGACAAGGCGATTGCAAGCTTTACCGAAATGTCGAACAAGTTGAACAATGCTTCCAATCGGGTAGATGGCATTCTCGCCAAGGTGGACGGTCTGCTTGGCTCGGATGACTCGCAGTCGGTGATGGTGCAGGCGCGTGATACGTTGCAATCCTTCAAGACCATGGCCGACAATCTCAATGCCCAGATCGGCCCGATTGCTGCCAATCTCAGCCGTTTCTCGGGCACGGGGCTGCGCGATCTGCAGTCGCTGATTACCGACACGCGGCGCACGATGCAAAATCTGGATGCGACGGTGAGCAATTTCGACAAGAACCCGCAACGGCTTCTGTTCGGTGGTGAAACAGTCAAGCAATATGACGGCCGTGCGCGGCGTTGATCAGGGGATGGCTGAGAATGCGTAAGAGTTCGATGCGTTGGACGTTTGGTTTGTCCCCGGTTCTGCTGCTGACGATGAGTGTCGGGCTTGCCGCTTGTTCGTCCACGGCGACCAATGACACGTTCGACCTGGCGGGTTCATCACGCTCAGACGGGCCGACGGTGCGCAATCGTCAACTCCTGGTGCCGGAGCCAACGGCACTCAAGGCGTTAGACAGTGATTCCATTCTCGTGCGCGTATCTGGTACGGAAATCCAGTATCTTTCCAAGGCGCAATGGAGTGACCGGTTGCCCCGTATGGTGCAATCGAAGCTGGTCGAGGCCTTCGAGAATTCCGGCAAGCTCGGTGGTGTCGGCAAACCCGGGCAGGGGCTTGCGATCGATTACCAGCTTGTGAGCGACATTCGCGCCTTTGAGATTGTCAGCAGCGGTTCGCGCACGGCCAATGTCGAAATCTCCGTAAAGATCCTCAACGATCGCAACGGCACGGTGAAGACGCAAAAGAGCTTCAGCGCCAGCGAACCGGTTTCCGGCAGCGAGAACCGCACGTATATCAAGGCACTCGATCGCGCTTTCTCGCGTGTCAGCGCCGATATTGTCGACTGGACGCTTCGCTCCCTCTGAGCCATTTCTGAAATTGTCGACAGGCTCGGGCGCCTTCTCGGCGCGGGGCGTGCGCGTGCTGGTTCATCTTTGGGCTTGCACTGCTGCGGGAAACAGGTGACACAGGAAATTGAATTTTGTGAATTTAATTTTCCTGAGGTTATCTATGAACTGGTTGATGCTGATTGGGGCAGGGCTGCTTGAAATCTTCTGGGCGTTGGGCATGAAGTATTCGGATGGCTTTACCAAGCCATTGCCGAGCATCATCACGGCGGTACTGATCGCCATCAGCGTCTATCTTTTGGGGCAGGCGGTGAGAACATTGCCGGTCGGCATGGCTTATGGCATCTGGACCGGGATCGGCACGGTCGGAACGGTGGTCATGGGCATCATCTTCTTCGGTGAATCCTCAAGCCCAGCCCGCCTTGCCTGTATCGGCCTCATCATCATCGGGATCATCGGTCTTCGGCTTTTGCCGGAAGCCTGAACCGAACGAATTTCGTTCTGTCACGCAAAAGGGCCGCCCTTTCGGGCGGCCCTTTTGCGTTCATCCGATTGCGATACTATCAGCCGAGGCGGCCTGCGGCGTGCGCCAGCATCGTGTAGACCTTGCCGGTGTCTGAGGTCAGGTAGGACTGGGTTGCTGTGCGGTCGCGGTCGGTGCGCGCGACATCGGTCAGCAGCTTTTCGAAATCAGCGATGTAGCGATCGACGGCAGAGCGGAATTCAGGCTCGCGCTCGTACTTGCGCTTGATTTCGTCGAAGGTCTGCTGGCCCTTCAGCGTGTAGAGGCGGCGGGTGAAGACATCGCGTTCGCCACGCTGGTAGCGGCGCCACAGCTCGACCGAGGTGTCGTGGTCGATGGCACGGGCGATATCGACCGACAGCGAGTTCAGCGATTCGACCATGTGGCGCGGGTTGCGTTGATCGGCGCGAGGTGCCGGAGCTGGCTCGGGCGCGCGCTGGATCTGCGGCTGGGCAAGGGGTGCGTGTTCGGCCTCGTCACGCGACGCACCACGTAGCAGATCGCTGATCCAGCCGCTATTGGCCGGATATTCCTCACGCGGGGCCGGACGTGCCGGAGCGGCAACCGTCGGACGCTCGGGTGAAAGCGTGCCACGCAGGCCGGGCATAGTCTCGGTGCGGGCCGGAACGGCAGCTTGCTGCGGCTGTGGCTGCGGACGCTGTGCCACAGGACGCTCCACAACGGGAGCGGGTGCCGGTGCTGCCGCGCGGGGTGCCGGTTCCGAAACCTCGAATTGACGGGTGGACTTGCCGACGAGCTGCGACAGGTCCTGCAGCGCGCGGATCTGCTCGCTGACGGCGCGGCGCATGGCGGCGGCATTTTCCTTGGCTTCCTCGGGCAGGTCGAAGGCGCCACGCTTCAGTTCGGCGCGGGTGATATCCAGTTCCTTGCGGATATCATGGGCCGAGCGGCGGATTTCCTCCGTTGCACCGCCGAAGCGGCCGACGGCGTCTTCCACGGCCTGACGCACGGCCTGGCGCATATGCTCTGCCGTCACATCAGACTTGCGACCGGCTTCGGTCAGCAGGCGATCGACATCGCTTAGCGACGAGGAGAGGCCCGTGCGCAGGTTACCGGCCAGTTCGCCGGACCGCTTTTCGGCGAGTGACAGGGTCTGCTCGACGGCACGGGTGGTTTCTTCACCGGCGCTGAGCAGCGTCGAACGCATGGTCTCCGCCGTTGCCTGGGCGCGCTGCTCGGTGTGCGACAGAACCTTGCCGATATCGGCAAAGGCGTTCTGGATGCCCTGGCGCAGGTTGCCGGTCATCTGGCCCGCGCGGCTGTCGGCACGTTCCAGTGCGCTTTCGACCATATCGCCGAGCCCGCGCATCGTGTTCTCGATCTCTTCAGAGCGCTTGACAAGACCGATAGAGAGCGAGCGCAGGGCTTCCTGACGTTCTTCCAGCGTACCGACCAGGTTGGACTGGGCAGCGGCGAGAAGATCGGAGGCCTGACCCAGAACCTTGGAGTGGTTCTCGAAACTGCCGACGATGCCGCCGACCTGCGAGAGAGTGTTGCCAGCGACGTGGGACAGGCGTTCGATGCCATCGTCCACGAGACGGCTCGATGTCTGCAGGGCTTCGGTGGCGCGGGTGGCGGTCTCGGCGAAATGCGAACCGGTTTCGCCGAGTTGGCGATCCACCGCGGAGAGTTCGCGGGTGGCCTTTTCGACCACGGAGGCGAGTGCCGAATTGCTTTCGGCCAGACGGTCGATGAGGCTGTCCACACTGCCGGCGAGCGAGTTTTCGACGACGCCGATAATGTTGGCGGCCTTTTCCGTGCGGGCGCTGATGGCCGTCAGCGTCTCGCTGGTGCGGGCCGAGATGGCTTCGATCAGCGCCGTGTTCTCGTTGCGCAGGCGGTCTGTGCTTTCGGTCGCGGCGGCGTTGAGCTTTTCGGCGCTTTCGGCGGCGGCAGAGGTCAGAATGCCGGCACTCTCAGCAGCAACGGTGTTCAGTTTCTCGACGCTTTCGGTGGCGACGGACGTCAGCCTGCCAGCGCTCTCGGCGGCGGCAATGGCGATCTTCTCAGCGGCGGCGCGACCGGTTTCGGCATATTCCTCGACCAGCGGGCGGGCCTTCTCATCGATCAGTCGCGACAATTCGCTGGAGCGGCCGGCGAGCATGGAATTGAGTTCGCGGCTGCGTTCATCGAGCGTGGCGCGGATGGCATTCCCGCGCGCGGCCAGCGCTCGGTCGACCTGATCGAGCGTCGAGGCGATCTCGCTGCTCGTTTCGGCAAGAGCGCCGCGCACAGCGCGTCCGCGCTCTTCCAGCTTGCGCTCGGCATCGCCCAGCGTCCCGGAGATTTCGGCGATCTGGCTGGCGACGGAAGCTTCCGCGCTGCCGACGCGGGCGACGAGTGCATCGCCGGCGGAAACGACCTGGCTGGTGATCTCGATGGCCTTTTCGCCGAGCAGGCTCTGTGTTTCGATGATGCGGCCGGACAGTTCAGCTTCGCGCGCTTCAAGGGCGCTGATGAAATCGTTGCTGCGGGTTTCGAGACGCTCGGAATATTCGGTTGTGGTGCGACCGAGGGTGTCGACCGTGCGCTGGGCTTCCTCGTCCATTTCACGGGCCGCCTGGGTGATCGTCTCGCGCAGGGTTGAGGCAAGTGTGACGGCCTTGCCTTCGATGGTGCGGTTGACGTTGTCCAGGCCAGCATTGAGGGCGCGGTCCATGGTGCCGAGGCGTTCCTCGATCTTGGCTGTGCCTTCTTCGAGTGTATCGCTGATGCTGGCTGCAAGGATGCCGCCGGTGAGGTTGAGGTTGCTCACCTTGTCTTCGATCGCCGAGGCGATGCGCTCGGTGACTTCCGTGCCGGTCCTGTCGAGTTCCTGCACCTTTTCGGTCAGGGCGTCCGCCAGCTTGCGGCTGGTGCTGTCAACCAGCGTGGAGACATCCTGAAGATCGTCCCGCAGGCGAGTTTCAAGCGAACCGATGGAGGCTTCGATGCGGCCCGTCGTGTCGTGAAGGCGCTCCGACATGCCGCCAACGGTCTGCTCGACACGGTTTGCGAGGAAGTCGGTTGACCGGTCGATCTCGTTTGCAGCGGCGCCGATCTTGTTGGCGATCTCGCCGACGCTGCGGCGCAGGCGCTCGTCCAGAGCGGTGGCGCTGTTGTCGATGGTGTGGCGCAGGGATTCCTCGCGCTCATCGAGCGAGATTTCAAGCATACCGGTGCTGGTGGCCAGCGTGGCGCCAATGGAGGTCGCCTGCTCGGTCAACAACGTATCGAAATGCTTCCACTCTTCGCGCAGTGTTGTGGAAATACGCTCAGCGCTGCCGGCAACGGCTTCCTTGAGGCGCTCATGCCCATCCTCGAAGGCGCGTTCGACGCGCTCGGCATTGGCCGCAAGGGCAGATTCGACCTGGCCAGCGCGTTCATCGACGGCATTGCGGATGATCTCGTGGCCGACGCCAAGCGCCGTGCCGATGCGATCGGCCACACCATGAAGTCCGGTCTGAATAAGGCCGGCCCGCTCTTCGACGGTGTCGCGAATGCGCTCATGGGCAGAACCGAGGGCGGTATCAATACGTTCGGCAGCCGTGGACAAGCTGGCTTCAAGTTGCGACGAGCGGTCGTCCAGCGTGGACGCGATGCGGTCCTGGCCGTTGCCCAAGGTCAGGTCTATGCGCTCAACGGCCGTCAACAGGTTGCTTTCCAGACGAGCGGAACGCTCGTCCAGCGTCGAAGCAAGGCGATCCTGACTGTTGACGAGGGCGCTATCGATACGCTCGGCGGTGGAGAGCAGGTTGCTTTCCAGGCGGGCCGAGCGCTCGTCCAGCGTCGAGGCGAGACGTTCCTGGCCGGCGGCCAGTGCATCATCGACGCGCGCGGAGGTCGACAGAAGGCTGCTTTCGATCTGCCCGGTGCGCTGTTCGAAGCTTGACTGCATCTGTTGATGAGCGGCGGCAAGACTCTGCTCGATACGTGCGGCGTTTCCGGACAGTGTTTCGGAGATCATGTCCTGCCCCATGGACAGGGATGTCTCAAGCTGAAGGGCCGTGTCGTTCAGACGGTTACCGATCTGGTCGGTGCTGGCCAGAAGGGCTGCTTCAATGCGCTCGGCGCCGCCACCCACGAGAATTTCGATATGGGCACCACCACCGGCGAGAACGCCGGAGAGGTTCTCGGCGCTGCGATCGAGGGCCTCCTCGAGCTTGGCCTGATTGTCGGCATAAGCGGCTTCGATGGCAGCCGTCTTACCGGACAGGGTGGCATCAAGGCGACGTTCCGCTTCGGCGGACGCTTCCAGAAGAGCGTTGCTGCGCTGGTCGAGGCTTGATTCGAAGCGCTCCTGACCGTCGATCATCGTGCGGGCAATGATGGCCGCCTTTTCATCGAGCGTTTCGGCAAGGCGCTGCTGACCGGCCATGACGGACGAGGCAATCTCGTTCGAGCGGCCATAAAGGCTTTCCTCGAAGCGCACATGGTTTTCCGCGAGCGCGCCGAGCAGCGTGCTGCTGCGTTCGTCCATGACGGCGCCGACCTTGTCATGGGCGGTTGCGAACGCCTCAGTCAGGGCTTCGGTGCGAGCGTTGATGGCGTCGGAGAATTCGCGCGAGCGGGCGTCTATGGCTGACTCGAGCAGTTCCTGGCCAGTGCCGAGCGCCGTCGAGAAGGCAAAAGACTGATCGGTCAGTGTCGAACCCAGGCGCTCGATGGACGAGTTCAGGATGCCGTCGATCGCATTGGAACCACCCGACAGGGTGTCGTCGATGCGGGCAAGGCTTTCGGCCAGCTTGACATCCAGCGAGCCGGCACGCTTGTCGAAGGCCTCGGTGAATTCAGAGACGCGCTCATCGAAGGTGGTCGAGATCTGGCCGACGGTTGCCTGAAGGCGTTCATCGAAGAAGCCAGAGCGCAGGTCGAGGTCCATGATGGCGTCGTCGGCGGCGGACTGGAGCGTCTGACGGAAGCCGCTGGCCTTGGCGTCGAGTGTCTCGTTGAGGCGCGAGAGCGTCGTTTCCAGCGCGGAGGACACGGTCTGCTCGCCGCCCGAAAGTACCTCGCTGATTTCGCGGGTGCGGGTCAGCAGGGTTTCGTTGAGCTGGCGTGCGCGCTCGTTGAGCGCGGCGTTGAGCTTTTCCGTGTTGGTATCGAGCGAGGAGGCGCGCGTTTCGAACTGCGACAGCAACTCTTCGCCGCGCGTCGAAAGCACGTCGTTGAGAACATGCAGGCGCTCGTCGAATTCGGTGGTGAGGGCAACGCCGGAGGCGGTCAGCGTCTGAAGCAGCGAATCGGTCTTGGCGGCTAGCAACGAGCCGAACGTATCGACGGCGGTGTTCGACTGTTCCATCAGCGCGGCGGCGCGGGTGTCTATGAGCGAAGCGAAGGCCTCACCCGAGGTTGCCAGACGAATGGCGATCTCTTCGGTTGCGAGCGAAAGGTCTTCCTTGAGCTGGTCGTTGGCGCCGACGATGGTCGAGCGGATGCGCTCGGCGTGGTTGACGATGGCTTCACGCTCGGAGCCGAGTTCGTGCACGAGGCCGCGAACGCGCAGTTCATTGTCTGCGTAGCTGCGCTCAAGTGCGTTCACTTCGGAATGCACAAGCGTTTCAAGCTCGGTGGCGCGGGCAATGGTGCGCTCGATGCCTTCGTTGAGCGCGGAAACCTCACGGCGCACGGCCTGACCGACCGTCATGATGCGCTCGGAGGCAACTGTTTCCGGCTCCACGAGACGAAGGGCCACTTCGGCCATGGAACGGGCGGCGTTGCGCAGATCATGGGCGCGGGCCATCATGATGAAGAAGGCAAAGAAGAGCAGGATCGGGACGAGAATGCCGACCAGGACGGCGATCAGGCCGGGCTGTGCGAGCGCGGAGCCACCGGCAGGCGCCTGCCATACGTCGGAGCCAAGCAGGATCTGGGCGAGGCCGAGGCCGCCGACGCACCAGAAGAAGGAAACGAGAGCGGCGTTGCGCAGCGCCGAGCGCATCGATCCGGTTTCGAGCGACCGGAGGATCGCCGCCGGCGCGCGTTTGCTGGCGTCGTTAGCCGCTTCAAGCGAAGGATTGCGCGCTGCCGATTCCGCCGAAGCGGGGCGGGCGTTTTCCTGTTCTCGGGCTCGACTGCGCGATGGCTGCTTGGATGTGTCTGACACGTTTGCCTCCGGGGCAGTGGATGCATTTCTGGCGTTCGAACGGTCTGACGGTTCGGAAACTTCCATCTTCAGGGCCTCTTCGAGGGCCTGGTAGGCGGCGTGATCAATCGAATCGCCGTATTTCCTGTCTGCCATATGAGTACGCCTCGTCACTAACTCACTTCATTCGATCCGGATTTTTCGTCGGGCTTATGCCGCATTTGCCAGCCCGTCGGCGTCCGTTTCGGCCTATTGGCCCGCCCCAGCCGTATACATGATACAGCGGCGGGGAAAGGCCGTCATTCACTGGAAGGCGACGCATGGTCCGGTGCGATGTAACGGCGCGTCAAAATGCGCCATTTCAGCCGAACGCCCTGTCGCCCTCATAAAATTCCCAGTCGTATCGTAGTGACACAGAAGGGGTTCCGACACAATCGACGCGGCCTTTTCCGCTCCGGGGCCGATCCGTTGTTAACAGATTTTTAGGGACGCTTTTGTCCAAAAGTCCAGTACTCATCAATGTTTAGCGAATATTAACCATCTTTTAGGGTTTTTGCCGTCTTTGCGCCTGAATTTAACGGAATAGCCAGCGCCGTTTGTCAGGATTTGCTCATCGCAAGATCGCGCAATAACAATAACCGCAGGAACAGGAACATGGCAGCGCTCAATATCGCCTTCGATGCCCCGGATAACTCGCGCAGCGCGCGTCCCTCTCATTCTCGCCCGATCGATCTCGTTCATCTGGCCAACCAGACGGCCGGCGACAAGAACCTCGAAGCCGATGTGCTTCAGCTTTTTGCCAAGCAGGCCCGCACGTCCCTTCACGAACTGGCCAGCGCCGATCCCAAGGGCGTCAAGGCTGCTGCTCACCGTCTGCGCGGCGCTGCCAGCGCGGTTGGCGCCTTCACGGTCGCCAAGCTTGCCGGTGAACTCGAAGAAAATGTCGCCGACGCGGCAGCAACCGCCGCACTGGCTGCCGCTGTGCTCGAAGCCGAGAACTTCATTCTGAAGCTCAGCCGCTAAGGCGGCGTTGTTCGCATGCACATGATGCAGGGCGGCGTCCTTGGGACGTCGCCTTTTGCGTTTGCGGAAGTGAGCACGCGTTTCTGACGAAAAAGGCTTCACAGCCCCTCCGAACCTGCTTTAAGAAACGGAAGGACTGGGCTCCTTTCATAACTTCTATCTCTTGGGAATCGACTGATGACAAAATTGACGATCGTCGCCTTCGACGGCCAGCGCTTCGAAATCGATGCTGCCGATGGCTCCACCGTGATGGAGAACGCGGTTCGCAATTCGGTGCCGGGCATTGAGGCCGAATGCGGCGGTGCCTGTGCCTGTGCGACCTGTCATGTCTATGTAGATGATGCCTGGACCGCGAAGGTGGGCGAACCTGAGCCGATGGAAGAGGACATGCTCGACTTCGCCGTCGATGTGCGTCCGACCTCGCGCCTGTGCTGTCAGATCAAGGTTTCGCCGGATCTCGATGGCCTCGTGGTGCATGTTCCGGAACGTCAGGCCTGAGTGATGGCTTCTGTCGATTTGCCAGCGGCCCGGATCGATTCCGGGCCGTTTGGTGTCCGGGGCCGGGCAGCATCTATTTGCGGGCGCGTTCGACCCGGACCTGTAGCAATCGGCCAAGGCGCTTCTGGAAGTTGGCCGCCTCGACACGGTCGAACCGGGCCTGATCGGCGTCGTGTTCGGCGCTGGTTTTTTCGGTGATCTCGGCGGATTGTTTCTGAAGTGCTGCGCATGTGCGGGCCGAGGTAAGGCCGCTCAGACGCGCCTCCAGCGTGCGGGCGTGGTTGCGGGCGATTTCAGCGTGGCGTTCTTCATGGCGCTTGATATCGGCAGCCAGCGTATCCCACAACAGCGCCATTTCGTGACTGGCCGTGTTGCGGTTCGTCCAGCGCGGCAGGGTAATCTTCGTGGAAACCGTGACCCTGACATCGCGCACGCGGCAGCGCTCTCCTTCATCAGCGTAGGAGATTTCACCGCCGAAACGGATTTCTGTTGTGCCCGGATGTCTTGAGCCGGTACTTTTCGTCATCGGCCCGTGGCGTGAAAGTTCGCGATCGATTTCCGTGACCGTCCTGCCGCCGACGGCATAATAGCGCACGGATTTGTTGATGACCGTTTCGGCCTGCGCCATGCCGGCGCTTGCCGCAAGGGCCAGGCCAAGACCCAGAAACACTGCCAGAGGGCGGGTAGAAGGCATTCTCGCTGTCCGCATGTTGAACTCGAGGCGACCTTGGGGCATAGCCCAACCGAGCGCAATATGCGCCGCGCAACAAATCGGGGCATGACGATGAATACCGGCAGCAAGGTTAAACCCGCACCGTCGCACTGGCAGATAGCGCATGGTCGTTCGCTTGAACTTGGCCCCCGCGGCCTCATCATGGGCATCGTCAACACCACGCCCGACTCGTTCTCCGACGGGGGACGCTATGCGGAGGGTGAAGCGGCGCTCACCCATGCGCTGACGCTGGTGGGTGAGGGGGCGGATATCGTCGATATCGGCGGTGAGTCGACCCGGCCGGGCGCAGCCGCAGTCAGTGCCGCCGAAGAACAGGACCGGGTCTTGCCGGTCATCGAACGCCTGGTTGGAGAAAGCCCGGTGCTGATCTCCATTGATACCTACCGGGCCGAAACGGCCCGGCTTGCGATTGCTGCCGGTGCGCACATCGTCAACGATGTCTTCGGGTTGCAGAAGGATGCGGACATGGCGGGCGTCGTTGCCACATCCGGTGCCGGTGTCTGCATCATGCATACCGGCCGCGACCGCGAGAAGCTTGCGGATGTGATCGATGACCAGCGGCTTTTTCTCGACCGCTCACTGGCGATCGCCGATGAGGCTGGCATCCAGCGCGACCGGATCACTCTCGACCCCGGGTTCGGCTTTGCCAAGGATACGGACGAAAATACCGAGTTGATGGTGCGGTTTGCGGAACTGTCCAGCTTTGGCTTTCCGCTGCTGGCCGGCACGTCGCGCAAGCGCTTCATCGGGGCGTTGACCGGGCGTGAGGCGCCGGATGCCCGCGATGTGGGAACGGCTGCGACAACGGTGATCCTGCGTCTGGCCGGAGCGTCGATTTTCCGGGTGCACAACGTTGCGATGACGCGGGATGCGCTGGCCATCGCCGATGCCTGTCTTGCTAAGAGTGACCGCGCCTGAGGCGTTCCCTTCAATGCAAAAGCCCGCCACATGGGGCGGGCCTTTCATGCTGTTGTGGCCGGAATTAGCGGATCGAGCCGACTGCCATTGTATCGAGTTGACGGCCAAGCGTCATGCCGATCACCGGAACCATTTTTTCGCCGACCTTGACGGAGATCGTGACGTTCATGGAGTTCGGGTCATCGACGCGGGCAATAAGCGCGCCGTTGAGCTGGGCGCGGCTGATGCCCATGACGGCGCGGTTATCGGCAACGGTGCCGGAAACGATATCGAGACCTTTGCCAGCCGCGCCATCGAGGAACTTGCCCGTATAGGTCGAGCCCTTCTGGGAGATGAAGGCGGACATGGGCTGGGTGAAGACGCCGACGCGGCAGGAACCGTCCAGCTTGATGCCGGCTTCACCGCTTTCGGCGGGCTCACCCTTCAGCGTGCAGTTGAATTTCGTGCCCTTGTACTTGCCTGCGACGATCTCACCCGGCCCCTTCCATTCGCCAGCGATGGAATCGAAGAAGGCCTTGTCACGCGGGCCGGCGGCGGCAGGCGAACCGGCAAGAGCAGCAACGGAAACGGCAACAGCGGCAAGACCGCTGGCGAGCGAAAAGATGCGCGGATACATGATACTTTCCCTGGCAGGCAGCGATCTCAATTGGATTTACCTTAGCCGTTGAATGGTTAACGGGGCGTTGACCGGGCGGCTTTTTGATTCACCATGTTTCGCCAGGGGGCGTTAAGCCTTCTGCTCACCGGTCAGCTTTGGCGTCAGGTCGCCGATGAAATCGCTGATGCCTGGTCGCTTGAGGGCCGAAAAGGGCAGTGGGCGGCAGAGGTCCATGGCGGCGATGCCAATGCGTGCCGTCATCAGCCCGTTGATGACGCCTTCGCCCAATCGGGCCGAAAGCTTCGAGGCGAGGCCGTGGCCGAGCACCTGCTGGGCAAGGCCATCACCCACCGCAATCGAGCCGGTCACAGCAAGGTGCGCGATCACATCACGGGTCAGCCGAAGCAGGCCGAGCGAGCCGGGGCGACCGCCATAAAGATTCGCCATGGCACGGACGAGCCGCATGACCTCGAACAGCACGTAGGCGAGATCGACGATGGCGCGTGGTGAAACGGCGGTGACGACGGAAACACGCTTGGAGGCATTGAGGATCAAGGCACGGGCCTGCCGGTCGAGCGGCGTCATCAATTCGCGCTCGGCGAGGTGGATGAGGTGCGGACCGTCGATGATGTCTTCTTCGGTTTCCTTCAGCCGTGCGCGGCCCCGGGCGGTGTCGGCACGCGTGGATAGAAGGCCGGAGAGTTTGGCGACGACGGCGCGGGCCGGTTCCGGGCGGCGCTCGATCATGGCCCTTTCGGCTTCGTCCTTGAGCGACTGCACGGCGGAGAGCCGCATCAGGCCGATCACCTCGCGGGCCACGACAACCGCAAGGCCAAGGAGGCCGAGCGCGAGTGCTGCCGAAGCGATATAGCCGAGCGCCTCGTAGCGGGCGAAGAGATCGCGGATCAGGCTGTCTGCCCAAAGGCCGAGCGCAAGTGACAGCAGCAGGCCGAAAGCGCCGAGGGCCAGTTTGCCGAAGGAGAAGCGACGCGTGCGCGGCTCGGCCAACGGCATCGGAGGCAGGCCTTCGGAAAGGAAGGGATCTTCCTCATCCGGCGTCAGCGTAATTTCGTCGGCAAAGCTTTGCGGCGCGCGCGGTTCAGCCGTCGCCGGCTTTGCAGGGGTGGCAGGCTCCTCAATGGAAAAGGCCCGGGGTTTGCGATCGTCGGTCATTTCAGCCGGTCTCCCAAGAGGAATTGGAGGGCGCGGTCGAGACGGATATGGGGCAGGGCCACGCGCGTTCCATTCACCTCCGCCACCTCGGGCGGACGGAAGCGCACGGCATTGACGCGGGGATGGGTGCCGGGCTTTTCCGCTTCAAAGATCGATTCCGGATTCTCCGGCAAGTCACCGGGAAATATCGCTGTTTTTCGTTCGCCATCGAAGCGTTCGCCGTTGATCGTTTCGCCGGCAATCGGTGTACCGACGATGACCGGCAGTGTCTGGCCGTTCTGTTTTACGGTTGCTTCACGCGTGGCGCGGATGGACGCAATCGCCATGACATCGATGCCAGCACCGGCCAGACCAGCGCGGGTCACGGCCCGCTCCACCAGACGCCGCGTGACGGCTTCGAGCCGGTCATGGCCTTCGTGGTGCAGATGGTCGGCCTTGGTGGCAGCGACGAGAACACGGTCGATGCGGCGGCCCGTGAGGGCGGAGAGAAGGCTGCCTGACCCCGGACGAAAGCATTCCAGCACGTCCTGCAGGGCACGTTCAAGGTCGGTCACGGCTTCGGGGCCGCGGCTGATGGCCTGAAGTGCATCGACCAGCACGACCTGCCGGTCGAGTCTGGCGAAATGCTCACGGAAGAACGGCTTTACCACCACGGTCTTGTAGGCCTCGTAACGCCGCTCCATCATGGCGCGCAGCGATCCGGGCCTCGCCGGGCTTTCCGGCATGTCCGGCAGGGGCGCGAAGGTCAACGCGGGAGAACCTTCGAGATCCCCCGGCATCAGGAAGCGGCCGGGCGGCAGGGTGGAAAGCGAGCGCTCATCGGATTTGCAGGCACGCAGATAGGCCGCGAAGACTTCGAACAGGCGCCGCGCCGTCATTTCGTCGGCGGGGGCATCCATGTCCGTCTGGGCGGCAAAGGTCAGCCAGTCGCTTGAAAGCTCGGCGCGAACGCCGGTGCGTGCCAGTGCCGCTGTCCTTTCGCTGAAGGTACGGTAATCCTGTTGCAGAAGCGGCAGGTCGAGCAGCCATTCGCCGGGATAATCGACGATATCGATGGAGAGCCTTCCCGGTGACAGGAAGCGACCCCAGCCACTGGCGCTCTGGTAGTCGAAAGTCAGGCGCAGTTCGGAGATGGCACGGGTCGAATCGGGCCAGATGCGCTCGCGGATCAATGTTTCGATATGATCTTCGTACTGGAAACGGGGGATCGCATCGTCGGGCTGCGGTTCCAGCCGCACATTCGAGATGCGGCCGGATTGCAGCGGTTCGAACAGGGGCAGGCGACCGCCCTTCAGCAGATTGTGCACCAAGGAGGAAATAAAAACCGTCTTGCCGGCGCGCGAAAGGCCGGTAACACCGAGGCGGATCGCCGGGTTGACCAGACTGGCGGCCCGGTCTGCTAAGCTGTCGAAGGCAATCAGCGCGTTATCGGCTATCGATGATAGGGGAGAAGACACTCTTCAAGGCAATCCTGCGGTTCATTTCACCGACATATAGGAACGGCACAGGCGATTGGAAAGTGACGAGCGGTCAGGGGCTGAGGAATTCGGTGAGCGTCCAGCCGGTTTCACTGCCAGCGGCACGGTCTATGACAGCAAAGCCAGCGGTCGGATAGCCCCCGGAAATGGCCAACCATGTCGCGTCCGGCCCGACCAGCGTTTCCATCAGTTCCTCGATGGTCGGATTGTGCCCGACAATCATCAGCGCTTGCACATCCTTTTCGGCGCCGATAACGGCCAGATAGCTATCCGTCATGCCGTGATAAAGTTCAGGGGCGATCCGGATGGGGAAATCGCGACCAAAGGCGCGGCAGACGGTTTCCGCTGTTTCGCGACAACGACGCGCACCCGAACATATGACGCGATCTGCCACATAGCCGTGTTCCGTCACAAGGCCGGTAATCACCGATGCCTCGATACGACCTTTGTCATCGAGCGCCCTGTCGAAATCGCTCTCACCCGGCGCGGGCCATGCCGCCTGGGCATGCCGGAGCAGAAAAATTCGTTGGAGCGGCAGGCTGGCGGCAGTCATCCGTCTCGTCCCCGTTGTGGCTATGAATGCCTCTATCTTTTTCCGGCCGATGCCGTCAACGGGTCTGCGTGAGCGCGCGGGTGATATGCACGACGGCCTTAACTGCCATCGGTTGTGGGCAAGCGGAAAGACCCGCGCAACCGGCTTGAGACAAATTAAGCTGCAAAAATAGATCTTTAGCCTAAAATTATGACATATTTAAAAATGCCTGCAAATGTATCACGAGGCTTGAACCTCCTATCCATGATGAGATATACAGCGCGCCAGTGGGGCTAGTACTTCAGGAGAATCGCGTTGAGTGAGAATACCAGTCTTGACGGCTTTGTGCTCTCGGAAGACGACGAGTTCATGAATCCGAACCAGCGTGCCTATTTCCGTGCGAAACTGATTGCGTGGAAAAATGACATTCTTCGCGAGGCACGCGAAACGCTCGGCCACTTGGCCGAAGAAAGCGCAAACCACCCCGATCTGGCTGACCGGGCGTCTTCCGAGACCGACCGTGCCATCGAACTTCGCGCGCGCGATCGCCAGCGCAAGCTGATCTCCAAGATCGATGCAGCGCTTGCGCGGATTGATGACGGCACCTACGGCTATTGCGAGGAAACGGGTGAGCCGATTGGCCTGCGCCGCCTCGACGCCCGTCCCATCGCCACGCTGTCGATCGAGGCGCAGGAGCGTCACGAGCGCCGCGAAAAGGTTTACCGCGACGAGTAAGGCTATCATCGTCGGGGCATTGACCCTGTGTGATAGTGTCAGAACGCAAAAGGGCTGCACCTCGGGTGCAGCCCTTTTGCGTTGCAAGTTCGTCCTTTACCGCTTTTCCCCGAAGATGCGGGCGATTTCGTCCTGCAGATTGGGGTCCTTGTCCGGCGCAGTGGCCGGCGGCAGATCCGGCCGCCGCGCCTGCTGGATGGCAGCCGGCACCGGGCGGGGTGTATCGCGCAATGGTGCCTTCATTTCGTTGTCGAGAACCTGTGCAAAGCCCGAGGGCTTCTCCGGTTCGGCGCGAGGGCGTGTGGAGGGCTCCTGCGCGGCCATGCGCCGTTTCATTGCTTCCAGATGCGCTTCGGCTTGCTTGAGGGCGATTTCCTCGGCGGTGGGGGCAGACGGCGGTGCGGGTTCGGCAGGTGGAGCGGAAAGCGCGGGCTGGCGTGCCGGCGGATACGAAGGCCGCTGCGTCGGAGCCGGGGGTGGCGTGAAGTCGTCGCTCGCCTCGAAATAGGCCGCCTGCGGCGTGATCGGCAGGGGCGCATCCAGATTGCGCTCCTTGATTTCCGGCAGTTGACGTGCTGCGGGACGGGGCGCGGGTGGCCGCTCCGGCACCGGGCGTTCGACGGGGGCCCTTTCGATGAAAGGGCGCGGCGCCGGTGCTTCGGCCTCAGGTTCCAGCGGAAGGGGGCGCGGTGGTTCAGGAAGGCGGACGGGGCGCGGCGCCGGGGGCTCTGCCGGTGCGTATGCAGTCTCAGTGGGCGTGTAGCTTGCGGCGGCTGGTTGCGACACGATGTTGCTTTCGATGACCAGATCGGTCGGGCCGCCGATCATGATAAGATGCTCCACATCGTCGCGGCGCACGAGAACAACCCGGCGACGCGTATCGACGGCGGCGGCATCGACGACCTGCAAACGAGGTGTGCGGGTTCTCCCGCCGCGCACGAAAGGCGAAGGGCCATTGCGCTGGCGCAGATACTTCAAAACTGCCACGAGGCAGATCAGGCCAAGGCCGACACCTCCGATGGCAACCAGAAGGCGGCCGCCATATTCGGCCATGATGTCTGCGATCATCGCAACGCTCCTCTAATCCGGTCGGGGGGAGGAAACGCCTTTTTGCTCGTCATGGCAAGGCGCTTCACCCCGATGCGGCCGAGGTGCCTGCAAATCGGTCCCGTGACAAGCCATTGACGGTGCGCGATAGGAATTGCCTGTGCATAGGTTGACGGTTTGTGCGGTGCCCATGCTTTTGGCAAGTGCGGCAAATTGCTAGATATGAAGACGTAGGGTGATTCCGTTTCGGTCGGACGCGACCTTTGCGATAGGAATCACCCCAGTGTCTGGCGCCGATTCGTATGGACGCCGGCAAGCAGGGGGTTCGATGACGGGTATGCGGCAAGCCGGTAACGATGATGTGCCGCTTCTTGATCGGGGCGGTCGAACCGCCGGCACGATCATCCGGATTTTGGCGCTCGCGCTCGTTCTGGCGGGTGCCGCCGCCGCGTTCATCATTTTCCGCAACCATCTCAACAATGAAGTGGTGCTGGGTGTGCTCGGCATCCTCGCCATGGTCGGTATTTTCTTCCTGGTGTCCTCTGTCATCGGCTTTGTTCAGGTCATGCCGGGTTCGGAGCCGGACGAGCTGGCGAGACGGTTCATCTCCTCTCATCCGGACGGGATCATTATTACCGATGAGGCGGGCCGGATCGTCTTCGCCAATACCGCCTACGGCAAGCTGACCGGCGCGCGCAAGGCGACGGAGGTCCGCACACTGGAGGCGATGCTTTCGCGCAACCGCGAGGCGACGGAAGTTCTCTATCGCCTGACCAACGGGTTGAGAGAGGGCCGCGAGGGTCACGAGGAGTTCCGCCTTCTAAAGTCGCTCAGCCCGAACGAGCAGGCCGGTGCAGGCGCGCACTGGTATCGCCTCAAGGCACGGGCGCTTGCCAACGCCAACGGCAAGGGCCGCCCGCTTCACGTCTGGCAGATCACCGACATCACGCCGGAGCGCGAAGAGCAGGAGCGCTTCTTCAAGGAATTGCAGAACGCCATCGACTATCTCGATCATGCGCCTGCCGGTTTCTTTTCGGCGGGGCGCAAGGGCGAGGTGTTTTACCTCAATGCCACGCTCGCCGAGTGGCTGGCCATCGACCTCACCAAGTTCACGCCGGGATCGCTGTCGATTGCCGATTTCGTGGCCGGCGAGGGCATGGCGCTCATCCAGTCAGTGCAGGCCGAGCCGGGCGCCAAGCGCACGGAGGTGCTCGATCTCGATTTCCGTCGTTCCAATGGTCAGAGCGTGCCGGTGCGCCTCGTTCATCGGGTGAGTGCTACACGGGACGGTGCGCCGGGCGAAAGCCGCACCATTGTGCTTTCCCGCCGTTCCGATGGTGAAGGTCAGGAGCAGGATTCGGCGGCGGCCATGCGCTTCACGCGCTTCTTCAACAACACGCCGATGGCCATTGCGTCGGTGAATGGCGTCGGCCGTATTCTCAAGACCAACGCGCCGTTCCTGAAGCTCTTCTCCGGCGTCGTCTCGCGTGATGACATCGAGAACGGCGCTCGGCTTGAAGCGCTTATTCCCGAAGCCGAGCGCAACCAGATGCAGACGGCGCTGGCCGCGGCGCTTGATCGCCAGAGCGATATTCCGCCGTTCGATTGCCGCCATCCTGCCGACGAGACGCGCCATTTCCGCTATTACGTCAATGCTGTGGTGGACCAGAGCGAGGAGGCTCCGGAAGAGGCGGCCATCGTTTATGCCGTCGAGGTGACCGAGCAGAAGGCGCTCGAAACCCGTATGGCGCAAACGCAGAAGATGAATGCCGTCGGCACGCTGGCAGGCGGCATAGCACACGATTTCAACAATGTGCTGACGGCGATCCTGCTGTCGTCCGACCACCTGCTGTTGCAGGCGCGGCCATCGGATGCCAGCTTTGCCGATCTAATGGAAATCAAGCGCAACGCTAATCGCGCGGCGGTTCTGGTGCGCCAGCTTCTGGCTTTCTCGCGCAAGCAGACGATGCGTCCGGCCGTGCTGAACCTGACCGATGTTGTCGGCGATCTGCGCATGCTGGTCGAGCGGCTGATTTCCGGCACGAATGTCAAGCTGGACGTCGATTACGGGCGCGATCTTTGGTCGGTGAAGACGGACCTGTCACAGTTCGAGCAGGTGCTGATCAATCTTTGCGTCAACGCCCGTGATGCCATGCCGCAGGGCGGCAAGATCACTCTGCGCACTCGTAATGTCTCTGCCCGCGAAGCGGCTGGCTTCAATTACGCCGAATTGCCGTCCGAGGATTTCGTGATGGTGGAAGTGGCCGATACCGGTACAGGCATTCCGCCGGAGATCATGGACAAGATCTTCGAACCGTTCTTCACCACCAAGGAAGTGGGTAAGGGAACAGGCCTTGGGCTTGCCATGGTCTATGGCATCGTCAAGCAGTCTGGCGGCTACATCCATCCGGAATCGGAAGTGGGTCTGGGTACGACCTTCCGAATCTTCCTGCCTCGTCATATTGCCGAACCGGTGCCGGATCATGCCCCGCCGAGTGCCGTGAACATGCAGCAACCCGCCGGTAGCGATGCCAAGCCTGTGGTCTCGCATCTTGTCGGCCAGTCGGAAGAGCCGCAGGACCTGACCGGAAATTCGGCTGTGGTTCTTCTGGTGGAGGACGAGGAAGCAGTGCGGCGCGGCGGCAAGCGCATGCTGGAGACACGCGGCTATACCGTCCACGAGGCCGGTTCGGGCGTTGAGGCGCTCGAAATCATGGATGAACTGGATGGTAAGGTCGATGTGGTCGTGTCCGACGTCGTGATGCCGGAAATGGATGGCCCGACGCTTCTGACGGAGTTGCGCAAGCGCTATCCGGACATGAAGTTCATCTTTGTCTCCGGCTATGCCGAGGATGCCTTTGCCCGCAATCTGCCGGCGGATGCGAAATTCGGCTTCCTGCCCAAACCCTTCTCGCTGAAGCAGCTTGCGGTGGCCGTTCGGGAAATGCTTGACGGCAACGGTTGAGGTCGCTGCCGCCTCCCATTCTGGTCTTGCGTGGCTGATAGGGATCAGCCGGGCTGGAATGTCGATTTCGGTTCCTGGTGAAAGAACCGGAAGTAGGATGACACCTGCGCCAGCGAATTGGTGGAAAGCTGAAGCTTGATGCCGATCCGTGCGCCCCGCGTCCACATGATCGTTCCTTCGAGGAAACCGAGATCGTCGCTTTCGATGCGGACCCTGCTGCCCTTTGCGGCGTGGAACGCTTCCCGCAGTTCAAGTGCCATGCCTGTCGCAGAGAGATCGACCACACGGCCTTCGGCAGACTGGTTGTAGTAATGCACTGTGCCATAGATGCGGGTTTGGCTGCGATCTGCCTTGCGTGTTGCCATTCCCAGGTTGTTCTGCTGCTGCATGTTTCTACCCCATATACTGCGTATGCAACCATTCGTGTTGTTGACATCATATACGCTCGGCTTCTTTCGGGCCGATTAGGCGATTTCCTAAAATTGGAGTTTTCAGCGTAAAGCAGGATCGATGCGGCACTGGAAGCAATTGTTGCGGGCCGAGCGCACATGCACATAGGCGATGCCGTCGCGGGCCAGCAGTTCTTCTGCATAGGCGGCAATTTTCGCGGTTTTGGTGACGGCGCCCGAGCCATAGACGATGCGATCGTCGTGGCCATAGCCGCGCACGATATAATCCGGGCTCGTCAGCATAGGCGGCAGGATTTCGCTCGCTTCATAGCGATGGCAGGGCATTGCATGCAGGAAAATCGGGCCGGTTTCAGCATAGGGCTGAAGCGTGGCGAAGGGCCGGTAGGCCAGAACCAGCATGGCGTCGCCGGCCTCGATCTGGCCGAGGCAATGACGGCAGGGCATGCCGCCGGGCGAGGTCTGGTGTTCCGGCGGGTTGCCGTAGGCGTCGAGGGCACCGGCGCGCCGGGCTTCTGCGTCGGCAGAGGGAATGGCGGTAAAGCGGATGGTCATGACAGTCTCCTTTCGAGGGCCCAGTGATGGGCCATCGAAAGGGCGGCTGCCACCCGATTTCCGTCGTGGCAAAAATTACCGGACGAAATCGTCGATGCGGCGCAGGGTCACACGGCGGTTGCGCCAGTCCTCGCGCTGGGTGTTTACCAGCAGATAACGTTCGCCATAGCCGACGGTTTCGAGCGAGCGTGGCGCAATGCGGAACTGGCGGACGAGCAGACGCTTCAGCGATGCGGCGCGTGCTTCCGACAGGGCGAGGTTCGATGCGTCGGAGCCGACGGCATCCGTGTGGCCTTCGATCAGGAAGATCGAGGCTGGCCGACGGCGCAGGATGCGTTCCAGCGCGATACCGATTTCACGGACCTTGTCATATTCGGAACGCGGGATTTCGGCGGAACCGAAGGCGAAGTTGATCGACTGGATATCGATGGACGGTGCCATGCGCCGCATTTCCGGGCGACGTTTGAACTCGCGCATGTCGATCCGCTCGCGCGGCATGGCGCTGCGGCTGGCCGGTGCTTCGAGCCGGCGCATGATTGTATCGGCATTCGGCATCTGCTGGGCGCTGGCAAGCGCGGGGGTGGCTACGGCGGCGGCAAGAGCCAGCATGAAAGCACGACGGTTCATCGTTTCCTCCTTGGTTTTCGTTTGTGAAGGAAGGTATGGCCGGGCGCGCATGAAAGAAAGCTGAACCGCCGGCTCTCGACGGTTCAGCTTTTTGTGAGGTGTGTGTGATGGGGCCGGCGTCTGAAATTAGCCGCGCATGTCGCGCTTGAAGACGGCCAGAAGCTCGGCATCGCTGACCGGATCAACCAGCGTTTCATAGGTCTGGTAGGGCGCAAAGCCGTAGCGCTGGTAAAGCTGGAGGGCGCGCGGGTGATCCTGTGTATTGGTGGAGACGATCACCTTCTGCGGGTTGAGCGCCCAGGCCGCGTAAAGCGCCTGCAGCAGGAACCACTTGCCGACGCCCAGACCGATGGCGCGTTCGAACAGGCCGAAATAGGCCAGTTCCACCACGTCGTCGTCCTGCTTGAACAGTTCGAAATAACCGGCCGGCGCGCCGTTGATATAGAGAACCGTCACGGAGGTGCGGGGGTCGTTGAGGACCGATTTCAGTTCCACATCGCTCATGCGCAGGCGCTCGTGCCAGTGATAGCGCATGCCCACCTGCGTGTAGAGGAAGCGGTAGAAGGGCAATGGAATGTCGGTCGCTCGCATCAGCGCGGTCTGGATGTTGACCGGCATCGGCAGGCTGGCCTTGGGCGGCGCGGTCATTTCCAGCAGCGTTACATGAGCCTTCACGGGCCCGTGCTCGCCCCTCTCGATGGCATCGGCATCGCCGGTCACGACAGGCGTTTCCGGCAGGCTGCCCCATTCGGACCAGGAGCCGTCATAGAGCGTGTAATCGTTGACACCGAGCGATTCGAGCGCAAGCGCGATGACCGAGGCAGTGACACCGGAACCGCAACTCGTGACAACCGGCTTTTCCAGGTCAATGCCGGCATCCTCGACCAGCTTGCGCAGGGTCGCTAGATCCTTGAGGTGCCCATTTTCCGACAGCGAAACCGCGGGCAGGTTGCGCGCGCCGGGCATGTGGCCGGCGCGCATGCCGGCACGCGGTTCGGCATCGGCGCCAGTGAAGCGGCCGGCAGGGCGCGCATCGGCGATCTGGCGGGTACCGGTTTCGACGATTTCCAGCATCTGCTGCAGCGAAGTGACGCGCTCGCGGCGGAAATTGGGGGTGAAGGTGACGGGCGCCGGTTCTGGAAGGTCGGTCTCGACGGGCCGCCCCTCTGCCTTCCAGCCATCGAAGCCACCATCCAGAACATACACACGCTCGGCACCCATGGTGCGCAGCATCCACCACACGCGTGGTGCGGAGAAGAAGCCGAGACCGTCATAGACGACGATCGTATCCGTCTCGCGGATACCGAACTGGCCCATGGCTTCGGCGAACTGTGCGGGCGACGGCAGAGTGTGTGGCAGACCGCTTGCCTTGTCGGCGATTACGTCCTGATCGAAATAGACCGCACCGGGAATGTGCCCGGCGGCATAGTCCACAGCGCCGTTCCGATTGTGTGAGGGCAGGTACCAGGAGGCATCGATAACCCGAAATTCGGGGGCGCCAAGCTGCTTTTCCACCCAGGCGGCGGATACGACGAATCGGCTCTTGCCGGTGCTCATGCTGTCTCTCCCTAGAGCATTTCCAGCAAAAGTGCGAAGCAGTTTTGCCCCCGGAAATGCGTAAAAACAAAGGCTCTAATGGCTGCGTGCTTATTCCGGCGTGCCGAAACGAATGCGGAAACGGCGGTTTTCGCGGCCCTTCTTTTCGATTTTGGCGATGTGGATGGGCCCGACCTCGCCGGTCATGGCCACATGCGTGCCGCCGCAGGGCTGGCTGTCCACCGACGCATTTTCACCGATACAGACGAGGCTGACCTGACCGAAGCCGACGGGCGGACGGACATTCTTCGATTTGACAATGCCGGGATTGGCGATCAGTTCCTCATCGGAGATCCACGTTACGTAAACGGGGTGGTTCTCTGCAACGAGTTTCATCAAAGCGGCGGTAACGGCATCCTTGTCGATCGTTTCGCTCATGTCGAAATCGACGCGCGATTCGTCCTCGCCGACTGCGGCGCCGGTAATGGGGAAGGAGCAGACCACCGAAAGCAGGTGGCAGGCGGTGTGCATGCGCGAGAGTTTCGCGCGGCGCTCGCCGTTCACAGCAAGAACCAGCCGCTCGCCGATTTCCGGTCGCGGCTCGCCGTCCAGCGGAACGTGCAGGATGATGTCCTTGGTTTCGCCGTGGCGGGTGGCATCAAGGTTGATCTGGCTGCCATCGGCGCGCAGCACATGGCCAGTATCGCCGGGCTGGCCGCCGGACGCTGCATAGAAGCAGGTCCGGTCAAGCTCGAAGGTGCCGTCGTCGTGGACCGCCGTTACCGTCGCTTCGCTCGAGAGCAGGGTGAAGTCCTGACGGTAAAGGGCAGTGACGGGCATGGCATTCTCAGACTGTTTCGAAGGGAACCTCTATATCCCTTTTGTGCGTCAACCAGCCCGGCAGAGGCAAGCCCTTGGCGCGAAGAAATTCCGGATTGAACAGTTTCGACTGATAACGGTTACCATAGTCACAAAGGATGGTGACAATGGTTTTGCCCGGCCCGAGATCCTTCGCGAGACGGATGGCGCCGGCAATGTTGATGCCCGAGGAGCCACCCAGCACGAGGCCTTCCTTCTCGACCAGATCGAAAATGATGGGCAGAGCCTCCGCGTCGGGGATTTTGTAGGAGAAGTCAGGCGTGAAGCCTTCAAGATTGGCAGTGATGCGCCCCTGACCGATGCCTTCGGTGATGGATGAGCCGGACGAGGCGAGTTCACCTCTGGTGTAGTAGTCGAAGAGGGCGGCCCCTTCCGGATCGGCAAGCGCCACCTTCACGTCCTTGCTGAAGCCCTTGAGGCCGATGCCGGTTCCGGCCAGCGTGCCACCCGAACCGACGGCTGCGACGAAGCCATCCACCTTGCCATCCAGATCACGCCAGATTTCCGGTGCGGTTGTCTCGATATGGGCCTGACGGTTGGCAACGTTATCGAACTGGTTGGCCCAGATCGCGCCATTCGGCTCGGTCCTGGCAAGTTCAGCGGCCAGACGTCCTGAAAGGCGCACATAATTGTTCGGGTTTTTGTAGGGAACCGCAGGTACCTCGACCAACTCGGCGCCGAGCAGCTTCAGGGCATCCTTCTTTTCCTGCGCCTGCGTTTCAGGAATGACGATGACGGTGCGATAGCCGAGCGCGGCTCCCACCAGAGCAAGGCCGATACCGGTATTGCCTGCCGTACCTTCAACGATGACGCCGCCCGGCTTCAGCAGGCCGCGCTTTTCCGCATCACGAATGATATAAAGCGCGGCGCGGTCTTTGACGGACTGGCCGGGGTTCAGAAACTCCGCCTTGCCATAGATGTCGCACCCGGTCAGCGCCGAGGCGCCGTTGAGGCGGATCAGCGGCGTGTTGCCGATGGCGCTCAGTACCGATTGATGCACCGTCATGGGGAAAGCCTTTCCTGCTGAAAACGAGGGATTGTAGACCATTTATTCCGCTCGCACGCCCCATCGAACAAGGAATCGAATTCTTCATATGGCGAATTCGGTGCAAAAATATTCCGAACCGGTGATGCTGCGGTCCTTATCCGGTGGCTTCATAGGCGCTGAGCGCCCGCTGACGGGCCACGCCGTGATCGACAATCGGCTTCGGATAAGTCTCGCCAAGCCGGATACCTGCCCGAAGCAGCACGGGCAGCGGCGCCTCGAAGGGGCGGTGGATATATTTGGTATCCAGTGCCGCGAGTTCAGGCACGAAGCTACGGACATAATCACCCTGCGGGTCGAATTTCTCGCCCTGCAGCACCGGATTGAAGATACGGAACCATGGCGAGGCATCGGCGCCGGACCCTGCCACCCATTGCCAGCTTGCGGCATTCGAGGCGGGGTCAGCATCAACCAGCGTATCGCGGAACCAGCGTTCGCCGTGACGCCAGTCGATCAGAAGATCTTTTATGAGAAATGAGGCGACGATCATGCGCACCCGATTGTGCATGATACCGTGCCGCCAGAGTTGGCGCATGCCGGCATCAACGATGGGGTAGCCGGTCAGCCCCTTTGTCCATGACTGGAAGAGGCTGGCGTCGAAGCGCCATTCGAAGGCGTCGAATCGGGGGTTCCAGTTGCGAGTGGCGAGATCGGGAAAGTGGAAGAGAAGGTAATAGGAGAATTCCCGCCATACCAGTTCCTTGCGGAAGCGGATGAGGTTGTCGTGGCCTGCGGCTTCGCCGAGACCCTTGGTGGCGTGCCAGATACGGGCGGGCGAAATTTCACCCATAGCCAGATGCGGTGACAGAAGCGAGGTTGCGTCATCGGCGGGAAAATCGCGCCGGGAATCGTAGTGTTTCAACCGGTCATCAAGAAAGGTGCAGAGCCGGCGTTGCGCTTCCTCCTCGCCGGGGGTGAAAACCTCCGGGAAGGTGGCCGCCCAATTCGGCTTTTGCGGCAGAAGGGCCCAATGTGCCAGATTTTCTGAGGCTGGCCATGCCGCGGGTGCAGCGAGCCGGACAGGGGCATCCACGGGCAAGGGCGGATCGCCAGCACCATCGAAGGCCCGCCAGAACGGCGTGTAGACACGAAACGGTGTTCCACCACCCGTCATGAGTTTTGAGGGCTCGTGCATGAGTTGGCCAGCAAAGCTCTTGACCGCAATATTGCGGGCGCGCAGCGCATTCTTCAGCGGCGAATCGATGGCGATACCCTTGGGGTCGTAGCGCCGGTTCCAGTAAACGGCCTGTGCACCGGTCTCGGCAATCAGACGCTCCAGCGTGGAAAGCGCTTCGCCGCTGGTGAGGACGAGCCGGCTACCGAGGCGCTCCAGGCTTTTACCGAACGATTCGAGCGAATGATGCAGCCACCAGGCTTGCGCCTCTCCCAGCGGGCCGGTGCCGGCGTTTTCGGGTTCGCGGATGAAGACGGGAATGACCGGCGCACCGGTGGCAGTGGCAGCGGCAAGAGCGGCATTGTCATCGAGGCGCAGATCTTTGCGCAGCCAGACAAGTACGGGATGGGCGAGGGACGTCACGCGGGAAACTCCGGAAGTCTTCGTTATGCTGACGGCCATAACGAAAACAGCCGCCTTGTGGATCACAAGGCGGCTGTTTTAAACTGGCTCCCCGGGTCGGATTCGAACCGACGACCTATCGATTAACAGTCGAGTGCTCTACCGCTGAGCTACCAGGGAATGCCGGCTGGCCTTGTGGGCCGCGGCGTTGGGTGGCCTTCTACAAATGCTTCTGCGATTTGCCAAGCACTTTCTTCAAAAAAAGTGCGGTTCTTGTTTTATTTTTCTCGCATTCCCATCTCCTGTGGACAAAGAAGCCATGGCGATAAGGAGCAGAAGTGCCGGAAAACAAGGCGAAGGGCCGCTATCGCATCAATCACCAGACAGGCCGTCTGGAGTTGGGGAAAATTCATCTGCCCGTGCCACGCAGCCGTCTGGCGCGCATGGCGCTGGGTGGTGGACTGGTGACAGGCGGGCTTCTCGGCTTCCTTCCCGTCGTGGGATTCTGGATGTTGCCGCTTGGCGTCATCGTGCTTTCCCATGATTTGCCCGCCGTGCGCCGGGCCAGACGGCGCATGGTTGTGTGGTGGAGTCGCAAGCACGGTGGGAAGCGCTGATTCCGTTTCGATTCGGTGCGAAGGCCAAGCCATGCCCAAGGAGTGGATGTCTCGAACCGGTGCAATGCCTCATTCCGTGGAATGGGGCCCTGTGCGGAAAGCCGAAAGGGGAAAAAGGACGATATTCGAAACAAGCCCTCTTGCATCCTCGAAAGTTTCGGTCTAATTCCCCGCCACCACAGCGAAATTCGCAAACGAGGGGCCTCGTGGCGGAGTGGTGACGCAGAGGACTGCAAATCCTTGCACCCGAGTTCGATTCTCGGCGAGGCCTCCAAATTTCCCGTATATACGAAGTGTTGGAATAATCCGTTCGATTGCACCCGCCTGCCTATTCGCAGGCTTTTTCAATGCGTTTCAGGGTTTCACCGATATTGGCGAGGTCGAATTCGGCGTAGATCAGGTTGCGGTCACGCAGCCTGAGGAAGAGGCCTGCATTGTCGGGAAGCTTCCTCACGAAGGGAACGGCGTCTGCGGTGGACCACAAGCCGACCCCTTTGCCATCTTCTGCCGTGCGCCAGCGATAGGTTGCGACCTTGCCATTGCCGATGCGCAGGGTGACTTCTGTGCGCTCGTCCCAGGTGACCGTGTCAGAACCGAAGAAGAAGCTGATAGCGTCGTTTTCACAGCGCATTTTCAGGTGAGGGATCGCCGAATTTTCACCGCCGGCAGCAACGGGACGGGGATCGAGGGTGGCCACGAGCGCCACATGCACGCCGCCCTTCGCCACTTCCTCGGAGAAACGCCAACCATGGGGTGGCTCTGGAGGAGGGGTGTTCGGCGCGGTCGCGATCTGGTTCGGCGGCACCGGCGGCAGATCGACCGCCTCTGCCGCGCCCACCCGCGCGAGAAGTTCACTGGCGCTTACGGCTCCATCCAGCGTCGCGATCCGCAGGAGCCGGTTTTCGGGCAGGGCCAGCCGTGCGCACTCCGTTAGACTGGCGGACAGGGTAAGGCCGAGTGCCATCTTCACGCGTGGGAAAAGGCCTTCATCCGTCGTCACGGTTTCCAAAGCCAGCGCATTTTCCGTAAGGCGCCGGATGCGGTAGTTTTCACCGGCCTGCGGAAAGTTCGAACTGAGCGGCGTATCCGCAACGAAAAGGGCATGATCGCGAACGCAAACCGGCAGGGGGCCGGCAACGAGGATACTGTCCCCTTCCGCCAGATCGGCCAGTGCCGCACGGTGCAGGGCCTGCCGCAAAGCCGGTGCTTCGGAATCAACGGCAAACTGCGCCAGTGCCGTGGCCGGAAGGCCAAGAACAAGTGTGGCATACAGGAACAAACGTCTGGCGGCCGGTCTGGTCATGCGGTCCTCGGCGGGTGGTGCCGCCTATGTGTAACGAGGAGAATCACTGTGACGCAACTGCAAACCGATGGTCGTCCCCGCTGAAGCGCCGGCGACGCGGGCGGGGTGCCGCGCCTTTCGCCCATCGATTTTCGGGGATGCGACCGATGTCTGCCATGCTTTTTTACGCGTCGCGCCGTGCCAGCCTTGAAAGCCTGCGCGCGCGCGATTAAGACACGAGGTGAAAAGGCAACCCGGCTTTTGAGATTGGGGCGACAGGACATGACAGATTACGAAGCCGCACGTGTACATATGGTGGACTGCCAGCTCAGGACGACGGATGTCACGTCGCATCCCGTGCTCTCCGCCTTCCTCACCGTTCCGCGCGAGGCTTTTCTTCCTGAAGCGCTGAAGGCAACGGCTTACATCGATGAGGATATGCCCGTCGCCAAGGCGGCATCCGGCGAACCCCGCTACATCATGGAGCCGTCGCCGCTTGCCAAGCTGGTGCAGCTTGCTGATGTGAAAAAGACGGACGTGGTGCTCGAAATCGGTGCGGGCGAAGGCTACGCTGCCGCTATCCTTTCGTTGCTTGCCGGTTCCGTCGTTGCGCTGGAAAGCGATGAGGCTCTGGCTGCAAATGCTACGCAGGCGCTGTCCACGCTCGGCTATGACAATGTCGCCGTCGTTACCGGCCCGCTCGAAAAGGGTTATGCGTCGGAAGCACCCTATGATTTGATCTTCCTGAATGGCGCCGCCGAGGAGGTGCCGCCCGCACTTCTTGGACAGCTTCGCGACGGCGGACGTCTGGTCGCTGTTACGGGCAACGGCCATGCCGCCCGTGCCACGGTCATCAGCCGCGAAGGTGCCAACTATTCAACGGTTCGCTATTTCAATGCTGCGATCACGGTTCTTCCGGGCTTTCGCAAGGCAGCCGAGTTCGTTTTCTAAGGCAGATTGGTATAGGTTCGGGCTGATCCGAAGCGCACATGCTTTCAAGGCCGGGTCCACAGTGTCCCGGCCTTTGGTGTTTCAGGCGGGCTGAACGCGCCAGGGCGGCAACAAAACTGTGCATGCCATGCGTTTTTGTGAAGTGTTGAGATTCCGTTACCGCTGTTCATAGCCTACCATTGAAATCGAATCGGGTTCCTGTGGGGGTCGTTTCGTTGTTTCAAGGCAAGCGGGGATTGAAATGGCTCAGCCAAGTGTAGCGCGTGAACCGTCGATGGAAGAAATTCTGGCATCCATTCGCCGGATCATTGAAAGCAACGAACCCGGCGCCGGTCCCGATGCACCGGTCGCCCATTCGCAGCCCGAAATGGACTACGCTGCTGATGACGAGGTAACGAATCAGTATCCGGATGCAGCCCGTTCGGTGGCAGCCGACAGCATGGGGACACCGTTGCGGGCCGCCAATACCGCTGTGCCGCCGCGCGTGGAGCGCGAAGTTCCCACTGCTTATCAAGCGGAAAGCAAGCCGCAGTCGCTTGCGGATATCGCTGCGCGTGTGCGCAATGCCTCCGAGCGGATGACGCCACCGGCCGCTGTCTCGCACGCAGAGGCGCCGATGCCGCCGGAGCCGGTACAGCGTCAGTCCGACATTTTTGGCGAGCGCGCAGCGCCGGTGCAGCCCCAGGCTTTTTCTGCCCGCGCGTCCGAAACGGATCGTCCGATCTTTTCAGAAGCGCAGCAGCATCGTCCGTCGGCCTCGGCTTCTGCATCGTTGCGCGCATCGCTTCAACCGCAGCCGCAGCAGGCCTCGGTGATTACTTCGTTTGAACCTGAGGCCGTGTCGGCCGCCGGCGCGATCATTTCGCGCTATGAGTCGGAAACGGCTTCCGCGGCGCCTGTTGCTGCGCAAATGCCCGAAAGCGATCCGGTCTATGCCGGCTATTCGGCACCTGAGCCGGAACAGGCTGCTGCCCCGGCACAATCCGGTTTCGCGCCGATGGTCGAAGCCTCCGCACTTTCGCTGCTTTCCAGCGAAACCGGCGTTATGGTTGCACGGTCTTTCGGTGAGTTGGCGGAGGCCGTTGATGGGGCCCAGCGCCGTTCGCTGGACGAGATGGCTGAGGAAATGCTGCGCCCGATGCTGCGCGAGTGGCTTGATGACAATCTGCCGACACTGGTGGAACGTCTCGTGCGTGAGGAAATCGAGCGGGTTGCCCGCGGCCCGCGCCGCTGATCCGGCGTTTTGCCCGACCTTGCGTCGATGTGCGCTTCAGCCGCTCCGGCCACGGGGCGGCTTTTTTATTGACTTGGCCCCTGCCATCCGGTTTACAAACCGGCATCTTCAAATGGAAATTCAGGTCCGAAAATGCTCGAAAAGACCTACGACTGCACGACCGTCGAACCGAAAATCGCCAAGGCCTGGGACGAGGCCGATGCTTTCCGCGCCGGAGCCAATGCCGAACCGGGTGCTGAAAGCTTCTGCATTGTGATCCCGCCGCCGAATGTGACGGGATCTCTGCATATGGGCCATGCGCTCAACAACACATTGCAGGACATCATGGTCCGCTTCGAGCGCATGCGTGGCAAGGACGTTCTGTGGCAGCCGGGCATGGACCATGCCGGCATTGCCACGCAGATGGTGGTCGAGCGCAAGTTGGCGGAGCAGAAGCTTCCGGGCCGGCGTGAGATGGGCCGTGATGCCTTTGTCGAAAAAGTCTGGGAGTGGAAGGCCGAGTCCGGCGGCACGATCTTCAACCAGTTGAAGCGTCTCGGCGCTTCCTGCGACTGGTCGCGCGAGCGCTTCACCATGGACGAGGGGCTTTCTGCTGCCGTTCTGGAAGTCTTCGTTTCGCTCTACAAGGAAGGCCTGATCTATAAGGACAAGCGCCTTGTGAACTGGGATCCGAAGCTTCTGACCGCGATTTCCGATCTGGAAGTCGAGCAGGTCGAGATGAACGGTAGCCTTTGGCATCTGCGTTACCCGCTGGAAGAGGGTGTCACCTACAAGCACCCGGTCGCCTTCGATGAGGAAGGCAAGCCGACTGAGTGGGAAGAGCGCGACTATCTCGTTGTCGCCACGACGCGTCCGGAAACCATGCTGGGCGATACCGGCGTTGCCGTTCACCCCGATGACGAGCGCTACAAGGCCATTGTCGGCAAACATGTCGTTCTGCCTATCGTCGGTCGCAAGATCCCGATCGTCGCCGACCTTTATCCGGACCCGACAGCGGGCACCGGCGCGGTGAAGATGACGCCGGCCCATGATTTCAACGACTTTGATGTCGGTAAACGCACGGGCCTCCGGATGATCAATATCCTGACCGTCGAGGGTGCCATTACCATCACCGACAACGAGGACTTTTCGGAAGGTCTGACGCCGACGCGTGAACAGGAGGTCGTGTGGGAGGGCTTGCAGGGGCTTGACCGCTTTGCCGCCCGCAAGAAGATCGTCGAGATCTTCGAGGCTGAGGGCCTGCTCGACAAGATCGAGCCGCACAAGAACATGGTTCCTCACGGTGACCGTGGCGGCGTGCCGATCGAGCCGCGCCTGACGGAACAATGGTATGTGGATGCGAAGACGCTGGCGCAGCCGGCCATTGCCTCTGTTCGCGAAGGTCGAACCAAGTTCGTTCCGAAGAACTGGGAAAAGACCTATTTTGAATGGATGGAAAACATCCAGCCCTGGTGCATTTCCCGCCAGCTCTGGTGGGGCCATCAGATTCCCGCCTGGTACGGTCCGGACGGTCAGGTTTTCGTGGAGAAAAGCGAAGAAGAGGCGCTCGATTCCGCCATCCAGCACTATCTTGCCCATGAAGGCCCGTGGAAAGCCTGGGTTCAGGAAAAGCTCGAAAACTTTGCGCCGGGCGAAATCCTGACGCGCGATGAGGATGTGCTCGACACCTGGTTTTCCTCGGCGCTCTGGCCGTTCTCGACGCTCGGCTGGCCGGAGCAGACGCCGGAACTGGCGCGCTACTATCCAACCAGCGTTCTCGTTACCGGGTTCGACATCATCTTCTTCTGGGTCGCCCGCATGATGATGATGGGCCTCCACTTCATGAAGGATGAAGACGGCAACCCCGTCGAACCCTTCGACACGGTCTACGTTCACGCGCTGGTTCGCGACAAGAACGGTCAGAAGATGTCGAAGTCCAAGGGCAACGTCATCGATCCGTTGGAGCTGATCGAGGAATACGGCGCGGATGCGCTGCGGTTCACGCTGGCGATCATGGCGGCACAAGGGCGCGACGTGAAGCTCGATCCGGCCCGTATTGCTGGCTATCGCAATTTCGGCACCAAACTGTGGAACGCGACCCGCTTTGCTGAGATGAACGGCGCCACGCACAATCCACGTTTCGTGCCTGAAAACACGAAGCTGACGATCAATCGCTGGATTCTGACGGAGCTTTCGCGCACGGTGTCTGCCGTGACAGAAGCCATCGAGGGCCATCGCTTCAACGATGCGGCCAGCGCTCTTTATCGCTTCGTGTGGAATCAGGTCTGCGACTGGTATCTTGAACTGCTGAAGCCCATCTTCAACGGTGAGGACGAGGCCGCGAAGAAGGAAGCGCAGGATTGCGCGGCCTATATTCTCGAAGAGACCTACAAGCTTCTGCATCCCTTCATGCCGTTCATGACGGAAGAACTGTGGACGCATACGGCTGCCGAAGGCCTGTCGCGCGCCAACCTGCTGTGCCACACCGCCTGGCCGAGTGCCGATTTCGCAGATGCGTCCGCTGCCGACGAAATCAACTGGCTGGTCGATCTCGTCTCGGGCATTCGCTCGGCACGCGCGGAAATGAATGTGCCACCGTCGGCGACGGCGCCGCTCGTCGTCGTTGGAGCGAATGCGCTGACGCTGGAGCGTGTCGAGCGTCATGGCGCCGCCATCGGTCGTCTGGCGCGCGTCGAGGGCATTTCGTCCGCTGCCGTCGCTCCGAAGGGTGCGGCCCAGATCGTCATCGGCGAAGCCACGGCCTGCCTGCCGCTTGGAAACCTGATCGACGTCGCGGCTGAGAAGGCGCGATTGGAGAAGGCTATCGTCAAGGTCGAGCAGGAGAAGGACCGTCTGGCGAAGAAACTCGGTAACGAGAAGTTCATCGCCAATGCCGACCCGGACGTGGTTGCGGCGGACCGTGAACGGTTCGACGAGCTGGAAATTCAGCGCGCCAGCCTCAAGACCGCGCTGGAGCGTGTTGCTGAAGCCGGTTGACCCAGACGCAGACACAGAATCTTTTGACAGGGCGGGGTAACTTTACCCCGCCCTGTTTGCTTGACCGTTTGGTCGTAGCCTCAATGTTTTGCGGATTTTTCAGTTGCTTCTGACCCATTTCTGGGAATTTAAACGTTTGAAATTCATTTTTTGCGAATTTCATACAAATTTATATTTGTGTTCGTTCTGCAACGCATTGTGTCTTTCTTGGTTTTTAATTTCATAATGTCACGATATTTATGAGATTTTTGAAATATTATTTCTAACAAGTGTTTGGCCGCCTGTTTGCAGCGAGACTTACGTAAATCCGCCAATGAAATGGCAGTTTCCCTTATGAAATCTTGCTGTTGCCTTTGCGCGCCATCACGGCGACACTCTGAATGATTGATTGCATGGGAGGAGACATGGCAACCATATCGTTCAAGACACTCGCTCTGAGTGCGTGTGCCTTTGCCGTTGCGGCACCGGCATTCGCAGGGGGATTGGAGCGTGGTGGATACAACATCGACCTTTTGTTCGACCCGTCCGACTATGCGTTGGAAGGGACGGCTACGTTTGTCATGCCCCAGCGTGATGTGTACGGCACGGTCGATAACCCCGTAAAAAGTGGCGGCAGTCTGCCGGCTGCGTGGAAAACGACAGCCGACGACTCCGAAAGTTACTGGTCGCCGCGCATTGGCGCGAAGGCCGCAATCGGTGACATGGCCGACTGCATGTTCGACTATTCCGAACCATGGGGCGCGCATCTCAAGCCCGGTCAATGGCAGGGATCGAGCTACAATATCGAAACCGAGGTGAAGTCGCAGAACTATGCAACAACCTGCCGGGTGAAGTTCGATTTCGGCAAGGGTGACCTTTCCATTATCGGTGGCGGCTTCTATCAGGAAATCAGCGGTTTCAAGTATCGGCAGGTTCTTTCGCCTACTCTGCTCGGGCCCGCCTATCCTTCGCTGCTGAGCGGTGTCGGCATTCTGGACATGGAAGGCAACGGCTGGGGCTGGCGTGCAGGTCTCGCCTACGAAATTCCGGAAATCGCCTTCCGGGCGAGCCTTGTCTATAACAGCGCTGTCGATCACGACTTGAGCGGCACGGTGGATCTGACGGGCGTTCCGGCTATTCCCGGCACGCCGCTTGCCACCATCGGCGGCAAGGTCATCCCGGTCTTCGGTCAGGTGTCGATGCCGGATACCGTCGAACTCAAGATGCAAACCGGTATTGCACCCGGTTGGCTTGCGTTCGGTTCCGTCAAGTGGACGGACTGGAGCCAGATCCAGGTGGTTCCGTTCTGCGCTGTGGGCACACCGGTTTGCCGGCCGAACCTTGCGATCAACACGCTCGACCTGTTCTACCAGGATGGCTGGACGGTTTCGGGTGGCGTTGGCCACAAGTTCAATGACCAGTGGAGCGGTGCCGTCAGCCTGACGTGGGATCGCGGCACATCGACCGTGATCGGCACGCAGACGGATAGCTGGGTGCTCGGCTCGCAGGTGGTCTATTCCCCCAACAAGAATGTTGAGCTGAAGCTTGCGGGCGCGCTTGGCATTCTCACCTCCGGGTCTTCCGGGTGGGGTGCAACCTGCGACACCGGCAAGACTTGCGGCGACGAAGCCACCTACAAGTTCGGCAACGATCTCGTGGCGGCTATTTCGACCGGGATAAAGGTCAAGTTCTAAGGCGTATCCCGTTGGGTTCGCTGTTTTTGAAAGATGGGTCCGGCGTTCGCGCCGGGCCCATTTTAGCTTCGGGTAAGCATGACGCGACAAAAAACGGACGGGGTGTCTGGCTTGTGACGATTCAGCAACAGTTTTGCAGAAGAGTCACAGCGCTGCCCGGGCGGGCGAATTTGGTCCATTTCCCGCCACAAACGGGGCGCAGCGATGAGGTCGTGAGATGCGGAGAATGAACATGACGTTCACAGCCGATCTTTAGAGGGGTTTGAAAGTCGTTTGATTGCGGTTCGTTAGATAAAGCGAGCGGCAATGTGGGGAGATGGGGCCGAATGTCCTCAATTTACCCGAAATGACTTTTAAGGTGACGCCATTGTCGCGTTTGGCCGGTTGCGGAACCGGCCTGCACAATGAGCTTTGCGGGGCACGGGTTTTGTCTGACGCGGATAGCGCCCGAGTGGCGGCCATCACGCGGTAAGGCTTAGGGAAAGTAGTCGTAACCATGTGGAATGTTGAGTTCAAATGCGTGAGCCGAATGACCGCGGGATTTGCCCTCGCCGCGGCTGCTTTAGCGACGGTGCCCCTGCCGGCATGGGCTTTTGACATCAACAGCGGTGTTTCCAAGGAATCGGGGCCGTTCGATCTCTTCAAGTTCGGCTTCAAGGCCTACAAGAATGGTCAGAAGCAGGAGGCCGTCGAGGCCTATCGCTATGCGGCGGAAAAGGGCCACACCGGTTCCCGCTGGGCGCTTGCCAACATGTATGCCTTCGGCGATGGCGTGGCGCAGAACGATTTTGAAGCTTTCAAGATCTACAGCGAAATTGCCAATGAGGGCATCGAGCCCGGTTCCCGCGATACCGGCTTCTTCGTGAATGCGCTGATGGCACTGGCCAATTATTATCGCAACGGCATTCCCGGCAGTCCGATCAAGATCGACCTTTCCCAATCGCGCCAGCTTTATTTCCAGGCCGCGTCCACCTTCGGCGTCGCCGAAGCGCAGTACCAGCTTGCCCGCATGATTCTGGAGGGGCAGGGCGGCAAGGCCAATGTACTTCAGGCCAAGAAATGGCTGAATCAGGCCAGCAAGGGCGGTCACCCGGCGGCCATGGCAATTTTCGGCAATATCCTGTTTGAAGAAGGTCAGACGGCGCGCGGTCTGGCATTCCTGACGGCGGCACTCGACCGTTGTGCTCCCAAGGATTGCCCGTGGATGCAGGATCTTCAGGAACAGGCCTTTGCCGTGGCCTCCGAAGACGACCGCCGCTCAGCGGTGACACTGGCCAGCAACATCACGCGCAGCGGCGATTGAACCGGCGTCCCGGTTTAGAACTCGAACGAGAATTCACCCACCATCGGTACGTGATCCGATGGCTTTTCCCATCCGCGAACGTGCTTTTCGACACCTGCCGAAACGAGATGGCGGGCAGCTTCCGGCGACAGCATCAGGTGATCGATGCGGATACCGTTGTTTTTCTGCCATGCGCCGGCCTGATAATCCCAAAATGTATAGACTTTCGGCGCGTCGGTGACGGCGCGAAGCGCGTCCGTGAAGCCGAGATTTTCGAGGCGCCGGAACGCCGCTCGTGTTTGCGGCAGGAACAGCGCATCCCCGGCCCAAACCTTGGGGTCGTGGCAATCGAACGGTTCCGGGATGACGTTGTAGTCACCGGCGAGAATGAGCGGTTCCTCGAGCTTCAACCGGTCCTCGGCAAAGTGGGCTAGACGATCCATCCAGGCGAGCTTGTAGGGGTATTTCACCGGATCGTCGGGCGGATTGCCGTTCGGCAGATAGAGCGAGGCGACCCGAATCGCACCGCCCGTGACGGAAAATACACCCTCGATGAAGCGGGCCTGTTCGTCGCTATCATCACCCGGCAGGCCGCGATTGACCTCATCCGGTCGCACCTTCGAGAGGAGGGCGACACCGTTGAAGCCCTTTTGACCATGGGTCTCGACATGATAGCCGAGGGCCTCGATCTCCAGACGAGGGAAGGCGTCATCGACCGACTTGATTTCCTGAAGGCAAGCGATGTCGGGAGACGAGTCCTTCAGCCATTGGCAGAGGTTCTCGATGCGCGCCTTGACGCCGTTGATGTTCCATGTGGCGATCTTCAAGACGCTTTTCCCGTTCAAATGCAATCAGATGGAGAAGCTGGTGCCGCAACCGCAGCTTGCCACCGCGTTCGGATTCTTGATTTGGAAGGACTGGCCGAGCAGATTGTCGACGAAGTCGATTTCGGAGCCTTCCATATAAACGACTGACATGCTGTCGATCAGCACCTTTGCGCCGTCGCGTTCTATGACGATGTCGTCATTTTCAACGCCTTGCGCTAGGTCGAATTTGTAGGAGAAGCCGGAGCAGCCGCCGCCTTCGACGGAAATGCGCAGGGCCTCTTTGCCGACTTCCGAGCCAACGATCTGGGTGATGCGGCGGGCCGCCGATTCCGAGAGGGTAATGGTGTTCGTCATGTTCAAATCTCCAAGCGGTTCAAGGCCGCGCGGGTCATCATTCTTTCTTCCGTATCGCCAAAGTGCTGGAAAATCGGATTATAGTCCCGATTCGAGCAGGTGCGTTTCGCTTGTGCGAAGCCGCTGGTTGGCTTTCCGGCATCCGGCGTTATAGGTATGGAGGCGGAGGCATTGCGTCAATGGGTTGGATGAAGAGCGGATGACGATAGACAGGAATGCTTTGGGGTTCGGCAATGGTGCGCCCGCGATTTATGCGGCCGATCCGTGGACGTCGCGGGGGCGTCTGTTTCCCGAAGCGACAAGCCCAACGCGCTCCGAATTCCAGCGTGATCGCGACCGTATCGTTCATACGACTGCGTTCCGCCGCCTGAAACACAAGACGCAAGTCTTCATCGGTCCGGATGGCGACCACTATCGCACGCGGCTTACCCACACCATTGAGGTGGCGCAGGTTGCCCGAGCGCTCGCGCGCGCGCTTCGCCTCGATGAGGATCTGGCCGAAGGCATCGCGCTTGTTCACGACTTTGGCCATACACCCTTTGGCCATACCGGCGAGGATGCGCTGGACGAAATGCTGAAACCCTATGGCGGTTTCGACCACAATGCTCAGTCGCTCCGTATCGTGACCAAACTTGAACGGCGTTACGCCGATTTCGACGGGATCAACCTGAGCTGGGAAGCGCTGGAAGGGCTCGTGAAGCACAATGGCCCGCTGCTGACGCCGCAGGGCGACGGTATGCACGGCCCCGTGCCGAAGCCGATCCTCGATTACTGTGCTGTGCATGACCTTGAACTTGCAAGCTTCGCCAGCCTCGAAGCCCAGGTGGCTGCCATTGCCGACGACATTGCCTATAACACGCACGACATTGATGATGGTCTGCGTTCCGGTCATCTGACCTTCGAGATGCTGGAGGAGATACCGTTTCTGGCCGGACTGATGGCCGAGGTCAGTGCGCGCTATCCGGGGCTTGAGGCCACACGCTTTGCCAACGAGATCCAGCGCCGCCAGATCACCCGCATGGTGGAAGATGTCATCGGTGTGGCGCAGACGCGTCTCAAAGCCATTGCGCCGCAGAGCGCCGACGATGTGCGGGCGGCGGGACAGGTGATCGCGACCTTCTCCGAAACGATGGGGACAACCGACCGGCAGATCAAGAAATTGCTGTTCTCGCGTATCTATCGTCATCCCGACATCATGCGCATTCGCGAAGGTGCAGCGACGATCGTGAAGGACCTTTTCACCGCCTACATGAACGACCCGAAGGAAATGCAGAGCCACTATTGGGTGGACCACATCGCAGGCCTGAGCGAAGCGGCGAAGGCCCGTCATGTGGGCGATTATCTCGCTGGTATGACCGATTCCTATGCGGTGAATGCGCATCGGCGTTTGTTTGACCAGACTCCCGATTTGCGATAGGCAGCGGCAAGACATTCAAACAGCGCGCCGGCCACGCTTCAAGGAAGCAGCATGGCGCGTGCCTGCCGGAAAATGGCAGCCAAGCGGGCCATGCGGCCGAAAGACGTGGACGAAACAATGAATCTTTTTACCGATTTTGGATTGCGGATTACCAAGGCGCTTGAGGAGATCGATGTCGTTCGCGAAAAGCGTGACGCTCTGGATTTCTCGCGTGTCGCGGTAGAACCGCCACGCGATCCCGCCCACGGCGATGTTGCCACCAATGCGGCCATGGTGCTGTCCAGGCCACTCGGCCTCAACCCGCGGGCGCTTGGCGAGATCATTGCCGAAAAGCTCAAGCAGGACCCGGAAGTGGCTGACGTCAATGTTGCCGGCCCGGGCTTCATCAACATCCGTCTTTCTGTTGGCTACTGGCAGCGGTTGCTCGAAAGCATCGTGACCGAAGGCGTGAATTACGGCCGCTCGACGGTCGGCGCTGGCCGCAAGGTCAATGTCGAGTATGTCTCGGCCAACCCGACCGGCCCGATGCATGTCGGCCATTGCCGCGGTGCCGTCGTGGGCGATGCGCTGGCGAACCTGCTCGCCTTTGCCGGTTACGACGTGACCAAGGAATACTACATCAACGACGCGGGCGCGCAGGTCGGCGTTCTCGCAAGCTCCGCCTATCTGCGTTATCGTGAGGCGCTTGGCGAGGAGATTGGCGAAATCCCGGCGGGACTTTATCCAGGCGACTATCTGAAGCCTGTGGGTGAGGCTCTGAAGGAGGAATTCGGCACCCGGCTGCTGGCCATGCCGGAAGACGAGTGGATGCCGCTGGTGCGCGACCGCGCCATTATCGCGATGATGGGCATGATCCGCTCAGATCTCGAAGCACTCAATGTTCGCCACGACGTGTTCTTCTCCGAGCGCACGTTGCATGCCGGCAATGCCGGCCCGATTCTTAGCGCCATCAACGACCTGACGTTCAAGGGCCATGTCTATCGCGGCACGCTGCCGCCGCCGAAGGGTCAGCTACCGGAAGACTGGGAAGACCGTGAGCAGACGCTGTTCCGTTCGACGGAAGTAGGTGACGATATCGATCGCCCGTTGATCAAGTCGGATGGGTCCTACACTTACTTTGCCGCTGATGTGGCTTACTTCAAGAACAAGTTCGATCGCGGCTTTTCCGAGATGATCTATGTTCTCGGCGCCGACCATGGCGGCTATGTGAAGCGCCTTGAGGCCGTTTGCCGCGCCGTTTCCGAGGGTACGGCGAAGCTCACGGTTCTTCTGTGTCAGCTCGTAAAGCTTTATCGGGATGGCGAACCGGTGAAGATGTCGAAGCGTTCAGGCGACTTCGTGACGCTGCGGGAAGTGGTGGATGAGGTGGGGCGCGACTCCGTGCGTTTCATGATGCTCTACCGCAAGAGCTCCGAGCCGCTTGATTTTGACTTTGCCAAGGTGACGGAACAGTCGAAGGACAATCCGGTCTTCTACGTGCAGTATGCCCATGCCCGTTGCGCTTCGATTTTCCGCCAGGCCGAGGAAGCCTTCCCCGGCATCACCGCCGATATCCCGGCGATGGCGGCAGCCGTCGAGGGGATCAGTGATTCGAACGAGATCCAGATCATTGCCAAACTGGCAGAGTATCCGCGCCTGATCGAGCAGGCATCGCTCTCGCAAGAGCCGCATCGCCTGGCATTTTACCTCTATGATTTGGCCAGCACCTTCCACGCGCACTGGAATAAAGGTAAAGATCAAGCGGAATTACGGTTTGTTAACGATAAAAATAGAGAATCCACGCTTGCCAGACTTGGGCTGGTGCATGCTGTCGCAAGCGTCCTGAAATCCGGACTGACCGTTACCGGTACCGAGGCCCCCTCGGAAATGCGATAGTCTGTCACCATTTACCCACAATGCGCTGGCAATGGTTGCACGCGTAGAGAGTGGGTGTGAGTGATGGCGCAAGAAAAATACGCATACGGGAGCAAGTCCGGTGACATGTTTGCCGACGACGATCCCCTGGCGGAACTGGCCCGTATCGTAGGGTACGACCAGTCGTCCACGCGCGCCCGGCCTGCTGGGCAGCGGGTCGAAGCGGCGCCCGCGCCTGTCCGTGTCGAGCCAGCCTTCAACCTCGAGGATGAGTTACTGAAGGAATTCGAGCGTTACGACGCGCCGAATCTTGATCCCGTTGCGGCTATTCCGGTGGATATGCCCGTCGCCGAGCCCTTGTCGGCGAGGGCTGAGGTTGCAACGCCGCGCTTGTCGCCGCGCGTCGAGCCGCCACTGACCGAGCGTTTCGAGGAAAGCGGTGAGTTTACTTCGCCGTCGGTGCGGGGCGTTTCCGAGCCCGCCGCGCGCTCGCCGCTTGACGAAATTTTTGCGATCGAGCCGAAGGCCGACGACGATGAGTTGTCCTTTGAAGCAGATCTTGCCGACGAACTGGAGCTTGCGGTTGCCGCTGCCAATGTCGATGATTTCGGTGTGGTTGTGGAGGCCGGGGAGCGCGGAAGCGTGTTGTCTCCCGTCGAAGTCGAGCCTTCCGTGGTGCGTCGCGAACCGTCCTTCGATGCGGCTGCTGTCGAGGATGCTCCTGTTTTGCAGGCGCAGGCCGAGCCTGCTTATGATGTTCGCCACTACAATAGCCCGAAGATCGAGTTTGCCGCGTTCGACGCAGCCCCGGAGATGCTCGTCCCCGAACCCGTGCTCGTCGAGCCGGCGCGGCAGGTGCCCGAACTGCAAACGCCCGATGTGGTTGCGGAGGACGAATTCGATCTGGCGCTTGACGGTCTGGAAATCGATCTGGCGGATATCGTGCTGAATGAGGTCGAAACAGTCGCGCCTGTGGCCGCTTCCGTTGTGACGGTATCGCCCAAGGTCGAGGAGCCGGCATGGTCTGAGCCACCGCGCGCCTTCCCGGATGCCGATTTCGACGGTGAAATGCCGTTCGACGCCTCGCAGATCGCCGACCCCGACTATGCGCCGGAAGTGCTCGCCGAAATGGATGTGCCGGCGATGCCAGTACATGAGACGGACGAACCGAAGGCCCACCAGCCGGCTTTCGATACGGATTTCGATGCCGAACTGGCCGATTTGATCCATGATGATCGCGTGATCGCTGCTGCCGTTGCAAAGCCGTCCGCCGCTGCGACACAGCCGGCCCAGGCCGCTGTCGATCTCGATGATTTCTCCCTGATGATGAATCAGGATTTTCGCGAAGATGTCGACAATCCCTTGGGAATGGAGCGATCCACCAATCGTGTGGTGATCGATCCTGACTCCATGGAAGTGATTGAACCCGAGGGTTCGAGCCGTGCACGCCGCTGGATTTTGGCTGCGGCAGCTTCAGTCGGCGTGGTGGCTTTGGTCGGCGGCGGGTATGCCTGGATGAAATCCGGTGGCGCCACTGGTCTCGCGGGCAATGGTGGTCCGCCGATCGTGCTGGCTGATTCCGAACCGGTGAAGGTCGTGCCGGAAAATCCTGGCGGCAAGACCGTGCCCAATCAGGACAAGGCGGTCTATGATCGCGTGGCCGGTGGAGCACCACAATCTCCGACCCAGAAATCGCTGATTTCCTCAAGCGAGGAACCGCTCGACGTGGTGCAGCGCACGCTGACGCCTGAGAACTTTCCGCTGGAGCGGGCCGAGGACGAGGAAATCGCTGATGGCGCCGACCAGCGCCTCCAGCCTGAGGCCGGCTCTGAGGCACCCGCCGACAAGGCGGCCGATGCGAATGTTTCGCTTCGCAAGGTCCGCACGATGATCGTTCGTCCTGATGGCACGCTGGTTGCCCGCGAGGTGCCTGAAACAACCGCGCCGGTACAGCCTGCCCAACAGACGGCGGCGAAGCTTCCGGCTTCGTCCACCCATGCGGCCCCTGCGGCGGCGGACACGCCAGCGCTGCGCACGGAAGTGCCAGCCACCCAGGCACCTGCCGCGAGCAGCGAGGCGTTGTCTCAGGCGGCTGCCGCCACAACGACCGCTGATGCGCGGACGACGGCCCGCTCGACGCAGACGAACGGCGATCGGGCTCCGGTTCCGACCCAACGGCCTGTCGAGCAACCCGTCAACGTCGTCGGAACGGTAACGGGCGCGGGCAATGTGCGCCCGGCAACGCAGGCTCCGACCCAGACACAACAGGTTGCATCCGCCACACCGGTGGTCACCACCACGAGCGCCCCGAGTGGTGCCTATGTGGTCCAGATCGCTTCGTTGCCCTCGCAGGCCGAAGCCGAGAAGAGCGCAAAGAGCATGAGCGGCAAGTATGGCAGTGTCATCGGTGGCCGCGGCTTCGACATCAAGGCGGCTGATATTCCCGGCAAGGGGACTTTCTATCGCGTGCGCGTCGTGGCGAGCTCCAAGGATGAGGCCAATGCCCTGTGCACCAAGCTCAAGGCTGCGGGCGGTTCCTGCCTCGTGACCCGTTGAGCGTGCGTGACATGGTTTCCGAAGACAGCCGCATTACCGCGCTTGAGGAACTCGCGGCCCATCAGGGCCGCGTCATCGAGGAGTTGTCCGGCGAACTTTCCGAACAGTGGAAGGTGATCGAGCAGATGCGCAAGAAGCTCGACCGGCTGACCGAGCGGCTGCTCGACCTCGAGGAGGCCGCGCTCGAAGCACCGGCCATCACGCGTCCCCCTCACTATTGACCCCTCCCGCGACGGCAATGCGCCGTCGCTTTTCTTTGCGGTGTTTCCGATGAGCGATTGCAAGGCAATGATCCTCGGCCTGAAGGGCCATGCGTTGAACGATGAGGAGGCCGCTTTCTTTCGCGGCGAGGCGCCTTGGGGGTTCATTCTCTTCGCGCGCAACCTGAGCGAACCTGCGCAGATTTCCGATCTGGTCGATTCGCTGCGCGATACGGTTGGCGGACGCAATGCGCCGGTGCTGATCGATCAGGAGGGCGGGCGTGTGCAGCGCCTTCGCCCGCCGCTGGCGCCGAATTATCCGGCTGCAGCCGTTCTCGGCGCGCTTTATGGTGCCGACAGGGAGATTGGCAGACGGGCGGCCTGGCTCATGTCGCGGCTGCATGCTTTCGACCTGATGCGCTACGGGATCAACGTGGACTGCCTGCCGGTGCTTGATGTGCCGGTGGCCGGCAGCCACAATGTTATCGGTGATCGCGCCTATGGAACCGCACCGGAGATCGTTTCGATCATGGGGCTGGAAGCGGCGGCCGGGCTCAAGGCCGGTGGCGTTCTGCCGGTGATCAAGCACATGCCGGGCCACGGGCGGGGCATGGCCGATTCCCATCACGATCTGCCCGTTGTCACGGCCAGCCGCGCCGAGCTTGAGGCACATGATTTCATTCCCTTCCAGGCGGCGCGCCATGAGTTGATGGCGATGAGCGCCCATATCGTCTTTACCGCGCTCGATGCTGACAACCCGGCAACGACCTCCCGTTACGTGATCGAGGAGATCATTCGTGGCCATATTGGTTTTGACGGTCTTCTGATGTCGGACGACATTTCCATGAATGCGCTGAAGGGCACGATTGCCGAACGCGCGCGCGCCATTGTCGCCGGTGGATGCGATATGGTCTTGCATTGTCATGGCCACATGGATGAAATGCAGGATGTGGCGGCAGCGGTGCCGGTTCTGGCGGGAAAGTCCCTCAAGCGGGTCCGGGCCGTTGAGGCCGCGCTCGGCTTCCGGGACGATGCCGTTGAAGCGGCGATCCGTGCGGAGTTCGAGGCGCTTCTCGCCACGGCTTGAACCGCGCGCAACGCGGACGGAAAGTGTGAGGGCATGGCGGACACGCGATCCATTCCGATGGACAAGCTTTGGGCTGATGAACCCGGCACCGAGCGCGGTGTGACAGAGCCTGCGCTCGTTATCGATGTCGCCGGTTTCGAAGGTCCGCTTGATCTCCTCCTTCACCTCGCGCGCGGGCAAAAGGTCGATCTTTCACGCATTTCGGTTCTGGCGCTGGCCGAACAATATCTCGAATTCATCGAAAGCGCGCGCCGCGTGCGGCTGGAACTGGCTGCCGACTATCTGGTGATGGCGGCGTGGCTGGCCTATCTCAAATCGCGCCTGCTCATTCCCCAGCAGAAAAACAGCGAGGAGCCGAGCGGTGAGGAAATGGCTGAAACGCTGGCTTTCCGGCTAAAGCGACTGGAGGCAATGCGCGAGGCGGCGGCGCGGCTAACGGGCCGCAACCGGCTTGGTGTCGATGTCTTCGCGCGGGGCATGCCGGAACATATCCCCGAAAAGGCCGGGCATGTGTTCGATGCCAGTCTCTACGATCTGCTTTCGGCCTACTCCATGCTGCGCCAGCGGCAGGCGATCACGCAGGTGACGATTGCCCGTCGCGAGGTCTGGTCCTTGTCCGATGCACGGGAAATCCTGCTGCTTCTCTTGGGCGAGGATATCGGCTGGACATCGCTCGATCGTTATCTTGCGCGCTATCTGACAGCACCCGGCGACCGGGCAACGGCGATCGCCAGTTCCTTTGCCGCTTCACTGGAACTTGTTCGCGAAGGTAAGCTTGAAATCCGTCAGGACGGTGTTTTCGGCGAAATCTACATGCGGGCCGGTTCGAACCGGGCGGGTGCTGCAACAATCGGTGAGGACGGCGATGGAATCCGTTGAGGGGAGGGAGTGCGCAGGCGATGAAGCTGTGACGCCGCCGCTCGAGGTGTTGCGCACGGCGGAGGCGCTGGTATTTGCTTCGGCGTCCCCGGTCTCCGAGGCCTATCTGACAGACCGGCTACCGCGTGGAACGGATGTGCGGGCGGTGATGGATGCCTTGCAGCGGGATTACGCGCCGCGTGGCGTCAACCTTCTGCGCATCGATGATGGCTGGGCCTTCCGCACGGCGGCGGACCTTTCCTTTCACATCCGCACAGACGAGACCGAGCCGAAGAAATTGTCGCGCCCGGCGCTGGAGGTGCTTGCGATCATCGCCTATCACCAGCCGGTCACCCGAGCGGAAATCGAGGATATTCGCGGCGTCCAGACCTCGCGCGGCACGCTGGATGTCCTGATGGAGGCGGGCTGGGTGCGTTTTCGCGGACGCAGGCGTTCGCCTGGCCGGCCGGTGACGCTTGGAACCACGCGTGATTTTCTCGATCATTTCGGCCTTGAAGAGTTGCGCGACCTGCCGGGGCTTGAAGAACTGAAAGGGGCGGGGCTTCTTTCCGGACGCATTCCGCCGGGCCTTTCCATTCCCCGCCCGCCGAGCGATGAGGGGCTTAGCGAGGACGAGGACCCGATCACCCAGCTCGATCTCGAAGAGCTTGGTTTGCTGGCTCCGACCGGCGGCGATGCGGCGGATTGACCGCCGATTGGGCAAATCCTTGGAAAGCCGAAAATACGTGCGGAAATCTGTTTGAAAAAATGCCGCAATGGTCTTACATCCTTGCGGATCATGCGGCGCAGATGCTGCATAAAGAATGCAGCGAAGGCTGCAGATCATCATTTTGGTCGCAATGCTTTCATCCGTCCGCGAGGGAAGGAGCAAGCAGAGCCGAGGAGCAGGGTATGGGTTCTTTTAGCGTATGGCATTGGCTGATCGTTCTGGTCATCGTGCTGGTTCTTTTCGGTCGCGGCAAGATTCCTGAACTGATGGGCGATGTTGCCAAGGGCATCAAGAGCTTCAAGAAGGGCATGTCCGACGATGACTCCACGCCGGAAACGTCCAAGACTGTCGATCACAAGAACGACGAAACCAAGTAATCGCCTCGTCTGAGGCATTGGCGCCCGCCGGTTTTCGGTGAGCGCAGCCTGCTTTGGCCGCAAGCGGCGGGAGTCTTTCATGCTGGATATTGGCTGGACCGAGCTTCTGGTCATCGCCATCGTCTTGATCGTCGTTGTTGGTCCCAAGGATCTGCCACCCATGATCAGGGCCTTCGGTAAAACGATGGCCAATCTCCGGCGCATGGCGGGGGAGTTTCGCACGCAGTTCGATGATGCGCTGCGTGAGGCGGACATGGACGATGTGCGCAAAACCATTGCGGACGCCCAGAGCCTCAACCCGGCCAGCAGCATCAGGGATGCTCTGAACCCGCTGCGGCAGATGGGGGAGGATATCAAGGCCGATCTCCGCAAGGTGACGACGCCGCCCGTGACGCCCGCCGAAATGCCAGCGCCCGCGGCTCCTGAGGGTGTCGTGTCCGAAAGTGCTATGCCGCCCGCGCCGCTGGTGGCAACGCCGTCGCCGGTCGCGGAACCTGCGCCGGTGGCAAACGCGCCGATTGAGAAGCCCAAGGCCGTTCGCAAGCCGCGCGCCAAGTCTGCCGCCGAACCGGTAGCGGAAACACCTGCTGCAAAGCCGCGTAAGGCGGCTGCGAAACCCAAGGCCGCTGCGGGCGAACCGGTGAAGAAGGCCTCGCCCCGCAAGAAAAAGACAACCGAAGCCGGGAAGGATGACGCATGAGCGGCGAACTGGAAGACAAGCCCCAGCCGCTGGTCGAGCATCTGATGGAGCTGCGCAAGCGGCTCATCTGGTCTCTCGTTGCGTTTTTCGGCGCATTCCTCGTCTGCTTCGCCTTCGCCAAGCAGCTTTTCAACCTGCTGGTCGTTCCCTACAAATGGGCGGTGATCTGGGCCGGTCTTGATGTCGCCAAGGCGGAACTGATCTATACCGCGCCGCAGGAATTCTTCTTCACGCAGATCAAGGTTGCCGCTTTCGGTGCGACGGTCATCGCCTTCCCGGTCATCGCCACGCAGATCTACAAGTTCGTGGCGCCCGGCCTCTACAAGAACGAACGGGCGGCTTTCCTGCCGTTTCTCATTGCATCGCCCGTGCTGTTCCTGCTTGGCGGCACGCTGGTCTACTTTTTCTTCACGCCCATGGTCATGTGGTTCTTCCTGGCCATGCAGCAGCAGCCGGGCGAGGGGGAAGTGGCGATTTCGCTGATGCCGAAGGTGTCGGAATATCTGAGCCTGATCATGACGCTCGTTCTGTCCTTCGGACTGGTTTTCCAGCTCCCGGTCGTGACCACGCTTCTGGCCCGTGTCGGGCTTGTTACCGCTGATTGGCTGGCGGCCAAGCGCAAGTTCGCCATTGTTGCGGCTTTCATTGCCGCCGCCGTTCTGACGCCCCCCGATCCGATGTCCCAGATCGGTCTTGCGCTGCCCACGATCCTTCTCTACGAGATTTCCATCTATGCCGCGCGAGTCATAGAAAGAAAGCGCGCCAGCGAGGCTTCTTCTTCTTCTTCTGAAGTTGCCACAGTGGGCGACGGAGAATCCGGCGAGGCCTGAGCCACGCCGGAGCTTGATCCGCGCGTCGTCCCGGCCTGCGGATTGTCATGAACGGGCCGGTCAATAACGAACCTGATTTGGAACGACCATGCTCGACATTAAATGGATTCGCGAAAACCCTGAGGCGCTGGATGCAGCGCTTGCCAAGCGTAGCGCCGCGCCGATCGCGGCCGAAATCATCGCGCTCGACGAGAAGCGCCGTTCCGTCGTCCAGTCCCTTCAGGACATGCAATCGCGTCGCAATGCCGCCTCCAAAGAGATCGGCGCGGCCATGGCCCAGAAGAACGCCGAATTGGCCGATAAGCTGAAGGCGGAAGTTGCGACCATCAAGGAGACCATGCCGCAGGCGGAAGAGGAAGAGCGCAACCTGACGGCGGCACTCAATGACGCCCTGTCGCGCATTCCGAATATTCCCCATGACGATGTGCCGGTCGGCAAGGACGAGGCCGACAATGTGCTGAAACACATGATCGGACAGAAGCCCGGCTGGAACCACGCCGCGCGCGAGCATTACGAGCTTGGCGAAGCGCTGGGCTATATGGATTTCGAACGTGCCGCCAAGCTTTCCGGCGCGCGCTTCACGGTGTTGACCGGGCCGCTCGCCCGGCTTGAACGGGCCATCGGCCAGTTCATGATCGATTTGCACACTGGCGAACACGGCTATACCGAGGTTTCCTCGCCGCTTATGGTGCGGGACGAGGCGATGTATGGCACCGGTCAGCTTCCGAAGTTTGCCGAAGATTTGTTCAAGACGACTGATGGCCGTTGGCTCATCCCGACGGCGGAAGTGACGCTGACCAATCTCGTTTCCGGAGAAATTCTGGCTGAGGAAAGGCTCCCGCTGCGCTTCACGGCGTTGACGCCCTCTTTCCGGTCGGAAGCCGGTTCGGCCGGGCGCGACACGCGCGGGATGCTTCGCCAGCACCAGTTCTGGAAGTGCGAGCTTGTGTCGATCACCACCGCCGAAACCTCGCTGGAGGAGCATGAGCGGATGACGGCCTGCGCAGAGGAAGTTCTCAAGCGTCTCGGTCTGCATTTCCGCACCATCACGCTGTGCACCGGCGATATGGGCTTTGGTGCGCGCAAGACCTACGATCTTGAGGTCTGGCTGCCCGGGCAGGATACCTATCGTGAAATCTCGTCCTGCTCGGTCTGCGGCGATTTCCAGGGCCGTCGTATGAATGCGCGCTATCGCGGCAAGGACGACAAGGCGACGAAGTTCGTCCACACGCTGAACGGTTCCGGCACGGCTGTCGGTCGCTGCCTGATCGCGGTGATGGAGAACTATCAGAACGAGGACGGTTCGATCTCCATTCCCGATGTGCTTCTGCCCTACATGGGCGGCCTGACGCGTATCGAGAAGGCTGTTTGACCCATGCGTATCCTGCTGACCAATGATGACGGCATTCATGCGGAGGGACTGGCGGTTCTGGAACGGATCGCCCGCACGCTCTCCGACGATGTCTGGGTTGTGGCGCCGGAAACCGATCAGAGCGGCTTGGCGCATTCGCTGACGATTTCCGAGCCGCTTCGCCTGCGCAAGGTCAGCGACAAGCGTTACGCGCTGCGTGGCACACCGACAGATTGCGTTATCATGGCGGTGCGCGAAATCCTGCCCGAAAAGCCGGATCTCGTGCTCTCGGGCGTCAATTCCGGTGGTAATCTGGCTGATGACGTGACCTATTCGGGTACGGTCGCCGGTGCCATCGAAGGTACTTTGCAGGGTATTCGCTCCATCGCGCTCAGCCAGATCTACGAGTATTCCAATGGTGGTCGTTATGTGCCGTGGGATGTGGCCGAGACGCTTGCACCAAAGCTGCTGCGGCAGTTGATCGATGTGGACCTTCCGCCGGGCACGTTCCTCAATGTAAATTTCCCGCGCTGTGCGCCTGCGGAGGTGCAGGGTGTTGCCGTCACGTCGCAAGGCAAGCTCGATTTCGGCCTCGATGTCGAGCAGCGTCAGGATGGACGCGGCTTTCCCTATTACTGGCTTCGTTTTGGTGACCGGGGCAGCAAGTTCCGGGACGGCACTGATCTCAAGGCCATTCAGGACAACAAGATTTCGGTGACGCCGCTTAAGCTGGATATGACCGATTACGCCGCGCAGGACAATGTGGCGCGCGCGCTTGGATTTGGAGCGAACGATTGAAGTCCGGCATGGCGGAAAAGGAAGGCTTTGCCGCACTGGTGCTTCGGCTTAGGGCGAGTGGCGTGTCGAACCTCGACGTGTTGACCGCCGTTGAGCAGACGCCGCGCTCGCAATTTGCGCCACCGCAATTTTCCGCCGATGCCTACTCCTCCCGCACCATTCCTATCGATTGCGGGTCCTTCATGGAAGGTGCCGATCTGGCGGTCAGGCTTATTGATGGTCTGCATATCAAACCGGGCCATCGGGTTCTCGAAGTCGGTACGGGCAGCGGGTTTACCGCGGCCGTCATGGGAAGGCTCGCCGAGCGCGTCATTACTATCGATCGCTACAAGACGCTCGTGACCCAGGCGCAGGCGCGCATGGAGGCGCTTTCGCTGCGCAACGTTATCGTGCGTCAGGCCGACGGCGCCTCGGGGCTGAGCGGTGAGGGTACCTTCGACCGCATTCTGGTGACGGCTGCGTTTTCGGTCGTGCCGCGCTTTTATGCCGACCAGCTCGTAGCAGGCGGTTCGATCATCGCCCCGCTGATTATCGAGGGTGACCAATGCATGATGGTGCGACTGACAAAGACCGGTAGCCGTTTCGAGCGGGAGGACCTGTTTACCGCTCCCTATCTGCCGCTTGTGCCGCACATCGCGGCTTATCTCTAAAAAATCTCTTTTATTTCAGAGGCCTGCCTTGTTGGCGGGTGATTCATAGTTAAAAAGATTTGGCCTTCTTCAAGCGCTTTAACGGCATGGTAATACTAACGCGCTTTAATCATACCCACATGAGTTTGCGTTAGTGCGGGTTGAGTCATGCGTAAGAGATCAGTGCCGAAATTTGCCAAGACTACCGTTCGCTTTGCGGGCGTGGCGCTTCTGGCTGGCGCGGCTGCCGGCTGCAGTTCCGACGTATCCCGCTTCACCGGCGGTGGGCTTTTCGCTTCCAATCCCGATAACATCACGACGGCGTCGATCCCGACGCGCCGCCAGGAAATCACCGGTCTGAACGGTGGTGTCCCGACGCCGCGCGAGAATGTCGGTGGCGGTTATGTGGATAATACCGGCTATCCCGGTAATGGGTATCCGGTTTCGAATGCCGCCCCTGCTGGCAGTGTGACGCGCTCGCCGACCGCCTATCCGGCCCCGTCTTCGGCTCGCGCGGTATCGCGCCCCGTCGCCGTCGAGCGTGCCTCGCTGACGCCGCCTTCGGTCGGACGTCCGTCCGACCCAGTCACGCGCGGTCAGGCCATGGCGCAGCCGTTCCCGGCGCAGCTTCCGCAAACCATGAAGGCCGACCCGATGCCGACCGGCACGGTTCGTTCGCGCCTTTCCGCCGGCTGGACCACCAACAATGCACCGTCGATCACACTGCGTCCTGGTGAAAGCGTCGCGACGCTGTCCAACCGCTACGGCGTGCCGGAAAAGGAAATTCTGGCCGCAAACGGCTTGTCGTCCGGCGCTGCGGCCCGGCCTGGCCAGACGATCCTGATCCCGACCTTCAGCGCCTCCGGCAATGCCGCGCGTGCTGCCTCCACGGCTGGAAATCTGCCGTCGCAAGGCAATGCACCGCAGCTTCCCGATGCTCCGGGCCAGAAGGTGGCTGTCATCCCGACCGCCCCGCAGCTTCGCGACCGTTCCCAGGCCGTCGCGACCTCCGCAACCGCGAAGGCGACGCCCGGTGAAGGTAAGCCTGCCGGTAATGGTTATGTGGTGAAGTCCGGCGATTCGCTTGCCAAGATCGCTCGCGAGACGAATACGTCGGTAGCGGATTTGAAGGCGGCCAACGGCGTCACTAATGGGCAGATTCGTATCGGTCAGACGCTGAAGGTTCCTGGCACGGCTGGCCAGTCTGCGGACACCGTCAAGACGGCTTCTATCCCGCCGAAACAGCCGGACGCGCAGGTAAAGGAAGCAACAGCGCCTGTCGCCGCTGCGACCAAGCCCCAGACTGCCGCCGTGAAGCCGCAACAGCAAGCGAGCGCATCGCCTTCGCCCTATCGTCCGCCGGTGGCAAACGACAGCGTCGAGGATGTCGAGAAGAAGTCGGATGTGACGGCGGCGGCACCCGCCCGCACCGGCATCGACAAGTATCGCTGGCCGGTCAACGGTGCAGTCGTTACTCGCTTCGGCGACAACGTCGCCGGCAAGCGTTCCGACGGTATCGCCATTTCGGTTCCGGAAGGCACGCCGGTCAAGGCGGCGGAAAACGGCGTCGTGATCTATGCCGGCAACGGTCTCAAGGAACTCGGCAACACCGTTCTCATCCGTCACGATGACGGTCGTGTCACGGTCTATGGCAATGCCTCGACCATCAATGTTCAGCGCGGCCAGAAGGTGCAGCGCGGCCAGACGATTGCAGCTTCCGGCATGACCGGCAGCGCTGCCCGGCCTCAGCTTCACTTCGAAGTGCGCAAGGATGCGACGCCGGTCAACCCGTCGACCTTCCTCGAATAGTTTTCCCGAATTTGTATTGCGTTATCGGGAAAGGAAAGCCCGGCTGCAAAGCCGGGCTTTCTTGCGTTCGGATTACTTGCTTTCCAGCGACTTCCGTTCTTCGCCTGCGGCATTCTGGATGAACTGCCAGGCGACGCGGCCGGAGCGGCTGCCACGGGTGGTGGCCCATTCCAGTGCCCGCGCATGCAACGTCTCGCGTTCGGCTGACAGGCTGAAATAGGTGGCGTAGGAATCAATCATCTGCAGATAATCTTCCTGGCTGCACTTGTGGAAACCGAGCCACAGGCCGAAGCGATCCGACAGAGAGACCTTTTCCTCGACCGCTTCCGACGGGTTGATGGCGGTGGACTGCTCGTTCTCCATCATATGGCGCGGCAGAAGGTGGCGGCGGTTGGAGGTGGCGTAGAAGACGACATTGTCCGGACGGCCTTCGATACCGCCATCGAGTGCTGCCTTTAGCGACTTGTAGGAGGTGTCGTCATGGTCGAAGGACAGATCGTCGCAAAAAAGGATGACGCGGGTCGGTGCATCACGCAGCACGGGCAGAAGGTCGGGCAGGGTGTCGATGTCCTCGCGGTGGACCTCCACCAGCTTCAGGGCAGCGCCGGTGGTTGTTTGCACATCGGCATGTATGGACTTGACGAGCGATGATTTGCCCATGCCGCGGGCGCCCCAGAGCAACACGTTGTTTGCCGCATATCCCTCCGCAAAGCGCTGGGTGTTTTCTTTCAGAATGTCGCGGACATGATCGACGCCGCGGATGAGCGACAGCGCAATGCGATTGGGGCGGGGAACGGGCGTGAGTTCCAGTCGTGCCGGTGTCCAGATGAAGCAATCGGCCGCGTCCCAATCTGTTGCAACGGCTTTCGGGCCGGAAAGCCGTTCGACCGCTTCCGCCAGACGGCGTACTTCTTCTATCAGAGCGTTGAGTTTCTTGCCGGCCATGGCGTTTTCTCCGTTGTCTGTCTCCTGCACTGACTGTTGTGATGGCGGGCTGAGGGGCAGGGGTCAAGGTCGCCTGTGGCCCCGAACGTTCGGTTCCCGCCGGTATCCGGCGCGACTGCGTGGCTTTTGGCCACACAATGACGTAATAAGCCGCTGAAATGCGGGAGTGCGGCATGGCTGGCTGTTGCAATCATACCCTTCGCCATTATATTCCGGCGACTTGAAGCCGGGCGGTCTTTCGTTTGCGCGGCAATCCTAGGAGTTTTTGATGTTCATTACTGAAGCATTCGCACAGGACGCGGCTGGCGGTACGTCCGCGATGGGTTCCAGCCTTGAAATGCTGCTCCTGTTCGCGCCGCTGATGGTGGTGTGGTACTTCCTGCTCATCCGCCCGCAGCGGAACCAGATGAAGAAGCGCAACGAGACGCTCGCCAACATCCGTCGCGGTGATCAGGTGGTTCTTGGCAGCGGCGTCGTCGGCAAGGTCGTCAAGGTTGTTGACGACAAGGAACTTGAAGTGGAAATCGCCGAGGGCGTCCGCGTTCGCGTCGTTCGCACCTTCGTCGCCGAAGTTCGCGTCAAGGGTGAGCCGGTCAACACCGAAGCGCCTTCCAAGTAATGAACGATCGAAAGGTCTGCCGGCTTTTCGGCAGCCCATGAAATTCAGCCCGGCGGCAGCGTGAAGACGCGGCCGGCGGGCGTTTCCAATATCGCCTCATACCTTGAGGCGAAAACCTGAATACGAGAGCTTCATGCTGTATTTCTCCCGCTGGAAGACCTTTTTGATCTGGGCCGTGGTCGCGATTTCCGCGTTGATCGCCGTGCCCAACCTGTTCAGTGACAAGCAGCTTGAAGCCTGGCCATCCTGGCTTCCGCATCAGAAGGTGACGCTCGGCCTCGACCTTCAGGGCGGTTCCCACATCATGCTCAAGATTGAGCGTGCCGACATTGTCAAGGAGCGCCTCGAAACGGTGGTTGGCGATGTTCGCACGACATTGCGCGATGCGAATGTGCGTTACAGCGGTCTTTCGGGCGCTGGCCAAACCGTTCAGGTTCGCATTACTGATGCCGCACAGCTTCAGGCGGCGCGCGATGCGCTCAAGCCGCTGGGCAACCCGGTGAATGGCGGTACGCTCATGGGCGGAGCCGTGACCGAAGTGACGATGAGCGATGATGGTGCCGGCCTCATCAAGCTTGAACTGACCGATCAGGGCATTGAATATCGCATGTCGTCGGCTGTCGGTCAGTCGATCGAAGTCGTGCGCCGTCGCGTGGACGAACTGGGTACGACCGAGCCGCTCATTCAGCGCCAGGGCACGGACCGTATTATCGTGCAGGTTCCCGGCCTTCAGGACCCTCAGCGCCTCAAGGCGCTTCTGAACCAGACAGCCAAGCTGACCTTCCGCATGGTTGATAGCACCATGTCAGCCACGGACGCGCTCAATACCCGCCCGCCGGCGACCTCGGAAATCCTCTATTCGACGGATGATCCGGCAGTTCCCTACCTCATTGAAAAGCGCGTGGTCGTTTCCGGCGAAAATCTGGTCGATGCACAGGCGAGCTTCAACCAGCAGTCCAACGAACCGGTCGTTTCCTTCAGGTTCGATTCGCGTGGCGCGCAGAAATTCGCGCAGGCTACGCAGCAGAATGTCGGCCGTCCGTTTGCCATCATTCTCGACAATCAGGTGATTTCCGCTCCGGTCATCCGCGAGCCCATCGTTGGCGGTTCCGGCCAGATTTCGGGCAACTTCTCTGTTGAAGGCGCCAATGACCTCGCTGTGTTGCTGCGTGCCGGCGCGCTGCCGGCGACGCTGACCGTGGTCGAAGAGCGCACCGTTGGTCCAGGTGTCGGTGCTGACTCGATCCGCGACGGTCTGACCGCCAGCGCCATCGGCGCCATCGGCGTCGTTGTGTTCATGATCGGCTTCTACGGCCTCTTCGGTGTGATGGCGAATATTGCGCTTGCGGCCAACGTCATCATGATCCTTTCGGTTCTGACCCTGCTTGGTTCGACACTAACCTTGCCCGGTATTGCGGGTATCGTGCTGACCATGGGTATGGCGGTTGACTCGAACGTTCTGGTTTACGAGCGTATCCGCGATGAGGTGAAATCCGGCAGGCCTCTGGTGCAGGCGATCGATTCCGGCTTCCAGCGTGCCTTTGCGACGATTATCGATGCTAACGTCACGACCTTGATCGCGGCCATGGTGCTGTTCTTCCTTGGCTCCGGCCCTGTGCGCGGCTTTGCCGTGACGCTCTCTGTCGGCGTCATCACCACTGTGTTCACCGCGTTCACCATGACCCGCTGGCTGATGGCCGTGTGGCTGCGCCGCACCCGCCAGAAGCACCTGCCGAAGGGCGTGCGCACCGGTGTCTTTGATGCGCAGAACATTCGCTTCATGGCGATCCGCCGTTATGTATTTGCCGCTGCGGCCGTTGCCTGCGTCATCGCAATCGGCGGTTTCGTTACCAAGGGCCTCAATCTCGGCATCGACTTCAAGGGTGGCTCCATCGTCGAAGTCCAGGCCAAGCAGGGTAATGCTGATCTCGGTGAAATCCGTGCGAAGCTTGCCGAACTGAACATTGGTGAAATCCAGGCGCAGAGTTTCGGCGGCGACTCGACCGCCCTGATCCGCATCCAGGCCCAGGAGGGCGGGGAAAATGCGGAACAGTCGGCCATGACCATGGTGCGTGGCGAACTGGAACAGAATTATGATTTCCGCCGTGTGGAAGTGGTCGGCCCCGCCGTTTCCGGTGAATTGACGATGAATGCGACGCTCGGCGTGCTGGCCTCTTTGGCTGCGATCCTCGTTTATATCTGGATCCGTTTCGAGTGGCAGTTTGCCGTGGGTGCCATCATTGCCACCATGCATGACGTGATCCTGACGCTCGGCCTTTTCGTGCTGACGGGGATCGAATTCAACCTGACCAGCATCGCGGCCATCCTGACCGTAGTCGGCTATTCATTGAACGATACCGTCGTGGTTTACGATCGTATGCGTGAAAACCTGAGGCGCTATAAAAAGATGCCGCTTCCGGTTCTCATCGATACCTCGATCAACCAGACACTGTCGCGCACGGTTCTGACCGGTCTTACGACGCTTCTGGCTCTGATCGCGCTTTACCTGTTTGGTGGCGAGGTCATCGCGTCCTTCACGGCGGCCATGCTGTTCGGCGTTCTCGTTGGAACGTTCTCATCGATCTACATTGCAGGTCCGTTGCTCATCGCATTCCGTTTGCGTCCGGATGTCTTCGACAAGGAGGGTGAGCAGTCCGAGAAGGACGGTGCGCCCTCCAAGGCGGCCAAGGCCTGATCGGGGAGGCGCAGGCGATGGAACTCCGCAAGGCTCATTTTCCCGGAAGCGCGCCGATCGATGCCTATGGCAATGGTGGCTTCCGCTTTGCGGATATGTCGCATCGCGGTTCGCTGCTTTTTCTGCCCTCTGGCATTCATGGCTGGGATGCGCAGGAAGACAGCCCGCTGACGGTCGATCTGTTCACACCGATTCTCGATGAAGAACCGGGCAAGATCGAAGTGCTTTTGATCGGAACAGGTCGGGAGATGCGGTTCATTCCGCAGGACGTGCGGAGTGCTCTTCGCGAAAAGGGTATCGTCTGCGACCCGATGAACACGGGCGCGGCGGTGCGCACCTACAACATTCTGCTGGCTGAATCCCGCGCGGTTGCGGCCGCGCTGATTGCCATTTAAGCGCTGCGCGGAGAGCACGCTATCATGAGTGAAGCCAGTGGCGGGATCCCATCTGTCGGCCAGATCTGCCTCGATACGCTGCGGGATACGGATCGCGACCGCTATCTTGCCTGTCTCCTGTCGCCTGCCGACAAGCGCGAGGATCTCGCTGCGCTCTACGCCTTCAATGCCGAGCTGGCCCGCATCCGTGACCTCGTTCACGAACCCCTGCCGGGCGAGGTGCGGATGCAGTGGTGGCGCGATCTTCTGGAGGGGCAGTCTCGCGGTTCCGTTGAGGCCAATCCGCTGGCGTCCGGGCTTTTAGCGACGGTCGCCCGCCATCGGTTGCCCGTGTCGACGCTGACAGCGCTGGTCGAGGCCCGTATTTTCGATCTCTATGACGATCCGATTGAGAACCGGCCGATGCTGGAAGCCTATGCCGGGCACACGGCTTCGACGCTCATCCAGCTTGCGAGCCTCATTCTCGATCCGCAGGCAGCCCCATCAAGTGCCGACGCGGCGGGCCATGCCGGCGTGGCGCAAACCATTGCCGGATTGCTGTTGCTGATGCCACAGCATCGTCGGCGTGGCCAGGTTTATCTCCCGCTTGAAATTTTGGGCGCCACCGGCCTCGACCGCGAGCAATTTCTCGGGGGCACAGACAAGGCGCGGATTTCTGCCGCCATCGAGGCTTTTGCCGGTCTTGGGCGTGAGCATCTGGCCAAGGCGCGGGCTGCCAGCACCGTAGCGGCAACCGTGTTTCCGGCTTTTCTAACGATATCGCTTGCGGCGCCCGTTCTTGAGCGGGCCGTAACACTCGGCGCTGGTGTGTTCGATGCGCCCTTGCAGCCGCCGCAATGGCGGCGTCAGATGCGCTTGGCCATCGCCGCCTTCCGGCAGAAATTCTGATCTTTCGCGATATTCGCGCAAGCCTCGGCTGCTAAGGGGAACGAATGGTACCCTCATGGGGTTATTCCAATCCGAACAAGCGGCTGGAGGAACGAACGTGGCAATCTTGAGCTGGGTTGTGGTCGCTGGGCTGATCATTCTTCTTGCCTTCATTTCCGCTCGCATGGCCAGGACGGATAGCAGCGAAAGACACGATATCGGTCTGGCGATTCTCGATTTCGGCCGGGCCTTTCCGAATGAGGCCATCCGGAGCCTGCATTTTACCGAGGATGGTGCTGCTGTCTTCGTGCGGCTGTTCGATAACAAGACCGGTTTCATGCGCAAGGTGAAGGGGCATTATGCCTGCCGGGTCGTAGAGCCCGGCAAGGTGCGTGTGCAGGCGCTCGATCATGGACGCGGGCTTGCCGTCGAATTCACTGATGATCCGCCTTATAGCGGTCAGTTCGAGTTTACATCCACTCGCGAGACGGCCGAGGTTTCGCTGTGGCTTTTGGGGAATTATGTCCACCCGCTGGGTACTGCCGATCACGCGCTGCCATTGCGGCACGCGTGATCCGGATGGATCACCGGGCTCACTGTCCGGCGAGCCAGTCCTTGCAGGCGGTCAGCGCGCGGCTGGCGATAAGCTGGCGCTTGACGATGGTCTTGTCCTTGCCTCGAAAACGCTTCACCCCTTCGGGCTTGACGATGGAGCCGGGTTCCAGTTCCGGAAAAAGACCGAAATTGATGTTCATGGGCTGGAACGAGCGCTTGCCCGGCTCTTCATCCGTGACGAGATGGCCGCCGGTGATATGGCTCAGCAGTGAACCGAGCGCCGTCGTTGCCGGTGGCGGCGAAACCGGTTCACCCTTGCGCTCCGCTGCCGCGAAGCGGCCGGCGAGCAGGCCTATGGACGCGCTTTCCACGTAACCTTCGCAACCGGTGATCTGGCCGGCAAAACGCAGGCCGGGCCGCGACTTCAGCGTCAGAGACGGATCGAGTAGCACTGGCGAATGGATGTAGGTGTTACGGTGCAGGCCGCCGAGCCGGGCGAACTCCGCATTCTGGAGGCCGGGAATCATGCGAAAGATCTCGGCCTGCGAGCCATATTTCAGCTTTGTCTGGAAGCCGACCATATTGTAGAGCGTGCCGAGTGCGTTGTCCTGCCGAAGCTGGACCACGGCATAGGCCTTGACCGATGGATTATGGGCGTTGGTGAGGCCCATAGGCTTCATCGGGCCATGCCTCAGCGTTTCCCGCCCCCGCGAGGCCATGATCTCGATGGGCAGGCAGCCATCGAAATAGGGCGTGCCTTCCCATTCATGGAAGCCGACTGTATCGCCAGCGATCAGCGCGTCAATGAAGGCATTGTACTGCTGCTCGTCCAGCGGGCAGTTGATATAATCCTTGCCCGTGCCGCCGGGGCCGACCTTGTCGTAACGCGACTGATACCAGCAGATGTCCATGTCGATGGAATCGCGATGGACGATGGGCGCGATGGCATCGAAAAAGGCCAGCGAATCCTCACCCGTTTCCGCCTGGATGGCCGAGGCAAGATCCGGAGAGGTGAGCGGACCTGTGGCGATGATGGCAAGATCCCATTCCCGCGGCGGCAGACCGGACACTTCCTCGCGCACGACGGTAATCAAGGGGTGCTGGTGGAGCGCTTGCGTGACCGCGTTGGAAAAACCATCGCGGTCTACGGCCAGTGCACCGCCAGCAGGCACCTGGTTTTTGTCAGCGCAGGCCATGATGAGAGAGCCCGCAAGGCGCATTTCCGCATGGATGACGCCAACAGCGTTTGCCGTTGCATCGTCGGAGCGGAAGGAGTTCGAGCATACCAGTTCGGCAAGCCCATCGGTTCGGTGTGCCTCCGTCGGGCGCACGCCGCGCATTTCGTGAAGGATGACAGGGACGCCGGCGCTGGCGATCTGCCAGGCGGCCTCGCTGCCGGCAAGGCCGCCGCCGATAACGTGAATGGGAGAAAAGGAGCTAACGTTCGTCATGGCGGTTCCTTAGCGCAAAGCGGGGATGAAGGAAACCGGCGTTGGCCCGAATGGTGGCCTATAAATGCGAGAGCGGCGCCTCTAGAAAGAGACGCCGCCCAGAAAATCATCGCCGCATTTAAAAGCGCGACTTATCAACGGTAGCTGCGAGCAGCGACGTTGCGGATGTCGTAGCGGGTCAGGCCGATGTCGTTCAGCGACTGGTTAGACAGGCCGCCGAGTTCGTTCATCGTGCGACGGTAGGCAAGCCACTTCTTGGCGATACGGATCGGGTTCATGGGTGTTTCCTCGTACTTCATTTGAATTCTTGCCCGGCCCTTGGTGACCGGTGGATTGACCGCTTTATAGGCCTGCCTGCCGAGGATGTGGAGTGCAAAATATATGCGACTGCCATGCATTTGTGCAGTATATCGCATAACATGTGGGCGACGATTAAAATTTATGCGAAAAATATGGGACGCCAAGAGCGAATGGCGCGAAAGTCAGCAATGTTTCATGACATGAAAAAGCGCGACTGAAAAGCCGCGCTTTTGTATTTTTCGCGATGATCTCGCGGGCCTGTCAGGCTGCTGCGGCCTGACGGGCAATCCGGTTGATTTCCGAGCGGCCGATGCCCAGGTCAGAGAGCTGACGGTCGGTCATGCCCTGCAGTTCGGTGACGGTGCGGCGGTAGGTGCGCCAGTAGCGAAGCTTGGTCGTGATGCTCATGGTTTCAGTCCTTCTCTTGCGTGCTGCCGCGCTCATCGCGGCCTTGGAGGCGTCCTGCGCTGCACCAGAGCCGCAGTCTTGGGAGGGGCCTGCGGCAAGGAGGCTGGTTGGGCGCCTCAATCTCTATGACGACTAATATACACCGTTCGCAGAGCCCAGTTAGGTGGGTCGTCGTATGGCACCTATGCGATCGGTGCATGCGTGCGGCTGATCTGGTCATTAATTGGTGATAAAATGGGCAAAAAAGAGGCTGGCCTCGCCAGTTCGGGAGGTTGGTATGCGTGTAGAGCCTCTGATGGGTACCTAAAGCCACGGCAAGGTAGCATTGTCGCAGAGATGCGTTAAGCCATTGGAAATGCGTCAATTCGTCCCGAGGGGCGGGATCGCCGCCAAGTGCGTTGCCTCTTGGCCGCCCTGGCTTTGTCGCGCCTCTTGACGATGGTGTCTGGACGCAATGTGACGCGCCGGGCCTAGGATAAGTTGAAGTATTGCCGCAGGAAAAGTTCGTTAGGGATTGATAAACAAAAAATAACGCCCACCGGGGGAGGAGATCCGGTGGGCGTCATTTTTAAGGGCTGGAGGCTTGGGAGGAGGAGAAGCCAGTCCAGCGAAATCGAGGTTGCGCAGGGAGGAGGAGAGCGCTTCCTCGAAATTTTTTGCTGCGATGCAGCGATCAATCTGTAACGGAACCAGCAACTTACTAGTATCCTATGCTGCATCTACGCTTCGATTTCTCGACTTGCTTCAACGCTCTTGCATGGTCTCAAAATACGTAATCTGCTGGTAAAAAACAGTGCAATCTCCGCATGGAAGGCATGCGCCAAGCGCATGGTTCCGCCTGGCGAAGACACGGGAAGCGTATCGTTGAGTTCACTGATGTCGCGTGCGATAAAGTACCCATGGAAATGCCGGAGTGACGGCCATGTATGTTCGTAAAGTAAAGCGGGATATCGCCCGCTGGGTTGAGTTGGGGCTTTTGCCGGCGCCGACGGCTGAAGCGCTGGTTTTCGATCTCGATAGTCGCGGCAACCGGCTCGGTATCGCGCAGATTCTCCTTATCCTTGCGGCTATTTTTCTGTCTGCGGCACTTCTGTTGCTGGTTTCCGCCAATTGGGAAGCCGTGCCGCGCCTAGTGCGGCTTGGTGTTGTTCTGGCGTTGATCTGGCTTTGCCACCTTGGCGGCGCATTGCTGTTCAGGGCGGGCAGGGAGACGCTGGGCGCTGCGGCGCTGCTGCTGGGCACCGCTGCATTCGGCGGCGGCCTAGCGCTGGTCGGGCAGATGTATCACATCTCTGGCGACGCTGTTTCGATGTTCGCCGTCTGGTTTCTGGTCACGGCGCTGACGAGTGTTCTGTTCCGGTCGGGCGCAGTTGCCGTCGCTGCGGGTCTGCTTACCTTTGTCCTGTGCTGGTCCATCGTCGATACGGCGGATGGCGCGATCTCCGGGCCGACCCTGTTCATACCCCTGGCTCTGGCCGCAGCAATGGCCGGGCTTGCGGCGTGGAGCGGACAGGAAAAGGCGGCGCACTTCTCTTTTCTGCTTCTCCTTGGTTGGGCTGTCTGGCTCTACAGCCAGTTTGAAACGCCTTACACGGCAGCTAGCTTCGTCGTGATCGGATTTGTTCTTTTTGTCGCGCTGTCGTTCAGTCGTTCGCCCTTCGCCCGATTTGGTGAGGCGATGGCCGGCGCACCATCGCTTTATGCGTTGCTGCTGTGTGCGATCGGGCTGTTGATCCTGCATATCGAGGTGCAGGGCAGCGGACTGGTTCTCGTCGCGGTAATCGGACTTGCTCTTTCCGTTTCAGCCCTTGCTCTGGGCGGTCGTGACCATGGCGGCATCCGGTGGCTCTGCTACGGAATGATTGCGGCCATCGTGTTTTATCTGTGGGCGGAGACGATCGGCAGCATTCTCGGCACGTCCGGCTTCTTTCTGGTTGCGGCCCTTGTGGCGGGGGGCCTGGCTCTAGCCGTGGTGCGGGTCGAGAAATTGCTGGCCCGAAAAGGGAGGACGTCGTGATGACCGGGCGGATGCTTTCAATGCGTTTTCTCATTCCCGCTGCCCTGATCGTGGCAGTCCTGCAAAGCGCCATCCTTCTATACGTGGTTACGAGCCGTGCAGCGGTCCTCCGCGATGGTGCTGAGGTACGGCTCGAGACGGCGCCCATCGATCCGCGCGATTTCCTGCGCGGCGATTACGTCATTCTCAATTACAAGATCGGCGAGGTGTCGCCGGAGTTTGTGACCGGTTCGTGGCCAACCGACAGCGGGCGTCACACCATCCATGTGCGACTGGAGCCTGAGGCTACCGGCTTCTGGACTGTGCGCGAGGCATCCTTTGCACCGCTTCCCGAAAAGCCGGGGTCTGTTATTGCCGAGGGAATCACCGACCGCTTTTCAGTCTTGGGATCTGGCCGTGCGATTTCCGTGGCCTACGGGATCGAGCGTTATTATGTGCCGGAGGGTGAGGGCAAGGCGATCGAGGCGGCGCGGAATGATGGCCGTATCAGCATAGCGGCGCGGGTATCGAAAAGCGGGATTGTCCATATCCGGGCGCTGCTTGAGGATGGCCGACCGCTCTATGAGGAGCCTCTTTACTGATGCGGACCGGTCTCATCCGTGCGTTGTCGTAAAAGCCTCATTTTTCCTTTGCGCCAGTGGAAACGGATGATATAGAGACGCGCGCTCCGAAGGGCCTTGCGTTCCATGGATGCTGCTTTGCGGGCGCGGGTATGGTGAAATTGGTAGACACGCCAGATTTAGGTTCTGGTGCCGCAAGGCGTGGGAGTTCAAGTCTCTCTACCCGCACCAGAAGCGACACGTGTGATGGCGGAGGGCTCGCGCCTTCCCCGCTGCGTCAGGTCCTCGCGCCATTTTGCTGCGCAGGATGTGTTGAATTCTGAAAGCCGCGCGCGGAGGCAAATCCGGCGTCGTGCTCTGTGAAACGAACGGGTGTCCGGGCACGGCCGCCACGAGATGAAGGTTAGAAACATGCAGGTTATCGAAACGCTCGCTGAAGGGCTGAAGCGCGAAATCAAGGTTGTCGTTCCGGTTGCGGAACTCGAAGCCCGCCTGAGCGAGCGCCTTGTCGAAGTCAAGGACAAGGTCCGCATCAACGGTTTCCGTCCGGGTAAGGTGCCGCCGGCTCACCTCAAGAAGGTCTATGGCAAGTCGATCGTCGCCGATCTGGTCAATGAACTGATCCGCAACAAGCCGACTGAAATTCTGGCCGAGCGCGGCGAAAAGTCCGCTACGCAGCCGGAAATCGTCATGACCGAGGACAAGGATGAGGCCGAGCGCATTCTCGCTGCTGAAGCCGATCTCGAATTCTCCTTCACCTACGAAGTCATCCCGACGTTCGAAGTTGTTGCGGTCGATGGCATCAAGGTCGTTCGCGAAGTCGTCGAAATTCCGGAATCGGAAGTCGAGGCTCAGGTTCTGCAAATCGCTGAGAGCGCCCGTTCCTTCGAAACCAAGGACGGTGCGGCTGAAAACGGCGACCGCGTGACCATGAACTACCTCGGCAAGGTCGATGGTGTTGCCTTCGACGGTGGCGCTGCCGAAGACGCCGAACTCGTTATCGGCTCCGGTCGCTTCATTCCGGGCTTCGAAGACCAGCTCGTTGGCCTCAAGGCTGGCGACGAAAAGGTCATCACCGTGACCTTCCCGGCCGAATACCCGGCTGCTGAACTGGCCGGCAAGGAAGCCACCTTCGACATCACCGTCAAGGAAGTTGCCGCTGCTGCTGAACTCGAAATCAACGATGATCTTGCCAAGAAGCTCGGCCTCGAATCTGCCGACCGCCTGCGCCAGATCGTTCGCGAGCAGATTGAAAGCCAGTTCGGCCAGGTTACCCGTCAGAAGGTCAAGCGTCAGATCCTCGACCAGCTCGACGAACTCTACACGTTCGAAGTGCCGGAAGGCCTCGTTGCCGCTGAGTTCGACAACATCTGGCGTCAGGTGAACACCGACCTCGCTCAGGCTGGCAAGACCTTCGCTGATGAAGAAACGACGGAAGAAGAAGCCCGCGCCGAATACACGAAGCTTGCCGAGCGTCGCGTTCGCCTTGGCCTCGTTCTTTCGGAAATCGGCACCAAGGGCGGCGTCGATGTGACCGAAGAAGAAATGCAGCGGGCTCTCTATGAGCAGCTTCGCCAGTTCCCGGGCCAGCAGAAGGAAATACTTGATTACTTCCGCAACACCCCCGGTGCTTCCGCCTCGCTGCGCGCTCCGATCTTCGAAGAGAAGGTGATCGACAAGCTTCTCTCTGAAATTGCCGTCACCGACAAGGTCGTGACGAAGGAAGAGCTGCTCGCTGAAGAGGACGAAGGCGAAAAGTCCGAGGAAAAGAAGAAGGCCGCTCCGAAGAAGAAGGCTGCCAAGGCAGAAGCTGCTGCCGAAGGCGAGGAAGCCGCTGCTCCGAAGAAGAAGGCTGCTGCGAAGAAGAAGTCTGCCGAAGACGCTGCTGAATAAGCCGTCTGTGCTTCACGCATGAAAAAGCCCGCCGCGAGACGATCGCGGCGGGCTTTTCGTTTTCGGCGTTTGAAAGAGCTAAGGATCAGTCTTTCTTCACCTTTTGCAATTCGCCCATGCGGTTCCACGCGTCGAGGCCAGCGATTTTGTAGGCCTCAGCAAGCGTCGGGTAGTTGAAGGTATTCTCGACGAAATATTCGACGGTGCCCTTCAGGTTCAAGACGGCCTGACCAATGTGAATGAGTTCGGTCGCGCCTTCGCCGACGATGTGGATGCCGAGCAGGCGGCGTGTCTTCAGCGAGAAGATCATCTTCAGCATGCCGCTTTCCAGCCCCATGATGTGGCCGCGCGACGTCTCGCGGAAATGGGCAATGCCGCATTCATAGGGAATACCGCGCTGGATGACTTCTTCTTCCGTCAACCCGCAGGTGGAGATTTCCGGCACGGCATAGATGCCGTAAGGGAAGAACTGCGGCGGGTCGTTGGCGGGGGCCCCCACGGCGTGACGCGCGGCGATGCGGCCCTGTTCCATCGACGTGGAGGCAAGGCTCGGAAAGCCGACCACATCGCCGGCGGCGTAGATATTGGGAACGTCCGACTGGAAGGTTTCGGGGTTCACCTTGATGCGGCCGCGATTATCGGCCTCAAGGCCAGCGGCGGCGAGGTTGAGTGTGTCCGTTGCACCGACGCGGCCGGCGGCAAACAGCACCATTTCCGAAATGACGATACGGCCGTTCTTCAGCACGATTCGACACTTGCCGCTTTCATCGCGCGAAACGCTGTCGATACCCTGACCGAAGATCAGCTTCATGTTGCGGTCGCGGAGTTGGTAGGTGAAGTCCTCGACGATTTCCTTGTCGATGAATTCCAGCATGGTTTCACGCGTCTCGATGACTGTGACCTGCGTGTCGAGCGTCGAGAAGATCGTGGCATATTCGATGCCGATGACACCTGCGCCGATGACGGTGAGCGAACGCGGAAGCGACTTGATTTCCAGAACTTCGTCACTGTCGATGATGGCTTCACCATCGAAGGGAATATGGCTTGGCCGATAGGGGCGGGTGCCGACGGCCAGCAGGATGGATGTCCCATGCACACGCAACACCTCGCCGTCGGTCTTGGCGACCTCCAGCGTGTTGGCGTCGATGAAGACAGCATTGCCGTGCATTTCGCTGACGCGGTTACGCGCGAACTGGTGTTCCAGCACCTCGACCTCATGGTCGAGCGTGATGAGCATACGCCGCTGAAGGTCTGCGGCGCTGATATTCTGCTTGACGCGGTAGGAACGGCCGTAAAAGCCGCGCTCGCGCCAGCCGGTGAGGTTCAGCGCGGTTTCGCGCAGGGTTTTGGAGGGAATGGTTCCAGTGTGCACCGAAACACCGCCGACCCGCCGGCCTCGTTCGATAACCAGAACCGATTTTCCGAGTTTGGCGGCCTGCACGGCCGCCCGTCGTCCGGCCGGCCCGCTGCCGACCACGATGAGATCATAGGAATTCATATATGCGCCCCGACTGATATGAATTTGCCTGCGGTCTTCATGCCGCGTGCATGCAGACTAGCAGGCGATTCTCACTGATTTCGTAACGTGTCAGTATTTCGCTAATGCGAAAGCTCAAATGAGACGCAATCCCTTGAAGCTGACATGGCCATCCTTGCCGATGATGATGTGGTCATGCACGGTTATGCCGAGCGGCTTGGCCGTCGAAATGATCGTGTGGGTCATATCGATATCGGCTCGGGAAGGCGTTGGATCGCCCGAGGGATGGTTGTGAACGAGAATGATGGCGGTGGCTGAAAGCTCCAGCGCCCGGCGCACCACCTCGCGAGGATAGACCGGCGTGTGATCGACAGTGCCCAGGCCCTGCACCTCATCCGCAATCAGTGTGTTGCGTTTGTCGAGAAAGAGAATGCGAAACTGCTCGCGCGTCTCGTGTGCCATGGCGCTGTGGCAATAGTCGATCACCGAAGACCAGGAGCCCAGTACCTGCTTGCCGGTAATCTCGCTTTTCAGCATTCGGCGAGAGAGCGCCGCGACAAGCTTGAGGTCGAGTGCCACGGCCTCGCCAATGCCGTCTACTTCCTGAAGCAGCGGTGCAGGCGCACCGAGCACGCCCCCCAGCGTCTTGAACCGGTCGAGCAGCGCCTTTGCCACCGGCTTGGTGTCGCGGCGGGGAATGAGACGGAAGAGGAGGAGTTCGAGCAATTCGTAGTCGGCAAGGGCTGCATCGCTACCCTCACGAAAGCGGTTACGCAATCGCTCGCGATGGCCGTGATAATGGGCCTGCTTGTCCTTTTCCCCGGACTTAATGGTCACGGGGCCAGCCTCGTTCAGCGTGAAAAAGCTGCGCTCGTCGGCCTCCCCCGAAGGCAGGGGAAACAGGTCTTTATCTCCGAAAGCGCCTTGCTGCTCATTGTCAGGCTTGCCGGAGCGCTTCTTCATGCCGTCAGGCCTTTCTGTCTGGCGAAATGCCCGGGCAGAAAAGCCCCTTCGGCGACAGGGTGAAGACTTCGCAACCCGTCGCGGTTACGCCGACACAATGTTCGTATTGTGCGGTCAGCGAGCGGTCGCGCGTTACGGCGGTCCAGCCATCGGCAAGAACCTTTACATGCGGCTTGCCGATGTTGATCATCGGTTCGATGGTGAAGATCATGCCCTCACGGATTTCCGGACCTTCGTCGGCGCGGCCGTAATGGAGAATGTTCGGTGTGTCGTGGAACAGCGTGCCGACCCCGTGACCGCAGAAATCGCGCACCACGGAACAGCGCTCGGCTTCGGCATAGGTCTGGATGGCCTGACCGATGGCGCCGGTCCGGGCGCCGGGGCGGACGGCGGCGATACCGCGCATCAGGCATTCGTGGGTCACTTCCAGCAGACGCTCGGCGGCACGCTTGATCTGGCCGACGGGATACATGCGGCTCGAATCGCCGTGATAACCGTTCAGCCAGTAGGTGACATCGATGTTGACGATATCACCCTCGCGCAGCGGTTTGTCGTCAGGGATACCGTGGCAGACGACGTGGTTGATCGAGGTGCAGACCGACTTCGTATACCCGCGATAATTCAGCGTGGCGGGAAGCGCGCCGTGATCCATCCCGAATTGCAGCACGAAGCGGTCTATGGCGTCTGTCGTCACGCCGGGCTTGACGATATCGACCAGCGCATCGAGGCATTCCGCCGTCAGACGGCAGGCCTTGCGCATACCCTCGAAATCGTCTGCGCCATAGAGGCGAATGGCGCCGGTATTCTTCATCGGCGCGCTTGCCGCTTCAATGTAATTCACCATGGTCGTCTGCTTTCATGTCGGTTCGTCTCAAATCTTAAACAGCGCGGGCACGGTCGTCTATCGGGACCGCGGTTTCTGCGCGAATTTCCCGGTGGGTTATTGCGCAACGCACCGCTCGCACTTCAACGCCGCGGGCAACGGCCCGGTCATAGGCGCGCGCATAGACAGGGTCGAGATCACCCGCGATGGCCAGTCTGTGGCAATCGGGGCGCTGTATCAGGTAGAGCATCACGGCACGATGGCCGGCCTCTACCATGTCGCCCATCTCTTCCAGATGGCGCGCGCCGCGCGCCGTGGCAGTATCCGGAAATTCGGCGAGGCCGGGCTGGCGGGTGAAGTGCACGTTCTTCACCTCGATATAGGCATCGGGAAGGCCATTTTCCGCAAGAAGAAAATCGATCCGCGATTTCTTGCCGTATTTCTGCTCGCGCTTCAGAACCGTGTAGCGTTCAAGACTGGGCACGAGGCGGGCCGTGAGGGCTTCCTCTGCGAATCGGTTGGCCATGGCGGCATTGATACCCGCGATGATGCCGTCGACCTCGATTAGTTCGAAGCGGTAGCGATATTTTCGCGTCGGTCCGATTTCGTGTTCGGATAGCCAGATCCGCGAGCCCGGTGTGTTGAGGCCGAGCATCGAGCCTGTATTCGGGCAGAAGCCGGTGATGGCCTCGCCATTTTCCAGAACGGCATCGAACAGGAACCGCTTGTAACGTCGGACAAGTGTTGCGGGGATGAGCGGCGGATCGAAAATCATGGTTGCGGTTTTGCCGCCTTTGGCGGGGCGGTGCAAGCGGAACCGTTGTTCTTTCGGGCGGCTCATGCTTTAAGAAGCTTGATGGCGATTTGCGAGGCGAGGGTTTGGTCCCCAGCATCGTAAGGCCCCTGTCGACAAGGCACGTATCGAAAAGGAATGGCAAGCATGATCCCGGTCGAACCCATGGCGCTTTTCAAGCGTGCCGCTATCGTTGCAGCGTTCGGTGTGGTGTTGACCGGGTGTGCGAGCAACAATGTTGGCACCGAGAAGGGGCCGATGGCCACGCCGCAGGTGGTAACGGTGGTGCCGGGGGTGCCGCAGGGAGCCCCGGCGACGGGCCCGGAAAAGACGGGTTACTACCCTGGCTTTTCGAAGCCACTGACCTCTGCCGCGCTCCAGATGACGGATGAGGAGGCCACGGCCCAGCAATCACAGTTGACGGCGCTCGGTGCTGCCAAGCGTCGGGGCACGATTTCCGAGGCCGAGTACAAGCGTCGCGAGGCGGAACTCCGGCGGTTGGCTGCGCAGCATGGCCAGCAAACGCTGGACGAAATCTCCCGCTGATCGCATTTTCGGCGGGAATTGGCAAAGTCGTCCGGACCACTTCCCGCGGCCCTGCCAAATGCCGCATTCCTTGGTCGCAATCCGGCTGATTTGGGCTTGCGTTTCGGGTGGTTTGGTCGCAAAGCACTCGATTAGCGACCGTAGCGGCATAAGTATGCCTGTGCGAGCCGTTCCGTCATCCGGGCATATATCCGGTTGGCGACAAGAGGCCCCGCGATTTTAGGAGGTTCGTGTCGCGGAGGCCGTGATAGGAAACGAATCCCGGCGAGGCCCCTCAGGGGCCGATGATTCCATGAGGAAAGAGATGGAAGAGTTTCACAAAGTCCGCAGACTGCCGCCCTATGTTTTCGAACAGGTCAACCGACTGAAGGCGGCAGCGCGAGCCGGTGGCGCCGATATCATCGATCTTGGTATGGGTAATCCCGATCTGCCGACGCCGCAGGCGATTGTCGACAAGCTGTGCGAGGTTGTTCAGGATCCTCGCTCGCACCGTTACTCCGCCTCCAAGGGCATTCCCGGCCTTCGCCGCGCCCAGGCCTCCTACTATGCCCGCCGCTTCGGCGTGAAACTTGATCCGGATACGCAGGTCGTTGCGACGCTCGGTTCCAAGGAAGGCTTTGCCAACATGGCGCAGGCGATCACCGCGCCGGGCGACGTCGTCCTCTGCCCGAATCCAACCTATCCGATCCATGCCTTCGGATTCCTGATGGCGGGCGGTGTGATCCGCTCGATCTCGGTGGAGCCGGATGATACCTTTTTCCCGCCGCTGGAGCGCGCCATCCGCCACTCCATCCCGAAGCCGATCGCGCTCGTCATCAATTACCCGTCCAACCCGACGGCGCATGTGGCGAGCCTCGACTTCTACAAGGAAGTCGTTGCCTTCGCGAAGAAGCATGATCTCTTCATCCTGTCCGATCTGGCCTATTCGGAAATCTACTTTGACGGCAACCCGCCGCCGTCCGTTCTGGAGGTGCCGGGTGCTATGGATTGCACCGTAGAGTTCACCTCCATGTCGAAGACCTTCTCCATGCCCGGCTGGCGCATCGGCTTTGCGGTCGGTAACGAGCGTCTCGTCTCGGCTCTGACGCGTGTGAAATCCTATCTCGATTACGGTGCCTTCACGCCGATCCAGGTGGCGGCCACGCATGCGCTGAACGGTGACGGTTCCGATATTGCCGAGGTGCGCAACGTGTACCACCGTCGTCGCGATGTGATGGTCGATGCCTTCGGCAAGGCCGGTTTCGAGGTGCCGCCGCCGGCGGCCACCATGTTTGCCTGGGCCAAGATTCCGGAGCCGTTCCGTCATCTCGGTTCGCTGGAATTTTCCAAGCTTCTGGTCGAGAAGGCCGATGTGGCTGTTGCGCCAGGTATCGGCTTCGGCGAGCAGGGCGATGAATATGTTCGTCTTGCACTGGTGGAGAACGAGCACCGCATCCGTCAGGCTGCGCGCAACATCAAGAAGTTCTTCTCGACGGCGGATGACACGCTGCATAATGTGATTTCGCTCAACGCCCACCGTTGAGTGATCCCACCCATCACGGGCGGCCGCGTTCGACGGCCGCCTTCTCCGGAAATACAAGACGTCAGGACTTTTTCTATGGCAGATGCCCTCAGGATCGGCATTGCGGGCCTCGGCACCGTGGGTGCTTCGCTCGTCGCTCTGTTGCAGCAGCGTAAAAACGAACTGGCCGTAACATGCGGCCGCGCGATCGAGATCGTCGCCGTTTCCGCCCGCAACCGAAATCGCGACCGTGGCATCGATCTGAACGGTATTGCTTGGTACGAGTCGCCCGTTGAAATGGCCTCTGAAGCCAAGATCGATCTGTTTGTAGAATTGATGGGCGGGGCGACGGGCTCAGCGGACGAGTCCGTGCGTGCAGCACTTTCGCGCGGTCTGCATGTGGTGACCGCCAACAAGGCGCTTCTCGCTCGTTGCGGCGTGGAACTGGCCGCACTTGCCGAAGAGAAGGGCGCGCTCCTGAATTTCGAGGCGGCGGTAGCCGGCGGCATCCCTGTCATCAAGGCCCTGCGCGAATCGCTGACGGGCAATCATGTCAGCCGTATCTACGGCATCATGAACGGTACCTGCAATTACATCCTGACCCGCATGGAAAAGGAAGGTCTGTCCTTCGCCGATTGCCTCAAGGAAGCCCAGCGTCTGGGCTATGCCGAGGCTGATCCGGCCTTTGATATCGAGGGCAATGACACCGCCCACAAGCTGGCCATACTGACGACGCTGGCCTTCGGTTCGCAGATCGCTGCCGACGATATCTACCTCGAAGGCATCACCAATATTTCGATTGAGGACATTCGGGCTGCTGCCGACCTCGGTTACCGGATCAAGCTGCTCGGTGTTGCGCAACTGACCGATTCCGGCATTGAACAGCGTGTGCACCCAACCATGGTGCCGCTCGATTCCGTCATTGCGCAGGTGGATGGTGTCACGAACGCCGTCGCCATCGAATCCGATATTCTCGGTGAATTGCTGATGGTCGGCCCGGGTGCGGGTGGCAACGCAACGGCATCCGCCGTTCTGGGCGATATTGCCGACGTGGCCAAAAGCCGTCCCGGCGCGCAACAGGTGCCGGCGCTCGGTCGCCCAGCCGCAGCACTTCAGCCGTACCAGCGTGCGCAGATGCAGAGCCATGAGGGCGGTTATTTCATTCGCCTGACGGTGGAGGACCGTGCCGGCGTGTTTGCCGGCATCGCAACGCATATGGCCGCCAACGCCATTTCGCTCGAATCCATCGTTCAACGCCCGAAGCCGCATGGCGAGGACCGTCCTCAGACGATCATCCTTGTGACCCATGCGACGCGGGAGGATTCCGTCCGCGGCGCCGTCGCGGCGATTTCGGCGGATGGCTATCTGCTTGGTCCCGCTCAGGTCATCCGGATCGAACGTCCCAAAAGCGCCTGATGGATTGCGCCGCCGCAGAGCATTTCTGCGGCGGAAGGCAACTAGAAGTCATAGATGCGAACCTAACCTTGCATACGAATCGATTTAGTGTTCTGATTTGGGACATTCGATCTTTTCAAGCGAGGGAGGCGCTCTGATGATTTCGACCACTTTGAATACGCATGCTTCAAACCTGTCACTCGCAGGTGCCAGCCAGCGGCACAAAGCCGTTGTGTCTGCCAAAAAGGAAACAGCACCCCGCAACTGGACGCTGCTTCTCGTTTTTCTGGTTTCACCGGTTATCATGATGGCGTCTTCTGCCGTTATTCTGGCGGCGTTGCTTGGGTAGTGTCTGCGGGGCGGCGGTTTCCATCCGTGTCTTTCTGTGCCAAGAGGAGGAGCTTGGCATTTGAAGATTACGGTTGAATGATATCCATGGCCGCCCCAGCAGATCCTGTTTCCCGCGCATTCCTGAACGTTGAGAAATCCGTTTCCGGTCAACGGTGGGTTCCGCGGCTTGATCAGGCGGGTGTCAATCGCGCGCTGGCGATGGCGCAAACACATGGGTTGCCGGAAATCGTTGCCCGTGTCCTGGCTGGGCGTGGTGTTGGCGTTGATGATGCCGTCGATTTTCTCGATCCCACCATTCGCGGGCTGATGCCCGATCCTTCGAGCCTGACGGATTGCGACAAGGCGGCTGCCCGCCTTGCAGCCGCAATTGCGATGCGGGAGAAGATTGCGATCTTCGGCGATTACGATGTCGACGGTGCCGCTTCTTCTGCGCTGATGTTCCGCTTTCTGCGTCATTTCGGGCTTGAGGCAGAGATCTATATTCCTGACCGTATTTTCGAGGGCTACGGGCCCAATCCGGCAGCGATCCGCCAGCTTGTGGAAAACGGTGCGCGGCTGATCGTGACGGTGGATTGCGGTTCGACGAGCCATGAATCGCTGGCCGTCGCCGCAGATCTCGGGGTGGATGTCGTGGTGATCGACCACCACCAACTCGGGGCCGATTTGCCGCCCTGCCATGCGCTGGTCAATCCGAATCGTCAGGACGATCTTTCAGGGCAGGGGCATCTTTGCGCCGCCGGCGTCGTGTTTCTCGTGCTGGTCGCCACGGCGCGGGTTCTGCGCAAGGCTGGTGATGGGCGAGAGCGCATGCTCGACCTTCTCTCGTGGCTCGATATCGTGGCGCTGGCGACGGTCTGTGATGTGGTGCCCCTGAAAGGCCTGAACCGCGCCTATGTGGTGAAGGGGCTGATTGCCGCGCGCCACATGCTCAATCCCGGTCTGGCAGCGTTGTTTCGCACTGCGGGGCTAAGCGGCCCGGTCACGCCCTATCATTTCGGCTTTCTGATCGGTCCACGAATCAATGCCGGAGGGCGGATTGGCGATGCTGCGCTTGGCAGCCGGTTGCTGACCATGGACGACGGGGCGAGGGCGGGTGAAATCGCCCAGCGTCTGGACGAGTTGAACAAGGAACGGCAAGCCATGGAGGCCGTAATGCTGGCCGAGGCCGAGGCCGAAGCGCTGGCGGAGTATGGAACCGGCGAGGGGGCGTCCGTGATCGTGACCGCCAATGATCACTGGCATGCGGGCATTGTCGGTCTGCTGGCTTCACGTCTCAAGGACAAGTTCCGCCGGCCGGCCTTCGCCATTGCTTTTGACGCCAATGGGCGGGGAACAGGCTCGGGGCGCTCGATCAGCGGTTTCGATATGGGCCGCATGGTGCGGGCAGCCGTCGACAATGGATTACTGGTCAAGGGCGGCGGACACGCCATGGCGGCGGGCCTGACCGTCGAACGCGCCAATCTCGGTCGTCTTCGCCACTTCTTCGAAGACAGCGCCTGCAATGCCGTTTCCGTACTGGTTGCCGATCCCGCGCTCAGGATCGATGCCGCCGTCTCGGCGTCAGGGGCGACGCCTGCTTTGCTGGAAAAGCTCGAAGCGGCCGGCCCCTATGGCGCCGGTCATCCGCAACCTGTGTTCGCTGTGCCGGCGCATCGGCTGCGCGATTCTCGTCCTGTCGGCACGACGCATGTGAAGGTGACGCTGGAAGCCATGGACGGTTCGCGGCTGGAGGGCATCGCTTTTCGTGCCGCAGAAACGCCGCTTGGTGATTTCCTGATGAGGGAGCGCGGAAGCATGGTGCATGTTGCCGGTTCGCTGTCGCTTGATCACTGGCAGGGCTCGCAACGCGTGCAATTGCGCGTCAGCGATGCGGCACGGGCCGTTTGAGATTGCGTTTCTCAACGGGTAAAAAGCCACGGGCAAAAGGCCCAAACTTTTCGAATAACGAATTATGGATCAAGGGAAGTGGCACGCCCTAGGGGAGTCGAACCCCTCTTTTCAGAATGAAAATCTGACGTCCTAACCGATAGACGAAGGGCGCGTGTGAGCGCTCTTATAGTCAGGCCCACCGGGCAGCGCAAGCGGCTTTTTGCATTTTTGCCCATTTTTTCCAAGATCGCTTAAGTGTCGGATTTTGCGCCGGAATCACTTGTTCTTTTCGACTCTTTTCAGCTTTAGAGACCTAGTTTTCTTTCAAACGACTCCCAGCTTCGATCCATGGCGTAGGCCTTCAGGAACGGCAGGCCAACATGGCCAAAGACAAGGGAAAGCTGACTTTCAGCGACGCTCTCGTCCATGCCTTCCACCTGCTGCAGAAATACCACGGAAGCAAGCCCGGTGCGATCGGCACCGGCACGGCAATGCACAAGCACGGGCTTCGGTGCAGCCCGCAGCAAAGCCGCCAACTCGAGGCTGCGTTCGACACTCAGTTCCCGCGTCGCTGACATCGCGAAGTCGATATGACCCGCACCGCTGGCGTGGGTGGCGATTATCTCTTCATCATACCAGTTTGTGCCAGGGGAAGCGCCCCGCAGGTTGATGACAGTGCGGATGCCATAGCGCTGGATATAGGTTTCAAGCGTCCGCCCGCTCAGTTGCGCTGATCGGTAATAGGTACCGGGAATCACTTCGTGAAAATTTCCGGAGAACTGGAGGAGTGCGAGATAAAGTCCGCTTGCGGTGAGCATGGCGGCGAAAAGACCGAGCACGGCCTTCATGGCAGTTTTCAGTTTCATGATTTGCCCCGGGCAACATTTCCCTCAACGGGTAAGCAGCAGCCGGATAAGGCACGAAGCTGACAGGCACGTGAACGCGCGTCGTCAGATGCGAAAGTTGAGTACAAGCGAAATGGGGAGTGGCACGCCCTAGGGGAGTCGAACCCCTCTTTTCAGAATGAAAATCTGACGTCCTAACCGATAGACGAAGGGCGCGTGTGAGCGGCCTTATAGTCAGCCGCTGGGGGGAGCGCAAGCGCTGAATTCGCATTTTTGACAGTTTTTCGACAATGGCATCGATCCGGCCAAAAGCCGACGTGCAAAGGCCATTCCCAACACACAGCAATCCGCATGAGCGCAAGACGATGAAAAAACAAGAAAGGAAAATGGCACGCCCTAGGGGAGTCGAACCCCTCTTTTCAGAATGAAAATCTGACGTCCTAACCGATAGACGAAGGGCGCGTGTGAGCGGCCTTATAATCAGCCCCATGAGGGAGCGCAAGCGCCAATTTGCTGGTTTGGAGAAAAAACGACACCTGTGGAAAAATGGCTGTCGATTGAGAACGTTACGGGAAAACAGAAGGATAGGTTAGTCGATCGGCGGGGGCGGTGCGCCTGTCGGTGCGTTACCCTTGCCATAAACGCTGTAGAGTGTCGCGTTGACACCGGGAGCAGGGCCATAGGCAGATGCGGGAAGGACGGCGCCGTCAGGTCCCCGGGGAGCCGCCTCGGGCGCGGCGACCGTGCCTGATGAAAAGATGCTGGCACGATTGGCGTTGATGCCCGTCGGCTGCGTCGTCAAGCCGCCAATGTTTGCAGGCTCTTCCGAGCCGGGCAGGGTTTGTGGTTGCGGCTGTGGCGCTGCGATGGCGTGAGCGTCGTTGGCAGAAACGTAAGGATCAACATAAGCGGTTCCGCTGCGGGGCCCACCTTTCGGTGCTGCTTTCGCCTTGCCGCCGTCCATGGCGACATCGTCCACCGATTCCGGATCGTCAGCCTCGATGGCCGCGGTCCTGTCGTTCTTGAATGAGATGGTCTTGCAGCCAGCCAGCGGCAATCCCGCAAGAATCGCCATCAGGGACAAGCGGGTGAGGGTGCGGCCGGTCGATATCATATCGAACATGATTTTTCCCATAACGTTCCATCGCTCCGATGGGCCGGAACGATTTTGGGAAAAAATAGCCGGGCGGCCTTGTGCGTGGCATTCGCCCGGCAGGGCATGCTTACCAGGTGCCGGTGTTGGTCATGGAAAGCCAGGGGTCGGCTGGCGGCAACGCGTCGCCCTTCTGCAGGATTTCGATGGAAATGCCATCCGGCGAGCGAACGAAGGCCATATAGCCATCGCGTGGCGGGCGGTTGATGGTGACTCCATTCTTCTGAAGGTGCGCGCAGAAGGCGTAGATGTCATCCACCTCATAGGCGAGATGACCGAAGTTGCGTCCGCCTGTATAGTCCTCGGTGTCCCAGTTGTAGGTGAGTTCGAGACAGGGTGCCTTTTCTGCTTTCGCTTGCTCGCTATCGCCGGGAGCCGCGAGGAAGACGAGTGTAAAGCGACCTTTCTCATTTTCCACCCGCCGGACCTCTACAAGGCCAAAAACAGTGACATAGAAATGCAGGGCGGCGTCGAGATCTTTGACGCGAACCATCGTGTGCAGGTAGCGCATGGGTTTTTCCCTTTGGTTTGGGCATCGGTGGCGGAATTTATGCCCCCGACGCTAGGTCGGTGCAAGCCACGGCTGAAACCATACGAATCGGTAAAACGGAAACTAGGGCTTGCGCTGCTCCATTAACCCGATGTTAATCTAGTGCTCAGGAATCAGTTGACCGTGTGAATGTGAAGCGTAATCGAGGGGCTGACAGGATATGGCGGATAGAATGTCATCGAAGGGGGTCGACAGTTTCGAGGATTTCGTGAGCGATCCGGTTGAACTGATCGAAATCACCGGCGTCGTGAAGTGGTTTGATGTCGCGAAGGGTTTCGGCTTCATCATTCCCGATAACGGCATGCAGGATGTGCTGCTTCACGTAAGTTGCCTGCGCCGTGATGGTTACCAGACAATTCTCGAGGGAACGCGCATTGTGGCGCTGGTTCAGCGGCGGGATCGAGGTTTCCAGGCCTTCCGTATCCTGTCGATGGATCAATCGACCGCCGTTCATCCCTCCCAGCTTCCGCCGGTTCGGACCCACGTTCAGGTTACCCCCACGAGTGGTCTCGAGCGGGTTATCGTGAAGTGGTTCAACCGCACCAAGGGTTTCGGCTTCCTGACGCGCGGTGAGGGCACGGAAGATATTTTCATCCATATGGAAACGCTTCGCCGCTTCGGTCTCGCCGAACTGCGTCCCGGTCAGGTCGTTCTCGTCCGCTTCGGTGATGGCGACAAGGGTTTGATGGCGGCAGAAATCCACCCGGACAATCCCGCACCGATCGGGCGCGCTCACTGATCCATCGGAGATGCCGCGCATGTTCGGCTTTTTGATTTCGATTTTTCGAATGAGCGCCCTCGTGGCGCTTTTTTCATTGCCGTATGCCGGTGTGTTTGCCGCGGATGACATTACCTTTGGCAAGGGCCATCTATCGATTCGGACCACCGATGGTCGACAGGTTTCCTTTTCCGTCGAGTTGGCCATTGATGATTCGCAGCGTATGCGCGGCCTGATGCACAGGAAGACCATGCCTGCTGATCACGGCATGTTGTTCGATTTCGGAGAACAGCGGCTGGTGACGATGTGGATGAAGAACACTGTGCTGCCGCTCGATATGCTTTTCATCGACGAAGATGGGGTAACGCGGCATGTTCGTGAAAACGCCGTTCCCTATTCAGAAGACCTGATTTCGTCCGGTGGGGAGGTTCGTTATGTGCTAGAACTCAACGCGGGCACCGTGCGACGTCTTGGAATAGGGGTCGGAAGCCGTGCCGAACTGGCTGATTTGAAAAAAGCAGCCAACTGAATGTTGGGTGGGGTTGAAATTCACTGCTGCAAACGGGATGTTAGGAGTTGAAGTCAATGATCGAAGCGTGTATCTCCGCACCATCGTCAGTGACGGAGTGTAGCGCAGTCTGGTAGCGCATCTGGTTTGGGACCAGAGGGTCGGGAGTTCGAATCTCTCCACTCCGACCACCGCCTTCCCCTACGGGGCAAGGCTTGCAAGTAAATCCGTAAACTTCCCAAGAGAATTACCGCCAACGGCACCGCCAACGATACGGCTACCGCCAACGCGGAATCGGTGGCGGCACGATCCCCGATCATCCGACTCCGAGGATATTCCACGCAGGCTGTATCTTCGTAATCAAGCCTGCTTCCAGTCCGGCCGATGTGTTGACCGGAAGACCATTCCAGGCTCCTTCCTCGGGTGACGCGATGAGGACCTTCACTCGCTTCCCGGCCGACAGCGCTTCAAGAATCAGCGCCTTTACTCGGGCATTGGTCTTTTGCCGTTCGTGTCCCCGCCTATAGCCATCGAGGCGCTGCCTAAGCCCCCGCTGCGTCAGGCCTACGTACATGACGATATCGTCCACGACGAACGAATAGACTCCGCTATCGGTTGGCGCCGCGGCATCCAGACGGAAGCCTTCATCCTCGCCGGGTGTCCATTCCCCAAGGAACCGGAATCCTGCACGAAGAAGCACCTCCCATGATGTCGGTGCGAGCGTCGTGGCTGCTGCATCCACTTCGACCTGGACGGAGACAGGCTCGCGCTCGAGCTGAACCTCCCGTTTCAGTCCTTCAGAGATCCCCGCATCGACGAGAACTTTCCGGACATGCTGGTACCGAATCGCCAGCATCTTGCTGATCTCGGTTCGAAGATATCCCGCCTTGGCCAGCGCCCTTATCTTGTCGGACTTGGTTTCCAGTCCTGCGGTCACATCCTCGAATGATTGCCTACCTGCCATCGTCGATCGCCTTATCTGTCAGTGAAGTCCAAAGTTGGTTCTTGATGAGCGTGCTCTGATACATGGAAATGCCGTCACAGCCCTCGATTGATTTCAGCGTCTTCTTGACGGACTCAACGAGCGGTTCGGGCATCCATGGACTGAGGACCACCTGATGGATGCAGCCATCCGGGATAGGGAAACTCTTTGCAGGGGATTCTTCGGTCAAGCTTTCGTAGATCACCCTGTACTCACCCTCGGGACGATACGGCCTGCGCTTCAAGAATGGCAGATCATAGATCGCTGGAAGTTGCGTCCGGAGAAGCGCGATCCCCCTATAGTCTACTTCTCCGTGGCGTATGCCGGGGATGCCGTTGAATGCCTCAATCAGAGGGTCCTTCTTCAATACAATGCATACGCCATCGGCGTTCGGGGAGAATACACGCCAATGTCCGTATGTATCTGCATCCTTTGCGAGGCAGATCGCCACCAGCGTCTTCAAGTTCCTCTTCGCTTGGTAGACTTCCATGAAGTGACGATCATTCCCGTCGTCCCATTTTTCAGGACTGAGAAGCGTGATCTGCTTCGTCTGCAACATGTGGATGGCGGCCGCTAGGTTGGTGTATCTTCGGTATGTCTTTCCGCTGTTGGTCATAGGCTCCCCCGATCCCGTCTCTCCCACTCTTATGGCCGAGTCTCGGTTGTCTTGTCATTGCGGAAACCTCGTCCTGACATTGTAGAATCCTACAATGGACAAGCAGAGCGGATGAGCGGAACTTCAGGTCTAATCAGCATGGAGTTCGCCGATGGGGTAAAGGTCTACGCATACGAAGTTCAGTCCGGAATCGGCCAGCCGATGGGATTCGGAGCTTCGCTGGAAGACGTGGTGAGAGAGTTGGGTGAGGTGCGCGCCGAGATCGCCCAGGAGGAAGGCAGCGAGGCGTCACCGTCATCCGTCATCGCATTCGATATGCTCAAGCCGGATCTCGACCAGTTGTTCGCCGTACTGAATGGCGACGCAAACCCGCGTGACCTGATTCTCCGCAACAAGCGAGTCGTTCGGGCAGTGTACGGGAGGAATGACGATCATAGCTGAAACCGAGGAACATCGAAGCTGGACAATGTCCCGGGTGAAGTCCAAGGACACCACGCCGGAGATGATCGTGCGTCGCCTACTGCACGCCATGGGCTACCGATATCGGCTGCACAGCAAGAGTATGCCGGGTAAGCCCGATCTCGTCTTCGCCGGCCGCAAAAAGGTGATCTTCATCCACGGCTGCTTCTGGCATGGCCACGATTGCAAGCGCGGAGCGCGGATCCCTGCGACCCGTCAGGACTACTGGCTGGCGAAGGTCGGCAGGAACAGGGAACGCGATGTCAGGAACGTGGCCAGCCTGGAACAAGCCGGGTGGAGTGTTCTGACGGTGTGGGAATGCGAACTGAAGGATAGAGTCTCTCTTGCCGAACGGCTGGCCAGTTTCTTGGGGGGCCATCAGGTTTCGGGTTGCCGCAGCCTGCCTCGTCCGGCAGAAGTTCATGAATAAAGTTCTGGAAAGAGAACAAAACGTAAACTATTAGAGTTTTATCCTCAGCCACGTGTTGATAAGCTGTGGGTAAGAATCGGGGAGTGACATGTCTAAACCGACCTTTTACGAGTTCTTCGCTGGTGCCGGGATGGCGCGTGCTGGTCTCGGTAATGGCTGGGAATGCGTGTTCGCTAACGATTTCGACCGCAAGAAGGGCATGACCTATCAGCTCAACTGGGGCCTTGGTGGCGAGCTGCTTGTCGATGATATCCGCAAAGTCAAGATCGAGAAGCTGCCGGGAATCGCCGATCTCGTCTGGGGATCGTTCCCCTGCCAAGACCTCTCCCTCGCTGGCGGCGGCGCAGGTCTCAAAGGCGAGCGCTCGGGCACTTTCTACCCGTTTTGGGACATTATCGCCGACCTTAGAAAAGACAACCGTGCGCCCCGCGTGATTGCGCTGGAGAACGTCAATGGCGCTTTGACATCTCATGGCGGCAAGGACTTCGCTGCGATCTGCGAGACCTTCACGAAACACGGCTACCGCTATGGCGCCCTCGTCATCGACGCTGCTGTCTTCGTTCCGCAGTCCCGTCCGAGGCTGTTCGTGGTCGGCGTTCGTGATGACATCGAGATCGATTCGGCACTGGTTGCTCCGGGTCCGACGATGCCGTTCCATACGCGTGGGCTGCGCAACGCCGTCGAACGCGTTTCCGCAAAGGCGATGAAGAACTGGATCTGGTGGAACCTGTCGATGCCTGCGATGCGCACCTCGACCTTCGCAGACATCATCGAGGAGAACCCGGTCTCGGTGGAATGGCACACGCAGGAAGAGACGGAGAAGCTTCTCGATTCCATGTCGCCAATTAACCGTGCCAAAGTCGAGGCCGCCAAGCGGGCTGGCCGTCGCATGGTCGGCGGGATCTACAAGCGCACCCGCGAGGACGCTGAAGGCCGTGTTGTTCGCGCCGAAGTGCGTTTCGATGATGTGGCCGGATGCCTTCGCACGCCTGCTGGCGGTTCCTCTCGCCAAACCATCATCGTTGTCTATGGCAATTTCGTGCGCAGCCGTCTCATCTCGTCGCGTGAGACTGCGCGCCTGATGGGTCTGCCGGAATCCTACAAGCTGCCCAAGGGCTACAATGAAGCTTATCATCTCATGGGCGATGGTGTTGCCGTTCCTGTTGTTCGCTTCCTCGCTCATCATTTGCTGGAACCGCTTGCAGGTGTAATCTCGTCGGACGAATCAACCGATGAGACATGTGTGGCATGACTGCCGACTCGCCGATACCATGCATAGCGAACGCCGAACTGCGTAAGAGGATCGAGACGTTTGCCGAAGTCCTCAAGACCGAAGCCCACAAGCTTGGCGATCACGGTCTCGACGAAAACGAGTTTTACAATTCCGGTCTTTTCCGCGGCGCGGTTGAGCGCATCCGTGGACAGTTCATAGCTTCGATGTCCGATAAGCGCGAATTCGTCCGCAACGTCCTGAACTATATGCAAGACAAGGGTGCCATCAAAGACTGGCACTCTGCAGGTGAGAGCAACCGCCATGACTACGTGGTCGAGCTGTTCGATGGCACGAAATCAGCGATCGAGCTGAAGGGCTGCCTCGACGGCAACAACACCAACATCTTTGAGCGCCCGCCGCACGTCAACGAGTTCATAATCTGGTCGATCTGTTCGAACCCGGGTGCTGATCCGGCTCACAATGCGTGGTCCGGCATCCACACCCGTCTCTCTGCAGAGATCATCTCGCGCAGCCAGGTGGTGGACGGCTTGATGATCTGGGACTGGGCGTGCGGGACGATCGGTCGCCCCTGTCCCAAGGTCGCCGTTGGCGGCGCGCCTGTGACGGTCATTGGCCCTTATGAACTGCCGCCGCCGTGCATTTATCTCTTCCCAGCGACTATACCTGCGCCAAGGAACAACCCGTCCCCAGTTCCGCAGACGATCGACCAAGTCGGCCTGCTGAAGGCGTTTCACACCTGCTTCGGCGGCAATGACCAACAACTCCATCAGGTTGGTTTCGCGGTCGAGTATCAAGGCGTGGAAACCGTTCGGACGACGACAATTACCCGCAACGGTATCATCGCGAAGCAGTCGGGGCCGTCCCCCATTAAGCGCACATAACTTGCGCCGGCCGCGCTGACGTCAAATCATTCTCTTCGAGAGACGAGGAGAATGACGACATGGCGAAGTGGACTGCAGACGAAGACGAAATCTTGAGGGCTTCCGTGATCAGCGGTGCCAAGGGCAGGGACATCAGGATCAACGGAAAGAGCTATGCGGCGATCCAGGCGAGGATGACCCGCCTCGGCATCTACACCGACCGCTTTGTTAGCAAGCACAGAGACACCTTTGCGCTGCGCAAGTGCATGATGTGCAAGAGAGCGTTCGGAAGCCAGCATATCGGAAACCGTATCTGTCTCGCCTGTAAGGAACCCCCCGAATACTGTGCATCATAACGGATTAATCCGTTAACGATCTTGCGGGCCTCTTGTTGACGGCGGCTCCCGGATGCGATCGATTGCTTTCCGGAATGTTGACACAGGAGTTTCGCGTATGGGCATGACGATCTTCGATTCCAAGAACCCTGAGGGCCGCGCAGTACTCGAACTAGGTCTTCTGACCTCGGTGATCGCGACCACGTTTGCGGATGCGCACGCCGCAGGAAAGCAGGCCGCAGAAGAGCGCAAAGAGCGTCGCGCCGCCTATAAGTACGCCTGCGAACTCAACGAAGCCCGGGGCCGCGCCGATGAACTCGGGCGTGTGGCCATTCGTGCTGTCCGTCACGTCGCCAGCCTTGAAGCCCACGTCCGTCGCCTCGAGGCAGCGCTGAAGCAGCGCCAGGATCACATCGACCGCATGCGCAACGCGGGCTGATCTTAATGGATATGTCCGACAAGGCGATGCTCGAACGCTTCGGCGACGTGCTGCACGAGATCCCGGAGCTGTGGGATGCAATTCGCACGTTCGAAATGCAAAACCGCCCCATAAAGGGCGGCTTCAAGGTTCGTGGCGATGCTGGTGTCTCAATGGAGAGCTGTGCTGCTGGCGGGCCTGCATTTCGGATTAGCGTGGGCCATCCGGAGTCCCGGGAATAGTTCGTCAAAGCGATCTTCGACGAACTGCTGCTTCTGCGTAACCGGTGGTCTGACCTCACATTGGCAGCCGCCGTCTGATCTGTGATCGACTTTCCATGGATGAAGAACGGGAGTTTCTCCATGGAGACTACATTGGAGTTTCTCACAGCCAGGAAGCCTGGACGTGAGGTTCACCGACATTGGCCGGACGAGGTCAAGGCGAAGATTGTTTCGGAAAGCTTGAGACCTGGCACGACAGTCAATGAAGTTGCGCAGCGCTATGGATTGCGAGCCAATAGCCTTTCCACCTGGCGGACGATGGCGCGGCAGGGCAAGCTGGTGTTGCCAGAGCCGGAAGACGAGGTCGAGTTTGCGGCGATGACCGCGACGCTCACCGCCATCGTCAATGGTCACAGGCAGAACCGGATCGAAGAGCTTTTACCGTGGAATTATCCGGGCATGGCAAGTAACTGCCGCACGTAGTAGCCTCCCTTTTGCGTCCGACCGCCTCTTTCGGAAGGATGGTTCGTGAAGTAAAACACTTCAATGAAAAACAAACTCGTCCACGAAATCTGGCTCTATCCCGAGCCAGACGGTCAACTGCTCCCCGGCCTTTGTCTTGCTGGCCCAATGGGAGACGGCTTCAGAGCGCTCCTTAATAAGGGAGCTGTTAAGGCTGGTGAGATAACTGGGCATAGCCATTTCGATGTCATGACGAAATACTGGAAGCTGCAGGGCTGGGGCGAGTACCAGACTGAGCACCGCTAGGATCACGAGCCATATCCTGACGAATGGGTTCTCATCCAACGCCCCTTTATCGACAGCATGTAAATTTGCGTTGTGGCCGCGATCAACGCACACCGGCCTTGGGTCTGAAGGCCGACCTTCAAAACGAGCCCTCGTCTTGGTCAAGTGTGATGGGCACACCGCTTACTGTTCACCGTTCATCGTCGCAAAAGTTGTAGAAACCATTTTTGGAGGATTGGCGACTCCCTCCGAACTCCAGTAGCATGTTATAGTTAACTAAGGTCGGACGCTCCCAACATGAACAGCCAGGAATATCTCGATCACGTAAAGCGATATTTTACCCATCTGGTTGTGGATATTAAATGCAATAATGCCTGCGATCACTTTGACATCAATAAGATTGCCGAAAATTTCTTCATTCCAATCCTTTCGATCATTTTCGATTGCCCTGACTTGAAGAACCAAAACCTGATCAAGGCGAACTTTCCTTCGGTCGACTTGGGGAGCGTCGCCAGAAAGTTGTCGTTCCAGATAACGTCGGATGGAAGCAGCTCGAAAATAATCCATACGCTTGAGAAATTTCGTGAGCATAAGCTAGAAGCGTTTTTTACCCAACTGTACATCCTCGTCATCACCGAGAAGCAAGGGTCCTATACGTCCAAAGCGCTTGCAGAGGAACTCAAGAAGCACTCGATTACATTCGATGTCGAAGTTCATGTTATCGACTACACCGATCTCATAGCGAAGATCGCGACCGCACCCATCGAGAAGTTACGGGCTCTGCATGAGGCACTGACTGCGGAATTCGAGCGGTACAGTGATTACAATCGCTTCCGGAACGACCTTGAAGGCTTCCTTCAATTCAGCAACTCGAAGATCGAGACTGAGAAGAAAACAAAAAAATATATTCCATCGATATATGTTGAACCAACAAAATCCAAGGAAACGACTCGGATTTTCGGTCACCCTACTTTCTTTGGGCGGAAAATAGAAGATGAGCTTCGCAAGGTCGATTATTCGTATCTGAACAAGCAGCTGTTGAAAATTGATATACCGCCGCTGACGTCCGCCATCGTGCCCCTGGGCGACCATGACTTTCCTCGTTCGCTTGAAGACGTTGGTAAGCATCTAGCGGACCGCAAGGCGCTTATCGACTTGGAAATCGAGCGCGTCAATCCTTTGGGACACTCACCGAAGAATCGTGCATCCAGGCCGGTTGTTGCGCCCGAAAAGAAAGCGATGCAGTCCCTTTTGAAGCTCAAGACCGAGGGGATGGCGAGCCATGCAGAGTGGACGTACATCGAGGCACTTGGCCTGATAAGGAAGGCCCAATCCAAGATTCTCCTGATCACAAGTGTGGCTGGACAGGGAAAAACCAATTTCATCTGCGATCTTGTCGAAAACCAGTTCGCGAAGTTCGAAATCCCGACCGTTTTTATTCCGGCGCGGGAATTGAATAAATATCCCCATCCGACCCGAATTTTCTCTTTCATTTCCCAGAACAGGTTCTTGCCGAAGTGCGACAACCTTTACGACGTTCTGGACCTGTTCAACCGGGTTTCGAAGGGCATCAACAAGCCGTTTATCGTCGCGATTGACGGCATCAACGAGGTAAAGGAACTAGATAGCTTTCTCTCGGAGCTTTCTGATTTTCTTAATGCTGCCTGTCAGTTCGAATTCATCAAGACGATCATAACTTGTCGAACAGAGTTTTTTGAGAGCAAATTTTCATCTCTTCTGAGCGAGCCATTTTCCGACTCTATTCTGCGGATCGAAGACCTGAAGGCGGAGATGTCGGACCAAAGTCTCCGCAGGATGCTCCGCTCCTACTTAAAGCATTTTCAGATAAAGATTGAACTTTCTAGGAATGCGGCAAGCTTTCTGAAAAGCGACCTTCTGATGATGAGGATTTTTTGCGATCTGAATGAGGGGAAAGACAAAGGCTATGTTTCGGACATCTACAAAATCCAGCTGTACCAGGATTACCTTCTTCGCAAGGCAGAGAGTCTACCGAAACAGTTGAGGAAGGAATTCGTTTCGTCTCTGTATCGGATCGCGCAGCACATGCTTTCCGACAATTGCTTCCACAATATCAACATCGGTGGTTACACCGTCGAGCAACAAGAGATCGTAGAACGCCTTGTCTCGGAGGATATCATTCTGAGACGCGAGCCGTCTGAAAAGACGCTGGATACGATGCTCGATGAGACGATTTCCTTCACCTACGACGAGCTTCGAGACTTTATAATTGCCACCTATCTCGTGAAAGATGTGGCGAAAACGGACTCCTCAGCATTTTACAGCATATTTGCTAGCTTGGAGCCGCTTCCAATCTACGAAGGCGTTTTCAAGTACGTCTATCTGATTGCACGGCAGTCGAACGACGCTTTCATTCTGAAGCAATGCGAGGATGCCAAAAGTTTTGAAGTCCATTATTCTCACGCAATTGCGACCTTGCCTCACGAACTTCAAACTGACGACGACGTCGAACGTGTAATCCAGTATCTTGATGTCAATGGCGACAAGCATGTTCTCGCGAACCTTGCAGTCTTCCTTTTCAACAATGATAGTTCCGACCGCTTGCTAAATAGACGGTTGCTTATCGAGCACATTAATTCACTTGGTGATCCAGAGGCAGAGAACCTGCTGTTTGCCATGTTCAGAACTCAGGCGTCTGCGCGACGGTGGGGAGAGGACCCCATCAAGGACTTCCTAAGGGCCTGGCTGGAAGACCCGACACCGGATGATGGCGAGGACCTCTATTTGACCTTTGTTATACAGCTCGCGTTCTTAGCCGATCACGGGCTGCGGTTCGAGGTTAAATCCGAGTTGGAGCAGATCAAGGGGCGGGGTAAAAACACAGCTTGCTTCGCATTTGTCGAGAACGCACGTTCGTCGGACATTTCAACTTTCGCAAAATCAATCGATGCGTTTGTGGGAGCATCCAAATGAAAGAAGCGAAATTATTTCTGCCATTCCCTATGCCGCCATCGCTATCGGAGTTTTTCGGCATTCTTTCAGTAACGCCGGGTGGCCTCGCCGCGCAGCTTACCAAGGATGTTTATGATGCCTTTTTCGTGGGATCGCTCGATCTCAAAGAAGAATATCGTCGCTACTACTGCGTCGAGTACCCCACCCTTCGTTATTATCTTGCGATAGTCCATGGTGAACGCTTCGAGAAAGCCGAGCTGGACCAAGCTCACATATTTTGCATTACCAGTTTGCCGCAGATGATCGATGAAGTTCAAGGCGGCACCTATCTCGACTCTGTGTTGGAAGCATTGAACAAGTGGAGGGCAGATCGTGAAAATTAAGATGGACTTCGTATCGAATAGCTCGTCGACTTCCTTCATCTATATTTCTGACCAGGAATTCACGAAGGAAAATTTCCTCGAAGCTATTGGCGCATCAAACGAGGGCCCGTTGAGCGAACTTTTCGTGGCGATGTTTGAGGAGTTGAACAGTTCGATTGAGCGTGGTGAGCGGATTGAGGACATTACTCAGGCTTCTTCGAGCCGTGATTTCGATCTGACCCCAGAGGTCTTGGAGCGTGTCGCAAGTGCCCTCAAGGACGGCAAGTCTGTTATTCGTGGCGGCTTAAGCAGTGACGGCGCATTGGCTGAGTCGATCCTTTGCGTAGAGATGTTTGAAATCGACACGGACAAGATGTTCATCAACGCTTACCCCAGCTACTGGTGATTTCCATGCTTCGGATGAACCGTTACCAAGACGAAGGTTACTCAACATTTTTCAACGCGAAGACCGGCTTCTTTGCTCGTGTTGAAGACAAAGGTAAGCCAGAGCCGTTCTGGTCGCCACGTGGCCCGGAACTCATGGACATATCGATCACCAACTGGTGCGATAAAGGCTGCGCTTTTTGTTACAAGAGTTCCACAAAGTCTGGGCATCACATGAAGCTCGACGATTATAAGAGCGTGATCGATGCCGCTGCTCAAATGGGCACTTTCCAGGTCGCGCTTGGCGGAGGCAATCCCAACCAGCATCCCGATTTTATCGAGATACTCCGGTACACCCACGAGCGCGGGATCGTTCCGAATTATACGACCAATGGCAGAGGGCTGACCGTTGGAATTTTGGAAGCAACCAAATCGTTCTGTGGCGCGGTCGCCGTTTCAGCTTATCCACCGTACGACGAAACAGCTGCCACGATCCAGCTTCTGGCCGCCTTCGGAATAAAAACGAACATTCACTACATCCTTGATGCAAGCAGTGTGGACACAGCTATTCAGTGGATGACCGAGCCGCCCGAATTTTTGCGAGGAATCAACGCTCTCGTATTCCTGAACTACAAGCCATCCGGCCGGAAGGTGTTCGAGACTAAGTTGCTTCGAAACAGCGACCGCCTCGATGACTTTTTCCAGCTGGCGACCTCGAAGGAATGCAAGCTCAAGGTCGGATTCGACGCCTGCTGCGTGAGCGGGGTATTCGCCCGCACTAAAACAAGCTCGACAGTTGTCGATGCATGCGATGCCGGAAGATTCTCGCTCTATGTGTCTGAGGACATGCAAGTTCACCCATGCTCGTTCCAGGGCGGGCTTGCGGCTGGCGATAGAATAACGGCCGATAATACCTTAGCGGACATCTGGAAGAATTCGCTGAATATGAAGTCTTTTCGAGACTATTTTAGCTCGAACCGATGCGCTGGTTGTGGGCATCAATCCTCATGCATGAACGGCTGTCCGATTTTTGAAGACTTGGTGGTCTGCGGAAATCGGTGACGGGGTGCGGACGGTTATCGACTGCGTAGGCAGCAGGGGCAGGCATGGTCATCGATAGCGACCACGATCTCGACGCGCGGCAGATGCGCTGGCTGTGAACCCCGGTTCGTACGCCGTTTAGAGCATTTCCATTTTACTCGGGGTCATATCCGCAGGATTTGAAGTAGTTGGCGCATTCTTGCGGCTCGAACAGCGTGACGATCTGGCCGACCGTATTCCATAAGCCCTCGACCGTCCGCTCGGCT